>QFCE01000961.1_pt1 | contig 768958 bp, 654 predicted proteins | sample 5346091 | NCBI WGS metagenome assembly QFCE01 (sample SAMN09062252, study PRJNA434731) | Human gut metagenome, whole genome shotgun sequencing project. | isolation source: stool timepoint A chromium assembly | host: Homo sapiens | collected 2015 | reverse complement strand
CCGGGGTGAGAACTCCGAAATCTCGGACGCTCTCTGCCGTTTTCATCATTTCTTCATCATCAACCACACGGAAGGGGTGTCCCTCGAAAGGGTGCAATTCAGAAAGCGGAATTTCCTGCACTCGCTCCTGCTGAGATTCGGCTCTGGATTGCTCGGTCGAGAAAATATCATCGTACCCCTTCAAGCTGATGTTTGCGCCTTTTCTCTGCATTGTTTAACACCTCCTTCGTCAAGACTCGGTAAGCATCCGCCACTTTTCCTTTTGGATCATGCTTAAAAATGCTGTGTCCTTCGGCACTGATTTCTTCTGCACGAACAGAGCGGGGAATGTCTGTCTTGTAAACCTTCAGCTTTCCTCCATAGCTCTCCCGAATCAGATTGCTGATGTCTTTGGAATAGTTGGTGCGATTGTCTACCATAGTCAGAAGAATACCCTCAATCCTCAATTTCGGGTTGATTTGTCTCTTGACCTTGTTGATGGTTCCAAGCAGCTGTTCCAGACCCTTTGCAGGAAGGTATGCTGCCTGAACCGGTATCAGCACATTGTCGGCAGCTGCCAACGCATTGACGGTCAGCATACCCAAAGACGGCATACAATCCAGAAGAATGTAATCATAGTTCTGTTTGACCGTATCCAGGTATTGCCTGAGAATGGTTTCCCGGCTCATGGCATTGACCAGTGCAACTTCCATACCGGACAGTTCGATGTTGGACGGCACCAAATCAACGCCCTCCGGATGATGAAGAATCCCTTCACCGGGAGCAATGGGGCTTTCCACCATAATCTTTCCCATCAAATCGGAAAGTGTCGGAGACAGCTCATCCGGGCAGGGATTGCCCAAACTGACTGTCAGGGAAGCCTGGGGATCGGTGTCTACCAGAAGCACCTTTTTTCCTTCAAGTGCCAAGCCAACGCCCAGATTTTCGGTGGTGGTGGTCTTGCCGGTTCCTCCTTTCTGATTGACCACCGCAATGATGGTTGCTTTTTTCGACATTTTTCGTCACTCTCCTTCCTCTCGCTTCATTTTCAATTTCTTAAATCCTCCTTCCAAATATCCGTGTGACATATCGTGCCGAACAAGAGCATCGTAGTAGGTGTCTATTGTCGTCGGCGCATTGTATATCGTAGTCAGCATATACTGACGGATATTTCTAATCTTTGTGGTGTTCTCTTTGAAGCAGTCCATAACATATCGAATGTGTTCGGCATTCAGTTTCATAAACCGACTGCGGACAATTTCTGTCGGACGCTCCTCTGCACCAATGCGAATCAACGGTCGCTTTGTGCAAACCGTTTCAACGATCAGTTCCAGAATGTTATCCAGCATTTCAGAATCGTAAGGGTAATCTTTCTTCAACAAATCCATACTGAGCTGATCCGAGAAATAATCAAAGTATTCTTGATACCGGTCATTCTCGTCCATCATTCCACCATTTCCGGAAGGAAAGATAGAATCAGTATCACTAAATTCAGTATTTTTAATATCAGTATTATTACATTGTGATTTCGGAAGTTCTTGAGTTGTGATTTCCATTGTTCCAGAATTGTGATTTTCACAATTCAAGAGTTGTGAATCCACAGCAGAGATAAAGTTCTTCACATAGATCAGGTTGGGTTTTCCCAAACCCTGACGCTTACGTTCAATCAATCCTGCTTTCTTCTCAAGTTCACTGAGCAGCTTGATAGCCTTTTGTTCAGCACAGTTCAGAGCCATCTTCGCTTCGTCGATTGTAAAAATTATATACACTCGACCGTTTTTATCTATCCAACCATTCTTGGCAGACAGGCTCATGCGGTCAAGCAAAATGCCATACAGCATCTTGGCATCGGCAGAAATATTCCAGAACCTCTCGTTCGTGAACAACACCTTCGGAACTCGATAGAATGTGAATAGATCGGATTGCTGACCGTAAAAATAATCAAAACTCACACGGCTTCACCACCTTCTTTCTGCGGAAAACTTTCTGTTGTCAGCGGAATGCTGCGGAAAGTCGTATCCGTCTTTTCGTAAGGACATCGGGCAAAATAGCAGAAGCGGTATTCCTGTTCATACGCATTTATATCAACGAAGCCCCACTTCACGCATAACCTTCTTCGTACACCAACCAATGCACGGGTGATCTCGCCCATAGGGACAGCCATCACATTCCGACTTAGGTTTCGGTGGCAAAGAGATTAAGTAGTAGCAATTATTTCTACCCAGACGGCAGCCCTTTCTGCCATTCGTCCAATAGTAGCAGTAATGGCAATCGCTCGGCTTGTCTGCGGCATAAACAGGCTTGCTCAAATAAAACACCTCCAATCTCTTGTATTTGCCCATGGTTTTGGGCATAAAAAAAGAGCGCCTATCCATCCCCAATGCGGGGCAAATAGACGCTCTATGTATATAACGATATTCAATTTTATCTGCTATAACTGCATGGTACTCAAAACATCCGCCTTTTTTGATTAGCAGGATTTTTGGCACGATTTTGGGGCTGATTAGCAGGAAGGGCATTTTCATTAGCAAGAACAGCCCGTTTTCTGCTAAAAATTAGCTGGCGATTTTGTCTTATAACAACCGTTCGATTCTGGAGGGGTTGTCAAAAATCAAATTTTGGAGTAGAATTTTATCTCATACAGTGAAAGAGCTTTTTCGTGCCTTTTCATATAAGAAAAGCCGAAAACCCTTGAAAACAAAGGCTTTCGGCGTTGTTAGCTGGCGTCCCAGAGAGGATTTGAACCTCCGGCCCCACGCTTAGGAGGCGTGTGCTCTATCCAACTGAGCTACTGAGACATGGCTGGTTTTATGACTAAGCCCGAAGAAACTCGAACTTGAATCCTATATGAAGTTTTTCCAAGGTGGCCGTTGTAACGCAACCTTAGGAGGCGTGTGCTCTATCCAGCTGAGCTACTGAGACAGGTAACAGTTGCTATTATACCTGTTTTCCACCCGGATTGCAAGTGCCCGCTGCAATTCTGTGCCCGGTTTCTGATTTTGCAGGATGGGCATGAACCACTCCACGGTCTCCGGCTGCGGGGAAATTTAAGGCAATACCGCACAATTCCCGCCTAACGGCTCAAGCACCGCTCCGGCGGCTGCCGCACCTCGCTCGCCGTATCGGCACTTAGAATTATGCGGTATTGCCTTAACATTCCGAAAGCAGCAGAAAAGGTTGGCAACAAAAAAATCCAACCGCCCGGAAGCAGTTGGACATCTCTATAAAACGCACTTTGAAAATCGGTCATCGCCTTTGCCGATTTTGTGCGATACAGCAAAAAAAAGCTGCGGCAACATCTTTACCACAGCTTTTTGGTGGGAGCTGGTGGATTCGCAAGCCGCGGTCTAAAAAACAGTCCGCAGGACTGTTTTTTGCCGTCTGCGGACGGCCGACCTGTTCGAATCCTACCAGCTCCAGCACAAAAAAGAACCCGCAACCTAAGTTGCGGGTCCTTTTTGGTGGGAGCTGGTGGATTCGAACCACCGAAGCATTAAGCAGCAGATTTACAGTCTGTCCCCATTGGCCACTCGGGAAAGCTCCCATATTTTGTTTTGTGTCTGCCGTGTCACCCGGCGACGTATGTTATTATAGCAAAGGTGTTTCCAAATTGCAAGCCTTTTTTTGAATTTTTTTGAGATTTTTTCAAAAAAGTTTATTCTGCTCGCAGCATCGTGCAAAAACTATACTTGACATCCTTTTGCGGTTAGCGTACATTTATATATAGTAGAATATATAAGCAACGGGAGGTTTTTACAATGGCGATTCGTGTTGGTATTCTGACTTCCGGCGGCGACTGCCCCGGCCTGAACGCTACCCTGCGCGGCGTGGCCAAAGCGTTGTACCACCGCATGGGCGATAAGGTCGAGATCGTCGGCATCATGAACGGCTACGACGGCCTGATCAACGGCAACTTCCGGGAGATGTCCCCGGACGAGTTCTCCGGCATTCTGACCGTGGGCGGCACCATTCTGGGCACCAAGCGCACCCCGTTCAAAAAAATGCGCGTGGTCGAGGAGGACAAGGTGGACAAGGTTGCCGCGATGAAGAAAAACTACCGCGCCGCCAAACTGGACTGCCTGCTCTGCCTGGGCGGCAACGGCACCCACAAGACCGCGAACCTGCTCAGCCAGGAGGGCCTGAACATCATCGGTCTGCCCAAGACCATCGACAACGACATCTACGGCACCGACGTGACGTTCGGCTTCCACACTGCTGTGGACATCGCCACCGAGGTCATTGACCGCATCCACACCACCGCGGGCAGCCACAGCCGCGTCATGTGCATTGAGATCATGGGCAACAAAGCCGGCTGGCTGACGCTGTACTCCGGCATTGCGGGCGGCGCGGACATCATCCTGCTGCCGGAACTTCCCTACGACATCAAGAAGGTCGCCGCTGCTGTCGAGAACCGCGCCAAGGCGGGCAAGAACTTCTCGATTTTGGCCGTGGCCGAGGGTGCCTTCTCCACCGAGGAGGCCAAGATGAAGCGCAAGGAGTGGACCGCCAAGCGCGCCGAGGCCGGTTACACCACCGCCACAGCCCGCATTGCGAAGCAGATCGAGGAGATGACCGGTGCCGAGACCCGCATCTGCGTGCCCGGCCACATGCAGCGCGGCGGCAGCCCCAGCGCCTATGACCGCGTGCTGGCCACCCAGTTCGGCTCCTACGCTGCCGGTCTCGTGGCGGACGAGCACTACGGCGTGACCGTCGCCATGGTCAACCGCCATGTGACCGCCAACCCGCTTGCCGACATTGCCGGCAAGACCCGCGGCGTGCCCGGCGACTGCGATATGCTGAACGTCGCCCGCGCCATGGGCATCAGCCTGGGCTGATTTTCCCTGTAAATCACAACCGCTCCCCTGCCATTTTCCGGCAAGGGAGCGGTTGTTTTTATTCCAGTTATTCCAGATAAAAATCCCGCAGTGCCTTCAGCCTTGCGGCATCAAGGCCGAATTCATCGGCAAAGTAGGCCTCATAGCTCGGGTAGCGCCGCAAAATTTCGTCGATGGCTCCTGCGCCCATCGGCTCACTGACGCCCTCGACAGGCAGCAGCAGATCGCGCTCGGCGGCGGGCTTATCCGCCAGGAAGCGCTCAATGATTTCGCGGCGGTAGACATTGGTCAGCATATAATCGGCCAGCGCGTCCGCGCGGGAGACGCCCAGCGCCAGCAGGATCAGCATAGCCCCGATACCTGTGCGGTCCTTGCCGCAGGAGCAGTGGAACAGCACCGGCACGCGACGGCCCTCCAACAGGGCAAACAGCGCGTGGTAGGCCGGATTGCGGAACGGCATCTCCCGGTACAGAGCGCTGAACCACTCAAAATCGTGCACCGGGCGGCCCACACTGCGCTCAAAGGCTTCCTTTTCCTGCCGCAGGCGCTCGATGCCCTGGCCGGAAAAGTCCATCTCGGTGCCATCGACGTTGCGCATACCGCAGACGCGCTGGTAGTGCGCCCCCGGGACCGCCGGATCGGGGTGCGCAGCGCTCTCCCCTGCACTGCGCAGGTCCAATATTTCCCGCAGGCCCAGCGACGCCAGCCGTGCGTGGTCGGCCTCGCTTTTCAGCAGATCAAGGTTGCCGCCGCGGTAGAGCAGACCGTATTTTACCTGCCGCCCATCCGCCGCGCGGTAGCCGCCCAGCTCACGAAAGTTATTTGCGCCCTCAAATTTTATCTCTGCGCCCGGGGAAAACACGACCTGCATGAAACGTCTCCTTTTGTGTTTTTTGTCATTATACCATGGTTCCAAACAGACGGCAAGGCCGCCCCCATCGCACGGGAGCGGCCTTGTACCGTTTTCTTATTTATTCCTCGACGTACTCCTTCTTGAGCAGGCTCAGGATCACAGCGCCGACGACGCTGCCGACGATCAGGGCAACTACGTAGAGCAGTGCGTGGTCAACCACCGGGAATACGAAGATACCGCCGTGGGGTGCGCGCAGGGCGCAGCCGAACACCATGGAGAGCGAACCGGCCAGCGCGGAGCCGATGATGCAGCTGGGCAGGACGCGCAGCGGGTCAGCGGCAGCATACGGGATCGCGCCCTCGGTGACAAAGCAGAGGCCCATAACGTAGTTCACGATGCCGTTGCGGCGCTCGTCGGGACTCCACTTTTGGGGGCAAAAGGTCGTAGACAGGGCAATCGCAATCGGGGGCACCATGCCGCCGACCATGACCGCGGCCATAACCCCGTAGTTTCCGGAGGCCAGCGCCGCCGTGCCAAAGACGTAGGCCGCCTTGTTGAAGGGGCCGCCCATATCAATGCTCATCATGCCAGCAACGATTGCGCCCAGCAGGATCTTGGACGTGCCGCCCATGGCGTTCAGCCAGTCGGTCATTGCCGTGTTGATGATGCCCATAACCGGGTTGATGCCGCACATGACCGCACCAATAATGAGGATGCCGCCCAGCGGATAGATCAGCATCGGGCGGATGCCGTTGAGGCTGGCAGGCAGCTTCTCGGTGATCTTCTTGAGGAACTGCACGATGTAGCCCGCGGCAAAGCCCGCCAGCAGCGCCGCCAGGAAGCCGCCGGAGATGCCGGTGGTCTCACCGTGGGCAAGGGCGGCAAAGTTCGTACCGTTCATGGCCAGCACGCCGCCCGCAAAGCCGACAGCCAGACCCGGACGGTCCGCAATAGACATGGCGATAAAGCCTGCGAGGATCGGCAGCATATAACCGAACGCCGCACTGCCGACGGTCTTGAAGAACGCCGCCACCGGCGTGTTCATGCCGAAGTTGGACGGGTCAATCGCGTAATCGTCCAGCAGGAAGGCCAGCGCGATCATGATGCCGCCGCCCACGACGAAGGGCAGCATGTGCGATACACCGTTCATCAGGTGCTTGTACAGGCTGTGGCCAAAGCTGTCGTTTGCGCCGCCCGCGGCCTGCCGGGTCTTGGCCCCGGCCTCGGCGTGGTAGATGGGAGTTTCACCGTGGGCAATTTTCTTGATCAGCTCCTCCGGCTTGTGGATGCCATCGTCCACGCGGGCAAACAGCACCGGCTTGCCGTCGAAGCGGGCGGTCTCGACATTCTTGTCCGCCGCAACGATGATGCCGTCACAGGCGGCGATCTCCTCGGGGGTCAGCACATTCTTGGCTCCGTCGGAGCCGTTCGTCTCGACCTTGGTTGGCAGACCGAGCTTGTCGCCCATCTTGGTCAGGGCCTCAGCGGCCATGTAGGTGTGGGCAATGCCGTTGGGGCAGGCCGTGACGGCCAGCACACGGTAGCCGTTCCGGGGGATCTCCTGTTGGGTGAAGCTCTCCTCGCCAAATTGGGCATCCTCCTGGGCGTCGATGGCGTCGAGAAATTCGGCGGGCGTCTTGGCGGCGCGCAGCTTTTCGACGAAGTCGTCGTTCATCAGCATCTGCATCATACGGGCCAGCATGTCAATGTGCAGGCTGCCATTCTCCGGCGCGGCAATCGCAAACAGCAGGTCGGTTTTGCCGTCGTCATCGGCGTTGTACTGGACCGGGGTGCTCAGCCGCAGCGCCGCCAGGCTGGGGCGGGTCACGCAGGCTGTGCGGGCGTGGGGCACCGTGATGCCGTTGTCCACGTAGGTGGATGCCTCGGCCTCGCGGGCGTAGAGGGCCTTTTTGTAGGCGTCCTTATCGGTGATATTGCCGTGGGTCGCCTGCAGATCAACGAGCTTGTCAAGGATGGCGGCCTGATCCGGGGCAGCGACATCCAGCGCGATGGACTGCGCAGTGAACAGTTCCGTGATACGCATAGGACAGTTCTCCTTCTTCATTTAAGTAACTATCTTTGCAGGGGTCGATGCAGGCATCCTCCGTTACAGCGCCGCGTCACATCGTTGCCAGCAGTGCGTCAATATCCGCCTTCGTCGCCAGACCCAGGCTGAACGCGGTGGCGCTGCCGCAGGCGGTGCCCAGGCGGAGGGCGGCCTCATAATCGCCGCCGCTCTGCTGGTAACCAGCCACAAAACCAGCCACCATGCTGTCGCCCGCGCCGACACTGTTGACGACCTTGCCCCTGGGGCAGCCGATGCGGTAGACCGTGCCGTGCTCATCCAGCAGCAGCGCACCGTCGCCCGCCATGCTGACCAGCACATTGCGCGCGCCCTTGTCCTGCATCATGTGGGCAGCAGCGGCAATTTCCTTATCATTCGTCAGCCTGACGCCCGTGATCTCGCTCAGCTCGTGGTTGTTCGGCTTGATGAGGAACGGCTTGTAGGGCAGCACGTTCACGAGCAAATCGCGCGTGGCATCGACCACGGCGCGGATGCCGCGGCCCTCCAGCCGGGCCAGCAGCCGCTCATAGGTCGTCTGGGCCAGGCTGGCCGGAATGCTGCCCGCCAGCACCAGAATGTCATCCTTTTGCAGGGCGTCGAGCTTTTGCTCCAGCGCCTGCATGGCGGCTTCCGGGATGTCGGGGCCCGCGCCGTTGAGCTCGGTCTCCTGCCCGGCCTTGATCTTGACGTTGATACGGGTCATACCGTGGTCGAGGTGGACGAAATCGGTTTTCAGGCCCTGCGCAGCCAGGCCGCGCTCCAGCCAGGCGCCGGTCTCGCCCGCCACAAAGCCGAGGGCGACGCTCTCGCACCCGAGCTGGGCCAGCACGCCGGACACATTGATGCCCTTGCCGCCCAGCACGCAGTCCTCGCCCCTGGCGCGGTTGACGTCGCCCACCTGCAGCTCACGGTCCAGCCGCACAACGTAATCAATGGCCGGGTTGAATGTCACTGTGTAGATCATTGCTCTGTCTCCTTTACCAGTGTCAGCTGTCTGTATTTTGGGTCAGGGCAGCGGTTCGTCAGGATCGCGCCGCTGTAAATCTCCCCGATGACGGCCGGATAGACCCGGCCGAATTTGCTGTCATCCACCAGATACCAGGTCTCCCGCGCACGGCGGACGGCAACGGCCTTGACGGCGGCCTCCTCCGGGTCGGGCGTTGTGAATCCGACGTTCAGCGCCACGCCGTTGGCCCCGATGAACGCCTTGGTGAAATTGAACTGCTGCAGCGCCGTGATGGCCGCCGCACCGATGATGGCCTCTGTCCGGGGGCGCAGCAGACCGCCCGGCACGCAGACGTGGCAGCTTTTTTGTGCCAGCAGCCGCGCGTGGGCGATGCCGTTGGTGACGTAGTGGGCCTCCAGCGCGGGGCCGCTCAGCGCCCGGACCATGGCCAGCGTGGTTGTACCGGCGTCAATGTAGATGAAATCCTCCGCCCGGATCAGGTCTGCCGCGGCCTGCGCGATGCTGCGCTTCTGCCCGACGGCAAGCGCCTCCTTGGCGGCCATCGTCGGCTCATCGGCCAAAAACTGGCCGTCCGGCAGGGTCGCACCGCCGTGGACCTTATTCAAACGGCCCTGCCGCGCCAGCTCGGTCAGGTCGCGGCGGATCGTGGATTCACTGGCGTTAAGTGCCTCGCACAGCTCCTGCACCGTGGCGGTGCGTTTTTCCGCCAGCAGGTTCAGGATCAGGGCAAAGCGTTCCTCGGCTAACATAGGGGGTTTGCTCCTTTCCCGGTCTTTGTTTGACCGATTTTGGTGTTTTGTGGTTGTTTCTGATTGACTGTAGCTTTATTATAGCAGATTATCCGTCAAAATCAATCAGTCTCGGTCATTTTCCCTCACCAAAAATGAAGGTTGGTTTTTGTGCAGGATGTACAAAACAAAAAAGGCTTCCCCCTCGGGGGAAGCTGTCACCGAAGGTGACTGATGAGGGGCGAGTTTGCGCAGCAACCCTTTTACGGGCAATCACGGCAAGCTCGCCCCTCATCCGGCTTACGGCCACCTTCCCCCAAGGGGGAAGGCATGATACGTTTCAGATAAATTTCCCCGTCCTGCTCTCCGGGTTCCGCTTCACCTCGGCGGGGGTTCCGCAGGCGACGACACGTCCGCCCTCCTCACCGCCGCCGGGTCCCATGTCGATGAGATAGTCCGCGCTGCGGATGACGTCGAGGTCATGCTCAATGACGATGACCGTCGCGCCGTTTTCGATCAGGGTTCGGAACACGCCCAGCAGCGTGCGCACGTCCAGCGGGTGCAGGCCGATGGTCGGCTCGTCAAAGACAAACACTGTGTCATGCTGGGCCCTGCCCATCTCGCTGGCCAGCTTCAGCCGCTGTGCCTCGCCGCCGGACAGGCTCGGCGTTTCCTCGCTCAGCGTCAGGTAGCCAAGGCCCAGATCCTGCAGCACTTTTAAGCGCTGTGTCACCAATTTCAAGTCTGTACAGACGGTCAGCGCCGTGTTGATGTCCATGTCCATGAGCTGCGGCAGCGTGCAGGTCCCGCCGTGCCTGTTCTCGTGCCGCACGGCGTCGGCGTCGCGGCTGTAGCGGGAGCCACGGCACCCGGTACAGGGAATTTCCACATCGGGCAAAAACTGCACGTCCAGACTGATGACGCCGGTGCCGTCACAGACCGGGCAGCGCAGCTTGCCTGTGTTGTAGGAGAAGTCGCCCGCCTTGTAGCCCAGCCGTTTGGCATCGGGCGTGCGGGCAAAGACCTTGCGCAGCTCGTCGTGTACATTGGCGTAGGTCGCCACGGTGGAGCGCACGTTGATGCCAATCGGCGTTGCATCGATGAGCTTTACCTGCGCGATGCCGTCGGCCTCGACGGCTCTTACGTGGGGCGGCAGCGGCTTGCCCGCCGTCTGCGCCGCCAGCGCCGGGACAAGGCTTTCCAGAATCAGCGTCGTCTTGCCGGAGCCGGACACACCCGTGACAACGGTCAGCCGCCCCTTGGGAATGTCCACCTCCAGCGGCTTGACCGTATGGATGGCGTCCGTCGAAAGATGGATGCGCCCCTCGGCAAACAGCTCCGCCGCCGGGCGGTTCCGGGGCGCAGCACTCCCCTGCCCGCCCAGAAACGGGCCGATTTGGGACGCCGGGTTCCCGGCCAGGTCGGCCACCGTGCCCTCGGCAATGACGTACCCGCCGCCCGCACCGGCCTCGGGGCCCATCTCGATGAGCCAGTCCGACTCCGCCAGCACCTGTGTGTCATGGTCAACGAGCACCACCGAGTTGCCGTCGGCGATCAGGTCGTGCATGACGCCGTTCAGGCCGACGATGTTGGAGGGGTGCAGCCCGATGGACGGCTCGTCCAGCACGTACAAAACGCCCGTGGTGCGGTTGCGCACGGCGCGGGCCAGCTGCATCCGCTGGCGCTCACCGGTGGAAAGCGTTGACGACGCGCGATCCAGCGTCAGGTAGCCGAGTCCCAGATCCAGCAGCCGACGCGCGGTCTCGCGGAACGAGGCGCAGATGCTCTCGGCCATGGGGCGCATCTCGGGCGGCAGGCTGGCGGGCACGCCGTCCACCCAGCCGCAGAGTGCTGTCAGTGTCATCCTGCACGCCTCATCCAGCCCGATGCCCCGCAGCCGCGGCGCACGGGCGGCCTCTGACAGGCGCGAGCCGCGGCAGTCCGGGCAGGTATCCACGCGCAGGAATTTTTCCACACGCTTCATGCCCTTCTCGTCCTTGACCTTGGCCAGGGCGTTCTCCACCGTGTAGACCGCATTGTAATAGGTAAAATCCAACTCCCCGGCCTCGGGCGTGCTTTTGGCTTTGTAGAAGATATGCTTTTTCTCCGCCGGGCCGTTGAAAACGATGTCCCTTTCCCTGTCGGTCAGTTCACGGAACGGCACATTGGTGCGCACGCCCATGGCGCGGCAGACGTCGGTCATGAGCGACCACATCAGGCTGTTCCACGGCGCGACGGCCCCGTCGTCAATGCTGATGCTCTCGTCAGGCACAAGCGTGGCACGGTCCACGGTGCGGACCAGGCCCGTGCCGTCGCAGGTGCGGCAGGCGCCCTGGCTGTTGAAGGCCAGCTCCTCCGCCGACGGCGCACGCACAAGTGCGCCGCATTCCGGGCAATAAATCGGCTGCTCGGCGGCGACGTTCAGCGTTGGCGGCACGTAATGGCCGTTGGGGCAGCGGTGGCTGGCCAGGCGGGAGAACATGAGCCGCAGACTGTTCAGCAGCTCGGTACCCGTGCCGAAGGTACTGCGGATGCCCGGCACACCGGGCCGCTGGTGCAGCGCCAGCGCGGCGGGGACGTAAAGCACCTCATCCACCTGTGCCTTGGCGGCCTGGGTCATGCGGCGGCGGGTGTAGGTGGACAGCGCGTCAAGGTAGCGGCGCGAGCCCTCGGCATACAGCACACCGAGTGCCAGCGACGATTTGCCCGACCCGGACACGCCTGCAATGCCGACGATTTTGTTTAAGGGGACATCGACGTCGATGTTTTTCAGGTTGTGTACCCGCGCACCGCGGATTTTTATTGCGTCTATCATAGTACCTCACACAAACAGCTCGATCACAAACACCAGCACACAGCAAATGACCGGCACAGGGAAAAGTCCTAAATCCCCGCGCAGAACACCTTGCGGCAGAGCTGTGTTGTTTTCCCTGTTCCGATAGCTTCCCTGTACTTCATTATAGCGCAGGCACAGGGCAAAAGAAAGGGCGATCCGCAAAAATGTTGCCGTGCCGCTGCAATCTTGACGCCCGCTCCCTCGTACTTTACAATGAATACGAAAGGGGTTTTTACCATGTCCCGTGATTCCATCAAGATGGTAGCCATGCTCACCATGCTTATCAACCACATTGCGAACGTCTTTCTGCCCGCCGGGCAGCCGCTGACAAATCTGTGCCTCTGCATCGGCTACTTTACCGCCGTGACGATGTGCTTTTTTCTCGTCGAAGGCTACGGCTGCACCCGCTCCAAACGTCGCTACGCCGGGCGGCTGCTGGGGTTTGCCGTGCTGGCACAGTTGCCGTATCAGCTGGCCTTTCCGGCAAACGGCATCGCCGGGTTTGTGCAGTTCAACATGCTGTTCACGCTGCTGCTCTGCTTTCTGGTGCTGCTGGTGCAGGAGAAGATTCGGAATCGCGTGCTGCGCGGCGTCTGCATCGTGCTGCTGATCTGCGCATCGCTGTTCTGTGACTGGGCGCTGCTGGCCCCGGTGTTCACGCTGCTGTTTGCCTGGGCCGGGGGGAACCGAACGCGGCAGAAAACCGCGTTCGGCGCGGCGGCGCTGCTCTACGGCGGCATGGCCGGGCTGGGCAGCGGGCAGGTGTGGGAGGCCGTCGGCTGCGCTGTGCCGATCCTTGTCTCCGCGTTTGTGATCCTGTACCTGTACAATGGCCGGCGTGCCGCCCGCGGGCGCACGTTTTACAAGTGGTTCTTCTATGCCTTCTACCCCGCGCACCTGCTGGTGCTGGGGCTGCTCCGCCTGGCTGTATGATTTTTGCCGCGCCGGGACTTGACGCCCGCACCGCTTGTGTATTATAATGGATAAGTTATAAGAACGAGGTGTTGCGCAGTTGGTAGCGCGCGTGGTTTGGGACCACGAGGCCGCAGGTTCGAGTCCTGTCACCTCGACCATCGGAATGCGCCGCAGATTCATTGAAATCTGCGGCGCTTCTGTTATTCGGTACACACGTAGGGCAATACCGCATAATTCTAAGTGCCGATACGGCGAGCGAGGCGCGGCAGCTGCTAAGCCAAAAGCGCAGATAATACTTTGTGTATTATCGAGCATTTTGGCAACGCAGATGCCGTGCCGCAGCCGCCGGATCGGTGCTTAAGCCGTAAGGCGGGAATTATGCGGTGTTGCCTTAGGAATGTTCTTCGGCTTTCTCTGCCAAAAGGCGCTGCCGCGGTTCATTTTTCTGTTGTCTTTTTCCCACAAAAAGGCTATAATAATCTCAAATTTTGCATAGCATAGGAGGGGTCGTCTTGGAGCGGATCAAACGGTATCTGCGCAGCGCGGCGGGGTATCAGGCGGTGTGCGCCAAGTGGCTGGTGCTGGCGGCGCTGGTGGGCTGCGTGGTGGGCCCGTTGGGCGGCGCATTCGGGTTGGCGCTCAACTGGGCCAACGCCACCCGCGGCGCGCACCCGTGGCTGCTTTACCTGCTGCCCGTTGCCGGTCTTGTTATCGTATTTTTGTATCACCGCTTTGACCCGGATGGCGGCGGCTCTACGAATCAAATCTTCGTATCCGTGCGGGAGCACAAGCCGCTGACACTGCGCACCGCACCGCTTATCTTTGTTTCCACCGTCGCCACGCATCTGTTCGGCGGGTCCAGCGGACGCGAGGGCGCGGCTCTGCTGCTGGGCGGCAGCGTATCCGGGCAGCTCGGCAGGGCGCTGCGCTTAGAAAACCGTGACTGCCGCTTAATGACGATGTGCGGCATGGCGGGCGCGTTCTCGGCCATCTTTGGCACGCCGCTGGCCGCAACGATCTTCACGCTGGAGGTCGTCGATGTCGGCTCCATGCAGTACGCGGCACTGCTCCCCTGTCTGGTGTCGGCGCTGCTGGGCGTTTTCATCAGCGGCAAAATGGGGCTGGCGCCCGAGGCGTTCGTCTTACAGGCCGAGGCTGCCCCTACGCCGGACAATCTCGTCCGCGTTATCATCCTGGGTGCGCTGCTGGCCGCGCTGAGCATCTTCTTCTGTGAGCTGCTCCACGTCACGCCGAAGCTGTACCGGAAATTTTTTCCGAACATCTACCTGCGCGTCGCCGCGGGCGGCGTGCTCATTATCGCCTTGACAAAGCTGCTGGGCACCACCGACTACAACGGCGCGGGCGCGGCGGTCATCGAGGCCGCCATCGACGGCGAGGCCGTTCCCTACGCCTTCCTTTTAAAGATGCTGTTCACCGCGCTGACCCTGGGCGCAGGCTTCAAGGGCGGCGAGATCGTACCGATTTTCTTCACCGGCGCGACTTTCGGCTGTGTGGCCGCGCCGCTGCTGGGTCTGCCGCCGCAGCTGGGCGCGGCGCTGGGCATGGTTGCGCTGTTCTGCGGCTGCACCAACAGCCCGCTGGCGTCCATCTGCCTTGCCATCGAGGTATTCGGCGGGCAGTGCGTCTCGCTGTTTGCGCTGGCATGCGCGGTTTCCTACATGCTGTCGAGCTATTTCAGCCTTTACCGCGAGCAGCACTTCCTGCATTCCAAGCTGCGCATCGTCGGTGTGCAGCGGGTACACGGCCACTGGTCCGAGACGGACGCCGCACACCTGACCACAAACGACGACGGCGAAAATTAGAAAATCAGAAAACCAGAAAATTGGTTGCAGGAACGCTGTTTTCATGCTATAATAAACTGTTACGGAGGAAATGGCGCACTATGAATACACTTACCTTGGAAAAGCACTGCTGGGCCGAGATCGATTTGACGGCCCTGCGTGAAAATTATGAATATATCCGCCGCACCGTAGGCGGGCCGGTCTGCGCCGTCGTCAAGGCGGACGCCTACGGCCACGGCGATAACGTCATCGCCCGCGTTCTGCAGGAGGCCGGTGCTGCGGGCTTCGCGGTCAGCTCCCTTGGCGAGGGGCGGCACCTGCGCCGCGGCGGCATCACAACACCCATCCTGATTCTGGGCTACGCCGACCCCACCTATGCGACTGTGCTGGCTGCCAACGACCTGATCACCACCTGCTATTCGACCGAATACGCACAGGCGCTTTCCGCCGCCGCCGTCAAGGCGGGCGTCAAGGTTAAGGTCCACCTGAAGATCGACACCGGCATGGGCCGCATCGGCTTTGCGGTGCGTTCCGGCTTTGCGGAGACCATCCGCGAGCTGGAGGCTCTCTACGCCCTGCCCGGGCTGGACATCTGCGGCGTCTTTCAGCACTTTGCGGTGGCGGACAGCGTCGAGCCCGACGACGAGCGCTACACCGACGAACAGCACGCGCTGTTCGCGCAGGTCGTGGAGCGGCTGCGTGCGGACGGCTACCCTGTCGGCACGGTACACTGCGCCAACTCTGCCGCACAGCTGCGCCACCCCGAGTGGCGGCACGACATGACCCGCGCGGGCATCATCCTGTACGGGCTTGACCCCAGCAATGAGGTACGCTTCCCCGCCCTGCAGCCCGTCATGTCGCTGAAATCCGTCGTGACCTTTGTCAAGGACTTGCAGCCCGGCCAGAGCGTCAGCTACGGGCGCACCTTTACCGCCGATAAGCCGATGCGCGTCGCCACAGTCTGTGTGGGCTACGCTGACGGCTACCCGCGGATGCTGTCCGGCGGGCCGGACAGGGGCGTCATGGCCATCCGCGGCCAGCAGGCCCCCGTGGTCGGGCGCGTCTGCATGGACCAGACAATGGTCGATGTGACGGACATTCCCGGCGTGAAGATGGGCGACGAGGTCACGGTCTTTGGCCCGGACGGCGGCGACACGGCTGACACGATTGCCGCCAAGACACAGACCATCAACTACGAGGTCGTGTGCGGCCTTGCCCGCCGCGTGCCCCGCGTATATAAGGAAAACGGCAAGATCTGCGAGATCTGGAACAATTTGGAGGAAACCTGATGGCCCGCAAGAACATCCGCAACTTTTGCATTATTGCCCACATCGACCACGGCAAGTCCACTCTGTCGGACCGTATGCTGGAGCTGACCGACAGCGTCGACAAGCGCACCATGACCGACCAGGTGCTGGACGACATGGACATCGAGAAGGAGCGCGGCATCACCATCAAGGCCCGCGCCGTCACGATGCGCTACAAGGCCGACGACGGCGAGACCTATGAGTTCAACCTCATCGACACCCCGGGCCATGTGGACTTCCAGTACGAGGTCAGCCGCAGTCTGGCCGCCTGTGAGGGCGCAGTCCTCGTCGTCGACGCCAGCCAGGGCGTTGAGGCGCAGACGCTGGCGAACTGCTATCTGGCGCTGGACCACAATCTGGAGGTCGTGCCGATTTTGAACAAGATCGACCTGCCCAGTGCCGACCCTGATGCCGTGGCGAAGGAGGTCGAGGACGTCATCGGCCTGCCCTGCATGGAGGCGCCGCGCGTCTCGGCCAAGCTGGGCATCGGCGTCAAAGAGGTGCTGGAAAGCGTTGCGCGGGATATCCCCGCCCCCACCGGCGACCCCGACGCACCGCTGAAGGCGCTGATCTTCGACTCCATCTATGACAGCTACAAGGGCGTCATCGTCTACGTCCGCATCTTTGAGGGCACGGTCAAGCCCGGCGACACCATCCGCCTGATGAGCACCGGCGCGGAGTTCCAGCTGGTGGAGGTCGGCCACATGGGCGCAACGAGCCTGACCCCCTGTGACAAGCTCGAGGCCGGCGAGGTCGGCTACCTGACGGCCAGCATCAAGACTGTGCGCGACACCCGCGTCGGCGATACCGTCACGCTGGCCGCCAACCCCACACCGGAGCCGATGCCCGGCTTCCGCACGGTCACGCCGATGGTGTTCTGCGGCATCTACCCCGCCGATGGTGCGGACTATCCCGACCTGAAGGACGCGCTGGAGAAATTGCAGCTCAACGACGCGAGCCTGACCTTTGAGCCGGAGACGAGTGCCGCGCTGGGCTTCGGCTTCCGCTGCGGTTTTCTGGGCCTGCTCCACATGGAGATCATCACCGAGCGTCTTGAGCGCGAGTTTGACCTTGACCTTATCACAACGACGCCGGGCGTCCAGTACCGCCTGACGCTGACCGACGGCACGGTGGAGGTCATTGACAACCCCTCCGCCTACCCAGACCCGACCCGCATCGTCAAGCAGGAGGAGCCGTTCGTCAACGCGCACATCTACACGCCGAACGATTACGTCGGCCCGCTGATGGACCTGTGCCAGACGAAACGCGGCGTGCTGGTCGACATGAAGTATATGGACGAAACGCGCGTTGACCTGCATTACCTGATCCCGCTGGGCGAGATCGTCTACGACTTCTTTGATGCCATCAAGTCCCGAAGCCGCGGCTATGCCAGCTACGACTACGAGTGGGAGGGCTGGCACGAGAGCAAGCTCGTCCGTCTGGACTTTTTGCTCAACGGCGAGGTCGTCGATGCCCTGTCGATGATCGTCTTTGCAGACAACGCCTACGCGAAGGGCCGCCGCATCTGCGAGAAGCTGAAGGAGAACATCCCCCGCGCGCTGTTTGAGATCCCGGTGCAGGCGGCTGTGGGCGGCAAGGTCATTGCCCGCGAGACGGTCAAGGCCATGCGCAAGGACGTGTTGGCCAAGTGCTACGGCGGTGACATCACCCGTAAGAAGAAGCTGCTGGAAAAGCAGAAGGAAGGCAAAAAGAAGATGCGCCAGCTGGGCAGCGTGACCCTGCCGAGCGAGGCGTTTACCGCGGTGCTGAAGCTGGATTCGGATTCTTAACGGGGGGGTTCCGGCCTTTTTACAAAAAGGCCTCGGCGAAAAATTCCAAATATTTGTAGGGGAGGGATTTATCCCTCCCGGGAGGTTTGCGGCAACGCCAACACCCCGGGAGGCATGAATGCCTCCCCTACTTATATTATCCCGCCGCCGTGCCCTGCAAATTTTGCCGCTCTGTAGGGGCCGCACATGTGCGGCCCGCGACCTTACGGCAAAAGCGATTTCACGGGAAGGCCGCGGGCCGGGCATGCCCGGCCCCTACAGTGCAATAACAAAAAGAGGGTACCTGCCATTTCAGCAGATACCCTCTTACATTATGTAATACTAAATTACATCAGGCTGCGGTACAGCTCCTTGATCTCCTCAACGCTGGTGTCGCGGGGGTTGCCCGGGCAGCAGGCGTCGGCAAAGGCGGACTCGGCCAGGAACTGGACGTCCTCCTCCTTCAGGATGCCCTTCAGGTCGGCGGGGATGCCCACGTCGGCGCTCAGCTTCTTGACGGCGGCAATCGTGGCATCGGCGGCCTCGACGTCGTTCATCTCATCAATGCCGGTCACGCCCATCGCCTTGCCGACAGCACGGTAACGCTCCCCAGCCGCGGTCTTGTTGTACTCCAGACCGGTGGGCAGGATGATGGCACAGGCAACGCCGTGGGGGGTGTCATACAGGGCGGACAGGCCGTGAGCCATGCTGTGGACGATGCCCAGGCCAACGTTGGAGAAGCCCATACCGGCAATGTACTGGCCCAGAGCCATGCCCTCGCGGCCCTCCGGGGTGTTCTGCACGGCGCCGCGCAGGTTCTCGGAAATCAGCTTGATGGCCTCGAGATGGAACATATCGGAGATGGTGCAGTGGCCCTTGGTGATGTAGCCCTCGATGGCGTGGGTCAGGGCGTCCATGCCGGTAGCGGCGGTCAGACCCTTGGGCATGCTGGACATCATATCGGGATCGACAACGGCGATCTCGGGGATGTCGTTGGTGTCCACGCAGACGAACTTGCGCTTCTTCTCGACATCGGTGATGACGTAGTTGATCGTGACCTCGGCAGCGGTGCCGGCGGTGGTGGGCACCGCAATGGTGAACACGGCGTGCTTCTTGGTGGGGGCAACGCCCTCCAGGCTGCGGACGTCCGCGAACTCGGGGTTGTTGATGATGATGCCGATGGCCTTGGCGGTATCCATGGAGGAGCCTCCGCCGATGGTGACGATGCAGTCAGCCTCGGCAGCCTTAAAGGCGGCAACGCCGTCCTGAACGTTCTGGATGGTGGGGTTGGGCTTGATCTCGCTGTAAACGCTGTAGGCAAAGCCGGCAGCGTCCAGCAGGTCGGTGACCTTCTTGGTGACGCCGAACTTGATCAGATCGGGGTCAGAGCAGACGAAAGCCTTCTTGTAGCCGCGGGCGGTCAGCTCGGGAACGATATTCTCGATTGCGCCGTGGCCGTGGTAGGAAATAGTGTTCAGTACAATACGACTTGCCATAGAAATTCTCTCCTTTTATTGTATCGGCTGTTTGCCGATGATTCCCATGTTCTGCCTTTATTATACCGTTATTTTTTTGACAGCGCCATTTAGAAAAGTGGCGGGGTGTTTGGGAAAATTCCACAAACAAAAAAAGCTTCCCCCGAGGGGGAAGCTGTCATCGAAGGTGACTGATGCGGGAAAAGTCTGTCATTGCAGTCCTTAAACGGGCAAATCGCCACGGGCGGATATAGAATCCGCCCCTACGGTGCCCCCACAGACGGGCAACCGCCATAAGCTCTCCCCTCATCCGGCCCTGCGGGGCCACCTTCTCCCCCAGAGGGAGAAGGCCTGAAGGTCACGCTTCTTCTTTTTCTTTTTGTGCCTTGATGACCTTCAGACGGCTGAATTCCTCGCGCTCACGCTCGCTCAGGACCTCGTCGATGGACTTGATGGTCTTTTGCATCTGGGGGATCTGCACGTTGCCCAGGGCGTTGGCGCGCTTCTGGGTCTTTTGGATGGCCTCGGCCAGACGGATGACGCTGGTCTCGACCTCGGCCAGCTCGACGGTCAGAGTCTTGACCTCATTGAACTTGAGGTAGGCCACATCCAACGTGCCGTTGGTGGATTCCAGGTCATAGTACAGCCCCATGGGCGAGGTGGTGTTCAGGCGCAGCGTGGGCAGCTCAACGCCCATGACGCTGCGGGTGGACATCTGCACGCCGCGCTCCACCGGCACACCGGCAGCATAGCCGCCGACAGAACCCAGCATGATGTTGGCCTTTTTCAGCGCCTCATACGCCTCGGCGTAGGCCGCGCTGATGCGGTCCTGAATGCCTGCGGCGCGGTCAATCAGCTGCATCATCTCGCGCACAAGGATGTTGCGCTTGCGGTCCATCAGGTCATAGCCCTGAGTCGCCAGCGCCAGACTGCGCTTTGTCGCCATCAGGTTTGATTTTGTGGGAAAAACCTGCTGTGCCATTGGGTACTCCTTTTATACTGCTTTGGCTTCCCCTGCGGGGGAAGCTGTCACCGAAGGTGACTGATGAGGGCCAAGTATGCCATCGCCTCCATTCACAGGCAATCGCGGCGCACTCTCCCCTCATCTGCCCCTGCGGGGGCACCTTCTCCCCCAAGGGGAGAAGGCTTTGGGATTATTTTTTACTGATTCTCGCCTTCGCCGGTTCGTAATACTTATCCAGCGTCGCGGCGTCGCAGCGGTCCAGGGCGTTGCGGGGCAGGGTCGCCAGCAGCTCCCAGCCGAGGTCGAGGGTCTGCTCCATCGTACGGTCGGTGTTGCCCTGGCCGATGAACTCCTGCTCAAACGCGCGGCCAAAGGCCATCAGCTGCTTATCGCTCTGGGACAGCTCCTCCTCGCCGATGACGCTGGCCAGCGCCTTGGCGTCCTGCACCTTGGCATAGCAGGCGAACAGCTGGTTGGACAGTGTGACGTGATCCTCGCGGGTGTAGCCCGCGCCGATGCCGTCCTTCATCAGACGGGACAGGCTGGGCAGCACGGACACCGGCGGATACAGGCCGGTGGCATCCATGCCGCGGTCCAGCACGATCTGCCCCTCGGTGATGTAGCCCGTCAGGTCGGGGATGGGGTGGGTAATGTCGTCGCCGGGCATGGTCAGGATCGGGATCTGGGTCACAGAGCCCTTGCTGCCCTTGATGATACCGGCGCGCTCGTACAGGCTGGCCAGATCGGAATACAGGTAGCCGGGGAAGCCCTTGCGGCCCGGGATCTCACCCTTGGAGGACGAGAATTCGCGCAGGGCCTCGCAGTAGCTTGTCATATCGGTCAGGATGACCAGCACGTTCTTGTTCAGGTCAAACGCCAGATACTCCGCCACGGTCAGCGCGGCGCGCGGGGTGATGATACGCTCGATGATGGGGTCGTTGGCGAGGTTCAGCAGCATGACGACGCGCTCCATCGCGCCGCAGCTCTCGAAGCTCTCGCGGAAGTACGACGCAACGTCGTTCTTGACGCCCATAGCGGCGAACACGATGGCGAAGTCCGACCCGTCGGCCACGCTGGCCTGACGGACGATCTGGACGGCCAGCTCGTTGTGCTTCATGCCGGAACCAGAGAAGATCGGCAGCTTCTGGCCGCGGATCAGCGTGGCCAGGCAGTCAATCGAAGAAATGCCGGTGTGGATGTAGTTGCGGGGGTAGACACGGCTGACGGGGTTGATGGGCGCGCCGTTGACATCGCGGCGGGCGACGGGGTAAATGTCACCGAGGCCGTCGATGGGGCGGCCCAGACCGTCCAGCACGCGGCCCAGCAGCTCGGGGCTTAAATCCATCATCATCGGGTGGCCGGTCAGCACCGTGCGGTTGTTGACAAGGCTCAGCCCGCGGGTGCCCTCAAACACCTGAATGACGCAGCGGTCACCATCGACACGGACAACACGGCCCACGCGGGTCGAACCGTCGTCGAGGTGCAGCTCTGCCATTTCGTCATACTGGACGCCCTTGACGCCGTCCAGCACGACCAGACTGCCGTTGATTTGGGAAAGTCCGATATGTTCCAGAATCATGTTGTTCCCTCCTCATCAGCCCTGGGCCACGGCGGCCAGCTTGGTGTCGATTGCTTTTTGCAGCTCGTCCAGCTTGCTCAAATCGTCGTTGGGCACGGTATACTTCATCTGGACCAGCTCGTCAAACAGGCCAGTGGCCAGCAGACGGCTGACAGGCACCTGCTTGGCGACGAGTGCGGCGCACTTGTCGTACAGGTACAGAATGGTTTCCATCATTTTCAGCTGCTTTTCCAGCGGGACGTAGGTGTCAACCGCGTGGAAGGCGTTCTGCTGCAAAAATCCGACGCGGATGACGCGGGCGATCTCAATCGTCAGCTTCTGGTCGTCGGGCAGCACGTCAGAGCCGATCAGCTTGACGATCTGCATCAGATTGTTCTCCTGCAGCAGCAGGTTGGCGATGCGCTCACGGCAAGACATGAAGTCGTGGCCGACGTTGTCGTAGTACCAGCCGCCGAGGTCGCCCAGATACTCGCTGTAGGAGTCGTTCCAGTTGATGGCGGGATAGTGGCGGGCGTAGGCCAGCGACTTATCCAGCGCCCAGAAGCAGCGGGTGAAGCGCTTCGTGTTCTGGGTGACAGGCTCGGAGAAGTCGTTGCCCTGCGGGCTGACAGCGCCGATGACGGAGACAGAGCCTTCCGCGCCGTTCAGCGTCCTGACGTAACCGGCGCGCTCGTAGAACTCGGCCAAACGGCTGGGCAGGTACGCGGGGTAGCCCTCGTCGGCGGGCATCTCCTCCAGACGTCCGCTGATCTCACGCAGAGCCTCGGCCCAGCGGGAGGTGGAGTCGGCCATCATGGCGGCGTGGTAGCCCATGTCGCGGTAATACTCGGCCAGCGTGATGCCGGTGTAGATAGAAGCCTCACGGGCAGCAACAGGCATGTTGGAGGTGTTCGCGATCAGGACGGTACGGTCCATCAGGCTCTTGCCCGTGCGGGGGTCGACCAGCTCGCTGAACTCCTGCAAAGCCTGCGTCATCTCGTTGCCGCGTTCGCCGCAGCCGACGTAGATGATGATGTCGGCGTCGCACCATTTTGCGATCTGGTGCTGGGTCATCGTCTTGCCGGTACCGAAGCCGCCGGGGATGGCCGCAGCGCCGCCCTTGGCCAGCGGGAACATCGTATCAATGACACGCTGACCCGTGATCAGCGGGCGGGGCGAGGTCATGCGCTCGGCAGACGGGCGCGGGGTGCGGATAGGCCACTTCTGGCAGAGGGTCAGCGTGTGCTCCTTACCCTTGGCATCGGTCAGCTTGACGATAGGCTCGTTGACGGTGTAGCTGCCGTTGTCGGCCACCCAGGTAACCGTACCGGAGACCGTCGGCGGCACCATGCAGCGGTGCTCGATGGCCGGGGTCTCGGGGCAGGTGGCGTAGATCTGGCCCGCGGTCAGGGTGTCCCCTGTCTTGACGGTCACGGTCACGTCCCACTTGGCGGCCTCGTCCAGAGACGGCTCATGCGCACCGCGCTCAATGAAGCTGCCCATGTGCTGCTCGATGGCGGGCAGCGGACGCTGGATGCCGTCATAGATATTGCGCAGGATGCCGGGGCCGAGGGTCACGGACAGCGGGCCACCCGTGCTCTCGACAGGCTCGCCTGCCTTCAGGCCGCCGGTCTCCTCATAGACCTGGATGGTGGTTTCCTTATCGTTCATGCGGATGACCTCGCCGACAAGGCGTGCCTTGCCGACATAGACCATCTCCATCATTTCCAGATCGGTCTTGCCCTTGATGGTGACAACGGGGCCGTTGATGCTGTAAATTGTATTTTTCATAGCTTTGCCCCTCAAATGTTAATTTCCAGACCGGCGTTTTCCAGGAACCAGTCATGCTGGGCCTCCAGACGGGCCTCCAGTGTATCGTCGGCAGCCACGCCCTTCGCGGGGTTTGCGCCCTTCAGGCCGCCCAGCGTGATGCTGTCGTCGGCCTCCAGAACGGTGCCTGCGGGCAGTTCAACGTTTTTCAGCAGCGGAAGGTCGGCGGCGCGGGCCGTGATCTTGGCGTTTTTGCCTAAGGTCTCCGCCAGAGAAGCAGCCTCTTTCTGCAGCCAGGCGGCGTAGTCCTTGCCGGCCACAAAGGCAGCCAGCTGCTCACGGGCCTTCGAGAAGGTCTCGTCGGCGATTTTCTGGCGCTGGGCTGCCAGCGTAGCGCGGGCGGCCATGCGGGCCGCGCTCAAATCGCGGTTGGCGCGGGTCTTGGCGCGCTCGGTCTCAAAGCGCAGGGTGCGCTCCACGCGGGTGTTCTCGGTCCTGCGCGTCTCGTCCAGCTGGCTGTTGATCGCGCGCTCCGTCTCCTCACGGATGGCGGCGCAGGCAGCCTCGCCCTCGGCGCGGATGGACTCGAGGAATCGCTCGGCGCGGGTATCTAATTCGTTCATGGTCACACCTCTTAAATCTTGACGCCGATGGCCTCGCGGATATAGCGGGTCAGGCGGTCCTTACCGGCAGCACCGCCGCCGGTGGAGGGCACCGTGATGAGCAGCGGCCCACCGGCAGCGCGGGCGCTGTCCAGCGTGGCCGTGTAGGTCTCGGCGATTTTCTCGGTCACGAGCAGCACGGCGATGTCGGGCTGCTGGGCTGCCATTTCCAGCGCGTTGCGCAGGTCGGCCTCGCTGCGGGCGACGGTGCCCTCAATACCCGCAAGGCGCAGACCGTTCATGGCGTCGGAGTTGTCGCTGATGAGAAAGAACCGCATGGCGTTACACCAGCTTGGACAGGATCATGATGGAGATGACCAAGCCGTACAGAGCGATGGACTCGCCCAGGGCGACGAAGATCAGGCTCTTGCCGAAGGTCTTTTCATTCTCGCTGTTGGCTGCGATAGCGGCAGGCGCAGCGGAAGCGACGGCCATGCCGCCGCCGATACCGGCAAGACCCGTAGCCAGAGCGGCAGCGACCAGACCGATGCTCAAAGAGCTGTTGTGGTCATTGTCGGTGTTGACGGTCTCGGAAGCGGTGGTGGCAGCGGTGGTGTCGGCCTTGGCATCATCCGCGGCAAAGACGCCCAGTGCGCCGCAGCAGGTCACAGCGGCCACGATCAGGATGGTAACGAACAGTTTGCTGAACTTGGTTTTCATAATGGAACCCTCCGTAATTTTTTGTTTTATTCCGCGCCCCTCTGTCAAGGCGCTTTTGCAGGGGCCGGGCATGCCCGGCCCGCGGCTTCGATTCTATCGTCCGATTGTGGGATGGTTGCGGGCCGGACATGTCCGGCCTCTACGGCGCATCTTACGCTTTTGCTTTCTTCAAATCAAAGGCTACGAACTTGCGGCCGCCGCCCTTGTAGCAGCGGCTGAACATCTCGTAGAACTCCAGACGGATGCCCTGAATGGCGGAGAGCAGCGCCTCGAGGCAGATGACCACGAGGTTGCCCAGGATGACCACAACAATGTTGTTCGGCGTACCGGCCAGCGTAAAGACGACCATCATCATGCTGGCGTGGACGATGACGAACGCACCGACACGCAAAAACGAGATCGTGTTGGACAGGTAGCTCAGCACCGTTTCCAGCAGCTCAAATACGCTCTGCATCAGGTAGTTGCCCATACCGCCCGCAGGCTTCCAAGGCTTGCCCTCGACCATCGGGGCCAGCAGTTCCGCAAAGAGCAGCAGCACCAGACCGACGACCATGCCGACCACCGCCAGCACCTGCGGCATAAACGTGACAGCACCCATATAAGCGGACGCCAGATCAACGCCGCACAGGTAGGTCACCATGCCGACAAGGCCGTTGGGCGAGAAGATGAACTCGCCCCACTCGCTGTGGCGGGCGTGGGTGTACATATTCAGTACCATGGCGGCCAGCACCAGCACAATGCCGATGTAGACAGCCACCATCAGGATGCCGGTGATGGAATCCATAACGGAAACGGGCTTGCCTGCCATGCCAAGCGCATGGTAGAGCGGGTCAAGGGCCTCCTCGTAGCCAAAGAGAGAACCGTAGACCAGGCCGAAGATCGTGCTCGAAATGCCGCAGGGGATCATGAGATGGAACAGGTCATTGTGCTTGACCTTCCACATGAACGTGCTGAACAGTGCCAGCACAATACCCTGCCCGACGTCGCCAAACATCATGCCGAACAGCACGGTGAATGTGATCGCTACAAAGCCGGTGACATCTGTCTCGCCGTAGGCGGGCAGACCGTACATTTCGACGAAAAACTCAAAAGGGCGGCTCCACCAGGGGTTTTTCAGCTTGGTGGGGGGCGTCATCTTACCGGCGGATTCCGGTCCGTCCACCGTGACGCGCAGCCCATGGATGCCGCGGGCCTTGCCCGCGACCTCGTCCACCTCCGACGCCGGGACCCAGCCGACGCAGAAGAAGTGCTCGCCCTTGACCGCGGCCATGCGGCGCAGGTCGTAGACCGCCGCGTAGTAGCAGGCTGTGTTGTACAGCAGCTGGACCTTGTCGGCGTTTTGCTGCCACAGGGCAGCAATGCGGGCGTTGACGTCCTCGACGCTCTTGTTGACAACGTCGAGGTTCTCTTTAAAGTGCTCGATGATCTCGGCGGGCGAGCCAGCCGCGCCGGGCACATGCACCGGCTCAAAGTAGAGCATCGAGAAGATGCCGTCGGTCTCCAGCGCGTGCTCCCGCGGGGTCATGTAGACGCCCCAGTAACCGGCCTTCGTCTGGTTGCAGGGGGTGAACAGGATGTACGGGTCATCGCCGTAGTTGTTCATCAGCTTGTTGTAGCCCTCCGTCGGCAGGAAGCCGAAGCGGATCTTGACGTGGGCGCAGTCGAGAATGTCGTCCACATTGACCTTCAGGCCGGTAAAGTGGCTGTACTGCTCGATGCCGTCCTCGCAGAGCTTCTTCTGGTCCAGCAGGACCTTGCGCTCGGCGCAGAGGTCGTCGATCTTTTCCAGCAGGTCGCTCAGATAGCTGCGGCCCTCGGCATCCACCGGGTCGCTGTGCTGCTGCCCCTCGTGCAGCTCAATATTGGCCTCTTTGGCCATCGTCTCGATCTGGTCGCGGATCGCGGTGTGGGGGTTCTCTTCATTCAGAGCGCCGTATCCCAGCGATTCCGACATATATCTGGTTGCGGGCTCAAGGTCAAAGCGTCCGTCCATGCAGCACGAGCCGATAAACTCGTTCAGCTGGGGCATCGTGCCCTGCACCCGCACCAGTTTCATCTTTTCAACCAATCAGTTCACACTCCTTGTTTCAGCTTGCCTCCCTCGGCGAGACAGACTCCCCCGACACGGGGGAGGTGGCGCTTGCGCCAGAGGGGGACGGTGCCCCGCAGGGGCGGAGGGAGCGAACCTTGCCATCACCCGAAATATTTCGGGCTGCCGCGAAGCTCTCTCCCCCACCGCCTGCGGGCGGAGCCCCCTCCCAGAGGGGGCCAAGGGTCACTCAATCCTTCTCATCAAACCCCACCAGCAGCGGCTGGACATCCTCGGGTGGCAGCTTGTAATGCACGCCCTCAATGATGTGATCCAGATCCTGCACCTCACACCGGGCCAGCCAGACGTAGCACAGCATGACCAGCGTCGGGTCGGTGGAGAACCGCAGCCACTTGCGGCACCAGTCGCATCGGTAGTGGAAGAAGCCCTCCTTCAAAACGCTGTACTCATGGTGTTCCAGCAGCGGGCCGTACTTCGTCCTGGCGAACCGCGCCTTGAACATGTCCAAATCGCGGGCGGCGAGCAGGTATTCCCACTCGTCGTTCGTCAGGGCCGTGCAGTCGCGGCGGGCGTTGGTGCGCACCACCGAGTCCGGCGCGCCGATGCGGATGAGCCGTGCGGCGTTGGAAACAGCGGAGGTGTCGCATTCCAGCTCGACGAGGTCGCGCAGGTTCGGCGCAGCGCTTGTGCCGCCCTTAGCGGGGGCCAGCGCCACCAGTGCGCGGTGGCGGAAGTCCTGCAGAAGCGGCTCGGCCTGGGCGGTCAGACCCCGGTCCGGCTTGGCGCTCTGCAGCGGTGCCAGGACCTTTTCCCACCGCGTACCGGCCACAGCGGCCAGGATACCGTCCAAACTCGTGGCCTTGGCCAGCGCGTAGAGGTCAATGCAGCAGCGCTGCTGCAAGAACTCCGGCAGGCGGAACAGGTAATCGCCCGGGCGGCCTGCGTCCAGGCACCGCATGGCGGCAGTCAGCTCATCGACCTCACAGCAGAGGGTGAAATACTCATACACTTTGCTGCCCGCGCTGCGGTCATAGCGGCAAAGGCTGTCGTACCGGGTGTACAGGCTCTGGCGCAGCAGGTTTTCCAGCTGGACGCGGCGGGCGTACTGGGGGTTGACCTCGGCCAGCGCTTCGCTGTACAGCGGGTATTCTTTCAAGGCCGTGGCCAGCTCGGTCATTGTGCGGCAGGCCATCAGGCGGCGGTAATCGTCGGCCCGCAGGCGGCTGCCGTACAGGGCGCGGGCCTTGGCCAGCACGGCGTTGCCGCTTGCCTTGCCCGTGGGCATCATTGTGCGGCCTCCCCGCCCAGGGTGCGCTGTACAAGCGCAGCGCACCATTCGGCCTCATGGGCCTTTGCGGCGGCGGTCATGGCCTCGGCTGCCTGGCTGCGCTGGGTCTCCAGCGCGGCCAGCGCGGCGGCGTTGCCCTCCTCGGCAGCTCTTGCGGCGGCGTCGGACTCGGACTTCTCGCGGGCGTCACACTCCGCGATGATCTTCTGCTTCTGCTCGTCCAGAGCAGCCAGCCGGGCAGAGCGCTCGAGCCGGGCCTTCTCGCTTTCGCGGCGCTGGGCGGCATCCATCTCCAAAATGGCCTGCATCAGGTCGTTGACATCTTTCATGCAATGCACCTCACTCTTTGGGAGCTTTACCTGGGTTGGGTTCCCTGCCTCCCTCTGCGAGGGGGCCAAGGGGCTTTTCTCTATATAAATAGGTACACCCAACTTTCAGGTTCAGCCGTATTATAGCACTATTACCAAATATAGCAAGTGGTTTTTGTGCAGTTTTATTGGTACAAAATCGGGTTTGTGTTTTTTCTGTCGATGTATTAGATGTATTATGAAATCGTTATCACTTCTTTTTCATAGCGGCCAGACCCTTGCCAAACACGAACCGCACCAGCGGGCCCGCGCCGCACAGCTGCCACAAAAATGCCGTGGGATAGTTCATCGCCGTGGTCTGCACCCACATGGCGAAAAAGTTCGCGTTGTGGCTGTCCTTGAAGAACAGCGTGGCGAAAAAGCTCATCAACGGGCACATCATCCACGCGGACAGACAGGAGATAGCGGCCACCAGGAACACCTGCTTGTCCTTGCCTGGGGTGAACCAGCTCGTGGCGATGCGCATGGCCGTGGGGCCGACCAGGAACGTGTCCAGCAAAAAGCCAATGACGCCCATGATGGGCAGCTCACTGAGGGCAGCGGCGAAGATGAAATTCTGCATCCCGCCCACATCCAGTGCGATATTGTAGCAGACCATTCCGTAGACCATGACGCAGACCATCATGACGGTGTAGACGATTTCCTGTTTCTTTGTTTGCGGCATTGTAATTACTCCTCATATATACGCTATTTTCTCCAAAACAAAAACAGCCGCAGGGTGTCGCTCAACTCGTTGCGACGCCCTGCGGCTGTTGTCTCACTGCGTTGGAAAGTGAAGTCAGTATACCGCAAAAGTTGCGCTCATGTAATACTCCTGCACAAATTTCTGCACTTTGTATAAAATCTTTCTCCGTTTTGCAGCGTCACTTTGGTACAAAACGCCGCATGTGTCGCTGCAAACTTTACAGCGGCGGCGCGGTGCGCTATAATGGCGGTGTTTATACGTAATAGAGAGGTCGGAAAGTCATGTCAAAATTATTCCAGCATCACCGCGGCCAGATGTCGGAGGCATTCCGCACGGTCATGTTCTTGTCGGCGTCGGGCGGCCTGCAGGACGCCTACACCTACATTGGGCGCGGCAAGGTGTTTGCCAACGCCCAGACCGGCAACATCGTGCTGATGAGCCAGAGCCTGTTTGATGGCGATTTATCGCGGTTTGCCCACTATTTTATCCCCGTTCTGTCCTTTGCGCTGGGTGTGGCCGCGGCGGAGTGCATCCGCCTGCGCTGGCGGCAGGCCCGCCGCATCCACTGGCGTCAGCTCGTCGTGCTGACCGAGATCGTGCTGCTGTTCGCGGTGGGCTTCTTCCCTGCCGCATGGGATATTGGCGCAAACGCGCTGGTCTCGTTTTCCTGCGCCATGCAGGTGCAGGCGTTCCGCAAGGTGCATGGCTACCCGTTTGCCAGTACCATGTGCATCGGCAACCTGCGCAGCGGCATGGACGCGCTGGTCGCATTCGGACACACCCACGATAAAAACGCGCTGTGGAAGTCCCTGCACTACTTTGCCATTATCTTTATCTTTGCGCTGGGTGCGGGCATCGGCACACAGTGCGTCGGCATCTTCGGCGAGAGGACGATCTGGCTTTCCTGCGCGCTGCTGCTGGTGAGCCTGTGCTTTATGTTTATCAAAGAGGATCTGCCGGAGATCGAGGAGGAGCTGAAAAAATAACGCATCTTCCCTGCCGGAATGGCTGTAGGGGCCGGACATGTCCGGCCCGGTTGTGTATGGTAAACAGCCGTTTGTGGGAAGCCTGCGGGCCGTCGAGAACGCCGACCCCTACCGTAGGGGCGGATTCCATGTCCGCCCGGGAACACCGTGGCCGCCGCCAGGCCCCGCGGAGGGGTCAAGACCCCTCCCTGCGATTTCCATTTCTCATAATTCCCCTATTACAATTATAATTTTGATAAAACGACAGCCCCACCCGTTTTTCTGCGGGCGGGGCTGTCGTTTTATACGTGTTTTCGTGCTTTTTTATTTTTCCAATCGTTGACCATGCCGTGCAGCCGCCCGCCCATAAAGACAAGCCCGGCCAGAGTCGGGGCGCTCAGGGCCAGCAGAACGACCAGAACCAGCGTGCCGCCCAGATCCAGCCGCACCAGCGGCAGCCAGCGCGCCAGCAGGAACACCCCGCCGACGCCCGCCACGGTCATACTGCCCCAGATGGCCCAGTGCAGCGGCGTGAACGGGATGCAGACGCCCCACAAAATCTGCAAGCCCACGCACAAAATCACCAACGTGCAGATCGTACCGACCATGTCGGACGGGATGTCGAACGCATAGCCGAACCCCTGTGCGCAGAACACAAGCAGGAAATCCGTCAGCCCGCCGGGCAGTGCCTTGCGCAGCACGTTCCGCATGAATTTACCGTGGACAAGCTCGTGGTTCGGCTCAAGCGCCAGAAAGAACGCCGGTGCGCCGATGGTGGCAAACGTGACGAGCGACAGCTGCAGCGGCTGGAACGGGTAGGCCAGCGGCAGGGCCAGCGCAACGATGCTGAGCAAAAACGAGAAGATGTTCTTGACCAGAAACAGCGACGCCGAGCGCTGGATGTTGTTGATGACCCGCCGCCCCTCGGCCACAACGCCGGGCAGCGCGGCAAAGTCCGAATCCAGCAGCACAAGCTGCGCGACCTGGCTGGCCGCCTGCGCACCCGATGCCATCGCGATGCCGCAATCAGCATCTTTTAACGCAAGTACGTCATTTACACCATCTCCGGTCATGGCTACCGTGTGGCCCTTTGCCTGCAAAGCATGGACGAGCTGGCGCTTCTGCTCGGGCGTGACGCGGCCAAAGACCGTGCATTTTTCGGCAGCCTCGGCCAGCGCCGCCTCACTTTGCAGCGTGGCGGCATCGACCCAGTGCTCGGCCCCGGCTATGCCCGCGTTGGAGGCCACATGGCTGACAGCCTGCGGGTCGTCGCCCGAGATGACCTTGATCTTCACGCCCTGCTTCGCAAAGAAGCGGAACGTCTTGGGCGCACTCTCGCGGATGCGGTTCTGCAACGGCAGCAGAGCCAAAAATTCCAGCTGTGCGGGTTCGAGCGCCGCGGGCGGGTCCGGCAGTGTGCCGTTATATTTTGCCAGCAGCAGCACGCGGCGGCCCTGGGCCAGCAGCGGGGTCAGCCTGTCGGCAAGCTCCCCCGCCCTGCTGCCCGCCAGCACGTCGGGCGCACCGACGACGTAGCACCCCTGCGCGCCAAAGTCTTTGGCACTGTACTTGTACGCCGTGTTGAACGGGATGGTGCGCACGGCAGCCCATGCCGTGCCGCCCTGCCCGAAGCGGGCTGTCAGGGCGCGGGCCGTGTCGTTATCTGGCTGCCCTCCCGCGTAGAACGCCGATAAAATCTCGGTGATGGGTGTATTTTCCGCCAGCGGCAGCGGGTCATCCGCCTGCATGGTACTCTCGGTGATCGTGCCGGTCTTGTCCACGCAGAGGGTGTCCACCCGGGCCAGCGTTTCAATGCAGTTCATGTCGCGGGTCAGCACCTTGCTGCGGGCCAGCCGCATCATGCTCACGGCCAGCGCCACGCTCGTCAGCAGGTACAGTCCCTCCGGGATCATACCGATGAGTGCTGCCACCGTGGCGTCGACAGTTTCCTTCATGGACAGCTCCAGTACCCAATGCTGCTTCCAGATCAGCACCGCGCCGATTGGGATCAGCGCCACACCGATGAATTTTATCAGCCTGTCCAGGCTGCGCATCATCTCGCCGCGCGCGACCCTGTGACCGTCGGCCTGCGCCTCAGCGGTCAGGCGGCTGGCGTAGCTCTCGGCCCCGACACGGGTCAGCCGCGCCACGCAGCGGCCCGCCATCAGAAAGCTGCCGGATTTCAGCTCCGCGCCGCACTCCTTGGGAACGGCCCGCGCCTCGCCCGTGATGAGGGATTCGTTCGCCTGGGCGCTGCCGTCCAGCACGACGGCGTCCGCTGCGATCTGATCACCCGCGCCGAACTCGACAACATCGTCCTGCACAAGGTCGTCGGACAACACCTCGCACCACCGGCCGTCGCGCAGGCAGCGGAGCTTCTGCGCTGAGACAAGCGTCAGCTTGTCGATGGTACGCTTGGCGCGAAGCTGCTGCACAATGCCGATGAGGGTATTCCAGAACACGATGCCCAGAAATCCCATATTCAGCCAGGAATGCACGAGCGCCAGCATGACGGCCAGCACCAGAAACACAAGGTTGAAGTAGGTACAGACGTTATCCCGCACGATCTCGCCGGTGGTTTTGGTCTGGGATTTGGGCGGCTGGTTCGTCTGCCCTGCCGCGCGGCGCGCTTCGACCTCGGCGGCGGTCAGGCCGGTGATGGATGGCATAGTAAGGGGTGCTCCTTTCGGGGGTGGATCAAATGGCGGCAGGGGCCGGACATATCCGGCCCGGACGTGTATGGGTATATGGGCGGTTATGGGAAGGCCGCGGGCCGGGCATGCCCGGCCCCTACAGGGCGGCGGAATTGTTTAAAACGGCTTGTAGGGAGCGGTCTTGACCGCTCCGGGAAGGTTGCGGGCGACGGAAACCGCACCAGGCGGCATATATACATTCCGCGCAACTATGCGGCAGCCGCACAGCTCCGCGGAGGGGTCAAGACCCCTCCCTACAGTACAGACGATTTACGGCAGCCTATTATAACGCCCGCTGCTTATATTTTCCTCAGTATACCCACCAAATATGAACAAAACAAGTGCCCGGCTGCGTTTTGGGGCAGCCGGGCAGTTTTGTACATTATTGAATTTCCAGCGGCTCAAACGCCTCCGCCGGGTCGGCATCGACAGCCTCAAGATTCCTCGTCAGCTGGTCGAGCACCTTATAAAATGTCGCTAAATCGTCTGGGTCTATTCCCTCGTCGGCGCGGCGCTCTACGTCGGCCACAACAGCTCCCACGCGGGCGGCGCGGTCATGGCCTGCGTTGGTCAGCAGGTAGAGGGCATTGTACTTGCCGCTCTCGGCGCGCTTTTCCACCAAGCCGCTGCGCACCAGTTCTGCCAGCACGCGGGAGATCATGGCCGGGTCCAGACCGCACCGTTCTGTCAGCTCCGAGAAGTGCAGGCCCTCCGACGCGGCGGCCAGCCGGCAGAGCACCAGCGTGTGCCCGGCCTTCAGCTCAATGCGGCTCATGCCGCTCGCCTTGATGCGCTGGATGACCTTTTGCAGCCGGGCCAGCGAGATGGACAGCCGGATAAAACGGTCATTCATATCAATCTTCCTTCAGTTCGCCGCGGGAGGCCGCCTTCAGGTAGGCAAAGATGAAGCCATCCAGGTCGCCGTCCATGACAGCCTGTACGTTGCTGCTCTCGTAGCCGGTACGGTTGTCCTTGACCAGCGTGTAGGGCATAAAGACGTAGCTGCGGATCTGATGGCCCCAGGCGATCTCATTCTGCACGCCCTTGATGTCGTCGATCTTGTCCTTGTGCTGCTGCAAAGCGATCTGATACAGCTTGGCCTTCATCATCTCCATGGCGTACTCGCGGTTCTGCAGCTGGCTGCGCTGGGTCTGGCAGGTCGTCACGATGCCGGTGGGCTTGTGGATCAGGCGGACGGCGGAGGACGTCTTGTTGATGTGCTGGCCGCCTGCGCCGGAGGAGCGGTAGACCTGCATCTCGATGTCGGCGGGGTTGATTTCAATGTTGATGTTGTTGTCCAGCTCGGGCATGACCTCAAGGCTGGAGAAGCTGGTCTGGCGGCGGGCGTTGGCGTCAAACGGGCTGATGCGCACCAGACGGTGGACGCCGTGCTCGCTCTTGAGCATGCCGTAGGCGTTGGGGCCCTTGACCATCATCGACGCGGACTTGATGCCGGCCTCGTCGCCGTCCAGCACGTCGAGCACCTCGACGCTGTAGCCGTGGGCCTCGGCCCAGCGGGTGTACATGCGGTAGAGCATCTCGGCCCAGTCCTGGGCCTCAGTGCCGCCGGTACCGGCGTGGAAGGTCAGGATGGCGTTGTTGTGGTCGTACTCGCCGTTGAGCATCGTCATGAGCTGCAGCTCGTCGATGGACTTCTCGACACCGTTGACGGCCTCCTCACCCTCGGCGGCCAAGGACGGGTCGTTCTCCTCCTCGATCATGAGCAGCAGCGTCTCGGCCTCCTCATACTGGGTGGACAGCTTGCCGAAGCGCTCGAGCTTGTTCTTGACCTCGCCCATCTCGCTGATGACCTTCTGGCTGCGGGCCTGGTCATCGTAGAAGCCGGGCATCGTCATCTGGTGCTCCAGCTCGGCCAGGCGCTTTTCGCTGGCCTCGATGGACAATGCGTCGCGCAGGTCATCCACGGCGGTCTTCATGCCGCCGAGCTTTGCTTTCAGTTCGTCAATCGTAATCATATATCGTTTCCCTCGTCACACATAAGTTGGCATAAAATTACATAGTACCATTATAAGCGAATTGGCGGGCGTTGTAAAGAGGGGCAGCGGCAGATTCATAATATTTGTGGGGCGGGATTTATCCCTCCCGGGCCGTGTACAGCGGCGCAAACAGCCCGGGTCGTCGAGGACGCCGACACCTACGGTGTAGGGGCGGATTCCATATCCGCCCGGGGACGCTGTGGCCGCTACCAGGTCCCGCGGGAGGGACAAATCCCTCCCCTACAGACTTCCCCGCGGGCATCCGCCCACGTAAGACCGCGGGCCGGGCATGCCCGGCCCCTACAACTCCGCTGTAAAAGCCCGTTTTTCCGTTTACCTTGTAAAGTTTTTATGTTTTCTTTGCATTTATCCATTTGATGCGGTATAATGGCCTTATGTTACGGAAAGGATACCACACATGACACGTTACACAGGAAACCATTGCCCTGTCTGTGAACAGGCATTTACCGACGAGGATGACATCGTCGTCTGCCCCGACTGCGGCACGCCCTACCACCGGGCCTGCTGGCAGAAGGTCGGGGCCTGTATGCACAAGTCGGAGCACGCCGCCGGGTTTGAATGGCAGCCCGAGTTCGGTCCCGAGGCCGAAAAAGCCGCGCAAGAGGCCACCTGCCCGAACTGCGGCACCCACAACCAGCCGGGCGCGGCGCAGTGCAGCCACTGCGGCTGTCCCCTGCCGAAGGACGACGGCCCCCGACCCGACCCGAAGGACGAGGACGCGCAGGTGCCGATCTACGCCCGCGACCCGTCCACCGTGCATAAGCCCGACAACAGCCGCACGGCCCCCGGCCCCCGCATCGACACCTACACCGACGACGACAACGGCGGCATCTGCCGCCGCGAGATCGGCCCCGAGGATACCATCGACGGCATCAAGGCCAAGGACTGGGCTGCCTACGTGGGCCGCAGCCCGATGTATTACCTGATGCAGTTTTTCCGCATGAGCATGACGAAGCAGAAGGTCACAGTCTGCCTGTCGGCATTCCTGTTCGGGCCTGCCTATCTGCTTTACCGCAAGATGTGGAAGGAGGGTCTGCTGACAGCCCTGCTGTCCATCGCTTTGAGCGTGCCGTCGCTCATCGCCATTGTGGCGACCTTCAACCCGTCGCTGTTCGGTAGTATGCCGCTGTATTGGGTGCCCGTGGCCGCCGACGTCTGTGCCATTGCGGACTGGATCGTCAGGATTTTGCTGGGGCTTTTCTCGGTCTGGCTGTACCGCAACACCTCAAAGAAAAATATTGATAAAATCTACAGCGAATATCCCGAGGGCGACGCCCGCACCGATGCCCTGCTGCAAAAGGGCGGCACCAGCATCTGGGCGGCGCTGCTCTACTTTGGCATCGTGTTGCTGCTCTCCTCGCTGGTCATCAATCTGGCCGGGCCGGGCTTTGTTCAGTACGCCATGGCCATGGCTGGATATTAAGTTGCTACCACACCCCAACGCAGGGTGTTTAATTTAGGAGGAAACTATGAAAACTGCACTGGTGATTATGGCCGCCGGTATCGGCTCCCGCTTCGGCGGCGGCATCAAACAGCTGGCTGCCGTCGGTCCCAACGGCGAGATCATCATGGACTATTCCATTCATGACGCCATCGAGGCCGGTTTTGACAAGATCGTCTTTATCATCCGTCACGACATTGAGGAAGCGTTTAAAGAGGCCATCGGTGACCGCATTGAGAAGATCTGCGCCGGGCTGGGCGTTGAGATCGACTATGCGTTCCAGGCACTCGAGAACGTGCCGGAGGGCTTCTCCGTGCCCGAGGGCCGCTCCAAACCCTGGGGCACCGGCCAGGCCGTGCTGGCCTGCAAGGGCATTATTAAGGAGCCGTTCGCCGTCATCAACGCCGACGACTACTACGGCAAGGAGGCGTTCGTCCGGCTGCACGACTTCCTGCAGGGCTACACGCCCGACAAGCCGGGCGACCTTGCCATGGCGGGCTTTGTGCTGAAAAACACCCTGAGCGACAACGGCGCGGTCACCCGCGGCATCTGCCAGATGAACGACGCCCACTACCTGACCGGCGTGCTGGAGACCGGCGGCATTGAAAAGACCGCCGACGGCGCAGCCGCAGGCGGCAAAAGCATCGACATCGACAGCCTTGTTTCGATGAACATGTGGGCGCTGACCCCCGAGTTCGTGGATCTGCTGGAATCCGGCTTTGTGGAGTTCTTCGAGAAGGCCGCCCCCGCCAACCCGCTGAAGGCCGAGTACCTGCTGCCCATCTACATTGATGAACTGCTGCACGCCGACAAGGTCAGCGTCAAGGTGCTGCCCACCCACGACAAGTGGTTCGGTGTCACCTACGCCGAGGACAAGCAGACTGTCATTGACAGCTTTGCCCGGCTCGTCGCCGACGGCGTGTACAAGAAGGATCTGTTCAGCGATCTGAAGAAGTAAAACAGCCAAAAACGCCCCGCTGCGGCAGGTCCTGACGGACAGCACAGCGGGGCTTCGCTTTTGGTTGAAAATTGCAAAAGACTGGCACACAACGCTATGGAAAGCGGAGGCAAAACGCGGTATGGTTACTGTAACAGAAGCAGAATCACACCGCATACACCGTTACAGGAGGGCAATCATGGCAAAGAATGAATTTGACATCACATCCCTGACCCCGGAGCAGCGCGACGCACGCCTGGCACTGGACGTGGAGCGTCTGCTGCGCTTTGGCCGCAAGCACAAGCTCATCAAAGATCTGGACATTCTGGTGGCGCGCAACACCCTGCTGGATCTGCTGGCCCTGGCCGCCCCCAGCGAGGCCAAGCCCCCGAAGGAGGACCCCGAGACCCCCGCTGCCCTGCTGGACGAGATGGTCGAACTGGCCGCGCAGAAGGAGCTGTTCGACGGCGCGGTCAACCAGTACCGCATCAACTTTGAGACCCGCCTGATGGGCGCCTTGATGCCCCGCGAGAGCGAGGTCTGCAAGAAGTTCCGCAAGCTCTACGTCAAGCAGGGCGCCAAGGCCGCTACCGACTGGTTCTATCAGCTCTGCGTCGACACGAACTACATCCGCACCGCGCAGATCGCCAAGAACATCCAGTGGAACACCGCCACCCCCTACGGCGAGCTGGAGATCACCATCAACCTGACGAAGCCCGAGAAGGACCCCAAGACGATTGCCCTCGAGCGCCTGCAGCCCAAATCCGGCTACCCCGCCTGCATGCTCTGCAAGGAGAACATCGGCTTCGCGGGCCGCATCAACTTCCCGGCGCGCCAGACCCACCGCATTGTGCCCATCACGCTGGCGGGTGAGCAGTTCTATCTGCAGTACAGCCCCTACGCCTACTTCCATGAGCACTGCATCATGCTGCACGAGCAGCACAAGCCGATGGAGATGAACAAGCAGACGCTGGCGGAAATTTTCGATTTCGTCGGGCAGTTTCCCCACTACACCTGCGGCTCCAACGCCGACCTGCCCATCGTCGGCGGCAGCATCCTGAGCCACAGCCACTTCCAGGGCGGGCGGTATGTTTTCCCGATGCAGAAGGCTGACATCGCCGTGCCGATGACCGACATCCGCTACCCCGGCGTCAAGGCGGGCATCCTGAACTGGCCTGTCTCCGCCGTGCGTCTGGTGGGCCGCAGCAGCCAGCAGATGCAGAATGTTGCCAACAACATCCTGTCCGCCTGGCGCAGCTACACCGACGAGAGCGTCGGCATCCTGGCCGAGACCGACGGCACGCCCCACAACACCGTGACGCCGATCCTGCACTACGACGAGACCGAGGGCTACATCCTTGATCTGGCCCTGCGCAACAACCGCACGAGCGAGGAGTACCCCGACGGCATCTTCCACCCGCACAGGGAATACCACAACATTAAAAAGGAAAACATCGGCCTGATCGAGGTCATGGGTCTGGCCATCCTGCCCGCCCGCCTGAAGGATCAGGGCGCGCAGATCGCGGAAATTCTGGCCGGGCAGCGCCCGAACACCAGCCGCGAGGCGGGCGACACGCTGGCCGTCCATGCCGACTGGATCGACGAGCTGATTGCAAAGTACGGCACCCACATGAAGCCGCAGGACGCCAACAAGGCCGTCAAGGCCGAGATCGGCACCGTGTTCAGCCATGTTTTGGAGAACGCCGGTGTCTTTAAGCAGGACGCCGCCGGTCAGGCCGCCTTTGTCAGGTTCATGCAGAGCGTGGGCTTTAAGAAGGCGTAAAATCGCATAAGAAACAGGGACATCGACCCAGAAGGGCCGGTGTCCCTGTTTTTGCTGTTGTCTTGTAGGGGCCGGGCATGCCCGGCCCGCGGCCTTCCGGCAGGCAGTCGTCTGCCGTACACATCCCGCGGAGCGGTCAAGACCGCTCCCTACAAAGCACCCGTTATCATCATCCTGTAGGGAGGGGTCTTGACCCCTCCGTGCGGCTTTCCCGCAAGCGCCTGTCTGCCTTACGTGCGCGGGCCGGGCATGCCCGGCCCCTACCACGCTGCGTTCTCCTGATACCCGCACTCCCACAGCACGCCCCAATCCAGCTCCTCATCTATCCCGGCTTCATACCGTGCCAAATTCACATCAATGACCCGCTGTTTTACATTCACGCAGCAGAGCAGTGTAAAGCTGACTGCTGCCGCAAAAATGGCGAGCTTCGCCGCCGGGATCGGCTTGAACACCCGCACCAGCGCCAGCACCGCACAGACGGCCAGCACAAACAGGCACCATGCCGCAGTGAACCGCCGGGGCGTCAGGGCGCAGAGCGTCACATAGACAGCCAGCTTGCCCGCTGCCAGCGCAGCAAAAGCCACGCCGAACCCGCAGAACACGGCGGCCAACGCTTTGGGCAGCGGCGCACGGCCAAAGAACTGTATGCCCGCCAGCACCGCAAAATTGAGCAGCAGGATTTTCAGCAGCTCCCAAAAGCCGTTCACCGCAAAAGCGGCGGTGTCCGGTGCGTCCAGCCCCAGCGGCGCAGCGGCGAGCCACTCCCCTGCCTGCACGGCAAAGAACAACGCATAGACGCCGCACAGCGCCATTACAGCCGCCACCGCCGTGGTGCGCGGCACAATGCGGCAGTTTTCCAGCACAGCGGCACACTGCTGCGCCGTGGTGGGCGGGGCTTTGCGGCGCAGGGAGCCGCCCACCAGCCCGTACAGCCACGCCCCCACCGGGAGTGAGGGCAGGATATACATCAACTGGTCAATGAATCTCATATTGTTCAGCAGCCTGCTCCACCAGTCGGACACCTGCTGCCCCAGCGCGGCAAAGTTGGCATCGGCCGCTGCCAGCAGGCCCCATGCCACACCGCACAGCGCCAGCGTCACCGCTGCGGTAACGATGAGGTGCAGAACTTTTCGTGTCCCCGTGCGGTCCTGCAGATGGGTGCGCAGCGCAGCAAAGACGGTACGCGCCCGCAGAAAGAAATTCCCGAACGGCAGGAGGACGAATCCGGCCAGCGCGTCCAGCGGGGCCAGACTGCCGCTCTGCCCCTGCGCCAGCATCCCGCACCGTGCCAGCACATACCAGACGGCGAACAGATGCCATACCATCCACTGCCAGTCTCCCAGCGGCCCCGGCTGGTAGCCGTACAGCGGATACGCCGCAGCCAGCGCCATCCAGCATGCGGCCCAGAGCGGCGTTTCCTTAGCGGCGGTGCGGTGCGCGGCACGGGCGGCACAGTCCACATACACAATGAACAGCGCCGCAAAAACCGGCATTCCCCAACCCGGATATGACTGCGGAAACATCACCCCGCGCAGATAAAAATACGCCAGCGGGTACATTAAAACAGCATACAGCATACCATCACCTCAACGTAGGGGCCGGACAAGTCCGGCCCGGCAGTGTAAAGGCAATACCGCATAATTCTAAGTGCCGATACGGCGAGCGAGGCGCGGCAGCTGCTAAGCCAAAAGCGCAGATAATACTTTGTGTATTATCGAGCATTTTGGCAACGCAGATGCCGTGCCGCAGCCGCCGGAGCGGTGCTTAAGCCGTAAGGCGGGAATTATGCGGTGTTGCCTAAAACAAACGTTTGCCTGCGGGAAGGCCGCGGGCCGGGCATGCCCGGCCCCTACCGATTCTCGTCCGGCACAAACTCCAGAATATCCCCCGGCTGGCAGTCCAGCGCCCGGCAGAGAGCCTCCAGCGTCGAAAACCGCACAGCCTTGGCCTTGTTATTTTTCAGGATGGACAGATTTGCCGGCGTGATGCCGATCTCCTCGGCCAACTCGCCCGCGCCTTTGTGGCGGCGCGCCATCATCACATCCAGATTGACCACAATGGGCATCGTGCCGCCTCCTTAAATCGTGTAGTCAAGCTCGTCCTTCATGTGGACGGCCTGGGCAAAGGCGTTTTTCAGCACCCGGACAATGAGCGCCATGAACGCCGCGGCCACGCCCAGAAACGCAAACGGCAGATAGATGTACGCCGCGGCCAGGCAGACCACCGCCGCCCCCGCACAGCACCAGCTGATGCGCCGCAGGGCCGTCACGTTGGCGGGCACAAAGACCGCGCCCGCCTCGATGCGGCGCAGGAATTTGTACAGACTGATCAGCATGACGAACGCCAGCACCGCGCAGACGTACCCCATGCCCAGCAGCACTGGGCCGCTGGCGGGCGGCAGGGCGTGGGCGGATACCATCCAACGGGTTAGCCACGGGCCGCTTACCGTCATGATGCCGCAGCCCGCTATTGTCCCCGCCACAACGACGCGGGTCAGAATGATGCTTTTCTGGTCGCTCCAGGTAAATTTCATTTGTATTCCTCCTGATTGCGTGCCCGAACGGTTTCGGATCGCCGCAAGGCTCTCTCCCATGGTTCGTGATGCTTGCAGTATACCACGTCGCATATCGTTTTGCAAGCATTTTTTATCGTTTTTCGATAATTTTGTAAAGTCTGATGGAAACATTTGCACCGCGCCGCAAAATGGTGTATCATAGCAGTGTATAGCATCAAGTTTAAGAGGTATACCGCATGAAATTACATGTCCTGCTGGCCGCCGCGGCGCTGGCTGTCTGCCTGACCGGGTGCAGCCATGCCCAGACGGACGCCACACCGTCCGCCACTTCCGAGACTGCCGAAGCCGCCGCCACAGCGACGCCCGCGGCCACGCCTGCCACATCGGCGGAGCCTGTCTGTGCCGAGGTCGGCACCATCCTGCCCGAGACCGCCGACGCAGGCCGCAGCTATGTTGATGAGACGCTTTTCATCGGTGATTCAAACACGGCACGCTACCTGCTGTACGCCAACGAGACCGGTACGGCATTCACAAGCTTGAACAACAACATCGGTGTTGTCAGCATGGGCGTGGGGTCGATCACCTCCCTGAAATGCGAAAAGTTCAAGGGCTCGTCCGCGATGTACACCGTGCCGGACGCTGTGGCCATGCTCAAGCCCAAGCGCATCATCATCTGCTACGGCACCAACAACCTGTCCGGCTCGTCGACGGACGCGACGAACTACATAAAGACCTATCTGCAAGGGTTGCAGGCCATCCAGACCGCGTGGCCCTACTGTGACATCATCGTCAGCGCCATTCCCCCGCTGGACCGGCAGCGCGAGAACACGAACCTGACGATGACCCAGGTCGATGCCTACAACGCCGCGCTCGTGCAGATGTGCGAGGAAAACGGCTTTAAGTTTTTGAACAGCGCCGAGGTCCTGCGCGACGATGCCACAGGCTGGGCTAAAAAGGACTACACGCTGTCCGACGGCGTGCACCTCTCGAAGGAGGCCGTTACCGCGTATTTTACCTACGTGCGCACCCATGCTTATGCCGCCGAGGACCGCCGCCCGCAGCCGCTGGGCACGATCCCGACACCGGACGGTGTGCCCGCGAACCTTATCAACAAGGATCCCATCGCCGTGCGCGGCGCGAAGGTCCCGCTGGAATTTGTTGCTGCAAACGGCGGCAAGCTGTCCGGCACAACGAGCCAGCTCGTCAAAAAGGGCGGCACGGCGGCAGCTGTGACTGCAGTGCCTGACGAGGGCTTTGTCTTTGCGGGCTGGACGGCCAGCTCCGGCGGCAGCTACAGCAGCGCGACGATCAGCTTCACGATGCCCCAGAACGCCGATGCGGGCGGCGTCGTGCTGACAGCCAATTTCAAGGCTGACGCCCATGAACACAACTATGCGGAGATCGAGGATACGCGGGTGAACCCGACCTGCACCAACAACGGCTCGGCCAAGTACAAGTGCACAATCTGCGGCGAAGTCATCGAGAAGGAGCTGCCCGCACTCGGCCACGACTGGGACGGCGGTGTCGTCAGCAACGGCGTCATCACCTTTGCCTGCCGCCGTGAGGGCTGCGGCGAGACCCGCACCGAGGCCGTGCAGGCGACCCCGACGCCGTCGCCCTCGCCGGTACCGACGCCGACAGCCACGCCCGAGCAACACGTCCACAATTTCCAGCTCGTCAGCGATACCGCGACCTGCGCCGCGGACGGCGTAAAGACCTACCAGTGCAGCTGCGGTGAGCAGATGACCGAGCCATCCCCCGCCACCGGCAGCCACAGCTGGCAGCTGACCGGCCACACCGACCCGCAGGTCGGCGCGGACGGCAGCAACGTTTACACCTGCCCGGTCTGCGGTCAGACGAAGACCGAGATCCTCCCGGCCCTGCCGGCGCCCGACCCGGAGCCGGAGCCTGCACCCGAGCCCACGGTGCCGGAGGAGCCGGCCCCCGCCGCGGAGCCGACCGGCGACCCGGAAATTACCGAATAAGCCACACCTGCCGCGGGCGGATATAGGATCCTCCCCTACGGGGAATGTCGATTTCAACGTAGGGGCGCATTCTATATGCGCCCGCAGGCAGGCGTTTTCCGTAAGGCTGCGGGCCGGGCATGCCCGGCCCCTACCGCGATATTTCCCATGTAAAAATCATCAAAACGAAAGAGGTTCCCATGTCCGAAGCTGCCACCAACCCGCGCCCCAAAAACAGCACCCTGATCCGCCGTTTTCTGCCGTATATGGCCAAGTACCGCGGCGTACTGGCCTTTGATTTGTTCTGCGCCGCGCTGACGACGCTCTGCGACATCGCCCTGCCCTCCATCATGCGCACACTGACGAACACCGTCTCCGCCGCCGCGCTGACCGTGGACACCGTGCTGCGGCTGGCTGCGCTCTACTTTGTGCTGCGCATCATCGATGGCGCGGCAAGCTACTTTATGTCCGGCATCGGGCATATCATGGGCGTACACATCGAGACCGACATGCGCCGCGACGCCTTTGACCACCTGCTGCGGCTCGACCACACCTACTACAACAACACGAAGGTCGGCCAGATCATGGGCCGCATCACCAACGACCTGTTCGATGTGACCGAGTTTGCCCACCACTGCCCGGAGGAGTTCTTCATTGCAGGAATAAAGATCGCAGCATCGTTTGTTATCCTCTGTCAAGCCAGCGTACCGCTGACGCTCGTCGTCTTTGCCTGCGTACCGCTGATGGGCGTGGTCTCGGTCAAGCTCAACCGCAAGCTGCGGGAGCGGTTCCGCCAGCAGCGCTTTCAGATCGGTGAGCTGAACGCCACGATCGAGGACAGCCTGCTGGGGCAGCGCGTCGTCAAGGCGTTTGCCGCCGAGGACATGGAGCGCGAGAAGTTCGCGCAGGGCAACCGGGATTTTGAACAGATCAAGACCTTAAGCTACCACGCCATGGCGGCGTTCAACACGTCCACGCGCCTTTTTGACGGTTTGATGTACTTTGTTGTCATTCTGGCGGGCGGATTGTCCCTTGTGTACGGGGCCATCAGCGCGGGCGACCTTGTCGCGTATGTGCTGTATGTCTCGACGCTGATCGCGACCATCCGCCGTATCGTCGAATTTGCCGAGCAGTTCCAGCGCGGCATGACCGGCATCGAGCGCTTTGCCGAGATCATGGATACGCCCGTCACCATCGCCGATGCCCCCGACGCGAAGCCGCTGGTCGTGAAGGACGGCGGCATCGACTTTGACGACGTCAGCTTTGAGTACCCCGACGACCACAACAAGGTCCTGCGCCACGTTGATCTGCATATCCGCCCGGGCGAGAATGTCGCGCTCGTCGGGCCTTCCGGCGGCGGCAAGACGACGCTGTGCAATCTGATCCCCCGTTTCTATGATGTGACGGGCGGCAAGATCCTGATTGACGGCCAGGACGTGCGCGGCGTGACGCTGCACAGCCTGCGCGGGGCCATCGGCGTCGTGCAGCAGGACGTTTACCTGTTCAGCGGCACGGTGGCGGAGAACATCGCCTATGGCCGCCCCGGCGCGACCCGCGCCGAAATTGAGGAGGCTGCCCGCTTGGCCGGAGCCGATGCCTTTGTCCGCGCTTTGAAGGACGGCTACGACACCTACGTCGGTGAGCGCGGCGTCAAGCTGTCCGGCGGGCAGAAGCAGCGTTTGGCGATTGCCCGCGTCTTTTTGAAGAACCCGCGCATCCTGCTGCTGGACGAGGCCACAAGTGCCCTGGACAACGAGAGCGAGATTTTGGTGGGCCAGAGCCTTGACAAGCTGGCAAAGGGCCGCACAACCCTGACGATTGCCCACCGCCTGACGACGATCAAAAATGCGGACCGCATTCTGGTGCTGGGCCGCGACGGCATCGAGGAGGAGGGCAGCCACGACGAGCTGCTGGCGAAGCAGGGCGTATATTACCGGCTGTGGAACGGACTGGTGAGCGGGGAAACGCTGTAACCCGCGCCAAAGGCTTCTCCCCCGGGGGAGAAGCTGTCCGCGAAGCGGACTGATGAGGGGAGAGTCTGCCGTATCTTCCCGTTCACGGGATACCCCCGCAAGCCTCCCCCCTCATCCGACCTCGGACGGGGCCTCGGCCACCTTCCCCCCTAGGGAGAAGGCTTTTTTATTTGTACCATCATCCTCCTCATATTCAGCCCGCAGGTCATCAGATTCGACACAGCCATGACCCCCAGGAACCCCATCATGCCGTACTGCGGCACGACAAGCCAAATCGCCGCAATGCGGAACACCGAGTCAAACAGCGAATATCGGAATGTTGCAAGCTGCTCCCCCAAACCCTTTAACACGCCGTCCACCATACTCTCCAGATACATGAACGGCGCGACGAAGCCCAAAAGCTGCACATACCGCCCAACCTTGGCATCCCGGTAGATGAACCCGGCCAGCGGCGCGCCGAGCAGCACAAACCCGGCCCCCGCCGCCAGCGAGAACGCGCCGGTCATGCGCAGCATCGTAAAAATCAGGCGGTGCATGGCGGCGGTGTCGCCCTTTGTGTGGGCGCGGGTGATCTCGGGCATCAGCAGGCCGGACAGCGCCCCCAGCACCGAAAACGGGAAAAACAGCAGCGGCAGCGCCATACCCTTTAAGCTGCCGTACTGGGCCACGGCCTCGGCGCGGCTGCCCGTGTAAATTGCCAGCGTGTAGGGGATCAGGCTGCTTTCCGCCGCCTGCAGGGCGCTGGCCAGCAGACGGCTGCCCTCGACGGGCCACAGGATGTCGTACAGCTCTTTGCGGGTGTAGGGGTGCAGCGGCGCACCGGGCCGTGGTGCAAATTCCGGCGTGCGTGCGGCAAAAGCCAGCATAATGCCGCAGGAGACGCTCTCGCTGACCGTGTTGCCCAGCAGCACGGCGGCGCAGCCGTAGCCCGCGCCCCACTGCGCCAGCACCCGCAGCCCCGCCGCGGCGACGGCCATCCGCACCAGCTGTTCGATGAGCTGCGCCGTGATGTTCGGCTGCACCCGCCGCGCGGCCAAAAAGCACCCCCGCACCGCGCCCGACACGGCCATAAACGGCAGACTGGGGGCCAAAATCAGCAGCGCGGTCTCGGCGCGGACGTCGTGCAGCAGATACCGCGCGCACGGCCCGGCCAATACGCTTTGGGCCAGCATGGCCGCCGTGCCGAAGCCCAGCGCCGTGATGCAAAGCCCGCGCAGGGTCTCGGCCATGCCGCTGCCGCGGGCCAGGCTCTGCGCCGCCAGCCGCGCCGACGCCACATTGACGCCCGCCGTGGCGAACGAGACAAACACCATGTACAGCGCCAGAATCAGCTGGTAAAGACCCATGCCCTCGCTGCCCAGATACGCCGCCAGCACGATTCGGAACCCCATGCCCAGCGCCCGCAGCACCAGCCCCGACCCGGTGAGCAGCGCCGCATTGTGTAGGTACGTTCTGCGTTTGCTCATACGCCGCCCCCTTCCCCTGCTGATGGGTATGCGGGCGGGCGGCGCGGTATGACTTGCGGGAGAGGGATGCACACGGTAAAATAGAGACACCGCTGGGGCGCTTTTAAATTGACCGGTGTCTTGCATTCCGGCGCGATTTTTGGTAAACTGAAGAAAGAGCAATTTTTAAAGGAGCAAATATACCATGAGCGAAGCCTGTAACCATGATTGCAGCAGCTGCAAGTCCAACTGCGATCACCGCGCGCCGCAGCATGAGCCGCCGCACGCAAGAAGCCGTATCCAAAAAGTCATCGGCGTCGTTTCCGGCAAGGGCGGCGTCGGCAAAAGCATGACCAGCGCCATGCTGGCTGTCTCGATGCGCCGCCTTGGCTTTAAGGCCGGCGTGCTGGACGCCGACATCACCGGCCCGTCCATCCCCCGCCTGTTCGGCGTGAAGGGCCCGGCCACCGGTGACGGCGAGAGCATCAACCCGGTTTCCAGCCGTACCGGCGTGGAAATCATGAGCATCAACCTGCTGCTCGACGACCCTGAGGCCCCCGTTGTCTGGCGCGGCCCCGTCATTGCGGGCGCGGTCAAGCAGTTCTGGCAGGAGGTCGTGTGGGACGTTGATTTCCTGTTCGTTGACATGCCTCCGGGCACCGGCGACGTGCCGCTGACTGTGTTCCAGACGCTGCCGGTGGACGGCATCGTCATCGTGTCCAGCCCGCAGGAGCTGGTCGGCATGATCGTCGGCAAGGCCGTCCAGATGGCCCAGATGATGCATGTGCCCATCCTCGGCCTGGTCGAGAACATGAGCTACGCCGTCTGCCCCGACTGCGGCAAGCACATCAACGTCTTTGGCGACAGCCATGTGGACGAGATCGCCGACAAATACAAGCTGCCGGTGCTGGCGAAGATGCCCATCGACCCCGAGCTGGCCAAGGAGGCCGATGCGGGCATGATCGAGATGTTCGCGGGCGACTATCTGGACAATGCGGCCCAGACCGTGGCAAAGCTGCTGAAAAAGTAAAACGCTGCATCGACATTTTAAGTTTTGAGGAGGTTACTTATGAAAAAGTTCTTTGAGGAATTCAAAGCTTTCGCCCTGAAGGGCAACATGATGGACATGGCCATCGGTGTTATCATCGGCGGTGCGTTCTCCACGCTGGTCACCTCCCTGACAGACAACCTCATCAGCCCGATTTTGGGTATTCTGGGCAAGGTCAACTTTGACGCCATGATGTGGGATGTCTTTGGCGACGGCAAGCTGGTCTTTAAGTACGGCGCGTTCATCACCGCCGTCATCAACTTCCTGATCATGGCGTTCGTGCTGTTCTGCATCGTCAAAGCCATGAACAAGCTGATGGATATGGGCAAGCATGAGGAGTCCGCGGCGGAGGAGCCTGCTGCCCCCGCTGCCCCCACGCAGGAGGAGCTGCTGGCCGAGATTCTGGTCGAGCTGAAAAAGCAGAACGGCGAGAAAACGGCGTAACATTTTTTAGACCGCGCAGGGCGAGGAGCCTTGCGCGGTTTTTGTTTGGGCGGCAGCGGAACACGGCGCGGGAGGGATGAATCCCTCCCCTGCGGGTCAACCGTGAACGGGCGGTTCCGGGAGGCCGCGGGCCGGGCATGCCCGGCCCCTACAGCGCGGCGCACCTTGTAGGGGGCGGCGTCCCCGACGCCCCGCATGGCGGCACACGCTTTCCGGGGATTGCAGGGCGGCCTGCCCACAGGCCGCCGCGGAGGGGTCAAGACCCCTCCCTGCAATGCAAACCGGAAAAGAGAGATGCCGTTAGGCCGCGGGCGGCATATATGCCGCCCCTACAAAGCGGCAGAAAGTCCGTGCGCCTTAATTTTATTAAGTTTACGCTTGCTAAACCAAATTTCTAAACGTTTCTCGCTTAATTTCCGTAAAATCTTCTGCTTCGGGATTGTAAAGCGGCGGCATCTATGGTATGATGCAGACAAGAACAAAGACGTTCCCACAAGGGGCCTGTGTGCCCTGTTGGGAGCGTCTTTTTTGTTTATCCCGCCCGCGCGGCAAATGTGCGACGCAGCGCGGTTTAATGGGATTGGGAAAGGAGCAAACGAGGTATGGAAAACTTTACCGAGCGCAAGACCCCCGCCGGGCTGTACAGCCCCCGGTTTGAGCATGACAACTGCGGCATCGGCGCTGTGGTGGACATTAAGGGGCGCAAGAGCCACAAAACCATTGACGACGCGCTGCAGATCGTGGAGCATCTGGAGCACCGCGCGGGCAAGGACGCCGAGGGCAAGACCGGCGACGGCGTCGGCATTCTGACGCAGATCAGCGACAAATTCTTCCAGAAGGCCGCCGCCGAGCAGGGGCTGACCCTGGGCGCAGAGCGGGAATATGGCATTGGCATGTTCTTTTTCCCGCAGGATGAGCTCAAGCGCAACCAGGCCAAGAAGCTGTTTGAGATTGTCTGCAAAAAGGAGGGTCTGCCCTTCTTAGGCTGGCGCGAGGTTCCCACCTGCCCCGAGGTGCTCGGCCACAAGGCCATTGCCTGCATGCCCAGCATCTGGCAAGGCTTTGTGGGCAAGCCGCAGCGCGTCGAGGCGGGTATTGCCTTTGACCGCCGCCTCTATGTGGCGCGCCGCGTGTTTGAGCAGTCCAGCCCCGACACTTACGTTTGCAGCCTGTCCAGCCGCACCATTGTCTATAAAGGTATGTTCCTCGTCAAGGAGCTGCGCCTGTTCTATCCCGATCTGCAGGACGCCGACTATGAATCCGCCATCGGCATGGTGCACAGCCGCTTCTCGACGAACACATCCCCGAGCTGGAACCGCGCCCACCCCAACCGCTTCATCCTGCACAACGGCGAGATCAACACGATCCGCGGCAACGTGGACACGATGCTTGCCCGCGAGGAAACCATCGGCTCCAACTATTTAAAGGACGATATGACGAAGGTTCTGCCCATCGTCAACCAGGGCGGCTCCGACTCTGCCCAGCTGGATAACACGCTGGAATTCATGGTCATGAACGGCATGGATCTGCCGCTGGCCGTCATGGTCACGATCCCCGAGCCGTGGGACAACAACAAGTCGATGGACCCGAAGAAGCGCGACTTCTACCAGTACTATGCCACGATGCTGGAGCCGTGGGACGGTCCTGCCAGCATCCTGTTCAGCGACGGCGACGTGATGGGCGCAGTGCTGGACCGCAACGGTCTGCGCCCGAGCCGCTACTACATCACGAAGGATGGCCGCCTGATTCTTTCCAGCGAGGTCGGCGTGCTGGACATCCCCGCCGACGAGGTCGTGCGCAAGGACCGTCTGCGCCCCGGCAAGATGCTGCTGGTGGATACCGTCAGGGGCGAGCTGGTGGACGACGAAAAGCTGAAGGCCGACTACGCCAGCCGCCAGCCCTACGGCGAGTGGCTGGACCGCAACCTTGTCAACCTGTCCAGCCTGAAGGTGCCCAACAAGAAGGTGCCCAGCTACACGAAGGAACAGCTTGTCCAGCTGCAGAAGGCGTTCGGCTACCGGTATGAGGACGTCTCCACGATCATTCTGCCGATGGCCAAGAACGGCGGCGAGCCCGCCGGGGCCATGGGCAGCGATACTCCGCTGGCCGTTTTGAGCCACACTCGCCCGAATCTGAGCGAGTATTTCAAGCAGATGTTTGCGCAGGTCACGAACCCGCCCATCGACGCGCTGCGCGAGAAGATCGTCACCTCGACCACCGTCTACGTCGGTGCGCAGGGCAATCTTCTGGAGGAGGACGCCGACAACTGCAAGGTCCTGAAAATCGAGAACCCGATCCTGACCGAGACCGATCTGCTCAAGATCAAGGCCATGGACGTGCCCGGCTTCAAGGTCGTGACGCTGTCCATCTGCTACTACAAGAACACCGACCTGGAAAAGGCCATTGAGCGCCTGTTTGTCGATGTGGACCGCGCCTACCGCGACGGCGCGAACATCCTGATTTTGTCGGACCGTGACATTGACGAGTACCACGTCGCCATTCCCAGCCTGCTGGCTGTGGGCGCGGTCAGCAAGTATCTGGTCCGCACCCGCAAGCGCACCGCCATGGCGCTGATTCTGGAAAGCGGCGAGCCGCGCCTGGTACACGACTTCGCCACGCTGCTGGGCTACGGCGCAGCTGCCATCAACCCGTATCTGGCGCAGGAGACTATCGGTGAGCTGATTTCCGACGGCCTTCTCGACAAGGACTACTATGCCGCTGTCAGCGACTACAACAAGGCCGTGCTGGCGGGCATTGTCAAAATCGCGTCCAAGATGGGCATTTCCACGATCCAGTCCTACGCGGGCAGCCAAATCTTTGAGGCGCTGGGCATCTCGAAAGAGGTCATCGACAAATACTTTACGAACACCGTCTCCCGCGTGGGCGGCATCACGATCCAGGACATCCAGAATGATCTGGAAGCCCGCCATCAGGAAGCATTCGACCCGCTGGGTCTGGACATCAACCGCGAGCTGCCGAGCCTGGGTGCGCACAAATTCCGCGGCGGCCCTGCTGCCGAGCAGCACCTCTACAACCCGCAGACCATCCACCTTTTGCAGCAGGCCTGCTGGACCGGCAATTACGATACCTTCAAGCAGTACACCGCCGCCGCTGCCAATGAGAACGGCGACGCGATGCACCTGCGCAGCCTGCTGGACTTCAACTATCCCGAGCAGGGCGTGCCCCTCGACGAGGTCGAGAGCGTTGACTCCATCGTCAAGCGCTTCAAGACCGCGGCCATGAGCTACGGCGCACTGTCCGAGGAGGCCCACGAGTGCATGGCTATCGCGATGAACCGTCTGGGCGGCAAGTCCAACACCGGCGAGGGCGGCGAGGCCGAGGACCGCTTCGGCACCGAGCGCAACTCCGCCATCAAGCAGGTGGCGTCTGCCCGCTTCGGCGTGACGAGCAAGTACCTCGTCTCCGCCAGTGAGATCCAAATCAAGATGGCACAGGGCGCGAAGCCCGGCGAGGGCGGCCAGCTGCCCGGCGGCAAGGTCTACCCGTGGGTCGCCAAGACCCGCAACTCGACCACCGGCGTCGGCCTGATTTCTCCCCCGCCCCACCACGATATTTACTCGATTGAGGATCTGGCGCAGCTGATCTACGATTTGAAGTGCTCCAACCGCAAGGCAGCCATCAACGTCAAGCTCGTCAGCGAGGCCGGTGTCGGCACGATTGCCGCGGGCGTTGCCAAGGCCGGTGCGGAGGTCATCCTGATTTCCGGCTTTGACGGCGGCACGGGCGCAGCCCCCCGCAACTCCATCCACAACGCAGGTCTGCCGTGGGAGCTGGGCATTGCCGAGGCACACCAGTGCCTGATCATGAACGGTCTGCGCAGCCGCGTCCGCATCGAGGCGGACAGCAAGCTGATGAGTGGCCGCGACGTTGCCATTGCCGCCCTGCTGGGTGCCGAGGAATTCGGCTTCGGCACCGGCCCGCTGGTGGCCATGGGCTGCGTCATGATGCGCGTCTGCAACCTTGACACCTGCCCCATGGGCATCTGCACCCAGAACCCCGAGCTGCGCAAGCGGTTCAAGGGCAAGCCCGAGTACATCATGAACTTTATGCGCTTCATGGCCGAGGACCTGCGCGAGTACATGGCAAAGCTCGGCGTGCGCACCGTCGATGAGCTGGTGGGCCGCACCGACCTGCTCAAGGTCAAAGCCGCGCCCGCAGGCTCCCGCGCCGGCGAGATGGACCTGACCGCGCTTTTGCAGAACCCGCTGGTCGAGAACTCCAACGTACACTTCAACGCGAAGGATGTTTACAACTTCCAGCTGGAAAAGACCCCCGACATGCGCATCCTGATGAAGAAGTTCAAAAAGAGCTTCGACTCCGCCGAGCCGAAGCCCAGCACCGTCACGCTGGACGTCGGCAACACGGACCGCGCGTTCGGCACGATCATTGGCAGCGAGATCACCGCCAGGTTCGGCAACACGCTGCCCGACGACACGTTCCATGTCGTCTGCCACGGCTACGGCGGCCAGAGCTTCGGCGCGTTCATCCCCAAGGGCCTGACGCTCGAGCTGGTCGGCGACGCGAATGACTACATCGGCAAGGGTCTGTCCGGCGGCAAGCTCGTCGTCTACCCGCCGAAGGACGCCGCCTTTGACCGCAGCGAGAACATCGTCATCGGCAACGTGGCACTGTACGGTGCTACGGGCGGCACGGCGTTCATCAACGGCGTGGCCGGTGAGCGCTTCTGCGTGCGCAACTCCGGCGCAACTGCCGTTGTGGAGGGCGTGGGCGACCATGGCTGCGAGTACATGACCGGCGGCACGGTGGTCGTGCTTGGCAAGACCGGCAAGAACTTTGCAGCCGGCATGAGCGGCGGCATCGCCTACGTGCTGGACGAGGACTGGGACTTCTACCAGCGCGTCAACAAGGACATGGTCAGTCTGGAGCCTGTGGAGCACAAGTACGATGTATCGCTGTTGAAAGACCTGATCCGTGAGCATGTGGAGCTGACCGGGTCGCCGCGCGGCAGGGAAATCCTTGACAACTTCGGCGAGTATCTGCCCAAGTTCAAGAAGGTCCTGCCCCACGACTACGACAAAATGCTGCGCCTGATCGCCCAGATGGAGGAAAAGGGCGAGGACAGCGAGCAGGCCCAGATCGAGGCGTTCTACGCCATGAAAAGCGCAAAGTAAGGGAGGCAGAGTACCATGGGCAAACCGACAGGATTTATGGAAATTACGCGGCAGACCAGTTTAGAGCTGCCGCCCGAGGAGCGCATCCGAAATTTTAACGAGTTTCACGTCCCGCTGCACACCGACGAGCAGCAGGCCCAGGGCGCACGCTGCATGGACTGCGGCGTCCCCTTCTGCCAGAGCGGCGTTCAGCTGGGCGGCATGTTCAGCGGCTGCCCGCTGAACAACCTGATCCCCGAGTGGAACGACCTGGTCTATCAGGGCAAGTGGGATCTGGCCGTGCACCGGCTGATCGCCACGAACCGATACCCGGAGTTCACGAGCCGGGTCTGCCCCGCCCTGTGCGAGGCGGCCTGCACCTGCGGCAACGTCACGGGCGACCCGGTCACGGTCAAGGAAAACGAGCGCGCCATCGTGGAATACGGTTACGAGAGCGGCGCCATTCATGCCGTGCCGCCCCCGGCCCGCACGGGCAAGACCGTGGCGGTCATCGGCGCAGGTCCCGCGGGCCTGTCCGTGGCCGACCTGCTCAACAAGCGCGGCCATCGCGTGACCATCTATGAGCGCGAGGACCGCGCGGGCGGCCTGCTGATGTACGGCATCCCCAACATGAAGCTGGAAAAGTGGGTCATTGACCGCCGCGTGAAAATTTTGCAGGACGAGGGCATTGAGTTTGTTTTTAACGCCGACGTCGGCAATACGGTCAGCGCCGAGGAGCTGAAGGCCCGCTATGACGCCGTAGTGCTGTGCTGCGGCGCGAAGCAGGCCCGCGACATCAAGGCCCCGGGCCGCGACGCGCAGGGCATCTTCTTTGCGGTGGATTACCTGACCAGCGTGACCCGCAGTCTGCTGGATTCCAACTTTGCGGACGGCAAGGCGGTTTCCGCCGCGGGCAAGCGCGTGCTGGTCATCGGCGGCGGCGACACCGGCAACGACTGCGTCGGCACAGCCATCCGCCAGGGCTGCGAGAGCGTCATGCAGCTGGAAATGACGCCCTGCCCGCCCGCGGCCCGTGCCCCCGGCAACGATTGGCCCGAGTGGCCGCGCGTGCTGAAAACCGACTACGGCCAGCAGGAGGCCATTGCCAAATTCGGCTTTGACCCCCGCGTCTACCAGACGACGGTCAAGGAGTTCTACAAGAACGAGGCCGGGCAGGTCTGCGGCGCGCTGATCTCCAAGCTGAAAAGCGAGGTCGTGGACGGACGCCGCCAGATGGTGCCCACCGGCGAGGAGTTCACCGTGGACTGCGACCTGGTGCTGATCGCGGCAGGCTTTACGGGCTGCGAGCCCTATGTGGCCGATGCGTTCGGCGTCGAGCGCACGAAGCGCGGCACCGTGGCCGATGTGAAGTACGCCACTGCCGACCCGAAGGTGTTCGCCTGCGGCGATATGCGCCGCGGCCAGAGCCTTGTCGTCTGGGCGCTGCGCGAGGGCCGCGACACCGCCGCCGTCGTGGATGAAAAGCTGATGGGATATACGAACCTGTGACCTACTTTCTTTGAAAAGAAAGTAGGCAAAGAAACTTTAAAACCTTAACCCATACATGGGCCGCCCCGTAGGGTTTACAGGGGCTGCCCCTTTAACCCATACATTGTAGGGCGGGGCACCCTCACCCCGCTGCGGCGGCCTGAGGGCAGGCCGCCCTACATACTGCCCTGCGGGGCGTCGAGGACGCCGCCCCCTACAACATACAGCATAGCACAAAAAGGCACCTGCCCACACGGACAGGTGCCTTTTTATATCGTATTATCGCTCACATTTCCAGAAGTGGCAGCTGTACGGCTCCAGCGTGCTGCCGCCGCCAAAGTCGTGGCCGGCGCCTGTGATGAGGTCAACCGCGCGGCCGCAGCCCGCGTCAAAGTGGGCGTCAAACGGATTGCCGTCGGCGTTGATGGCCACCAGCACCCGCTCACCGTCGGCGTAGCGCTCAAAAATCAGCTGCTTAGGCTGGACCAGCACATTGCGGTAGCTGCCCCGGCACAGCGCCTTGCTGCCCGTGTGGGCGTGGGCCAGCGCCGCGATCCAGGCGGTCAGGTCGTTCTCCTCGGGCTTCTCCACCGCCGGGCGCAGCGTCGGGTCGCCGTTGCGCTTGTCGCCCTCCATGCCCCATTCACTGCCGTAGTAGACCGACGGCACACCGGGCATACCGAACAGCAGACCGTAGATGGGGCGTAGGCAGCCCTTGTCCGTCAAAATCGTCGCAATGCGCGTTACATCGTGGTTATCCACAAAGCTCAGCAGGTGCTTGCCCGTGTACAGGCACCACTGCTCGGAGCCGAACTGGCGGTTCAGGCTGTAGCTGATCTCGTGCATGTTGCCCGTGTTGAAGCTCGAATACAGGCCCTTGTAGCACTCGTAGTTCGTTACGCTGTGGCAGGCGTGGTCGTTCATCCAGCGGTTGTAGTCGCCGTGCAGCGTCTCACCCACCAGTGCGAACTCCGGCTTGATGCTGTCGGCCAGCCCGCGCAGCTCGGCCAGAAAGCCGAGGTCGAGGCAGTAGGCAACATCCAAACGCAGGCCGTCGATGTCGTAGTCCCGCACCCAGCCGCGCACAACGTCAAACAGGTAGTTTTTCACCGCCGGGTTCTGCAGATTCAGCTTGACCAGCTCGTTGCAGCCCTCCCACGCTTCATACCAGAAGCCGTCGTTGTAGTTGGTGTTGCCGTCAAAGCTGATGTGGAACCAGTCCTTGTACGGGCTGTCCCAGCGCTTCTCCTGCACGTCCTTGAACGCCCAGAAGCCACGGCCCACATGGTTGAACACGCCGTCAAACAGGATTTTTATGCCCGCCGCGTGCAGCGCCGCGCAGACCTGCCTGAGGTCGTCGTTTGTGCCCAGGCGGCAGTCCACCTTATTGTAGTCGCGGGTGTCATAGCCGTGGGCGTCGCTCTCGAACAGCGGGTTGAACAGCACGCAGGTCGCGCCCAGGCGCTTGATGTGCTCCACCCAGTCCAGCACCCGCAGAATGCGGTGCTCGCCCGCCTGCGCCTGGTCGCCGTCGTTTTGCAGCGGTGCGCCGCAAAGCCCCAGCGGGTAGATCTGATAAACTACTGCCTCATCGTACCACATATTGTTTTCCTCCCCGAATTAAAACTTCTTTTTCAGTTTTGGCTTGAGTATGACGTGGTAATACCGCGTCAGTGCCGCCAGTGCGCGGTCACACAGCCAGAACGACAGGTTGCCCGCGGCCAGCAGTGCTGCCAGCATCCCGATGCCGTCGGCCAGCAGCTCGTCCAGCACGGCGGGCCCGAGCAGCGCAAACAGCAAAAGATACACCAGCACCGTGCCCGCGTTGAACACCGCGAATTTCAGCATCCAGCGCAGGAGCGTGCTTTTTACGCCGTTCAGCTTGACGCGCAGCACGGGGTAATACCCCATGACCAGCACGTAAAACAGCGCCAGTTCGGTCTCCGGCACAAAGAGCACGGCCAGAATTGCCACGCAGACGTAGAGGGTCAGCGCGTAGCGCGTGCCGTATTCCTCCAGCACCGGGATGAGCAGGAACGCCGCCAGCATCGGCGCGGCATAGGTGCCGATCTGCAGTGCACTGCCCAGCAGCAAAAGCACCACCGAAAGTGCCCCCAGCATACCGCAGAGGGCTATCTTCTGGCTTTCCGTTTTGCGCATCGTTCCGCCTCCCACCACTTTTCGATTCTTGTACATTATACCCTATTTTGTTTCACATTGCAAGGCATCCATCTGTGCAATCGTACAAAAATTGTAGCCCTGCTCCCGGAAATAGGCGATCATATCGGGCAGGGCCTTGACGGTCTGACCTGTTGCTTTTGTATCATGCAGCAGGACGACACAGGTGTCCTGACCATCAGCATCGCGGCGAATGTTGCGCAAAATCTGCGCGGCATCCGGGTGGCTGGCGGTGGCGTCCTCGGCGCAGACGTTCCAGTCGATCCAGTGGTAGCCCTTGTCCTCGGCCTGGGCCTTCAGGGCCTTCATGATGCCGTTTCCGCCGTAGCGGTGGCTGACTGTGTTTGTGCTGCCGCCGGGGAAACGCAGCCAGTCGATGGCCGCCACATCCACATACGGCTCCAACGCCTGGCGCAGCGTTCTGATGTCCTGCCAGAATGCGTCGGTGCTCGCATAAATTTTGGAGTATTGATGCGTCGCGCTGTGCAGCGCGATCTGATGCCCCGCCGCCGCAATGTCCGCCACAAGGGGCAGATATTTTTCGTTGGCGTCCTGCGCACAGACAAAGAAGGTGGCCGGGACCTGTTCCTTATCGAGAATTTCCAGAATTGGCCGGGTGTTTTTGCTGGGACCGTCGTCAAAGGTCAGGCAGACGATTTTGGGCAGCGCCGTCTCCCCCGTCGCCGCCGACACTGCAAAGCAGTCGTTGGGGGTGTCGGTCTCGGCGTACTCCCGGTGGTACAGCAGATGGATGATGCCGGACAGCATCACCAACATAGCCGCCAGCACCACGCCCGCCAGCAATCTTGCGTTTCGTTCCTCTCTGTCTGCATCCCGCCGCATGGCAAGCCCCTCCCCTGTTGTGGTTTGGTACAGGGTATGCGGGCACGGCGGGAAATAGACACGCAGCGGCGGGGTGTGGTATAATAAGGTAAATTGGAATTTAATGGAGGGATGTTTCTATGAAATCTTTTGTTTGCAGTTTGTGTCACAATGGCATACTTGGAGGAGGTCTGTACCTCGATAGTCAGTCGCTTACTTACAAGGCAAACAAGCTTACAGTTGACAAAAAATACAGAAATTTAGTTTTGCCGATGCAGGAAATAAAAGAAATCTCTTGGAAGTGGGTAGTCTTTCCAATTGCAACAGTTAATATGAAAAATGGAGAACTATATAAATTCGTTATTTTCAATAAATCACGCTTTGCAAAATGGTTTCAAGAGTATTCTCGATAAATACAAAGTGTCAAATTCCAGTTTGTGGGGGTACTCACATTTTTTCCCGCCTATAGCCCCCTTTAAAAACAGATTGGCACCGCAAGGCAGTACGCCACTTGCGGCGGCCAGAGGGCTGGCCGCCCTACACCCTACCCCCGAAACGTCCATACATAAACCAAAACCGGGCAGCTGCCGTAAAGATGGCAGCTGCCCGGTTCTATGATTGTATTGGTTTGGAATTTCTTTGGTTCTTTCTTTGTAAAGAAAGAACACCCGCCCTCCCCCTTACTTCGCTCTTGCCTCGTGCATCGCATTGATGCGCTTGCGCCAGAGGCGCGGGGCAAAAAGGGCCAGCATCGGGTAGAGCTCCAGACGGCCCGCCAGCATGTCAAAGGCCAGCAGCAGCTTGGCCGGAGCGGAGAAATCCGCAAAGCTGCCCATCGGACCGACCATCTCAAGGCCGGGACCGACGTTGTTCAGGCAGGTCGCGACGGATGTAAACGTCGTCACCAGATCGAACCCGTCCAGCGAGAGCAGCAGCACCGACAGCGTCAGCAGCAGCATATAAATGTTGAAATAGTTGTGCACACCGCGCAGCGTCTTTTCGTCCAGCGGTTTGCCCTCAAAGCGGACCGTCGTCACGGCATGGCTGTGCAGCATCTTGTTCAGGTCCTGCCGTGCCGCCTTGAAAAGGATGATGACGCGCGATACTTTCAAGCCGCCCGCCGTCGAGCCCGCGCATGCGCCCACAAACGTCAGGATCACGATCACGATGCGGGAGTAGGTCGGCCAGAGGTTGAAGTCCGCCGTGGCGTAGCCGGTGGTCGTGACGATGGATGACACCTGGAAGAACGCCGTGCGCAGCGCTGTGCCGACACTGTCGTACATACTCGCGATGTTCGCCGTGATCGTCAGCGTCGAGAACGCGACGATGCCTAAGTAGACGTGCATCTCCTCGGAGGCGAACGCCTCACGGAAATGACGCAGCAGCAGGAAATAATACAGGTTAAAGTTAATGCCGAACAGCAGCATGAACACGCCGATGACGATCTCAAAATACGGGCTGTTGTACGCGCCGACGCTCAGCGCCTTGTTGCTGAAGCCGCCCGTGCCTGCCGTGCCGAACGCATGAATGAGCGCGTCAAACAGCGGCATACCGCCCGCGCAGAGCAGAATCGTCTCGATGACGGTCATGACCAGATAAATGGCATACAAAATCCTTGCGCTGTCGCTCAGCTTGCTGGAAATTTTTCCGCAGGTCGGGCCGGGGACCTCGGCGCGCATCAGGTGCATGGCACGGCCATCGGTCATGGGCAGCACGGCCATGGCAAAGACCAGCACGCCCATGCCGCCGATCCAGTGGGAAAAGCTGCGCCAGAACAGCGTGCCGTGGCTCAGCGCCTCGACGTCGGTCAGAATTGTCGAGCCTGTCGTCGTAAAGCCCGAGACCGTCTCAAAAAAGGCATCGGCAAAGGACGGTATCTCGCCGGAGATGACAAACGGCAGTGCGCCGAAAACCGACATCAGCACCCAGACCAGCGCCACGATGGCCAGGCCGTCGCGGGCGTAGATTTTCGTGTTTTGGGGGGTGCGCAGGCTGGTTATCAGGCCCAGCGCCAGCACGATCAGCGCCGGCCACAGGAAGGAAAGCACAACGCTCCACTCGCCGTAGATGGCGGCGCAGCCCATGGGAAAGAGCATGAGGGCTGCTTCGATCAGGAAGATGCGCCCCAGCACAAACCCTACCATTTTATAGTTCATGGCCGCGCCCTCACTTTACAATGTCGCGCAGCGAGTGCAGCGTTGTGTCGGTGGTGACAATGACGACATCGTCGCCCTCCTGCAGGGCATCGTTACCGGACGGGATGACCGCCTGGCCATTGCGGCGCACGATGCCCGCCACCAGCAGCCCCTTGCGCAGGGTCAGGTCCTTCAGCGGTACGCCGATGAACGGCAAACCCGGCGCAACGTTGAATTCCAGCGCCTCCACGCGCCCGCCCACCAGACGGTGCAGCGTCTTGATGTTCTCCGACTCAAAGCTGTTCTGCATAGCGCGAACGTACATGGCAATGGACTCCGACGTGACCGACGCCGTGGAGACGACGCTGTCCACCATCCCCTTGGCAGCGGCCAGCTCGGCGAAGGACTCGCGGTTGATCTTGGCCACGACCTTGCAGGAGTTTATCTGGGAGGCGTACATCGCCAGAATGATGTTTGTTTCGTCCAGGCCGGTCAGCGCCACAAAGGCGTCCATATCGGTGATGCGCTCCTCGCTCAGCAGCTCGGCATCCGCACCGTCGCCGTGGATGACCAGCACGCCGGGGAACTTCTCGCTCATCTCCTGGCAGCGGGCCGCATCGCTGTCGATGACGGTCACCCGCTTCTGGATGTCCTGCAGCTCCTTGACCAGATAGTAGGTCATCCGGCTTGCACCGACGATCATGACGTTGCTGGCCTTGGCCTTGAACAGGTTCAGCTTGCGGAAGAAGGATTCCAGATCCCGGGCCGAGGCCGTCAGGTAGATCTTGTCCCCGGCCCGCAGCGTAAACATACCCGTGGGGATGATCGTCTCGCTGCCGCGGGCGACGGCGCAGATCAGAATTTTGACCCGGATGTTGCGGTACAGGTCCGACAGCTGCAAGCCCACCAGCGGGTTGTCGTCGGCCAGGCGGTACTCGATCAGCTCAAACCGCTGGCGGCAGAACTGCTCACGCTTGATGGCAGACGGGAAACGCAGCACGCGGGCGATCTCACGCGCCGTGGCTTTTTCCGGGTTGACGAACATCGACAGACCAAGGTCATCGCGCATAAAGCGCAGCTGCTTCTCATACTCCGGGTTGCGGATACGCGCAATCGTGTGCTGCGTGCCCAGCTTTTTGGCGACGAGGCAGGCCAGGATGTTGATCTCATCACTGGACGTTGTGGCGATCAGCAGGTCTGCGCCGTCCTCAAACGCCTCCTTCTGCACGTCATAGCAGCCGCCGTTGCCGACCAGACCGCGCACGTCATAGATATTGACAATGTCCTCGATCAGGTCAGGGTTTTGGTCGATGACGACGATGTCGTTATTTTCCGCCGTAAGCTGGGCGGTCAGGGCACGGCCAACCTTGCCGAGGCCGACGACCACGATTCTCATACGAATGCTCCATTTCTCTTCAGCCCCTTGCCTCCCTCTGGGAGGGAGGTGGCCCCGCAGGGCCGGAGGGAGAGAGGCGTACCATGGCCCGAAGCGCTCCGGGCCATGGCAAGGCTCTCTCCCCCACCCGCTGCGGCGGGAGCCCCCTCCCAGAGGGGGCCAAGGGAGTATCCACAAGCAAGACTTGTACAGTATTAAGCCCATTATAGCAAAGCGGGCAGAAAAAGCAATAGGACACTTTTACGGAACGTCCAGGTTTTTTTAAAAAATCCGCAATTTTGTGCTGTGCAGGGCAAATTTTGCGTTGACAAACGCGGATTTACTTGTTATAATTAGATGCTGTGTGAAATCACACGGTTATCCTTGTCTTTTCCGTTAAAAGAGAAGGCCTAATGTCCAAAAGGAGGTGTACAGAATATGGCTAAGTACGAAACCATGATGGTTACCACCGCGAACCTCGACGAAGAGGCTTCCAACGCTCTGATCAACAAGTTCAAGAACCTGATCGCAGCGAATGGTACGATCGATTCTGTTGATGATTGGGGCAAGAAGCGTCTTGCTTACCCCATCAACGATGAGACCGAGGGTGTGTACACGGTGATCAGCTTCACCAGCGAGCCCGATTTCCCGGCTGAGCTGGACCGCGTTTTCAAGATCACCGAGGGCGTTCTTCGCAGCATGACTCTTGCTGTTGAGGAGTAAGGAGTAAACCAATGCTGAATGTTGTTGCAATCATGGGCCGCCTTGCCGCGGACCCGCAGCTGCGCCAGACTACGACGGGCAAGAACGTTGCGTCGTTCCGCATCGCTTGTGATCGCGGACGCCGTGACGCCAACGGCCAGAGTCAGGCTGACTGGCTGGATGTTGTCGCCTGGGACCGCACGGCAGAGTTTGTCTGCAAGTATTTCCAGAAGGGTTCTCTGATCGCCATTGACGGCCGTCTGCAGAGCCGCAGCTATCAGGACAAGAACGGCAACAACCGCACCGCGATTGAGATCGTGGCCAACAACGTCAACTTTGCCGCTCCCAAATCCGCAAACGCCGCACCGATGGGTGATGCCGGTTACGGCGCACCCACGGCAGCCCCCGCTCCCCGTCCCGCTGCACAGGCCGCCCCTGCGCCGAGCTATTCTGCCGGCAGCAATGACGACTTTGCACTGATCGAGGATGAGGGCGACCTGCCGTTCTAAAATCGAAAGTATCATTCTAACAAGGAGGTTTCCACAATGGCTATGGATCGTTCTTCTCGTCCGATGCATCGTGGCCGCAAGAAGGTTTGCTCCTTCTGCGTTGACCGCGTCGAGCACATCGATTACAAGGATCTGCCCCGCCTGCGCAAGTACGTGAGCGAGCGCGCCAAGATCATTCCCCGCCGTGTTACCGGTACCTGCGCTTTCCATCAGCGTGAGCTGACGGTTGCCATCAAGCGTGCCCGCTACATGGCTCTGATGCCCTACGTCAGCGACTAATCTCGCCGCGTCGGCATTGCCTGAAATGCACTGAAAAAGAGCAGTCTCGCAAGAGACTGCTCTTTTTTGTTTTACTTCGCCTTCCCCCTTGGGGCTGCGCCCGCAGGCGCGTGTCGGAGCGCAACCGCCGAAGGCGGCTCTTAGCGCGTAGACTGAAAGGCGGCCCCGCAGGGCCGGATGAGGGGCGGCGTTCCTGTGGTCACCCGTTAGCGGGGTATCACGGAAAACTTGCCCCCCATCAGTCACCTTCGGTGACAGCTTCCCCCTCAGGGGAAGCCGAATTGCTTTCTGCCGCATTCCCCGTCTGCGCCACCAGCGTGTCATCCCGCTCCCCGGCGATGCTGACGATGACAGTCACATTCTCGGTGTTTATCTTCGTTCCGGCCTTGTAGTCAGTGCTCGCCACACAGCCCGCGGCCATCGTACCGTCGTTATCCACCATGACCATCTTGTACTGGATACCCAGCGCGTCCAGCTTTTTGCTGGCATTGGCCTGGGTAAAGCCGATGATGTCCGGCATCTCCACAAGGCTCGGGCCGCTGCTGACCGTGATCTGGATGATTTGGTCGTCCATCAGCTTCTCTGTGCCTGCAGGCGGGTCTTGGCTGATGACGACGCCCTGCGCCACGGTGTCGGAGCTTTGCTCCACCATCACGATGCGGTAGTCGTCGTAGGCGCTGTTGCCCTTGATGTCAGTAGTGTAGCGCAGGCCGACCAGGTTCGGCACGGTCTCGGCGGTGGTCTCCCCCGCCGTGCCGGCTGCTGTCGGCTGCGGCGTTGAGACCGGGGTGCTGTCAGCCTTGCTGCCGCCGATCAGGCTCCAGAGCAGCAGCACGACCAGCACAAAGATGACGACGAGCGACACGGCCATGATCTTGCGGGTGCTGATCTGGTTGTCGCCCTTCTCAAACATCGCGTTTGCGACATTCGGGTCGGTCAGGGCACTCATCAGCTCGGGCACGGTCTGCATCCGCTTGGCGGGGTCCAGCCGCAGCGCGCAGGCCAGCACCTGCGAGAACCATGTAGGCACACCCGCCTCGAGGCTGTGCGCCGACTCGAGACTGTCCCGCACTTTGCGCTGGGGCGCGGCGACGGGCGTCTGCCCTGTGACCATCCTATAGCAGACCGCGGCCAGCGCGTAAACATCGGTGTAGCGCCCGCTGAACTCGGCGGCAGAGTACTGCTCCGGCGCGGCGTAGCCCGGGTAGAGCTGGCTCTTCAGCTCGCTGCCGCCGGTGCGCAGCGCCAGCGTACCGTAACCGGTCAGGCGGGCCGTGCCGTCGATGGGCAGCACGATGTTGTCCGGGCAGATGCCGCGGTGGATCAGCCCCGACTTGTGCAGCAGGGCCACGCCCTCCATGATGGGCTGCAGCAGCGTGCGGGCCTCGGCGGGGGTCAGCGTGCGGCTGCGCAGGTGCAGGTAATGCGACAGGGTCATGCCCTTCTCGCTCTCCTCCACGGCGTAGACCGTGTTGTTTTCCTCCATGACGTCCAGAATCGTGGACAGGCCGGTGGCCGGGGTCAGGTTTTTCAGGTCATCGTACAGGTCCTTGAAGTCCATCCGGCTCGTCTTGAACAGGACCTCCTTCTCCTCCTTGGGCATCAGCGCACCGTCGGCGCTGCGGCCGTTGCAGAGTGTGACCGGGAAATATTCCTTGATGAGGACGAATTTCTTTTCGTCGTTCAGCACGCCGCGATAGGCAAGACCGTCACCGTCGGCGCTCAAATAGGTGCCCACCGTGTACCTGCCGCCCAGCTGGGTGCCCAGAGGCAGCGCGCCCTCGGGGTTGCGGTTTTCCAGCGAACGCCCGCAGTGGGGGCACTCGCCGCGGTACCCGCCATCCAGCGGCTGCAGGCAGTGCGGGCAAAGGAGTTTTGGCATAGTAACGCTCCTTTTCAATTAAAAACATGCTTGTAGGGGCCGGACATGTCCGGCCCTGAACTTTGCGGCAGCCCAAAAATCTCGGGTCATTTCTACGCTTCGGGCCGGGCATGCCCGGCCCCTACCGTTCTGCCGTACAAAAAAAGAGAGCAAAAGTCGCCCTTCACTCTCTTTTGGCATTCTTGTGGTTTAGCGATCCAGGTCTTCCTCGTTCTCGAGGGTGTGCCAGGCGTTCTGGACATCATCATCGTCGTCCAGGGCGTCCAGCAGCTTGCCCATCTGGACGAGCTGATCGGGGTCGGTCAGCGCGGTGGTGGTGGAAGGCACCTGCGCCACGTCGGCAGAGATGAACTTGTAGCCCTTCTTTTCCAGCGCGTCGCAGACGGCGGTGAAGTTCTCGGGGCTGGTGGTGACCTCGGCGGCGTCCTCGCCTGCATCGAAGTCATCGGCACCGGCGTCCAGCGCATCCATCATCAGCTCATCGGGGTCCTTGTCCTCGAGATCGACGACGATGACGCCCTTCTGGGTGAACATGAAGCCGACGCAGCCCATCTGGCCCAGGTTGCCGCCGAACTTGTCAAAGTAATGGCGCATATTGGCCGCGGTGCGGTTGCGGTTGTCGGTCAGGGTCTCGACCATGACGGCGATGCCGCCGGGGCCGTAACCCTCATAGGTGATTGCCTCATACTCGGTCTTGTCGCCGCCCTCGGCGCGCTTGATAATGCGCTGGATGTTATCGTTGGGCACGCTGTTGGCCTTGGCCTTGGCAATCAGAGCCGCCAGCTTGGAGTTGGAAGCGGGGTTGCCGCCGCCCTCCTTAACGGCCACGGCGATCTCGCGGCCGATCTTAGTGAAAACCTTGGCGCGGGCGCCGTCGGTCTTTTCCTTTTTACGCTTGATGTTATTCCATTTGCTATGTCCGGACATGGAAAAATCCCCCTAATTTGTATTCACACAGGCAGCGGCATTACAGCCGATAATTACCAGTAAATTATTATAGCACAACAAATCGTTCTTTTCAAGAGGGGCCGCCCGCTTTATTGCAGATTGCGCAGGCCCTTCGGGTAATGGTTTTTGATGCGTCCGCCGCTGACCTTGCCGCCGCCGAGCGGGAACCCGTCTACGAGCACGGCGCACCAGCCGTTTTGCGCGGTGGCGGCGTCGATCTCCTCGCCCCGCAGCCAGGCGGCGGTGCGCGGGTCGGTCAGCGTCAGCTCCTCGCGGTTCGTGCACTGTGCGCCGTAGGCCATGAAAAGCGCATGGGCGGGCTGGAACCGCTTTTTCAGCACGCTGCCCGCCAGAACACCGCCGCGCACGACGCGCAGCTTCGCGGTGTTCAGCGTCTCGCTGCCCGGCGCGGGCAGCAGCAGCCACTCCCCCGCCCCGGCCAGCGGGCGGGAAGCCAGCGCCGGGAAATAGGTTTTGGCAAAATCGAGCCACTCCGCCGGGGCTTTCGGCACCTTGGGCGGCTTGCCCTTCGGCGGGGTGGGCGCGTCGGCGTCGGCTGCCTTTTGCAGCTTCGCCATAAAGTGGCCCTCGCCGCCGTCGGCGGGCCAAATGCGGCGGGTGTATCCGGCGCGGAAATCCGGGTAGTCAGGGGCGCGGTTGGCCTCGCCCGGGCGGCCAAAGCCGCAGCCGGACAGGTCGCAGAGCGTGAACTCGGGGTGCTTTGCGAGGAAGGCCGCGATCTGTCCCTCATCCTCCGCCGGGGCAAATGTGCAGGTCGAGTAGACGAGCACGCCGCCCGGAGCCAGCAGCGCCGCCGCGTTTTCGAGAATTTCGGCCCCCAGCTCCGCACAGTGCGCCACTAAGGCGTTATTGTGCTGGGCGGCGGCGACGGCCTCCTTGCGGAACATACCCTCGCCCGAGCAGGGCGCGTCGACGAGCACCCGGTCAAACTGCCCGGGCATCGCCGCGGCCAGGCGGGCGGTGTCCTCGTTCGTGATGACGGCGTTCGTCACGCCCATGCGCTCGAGATTCTGGCGCAGAATTTCAGCGCGGGCGGCGACGAATTCATTGGCCAGCAGCAGGCCCTGCCCCTGCAGAGCCGCCGCCAGCTGGCTGGTCTTGCCTCCCGGCGCGGCGCAGAGGTCAGCCACCCGCATACCGGGCTGCACGTCCAGCAGCACAGCGGGGGCCGAGGCACTCGGCTCCTGTGCATAGAGCACGCCCGCGTGGTGCCAGGCGTGCCGCCCCGGGCGGAAGTCCGCCGCCGTCGTAAAGGCCGTTGGGCAAAATTTGGACGGCTTTGCGTCAAAGTCCGCATGCTGCGCGAACCATTCCGGCGTGCAGCGCAGCGCGTTGACCGTTACGCCGCGGGCAGGCTGCGGCGTGGCGTAGGCGTACAGCTCGTCAAAGCGCGCCCCCAGCAGTGCCCGCTCCCGCGCGGTAAAATCCTGTGGAAATTCCATAGCAGCCCCCTCTGCATAAAAAAGCCATGGGCGGGCAAACTACCTTTGCAGTCCGAAAACGACTGTAGATCGTTTTTACTTGCGAAAGGAGCTTACCACCTATGGCTAAGAATCAGACTAACAATTCGACGAACCGCACGACCAATCGCACGACGGACACGACCCAGAAAACCACGAACCGTACCCAGCAGAAAACCACCAACCGCACCACCAACACCACCGACAGCAAGAACTACAAGTGAGGCGGGTTTCCTAAGGCTTCCCCCCTTGGGGGGAAGCTGCCGCCCGCAGGCGGCTGATGAGGGGCGGCCTTGCCACTACAACCCGTTACCGGGCAAATTGCGGAGGCCTTCCCCTCATCCGCCCTCGGGCGGGGCCTCGGCCACCTTCCCCCTCGGGGGAAGGCTTTCTACTTATTACTCCGGCTTATACCCGTCCCACATCGCGTTGAACAATTCCTCAATGCGGTCGTTCCTGCCTTGCAGGTACAGCCAGCCCAGCAGGCACTCAAAGCCGGTGGAGGCGCGGTACTCCTGCACGGTGGCGTGCTTGGCGACAGTGGCCTTGCTGGCGTTTTTGCCGCGGCGCAGCACGGCGGCCTCGGCGTCGGTCAGCATCGGCTCGATGATGTCCAGCTCCAGATTCTGCGCGTGGGCGCTGACGTAATGCGTCGCCACGGTATGCAGACGATTGGGCTGCAAGCGCGTCGTGCCCACCAGGCGGGCGCGGACGAGCAGCTCCAGCACGGCGTCGCCCACAAAGGCCAGCGCCAGCGGCGACATTTCGTGAATGTCGACTTCGGATTTTTGTGTAAACAGCATATTTTCTACTACTTAGTACAGATAGTCGAATTCGTACTCGCCGATCTTGATCGTGTCCTCTTCCTCAACGCCCTGGGCGACCAGCTCGTCCAGAATGCCGGAATCACCCAGCTGCGTCTGGAAATACTGCAGGCTCTCGTAGTCCTCGACGTTCGTACCGGCGAGGATACGCTCCAGCCACGGGGCATCGACGGTGAACTCGTGGTCGCCGGTGCGCTCCACCGTGAACGGGCGGGTCGGCTGGGCGTTCTTGTCGGGGCGCTTGTACTCGGCCTCATAGACCTTGACCGGGGGCAGATCCTTCAGGCGGTTGTAGACCAGCGCGGGCAGGTTGTCCACACCCTGACGGGTCGCCGCGGAGATGGGCAGGAAGGTCAGACCCTTGGCCTCGACGTACTGCTTGAACTCCTCGACCTGCTCGGGGCTTGCAATGTCGCACTTGTTGCCCAGCACGATCTGCGGACGGTCCGCCAGCTCGGCACTGAACCCGGCCAGCTCGTGGTTGATCTGCTCAAAGTCCGCCTTGGGGTCGCGGCCCTCGCAGCCGGAGACGTCAACGACGTGCAGCAGCAGGCGGCAGCGCTCAACATGGCGCAGGAAGTCGTGGCCGAGGCCGACACCCTCCGCAGCACCCTCGATCAGACCGGGGATGTCGGCGCAGACAAAGCTCTGCTCCGGGCCGACGCGGACGACGCCCAGCACGGGGGTCAGCGTCGTGAAGTGGTAGTTGGCGATCTTTGGACGCGCGGCAGAAATAATGCTGATGAGCGTCGATTTGCCGACGTTCGGGAAGCCGATCAGGCCCACGTCCGCAATGACCTTCAGCTCGAGCTTGAGGTGCATATCCTCGCCGGGCAGACCGGGCTTGGCAAACTTGGGGATCTGGCGGGTCGGGGTCGCAAAATGGCTGTTGCCCCAGCCGCCGCGTCCGCCCTTGGCGACGACGACAGGCTCACTGCCCGTCAGATCGGCCACGACGAGGTCGGTCTCGGCCTCCTTCAGCACGGTGCCGCGGGGCACGCGGATGACCAGGTCGTCACCGTCTGCGCCGCTCATCCGCTTGGCGCGGCCATTCTCGCCGTCGGGCGCGGTGTACTTGCGCTTGTAGCGGAAGTCCATCAGGGTGGACAGGTTGTCGTCGGCCACAAAGATGATGTCGCCGCCGCGCCCGCCGTCACCGCCGTCGGGGCCGCCCGCCGCCACGAATTTTTCGCGGTGGAACGTCACCGCACCGTCGCCGCCCTTGCCGGCGTGCAGCCAGATCGTGGCGGTATCAATAAAATTACTGGTTGCCATGTGGTACCTCATTTACAAAAAATCACAAAAAACGAGCGAGCCGCAAAGGCCCGCCCGTACCGGTTTTTTTACTGCTTGACCGTGCAGCGCTTGCGGTCACGGCCCATGCGCTCGAAGTGAACGCGGCCATCGACCAGAGCGAACAGGGTGTCATCGCTGCCGATGCCGACGCCCTCACCCGCATGGATGTGGGTGCCGCGCTGACGGACCAGGATGTTGCCGGCCAGAACAAACTGACCGTCGCCGCGCTTGACGCCGAGGCGCTTGGACTCGGAATCACGACCGTTCTTGGTAGAACCTACGCCTTTTTTATGTGCCATTGTGATTTACCTCCTTAGCCGTTGATCGCGGTGATTTCCACCTTGGTGTAGGGCTGACGATGACCCTTGCGGACCATGCTGCCCTTCTTGGGACGATAGGTCAGGATGTTGAGCTTCTTGCCCTTGCCGGTCTTGACGACCTTGGCAACAACGGAAGCGCCCTCAACAACGGGAGCGCCGACCTTGACAGAGCCCTCCTCGCCAACGGCGAGAACCTGATCGAAGGTGACTTCGCTGTTGTCCTCAGCGTTCAGCTTCTCGACGTAGACGACGTCGCCGACCTTAACGCTGTACTGCTTGCCACCGGTTTTGATAACTGCGTACATAGTGGATAACCTCTTTCAATAAGTCTCGCTGGTCTGTAGGGCGTTGCACCGATAAAAGCACACACTTATAGAGCCCATACCATGCGGCTCTAGTATCATACCATATAGGAGCAGGGCTTGTCAAGGGGTTTTCGGGCGTGGGAAGGTTAAAATTTTAGAATTTCTTTTGCCTTCCCCCCAAGGGGCTGCGCCCGCTGGCGCGTGTCGGAGCGCAACCGCCGTAGGCGGCTCTTAGCGCGTAGACTGAAGGTGGCCCCGCAGGGCCGGATGAGGGGCAAGTCTGCGGTTGTATCCCATCAGTGGGCTGCAATGGCAAGGCTGCCCCTCATCAGTCCGCTTCCCCCAAGGGGGAAAGCCTTTATTAGCGGCCCTGCCGCTCTGCCGCCTCCACCGTGTTCAGCATGAGCATAGCGCGGGTCATGGGGCCGACGCCGCCGGGGACGGGGGTGATGTAGGCGGCCTTTTCGGCGGCCTCGGCAAAGTTCACGTCACCGTGCAGCTTGCCGTCCGCACCGCGGTTGATGCCCACATCAATGACGACGGCACCGGGCTTGACCATGTCGCCGGTCACAAAGCCCTCGCGGCCCACGGCGGCCACGAGAATATCCGCGGCGGCGCAGACTTCTTTCAGGTTCTTCGTCCTGGAGTGGCAGATCGTGACCGTGGCATTCTTCGCCAGCAGCAGCAGCGCCGCGGGCTTGCCCACGATGTTCGAGCGGCCAATGACGACGGCGTTCTTGCCCGCAATGTCGGTGCCCGTGGACTCGATCATGCGGATGCAGCCCGCCGGGGTGCAGGGCAGGTAGCACGGCTCGCCGATCTGCATACGGCCCACGTTGACGGGCGAGAAGCCGTCCACGTCCTTCTCGGGCGGGATGGCGTCGATGACAGCCTTCTCGTCGATCTGGGCGGGCAGCGGCAGCTGCACCAGAATGCCATGCACAGCGGAGTCATCCGCCAGCTTCTTCACCTCGGCCAGCAGGGTGTCCTGCGTGGTGTCGGCGGGCAGGTTGATGCTGCGGCTCTCGATGCCGCACTGCGCACAGTCGTTGATCTTGCCGCGGACGTAGACCTGGCTGGCGGGGTTCTCCCCCACCAGAATGACCGCCAGGCAGGGGTTGATGCCCTGCGCTTTCAGCGCTTTGACCTTTTCTGCGGCCTCGGCCTTTGTGGCTGCGGCCAATGCCTTGCCGTCAATGACAGTTGCTGGCATATAGGTTCTCCTCTCTATGTTAGGGTAGATTTCGGGTTTTGGTGAGGTTCTCTCCCCCGCCCGCAGGCAGCGGCGGGAGAGAGCCTTGCCATTATCCGAAACAGTTCTTTTTTTACTCCTTCGGATCCTCAATCTCCTCGATCTCGACCTCGCTCAAATCCAGCGCATCCAGACGCGCATTCATGGCATCGGTGGCCCTGACAAACTCGGCGTGGGGTGCGCCGGCGGGCAGGGTGTCCGGCGTGAAGCGGTCCCCTGCCTCGGCCTGCTTTTTCAGGTCCTTCACAGCCAGCGGCACCATGAGCGGCTTGCCCTTGGCATTGCGCAGACCGATGACCATAAGCGCGGCGGCCACGATGACCGACCCAACCGCCACCAGCTGGCTGGCGCGCAGACCGGTATTGCCGATCAGCAGCGAGTCGGTGCGCAGCCCCTCGATCCAGGCGCGGCCCAGGCCGTACCAGATGATATAGCCCAGGAAGATTTGTCCGTTGAACCGCCGTTTTTTGTAAAACGAAGCCAGCACGGCGAAACCAACCAGACACCAGATGCTCTCATACAAAAACGTCGGGTGCACCGGCGCGGCGGGGTCCACGGTCACGCCCGCGGGCAGCGTGACCTGCACGGATTTGAGATACGCCTCCGTGCCTTCGCTGTACATGCCCCAGGGCAGCGTCGTGTTTGTACCGAAGGCCTCCTGATTGACGAAGTTGCCCCAGCGGCCAATGCCCTGCCCGATCAGAAAGCCCAGCGACACCAGATCAAACAGCGGCAGCAGCGGCACCTTGCGCCATTTGGCGGCCAGGGCGCCGAACACAAACGCGCCGATGACCGCGCCATAGATGGCGATGCCGCCCTTGCGGATGTCGACCATCTCCCAGAGGCTTTGATACGCAAAGGGTGCCATAGCTACGTAATAAATACGGGCACAGACGATGGCCATGACCGTGCCGATGGCCACAACGTCCACCAGACGGTCCGAGTCGATGCCGTAGTCCACGGCATTGCGGAAGGCGTAGAGCATCGCCAGCAGCATGCCCGCCGCGATGATGACGCCGTACCAGTAAATGTTGAACCCGCCGATGGCCAGCGCCACGCGGTTGATCGTCAGATCCAGGCCCAACCCGGGAAATTGCACATGATAGACCATTTTCAACTTAACCTCGTTATTTTTCTGCCGGGTCGATCTGCACGTAGGCGCGGTTTTCCTCCCGCAGGGCCGTCTGCAGCAGGGCGTTGGCGTCCTCCACGGTCAGCGCAGCCAGCGCGGCGATCTCGTCCGCCAGCGTGCGGCCCTTCAGGCAGGCCGCGGCGGCCTCCTCGGCGGCATCGTCCACGGCCTCCACGTCGCCCAGCAGCTCGCCGTACATCTGGTTTTTCACAAGCATAAAGACCTCGGGATCAACGCCCTCGCGGCGCATCCGCTCGATCTCCTCCTGTAAAAGGTCCACGACCTGGCGCGGGGTGTCGCTCTCGCCGGTAAAGGCCACGGTGCAGGCGCCGCGCACGGCGATAAAGTCACCGGAGAACTCGGGGTTGACCAGCGCTTCATCGTACAGACGGCGGTAGAGCTTCGTCAGGCCGCCGACGACCAGATCGCCCAGCATGTCCAGCAGCAGCTCGCGCTTCAGGTCACCCTCGGCCAGCGGCTCCTCGCGGTAGGCCACGCCGAAGCAGGGCTTCGTGACAGGCATCGTGAAGAACGCTTCCTTGTGGGGCAGCGGGCCGGTCTGCGCCGGGATGTCCCACTCGACCTCATGCGGGGCGCGGGCGCGGTACAGGCCGTTGCGCTTGCAGGCGTCCACAGCCTGCGCCAGCGTGATCTTGCCCGCGACGCTCAGCACCATATTGGACGGCGCGTAGAACCCCCTGGTGCAGCTGTAGAGCATCTGGGGCGTCAGCTCGGCAATGCTCTCCACCGTGCCCGCGATGTCGTCGCGCAGCGGGTGGTCGGCGTAGAGGCAGCGGAACAGCGCGTTCAGCAGCCGCCAGTCGGGGCTGTCGTCGTACATTTTGATCTCCTGCCCGATGATGCCCTGCTCCTTGGCAATCGTGGCCTTGGTGAACCACGGCTTGCCGACCATGCCCAGCAGAATGTCAAGGTTCTCGTCAATTTTCTGGGTCGCCGAGAACAGGTAGCAGGTGCGGTCATAGCTGGTAAAGGCGTTGGCCGACGCGCCGGTCTTGGCGTAGAAGGTGAAGGAGTCGCCCTTGGGCGTCTCGCACATTTTGTGCTCCAGGAAATGCGCCGTACCGGCGGGCAGTGTGACCTGTTTGCCGTCCAGCTTGAACGCGCGGTGGACGGAGCCGAAGCCCGTGGCGTAAATCGCGTGGACGCTGCTGTAGCCCGGCATCGTGCGGCAGAGCACGGTCAGGCCGCTGGGCAGAACGACGCTTTCACAGCTGACGGCGGCAGCGGCGCGCGCCTGGGCAGCGGCGAAGCTCTCGTGATCGTTATTCAACATCCTCGCTGCCCCCCTTCCCCTGCGTGCCCGGCTCGGCGGTCACGGCGTAGCAGACCGAATAGCTGTAGCTCTGCAGCGTCTGGCGCACCTCGTCCAAGCTGACGGCGCTGGTCAGCACCTTGCCGTACTCCGGCGGGTAGAGCGGCTCGCCGCGTGTGATCTGGCCGTAGTACCAGTTTTCCAGCGCGGCCAGGCTGTCGCCGAGGGCGTCCATGCTGGACAAAAGACCACGGCGGCAGTCGTCCACTTCTTCCTGGGTGATGGGGCCGTTCTTCAGGCCCTCCAGCTCGGCAATGATGGCGGCCTCGGCCTGCTGCTCCTTGCCTGGCTCGACGCCGGAGTCGATCATCATGACGCCGGTGGCGCGCTGGGCGGCAGAACCGCAGTAGTAGCAAAGGGACTGCTTCTCGCGCACGTTGCGGAACAAACGGCTGGTGGCAGAGCCGCCCAGCACGCTCATGGCGACGCGCAGGATGCTGACACTGGGCGGGTTGGGGTTGGCTTCGCCCGTGGTGAACAGCATACAGAGCTTGGCCTGGGTCAGGCCGGGGATCTCCTCTTTAAAATGGCGCAGCGGCGTGGCGGGCATGGCGACGGGCGCGGCAAACGGGCGCGGGTCACGGCGGATGCCGTCGAGCTTTTTCAGCAGCATATCGGCCACGCGGGCCTCATCGACGCCCTGCACCATCACGTCGATGTACGCGGTGGAGAGGATGCGGTCATACTCGGCCTTGAGGCTCTGCGGCGTCACATTGACAAGCTCGCCGGGGTAGCCGCCCAGCTCGATGCCCGCGGGGGTGTCGCCGTAGAATTTGCGGCGGGCCTGCCGCACGCAGTAGAGACGCTTCGAGTTGAACTCGGCCTCAAGGCGGCGGGCCTGGGTCTCGGTCTCGATGCGCACGGCCTCGGGGTCGAACGCGCCGTCCACGAGATACGGGTCAAAGATCGTGCCGAACACAATGTCGGCGTAGGCGGCGGTCAGATTCTCCCCCGCCAGCGCGTAAGCGTCCTTGATGCCGCAGATATCGGCGGAGAGCACGCGGTCCGTGCCCGCGCTGGCCAGGTCAACGCCAAGGTCCGCGCCGTACAGCTCGGCCAGGCGGCGGGACAGCGCGGTCATATCGGGGCAGGCCGCGTAGCCGCGTTCCAGCACAAGGGCCAGCACCGCGGCGTCGGTGGCGGATTCCCGCTTTGCCGGAAAGCGCAGGTGCAGCGTGATGCGGCAGCGGTTGAATTTAGAAGCATCCAGCGTTGTAATGCAAACGCCGGGCGCGAGTTGTTTACGTTCCAAATCGTTATTCCTTTCAAACATCAATAGATATTAGTATTATACCGCTTTAGCGACGTAAAGTAAATAAAAAACTTGCAACAGATGGGGTAGATTGTTTATAATAGAGTCTGGAATCGCCGCTTTGTAGGGGGCGGCGTCCCCGACGCCCCGCGGGTGGGCAGACATCTGCCGTAAACTTGCGGGCCGGGCATGCCCGGCCCCTACAGAGCAATTCTCTATATAAAGAGGTATACTATATGAACACTTTCACCCTGAAAGGCACCTTCCTCGACACCCCCGCCCCGGACACACTCCGCGTCCGCGAGGGCTATCTGCTGTGTGAAAACGGCCTGTGCGCCGGATTCAGCGAGACTGCCCCCGCCGGGGTGGAAGTTCTCGACTATACGGGTAAAATCATCACGCCGGGTCTTGTGGACCTGCATCTGCACGCACCGCAGTACAGCTATTGCGGCACGGCGATGGATCTGGAGCTGCTGGACTGGCTGCAGCAGTACACCTACCCCGAGGAAGCTCACTACGCCGACCCGGCCTACGCCAGGCTGGGCTACTCCTATTTTGTGCGCGACCTGAAAAACAGCGCCACAACGCGCGCCTGCATCTTTGCGACGCTGCACACCGACGCAACGCTCGAACTGATGCACCAGCTGCGCGGCGCGGGGCTTTCCGCCTTTGTCGGCAAGCTGGGTATGGACCGCAACAGCCCTGACAGCTACCGTGAGCCGTCCGCCGCCGCGGGTCTGGCCGAGACGCGCCGCTGGCTGGATACCTGCCACGCCGAAAACACCCTGCACGCGGGCCCGGTGCGCCCGATGATCACGCCGCGCTTCACCCCCAGCACGAGTGACGAGTATATGCGCGGTCTCGGCGAACTGGCAAGAGAATACAACGTACCTGCGCAGAGTCACCTGTCCGAGAATCCGGGCGAGATCGCGTGGGTCGCCGAGCTTTGCCCCGGCACAAAATTCTACGGCGAGAGCTACAGCCGGTACGGCCTGTTCGGCGGCGGCGTGCCCACCGTCATGGCGCACTGCATCTACAGCCCCGATGACGAGGCCGCGCTGATGAAGCAGAACCGCGTCATGATCGCCCACTGCCCCACCAGCAACGAGAATGTCATTGCAGGCATCGCCCCCGCGGCGCACTACCTGCGCGGCGGCTGGCGCGTCGGCCTGGGCAGCGACGTGGCCGGCGGTCAGACGCTGGACCTGTTCACGGTCATGGCTACCGCCGTGCAGGTCAGCAAGCTGCGCTGGCGGTATATCGACCAGAGTGAAAAGCCGCTGACGATGGTGGAGGCGCTGTATATGGCGACTGTCGGCGGCGGAGATTTTTGGGCCGATTTTGGCGAGAAGGTCGGCCTGTTTGAGGACGGCTATGCGTTTGACGCGCTGGTGCTGGATGATGACCCGCTTAAAAATATGCGGGCGTTCAGCGCTGCGGAGCGTTTGGAGCGGTATGCGTACCTTGGCAAGGGTAAGCTGACGGCGAAGTTTGCAGCAGGTGAGAAGCTTTTGTAATAAAGGGTAACGGGCAGAACCCCTCAGGCCTCGTAAACTCGGCCAGCTCCCCTGATGGGGCGCCTTTTTGCGCGGGCTGTGCCCGCGAGAAAGCCTCCCCATCAGGGGAGGTGGCCGCGCGTCAGCAAGGCCGGAAGGGTTCTGCCCGTTTACCCTAACAACAACGTCCCCCGTGCACCATCGTGTGCACGGGGGACGACCCATTTCCCTCTATATAAGACCTTACAATCAGTTGATGAATGCGTCGTGGATGGCGGCAACTGCCTTGTCGGCGTCGGCCTCGTCGATGATGACGCTGATCTTGATCTCACTGGTGGAGATCATCTTGATGTTGATGTTCTGGTTGAACAGGGCCTCGAACATCGTGGAGGCCACGCCGGAGTGACTCTGCATACCCGCGCCGACGATAGAGACCTTCGCGCAGGTCTTGTCAACGGTGATGTCGCCGCCGCCGATGCGGTGCGTGGCGTTTTTCAGCGCGGCAACGGCGCTCTCGGCGTCGCCCAGGGGCACGGTGAAGCTCATGTCCTTCTTGCCGTCGCGGCCCGTGGTCTGCAGAATGATGTCAACGTTGATGTTCTTCTGGGCCAGCAGGCTGAAAATTTTGAACGACATACCGGGCACATCCGGCACGTCCTTCACGGTCAAAACGGCGACGTCGGTGTCCTTTGCAACACCCTTGATGAGCATACCTTCCACTTTGGTCTCCTCCTTAACAACGGTGCCGGGCACCGGATTGATGCTGGAGATGACCTCCAGCTCGACATTGTACTTTTTGGCCAGCTCGACGCTGCGGTTGTTCAACACCTGCGCGCCCAGGGACGCCAGCTCGAGCATCTCGTCAAACGTGATCTCCTTGAGCTTGGTTGCCTTGGGGATCTTGCGCGGGTCTGCGGTGTAGACGCCCTCGACGTCGGTGAAGATCTGGCAGCGGTCCGCGTGCAGCGCAGCGGCCAGCGCCACGGCGGAGGTATCGCTGCCGCCGCGGCCCAGCGTCGTGATGTCGTCGGAGCGGTTCAGGCCCTGGAAGCCTGCCACGACGACCACACGGTTGCGCGCCAGCTCACTCTCGACACGCTCGGTGTCCAGGCGCTTGATGCGCGCCTTGGAATAGGCGCGGTCTGTATTGAAGCCCGCCTGCCAGCCCGTCAGGCTGATGGCGGAGACGCCCAGCTCCTGCAAGGCCATCGTCAGCAGGGAAATCGAAATCTCCTCGCCTGCGGCCAGCAGCATATCCATCTCGCGGTGGGACGGGTCGGAGGTGATCTCCGCCGCCTTGGTGATCAGGTCGTCGGTGGTGTCGCCCTGCGCCGAGACGACCACGACAACGTCGTTGCCGGCGTTGCGGGTGTTCATGACGATGCGTGCCACGTTGAAGATGCGGTCCCGGTCCTTGACCGAGGAGCCGCCGAATTTTTGTACGATCAAGCCCATTGGTGTACTCTCTCCCCTGTTCCTGTATCAGCTCACCACTGCGCCGACGTTGTCGGCCAGCAGACGATGCACGGTAAAATGGTGCAGCGGGCTGTCCGCAGCCAGCGCTGCCTCTGCGCGGGTGAAAAACTCGGTGTCGTCCTTGTGCACAACGGCCATGATGGTCGGCCCGGCGCCCGAGATGTAAACGGCCTGCGCACCCAGGTCCTGCGCCAGCTCAAAGACGTCGTCGCCGCCCTCGATCAGCGGTAGGCGGTACTTCTGGTGCAGCACGTCCTTGGTCGCCACACCCAGCAGCGCGTAGTTGCCCTCGCAGAAGGCCGCCGTGGCCAGCGCCGCGCGGGACAGGTTGTAGACGGCATCCTTATGGCTGACCATGGCGGGCAGCGCCGCGCGCGCCTTGCTGGTCAGCAGGCGGAAGTCCGGCACAAACGCCGCAAACGCCAGCTCAGGGTCAATGTCCTTCTTGACGCTGTAGACCTGGCCCTCGTCGATGACGCTGGTCACAAAGCCGCCCAGCATAGCGGGGGCGACGTTGTCGGGATGGCCCTCGATGGCCGTCGCCAGCGTCAGCATCTGGCGCTCGGTCAGCTTGTCGCCCAGCAGGGCGTTCGCGCCCATGATGCCCGCCACGATGCAGGCCGAGCTGGACCCGAGGCCGCGCGCCATCGGGATGTCGTTGCGCTGGGTGATGCGCAGACCCTTCAGCGGGATGCCCAGCTGGTCATAGACGACCCGGGCCGAGCGGTAGACCAGGTTGTTGCTGCCCGCCGGGACGTGGGTCCCATCGACGGACGAAATCTGAATGCGGTCCGATTCCTCAAACGTAAAGACGTTGTGCATCGAAACGGCCAGACCCAGCGAGTCAAACCCGGCGCCGACGTTGGCGCTGGTGGCCGGGACGGTTACAGTTACCATATACCCTGCCCCCCCTCTCAGTCTTCCAGCTTCTTCATGGCCAGCGCGACCTTGCCGCCCAGCACTTCGATTTTCTCCGTGACAGCGGCAATATCCGCAGACGTGGCGGCCTCGACCAGATAGGCGGCCTCGCCGTTGTCCTCAAAGACCACATGGCCCGCACCGGCCACGCTGGGCAGCAGCGCCGCCGCCACACCGGTCACGCTCAGATACCACGGGTAGGTGTTCCTGTCCTCGAGCAGGCCCTCCGGCTTCTCGGCGGGCTTCCAGAACAGCGAGTCGTGTACCTTGACGCCCTCTTTCAAAGCGTCAATGACGTCGGCCACAACGGCGCTGGCGGTGGGCAGCTTGCCCGCGCCCTTGCCGTAGAACACGACGTCGCCGAGCATATCGCCCTTCATCAAGACGGCGTTGAACACGTCATCGACGCCCGCCAGCTGGTTCGAGTTGGAGACGAGCATCGGCTCGACGCCCGCGGCCATCTGACCGTCCCCGCCCTCGTTGTACCAGGCGATCAGCTTGATGGCGCTGTCGAGCTTTTCGGCAGCCTTGATGTCAGCAACGGTGATGTCGCGGATGCCGCGGGTCGGGATGTTGTCCGGGTAGACGTGATGCCCGCAGGCGAGGCTGGCCAGAATGGCGATCTTGCGGCAGGCATCGCGGCCATCCACATCGTCGCCGGGGTCCTTCGTCTCGGCGTAGCCGAGCTGCTGGGCAATTTTCAGGGCCTCGTCAAAGCCCATGTTCTCGCGCTTCATCTTCGTCAGCATGAAGTTCGTCGTGCCGTTGACGATGCCGCGGATGCTGCTGATATGGTTGGCGGCCAGGCACTGGTGCATCGGGGTGATGATCGGCGTGCCGCCGCCGACGCTGGCCTCAAACAGGAAGGCCGCGCTGTGCTCTTTGGCAAGGGCCAGCAGCTCTGCGCCGTAGGTCGCGACCATCTCCTTGTTGGAGGTGCAGACGCTGCGCCCGCTCTCGAGGCACTGGCGCACATACGGGTAGGCAAATTTTGTGCCGCCAATGGTCTCGACAACGACCTTGATTTCGGGGTCATTCAGGATCGTGTCGATGGATTTCGTAAAAAGCGCAGCATCCGGAGAACCGGAAAAGTCCCGCACATCCAGGATATATTTGACCTCGACGGGCTCACCGGCGCGGCGGGCGATGGAGGCTGCATTGCGGCGGCAGACCTCCAGCACGCCGGAGCCGACCGTGCCGAAGCCCATGATTGCGATTTTAGCCATTGGAAAAATCCCCCTATTCTTACACTCACTCGGTATATGCTCTGTAGGGGCCGGGCATGCCCGGCCCGCGGCTTTCCCGCGATAGAGCTATTCCGGCAAGGCTGCGGGCGAGGCATGCCTCGCCCCTACCCTGCGGTCACGCGCCTCTGTGGATCTCCACCACGCACGGCTGGTGGGACAGGCGGGTCAGCATCTCGTCCACCGGCATCTGCATCGTGCCGGTGCGGACTGTGACCTCGACCTGGGCCGCGCCGTTCTCCGGGCGGGACTGGGTGATGGTCACGATGGACGCGCCCGCCGCCGAAATGCCCGACAGCAGCCCCTGCAGTGCGCCGGTCTTATCCAGCAGCGTTGCCACCACGGTGATGGACTCGCGCCCGGTCTCGGCGTCAAACACCGTATCCTTATATTTATAGAAGGCACTGCGTGATATGCCTGCCTGCTTGGCCGCGGCGGAGATATTGCTCACCGCACCCGAGGCCAGCAGCTCCTTGGCCTGCAGCACCTTGACAAAAACTTCCGGCAGAACATCCGCGTCTACCAGCAGAAAACGCCTCTCGGCCATCGTGTATCCCCCTTGTGTACAACTGTTCTCGATGTGTCCCATCATACCACGGGCAAGGCCCGGTTGCAAGCCTTTTGCGGCGGTTTTTGTGCAATTTGTCAAATTGCACAGCCCACAGTATGGAAAAGTCGATATCTTTTGTGCGAGCACAACTGTAGCTGATACAAAAACACACCATCCAAACCGGGTACGATTCGAATGGTGTGTCTTTCTCTGCTGTGCGGTAGGGGCCGGACATGTCCGGCCCTGTCGTGTAAGGCAGACGTATGCTTACGGAAAGGCCGCGGGCCGGGCATGCCCGGCCCCTACATGGGAGGCAGCTTTTTATTCCGTCGGCTCAGTGGTGGTGTCCCCTGCGGCGGCGGCTGCGTCCGCGGCGGCCTGGGCCAGGGCGGCGTAGGGGTCGTCCTCGGAGATCGTGTAGCTGTTGTCGGGCAGGTTGTCCTCGGTGTAATAGCCCACACTGCCGCCGCTGGAGATGATCGCGCCGGTGGAGGTGTCAAAGTGTTTCTCGACGACGTTCTCGCCCTTGGCGAACTCCTTGACCGGCAGGTCGGCCTGCAGGTCCTCCATCAGTGCCTTCCAGGCGTACTGGATCGGGCTGGCATTCTTGCCCGCCTTGCCCAGCGTGTCCATCTCGGTCGGGCGGTCACAGCCCCACCAGATGGCGGTGACATAGTACGGCGTCAGACCGGCAAAGGTGTAGTCCTTGTAGTTGCTCGTCGTACCGGTCTTGGCCACGGAGTCCATCTCGCCGTCGGGGCCCTTGCCGTAGGCAGTACCCTTTCTGCTGTGCAGGACATTCCACATCATGCGGTTCATGATGTACGCCGTGTCCGCGCTGATGGCCTGGGTCGTGTTGATATACTTGTTGTTGTCCAGGATCATGTTGCCCTGGTAATCGGTGATCTCGGTATAGTAGTGCGGTGTCGTGAATGTACCGGTGTTGAACATCGTGTACGCACCGGCCAGCTGCACCACCGTCAGGCCGCTGCTCTGGGAGCCCAGGACCAGCGGTCCGAGGTCCATATCGTTCTCGGCGTTGATATAGCTGCATTCCAGCGTGTCATGGACAAAGTTGTACAGGTAGTCCACGCCGACCATATCGCCGACCCAGACAGCCACCGTGTTGTAAGACTGCTGCAATGCGTCGTAGACGAGCATCGGGTTGCCCTGACCGCCTGCACCGCCGTAGTTGGTGGGCCAGGCGCGCCAGACATCGCTGCGGGACTGCGCCGCCTCGGAGAAGGGACTCATGACGCCGATATACTGATCCTTCAGTACCTTCTTGTCCTCGGCCGAGTAGTACGGGGAGTCCAAAATCTGCGAAGAATAGTTGATGAGCTTATAGTCCAGCGCCAGCGCGTAGGCACCGATGGGTTTCATCGTAGAACCGGTCTGGTGCGGGGAGGTCGCGCGGTTGAAGCCCAAATCGTACTTCTTCTCGCCGATGCCGCCGCCGATGCCCAGAATGTTGCCGCTGTAGTCCACGATTGCCATAGCGGCCTGGGTGCGGACCTTCTCATACACGCAGAGGTAGACGGTGGTGTCGTTGGGGTAATCGGGGTCGGTGGAGGTACCCATTTTCAGCGTCGTGCCTTCCTCGTCCGCGTAGACGGGGATGGCCTCCTGCCCGTAGACCGCATAGCCGTCCTTCGTGATGGGCAGACCGGTGGCGTCGTCGTACTGGACTTCGTCCCAGCTGCTGGAATCTGCGGGATAATCGCGCAGGCAGACGGGCTCCTCATGCCACAGGGCGGGGATGAGGTCGTCCTCATTGTACATCGTCTTTTCGACGCCCTCCTGCACCTTGGGGTCAACGGTGGAGTAGATGCGCAGACCGCCGGAGAAGATCAGCTCCTTCGCCTCGTCGGCGGTGTAGTTCAGGTCCTCCTGCAGCTGGTTCAGCAGCTGGGTGTACAGGGCATCGGTGAACCAGGAGTTGCTGGACGAGCGGGTCGCGTTCTCGGTGGTGCTCGTCTTTTCGGTCAGGGTGACAGTCTCGGCCTTGGCGGCGTTGAACTCGTCCTCGGTGATATACCCCTGGGTGTACATCTCATACAGCACGTGGTTGCGGCGCTTGATGAGCTCCTCGGGGTTCGTGGCGGGGTTGTACTTCGTCGGGTTCTTCGTGATGGATGCGAGCGTCGCACACTCGGCCAGGGTCAGATCCTCGACATGCTTGCCGAAATACTCGATAGAGCCGGCCTCCATACCGTGGATGATGCCGGTCAGCGGGATCGTGTTCAGGTACGCCTCAAGGATGGTCTCCTTGCTGTACTTGTTGTCCAGACCCAGCGCACGGAAGATCTCGCGCACCTTACGCATGTTGTCCTGCTCGTTATCGCCGGTCAGGTTCTTGATGAGCTGCTGCTCCAGCGTGGACGCACCGCGGTTCGTGCCCCAGATGCGGTTGCCGGTGAAAGCGTTCAGCGCCGCGCCGATGGTGCCCTTGAGGTTGATGCCGGGCTCGGTGCGGAAGTTTTTGTCCTCGATGGCGATGACCGCGTTCTGCAGATTCTCCGGCATAGCGGAGAGCTCGCGCCAGATACGGTTCTCGTTGCGGGAGAGCGAGGCGTACTCGTTGCCGTTGATGTCGTAGACGATCGACGTCTGGCGGTTTTTCTGGTTGTCCAGATCGAGGGTCTCGGCGTCATCCGCCGTGACCTGCACGATATACATGGACAGCAGCACGCCGCCCACGCTGGCCGCCATAATGCACAGGCAGAGCATACAGCCGATGAAGCTGAAGATCATACCGATGATGCTGCGGCGCTTTTTGGGCTTTTTCTTGTTCTTGGGTGCGGGTGCGCCGGGCTGGCCGGTGGCACCTGTCGTCGTCTTTACGCCATCTGTGGAGATATGGCGCTGCTGATTGGGTTCTATGGGAACCGCCTCCTTTGGTCTGTATCGAAGCGTGGTAACACGAAATTGCACAATGCTATAGAATGGATTATACCACAAAAAGGGGGCAAAAGTACAGCGTCAGACGTAAAATTCACAACTTTCGGTGTTTTTGTCTGTCATGGCGGCCATACTAACCGTGCAAGGGGGAATTATTATGCAAAACCGACAAATCGACGGGCACGGGCTGTACCTTTCGCTGCTGGCGGGGCTGGCCGTGCTCTGCCTTGCGGCGGCGCTGGTCTGGTTTGCCCGCCCGCAGCCGGAAACCGCCGCGCCGCGCTACCTTTTAAAGGACAGCGGCGGGCACGTAGCGCTGTACACCGCCGACGGCATCGGCCCGCTGGCGACCTACGACGACCTTTACACCCGCCTTCTGCCCGAAAGCGACGTCTTAGCCCTGCAGCAGGGCGTTTTTGTAGCCGACGAGGCGGAATTGCAGCGGCGGCTGGAGGATTATGGGCTGTGAACATCAGTGAGGAGTGAACACTGTGGGAAACGGTCTGTAGGGGCGAGCATTGCTCGCCCGGGGAAGGCAGAGGCCGCCGCAGACTTTCCGGGCGGATATGGAATCCGCCCCTGCGTGTAGGGGTCGATGCTCGTCATCGACCCGGAAACGCTGCGGCATCTCCTCTCTCCTAACTTCTCTCCCCTCACTTTTTCTTGCGTCTGCCCCGCTTTTATGCTATAGTATAGGTAACTACCATACTATAAAGGAGCTATACTATGAGCGAACAGGAAATTCTGAACGCGGTACAGGATATTTTCCGCGATAATTTTGACGACGACAACCTGGAGATCACCCGCAGCACCTGCGCCGATGACATCGAGGACTGGGACAGCCTGGAGCAGATCAACCTGCTGACGGCCATCGAGAAGAAGTTCAACATCAAGTTCAAGCTCGCGGATGTCCGCGGCCTGAAGGATGTCGGCGACCTGCTGGATCTGGTTGCACGGATGGTGTAAAAACCTTGCCTCCCAGAGGGGGCCAAGAGAATACGTAAGGCGGCATCCTGCCGCCTTTTTTCGAACAGCGAAGGAGCCTGCCATGAACCACTACACGCTGGCGGAGATGACCCCCGGCCTGACCGAGGAATTTACCGTGACCGTCACGCCGGAGATGATGGACGCATTCCGCGCCATCACGGGGGACGTCTCCCCCATCCACATCGACGCCGACTACGCCCGGGGACGCGGCTTCCCGGGGCGGGTCGTCTACGGGATGCTGGGCGCGAGCTTTTTCTCTACGCTGGCGGGCGTCTATCTGCCCGGCGAGCACTGCCTGCTCCACGGCGTGGAGTGCAAATTCGCCAAGCCGATTTTCATCGGCGACACGCTGACCGTCAAGGGCACGGTTGTCGGCGTCAGCGAGATCGGCAGCGAGGCCGAGATCAAGGCCGTTATCACGAACCAGGACGGCAAGCGCGTGACCCGCGGCATCATCAAGGCCGGGTTAGCAAAATAACAAGGAGAAAATCATGTCCTATACCTATTTAATAACCGGTGCCACCAGCGATGTGGGCCGCGCGCTGATCGAGCGGCTGCTGCAAAACGCGCCCGCCGATACGCTTGTGCTGGCCCAGGGCTGCGGCGATCTGGAAAAGCTGGCTGACCTCTGCGCCCGCTTCCCCGGTCAGGTGCGCCCGTTCGACGTGGACCTGTCGGACCGCGCCAAGGTCGATACCTTCGTGCAGGTGCTGGCGGCCTCCGCCCCCGCGCCGACGCATTTCATCCACCTGCCCGCGCTGCCCGTTGTGAACGCCAAATTCAAGGCGTTCGACCAGACCCGCTTTGACCGCGATCTGGAAATTCAGGTCCACAGCGCCGTGCGCCTCTGCCGCGCCGTGCTGCCCGCCATGGCCAAGGCCAGGTTTGGCCGTGTGCTGTTCATCCAGACGAGCTACACCATCGGCTGCCCGCCCAAGAATACCGCCGCTTACGTCATGGCCAAGAGCGCCATCGGCGGGCTGGTCAAGAGCCTGGCCGTCGAGTATGCCCGCTTCGGCGTCACGGTCAACTGCGTCGCCCCCAGCATGATGGAAACGAACTTCCTGAAGGACACGCCCGATCTCATCGTGCAGGCCGCGGCGGAGGAAAACCCCATGGGCCGCAACGCAACGCCCGCGGACGTTGTGCCCGCCATGGCGTTCCTGCTCTCCGACGAGGCAGGCTTCATCACCGGCGTAACGCTGCCGGTCACGGGAGGTTCGGCCATTGTCTGATACAACATTCCGGCTGGCACGCCTCGGCGAGGATGCCGCCATCATCGACTTTATCAACGCAAACTTTGATATGCGCCTGCCGCTGCTGAACCGCCCCGAGCTGTACCACCACTACTACGCGGGCCGCGGCGGCGTGCCGCAGTTTGCCGTGGCGGAGCAGGACGGCGAGTACGTCAGCGCCGCCGGGTACATACTGGCCAACACAAAGTGCAGGCCGGACATCTGGGTCAGCGTCTGGGTCGCGGCCAAAAGCCACAACGGCGTGGGGTTGGAATTGATGAACGCCCTGCCCGGGCTTTTGAATGCCGACGTCGTCGCCTGCAATAACATCCGCCCCAACACCTGCACGTTCTACCAGTTTCTGGGCTGGAAGGCCGAGCGCCTGCCCCATTACTACCGGCTGGGCCGCCGCCGCGCCTACTATCTGGCAAAGCCGCTGCGGTATTCCCTGCCCCCCGTGCAGCGCGATCTGGGCCTTGCTAAAATCGAGAGCGCCGCGGACCTGATCCCGCTGGGTATGCCCGCCACGCCCCACACGCCGCGCAAGGATGTATGGTACATGCGGCGGCGGTACTTCCACTATCCGCACTTCAAGTACGATGTCTGGGCCGCGCAGGAGAACGGAAAGCTGCTGGCCTACGTCGTGACCCGCACCGTCACCGCGCAGGAGACCGGCTGTGCCGCCGTTGTACGGCTCGTGGATTTCATCGGTGAGGACAGCGTGCTGCCCCGCATCGGCGCGGCGCTGGACGCCATCCTGAACCACGCGGGTGCCGAGTACATGGACTGCTACAACGCCGGTATCCCTGCCGACGTCTGGCTGGCCGCCGGCTTCACCGAGCGCGTCGAGGGCGACGGCTGCATCATCCCGAACTACCTGACCCCGCCCGTGCACGAGAACACCGAGTATTACTACTTCACGAACAAGCCCGAGAGCTTCGTCTTGTTCAAGGCCGACGGCGATCAGGACAGACCGAATCTGAAATAATCGCGAAAAAGCCCGCTGTTGCGATGAACAGCGGGCTTTTTTCTATCTCAGGGGTAGTGCTTACCGGTCGTTCGGTTCCTTTTTGCCCCAGCGGTCACGGAAGTAGTGGGCGGCCAGCTTGGGGGTGCGCTCACGGGTGAACAGACCCTTGCGGTTGCAGCTGCCCACGCGCATCGGGCCCTGCTGGGTCGAGAAGTCCGCGAAGTTCCACGGCCACTCGCCCACGACAAAACGGCGCTCATCCAGACAGCCGTTGATCGTGCGGTAATACTCGACCTGGAACTCCTCGGTGAACATCTCGGGGGCAAAGCCGTGCATACCGGCCACCGTGTCCGCGCCGTACTCCGACAAAATCAGCGGCTTGTCGATGGTCTCCCAGAAATCCAGCTCCTTCTTAAAGGCGTAGGCCGCGTTATCCAGATCGCCGCTCAGGTTGTACCAGCCGTAGTAGCGGTTGATGCAGACGACGTCCATCGTGCGGGTCGTGATGTCCTTCGTGTAGTCGTTCTGGCAGCAGACCATCGTGACCGGGCGGTCCTGCGGGTCCTGGGTGTGGGCCTGCTCATACAGCGGGCGCCAGTAGTCGCGGGCGCTCTCGGGGAAGTGCTCGGTGTCCGGCTCGTTGCCCAGGCTCCACAACACAACGCAGGGGTGGTTCTTGTCGCGCTCGATCATCGCCCGCAGCACAGCGCTGTGGTAGGTCTTGAGCGGGAAGGTCTGATACGGGTCACAGGCCGGGCCTGCGCCGATGCCGACGGCGGGCGTCTCGTCGATGACGACGATGCCCAGACGGTCACACAGGTCGTAGACCTCCTCGGCGTAAGGGTAGTGGCTCATGCGCAGGCAGTTGGCGTTCAGCCACTCGTACAATTTCAGGTCGGTCACCGTCACGCAGGCATCATAGCCGCGGCCACGGAAGGCCGAGTCCTCATGCTTGCAGGGGCCCTTGAAATAGAACGGTGCGCCGTTAATAAGGAACTTGTGCCCGCTGACCTCCACGCTGCGGAAGCCGAACTTCTGGCGGTACTCGTCCTTGCCGAACCTGACCAGCGCCGTGTAGAGATACGGCGTGCCGGGGCGGGGCTGCCACAGGCGGGCGTTCTCCACCTGCACGGTGCCCGCGGCACCGTCGGCGCAGGCCACAACGCAGCCCTCTGCGTCCAGAATTTCCACCTTAACGCTGCCCTCGCCCACGGTGTCCACCGTGTAGCGCAGCGTGCCGGTCATATCGGCGGCGACGGTCACATCGCGGATGTAGGCCGCCGGGGTCGTGTAGAGGTGCACCGGGCGGGTGATGCCCGCATAGTTGAAGAAGTCAAAGTTCGGCAGGTTGATGCCCTGAGCCTGCTGGCGCGCCTTGCCGGCCTCGACGGCGGGAATGCCCGCGTTGTCGGAGCCGAAGAACGCCGTGCCGCCCTCGTTGCCGACAGGCAGCGAGCTGTGGCCGATGCGGTTGTCCACCTCGACATCGAGCGTCACGGTCTCGCCGGGCTGAGCCAGCGCGGTGATGTCGGCCTCAAACGGCAGGAAGCCGCCGCGGTGGCTGGCGATCTCCTGCCCGTTCAGCCGCACCACGGCGTTGTGGGTCACAGCGTCGAAGCGCAGCACCCGGCGCGCGCCCTCGGGCACGGTGAAGGTCGTGCGGTAGTAGGCCATGCCGTAATGGCGGCGGAACTCCGGGTCGGGGCTCTGGTCATTGTAGGAGGCCGGAACCGCAATGGGCTGCCAGGGCTCATCGGCGTTGAAGCGGAAATCCCACACGCCGGACAGATCCCGGACACTGCGGGCAGAATTGGACTGCGGATACATATACATTACCTCTCTCTCTTTGCGCTAAAGACCTCCCTCTGCGAGACAGACTCCCCCGATACGGGGGAGGTGGCACGTAGCGCCAGAGGGGGGAACGGTGGCCGAAGGCCGGAGGAAGAGAACTCTGCGGTAATCCGAAATATTTCGGGCCATGGCAAGGCTCTCTCCCCCACCGCCTGCGGGCGGAGCCCCCTCCCAGAGGGGGCCAAGAGAATTATTCGTGCCGGCTCTCCACTGTGGTGGTAAAGACGGATGTGCCGACGGGGACGTCGTACCTGACCGCGGGGATGACCGTGTTGGGGTCGTACAGGTTCGTGTTGGGGTAGGCGTTCACAAGGAAGCCCTCGCCGCCACGGCCCTGCACGGTGCAGCGGCACGTGTCGTTGTGGGCCTCGGCCCCGGTGCCGTTGGCCGCGGCGGCAAAGCCGGCGGCGAACTTGGGCACGGCAAAGCCGCAGTCATACGCCGTGCAGGCGATGGTGCTCTCCACCGTATGGTTGCGGACGTGGCCCCACTTAGTGGGCACCAGCTCCGTCGTGACCTTGATGCCCGGGAAGGGCCGCCACTCGCTCAGCAGACGGTCTCCCATCAGGACAAACCTGTCGCTGTGGCGGCGCACGAAGGTCCAGCCGTCGATGACGAAGGCCAGCATACTGTCGGGCGCGGCCTGCTCCAGCTGCACATAGCTGCGGCTGGCCGAGAATCCGAACCGCGTGTTGTAGACGAACTTGCCGTACTTCTCGACAAACTGGCCGTGGTCGTCCTTCTCGTAGTTGGCGGGCGAGTAGGCGTTCAGCTGGCCGTCCGGCAGACGCTGCAAAAGCAGGTCTGCGCTGGGCTGGCCGGTCACACCGGCACGAGTCAGCTCGACAGGCAGCGGGGCGGCCTCGGCACTCCAGAACGGGTGGTCGTCGGGCAGGGCCAGCAGCAAAAAGACCTTCAGGCCCCAGTACGGGCTGCCGGGAGCGTTGTACTGCTCGGCCATGTACTGCTGCGGGTAGCCGTAGCCGATGGTCAGCACGCCGTCGCGGTCAAAGATGGGCCGTGCCAGCCACCAGTTCAAATTGCGCACGATGATGCCCTTCATCACCGGCAGGGGCAGCGGCTCGAGACCGGCCCAGATGCAGGCGGAGTAGAAAGCGCTCTGGCCGATGCGGTAGGTCAGGCTGCGGCCAAAAGGCAGCGCCGCGCCGTTTTCATCGAACCATCGCGCAAACTGCTGGCCAAACTTGGTCGCGCGGTCCCGGTAGAGCGCCGCGCGGGCGGGGTCGCTCTTAGCGGCAAACACGCTGTAGAGCACGGTGTAATACTGGATGGCCCAGGGGTTGTAGTAATCCTTCTGGGGCTTGATGTCCGCCGGGCCGTCGGAGTACCAGCCGTCGGCGACGTACCATTTATCGACCTCGGCCATGTCAGCGGCGGCGCGGGCCATATCGCAGGGCATCCCGACAGAGTCGAGCGCCAGATTGACGAGCACGCGGAACAGCAGCCAGTTGCAGCCGGGCAGGTCATGGTGGTTGATCGTGTCGAGCCACTTGGCCAGATCGGCCTTTTCGGCGTCGGTCAGCGGCTCCCAAACGCTCTCAGGCGTCTCCAGGATCGCGCAGGCCAGCGCGGCCATCTCCACAAAGAGCTGGTCATAATCGTTCGGGTCGCCCCAGTATTCGGGGCTTTCGGGGTCGGTGCCGCTGGCCAGACCCTTGCGGTAGATGCGCAGGAAGTCATCCGCCCTGCCGCCGCCCGTCCAGAACGGGGCCAGCGCCCACAGCGGGCGGGAGAAGGCTTCCATCTCGATCGTGCGGCCCGGGTAGGTCACGCCGGTGTCGCCAAGGTGCAGCCGTGCGCCGCCCTCGGAATACAGCGGCAGCAGCGGGTCCAGAAATCGGTGCATCAGCGCCGTAAAATCGGACTTTGTATGTAATTTCATCACCAGTACAGCTCCCAATCCTTTGTCAATCTCGTCAGCGCTTCCATGTAGAAGTAGTCGCCCCAGCTGACGCACTCGTCAACGCCCTCGGGCGTGCAGGTGTTGTAGGGGCTCTTTTTGCTGTAGGTGCCATGGCGCACAAGGCCGATGCCCTGCGGGCCTTCCTTGACGGCGTAGTGCGCGGCCACGCTGCCCAGCATCTGGGCGGCCAGCTTCGTGTACTCGGCAGCTTCGTCGGTGCCGACGTACTTGGCGGCCTCCAGCAGGCCGCAGGCCACGATGGACGCGGAGGAGGAGTCGCGTGGCTCCTCGGTGCCGCTGGTGAAGGTCATATCCCAGTACGGGACCAGGTCCTCGGGCAGGCGCTCCAGATAGTAGGCCAGCACGCGGCGGAAGGCGTCCAGATACTCGGGGCGTCTGGTGTAGCGGTAGCTGATGGCCGTGCCGTAGACGCCCCACGCCTGACCGCGGGCCCAGCAGGAGTCATCCTTATAGCCCTGACAGGTCGCGCCGCGCACAGGGCCGCCGGTCACGGGATCCATGAAGAAGGTGTGGTAGGTCGAGCCGTCCGGGCGGATGGAGTTGGCCAGACAGGTCGTGACATGCTTGTGCGCCAGATCGGCGTAGTGGGTGTCGCCGGTGGTCTCGCTGGCCCAGTAGAGCAGCGGCACGTTCAGCAGGCAGTCGATGATGTAGCGGTAGTTGTCGGCAGCGCCGAGTGCGCCCCACGCCTGAAAGAACTCGCCCTTCTCCTGAAAGCGGGTGCAGAGCTGGTCGGCAGCCAAGATAGCGGCCTTTCTCCCCTTCTCACTGCCGGTCAGCTTGTAGGCGGCGACACAGGACGGGCTGTACAGGAAGCCCATGTCGTGGTGGTCGACCTCGATCTTGTGCTCAATGCGGTAGAGGAAGCTGTCCACGAGGGTCAGCGCGGTATTTTTGAACGCCTCGTCGCCGGTGCGCTCATAGCTCAGCCAGACCTCGCCGGGCCAGAAGCCGCAGGTCCACTGGTTGTTCTCGCATTGGGGATAGATGTCATGGACGCTGGAATGGTTCTGGCAGTGGTCGGTATACAGCGGCAGATTCCGGCGGACGAGCGCGATAGCGGTATCCAGCGCCTGCTCAGCCTCGGGTTTGGTCAGGACTTTGTTTGAGAATGTTTTCATTGTAGGAAACCTCATGCTCACAAATAATAAATAATAAATGCGGTGGTTCGCGTCGCTGCGCTCCGCTAAAAAATATTGTGCATCTGTGGGCAGCGCTGCGGGCGGATATGGAATCCGCCCCTACGTTTTTTGTTTTCGACCACCGGGAGAAAACTCCGCATTTTTTATTATTTATTATTTCTTATTTTTTATTTTAAAAAAGAAGGGGGCGCAGGGCTTTCGCCTTGCGCCCCGTACAAATGGGTAACTGCTGGGTAGCTATATCAGCCCTTCAGGCCGGAGGATGCAACGCCCTGGACGAAGTACTTCTGCAGGGACAGGAATACGATCAGGACCGGGATCAGTGCGACAACGGAAGCCGCCATGATCAGGCCATACTCGGCAGAGTACTGGCTGATGAACATACGCAGGCCGATCTGGATGGTCTTGAGCTCGGTCTTGGTCAGGTAGATCAGGGGTCCGAGGAAGTCGTTCCACGTGTTGACGAAGGTAAAGATGACCAGCGTCGACACAGCGGGCAGAGAAAGCGGCAGCATGATGCGGGCATAGATGCCGTACTCGGACAGACCGTCGATACGGGCAGCCTCGCACAGCTCGGTGGGAACGCCCTCATAGAACTGCTTCATCATGAAAACGCCGAAGGCGCTGAACGCCTGCAGGAAGATGATGGCCAGATGGGTGTTGTTCAGGTGCCAGGAGCGCATCATCATGAACTGGGGCACCATGTAAGCCTGCCAGGGCACCGCGATGGTCGCGATGTAGCCAAGGAACAGCACGTTCTTGCCCTTGAAGTTCAGCTTGGCGAACGCATAGGCGGCGAAGGAGGAGGTCAGGACCTGTAAGATCGTGACGATGATGGTCAGGAACGCGGTGTTCTTAACGAAGGTCAGCAGGGGGATCTTCGTCCAGATGTCCACATAGTTCTGCGGGCGCGGGTTCGAGGGGATCCACTCAATGGGGAACGTAAAGACGTCCTTGTTCAGCTTGAAGGATGCGGAGAGCATCCACAGGAACGGGATGAGCATCAGGGCGGCCACGACGATGAGCAGTGCGTAGATCAGCACGCGGCTGACAACATGCTGCGCCTTCATGGAGCCTGTCTTTTTCTTAACTGCGGTAGTAGCCATGTGTGTTTCCTCCTTCCCTTAGTCGTTGCTGGACGAGCCCTTGAACTGGATGATGGTGACAAACAGCACCAGCACAAACAGCACCATGGACACGGCACTTGCGTAGCCGTACTTCGGCGTGTTGACGAAGGCTACGTTGTAGATGTAGTAAACAAGGGTCATGGTCGCATTGCCGGGGCCGCCCTGGGTGATCATGTACATCTGGTCATACACCTTGAAGGAGGCGATGGTCAGCATGATGATAACGAAGAAGGTGGTGGGCTTCAGCTGCGGCAGGGTTACATTCCAGAAGATCTGCCACTTGCTGGCACCGTCCAGCTCGGCAGCCTCCTCCAGCTCGGGGTTGGTGCCCTGCAGACCGGCCAGGTAGATGACCATGTAATAGCCCATGTTCTTCCAGACGCTGAACAGGATGACCGTGAGCATGGCGGTGTCCTTACCGGCGGCCCACTTGGGCAGGTTCTCCACGCCAAGGGTTGCGAGGATCTGGTTGACCGGGCCCATGGAGGGGCTGAAGATCATGTTCCAGACCGCAGCAACGGCGACCAGAGAAGCAACGTAGGGGAAGAACGAAACGGTACGGAAGAAGTTGCGGAACTTGACCTTCTGGTTCAGCAGCATGGCCAGACCAAGGCTGCACACCAGCGTCAGCGGCACCGTGCCGATGGCGTAGACCAGCGTATTGACAAAAGCAGCCTTGAAAGTCTTGTCGCTCAACAGGGCAACAAAGTTGCTGATGCCGGTGAACTCAACGGGATGGACACCGTCCCAGTTGCAGAACGAAAGCCCGATAGCGAAGATCATGGGCACCAGCGTAAAGATGCAGAAGCCGATGAAGTTCGGTGCAATGAAGCTGTAGGCAACCAGACTGTCGCGGAGAGATTTGCTCATGCCGCGCTTCGGTTTTGCCTGCACAGCCTGCGTGGTTTCAGCCATGGGTCATACCTCCTCGGTGTTTTGGCAATAAGTAAGGGGCAGGCGCGCCCGCCCGCCCCTTTTGGAAGGAAAAGGAAAACTTATGAAAAAGAAGTCAGGGAATCGTTTGGGAATCAGCCGAGGAGAGCCTGGACCTGCTCATTCATGTTGGCGATGCCCTCGTCAACCGTCTCGCTCTCGGTCATGATGGCGTCATGCTCGGTGTTCAGGATGGTCTCGATCTCGGAGGCCTTGTCAGACAGAGGCATCTCGAGGTAGATGGCGGTGGTGTTCAGAGCCTCAAGAGAAGCGTCGTCAGAGGGGAAGCCATCGGTAGAGGAGATGATCTTGTTGGTCTCGTCGCTGGAAACGGCGGGGAAGGTGCCGACAGCAGCAACGCACTTGGCGCCGTCCTCAGAAGCGCACCAGTTGACGAAGTCCAGAGCAGCCTCTTTCTTCTCGGAGTTAGCGTTGACGGCCAGGCTGGTCACAGTGCCCAGAGTAGAACCGGCAGGTGCGCCGTCCGGATGAGGATACTTGACGATGCCGAAGTTGACGGGCTGGACACCGTTGGAGGCAGCCTCCGCATTGTACTTCTGCAGGGTAGCGATGAACCAGGAGCCCATGTTGCACATGGCAGCCTGACCGTTCTCAAAGGCACCGGAGTAATGCAGGCCGGAGGTCTTTTGCTCGCCGTAGTTGGGGATAACGCCGTCAGCCTGCTCGGACAGGACCTGCTCGTAGTAAGGCTTCAGGAAGTCGTAGTTGCCGTCGATAACGGTGTGCTGGCCGTCCAGGATGCCGAACAGCGTGGTGGCAGAACGCCAGGTGTGGTAGATGTTGCCGTAGACACCGGCCTTTTCATTGACCTCGCGGATCTTGGCGTCGAAGTCCGCCATCGTCATATCGTTGGTGGGGTACTCGACACCGGCCTGATCGAAGATGTCCTTGTTGTAGTAGACGACCCAGAAGTCAGAGCGGAACGGGACAGCGTAATAGTTGCCGTCCTCGGCAGTCAGCTGCTCCAGAACGCCGTTGAACTTGCTCTCGTCAGTGGTCAGCTTGCCGCTCAGGGGCTCGAGCATGCCGAGGTTGATCAGGTTGGAGTAGCCGGGGATGTCCTTGATGGACAGAACGTCCAGCTCACCGTTGCCGCCAGCCAGCTGGGTAGCCAGCTGGGTCATGTAATCGGTGGAGCCCAGGTCGGTCATCTCGATGGTGACGTTGGGGTGGCTCTCCATATAGCCGTCAGCCAGAGCCTGCCAGTAAGCAGTGGAGTCCTTATCCCACAGGGCCCAGTTCAGGGTGACAGCCTCGTCGCCGGAGCCGGTGCTCTCGGCAGTGGCCTCGGTGGAAGAAGCGGTGCTCTCCGCGGTGGAAGCGGTGTCAGCGGTAGAGTCGCCGGAACCGCCGCAGGCGGCCAGGCTCAGGGCCATGGTACCTGCCAGGCCGAGAGCAGCAATTCTCTGCATTTTACGCATAATGTTTCTCCTCCTAATAAGAAAACATTTTTCGGGGTCCAGGCTTGTCCCCCCATGGGGGCCTGTCCCTTTCGTTGCCATTATAATACATCATCTTCCCGTCGAAATGGATGGTTTTTTTGGGGTTCGGTTTGCAAATTTTACGGCAGTTCCCCAATCGCGGCGGAAAAACCTGTACTTTTTTAAGAAACCTGCAATATTTATCTTTCCCTACAGTTCTCCCTGTCTGTGCATGCGTCGTTTTGTCTGTTTTGTACATTTTTGCGCTTGACACGCCTATTATAATAAGGTATCTTTTTATAAACGGCGGTGTGTTTTCTTCCCCGCTTTCCTGCATGATCTGCATTTTTATTTACATATTTACATAGAGGAGCCTTCATGGACAAGCTGAAATTCCGCCGCAGCGGTATCCAGGCACGGGTGCTGGCGCTTACGATGTTTTTTACGCTGGGCGCGTCCCTGGTCATCGCCGCCAGCAATATGCACCAGATGACCGCCGAGTGGGAGCGCACGACGATCCTGAACGCCGAGTATGCCCTGCAGACCGCGGCATCGGCCATCCGCCGGGATGTGGATGAGATCGACGACCTGGCCGGCTGGTGCGCCTACAACCCCGGCATGCGCACCTACCTGCTGACCGGCGACACCGCCAGCAACCAGGCGCTGTCGATGTACCCGACATTGACCGCCAAGTTCAACTCGATGCGCACGATGGCCTACATCCAGCGCTTTCTGCTCATCAACGCCTCGGGGCGGCAGATGATGTTCGGCACGGCGGCCACCAGTGCCGTGACCCTGACGCCGGATATACTGCAGCGCATTCCCGGTTACGATTCGCCCAATACCGGATGGGACTGCATTCTCCGCGACCCGCTGGCCCTGAACTCCCAGGCTGCCAACACGATCCCCGTCACCCACACCCTGACCCTGCCCGGCACAGACCGCACGGCCCATGTCTGTATCTTTGTCTCCCCTTCCCTGATCCTTTCCCCGCTGCGCAGCTTCACCCTGGCCGACGGCGGACAGCTGTATTGGGAAATGGGCGAAAACCTCTACACGATCAACGGCAGCCTGCTGTCCGCGCTGAACGGCTCCATCGCCGACTTTGACGATGCCGTCCCGCTGGACAGCAACACGCTCGACCCGAACACCGAGGTCTACACACGCGGGTCCGGCAGCAGCGCACAGCTTGTTGTGCGGTATCCCATCGGCATCCATGAGCTGTACCTGATCGAGGTGCTGCCCAACGGCCCCACACAGCGGCAGATCACCTTCGTGTCGGTGCCGCTCCTCATCAGCCTGACAGCCATCCTGCTGCTGGGCTGCTCACTGGCGTTCCTGCTGCACCGGATGATCGCCCACCCGATCTCGGCGCTGCAGAGCCGCATTGAAAAAATCAGCGGCGGCGATTTCTCTGCCGACCCGGATATTGAGTGGGATAACGAGCTGGGCGACATCGGCCGCGGCATCAACAGCATGTCGGCCGGCGTCACTGCGCTGATGGAGCACCGCCTCGAGGACGAAAAGCAGAAGCAGGACCTCGAATACCGGATGCTGCAAAACCAGATCAACCCGCACTTCATTTATAATACGCTCAACAGCATCAAGTGGATGGCGACCATCCAGCACGCCCCCGGCATTGCCGAGATGGTCATGGCGCTGTCCCGTCTGCTCAAGAGCATCTCCAAGAGCAACGAGCGCCTTGTGCCGCTGTATGAGGAGTTCGCCCTGCTGAACGACTATTTCACGATCCAGCAGTACCGCTACGGCGGCACGATCACGCTGGACGTCAGCTATATAGAGGATGAGTCGCTGAACCACAGCTGCCTGATCCCGCGGTTCACTTTGCAGCCCCTCGTCGAGAACGCGATCTTCCACGGCATTGAGCCGAAGGGCAGTGCCGGGGAGGTCACACTGCGGGTCGAGCGCGACACCGCGAACGGCGATGTGCTCATCCACCTGACGGACGACGGCGTCGGCATGACGCCGGAGCAGGCTGCAAAGGCCCTGCAGGAGCCCGGCCCCGAGGAGGCCGCCGCCAAATACCGCCATGTGGGCATGTGGAATGTCCACAAGCGGCTGCAATACAGCTTTGGCGAGGCCTACGGCCTGAGCATTGAGAGTGAGCCCGACATCGGCACAACGGTAACAATCCGTCTGCCGGGCCCGGACAACCAAAAATAAGGGGGGTTTTCTTGTGACCAGAGTCTTGCTTGTAGACGATGAGCCGCTGGTCCTGATCGGTATGCAGGGCATGCTGAACTGGGCCGCGCTGGGCTATGAGGTCGTCGGCACCGCCCGCAACGGTGCCGAGGCACTCAGGGCCGTTCAGGAGAAACAGCCGGACATCGTGGTTTCCGACATCCGTATGCCGGTCATGGACGGCTTTGCGCTTGCGGAAGCCTGCCATAAGGACGGCTCCGCCCTGCCGGCCTTCATCATGCTGACGAGCTATGAGGAGTTCGACTATGTCAAACGCAGCATGCGTCTGGGCGTTGTGGACTACCTTGTCAAGATCGATCTGACCGCCGACAGCCTGACCGCAGCGCTGGAGCACGCCCGCGCCACTGCCGAAAAAGAAAAAAAGCTGCGGATGCCATCCCCTGCCCCGGTCAGCCTCGACACCTTCCGGGACCGGCTGTTTCTGCAGCTGTACGGCGGGCTGTTCACGGATCGCGCCGTGTTTGACCGGCAGTGTGTCGAGCTGGGCGTCACCTTCAAAGCGCCGCGGCATATTGTGGCGGTGGGCAGCCTACAAACGCCCGACCTGCCCACAAGCCAGCTTGTGACGCTGAGCACCGGCGTGACCCGCATGGCCGCCGAAACGCTGCCCAAGTACCGCCCCTGCCGCGTGACCGCCATGGATCTGCGGCATTTCTCGGTGCTGCTGCCGCTGGAAGCGGACGAGGACCCCGAGGCTGTACTGGCTCCGATCCTGAAAACCGCCGGGCAGATTTTGTACAACTATTTCAGCACTGCCATTTACTGGGCGGTTGGCCGCCCGGTGAACGACATTTTAAAGATCAGCGAGAGCCAGCACGACGCCTTTGCCGCGCTGCCGCTGCTGCATGAGGGCGAGCCGGTGGCCTTCTACCATGAAAGCCCTAACACCCAGCTGGATCACCGTGCGCAGGTCGTCGGGCAGGTGCAGCAGTACATCCGCGATCATCTGTCCGAGCGGCTGACGCTGAACGATGTAGCTGCCGTCTTTAATTTCAGCCCGAACTACTTGAGCCAGCTTTTTGCACAAAACAGCGAGAGTGGTTTTGTGGAGTTTGTCACTGCCACCCGCATCACCGCTGCGAAGGAACTGATGGCCTCCACCGACCTGAAGGTCTACGAGATCAGCGACAAGGTCGGCTTTGACAGCGCTTTCTATTTCAGTAAGGTGTTCAAAAAGCTCGAGGGCGTCAGCCCCCGGGAGTACATGCAGAGAATGAAGGTATCGTATGTTGACGCAAAAGATGAAGCAACCGTTTAAGACCGCACAGCCGGTCTTGTTCCCGCCGCTGGCGGACCGCGCCGCGTGGGAGAGCCTGCCCGGCGCCGCACGCTGGGCCGCTGCCGGGCAGGCCGCGCTGGCGGACGCCCAAACCGCGCCGGAGCTGCCGCTCTCGCTGTGGCTGCAATTCACCCGCAGCGGGGACCGCGCCAAGTGGGAGCACGCCTACTTTGCCCGCCGCCGCACGCTCTGCGCGCTGGCCATGGCCGAGGCCGTGACGAACCGCGGCACCTATCTGCCCGCGCTGGCCGACCTGGCCTGGCGCATCTGTGAGGAGAGCGCCTGGCAGCTGCCCGCCCACAACAGCTATATCCGCGACACGCCGCAGCTGCCGCTGCCCGACGTGACCCGGCCCATTGTAGACCTGTTCGCCGCCGAGACCGGCGCACTGATTGCCACCGTCTGCGGCCTGTTGGGCGAGGAGCTCGACGCCTACGCCCCCGGGCTGGCCGCGCGGCTCAGGGGCGAGGTCGAGCGCCGCGTACTGACGCCCTACCGCACCGCGCACTTCTGGTGGATGGGCAACGGCGACGAGCCGATGTGCAACTGGACGCCCTGGTGTACCCAGAACGTACTGCTGGCCGCCGCCCAGTGCGCCCCTGCCGAGGATCTGCCCGCCTATGTGCAGCAGGCCGCCTACAGCATCGACTGCTTTTTGAAGGACTACGGTGACGACGGCTGCTGCAGCGAGGGCGCACAGTATTACCGCCACGCCGCGCTGACGATGTTCAACGCGCTGGACCTGCTGTGCAAAATGGCCCCCGGCGTCTTTGACGACGTCTGGGCCGAGCCGAAGATCAGGAACATGGCCGAGTACATCGTCAACATGCACATTGCCGGGCCGTATTACCTGAACTTTGCCGACTGCAGCCCGCTGGCCGGGGCCCGCGGTGTGCGGGAGTACCTGTTCGGCAAACGGGTGGGCAGCCTGCCGCTGATGACGCTGGCCGCCCGCGACTGGGCCGCCGTACTGGCCGCGGACCCCGACCCGGACCGTCTGCACCACCCCGACGACAGCGAGGGCATCAACCTGTTCTACCACATCCAGGCCGCAATGGCCGAGCGCGAGGTCACCGACTTTGCCGAAACCGCCGCCCCCGCCGCTCCGCACGATGTCTGGTATCCCAGCGTCGGCATTCTCGTCAGCCGCCGCGGTGCCTATGCACTGGGCGGCAAGGCCGGCAGCAACGCCGACAGCCACAACCACAACGATGTGGGCAGCGTGACGCTCTACAGGGACGGCAGACCGCTGCTGATCGACGTCGGCGTGGAGACCTACAGCAAAAAGACGTTCAGCCCCCAGCGGTATGAGATCTGGACGATGCAGTCCGGCTGGCACAACCTGCCCCAGTTCGACCCGGACGGTGCCAAATACGACCAGCAGCCCGGCGCCGCGTTTGCCGCCGCAGACGTCACTGTGACCGACGCGCTGGACGGCCTTGCGATGGACCTTGCCCCCGCCTACGGCAGTGTGCCGGGGCTGGGCCGTTACCGCCGCAGCGTACACCTGACCGATACCGGCCTGACCTTGCGCGATGAGACCGACTACCCGGGCACCGTGGCCCTGACGCTGATGAGCGTCGAGAAGCCCACCGTGGACGGCGATACCGTCGCGTTCGGTGCGCTGGCCGCAGCCGCCGTGACCGGTGCGGACAAAATCGTGACCGAGGCCGTGCCCATCACCGACCCCCGCCTGCGCCAGGCCTGGCCCGACACGCTCTACCGCACACGCATTTACTTTACCCAACAGCTTTCCCTTGTAATAGGATAAAAGGAGACAAAATAAAATGGAACTCATCAAGCTCAAGCTCCTCGACACCGACGGCATGACGCTGCTGACGGCCCCCGCCGCCGGGCAGGTCAGCCTTGTTTACATGAACGCCTACAAGCCCGGTGACCGTGTCTCGCTGGAGATCGGCACGCCCGGCCAGTATGTGGTCATCCAGTTTGAGGACACAATGGCCCCGGCCCTCGTCTACGTCGTCAAGCGCGAGATCAACTTCCACATCCCGTTCGGTGAGCAGGCCATCACCTACAGCCCCAAGAGCTTTGCCGGTGCCTGCCACATCATCCGCGCCCGCTTTGCCACCCCGGAGGAGATCGCCGCGCGCCGCAACCTGGCCTACAACCCCTATGACGAGCACGGCGACACCGGCTTCTTCCCCCATGCCCATGCCAACGTTGAGACCCGCGGCGAGGCTGTCTTTGCGGCCCGTAACGCCATAGACGGCATTTACGAGAACGACGCCCACGGCATCTGGCCCTACCAGAGCTGGGGCATCAACCGCGACCCCAACGCCGCACTCACGCTGGACTTTGGCCGCCCGGTCACCATCGACGAGCTGCGCCTGACCCTGCGCGCCGACTTCCCGCATGACGCCTGGTGGACCCAGGCCACCGTGGAATTTGACGACGGCAGCCGCGAGGTGCTGGAGCTGAAGAAGTCCGCCGCCCCGCAGTGCTTTGCCATCGCCCCGCGCACGGTCAAGAGCCTGAAGCTGTTTGAGCTCATCAAGGCCGAGGACCCGTCCCCCTTCCCCGCTCTGACCCAGATCGAGGCCTGGGGCGTCGAAGCGTAACGTCTTTTATAACCGCACCAACAGCAAAGCCCCCGTCCGCTGCCGGACGGGGGCTTTGCTCTATAAAAATATACAAAAAACAAAAAGGGCCTCCGGCTTAAACCGGAGGTCCTTTTGGTCGGAGTGACGGGATTCGAACCCACGGCCTCTTGGTCCCGAACCAAGCGCGCTACCAACTGCGCTACACCCCGTAAAGAAAAACCGCAGCAGCTGGGCTGCTGCGGTGTGGTTGGGGATGAGAGGATCGAACTCCCACGGGCGGAGTCAGAGTCCGCTGCACTACCATTATGCGAATCCCCATCGGGTTTGTGTCTTGGGCGTCTGCCCTCAACGCTCATATATTATAGCGTGCCCGATGGGATTTGTCAACGCTTTTTTTGAAAAAACTTCAATTTTTTCTCCAAAATTTTCAGTTTTTCAGAATTCATCGCTGCTGCGTCAATCGTTTTCTGTTATCCGGTGCAGGTGGATCAGCTTAACAGCCGGCGGCACTTTTATTCCTTGGGCTGATACCGCATGTCCGACACAGTGTACACCGTAATGAAGGCCTGCGGGTCCTCGCGGTTCATGTAGCTCATCAGCTTCTGATATTCGGCCTTGTCCACAATCGTGATGATCTCGCGGCGCTTCTGCATATTGTACGCGCCGTAGGATTCATACACCGTCGCGCCGCTGTGCAGGTCCTCAATGATGAACCGGCGCAGTTCTTCTTCCTTTTTGGTGATGATGCAGACGCGGCGCTTGATGTTGTTGTCAAAGATAAAGTGGTCGAGCACAAGCCCGTTAAAATAGGTACCCAGCACGCTTAAAACCACGGTCTTTTTGTCGTAGACCAGCGCGGCGGAGAGCGCCACACACATGCCGGACAGCGACATGGCCTTGCCCAGGTCCATGTGCAGGTATTTGTTCATGATCTTGGCGACGATGTCCAGCCCGCCCGACGAGGCGTTGCGGTTGAACAGGATGCTCAGCCCCACGCTGACGACGAGGATGTAGCACAGCACGTCCAGCTCCTGGCTGTCGGTCAGGGAGCCGATGTTCGGGAAGAGCCGCTCGAACAGGCCGATAAACGCCGGGAGCAGGATGCTAGTGTAGACCGTCTTGGCACCGAACTCCCGCCCGCAGGTCAGAAACCCGATGACGAGCAGCACGACATTCAAAATCATCGTGATGGCTGACAGCGGCAGCGGCACAAAGTTTGCCAGCACGATGCCCAAACCCGAGATGCTGCTGACCGAGGCATGGCTGGGCACAAGGAAGAAGTAGACCGCCGCCGCAATGATGGCCACGGCTCCGGTCAGGATGGCAAGTTCCCGCACCGCCGCAGCGGTGGGCACAGCTTTTTTATTCATCGGCAGACCCTCACGATTCCTTGATGCGCTTGCCGCGGCGCATTTTTCTAAACGTTGTCATTTTTGTTTCCTCTTTCTTAGTAGTATCGTACCACAAGACGGCACAGTGCACCTGCCGCGCCTTGCAGCCGGAGTTTTTTACTCTCTTATTGTAGCACACCCCCTTTAAAAAGAAAAATAAAATTTTCACTTCAAACTGTGCCGTTTGTTCCAATACCGGCGGCGTTTTTTTCGGCGGCGGGCGGGGTTGTTATCCGGCGCACATTTTCTGCCGGAGCGGGGCAGCGGGGGTTGGAATCCGCAGCACAGTTTTCTACAGGCTGTATTGTTATCGGCGGCACAGTTTGCCGGGCAGCCTCTTTTATACAGGTTGTTATCCTGCACACAATTCCGGGGAGCCGGCGTTGGAATCCCCCGCACAGTTTACGGCGGACGGGGTTGTTATCGGCAGCACAATTTCGGTGCGGTGTGCATCGCGGTGCAAAAAAAAATGGTTGTTATCGGGCGCACAATTCGGACTTTTTTCTGAAGGCGGCAGGTTGTTATCCACAGCACAATTTGCGCGGTGGGTAAAATTCGGCTATTGTTATCGGCAGCACATTTCGGAATTTCGTCTGCTTTCCAAACGTGTCCGGACCGGGTTGTTATCCAGCGCACATTTCCGGCAGTGGGGTTGTTATCGGGCGCACAGTTTCCAAACTGTAGAATTTTGGCGGCTGTTGTTATCGACGGCACATTTCTGAAAAAATCCACCGTACAGCGCACAGCCGGTATTGTTATACACGGCACAATTCGTTTTTTTCGGGGCAGAGCGGTTGTTATCCGGCGCACAATTCGCAAAAATCCGTTTTTTTTGCGGCGCGTCCTGCCGTGGGTTGTTAGTCTGCGCACAGTTTGCCCTGCAGGGGCCGGGGTTGTTATCGACGGCACAATACAAGGATTTTTCTGCACGGGTTGTTATTCATCGCACATTTTCCCGCGGCAGGATTTTTCCATCCGCCCTGTTGGAATGCTGCGCACATTTCTCACTTTTCCTTTTTTCGCGCCCGGAGTTGTTATACTCGACACTTTTTAAAAATCCTACAAAATTTTCTTTGCCGCCATTTTCTTGCAAAAAAACTTTTTTACAGTTGTTACGCTCCGCACATTGTTGCGTTTTACACATTTGTGTTGGAATGCTGCGCACAGCACCGTTGTAACACAGCGCACATTTGTGTTGGAATATTCGACATAGCTATACTACTTTTCTAAATATATATAAATAGGGCTAAAAATCCCAAAACAAAAGAACACCGGATTTTGTGCGGCGCGGAGGAAATGTGCTGAATGTTACAATAATTGACACAGCGCGCACAATCTGCTATGATACGGTTAACGTGTTGTAAAGATGAGGTTTTGCAAATGACACCCCAAAGTACGTTGAAAACGACCCCAAAAGCCAACCATAACAAAAAGCAGGGGGCAAAGTCTGCCAAGGCGTCGCCTTCGGCCCCTGTTGCTACCTATAGCGGGCGCGGCAATCAGACGATTGTCCGCAAATCCAACGACCTGATCCAGAACGCAATGTACAGCCTTTCGCTGAGCCAGCAAAAGCTGATGCTGCACATTTTCGCGATGATCAAGCCGTCGGACACCGAGCTGCCCCGGTACGAGATGTCGATCTACGAGTTTTTGAAGCTCTGCGGCGTTGACCCGCACAACGGCTCGATGTACAAGCAGGTCAAGAAAAACATCGAGGACATCGCCAACGCCAAGGTCCAGTGGATCCGCCTGGCGGGCACCCAGAAAATCACGATGTTCCGCTGGCTTTCCAGCGCGACAATCGACGAGGGAACCGGCAAGATCGTACTGACGCTCGACCAGTCGCTCAAGCCGCACCTGATCCAGCTAAAAGAGTTCTACACAACGATGAATATCACCTATACGCTCCCGATGAAGAGCCAGTATAGTCTGAAAATTTATGAGCTGTGCAAGAGCTACCAGAACCTGTATATCACCAAAAAAGAGAAGGGCGAACCGCTGGTCTGGAACATTGAGACGCTGAAAAAGCAGGTGGACTGCAATGCGGCCAACTGGGCCCACGTGCGCCGCACCGTGCTTGACAAGGCCAAGAGCGAGATCAACGGCCACACCGACATCTATTTTGACTATGAGGTCTACGAAAAAGATCGTCAGCGCGTCATTGCGATTGCCGTCACCATTGAGCCGGTGGACAAGCAGGTCGCCGATGACAAGCTGAACGAGATCACAAAATCCATGTCCAACCGGGTCCGCAGCAAGAAAGGCAAGCTGACTCTGGCCGAGACCGGCACGCTGGACGACGACCCGAACGTGCTGACGCTCGAGTATGTCTCGGTGCCCGAGACGACGATCCCCTATTCCTACGGTGCTACGCCGGAATTGCTGCGCCAGGAGCTGGAGATCAAGGCAGAGCCCGACAAGCTGATCCGCGAGCTGACGGCGGACGAGATGGACGCCGTGCGCACGATCATCGATGCTATGGTAAAAATGGCCGGCACACCGCGCGGCAATGATAAGATGATCGACGGCGGCAACGCAACGTTCTTCCAGACGATGAACAACGTCATTGACAACTGCGGCGGTCTGCGCCGCTGGTTCGAGGGTGTCGCCACCCGCTACGCCGCCAAGGTCATCCCGGTGGCGCGCACCAAGAGCGCTCCCCTGCCCTACCTGTCCCGCGCAATTTTGGAGGATCTAGAAAATTATCGTATCTACGTCACCGGCGGTATGCCGGAGGAGGTGGAGGACGACTACGGCGCACCCGAGACGCCGGACATCGTCGAGACCACCGACTTTGTGGAGACCGACGCCGAGCCGGTCAACCAGCTGGTGCCGGAGGATGCCGCGACGAAGAAAGAAGTCACGGCGGCGCTGCTGCGCTACATTGACCGCGACACGCTCTCGGCCCGGCTGACCACCGGCCAGATGGAGGCATTCGACGATATTTTGCAGATGACGGCCTATTTTTGCCGTCGCAACGTCAAAGGCAAGGACGACGGCATGATGGAGGGCAAGGCCAACATGCAGTTTTTGGACGCTTTGAACAAGGTCATTGCCCGGTATGAGAGCCTGACCCCGCTGTTTGAGGCGATGTCGGTCATGATGGACTACGACACCTACTGGAAGGACCTGATGAAGAACCCCAGGATCAAAAATCCGAAGCTCGTCTTTCAGTCTGAGGTCGAAAAGGCCCTGCTGATGCCGTCCGCTGTCATCGGCGAATACACCGCCCGCAAGGCCCAGAGCGACACCGGCCACACGCTGCACCGGGAATACAACTGGACGAAGGCCTTTGACGAAGAATAAGAAGAAAAAGCGGAATTTTTGAAAATGTGCCCTGAATAACAACAGCCCCGGGATTTTCCAAAGCAGAAAATCCCGGGGCTTTGCTGTCTGTATATTTATTCGCACGTATAAATATTCACAACCGTTTAACAACCGGCGAGATGCGGGCGGATACAGCGTGTGCCCTTATCGTTTGCGCCAGACGCTGTAGGGGGCGGCGTCCCCGATGCCCCGTGGCCGTTTGCGGCAGTGACGAGTGGCACCTGGGCAAATTTCCGCATCGCTTGATCCGCCCGCAGACGCGCCTAGCAGCCCCTCACAGCCGCCTCAATCGCGGCCTTATCCAACCCTTCCCCAATCACGATCAGCACCTCCTGACCGCTGGGAATGGGCTGTACGGTTATGGCGTCGCGGGCGGCGTTCAGCTCGACCCAGCCGCCGCCGTCGGGGATAAACCCCTTGACGCGCAGCACATGGCCGTATTTCGCGTCGTGCAGGAGCGTCTGCGCGGCCTGCCGGACCTGCGCGACACTGCGCCCGGCCTCGAGGAAATACAGCGAGGTAAACGCCTTGTGCTCGTCAAAATGCAGCTTGACGTAGCTTGTCTGCCGCCAGCCGCAGCGATCCACGCGGGCAAAATCAGCGGCTGTCAGCGCGTTCCAGTCCCGGCACAGTACATCGTCCGCGCCAAAGCGGCGGGCACAATGGCAGCCGGCCAGTGCGCGGTTCAGGTGGTCGATGACCGCTTCCGCTTCGCCGGGCGCGGCCAGCTGCGTGCGGCTCATGACGACAAGCCCGGCACTGGCGGCCTCGGAGGCCAGCAGGTAGTCGGCCTGCGGGGAAAGCTCGTTTTCCAGCTTGGCGTCCACAATGGCAATGACGCTGCCCAGCGTATACCAGCGGTCCAGCGGCTCGTCCCGCAGAATGTCGTAGAACTCGTCCACGTCAAAGATGCCGCTCGGCTCAATGACGACCCGGTCAAAGCCGCGCATTGCCATTGAGATCAGCTTGGTGCGCATCCGGCGCTGGTGGGTGTCGCAGTCACAGCCGCCGCTGATCGTCTCTATGTCGCAGTGCTCCCCGATCAGGTCCTGCAGCAGCATGGCATCGACGTTCACCGCGCCGAAGTCGTTTTCCAGAATGCAGACACTGTGCCCCTGCGCGACGAGATACTGCACGTAGCGGCGCAGGAACGTCGTCTTGCCGGAGCCGAGAAACCCAGTGATCAAATCGACCTGTACCATCTTACTCCTCCTTCGGGCAGGTCATGCCCCGCTGGCGACCAATGGCCACCCCTACACACGCAGTACGGCAAAAATGCAATTTTTTGACGGTCTGACTTTATTCGTGAATTTCCAAAGGAAGATTGTCAGGGTCGGAAAAGAATGTCATTTTTTTGCCTGTGTAAGCATCGACTCGGATCGGCTCGGTTATGATGCCCTTTTTATTCAATTCTCTTACGGTATCATCGACAGAGTCTACAGCAAAGGCAAGATGCCGGAGGCCGTAAGCCTCTGGATAACTGGGGCGTTTCGGGCAATTTTTAATGATAAAAAGTTCTAATTCCATCCCATCGAGTTGAAGATCGATCTTGTAATCATCGCGTTCCGGTCTGTAATTTTCTCGAATGACAGAAAAGCCTAACAGATCCACATAAAAGCGCCTTGATTGCTCATAGTTGCTCCCGATAATGGCAATGTGATGAACTTTTTTCAAATTCATGGCGTATTTACCTCTCTCCTGCCTGGTGTGCGGTACCCTGCAAATAAAAAAACGTACCCGAACCCTTTTCCGTAAAGAATTGGGTTCGAGTACGAACTGTCTGGTGGAGGATGGGGGACTCGAACCCTCGACCTCTGCGATGTGAACGCAGCGCTCTAACCAGCTGAGCTAATCATCCGTATGCGATTGACAAATGATAGTATACAGGATTTGCCCGGATTTGTCAAGCGCAAATTTTCAATTGTTTTGTTGTTGTCCTCCTCTCCCCCTGCCCGCAAAAAAGACCCTGCCTCACGGCGCGAGAGACGCGCTGTGAGGCGGGGCTTGCAGTTGAGAAAAGAGATTACCTGCTCAGCTCATCGGCCAGAGCGGCGAGCTGGGCCTCGCTGGCGGCATTCAGCGCGCCGCGGACCGTGACGGTGGTGGCAGCGTAGGTCAGGTTCTTGCTGCCCTCAAGCATTTTGGTCATGACCTTGGCGGCCATCGGCGCCCAGGAGCCGTTTTCAATAAAGGCCACCGTGCGGTTCTGGTAGTTGCGCTCGGTCAGGTGATGGATGAACTCCTTCATGAAGGGGAATACATCGGCGTTGTAGGTAGGCGTGGCCAGTACCAGCTTGCTGAAGCGGAATGCCTGCGCGACGGCCTCGGCCATATCGCAGCGGGCCAGGTCCATGGCAACCGTCTCCACGCCCTTCTCGCGCAGGGCCTCGGCCAGGCGGTTGGCAGCCTCGGCAGTGTGGCCGTAGATGCTGCTGTAGGCGACGAGCACACCCTCGGTCTCGGGACGGTAGGCACTCCAGGTGTCGTAGGCGGCCAGCACATCGCCCAGCTGCTCCTTGTGCAGGACGGGACCGTGCAAGCTGCAGACGGTCTCGATGTCCAGCGCGGCGGCCTTTTTCAGCACGGCCTGCACCTGCACGCCGTATTTGCCGACGATGCCGATGAAGTAGCGGCGGGCCTCGGGCAGCCACGGCTCCTCCACGTCGAGTGCGCCGAACTTGCCGAACGCATCGGCGCTGAACAGGACCTTGTCTGCATCGTCATAGGTCATGATGACCTCGGGCCAGTGGACCATCGGCGCGGTAACAAAGTGCAGCGTGTGGGTGCCCAGCGGCAGGGTGTCCCCCTCCTTGACGACGACGCGGCGGTCCGCGTAGTCGGTGCCGAAATAGGCCTTCAACATGTTGAACGCCTGGGCGGACGCGACGATGCTCGTGCCGGGGTACGCCTGCGCGAACGCGGCGACGGAGCCGGAATGGTCAGGCTCCATGTGCTGCACGACCAAGTAGTCGGGTGTGCGCTCGCCCAGTGCAGCGGCGATCTTGGTGATCCACTCGTCGGTAAAATGGGCATCGACGCTGTCCATGACGGCGACCTTGTCGTCGCAGATCAAGTACGAGTTGTACGCCATGCCGTTGGGCACGTCGTACTGGCCCTCAAACAGGTCAACAAGGTGGTCGTTGACGCCGACATACAAAATATCTTTGGTGATTTCCATACGTGTAAACCTCCCGAAAAATAGCAGAGTTGTTATTCTGGACACAGTATAGCACAAGTTTAGGAATTTGTCTCGGTTTTTGGGAAAATAATTTTAGAATTTTTTAAATACAGTTGATAGGTAGGGGCCGCACATGTGCGGCCCGCAGCTTTCCGGGGAAATGGCGTTCGCCTTATACGCTGAGGGCCGGGCATGCCCGGCCCCTACATGGCGGCAGGAGTGCGGTGTTATCGCTGCCGCCCGTGCAGTGTGATGGCTGCCGTCAGGTTCTGCGGAGGGGTCAAGACCCCTCCCTACAGAGCCAGAGGAAAGCGCGGGTAAAGCAAAAAAGCTCCCCGCCGATTCTCGGCGGGGAGCACAGGGATGTTTACCTAAAAATTATACGCGCGTTTTCAGAACCTCGTGCGCGGGCACGGGGGCGTCGATGGGACGGGGCGTGCCCTCGACCCACTGGATGGCCTTCTTGGGGCACTTGCTGACGCAGGTGCCGCAGCCGTTGCACTTGGTATAGTCGATGACAGCGACGTTGTCCTTCAGGAAGATCGCCTGGTTCGGGCAGTTGCGCACGCAGAGGCCGCAGGCAATGCAGCCCACCTTACAGGTCTTGTTGACCAGCGCGCCCTTGTCCTTGTTGGAGCACATGACCGCGGGCTGCGGGGCAATGGGCTTCATCTGGATGACGTGGCGCGGGCAGGTCACGGTGCAGGCCGTGCAGCCGGTGCACTTTTTGCGGTCCACGACGGCCACGCCATTGATGACGTGGATGGCGTCAAACTTGCACGCGCGGGTGCAGTCGCCCAGACCCAGGCAGCCATAGGCGCAGGCGCTGGGGCCGCCCGCAATGGAGGCCGCAGCAGCGCAGGTCTGGATGCCCTGGTAGTCAAACCGCTTGCCGCAGTTCTCGCCGCCCGCACAGATGACGGTGGCGCGCAGGCTGGGGCGGTCGTCGGTGGCATTGCCCATGATGGTGTTGATGGCGTCGGCAGTCTTGTCGCCGCCCGGGGCACACTTGAAGGTGGGGGCACCGTTCTCCACGATGGCCTTGGCGTAGTCGGCACAGCCGGCGTAGCCGCAGCCGCCGCAGTTGGCGCCGGCCAGACATTCCGTGACCTGCGCGATGCGCGGGTCCTCATACACAGCCATGAACTTGGAGGCCAGCACAAGGATCACGCCGCCGGCCAGGCCCAGCACCACCACGACAACGATAGCAAATACGATCGGGTTCATTCTCTCCATTCCCCTTTCTTAGAATATCGCGTTGATGATGTTTTCGACCAGACCGCCAAAGCCCATGAAGCTCATGGAGGTGATAGCGGCAGAAACCAGCGTGATGGGCAGGCCCTTGAAGCTCTCCGGCGGGTTGGCGGCCTCGACGCGGGAACGCACGCCGCAGAACAGCAGCATGGCGACCAGGAAGCCGACGCCCGCACCGGCGGCGCAGATAAGCGCCTCAGCGTAGGCCAGGCCGAAGCCGAACTCGGCCACAACGGCGGAGTAGTCCTGCACGGCCAGGATGGTGACGCCCAGCACGCAGCAGTTGGTCGTGATCAGCGGCAGGTAGACGCCCAGGGACTGATACAGCGCCGGGACGTACTTTTTCAGCGTGATCTCGATCAGCTGGACCAGAACAGCGATGACGAGGATGAAGATGATCGTCTGCAGGTAACCCAGATTATAGGCATCCAGCAGGAAGATCTGCAGCGGGAAGGTCACAGCCGTGGCAATGACCATGACGACGATAACAGCAGCGCCCATGCCCGCGGAGGAATCCAGCTTTTTGGAAACGCCGAGGAACGGGCAGATACCCAGAAACTGCACCAGTACGTAGTTGTTGACCAGGATCATGCTGAAGAAGATGGTGGCAAACGTTGCGATCTGAGAAGTCATTGTGCGGCACCCTCCTTCTGTTCTTCCTTGGCGGCGTCGATCTTCTCGAGCATGACGTCGCCGCAGCTCTTGCGCTCAATGGGCTTGTTCAGCTTGCGCTCCAGCCAGACACAGCCGGCCATCAGGCAGCCAAAGACGAAGAAGCCGCCCGGCGCGGAGTTCATGACGGTCATGCGGTCCACGCTCTCGGGGATGATGGTGATGCCCATCCAGGTGCCGCTGCCGATGATCTCACGGATGGAGGACATGAGCAGCATGGTCAGGATGTAGCCGATGCCCATGCCCAGACCGTCCAGCGCGGAGTCCACGACGGTGTTCTTGCAGGCGAACATCTCGGCACGGCCCAGAATGATGCAGTTGACGACGATCAGCGCCAAATACACGCCCAGCGCCTTGTACAGGTCGGGCACGAACGCCTGCAGCACCATCTGCACGACGGTAACAAACGTTGCGATGATAACGATGTAGCACGGCAGATGCACCTTGGCCGGGATGACCTTGCGCAGTGCCGAGATAACGATGTTGGAGCAGACCAGAACGAACGTCATGGCCAGGCCCATGCCCACAGCGCCGGAAACGGTGGTGGTGACAGCCAGTGCGGAGCAGCAGCCCAGCACCAGGCGCAGAACGGGGTTCTCACGGATGATGCCCGCGGTAAAAACCTTCCACTTGCTCGGTTTTTCGTTCATCGTTACTGCACCCCCTTGATCTCATTGTTGTAGCAGTCGATGGCTGCGTTGATGGCGTTGAACGCGCCGTTGCTGGAATACGTTGCACCGGCAATGCTGTCCACAGGGCTGCCGGAGGCGACCTCTCCCCCGTTCCAGCCGATAAAGCCGGAGGCGAAGGAATCGCCGGAGACCTTGGAGCCGATGCCGGTGGTCTGGGTGGAGCCGTCGATGGAGATACCGGAAATGGCACCCTCGGCGTCAAAAGCAACGTAGACCGTGACGTCCTTGCCGGAGTAACCGGAGGCCGCAGCCTTGACGGCGACATCGCCGTTCGCGGTCTTGACAGCACCCTCGACGCTGGCGGTGGTCAGACCGTCGATGGCAGTCATGCTGTCGGTGGTCGTGCCCTCGGGCAGGACGGAGACATAGGCGGCCAGGGTCTCGGCTTGGGTGTTTTCCGCAATGATGGGGGCGGTGATGTCGTTCAGCACAGCCAGCAGCGCGCTGCAGACCAGGCAGATGACGACCAGCACGATGACGGGCAGCACAAGCTCTTTGAAAGTGCTCTGCTTCTCGGTGGTTTGCTTTTCAGCCATTATTCCGCACCGCCTTTCTTGGCTTTTTTGGGCTTTTTGTAGCCCAGCGGCGTCTGGTGGCCCCAGGCGTTGAACCACGGGGTCATCAGGTTGCCCAGCAGGATGGCGTAGCTCATGCCCTCATTCATCGAGCCGAAGTGGCGGATGAGGAAGGTAATGAGGCCGATAAACACGCCGTAGAACAGCTTGCCCTTGGTGGTGAACGGGCTGGTCACGTAGTCCGTCGCCATAAAGACAGCACCGAACAAAAGACCGCCGGACATGCACTCGATCAGGGCGGTGTAGGCACTGCCGGTGTTGAGCGCAGTCAGCACAAAGACCGTGGCAACGATGGTCACGGGGATGGTGGCCTGGATGGTCCGGGTGGCAACCAGATAGGCGAAGCCCAGCAGGATGGCCAGCACGCAGACCTCGCCCATCATGCCGCCGCGGAAGCCCAAAAAGACGTCCAGCAGGGGCAGCGTGGTCTTGTCGGCCACGGCCAGCGGCGTGGCGGAGGCCAGCGCGTCAACGGCCATGTCGGGGTAGACGTAGGCAGTCATGCGGGAGGTGAAGCCGAGGAACAGCACGATACGGCCCACCAGCGCGGGGTTGGCGAAGTTGTAGCCAAGGCCGCCGAACAGCTGTTTCGTGATGACGATGGCGACGAACGCGCCGACAACGGCGATCCAGAGCGGCATGCCCACGGGCATGTTCAGCGCCAGAATGATGCCGGTGACAACGGCGGACAGGTCGCCCACGGTGTTGGGCTTTTTCAGCAGCTTTTCATAAATGTACTCAAACGCCACACAGGCCAGGGTGGTCACAGCGACCAGCACCAGCGCCTGCACGCCGAAGATCAGACCCGCGGCCAGCACGGCGGGCAGCAGCGCAATGACAACATTGCCCATCAGCCCGCGGGTGGTGGATGTATCGCGGATATGCGGCGAGGCGGTAACGATCAGACGATCTTCCATGGGTTATTTGCCTCCTTTCCGCAGCTCGGCCATGTACCAGCCCTTGGCAAGGCCCATCGTCTGGCTGACGGGGCGCTTGGCCGGGCAGGCATAGGTGCAGCTGCCGCAGGCTACGCAGAGATCCACGCAGCGTGCTTTCAGCGCAGCAAAGTCCTTGTTGGCAAAGTCCTGCGCAATGACGACGGGCTCCAGACCCATCGGGCAGGCCTCGATGCAGCGCCCGCAGCGGATGCAGGCGGACGGCTCGGGCAGCGCGGCGGCCTTCTTGCTGAACAGCAGCAGGCCGTTGTTCTGCTTGAGCACCGGGAAGTCGGCGCTGGGTGCAGCGCCGCCCATCATCGGGCCGCCGAAGATGATCTTGCCCAGCTCGACGCCCTCCTTGACACCGCCGCAGGCGTCGATGACGTCGCGGTACAGCGTGCCGATGGGCACCTCGATGTTCTGGGGGCTGGCGATGGCGTCGCCCTCGACGGTGACGCGCTTCGTCACCAGCGGGATGCCGGTCTTGAGGAACTTGCCCAGCGTGGAGACGCTCGTCACGTTCATGATGACGCAGCCCACGTCGGCGGGCAGGCCCGGCTTGCCGGAGGGGCCGACCTGCGGCACCTCGCGCCCGGTGCAGGTCTCGACGAGCGTTTTCTCGGCGCCCTGCGGGTAGCGCATCGGCAGGCCCTTGACCTCGACGCCCTTCATCTCGCGGGTCAGCGAGGTGAGCAGGTCGATGCACTCGGGCTTGTTGCGTTCAATGCCGATGATGCAGTGCGGGATCTCGCAGTACTTCATGACAGCGGTGATGCCGGAGATGATCGTGTCGCTGCACTCCAGCATCTCGCGGCAGTCGGTGGTCAGGTAGGGCTCGCACTCTGCAGCGTTGACGAGCAGCGTGTCAATGGTGTTGGCCGCCAGCTTGACATGCGTCGGGAAGCCGGCACCGCCGACACCCACCAGGCCGCAGGCCTGCACGGCAGCCAGCAGGCTGGCTTTGTCGGTGACGACGGGCGGCACACAGGCCGGATCAACGGTCTGCGCACCGTCGGTCTTGATGGCAACAGCCGTCGTCATCGCGCCGTTGACCATGCGCAGCGGTGCAATGTCCTGCACAGTGCCGGACACACTGGAGTAGATATTGGCGGATACAAAGCCGCCGGCCTTGCCGATCACGGTACCGACCATGACAGTGTCGCCCTTTTTGACGACAGGCTCCGCGGGCGCGCCGATGTGCATCGACATGGGAATGACGACGTGCTCGGGCACCGGCATCTTGTTGGTCGGCTGCCCGGCTGTCGCCTTCGTGTGCGGTACGGCAGCACCCTTGGCAGAGCGCTTTAGGGACTTGAACAATCTGATTTCCCCCGTTTCTCTGATTTTTCTCGCCGCGGACGGAATTTCTGCTCCCCCGTCCGTGGTGGATAACTATACGGATTTATTGTACCATTTTTCAAAAGCATGTCAAGCAACCAAGTATGACAAAAGGTCGATTTTGCATCGAACACGCAAGATTTGCAACAATTTGGGCAATCGCCGCAGAATAAAAGGCTGTATAAAAATTAACAATCCTACAAAGAAAACCCCTGGCAGATGTCGGTCTGCCAGGGTTGATACCGCAGGGATCGGACATGCCCGGTCCCTGCTTTTATTTACAGCTCGATCTCCTGCAGCCGCAGCAGCGCCAGAATATAAATCTTCAGCGCCTCGACCAGCTTCTCAAACGGGGTGCCCTCGTTCGCGCCGTGCATCGGGCCCGCAAAGGACGGGATCTCAATGTCGGTGTGCTCGGGGCCAAAGCTGACGGCATAGGGGAAGTGGCGCGCATAGGTGCCGCCGCCCATCGTAAAGGGCTTCTTGCCCTCGCCGGTGACGTCGTTGTAGGTGTTGATGAGCGTCTGGATGGCCGGGCTGTCCGCGTCGATGTAGAACGGCACGCGGCTGCTGACGTTCTCCAGCGTGGCCGCGCCGCCGCAGACCTTCCGGATGGCGGCAGTCATCTTTTCGGGGTCGGTGTTCGTCGGGTAGCGGCAGTCAAAGCTCTGGCGGATGACGCCGTCAGCCATCTCGATCGTGCCGCCGATGATGGTCAGCGGGTCAAACAGGCCGTCGTCCGCCGCAATGCCCAGCGCGCTGCCGTCGGTGTCGGCGTGCAGCGTGTGCAGCACGTTCAGGTAGGCCTCCTCCTGCGGGGTGCAGACGCCGCTCTTGAGCAGGCAGTTGACGATCAGGCTGATGGCGTTGACCGTGCCCTCGGGCATGGCGGCGTGGCCGCTCTTGCCCCAGCCGCGGATGACGGTGGCACCGCCCTCCCCTGCCTCGAAGGTCACGCCCTCGGTCTGGACGAGTGCGCCTGCGCCGACCTGCACCGTGCAGGAGGCGCGGTCCGGCACGGCGTTGTGGGCGACGCCGCCCTCGAACGCCGTGATGATGCCATTCTCAAACTTCGGGCTGACGAGCTCGCCGTTGAAGCCGCCCTTCTCGCCGTTGCAGACCGGGAACTCGGCGTCCGGCGTAAAGCAGAAGGCGGGCATCGGGTAATGCTCGGCGTAGTAGTCTACGTCGTGCATGTTCGTCTCCTCGTTGGCACCCAGCAGGGCACGCACGGGGTATTTCAGCGCCGCGCCGCTGTCCTTCAGGTACTTCAGCGCGTACAGGCAGAGGATGCTTGGGCCTTTGTCGTCGGCCACGCCGCGGCCCAGCAGCCAGCCGTCCCGCACGCGGACCGTGTAGGGGTCGGCGTCCCAGCCGTTGCCCTCGGGCACAACGTCGGTGTGGGTGATGGTCGCCAGGAACTTCTGGCCGTCGGCAATCCTGCCCGTCTCGGCCCAGCCGATGTAGCTGTCGGCGTTGAAGGTGTCAAGGCCCAGCTCGTCGGCGATCTCCAGCGCCTTGGCCAGCGCGGCCTTGGGGCCGGGGCCGAACGGTGCGCCCGGCTCGGGTGCGCCCTCCACGCTGGGCACGGCCACCAGACGGGTGATGTCGCGCAGGATGTTGTCGCGGTTTTCCTCCACAAAGGCGTCAATGGACGCCCAGCGCGGATCGTTCACGTTCATAAGAATTTCCTCCTGATGTTTTTTATTCAGTATAGCACATTGGCGAAATTTGTAAAGGAAAGTTGCGTCGGGGTCAGTGCAGGGGTCGGCGTCCCCGACGCCCCGCATTACCGCATACGCCCCTCCCCGCCCATCAGTGCCGTCATCTCCTCGATGCGCTCCAGCGGGAACGGCGGGGTGCAGAGCGGGCGCATGGCGATGCTCATGAGAAGCATCGGGTTGTCGTCCGCGGCGATGCGGTTGGATGTCATGCCGCAGAGGCGGCAGCGGTGGATGATGGCCCACTCGCCGCCCTTGCGCACCCAGACGGCCACGGGCTCCATCTGCCCGCCGCAGTCCGCGGCGCGGTCCCCGGGTTCATTGTCCAGATGCAGGCTGGTCAGGCAGTTGGGGCAGTGGTTGCGGTGCTGTGTGCCCGCCGGTTTACCGCCGTAAAATATCAATCTTCCTCTTCCCCGTTGTCCATCGTCACGATCTCGCAGATGGCGCGGCCCGTGGGGGTGCCGGCCAGACCGCCGATGCCGGTCTCGCGCAGGTCCTTGCTCATCGCGTTGCCGACCTCGGCCATCGCGTCAATGACCTCGTCCGCGGGGATGTGCCCCACGACCCCGGCCAGTGCCATGTCGGCGGCGGAGACCGCGTTCATGGCACCGATGACGTTGCGCTTGATGCAGGGAATCTCCACAAGACCTGCCACGGGGTCGCAGACAAGGCCCTCAAGGTTGGTCAGCGCCATGGCGAACGCCTCGGCGCACTGCTCTGCCGTGCCGCCCTTGATGTCCACCAGCGCCGCGGCGGCCATGCCGCTGGCCGCGCCGACCTCGGCCTGACAGCCGCCCTCGGCCCCGGCCAGCGTGGCACGCGCGGCAACGACCTGCCCGAACCCGGCAGCGATATACAGGGCGCGGTGCACGGCGGCCTCGTCGGCCAGCCCGCGTCGCTGCAGCGGCAGCAGGACCGCAGGCAGCACGCCGCAGCTTCCCGCCGTGGGCGCGGCCACGATGCGCTTCATGCAGGCGTTGCACTCGGCGGTTTTCAGTGCCTCGGCCATGACGTCGGCAAAGTAGCCGTCGGCGTAGAGCACGCCGCGCGCCGCTGCCGCGTTGACCTTGGCCGCGTCGCCGCCCGCAAAGCCGCTCATCGAGCGGTCTGCGCCGCAGTAGCCGTCGCTGGTGGCCTGCATGACTGCCCACAGACGGTGCATCTCGGCCTCGCTTTCGGCGCGGGTCAGGCCGCTTTCGGCCAGATCGCTCTCAAGGATAACCTCATACAGCGGCTTGCCACTCTCCTTGCAGAGGTCGATCATCTCATGCACGGATGAAAATGCCATCTTTCCCGCCCCCTTACAGATTCAGAATCGTGACCTTGACGATGCCCGGCTGGCTGCCCAGCTGCCCGGCGATCTCGTCCGGGATAGGCTCGTCGCACTCCAGCACCATGACGGCGTAGCCGCCCGCCGTCGAGCGGTAGAGCTGCATCGTGGCGATGTTGACGCCGTGCTGGCTCAAACAGGTGGTGACGGCTGCCACATGGCCGGGCGTGTCCTGGTTGTGGACGATCAGCGTGTTGTGGTCCCCGCCAAAATTCGTCGTGATGCCGTCGATCTGGCAGATATTGATCCGCCCGCCGCCGATGGACGCGCCGACGACCTCGAGCTTACGGCCCGACGCACCGGTCAGCCGCAGCACCGCCGTGTTGGGGTGCGCGCCGCGCAGGTTTGTGGTGCCGATCTTAAAGTGCAGCCCGGCCTCCTTGGCAATAGAAAAGCTGTGCGGGATGCGGTCATCGTCCGGCTGCATGCCCAGCAGCCCGGCGACAAGCGCCCGGTCCGTGCCGTGGCCGCGCCCCGTGGCGGCAAAGCTGCCGTAAAGCAGGATCTCGGCCTCGGCAGGCTGCTCCCCCAGGAGCCGCCGCGCCGTGCTGCCGATGCGTACCGCACCCGCCGTGTGGCTGCTGGACGGCCCCGTCATGACCGGGCCGAGCACATCAAATAACCGCATAACGGACACCTCACTTATAAAATGGTATAGAATGAGTATAGCGGATTTGCCGCGGGATTGCAAGGCACGGGCAGAAAAGGAAGAAAATGTTAAGAATAACAACACTTCCCTGGAAAATTTTTACGTTTGTCTGGGAAGGTGTTTGAAAAATGCGGAGAGAGGTTGGAACGGAAGCGTTTTTTTGGGGAGGTAACGAAAATGGCGGGGTGGATGCAGCACAACAGACAAGAATGAAAAAATATACGATGATGCGTTGACCTATAAATGTGTAGGCATCACGGTAGGCACCATTGTAGGCACCCGTCGTGTTTTCTGGTGATTTGTGGCGTTTTTTACGAATAGTTACGAACGGAAAATATAAAAAGAATCAGCCAATATTCAACGTGTTAGCGTTAAATATCGGCTGATTTGGCGGAGTAAGAGAGATTTGAACTCTCGCGGCGGTTTCCCACCCTACGCCCTTAGCAGGGGCGCCTCTTCGACCTCTTGAGTATTACTCCACAAGTCAAAGTGATTTTATATATTCACTTGTTATCACAAAATGGCGGAGAGGATGGGATTCGAACCCATGGTCCGCTCGCGCGAATCGCTGGTTTTCAAGACCAGTTCCATAAACCACTCGGACACCTCTCCACAGTGGCTGCCGCCAGAATGCAGGTATTATTATACAAAAATACGGAGGGGTTGTCAACCCCTCCGCGCAAACTTTTTTGAAAATTATTTCGCATGTGAATCCCACAGTGGATTTTCCCCTGTGTTTTGTTCGAGTGGTCTTTGTTTTGGGCCATTCAGCCATAAGAAACGCAAAAACCGCCGCAGTGTTACACCGTGGTGGGAAAATTTTCGGGGATTATTTTACAGTGCACAGGGGGTAAAGCCGTCCTTGCCCAGCACCTGGACCTTCGTGTAGCCCAGCTCCTTCAGCTTGGCGGCGACAGCCTCAAAACCGAAGGTCAGCGCCTTGGTATCGTGGGCATCGGCGGTGATGACAACATTGCCGCTGAGCACCAGCCACTCCTTCAGGATCGCATCGGACGGGAAGAAATCCTTGCGGAAGCCACGATACACCGCAGAGGTGTTGACCTCCAGCACGCAGCGGTTGCGGGCGGCGGTCATCAGCGCGGCGTTGGCGGCGGCAGTGTAGCGGGGGTCGTTCTCATCAAAGAACTTGCCATCACCGTTGATCTTCTTGATCAGGTCGAAGTGGCCCAAAATCGTGGGCTTCTTCTCGGCGACCTTGGCTACGTTGGCAAAGTATGCCTCGGCCACGGCCAGACCGTCGCCGTCAAAATCGTCGTCGATGCAGGCGCGCAGATCCTCCTCGCGCCAGTCGATCTCATAATACTTGCCGGTCTTGGGCCCCTTGACATAGTGCGTGCTGCCGATCCAGTAGTCGTACTGGGTCGGGTCATCGTCGCTGAACAGATCCCATTCCAAGCCGCACAGAATGTCCAGCTTGCCGGCGTAGCGCTCCTTCAGCTTGGCGACCTGCGCCTTGTACAGGGCGGTACGGCTCTGGGTCATGCAATATTCCAGATCACAGGGGGTGTGGCTGTGCCCGCTGAAACCCAGCGTTTGCAGACCGTTCCGCCATGCCGTGACCGCAATCTCGTCCAGCGTGTTCTTACCGTCGCACAATTTGGAATGAACGTGTACAGAGCTTTTCAGGTATTCGCCTGCCATAGTTACTGCATCCTTTCCTGCTTGACCTTATGGTCAATTACGTGTCGTTTTTCGAGTTCCTTCGTGATGTCCTCTACGGAAATGCCCAGTTCGATCATCAGCACCATGACGTGGTAAGCCAGGTCGCTGATCTCGTAGATGGTCTCCTCCCTGTCGCGCTTGGAGCCTGCAATGATGACCTCGGTGGATTCCTCGCCGACTTTTTTGAGGATCTTTTCCAGGCCCTTGTCGAACAGATAGGTGGTGTAGCTGCCCTCCTTCGGGTCGGTCTTGCGGCCCTCGATGAGTGCGTACAGGCCCTGCCAGGTGAACTGCTTCAGCTCATCGGAGACATAGACCGGGTTGAAGAAGCAGCTCTCCGCGCCGGTGTGGCAGGCGGGGCCGGATTTGACGACGTCGATGACGAGCGCGTCCTTGTCGCAGTCGGCGGTGATGGAGACGACCCGCTGCACGTTGCCGGAGGTCTCGCCCTTGCGCCAGATCTCCCGGCGGCTGCGGGACCAGAATACGGTGCGGCCCTCGGCAATCGTCAGGGCCAGCGTCTCGGCATTCATGTAGGCGAGGGTCAGCACCTCTTTGGTATAATGGTCCTGCACGATGGCCGGGATCAGGCCGTTTGCGTCAAATTTGAGAGTCTTGGAATTTTCGGTGATTTCCATGGTGGACACTCCTAAAGTAATATAGTTTAGTGTACCTCTTTTTGGGAGTTTTGGCAAGAGGTAAAGTGTAGGTTTGCTATTGTTACGCAGTAGGGGCCGGGCATGCCCGGCCCGCGGCTTTCCCGCAAGAGGACGCTTTTGGGAATGTTGCGGGCCGCACATGTGCGGCCCCTACCGGGTGGATGCATGGCGAAGGGGCGATCACACCCGCATCTCCACCCCGTTCTCCCGCAAATACCGCTTCAAATCGTTGATTTCCACCTGCTTTGTGTGGAAGATCGACGCGGCCAGACCGGCATCTACTGCCGGGTGATTGCGGAACAACTCAAGGAAATCCTCCTTTTTGCCTGCGCCGCCGGAGGCGATGATGGGCACGGCACAGCGTGCGGCCACGGCGTCCAGCAGCTCCAGATCAAAGCCGTTCTTCACGCCGTCGGTGTCGATGGAGTTCACGACCAGCTCGCCCGCGCCGTTTTTGACGCCCTGCTCCAGCCAGTCCAGCGCGTCGATGCCTGTGTTCTCGCGCCCACCCTTGGCGAACAGCATGAATTTGCCGTCCACACGCTTAATATCGGCGGAGAGCACCACGCACTGGTTGCCGTATTTCTGCGCGGCAGCCGGGATGATGCCGGGGTTGCGGATGGCCCCCGAGTTGACGCTGACCTTGTCCGCGCCGCATTTCAGCACGCGGTCAAAGTCGTCCAGCGTGTTGATGCCGCCGCCGACGGTCAGCGGGATAAAAATCTGGCTTGCGACCCGGCGCAAAATATCGGTGAACAGCCCGCGCCCCTCGACGCTGGCGGTAATATCGTAGAACACCAGCTCGTCCGCGCCGGAGGCGTTGTAGTATCGCGCCATCTCGACGGGATCAGCCATGTCCTGCAATCCTTCAAAGTTGACACCCTTGACCACGCGACCGTTTTTGACGTCCAGACAAGGAATTATGCGTTTGGTTATCATGTCCTCATTCCCCCTCGTACAGCCTCACGGCCTCGGCCAGATCAATGGCTCCGGTATAAATCGACTTCCCCAAAATGGCTGCGTGGCAGTGCATGGCGGAAAGCTCGGCCAGCTCGGCCATGGCGGCAATGCCGCCGCTGGCCGTGACCTCGATGCCGGGAATTGTCAAAAGCTCACGGTACAGCGCCATATTGGTGCCCTGCATCGTGCCGTCCCGGGAAATATCGGTGGCAATAATGGCCTTGACGCCCGCATTGGCGCAGCGGCGGCAGAATGCCACGCCCGGCTCAGGGGTGACCTCCTTCCAGCCGTTGACAGCGACAGCACCGTCCTTCATGTCAACGCCGACGGCAATCTGTGCGCCGTATTTCTGTGCCATTTCTGCCGTGAAATCGAAGTTTTTTACGGCCACCGTACCCAGAATGCAGCGGTCCGCGCCGAGGTCAAGATACCGTTGGATGCGCGCCTCGTCGCGTATGCCGCCGCCGACCTCGATTTTGAGGCCGCCCAGCTTGGCAATGGCGGCAATCGTCTGCAAATTGGCCGTGGTGTCGTCCTTGGCGCCGTCCAGATCGACGACATGCAAATACTTCGCACCTGCGTCGATAAATTGCTGCGCCTGGGCGACGGGGTCTGCGTTGTAGACGGTCATCCGGTCGTAGTCGCCCTGATAAAGCCGCACGGCCTGGCCGCCGCGCAGGTCAATGGCGGGGTATAGCTTCATGGTACTTCCTCCCTCTCGCTTACAGCTCGGCAAAGGATTTTAACAGCCGCAGGCCGGTATCACCGGATTTTTCGGGGTGGAACTGGGTGCCGTACACCAGCCCCTGCCGCACCGCGCCCGTGACGGGGATGCTGTAGTCGCTCGTCGCCAGTGTCGATGCAGCGCAGTTTTTGGCGTAATAGCTGTGTACGTAATAGACGTACTCGCCGTTTTTGACGTACTTGAACAGCGGGTCGGCCTCGCATCCGGGCACAATATCCATGGCATTCCAGCCGATGTGCGGCACCTTGAGCGCCGGATCGGTCAGGTCGTCCGCCAGCAGGCAGACCTCGCCGGGAATCAGGCCGAGGCCGCGGTGCTCGCCGTACTCGCAGCTTTTTTCAAACAGCAGCTGCATGCCTAAGCAGATGCCCAGCAGCGGCTTTTTCTGTGTTTCCTCGCGCAGAACGGGCACAAGGCCCGTGGCTTCGAGCTTGGCCATTGCGTCGGCGAACGCCCCGACGCCCGGCAGCAGGATATGATCCGCCGCCCGCAGGTCTGCGGCGTCGCGGGTCACCCGCACCTCTGCGCCCAGGCTTCTGACGCTGGACGACAGGCTGAACAGGTTGCCCACGCCGTAGTCAACGATTGCGATCATGTATGGTTCTCCCCCTCTGTATAAAACTTATCCATGGCCCAGCGGGCCGGGTTGGTGAGAATGGAATCATAGCCCTTCAGGCGCGGTGTCTTGCGCTGCGGGAGCGGCATTTATTCACCCAGGATCTCATCCAGCGCCGCAAAGAACCGCTGCATCTGCTCGGGTGTGCCAATCGTGATGCGCAGATAGTCCGAGATGCGCGGCGCGTTGAAGTGGCGGATTAAAATGCCGCGGGCGCGCAGCTTTTCAAAAATTTTCACACAGGGCATACGGTCCGTGGTTGCGAACAAAAAATTTGTGGCCGAGTCAAACACCGTGAACCCGCGGCGGCGCAGCTCGTCGGTGGTGTGGGTGCGCTCGGCAATGACCTTTGCCGTTACATCGGCAAAATAGGCCTCGTCGGAGATTGCCGCCGCGCCCGCGGCCTGGGTCATGGCGTTGACGTTGTAGGGGCTGTAGCTGAACTTGACGCGGTTCATGTCGGCAATCAGCGCGGGCCGCGCGATGCAGAAGCCCAGCCGTGCACCCGCCAGATTGTGCGTTTTGGAGAAGGTATGGGTGATGACGAGGTTGTCATATTTTTCCAAAAGCGGCAGACAGGACGACCCGGCAGGCGCGAACTCGACGTAGGTCTCGTCCACGATCACGATGTTGTCGGGGTTCGTTTGCAGCACCTCCTCGATGGCGTCCACCGGGGCCAGCAGGCTGGTGGGCGCGTTCGGGTTGGCAATGACAATCGTCTCGTGCAGGCCGCAGTATTTTTTCAGGTCGATGGTCAGGTCAGCCTCCAGCGGGATGATGTGCTGCGGAATGTGCAGTAAATCACACAGCACCGTGTAAAAGCTGTAGGTCACATCGGCGAAGGCCAGCGGCGTGCTTTCGTCGCAGAACGCGCGCAGGGCCAGCAGCAGGTTCTCGTCGCTGCCGTTGCCGCAGAGGATATTCTCCGGGCGCACGCCCCAGTGGCGCGCAATGGCGGCGTTGAGAGCGCCGTTGGTCAAATCAGAGTACAGCCGCAGCCCCGGCACCGCCGCGGCCACCGCCGCCGCCACGCCGGGCGCGGGCGGGTACGGGTTTTCGTTGGCGTTGAGTTTGACAATGTCAGCGATTTTAAGCTGTTCGCCGGGGGTGTACGGCTCCAGCGAAGCGAGGGTTTTGGTAAAATAACGGCTCATGGGTGTTCCTCCCCGTCCGAAGTGTAGAATTGATCGTGAGGCCATTTGGCGGGATTTTCGTCGATATATTGCCAGATGGTGTCATAGTCGAGCTGGTCGCGTATGATGTGGTCGTAGTAGCCGCGATGCCGTAATTGCACGCCTGCGGTGCGGTTTGTCATGCGCTTGAGCGTGGAAACGAATGCCGGAATAGTTTGGTTGGCACGCCCCCTACAACGCGGCCAAAAACTTTCTTCTTTTCGCGGGCACAAATCGTGATGAAATACGCACCAACCGTTCCGTAATCAAACCGCGGCAAACGATTGGGCTTTCGCTTTGGCAAGCTCATTCCTCAAACCGGATCGTCACACTCCTGGCATGGGCATGTAACCCCTCGTGCTCGGCAAAATTGGCAATGCGTCCCTGCACCTCGCCGAGGGCTTCGCGGGTGTAATAGATAAAGCTCGACTTCTTCACAAAATCATCGACGCCCAGCGGGCTTGAGAACCGCGCCGTGCCGCTGGTGGGCAGCGTGTGGTTCGGGCCGGCAAAGTAGTCGCCCAGTGCCTCGGGCACGTTTTTGCCCAGGAAGATGCTGCCCGCGTTCTGCACCGAGTTCAGCACCGCGAACGGGTCATCGACGCAGATTTCCAGGTGCTCCGGCGCAATGATGTTCACGGCCTCAATGGCCTTGTTCATGTCGTCGGTGACAATAATTTTGCCGTTCGTGTCCACGCTGGCGCGGGCGATGGCGGCGCGGGGCAGCTGCGGGATCTGCACCTCCAGCTCCGCCTGCACGGCCTTGGCTAAATCCCGGCTGTCGGTGACGAGCACCGGGCTGGCCAGCTTGTCGTGCTCGGCCTGGCTGAGCAGGTCGGCGGCGACCCACGCGGGGTTGCAGGTGCCGTCTGCCAGCACGAGAATTTCCGACGGGCCTGCGATCATATCAATGCCGACCTTGCCGAACACCTTCCGCTTTGCCGTGGCCACGTAGATATTGCCGGGGCCGACGATCTTATCCACGGCGGGGACGCTTTCGGTGCCGTAGGCAAGGGCTGCCACAGCCTGTGCGCCGCCCGTTTTAAAAATCAAATCAATGCCCGCAATGACGGCGGCGGCCAGAATCGCGGGGTTCACCTTGCCGTCCCGTCCCGCGGGGGTCGTCATGACGATCTGCCCGACGCCCGCGACCTTGGCGGGAATGACGTCCATCAGCACGGTGGACGGGTACGCCGCCGTGCCGCCCGGCACGTAGACGCCCGCGCGCTGGATGGGGGTGTACTTCTGCCCCAGCACGATGCCGGGCTTGTCGTTGACCACAAAGTTTTTGTGCAGCTGCTGCTCATGGAAGTGGCGGATGTTCTCGGCGGCCATCTTCAGCGTTGTGATGAACTCGGGATCGGTCTTTTCCAGCTCGGCAAAGGCTTCCTCAATTTCGGCCTGGCTGACCCGCACGTCGGTCAGCTCGGCGTGGTCGAATTTGGCGGCGTACTCGATCAGGGCGGCGTCGCCGCGGGCGCGGACGTCCGCAATAATCGCATCGACGGTGGCCTCCACGTCGGCCTCGGCGCGGATGTCACGGTTCAGAATTTCCTCGGGGCGTACCTCATCAAAGTCATACAGACGGATCATTTTGCAAGGGCCTCCTTCATCTTATTCAGCAGCTCGGTCAGCTGGGCGTATTTGAACTTGTAGCTTGCCTTGTTGGCAATGAACCGCGCCGAGATCGGCATAAACTCCTCGATCACGGTCAGGTCGTTTTCTTTTAAGGTCGTGCCGGTTTCGACAATATCGACGATGACGTCGGACAGGCCCAAAATCGGGGACAGCTCAATGGAGCCGTTCAGCTTGACAATGTCGATGTCGCGTCCGCGGCGCTCGTAGTGGTCGCGGGCAATGTTGACAAATTTTGTAGCTACGCGCAAGGCGCGGCTCTCGTCGTCGGTGAAGCCCGCAGGCCCGGCCACGCACATCCGGCACTTGCCCATGCCGGTATCCAGCAGCTCATACACGTCTGCGCCGGACTCGGTCAGAATGTCCTTGCCGACGATGCCGATGTCTGCCGCGCCGTGCTCGACGTAAATCGCAACGTCGCTGGGCTTGACGAGGAAGTACCGCACACAGGCGTCGGGGTTCTCGACCACGAGCTTGCGGGTGTCGTTGTAGTCCTCGTTGGCGCTGTAGCCCGCGCCCGCCAGCAGCTTGTACGCCTTGTCGCCGAGGCGGCCCTTCGGCAGGGCAATGTTCAGCCAGCTTTTCTCGCGGCCCTGCTGCTGCACGGGGGGCAGCGGCGCGGCCAGGCGTTCCAGCTCGTCTAAGTAGATGGCAAAGCCGATGGCGTTGGCCCCCGGCGTGAACCGCTGCATCAGGTAGTCATACCGCCCGCCCTTGAGCACCGCGCACGGGATGCCCGCGACGTAGCCGGTGAACACAAGGCCGTTGTAATACTCCATTTCGTCGGCCATGCTCAGGTCCAGCCGGGTGCCGCGGCCCGCCTCGCCCAGCGCATTCTGCAAAGCCTGCAATTCCTCCAGCGCCGCGCGCTGGGTCTCGCACCGGCAGGCGGCGCGGGCGGCGGTCAGCGTTGTACCCAGCGGGCCGTGCAGGTCGAGCAGACCGGTCAACGCGGCAGCGGCGGATTCGTCCAGCCCCGCGGCCAGCGCGGCGGTTCGCAGCTCGTGGGCGTTCTTGGCGCGCAGGAAATCAAGCAGCTTCGCGCGTGCCTCGGCGGGAACATGCAGCGCGTCCAGCAGGCCGGTCAGGTAGCCCATGTGGCTGATTTCCAGCACGGTGGGAACATCCAGCGCGGCCAGGCTTTGCAGGGCCAGCCGCACCACGGCGGCCTGCTCGTCGGCGTCCACCGCGCCCATACTCTCCAATCCCATCTGGTGGATGGTCTGGAAGGTGTGGCTCTCGCGGCTGGGGCGGCAGACCTCCTCATTATAATAAAAGCGCTTGCACTCCCCTGCCGCGGGCTGGGCCGTCTTGGCGATGGACAGCGTTACGTCGGGCTTGATGGCCCGCAGCTTGCCGTCCAGGTCGGTGAAGGTGATGACCTGTGCGTCCGGCAGAAAGCGCTGATACTCCTGATACAGGGCGTATTCCTCAAAGCGGGACGCGCGGTATTTGCGGTAGCCGGCCTGCTCATACAGGGCACGCAGGCGGAAGGTCGCCTGTTCGGCGGGGGTAAAGCGGTTGAGTTCGATCTCCATAACATTCCTACCTCTCTGATCCGATACAAATTCTATTATACTTTAGTGCAGTAAAGTTGTAAAGTGGGTTTGTAGTAATTTCACGGACATTTGTGCGCGGAAAGCCATAGGCGCGGTGTAGGGGTCGGGTATGCCCGGCCCGGAGGTTTCCCATAAAAGGCCGTATGCGGGAAGGCCGCGGGCCGCACATGTGCGGCCCCTACAGGGCGGTGAAAAGCGTAGGGGCGGATTCCATATCCGCCCGCGGGGCGTCGGGGACGCCGCCCCCTACAGCTGCGGGAGGAGCGTGCCCGCCCGCACGGTAACGCAAAAAACAAAAAGGCGCACCTTTGCCCTAAAACAAAGATGCGCCTTGCGCGTTTGGTGTATCAGCCCTTGCAGCCCTGCTCCTCCCAATCGCCGGCCACAGCGGGGTCAACGATCTGGGTGGGGTCGATCTTGCCGTCCGGCGTGCGGGATACCTCAACATGACCCAGCTCCACGGGGTTCACGTTGGGGGCGTCAAAGTCGGGAGTCTTAGCGACGGGCGTTTCAGCAGCGTCCGCGGGTTCTTCGGGCTTCGGCTCCTCGGCGGGGGCGGCAGGTTCCTCAGGTGCGGCAGCGGGGGCGGGTTCAGCCTCGGCGGACGCATCGTCAGCGGCGGGCTCGGCGGAATCGGTCTCAGGTTCGACCTCGTCCTCCGGGCCCCAAATATGCTCGTACTCGTCGTCGTGATGCTCACGGTTCTGTAAAACATAAGCGACAGCGCCCACAGCAGCGGCACCCACGGCCAGACCGGCCAGCTTTTTCAGTAAAGACATAGTCAAAACCTCTTTTCAAGTGAAAATCATTTATTTTCGGTTAGTATACCACACTCACCCCCAAAATACAAGTGCCGATTCCCACAATGCCGATAGGAAAATGTGGATGGTTTTCATACAATGTACAACTTGCCGAAAGCCGGGCGCCGTGGTATGATGGTACACGAATTTTGTAAAAAAGAGGGTTATTGTGTGAAGTATATTTTCCAGTTTGCCCGCATCACGGCGTTCTGCCTGGCGGGCGAGGTGCTGGCGGCGGTGCTGCCGCTGCCGATCCCGGCCAGCGTGTACGGCCTGCTGCTGCTGGCCGCGGCGCTCAAGTTCGGCGTGCTCAAGCTCGATCAGGTGCGGGAGACCGGGCTGTTTCTGACCGGCATCTTCCCGCTGCTGTTCGTGCCCGCGGCGGCGGGCGTCATGGAGCTGGGCAGCCAGCTGATGAATCTTTTACTGCCCGCCGTGCTGGCGATTGTGCCGATCACAGCACTGGTCATGGCGGTCACGGGCATGGTCGCGCAGAAATGCGCGGGCGGAAAGGAGCACAAAAATGGCTGAATTTTTGCAGCAATGCGGCAGCTGGGGCGTGCTGGCCACGCTGGCGGCCTACGCCGCGGGCGTCTGGGTCAACCGCAAGACCGGCAAGGCGCTGTTCAATCCCCTTTTGATGGGCAGCATTTTTATGATCGTGTTTTTGAGCTGCTTCGGCGTGCCCTACGCCGACTACAAGTCCAGCGCCCAGCCCGTGAGCTGGCTTTTGATGCCCGCCACAGTCAGCCTGGCGATTCCGCTGTATGAAAAGTGGGAGCTGCTGGAAAAGAACCTGGCCGCGATTTTTGCGTCGATTGCCGCGGGCGTGCTGACGAGCCTGGGCAGCGTGCTGGCGATGGCCTGGCTGCTCAAGCTGGAGCGCGCCCACGCCGTGAGCTTTTTGCCGAAATCCGTTACGACGGCCATCGGCATGGATGTGGCCGAGACGCTGGGCGGCACGGCGGCGCTGGCCGGTGCGGTCATCATCCTGACCGGCATCGTCGGCAGCCTGCTGGGCGAGACGGTCTGCAAGATCTGCCGCATCACCGATCCGCTGGCGAAGGGTTTGGCGCTCGGCACATCGGCGCACGCGATCGGCACGAGCAAGGCCCTGCAGATGGGTGAGATCGAGGGCGCCATGAGCGGCCTTGCGATTGCCGTAGCGGGCATCATGACCGCGATTTTGGCACCTGTGGCGGCAAATTTTTTGCCGTAAAAGGATGGCAGCGGTAAGGCTCGGCAGGGTGAGGGCACCCCGCCCGCTGGCCGCCGTGCCCGCTTGCGGCTATGAGAAGCTTACTGGATTGCCGCTGTAGGGGGCGGCGTCCCCGACGCCCCGCGGAGGGGTCAAGACCCCTCCCTACAAAGCGACCATTAAAGGGGGGCATTGGCAAGGCTGCGGGCCGGGCGTGCCCGGCCCCTACAAAGCAGCTGCTCAAAAGTACCCCGTATTCGTATGCACATCCTGGCTTTCCAGCCCCATAGAGACCCCCAGCGCCTCATCGACGCGGCGCATATCGTCGGGCGGGATGACACCGGCGCGCTCCCGCAGACGGCGCTTATCCAGCGTGCGGATCTGCTCGGTCAAAATGATGCTGTCCTTGGCCAGCCCGCAGCGGTCCGCCCGCACGCTGATGTGCGTCGGCAGGCGGTTCTTGTCCTGGCGGCTTGTGATGGCTGCCGCAATGACCGTAGGGCTGTGCCGGTTGCCGATCTCATTCTGAATGATAAGTACCGGACGTATGCCCCCCTGCTCGGACCCCACGACGGGGCTTAGATCGGCGTAAAAAACCTCTCCGCGGTGCACTTCCATAGAAAAGACCTCCCTTTGCTTGTTACTGAAAGTATAAGCAGAGGGAGGTCTTTTTAATCATCCGCTGTGATTTTTGCGGCGAGCGCGTCGCCTTTTTCGCACAGCGCTTTAAACAGGCGGGTATTTTCCAGAGGGCGCATCACAAGCGCCGTGCGCAGGGCGTCCACCGCCGCACAGCCGAGGAACACGGCCAAAATCGCAAGCAGCGTATACCCCACCGACCCGTGGTGCGCCTCTGCCTGCAGCAGGCCGTTCCATAAAAAACCGCGGAACGCGGGCACCTGATGCAGGATGTAGACGCCCAGCGTTGTGCCGGCCAAGGCATTGACCCACCGCACGCAGCCGAGGTCCAGCCCCTTGAACAGGTAGAACAGCGCCAGCGCGGCCAGCAGGTTGGGCAGTGCTCCCAGCGCCGTGCGATAGTAGGCCATGTACTGGAACGCCTTGCCGTCGGTCAGGCCGCGTGTCTCGAGCACAGCGCGCAGAATTGTGTTGAGAAGCGGCAGCCCCAGCCCGAGTCCGTGCGCCGCCGCGCGGTGCTGCAAAAGGTGCGCCAGCCGGTTGTCCGGCCAGCGGCGCAGGTAGGCGATGAGCAGGTACTCATACAAAAACATCCATGCGGTGTCGCTGACCGCGCCGTTCTCGCCAAACAGCGTCGGGTAGACGATAAGCGGCACAGCCAGCACAGCCAGCAGACCGCGGTGCGCCGGGCGGGACAGCCCGCGCAGCAGGCGGTTGAGCAGCGGCACACAGAGCAAGAGCAGCAGATAGTCCGAGATGAACCACAGCTGCCGCGTGGACGCCGGGAACGCCGCCCAGCGCAGTGCGCCCCACGAGACATCCAGCCCGGCGAGCTTGCACAGCAGCGTCACAGGCACGGTATAGAGCCACAGCGACAGCCACAGCGAGAGCGGGCGGCGGGTCTTATACGGCTGCTCGCACAGGAACCAGCCGCCGATCAGCACAAAGACGCTGCACGCAATGCGCGACCCGCAGCCGATCAGGCAGAACGCGAAGGACGACGGCAGGGTGGTGTAGTCCGCAATGCCGCTCTGCCCGGTCAGATGGTCGCCGATGATGAGCAGCATGCACAGAATGCGCAGCAGCTCCAGATTGCTGCTGCGTGTCGTTTTGCCGGGCATAGGTCACCTCCGTGACATACTTGCCTCCCTCTGCGAGGGAGGTGGCCCGTAGGGCCGGAGGGAGAGAACCTTGCGGCAGCCCGAAATATTTCGGGTTGCCGCGAAGCTCTCTCCCCCACCGCCTGCGGGCGGAGCCCCCTCGCAGAGGGGGCCAAGAATTACTCTTTCTCCAAAAGCACAAGCGCATTTGCCAGCCCGCGCTCATGGGTCAGGCTGACATGAACGGTCAGGCCCTGCTCCCTGACCCAGGCAGCGGCTGCGCCGGTCAGGGCAAAATAGGGCGCACCGCTCTTTTGGCGCAGTACGGCCAGCTCGGGCATGGCAAAGCCGCCCAGACCGGTGCCGGCGGCCTTCAAGAAGGCTTCCTTGGCCGCAAAATTTGCGGCGGCGGTCTCGGCGCGTCGCTTTTCGCCTAAGGATGCCAGCAGGGCCTGCTCCGACGGCGAAAATACGTGGTCGAGAAAGCTCTGCTTCGCCAAACTTTTTTCAAGGCGGCCTGCGTCACACAGGTCGATGCCGACGCCGAAAATCATACGTGCAGGACATAGCCGGCCTTGCGGGGGCCGGGCGTGCGGGTGCCATTGGGCGCGGGATAGCCAAGAATGCAGTAGCCGACGCCGATGTACTTCTCGGGATCAAGGCCCCACTTGGCCAGCAGAGCCTTGCCCTCGGGCGTTTCAAACGTCTCTTTTGCGCGGTTGATCCAGCAGGAGCCCAGACCGATGCCGGACGCGGCCAGCAGCAGATTGCCCATCACAAGGCTGGCGTCCTGCACGCCGTTGGGGTTATTCTTCTCGCCCAGGACCAGCACCGCGGTGGGTGCGCCGTAGAACGGGTCGTTTTGGGTGCCCATGACAGCGGCGTTCAGGCGGGACAGCTCGGCCAGTGTTTCCTTGTCCTGCACAGCGACCATGACGGGGCTCTGCCTGCCCATAGCGGTAGCGGCCCAGGTGCCTGCGGTGGTGACGGCCTCCAGCTCCTCCGCCGTGATCTGCTCCGGCTTATAGGCCCGGCAGCTGCGCCGGGATGCGATAGCGTTGAGGATTTCGTTTTGGATGGACATAGTGGGAACCCCCTTTGTAAATTTCCAGGTGATTTATAATGCAGTATGTAGGGCGGCCAGCCCTCTGGCAGCCGTGGCCGTGTGCGGCGGCGGAAAAGGGGATGCGGATCCCCTTCACTTTACCGCTGCTGCCAGCAGGGCTTCCCGCTCATTGGGCAGTGTGCCCTCCATAACGTCGTTCAGCAGCGTTTGCAGTGTTGCGCCTACGCCCGGCCCGGCGGGGATGCCGATGTCCATCAGATCCGCGCCGTTGACGGCCAGCTGGCGCATGGTGTAGCAGCCGGTCTTGGCCAGCTCGTTCATGCGGCGCTCAAAGGCTGCTACATCGGCGCGGCGGGCGGCAACCTCGGGTGTATTGGCGTGGGCGTCAAGGTCGGCGTATTTCAGCGCACAGAGACGGCGCAGAAAGATCGCCCCGCTGCGGTTCAGCAGCTTTAAAATGCCCACATCGTCGGCGGGCAGCGGTGCGTCGTGCACGGCGATCAGCCCCACCGCGCCGTCCACAAGGTAGGCGGGGGCCTTCAGGCGGCGCAGGATGACCCGCGCCAGCTGCGCACCGCGCTGGTTGTGGCCTTTGAAATGCGCAGCCCCGTCCGGCCCGACGCTGCGGCAGAGCGGCTTGGCAATGTCATGCAAAAATGTGGCCCAGCACAGCACCCGCACGCCGCGGGTGTCCTGCCCGCGCAGGTCCAGTGCGCCCACGGCGGCGGCAGAATGCTGCCAGACGTCGTAGCAATGCCATTTTCCGGGCTGGGTGCAGCCGATGCAGGGCAGGATCTCCGGCACAGCGCCGCTTAAAATCTCGCTGTACTGCGCCAGCGTCTGCCCGGCCCCCGGGGCCAGCAGCAGGCCGTCCAGCTCGGTGTAGAGCCGCTCGGCGCTGACAGTGCGCAGCGTGTCGCGCGCGGCCAGCGCTGCGGCGGCAGTGGCGGGGTTCAGCGCAAAGCCGAGCTTTGCGCTGAACCGCAGCGCCCGCAGGATGCGCAGCGCATCCTCGGCAAAGCGGTCCGCGGGTGTGCCGACGCACCGCACGACACGCGCGGCCAGATCGCTGCGCCCGCCGTACAGGTCGATGACTCCCTCGCCGGGGGCGTAGGCCATGGCGTTGATCGTGAAATCCCGCCGTGCCAGGTCGGCGGCCAGGTCGTCCACAAACTGTACGTTATCGGGGTGGCGGTGGTCGCGGTAGCTGCCGTCCAGACGGTAGGTCGTCATCTCATACGGCTTTCCGTGCAGAATGACGGCCACCGTGCCGTGCTTTTCGCCGGTCAGGATCAGGCGCTGGTCGTGGAACAGCGCCTTCATCTCGTCGGGCCGGGCGGAGGTGCAGATGTCCCAGTCGCCGGGCAGACGACCCAGCAGGCTGTCGCGCACGCAGCCGCCCACCACGTAGGCACTGTGCCCGGCAGCACGCAGCGTCTGCAGCAGTCGGTAGGCGTCGTGCGGCAGACGTATCGTATCGCGGCTCATGCGTTCCCCTCCCCTCTCGCGGCGTTTCCGGCGGTTATTCTGCGGCGCGGGTCCACTCCTGCGTCAGGTCTACGATGCAGGCCAGGCTGTCATCCTCGTCCTTCAGGGAGTTGACCTTGGCGGCGGCCTTTTCGGCGTCCTCCATCCAGGTCAGGATGAAGTAGTTCTCTTCGGGCACGGCGTAGTAGACCCACGCGCCGTCGGCACGCAGCATATCGGGCAGATGGTCGAGCTCGTCGTCCAGCAGGCCCTGGCCCTCCTCGCCGTAGATCATCTCGGGGCCGACCTGCAGAGAGTCGATCACATTGATGCTGGAATTGATGTAGGTGTCGCGGTCAACGGCTTTGTCGCCGGCCTCCCACGCGCTGGCGAACGCCTTGACAAGCAGCTCGCGGACTTCTAATTTATCGTCACCGGGTTTGTACATGATATATTCCCTCTTTTACACTAATATATGAAAACAGTATAGCACAAATTTTACAAATATGGTATGGTTATTTTATGAAAAAGTATTGACCTTCCAGTGGGTGCAGGGTGTAAGGTGAGAGCGAAAGGAGCGTGATGTTATGAACATCAAGCAGGCAGCGGAGCAATCGGGCGTGTCCGCCCGCAATATCCGCTATTATGAGCAGGCCGGGCTGCTGACCCCTGCCCGCAACCCTGAAAATGAGTATCGCATCTATTCGCAGGTGGATGTGCGCGCCCTGAAGTTGATCCGGATGCTGCGCACACTGGATATGCCGGTCGAGGAGATCGGCACGGTGCTGAACGGCACCCTGCCGCTGGCCGAGGCTGCCGAACGCCAGCGCCAACGGCTGGAGGCCGAGCAGCAAAAGCTGGCGGCAGCCGCAGCCTTCTGCACGGAGCTGGCCGCCGGCGAACGAACGGCGGCAGAGCTGGATGTGGACAGTTGCCTTGAGCGGATGGACTCCCCTGCCCCGGCGGGCGGCTGGTTTACCGGCTGGGTGCAGGACTACCGGAAAATGGCGGCAGCCGAGCATAAGCGGCAGTTTACCTTTACGCCGGACACCGCCATTGCAACCCCGCAGGAGTTTACCGCCGAGCTGTTGGCCTGGGCTGCGGGCTGCGGCGAGGAGATCGTCATCACCCACGAGAGCATGGCGCCGCGGTTTATGCTGGACGGCATTGAGTACAGGGCCGTGCGGTATTCGAGTCATGTGCGCAATATCCCGATCCTGCGGGTGCGGTGCGAGGTGTGCGATCCATCGGCGCTGGCGGTGGAGAGTGACCCGAAGCGGCTGCGGGTGCAGAGATTGCTGCACTACGGCCTGCCGATGCTTGTATGCCTTGCATTGGCGGTGGTCTGGGTCTGCACCCGGAATATGCCGCTTTGGCCCGACAAGGCGGCTATGCTGCTGGTGCTGGGCGCTCTCGGCATCGGATACGGCTTCCGCGGGTGGTATCTCTATTACAACGACCGAGGCCAATAAAAAACGGGAGGCAGCGCGGGCTGTCTCCCATTTGATTTATCCCAGCAGCAGCTTGTGCAGTTCCTCTACCGTATCGGCCAGAGCGGCGGCTCCGGCGGTGGTCAGCTCCCCGGCTGTGCCGTAGCCGTAGACAGCACCGATGCAGGGCAGGCCGTTCTTTTTGGCACCCAGCACATCATGCTCGCGGTCGCCGACCATGACAAGGCCGGTCTTGTCGGTGATGCCCGCAGTTTCCAGTGCGTAGGCAATGACCTCGGCCTTGTCGGTGCGGGTCTCATCCAGCGTGGCACCGCAGATGAAATCGCAGTACTGCGCTAAATCGAAGTGCTCCATGATGCGCCTGGCGAACGCCTCGGGCTTGCTCGTCGCGAGGATGACGGTTTTCCCGGCAGCCTTCAGATCAGCCAGCAGGGCCGGGACGCCCGGGTAGACCTCGTTCTCAAACAGGCCCTTCGTGGGGAAATACTCCCGAAAGGCGCTGACGGCGCGGTCTGCGTCGGCGGCGTCCAGCCCCATCAGCTCCCGGAAGGAGGCGATAAGCGGCGGGCCGAGAAAGCGGCGCAGCGTTTCCTCGCCGGGGATAGGCAGTCCCAGCTTGCGGCAGGCGTAACGCACCGAGTTTAAAATGCCCGGCGCGGAGTCGGTGAGCGTACCGTCCAAATCGAACAAAATAACATCGTAATTACGCATAAAACTTCCTTAATTGAACTTGAAGATCTTCTGGGCGATGCGGTAGCCGCCGATGCTGATCTTGCTGCCCAGCCAGCCGGGCAGGTTGCAGCCCTCCGCCACCGAGAAGCGGCAGCGGCGGTAGAGGTGGCCGTCGTGTGCCTTGAGGTCATCCCACAGCTGGCGGCGCTTGGCCAGTGCCTCCTTGCTGCCGTCCAGCGTCAGGAAGATGCTGGAGATCGCCATCATCATCGAGAAATAGTTCAGCATGTAGGCACGCAGCTTGGCCTGCTCCGGCGGCAGGGCGTAGACATCGACTGCGTTCATCATAATGCGGGTGACGCGCAGCTGCTGGTCAACGCGCTTGATCATGTTGGCCTCGTTGACGCTCTGATCCTCGCGCCCGATGAAGTAGCGGTAGAGGTCAAGGTTCATGTAGTAGATGGTTTTGACCTGCGGCAGCGGCTGGTAGACAAAGATGTTGTCCACATAGAAGGTGTGCTTGGGCAGCTCCATGCCGCTGCGGCGCAGCACCTCGGTGCGGTAGATGACGCTGTGCATCAGGATGTTTTTGTTCGGCGGGAACTTGCCGATCTCCTCCCAGGTGAAAACGCGGCCTTCGGGCAGGATGCCCTTGTAGTCGACGATGTTGCGGGTGTTGTCGACCACATGCTCGTAGACATAGTTGGCCATCATCAAATCAAGCGGCTGCTCGTCGTTGAGGTGGGCGCGCAGCTCGGCCAGGACCTGCTGCAGGGCATCGGTGTCGAGCCAGTCGTCGGAGTCGACGACCTTGAAGTAGACGCCGGTGGCATTGCGGATGCCCTGGTTGACGCCCTCGCCGTGGCCGCCGTTCTCCTGATGAATGACGCGGACGATGGTGGGGTACTTTTCGGCGTAGGCGTCGGCAATTTTGCCGGTGTCATCCTTGGAGCCGTCATCCACAAGGATGATCTCGGCGTCCTCCCCCGCGGTGAGCAGGGTCTCGATGCAGTGATCCATATAGGCAGCCGAGTTGTAGCACGGCACGGTAAAGGTGATGAGTTTCATAGGTCGCTCCTTTTGAAAGGCATAATATACTTATTATAGAATACCGTGTTTTGACGAAAAAAACAAGAGGGAGTTTTGAAAGATGCCGCACGGTAGAGGCCGGGCATGCCCGGCCCCTACCTACACTACGATTCACGCCGCTCTTTTATTGCAAAACAAACCCCCACCCCGGTGCGGGGCTTGCGGGCCGCACCGGGGTGGGGGTTGTGGGATTCAGACGGCTTTAAAAAAGATCGTTGCGGTTGAAATTGTGGACGCCTGACGGAATCACGTCATTGTAAACATCCTCCGGCAGTCCGTAGGGACGTTCGGGATCCAAAAACCCGTGCATCCATTCGGCTAAAGTGTGCAGCTTCAACATAGTAACCCCGTCTCCTTTCCTAGTGTAGGGCTAAGTGTTCCGGGGGCTTTCGCTCCCCTCTTTCTGTCTTTATTATATGCGAAAGGCCGGACTTTTGCAAGCTGCATTTTGTACAAACTTACAAAAGTTATTTGTATATTTTAAACTATTTCGGCATAGTGTACATACGGACGTTGCGAGTGTGCGCATTACGCGGACAGTTCCTCCCATGCCTCCTGCATGGTGTCTGCTGAAAAAAGGAACTCTCCATTCTCGGTAAAGACTTCGATGTGGCCGCTGACGTATCTGAACTGCTGGGTCATGGTGGATACCGCCTTTCTGTGTCCGGTTTTGCTTTCCATGCTTTTATTATACCAGACAGGCAGTACGATAATTTGGACTTTAATGCCGGGAAGCAGATTTTTGAGGGTGATAAACGGTACTTTCAACACTGCGCAGCACAAAAATGACCCACCCGCACAGCAAAAACCAGTAAGCGGTGTATTTGGGGCAGACCAGCCCGGCCAGATTGCCCCACTCGTCGGCGTAATCCCAGACGGCGGTGTGAAGCACGCGGCGGCAGACTGCGCCGACGGCCAGCTCCAGCCCGCTGACGCCCGCCGCCCCGACAGCCGCCGCCGGGCCCAGCGGCAGCGGACGATCCGCCAGCGCCTGCAAAAGGCAGAGACAGACCCCGCCGGTCAGAAACATCGTCCAGTGCGTGGTGCCGCGCCAGGCCAATTCCAGCGCGGCATACGCCCCGCCGCCGAGCAAAAACAGAGAAGCACGTTCCAGCATACAAAATCCCCCTGCACAAGCTGTATAGCCACAGTATGTGCAGGGGGCGCGGGTTGTAACCGTTTTGTAAGGATGGTGGGAGTTTTTGGGAAAAAATGCCTTCCCCCTTGGGGGGAAGCCAGAGATCTTTATTTCGACAGCTTCTTCAGCAGCGCGCTGCGGGTATCCCACAGCTTCTGGCTCAGGTCAACGTAGTAGCGGTGGGGGTTCTCGAAGCGCTTGACCTCGTCCCAGAGGGTGTTGACCTGCGCCTTGCAGAACTTCTTGATGTCGTCCAGGCTCGGGGAGCTGTAAACGCGCTTGCCGTTCTCGTAAATCGGGGTGGACAGGCAGCGGGCCGTGCAGTTGACGTAGGTGCATTCCTTCCAGGTCTCTATCGGGTCAAACAGCGTGATGCCGTGCTGCGTCTCGACGACCTCGTCGGCCATCGTGATAAGGTCGGCCATCGCCTTGCCGTCCTGGTCGTAGATACGCCAGACCTTTTTCAGGCAGGGGATCGTCATCTTCTCGGCGGATTCGGACAGCTTCATCTTCGGGGTGTAGCTGCCGTCGTCCTCCCTGACGGCGGCCAGCTTGTAGACGCCGCCGAACACAGGGTCGCTCTTGGCCGTGATCATGTTCTCGCCGATGCCGAAGCTGTCCACGCGGGCACCCTGCAGGATCAGGTCGCGGACGATGTACTCATCCAGAGAGTTGGACGCGCAGATCGTGCAGTCGGGGTAGCCGGCCTCGTCCAGCATCTTGCGGGCTTTCTTGGACAGGTAGGCAATATCGCCGGAGTCGATGCGGATGCCCTTCGGGCGCTTGCCCATCGGCTTCAGGACCTCGTCAAACACCTTGATGGCATCGGGTACGCCGTGGCGCAGCACGTTGTAGGTGTCCACCAGCAGCACGCAGGCGTCGGGGTACATCTCGGCGTATTTCTTGAAGGCGTCGTACTCCGTCGGGAACATCTGCACCCAGCTGTGGGCCATCGTGCCGGAGGCCGGGATGCCGAAGTCACGCGCGGCCATGACGCAGGAGGTGGAGCCGCAGCCGCCGATGTAGGACGCGCGTGCGCCGAAGTAGGCGGCGTCATACCCTTGCGCGCGGCGGGCACCGAACTCCATGACCGGGCGGCCCGCGGCGGAGCGCACGATGCGGTTCGCCTTGGTGGCGATCAGGCACTGGTGGTTGAAGGTGACGAGCAGCAGCGTCTCGAGCAGCTGGCACTCAATGGCCGGGCCCTCGACGGTGACGATGGGCTCCTGCGGGAAGATGGGCATGCCCTCCTCAATGGCCCAGATATTGCAGTGCAGCTTGAAGTTGGCAAGATAGGTGAGGAACTTCTCGTCAAACGCCTTGGTGGAGCGCAGATAGTCGATGTCCTCGCCGGTAAATTTCAGGTGATCCACGGCGTCGATGAACTGCTGCAGACCGGCCATAACGGCGTAGCCGCCGCCGTCCGGCACGCGGCGGAAGAACATATCAAAGACGGCGATCTTATCCACATATCCCTCGTCCAGATAGCCCGCCGACATCGTCAGCTCATAGAAATCGGTCATGGTGGTCAGATTGCGTTTTACATCCAGCATGGGTAAACCCTCCTGTATATGCGGCTCAGCGTGTCTTGCGTGAGGCGAGCAGGACGCGGCCGGCAATATATATTCCATAGCAGCCAACGACGAAGAGCGTCAGCGCAATGACGACTTTGAAGTATGTGCTTGAAAAAAAAAGGCTCACGCGCGAAAGCGTGTACAAAACCTGATTGCGCGAGACATCGCTGCCCGCGATTAAATCGGCGGTGCCGATGACCTCGCCCTGGATCGTCAGCGTGACGGTGCCGACGACGTCGCCCTGCCTGATGGGCGCGGCCAGCTCGTCCGGCACATTGAACACCGGCTCGGTCAGCGCAGCGCCGCCCGCGGCGGGCAGCAGGGTCATCATATTGTCAGCCGGATAAAGCATGACGGTGTCCGTCTGGGTCGAGTAGGCGACCCGGACCTCGGTGATGGGCTGGGTCGTGTCCAGCGCCGGGGCGATGGTGTAGGTGTCGAACACCCAGTCCATGATCGTGCCGGTCTCCGCCAGTGCGGGGCGCATGCCCTCGGGGTCGGCGTCGTAGGGCACGTTCAGCAGTACGCTGATGTAGCTCTCGCCGTTCTGGCTGTGCCAGCCCGCAAAGTTCTGCCACTCGCCCAGGCTGCCGGTCTTGCCGCCCCTGGTGTAGTCGCGGTGGTAGCTGCTGTTGGTCACGAGCTTGTCGGTATTCTGGATGATATAGGTGCCGGGCGTCGTGTAGCGGTCATTTGTGCCCATGTCGTAGCTGGGGGTGGCGATGACCGTGGCGAACACATCGTAGGCCGTCAGGGCGCGCAGGATGAGATAGGCGTCCCGCGCCGTCGTGATGTTGTTGGGGTTCAGCCCGCAGGGATCGACAAACGTTGTGCCCGTGCAGCCCACGGCCTTCGCCTCGTCGTTCATCATGGCGACGAAGTTGTCGATGCTGCCGCCGCCCATGTAGTCGGCCACGATGTAGGCGGCCTCGTTGCCGCTGGGCAGCAGCATGGCGTAGAGCAGGTTGCGCAGGCTCTGGGTCTCGCCCCGGCGGATGTCGGCGGTGGAGGCGTTCGTGCTTTGCTCCCAAATTAAATCGTAGATGTAGCTTGGCGCGGTCAGGCTGATGGAGTCGAGCTGATCCTGGTAATTTTCCAGCAGGAGCAGTGTCGTCATCATCTTGGTCAGGCTGGCGGCGGAGAGCTGGGTCTCGCTGTTTTTCTCGTACACGACGATGTTGGTGTCGAGGTTGACGACATACCCGGCGGGAGCTGTCAGCGCAGGCGCGGTGTCAAAGAGGGAGTCACTCTCCCCTGCCGCGTCCTCTGCCGCGACGGGCAGCGCCAGCATCAGAACGAGCACGAAGGAAAATAAAATCGCGCAGAATTTTTTCATAGGCAAGATTTCCTTTATAAAGTTACCTATCAGTATAGCAAATTTGAAGGGAAAATAAAAGGGATAGAAAGGAATTTATCGCGGCTGTTTGCGGGAATGGGGCGGCTTTCCGGTCCGCCGCTGTAGGGGGCGGCGTCCCCGACGCCCCGCAGAGCAGAGTGCCTTCCCCCTTGGGGGAAGGTGGGCGCGGCCCCGCCCGCGCTCGGATGAGGGGGAACTTGCCGGGAAATCCCGCTTGCGGATTGCCTGTGGGAAACTCTGCCCTCATCAGCCGCCTGCGGGCGGCAGCTTCCCCCGAGGGGGAAGCCAAAGAAGGCTGCTAATTCATCGCCCCTGCCGTCTCAAACAACCGCTCCACCTCATCGGACAGCGCACGGTGCGCGGGGTCGATCAGATTCGGGTCCTTGGCCAGCAGGGCCTTGGCTTCGTCCTGCGCGACGCGCAGCGTGCGGGTGTCCTGCACTAAATCCGCCACCCGCAGCGTCGGCAGACCGTGCTGCGCCGAGCCAAAGAAATCACCCGGGCCGCGGGTCTCCAGATCATACTTCGCCACGGCGAAGCCGTCCGACGTGCGGCACAGAAATTGCAGCCGCTCGCGCACCGCGTCGTTGCCGTTGTCGGAAATCAGAATGCAGCAGGAATCCGCCGCGCCGCGCCCCACGCGCCCGCGCAGCTGGTGCAGTGCCGACAGGCCGAACCGCTCGGCATTCTCAATGACCATGACCGTCGCGTTCGGCACGTCAACGCCGACCTCGATGACTGTCGTCGAGACAAGCACGTCCAGCTCACCGGCCTTGAATCTCTGCATGACATCGTCCTTTTCCTTTGGCTTCAGCTTGCCGTGCAGCAGGCCGATGCGCCGGTTGGGCAGCAGTGCGCAGGCGGTCTCGGTGTAGTAGGTCGTGACGGCCTGCAGATCGCCCATGGCTTCGTTTTCCTCGATGGCCGGGCAGACGATGTAGACCTGATGCCCCGCCGCGATCTGCTTGTCCAGAAAGCCGTACATGTCGCGGCGCTTTTTGCCGGTGATGAACCACGTTTTGATGGGCTTGCGGCCCGGCGGCAGCTCGTCCAGCACCGAAATATCCAGGTCGCCGTACATGAGCAGCCCCAGCGTGCGCGGGATGGGCGTGGCGCTCATGACCAGCAGGTGCGGGCTTTGTGCCTTGCCCGCCAACAGGCCGCGCTGCCGCACGCCGAAGCGGTGCTGCTCGTCCACGATGGCGAGGCCGAGATTTTTAAATTCCACGGTGTCGGTCAGCACGGCATGCGTACCTACGACTAAATTTGCCCGCCCATCGGCGATAGCCTCCAGCGCGATGCGCTTCTCCTTCGCTTTCATGCCGCCGACCAGCAGCGTGACGTTGACGCCGAACGGCTCGAGCCGGTCCGCCAGCGTGGCGGCGTGCTGGCGGGCTAAAATTTCCGTGGGGGCCAGCATGGCGCTCTGCCAGCCGTTCTGCGCGGCAAACCAGATGGCCGCGGCGGCCACCAGCGTTTTGCCGCTGCCGACGTCGCCCTGCAAAAGCCGGTTCATCGGCACGTCGCCGCAGAGATCGGCCAGAATTTCCTCGGTGGAGCGCTTTTGCGCACCGGTGGGCGGGTACGGCAGGCTGCGCCAGAACGGGCCGAGGTCCAGCGGGTGCATGGGGGCGCTGGTCTTGCGCCGCCCGTGGCTGCGCAGCAGGAAGATGCCGATTTGGAGCAGGTACAGCTCCTCAAAAATCAGCCGCCGCCGCGCCGCGGCAAGGTCGTCCGCGTTTTTGGGCGCGTGGATGCCCCGCACGGCCTGCGCCTTGGCGGGCATCCGGTAGCGGGTCAGCAGCTCGGGCGGCAGCGGGTCCACAAGCTGGTCCGCGAACGCCAGTGCTGCATGGGCACAGCTGGCGTGGCGGCTGGCGGGCAGACCGTCGGTGCCGGGATAGACCGCCACAAACGGGCAGTCAGCGACCTGGGCCTCGGTGCGTACCAGCGGGTGCAGCAGCTCGCGGCGGGTCAGCGCCCCGCCGATGCGCCCCTCAAAGTAGTAGGTCTCCCCCACTTCCAGCTTGTCCGCCGCGTAGGGCGCATTGAACCACGACAGTGCCAGAATACCGGAATCGTCCGCCGCCAGCACCCGGTTCATGACCCGCCCGCCCTTGACGCGCCGGGCGGGCTCCTTTTGCAGCACGGTTGCGCGGACGCAGCATTCCACGTCATACGGCGCAGACACGACGGTGTAGGGCTGCGTGTAGTCGATGTATTTGCGCGGATAGCACAAAAGCAGGTCGCGGATCGTGAGGATGCCGAGCTTCTCAAATTTTTTGGCGAAGGCCGGGCCAACGCCCTTGAGGAATTGGACGGAATCGTTGATGGTGGACATGGGGGCCTCCTTTCTTTGGGATGGCGGGCAGCAATGGGATGTGGTGCGGGAGGGATGAATCTCTCCCCTACGACTGGCGAAAGGCTTGCAGCTTGCGTTTGTAAGGGGCGGCGTCCTCGACGCCCCGCGGAGGGGTCAAGACCCCTCCCTACGAAGCAAAAGATAAATGGGCGGTAATGGCAAGGCTGCGGGCCGGGCATGCCCGGCCCCTACAGGGCAGTGATGTAAAGTGGAGATCATCGCGGAAACAGCAGTCGTTCACCCCTGCGGGGGTTCGGGGGCGCTTGGCGGCGCACAACGAGCGCCGCCAGTTTGCTGCGCAAACCCGCTCGTGCGGTTGTTTGCCCCGCAGGGGCAAACATTGCTCGCTCCCCAGTTTCGCTGCGCTCAACTGTGGCCCCACGCTCGCAACCCCGCAACACCCGAATTTAAGGTGGAGGAAGGCTCGGCGGCGTTAAGAACGGACAGTAATACTGCGTCCGTTTAGCCGCCGAGACTTCCGACCTCCGCTTTGGGGTTCCTAGGGGCGTGCAGCCCCTAGGTCGCGGGTCCGCTGCGTCGAAACAGCGGCAATTTTCTTTGGTTCTTTCTTTTGTTGGCAAAAGAAAGAACGAGTTCCCGGGAGGCAGCCGTCCCCGGTCCGGCCACGTACCAAAAAAGGCGAACTCGGAACATCCCCAAATTCGCCTTTTTAATGTTATAACGTCCGAATTACTCCACAGAGATCATGTAGTAGTACACGGGCTGGCCGCCGCTGATGTGGCTGACCTCGACACTGCCGCCGCACTTGGTGCGCACCAGATCGGTCGTCTTTTCGGCGTCCTCGTCGCTGACGTCGCAGCCGGAAATGACCGTGATGAACTGGGTGTCCTTCTTCTTCATGGAGCGGGCCAGACGATAGGTCATCTTGACCAGGTCGGTGCCGGTGGCAACGATTTTGCCGTTCTCCAGCGCCATGATCTCGCCCTTCTTGATGGGCTTGCCGTCAAACTCGCTGTCGCGGGCGGCATAGGTGATCAGACCCGTGCTGACGCGGTCCGCCGCCTGCATCATGGCAACGGCGTTCTCCTCCGGCTTCAGGTCGGGGTCAAAGTTCAGCATGGCGGTCATGCCCTGGGGCACGGTGCGGGTGGGCAGCACGATGACCTTGCGGTCCGCGAGCTTCTGCGCCTGCTCGGACGCCATGATGATGTTCTTGTTGTTGGGCAGAACGAGCACGGTCTTGGCGGGCACGCTCTGGATGGCGGCGAGGATGTCCTCGGTGGAGGGGTTCATCGTCTGGCCGCCGCTGACAACCGCGTCCACGCCCAGGTCGCCGAACACAGCCTTCAGGCCCTCGCCCGCGGCCACGGCCACAAAGCCGTACTCGCGCTCGGGGTCAACGGCGGCGTAGGTGAACTCGCTGTCCTTCTTCTCCTCGGCCTCGGCCTGCTTCTCCAGACCCTTCGCCTGCTTCTGGCGGGCGAGGAACTGCTCGTGCATGTTTTCAATTTTAAAATTGGTCAGGTAGCCGTACTTGATGGCCTCGCTCAGCATCATACCGGGGTCGGAGGTGTGGACATGGCAGTTGGCAACGTCGTCGTCCTCGATCACAACAACGGAGTCGCCGTTGGACTCAAGGAAGGCGCGCAGGCGGGTAACGCTGGCATCGGCATCCTTGTGCAGCAGGAACTGGGTGCAGTAGCCGTTCTTGATGTCCTCGACCTTCATCAGGTCGTCGGCAAAAACGCCCTTGCCTGCGGCTTCGCTGGATACCTTGGGTTTGGCGGCGACCTCGGCACCGGCGATGATCTCGCCGCCGTCGAACACCTGCTTCATGCCCTCAAAGATCAGCATGATGCCCTGACCGCCGGCGTCCACGACACCGGCCTTTTTCAGCACGGGCAGCAGGTTCGGGGTGTCGTCCAGCGCGGCCTGACCGGCCTGCAGCGTGGCGTCCCACATGGCAGGAACATCCAGCTCGGTGCACTCGGCGGCCTTCTCGGCAGCCAGACGGGAGACGGTCAGGATCGTGCCCTCGGTGGGCTTCATGACGGCCTTGTAGGCGGCCTCGACACCCTGCTGCAAGGCGGCAGCCAGGTCAGCGGAGGATGCCTCGGTCTTGTCCTTCAGCGCCTTGGAGAAGCCGCGGAACAAAAGGCTCGTGATAACGCCGGAGTTGCCGCGGGCGCCGCGCAGCATGGCGGAGGCAGCGGTCTTGCTGGCCTCGGCCACGGTGCAGCTGTCGGGCATGGCCTCAAGCTCGGCGCGGGCGGCGCCGATGGTCATGCTCATGTTCGTGCCGGTATCACCGTCCGGAACGGGGAAAACGTTCAGCTCATCCACGCGGGTGCGCTGGTTGGCAATGTTGTTGGCGCCGGAAAGAATGGCGTCGCGCAGGGTCTGGCCAGTAATCATGGTTTCGTTACACCTCATATTTTTTGGGTAAAACAGTCTTTAGTCGGCAATGACGTCGTCCACGTAGACATCGATGCGGGCGACCTTTAAGCCGGTGGCAAGTTCAACTTCGTCCTTGACGCGGTGGGTGATGCTTTGGGTGATGGTCGAGATGTTCAGACCGAACCCGACCTTGATATGCAGGGCGATGACCAGCTTGCCGGCCTCCTGCGTGACGGTGACGCCCTTCGGCGGCAGGCTGCCGGTGCGCAGGGCGCTGCGCACAACGCTTTCAGCCGGGGCCTGACCCATGGCAGCAATGCCGTAGCACTGCTTGGCGGCCTGCTCCACCAGGCCGGAGAAGTAGTCATTCGTCAGCGAAATATGTCCATAGGGATTGACCTTGGTGATCATCTGCGATCCTCCTTTTCAGGGTTAGCTGCGGCTAAGCCCGCAGCTGCACTATATGAATCTTTAGCTATTATACACCATTTTTCCCCGCTTGAACAGGGCATTTCGGAGAAATTTATTTTGGCGCGTGGATTTAACATTCCATTCACAAAGTTTACAGCGCAAGAGTATATACTGTTTACAGAAGTATGACAACCTTACCAAAGGAGTTCGGTTTAAACCATGAACCTTTTATTCTTTTTGACACCCAAGCAGGACGTCCTGTACATTTACGAGGATTTCACCCTGCGCCAGACGCTGGAAAAATGGTCCAACCAGCGCTACGCCACCATCCCTGTTCTGAAGCGCAACGGCGAGTATGTCGGCAGCATCACCGAGGGCGACATCCTCTGGGGCATGAAAAATCTGCACGGGCTGGACCTTGAGGCCAGCGAGGACGTGCCGATTTCCAGCTTCCCCCGCCGCCGCGATTACAAGGCCGTTACCGTGACCACCGACATGCCGACGCTTTTAAAGGCAGCCATCGAACAGAACTTTGTGCCGGTGGTGGATGACCGCAATGTGTTTATCGGCATGGTGCGCCGTACCGTGCTGCTGCGGGAGCTGTACGACAAATATACGACCCTGCCGACGGATAAGCGCTTCAAGGGCAGCCACCCGCCGATGTAAGGGCTTGCAATCCGCCGCGCGTTGCGGTATAATCAGCACAACGGACAGAGAGGTCGCACAGGACTTCTCTGTTTTATTTTTTACAGTGAGGTGTGAACGCTTGCGCGGGGGCTGGCGGCTATGGCCGTCTCGGAGGATGGACTGACGGAGGCCGTATGTCTGCCGGATAAAAGGTTCGTCTGGGCTGTGCAGTGGCACCCCGAATTTTCGTTCCGCGTGAATGAGGACAGCCGAAAGATTTTTAAGGCGTTTATAGAAAGCTGCTGAAACAAAAAGCCGCTGCAGCACAGGCTTCTGTGCTGCAGCGGCTTTTTTGTGCGAGGCATCTGCCGTATGCGCGGGTCGATGACGAGCATCGGCCCGGCAGGGCCTTACGCGGTTTTCTTTGCCGCGGCCTTCTTCTTTTTCTTCTTGCGGGCGATGAACAAAATCACCAGCAGCAGTGCGGCTGCGGCGCCGCAAGCCGCCGCGAGCAGGGGCACCTTGCTGGCGGGCATCTGCACAGCGGCGAAGGCCGTCGTACCGGCGGGGGCGGTGCAGGTCAGATAGCTGCCGTCCACGCTTGTGTCGGCCTGCTGCCAGCCTGCGTCGGTCCTTACCCACAGCACGGTGTTGTCCGTTGTCTCCGGCGGCATATAGCGCAGCGTGTGGCCGGTGTCGGCGGGCAGCTCCAGGCCCCACGCTTCCACCAGCGTGCCGGGGGTATCGGGCGCGTCGTCCACCTCATGGAGCATCAGCTCGTCGGTGGTGTCGAAGCTGCCCTCCACCAGCACAAGGGAGCGTTCACCGCGCTTTTCCTGGCTCTGGCGGACCGTGTTCATGTCGCTGTACTCGGCGTGGATCGTCGCGTCAAACGTCATGCCGGTCAGATCCACATCCTCCCAGCTGCCGTACTGGCCCTGGTGGTTGGGAACCGGCGGCAGCTGATCCGTCGGAAAGTCGCTGCCGTACGGGATGTGGTATTCCTGGACCAGCGAATCCTCGTCGGTCACAAAGCGGACGCAGATGCTGCCGAAATCGCCGGGCAGATTTTCCTGCGCGACGAAATCCTCGTAGGCCAGCGGTTCGGCAATGCCCTGGTAGCTGACGCTGTCGATGCCCGCGACACCCCCGTCCACGAAGGTGTTGCCGGTCACGCTGCCGTCCAGCGGGTCGTCCACGATACCGGCAATCGCACCGATCTGTTCGGCAGCGTTGTCGATCATGACCATGGCGCGGCAGTTTTCGATGGTGGCACCGCTGCCGACAATGCCGCCGACCTGCTTTGCACCGGACAGGCGGCCCTTGGCGCAGCTCTCGCGGATCGTGGACTTGCTGATACCGGCCACGCCGCCGACGCCGGTGGCGTCCTCGGCATCGAGGGTGCCAAAGCCTTTGCAGTCGATGACAGAGCCCATCTCGGCGTCGCCGACGATGCCGCCCGCGTTCTGTTTTTTGGCGCTGACCGTGCCGTAGTTTGTGCAGTCACGGGTGACGACGCGGGTCTTGAAGGTAAAGTTCAGCGACTCGCTGCCCGCGGTGGTGTAGTCGTCCTCGGGGTCCAGATCGTTCTCGCGGGCCATTGCACCGGTAATGCCGCCGGCGTTGAGGTCGGCATTGACCGTGCCGCTGTTGATGCAGTTCGAGACCTTGGCCTCGACGTCGTCATCGGTGTCGTCATCGGAAACATCGTCTACGATGTCGTCTGTATCCCGGTTGACATTCTCGCCGGCACCGGACAGCGTCTGGCCGATCTTGTTGATCTGCTTCGAGATCGCCTTCACGTCGTTGATCAGCGCCTGGCTGTTGCTGCTGGCGTTGTTGTTCAGGCTGCTGACGATGTCGCCCATGCTGGTCAGGCTGCTGCTCAGATCGTTGCGGCTGGCCGTGATGGCGTCGCGGTTCGTCAGCTCGACCTTTGGAATTTCGACGTCCACGGAGTCCGGCAATGCATCCGAAATGTCATTGAGCACATCCTTTGTGTCGGGCAGGTCGTCAAGATCCTCGGTGATGTGCGTATAGTCCGGGTCGATCGGATAGCGCTCGTCCGGCTTTGTGGCAACGCCGTCGTCCTCGCTGACAACGGTGCTGTCAGCGGAATCGTCAACGGCTTCGGGGCCGGGCTGCCCGTGGGAGGTGCGGTCCGCCTCGCTGCCCTCTGCGGCGGGTTCCTGTGCGGGTTCCTGTGCGGGGGCAGTGTCCTGCGCTGCCGTACTGTTTTCGTTAGGCGTGGAGAGGTCAGCACTCTGCGCGGGCTCCTCCGAGGGGGACAGCGTGTAATTCGGATCGACAGGGTCGGTGTCAGACGGGGGCGTCGCTTCGCTGTAGTCGATGACTGTGTCCGAGTCCGCGGCATTGTCTCCGTCGCCCGCGTCGGGCAGGTTGGTATTCTTGAGGTCCTGCTTGAACTGACTCAAGTCGGTCTTGACGGTCTGGGAACTGATGGACACGCCGTTTTCGGCCTGCTTCAGCAGATTCTCAATGGCATTGCGGGAGCTGGTCACGTTATTCTTCAGCGCTTCGAGCTGGTTGGAAAGGTCACTGCTGGCGGCGCTGGCGTCATCGCAGGCGCGGTTGACCAGCGTCTGCAGCGTGCTCATCTCGTCGGAAAGCTCCTGCAGCGTGTCCTTTGTGTATTCAAGCGTGCTGCTCGGCTCCATCTGGCCGACGATGCCGCCGCCCTCCTTGCGGGCGTAGACAGTGCCGTAGTTGACGCAGCCCTCAATGTAGCCGGTCTGGCTGCCCGCGATGCCGCCGACGTTGTAGCCCATGTGCTGGTAGCCCACGGTGCCGCGGTTCATGCAGGCGCGGATGACACCGCTGGACTGGCCCGCAATGCCGCCGATGTCGGTGATGTCGGCGACGTTCTCGGTGCCGATCAGGTCGTTCAGCGTCAGCGAGGAAAGGTCGATGTCGTTCTGCTCCACCGTCGTGTTGACGCTGGAGGTGTTCGTGCAGTTGGCAATGATGCCGTGATTTTCACCGGCGATGCCGCCGATGAAGTGCGCACCGTAGACGCTGCCCGTGGTTGTGCAGCTTTCGATGACGCCGGCGGCCAGATTTGTGCCCGCGATGCCGCCGACAACGGACGCGCCGGAGGACACGCCCTCAAAGCGGCAGTTGTGCAGCGTACCGGCGTTGCTGCCTGCAATGCCGCCCACGGTGGAGCGGCTGCCGGTGGGCATAGAGCGGCCCCGGATGACAAGGTCGCGGACGTTGGCCCCCTGCTGCACATAGCGGAAGAAGCCGATGACCGAGCCGTCATCTACAAGGCTCAGGCCGGAGATCGTGTGGCCCTGCCCCTCAAATACGCCGCTGAAGGACGGGATGCCCGCAAAGCCGCTGCCGGTCAGTTCCAGATCGGCGTCCAGATAGACGGTGCGGTTTTTGCTCCAGCTGTCCAGGCGGCAGGAATCGGCCAGCTGCAAAAGGTCATCGACGGTGCCGATATGGAAGGTCTCCTTTTCGGCGGTGTCGGCGGTCTCGCTCTCCCCTTCCGCAAAAACGGGCAGGGTCAGCGCCAGCACAAGGCAGAGCGCCAGCAGCGCAGCCCAGAGGCGGCGCGTCAGGTCAGAAATGCGGTTCATTCAGCGTCGCCTCCCTTCGTGTCAGTGTCGGGCGTATCGGGTGTGCCTGGTTCGGGGGCACCGTCCTCGGATTCGTGGATGTTCTTCTCCGACAGGTACATGTCGGGCTTGTCAACGGTAAATTCGGTGCCGGTGGCAATGTTCGCACTGAACTGGCCGTGCAGCACGCCCTTGATGTCAGCATCTACGACGCCGTTGATGTAGCCGCGCACGCGGCCATTGACGTGTATTGTGCCGCTGGCCGTGCGGGCCATACCGGCAACGCCCTTCATCTCAAAGCTCGTGCGCTCGATGATGGTGTCGCCCAGGATCAGGATCTGCGGCAGGACGAACAGAACCAGAAGGATGGAAACGATCGTGCCGCGGCCCAGGCAGGTACCGATGGCGGCGATAACGGGGTTCGTGGTCAGCACGCTGATCAGAATACCCGCAGATGCCAGAATGGAGCCGGAGGTGAAGATGGTCGGGAACGACTCGTTCAGGGCTGCGACGATGGCCTCCCGCGGGCGCATGACTTTCTTCAGGTCGGTGTAGTGGCTGGAGATAACGATGGCGTAGTCGATGTTTGCACCCATCTGAATGGAGTTGACGATCAGGTAGCCGAGGAAGTACAGCGGGGTGTGCTGCAGGTACGGCACCGAGAAGTTGATCCAGATACTGCCCTGAATGACGATGATCAGCAGCACGGGCAGACCCGCGGACTTGAATGTGAACAGCAGGACCAGGATAACGAACAGCGCGGACAACACACTGATCAGCAGGTTATCCTCGCCGAAGGAGCTGGACAGGTCCATGGCGCTCGTCGTATTGCCGACAACGTAGAACGAATCGGTGGCGTAGTATTTGCCGATGATGTCGTGCATCTTGTTGACGAAAGCGAACGTCTCGTCGGTCTCCTCGGGCAGGTTCAGATAGACGACCATACGGCTGTAATCGTCGCTCTGCAGCTGCTTCTGGGCTTCATCGAGCTGGTCGAACAGGTCGTCCAGCGTGTCCTGCACATCGCCCGAGAGCGTGATGTTGCCGTCGTGCATCTCCTGTTCCAGGAACCTGAACATGTCGTAGATCGGAACTTTATAATCGTCCAGGCCATTGATGATCTCGCCGTACTCGTCATGGTCGACGGCGTAGGCGCCGTACAGTGCCTTGGCAACCTCGAAGTCGAGGTCGGCCATCTCGGCCAGCTGGCGCGGTGTCACAGCGTCGGTCAGCATATAGCCGTCCATCGCTTCAATGTTGGCCAGACCCATCGTGGATTTGACCTCGGCGCAGGCGTCCAGCTCGTCGAGGATCCTGCCCTCGGACTCATAGTCGCCCGACGGTACAATGACGGCTACCATGTTGCTGGAACCGAAGGTGTTTTTGATTTTCTGGTAGGCGATCTGGCGCTCGCTCTGCTTGGCGGTGACCAGGTCGGTGTAGGTGTAGCAGTAGGGGCACAGGTTGGCAAAGACCGCCGCCGCCACGATGATGACGCCGAAGATCGGCGGGATGATAAAGCGGGTCTTGATGTCGAACTTGCCGACGGCGGTGATCTTGGGAATCAGGTTTTTGTGGCGGGTCTTGTCGATCAGCTTGCTGAACAGCACCAGCAGGCCGGGCATCAGCGTAAAGACACAGAGCATACTGAACAGGATAGCCTTGATCAGGACCGTAGCCAGGTCGCGGCCAATGCCGAAGTGCATGAACGCCAGTGCGGCCAGGCCGCTGATCGTCGTGAGCGAGGAGGAAGAAATCTCCGGGATAGCCTTGGAAAGCGCGGCAATGCAGGCCTCGCGGGTGGGCAGCGTCTCATGCTCATCACTGAAACGGTGGCACAGAATGATGGCGTAGTCGATGGCCAGCGCCAGCTGCAGTATGACGGTGACTGAGTTGGAGATGAAGCTGATCGTGCCGCACAGGAAGTTTGTGCCCATGTTCAGCAGCGCCGCCGCGCCGAAGGTCATGAGGAGGACCGGGACCTCGGCATAGGAGCGGGAGGTCAGCGTCAGCACGACGACGATGATGATGGCCGCAATGATGACGATGACGAGCATTTCCGATTGCAGGTCCGCGGAGGAATCGTAGCCGACCTCGGAATAGATCGAGGTGTCGTAGCTGCCCTCAAGCTCGTCGCGGATCTCCTGCAGGGCGTTCTCGGCGCGCTCGTCCCCTACTTCTGCGTCAAAGCTGACGGAGAACAGCGCCGACGCATTCGTGTAATGCTCGTCGGTGTCGTCAAATTCAACGGTGGTGACTCCCTCGATGTCCTCAAGCCGGGACTGGATGTCCAGCGCAGTATCGTAGGTGATGTTGGACACCATGACGTTGGCCGTGCCGTAGGTGACGAAGTTGTCATTCATCACGGTCAGGCCCTGGCGGGTCTCGGTGGTGTCGGGCAGGTAAGTCGTGATGTCGTCCTCGACCTTGACCCAGCCCGTGGCGATGGCACTGAAAATCAGCGCAAATATGTATAACAGGAAGAACAGGTTGCGTTTATCAACGATAAACGAAGCCAGCTTTTCCATCCCGCCGCCTTTTGGCTTTTCGTTCTCCAAGAGTATACAGCCTCGCTTTCCCATTTTATTCGATACAAAAAGGATACATCAATATTATACGAAATGCAAGGCCCATGCAACACGGTCAAATTCAGAGGAATGTACAAAGAAACGAGGAAGTTTTTGTTAAGGTACACAAAACAAAAACACCGTGCGGCGTTAAACCACACGGTGTTGAAAGCTATTTGGTAAGCTAAATTACTTCAGCTCGACCTTAGCGCCGACCTCGGCCAGCTTCTTCTGGATGTCCTCGGCGTCAGCCTTGGAAGCCTGCTCCTTCAGCTTGGCGTTCGGGGTCTCAACCAGCTTCTTGGCCTCCATCAGGGAAGCGCCGGTCAGCTCCTTAACGGTCTTGATGACCTGCATCTTGTTGGCGCCAACGTCAGCCAGGATGACGTCAAACTCGGTCTTCTCCTCCTCAGCGGGAGCAGCAGCGCCGGCGGCAGCGGGAGCGGCAGCAGCAACAGCAGAAACGCCGAACTCCTCGCAGATGGTGTCAACGAGCTCTTTCAGCTCCAGAACAGTCATAGTCTTGACAGACTCGACAATGGCAGTGATCTTCTCAGAAGCCATGGTAGTTACCTCCATAAATTTTATAGTTTTAAGCGGCGCGGTTTGTATTCAAGGAGCGCTGCGCCGGTGCGCTCAACCTGCTAAACCTAAACTCAGGCAGCAGTCTCGTCCTGCTTGTCGACGATACCCTGCAGGGCAACAGCCAGACCGCCAACGATACCGTTGAGGGAGCCAGCCAGCATGGAGAGCAGGCCTTCGCGGTTGGGCATGGTAGACAGGCTTTTGATACCTGCAGCGTCCATGACCTGACCATCGCAGAAGCCACCCTTGACGACGAAGCGCTTGGACTTGTCGGCGTCAGCAAACTTGCACAGGATGCGAGCAGCAGCGGCCGGATCCTCCGGAGACAGAGCGATAGCCGTGTCACCCTTGAAGTACTCGGTCAGACCCTCGTACTGGGTGCCCTTGACGGCCAGGCGCAGCATGGTGTTCTTGACGACCATGTAGTGCACGCCAGCCTCACGCAGCTCCTTACGCAGCTTGGTGTCATCAGCAACGCTGATGCCGTTGTAAGCAACGACAACACCGGCCAGAGAGCCTGCGATCTTCTCGTTCAGATCAGCAACAAGAGCCTTCTTAGCTTCCAGAATCTTTGCACTGGGCATTTGAAATTCACCTCATTCCACTTACAGATTGGTTTCGGTAAGCGGCTTTTTATGTGATATACAGAAAAAAGCCCCTTCCCGTCGCCGGGAAAGGGCTTGAAAGCATTGCAATCAAACGCACGTTTCTCGGCAGGTGGGTAAAACCCGTTATGCCTTGCGGCACCTGCTGTCTCAAAAACAGCTTAATTAGTATAGCACGCGAACGTGCGTTTGTCAAGCGTTTTTCAGCTCAAAGCTGAAAAACTTATACGCCGTACTTGTTGGTAGCAACGCGGACGCCGGGGCCCATGGTGGTGGCGATGGTAGCGCTCTTGAAGTACTGGCCCTTGGCAGCGGCGGGCTTAGCCTTGGCGATGGCATCCAGGACGGTGTCCAGGTTGGTCATCAGCTTCTCGGCGCCGAAAGAGGCCTTGCCGATGGGCACATGGATGATGTTCTGCTTGTCCAGACGGTACTCGATCTTACCGGCCTTAGCGTCGGTAACAGCCTTGCCGACGTCGGGGGTAACGGTGCCGGCCTTCGGGTTGGGCATCAGACCACGGGGGCCCAGGACCTTACCGAGACGGCCAACGCGGCCCATCATGTCGGGGGTGGTGACCAGAACGTCGAAGTCCAGGTAGCCGCCGGCGATCTTGGCGATCAGATCGTCATCACCGACCTCCTGCGCACCGGCAGCCTCAGCGGCCTTGGCGGCGTCGCCCTTGGCGATGGCGATAACGCGGACGTTCTTACCGGTGCCGTTGGGCAGAACAACAGCGCCGCGGACCTGCTGGTCGGCGTGACGGCTGTCAACGCCCAGGCGGACGTGCAGCTCAACAGTCTCGTCGAACTTAGCGGTAGCGGTCTTGCAGCACAGCTCCAGGGCCTCGTTGGGATCGTAAGTCTTGTTATTCTCGATCAGCTTAGCAGCGTCGATATACTTCTTGCCGTGTTTCATTGCGTATTACCCTCCTATTCAGCCCTCAACGGTAACGCCCATGCTGCGGGCGGTGCCCTTGATCATGCTGACAGCGGCCTCCAGGGAAGCAGCGTTCAGGTCGGGCATCTTGGTCTTGGCGATCTCCTCGGCCTGAGCCAGCGTGATGGAGCCAACCTTGTTCTTGTTGGGCACGCCGGAAGCAGTGTCGATGCCGGCAGCCTTCTTGATCAGAACGGGTGCCGGAGGAGTCTTGGTGATGAAGGAGAAGGAGCGGTCAGCGTAGACCGTGATGACGACGGGGATGATCATGCCCATCTGGTTCTTGGTACGCTCGTTGAACTCCTTGGTGAACGCCATGATGTTGACGCCCTTCTGACCCAGAGCAGGACCAACAGGGGGAGCCGGAGTTGCCTTGCCGGCGGGGATTTGCAGCTTGATGTAGCCAGTGATTTTCTGTGCCATAATACTTGCACCTCCAAATTTTGTGGTGAGTTGCGGCCTGCGGTGCAGACCTCCCACGGGCGCACGACCTCCGCGCGCCCTATAAAAACCGTACCCCGGGCACAGGCCCGTTCGCGGTCTTTACCGGAAACTAGGGTGTCCTGAGAAAAACTCAGAACAGCTTGACCTGATGCAGCTCCAGCTCTGCCGGAAGCTCGCGGCCAAACATGGTGATCCTTACGCGCACCTTGCGCGCAGGAATGTCGATCTCGTCGACGGTGCCGACGGAGCCTTCCATCGGACCGGCGGTGATCTCAACCGTATCACCGACCTTGTACTCGACCTCAAGGTCAACGGTGGTTTCGACGCCCATCTTGGCAACCTCCGCCTCGGTCAGGGGCTCGGGCTTGGACTCCGGGCCGACAAAGCCGGTGCAGCCGCGCGTGTTGCGCACGATGTACCAGGTGTTGTCGTTCATGACCATTTTAATAAAGACGTAGCCGGGGTAGAGCTTCGACTGAACCTCTTTCTCGCCGGTCTTGTTGCCGCGCTTGTCAAAAACTTCTTCAATGCGGGTCTCGGTGGGAACCTTGACGTCGCAGATCAGATCCTGCAGGTGGCGGTTTTCCACCATCGTCATCAGATCGGTTGCGACCTTGTTCTCATAGCCGGAATAGGTATGTGCTACATACCAATTTGCTTGCTCAGCCATTGTCTTTGCCTCCGCTCAACGCGCTCAGGCGCCGATCAACAGGTGGATGGCGCCGCCAAAGATGAGGTCCAGCAGGATCAGCACGACAGCTGCGACCAGCACGACCACGATAACGGTGATCGTATTGGTTTTGACGTCGTTCTTGCTGGGCCACACGACCTTTTTCAGCTCGCTCTTCGTATCTTTGAAATACTTGCCGATCCCTTTGAAAAAGTTCTTGACCTTGTCGAAGAAGGAGACCTTCTTCTTGCCGTCGTTCTTTTTGGGCTTGTCGCTTTGAGTCTGGGCTGCAGCGGTGGCTGCTTTATTGTCTGCCATCTCTAAGCTCCTATCCTCACTTGGTTTCGCGGTGAAGGGTATGCTTCTTGCAGAAACGGCAATACTTCTTCATCTCAAGACGGTCCGGAGAGTTCTTCTTGTTCTTCTCCTTGTTGTAGTTGCGCTGCTTGCACTCCGTGCAGGCCAGGGTGATCTTGACAGTCATTGTTCGGCACCTCCATTATCGGTTAATAAGCCTCCCTCGCGCTTGCAGGCGCCCTTGAAAAAGGGCATAAAAAATAAACCCGCAAAAGAGGTGCTATCATAATAACACGACTGCGGGTCTACGTCAAGCGGTTTTGCAAAAATTCTTGTAAAATTTTGACGGCCTTGCGCCGAACGCAGAAGCGGAAGCTCCGCGGGCGGGCATAGCCGCGTTCCCCGTCACAGCAGGAGGGCGCAAACGGCTGCCATCCCCTCCTCCGTCAGCTGCACGCCGCCCCGGGCAGCGGCCACGGCGGCGGTGGTGTAGTCAATCGTCAGGGCGGTGCGGGCACTTAAATAGGCCAGTGTCTCGCCCAGGGCGTTCAGGTCTGCGGCCAGCAGGTCGGTCAGCAGCCGGGCACTGCGGCTGCGCAGACCGTCGGGCAGACCGGCCAGCAGCGCCGGGTCCTGCCGCAGGAACGCCGCCCAGACGGCGGCGCGGGCCATGCAGCCCTCCCCTGCCCCAGGCAGTGCCGCCTGCAATTGGGCGATCAACTCCGACGCCTGCGCGGCGGTACACACGGCGATGGGGTCCTCGCCGTAGCCCAGGCGCGTGCGTGCGGCGGTATCCAGCAGCGATGCCGTGTCGATGCGTGCCGAGGCTGTGCGGCCCGCGCAGTCCGCCCAGGTGGCGGGCGTGGCCGCGATATAGTGCAGCGCCGGGGCGGCGGTCTCCCCCGTAGCCACCGTGCCGACGAGCAGCTGTGCGGCCCGCCCGGCCCCGGCAGACAGCGCACACTCCGCCAGCGTTGTTGTGCCCGAGGGTGCGCTGACGCGCAGCGAACCCGGCAGTGCGCAGAGTGTGACCGTCTGCTGCGGGCCGTCCGCACGGGCCAGCACAAAGGCGGGCTCCTCCTGCTGGACGACGAGCAGCAGCGTATATACGCCCTGCGCACCCGGCTCGATGTGCAGCGTACTGTCCGCCGCCGACGCCTGGCGCAGGAGCTGCTGCTTCTGGTATTGGTCGGTGAAGAACGCGACGGTCAGCACCATCGGCAGCAGCAGAAGCAGCGTCAGCCCGAGGCTGTACCAGAAAATTCCGCGGTTGGAACGCATAACCCACACTCCCCCAGCAAAGACTATGCCTACAGTGTAGGCCGCAAGGGCCGCGCTTATACACTATTATAAAGGAGAGTCTGGTATGTTTGATGAATTTGGACCACGCGGTGCCGAGGATGAGCGCGAAGGCTTCTGGACCGATTTGAGCGAGGTGCCCGACGAGCAGTACCGCGACGAGGATGAGCCGAAGCAGACGCAGGAGGTCATTGTCCCACCCGCGCAGGAGCCGTATGGCCCGGGGATTGTGCCGCCGGAGGAGAGCTAAGGCAATACCGCATAATTCTAAGTGCCGATACGGCGAGCGAGGTGCGGCAGCTGCTAAGCCAAAAGCGCAGATAATACTTTGTGTATTATCGAGCATTTTGGCAACGCAGATGCCGTGCCGCAGCCGCCGGAGCGGTGCTTAAGCCGTAAGGCGGGAATTATGCGGTGTTGCCCTAAAGTAAAAAGGCTTCCCCCGCGGGGGAAGCTGTCGCCGCAGGCGACTGATGAGGGGCGAGCTTGCGGAGGCAGCCCGTACACGGGGAGACATCGCAAGCTCGCCCCTCATCCGGCCTCGGCCACCTTCCCCCACGGGGGAAGGCACGTACATTTATACCTTTTGATACACCAAAAACCGAAACCCGATCTCTGTCGTCAGGCGTTCACATTCCGCAAGCCGGGCTGCGCCGTCGGCGGGGGTGTTCCAGTAATAGGGCGTCATGGCGAACAAATCCTGCACACTCTGCCCTTCCAGCGTGATGACAGCGGTGGACTCAACGGCCTTCACAAACGCAAAGCCGTCGTATTCGGTCTGTCGGACCTCGTTTTCATACGGGCAGTCGTACAAAATCTCTTTCAGGCCGAACAGATGCCGCGCGGTGGGCACGGCGTAAACAAGATGCCCGCCCGGGCGCAGCATACGGGCAAACTCGGCCTCGGCCATGGGCGAGAAGATGTTCAAAAGCAGGTCGGCCCAGCCGTCGCGCACCGGTGCACAAAAGCTGCCGCCGACACAGAACGCCGCGTCGGGCACGAGCTTCGACGCCAGCCGCACGGCCTCCTTGGACAGGTCGAACGCCGCAATCTGAGGGCAGCCCAGCGCGTCATACAAATACTTATCGTAGCTGCCCTCGCCGCAGCCGGCGTCCACAATATGGTCGTGGGGCAGCGCGGCGCAAAGCGCGGCCAGCGTCGCCATCAGCGGGGCGTAGTGCCCTGCCGACAGGAACGCGCGGCGGGCGCGGACCATGGCCTTGCCGTCGCCGGGGTCGGCGGCGTGCTTCTTCTGCATCGGCAGTAAGTAGGCGTAGCCCTCTTTGGCAAGGTCAAAGCTGTGGGCTCTGGCACAGCGCAGGCTGCGCCCGGCCAGCAGCAGCGGCCCGCCGCATACAGGGCAGCGCAGGGCTGCCGCGGTGGCGGGGGTCATTCGGCAGCCTCGGCGGGCGTGGCCGTCTCGGGGGTGTCCGCTGCGTCCGATGCCTCGGGCGGCAGCGGCACAGTCATACCGCCGTGGGCGGCGAGATAGTCCTCGAAATTTGCGAACTTCTGCTTCGGCGGGCGGCGGGAGATCAGATCGAGACCCGGCTGCTCCGGCGCGGTGCTGCGCAGGGCGCGGGCATTGCGGGGCGGACGCGGTGCCTTGGGCTGGTCGCGCAGCGGCTGGCTGGGCACCTGCGGGGCCGGGCGGGCATTGCGGCGCGGCGGCTGGGGCGCGGCAGGGCGTGCGCTCTGGGGCGCATTCTGGGGTGCAGCCGGGCGCTGGGCCGGGGCATTCTGGCGCGGTGCCTGCTGGCTCTGCGGTTGGGCGGGTCTGCCCTGCCCGCGGCGGGGGTGGCTGCCATTGGCGCGGGGCGCATTCTCGCTGCGCGGGGCCTTGGGGGCTGCGGGCGCAGCGGCCTGCGGGGCCGGCTTGCGCGGCTGTGCGGGGGCTTTCCCCTCACGCGCGGGCTGCTGCGCCTGCGGGGCGCTGCCATTGCCAGCAGGGCGACGGCGGCGGCGACGGTGCGGTGCACCGTTCGGGGTTTGTGCAGCTTTTTCCATAATTCACCTGAATCCTGTTATACGCCGATGATACGGCATTCATTGTAATATCGTTTTTCCTCGGCATGGCCCATGCTGAAGGTCTTGCGGGGCAGCACGCCGCCCAGCACAACGCCCTTGAACAGGTCAGCCTTCGCAAAGTCGGGCAGCAGAATGGCCGTGGCTGGTTTGGCCGGGTCGGAGGCCAGCGCCAGCGCCGTGCTTTCGCCGTGGATGTAGTCCACGGTCACGCCGGGATGGGCGGGCAGGAAGTCCGCCAGAAATGCCTCCACACTGCCGACGGTCAGCGGCGCGGGCGGGTTGGCCAGCGCGACGGCACTCTCGCCGTGGGCATCGGCCAGGCGCAGACGCTGGTCGGACATCGTCGTACTGCTCCCCTGCTGCTGGTCCCAGGCGTCGAGCGCGGCATACAGCTCCTTGGCATCGACGCCGAACACGACGCGGTGGATCGGCTCGATCTCAATGGCGGGGCTGTGGACGTTGCAGACCTCGGCCAGGCACCAGCGCGCCGGATGGGTCCTGCGCTGCTCCTCGCTCAGGGTGGGCTTCAGCTCCTCCCAGTAGGCCTTGGCGGTGGCCAGGCTGTGATTGCCGTCACCGACGGCCAGTACCATCGGCTGCTGCCCTTTGGCAGCGGGCCAGCGGCGGGCAAAGGCGGCAGGGTCGGCCAGCGCCGCCAGCGCGGAATCAATTTGGGCAATGAGCGCGGGGTCCTCGACGGCCCAGCCGCGCAGATGCCCGCCGCCCAGCATCAGCTCACCGTCGTAGAGCGGCGGCAGCTGGTTCTTCATCAGTCCGATGGGCTCGATCAGCGTGCAGTCGGCGTCGTCGGCCAGCATCATGACGTGGGGCGTTTCCAGCGTCGCCCCGCGGCGGACCTTGAGGCGCGGCGGGATGCGCTCCACGACGGTGCTCTCGCTCGGGCGGATAGCGGGCTTCGAGCCCTTCGCGTAGTCGTAGGCATCAAGATCGACAGCGCCGACAAGGCCCTGCCGGACCGTGCCGTCCATCTGGGTACGCTCAACATAAACGTAGCCATGTACTTTCCGGGTCAGAACGGTTTTACGGTACTCCTCCATCGTGCGGCGGATGCTCTCTAAGCGCTCGGCCTCCTGCGGGGTGCCTAAATATGCCTCCGGCAGAACGATGTGCAGGGTGCTGGGCTTGCCGTCGGCCAGGTGCTCGGCGCGCTGCCAGTACTCCGGCTGGGAGGTGAACTGGTCAACGGCGATGCAGGCCCACGGGTCCAGCGGGACCCCGGCGGCGGGCAGTAAAATATCGGCTGCGGTAAAGCAGGCTTCGGACATAACAACGACCCCCTAACAGTTACAGAACAACGGTGTGGCCAACCAGGGCGTAGATCGCCAGCGACAGCACGCCGACGTAGATCATCGAGCTGGGCAGACCCTGGAAGATCGAGGAGATGGCCTTGCTGCGCAGACGGCGGCGGCCCTCCCGAACGATAAAGACGGCAAAGATATAGCCCAGCCCGCTGCCCAGAGCGAACGCGACGCTTTGCAAAATCGTATAGTTCTGGTTCGCGCAGATGAGCATCGTGCCCAGCACGGCGGTGCTGCAGGTGGCAAGGCTGAGTTGGCTGCGGCAGCTGGCGCGCAGCTTGCGGGGCAGCACGCCCAGCAGCAGCCAGGCCACGGCCATGGCCGCGATGCCGCAGGTCAGGTAGACGATGGGCCGCAGGGCCGAGATGGGCAGCCATGCGGGCAGATAATCACGCAGCCACGGGAAAAACAGGTCGTGTGCGGCCCAGCCGGCAGGTGCGGACAGTGTGATGACCAGCAGCAGCGGCAGGCAGAAATCCCACACCTGCGCGCGGTGGTCGGGCACGAGCTTCATCAGGCGGGTGACGCCCAGCGCGCGGGCCAGGATGACATTCTCCGCAAAGACGGCCAGCACCATATAGCTGATAAACTGCACAATACCGTTTAAAATCGGCTGCAGCTCAGTGCTTACGGTCAGCATACAGGCGGCGCACCTCCTCATGTTTATAATCGGTGTACAGGTTGGCAGCGGCGCACCAGATGGCGGCCAGGATACCCACGATGACAAAGCCGCCCGCGGGCAGTGCAGCCAGCGGCAGCAGTGCATTGTGCAGGATGACGTTGCCAAAGACCGCGCCCGTGGCCAGCAGCTCACGCAGGCAGCCCACGATGAGCAGCACAACACACATGCCGAGTGCGTTGTTGAAGCCGTGGCGGAACGCATCCCTCACGGGTTCAAGGTCGGAGAACTCCATGCGCTTGACGATGGCGGGCTCCACGACCATGATCGGCAGGTAGATGCCCAGCAGCGTCAGGTCAGAGCCGAACAGTGCGTAGAGCAAAACATACGTAGGGATGTAGAGAAGCGCCGCAGAGTAGCAGTACACCACGGGGCGGAAGCGGTTCTTTGTCAGGTGGCAGATGGCCACGGCCAGCACACGGGTGAAGGTGACCAAAATCAGCGAGGCGATACAGAGCATGAGCGCCCGTCGGCCGTCCAGCGCGGCACCGATGACCGGGGCCATGCCGAGGCCGCGCACAAGCACGGGGTTGGACAGCCAGATATGGTCGGCGCGGATGCGCTCGTTCAGGGCAGCCTCCGCCGCGGCGTAGGAACGCGAGGCGCTGGCTTTTTTGGACTTCGGCGCAGGGGTCGGCTCCGGGTGGGCGGTGTGCTCTTCCGGGGCGGGCGCAGCCGGTGCCGCAGGGGCCGCCTTTTGTACCGGCGGCATGACCTGCGTGGGCTGCTGGGCGGGCTGTGCCGCGGGTGCAGGGGGCTGCACGGCATGGGCGGCAGGCTCAGCGGTTCTGCGCTTCGGGATCGAGATCGTGCGGGTCTCGTCAGCTGCTGCGGGCGTCTGGCTGCTGCGGGCAGCGGGAGTGGGCTGGGGTGCTGCGGACGGTGTGACCGCGGGGCTCTTGCCGTACTCCCGGTCCCGGTAGCTGCGGAACCGATCCTCCTCGGCCTGGGCTTCCGCCTGGCGGGCGGCCTCGCGCTCAGCCTGGCGGCGCTGGACCTCCTCCAGCATGGCGCGGCGCTCCGCGGCGGTGTACCGCGGGCGGCTCGTCGGGATGATGCCGCCGCTGCGGGCGGCATCACTGCGCCCGGGCGCGGGCTGCTGCGGTGCGCCGGGCTGCTTTTCCGGTGCAGGGGCCGCCGGGGCGGCGGGCGCCTTGCCGGTCTGCATGGCGGCAAGGGCGGCCTCGATCTCGGCGCGGGAGGCACCCTTCTCCGCCATGGCGCGGGCGACCTCGAGCATCTCCCTGGTGATGTGCGGGATAATTAAGGTCTCGGAGCGCTCCTCGCCCCGGCGCTTATTCGGGTTTTGTTGAATTGGCAAGGCGCTGCTCCTCCTCTCTCATAAAGCGGATGCGTTCGGTGCGGTGGCTGATGAGGTCGAGCCATTCGGGGATGGAGCTGACGATCAGCAGCGCACAGCAGGCCGCGCACTCATACGGGCTGAACACGCGGAACACATAGGTCATGATGCCCAGCGCCGCGCCGTAGATGATGCGGCTCATGCGGCGGTCCGGCATCGTGACCGGCTCACAGATCAGGAACAGGCCGGTGAACAGTGCCGTGCCGGACAGGACGACATATTTTTCCAAATAGAAGCGCTGGCGGATATATTCCCACGGCAGGCTGAAGGTCGGCAGCTCGTTCAGATTCGGGAAGAACCACGGCAGGCCGATGACAAAGATAAAGAACGGAATAACGACAGAAAGCTTGATGTGCCCGCGCACGAGCAGGAACAGCCCGCAGGCCATCACGACCAGCGCTGCGCTGGTGCCCATGGCGGCGGAGACATTGCCGGTCAGCAGGTTCATCGTGCTGGCACTGGGCAGACCGCCATCCCGCAGAGTGGCGTTCATGCCCTCGACGAGAGTGGTGTTCACGCTGCCGAACAGCGGCAGCTGCGTGCCGGGAATGGGGTACGAAAAGACGTCCTGCGGCCACGAGATACCGGCCACGACGACGCCGACGGCGGCGGGATGGAACGGATAGTGGCCCTCGCCGCCGAACGCCTCCTTGACGAGCACGGCGACGATGACGGCGGAAATGACGATGGGATACGAGATGCTGGCAGGCATCAGCAGCACGATGAGCGCGGCAAAGCACTCACTGGACGGCTCATGAGACTGGTAGCCCGTGCCGTGCAGCGGGGCCAGGGCACAGTCGCACAGGTAGGCGGTCAGCAGTGCGGCCAGCAGCAAAAGCACCGGGCGCGCACCGTAGTAATACCACGACATGCCGATCAGCGGGACTGTGCACCACAGCAGGTCACTGTAGTAGCTGTAGTTCGCGCTGCGTTCAACTTTTTTACGATTGGGCATAGGAAAAAAGCTCCTTTACTTGCTGTGCAGGACGTTTACCACAGCGGCAGGATCCATGGCATGGAACAGCGAGCTTCCGGCCACGAGCCAGTCGGCCCCGGCAGCGATGCACAGGGGGCCGGTCTCGGTGTTGATGCCGCCGTCCACCTCGATCAGGGTATCACAGCCACGGCGGGTGCGCTCGGCACAGATGGCGGCAATGCGCGTGGGGGTGGTGGGGAGGAACTTCTGCCCGCCGAAACCGGGCTCCACGCTCATGACCAGGATCAGATCGACAACGCCCAGATACGGGAAAACAGCTTCCACCGGCGTGCCGGGGCGGATGCTGATGCCGACCTGGCAGCCCGCAGCGCGGATAGCGGCGATGACCTCCTCTGCCGTGTCCGGCACAGCTTCGAGGTGGAAGGTGATGAGGCTGGCCCCTGCCCTGGCAAAGTCGGCGGCGTAGCGGGCCGGGTCACTGATCATCAGGTGGACGTCGTAGTAGACGTCGGGCATAGCGGCATGCAGGCATTTCAGCACCGGCGCGCCGTAGCTGATATTGGGTACAAAGTGCCCATCCATCACGTCAAAGTGCATCAGGTCGACACCGGCCTCCAACAGGCGGGTGCAGTCATGTTTCAGGTTGGCAAAATCAGCCGACAGGATCGATGCGGCAATTTTCGTCATAATGTATATACTCCCTTAATAGTCCCTCTTTGTTGTACGTAGTATGTGCAGTGCGCACATATAAAACTATTATAGCCCATTGCGCCCCAAAAAGCAAGAAGCCCGCAGACCGGGTGTCCCGGTTTGCGGGCTGGGGCAAAAGGGCTTCCCCTGTGGGGGAAGCTGTCACCGCAGGTGACTGATGAGGGGAGAGCTTACGGAGAAAGCCCGTAAACGGGCGGCTGCCGCAGGCTTGCCCCTCATCCGGCCTCGGGCGGGGCCTCGGCCACCTTCCCCCTCGGGGGAAGGCTTATTTCTTTTCACTGTGCCAATGATGCACGGTCTGCAGCTGGAACTCAAAGTCGCGGGCATCCTTGGCAAGCTGGCTCGAGAGGATGATACCCGAGATAAACAGCAGCAGCGCCGCCACCAGCACAAAGCAGCAGACGATCAAAGTCGGGAAGCGCGGCACAAGGCCGGTCCGGAAATACTCGCCCAGCACCGGGATCATAAAGCCGATGCCGAACACGGCTAGGATCGCGGCCAGAATGCCGAAAAAGCTGAACGGGCGGTAGTTCTTGAACAGCCGCGCAATCGTGCCCAATACTTTAAAGCCGTCGGAGTAGGTGTTCAGCTTGCTCTCCGACCCTTCCGGACGGTCACGGTAGTCAATGACAACGTTCTCGACCTGCATGTTGCGCTGCAGGGCGTGGATCGTCATCTCGGTCTCGATCTCAAACCCGCGGGACAGCACGGGATAGGTCTTGACGAACTGGTAACTGAACGCGCGGTAGCCGGTCATAATGTCCTTGATCTTGCCGCCAAACAAATGATTTGTGCAGAACCGCACCAGATCGTTGCCGAAATTGTGGAACGGGCGCTTGTTCTGGGTGTAGTAGGTGCTGGACAGGCGGTCACCGACGACCATGTCGGCCTGGCGTCCGGTCACGGCAGCGACCATCTCGGGCGCGGCCTCCGCAGGGTAAGTGTCGTCGCCGTCCACAAGAATGTACGCCTCAGCGTCGATCTCGCGGAACATGCGGCGCATGACATTGCCCTTGCCCTGCTGGTACTCGTGGCGGACAACGGCCCCGGCTCCGGCGGCCAGCTCGGCAGTGCCGTCGGTGGAATTGTTGTCGTAGACGTAGACGGTGGCGTCGGGCAGGACGCGGCGGAAATCCGAGACGACCTTCTCGACAGTCTTGGACTCGTTGTAGCAGGGGATCAGAACGGCGATTTTATCCATAATAACAGGACCTCCGGGCGGATTTTACATCCAGAATTGAACAAGGCGGCTGACGGTGTAGTAAAGGGAAGGATTCATGCCCTGCAGATACGGCTCCATGGCGAAGAGCGTGCAGAAGCGGTAGACGGCGGTATATGCCACAGCGGCGGCCATGACGGTGCGCAGTGCGGGCAGCGCCGCAGCGGCAGTGCCCTCCCCCAGAGCTGCGCGGCGGGAGAGCACACCCTCGGCGCAGAACCAGCACAGCGCCGCACCAAGCAGCAGCACGGGGCTGTAATCCATTAGATAACGGTAGAGCACCCCGGCCATCTCGCAGTCAACGACGGTCATGACGACCATGGCGGCCAGGCTGCCGTAGACCACACAGGCGGTGACACGGCGGCGGTGCAGACAGTGGCGGAACGCGGGAAGCAGCGGCAGCGCCAGCACCCACAGGTACGGCGTGGCGGCCAGAATGCCGCCCGTGAACTTCTCGCTGATCGTGCGGATGACGGCGTTCGTCTGGACGTCGGTCTCCCGCAGGAACGGGAAAACACCCTGCCAGCTGGGCAGCTCGAACAGACTCGTGAACACAGCCGGGCCGATGCGCACGGCGTTGAAACCGCGCTGGGTCATATCGTTGCCGGTCAGGTTGTAGTTGGCGCCAAAGTCAAAGGGCGAGCCGAACCGCGCAGCGTTGTACCACATGAGCCCGGCAGCGACCAGCACCACCGGCAGCAGGAACGCGGCGGCCTCCCCTGCCCTGGCGCGGCTGCGCAGCCGCTTCTGCCCGATGTACCGCGGCCAGAAGATGGGCACGGCCAAAAACGCAAACAGCTCCATCTGGGGGCGACACCCGGCGACGAGCGCCACGCAGAGGCTGCCGAAGACGAGCTTGACGACCAGCGCACCGCGCTTTTCCACCGGCGTGCTGGCGGCGGAGAGCCAGAGCCAAAGCCCCAGCATCAGCAGCGCCGCACCGCAGAGGATGGCATATTCATAAATGTAGGGGCGCAGCAACAGATAGTAGAACTGACTGCCCAGCGCTACGGCGGCCACGGCCAGCAGGTACGCTGCGGCGGACGCCTGCGGGAACCACCGGCGCACGGCCTGCCCGACGACGCCGAAGCAGGCGGCGAGGAAGATCAGCCCCAGCAGGACCATGCAGGGCGCATAGGCCAGGTTCTGGATGCCGGTCAGTGCCTCAAACGGCAGCTGGAACAAAAGACACGGTACAATGCCAAAATAGACGTAGTAGCGCCCATTGTAAAAGGCGTGGTCCCAGTGGATGTCGTTGATTTGCGCGGCGTCGCGCGCCCCGGCATCGTAGGGGTTGTCCAGCGCCAGCAGCTCGGCGGGCGGGTCGGCCTCCAGGTCAAGGCGCCCGTTCAGCAGGCTGTGCGCCAGCGCGCCGTACTGCTGGTAGACGAAGCTGACCGTGCTCTCCCCGTCCCAGAACGCGGTGTTGTAATCTTTTGTGGCAAGGCCGGTGTTGCTCGGCTCCCAGAACGGGATGACCACGACGAAGGCAGCCAGCACAAGACCCAGCACGGCGGCTGCGGCACGGTCACAGACGTTGCCCGCCAGCCAGCGGCGGTGCCACAGCCCGCTGGCCGGGCGCAGGCCGTAGACGGCCAGCAGCGCCAGAAATATCGCGCAGAAGCGCAAAATCGAGAAATCCAGCGCGCGCGGCGCGTTGGCCGTGATGCCGCGGAAGGTCAGCGCCACCGGGAACTGCGCGTAGGTGGAGCTGTACCCGGCAGCGGTCAGCGTCAGCATCCCGACGGAGCCGGTCAGATCCAGGCTGATGACCTGGGTGCGCGGGGCCTGCAGCCCCACCTGCCAGCTGCCGAAGCGGGTCAGCTCGGTGTTGGCGGCGTCGGTGCCCTCAATGGTGAAGATCACGGCGCTGTCGGCGTGGAGCGGCTCGGTGTCGTCGCTGACCAGACCGTCAAACCGCAGGTTGTAGATGGGCTGGTCAATGTCGAGGAACCGCAGATAGGTGCGGCCCTCGTCGAGCGAGATCGTGCCGACGCCGCGCCCGACGTTGATGTTGTCGTCAAGGTAATCGACGAGCTGAAACGGCGTGTAGCTGTGGGTGTTGAAGTAGGCCACATTGCCGACGAACACCTCCAGCCCCAGCGCCGTGACGGCCAGCAGCGGGACGACGGCCTTTAACCCTTTGCGCCCGAGGCTGCGCAGCCCGGCGGTGACAAGCCCCGCCCAGCCGGTCATGGCGGTGAGGGCGACGAGCCGGAACGCGTGGAAGCCGACGGTCAGCCCGGGGCGGTGGTAGGCGCACAGAGCGAACACCCAGACGGCCAGCCAGAGCCCGGCGGCCCAGGCAGCGTCGCGGCGGGAAACCCTGCGGTGGGATACTACCGCAGGAACCGCACCGAAGATGCCGGAGACGAGCACGGTGAGGAGCAGGGTGATTATAATAAACATAAGAATAATGCTCCTCCTTTTGTGGGATAGGTGATGTGGCAGCGGGAAATGGCCAGAGCCCTTCCGGTCATCGCTGGCGCTCGACCACCTCCCCTGAAAAGGGAGGCTTTTTTCGGGCGTACGCCCGTGAAAGGCGCCCCACAGGGTGGGGAGCTGGCTGAGTTTGCGAGGCCTGAGGGGCCTTACCCTGCGGGAGCTGCCGCTTCACTGCTTTGCATACTTCTCCATCTCGTGCAGCCAGAAATTGGTGGTGCGGTTCCAGCTGTACTTTTCCAGCACTGCATCAAGGGTGGCAACAGGCTATATGGCTAGTGCAGCGGTTCCATCGGTGAAGTTGTTACAGAGTCTATATTTTTTGTTTAAGTTCGATATGAGCTGAATTACAAAGCTGAACCAGAAAACAGCTAAGTGCGAAAAATGTAATAGAGAGTTCACGATGTGTGAAACCGAAGTGAATATAGGAGTGATTCTGTGTAAAATAGTACCACACAAAAGGCATACAAGCAACTAAACATAAAGGGGAGAAAGCTAAAATATTATGCAAAGTCAAACAATGGCGGTGTAAAGCCAATACGATAGTAACTAAGAAAAGAAGAAGCCACAGAATTTTCCACGTACGTAAATCGTATGCCTGAAGATTGTTTTTTAGGGTAGCCATATAGGTTATGGTTTGCCCCAGTGTTTCATGAGAAGAACGGAGAATAATGCTGTTATATGCTTCAGAAAAGAGGTTTTCCTGCAAGATGACAGAACCAAGCAACCATTTTTCTGCCCAGAATCCAATATAACCAATGCCCCACGATAAAGAGCAAGTTGTAATTTGGAAAAAACGTTGAGAAGGAGAACTTGTCTCTAACTGTAAATACAGAATGAGGGGGATTCCTAAGGTAACAAGCGGATATGTCAGAAAATCAAAATAACTTGTTGCCATGCCAAGTGATAAGAAAAACAACCAATTAAATTTATTTATTATATTTGTATGGCGTAGAAGAACAACACAGCCAATAGCCATAATGAGAAAACACGGAGTATATTGAAGGCAGATGCCTGTAGCTATCGGGGTTAAAGAGCAGAACATTAGTGCCAGAGGAAAAAGAAGGTGAGTTAATGAATGACAGGATAACAGATGAGCAATCCATAACATTAAGAAAAGCTGAACAAGCGTATTCAAGCGTAAGATATCTTTGTAATCCAGCAACAGAAGAAGTGGTCTCAAAATGGCCAACTGACCCTGCCAATAACGATCATATGGGCCGTGGGCAGATTCGTTGGTTGCACTGAGTGAAGAAATTAGCTTTCGATAAGACCAATTTTCATCTCCCTCTGGTGGAAGGACGGAATAAATGGCGGCAGCCTTCACAAAAGGACTTTCATTTCCATCATAGATAGCTTCGGATAAAATAGTTGCTTCTGTTAAGTAATCCAAATGCGTAGCTAAATCATCCTTTACGAGGGCAACAGAACCGTTATAAAAAACATCAGGTGTGCTCTCTAAGTGACTGCGCATACGATTAGTGGGCAGGCAGAACGCAATAACTAAGAACAAATAGCCTAAAACAGCCCCCAAAAGCAGCCAAATAACAGTGGTACCGACTTTGCACTTGAATGTAAGTGAAGTCCCTTTGGATGGGGGAGAAATAAATTTCATAGAAGTTCTCCTAGTTTATGGTTTATGCTGTTACTGATTTGCATACTTCTCCATCTCGTGCAGCCAGAACTCGGCGGTCTTGTCCCAGCTGTACTTTTTCAGGACCTCGTCGGGCGCGGCCACGGGCTGGGCGGCCAGCGCGTCAAGATCCACATCATAATCATACGGGTCAAAATACCGCGCCGTATCGCCGTACAGCTCGGGCAGGCAGGTGGCGTTGGCCAGCGCGACCGGCGCGCCCAGGGCCAGCGCCTCCAGCGGCGGGATGCCAAAGCCCTCGAACACGGCGGGGTGCAAAAACAGCTTGCAGTGCTTCATCAGCGCGGCGTTCTCGGCATCGGACACATAGCCCGGGTAGAACACATTGTGGGTGTCCTTCGCCTCGGCGTCGTCGCCAAAGGCACGCAGGTCCTTGCCGCCCGCGACGACAAACGTCTTGTCGGGGCTGCGGCGGGCGACCTCTCGGATCCACTTGAAGTTTTTATGCTTTGCCAGACTGCCGAGGGCGTAGAAGTACTCCCCTTTTTTGACGCCGGGCATCTTGTCAAAAATGCTCTCGTCGGGGGTGACGTTCTTCATGTGCTCCCAGCCGTTGTAGGTGATGCCGATCTTGTCCAGCGGGATGCCGAGCTTCTCGCTGATGAGGTGGCGCTGGTTGTCGCTGACCGTGAACACCCGCTGGGCGAACCATTTGGTGGACAGGCAGTGTACCCAGAACTTGAAGCGGAAAAAGCCCTTGTCGGTATCCATGACCAGCGGGCGGATGTCGTGCAGCACCACGACGCTGCGGCGGGTCAGCAGCATATCGCTGGCAAGGCCCACGTAAAACGCATGGGTGCGGCGCAGGTAGGCGGGCAGCACGGCCAGATTGTAAAAATACGGGATGGACTTGAGCGGCACCAGCCGGATGTTTTTCAGCTCCGGCAGATGGATGGGCCGCCCGTCGTCGCGGTAGACAATGCGGACGTCCAGGCCGGTGCCCTCGATCAGCTTGTCCAGCCGGACGACATTCTCATAGACATAGCGCGGGATGCCGGTGATATTGTCACACAGTACCGTGCCGTTGATGACGATAGGGTTCAATCCAGTTCCTCCTTCTCCCAGTGGGAGCAGTCGAGCAGCTCCTGCTGCCAGTCGGCCATGCGGCGCAGGCAGTATTCCTTCAGCTCGCGCTCAAAGCGTTCCTCGCTGAAGGAGCGGCTGTGCTCACGGATTTCCTCTTTGGAACAGGCCACGCCGTCGCGCTCAAACCGTTCGATGCAGTCGGCCAGGCTCTCGACGGTCTGCTCTTTAAACCAGTAGCCGGTCCTGCCGGGCAGCACGCTCTCGCACGCGCCGCCGCGGCCATAGGCCAGCACCGGCGTGCCCGCGCTCTGGGCCTCGACGGGGGTGATGCCAAAGTCCTCTTCACCCGGGAAAAGAAAGCCCTTCGCGCGCAGGTAGTAGCTGCGCACTTCTTCGTCGGACAGACCGCCGCCCTTGAACTCGATGGTCGGCCCGGCCATGGTCCTGAGCTTGTCCAGCTCTCCCCCGCCGCCGATGACGACGAGGCGCTTGTTAAGGCGCGTGCAGGCCTGCACGGCCAGATCCACGCGCTTGTACCAGGTCAGACGGCCCACGGTCAGGTAGAAGTCCTCCTTTTCGACAAAAGGCGACTCGTTGATGTGGCAGCAGGGGTAAATGACATCGCTGTCACGCCGGTAATATTTTTTGATGCGCTGGGCGATATAATGCGAGTTGGCGATGAAATAATCCACACGGTCCGCGGCGCACTTGTCCCAGATGCGCATTTTGTGCATCTGGCCGGGCATGACGAGCTTCGCCAGCCAGTTGGCGTTGGCGCGGTAGGTGTAGTAAAAATCCCACACATAACGGATCGGCGTGTGGCAGTAGCAGATGTGTACGGCATCCGGGCGGGTGATGACGCCTTTGGAACAGGAGGAGGACGACGACAGCACCAGATCGTACTCGGTCAGGTCGAACGCCTCAAACGCGCGGGGCATCAGCGGCAGCATGGCCTTGTACAGCCTGTTGGAGAAGGGCACCTTCTGGAACCAGCTTGTGCGGATGTCATAGCTTTTAAAGTGCTCGGGCATGTTTTTGGGGTCGTACACAAGGGTGTAGATGACGGCATCGGGGAAAACGCGCTTCATGGCGTCCACAACGCGGTCCCCGCCGGCGTAGCCGACAAGCCAGTCGTGAACGATGGCGACCTTGGGCTCCTTTTTGCTCATTACAGACACTCCCGTCCGGTAACGCACAGGGCGTTATTGTAGTTTTTCGTCGTTGACCATCTTGCCGCCGAACACGGTGCGGAAGATGATCTTGATGTCCAGCGCCACGGTCCAGTTTTCGATGTACCAGATGTCGTAGCGGATGCGCTCGGCAATGTCGGTGTCGCCGCGCAGGCCGTGGATCTGCGCCCAGCCCGTGCAGCCGGGACGGACCTGCTGGCGCACAAGGTAGCGCGGGATCTCCTCTTTAAAATGCTCCACATGGTAGGGCACCTCGGGCCGCGGCCCGACGAGGGACATATCCCCTTTCAGCACGTTGAAGAACTGGGGCAGCTCGTCCAGGCTGAACTTGCGGATAAAGCTGCCGAAGTGGGTCTTGCGCGGGTCGCAGTCGGTGGACCAGCCGGTCTCCTGCTGCACATTGACCCGCATCGAGCGGAACTTGTACATCATGAAGGGCTTTTTGTTCAGGCCGATGCGCTCCTGCCTGAAGATGACCGGCCCGGGGCTGGACAGCTTGACGCCGATGGCCGTGACCAGCATGACAGGACTGGTCAGAATGATCAGAATCAGGCTGCCGATAATATCAAGCCCGCGCTTGACAGCGGCGTTGAGCAGATTGTCAAACGGCGTCTGCCGCACATTGATGAGCTTGCACTCGTCCAGCACGTCAATGGTGGGCCGGGCGGGCAGATAGTCGCTGTAGAACGGTACCATCGTGATGCGCACGCCGTTTTTGTCGCAGGCGGCAAAAACGTGGGGCAGCAATTCGATCTCGTCAGCCTCCAGCGCTACGACGACCTCATCAACGGCAACCTCGTCGAGCCGGGCGGACAGCGCATCATAGCTGCCCATGTAGCGCACACCAAGACCCGGCTCTTCGATTCCGGCCAGATAGCCGTCCACGACAAAGCCGTAGTAGGGGTTGTGCTCGAGCGCGCGCAGATAGAGCGCGGCGGATTTACCGCCGCCCACCAGCAGGATATGGCGCAGACCCAGCCCCTTGCGGCGGCGGGCGCGGTCTACCCAGCGCAGGACCATACGCTCGATCACGACGCCTGCCGTGCCGAGGATGTAGAACAGCGCCAGTACGATACGGGAGTAGTCGTCCAGGTGCATCAGATACAAAGCACCAATGAAGATCAGCAGTCCCGCCGCGTTGATGACGGCAATCTTGGTGCAGCGCTCGGCCAGGCCGCGCAGCCGCGTGGTGCTGTAGATACCGGCGACCCAGTAGATGAGCACGAGCACCAGCGACGTGGCCAGCCCGGCAATGATGTTGCGCGGATCCCGGGCCACGGCCAGCGCAGGCCCTGCGCCGCCCGGCTCAAAGTAGCGGACGTAATTGAAACGGATATAGTTGGCAAGCAAAAAGCCGATGAAAAGCAGTGCCGCGTCCGCCAGCACATACAAAAGGCTTTTGAAGCGTTGGTTCTTTTCCAGCAAGAGGTGATGCCCTCCCTACGGTGATAGATTTAAACAATCTATTTTACCATATTTACGCCGGTATTGCAAATCAGCGGTAAAGCTCCTGCAGCTGATCCAGCGTTTTCTTCATTTCGGCGCGGACCTCCGGCGGGCCGGAGACGACGACGCCGGTGCCGAACCCGGCCACCCAGCCGAAGAACTGCGGGCTGACCTGAATCTCGGCGGTCATCGTAAAGTGCTCGCCGTCGGCGCAGGGCGTCAGGATCGGCGCGGTGCCGAACCGGTCGATCATCGCCCCGGCAAAGCGGTTCTCGCATTGCAGCGTTACCCGCTTGAGTGGGCCGTTGAACATGCCGAACATCTGCTGCATATACGTATTGACGTCGAAATTGGCGTATTCCCCGGCACCCTCGCGGGTCGTGTCGGGCAGCTGGTGAACGTTCTGCATCTTGTCGACGCGGTAGTGCTTGAGACGCCCCTCGGTGTAGGCAATCAAGTAATAGTTGCCGTTCTCCCACACGAGCACCCACGGGCTGACGCGGTAGAGCTGGCCGTCATGGCGCGGGGCCATCCGCTTTTGCAGGTTCCAGTCGCAGTATTTGAAGGTGACCTGCTCCCCTGCCGTGATGGCGGCGTGCAGCGCATCGACGGTGTACAGAATTTTCTCGTCGGTGCTCTTGATACGCCCGCTGACCAGTACCTTACGGTCCAGCTCCTCCTGCCGGTATGTGGAGGTGAACTGGCCGAGCTTGTCGATCAGGATCTTGGATTTGCGCGCCGTGATGAATTTGCTGGCGTAGACGGCATCGACGAGCAGCTTGAGCTCGGCAAGCTCAAACGGAGCATCGGTCATATAGTAGCCGCCGCCGCGCCCGCGCTGCTGCACGATCTCATATTTGGTGTCGGGCAGGTTGTTTAAGGTGTTCAGGTCATCGTAGACGCTTTTGCGCTCGGCGACGACGCCGTGCTCCTGCAATTTTTCCACCAGCTGGGGAACACTCAAGGGGTGCTTCTCGTCGGTTTCCCGGGCGAGGATCTCCAAAAGAACAAGCAGTTTGCGTTTCTGGCCTTCTTTGCGCGACATAACAGCGGCTCCTTTCCTGAGTCTGGCAGATATAGTCCTATTATACACCCTATAGGGGCGGGTGGCAAGACCGGGAACGGCTGCCTTACGGGAGGTGCCTGCTTTCTTTCGGCCCGCAGCCTTACCGCCCCAGCTCCCCCAAAATCCACCCTAGATCTTCAAACAGATCTCCCGGCAGCATGGCGGTCATGCTGCGGCGCTTGGCGCAGCGGTCTGCAGCGGCGCCGTGGAGCCATACCGCGCAGACCGCGGCGTCCTCGGGTGTGCGGCCCTGCTTTAGACCCGCTGCCAGCAGCCCGGCGGTCAGACCGGCTAAAATATCCCCGCTGCCGCCCTTGGCTAACCCGGCATTGCCGGTCTCATTGCGCAAGACCGTGCCGTCCGGCGCGGCAACCAGTGTGTGATGACCTTTCAAAACGGCGACGCAGTGATATTTTTCAGCCAGCGATACGGCGGTACCCTCGCGGTCCGCCTGCACCTCGGGCACAGTCAGGCCCAGCAGCCGCGCGGCCTCGCCGGGGTGGGGCGTCAGGATCTTGTTTGCGGGCAGATCCCCCCTGTACTTCCCCGCTGCCAGTGCGTTCAGTGCGTCGGCATCCAGCACGGCACCGGCCCACGGGGCGTTCCTGCCGAGCAGGGCCTTACAGACATCGGCGGCGCTCTCCCCCAACCCGGGCCCGGCCAGCAAAACGGTGTGCCTGTCCGCGAACCAGCGGCGCAGCGCGTCGGCGTCCTGCGGGTGGATGCCCCCGTTGGCCGCCGTGCGGCAGCCGCAGGCGCAGCATTCCGGCGTGCGGGAAAGTACCAGCTGGATAACAGGCTCGACGCTGGCCAGATACACCAGCCCGGCCCCGCCGCGCAAAGCGCCCTCGGTGCAGAGCGCCGCCGCCCCGCGGTAGGCCATGCTGCCCGCCGCGGCCAGCACACTGCCGTAGCTCCCCTTGTTGCTCTCCGCCATGCGCCCGGGCAGCAGCCGGCGCACCAGCTCCCGTGTGATTTCGCGCTGCATCTTGCATCCCTCCGAAAATAGATTATAATAGGTATATTATAAGGCATAAAAGCCAAAAGCGAAAGGGGCAGTTTGCATGGTTCCGGCATTAGAGAAAATTCTGGCAGCAACAAAAAGCATGGTCTTTTTCGGCGGGGCGGGCGTCTCGACTGAGAGCGGCATCCCCGATTTCCGCTCGGTGGACGGGCTGTACCACCAAAAATTCAAGTACCCGCCCGAGACGATGCTCTCCCACACCTTTTACGAGACCCACACTGCGGAGTTTTTTGACTTCTACCGCCAGAAGCTCATCGTCCACGGGGCAAAGCCCAATGCGGCCCACCTGCGTCTGGCGGCGTTGGAGCGCGAGGGCAAATGCAGGGCCGTCGTGACCCAGAACATCGACGGCCTGCACCAGGCCGCGGGCAGCAAGACCGTGTATGAGCTGCACGGCTCGACCCTGCGCAACTACTGTACGCGGTGCGGCAAATTCTTCCCGGTGCAGTTCATTGAGGATGCGGCGGGCGTCGGCGACGGCGTGCCCCGCTGCGACGAGTGCGGCGGCATCGTCAAGCCCGATGTTGTGCTCTACGAGGAGGGGCTGGACGAGGAGACGATGGAAAACGCCGTGCACGCCATCCGCGGGGCCGACACCCTCATCGTCGGCGGCACAAGCCTGGCCGTCTACCCGGCGGCGGGACTGCTGCGCTACTTCCGCGGGGAGAACCTTGTTGTCATCAACAAGCAGCCCACCCCGGCGGACGCAATGGCCAATCTGCTGATCCACGCTCCGATTGGCCGCACGCTGGACCCCGATGCCCCCGTTGAAGTGTAGAAATTACACAAAAATCCATGCTTTTTTTAAAAAAGGCATTGCAAAACGCCGTGGAATTTTGTTATGATAGATTCATATTGAGTTTATAGGCAGAGTTGATAGAGGGAGACGGTTTTTATGGCAAATGCACTGACGGATTTTACCAAGAAACGTGAATTTCTGATTTGCATGGATTCCGACGGCTGCGTGATGGACACGGTGCGCATCAAGCATTCCACCGTCATGTGCCCCGAGCTCATCCGCGTGTTTGCGCTGGATGACCACGCGGATTTCATCACTGCCGCGTGGGATGAGATCAACCTGCACACGATCACCCGCGGCATCTCCCGGTTTGAGAGCGTCCGGCTGGTGTTTGACCGGTTGAAAAACCGCGGCATCGAGATCCCGGGCAGCGAGGATATTGCCGCCTGGGTCGATACCGCGACGGAGCTTTCCACGGCCAGCCTGCAGCGGGAGCTGCAAAAGACCGGCAGCCTGGCCCTGCGCAAGCTGCAGGAGTGGAACAACGCCTGCAACCGCCGTATTCAGGCGCTGGAGCCGACGTTTGAGCCGTTCCCCGGCGTGGAGGAAAGTCTGCGCCAGCTGCACGCCGTGGCCGATGTGGCTGTCGTCAGTGCCGCGAACGAGAGCGCCATTGCCAGCGAGTGGAAGCGCTACGGGCTGGCCCGTCATGCGGATGTCATCTTCGGGCAGGAGGTCGGTAGCAAGGCAAACTCCATCGCCACAATGCTGGCCTGCGGGTATGAGAGCCGCAAGGTCATGATGGTCGGCGACGCCATGGGCGACGCCCAGGCCGCCGCTGCCAACGGTGTGGCTTTTGTGCCGATCCTGCCGGGCCGCGAGGCCGACAGCTGGCGCCGCCTGCAGGAGGAGGCCCTGCCCAAGCTGCTGCACGGCACCTTCAGCCCCGCCTACCAGGCCGAGCTCCTGGCCGCCCTGAGAAGTGCGCTGCACGGGTAAAACTGCGCTTGCCTCCCTCTGCGAGGGAGGTGGCCAAGAAAAGACAAATTTCGCGCCGTCACTCTTGTGACGGCGCTTTATTTATGGTATACTGACTTTGAGTATGTATAAATAAACAACACTGCGCCTGCGGGTGATTCGTAGGGCGGCCTGCCCACACCCCGCCCTACATCCATGCCAAAAAGGGGCAGCGGAGATATTCCTGAAAAATTCCGAAAAGGAGCCGACCCATGGACCTTTTACAGCAAGCCCGTGCCGAGATCGACACCGTTGATGCCGAGATGGCCGCTCTGTTTGAGCGGCGTATGCGCGCGGTGGCCGATGTGGTGCGCTACAAGGCCGAGACCGGCAAGCCAGTCTTTGATGCCGCGCGGGAGGCCGCCGTGCTTGACAAAAACACGGCCCGCATCACCGACGAGGCGCTGCGCCCCTACTACCGCGCTTTTCTCAGCGATGCCATGAGCATTTCCCGCGCATACCAGCGCGCCCGGTTGGGCCGCGATACCGCCGCCTACCAAGGCGTGCCCGGCGCGTGGAGCCACATTGCGCTGCGCCGCCTTTTCCCCTTTGCGCGGGAGACGGCCTGCACCACCTGGGGCGAGGTCTTTGACGCCGTGCAGAACGGGGATGCACAATTCGGCGTTCTGCCGTTTGAAAACTCCAACGCGGGCGATGTCTCCACCGTGCTCGACCTGCTGTACACCCACCCCGATATTATCATTGCCCGGATGTGCGACCTGCCGATCCGGCAGGACCTGCTGGGCGTGCCGGGCGCGACGCTGGAGACGGTCAGGACCGTCATCAGCCACCCGCAGGCGCTGGCCCAGAGCAGCGTTTTTGTACAGCAGCACGGCTTTAAAACGTCCACCTGGGGCAACACCGCCGACGCGGCCCGCCATGTGGCCGAGTTGAACGACCCGAGCGTTGCGGCCATTGCCAGCGCCGAGACCGCCGGGCTGTACGGCCTGCAGATCTTGTCCGCGGGCATCAACGCCGACGGCGACAACACAACGCGGTTCATCGTGATCGAGCGTGCGGCCACCGCCCCCGCCATGACCGGCGAGGGCCAGCGGCTGGCGCTGCTGTTCACGGCACGCCATAAGCCCGGCCAGCTGGCCGCAGCGCTGGATCAGATCGGCGCGCGGGGCTTTAACATGGAGTGCATCAAGAGCCGTCCCCTGCCCCATGTTCCGTTTGAATACTATTTCTATGTACAGATCGTCTGCCCGGCGGGCAGCACGGGCGCAGGGTGCCAGACCCTGCTGGACACCCTGACTTCGGTTTGCAGCACCCTGCGGCTGCTGGGTGCCTTCACCCTTGACAGTACGGAGAAATAAGCCATGAAGATAAAGGATGTGCGAAGCATGAAACTGACGATGCAGCTTAAAAGCCGCAGCTACGATATTATTTTGAAGGCTGGATGCCTTGCCAACCTCCATCAGTTCACGAACGTGGCAAACCGCAAGGTCTTTGTGCTGACCGACTCCGGCGTACCCGCCGAGTACGCGCAGACCGTGGCGGCCCAGTGCCCCGATTCCACCGTCTACACGATCCCCCGGGGCGAGGGCAGCAAATGCCTGAAGGTCTACGGTCAGGTTTTGCAGGCTATGCTGGCGTTCGGCATGGACCGCAAGGATCTGCTGGTGTCCGTCGGCGGCGGCGTTGTGGGCGATCTGGGCGGCTTCTGCGCGGCCAGCTACATGCGCGGCATTGACTTTGTCAACTGCCCCACGACGGTGCTTTCGCAGGTGGATTCCTCCATCGGCGGCAAGACGGCGATTGATTTGGGCGAGACGAAGAACATCGTCGGCGCATTCTGGCAGCCCAAGGTCGTGCTTGTCGATTTTGACACGCTCAAGACCCTGCCCCGCCGTCAGGTCGTCAACGGCCTGGCCGAGGCGCTCAAGACCGGCATCATCGGAGACCCGCAGCTGTTCGCACTGTTTGAGTGCGAGCACCCCGAGGATAACATTGAACAAATTGTTTACAGAAGTCTGAAATTTAAGAAAAAGATCGTCGAGCAGGACGAGCGCGAGGGCAGCGTCCGCGCCTGCCTGAACTTCGGCCACACCATCGGCCACGGCATCGAAGCTGTGCGCGGTGTGCGGGGCCGCCGTACCACGGGCCTGTACCACGGCGAATGCGTCGCGCTGGGCATGCTGCCGATGATCGAGGATACGGCCCTGCTCAAGCGCACCCGGGCGATTTACCGCGCGCTGGGCCTGCCCACCCGCGCCGGGGCCAACAAGGAGAAGGTCCTGGCCTACATGCAGCATGACAAAAAGGCCCGCGGCGACCATATCACGGTCATCAAGTGCCCCGGCCTCGGCTGCTGGCGCGCCGACAGTCTGCCCATGACCGAGCTGCCGGTGCTGCTGGGGATGGAATGAAATTTAGAGAAGAGAGAAGAAAGAAAAGAGAAGAGAGACTGGCGGGATGAGAAATTTTCCGCTGTAGAGACTGTAGGGGCGAACATTGTTCGCCCGCCAACCTGACGAAGCAACGCCTTTTCGGGATGGCTTCTCACATGGCAAACGGGCACGGGCGAGCACTGCTCGCCCCTACAGGGCTCTTTTCTCTGCTCTCTCTTATCTCTTCTCTTTTGCAAACATAAAAGGAATCTGCAACCTTATGAAAAACACCTTTGGAAATGCCGTCAGTATGACAATTTTTGGTGAGAGCCATGGACCTGCCGTGGGGGCGGTGCTTGACGGGCTGGCCGCGGGCCTGCCGGTGGATGAGGCCGCGATTGCCGCGGCCATGGATCGCCGCCGCGCCCGCGGGGATGGGCTTTCCACCGCCCGCACCGAGGCCGACGCCGTGGAGTTCCTCTCCGGCGTGTATGAGGGCCGCACCACCGGCACGGCCGTCACCCTGATGATCCGCAACCTGAATACCCGCAGCGGCGACTACGCCAAAACCGCCGACCTGCTGCGCCCCGGCCACGCCGACTACACGGCCTACGCCAAGTACGAGGGCTTTCAGGACGCGCGCGGCGGCGGGCACTTCTCGGGCCGCATCACGGCGGCAAGCGTTGCGGCGGGCACGATCTGCGAGACGGTGCTGAACGGCCTGGGCGTAAAGGTCTACACCCATATTACCGAGTGTGCAGGCGTGCAGGACGCACCGCTTTCCAGCGCTGCGGGGCTGGTCATGCCCGACCCGCAGCCCGGACACTTTGCGCTGCTGGATGCGTCGAAGGAGGAGGCCATGCAGGCGGCTATCCGCGCTGCGGGCAGCGAGGGCGACAGCGTCGGCGGCATTCTGGAAACGATTGTGACCGGTCTGCCCGCGGGCATCGGCGAGCCGTGGTTCGACAGCGTTGAGAGCGAGCTGGCCCACCTGATGTTCGCCATCCCGGCCTGCAAGGGCATTGAGTTCGGCGCGGGCTTCGGCTTTGCCGCAATGCGCGGCAGCGAGGCCAACGATCCGTTCACGATGCGGGACGGCAAAATCGCCACCGCCACGAACAAGAACGGCGGCATCAACGGCGGCATCAACAACGGAATGCCCATCGTGTTCCGCACGGTGCTCAAGCCCACGCCCAGCATCTATAAGCAACAGCATACCGTGGATTATATCGGCAGGACCGATGCGGAGCTGCAGATCAAGGGCCGCCATGACCCCTGCATCGTGCCCCGCGCCGCCGTCGTGCAGAACAGCCTGACGGCGTTCGGACTGCTGGACCTTCTGACCGTGCGCTACGGCACGCTGGCCCAGAAGCACGGATTCCCCAAAGTGTAAAAACAGGAAGTGAAGAATTATGCAGCAACCGCTGTACGGATTGATCGGCGGCAAGTTGGGCCACAGCTACTCCAAAATCATCCATGAAAAAATTGCAGATTACACCTATGAGCTGATGCCCCTGCCCACCGAGGCCGAGGCCCGCACCTTTATGGAAAAGCGCGCCTTTGCGGCCATCAACGTGACGATTCCCTACAAGCAGTTTGTCATCCCCTACTGCGACGTCGTTGACCCGAAGGCGCAGGCCATCGGCGCGGTGAACACGATTGTGAACCGTGATGGGAAATTGTATGGGTATAACACCGACTACGCGGGCTTTGCCTATCTGGCCGGGACCCACGGCGTAGATTTTGCGGGCAAGACCGTGCTGATCCTGGGCACGGGCGGTACGCACTCGACGGTCACGGCGGTCTGCCGCGACGGCGGGGCTAAGGAAATTCTGACCGCCAGCCGCACCGGCAAGGGCGATGCCCTGCTGTACAGCGAGGCCATGCACCGCCCGGACGTGCAGATCATCGTCAACACGACGCCCTGCGGCATGTTCCCGAATGTGGGGCAGTGCCTTATCGACCCGAAGGCGTTCCCCGCGCTGGAGGCCGTGCTGGATGTGGTGTACAATCCCTTCCGCACCGAGCTTTTGCTGCGGGCCGAGGACTGCGGCGTGATTGCGGCGGGTGGCTTTGAGATGCTGGTGGCGCAGGCTGTGTTTGCCGCAGAGCACTTTACCGGCAGACAACTGGACACGGCAGCCATCATCCCGGCGGTCAGCCGCGAGCTGCGGCACCAGCTGGCGAATGTCTCGATCATCGGGATGCCGGGCTGCGGAAAATCCACCGTCGGCGCGGCGCTGGCAAAGCGCCTTGACAAAAAATTTGTAGATCTGGACGCTGAAATTGAACGCCGCACCGGGCATAATATCCCCGACATCTTTGCCCAGGAGGGCGAGGACGCGTTCCGCCGCTATGAGGCGGACGTGCTGGCCGAGGTCGCTAAGAGCAACAGTCAGGTCATCGCCTGCGGCGGCGGGGTCATCAAGAACCCGGCCAACACTCGCGCACTGCGCCAGAACGGCCCCGTGCTGTGGGTGCGCCGCCCGCTGGAGGCGTTGGCTACCGGCGGACGCCCGCTCTCCAAGGGCGGCGCGGCCTTAAAGCAGCTTGAAGCCGAGCGCACGCCGCTGTATGAGGCCGCCTCCACCGTCGTGCTGGAAAATAACGGCTCGCTGACCGCGGCAGTGGATAAGGCGGTACAGCTGTTTGAGACGGACGAGAGACTGTAAAAGCCTTCCCCCTCGGGGGAAGGTGGCGCAAAGCGCCGGATGAGGGCAGAGCTTCCGAGGCCCGCCGAGAAGGAGCAGTGCCCGCAAGGTTTGCCCTCATCAGTCCGCTGCGGCGGACAGCTTCCCCCGAGGGGGAAGCCTTCAGGCGGCGGGCCGATGCTTGGCATCGGTCCCTGCAACGCAATATTCTATAGAGCATAAAAAGTATATAAAGTATATAAGAAAGAGGCTCCCATGATTATTTCCACTAAAAAAGGTACGCCCCAGGTCGAGCTGGACCGCATTGTCGATAACTTCGAGAAGCAGGGCCTGTCCGTCACGCTGATCCGCGGTACCGACTACAACGTCTTTGGCCTTGTCGGTGATACGACGAAAATTGCCGAGAAGGACGTGCTGGCAAACCCCTGGGTCGAGAACGTGACCCGTGTGTCCGCCCCTTACAAGCGCGCCAACCGCCTGTTCCACCCGGAGGATACCGTCGTGGACATCAACGGCGTCAGGGTCGGCGGCAATGCGCCCATCGCCGTTATGGCCGGTCCGTGCAGCATTGAGGGCGAGGAGCACACCATCAAGATGGCCAAGGCTGTCAAGGCGGGCGGTGCCAACTTCCTGCGCGGCGGCGCGTACAAGCCCCGCACGAGCCCCTACTCCTTCCAGGGTCTGGGCACCGAGGGCATCCTGGATATGGTCAAGGCCCGCGAGATCACCGGCCTGCCTATCGTCAGTGAGCTGATGGACGAGGTCCACATCCCCGAGTTCGAGGAGTATGTGGACGTTGTGCAGATCGGCGCGCGCAATATGCAGAACTTCCAGCTGCTCAAGGCCGTCGGCAAGATGCACAAGCCCGTTCTGCTCAAGCGCGGCCTGGCGAATACCATTGAGGAGTGGATCATGTCCGCCGAGTACATCATGGCCGGCGGCAATGAGAATGTTATCCTCTGTGAGCGCGGCATCCGCACGTTTGAGCGCGCGACCCGCAACACGCTGGACCTGTCCGCCGTACCGGTCATCAAGGAAAAAACGCACCTGCCCATTATCGTTGACCCCAGCCACGCCACCGGTGATTATAAGTACATCGAGAGCATGGCTCTGGCTGCTGTGGCCGCCGGTGCCGACGGTCTGGAGATCGAGGTCCACAACGACCCGCCGCACGCCTGGAGCGACGGCGCCCAGTGCCTGAAGCCGGATAAGTTCGCCGATGTGATTGCCAAGTGCCGCAAGGTCGCTGCCGCCATCGGCCGGGAGATGTAAATTGGACGCGAAAATTCATGTCAGCCGCTTAGGCGGAACGGCCACGGTGCCCCCCAGTAAAAGCGCAGCGCACCGTGCGGTGCTGTGCGCCGCATTGGCGGAGGGCACCAGTCATATCACGAATATCGAGTACAGCAAGGACATCCGCGCCACGCTTGGCGCGGCGGCCCAGCTGGGCGCAAAAATCACCGAGGAGGCCCACTCCGTGACCATCAAGGGGCATGGGACGGCGGGCGGCTTTGTGACGGTGACACGCCCGGTTTTCTGCAACGAGAGCGGTTCAACACTGCGGTTCATGATCCCGCTGTTCAGCCTGACGGCCCAGAAGGTGCGCTTTACCGGCGCGGGGCGGCTGTTTGACCGCCCGCAGGCCATCTACCAGATGCTGTTTGAGCGCCAGGGCCTGCAATTTGAGCAGACGCCCGAGGGCATCACGATCTTTGGACGGCTGCGTCCCGGCGGGTTCACTCTGCCCGGCGACGTGTCCAGCCAGTTCATCAGCGGTCTGCTGTTTGCCGCGCCGCTGATGGAGTCCGAGAGCAGCATCGAGGTGCTGGCCCCCTACGAGAGCCGCTCCTACGTGGATATGACGGTTGACGCCATGCAGCAGTTCGGCGTCAAGGTCACGAGCCGCGCACGCAAAAACGGCAGTGTGATGTACCGCGTGGCCGCGCCGCAGCGGTATACGGCCAGCGACTTTGCCGTCGAGGGTGACTACAGCCAGGCAGCGTTCCTGGCCGTGCTGGGCTGCGTCATCGGCGGCATCACGGTCACGGGGCTGAACCCCGACAGCCAGCAGGGCGACAAGGTCATTCTGGACATTTTAAAGCGCTGCGGCGGCAAATTCAAGCCCGTCGAGAGCGGGCTGCACTTTGACCGCAGCCTGCTGAAGGCGACGGAGATCGACCTGGCGGACTGCCCTGATTTAGGGCCGATTTTGTTCACGCTCGGCTGCTTTTGCAGCGGTGAGACGGTCATCCGCAATGCGGGCCGCCTGCGCCTGAAGGAATCGGACCGCATCGAGGCCATGCAGACCGAGCTGCGGAAGATGGGCGCGCGCATCGAGGTGGACGGCGACACCGTGCACATCCAGGGCGTGGCGCTCCACGCGCCGAACGCACCGCTGTCCGGCCACAACGACCACCGCATCGTTATGGCACTGGCTGTGGCGGCGATTGCCAGCGGCCTGCCCGCCCTGCTCTGCGGGGCCGAGGCCGTGGACAAGAGCTGGCCCGCGTTCTGGAGCGTGCTGCGCGGTCTTGGCGCCAAGGTGGAGCTGAACACCGACAAACAAGAAGAATTTGACATAAAGGCGTGATTTCCTATGCTGGATAAAAGCAAAACCTACCTGATCGTCGGTCTGGGCCTGCTGGGCGGCAAGTACGCGCAGGTGCTGAGCCAGAAGGGCTACAATGTGACCGGCATCACCCACAGCCAGCCGACGCTGGACTATGCCTTGCAGCATGACTACATCCGCGCCGGTAAAAATGCGGATTTTGAGGATCTGGTAAGGGAGGCCGACTGCATCATCTTCGGCCTCTACCCCACCGTGCTGCTGGACTGGGTCAAACAGTACGGTCAACTCATCCGCCCCGGCACGATGGTCACGGATGTGTCCGGTGTCAAGCGCGGTGTGGTCGAGCCGGTGCAGGCCGCCCTGCCGGAGGGTGTGGAATTTATCGCCAGCCACCCGATGGCGGGCCGCGAGACGAGCGGCATCGCCCACAGCGCCGAGGTCAACTTTGCCCCCGCAAACTTCATCATCACCCCGACGGAAAAGAACAGCCAGACGGGCATCGACTGGTGCCGCGACCTGGCCGTGGAGCTGGGCTTCAAGCGCATCAGCGTGCTGACCCCCGCCGAGCACGACCACATGATCGGCTACGTCAGCCAGCTCTGCCATGCCATTGCCGTCAGCCTGATGTGCGCGTCCGATAACTCGGAGCTGGCGAACTACACGGGCGACTCCTTCCGCGATTTGACGAGAATTGCCCATATCAACGACAAAATGTGGGCGGAGCTGTTCCTGTGGAACAAGGACAACCTGATTTCCGAGATCGATATGTTTGAGAGCGCCCTGCAGGATATGCGGGAAAAGCTCGTCCGCGATGACCGCGAGGGGCTGGAGGAAATGTTCCGCCTGTCCACAAAGCGCCGGGAAGCGTTTGACAAGAAATAAAAAATGCTGCTGTCTCAAGCGGACAGCAGCTTTTTTATTTGGCTCGTGCAGAGGCGGAGTATGGTTACATGTGCAGACGCTTTACGATTTCGTTTTTCAGGGCTCTGCCGCGGAAGATGACAAGGCCCAGAAACGTGATGACGCTTATGATCAGGCAGATGACCCACGGCAGACTGTGGGCGTCCAGCCTGCCGGAATAGTCAATGCGGAAGAACAGCAGAATGTACGGCAGAACGCCGATGCCGATGTTCATGAGCAGATACACGAGCGCGTTTGCGGTAAAGCGGCTGCGCAGGAAGGCAAAAATAAAATTGCAGACCAGCGCTACACAGCACAAAATCGGCACGACGAGGTCCAAGCTGTACCCCGTGTAGCCGTTGAACCAGTCGGTAAAGACGAGCAGCGCCGAGACGAGCAGCAGCAGATTGAAGATCTGCCGCGGGCCGTTGAAGCGGCGGCGCAGCACGGCGCGCACCACCCGCAGGACCGCCACGGCCCAGACAGCCATCAAAATGCTGAAATGACGGTGGGGCGTGTCTTCCATCAGCAGGAAATCAAAGGCACCGGCTACGACGATGAGCGCTGACAGCACGAACGCCACGATCTTATACAGCAGGGATGCGCGGTGGATGCGCGGGGCCGTTGCCGGAAAATACGGCTCTCCGGCGGGGCCGGACAGGCGGTTCTGGCACAGCGGGCAGTAGGCAGTGTCCCCGCCGACCCTGATATGGCAATGCGGGCAGGTATTCATCTTTCCACCTCCGTAGCGTACAGGGTAACATCCAGCCCATCCTTGGCAAACTCCCGGTAAAGGCGCTGCAAAATGGCGGTGCTGCGCAGGGCAGAAGCAGTGCCCAGCACAAGGTCGTCCCCGTAGGAGCAGACCACGGTGAACAGCGTCTTACAGCTGGAAAACGCTGCAAAATTGTGGATATAGGGCTTCATGCCCTCCGGGATGCTGACCCGGCCCATGTTGGAGACAACGGCGGAGACATGCCGGTCTTCCAGCTTGGTGAAAAACTTGACCGCCGCGTTTTTGATGAGCAGCGGAACCGGGCGGATGCCGGGTATATGTTCCAGTTTTTCATACGCATCCATCTGGGCGCGAATGTTCTCGGGCTTTAAAACCTCTTTCAGCTTGGCATCAAAGACCGGGGCGACGGTTTCCAGCGTGTCCTCGGGCGTCAGCGTATGGGCGATGCAGACCGAGTTGAAGAAGTTGCGCGCGGTCTCGCTGGGATAGTAGTTGCGCAGGTTGACGGGCAGGCTGATGGAGATCGGCTTTTTGCGTTCCAGTGCGGGCATATCGTGGTAGATGGCCAGCATGAAAGACGCGCCCAGGTAGCTTGTCATCGAAACGCCCAGCGCGTGGGAGCGTTCCAGCACCTGTTTAGAGCTTAAATGTCCCTCAAAAAACTGCAGCTGGCTGTAGGGCAGAAAACCGTGCGGGCGGTACACCTTGGGCTTTTTAGCGGTTTTCTTCCGCTTGGTGCCCTCATAAAAATTGCGGAAGCTGTCCTGTGCCATATCCCCGGCGGAGGCGCTGTTGGGCGAGGGAACGTTCTCCATTTCACCGGGATGGCGCAGCGCCAGATAGTTGCGCACGATGGACTTTAAGTAGAGCAGGCCGCCGTTGCCGTCCGTAATGGCGTGGAACATTTCCAGGTTGATCCGCGCCCCGAAATACGTTACGCGGTAGATCAGCTTATTGCGGCGCTCCGGCGTGTACAGAGGTGCGCAGGGGGCTTTGGTTTCCGGCTGGGCGGTGGGCAGCTGGTCGGTGGACTCAAAATAATGCCAGAACAGACCGCGGTGCAGCGTGACCTGAAACTGCGGCCATTCCTGTGCGGTGCTGCGCAGGGCCTCATTCAGCGTATCGGGGTCGATCTCCTCGTTCAGCGTGCAGGAGATACGAAAGACCCGCGGGTCGCGCTGGGACGCCGTAGCCAGAAACACCTTGGCGACGTTATCGACTTTATACCAGGAATCGGACATGAGCATGGTCCTTTCTTTTGTGGCTGTACGGGAGCGGCTGCCTTCCGGAAGGTTGTTCTTTCTTTTGGCAGCAAAAGAAAGAACCAAAGAAAACTGCCGCTGTTTCGACGCGGTGCGGGGTTGTGCGCGTGGGGCCACAGTTTTGCGCAGCGAAACTGGGGAGCGCACAATGATTGCCCCCGCGGGGCAATCAACCGCAAGAGCGTGTTTGCGAAGCAAACTGGCGGCGCTCGTTGTGCGCCGCCAAGCGGGACCCGCGACTTAGGGGCTGCACGCCCCTAAGAACCCCAAAGAGGAAGTCGGAAGTCTCGGCGGCTAAACGGACGCAGTATTACTGTCCGTTCTTAACGCCGCCGAGCCTTCCTCCACCTTAAATTCGGGAGTTCCCCCGAACCCCCGCGGTTTTTAACGGCTGCTCTCCATCTCGGGCGCAGCCCGCAAAAGCCTCCCCTTACAGGGGAGGTGGCCGCGAAGCAGGCCGGAAGGGCTTTGACGGGCCTTGCGGCTATCGCTCTCTAACGGGTTATAGCCCGCTCAAATGATCCTCTGCACAAATCGCCCCGCGCTCTCCATTGCGACGGCGGCTCTGCGGATCGGCATCTGCTGGAATACATGCCAGCACTCGGGGTAGACCTCCAGCTGGGCGTACACCCCGGCCTTCTGCAGGTTCTCCACAAGGCGCTCACTGTCGGACTTCAGAATTTCGTTTGTGCCTACCTGTACCAGCGTCGGGGGCAGACCGCGCAGGTCGGCAAAGAGCGGGCTGTAGCATGGGCGCGACCAGTCGGCATCGGGGCCGGTGTAGGCCTCGCGCACGGCGGCGATGTACTCCATCGTCAGCATCGGGTCCAGTGTCTTGCAGGTGCGGTAGCTCTTTCCGCTGGCCGTCATATCGGTCCATGGGCTGAACAGCACCAGCCCGCGCGGCTGGGCGCGGCCCTGCTCCTTCAGCTTTAAAGCCAGCTCCAGCGCCAGGTTGCCCCCGGCGGAGTCGCCCGCGACGATAACGTCCCGCGCACCGTAGCCCATATACATTAAATAATCCCACATCGCCACGGCATCCTCAATGGCCGCAGGGAACGGGTGCTCCGGCGCAAGGCGGTACTCAAACGAGAGCACGTCAAACCCGGTAGCCAGCGCCAGCTTGCTGGCCAGAATACGGGCGTACCCCAGCTGGCCGCAGGTGTAGCCGCCGCCGTGGCAGTACAAAACGGCGTGGCGGCGGTCATGGCCGTGCTCCAGGCTGACCCACTCGGCGGGGATGCTCCCCACTGTCAGGCTGTCGCTGCGGATGCCGATGCCCGGCGTGACAAGCCGCGCAAACAGCTCCTCCGCGGCGCGCTGGCGCTCCAGATCCTCGGGCGTCGTCGAGGTGTGGTCGCTGATGCTGTGCACGGCCTTGATGGCCCGCATCATCGGGCCGAGGTCGTCGGGGTTCTGCTCCTGCTGGGGCACCAGCGTTTTGATGACAGCCTCGAGCCGCTGGCTCAAATCGTTTTTCCTTCTGGACATGGCAGCTCCTTACAGCTTGGCCAGCAGCCGCGTCCATACGGTGCGCAGCAGCGGCGGATGTGCGGCGGGCAGGCCGCACAGGCGGTAGATTTTGTTCGGCGGCGGGAAAACCCCACGCCTGGCATAGCCATTGTAAATCAGCTTCAGCTGGCGGTCCTTCGCTGCACCCGGCAGATGCAGGATGCAGACGGGGTCGAGTGTATAATTTGTCGATACATAGTAGAAATGCCCGCCAAGCCAGTAGCGGAAGATATAGGCATTTGCAGCGCGCACGGGTTTACCGGCCAGCAGACTGCGGTAGGCGGCACCGCACCAGACGGCCTCGTCACCCTCCCTCGGGGTGATGCCCTTTGCCTGCAGTTCTTCAAAATAGTCACGGCACAGCGACATAAAATCGGTCAGCCGCGCCCTGCTGCCCGCGACCAGCTCGCCGCCAAAGTGCGTCAGCGCGTGCGGTGCGCCGTCCGGCTCCACCGCATCAAAGCAGCGGCTGATGGCGGCGGTCATCGTCTGGCTGGCGGCGTGGGGGACCTGATACAGCAGCACGGCCTCGTCGCATTCCCGCCACAGATCATCCAGCGGGCGCTGGGTGAAGGTGTCGAGGTCGAGCATCGCCGCGCGGGCAAAGTTGCGGTTTTCCAGCACCCACGCCATGGCGCAGAGCTTGTAGTAGGCCAGTGCCCAATTGGTGTCGGCGGGCACGCGGTAGGTGGTAAACGGGCAGTCCCAGATCTCGACGCCGCCCTGCGTCAGCTGGCTGCGGAACGGCTCCGGCACGGGAGCATTCGTCAGCAGGGCCACTGTGCAGGCAGGGTTCTGCGCCTTGGCGCTGCACAGCGCCACGACGGTGCAGCGGTCATAGACCGTGCGGCCCAGATTGGCGGCGTCCCCCTCGCGGTAGCCGTCCAGCGTGGCGAATGCGCCGAAAATCAGATTTTCCATGGACAGACCCCTCCGTTACACACAAATACATCTTTATTATAGTCATTTTGGGGGTAGATGTCTATGGCCATCCCCTGCAAAATGCGCGGGAGCGACGGAAAAATAACTTTTTTGTGTGCAGACCTTGCCGAATTTTGTCATACCCTTTATAATGTTTACAGATGTAAAATTTTTATGAAGCGGCATCGCCACAGGCTGTGCCGCGCGGAGCAGTGTTTTTTATGGCGTTTTCTTCGGTGCAATTTCTGTTCGTTTTTCTGCCGCTGTCGCTGGCGGTCTACTGGCTGTGCCCCAAGTGGCTGCGCAATGCCGTGCTGGCTGCGTTCAGTCTGCTGTTTTTTGCGTGGGCGGGCTTAAAGGGCGCGGCCATCCTGGTGCTGCTGGCCGGTATCAACTGGCTGGGCGGGCTTTCGCTGGGGCGGCTGGCCCACAAAAGGCCGCTGCTGATTTTGTTGATCTTGCTGGATCTGGCGGTGCTGGGCGGCTTTAAATATGCGGGCTTTGCGGCGGAGACGGTCAACGCCCTTGTGCCGGGTCTGCTGCCGGTGCTCTCCCCCGCCCTGCCGCTGGGGCTGAGCTTTTACGTGTTCACGGCCATCGGCTACTGTGCCGATGTGGCCGCGGGCAAGGTGGAATCGGAAAAGAACCCTATCCGTTTTGCGGTGTTCCTCGCGTTCTTCGGCCACGGGCCGTCCGGGCCCATTGTGCGGTACGGCCAGCAGGCCCCGCAGCTGGACCCCGGCAGCGAGACGCGCCGCGTCTCGGCGGACCGCTTCTGCTACGGCATCAAGCGGCTGGTGTTGGGCCTGGCAAAAAAGGCCATCATCGCCGACCAGCTCGCTTTGATTTACGCCAAAGTCGCGTCGGTCCCGGCGGCCACGCTGCCCGCGCCGATCCTCGTGCTGGGCTACACGGCCTACATGATGCAGCTGTATTTTGACTTTTCCGGCTACAGCGATATGGCCATCGGCATCGGTGAGTTCTTCGGCATCACGCTGCCGGAAAACTTTGAGTATCCGTATCTTGCCTGCTCCGTCGGCGAATACTGGCGGCGCTGGCATATCTCGCTGTCGAGCTGGTTCCGCGACTATGTCTACATTCCGCTGGGCGGCAGCCGCTGCCGCCTGCGCCGCACCTGCCTGAACCTGCTCATCGTCTTTGCGCTGACCGGCCTGTGGCACGGCGCGGCGTGGCAGTATGTGGTGTTTGGTCTGCTGCACGGCATCATTTTGTGCATGGAGCGCCTGGGCCTGCGCCGGGCGCTGGAGCAGCTGCCGCGACTGTTCCGGCACCTGTACACGGTGGTGCTGCTCTGGCTGACGCTGGTGATCTTCGGTGCGCCGGGCCTGTCCGAGGGGTTGGCCGTGCTCAAGGGCATTTTTACATGGCAGAGCGGGGCCAAGGGCTATACGCTGGCGGCCTTTGCGGACACCAAGCTGCTGCTGATTTTAGCGGCGTCCTTCCTGCTGTGCGGCCCCGTGCAGGCGCTGTGCCCCAAGCTGAAGGCGGCTTTGTACGCGAAAAAGGCACCGTCCCCTGCCGGGATGGCGGGGCTGCTCGTGCTGCTGTTTCTGGGACTTATGCGCGTCACGGCAGGCACCTACAGCGCGTTTATTTATTTTCAATTTTAAGGGAGGTGCAGAGCCATGCGTAAAGCGGTCAAAATTGGCTTTATCGGCGTGTTCTGCGCCGTCATCGGGCTGGCGTTCCCGGTGTTCAACATTTTTTCCAAACAGCTGTCGATGGACAGTCACGAAAACCGCCTGATGACCGGCCTGCCGCAGGTGCTGCAAAGCCCGCTGCGGGAGCTGCCGCGCAATCTTGACAACTTTCTGGTCGATAACTCGCCGTTCCGCTATCAGTTTGTGCTGGTGAACGCCGGGCTGGACTACGCGCTGTTCGGCACGAGCCAGAGCGACCAGGTGCTGCCCGGCAAGGACGGCTGGCTGTTCTACAAGGACGGCCCCAACGCCGCGCAGCCGATGGCAAACTATCAGGGGCTGGCCGAGCTGAACGACAGCGCCGACACACTGGCTGAGGCCAGCGCGGGCTTGCAGATCTTGAGTGATAAGCTGGCCGAAAACGGCTGCACGCTGGTGCTGGATCTGACGCCCAGCAAGGACCGCATCTACCGCGAGTACATGCCCGACGGCTACCCCATTGTGAACGAGGAAAACCGCACCGACCTGCTGGCGGCCTATCTGCAGAGCCACACGACAGTGCCGGTGGTCTGGCGGTATGACATGCTGCGCAGCCAGGCGCGGCAGAACGCCGACCGGCTGCTGTACTACAAAACGGACACCCACTGGAACGCCGTCGGCGCGCTCATCGGGCTGGACGGCATTTTTGAGGCGCTGGACATGCCGACGCGCCCGGCGGACAGCTACCCCGTCGAGGCCGGCGGCACGACCACCGGTGACATGGCAAACGTGGCGGCGCTCTACGCCAGTCTGCCCGCCGAGGAGACCTACGTAGTGCCGGGCTATGACCGGATGTTTGAGAAGGACAGCCGCGCCGTGCGGGTCATCGGGGATTCGTTCAGCGAGTACTACATGCCGTACCTGCAGGCGCGCTTCACGAACAGCTGGCGCGAGCATATCGACACCTTCACGACGGACGTGGCCGAGCACCCGGGGTGCGACATTCTGATTTTGGAGTTCAACGAGCGCAGCCTTGACAAGCTGCTGGCGATTTTGGAGCAGTTTTAAGCGGATTAAATAAGGCGGCCTGTCTGCGGGAATGACGCAGACAGGCCGTTTTTTGTGATGTAAGCGAAAATGTACGCGATATTTGATGGCGTAAAGCAGCGGGGTTTGGTATACTGGGAACAGAAAAATCCGTGAAGGAGGAAAGAAAAATGCTGTTTGCAACATGGGTGACGGCACTCAATATTCTGGTTTTTGCGGCGCTGGTGGCCGCGGTGATTTATCTGTTTGTGCTGATCGTGCGGGTGCTGAAGAAGTACATCGGCAGCAAGGAGATGCGGGAGGAAAAGCAGGCTGTGAAGCGCACCCTGGGCGAGACGCTGAAGGCCCACCGCACCCGCTGCCAGATGACGCAGGAGTTCGAGGCTGAGGCGCTTGGCGTGAGCCGCCAGACCGTATCCAAATGGGAAAACGGCAGCGCCGACCCGAGCACCACAAACTTGCTGGCCCTGGCCAAGTTGTACGGGGTAGCGGCGGAGGAGCTGTTGCGGGGAATAGATCGCAGCGAAGAGTGAAGAGAACTATGTAGGGCGGCCAGCCCTCTGGCCGCCGCGGAGGGGGCAGGATACCTACCTGCAGAGCAATTTGAAAAGGGGGTAGCAAACCGGAAAATGCAAGGCCCGTCAAGTCGCGGGCCGGGCATGCCCGGCCCCTACAAACAACCCGGGAATAGAAACCGTTGCGCCCAAGGGGGTTCGGTGGAACACCCGAATTTAAAGCGGAGGAAGGCCCGTTGGCGTTAAGCGCGAACAGTAATACTGCGTTCGCGTAGCCAACGGGCCTTCCGACTTCCACTTTGGGGTTCTTAGGGGCGTGCAGCCCCCAAGTCGCGGGTCCGCTGCGTCGCAACAGCGGCAGTTTTCTTTGTAGGCTTTCTTTTGCTGTCAAAAGAAAGCCGCCTTTCGGGAGGATGCCGTTAAAACTTTAGCGCAGCCCTAAATCCGCCAGAATATCCGTTCGTGCATCCAGCGCCAGCGTGGCGATGCGGCGAATTCGCTCGGGCGTCATATAGGGTGCCAGACCGCTGATGGAAAACGCACTTTCCGCGCGCCCGTCCGCCCCGGGGATCGCCACCGCCACACAGCGCACGCCCAGCTCGTTCTCCTCGTCGTCGATGGCGTAGCCGTTCGCGCGGACCTCCACCAGCTGGCTGCGCAGCTCCTCCAGATCGGTGATGGTCTTGTCCGTCAGTTTCTGCACATTGCTGTGCGTCCAGATGTCCTCAAGCTCGTCGCCGGGCAGCGTCGCCAGAATCGCCTTGCCGACGCCCGTGCAGTACAGCGGACTGCGCAGACCGACACGGCTCGACATCCGCATCGGGCCGCTCTCGGTCTTATAAATGTAGACGATGTCCCGCCCGTCGCGGATGACGAGATGCACGGCCTCGCCGGTGCGCTGGGACAGCCGCTCTAAGTGCGCCTTCGCCACGCCCATGATGTCCATGCTGTCCACAATGCCGCTGGACAGCTCAAACATTTTTAAGGTCAGCCGGTAATGGCCGTTTTCCTCGTCCTGCACGACGTAGCCAAGCCCGACCAGACTGGCCAGCAGACGGTGGACCGTGCTTTTGGCCAGTCCGGTCTCCTCTGCCAGCCTTTGCAGACTGACCCCCGTGGGGTGCGCCGCCAGATGCTCAATGAGCTGAAAGATGCGCTCCACGCTTTGTACGCCGCTTTTTACTGCCATGATCCCGGCCTCCCGATGAAATTTAACAAAAATTTCATAATTTTGCATGGCAGACAAACTGTGCCTGCCGTTCCGCATTATGGAACGATTATAGCAGAGTTTGCCCGATTTTTCAAGCTCTTTTCCGAATAGCGGAATCCTAGGCGGATGCGACAAAAATCGTGCGCTTTCTTTCACATTTTTGCCCGATTGACGCCCGCCGCCGCTGCGTTTATAATAAAAGTAACCAAGTGCGGGCATCACTGCGCATACTGCGCCGGACTGCCGCACACAATCAGTGAAGGAGAATTGCTATGAATTCTGTTTTGCAGCGTGTTTACGAGATCGGCATTATTCCGGTCATTGCTTTCAACAGCGTGGATGAGGCCCTGCCCCTGTGCAAGGCCCTGATGGCCGGCGGCCTGCCGGCTGCGGAGGTCACCTTCCGCACCGCCTGCGCCGAGGATTGCATCAAGAAGATCCATGAGGAGCTGCCCGATATGCTGCTGGGCGCCGGCACTGTCCTGACCAAGGATCAGGCTGACCGCGCTATGGCTGCCGGTGCTTCCTTCATCGTGGCCCCCGGCTTTGACCCCGAGGTCTGCCAGCACGTCATCGACAAGGGCGGCATTATGATGCCCGGCACCGCCACCGCAGGCGAGATGCAGCAGGCCATGAACATGGGCTGCGAGGTCGTCAAGTTCTTCCCTGCTGAGGCCAACGGCGGCGTGGACAAGCTGAAGAACATCGGCGCTGCCCTCAAGACCTGCAAGTGGATGTGCACCGGCGGCGTCAATGCCAAGAACGTCAACAACTACCTGGGCTACAACCAGATCATCGCCGTCGGCGGCACCTGGATGTGCAAGAGCGACAAGATCAAGGCCGGTGCCTGGGACGAGATCACCGCTATGAGCCGTGAGGCCGTTGACGTTATGCTGGGCCTGGAGCTGGGCCACATCGGCATCAACTGCGCTGACGAGGCCGAGGCTGCCAAGACTGCCGAGACCATCGCCAACCTGCTGAGCATGGCCGTCAAGGTCGGCAACAGCAGCATCTTCGTGGGCAAGAAGGAATTCGAGATCATGAAGAAGCCGGGCCGCGGCACCAACGGCCACATCGCAATCCTGACCAACAACGTTGACCGCGCCATCTACCACCTGGGCCAGCGCGGCATCAAGTTCGACATGGACAGCAAGAACGTCAAGGACGGCAAGACCATCGCCATCTACTTTGCTGACGAGATCGCCGGCTTTGCCTTCCATCTGGTCCAGCGCTGATTTTGGCGTAAAACCACCCGTAAATCTGTAGGGGGCGGCGTCCCGGACGCCCCGCTCCCCTATTTTATAAAATTATTAAATTAAAAGGAGTTCACCATGAAAGTCGTTACTTTTGGCGAATTGATGATCCGTCTGCAGCCGTTCAACTATGAGCGCTTCGTTCAGGCCAACAACCTGGAGTTCAGCTTCGGCGGCGGCGAGGCCAACGTTGCTGTTTCTCTGGCCAACTACGGCATCGACGCAGCCTTCGTTACCAAGCTGCCCGCTCATGCCATCGGTCAGGCCGCTGTGAACAGCCTGCGCCGCTACGGCGTTGACACCAGCAAGATCACCCGCGGCGGTGACCGTGTCGGCATCTACTTCAACGAGAAGGGCGCTTCTCAGCGTGGCTCTGTCTGCATCTATGACCGCGCCAACTCTGCCATCCAGCTGGCCTCCACCGCCGACTTCGACTGGGATGCCATCTTCGAGGGCGTGGACTGGTTCCACTTCACCGGCATCACCCCGGCCCTGGGCGAGAATGTTGTTGAGATCTGCCGCGAGGCCTGCAAGGCTGCCAAGGCTCATGGCGTCAAGATCAGCTGCGACCTGAACTACCGCGGCAAGCTGTGGACCCGTGAGCAGGCCCGCGCTGCCATGACCGACCTGTGCCAGTACGTTGACGTCTGCATCTCCAACGAGGAGGATGCGAAGGACGTCTTTGGCATCGAGGCTGAGGCTACCGACATCTACGCCGGCGAGATCAACCGCGAGGGCTACAAGAGCGTTGCCAAGCAGCTGGCTGACAAGTTCGGCTTTGAGAAGGTCGCCATCACCCTGCGTGAGAGCCACTCTGCCTTCGACAACGGCTGGAGCGCCATGCTGTACGACGTTGCCTCCAACGAGTACTGCTTCTCCAAGAAGTACGACCTGCACATCATCGACCGCGTCGGCGGCGGTGACTCCTTCGGCGGCGGCCTGATCTACGCCCTGCTGAACGGCAAGAGCACCCAGGACGCTGTTGAGTTCGCTGTTGCTGCTTCCGCTCTGAAGCACTCCATCGAGGGCGACTACAACATGGTCACTGTCTCCGAGGTCGAGAAGCTGGCCGGCGGCGACGGTTCCGGCCGTATCCAGCGCTAAGTTTAGACTTTTCCTACTAAATCTGTTTGCATCATAGCAAAAGCCCCGCAGGCGAGAGCCTGCGGGGCTTTTGTCGTTCCCGTCTGCTGGCGGGACATTTTTGCCCTGATTGTCAACCCTAACGCGGAGAAAGCGTTGACATTCGGGCCGACGGTGCGGTATACTGGCCTACAGTCGGGTTTATAAGGGGGCGGCAAAAATGGTCAAGCAGGAGGTGCTGGCGGCGCTGGATGCTGTGCGCGGGCGGTATATCTCCGGGCAGGAGCTGGCCGCTCAGCTCGGCGTGAGCCGCACCGCCGTATGGAAGGCCGTGGCTGCCCTGCGCCGGGACGGTATCCCGATCAAGGCCGTCACGAACCGCGGCTATACGCTGGCGCAGAGTGTCGATGTTCTGAATGCTGCCGCCGTGGCCGTTCAGCTGGATGAGACCACGGTGAAAGCCCTGCAAATCGAGGTCGTGGACCGTCTGCCCGGCACCAACGCCGCCCTGCGCAGCCGGGCCGACGCCGGGGCACGGGAGGGGCTTGTGCTGATTGCACAGGCACAGTCGGCGGGCCGCGGGCGCGGCGGGCACAGCTTTTACTCCCCGCCCGGCGGGCTGTACATGAGCATCCTGCTGCGGCCCGAGATCGGCGCGCGGCAGGCAGTGGGCCTGACCGCCATGGCCGCTGTGGCCGCCGCCCGCGCGGCGGAAAGGCTGTGCGGCGTGCCGATCACGATCAAATGGGTCAACGACCTGTGGAAGAACGGCAAAAAGGTCTGCGGCATCCTGACCGAGGCCGCGCTGGACCTGGAATCCGGTATGCTGGATTACGCCGTGCTGGGGCTGGGATTCAACGTCGCAGCCCCGGCGGACGGCTGGCCGGAGGACCTGCGGGACGTGGCGGGGGCGCTGTACGACGGCTCCCCTGCCCCGGGCGCGCGGGCCGCGCTGGCGGCGGCGTTCCTGAACGCCTTCTGGCCGCTCTACCGCGCAGGGCCGCGCAGCGGCTATCTGGACGAATACCGCCGCCGCCAGGCCCTGACCGGCCAGCGGGTGCTGGTCACGCCGCGCCGGGGCACGCCACGCGCCGCGCAGGTGCAGGGCATCGACGACGAATGTAAACTGGTCGTGCGCTTTGACGGCGAGAGCCGTCCCGCTGCGTTGAACAGCGGCGAGGTAAGTGTGCGATTATTATAAAAAAGAGGGGTTATCCGTATGACAAAATCTTCTGAAAACGTCCGCCGCATGGTGCTGTGCGCCATGTTCACCGCGCTGGTCGCCGTGTGCAGCCAGATCGCCGTCCCGATGCCGTGGGGTGTGCCGATCAATCTGGCACTGTTCGCCGTCTACATGGCGGGCACGATGCTTGGCCCTGTCTGGGGCACGGCCAGTCAGGTCGTGTTCATTGCGCTGGCGGCCATTGGTGTGCCGGTGTTGGCCAACTTCCAGGGCGGCCCGTCTGCCATCTTCGGCAAGACCGGCGGCTACGCCATCGGCTACATTCTGACCGCGCTGCTGACGGCCCTGCTGACGAAGGCGCTGGGCCGCAAGTTCTGGTCGCTCTGCGTGGCGATGGTCGTGGGCTGTGCCGCCTGCTACGTGCTGGGCACGATCTGGTTCATGATCCTGACCGGGGCTGACCTCGTCAGCGCCCTTGGCTGGTGCGTCCTGCCCTACCTGCCCGGCGACGCCGTAAAAATCGTCCTTGCCGCCGTGCTGACCATGCAGCTGGACAAGCGGCTGAAGCGCTCGCTGGTCTGAGGCTGTAGGGGTCGGCGTCCTCGGCGCCCCGCGGGTTACAGTACCCCAAGGGCTTCCCCCTCGGGGGAAGCTGTCGCCGAAGGTGACTGATGAGGGCAGAGCTGACCGGGCTGACCCGTTTACGGGCAATCGCAGCAAGCCCGCCCCTCATCCGGCCCTGCGGGGCCGCCTTCCCCCTCGGGGGAAGGCAAAGCAACAAGGCAAACAAAATCTCCCGCCCTGCTGGTCAGGGCGGATTTTTTATGCTATAATACCTGTATATAACAAAGTAAAGGAGCCTGCCCATGAAATGGCTTGCCGTTGACTATGGCGATTCCCGCACCGGGCTTGCCGGGTGCGACGCCGGGGAGACCATTACCTCCCCCATCACGCCGCAGATCGAAGAAAAAAGCATGAACAAGGTCGCCGCCGCCGTGACCGAGGTCTTTGCCGCCCGCGGAGCCGAGGGCCTCGTCTGCGGTTTGCCCAAAAACATGGACGGCACCGAGGGCAGCCGTGCCAACAAGAGCCGCCGCTTTGCCCAGCGCCTGGCCAACACCGCGGGTGTGCCCGTCGTGCTGTGGGATGAGCGCCGCACCACCGTGTCCGCCGCCGCTATCCTGGCCGACAACGATACGTTTGGTGCCAAGCGCAAGGAGCGGCTGGACTCGGTGTCCGCTGCCGTCATTCTGGAGAGCTTTCTGAACTGGCGCGCCCACCACCCGGACGAGGAACCGCCCGAGCTGGTCCGCCCCGAAGTATAAAAAGGAGTACGAACATGCCGAACGCAAATGAACCCCGCTTCCCTACCCATGTCGCCATCATCGTGGACGGCAACCGCCGCTGGGCCAAGCAGCGCATGCTGCCCGTCAGCATGGGCCACAAGGCCGGCTTTGACCGCCTGCGCGAGATCACCCGCTATGCCGTCGGTGACCGCGGCGTCTTTGTGCTGTCGCTCTATGTTTTCTCCACCGAGAATTTCAGCCGCGACGCCAAGGAGGTCGGCTACCTGATGGACCTCTTTGCCAATAACTTCCGCACGATTGCCGACGAGATGAACGAACGCGGCTGCAAGGTCCTGTTCAGTGGCCGCCGCGAGGGTCTGCAGCAGCGCGTGCTGGACGCCATGGACTACATGATGGACCTGACAAAGGACAACGAAAAGGGTATTGTCAACTTCTGCCTGAATTACGGCAGCCACGCAGAGCTGACCGACGCGACCCGCGCCATTGCCGCCGAGGTCAAGGCCGGTACGCTCGAGCCCGAGGCCATCGACGAGAAGGTCATTGAGAAGCACCTCTACCGCGACCTGCCGCCCGTGGACTTGATGATCCGCACCAGCGGCGAGGAGCGGCTCTCCAACTTCCTGCTGTGGCAGTGCGCCTACGCGGAGTTCTACTTCACCGATACCCTTTTCCCCGATTTTACCAAGGAGTGCTTTGATAAGGCACTGGCCGAGTATGCCCGTCGCGACAGACGTATGGGCGGGAATACGAAGAAGTGATCCCCAAAAGCCTTCCCCCTTGGGGGAAGGTGGCCGAGGCCCCGCCCGAGGCCAGATGAGGGGCGAGCCTGCCGCGGCAGCCCGTCAGCGGGTGGCTCCAGGAAACTTTGCCCTCATCAGTCACCTTCGGTGACAGCTTCCCCCGAGGGGGAAGCCTTTGAAAATAGCATAATACACAACCCGCCCCCGCAAACTTTGGCATATAGGCCAAAAATTTGCGGGGGCGGGTCTGCATATACTGTCTTATATCAGCCCACAGTGTCCAGGCCGTTGTCCTCGGCACTGCTGTAGGTCGTGATCGTTACGCTGTTGATCGTAATGGCGGCCTCCTCGGTGGGGCGGTAGGTGTCGTTGCCGTCATCGTCCTTCACCGTGTCCACGCAGGCCATGGCGTCCACAACGTCCATGCCCTGATAGACCTGCCCGAACACTGTGTCGGTGTTGTCAAGATACGGCAGCCCGCCCACAGCGGCGTAGGCCGCGATTTGCGCGTCGGTGTAGCCGTTGGCGGTCAGCTCGGCCTGCCGGTCACTGCTGCTCACGCTGTCCGGCAGGGCCGTCACAAAATAAAACTGACTGTTGCCGCCGGTCACGTCGCCGCCCGCGGCAAACGCGGCGCAGAGCGCCCCGGCGTAATGCTTCAGATCCGCGCTCGCCTCCGGCGGATACGGGTTGTTGCTCCAGATCGTCGAACCGCCTGTGCCTGTGCCGGTGGCATCGCCGCCCTGCACGGCAAAGCCGTACTCGCTGCGCCAAATCGTCGTATTATCGTAATAACCGCTGCGGGCCAGGCCCACAAAGTTGTAGACGGCCATCGGCGCGGCATCCGGGTAGAGCACGGCGCGCACCTCGCCTAAGGAGGTGTCAAAGATCGCAATCGTGTCGCCGTCCGCAGGGGTGTTGAACTGCCGCTCGGTGCTGGTGAAGTCCGCAGGCCGGGTGGGCGGGGTCTTTGCCGCGCCCTTGCTGCAGGCGCACAGCAGGGCCAGCGCCAGCGCGGGCAGCAGGCAGAATCGTTTACGCATAACGGGTCCTCCGTGAAAAATCCAATTAAATTCATTATACCACAGAACTTCCCGCTTGAACACCCTTGACGTTTGCGAAAAAAAAGGGTACACTATAGCTATCAAATACGAACGACCACAGGAGGTCACTTATGTCTGACGAACTGAGCCCGGAAATGCTGGAAGAGGCTGCCCCTGACCTGCTGACGCTGGAGGATGAGGACGGCAAGGAGGTCACCTTTGAGGTGATCGACGCTACGGAAGTCAACGGCACCCGCTATCTGGCTGTCATCCCCTATCAGGAGGACCCGGAGAGCCTGCAGGAGGACGCCGAGCTGATCCTGATGCGCATTGGCACCGACGACGAAGGCGAGTATATGGACATCGTGGACGACGATGAGGAACTCATCACCGTCGGCAAGGTGTTCGAGGAGCGCCTGCGCGCGATGTACGACATCGACGATTCTGAATTGCAGTAAGAGGCCGCGAGGCTTCTTCACCCTGCGCGGTTCGATTTGTTGCGGCCTTATAGAATCCTACTAATCAAATATTGGGAATCCGGGTCGGGGACCGGATTGCAGGCCCTCCCGCCGTTTGGCTGAAGAGGGGAGCATGAACATCCTCGTAGGGTACCCACCTGCCTGTACCGGTAGGTTTTGATTGGTTGCAGACGGCTGTGCGGGGTTTTTACAGCACACATCCCGGGCAGGGCTTTACCTGTCCGGGTTTTTGGGTTATACTTTGCGGGGAAAGGGGTGTTTGTTCAATGGCGGAAAGGATCCGCGTCGGGGACAGGCTCCCCTTCTTTTTGTATGATACGCCCTACAGCGCGGGCAACCGCTTCCGCGACCTGCTGGACGCGCAGGCCCCGCTGGTGCTGGTGTTCATGGCGAACTTCGGCCATCCCATCACCCGTACGTTTGCCAGCCGCTACGCCGATACATACACATCGCTGCACGACGGCGGCTTTGCGCTGGTCGTGCGCTCCCGCGCGGACAAGCTGGCCCGCAGCATCGGCCCGGACACGCTGCCCTATCCCCTGCTGTGCGACGCGGCGGGCGTTCTGTATGAGCACTTGAGCATCCCCACGAGCAAAAGCACGTTGATGAGCTACTCGCTCGAGGGCTGGCGCATCCTGCGCGAGGCCAAAAAGCAGGGCTACCGGCCCGTCAAGGGGGTCGAGCAGCAGCTGCCGCTGACGCTGATCCTGGACCGGGACGGCACGGTGCTGTTTTGCCATTACGGCGCGAGCCTGACGGACGTACCCGAGGACTGCGCGGCCATCCAGAGCCTGCTGGAGGAGATGGAGCTGCCTTACGAGGAACTACAGACCGCGGTGGCCGCAGAAAGCCGCCCCCGCAGCCGCCACGGGCGAGAACGGCCGGAGACAACCGACGAATTCCGGCCCATCCGCCCGATGCGCGCCTACCCGGAATCGGATTTGGAAAAAACATCGATGTTTGGTCTGTTTGATGACCCCTATGACGACAAATGAAAAAGTGCCTGCCGGTTCAAAAAACGGCAGGCACTTTTGTTTTGCTGCTATGCAGAGATGCAGGGCGGATATTCTGTCTGCCCGCGCTTACCGCATTACGGCGGCCTTGGCAGCGCACACGGCGTCGGCGTCGGTCTGCTGGATATGCCATTCGTCCAACCCGGGCAGGCCCATGGGGACACCCTCGCGGCGGAAGGTCATACCGCTTTCCAGCAGCGTTTTGCAGCTGGCATGGAACGCCCGCGCCCCGGGCAGGGCCGCGCGCAGCTCGTCGATGACAGCGGCGTTCACACCGGCGCCGATCAGCACCTCGGGGCCGTCCAGCTCGTCCCGCAGGCGCAGCAGCGCGGCCAGCTGGGAAATGCCCTTGCGGCAGCTCTCGGCACCGCCGCTCGTCAGCACCGTGTCGATGCCGAGTGCCGCCGCAGTGCGGTAGGTGGCGCACAGATCGCGGGAAACGTCGATGCAGCGATGCAGCGTGACGGGCGCACCGCCGCAGGCGTCCAGCAGCGTGCGCATGGCGGGCAGATCAAGCGCACCCTCCGGCGTCAGTGCGCCGATGACGAAGCCATCCGCCCCGGCACTGCGCAGCGTCTCGATCTGGCGGCAGAGCAGCTCGATCTCGTCGCGGGTGTACAGGAAATCCCCCGCCCGCGGGCGCATCAGGCAGCGCACGGGCAGGTCCAACTCGGCCTTGATCTGCCGCAGCAGGTCGGCGTAGGGCGTCAGGCCGCCCACGGCCAGTGCGCTGCAAAATTCCAGACGGTCCGCTCCCCCCTGCTTTGCGGCGCGGGCGGAGGCAAGGCTGTCAACGCAGACTTCCAACAGCTTCATGTCAGGTCACATCCTTTTGCTTTTTCCCCATTGTAACATAGGCTTTGAGATACGGCAAGCCCCGCGCGGCCAGGGCTGCGCGGGGCTTGCCGCAGTTATAAGGTTCACAACAAATAGGGGTAGGCATATTCAGGCAGCGTGCCCGCCGCGCACAACGCGCAGTTGTACGGCGGGGCGGCTGGTGCGGGCAGGTGCGGCCCTGCGCGGCTCCGCTGCCGGGGTGCCCAGCAGGATGCCGCAGACTGCGTTGAGCATGACAACCGCAGCAAAAAGTCCCAGCAGTGCAGCCCACAGCGGCATGGTGCCGGAGGCCGCGGCGCTCACCATAACGCCGCCCAGCAGGAGGGACGCCGTTACCGCGAGCCTGCAAAATTTGTGCTTAATGAGTTCCCAGTTCATACCGTTACCTCCAAAGGAGCCGGCCCCGCAATGGCCGACTGCCGCAAATTCAACAACGGATAACAGCGTTCCGTTTGTTGTCTTAACTATAATACATCTGTAGGTTGTTGTCAATATGCTTTTACAACTTATTTTTGAAAATAATTGCAAAAAACTCTTTACAAAAACCACAGACGGTTGTATAATGAAGCTAAAGAAATGGGATCGTCTACAAGATGTGGTTTTACCTTACTTTATATAAAGGAGTTTTCCCGATGTTTGCAGAGCGCTTGAAAGAGGCCCGCAAGGCCAAACGATACAGCCAGGCCGAGGTGTCCAGGATGCTGGGGGTAACGCAGCAGGCTGTTGGCAAGTGGGAGACCGGGCGTTCCACCCCGGATCCGCAGACCGTGGCGCGTCTGGCGGAGATACTGGATACCCCCACCGACGTTCTGCTGGGTCTGCGCAAGGAGTCGGGCGCGGCGTCCGCTGTGGGCCGCAACGCCTTCAGCCGCTATACGGAGTCCCAGATCCCCGTCGTGGGCACGGTGCACGCCGGATACGGGGCCCTCGCGTTTGAGGAGGACTACGGCAAGGAGTATGCCTGTGTCAAGGACCCGGAAAACTACTTCTTCCTCGTCGTCAAGGGCGACAGCATGGAACCGCGCATCTCTGACGGTGACTTGGCGCTTGTACACCGCCAGAACACGCTGGACAACGGCGATCTCGGCGTTCTGGTCTATGGGGCAGACGGCGAGGGCACGCTGAAAAAGTACATCCAGCGCGGCAACTCGGTCATCCTGCACCCCTTCAACCCGGCCTATGAGGAGCTGGTCATCAAGGGCGAGGAGCTCGACCACCTGTATATTGCCGGCAAGGTCGTGGAGACCAAGGCCAAGTGGTAAGGCTGCCTTACAAGTTCAATTATAGCATACGGTAAGTCCCATAATTTGGACTTTCAACCCTAAAACAGAAGAAATTTACAAAAATGCTGCCCGCGGCACACCTTGCAGAACAAGGATATGCGGCGGGCTGTATTTTTTATACCCTTTTTTCAGGAGGCGGGCGCGATGGACCTTGCGGAAAAACTGGAAATCCTGGCGGACAGCGCTAAATATGATGTAGCCTGTACCTCCAGCGGGGTGGATCGCCCCGGACGGCACGGTGCACTGGGCAGCAGTGCGGCGGCGGGCATCTGCCACGCCTTCACGGCGGACGGGCGGTGCGTCTCCCTCCTGAAGGTGCTCTACTCCAACGTGTGCAGCTACGATTGCAGCTACTGCGTCAACCGGCGCTCCAACGACAGACCCCGCGCGACCTTCACCCCGCGTGAGCTGGCGGAGCTGACCATCGGCTTTTACCGCCGCAATTATATTGAAGGGCTGTTTCTGTCCAGCGCTGTGCTGGGCACGCCGGACCGCACGATGGAGCTGATGATCGAGGCTCTGCGCATCCTGCGGGAGGAGTACCATTTTAACGGCTACATCCACGCCAAGACGATCCCCGGCGCGGACCCGATGCTGGTCGAAAAGATCGGGAGGCTGGCGGACCGCCTGTCGGTCAATATCGAGCTGCCCAGCGAGACGAGCCTGACCACGCTGGCCCCCGACAAAAAGAAAACTGCGATCCTGCGCCCCATGGGGCAGATCGCAGTGCAGAGCGCGCAGAGCAAAAAGGAGATAGTGCTCTACCGCGGGGCCAAGCCGTTTGCGCCGGCTGGGCAGAGCACCCAAATGATCATCGGGGCGACGCCGGAGACAGACCGCCATATCATGGACCTGACCGAGGGACTCTACAGGAAATACTCGCTGAAGCGCGTGTTTTACTCTGCCTATCTGCCGGTGGTGGAGGATCGCCGCCTGCCCGCACTGCACACGGCCCCTCCCCTGCTGCGGGAGCACCGTCTGTATCAGGCGGACTGGCTGCTGCGGTACTACCATTTTTCGGCGCGGGAGCTGCTGACCGAGGACGAGCCGAATTTTGACCCCTACCTGGACCCCAAGTGCACCTGGGCCGTGCGCCACCCGGAGTTTTTCCCCGTGGAGGTCAACACGGCCAGCCGTGCCGAGCTGCTGCGGGTGCCGGGCATCGGCCCCAAGAGTGCGCTGCGCATTGTCGAAGCGCGCCGGGTGCAAAGCCTCGGCATGGCAGAGCTCAAGCGCATTGGAGTCGTGCTTAAGCGGGCACAGTATTTCATTACCTGCAAGGGCAAGGCAGCGGCCCGCGGCAGCCGCGCGGAGATCGCGGGGGCGCTGCTTGACCCTAAGGCGTTCAGCGTGGGGATGCAGCAGCTTTCGCTGGACGATTTTGTACCCAAGGCCCTGCCCGACGCTGCCCCGGCTGTGCAAAGGCTGGAGGCGCGCGGCATGGCGGCGGACGTGGCCGCCCGGACGGTGCGGCAGGAGGCACTGCAATGTCTTACGAAGCGCATGTGACCGACACAGCCTACTGCTATGACGGCAGCTTTGCGGGTTTTTTGTGCTGCGTGTTCGAGAGCTACGCCCGGAAGGAGATCCCCGCCGAGGTCTGCCCGCCCGAGGAGGGACAGCTGAATTTCTTCGGCACGCAGCAGATTTTTACCGACGAGCAGCACGCGCGGCGGGTCGCGGCAGGGCTGGACCGGCTTGGCCGCGAGGTGAAGGACCGCGTGACGACGGGCTTTCTCTGCACCGACCCCGGCAAGGACCTGACACTGCTGCGGTTTGTGCGGCTCTGCTTTGCGCAGGGGCCGCGCGCCGCGCAGATGCTGGGCGACCCGGATGCCGCCGCGGCGTTTGCCCTGGAGCGGGCTGTCGACAACGAGGCCTGCAGGCTGATCGAGTTTATCCGCTTTGAGGAGCGGGACGGGATGCTCGGCGCGGTCATCCACCCGAAGCACCGGATTTTGCCGCTGCTGCGCGGACATTTTTGTAGCCGCCTGCCCGATGAGAGCTTCCTGATTTATGACGCGGCCCACGGCACGGCCCTGCTGCACCGGGATGGCCAGGTGCGCTATCTGGCGATGGAGCGCTATATTCCCGGCACCGACGAGACAGAACTCGACTGGCAGCGGATGTGGAAACGGTTCTTTAAGGCGTTGACCATCGAGCAGCGCCGCGACGAAAAGGCCCAGATGAGCCATGTGCCCAAGCGGTTCTGGCAGGATATGTGCGAGATGCAGCCTGATTTGGCTTTCCCCGCGGGGGCAGCTGTCCGCAAAGCGGACTGAGGAGGGACGGGCTTGGAGCTACTCATAGTCATACTCCGGGTTCGCGGCCTGGTACTCGGTCAGCCAGCGGAGCAGACGCTCGGTGTCGGCATAGGTCATGCGGCCTGTGTCGGCCAGGGCGCACACCATGGCGCGGATGTCACCGCCGTAGAGCGTCTGCAGATGCGCCTGGCTGACCGCGCCGCAGTAGGTCAGGCGGCGGACCAGCGGCGTGTACAGATTTTTATTGCCCTGCTTCTCGGTGCGGACGAAGTTTTTCTTCTCGAGCCGCAGCAGGAAATTGAGCAGCGTCGAGTCTGCCCAGCGGCATTCGGGCGGCAGGTGTGACGCGATCTCGCGCCTGGTGGCAGCGCGGCTGCAGGCCCAGAGCGCGGCCATGACCTGTTCTTCACTGCGGGAAAGCTGTTCCATGATGAACTCCCTTTATAATATGTAGTGCCTGTAGGGGCCGGGCATGCCCGGCCCGCAGGTGCAAGGCAGACGGTAGTCTGTGGGAAGGCTGCGGGCCGCACATGTGCGGCCTCTACAGAGCGAGGAAGAAATAAGTTCAATATTTTACAAATGTGGTAAAAAGAACTGAATATATTTTACATCTGTGGTAGATATAAATGCAAGACAAAATATTGCACAAATTTTATGCCCGAAATTTGACAATGACGGCAAATATCTTTTACAAATGTCTCATAAAGCGTTTCCGGTACAAAAACAATTAGTCACAATACAAAAACACATCCCCGATTTTCGGCTTTTTTCGGTATTTTGTCCGCTTGCCCGCAGGGGGGCAAAGCTCCTATAATATTGGCATACCGCAACGGCGCGGCAGATGCGATCCGCCGCCGACGGGTCGCATTTGATTTACTGTAGGAGGAAATAAAGATGGCTAGAGTTTACAATTTCAGCGCCGGCCCTTCGATGCTGCCGGAGGCTGTTCTGAAAACCGCACAGGCAGAGCTGCTGGACTACCACGGCTCCGGCATGAGCGTGATGGAGATGAGCCACCGCAGTAAATGGTTCGACGAGATCATCACCAACACCGAGGCCGCCATGCGCCGGGTACTGAACATTCCCGACAATTATAAGGTGGGCTTTTTCCAGGGCGGCGCGACCCAGCAGTTTGCGATGGTACCGCTGAACTTTATGACCACCGGCACGGCGGATTATCTTGTGACCGGCAACTTCAGCAAGAAGGCAGCCGAGGAGGCCGCCAAGTTCGGCACGGCCCGCATTGCCGCCAGCAGCAAGGACAAGAACTTTACCTACATTCCCGACGTCGCGGCCATCGACTATGACCCGAACGCCAGCTATATCCACATCTGCCAGAACAACACGATTTTCGGCACAAAATATGTCGATGTACCGCAGGTGGACGGCATCCCACTGGTAGCAGATATGAGCTCGATGATCTGCTCCGAGCCGGTGGACGTCAGCAAGTACGGCGTCATCTACTTCGGCGTGCAGAAGAACATTGCCCCTGCCGGTATGGCTGTGGCCATCGTGCGTGACGACCTGCTGGGCAAGGCCGCCAAGGGCCTGACCCCCGACAAGATCCCCACGATGATGAACTACACGACCCTGCTGAACGCCGACAGCATGTACAACACCCCGCCGTGCTGGTGCATCTACATGACCGGCCTCGTCATGAACTACCTTGAGAACGAGATCGGCGGCCTGGAGAACATGCAGAAGCGCAACGCCGCCAAGGCCAAGGTGCTGTACGATTACCTCGACGGGCAGGACTTCTATAAGAATCCCGTTGAAAAAAAGTACCGCAGCATGATGAATGTGACCTTCACCAGCCCCGACGCCGACACTGACAAGGCGTTCTGTGCCGCGGCCACCGAGGCAGGCTTCGTCAACCTGAAGGGTCACCGTCTGGTGGGCGGTATGCGTGCGTCCATCTACAACGCCATGCCTGCCGAAGGCATCGACAAGCTGGTCGACTTTATGGAGAAGTTCCGCAGGGAGCATTGAGCTGCTGCACAGCAGGGGCCGGGCATGCCCGGCCCCTACGGCGCAAAATAAGGGGAACAGGGAGTAACGATATATGTATACCATCAAAACATTGAACGCCATTTCGCCGGTGGGTCTGGCCAAGCTGCCCGCCAACCAGTTTGAGATCGACAACGAGGCCGCTGCACCGCAGGGCATTCTGGTGCGCAGCGCCGATATGCACGATGCCCCGCTGCCCGACAGCCTGCTGGCCATCGCCCGTGCAGGTGCCGGTACGAACAACATTCCCGTGGAGGACTGCACGAACAAGGGCATCGTCGTGTTCAACACGCCGGGCGCCAACGCTAACGCCGTGGCCGAGCTCGTCGTCGGTGCGCTGGTCGCGGGCAGCCGCAATCTGGTGGACGCCGTGAATTGGGCACAGACCCTCAAGGGCCGCGACACGATTGCCAAGGACGTGGAGAAGGGCAAAAAGGCCTTCGTCGGTCCCGAGCTGCGCGGTAAGACGCTGGGCGTCATCGGGTTGGGTGCCATCGGTGCGCGCGTGGCCAACGCCGCCGTCGCGCTGGGCATGGAGGTTTTGGGCTATGACCCGTATATTTCCATCGATGCTGCGTGGAGCCTGTCCCGCAGCGTGCAGCACTGTGTCACGCTGGGCGATATGCTGCCCCGCTGCGACTACCTGACCATCCATGTCCCCTACCTGCCTACGACCCGCCACACCATCAACGCCCAGACGCTGGCGATGTGCAAGGACGGCGTGCGCGTGCTGAACTTTGCCCGCGGTGAGCTGGTGGACAACGCCGCACTGCTCGACGCACTGAACAGCGGCAAGGTCGCGCAGTATTTCTGCGACTTCCCCACCGAGGAGCTGCTGGGCGTCAAGGGCGTCTGCTGCACGCCGCATCTGGGTGCCAGCACGCCGGAAAGCGAGACGAACTGCGCCGTGATGGCCGCCGCCGAGCTGAGCGACTACCTGAAAAACGGCAACATCGCCCACAGCGTCAACCTGCCGGATGTCAGCCAGCCGCGTGTGGGAGGCCGCCGTATCTGCATCATCCACAAGAACGCCCCGGGCGCGATCTCGGCCATCACGAGCATTTTGACCGAAGCGCACCTGAACATTGAAAACATGGTGAACAAGGGCAAAAAGGATGTCGCCTATACCCTGCTGGACGTGACGGGCAATGTCACCGATGACCTCGCCGTCAAGCTGGGTGCGATTGAACCCGCCATCCGCGTGCGCGTGCTGTAAAAGCATCAACTTTGCGAAATCTCCCCTGCAGAACCAATCAGCAGGGGCTTTTTTGTGGATGATCACCATGAAATAGAATGAATCGCTCGCGGAGACGCGGGCGGTTTTTGTTCTCTTTGCCCAAAAACCAAACAAAACGGAACAATCGCCCGAATACGGCTTTTTTTGCGGTGGGTTTTATGGTAGAATCAATGAGAACTCAAAAAATGCAGGGGGAGGGCCGCAGCATGACCAACGCGCCGAAAACCGTATTAGCCATCCATGATCTGCCGGGCTTTGGCCGGGCGGCGCTGTCGGTCATCGTGCCGGTGCTCTCGACGCTGGGCGTGCAGACCGTGGCACTGCCTACGGCGGTGCTGTCCACCCACACGGGGGGCTTAGGCACCCCGGCTAAGCTGGCCAACCCCGGTTACGGCCCCGCGGCACTGGAGCATTATCATCGGCTGGGCGTGAAATTTGACTGCATCTACTCGGGCTATCTGGCGGACGCCGCGCAGGCAAAGCTCGTAGAACAGGCGTTTGAGCTGTGGCCCCGCGCGTTCAAGGTCGTGGACCCGGTGCTGGGCGACGGAGGGCGGCTGTACAGCGGCCTGGGGGCCGACATGGTGCCCGCTATGTATAGTCTGTGCAGCAAGGCGGATCTGATCGTCCCCAATGTGACCGAGGCCGCGCTGCTGCTGGGCGACCCGCTGCCCGGTGTGGGCAGTGCCGAGCAGGCCGCCGCACAGGCGGCCCGGCTGACCCGCGTAGCGCCGCAGGTCGTTGTGACTGGCGTGACGGGCATCGGCGGCGGACGCTACATAGGCTGTGTGGGCGCGGCCCGCGGCGGCGAGGGCTATGCCGTAAAAACGCCGCTGCAGCCGCGGATGTTCCACGGCACGGGCGATATTTTTGCCGCCGTGCTCGTCGGGCGCATTTTGCGGGGCAACGTCCCCCAGGCTGCCGTACAGGCAGCTGCCGCCTTCGTAGCCGAGTGCATCAGGCAGACACCCGAGGGAGCCGACGAGCGGCTGGGCGTCTGGCTGGAGTACGCCCTGCCGAAACTGCGGCAGGAGTAAGACCATGAGACTGCCGCGAGACAAGGATGTCCTTGAAAACGCCCGAGCGCTGCGAAAAAGCATGACGCGGGAGGAACGCCATCTGTGGTATGATTTTCTGCGCGGATATTCGCCGCGCTTTGTACGGCAGAAGGTTGTAGGACGTTATATTCTGGATTTTTATTGCGATGCGGCAGGTCTGGCGATAGAGCTGGACGGCAGCCAGCATTATGAAGCGGCAGGACAGTTGCACGATGCACAGCGCACGGAATATCTGGAGGGCTTCGGAATCAGAGTGCTGCGGTTTTCCAATCTGGATGTGATGCAGCATTTTGAGGGTGTATGCCGTGTGATTGATAACGCCGTGAAAAGCCTCCCCTAGAGGGGAGGTGGCCGAAGGCCGGAGGGGTGGCCGGGAGCCGACCTATGAACGGCGTGCCGCCCGGCCCCTCACCCGGCGCTGCGGCGCCACCCTCCCCCAAGGGAGGGCTAAAGTTTATAGAACGAGGACTTGTAAATTTATGCCAACCTTAAACATTGTACTGGTCGAGCCGCAGATCCCGCAGAACTCCGGCAATATCGCGCGGACCTGCGCGGTGACGGGAGCGCGGCTGCATATAGTCGGCCCGATGGGCTTTACCATCGACGACAAAAAATTAAAGCGCGCCGGGCTTGACTATTGGCACCAGCTTGATATAACATATTATCAAGATCAGGCGGACTTTTTTGCCAAAAACAGTGGTCCGTTTTTCTACTTCACGTCCAAGGGCCCGCGCCGCCATGTGGATGTGACCTACCCCGACGGCGCGTATCTCGTCTTTGGGCGCGAGGATGCCGGTCTGCCCGAGGAGCTGCTGGCTGCGCATGAGGCCGACTGCGTGCGTATGCCGATGCGCAGGGGCGAGCGCTGCCTGAACCTGTCCAACGCGGTGGCAGTGGGCGTGTACGAAGCATTGCGTCAATGGGATTTTGCCGGTTTGGAGACCCACGGGCAGTTGACCCGATACGAATGGAGTGAGGATGTAAAATGAGCAAGATAGGTTTTCTGACAGATTCCTGTTCCGACATTCCGCAGGAGCTTGCGGATAAGTACGGCATCGAGGTCGTGGGCTTCCCTATCAACCTTGACGGTGTGGAGTACATGGAGCGCAAGGACTTTACCAACGACCAGTTTTACCAGATGATGCGCGACGCCCAGGGCGTGCCCACCACCGCCGCTATCACCCAGCTGCAGTTCTGCGATATTTACGCCCGCTATGCGGACGAGGGCTACACCGACCTGGTGTACCTGAGCATCAACGCGGGCGGCTCCAGCACCTACAACAACGCCGTCAAGGCCATGGAGCTGCTGGAGGAGGAGCGCCCCGGCTACACGATGAAGATTCAGGTCATCGACAGCCACACCTACTCGATGCCCTACGGCTGGTATTTCTGTGAGTGCGCCCGCAAGGTGCGCAACGGCGGTGAGCTGGCCGCCTGCGTGGCCGAGCTGAAGCAGAAGCTGGACTGCGTTGAGATCTGTCTGGCCGCTTACAGCCTGAAGCAGATGAAGAAGTCGGGCCGCGTCAGCGCCGCCGCCGCTGTGGTCGGTGACCTGCTGGGCATCCGCCCCATCATCAGCCTGAATGCGGGCGTCTCCAAGGTCGAGAGCAAGGTCCGCGGCGACGCCGCCGTGCCCGCTGCCATGATCAAATGGGTGGAGAGCCGCGTCGATTCGATGAAGGACACGCCCTACATGGTGGCCTACACATCCAGCACCGCCAAACGTGACGAGCTGGTCAAGCTGTGCAAAAAGGCGTTTGGCCATGCACCGCTGATCGTGTTCCAGCTCGGCGGCGTTGTCAGCGCCAACACCGGCCCCGACGGCATTGCCATCGTCTACGAGGGCAAGCCCCGCAATCTCGAGGCTTATGCGCCGGAGCTGCCGTAACGGTGTTGTAGGGGCGGATGCTTGCATCCGCCCGCGGGGCGTCGAGGATACCGCCCCCTACAATACGATTGCACCGTAAGGGCCGGGTATGCCAGGCCCTCAGCATTCTCGTAAGAGACCGTCCGCCCTGCAGGGCAGCGTCTGGCACGGCGGTGATTGCTAAAGTAAAGAAATTTTCCCCGCAGGTCTTGCAACGGCCTGCGGGTTTTGTTATAATTTAGGTTTGTTGAGCAACTTAGGATTTTAGGCTCCGCTGCCGGCTGCTGGTCGGCAGCGCAAACCCCGCAAGGCTGGCGGTCTTGCGTGTGGTCAAAATCTATCCGCCGGAGTATTGTATGAATATGAAAAATCTGTCCGTCCGTCGCCTTGTGCGCTGCGCTGTCATTGCGGCTGTCTATGTGGTCGTCTGCCTTGTGCTGGCCCCGTTCAGCTACGGCGCGGTGCAGGTCCGCGTGGCCGAGGCCCTCTGCCTGCTGCCGGTGTTCGGCGCCGAGTATATCGTCGGCGTCACGCTGGGCTGCTTTTTGGCAAATCTGCTCGGCTCCACCGTCGTTGACGTGGTGTTCGGCACGCTGGCGACCCTGCTGGCCTGCCTTGTGACCTACAAGCTGCGCGACATCCGAGTGAAAGGGCTGGCCATTCCGGCATCCCTGCCGCCCGTTGTCTTTAATATGATCATTGTCGGCGCATTCGAGATCACCTTCTTCTTCTCGGACGGCGCACCCACGGCGATGCTGGCGGTGTTCAATGCCGTTACTGTCGGCATTGGCGAGCTCATCAGCTGCACGATTCTGGGTGTGGCGCTCGTCAAGCTGATCGAAAGCAACGCGGGTCTGAACAAAATTTTTACAGAAGAATAACGAGGTAACATCTATGTGCCCGGAACTGATTTTGTGGGATTGGAACGGTACCCTGCTCGATGATGTCGATCTCTGCGTGGACGCGCTCAACCGTCTGCTGGCAGGATTCGGCTACCCGCAGCGGTATGACCACGAGCGGTACCGGGCTATTTTTGGCTTTCCCATCGAGGAATATTACGTCCGCGCGGGGTTTGACTTTACAAAGCACAGCTTTGCAGAGCTGGCCGAAAAATACATGGAGGACTACGTCCCCGCCAGTGCGGCCTGCCCGCTGGCAGACGGCGCCATTGACGCGCTGGAGGCGTTTAAGGCCGCGGGGCTGCGGCAGGTCATTCTGTCGGCCAGCAATCTGGACACGCTGCGGCGCCAGACCGACGAGCGCGGCGTGACGGGCTATTTTGACCGTCTGCTGGGTCTGGGCGACATCTACGCCAAGAGCAAGGTCGAGGTCGGGCTGGCCTATTTAAAGGAAAACGGCTTTGACCCGGCACGCGCCGTCATGATCGGCGATTCCGTCCACGACTATGAGGTTGCACAGGCGCTGGGCGTGCGCTGCGTTTTGCAGTCCGGCGGCCACCAGTCGCCGGAAAAATTGAGGGAAACGGGCGCACCGGTTGTAAAGGGATTGCGCGAAGCCGCGGCGCTGATTTTGGAATAAGAGCTTACGGGAGGCTGTAGGGACGTCGAGGACGCCGCCCCCTGCAAACAACTGCCCGCCGCTATGATGCGGGTCGATGTGAGCATCGACCCCTACAACAGAGGAGCAACACAATGTCTGACCGCATAAAAGGCTCCGCCTTGACGATGGGCGGCGCGGCGTGCTGGGGCGTTTCGGGCTGCATGGGGCAGTACCTGTTCACCCGCGAGGGGATGGATTCGACCTGGCTCGTGCCCATCCGGCTGTTTCTGGCGGGGCTGATCCTGTGCGGATTCTTTTTTATAAAGGACCGCAAAACGCTTTTTGACCCGTGGAACGTCAGGAAAAATCCGTGCAACGCCATTGACCTGGTGGTCTACGGTTTGGCGGGCGTCAGCTGCTGCCAGTTCACCTACTTTCTGACAATCCAGCTGTCCAGCGCAGGCATGGGCACGATTTTACAGGACGTCTCCCCCGTCATCATCCTGCTGGTCGTCTGCATCCAGCAAAAGCGCGGCCCCCGCGTGTTTGAGGTCTGTTCGATTTTGCTGGCGCTGGTCGGCGTGTTCCTCATCACGACCCACGGCAGCCTGACGGGGCTGGCCGTCAGCCCGGCGGCGCTGGTCTCCGGCATCGTCAGTGCCTGCTGCGTCGCCATCTACACGATGTGGCCGAAAAAATTGCAGGAGCAGTACCCCACCCCCATGCTGCAGGGCTGGGCGTTTTTGATGGGCGGCATCATGTTTTCGCTCATCTTCCGCCCGTGGCAGATCGACTATGTGCCGACGGCGATGGGCGTGTTCGGCATCTTTATCGTGGTTGTGCTGGGCAATGTGCTGGCGTTCAGTCTGTACATGTCGGGCGTGCCGCTCATCGGCCCGCAGAAAGCGAGCCTCTACAGCTTTGCCGAGCCGGTCACGGCGGCCATCATCAGCACGCTGGTGCTGGGCTCGTCCTTTACGCTGTGGGATGCGCTGGGCTTCGGCTGTATCTTTTTGATGCTGGTGCTGCTGAGCCTGCCCGCAAAACAGAAAAATTAAATATATTACGAAATACACCCGCGCAGGTTTGACACGAACCCCTGTGCGGGTGTATTATAGTATCATGTGTAAAACTATATAAAACCACTATTAGCCGCACCTCTACACGCGGCGGAAAATACAGGGGAACTGTTATGTCTTTTTTTGAAAAACTGTTCGGCTCTTTCTCGGACAAGGAACTCAAGCGCATCAACCCGCTCAAGGACAAGGTCCTTGCCCTGGAGCCGGAGATGGCCAAGCTGACCGACGAGGAACTGCAGGCCAAGACCACCGAGTTCAAAGAGCGCCTTGCCAAGGGTGAGACCCTCGACGACCTGCTGCCGGAGGCGTTCGCCGTATGCCGTGAGGCTGACTGGCGCGTGCTGGGCATGAAGCCCTACCCCGTGCAGATCATCGGCGGCATCGTGCTGCACCGCGCCTGCATCGCCGAGATGCAGACCGGTGAAGGCAAGACGCTGGTCGCTACCATGCCCACCTACCTGAACGCCCTGACCGGCGAGGGCGTGCATGTTGTCACCGTCAACGATTACCTGGCCCGCCGCGACTCCGAGTGGATGGGCAAGGTCTACCGCTTCCTGGGTCTGACCGTCGGTCTGGTCGTCCACGGCGTCGAGGCCGGGGACCGCAAGAAGGCCTACGAGGCCGACGTCACCTACGGCACGAACAACGAGTTCGGCTTTGACTACCTGCGCGACAACATGGTCGTCTACAAGGCCAACATGGTGCAGCGCGGCCATGCGTTTGCCATCGTGGACGAGGTCGACTCCATCCTGATCGACGAGGCCCGTACCCCGCTGATCATCAGCGGCAAGGGCGAGGATTCCAGCGTGATGTACAAGCGCGCGGACGACTTTGCCAAGACGCTGAAAAAGAGTGTTATCGTCGAGTTGGACGACAAGGTCGAGGCCGAGGAGCAGGTAGACGGCGATTACGTCGTGGACGAAAAGCGCAAGACCGCTACCCTGACCGAGTCCGGCGTCAAAAAGGCCGAGGCGTTCTTCCACGTCGAGAACCTGGCCGACGCCGACAATATGTCGCTGCGCCATTACATTGACGGTGCGATCAAGGCCCGCGGCGTTATGCACCGCGATACCGACTATATCGTCAAAGACGGTGAGGTCATCATCGTCGACGAGTTCACGGGCCGTCTGATGTATGGCCGCCGCTTCAACGACGGCCTGCATCAGGCCATCGAGGCCAAAGAAGGCGTGACCGTTGCCGCCGAGAGCAAGACGCTGGCCACCGTCACCTTCCAGAACTACTTCCGCATGTACAAAAAGCTGTCCGGCATGACCGGTACAGCCTCCACCGAGGCCGACGAGTTCAGCGAGATTTACGGCCTGAACATCGTCAGCATCCCCACCAACAAGCCCCGCGCCCGCAAGGACCTGCCCGACAGCGTCTACAAGACCGTCAACGGCAAGTACAACGCCGTCATTGAGCAGGTCGCCGAGTGCCACGCCAAGGGTCAGCCTGTCCTGGTCGGCACCGTCAGCGTCGAAAAGAGCGAGGCGCTGTCCAAGCTGCTGAAAAAGAAAGGCATCGAGCACAACGTCCTGAACGCGAAGCAGCATGAGCGAGAGGCTGAGATCGTCGCGCAGGCCGGCAAGCAGGGCGCGGTCACCATCGCCACCAACATGGCGGGCCGCGGTACCGATATTATGCTGGGCGGCAACGTGACCTACATGGCCAAGGCGGCCCTTAAAAAGGAGCTGTCCAAGGAGCTGACTGCCAACCTGGCCGAGCTGAAGGATGCCTACGAGCATGAGAAGGCCCGCGCCAAGGCCAGCGGCACCGAGCTGCCTACCCCGCCGGAGGCCGGTATTGATGCCAAACTCGAGATGCTGATGACCGAGTGCGACGGCCACGCCGAGACCGAGAACGCCGAAATTCTCCATGCCCGCAAGCGATTTGAGGAACTGTGCGAGGAATTTACCCCCGAGGTCAAGCGCGAGGCGGAGATTGTCCGCAATGCGGGCGGCCTGTTCATCATCGGCACCGAGCGCCACGAGAGCCGCCGTATCGACAACCAGCTGCGCGGCCGTGCAGGCCGTCAGGGCGACCCGGGTGCATCCCGCTTCTTCCTGAGCCTGGAGGACGATCTGATGCGCATTTTCGGCGGTGACCGCGTCCAGAACCTCATGGATTCCCTGGGCCTCGACGAGGATGTGCCCATCGAGAACAAGCTCATCACCAACACCATCGAGAGCGCCCAGAAGAAGCTCGAAGCGTCGAACTTTGCAATTCGTAAGCAGGTGCTGCAGTATGACGACGTCATGAACCAGCAGCGCGAGATCATCTACAAGCAGCGCCAGATGGTGCTGGACGGCGAGGACATCTCCGGCAAGCTGCACGAGATGATGCGCCAGGCCATCGACGATGCCTGCACGAACTACCTGAACGGCGAGACCGCCGACGACTGGGATTTTGCCGGGCTGCGCCGCCACTTCATGAACTGGCTGTGCCTGCCCACCGACTTCAACTACACCACCGAGCAGTTGGGCGACCTGACGAAGGAGGGCATTGCCGACGAGCTGTACAAGCGCGGCATGGACATCCTGACCGCCAAGGAAAAGCGCTACGGTGCCAAGACGATGCGCGAGCTTGAGCGCATCTGCCTGCTGCGCAATGTTGACAGCAAGTGGATGGAGCACATCGACAACATGGACCAGCTCAAGCAGGGCATGGGCCTGCGCGGCTACGGCCAGCATGACCCCGTGGTCGAGTACCGCATCGAGGGCTTTGCGATGTTCGATGAGATGATCGCGTCGATCCGCGAGGATGCCGTCCACATGCTGTTGACGATTGAGATCCGCCAGCAGAACGCCGAGCCGAAGCGTGAGCAGATCGCCAAGCCCACCGGCGATAATGCGCCCGGTGATACCGGTGCCAAGGCCCCGGCCCCCGTCCGCGTGACGAAGATTGGCCGCAACGATCCCTGCCCCTGCGGCAGCGGCCTGAAGTGGAAAAAGTGCACCTGCAAGGAGTACCACCCCGACCTGTAAGCAATACAAAAGGCGCTGCCCGGGATAAGGCGGCGCCTTTGTTGTAGGGGGCGTCTTAGACGCCCCGCAGCATGGCCGCTCTCTCCGTAAGGGCGAATTCCATATCCGCCCGCGGAGGGGTCAAGACCCCTCCCCTACAATGCTTTTTTGAATGGGTAGAGTTGTAGGGGCCGCACATGTGCGGCCCGCAGCTTTCCCGCAAACGACCGCTTATTTTTATGCCGCGGGCCGGGCATGCCCGGCCCCTACGGTGGCAGCGTCTCTGTAGGGGCGAACATGGTTCGCCCGCCCGTTCACCACTTTCCCTTTTAACGAGGTAACATCATGAAAGCCCGAATCATCCGCGAACCCCGCTGCGCCTTACTCTGGCGCATTGACGAAAGCTACCCCAACTATGCCGCCATCACCCGCGCGGCCAGGCGCTATGACGTCAAGCTCCGCCCCGTCGCGGACGGCGACCTCGGCGGCATCGTCGGGGACCTCTGCGCGGGCAGGCCCGCCCCGGCGTTTGCACCGCTTATCGCGGTGCCGGACCGCCCGGCCATCATCGTCAGCGGACTGCGCCATGACAACGGCGAGTTGGGCGCGTTCCTTGACCTTATCAAAATGGGCGGCGCGTCCATTCCGGTGCGCAGCATGGTCACGCCCACCAGCAAGGGCTGGACGCTGGCAAACCTGCTGCTGGAATTAAACACCGAGCACGAGACCGTGCAGGGCGGCAACGCATGAAGCGCCGCCTGACCGCGCTGCTGCTGGTACTGCTTTGTCTGCCGCTGACCGCCTGCCAAAAGCAGCAAAATTTGTACAGTGCCACCTGGTTCGACCTGTTTGACACTGTCGCCATCGTGCAGGGCTATGCCGACAGCCAGGACAGCTGGAACGCCCAGACACAGGCCGTGTACAGCGATTTACAGCGCTATAACGAATTGTTTGACATCTACCACCACTATGATGGCGTCATCAACCTGTATGATGTCAACGCCCGGGCCGCTGCTGCGCCGGTGCAGGTCAGCGACGAGCTGTACGCATTTTTGCGCTGGTGTAAAGACACCGCTTACCCTGCCGCCAACGGTGCGACGAACATCGCCGCAGGTGCGGTGCTGCGCCTGTGGCACGACGCGCGGGAAAGCGACTCCCCTGCCCCGCCCGACGCGGACGCCATCGCGGCGGCGCTGGCGCATATCGACGTAGAGGATCTGGTTCTGGACGATGCAGCACAAACCGTCTATTTTACTGACCCGGAGATGGCACTCGACGTCGGTGCGGTGGGCAAGGGCTACGCTGTGGAGCAGACCGCCCGGGCCGCACAGGCCCGCGGGCTGACCAGTGCCCTGCTGAACATCGGCGGCAACGTGCGCGCCATCGGCACAAAGCCCGGCGGCAAGCCCTGGACCGCGGGTGTCGAGAATCCCTGGGGCGATGACCCCGCGTACATACAGGCCGTCGAGCTGGCCGACGGCGACAGCCTGGTCATCAGCGGCGACTACCAGCGCTACTTTGAGTACGACGGCGTGCGGTACGCCCACCTGATCGATCTGACGACGGGCTACCCTGCCCGCTACGTCAGCAGCGTGGCCGTGCTGGCCCGCGCCGACACTGGAGGTCTGGCCGACGCGCTTTCCACCGGGCTGTTCTGTCTGCCCGAGGAGACCGGCCAGGCCCTGGCCGCGCAAAACCACTATGCCGTCCTCTGGATGCACCCTGACGAGACCACGAGCCGGAGCGCAGACTGGCCGCAATAAAAATAACCCCCGATTGCCTGAAATCGGGGGTTATATATTTTCTGTAAATTTATACAAACTGTTATGCGCGGGCACCCGAAAAAATCCAGAAAGGCGCAGAGAAAATCAAGATAGCGGAAAGGAGCTCGCTCCACTCCGTTCCGCTCGCAATCCGCCTAATCTCCAAGCCAACTCCAAGAACATTCCAAGTCAACACCAAGCAAAATCAACGCATTATCTCATGTTTTCCCGCATGGGACAGAATGAGAGAGGATTGGAAACAAAAAAGAAAGCAGGCCCCGGAGCCGGATGGCGGAGGGGCCTGCGTGTGGATTCTTAACTTGTCTCTTTGTTCTTCGGTGAACGCCCTGTATCATAGTAATATAGAAAAGAATATAAGTCAATATGTGACGATAAACTGTAACTTTTATAAATGCACTTTTAAGATGAACTTTAAAGCAATGAACGGAAATAATACAGATGACAAGAATGTTACCATTTCGGTAAAATTCTTCTTGAAAAAGTGTATTACATATGCTATAGTTAAATTACCAAATAGGTAAATAATCAACAACAATCTGCTGCCGGAGGAAATGCGTTGAAAATTACTTATAAAACAAAAACAATTGAAAAAGTTTGTACGGATGTTCGGACGGCAGAAAGAAAGCATGGTTCAAAGATGGCTGAAAAAATAAGCCAACGATTAGATGAAATACGAGCAGCAGATACGGTTGAGACGATGGTTCGATTTCGCATTGGAAGGTGTCATCCCTTAACAGGAGATAGAAATGGACAATTTGCTGTTGATTTAGTTCATCCTTACAGATTGGTATTCGAAAAGAACGGTGAAGAAATCCAAATAGCGAATATCATTGAAATTGTAGACTATCATTAAAGTACAGTATGAAGAAACGGAGGAAGAATACGATGGTGAGGAGTAAGAATACGATTGCTACGCCACCGGGAGCAACTATCCGAGAGCAACTTGAAGATAGAGGTATGACGCAGAAGAATTTTGCGTTGCGGATGAATTTGTCCGAAAAGCATGTTAGCCAGCTTATCAACGGTGACGTTCGCTTGACGCCGGAAATTGCAGAACGCTTGGAAATGGTTTTGGGAATTCCGGCAAGTTTTTGGAATAATCTCGAAGCAATTTATCAGGAAAAGCTTGCAAAGGTAAAAGCTGAAAATGAAATGGACACAGATAAGGAGCTAATAAAGAAGCTTCCCTATAGCGAGATGGTAAAAAATAAGTGGGTTCCGGAGGTTAAGACACAAGAACAAAAAGTAGTTGAGCTACGGAAATTTTTTGAGGTTGCAAAATTAACAATCATAGAAAATCCGGCGATTACGAATATCGCATGTAGGCGATTAAATGAAAGCGAAAAAAGTGATTTTGCGCTTTTAGCATGGTCGCAGCAAGCACGGCGTGAGGCACGTAATATAGATACAGAACCTATTAACATAAAATTACTACAAGAAAAATTGCCGGAAATTCGGAAAATGACTGTAGAAGAGCCGAAAGAATTCTGCCCTGCACTGACGAAGATGATGTCAGAATGTGGTATTGCGCTTGTCTTTTTACCTCATATTGAGGGTTCTTTCTTGCATGGAGCAACATTCCAAGAAGATAGAAAAATTGTTATGGGCCTTACGGTAAGAGGAAAAGATGCCGATAGGTTCTGGTTTAGTCTTTTCCATGAAGTGGCGCATATTATAATGGGCCATATAAGTAAGCCGTTTGGAACAGATGCTGATGATGAGCATGACGCAGATAAGTTCGCAAGAGATATTTTGATAGATGAGGTAGCCTTCAATGCCTTCGCCAAGAACGGGTATTTGACAAGGGCCACAATTAGCCAGTTTGCGGCACGGATGGGGATTTCTCCGGGAATTGTAGTGGGACGCTTGCAAAAAGAAAACTTTATTCCATATAACCAGTTTAATGACTTAAAAGTACGGTATGAAATTACCGCATGATGTGCGAGATATAGAGCCCAAAGGACCTGTAGTGTGCAGATATATGTGCACATTACAGGCCCTTTTTCTTATATAGATATTGCATTTCCCAATTCCCGCTTATACTTGTAATACGTATTCCGCGCAATACCAATGAGTTTAATGCAATCTGCATCGCTGAGTGTGCCGTCAAAATCCTTGCTGTACTTTTTGATGGCATCCTTGCAAGCGGCAGCTTTCTTGACAACCAATTTGCGGCCACGTTCCTGCCCTATCTGCTTGCCGTTTAGTTTGGCGGTCAGCATTCCCTCTCTGGTGCGTTGGTGCAGGTCGTCAACTTCCTTTTGAGCTTGCGCAAAGGCAAGGCGTATCTGCTCTTTGGCGAGGTCAACGGTGTACTGATTCAGTGCAGCAATGACCGAGGATACAAAACTGTCGGTAGCGGCATTGCCGGTTTTCAGCTGGGTGCTGATTTGCCGCTGGATGGTCTGGCGGTAAGTCTCCGTGTTGATGTGTGGCTCTTTGAGAAAGCAAAGCGTTACATTTTGGGCGTACAGGTCTTCGTATAGTTGGCAACCCTCGTCTGCATTGCGGCTCATACGAGATACACTGTCAAATACGATAGTGTCTCCTGCTTGCACGGTGTGAAGCAATTTGTCTAATTCTCTGCGGCCTTGATAGGTCGTGCCGGTATATACTTCTCGGATGATATGTGCGGTTGGGTACGTTGCCAGAATGTTGCGTACTTGCCGTTCGATATTTTGCTGTGGTGTGGAAATGCGGCAGTAACCATATATCTGCATGAAGGTGTCACCTCTAAGGCTCGTTAATTTTGATACTGATAGTATACTTACTTTGTCATACGATAGCAAGCACTTTTAATACTACTTGTGCATAGCTTAAATTTGATACTGGAAATGATGGCGGTGGTCGCTTGTGTGACCGCCGCCATCGTTCTACTTTTCGGAAGTGGCCGCAAGACTGCACCATGTGCAGGTTTTGCACTCGGCCATTTCCCCGCAAGGGGGAACGCCGGTATCTGGTTCGTATGGGCAGGAATGATAATCGTATTGCATTGTGAAGCTCCTTTAAAAGTGTACATATAAAAATGGCGGTCTACTCTCACTCGACCATTATCGCTGTTATTTTGATTTATTCGGCAACAACCATCTTTTCCATGCAGTCACCGCATATCAGGTTGATGGTCTTGGTCGCTCGGCAGCTGTTGCCGCATTTGGGACAGATATATTTGCGGGTGCTGCTGGGCTTTTTCGTTCTGGTTTCTGCTCCTGCACCGCTGTTGCCGCCCTTGGGGAGCGTTCCGAGTACGTCCAGTAGATTAAGGCTCTCAACCATCTGGAAATCTTGCCAGCCCTGTTCCTCCACAAAATCCAGAAGTTCAAGACCGGGGCTGGTAATTGTCCAGCCGTATTTAGGATGATGTTCGACTTCCAGACCGTGGGTCTCTGCGATGTGTTTGAAATTCTTGTTGTGATAGACCCCGTTATTGCTGGTGTCTTTTATGCCGTGCTCGGCGCAATACTCGTGTACCATCTCATGGACTAATACACCAGCGAGAAACGCGCACTCCTGATTTAAACTGGCAGAGCTTATGTTGATTTCGTAGCGCCGTTCCTCTCCTGCCCTCCAGACTTTGCCTGTTGTAAAATGTCCATACGCGCCTGCGGTCTTTTTGAGGCTGATTACGACTTCCGGCAGTTCACCGCCAAAGAATCGGCTATTAAGTGCTCGGAACATCTTCTCTAACTGACCTGCCACGCGGCTCGTTTTAATCGTCTGTTTCATTTTCGTTGTCCTTTCGTCTTAAAAGTTTACTCTTAAATCTCCGCCGAAGCGATTTGCAGGTTTGGCCCCTGCCGGCGATGAGAAAAAGTAAAGCCCACGCCCCTGTGTCAACAAATCATGGAATATCGCAGCACCCCCGTAAAGTGCGAGAATATGCCGTGAAAGTTTGTTGACTAAAGGGTGTGGGCTTATATACTTTTCCGAGCGGCAGGGCCACGCTTCCCCCGTCCCACCGCAGCGGCGTACCGTACTATTTTTATAAAAATACGATATGTATATATTGACAAATAGTATATTCGATGTTATTATATACATATCGTATTACATAACAAATTGTATTTCTGCTTACAAGGAGACGTTCTTATGAACCGCTATTTTATATCGGACAAGGAGAGCGATACGCTTATCGCTCTCGCAACAAAATTGTATGGGCTGAAAATTGGTGAGCTTATCAATATTGCGCTCAAAAACGAATTTCTGCCTGTGACGGAACCGTTCCGCACGGAGGCGGCTTTCATTCTTCAGTGCAATGCAAATGGCACGCTGGACGCATGGGAAATCAAGCAATCCATGTCGCGCGGTATCAGAGCACTGGGAACACGCCCTGTTTATGATTCGGAACGGTTACAGGGAATCTTTGCGCGTTACCACCTGCATGAGAAACACGACAGCTGCTCTATCTCAAACGATGAGGCATTATGGGAGTCGGCTGTCGAAGTCTACGAGGTATTGGGAAAACCTGTTCCCACCGATTGCAGCAAACTGGATGGCGCACGCTTGGCCGATGACATTTTTGCCGATTGGGATGTTCTTTGGTTTGAAAAGGCTGTATACGATGTGCTTGCAACGCTTGCATATCGTTGTGAGCCGGATGTTCCGTTTAATTGGTTTGAGGGCATCACTTTCCTCGCTGGCATTGAGCGCGATGCACTGGGACAGTGGAGCCGTATTCCAAAGCGTAAAAAATAAGACTTGATACGCCTTGGCGATAGTAAGGCGTACAGGTCGCAGCAAGGGCGGTGCTGATGCTCTGCGCGGGAGTGCAGAACTTGGCGCCGCCAATCTTATAGGGGCAGGGACGGCGGGAAGTTGTCCCGATGGGGGCCGCAGCCCCCACTGACGGCAAGCAGGTCTTGTCGGCAGCGGGGAGTCCAGAGGGGTCACGCCCCTTTGGCAAGGTAAGCCCGCAAGGGCGGTGGGAGTTTCCGGGGAAACTGCCATACCTTGTATGGCACATCAGTCCGCGACTAAATGCACTGCTTCGTTGTGCAGGGCATTTCAAGGCGTGGGCGGATGGGGCATGAACCCCGTAAAGGAAAGTGAGATTACAATGGCAAGTGTAGAGAAGTTTTCAGCGGGCGCAGTCCGCAATCAACTGCGGCACAATCGCCGCGAAATCGAACATTCCGGCAATCCTGACATTGACCCGTCTCGGCAGGGGCAGGACTATGTTCTGTCCCCCGATAGGGGCATGACCGAGTATGACTATTTTTTGCAGCGCAAATCAGAACTGTACTGCTATAACCGCGATGACGTAAAGGTTATGGCTGGCTGGGTCGTGACGGCTCCACAGGATTTAGACCCGGAGCGCTACGATGACTTTTTCTGCGTGACATACGATTTCTTAGAAAATCGTTATGGCAAGGAAAATGTCGTACAGGCCATCGTCCATGATGACGAGGGCGGCCAACCGCATTTGCATTTTTGTTTCGTGCCTGTTGTCGAAGACCCGAAGCACGAGCAGGGTTATAAAATCTGTGCGAACGATATTCTTGACCGTCGCGAACTGCGCAATTTTCATCCTGACCTGCAACGCTATCTGGATGAACACGGTCTGGAAGATGCCCACGTTATGACGGGTGTAACCAAGCGGCAAGGCGGCAACCGCACTGTCGCGCAGCTTAAAGCCGAACGCGAACAGGAATACCAGCAGGAAGTAGAACGTCCTGCGCTGTATTTCGGTGAATCGTCCGGGCCGGAACTGCGTTTTTGAGGTGCAGCTATGAATCAGGCGGTAATGATTATCAACTGCTATCTGTACGGCGCAACGGAAGTTATGCTCCTTGTGTTGCTACTGATAGTATATTTGCGCGGACAGGTGAATCATTTTCCAAATCCATTTGCAAAAAAGAATCTTGTGTATCGACATCCAGCGCAAGCAAAAGGCGTTCTGTTTGGCAAGAAATTTGGTCTGCTGGCCTACTCCCCTGAACAGGACGAGGGGCACATTCTCGTACTGGGCCCATCCGGCACGGGCAAGACAAGTGCGCTGCTGATACCAACGCTGCGCAGCTGGCAGGGTACGGCGCTGGTGGTGGATATTTCCGGCGATATTTCAGCGAATGTCAACACGCCCAACAAAATTGTATTTGACCCGACATCAGAAAATTGCATCCCGTATGATGTGTTTGCCTCAATCAATGAGGTAACGGACGATACCGAACGGCAGGAGCGCTTGGAGCAGCTTGCCTACCTACTGTTGCCAGACAAAGCCAACGACAGCGAGGCAGGCATATTTTTTACAAAGAATGGCCGAAAAATGATAACGGCAGCGCTTATTTGCTACTACGGCATGGATTGGGGCTTTGTGGAAATCTGCGAGTTTTTTCTCGGTCACGATTGGCGCAGTTTGCTGAACGATATTGCAAAGCAGCAGAATCTAATTGCTAATATGTTCATTAGTTCCTTTGCAGGCGCGTCAGAGCAGAACACGGCGGGCTGTAAACAGGCGGCAGACGATGCCTTGAAACTGTTTGCCACAAACGATAAAATTAAAAATGCACTTAGAAAAGTGCCAAGCTATGAAAAAGCCATCAGCCCGGCCATGTTGGAAACCAGTAGCGTATACATCTATATCCCAGACGAAAAGCTCAAAATCTATGGCGACCTGCTGCGCATTATCACGGCGCAGTCGATGGAATATTTTTCATCCAGACCGACGGAAAACAAGCAAACGATTTTGTTTTGTCTTGACGAGTTTGCTTCATTTGGCAAGCTGCAAATTGTTGAAAGTCTGCGCAAGCTGCGAAAACGCAGAATTAGAATCCTTGTCCTGACCCAGTCGTTAGCCGACCTCGATATGATTTACGGTAAAGATGAACGGAAAGCTATGCTGAGTAACTTTAAGTTTACTGTTCTGCTCGGCTGCAAAGATGCCGAAACACAGGAATATTTCTCCAAAATGATTGGTGAGAAACGTTCCCTATTGGCAACCGACCCCAACCAGAAACCACAACCTATCATCAAGCCAGCCGACCTTGCGCATTTGGAGCAAGACCTCTTTGTAATCTGCGATGATGGTGCAATCCGGCTGCGGAAAAATTTCTACTTCAAATAGTACGTGACATCTACAATAATTTACGAAATACGGCAAAAAGCGGGTGACAAATGCCCGCTTTTTCGTTATAATAGATAAAAATATGTATCTTTGGCTGCAAGTCCGATTTATAGGATGGCGTATTTGCTACAATATACATAGGGTTAAAAAGTGTACTTGAAATTTGGAGGAATCACGATGCCGGATAATAAAAAAGAGCAGGAACGCGAAGAACTACACCGCGCAATATGGGCGATTGCGGACGACCTGCGCGGGAGCGTGGATGGCTGGGATTTCAAATCCTACGTTCTGGGCATTATGTTCTACCGCTATATTTCCGAGAACCTGACGAACTACATCAACGCGGACGAAATCGCGGCAGGCAACGCGGATTTTGACTATGCCAAGCTGTCTGACGAGGAGGCCGAGCAGGCGCGGGATGACTTGGTGCAGACCAAAGGCTTCTTTATCCTGCCGTCTGAACTGTTCGTCAATGTCCGCGCCCGTGCGCCGCAGGACGACAACCTCAACATGACGATGGAGGCCGTCTTCCGTCATATCGAGGATTCGGCAAAAGGCACCGAGAGCGAGGACGACTTTGCCGGTCTGTTCGATGATATTGATGTCAACAGCAACAAACTGGGCGCAACGGTGGCAAAGCGCAATGCAATGCTTGTCAAGCTGCTGGACGGCATCGGCACGATGAAGCTCGGTGAATACAAGGAAAACACGATTGATGCGTTTGGCGATGCGTATGAGTACCTAATGAGTATGTACGCCTCCAACGCGGGCAAGAGTGGCGGCGAGTTCTTTACTCCGCAGGAGGTTTCGGAGCTGCTGACCCGCCTTGCCGTTGTGGGCAAAACCGAGGTTAACAAGGTCTATGACCCTGCCTGCGGCTCCGGCTCTCTGCTGCTGAAGGCGGCCAAGATTCTGGGCAAAGAGAACGTCCGGCAGGGCTTCTTCGGTCAGGAAATCAACCTGACGACCTACAACCTGTGCCGTATCAATATGTTCCTGCACGATATTGATTTTGATAAATTCAATATCGCTCACGAAGATACGTTGATTTCGCCCCAGCATTGGGACGAGGAACCCTTTGAGGTCATCGTCAGCAACCCGCCCTATTCTATCAAATGGGAGGGCGATGATAACCCGGTCTTGATTAACGACCCGCGTTTCTCCCCTGCCGGTGTGCTGGCCCCGAAGTCCAAAGCGGACTTGGCCTTTATCATGCACTCGCTGGCATGGCTGGCGACCAACGGCACGGCGGCTATCGTCTGCTTCCCCGGTATTATGTATCGTGGCGGCGCGGAAAAGAAGATTCGCCAGTATTTGATAGATAACAACTTTATCGACTGCATTATTCAGCTGCCCGGCAATCTGTTCTTTGGAACTAGTATTGCAACCTGCATTATGGTGCTGAAAAAGAGCAAGGCCGAGAACAAGACGCTGTTTATTGACGCCTCGAAAGAATTTGTCAAGGTCACGAACAACAACAAGCTGACCGAGGACAACATTGCAAAAATCGTGGCCTCGTTCGTTGACCGCGAGGATAAGGACTATTTCTGCCGCCTTGTGCCCAATGACGAGATTGCCGTGCAGGATTATAACCTGTCTGTATCCACCTATGTGGAGCAGGAGGACACCCGAGAGGTCATCAACATTACCGAACTGAACGCAGAAATCAAGCGCATTGTGGCGCGGGAACAGGTGTTGCGTGACGAGATTGATAAGATTATTGCGGAGATTGAGGGATGAGCTGTTCGGAAATAATCAATTTATTTGTTTCGATAGTTTCTATACTTATCGCTGCAAAAGCGCTATGTCAAACAAATAAACAGATTTCTTTGAGCAATAAACAACAGTTGTTTGATAGGCGGCTTTCGCGATTTATTGAATTTAACACTATTTACGCTTTATACACTGACAATAAGCTTTACCTTAAAAAAGCCGATACATTTTATGGATGTAATAATTTAATATTCACATGGCTGACAAATTGTTCTGACTTGGAGGAAATGGCACTTGTAATGTCGAAGCCTTTACACCAAGAGGAACAAAAAATATTTCTTACAAAATATGAGAAACTTAAAGCTTCAGCGGTTGAAATCTCGATGATTTTTGATGGGGAAACGGCAGAAATAGGAGAAGCGTTCGTTTCGGCATTTGCAGACCTATTAAAAGCAATGTACCAACAGCAGGTATATATATCAACTTTGAAGGAGCAAGAGAAAAAAGACGGAATACCGTTGAAGCTTGAAAATTACGAAAAGAATTGTACTGAAATGGCTGAAAGTCTTGGACTGTTTGAATTGTGTGTCAAGCTTGAAACGCTTGATAATAAAATTATTGAAAAAAGAATCGTTGAAAATATGAAAAACAGCTTACGCCTAACGAGGTGAAAAGATGACAAAACTTGATGAATTGATTCAAGAGCTTTGCCCACAGGGGGTAGAACGGAAACGCTTAGGCGATATTGGCGTTATTATCCGTGGTAATGGTTTGCAGAAAAAAGATTTTACGGAAAGTGGCGTTGGCTGTATCCATTACGGTCAAATTTACACTTACTATGGTACTTGTGCGTATAAAACAAAGTCCTTTGTGTCCCCCGAATTGGCAGAAAAGCTGCAAAAAGTAAATACGGGCGATTTGGTTATTGCCGTTACAAGTGAAAATGTAGAAGATGTTGGCAAGTGTGTTGTTTGGTTGGGCGATGAACAGATTGTAACAGGTGCGCACGCTGCTATTTTCAAGCATAATCAAGACCCCAAATATGTTGCCTATTGGTTCCAGACAAATGACTTCTTTACGCAGAAAAAGCGTATTGCGAAAGGAACAAAGGTTATTGACCTGACCCCGCAGAAGTTGGAAGAAGTTACGATGCCCGTTCCACCGCTGCCAGTCCAACGCGAAATTGTCAGGATACTTGACAATTTCGCGGAGCTTACAGCGGAGCTTACAGCGGAGCTTACAGCGGAGCTTACAGCACGCAAAAAGCAGTATGAATATTACCGCGATACGCTTTTGACTTTCGGTGTCCACAGGGGGGGGACATTTGAAGCAAAATGGAGAGCACTGGGAGAGGTTTGTGGCTTACAAGCGGGCAAAGCAATTCCGGCGATTGAAATATCCCCTGTACAAACTAAGGAATACTCTGTTCCGTGTTATGGCGGTAATGGGCTTCGTGGATATGTAAGGACAGCCAACCAGCAAGGAGATAAACCTTTAGTTGGGCGGCAAGGTGCGTTATGTGGAAATGTTTGCTATGCAACAGGTTCCTATTACACTACCGAACACGCTGTTGTTGTATCAGATAAAGGATTTTTCAATAGCAGATTCTTGTATCATGCGCTGGTTCATGCAAATCTTAACCAGTATAAGACCGCAGGAGCGCAACCGGGACTATCTGTTGCAAAGCTGGAAAAAGTTAAAATTCCAGTGCCGGAAAAGGAAATCCAAGACCGAATTGCAAAAGTGCTGGATAACTTCGATGCCATCTGTTCTGATTTGAACATTGGTCTGCCTGCTGAAATTGAAGCCCGTAAAAAACAGTATGAATATTATCGGGATATGCTCTTGACGTTTGCTGCGGCTGACGACATAATCTTGACAGACAGACAGACAGACAGACAGACAGACAGACAGACAGACAGACAGACAGACAGACAAAGCCTAATTAAGCTTTTGCAGTATGTGTTTGGCTATGTTGCCTTGCCTTTCGGAGAGATTGCAACTATCGTTAGAGGTGCATCGCCAAGACCGATACGAAGCTATATCACTACGGATAAGGATGGCGTTTGTTGGATAAAAATTGGCGATGTTAAGCCAAACACAAAATATATCGTAAGTACAGCAGAGAAGATAACAAAAGAGGGCGCTGAAAAATCCAGATACGTCAAAAAAGGTGACTTTATACTCTCCAATTCGATGAGTTTTGGCAGACCGTATATATTGAAAATAGACGGCTGTATTCATGACGGTTGGTTAGCAATAAGCGATTATGAAAACTGGCTCTTGCCGGATTACCTGTATCATCTGCTAAACTCGAATGAAATTCAGCAAGAAATGAAGAAAAGAGCCTCTTTTGGAGGAGCAGTACAAAATCTAAATGCAGATATTGTACGAGAACTTGAGTTACCAATCCCATCATTAGAAAAGCAATCCGATATTGTAGCCATCCTTGACCGCTTTGACACCCTTTGCAACGACCTCACCAAGGGTCTGCCTGCCGAAATCGAGGCACGGCAAAAGCAATACGAATACTATCGGGACAAGCTCTTAACATTTAAGGAGTTGGGTGCATGAGCACTTACAATGTAGTTGCTGCCAGCAACGAAAGCACGGTTGTAACAGAATACGAACCGCAAAGCAAGCGTTCTGATGCCTACCAGAGCGAGGCTGCGCTGGAGCAGGCATTTATCAAGATGCTGGAGGAGCAGGGCTATGCCTACCTCCCTATCCATGATAACGCTGACCTTGTGGCAAACCTGCGCCGTCAGCTGGAGATTCTGAACAATTATACCTTTACGGATAAGGAATGGGATAACTTCTTTAAGGATAAAATCGCCAACGCAAACGATGGTATCAAAGAAAAGACCCGCCGCATCCAAGAGGACAACATTCAGAACCTGACCCGCGAGGACGGCTCTACGGTCAATATTACGCTGCTGGATAAAAAGAACATCCACAACAACCGCTTGCAGGTCATTAACCAGTATGTGGAAAACAGCGGCAACTATGATAACCGCTATGATGTCACAATTCTGGTAAACGGTCTGCCGCTGGTTCATGTGGAGTTAAAGCGGCGCGGTGTGCCTATCAAGGAGGCATTCAACCAAATCAACCGTTACCAACGGGACAGCTTTTGGGCGGGCAGCGGGCTGTATGAGTATGTGCAGATTTTCGTTATCTCCAACGGCACGAACACGAAATACTACTCCAATACGACCCGCGACAGCCACATTAAAGAAAGCGCCGGAACGACCCGAAAGAGCAGCAAAAAGACAAGCAACAGCTTTGAATTTACGTCCTTTTGGGCTGACGGGAAAAACCGTGTCATCCCCGATTTGGTGGATTTTACCCGCACGTTCTTTGCCCGCCATACGCTGTTGAACATCCTGACGAAGTATTGCGTCTTTACGTCCGAAGACCTGCTGCTGGTGATGCGTCCGTACCAGATTGCGGCCACCGAGCGTATTTTGTCCCGCATTGAGGTTTCGACCAACTACAAGCAGACGGGAACACTGGCGGCAGGCGGGTACATCTGGCACACAACAGGCAGCGGCAAAACGCTGACATCTTTCAAAACGGCGCAGCTGGCGTCCAACCTCCCCTATATTGATAAGGTTCTGTTCGTGGTAGACCGCAAGGATTTGGACTACCAGACCATGAAAGAATATGACCGCTTTGAAAAAGGGGCGGCCAACGGCAACACCTCCACGCAGGTGCTGCAGCGCCAGCTGGAAGACCGGGATGCCAAAGGCAACCCACATACTTATAAAATCATCATTACAACGATTCAAAAGCTGGCGCTGTTTGTTGCCCGCAATAAGGGACATGAGATTTTCCAAAAGCACGTTGTCTTGATTTTTGACGAGTGCCATCGCAGCCAGTTTGGCGATATGCACGAGGACATCACCAAGTATTTTAAGAACTACCACCTCTTTGGCTTTACGGGTACGCCGATTTTTGCGGCCAATGCCAGCACGCGCGGCAAACCCACGTTGAAAACCACACCGCAGGCGTTTGGCGGTGAGCCTGATGCCAACGGCAAAAAAGTCCTGCCGCTGCATACCTATACGATTGTTGACGCTATCAACGATAACAACGTTCTGCCGTTCCGTATTGACTATGTGGATACGGTCAACCGCAAGGCGGGCATCGGTGATAAGCAGGTCAAGGCCATCGACACCGAAAAAGCACTTGCTGACCCGCGCCGCGTAAAGGAAATCGTCAAATATATCTTAGAGCATTTCGACCAGAAGACAAAACGCAACGGTAAAACGTATTCTTTCCGTGCGCTGCGCAATATCGAGGCAGTAGCCACCGATAAAACGCGCGGGCAGGTCGCAGAAGTCAAGGACAGTGTACGTCTGTCGGGCTTTAACTCCATCTTTGCGGTCAGCTCGATTGCGATGGCAAAGGCGTACTATCTGGAATTTAAGCGCCAGATGCAGGACTTGCCCGAAGCAAAGCGCCTGCGCGTGGCAACGATATTTAGCTACGCCCCCAACGAGGACGTGGAAGATGCAAACGGCATGCTGGGCGAGGAAAATTCCGATGATACCAGCCAGCTTGATGCAAGCTCGCGGGACTTTTTGGAGTCTGCAATCAAGGATTATAATGCACTTTTTAAGACGCATTATGACACCTCGGCCGACAGATTCCAGAACTATTATAAAGACCTTTCCCTGCGCATGAAAAACCGCGAGGTTGACATCCTGATTGTCGTAAATATGTTTCTGACGGGCTTTGACGCTACCACGCTAAATACGCTCTGGGTGGATAAAAACCTTGTCATGCACGGCTTGATACAGGCGTTCTCGCGCACGAACCGTATCTTAAACTCCGTAAAGACATACGGCAACATTGTCTGCTTCCGCAATCTGGAGGAGGAAACCAACAAAGCCATTGCCTTGTTTGGTGACCGCAATGCGGGTAGTATCGTTCTGCTGAAAAACTATAGAGCCTATTACGATGGCTATGACGAGGACGGCAAACACCACGACGGCTACGAAGACCTGATTGCCAAGCTGCAAGCAAAGTTCCCGCTGGGTCAGCCCATTGTTGGAGAGCAAAACCAAAAGGACTTTATCGCGCTGTTTGGCGCAATCCTGCGGCTGCGGAATATCCTTACCTCGTTTGACGACTTTGCGGGCAATGAACTGCTCTCCCCACGCGATATGCAGGACTATCAGAGCAACTATATTGACCTATACCAACAGCTGCGGCCTAAGAACCCTGATAAGGAAGTCATCAATGACGATATAGTTTTTGAGATGGAGCTTATCCGTCAGGTGGAAATCAACATTGACTATATCCTTATGCTGGTTGCCAAGTATCACGATAGCAACTGCGAGGATAAAGAAATCCTTGTTGACATCCGCAAGGCCGTGGACTCCAGTATGCAGCTGCGCAGCAAGAAAGACCTGATTGAAAACTTTATCGCAACCGTCAATACGGCCACCAAGGTAGATGACGACTGGATAAAGTTCGTCACCGAGCAAAAGAAAACCGACCTTGATACACTTATCGTGGAGGAAAAGCTCAAGCCGGACGAAACGCGCAAGTTTGTGGATAATTCTTTCCGGGATGGTGTATTAAAGACTACCGGCACAGATGTTGACCGCATCCTGCCGCCGGTCTCGCGCTTTGGCGGCGGCAACCGAACGGCCAAAAAGGATGGCATTATTGCAAAATTGCAAGCGTTCTTTGACAAATACTTCGGGCTTGTGTAATTCTTTTAACGCACTTGCGTTCTGTGCAAAATTGTGGTATAATATAAATGTAAACTCAATAAGTGTCTAAAGACTTGTTGGGTGTCCGTTAATCTAAAACTGAATAATCATACTGAATGGTAAAGCTCTAAGGAGCCAGTACGAAAATTGCGACATTATCTCTACGGGGATAGTGTAAGCAGCGTTTGTACTGGCTCCTTTTTTTGTACCTTGAAAACAAAATAACAAGCAGCATCGGCAACCCTAGGATGGCTGACAATCGCAAAATGGTTGCAACATGTCAAGGCTCAACTTGCCGGAAGACGCTAACTTCCGCTGCCGAGGAAAACGCTTACGGTAACTGGGCGTTCAGTCCAGAACACAAAGAAACTTACCCACTGCCGCGACTTTACGGGATGGTCTGGATGTTCCCCTCCACAAGAAACATTTCACTCGGACAAAAGAACACCCCGCCTGAGTATAGTGCTTATGGGAAAGCCACAAACTGCTGACGGCGGGGTGGGTACGTTCCCCCAAGCCGCAGCGGCAAGGCAAAGGTAGTCACTAACCCCCATAGAGATTACTTATAGTTTCCTATTTATCTCGCGGAGCGTGAAATAATAGGAACAAATAAGAGGCTCATTATCAACTCTTATTTTTTCCTATCTCTCCGCGAAGCGTGAAATTATAGGAGATAATAAGAGGTCTGTTGTCAATTCTTATTTTTTCCTATTTTGCCCGCGAAGCGTGAACTTATAGGAGCAAATAAGAGGCAACCGACAGGCAGCAGAAATTCTACGGGTTGGCTGTATGTTTCCCGCGACATTTCTTATTTTATCAATGACATTTCATGAAATGAATTAGCATTGAACAGATAAGAAGAGAGACTTGGCATTTGTGAACGGCAGGAATGTGAAATATAGCGATATATAATCAAATATTTCGCATGGAAACATTTTCCAATAATACGCAAAGTATCACGGAATCACCCCTAAAGTATCAAAGGAGCAATACAATGAAAAAAACGAATGAGCAAAATATTGAGACTATCGTGCTGGAAAATTCCAAAACGGGCGAGACATTAGAGCTACAGCACGAGCAACACAAGGCAGAGTACGGCGCAAAACACTTCTGGAAAGCAGACAAAAAATTCTTTGAGTTGCTTTCAGCGTTTTCAGCGGCAGAAAGTAAGGTACTGGCATATATCCTGCAAAAGACGCAGCCCACAAAAAATGAATTTATTGGAGCCTGTAAGACCATTGCCAGAAAGCTGAACTGCGATGTTACAACAGTTCGGAGCACTTTTAAAAAGATGGCCGAAAAAGATATGCTGGCAAAGACCGATAACGAGCGGATTTGGATGCTCAATCCGAGACTTCTGGTAAAGGGCGATATTATTGTTCAGGCGCGGTTGATGTCAAAGTATGATACATTGCTTAAACGCCCATTAAGCAATTTGATTATTACCGATGATGAGGGCAATGACCCGGTGTTCTTGCCGATAGAATACCAAACGCCGGAAAGTTTGGGTAATGTCAAAAGTGACTTTTTTAGGGTGTTTGATTCATTTTTTGAGACGGTTTCCGGCCTTGGCGGCAAGGAATCCGAGGTGTTATACTTCCTCGTGTGCGCAATGCAGACCAGTAACAATACATATATCGGACCGATGAAAGAAATTGCAGTAAATGTAAATTGCTCGAAAGCCACCGTACAGAGGGCAATGGATACGCTCGCAGATAAAGGCTTTGCGGCAATGGAACTTGATTGTGTTTGGCGGATTAACCCCTCTATGGTTATTAAGGGAAACCGCCGCAAGGAAAAGGTACTTACGGACGCGTTCCTTGTGGTTCAAAAGGAGTATGACGAGAAGCGGAAATCCCGTAAGAATGGCAAAAAGCGGGAGGATGCTACGGGAAAAGAGAAAGCAGTGGCATAGAATATACTGATAAATAAAAGTAAACAAGCAGATTCCTACGGACTACAGGAATCTGCTTGCTTTTATAGATGCGTCATTACTTTACTGCAAGAGGCCGAGCTTTGTTAATTCTTCGTATACGCTTTTTTCTACGAGAGTAAGAGAGGTGAAATCTCCGATATATCCGATGGGGATGTTGCGGCGGGCTGCAAGGTCTTTAATGGGATTGTACTCTTTATGTCCCATAGAATCCGTTTTAAAGAGTACGGCATCAGCAGCTTCAAGCGGCTGGTTAGCTAATACAGCCTTATCATGAGGAATTACCACTGCATCGGGGTACTTTTGCGAGAATTTGTTCATAATGTTTTGGTGGCCCCCGATAAAGACTATCTTCTTATTAGTGAATATTGCCGCAAGCATATCAGCATAGTTGATTTCGGGTTCCACTTTGGCAGGAGCATACTTGGGTGATTCAGGAGCAGGCAATATGTGGCGGAGTTCTTCGTTCTCTGCTCTCAGCAAAGAAAGCTCTTTCTGCAACACATCAATTTTACTTTGCTGGGATTCGACTTTGGACTGGATAGCTGCATAACGGTTACGGGCTTCAGTTGCGGATTTCTCGGCAACATTGGCGCGGACAGTTAATGATTCAAGGACTTCTTTCTGTGACTGAATAAGCGCCTTGTCCCGCTCAATCTGCCTATTGCACTTTTTAAGTTCAGCATCGAGCTTTAAGCCTTGTGGGTTAAAGAAATAATTGTTTAAATTGCTCAAAGATTGACGGCGGCATTGCTTGCAAAGATAATGATAATAAGTTGCATTGAACAAGGCGTATTCAAATTCTTGCCGTAGCCTTTTTGCCTGCTCGACATCATCAGAATCATACTCATTGGAACTGTCGCCATCGCAACTTGCCCAAATTTCTTCAAGGGGAAGCTGCTCTTCGTCAAGGTGAACAGCATTGTATGCAACGGAAGCAATAGCCATAACGTCAGCTTTGGTAAGGACAAATTCCTCAAGCGAGCCACCATTAAGCATACCATCATTGGAGAGTGTCCCACCAAATGACTTTAGATTGATTTCCCATCTGCTTGCGATTTCGTTGTTGTACAGGCTGAAATTTCTCCCATTGCTGGGACGGCGTACATCAGTTAAAAGGATATGTTTTAGATTCTTGTCATGAAATCTATCTTTTACTGTTGTATGCATTAAATACGCGAAACGGGAGCTTTTCTTTGCAGGAGGGACGATTGCAGAGCGAACATCACTTTCGACAAAAGTACGGATAACAGCCTCTTCAAAAGATTTGTTAGGAGCAACACTTAGAAAATAAGCAAAAGCAAACGCTCTGGTTTCATCGTTTATTTTCCCGGATTGAATATCGAGTGAAGCTCTGGCACCGGTTTCTGCACATTTTTTCAGTACATCAATGAAAAGACTGTAAATTTCAGTTTGGAGAAGATGTAACTTTATGATTTTGGGACTATTGGAATATGCGGTAACCATTGTAGTTAAGAAGTTTTTATCATGCTTGCTACCACAACACAAAAACGCGGCCATACCAACTGTAACGGTTTGCATTTGAGTGCCCCCAAGGCCAAGGAGATATTGCAATTCATATTTTCCCATACAGATGTCTTTTATGTATTTAGTGGTGGCATCATAATTGTTTTTGCGATAATTGTTTATAAGGTCAACACATTCGGGAACTATGGATGCAGCAGTGGCCATCATTTCAGCATACTGCGCAACGATTTTTTCAAAGTCACTTTTTGGCATTATAATGTCAACTCCTTTAGATAATGGGATGACTCCAATTATTCATATTATAACGGATAATTAGAACAGATGACAGATGAAAGAAAAGTTCAAAAGTGATTTCTCTGCCGAAAATGTAGTTGAAAATTTGTGCATATTGGATATGTATGTAATATAACTTGCTATTTCACCCATCGCGCTACAGTTTTTGCATCCGTGCCGTACAGCTGCGCTATATGGTACATGCTGGCTCCTGATTGATACATTTCTTTCATCTCGGTCTTATAGTCTAGCACGGCATCGGGCGCGTGCAGCAGGTCATAGAGAGACAGTCTCAGCAGAACGGCAAGTTGCAGAACATATCGCGGTGCAACGGACTTGTTGCATAGTGTGGCGTGCAGCTGCTTTGCGGATATGTCAGTCGCAGGAACATAACTGCCATATAGGTTTAAAAGTGCATTTTCGATTTTGGTGGCGTATGTACGTCCACCGGTCAGGGAACGCCAGCCACGGGAACGTAATGCGCAGTCAAGGACGGCGTGGTAAACAGAGCCATCTCTATAATCAAAACTGGAATCCAAAGTATTATGTAGCAATAAAGCTAATGCCAGCAGGCAATCCGGCACGGGTTTTGCTGGCTGCTTTTTAAGCCGCATGGTGAATGTTGCAGGAAATAGTTCCTGCTGCCGTGTGCTGTTGTATGTGACATCGGTATCGACCAGCCAACAGCAGTGCTTGGTGCAAATCCGCATATCCGGCAATTGGTGGCTGCGATGCCAATAAGGCTCACCATATAGTTGCAAGTCCTCTTGATAGCAGACGGGGCAATAGCGCATTACGGGGCAATGATTTCTGGTGGCCTGTGAAATGCCCATCCGATGTACAGCTAATGGATTGCCATTGACAACATAGGCATAGGTGGAACGCTTACGCTGCGTAGGGAAAAACCGCGCGTAATAGGGATAAAATGTGTGCTGCATTACAACATCCTTTGCAGACAAGAACCCTTGCGGAAGCTGTGCCAACAGCGTATTTATAGGCCCGCAGAGCATTAGACTGGGAGCACAGAAATTGTCCCCATATAGCTGCCGCAGGGTGTGCTTAGCACAGTAGTTGCCACTGTGAACATGGTAGCGGCAAATGACGCTGTACCATAGTTCATCAGGGTACGGCGAGGGAAAGAAGCTAATCATATTGCTACCTCGCCCTTGATATACTCAGCATAAGCAGATACAGGTGATTCGCCGCACTTTTTCGTTTTTTTGAGCAGCACCCGTATATCGTTTCCAACAATCTTGGTGGGGGCTACAGAACCTACAGACACCTCCGGCGTGGTCTTTGACTGCCGCTTAACAACGGGCTTGGTGGAAAGCTCGCTTATGTATTCTGACACCATCCCCAAGTTCCTTAAAAATGCACTTCCAAAAACCTCTAAGTCCAGCTTTTCGCGTCCATCAAGAATAGCTTGCTTTTGAGCATTGTATAAGAGCTTGGTGAGTATATCAGGGATGCCCTGTGTCTTGCGATACAGCCAATTTTCAAGTTCTGGTGTCAGGTCAGTGGCATATTGCGTGTACTGGTAATGCCATAGACCATGCAGAAGCAACGAAAATTCTTTGTCATTAGGCAGTCGGTCATAGACAAGCCCTGTGGTTCGCCGTGCAGCGCGAAACTCTTGCTGCAATACCTGCAAAACACGCGGTGTTCCGACCATGCAGATGCTTACGCCTGCCCCGTTGATAAGGTGGACTAAGAAATTAAGAAAACGCATACCGCCATCACTTTTACGATAGGCAATGTTCTGCAATTCGTCTATCACCAGCAGGCCAATATGATTGACCCGCACGATTTGATTGAGCTGACTGACAAGGACATCAATGCTCAATCTGCGCGATAGAGCATCCCTTTGGTAGCAGGTTCCAATTAGGCTGTCTATCTGTAAGTAAATATCCAAAATCAGAGCCTTAATAGACGCATCGTGCGGGGTCTGCACGACCAAGTACGGGATTTGGTGGCAGTAGAACTTTTGCCCATGATACTCGGTGTGCTCAATGACCTGTGGGTATAGAGATAATACGCGCTGCAAGGCGGTTGACTTGCCAAGACCCGACACACCGACAACGGAAAAAGAATTGCCGCCGCCAATAGATGCGGCAAGGGCATTACCGTGCATCAGTGAGTAACCGTTCTGCATTGCGGCGGCTTCGCTCTGAACTGAATATTGCCCATAGCAATGCTGCATGGCGGTGTAGATTTCGCAGTATAAATCAATCGTCATGGATAAGGGCTGGTAAAACTCGTATAGAGAGGACAACAGCTGCAAGCGCTCCCCGGTGCTGCGGTCACGGTCATTATCGCTATAGGGCGGGATGACCGCCAGAGCGTGAATCAAGTCTTTGCCGGACAGCATCGGAGGCAAGGCTTCAATAAAAGGATTATTGTCGTAGAGCGGATTTGCAATATAATCAGCGTGCATCGAAATCGTCCTCCTGTTGCTGTGCCAGTAAATCCATCAGTGATACGCTTTCTTGTTTGCGGGCTGTGCTGCGGTTTTGCTGTATCTGCTTGCTGATATTGCTGCGGTCTGGCATGGTACGTTCGGAGCGGTCTGCAATGGCTTGTATATCGCTCATAAGGTCAAGCTGTGCCTGCAATTCCTGCTTTTTCCAATCGGTGCGTTCTACTTTTTCCTGCTGTTGTGCGTCTGCAATTTCCGCCAGTGATTTGCCCAGATAGGATTTTTGCACCAAGTCAAAAGCCGAGTAAGTGCCGTTTTCATACAACCACACGGTATCCATACATTCCGGCGCATAGGCAACCTGTACAGTCTCCCGCCCGCAGAGACCGGCAGCGACAAAACGCTTTTTAAAAGTGCAGTTTGAAAAACGCAGACCGAAGATTTCCAGACCGCGTTGCGTGATTTTTCCCTCGACACGGGGCAACAGCGTATAAAGCAGCTTTTTATCTGTGGCCTCATGCACAGGACAATCATCCTGTGCCTCACAGAACGACCAGATACTTGATGCCAGAGGCGGTGTGTTGGCTTCTATCATGGCGGGTATGCGAGTAAAGCCCGTCTGTACAGATTTTGCATTATAGAACAGGACGCAACGCAGAACGACGGCGGTGAATTGTTCTAAATCCAATATGCCTTGCCTGCGATAGTCCGGCGCACCGCGTTCCTGTATGTCAGATTCGATGACACCTTTTCCCTTAAGTAAGGGCTTGTAGGCGCTTTGAACCAAATCGAACAGCTTTTCAACTACACCTTTTAAATCCGGGCGATAGGCGGGTAGATTTTCAATTTCGATATGGTAGCTCTCGCACAGGTTTTCCAGTGGGCCGCTGGAGAACTCACTGCCTCGGTCTGTAATAATTTTGGTGGGAAGATGGTGACTCGGCCAGTCGTGTGGGTCAATGTCTATCCCGTGCTGGTGGCAAAAACTGACCTTATCCGTAAAAGTGTTCTGAAGCAGAAGACGCAGCGCATATTGTCCGCCTTCTAAACCAACATAAACGCCGGTAATCAGGCGGCTGTAGGCATCGACCATTGTGTAAATGACAGGTCGGCCAATAGGTTTGCGGGAAAGGCGGCTGACAATGTAGATGTCGGCAACGGTGGCATCAGTCATGTACACGCCAATAGTATGCGCGTAATCGCAGACCGAGCCGGTAAACGGACGGTGATTGCGCTGGTAGGCTTTAAGCCCCTGTCTGCTGATGGTCTCGCTGATAGGGTCGCGGTTCTTGCGAAAAAAGTAGCGGAACTGCCAGAACGTGGGATATTCCGGCTTCAATGTGCCGTGTGTGTCGCAGTATTTCGCCCGTAGCATCATCTTGTAGGCAGTCTGCAAGCTCTGCCGCTGTGGGGTGTAGTAATACTTGTTCAGCGCCCAGCGGATGGCCTTTTCATCGGCAGTAAGCTCATGTTGTTCTGGCGCGGGACGCTCTGCGGGTAAAAGTGCATTTTTACTTTGGTATACCCAATAGCGCCAAAGGTATTGAAGTACCGTGCGGCGGGCAATGCCATGCTCGGCAGCAATCTGGCGGACAACCTCGTTGCGATGGGATTTATCATAGATGCAGGCATCCTCCAACAGCGGCGCAATCAGGTCGAGCTTGCGATTGCGCCCCTCGCGCTGGCGGTTGGTGATGTCCTCGTCCAGAACGAAAACAGAGTATGATTCGGCAGGGACGGGCTGTAATTCTGCAAGCAAATCCGATGCAACGGGGTACGGCATCCGAAAGTGTTGGCAGCTGACAACATAGCTCTGTTCTTCTCTGCAAAGCAAAACGCGGACGTGTTCGCCGTTTTCAGCGGCAAGGATGTCAAGATTCCTCATGGTCGGCATCCTCCTTGTCAATGATGATACCCCAATCGGAGATGCCTTGCTGCTGCCAGTATCGGCGGGATAGTTCCAGCTTTTCCGCAACCGAGGGACGGCTTAGAAAAGACCGAAAGACAGCCTCACGGACTGCCGTGTGCCCATCGTCATAGTGCAGAACAAAATCTGTGGTGTAGGTCTCGCTGGGAAGATTTAAGTCGTTGGCAGGAATATCATTGCAGAGGATAGGAACATTACATTCAAATTGAAAAATTGCCGGTTCTGCATCCAGCATTTTCGCGGCGGCAAGCTGCACTTTGTCATACAGACAGCAGACAGCCTTACACTTGGTGAGCATGATTTTGGTACAGCGCTCTTTTTGGACTTTTTTTCGCATTTCTTTGACGCTCCCTGTTGTAAATTTGGGGCGTCCTTTCACCGAAGAAAAAAGAAAATCACCTGTGCCCTTCTGGGGCAAACCTCTGTTCCACATTTTCCAAAAATCGAATTGAAAAGAGCGAAATTTGGAAAAAGTGGAATTTCAGTGTGCCTTTTGGGAAATCTTGAAATTTTGCTTGCCTCATGGATTTATCGCTGTGATGGCATAAAGACGTATTAAGAGGCAAAACAGGATTCCACGTTTTCCGATTTTGCATTGACCGTACTATATGCGCGGGCACCCGAAAAAATCCAGAAAGGCGCAGAGAAAATCAAGATAGCGGAAAGGAGCTCGCTCCACTCCGTTCCGCTCGCAATCCGCCTAATCTCCAAGCCAACTCCAAGAACATTCCAAGTCAACACCAAGCAAAATCAACGCATTATCTCATGTTTTCCCGCATGGGACAGAATGAGAGAGGATTGGAAACAAAAAAGAAAGCAGGCCCCGGAGCCGGATGGCGGAGGGGCCTGCGTGTGGATTCTTAACTTGTCTCTTTGTTCTTCGGTGAACGCCCTGTATCAACTGTACAATTCTCACCGCTGCGGATTGATGATCGTGCGCCAATCGAGGTCGCCGTGCTCCAGGCCGTGGATGAGGACCTCGGCGGTGGCAATGTTTGTGGCAACGGGAACGTTGTGCACGTCACAGATGCGCAGCAGGTTCATCTCGTTCGGCTCGCTGGGCTTGGCGCTGATGGGGTCGCGGAAGAAGAGCAGCATGTCCACTTCCTCACAGGCGATGCGCGCCACGATCTGCTCGGCACCGCCGTGGCCGCCGGGCAGGAACTTTGTGACCTTCAGCCCGGCGTTTTCCTCCACCAAGCGGCCGGTCGTGCCGGTTGCCAGCAGACGGTGCTGCTCCAAAATATGGCGATAGGCCATACAAAACTGCACCATCAACTCCTTTTTGGAGTCATGGGCTATCAATGCAATCGTCATAGGTAAATGCCACCATCCTTCGCAGCAGAGTACAATATATTAAAAAGTAAGCGGGACGCGCTGCCCGCACAAACGCTTTGCCATGGCCTGTCCGGCCACAACGGCGGGATCCGCAGCGGGCGGTACCGTGCCGTTGGCCCCGGCCAGCTGCAGAACGCGGCTTTCGGGGATGACCGCCAAAAGCTGCACGCCGACGGTGTCGATGCACTCGTCCAGATCAGCCACGGCAGCGTTTTTGCCGAAGCTCTCGCGCCGGACGCGGTTCATCACCAAGCGCACGGCGCTCTGCGGGCGGCCACCCGCCAGCAGTCGGTCCGCCACGATCTTGCCGTCGCGCAAGGCCACGGGGTCGGGCGTCAGCACCAGCAGGGCCTTGTCCGCCACGGTGGAGGCCGCTGTGAACGGCGCGCCCATGCCGGCAGCGGTGTCCAGCAGGATAAAATCAAAATAGGGCCGCATAGCGGTCAGCAGACGTCCCAGCGGGGCCGCCTCCACCGCGCCGCCCTCATACGGGGCGCTGATGACGGACAGCCCGGGGTACAGCGGGCTGGGCACAACGGCCTTGGCCCCCTCGCATCTGCCGCACAAAACATCCTCAATGTCGTAAACGGTGCGGCCATAGACGCCTGCGATAATGTCCACGCTGCGCAGACCGGAGTCCAGCTCCACCAGCAGGGTCTTGCGGCCCAGCCGTGCCAGGCAGGCCCCCAGCAGTACCGAGACGGTACTTTTTCCGGTACCGCCCTTGCCGGAGCAGACCATGATACACTGTGCGTTCATGTCGGCTCCTCTCCACAGTTGCATTAACACTATCTCGCATATATTCTATCACACTTCCGGCTGGACTGCAACTGGCTTTTTGTCAAAATGTGACATGTTCTTTTTGAAGAAAATCACGATAAGGAAAACTTTTTGATGCACTAAATCGGCAGAATGCCCAAGCGCACCCGATGGGGGTTGAGCGGCGCTCCGCAATCACACGCCAAAGACGGCATCCAGCACAGCGCGCAGGATGGGCGCGGCATTGGACCCGCCACCGCCGTATTCCAGCACGACGGCCATGGCGATTTGCGGGTCGTCCGCGGGCGCATAGCCGATCAGCACCGAGTTGACATAGTGCCCGCCGCCGGGCAGGGTGTCCGCCAGCTGGGGACTGCCGGTCTTGGCCGCGCAGGCCACGGGGGCCTCGCGCAGGACGCGGGTCGTCCGGGCCATCCGCTTCATGCCGTCGCGGATGGGGCCGAACACGCCCTCGCCGCCCGGAACCGTGGTGAATGTCGGGGCGTACTGCCAGACGGTCTCGCCGGTGGCGGCGTTCACGGCGCGGTCCGCAAAATGCAGGGCGGGCCGCTGGCCGCAGTTGGCCAGCGTGGCCGCGTAGGCCGCCAGCTGCAGCGGCGTCACGGCGGTGTTGCCCTGCCCGATGGCGGCCATCAGAGTCAGCCCGGCCTGGTAGTTTTCGTCGCTGCTCCACGTCAGGCGGCCCTGTGCCTCGGTGATTTCAACGCCGGTGGGCGTGGCCAGTCCTAACTGGCGTGCCATCGCGGAAAACACATCCACGCCCAGCCGCCGCCCGACATCGTAAAAGAAGATGTTGCAGCTGTACTCCAGCGCCTTGCGCAGGTCTACCGGCCCGCCGTGGCCGTATTGCAGGCAGCCCGGCTGGTAGCCGCTGTAAAACCCGTACCGCCCGGTGCAGTTGACCGTGGCGGCGGGGTCGATGCCCGCGGTCAGCGCCGCCGAGGCCACGGCGGGCTTGAAGGCCGACCCCGGCGCGTACAGCCCCTGGCAGACGCGGTCCAGCAGCGGCGCGGCAGCATCGGCGGAGAGCGCCGCGTAGTCTGCACGGTAGCGGTTCAGATCGAAGCCCGGCACGCTGGCGGCGGCCAGGATGCCGCCGGTCTGCACATCCACGACCACCGCCGCCCCGGCACGGCACTCCCGCCCGGCCCCGGCAGCCTTGGTGGTGCGCAGAACCTCGATTTGGGATAAAAGCGCGTTTTGCAGTTCTTTTTGCAGAGCGCTGTCCACGGTCAGCACCAACGTGGCCCCGGGCGCAGCCTCCCGCAGGGGCACGGTGCGGCGCACAGCGCCGTCAAAGCCGGTGTTCACGAGCACCCGCCCGTCCTGCCCGCGGAGCAGGTCGTCATAGGCGGCCTCCAACCCGCTCTGCCCGATGACAGCATCCATCGCAAGGCCGCGCCGCCGGGCAGTGGGCCACTGCTCTGCCGTGATCGGCCCGGTGAAGCCCAGCGCATGGGGCAGCAGCGTGCCGTTCGGCCAGGTGCGCACGCCACGGGCGGCAGCCCGCACTGCGCCGCTCTGCACAAGATCGGCCTTGTAAAACGACGTCAGAACGTCACTGCCGACGCCCTGCATCACGGGCAGCTCCCCCGCCGACGCGGCAGCAAAAAAGGCAGCAAGCTGTGTTTCCACATCCTTGCTGCCTGTCAGGCTCTCTATGGCTTTTACGGTCTCGCGCAGGTCGGTGCCCGGCGGCGCCGGGATGCGCAGGTAGACGTCATACACAGTGGTGTCGCGGGCCAGAACGACCCCGGCGCTGTCCACGATGGCCCCGCGCGCGGCGTGCTGGGTCACGGTGTAGCTGGCGGAGCTGGCCTCGGCGGCCTTGTCGGCGTAGTAGTCGGCGCGGACGAACTGCATCCAGGCCAGCCGCGCGAAGAACGCCGCAAACACCGCGCCGCACAGCACCATCAGCACCGCCACGCGGACGCGGCGGCGGTGGGAGTTTTTGCGGTTGGCCATGGGATCACCTCGGTAAAAAATGGATTTGTTTGTCAGGAAATGGGATATGTAGGGGCGCGGCAGCTATTCACTGCGCAGGCCGATGGCGGGCATCGACCCCTACAAACCGCGCTGCCTATTTATTGTACCCAAAATTCGACGAAAAAGCAATTACTTTTTCACGAAATAGACCGTGCCCCACAAATCGGCGGTGTCGGTCAGCGGGACCTGCGCGGTCAGGCCGTCGGCGCCGGGGGCGGGCGCGGCGGCCAGTGTGCCCAGCCAGTCCCCGCCCGCGGTGGTCACGATGTCCCCTGCCGTCAGTGCGCAGTCGGCGGGCAGGCCGGTCAGGACCCACTGCCCCGGTGTGACTAACCCGGCATAGCTGCCGCAAAGCCCGGCAACGGCGGAAAATTCCACAGTGCAGGTGTCGCCGTCCGTGCGGGTAACGACCCCCGCGTACCGCCCGCCCGCGTCGAGGACGGCATTCCCCGGCGCGGCGTCCGGGCAGGCCAGCGTGAAGCCGCCGACGCCCCGGGCCACGACCCGCGCCGGGGTGACGCCGGTGATGCCCCGCCCGCAGCCGACAAGCTGCCGCAGGGCGGCGTTCTCGGCCAGCGCGTCGGCAGACTGCGCCAGCTGTTGATGCAGCGTGAAATTTTCCTGCTGCAGGGCGTCCAGCCGGGTCATGTAGTACTCGCCGACAATGCGGTCTACCCGAGCCAGCGCGGCGGGCCGGAGTGCCGCCAGCTGCGGCAGGGCCAGCAAAAGCGCGGCCAGCACCAGCGGCACGGCCCAGCGCCAACGCCGCCTGCGGCGGCAAGAAAGATCCAGCTGCACAAACATCACCCCAAGGCAGAATATGCCTTGCGGGACGGGGTTAGACTTTGGTATAATACAGAAAGAATACAGCGCATGTAGGGGCGAGCATTGCTCGCCCGCGGAACGCAGTGGCAGCCGCAAAGTTCCCGGGTCGATGACGAGCATCGACCCCTACAGCGTGACCGCGTGCGAACTATGTTCGCCCCTACAAATTAAGAAAGGTCAACTTTTATGAAATACAAGCTCCTGTTACTCGATATAGACGGCACGCTACGGCCCGGCAGCTGTGAGCGTGTGCCGAAGGAAAACGCCGAGGCCGTCTGCGCCGTGCAGAAGGCCGGCGTCAAGATCGCGATTGCCACGGGCCGCGGGCGCATCGGCGTGGGCAAGGGCCTGCTGCGCAGCATCCGGCCCGACTACTGGGTCTGCGCGGGCGGTGCGCAGCTGGTGGACTACAAGGGCGCAGACCTGGCCCTGCACCGCCTGACCACCGAGGAAATGTACGCGCTGGTGGACTTTTTTGAGGATTACGACCTGCCGCTGCGCTTTACCTACCACGACGCGAACTACGCCTACCTTGGCTATGAGGAATTCGCCCGCCGCGAGCGGGAGAAAAATTTGGCGCTGAACATCGTGGACGGCGAGGATCAGGACAAGCATCTGGAGGAGATGCCCTTCGGCGCGTTCGGCTTTCTCTCGCAGGAGATGGCCGACAGATTTCAGGAAAAATATGGCTATCTGGGGCTGAATTTCCTGTTCTCCTACCCCGGCAGCGACGGCTGCGATATTTTGCAGCAGGGCGTTGACAAGGGTGCAGGTCTGCGGGAACTGGCGAAGCTGGCGGGCATCGACCCGGCGGACTGCGTGGCCGTGGGTGACGGCGATAACGACGTTGCGATGCTGAAGGCGGCGGGCCTCGGCATTGCCATGGGCAGCGGCAGCGCTGCCGCCAAGGCTGCCGCGGACCGCATCGGCCCTGACGCCGAGCCCCACGGCATTGCCGAGCTCTGCCGTGCGCTCTGGCCGGAGGCGTTTTAAATGGCCGAGTACACCCATGTCGGCCCCGGTCTGCCGCCGCTGCACGGTGCGCGGGCCAACGCGCTGATCTTAGGCAGCTTTCCCAGCCCCAAGAGCCGGGAGCAGGGCTTTTTCTACGGCCACAAGCAGAACCGCTTCTGGCCGATGATCGCCGCCGTGACCGGTGAGCCGGTACCCGATTGGGCCGACATCGAGGCGAAAAAGGCCATAATTTTAAAGCACGGGCTGGCCGTGTGGGACACGATCGGCGCGTGCGACATCAAAGGCGCGTCGGATGCGTCGATCCGCAACGCCGTGCCGAACGATGTGGCCGCGCTGATACAAAAGCTGGGCGTGCGGGCCGTGTTCTGCAACGGCGCGGCGTCGGGGCGTATCTACGCGAAATATGCAGAACCCCTGACCCACCTGCCCGCCGCCGTGCTGCCCAGCACCAGCCCCGCCAACGCCGCCTGGTCCCCCGCGCGGCTGCAGGCGGCATGGGGCGCTGCTTTAGCACCGTTTTTGCGCGCGGATGGTTGCAAGTGAACGGATTTTGTTCTATAATAAAAAGGTATAATTCTAATATTGTCTGCCGGTAGGGGCGGGGCATGCCCCGCCCGCAGCCTTCCCATGGAAGGCGGTTGACCGTAAGGCCGCGGGCCGGACATGTCCGGCCCCTACAGAGCAAGAAAAACAGGGAGGTGCCTGCATGAGCAAATGGCAGGAAAAAACCAAACGCCCGGTGCTGCCGGTCTATATGGCGGCGCTGGTGTGGCCTATTATGGCCCTGCTGGTGCCCATCTACACGCTGGGCGGGCTGGTGCTGACCGCCGCGGTCAGCGCGGGTGCCTACTTTGCAGGCACAAAGCTCTGCCCCACCCGCGTTGTGCGCACCTACGTGCCCTATGCCACAGGCAGTGAGGACGTGGACGCCATGCTGAACGGCATTGCCGCAAACCTCGATGCACTGCATAAGCTGAACGAGGCCATCCCCGACCCGCAGCTTTCCCGGGCCATGGACCGCATGGAGAAGGCAGGCCGCAGCATTGCCGCCGTTGTGGAGAAAACCCCCGACAAGGCACGCAGCGTGGACCGCTTTGCCCGATACTACCTGCCCGAGGTCGTCAAGCTGATGGGCACCTACGCGGCGCTGGAGCAGAACGGCGTCAGGGGCGAGAACGCCGCCCAGATCGAGGCCGAGCTGCGCCGCAACGCCGAGACGACGGCGACAGCCTTTGAAAACCAGCTGGATGCGCTCTACAGCGCCGAGGCAATGGATATTTCTACCGATATTGAGGTGCTGGACAGTATCCTGAAAAGCCAGAACCTTGCCAAGTAAATAGAGGATACAAGAAAGGAAGATCACTATGGCTGACCTGAGCAACGAACTGGACCTGAACGTACCCGCCGCCCCCTCTCTGACGCTGGATGCCGCCCCCGCGGCCCCGACGCTGACCCTGGACCCCGCCGCCGATGAGAAAGTCATCGCGGAAAGCAAAAAAGCGACCCCCGTGCAGGTCGAGGACACGCCCCTCTCCCCCGAGGAGCAGAAGATGGTCAACGACTTTGCCGAGAAAATCGACATCACGAACTCCCAGATGGTCTTGCAGTACGGCGCTGCCAGCCAGAAGAAACTGAGCGACTTCTCCGAGACCGCGCTCTCCCGCGTCAAGACCAAGGACATGGGCGAGACCGGCGAGCTCATCACGAACCTGATTTCTGAATTGCAGGGCTTTGACGCCACCACCGAGCAGCCAAAGGGCATCTTCGGCTTCTTCAAAAAGACGTCCAACAGCATTGAGCAGCTCAAGACCCGCTACGACAGCGCCGACAAGAACGTCGAGCGCATCAAGGCCCAGCTGGAGGACCACCAGGTCACCCTGATGAAGGACATCACGATGCTGGATAAGATGTATGAGCTGAACCTTGTCTACTTCAAGGAGCTGACGATGTACATCCTGGCCGGCAAGAAGAAGCTGGCTGAGGTCCGCGCCAACGACCTGAAGGCCGCGCAGGAGAAGGCCCAGCGCACCCAGCTGCCCGAGGATGCCCAGGCCGCCCGCGACCTGGCCGACCTGTGTGACCGCTTTGAGAAGAAGCTCTACGATCTGGAGCTGACCCGCAATGTGTCCATCCAGATGGGCCCGCAGATCCGCCTGATCCAGTCCAACGACACGATGATGGCCGAGAAGATCCAGACGACCATCGTGAACACGATCCCGCTGTGGAAGAACCAGATGGTGCTGGCGCTGGGCATCGCCCACAGCCAGCAGGCTATGCAGGCCGAACGCGCCGTGACCGACGCCACGAACGAGCTGCTGAAAAAGAACGCTGCTACGCTAAAGCAGGGCACGATTGAAATTGCAAAGGAGTCCGAGCGCGGCATTGTGGACATCGAGACGCTGCAGCAGACGAACAAGCAGCTGATCGAGACGCTGGATGAGCTGAATAAGATCCGCGCCGACGGCAAGGCCAAGCGCGCCAACGCCGAGCAGGAGCTGGGCCGCATCGAGGGCGAGCTCCGCCAGAAGATGCTGGAGATCAACAACTGATTGCCGTTGTAGGGGGCGGCGTCCTCGACGCCCCGCAAATTGGCACCAGCTTTCCGGGTGGATTGCAGGGGTCGATGCTTGCATCCGCCCCTACAGCACAATATAGGTATTTGCTATGCAGCTTGAACAACAGGAAAACTTTACCATTCATGGCCCGCAGCTGGAAATCCTCGGCGAGGTCGAAACAAAGCTGCCCGCACCTGCCAAAAAGCGCGGCACAGCGTCGATTGTACTCGTCGCACTGGCGTTGGTGTCGGTGCTGGGCATCGGCGGGGCAAAGCTGAAGGGCGTGTACAGGGAAACGGCGGAAATTTACACCTCCGCGCAGGACGAGTACGGCCACAGCATTCAGGGAGATTTTGAGGCGCAGGCTGACGCGGCGGCGAACCTCATCAAACAGGCGGGCTATGTGGACAGCACCCCGGCGGCTGCTTTACAGGAAGCCGAGGACGCGCTGGCCACGTGGAATGATACGGACGATTCCCCTGCGATGCAGTACGCGGCCAACCGTCGGCTGTACAATGCGGTGGATACGCTGTATGCGTCGCTGAACAACAAGGTCGATGACAGCACCCAGCGGGCGCTGGATGACCAGTACAATGCGTTTGTTTCGGCGCAGGCGACGATAGAACGCGCCGCCAATGAATACAATCTCTCGGTGGAGGACTACGAGAAAACTGTCTCGCAGTTCCCGGCCAATCTAATCTCCGGTTTGTGGGGTGCGCAGGCACCGGAACGCTTTGCTACCAAATAAACCACGATAACAAGGGGAAATTATGAAACTGAAAACATTTGCCAGACGCGCGGCGGCTGCCGGTGCGGTGCTGGCCGCACTGACGCTGGCGGCGCTTCCCGCGCTGGCCTCGCCCAAGGTGCAGGTCAGCACGACAAACGCCGTGGCCGACCATGCGGACATCCTGTCCGACGAGACAGAACAGTATGTCAATGACGTTTCAATCAAGCTGTCCGATGCCTGCGGTGCGCAGATCGGCGTCTACACGCTGGATGAACTGCTGGGCAGCACGACGATGGAGGGCTTTGCCTACGACGTTTTTAACGCCTGGGGGCTGGGCTCAGACGACCTGGACAACGGCGTGCTGCTGCTGCTGGCCCCCAACGAGGCCGACGGCGGCGACTACTACATCATGCGCGGCGACGGGCTGGAAAGCCAGCTGTCGTTCAGCACGCTGGGGTCGCTGCTGGACGAGTACATGGAACCCTATTGGGTCAACGGTGATTACGACACCGGCACCCAAAAGACCGTGCAGGCGCTGGCCAACCGGCTGTGCAGCATCTACGGCGTAACGCTGAACAGCAGCTATACCGATACCGGCGCCCCCGATAGAGGAGGGCCCAATGTTATGGGCTTTGTTCTGCTGGTTGTGGCGGTGCTGCTGGTCATCTGGCTCATCACCTACCTGATGCGCCCCCGCGGCCCGCGCCCCCCGCGCGGCGGTGGCGGCGGCAGCAGCTTCGGCAACAATATGTTCTGGTACAGCATGGGCCGTGCGTCCCGGCGCCCGCGCCGCCCGCCGCCTCCTCCCCCGCCGCGCGGCCCCGGTTTCGGCGGCCCCGGCTTTGGCGGCGGCCCCAGACCCGGCGGTGGTCCGCGTCCCGGCGGCGGGTTCCGTCCCGGCGGCGGCTTTAGCAGCGGCGGCGGTGCAGGCCGCAGCCGTCCGTCCGGCGGCTTTGGCGGGGCGCGCCCCTCCGGCGGCGGGTTCCGTTCCGGCGGCGGCTCCACCCGCGGCGGCGGCGTAGGACGGCACCACTAAAGCAAAAAGCCTTCCCCCTCGGGGGAAGGTGGCCCGCAGGGCCGGATGAGGGGCGAGCTTGCCCATATTGCCCGTAAACGGGTCATTACGGTAAGTTCCCCCTCATCAGTTGCCTATCGGCGACAGCTTCAGTCTCCGCGCCAAGAGCCGCCTCCGGCGGTTGCGCTTCGACACGCGCCTGCGGGCGCAGCCCCTCGGGGAAAGCCTTTTTTGTACTTTTTTATAGCAGAAAAGGAGGCAGCTATGCCAAAATTTGCAGTTATCACCGGTGCAAGCTCCGGGATCGGGGCCGAGTTCGCACGCCAGCTTTCCGCCCGCGGATATAACCTGCTGCTGGTGGCCCGCCGCGCGGACCGGCTGGAAAAGCTGTCCGACCAGCTGACGACGGTCTGCGAGATCTTCACTGCGGATCTGTCCAAAAAGAGTGAGTGCCTTCGCCTGGTCAAGGCGTTGGAGAGCCGCCGCGTGGATCTCTTCATCAACAACGCGGGCTTTGGCGACTGCGGGCCGTTTTTGCAGACGGAACTGGATAAGGACCTCGACATGCTGTCGGTCAACATCCGGGCGCTGCACATCCTGACGAAGAAAATCGGGCAGCAGCTCTATAAGCAGGGCTTCGGCGCACTGCTGAACATCGGCTCCTGCGCAGGGCTGATGCCCGCAGGCCCCTACATGGCGACCTACTACGCCACCAAGGCCTACGTTGTCAGCCTGACGAGTGCGCTGGCGCAGGAGCTGCGCGAGGCCCGCAGCCCCGTGTATGTCGGCTGTCTCTGCCCCGGCCCGGTCAACACCGAGTTCAACGCTGTGGCGAACGTGGAGTTTGCGCTGCGGGGCATCACGCCGGAATACTGCGTGCGCTGTGCGCTGGACGGCATGGCCCGCCGCAAAACGGTCATTGTGCCGAACCCCGTGGTTGCCGCCGGCATGACGCTGGGGCGCTTTCTGCCGCGGCCCGTGTATATCAAAATCGCTGCGCACCAGCAGCGGAAAAAGCTGTATAAGAGATAAGAGATAAAAAATGCCCGCTGTCTGTACCAGACAGCGGGATTCTTTGTAGGGGGCGGGTGTTGCCCACCCATGGTTGTGTGCGGCAGCCGCAAGCCTTCCCGGGCGGGCATGGAATCCGCCCGGAAGGCTTCCCCATCGGGGGAAGCTGTCGCCGCCAGGCGACTGATGAGGGCAGAGCTTGCCATGGCAACCCGTTTGCGGCTAATCACGGTAACCTGGCCCCTCATCCGGCCTTGGGCGGGGCCTCGGCCACCTTCCCCTTGGGGGAAGGCACTTTACAGTTAGTTCAGCGTTTTCCCGAAGAACTCCAGCTCCGGCTTGATGGTATTCATCAGGGCGTCGAACTGGTCGGGGGTCAGGCTCTGGGCACCGTCGCTCTTGGCCTTGGCCGGGTCATTGTGGGTCTCGATCATCAGACCGTCGGCACCGACGGCCACTGCCGCCTGGGCCAGCGCGGGCACCATGAAGGCGATGCCTGCCGCGTGGCTCGGGTCGATGACAACGGGCAGATGGGTCATCTTTTTCAACATAGGAACGGCGGAAATGTCCAGCGTGTTGCGCATGCTCGTCTCAAAGGTACGGATGCCGCGCTCGCACAAAACGACGTTGGGGTTGCCCTCTGCCATGATGTACTCGGCGCTCATGACGAGCTCCTCCAGCGTCGAGGACAGGCCGCGCTTGAGCAGCACTGGCACGTTCAGCTTGCCGACAGCCTTGAGCAGCTCAAAGTTCTGCATGTTGCGCGCACCGATCTGGATCATATCGACCTTGGCGTCAACGAACAGCGGGATGTGCTCGTTGTTCATCAGCTCGGTCACGATGGGCTGGCCCGTGACCTTGCGGGCCTCCTGCAAAAGCTCCAGACCCTCAGCACGCAGACCCTGGAAGCTGTACGGGCTGGTGCGGGGCTTGAACGCGCCGCCGCGCAGGATGCTGGCCCCGGCGGCCTGCACGCGCTGGGCCACGTAGGTGATCTGCTCCTTGCTCTCGACGCTGCAGGGGCCGCTCATGACGGCAAAGTAACCGCCGCCGATCTTGTGGCCGCCCACGTCGACGACGGTGTCGTCGGGGTGGAACTTGCGGTTGGCCTTTTTGTACGGCTCGGACACGCGGCGGCAGGTCTCGACGACGGGATTTGCCAGCACCCAGCTCTCGGCCAGGGCCTTGGTGTCGCCGATCAGGCCGAGGATGTGGGTGTCGCTGCCGACGGAATCGTTGATCTGGAAGCCCATGCCGTTCAGCTCATTGCAGAAGGCCTGCACCTTGTCAGCGGGGGCGTGCTGTTTTAAAACGATGATCATGATGTGTTCTCCTATCTATTACAACCGTGAATTTTTCTCAATGACGGTATTCTAACACTTTAAAGCGCTAAAGTCAAGCCCCCTTGCGAAAATTGTTTGGGGGATTTATAATAGAAAAAAGGCTTCCCCCTTGGGGGAAGCTGTCCGCGAAGCGGACTGATGAGGGGCGGCCTTGCCAATGCAACCCGTTCACGGGCAATCACGGAAGCTCTGCCCCTCATTCGGCCCTGCGGGGCGGCCGGGCCGGGCATGCCCGGCCCCCACAGCGCTATTAACAATCGAGAAGGGTAACAATATGGCAAAAGAAGCAAAAACCAACGCAATGCGGATGCTGGAGCGTGCAAAGGTCGCCTACACGTCCCACGAATATCCCCACGAGGAGGGCCAGGCCGTGGACGGCGCCAACGTGGCACGGCTGACCGGGCAGGACCCGGCGCGGGTGTTTAAGACGCTCGTCACGCAGGGCGCGGACCGAAACTACTATGTGTTTGTCGTGCCGGTGCTGGCCGAGCTGGACCTGAAAAAGGCCGCTAAGGCTGCGGGCGTCAAGAGCGTGGCCATGATCCACGTTGCCGACATCAACAAGGTCACGGGCTACATCCGCGGCGGGTGCAGCCCTGTGGGCATGAAAAAGCAGTTCGTGACCGTCTACGATGAGAGCTGCCTTGCGCAGCAAACGATGCTCGTCTCGGGTGGGCGCATCGGTACGCAGATCGAATGCGCCCCGGCGGACCTCATCAAGGTCACGCGCGGCAGGACGGCGGCCATCACACAGGAGCACGAGGCATGATGCGGCTGGACAAATACCTGGCCGAGCGCACCGGCATGACCCGCAGCGAGAGCCGCAAGGCCGTAACGAAGGGCCGCGTCAGCATCGACGGCGCAGTCTGCCGCAAGGCCGACACCCAGTTGGACGAGCACACTGCCGCCGTGGCGCTGGACGGCGTGTCGCTGGCGGGCGCGTACCGGAAATTTGTGTATATCATGCTCAACAAGCCTGAGGGCGTCGTCAGTGCCAGCCGCGACAAAAAGGACACGACGGTGGTCGATCTGGTCGCGGCGGACTTTCCGCGGCGGGAGCTGTTCCCCGCGGGGCGGCTGGACAAGACGAGCACCGGCTTTGTGCTGCTGACTGACGACGGCGCGCTGGCGCATGACATCCTCTCCCCTGCCCACCACGTCGAGAAGCAGTACGTAGTCACGCTGGACACGCCGCTGACCGACGCGATGCGCCGGGGCTTTGCCGCGGGCGTCACGCTGACCGACGGCGAGACGATGGCTCCCGCGGGCGTTGAGCCGCTGACCGACGACGGCCTGACCGTGCAGGTCACGCTGCGGCAGGGCGTCTATCATCAAATCAAGCGGATGTTCGGCGTGTTTGACGCGGGCGTGAACGCCCTGCACCGTGAGAGCATCGGCGGCGTGGCGCTGGACCCCGCGTTAGCGCCCGGCCAGTGGCGTGAGCTGACAGCGGCGGAAGTGGAACGGCTGCGCACAAGGTAAACGGCAGCCCGCGGCGGCATGGGGGCATGCCGTCCTACAACCCTATATAAAGTGCTGTGCGCAGGGCGGTGTGCCTTACAGGTATTGTGCTGTAGGGGCCGGACATGTCCGGCCCGCAGCTTTCCCAAAAACGCCTGTCTGCCTTACACCGCCGGGCCGCATATATGCGGCCCCTACCGTGCGATAAAAATAAATCCGGGCTCCCGAAATTTTCCCGGGAGGCCGGATTTGCTTTACTTATAAGCGTACACCGTCTCGCTCGGTTGGAACATCACGGTATACCCCATATCGTTATAATTGGAGAGGGTGAGCTCGGTGCCCTCGGCCAGAACGATGTGGTGCAGGGTGTCCTGATAGGTGTCGTCGCCGTAGAGCCAGGCGCTGCAATACATCGTGCGGGTGTTTTCCATCGGCAGGTCAAAGGCAAAGTAGCCGCTGCCCGCCGTGCAGGTCACGTCGTAGACGCTGGGTTCGATGTCCTCGCCCACAAGCAGATACAGGCTGTCCTCGCTGTCGCTGAGGGTATACGAAATATCGCCGGTCACCGGGTTGGGGGCAGTATCGGTGGACAGGTCATCGACCTGCGCGTTGCTGCTGTGGAAATAGAGCGCATTGTTCCCGGTCAGGAACAGCACCGTACCCGCGGGCAGCGGGACGTCGTCCAGCCCCGAATCCGCAGCGTCGTAGGCGGACAGATCCTCATAAATTTCCACACCGCAGGCATCGTTGACAAGGTGCATCTCCATGGATGTGCCGTCCTCGGCGCACTTGATCGTGTAGGTGCCCGCGGGCAGGTCCTGCCCCACGACGTACAGCCCGGCGGGCAGGTCGCCGTCCCAGTCGGTGCCCCCGGCGGATACGAGCGGGCGCAGGTCGTCGTAGGCATTGCTGTCGGCCTCTATGGCCTGTTCTTCGGAAAATTCGGGAACGGGCTCGGAAATCGAGGAACCGATTTTACGCTGCAGCAGGACCTGCAGCATGGGCAAAATCAAAAACAGCGCCACAACGATGATAAGCCACGCGACATTGGCACTGCGGCTGCGTCTGGAGGGTGCCTCGATGTGGTGCTCCACCCGGGCCGTGCGCACCGCGGGGCGCGGTGCATTGTGGCGGTCTGTGCCGCTCTCATGTACATGGGCGGTGCGTTCCTCTTCGTCGTAGCCTTCCACCTTGGGGCGGTTGCCCGCGGGCCGCACGCGGTGGAGAACATCCTCGCCGTTGACGCGGTGATAGTGGGCACTCTCGCCCCGCAGGGTGTAGCTGTGCTCCGGCGGGATGGGCAGACCACAGTCCTCACACCGGCCATTGACGACCCGTCCGCCGCACAGGCTGCATTTTTGCATAGGGACACCTCCTCTTTTGCCTTTATTATACAGGATAGCGCAGGAAATAGCTAGAGGGGCGGGAAAATAAAAAAAGCCTCCCTTGTCAAAGGGAGGCTCAGCTTCAGGCATTCGCTGCCCGTTTTGCAGCCGTCTTTCTGTGCAGCTGCTCGGAAAAAACCGTCATCAATACCAGCATCAGCAGCAGGACAAAGGGATACAGCTTCATCGTGATATTCTGCGCCAGAACGCCGAAAAGCGGTGAAAGGAGCGTGCTGCCGGTGTAGGCGGCGGCCATCTGCAGGCCGGTCATTGACATGCTGAGATTCTTGCCGAAGTTGGACGGCGTCTCGTGAATGATGCTGGGGTAGATCGGTGCGCAGCCCAGTCCGGCGACCACAAGGCCGACCGGCAGCAGCGCATTGCCGAAGGGCAGCAGGATCAGCACAATACCCACGGCATTCAGAAGCTGTCCCATGCGGATCATCTGCTGATCGTTGAATTTCATCGTCAAAAAGCCGCTGAAAAACCGTCCGACTGTGATGCCTACGTAAAACAGGCTCGCCCAGCTGGCGGCGGTCATTGCGTCCAGACCGCGGGTCAGGGTGCAGTAACTGGCGGCCCACATACCGGCGATCCCCTCAACACCGCTGTAAAACGCAAAACAGAGCATTACCTCCGGCACACCGGAGACTTTCAGCAGTTCGGAAATCGTGCGGTGTTCCGGGGTAAACTCCTCCCCCGCTCCGGCGTCGGCGGGGGTCTGCCACAGCGGCAGGCTGAACAGCAGTAACGCCGTCAGCACAAACTGCAGAACGGACACTATGCGGTAGCCGTTCTGCCAGGTGCTGCCCGCCAGCGCCCAGCCCATGATGACCGGGCCGCCCGCCGCGCCGATGCCCCACATGCAGTGCAGCCAGCTCATGTGGCGGCTTTCATAGTGCAGGGCCACATAATTGTTCAGCGCGGCGTCCACACTGCCGGCACCCAGGCCATACGGTATAGCCCACAGGCAAAGCTGCCAGAACTGCGTGCAGGTCGAAAACCCAAACAGCGCCACGGCGGTGGTGGCAACGCTGAGCGCTGTGACCCTGACGGTGCCGAGCTTATTGTTGAGCCAGTCGCTGGCCAGGCTGGACACGATGGTCCCGACGGAGATGATCATGGACACGCCGCCCGCCCAGGACACGCCCGCGCCGAGCTGCGGATACATGCTGGGCCACGCCGCGCCCAGCAGCGCGTCCGGCAGGCCCAGGCTGATGAACGCCAGATAGATGACCGGCAAAAGCAAAGATACCATACGAAAAACCTCTTGACTTTCTGTAGTTGTGATATTATGATTATATCATCAAATTGCGGAATATACAGGCACTAATTCCGCAAAATCTCGGTACAATTTCACCAAAAACGGAGGCAAGCAAGAAATGGCACTGTCGCTGTGCAGAACGACCGTGGACGATTCGGCGCGGGAGCTGATGGAGCATGGCACCGCCGCCTTCCCAATCGCCTGTTATCACGACGATTTGCAGGCTGAGCCCGTGCCGTGGCACTGGCACGAGGAATTGGAGGTACTGGTCGTCAGCGAGGGCATGATCTTGGCGACGGCAGGCGGCGAGAAATTCCGCTTGGAAAAGGGCGAGGGGCTGTTCATCAACGCAGGGGTGCTGCACGGCGATTGGCCGCTGAATGCGGGCAGCTGCCGCCTGCACAGCATGGTGTTCCACCCACGGCTGGTGGGCGGCAACCCGGACAGCGTGTTCTGGCAGAAATATCTGCAGCCGCTGCTGACCGACCCCAGCCGTCCCTGCGCCGTGCTGCGCCCCACGGTGGACTGGCAGCACGAGGCCATCGAGGACATGGAGCGGGCGTTCCGCGCGGTGGTGAACGAAATCCCCGGCTACGAGTTCAAGACCCGCGCGGCGCTGTCGGAGATGATCTTCCAGCTGGTCAGCCACGCCCCGGCGGTGCAGGCCATGCCGAAAAAGGCACTGCGCAACGCCGACCGCATCAAGACGATGCTGCAATTTATCCAAGAGCATTACGCCGAGGACATCTCGGTCGAACAGGTCGCGTCCAGTGCGTCCATCAGCCCCAGCGAGTGTCTGCGGTACTTCCACGATATGATCGGCACGACACCGAATCAGTATCTGCGCGACCAACGCGCCCAGCGCGCGGCGGAGCTGCTGTGCGGCATGGGACTGCGGGTGACGGAAATCGCGATGCAGTGCGGTTTTCAGGACGCGAGCTACTTTGCCCGCGCCTTCCGCCAGGTCTACGGCTGCGGCCCGACGGAGTATCGCAGAAAAGCACGAAGGGAAAAATAAAACTACCGCCGTCAGTTCCCTGACGGCGGTAGTTATTTTATCGGGAATTAACCGTTATTCTTGCGGGTCTTGATTTCGTCCACGACCTGGTTGATGAAAGCATCCAGATCCATCGTGGTGGTCTCGCCCTTGCGGTCACGGACGCTGATGTTGTTGGACTCGACCTCTTTTGCGCCCAGAACCAGCATATAGGGCACGCGGTCAACCTGCTGGGCCTGGCGGATCTTGTAGCCGATCTTCTCGTTGGACTCATCCAGCACAACGCGGACACCGGCGGCCTGCAGCTTGGCGGTGACGTCCTTCGCGTAGTCCAGCGTCTTTTCGCTGACGGGCAGGACCTTGACCTGCGTCGGGGCCAGCCAGGTCGGGAAGCGGCCCTTCGTCTCCTCGATCAGGTAAGCCATGAAGCGGTCCAGAGAGCCGAGGATCGCGCGATGCAGCACGACGGGGGTCTTTTCGCTGCCGTCCTTGTCCACGTAGGTCAGGTGGAACTTGGCGGGCAGGCAGAAGTCCAGCTGGCAGGTGGACAGCGTGTACTCGGCGCCGACGGCGGGCTTGACGTTGACGTCCAGCTTCGGGCCGTAGAAGGCAGCCTCGCCGATCTCCTCGGTGAAGTGGATGCCCAGCTCGGTCAGGACCTCGCGCAGGGCGTTCTCGGCGTGGTTCCACATAGCGTCGTCGTCATGGTACTTCTTCTTGTCGGCGGGGTCGCGCAGGGACAGAACGCAGCGGTAATCCGTGATGTTGAAGTCCTTGTAGACGTCGAAAATCAGCGCGCAGACGTTGGCAACCTCGCTCTTGATCTGCTCGGGCGTGCAGAACAGGTGCGCGTCGTTCTGGCAGAAGTGGCGGCCACGCTCGATGCCCTTCAGTGTGCCGGAGGACTCATAGCGGAAGTCGTGGGCGATCTCGCCGATGCGGATGGGCAGCTGGCGGTAGCTGTGGGGCTGGTTGGCGTAGATCATCATGTGGTGGGGGCAGTTCATCGGGCGCAGGACGTAGCTCTCGCCCTCCATCTCCATGGCGGGGAACATGTTCTCGCGGTAGTGGTCCCAGTGGCCGGAGGTCTTGTACAGGTTCACGGTGCCGATGCAGGGGGTCATGACGTGCAGGTAGCCGCGCTCACGCTCCTTGCCCTTGATGTAATCCTCCAGCTGCTGCCAGACGGTGTAGCCGTTGGGCAGGAACATCGGCAGGCCGCGGCCGACGAGGTCGTCGGTCATGAACAGGCGCATCTCCTTGCCGATCTTGCGGTGGTCGCGCTCACGGGCCTCCTGCTGCTGCTTCTCCCAGGCGTCCAGCTCCTCCTGATTGTGGAAGGCAACGCCGTTGATGCGGGTCAGCATCTTGTTCTCTTTGTCGTTCTTCCAGTAAGCGCCGGACTGCTGGGTGATCTTGAACGCCTTCAGCGCCTTGGTGTAGCACAGGTGGGGTCCGATGCACATATCGACGTACTCGCCCTGCTGGTAGAAGCTGAACTCGGTCTCGTCGGCCAGGTCGGCGATATGCTCGATCTTGTAGTGCTCCTGACGCTCCTCCATCAGCTTGACGGCCTCGTCACGGGGCAGGATGAACGGCTTGATGGGAAGATTCTCCTTGCAGATCTTCTTCATCTCTTTTTCGATGGCGGCCAGGTCCTCGTCGGTCAGCTTGGTGTCGCCGAGGTCGACATCATAGTAGAAGCCGTTCTCGGTGGCAGGGCCGAAGGCAAAGTCCGCCTGCGGGTAGAGGCGCTTGATGGCCTGCGCCATGATATGGGCAGCCGTGTGGCGCAGAACGTGCAGTTCTTCCTCCTGCGGGCACTCGGCGACGGTACCGTCCTTGTAGATGATCTTCATAATTGTACGCTCCTTTTGCAATTGCACAAAAATGCAAATAAAAAATGCTCCATCCCTCGCTTACAAAAGGGATGAAGCATATAGCTCCACGGTTCCACCCAAATTGCGCTTATATCTTATATAAAAGGTAAGCGCCGCTCGTACCGGCTGTAACGGGCCGTACCCGGCGGAGGTTCGCCCCCGCGCTCGGCAGTGGTAAGGCTGCGGGCCGCTGCAAAACCGCTTGCACCACGCGGCGTACCGCGGCGGTTCTCTCTTGTGCAGGACCTCGCATCCCGTTTGTCTGCCTCATGGCTTTGTACAGGATGAAGTTAAGTTATTTATAGCACAAGTGCGGCTTTAAGTCAAGTAGAAAAATTTGGAATGTTGAGGCTGTAGGGGCCGCACATGTGCGGCCCGCAACGTAAAGGCAAGCAGGCGTCTGTTGTAAAGCTGCGGGCCGGGCATGCCCGGCCCCTACATTTATACCTCCGCCAGTTTGCACAAAAAACTTTCCACTCCCCTGCCCTGCCCATGTAAAACGACGAAGTTATTAAATATACATTGACTTTACATATTTATGCAGTTATACTGTATACATCAACCAAGTGAGGGCTTGGGAAGGTACAAACATTTGAGATACATTGAATCGAGGAGATCATCATGAAAAAAATCACTGCTCTGATGCTCAGCTCCGCTATGATGCTGAGCCTGGCCGCCTGCGGCGGTTCCGCTTCCACCGAGACTGTTTCCAGCGAGGCTGCTTCTTCTGAGGCTGCATCCTCCGAGGCCGTTTCCACCGAGGAGGCCGCTTCTGCCGACGCTGCCGCGGTGACCACCGTCAACGCCGGCAAGCTGACGATGTCCACCAACGCCGCCTTCCCCCCGTATGAGATGACCACCGACAACGGTGATTTCGAGGGCATCGACATTGAGGTTGCGGGTGCCATCGCCAAGAAGCTCGGCCTGGAGCTGCAGGTCGACGACATGGACTTTGACGCCGCCCTGCTGGCCGCCCAGAACGGCAAGAGCGACATGGTCATGGCCGGTGTCACCGTCACCGACGAGCGCCTGAAGGTCATGGATTTCTCCGACACCTACGCCGAGGGCATCCAGTCCATCATCGTGCCTGAGGACTCCGACATTGCCTCTGCTGACGACCTGTCCGGCAAGGCCATCGGCACCCAGCGCGGCACTACCGGTTACATTTACTGCACCGACGACTTCGGTGAGGACAACGTCATCGCCTATGATGACGGTCTGACCGCTGTGCAGGCCCTGAACAACGGCCAGGTCGATGCCGTCGTCATCGACAATGCCCCCGCCCAGGAGTTCGTTGCGGCCAACCCCGGCCTGAAGATCCTTGACACCGCTTACGCCCAGGAAGATTACGCCATCGGCGTTGCCAAGGGCAACACCCAGCTGCTGGACGCCATCAACGGCGCTCTGAAGGAGCTGCAGGACGACGGCACCCTGCAGGCCATCGTGGACAAGTACATCACCGCTGAATAAGCGCTTTGCAGCAAGCGGAAAGGCACGCCGGTATCCCGGCGCGCTTTTCTTTTATTTAGTGTGATTTTTCCCGGAAATATGGTATAATACAAATATCGCGCTGTAGGGGCCGCATATATGCGGCCCGCAGCCTTCCCGCAGGCAAGAGTTTGCCGGAAAGCCGCGGGCCGGGCATGCCCGGCCTCTACAGGTGTGCTGAATTCAAACAGAAAGAAAGGTTGTGTTGCGGATGGAAGCACAGTTTGAAGCGCTTTCGGAGCTGGTCAAGAACGGCCAGAAGCTGAACTTCGGGCAGGACTTCTTCGTAAAATTTTACCAGGCATTTCTCTACTCGGACCGCTGGCAGCAGTACATCAAGGGTGTGGGCACGACCCTGCTGGTCACGGCCATTGCACTGGTGCTGGGCGTTGTGCTGGGTGCCATCGTCGCTATGGTCCGCGTGGGTTACGCGCAGCAGAAGCCCCACCACCGCAACCCGATCCTGGGCATTTTCAACGCCGTAGCGCAGGTGTATGTCACAGTCATCCGCGGCACGCCTATGATGGTCCAGCTGCTCATCATGAGCATGGTCATCTTCGCCAGCAGCCGCAACTTCACGATGGTCGGTGCGCTGGCGCTGGGCATCAACTCGGGCGCCTATGTGTCGGAGATCATCCGCGGCGGTCTCATGGCCGTTGACCCGGGCCAGATGGAGGCGGGACGCAGCCTCGGACTCAACTACATGACCACGATGTTCGAGATCATCATCCCCCAGGCCATCCGCTCCATCCTGCCTGCGCTGGGCAATGAGTTCATCATGCTTTTGAAGGATTCCTCGCTGATCACGGTCATCGGCGGCAAGGAGCTGTTGTATGCCGCGCAGGGCATCATGAACCGTACCTATGAGCCTATGTTCCCGCTGCTCGGCGTGGCCGCGACCTATCTGGTGTTGGTCATGCTGTTCAGCGCGCTGCTTGCAAAATTTGAGAGGAGGCTGGCGCAAAGTGATAGACGTTAAAGGACTGAAGAAGAACTACGGCGGCCTGCAGGTGCTCAAGGGCGTGGACCTGACCATCAACAAGGGCGACTGCGTTGTGCTGGTCGGCCCCTCGGGCTGCGGAAAATCCACGTTCCTGCGCTGCCTGAACCGTCTGGAGGAGCCGGACGGCGGCCATGTCATCTTCAACGGCAAGGAAGTCACCGACCACGACATTGACCATGTGCGCCAGAAGATGGGCATGGTGTTCCAGCATTTCAACCTGTTCCCCCACCTGACGGTGAAGAAGAACATCACGTTGGCCCCCGTGCGTCTGGGCCTGATGAAGCAGCCCGAGGCCGACAAGAAAGCCATGGAGCTGCTGGAGCGCATCGGTCTGGCCGACAAGGCCGACACCTACCCCAACATGCTGTCCGGCGGGCAGAAGCAGCGCATTGCGATTGTGCGCGCGCTGGCCATGAACCCCGACGTGCTGCTGTTTGACGAGCCGACCTCCGCCCTTGACCCCGAGATGGTCGGAGAGGTTTTGGAGCTGATGAAGGAGCTGGCCCGCGGCGGCATGACGATGGTCTGCGTCACCCACGAGATGGGCTTTGCCCGCGAGGTCGCAAACCGCATCATCTTCATCGATGAGGGCATCGTCAAGGTCGATAAGCCGCCGAAGGAGTTCTTCGCCAACCCCGAAAATGAGCGCTTGAAGGCATTTTTGTCAAAAGTGCTGTAAATTTGTATAGAAAGCGGTCTGCCGATGGATTTTCGGCAGACCGCTTTTTTGCCTGCGGAAACGCCCCCAGGCGGATATGGAATCCGCCCCTACGCTTTCACCGCGCACGATATTCTGCTGCTATTATATACGCCCCGGCAAGTTGATTCTTTGCGCAAAATGTGGTAAAATAGCACTATTACTATGGATAACTATGCAACCACGATTTTACACATAAGGAACAGGTATTTTTATGGCTGAAAATCTGCAAACCACCCGCCCGGCTGACGAGGGCTGGACTACGGTCATCCGGCCCAAGACCGGCTGGTTCGACATCGACCTGCAGGAGCTCTGGCGCTACCGCGACTTAATTATAATGTTCGTCAAGCGCAACTTTACCGTGCTGTACAAGCAGACGATCCTGGGCCCCGCGTGGATCATTCTGAACCCGCTCATCACCACCGTGATTTTCAACGTCGTGTTCGGCGGCATGGCCAACATGCCCACCGACGGCGTGCCCGGCTTTTTGTTCTACATGGCCGGAAATACGGTGTGGACCTTCTTTGCCAACTGCGTCAACAATACAGCCAATACGTTTGTGACAAACTCACAAATTTTTGGCAAGGTGTACTTCCCGCGCCTGACGATGCCAGTCAGCCAGGTGCTGACAAGCCTAATCAACTTCGGCATTCAGGCGGTCATGTACCTGATCTTCTGGGTGTACTTCTTTGCCACGGGCAGCGGCGTCACCTTTACGCTGTGGGTGCTGGCTGTGCCGTTCGTCGTGCTGGAGGTCATGCTGCTGGGCCTCGGCGTCGGCATCATCGTGTCGTCCTTAACGACGAAGTACCGCGATCTGGCGATTGCCGTCGGCTTCGGCGTGCAGCTCTGGATGTACGCCTCCCCCGTCGTCTATCCGCTGTCGATGCTGGACAACTCCCCGCGCCTGCGGGTGCTCGTCCAGCTCAACCCCATGACGTCGCCGATTGAGATTTTCCGCATGGCTACCTTGGGCACCGGCACGGTCACGACGTTCGGCATCGTGTACAGCCTGATTTTTACCGCTGCGGCGCTGGTTTTGGGCGTCGTGCTGTTCAGCCGCATTGAAAAGACCTTCATGGATACCGTGTAAGAAAGGGGCGCGTAACTATGTCTGCAAATGAAAAACGCCCTGTCATCGAGGTCACGGGGCTGAAAAAGCAATACAAGCTCGGCCAGATCGGCGGCGGCACGCTGACCCACGACCTGCAAAGCTGGTGGGCCCGTGTGCGCGGCAAGGAGGACCCGAACACCGTCATCGGCACCGACCAGCGGCTGTTCGGCCAGACGTTTATGGCGCTGAACGGCGTTGACCTGACCGTCTATCAGGGTGAGGCACTGGGCATCATTGGCCGCAACGGCGCGGGCAAATCTACGCTGCTCAAGCTGCTCTCCCGCATCACCGCCCCCACCGAGGGCGAAATCAAAATTCGTGGCCGCGTGGCCTCGATGCTCGAGGTCGGCACCGGCTTCAACAACGAGATGACGGGCCGCGAGAACATTTATATGAACGGCGCGATTCTGGGCATGACCCGCGCCGAGATCGACGCAAAGCTGCCGCAGATCATTGAATTTTCCGAGTGCGGCGACTTCATCGACACACCTGTCAAGCGCTATTCCAGCGGCATGTTCGTCAAGCTGGCCTTCGCCGTGGCCGCGCATCTCGACAGCGAGATCATGGTCATGGATGAAGTTCTGGCCGTCGGCGATATGAAATTCCAGCAGAAATGCTTAGGGAAAATGAGCGACGTCGCCAATCAGGACGGGCGCACGGTGCTGTATGTCAGCCATAATATGTCGACCATTCGTCAGCTTTGCACCCGCTGCGTCGTGCTGGACAAGGGCAGGGTCATCTTTGACGGCGACGTGGAGCAGGCCATCGCGGTCTACATGGACACCACCGACGTCAACGTTGTCCACTACGACCTGGCCGACGTCGCCCGCATGACGGGCAGCGCGGGCAAGCGGTTCCGGCTGGAAACGCTGGATTTCGTCGGCAAGGAGTCGAGCGTGTTTGCCGATACCGAAAAGATGCGGGTGAAAATCACCTGGCGCGTTTCGGAGCCATTCGCGGGCATCCACATGAAGATGAACCTCCACGCGCGGGATTCGACGCCCGTCGGCATCACCCATCCCGTCGACCTCGGCCCCGCCGAGCCGGGCAAAATCTATACCTCTGTGTTTGAATTTGACCCGAGTCTGCTGGGCGAGGGACAGTATTTCTTCTATCTCGACATTTTTGACGGCGCGCTGGCCCACGCGGTCTGCCTGGACAAGCCCGTGACCGAGTTCGCCTTTGAGGTGACGAACAGCGACCTGACGATGCCCGAGTGGGCGTCCGGCTGGGGCCGCATCCACTTCCCGCCCGTCAAGCTCGTGCAGGAGTAACGCATGAAACCGAATTTGTACATCTGCCACACCGCGTATCAGGTCTTGGTCGATCTGCTGCGGGCCGGGCGCTGCGCCGGCAAGCCCCACACGATGGTGCTCTCCGCCTCCGTGCCCGACACCGCCGCGCTGGCGGCACGTCTGGACGCGACGGGCGTGGTCAAGACTGTCCTTGTGGACGAGACGCGCTGGCCCGGGACCGTGACGGGGCTGTTTGCCCACCGGCGCGCGGCCCGCGCCTTTGAAAAGCTGTGCGGCTGGAAATTGAACCGTGCAGCGTTTGAAAATGTCTATATCCACAACGATTGGAGTGTGCTGGGCCGCTATTTGCAGGATTGCCGCGCCGGGTATATTTTGTGCGAGGACACGTTCGGCAGCACGCTCGGCCCTGACCAGCATCTTGTGACCGACCAGCGCACCGCGCCGGATTTTGCCGCGAAGCAGCGCGGAAAAGGCTACCTGTACTGGGGCGACAGCCCGTGGTGCGTCCGCGTCGAGAGTGAGGACGCCGCGCGGTGTACGCTGTTTTCGGCGGACCGCATGGTGACGGACAGCAAGGCCAAACTGTTAGAGAGTCTGACCGACGACGAAAAAGCGATGGTGCGCCGCGTATTTTTGACGCAGCCCCTGCCCGAGAAGGCAGACGGCGCAACGCTTTTGCTGCCCCGCAGCTTTGTGGCCGACGGGCTGATGACCCAAGCGGAGCAGGACGCGATGTTCAAAGCGGTGGCGGAAAAATACGCCGTTGGGCCGCTCTTTATAAAGACCCACCCGCGGGACACGACGGATTACGCCGCCCTGTTCCCCGATGCAGTCATTTTGGAGCGCACGATGCCCAGCGAGGTGCTGAACTTCTGCCTCCCCTTCCATTTCGCCCGTGCCGTCACCGTGCAGAGCTTCGTCCTGCGCGGCTTCACCGCGGCGGATGAGAAGATCCTGCTGACGCTGGAGGAGGCGAGGAAACTGGTCTGATGCACGGGGAAAACGGCATCCGGCCGGGAGGTTCTCTCCCTCCGGCGCTTCGCGCCACCTCCCTCGCAGAGGGAGGTCCTTTAGCCCCCTCTGCGAGGGGGCTCCGCCCGCAGGCGGTGGGGGAGAGAACCTTCCACAGCCACAATGTAAAAAGGGAAAGCCACTATGCTCTACTATGACAAAAAGAATGTCCCATTGGCGCGGCAGCTCCGCAAGAACATGACACCGTGGGAAAATAAGCTGTGGTATCAGTTCCTCCGCACCTTCACCCCGCGCTTCCAGCGCCAAAAGCCCATCGGCGGCTATATCGCTGATTTCTACTGCGCAAAAACAAGGCTTGTCATCGAGCTGGACGGGGCACAGCATTACACGCCCGAGCAACAGCAGACCGACAGTCTGCGCACAGAGTTTTTCGCACAGAACCATATCAGGGTTCTGCGGTTCACCAATTTGGACATAGACCGCCGCTTTGACGGCGTATGCCAAACGATAGAGGCGGCTGTTCAGGCCGCCGTGTAAGCGAGGTACACTCATGAAAACAATCGCTGTGATTCCGGCGCGCTACGCCAGTACCCGGATGCCGGGCAAGCCGCTGGCCGATGTGCTGGGCAAACCGATGATCTACTGGGTCTACAAGGCCGCCAGGGCCTGCCCGAAGCTGGACGATGTGCTCATCGCCACCGACGATGAGCGCATTGCCGATGCCTGCAAAACCTACGATATGCGGTATATTATGACCAGCCCCGACCACGACACCCCCACCGGGCGCATCTGGGAGGTCAGCACCGTCGAGGATGCCGACCTCTACCTGCAGCTTATGGGCGATGAGCCGCTCGTCAACCCTGCGGCGTTCGATCTGATCCTGCCTGACACGCTGCCCGATGACCCCTATTACGTCGCGGTGCTGACGAACATTATGGAGCACCCCGCCGACGTCATCGACTTCTCGAACCAAAAGGTCGTGACGAACGCCGCGCGGGAGATCCTGCTGATCTCCCGCAGCCCCATCCCCTACCCGAAGGGCACGCTGGATTTCGAGTACGAGAAGGTCACCGGCATTCAGCTGTACAGCAAGCAGGCACTGAAATTCTACCATGATACGCCGAAATCCATCCTTGAAAAGGCCGAGGAAAACGACATGATGCGCTTTATCGAGAATGGCCACAAGGTACACGCCATCGTCAGCCCGTACAAAACGGTCAGCGTGGACACGCCGAAGGATCTGGCGCTGGTCAATGAAATCTTGAAGGAGAAGCAGCATGGCTGATATTAAACTGCTGGACTGCACCCTGCGCGACGGCGGCTATGTGAACAACTGGCAGTGGGGCTTCGGCTCGGCGCGCCGCATCATCCAGACGCTGACCCGCGCGGGCGTGGACGTCGTCGAGGTCGGCTTTCTGCGCAATGTGGACGGCTACGACCCCGACGTGACGGTCTGCAACACGATTGAGGAGCTGAACCGCCTGCTGCCCGACGAGGGCCAGCGCGGCCACACGATGTACTCCGGCATGGCGATGCGCTCCAACTACGACATTGCCAAGCTGTCCCCCTACGACGGCCACGGCATTGAAATCATCCGTATCACCGCCCATGATTACGACATTAAGGACGGCATGGACTTTGCCCGCCGCATCAAAGAATTGGGCTACAAGGTCTCCATCAACCCCATCAACATCATGGGCTACAGCGACAAGGATCTGCTCTGGATCTTTGAGCAGGTCAACGAAATTCATCCGTGGCAGTTCTCCATTGTGGACACCTTCGGCAGCATGCGCCGCCGCGATCTGGAGCGCATCGTCAGCATGGCTGACCATAATTTAGCCCCGGACATCCGTCTGGCGCTGCACCTGCATGAGAACATGGCGCTGAGCTTCTGCCTGGCGCAGGAATTTCTCGACAAGCATCTGCGCCGCGACCTGGCTGTGGACGGCAGCCTGATGGGCATGGGCCGCATCCCCGGCAACCTGCCGATTGAGCTGATCGCCGACTATATGAACGAGTACTTCGGCGGCCACTACAACATTGACGACCTCATGGATGCCATTCAGGACCACATTGCGCCCATCAAGGGCAACTGCGCGTGGGGCTACACCCCGGCGTACTTCCTGTCGGCCAGGTTCAATCTGCACCGCAACTATGCCGAGCATTACCTTGGCAAGGGCGATCTGACGAACCGCGACATCAACCATATTCTGGCGGCCATCGCGCCGAACAAAAAGACTGTGTTTGATGCCGCCTACGCCGACACGCTCTACACCGAGTACAAGAACCGCCGCATCGACGACGCAGGCGCACTGGCCGCCCTGCAGAGGGCCTTTGCGGGCAAGACCGTGCTGGTGCTGGCCCCCGGCGGCAGCCTGGCTGCCGATGCTGGCCGTGCCGCTGTAGCAGCCGCGCAGGCCGACGTGACAGTCTCGGCCAACTTTGTGCCGGATTTTGTGACGCCCGACTATGCGTTTTTCACGAACGCAAAACGCTTTGACGTGGATGCCGCCTACCCCTGCCCGCTGATCCTGACCAGCAACCTGCGCGCCGACAAGGACGCGGCGGTGGTCAACTATGACCGGCTGTCCGCCACCGACGCGCAGGGCGGCAACAGCGTGCTGATGCTGCTGCGTCTGCTGCGCCAGTGCGGCGCGGCGCGGGTGCTGCTGGCCGGTGCCGACGGCTACAGGCCGGGCACTGCCGCCTACGCGGACGAGGGCCTGCACACCCACACCGGGCGCGGTGCGGCCTACAATGCCCAGATGGCGGGGGCCATCCGCGCGGCGGGCCTGCCCGTGGAATTTATCACCCCCAGCGAGTACGAGAGGGCCTGACGATGATACGACTGCTGGTGCTGGACGTGGACGGCACGATGACCGACGGCGGCGTCTACTACGACGCCACCGGCAATGAGCTGAAGAAATTTGCCATCAAGGACGGCGCCGGGCTGGTGCTGGCGCGCACAGCGGGCATCCGCGTGATGATCTGCACCGGGCGCGAGTGCGAGGCCGTGCGCCGCCGCGCCGCAGATTTGAAAATCACCGACATCTACCAGAATGTTGGTAAAAAAGCCACGTTCCTGCGGGATTTCATGGCTGAAAACGGCTACGCGCGGGACGATGTCGCCTACTGCGGCGACGACCTGAACGATCTGGCGGCCATGGCGCTGTGCGGCTTTGTGGCCTGCCCGGCGGATGCCGCGCCGGAGGTGCGGGCGCGCGCCGACTATATCTGCCCCCAGCGCGGCGGCGAGGGTGCCGTCCGTGGAGCTGTGGAGAAGATCCTGCGCGGGGACGGACGCTGGAACGACGCTGTGAAAAAGGCGTTTCAGGTGGAATTGTAACGCTAAACTTGCGGGCGGCTGTAGGGGTCGATGCTTGCATCGACCCGCGGGCGGATGCGGGCATCCGCCCCTACGGCCTAACGGAAGGAGATTTCATGAAAAACAAAAAACATACCCCCCTGCTGGCGGCACTGGCAACGCTTGTCGTGCTGCTGGCGGGCGTGGTGCTGATCTGGCTGGCGAAGGTCCGGCCCGATGTGGGCAAGGGCCGCAGTGAGATCGTCACCGACTTCCTGCGGGCCGAGCTTTTGCAGGACGGCCAGACCGCAACGCAGGTCTTTACCTACGACAAGGATATTTTGACGATAGGTCTTGAATTTTACCTGCCGGGTGACCAGCCCTGCGGTGCGCTGGACGTTGTGCTCTACGACGCCGACACCGGCGAGGAGCTGTCCCGCTCCGTCGGCACGATGGACTACATCGTGCCCGACCAGTACACGACCCTGGGGATGGACCCCGCCGTGACCGGGCAGGAGGGCCGCCGCTACAAGCTGGCCGTCACGCCGCACTACGCGACGGACGCGATTTTGGCCATCGGCCACAGCGACGGTGTCGCGCTCTGGAAGGAGCAGATGGCCGTGGATGACCGTGTGATCGACGGCACGATGGCGATGCAGATCACCTACCAGCGCATCGGCGGCTACCTGACGCGGTTCTTCCTGCTTGTGGGCGGGCTGGCCGCCGTGCTGGCAGCGCTGGCCGTGTGGGCGGTGCTTAGCAAAAAACTGGCACTGCACCGTCTTGTTTTTGTGCTGGTGCTCGGCTTTGGACTGCTGTACAGCTTTGTGCTGCCGCCTTATGCTGCGCCCGACGAGAAATACCACATCAACCAGAGCTTTACGCTGGCCTGCCGCTGGGCCAACGACCTGTCCCACGACGAGTGGCGGATGGGTAAGGTGCCTACGACGACGAGCTTCCGCCGCGTCGGTGACGAGGACGCCGACCTGCAAAACGAGAACACGACGGTCTTTACGTGGGAGGCGTTCACCTCCCAGCTATTCACCACCACAGACCAGCCCTTTGGCAGCCATCAGGAATATAATGAATTGCAGACCGACCAGAACCCGCTTCTGTATGTCGTCAGTGCGGCGGCAGTATTTCTGGCCTATGTGCTGCATTTTGGCTTTGCGCCCGCGCTGTTTTTGGGGCGGCTTGCAAATCTGCTGCTCTTTGCGGCGCTGGCGGCGCTGGCGGTCAAGACCGCGCCGTTCGGCAAGAGGGTCTTTACCGTGGCCGCGCTGCTGCCCATGACGCTGCACCTGGCGGCCAGCTTCAGCCGGGACGCGCCGCTGCTGGGGCTGTGCTTTGTGTTCACGGCGCTGCTGATGGACGCGGCGTTCGGCCCGAATCAGAAAAAGGCGCTCTCCCCCGCCCGGCTGACGGCGCTGCTGTTCTGCGGCGTGCTGCTGGCCCCGGGCAAGCTCGTCTATCTGCCGCTGGCGGCACTGCTGCTACTGGTGCCCGCCGCGCGGCTGGGGCACCACGCCAGGGCGAAGAAGTGCGCCTATCTGGCCGCCTGTCTGGCGCTGGCGCTGCTGCTGAATACGGGCCTTCTGACCGATACGCTGCGCAGCGGGCAGACCGCAGTGCAGACCACGGCGGCGGAGGACGCAGACCGCGCGGTCAAGAGCCGCCCCGCAGAGCCGGACGAAGCCTACGAGGCCGAGATATGCGGCGAGAGTACGCTGGAAAACTACGTCAAGCGGCTGTATTATTACGTGGACGACAACCGCAGCCCCGCGGCCCGCGAGGTCGCATTCTGGGTGCAGGCCATGCAGGAGGGCGACGTCAGCCCGGCGGTGCTGGGGCAGAGTTTCCTCTTTTCGCCCGACAGGGCCAACAGCTACACCGACGGCCAGGCATTTTACACGATGGCCTCCTATGCGCTGCTGGGCACCGACGTGACCGACGGCAACGCGGACGCCTACCTGCCCTATTTTGCCGAGGGCGGCGCGGTGCAGGCCTACAAGCAGCTGTTCAACCTGACCAGCTGTGTCGAGAGCTTCGCCGCGCTGGGTGTGGACGTCGGCACGATGGATGACCGCATCCCGCTGGACCGCACGGTGCTGGCGCAGGAGGTCGAGGCCGCCCGCGCGACCCGCAGCACCCAGAGCACGGCGGACGAGGCCGACAAAGCCACCTACACGCCGGGCTACATCCTGCGTCATCCCGTGGACACGGTGCTGCTGTTTGTGCGCAGCGCCGTGGAAAACGGCGACCATTATATCCGCACGCTGGTGGGCGGCAGCCTGAGCTACTACACCGTTGATCTGGCCTGGGGCTGGGTCGCGGTGCTGTACCTGCTGCTGGCCTACGCGGCGCTGCCCGTGCAGGGCGCGGTGATGAAGCCCGCCGGTAAGGCGCGCGGCTGGTGCTGCGCGGCGGCGGCGCTCTGCTGCCTGCTGGCCGTGGCCGGGTGCCTTTTGTGGACACCCACCCACTACGACACGCTGTACGGCCTGCAGGGGCGGTACTTCCTGCCCGTGCTGCCGCTGCTTCTGCTGACCTGCCTGCCCCGCCGTCTGGCCGCCGTGCCTGACGAGGACACCGCCCAGACCCGCCTTGTGGCCGCGCTTGCACTGGTACAGGCGGGGATGGTCGTGAATATTATGCTGGCGATTATTGCAAGGTGACTGCTTTGCAAATAAAAAATAAGAAATAAGAAATAATAAATTTGGTGGACCGCGCCGCGTGACGGCGCTCAAAATTTTGTTTTCGCCTTCAGGCGAAAACACCACATTATTTATTATTTATTATTTATTATCTATTATTTTGAAAAGGCCAACTATAATGGTTATCTGTTTCTTCTCAACGCAATACCTCCCCACCCCCGGCGGGGTCGAGCGGTATACCTGGAATCTGGCGCGGCGGTGTGTGGCGGCAGGGCATCGCGCCCTTGTCGTCACGGCGTCGCTGCCGGGCCTGCCCGCGCGGGAGCGTGACGCCGACGGCATCGAAATCTACCGTCTGCCGTCCTGGCCTGTTATGGGCGGGAGGTTCCCCGTGTTAAAGCCTTTTGCCGATGCAGACGACCTCTGGGCACAGGGCATCGACTTTGCGGTCATCCAGACCCGGATGTACACGCAAAGCGTCTGGGCCGCACGGCAGTGTAAGCGGCGCGGCATCCCGGCGCTGGTCATCGACCACTCCACCGGCTATATGCTGCACGGCGGGCTGGCCGGGGCGCTGGGCAAGGCGTATGAGCACGCGGCCTGCGGCAGCATCCGCCGCTGCGGGTTCCCGTTCTACGGTGTCTCCGGGGATGTCTGCCGCTGGCTGAAAACGTTCGGCATCCAGGCGGCGGGCCGACTGCCCAACGCCGTGGACCCTGCCGAGCTGGAACGGCTGGCCCAAGCAGAGGGCGCGGTTGACTGGCGCAGGAGGCTGAACGTGCCCGCGGGCGGCAGGCTTGTCGCCTTTGTCGGGCGGCTCATCCCGGAGAAGGGGGCGCTGCGGCTGGCTCAGGCCGTGCAGGGCATTCCGGGCTGTACGCTGGCCGTGGCGGGCACCGGCCCCGAGGAGGCCGCTCTGGCCGCGCTGGGCGGCGGTATCCACGCGCTGGGGGCGCTGCCGCATGAGCAGATCGTCCAGCTGCTGACACAGGCGGACGCCTACTGTCTGCCCACCGAGTACGCCGAGGGCTTTCCCACGACGCTGCTCGAGGCGGCGGCCTGCCGCTGCCCCATCGTGACGACCCGCACGGCGGGCACCGACGAGCTGCTGCCAGGGGACGACTACGCGGTGTTTTTGGCAAACGCCGCACCCGAGACCATCCGCGCAGGGCTGGAAACGCTGCTGGCGGACCCCGCTGCGGCCCGCGCCCGCGCCGAAAACGCCCGCCAAAACCTTTGCAGCCACTTTACATGGCAGGCTGTCTTTGCTACAATGATGGAAGCCGTAACGTCTGCCAAAAGGAGCTAAGATGTCAAAATTACTCATCGTCATCCCCGCGCACAACGAGGAAGCCAACATCGTGCAGGTCGTCGAGGAGCTGACCCGCGGTTATCCACAGTATGATTACGTGGTCGTCAACGACGGCAGCCGCGACAAAACCGCGGCGCTTTGCCGTGCCCACGGCTATCGGCTCATTGACCTGCCGGTCAACCTGGGGCTGGCAGGCGCGTTCCAGACTGGGCTGCGCTTTGCCGCGGAGAACGGCTACGACTGCGCCATGCAGATGGACGCCGACGGTCAGCACAAGCCGGAGTATATCGCCCCGATGCTGGCCGCGCTGGAGGAAGGCAACGACATTGTCATCGGCAGCCGCTTCCTGACCGTGAAGAAGCCCAAGACGCTGCGGATGCTGGGCAGCTACATCATCAGCTGGTCCATCCGCCTGACGACGGGCCGCGCCATCTGTGATCCGACCAGCGGCATGCGGATGTTCAACCGCGCCATGGTCGAGGAGTTTGCCCAGAACCTGAACTACGGCCCCGAGCCCGACACGATCAGCTACCTGATCAAAAACGGCGCGACGGTCAAGGAGGTGCAGGTCGAAATGGGCGAACGTCTGGCGGGCCAGAGCTACCTGACCTTCTGGCGCAGCGTGCAGTATATGGTCAAAATGTCCATCTCGATTCTGTTGATCCAGTGGTTCCGCAAGCGCGACACCGAGACGCCCTACCCCGAAAGGAGCCTGTGAAATGTTCGATCAAACGCTGATTCGTGTCTGCCTGATCCTGGGCAGCTTCATCACGGCGGGGTACATCCTGCGGCGCGTGCGGCACGCAAAGGTCCAGATCGAGGATACGATCTTCTGGCTGATGTTCAGTGCGGCGCTGCTGATCCTGGCCATCTTCCCCGGCATCGCCTATTGGGCCGCAAACCTGCTGGGCTTCATGAGTCCCATCAACTTTGTCTATGTTGTCATCATCTTTTTGCTGCTGGCCAAGCAGTTCTTTATGTCCATCAAATTGAGCCAGCTCGACAGCAAGGTCCGTATCCTGACCGAGCAGGTCGCCCTGAACGAGGAAAAGGCGGAGCGGGATAAGCTGGACCTGTGAAAAAGGCTTCCCCCTTGGGGGAAGCTGTCAGCGGCCCCGACCGCTGACTGATGAGGGGCGAGTGCGCCACGGCAGGCCGCTCATGGGCAATTGCGGCAAGGCTGCCCCTCATCCGGCCCTATGGGCCACCTTCCCCCTTGGGGGAAGGCTTTGGGGGCGCATAAAATTAAAATTTGTATTCCCCCCAAAACTATGCTATAATAAAGTATTGACTAAAGAGAAAGAAGGTTTCAGATATGGCTTATACCCCGAAACTGACCTATAAGGGCCGCCCGCTGGTGCGCTGCGGCAACGATATTTACTACGGCTCGATGAAGGACCCGTTCGTTGTCTACCTGCAGGTGCTCTCGACCAAGAAGGAAAACGGCGTCGACGTGGCCGACAAGGTCCACATCGTGCTGCTTTCCACCGACGAGAGCAAGCCCCTGCCCGAGCGCATTGCCCGCCAGGCCAACAAGGTCGGCCTGTACAACGCGCTGTCCTTCGGCGACATCATGCTGCAGGGCGCGCTGCGGAAGAAGTAAGCGTCTCCCCTGCCCCGCACAAAACACAAAGCCCCGCAGCCAAACGGCTGCGGGGCTTTTGCACTTGATGTTAAAACGGGGCGGGCGGATGACGGGCATCCGCCCCCTACAGAACGGAGATGTACTGCTTAGTGGTCCTGCTTGTCGGTCTCCTCGGCAGAGTCGTCCTCGGTGCCTTCAAGCTCGATGTCGAAGGTCGCGCCGCAGTGCGGGCAGACCAGATCGCCCTCGGGGTCCATCAGAGTCTCCTCGTCCAGCGTGGAGATCTGGCCGCAGTTCGGGCAGGTCACCTCATACATGGTGCTGTCGTCCTCGGCGTCCTCCTCGTCATCCTCGTCCTCATCGGCGTAGATGTCGCTGACGACGTCGTCCAGATCCTGGTCGAGGGTCTCCAGCTCGTCGTACACCTGATCCAGGGCGTTGTCGTGCTCGGTGACCTGGGCGGCCATCTCCTCCAGCAGGTCCATCATGGCGGCAATGACCTTGCCGTTCTTGGAGTCTGCGTCAAAATCCATGCCGGTCATCAGGCCGCGGATGTAGGCGGCCTTTGCATTCAGATCCATAGCCATAGTCAAAATCCTCCCTAATGTTAAAAAATGCCGGGCGCGGCGGTACGGCCATGCCCGGCAAAGAGAACCTAATCAGTTCACGCGCTCCATATACTCGCCGGTGCGGGTATCGATGCGGATCTTGTCGCCCTCGTTGATGAACAGGGGGACGCGGATCTCGGCACCGGTCTCAACGGTGGCGGGCTTCAGGGTGTTGGTGGCGGTGTTGCCCTTGACACCCGGCTCGGTAGCGGTGACCTCCAGCTCAACGAAGTTGGGGATCTCAACGCTGAAAACCTTGCCCTTGTAGCTCAGCAGCTTGCAGGTGTCGTTCTCCTTGCAGAACTTGAAGTTATCGGGCACGTCAGCCGCGCCGACAGGAATGTCGTCGTAGGTCTCAACATCCATGAAGTGGTACAGATCGCCATCCTCGTAGGAGTAGGTGACCTCGCGGCGCTCGATGAAAGCCTGCGGGAACTTGGCGGTCGGGTTGTAGCTGGTCTCAACAACAGAGCCGGTGATGACGTTCTTGGTCTTGGTACGGACGAAGGCAGCGCCCTTGCCCGGCTTGACGTGCTGGAACTCAACGACCTGAAGGACCTGGCCGTCCTGCTCGAAGGTGACACCGTTACGGAATTCGCCTGCAGAAATCATATAGAAATTCCTCCATAAATAAATTATACATACCTGTTTATATTTTACAGGATGAAAAGCAATTTTGCAAGTCCTGTTCGGACTTTTTTGCGGGAAAATTGATATTTTTTGTCCAATTTACAGCGCTGCGTACCCCTGGACCAGCGCGGCGGCGTCCTCGGCCTGGGTCCCGGCGGATTCACAGATGATCGTCGGGGCCAAATGACGCTCCTTGAGCAGCGCCAGCAGCGGTGCATGGGGCGGGCCGAACGCTGTATCCGCAAAGGTCAGATGGCACTTCTCGCCGCCCTTGGTGTAGGCAATGCGGGAAAAGTGCGCGTGGAAATGCACGGCGCGGTCATCCCCCAGCCGCGCGGCCAGCGTGTCCAGCAGGGCGGCGTAGTCCGCGGCGGCGGTGGCGTCGGCAAACTGCACGCCGCAGCTGCGGGCGTACAGGTGCCCAAAGTCGATGCAGGGTGTAATGCGCGGATCGACCTCGCATAGAGCCAGCACCTCGTCCAGCGTGCCGAGCTGGTTGACCTTGCCCATCGTCTCGGGGCAGAGGATGCAGTCCTCAAACCCGGCCTCGTCACAGGCTTTGACAGCGCGGGCCATCGTATCCAGCGCCTTTTCCAGCGCCTCCTCCCGGCTCTGCTTGCCGCAGGAGCCGGAATGGAAGATGACGCGCCGCCCACCCAGCGCCTTGACGAGGGCGCAGCTTTGCAGCAGGTAGTCGATGCTGTGCAGCCGCTTGTCCTCCTCGAGACTCGACATACTGATGTAGTATGGCGCGTGGACGGACAGGGCAATGTCCCGCTCGGCACAGGCGGCACCGAGGGCGGCGGCCTTGTCGTGGGCCAGCCGCACGCCGCGCCCGCACTGGTACTCAAATGCCGTCAGGCCAAAGCCCGCCGTGTAGGCGGCGATGGCGGCGGGGTCAAACTTTTTGACTGTGTAGCTGTCGGCCAGACCGGCTGTGCCGAAGCGCGGGGTATCATTCATACAGCTTGCCGCCCTTCTGATAGTATTTGTCGATCCAGTACGGCTCAAACTTGCGCTTTAACAGCACAAATTTGTTCTTGTCGTGGTTTGTGCGGGGCATCAGGTAGAGGCACGGGCAGCCGTACAGCCCGGCAGCCATCCGGTCCGCAAAGATCTGGTCGCCGACCATGGCCATTTCGCTCTTTTTGCAGCCCAGGCGGCGGCGCGCCACCCGCAGGCCGATGGTGAACGGCTTGCAGGCCAGCGGCACCCAGTCCAGACCGATGCGCTCGGCAAAGGGGCGCACGCGCTTGGCCGTATTGTTGGACACGATGGTCAGGCGTATGCCGGCTGCGCGCATCTCGTCCAGCCACGCCTGCACGGTGTGCTCCAGCACCTGACTGTTGTCAGCGGTCAGGGTGTTATCCACGTCGAGCACGAGGGCTTTGATGCCGTGTGCCGCGAGAAAATCCGGGCGGATACACTCGATGGTTTTGAAGATGTATTCAGGGGTTAGAATCATGGTGGTGACCTTTATAAGGGTAATGAGTGGTTACGGCAGCGGCCAGCGGCGGCATGAGGGCATGCCGCCCTACGATGCACAATTCCGCAGGACGTAGGGCGGGGTGCCCTCACCCCGCCGCACCGACGCCTGCACGTAAAATAAAAGTGCAGGCCCGCGCGTAACGCGAACCTGCACAGTCGTTCGTTGTAAGATACCTTACTTAAACTTGCGCTTGCGGGCAGCCTCGGACTTCTTCTTGCGCTTAACGGAAGGCTTCTCATAAGCCTCGCGCTTGCGGACCTCAGCTAACACGCCGCTGCGAGCAGTGCTGCGCTTAAAACGGCGCAGAGCGCTCTCGAGGGACTCGCCCTCTTTGACACGGATCTCCGACATCTTCTTCCCTCCCTTGACCTGAGACAGGAGTTTGCCGGTCAAATACTATTAACCAGTAAAAAAGATTATACTATATTGACCCCCTGTCTGTCAACAACAATTTTCGCTAAAATGAAAATTTTTATATTGTTCATATTTAGGACCCTTTACCCCAGCACCGTGTGCCACACCCACAGTGCACCGTAGATTATGGGCTGATGCAGCATGTAGACCAGCAGCGTATTGCGCCCGATGGCACACAGAGGACGCAGCGCGGCGGGGGGCTCCCCCCTGCCGGGGCGCCACAGCCGCGCCAGAAACACCCCGCACCAGAACAGGAACACCCACGGAAGGATCGGGAAGTAATCCGCCGATGCGAACTGCGTCAAATCCGGGAGACCTAGCCAGAACCAGTTCGTCTTGTACAGCCCCGCAGGCACCGCACAGAGCCGCCAATTCTCGAAGCCCAAATACCCTTCGGGCAGCTGGTTCGTCAGCGCAAACAGCGCCGCAGACGCCGCCAGGCCCGCGCCCGCGGGCAGGCGCTGCAAAAGCGGATAGACCAGGCAGGTCAGCAGCACGGCGGCAGCGTTCAGGTGCAGAACGCCGAACCAGATCGCCTCCGACGGCATGAACACCGCGGTCACAAAGGTCAGCACAGCCGCGCAGCCCGCCACGATCAGCCCGTTCTTTGCGGGCCGCTTTGCCAGCGGGAAGCTGAACCCCGACAGCAGAATAAAGCTCCAACAAATATATTGCTGCCACACATGGCAGCCGGGGGCCCAGATGTTGTACCAGCTGCTTTCGTGGCCGAACACATACACCCAGTCGTACATGGCATGGTAGGCCAGCATATTCAGCAGCGCCAGCCCGCGCAAGGCGTCGGGCAGCCACATACGGCTGGTTTTGGTGCGCAGTACGGGCATTTTACCGCCTCTTTCCCAAAGATTTACTGTAACACTATTCTAGCACACCCGCGCGCGGCTTGCAATCGCGCGGGTTTTGCGGTACAATAAATCAGATAAGGGAGTGTGAAGGTATGAAGGACATCCGCCTTGTGGCGTTGGACCTCGACGGGACAGTTTTCAACGATAAAAAAGAGATCACCCCGCGCACGCTGGCGGCTATCCGCGCAGCCTGTGCACGCGGCGTGGCGGTGCTGCCCGCCACCGGGCGTACAGCCAGCGGCATCCCCGCGGCGTTCACGTCCATCCCCGGCGTGCGGTACGCGCTGACCTCCAACGGTGCCAGTGTCGTTGACCTGACAACGGGCGAACAACTGGTGAACCAGCCGTTCAGGACCGAGCAGGCATTGAAAATTTACGATCTTCTTGAGCAGGGCGGCGGCATGATGAGCATTTTCATCGGCGGCAAAAGCTACACGACCCGCGCAAACGCCGAGAACCACATGGACGTGGTGCCCGAAAACCTGAAAAGCTACTTCCGCACGACCCGCATTGAGGTAGACGACATGCACGCGACGCTGCGCACCCACGCGCACGAGATCGAAAAGTACAGCATGATCTACCACGACGAGGCCGAGCGCGACGCCGCCTGGCGTGCCATCGAGGCCGCCTGCCCCGGCGTGGAGTTGACGTCCAGCCTGCCCCGCAACATGGAGGTCAACGCCCCCGGCGTGACGAAGGGCAGCGGTCTGCTGGCGCTGGCGGCACACCTGGGCCTGACCCGCGCGCAGACGATGGCCGTGGGCGACTCCGGCAATGACCGCGCGATGATCGAAGCGGCGGGTTTGGGTGTGGCCATGGGCAACGCCACCGACGACATCAGGGAAATTGCCGATGTCACGACGGATGACAACAATCATGACGGTGTGGCAGCGGCTATAGAAAAATACGTATTGTAAAATTACAATAAAATATACGAGAGGTAAATTTATGAAAAATGTTCTGGTTGGTCAGTCGGGCGGCCCGACTGCCGTCATCAACTCCAGTCTGGCGGGCGTCTATGAGACCGCCAAGGCTTGCGGCGCACCCCATGTCTACGGGATGCAGTACGGCATCGAGGGCGTGCTTGAGGGCAAGCTCATCGATCTGGACACCGTGCTGGGCGACAAAATGGACATTGAGCTGCTCAAGCGCACGCCGTCCAGCTTTCTGGGCAGCTGCCGCCACAAGCTGCCCGACCCCACCGTTGACGAGAAGCCGTTTGTGCAGCTGTTTGAGCTGTTCCGGCAGAACGACATCGGCGCGGTGTTTTACATCGGCGGCAACGACTCGATGGACACGATCTCCAAGCTGAGCTCCTACGGCAAGACCGTCAACAGCGAGATCCGCTTTATCGGCGTGCCCAAGACCATTGACAATGACCTGATGCTGACCGACCACACCCCCGGCTACGGCAGCGCGGCGAAGTACATCGCCACGATCCTGAAGGAGGTCATCTGCGATTCCAGCGTCTACGACCTGCGCAGCGTGACGGTGGCCGAGATCATGGGCCGCCACACCGGCTGGCTGGCTGCTGCCGCCAGTCTGGCTGCCGGTCCGGACTGCAACGGCCCCGACCTGATCCTGCTGCCCGAGTGCCCCTTTGACGAGGAGGCGTTCCTCAAGCGCGTGGCCGAGCTGGAAAAAGAGCGCCACAATGTTATTATCGCGGTCAGCGAGGGCGTCAAGAACAAGGACGGCGTTTTCCTGTGCGACCTGGTCTCCACGGCAGGCCAGCTGGATGCCTTCGGCCACAAGGCCATCCTGAGCGGCACGAGCCGCTATCTGGCGGACCTGATCCGTGTCCGCCTGGGCTGCAAGACCCGCGCTATCGAGTTTTCTACGCTGCAGCGCTGTGCCAGCCATCTGGCCAGCCGCACCGATGTGACCGAGGCCTACCAGGTCGGCGGCGCAGCGGTGGAGGCCGCCATGCGCGGCGAGACCGCCAAGATGGCCGCCATCAAGCGCCTGAGCGACCAGCCCTACCGCGTAGAGACCGAGATGGTCGATGTGACGAAGGTCGCGAACTTTGAGAAGAAGGTCCCCGCCGACTGGATCACCGAGGACGGGATGCACGTCAACGAAAAGTTCGAGCGCTACGCCCGCCCGCTCATCCAGGCCGAGCTGTCGCCGATCTACATCAACGGCGTGCCGCGGCATATTCATCTGTAATTTTGTAAAAATAAAAACGGAGCACCGTATGAAAATACGGCGCTCCGTTTTTTGCTGCTCTAGGGGTCGGCGTCCTCGACGACCCGGGAGGCTTGCGGTGGCCGCACACGACCCGGAGGGGTGAGGGCATCCCGCCCTGCGTATACTCCGCGGACAGACGTAGGGCGGCATGCCCTCATGCCGCCGCGGGGGTGTTGAGGTTACCCGGAAAGCCCGTCGGAATCCCTCCGGCCCTGCGGGCCACCTCCCTTTGACAAGGGGGCTTAGACGCAAAAAGGACCCGCATTTCCGCGGGTCCTTCCAAATCATATCAATACAGACGAAATCAGCCGGAGACCTTTTCCTTCAGGCGGCCGCTGGCCTTGAAGCCGGGGATGGCCGTCGGCTCCAGCTTGCTGGTGACCTTGGTCTTGGGGTTGGTGAAGTTCTTGGTCTGGCGCTCACGCATCTCGAAGCGGCCAAAGCCTGCGATGGTGACCTTGTCGCCGTTCTTGAGGACATCGCCGATGGTGCCGAAGATGCCGTCCATAACCTTCTCAACTTCAGCAGCGGTCATGTTGGTGTCGTTGGCAACCTTGGTAATCAACTGGGATCTCGTCATAATATTTTTAACTCCTATCCTTATAGGCACACATTTGCCCTGTATTATTACGCTATTATTATAGAGAAAATTGTGCGCAGAATCAAGAGTTTTTTCGGAAATCAAACGTTTTTCGGCAAAAACTATAAAATTTTCGCGATCATCTCGTCAAAAAGTGACATTTGGCAAAAAATGCACGTTCCATGCAAAAATATTCTTGACGGGAAAAGTCTTACAGCCCCATGCAGGCGGCGGCAGGGCGCATCCAGCTTGACGTACCGGCTGGTGCGGCCCCCGGACATGGCGTCGTCGGTGAAGGTCAGGCAGCAGGTGCGGTCCGCATCGGCATAAGCCAGCGTCAGCCCGCCGTCAAAGGCCAGCGAGAAGTCGCCCGCCGGGGCGGCAGTCAGGTCAAAGCAGACGTCCACGGCCTGCTCTGCACCGTCGCGGCTGACGGCCAGGCAGACGTTGTGCCCGCGGCCCTGCCTGATGTAGTCGTAGTCACCGGGGAAAAGGTTCTCTCCCCCACCGCCTGCGGGCGGAGGCCCCTCGCAGAGGGGGCCAAGAAAAAACAAAAACCGCATCCTTGCGGACGCGGTTTGTTTGCTGCTTACTTATTCCCCTTTCGCCGCTTCGCGGTGCAGGTTCGCAATGTCCACCAGCTCCATCTGGCTGATGTCATGGTCACCGCGCAGGGCGTCGACGAGGACGCGGGCAGTGTCCATGGCCGTGATGGTCGGGATGGACAGCTCCGTTGCCTTGCGGCGGAACTTGACGGAGTCACGGTGCGGGTCGCGGCCATGCGGACTCGTCGAGATGATGTAATCCACCAGACCGCTCTCCAGCAGGTCGATGACGTTGGGGCGCGCGCCGCTCATCTGGCGCACAACGCTGCAGGGCACCATCTCGCTGTTCAGGAACCTGGCAGTGCCGGGCGTGCCGTAGATCTTGTAGCCGTAGTCGTGCAGCTGCCAAGCCAGCTCGGCGGCCTCGGCCTTGTCGCTGTCCTTGACCGAGATGATGACGCAGGAGCCGGGGCCGGGCGTCTTGAACTGGTAGCCAGCGGCGACCAGGCCCTTCATCATCGCCTCGTGGAAGGAGGGCGCAATGCCCAGGACCTCGCCGGTGGACTTCATCTCGGGGCCGAGCATCGTGTCAACGCCGTGCAGCTTTAAGAAGCTGTAGACGGGCACCTTGACGGCGTAGTACGGGCTCTTGCCGTTGCGCCACAGGCCGGTGCCGTAGCCCATGTCCTTGAGCTTCTCGCCCAGCGTGCAGCGCACGGCCAGGTCGACCATCGGCACGCCGGTGACCTTGGAGATGTACGGCACGGTACGGGACGAGCGGGGGTTGACCTCGATGACGTAGACACGATCATTCTGGACGGCATACTGCACGTTGACCAGGCCCACGACCTTCAGCTCGCGGGCAAAGCGGCCCGTGTAATCGACCAGCGTGTCAATGACCTTCTGGCTGAAGGTATACGGCGGGTAGACGCAGATGGAGTCGCCGGAGTGCACGCCCGTGCGCTCGACCTGCTGCATGATGCCGGGCACCAGATAATCGGTGCCGTCGCAGATGGCGTCGACCTCGCACTCGGTACCCAGAATATACTTGTCCATCAGCACGGGATGGCTCATGTCAACGTGCTTCGTGATAACGCCCATGTACTCGATGACATCGGCGGAGTTGTAGGCGACGATCATGTTCTGGCCACCCAGAACGTAGGACGGGCGCATCAGGACGGGATAGCCGACCTCCTGCGCGGCCTGCAGGGCCTCGTCCAGCGTAAAGACGGTGCGGCCCTCCGGGCGGGGGATGCCGCAGCGCTCCAGCAGCTCGTCAAAGCGCTCGCGGTCCTCGGCCTCGTCGATGGCGTCGGCGGGCGTGCCCAAAATCGGCAGGCCGATGTCGTCCATGTGCTTGGCTAGCTTGATGGCGGTCTGGCCGCCGAACTGCACAAGGCAGCCGTCCGGTTTTTCGGTCTCGATGATGTGGTCGACGCTCTCGGGGTTCAGCGGGTCAAAGTACAGGCGGTCGCCGGTGTCAAAGTCGGTGGAGACCGTCTCGGGGTTGTTGTTGACAAGGATGGCCTCGCAGCCGTGCTGCTTCAGCGTCCAGACCGCGTGGACCGAGCAATAGTCAAACTCAATGCCCTGACCGATGCGGATGGGGCCGGAGCCGAAAACAAGGACCTTCTTCTTGTCGGGGTCGCTGCGCTCGGCAATGAACGGCTTCGCTTCGTTGTCCTCGTCGTAGGTGGAGTAGAAATACGGCGTCTTGGCGGCAAATTCTGCGGCGCAGGTATCGACCATCTTGAACGCGGCCTTCGGGGCCTCGGGCAGGGTGTCCACGCCCGCCAGACGCTTGATCGTTTTGTCGAGGAAACCGAACCTCTTGGCATTCAGGTACTTTTCCGTCGTCAGCTCGCCGTTTTTCAGGCCCATCTCAATGTCGGCCAGATGCTGCAGCTTGTCGAGGAACCACCAGTCGATCTTGGTGATGTCGTAAATGACGTCGTGCGCCACGCCGCGCTTGAGGGCCTCGTAGACGCAGAACGCGCGCTCGGAGTCCTGCACATGCAGGTGCTCGATGACTTCTTCTGTCGTCAGCTTCTCGAAATCGGGCAGCGTCATCGTGTCCAGGCCGAGCTCGGTGGAGGAAACGGCCTTCATCATGGCGTGCTCAAAGTTGTTGCCGATGGCCATGACCTCGCCGGTGGCCATCATCTGGGTACCCAGAGACTTGTCGGCGTAGACGAACTTGTCGAACGGCCACTTCGGGTATTTGACGACCACATAGTCGAGCGCAGGCTCAAAGCAGGCGCAGGTCTCGCCCGTGACATCGTTCGTGATCTCGTCCAGCGTGTAGCCGAGCGCGATCTTGGTCGCGACCTTGGCAATCGGGTAGCCCGTCGCCTTGGAGGCCAGCGCGGAGGAGCGGGACACACGGGGGTTGACCTCAATGACCGCGTACTCAAAGCTGTCGGGCTTCAGGGCAAACTGGCAGTTGCAGCCGCCCTCGATACCCAGCTCGGTGATGATGTCCAGCGCGGCGGTGCGGAGCATCTGGTACTCTTTATCGGACAGGGTCTGGCTGGGCGCGACGACGATGGAGTCGCCGGTGTGGATGCCGACGGGGTCAAGGTTCTCCATGTTGCAGACCGTGATGACGTTGCCCTTGGAGTCACGCATGACCTCGTACTCGATTTCCTTCCAGCCGGAAATGCACTTCTCAACGAGGATCTGATGGATCGGGGACAGGCGCAGACCGTTCGTGGCAATTTCGTGCAGCTTCTCGCGGTCCTCGCAGATGCCGCCGCCGGTGCCGCCCATCGTGAAGGCGGGGCGGACGATGACGGGGTAGCCGATGACCTCGGCAAAGTCCAGCGCGTCGTCCAGATCTTCCACAACCTTAGAAGGGATGATGGGCTGGTGCAGCTTCTCCATCGTGTCCTTGAACAGCTGGCGGTCCTCGGCGCGGTCAATCGTGTCGGGCTTGCAGGCCAGCAGGCGAACGCCGCTGCGGTCCAAAAATCCGTTGCGGGCCAGCTCCATCGACAGGTTCAGGCCCATCTGGCCGCCCAGGTTCGGCAGGATGGCGTCGGGCTTCTCCTTCTCGATGATGCGCTCGATGACCTCGGCGGTCAGCGGCTCAATGTAAACATGATCGGCAATGTCGGGGTCGGTCATGATGGTGGCGGGGTTGGAGTTGACGAGGACGGTCTCGACGCCCTCGGATTTCAGCGCACGGCAGGCCTGCGTGCCGGAGTAGTCAAACTCTGCCGCCTGACCGATGATGATGGGGCCGGAGCCGATGACCAGTACCTTTTTGATACGCGGGTCTTTAGGCATTGTTGATTACTCCTTTCGCGGCCAGCATACGGCTGACGAACTGGTCAAACAGAAATTCGGTGTCCTTGGGGCCGCCGTTGGCCTCGGGGTGGAACTGCACGGTGAAGCAGTTCCATTTCAAGTAGTCGACGCCCTCACAGGTGCCGTCGTTGGCGTTGAAGTAGCTCATCTGGCCGACGGATTCGGGCAGGGTGTCCGCCATAACGGCGTAGCCGTGGTTCTGGCTGGTGATAAAGGTGCGCTGCTTGGCCGGGCTGGTGACGGGCTGGTTGGCGCCGCGGTGGCCGTATTTCAGCTTGCAGGTCTTGGCACCGGCGGCCAGGGCGGTCAGCTGGTGGCCCAGGCAGATGCCGAAGGTCGGGATGCCGGTGCTCAGCATTTCACGGATGTTCGCGATAATTTCCACGTTCTCTGCCGGGTCGCCGGGGCCGTTGGAGAGCATGAGACCGTCGGGGTTGAGGGCGGCCAGCTCGGCGGCGGTGGTCGTGCCGGGCAGCACGGTCACGCGGCAGCCGCGTTTCTGCAGGCAGCGCACAATGTTGTTCTTGCAGCCCAGGTCGAGCAGCGCCACGTGCAGCGGCGTGTCACCCCATGCACCGGCAGCCGTCGGCTCATAGGTCACGGCCTCGCGGCAGGTGACGGCCTTGACGGCGTCGACAACGGCGTAAGCGGCGATCTCGGGCAGCAGCGCGGCCTTCTTCTCCGGCTCGGCGTCGGGGTCGAACTCGGTGGTGATTGCGCCGTTCATAACGCCGCTCTCCCGCAGGGTGCGGGTCAGGCTGCGGGTGTCGATGCCCTCAATGCCGATGATGCCGTTCTTTTTCAGGAAGGCATCCAGCGTTTCCTCACTGCGGAAGTTGGACGGGGTCTTGCACGCCTCGCGCACAATGTAGCCCCTGGCCCAAATCTTCGTGCTCTCGACATCCTCACTGTTCATGCCGTAGTTGCCGATGAGCGGATAGGTCTGGGTGATGATCTGGCCGTAGTAGCTGGGGTCGGTCAGGGTTTCCTCAAAGCCGACCATACCGGTTGCAAAGACGACCTCACCGATGGTGGTACCGGGGCAGCCTACGCTGACGCCGCGGAACACCCGGCCATTGGCCAATATCAGATATGCCTGCATAGTTGGTAGCCTCTCACTTTAGATTTAAGATATGGAGTGAGGAGAGAGGAGAAAAGGCAAACGGTACCCATCTCCTATCTCCTATCTTTTACAGGGTTTGCTTCGCAGCTTCCTTCATTTTGCGGCTGCCCAGGTGCACCAGCGGGAGCTTGCCCTCCTTGCAGATGGGGCATTCCTCGGGGGCGTAGTTGGGCAGGTCGAGCTTGAGGGCGCTGGCGACGATGGGGATCGGGGACGGGGCCTCGGCGCGGGTGCGGTCCACGACGCAGGCAATGCCCACGCAGATGCCGCCGTTTTCCTCGATGACGCGCTTGGTCTCGAGGCTGGAAACACCGGTGGTGACGACGTCCTCGGCGATGATGCAGCGCTCACCCGGGTTGATCCTGAAGCGCTTGAGGGTCATGACGTTGTCGACGCGCTCGGTGAAGATGGCGCGCTTGCCCATCTGGCGGCCCAGCTCGTAGGCGTAGACGATGCCGCCCATGGCGGGGCCGACCACGACGTCAATGTTCAGTTCTTTGAGCTTCTCGGCAACCGGGGCCATGACCTCGGCGGCCTTGTCGGGGTACTGCTGCAGAAATGCCATCTGGCAGTAAGCGCCGGAGTGGCGCCCGGAGGAAAGCAGGAAGTGCCCCTCTAAAAATGCTTCACATTCCTTTAAAACTTCAAGTGCTTCGCGTGCCATAATTTGTTCCTCCTGTATGTTATTCAACTTATAGTAGCATATTTTGTATAAAAATGCAAGCAAAACGTATATGGTGGGGCGGCTTCCCCCCCTGAGGGGAAGGCAGCCGGTGATTTACCGTGCGCACCCTCTGATCTCATCCAGCGTCTTGACGCCGTGGGCGTCCATCCACTGGCCGATCTCGTTCGTGATGCGGGTGCAGGCCTTCGGGTCCAGGAAGTTCGCGGTGCCGACCTGTACCGCCGCTGCACCGGCCATGATGAACTCCAAGGCGTCCTTACCCGTCAGAATGCCGCCCAGTCCCACGACGGGAATGCTGACGGCCCCCACGGCCTGCCAGACCATGCGCAGGGCGATGGGACGCACCGCCGGGCCGGACAGGCCCGCAAACGTGTTGTTGAACACAGGACGGCGCTTTTCCAGATCAATCGCGCATGCCTGGAAGGTGTTGCACAGGCTGATGGCGTCCGCGCCGGCAGCCTCAACGGCCTTGCACATCTCGGGGATGCTTTCGGCCTGCGGGCTCAATTTAACGATGAGCGGCACGGTGCAGACCTTGCGCACCGCGCTGACGACCTCGCCGGCGTCTGCCGCGCGGATGCCGAACGCGAGACCGCCCTGCTTGACGTTGGGGCAGCTGATGTTCAGCTCAATAAAATCCACGCCCGCGGCGCAGAGCATCTGCACGCCCTCGACGTTTTCTTCAATCGTGTGGCCGCCGAGGTTCGCCCAGACGGTGGTGCCGCACCGGCGCATGGCAGGCAGCTCGTGGTCGATAAAGTGCTGCACACCGGGGTTCTGCAGGCCGATGGAGTTCATCAGGCCCGACGGCGTCTCGTAGAGGCGCTCACCCTCGTTGCCGGGCTGGCCGTTCAGGGTCAGCCCCTTGCCGGAGATGCCGCCCAACACGCGCAGATCCTCAATGCCCGCGTACTCGGGGCCGAAGCCGAAGGTGCCGCTGGCCGCGATGACCGGCCCGGCCAGCCGCTTGCCGAGAAAATCAACATGCAGGTCTGCCATCAGTCAAACACCTCCTGTGCGTTAAAGATCGGGCCGTCCTTGCAGACGGTGACCGGGCCGATTTTCGTATGGCAGGTGCAGCCCAGGCACGCGCCCAGACCGCAGGCCATCTTCTTTTCAAGGCTGGCCAGGCAGGGCACGCCAGCGGCGGCGCAGAGCTTAGCTACGCCGCGCATCATGACCATGGGGCCGCAGGTCAGCACAATGTCGTACTTGCTCACGTCCAGCAGGTCGGTGACCAGGCCGTGGTGTCCCTCCTTGCCGGAGTCGGTTGCGGCGTAGATGTCGCGGCACCAGGGCACAAAGCGGTCCATGCCGTAGGTCGTGTCGCGGAAGCCCACGAACAGGTCGGGGCGCACGCCCGCGCGGCAGAGCTCCTTGCAGAGCAGCAGCAGCGGCGCGGTGCCGATGCCGCCGCCGACCACGGCAATGCGCTTGTACTGCCCGGCCAGTGCGGCAGTGTCAAAGCCGTTGCCGCAGGGGCCGGTCACGGTCAGCGTGTCGTCCTTTTTCAGCGCGGCCAGCTTGTGGGTGCCCTCGCCCTTGACCTGATACAGGAAGGTCAGTGCGCCGGTCTGGTTGTCAAAGTCGTCAACGCTGATGGGGCGGGAAAGAATCGGCGTGGCGTCCGCGGCCCAGGCGCGCAGCATGTAAAACTGCCCGGCGTGGGGCTCGCGGCTGCGGTCCTGCCACTGGACCGTAAGGCGCATAATATCCTCTGCGACGGTTTCCTGACGCAGGACCGTCAGATTACAGCTTGTTGCATTCACCCTGAATATCCTCCCGCATACGCACGCACTCGTTGTAGGCAGCCTCGTCAAAGGCAACGCCGGGCTGCTTCTTGTAGGCCAGCAGGATGCCGCGGCTGGAGTTGACAACGCCGCCGTTGCCCTTGGTCAGGTACTGCGCGATGTCTGCCGCCTTGCCGCCCTGTGCGCCGTAGCCGGGGATCAGGAAGAAGGTGTCCTTGTAGGCCGCGCGGATGGCGGTGGCCTCCTCGGTGTGGGTGCCGCCGATGACCAGGCCGATGCTGGAATAGCCGTGCTCGCCCATGTAGTCCTTGCCAAGGGCGGTCAGGCTGTCGCCGACGAGGTCGTACACATGGCGGCCATCGTCGAGCTTTTTGTACTCAAAGTCCTTCGCGCCGGGGTTGGAGGTGCGGCAGAGCACGAACACGCCCTTGCCCTGCTCGGCGCAGTACGGCAGATACGGGCTGATGGAGTCAAGGCCCATGTAGGGGGCCAGCGTGATGATGTCGGCCTCAAAATCACCGGTAAAGTGCGCCTTGGCGTACATTTCGGCGGTCTTGGCAATGTCGCCGCGCTTGATGTCGGCAATGACGGGCAGGCCGGTGGCGCGGGCCAGCTTCAGCGTTTCGGCGTAGGCGCGCATGCCGTCCAGGCCCAGGGACTCATAATAGGCGATCTGCACCTTGTAGCAGCCCGCGACGCCCTTGGTGGCGTCGATCAGCGCACGGTTGAACGCGACGACGTTCTCCCCTGCCGTCTTGGCGGTGTCGGTGGTGGGCAGGTAGCTGATCTCGGTGTCCAGGCCCACGCAGACCGGGCCGTTTGCTGCGACGCTCTCGTAGAGCTTGTCCATGTTGGTAAGCATGCTGATTCCTCCGTTTGATGTATGTAAATTGCGGCTCTATTATATAATGTTGGGAATCGTAGGGGCGGATTCCCTATCCGCCCGCGGGACTGTGCCAGCGTCAGCCTTGCACGGGCGCATATAGAATGCGCCCCTACGGGTGTTTTGTGCGTGAAGGGGTGTTATTCTTCAATCTGGAACGTAACCTTCCCGCCTTTGATCGTGGTTACCACTTTTCCGTACAGCAGTGCGCCGTCGTAGGGGCAGTTCTTGCTCTTGCTGTGCAGCTCGTCGGCGTGGACCTCGTACATGTGGTCAAGGTCAACCAGCACGATGTCGGCGTCGTAGCCCGGCTCCAGCATGCCCTTGCGGTCGGCCAGGCCCAGCACGGCGGCGGGACCGGCGCTCATCAGGAAGCTGAGCATTTCCAGCGGCAGACGCTGCTCACGGCAGAGCTTGGTGTAGCAGACGCCGAAGGCCGTTTCCAGACCCACCATACCGGCAGCGCCCTTCTCCTTCTCCTCGGCGGTGTGGGGGGCGTGGTCGGTGCCGATGCAGGTCACGGTGCCGTCCTTGATGGCGTCGATTAGCGCGGTCACGTCGTCCGCCTTGCGGATGGGCGGGTTGACGCGGTAGGTCAGGCGGCTGTCGTCAAACCACAGGTGGTGCGGCGTGACCTCGCAGCTGACCCGCGCACCGCGCATCCGGCTCATGCGGACGGCATCGACGGATTCCCTGGTGGAGACGTGGCACATGTGCAGCCGGGTGCCGTAGTACTCGGCCAGATGGCAGTTGCGCACGGTCTCGATGTTCTCGGCCAGGCGGTAGTCCCAGGGGCTGATCTCGCGATCCTCGGCGTGGGACATGATGGTCAGGCCGCGCTCGGTGGCAATCGCGAACGCACGGGCCATGACGGCGTTGTTCATGACGCCGTTGCCGTCCTCGGTGATGAACTTGATGTCCTCGGGCAGGGTCAGCAGATGATCCAGCGTTTTGCCGTCGAAATCCTTCGTGATGGAGACGGTCTGGTTTGCGTCGCACAGGCCGACGCGGGCGGCCTCGGCCTCGACGGCGTGGGCGATCTCGGCACTGGAGCAGACCGGCTTCGTGTTGGGCATCAGGTTGACGAAGGTGTACCCGCCCGCGGCAGCCGCGGCGGAGCCGGTGGAGATGTCCTCCTTGTACTCAAAGCCGGGGGTGCGCCAGTGGCAGTGGGTGTCGATGAAGGCGGGCAGGACCGTGCGGCCCTTCGCGTCGAGCACCTCCTCCCCTTCCGGGACAAGCAGCCCCAGACCGACAGCGGCAATTTTTCCGTCGCGCAGCCAGACCTCAATGGCCTTGCCCGCGCTGTCCTTTGCGTTGCGGATCAGCATGGTGGGAACCTCCTTAAAAATAGGAAACTTTGTCATAGCTGAGAGTGTAGGGGCGAACATTGTTCGCCCGTCAACTTTGCGTGGTTGAGCTTCTGCGGGAAAGCCGCGCATGAGGCAAACGGCCTGCGGGCGAGCAATGCTCGCCCCTACAAAGCCCCATGCAAAAACATCCCGCAGGGATATTTTTGCAAAAAAAAACTTTTCCCAAAAAGGGAAAAGTCAAAAAATCACACACAAAGCAGCGACGGGAAAGAACACTGCGCCGTGATTTTTAAAGACAGAAATAAAACGCATCATCCCGGCACACTCCTTCCTATGGATTTACCTAAGTTTAACTTATTGTACCATGCAGGGACGGCGGTGTCAATGCAAACGGGCTTTTTGCAAAAGTAAGGATTTTATAGATTTTTGCGCTGACTTTTGGAGGATTTGACAAAATCCGCAAAAATCCGCGCGCGGCGCGTACAGCATTGCACTTTGTCCGGCTTTGTGGTATATTTATAATAAGTATGGTAAATAGGAAGAGGAACGAATTATGGGCCTTTGGGAAGATGCAAAAAATATCCGCGATAAGGACCCCGCCGCGCGCAATGTGGCGGAGGTCATCATCCTGTACCCCGGCTTTCATGTGTTGGTCACGCACAAGATCGCACATTTTCTGTACAACCACCGGTGTTTCTTCCTGGCCCGTTTTGTCAGCCAGCTGGCGCGTCACCTGACCGGCATCGAGATCCATCCCGGCGCCAAGATCGGGCGCAAGCTCTTTATCGACCACGGTATGGGCATCGTCTTTGGTGAGACGACGGAGATCGGTGACAACTGCACGATCTACCACGGCGTCACCCTGGGCGGTACCGGCAAGGACACCGGCAAGCGCCATCCGACGCTGGGCGACAATGTGCTGATCGGCGCGGGCGCGAAGGTGCTGGGCCCGGTCTACATCGGTGATAACGTCCGCGTCGGCGCGGGCAGCGTTGTGCTGAAGAACCTGCCCGCCAACGCCACTGCCGTCGGTGTACCCGCGGAGATCGTCCGCGTTGGCAATATCAAGTGCTGCCCGGCGGACGATCTGGACCAGCAGGATCTGCCGGATATTGTCAACCAGCGCATCTCCGAGCTCGAAGCCCGCCTGAGCCGCCTGGAAGCCGAAAAGCAGGGTGAGTTCCCGCCGGATAAAAAAGAATAATAAAAACGCACGCCGTGAAATTTACGGCGTGCATTTTTTGTCAGTATGGCTTCCCCCTCTGGGGAAGCTGTCAGCGGCCCCGCCCGCTGACGGATGAGGGGCAAACTTACCGGGAATTTCCCACTGACGGGCAATAGGGCAAACCCGTCCCTCATCCGCCCTCGGTCGGGGCCTCGGACACCTTCCCCCACGGGGGAAGGCAACCAACTCATTTCAGATTCCGCAGATCCCCGCTCTCGCGGAAATCCTCGTAATCCAGCGACAGCGACGGGCTGTAATAGGGGTCGTGCAGAATATTCTCCCGCCCGTGCACGGCGTAGAGACGTTCATGCTCGGCGTCAAAGCGTGCTTTTTTGGCGGGGTCGTTCTCGTCGGAGCCGCGGGACTTGCTTTCGTAGTGGTAGAGCTCGGCGTATGGCGTCCAGACAATGCGCCAGCCCGCGTCGCGCACACGCAGGCAGAAGTCCACATCGTTGTAGGCAACCGTGAACTCCTCATCCAAGCCGTGCAGCTCGTCGTAAACGGTGGTGCGCACCAGCAGGCAGGCCGCTGTCACGGCGGAGAAATCCTGCACCGTGGCCAGCCGGAACATATACCCGCTGCCGCCGCGCTTGTGGTACTTGTGGCTGTGCCCGGCGTAGCCGCCCAGCCCCGTGATGATGCCGGCGTGCTGGATCGTGTCGTCGGGATAGTAGAGCATTGCCCCGCAGAGGCCGACGCCGGGCTGGCTGCACTCGCCCACCATCTGGGTGAGCCAGTCGCCGTTGATGACCTCGACGTCATTGTTGAGCAGCAGCAGGTACTTGCCTGCCGCGTACCTGCGGCCAAAATTGTTGATGCGGCTGAAGTTGAAGCCGCCCTTGTAAGTCACGACCCGCGCGCGGTCATACCGCTCCGGCAGTTTTTTGTAGTAGGCCGCTGTGGCCGGGTCGGTGGAATTGTTCTCAATGACGATGACCTCGAAATTCTCGTAGGTCGTTTTGGCGTAGATGCTGTGCAGGCATTTTTCCAAATCGTCGGTGTGGTCCTTGTTGGGAATCAAAATTGACACGAGCGGCTGCGGCTCGGGAATGTCCCACACCACATGGCAGGTGCCAGGGAATTTGCCCGGCTCCACCCTGCCCTGCCGCCCTGTGGCGGCCAGATGGTCGGCCACGGCCTTTTGCGCCGCCTTTTCCACATAGGGCTTGGCCGCCGTGCCGCCGCTGGTGGACGCCGCGTGCACGCGCCAGTAATACAGCACCTGCGGGATGTGCAGCGGCTTGGCTGCGGGGTCACGGCGCTGCATTTCGTCGATGAGACGCAGGAATAGGTCGTGATCCTGCGCGCCGTCGCAGGCCGGGCGCTCACCGCCGACGGCGTCGAACAGCGATTTTTTAAACACGGCCAGATGGCAGATGTAGTTGACGGCCATCAGGTACTCGGGCGCATAGTCGGGCTTGAAGTGGCCGACGCGCGGGTGCTCGGGCGTTTTCTCAAACAGGGCCTCGTCGCTGTAGGCAAACGCCGCGCCGCTCTCGGCCAGCGCTTTGCTCATGCAATAGACGGCATGAGGCGCGAGCATGTCGTCGTGGTCGGCAAGGGCCAGATACTCACCCGCTGCGAGCTTCGCGGCCTCGTTCGTATTGGCGGCAATGCCCTTGTTCTCGATTTTGGCGTAGACGATGCGATTGTCCTGCGCGGCGCGGGTGCGGACTGTCTCGCCCACGTCGGGGTGGGCACCGTCGCTGGCGTCCACCAGAACCAGCTGCCAGTTCGGCGCGGTCTGGGCCTGCACGCTGTCCAAAAATTGCTGTAAAAACTGCGGCGGTGTGTTGTACAGCGGCGTTAGAATGCTGATGGTCGGCCAGCCGTCGGCGCGGGCGGCTGCGTCGGCACGTTGGGTCTCCAGCGTCTGCTTCGACGGCAGATACCGCGCTTTTTTGCCGAAGAACCGCCGCTTAAAAAAGCCGACGGCCCGCCCGGCCATGATGCCGACGCCCTGTTCCTTCGTCAGCGTCCGCGCATAGCCGAACAGTTCTTTGATGCGTTTCGTTTCAAGGCTCATGGGATGGCTCCTCATAAAAGCAGTCTTTGTGCCAAAGGCGGGGGTTGGATTGAATGTATTCCGCAATCATGCGGTAATCGGTTTCATTGCGGATGACGTGGTCGTGAAAGGAACGCTGCCAAAGGTGCTTATCGAACGGTGCGGCTTGCCCGCGCTTGACAAGACGGATGTACTCGACGGTAGAATACCGTTTGAACGCCTGCACGATGCTGATAATCGTAGGGGCGGATTCCATATCCGCCCGTGCCCGTTCAATCTCGGCCAACGCGTGAAAATGATTGGGCATCACCACAAAATAACGGCACTGGACCGCCGGATATTGGCCGATGATCTCCTGGAAAACGCGCGCCGCCATGCGGGCGGATATGGAATCCGCCCCTACGGGAGCCCGGTTCGGGCCAAACAACATTCTGCGTTGGTGCGTGCATATTGTGATAAAATAGGCGCCGTTTTGGCTGTAATCGTAACCGCGCAGATGATGAACTTTCCGTTTTGGCAACACGCCTTCCATTATATCTACCCGTGCAACCCTTTTGCTTGGCGCTCCATGTTTTCTACGATGATGGTGTTCAATTCGCCGAGGGCGGCGGCGTACTCCAAAACCTTCCACGGGGTGTCGGTGTGGTAATGCACCTTGACGACGTCTTCGTCGCCGACGACCAACAGGCAATCGCCCTTGGCGCTGTTCAAAATGCCGTCGTGGATGGCGTCCTCGTCGAGGTCGTGGCCTTCGATTAAAAACTGGGTATCAAACTTATTTTCCATGCAAAACACCTCCTCACTTCAACCCGAAATTCTCAAACAGATTGTTGAAATGGGGGTTGTAATAGGGGTCGTAATTGTCGATATACTGCTGATATTTCGCGTAGAAATTCGCCTTTTCGCGCTCATACCGCTTGGCGTTCTCGCTTAAGGTATCAAGGCCGCGGCTCTTGCTCTCATAGTGATAGGCCTCGGCGCGCGGGGTGTAAACGTTCAACAGCCCCTTCTGCCACAGCTTTAAGCAATAATCCACATCGTTGTAGGCGACGGCAAACTTTTCCTCGTCCAACCCGCCAAATGCGCGGTAGAGCGACGCTTTTGTCATCAGGCAGGCACCCGTCACGGCCATATAATTCTGCGTCGTGACCAAGCGGTACATGTCACCTACAGCGGTGCGGGGGTAGCTCTTGTGGCTGTGGCCCGCGCTGCCGTTGATGCCCATCAGCACGCCCGCGTGCTGGATCGTGTCGTCGGGGTAGTAGAGCTTCGCGCCCACCGCACCCACGTCGGGGCGCTGGCTGTAGCTGAGCAATTCCCGCAGAAAGTCGTGGGACAACACCTCAATGTCGTTGTTGAGCAGCAGCAGGTGCTCGCCCTCGGCGAACGTCGCGCCGAAGTTGTTGATGGCCGAGAAGTTGAACGCGCCCTTGTAGTAGACGACGCGGCAGTCGGCAAAGCGGCTGGGCAGTGTTTCGTAATAGGCAAACGTTGCCGGGTCGGTGGAGTTGTTCTCGATGACGATGACCTCAAAATTGTCGTAGCCCGCGTTTTTGTACAGGCTCGTCAGGCAGCGGTCCAGGTCGTCAATGTGGTCTTTACTGGGGATCAGTACGCTGATCTTCGGGTGGCCGGTCAGCTCGTACCGCACCTGAAACGCGCCGGGCGCGTCGGGCACGGCCATGGCGTGACCCGGCAGACCGAGACGCTTGAGCTGCGCGTCGATGGCGCGCTCCCCCGCCGCGACGGCGTAGGGCTTGGCCTCCATGCCCGCGGCGGTGGAGCCGGCCGCGGCACGCCAGATGTAGAGTACCTTCTTGATATGCTCGATGCGCTGTGCTTTTTCTGTCAGGCGCAGGATCAAATCATGGTCCTGCGCACCGTCAAACTCCTTCGACTCATACGCGCCCGCCGCGTCCAGCAGCGGACGGCTGAACACCGCCAGATGCGTGATAAAGTTGACCCCGCGCAGGTAGTCGGGCGCAAAGTCGGGCTTGAAGTGGTAGCCGCCCAGCTCCTTCAAATCGGCGGAGAGAACGATTTCATCACTATAGACAAAATCCGCTCCGGTGTTTTGTATCGTCTGCACAACCTCGAACAGCGCGTTCGGGTAGAGCACGTCGTCGTGGTCCAGCAGCGTGATGTACTCGCCGTGCGCCAGCGCAAATCCGCGGGTCGTGTTGAGGGCAATGCCGCCGTTTTCAATCGGCTCATACACAATCGTGCCGGGCACAGCCTTGGGCAGGCGGCGCTCCAGCCGCTTGTCGGCGTCGGATGCGTCCACCAGCACCAATTCCCAGTTTGTGTAGGTCTGCCTGACGACGCTTTGCAGCATCTCGTCAAACAGCTTGGCGGGCGTGTTGTACAGCGGCACGATGATGCTGATCTTCGGCCCCTGCAGGTGCGCGGCGCGCTGGGCCTTCAGCTCCCGGCGCAGCGGAACGTCGGCGCGGTGCCGCCAGTCGTCGTGGTGCATCGCCAGCCCGACGCGGAATTTCACATCGCGCCAGAGCTGCTCGGCCCCCTGCTCCCGCAGGGTCTTGACGCTGCGCCCCGCGAGCTCCCGCAGGTGGGCGGGGTTCAAAAGCCGCCGCGCCATGCCGCCGACGCTGTCCTGTACGGCCAGGTCTGCAGGGCGCTCGTTGTTCGGTTTCGTGTTCTCGGACATAGCTTATTCCTCGGTGACTTTGGCCGGCATGGCGTCCTTTTTCTCGAACCTTCGGTACTCGGCGGTAATTTCCTTCGTCGCGCCGATGCGGCGCAGATGGCCGTGGTCGAGCCAGGCTACCTTGTTGCACATACGCTCGATCTGGTCAATGGAGTGGCTGACCAGAATGACCGTCGTGCCGCCGGACAGCAGCTCGGCCATGCGCTTCTCACACTTCTCCTGAAACAGGAAGTCACCGACGGAAAGGATCTCGTCGGCAATCAGGATGTCGGGCTTCGTTATCGTTGCCACGGCGAACGCCAGACGCGCGACCATGCCGGAGGAGTAGTTTTTCAGCGGCACGTCGAGAAACTCCTGCAATTCGCTGAATTCGACGATGTCGTCGAACTTTGAGTCGATGTACTTGGGCGTGTAGCCCAGCACGGTGCCGTTTAAATAAATGTTTTCCCGTGCGGTCAGGTCCATGTCAAAGCCCGCGCCCAATTCGATCAGCGGCGCAATCGTACCGTTGACCGTGACCTTGCCGGCGCTGGGCTTGTAGACGCCGGAAATCACTTTCAGCAGCGTAGACTTGCCGCTGCCGTTCAGGCCTATGAGGCCGTAGAAATCGCCGGGCATAATATCAAACGATACATCGTCCAGTGCGAAGAACTCGTCAAACCGCACACCGCCGTGCAGCAGCGCGACGAAGTACTCTTTCAGGCTTTCGTGCTTTTCCTTGGAGAGGTTGAAGCGCATCGAAACATGGTCGATGGAGATGATGGGTTTCTGCTCTGCCATTTCGATGCCCCCTTACATGTACAGGACGAACTTGTCCTGATTCTTTTTGAACACCCAGACGCCGAGGCCCAGGCTCAGCGCGGCACAGAGGAACGGAATCAGCACCATGTTGGGGGTCAGCCCCTCGCCCCACATGACGCAGGAACGCACGGCGGTGATGTACCAGTAGATGGGGTTCAGGTTGATGACGTACTGCATCCAGCTTTCCATCTGGCGCGGGTCGTAGAAGATGGCGCTGCCGTAGACAAGCAGTGTGCAAAAGACCTCCCAGATATGCATGATGTCACGCACAAAAACGTAGAGCGTGGACAAAATCAGCCCGATGCCCAGACTGAAAATAAACAGCATCACAAGGGGATAAATGGCTAGCAGCACAGTCCCGATCGAGATGTGCGACCAGGTCAGCAGCGCGACGATAAACAGCGCCACGAGGCTGAAAAAGAAGTTGACAAGCGCAAAGCAGCACTTTTCCAGCGGAAAGATGTATTTGGGAATATAGACCTTGCGCAGCAGCGGGCCGTTCTTCAGCACGCTCTCCATGGCCATGGTCGTGCTCTCGCGGAAGAAGTTGAACATCAGCTGGCCGATGATAAGGAACAGCGGAAAGTCCTCAATGCCCTGACCGCGCTGGTTGAACAGTGCGCCGAACACGGCCCACATGACCAGACAGGTCAGCAGCGGGTTCAGCACGCTCCACGCCACGCCCAGCACGCTGCGGCGGTATTTCAGTTTGAAATCACGGGAAATCAGGTTTTGCAGCAGGTAACGGTATTTCCAGAAGCCTGCGAAGGTGTCTTTCAGTTTCTGCACGGTTTACCCTCAATATTTCTCAAAATATTCGAACTTCTGGGCGGCAAACGGGGTGTGCTCCTTGTCCTTGGCGCTGGTCTTGTGCTCGCAGCCGCAGTCGGGCCACTGCACGTTGACCGTCGGGTCATCGTAGGGAATGCCGCCCTCGGCGGTGGGGTCGTAGACGTCGGTGCACTTGTAGCAGAACTCGGCCACATCGGACAGCACGACAAAGCCGTGGGCGAAGCCCTCGGGGATCCAGAGCATCTTCTTGTTGTCGGCGGACAGCGTTGCGCCCACCCACTTGCCGAAGGTCTTGCTGTTGGGGCGGCAGTCGACGGCGACATCGAACACCTCGCCCAGGGTCACGCGGACGAGCTTGCCCTGGGTGTGCTTGGTCTGGAAGTGCAGGCCGCGCAGCACGCCCTTGGTGGAGCGGCTCTGGTTATCCTGCACGAAGGGTTTGTCGATGCCCGCGGCGGCGAATTCGTCGATCTGGTAGGTCTCCATAAAATAGCCGCGGTCATCGCCAAAAACAGTCGGCTCGATGATCTGCACGTCAGGAATATCGGTCTTGATGAAATTGAACTTGCTCATGGTTTGGAATCTCCTTTTTATATTTCATTAGTCTAATACATAGCGATACAGGATATATTATACTCTATTTCACTGCGCCGGGCAAGATGGCGGAAAAATTTTGTCGCTGCTGTAACAACAGGACGGCTTTTCCGTCTTGTTAAGTGGAGGGCAGATATGGTATGATAGCCCGGAAGGTGGTGTGCAGAATGACAAAACGCGAAGCCCGCGCATGGGCCAAGGCCCGGCGCGCGGAACTGGATATGGCGGCTGTGGGCCGCGGTATGGCGCAGGCGCTGTTCAGCCTGCCGCAATGGCAGCGTGCCGGGGCAGTGCTGGCCTTTGCGGCCATGCCGGATGAGCCGGACACGGCGGAAATACTAAGACGCGCGCTGGCCGACGGCAAGCGCCTGCTGCTGCCCCGTGTGCGGAGCAAAACCGAGATGGACTGGGTGGAGATACCGGCATTGTGCCTGCTGCGGCCCGGGGCGTTCGGCATTCAGGAGCCGCCCGCCGACCTGCCCGCCGCCGACCCGGCGGGATACGCCGCGGCGCTGGCCCTTGTCCCCTGCCTGGCCGCCAGCCGCGACGGGGTCCGGCTGGGGCGCGGCGGCGGGTATTATGACCGATTTCTGGCACACTATAAGGGAGCGGGGCTGCTGCTCTGCCCCGAGGCCCTGCTGCTGGACGAGCTGCCCTGCGACGACTGGGACGCACGCTTTGCGCCCGAGAATATTCTGACCGAGAAAGGAATTTTACGATGAAAAAGCTGCTTTTTGCAACAGCCCTGCTGACCGCCCTGTTCCTGTCTGCCTGCGGCAGCCAAAAGGCTGACAGCAACGATCTTGCGAACCAACCTGCCACAAGACCCGAGGAAGGCGCGGAGCTGGACCCAGAGTTCAGCGTTGATGACGAGGATACCGGTGAGACCGCCGAGCCGCAGCCGGACGCGGAGCTGAGCGAGATGGTGGATGCTATTTATAACGTCCAGCCGGTTGACCTGATGGGCATGGAGACGGTGGCCATCGACCTGACCGACGAGAGCTGGTACGGCTATCTGGCGGGGCTGACCGCGGACAATGTGGACAAGGTGGATGCCGCAGTAGTCAGCGAGCCGATGACCGGAAGCCAGGCGTACAGCCTGGTGCTGCTGCGCCTCAAGGACAAGGCCGATGCCCGCGAGATCGCCGATTCGATGGAGGAAAACATCAGTATGCGCAAGTGGGTCTGCGTGGAGGCAGATAAGGCCCGCGTGGTCAGCTTTGATGATAAGCTGCTGTATGTCATGGCAGACAGTGAGCTGGTCGATGCCGATCTGGTGGCGGATGCTGCCGCAAAGGCCTTTAATGCGACCTTTGTTGTCGATGATTCCCTCGTCAATGAGGACGAGAGCGACCTGCCGCCGGAGCTGCTGTCCGCCCCGGCTGTGGCAGACTAAGCGATACAAAAAAACAAAGAGCCGTGCCCTTTGCGGGGCACGGCTCTTGTTGATTACAGGCGGAATCAGGCCTTGGCAGCCTTGATCTCCTTGATCAGCTCGGGAACGACCTTGTACAGATCGCCGACGATGCCGTAGGTGGCAACATCGAAGATGGGGGCGTTCTCGTTCTTGTTGATGGCGATGATGTTCTCGGAATCCTGCATACCGGCAACGTGCTGGATGGCACCGGAGATGCCCAGTGCAACGTAGATGCGGGGATGCACGGTCTTGCCGGTCTGACCGACCTGATGGTCGGCAGACAGCCAGCCCTCATCGGTGACGGCGCGGGAAGCACCGACAACACCGCCCAGAGCCTCAGCCAGCTCCTCGGCCAGCTTGATGCCCTTCTCGGGGTCAGCGGAGATGCCGCGGCCCACGGAGACGACAACGTCGGCACCGATCAGGTCAACGAGCTTCTCGGCGCTCTTCTTGATGTCGAGCACCTGAACATGGATGTCGTCCGCGGTCAGAGCGGGAGCGACGTTCTCGACGACGACCTTGTCAGCACCGGCCTGGTCGAACGCCTGCATCTGCATGACGCCGGGGCGGACGGTGGACATCTGCGGGCGGAAGCGCGGGCAGATGATGGTAGCCATCAGGTGGCCGCCGAAAGCGGGGCGGGTCATCTTCAGGTTGGTGTTCTCCTCAAACTTGGTGTTGTCCACATCAATGTTGGAGGTGGTGCGCAGGAAGTTCTTGTACTTCTCGACATCGACGTCCAGATGGGTGCAGTCGGCGGTCAGACCGGTGTGCAGACGGGCTGCGCAGCGGGGGCCGAGGTCGCGGCCCAGGTTGGTCGCACCGATCAGCATGATCTCGGGCTTCTTGTCCATGATGAGGTCGCACAGCGCCTTGGCATAGCCATCGGTGGTGTAGTCCTTCAGCAGGGGGCTGTCGATGTTGTAAACGCGGTCAGCGCCGTAGCCGCCCAGCGTCTTGAGGTCAGCCTCGGCCAGGCCGCTGCCCATGACAACGCCTGCCAGCTCAACGCCCAAGTCATTGGCCAGCTTGCGGCCCTCGCTCAGCAGCTGATAGCTGATGGACTGGATCTCGCCCTCGCGCTGCTCGCAGAATACCCACACGCCCTTGAAGGCGGCGGTGTCCATTGCATTGAATTCAGCCATTGTTCGTTTCTCCTTCCTCAAATCAGGTGCTTGTCGTTCAGGATGCCGACCAGCTGGGCAGCGTCCTCGACCTTCATGCCGGCGCCCTTGACCGGAGGAGCAAAGGACTTGTAAACGTTCGTCGGGGAGCCCTTCAGACCGATGGTGTCGGTCTCGATGAGCGGATCGTCCTTCAGAGCGTTGTAATCAAAGACCTCAAGCGGCTTGTCGTAGCACTCGAAGATACCGGAAACGCTCATGTAACGCGGGGTGTTCAGCTCCTTGATGCAGGTCAGCAGGCAGGGAGTCTGGACCTTCAGCTCCATGTAGCCGTCCTCGAGCTGACGCTTGACGGTCAGGCTGTTGCCGTCCTTCTGAATGTCGGTGACATAGGTGACCTGGGGCAGATGCAGCTTCTCGGCGATCTGGGGGCCGACCTGAGCGGTATCACCGTCGATGGCCTGACGGCCACAGAAAACGATGTCCTCGGGGCCGACGCCGATCTTGTTGACGGCAGCGGCCAGGATCTGGGAGGTAGCGAAGGTATCGGAACCGCCGAACTCGCGGCCGGAGACCAGCACGCCGCGGTCAGCGCCGCGGGCCATCAGCTCACGCAGCATACCCTCTGCCGGCGGCGGGCCCATGGTGACGACGACGACCTCGCAGCCGGTCTCGTCCTTCAGCTGCAGGGCGGCCTCGACGGCGTTCAGGTCGTCGGGGTTGGTGATGGTAGCCATGGCAGAGCGATCCATGGTGCCGTCAGCCTTGACAGCGACCTTGCCCTGCGTATCGGGAACCTGTTTGACACAAACGATTGCTTTCATTACGTCTGTCCTCCTTACTTCAGCAGCGCGCCGCTGATGACCATCATCTGGACTTCGCTGGTGCCCTCGTAGATCTCGGTGATCTTGGCATCACGCATCATGCGCTCGATGGGGTAATCGCGGGTGTAGCCGTAACCGCCGAACAGCTGCAGGCAGCGGCGGGTCACGTCGCTGGCGGTGCGGGCGGCAATGAGCTTGGCCTCGGCAGCCTCAACGCTGTAGCGGACCTTCTGGCCGTCCATGGCAGCCTGCTTCTTCTGGGCAGCTGCGTAGACCAGATACTTGGCGGCGTCAACGCGGGCCTTCATCTCGGCCAGCTCGAACTGGGTGTTCTGGAACTGTGCGATGGAGCGGCCAAACTGCTTGCGCTCCTTGACATAGGCGACGGTCTCGTCGATGGCGCCCTCGGCAATGCCCAGAGCCTGGGAGGCAATGCCGATACGGCCGCCGTCCAGCGTAGCCATGGCCAGCTGGAAGCCCTTGCCCTTCACGCCCAGCAGACGATCCTTCGGGATGATGCAGTCCTCCATGATGAGCTCGCAGGTGGAAGAACCGCGGATGCCCATCTTGTCCTCGGGCTTGCCGACCTTGAAGCCGGGATCGGTGCGCTCAACGATGAAGGCGCTGATCTCCTTCTGCTTGCGGCCACGCTTGTCGGTGACAAAGCCGGTGACGGCAATGATGATGAACACATTGGCAAAGCCTGCGTTCGTGATGAAGATCTTGGAGCCGTTCAGCTTCCAGTGGTCGCCCTCGTCAACGGCGAAGGTCTGCTGGCCCTGAGCGTCGGTACCGGCACCGGGCTCGGTCAGGCCGAACGCGCCGATCCACTCGCCGCTGCACAGCTTGGGCAGGTATTTGGCCTTCTGCTCGGGGGTGCCGTTCTCATAGATGGGAGCTGCGCACAGAGAGGTGTGGGCGGACAGGATAACACCGGTGGTGCCGCAGACCTTGGACAGCTCCTCGACAGCCATGACGTAGGACAGGACGTCGCCGCCTGCACCGCCGACGGACTTCGGGAAGTAGATGCCCATCATGCCCAGCTTAGCCATCTTCTCGACGGTCTCCTTGGGGAAGTACTCCTCCGCGTCGACCTTCTTGGCGAGGGGCTTGACTTCGTTTTCAGCAAACTCCTTGTACATCTTCTGGACCATTTGCTGCTGTTTAGACAGAGTAAAATCCATTGATAAAACCTCCATATACTGGGGCCGGGCTATACTGTCCGACCAAACAAACGCGGCCCGGCACGGTTTTGACCGCGCCAGGCGCGTAAGTTACTGAATTACAGGGCGTCGACAGGGGTCTTGGTGCGGTCTGCGTTGTAAACGTAGAAGCCCTTGCCAGTCTTGCAGCCCAGGTTGCCGCCGCGGACCATCTTGCGGATCAGCGGGCAGGCGCGGTACTTGCTGTCGCCGGTCTCCTTGTACAGAACGTCCATGATGGCCAGGCAGATGTCCAGACCAACAAAGTCGCCCAGCTCCAGGGGGCCCATCGGGTGGTTGGCACCCAGCTTCATAGCGGTGTCAATACCGGCGATGTCAGAAACGCCCTCCATCTTGATAAAGGCGGCCTCATTGATCATCGGGATCAGGATGCGGTTGACGACGAAGCCGGCAGCCTCGTTGACCTGGACCGGGCTCTTGCCGATTTCGGTGCTGATCTTCTTGATGGTCTCGACGGTCTCGGCGGGGGTGTTCACACCGGCGATGACCTCGATGAGCTTCATGCGGTCAGCGGGGTTGAAGAAGTGCATGCCGACCAGAGGACGGCTCAGACCCTTGCCGATCTCGGTGATGGACAGAGAGGAAGTGTTGGAAGCGAAAACGCACTCGGGCTTGCAGATCTTGTCCAGCTCGCCAAAGGTGGTCTGCTTGACCTTCATATCCTCGAAAGCAGCCTCGACAATCAGGTCGCAGTCAGCGCACAGATCCTCTTTCAGGCCAGCGGTGATGGCAGCCATGCGGCGGTCAACTTCAGCCTGGTCCAGCTTGCCCTTGGCAACGAGCTTGGCATAACCGGCAGCAATCTTGTTCTTGCCGCCCTCGGCCCACTCCTGCTTGATGTCGCACAGAGCGACGGTGAAGCCCTCAACCTGTGCAAATGCCTTTGCAATGCCCTGGCCCATAGTGCCAGCGCCAATAACGCCTACCTTCATAGTAAGTACCTCCAATATAAGATAAAAGATAAGAGATAAGAGATAATAAAATCGGTGTGCGCGCTGCGCACGATTTTAAGATTTATCTAAAATTAGTTGTTCGTGAAAACCGGCTTCGGTTTCGGTTTCTCGCGGCTCAGGAAGCAGCCCATGCCCTCGACCTGGTCGTGGGTCTCGAAGCAGCCGCCGAACAGCTTTTCCTCGACCTCAACGGCCTTCTCAATGGGCAGACTGATGCCGTCGTTGATGGCCTTCTTGCAGTTGCGGACCGCAATGGGAGCATTCTTGGCGATCTTGCCGGCCAGCTTCAGCGCAGCGGGCATCAGCTCCTCCTGCGTGTAGACGGCGTTGACCAGACCAATGCGCAGGGCCTCGTCTGCCTTGATGTTCAGGGCAGAGTATACGAGCTGCTTGGCCATGCCCATGCCGACAAGGCGTGCCAGACGCTGGGTGCCGCCGAAGCCCGGGGTGATGCCTAAGCCCACTTCCGGCTGACCAAAGACGGCATTGTCGGAGCAGAGGCGGATGTCGCAGCTCATGGCCAGCTCATTGCCGCCGCCCAGCGCGAAGCCGTTGACAGCAGCGATGACGGGCAGCGGGAAGCTCTCGATCATCAGGAAAACGTCGTTGCCCAGCTTGCCGAAAGCCTCGCCCTCGGCCTTGGTCATCGTGGACATAGAGCCAATGTCGGCACCGGCCACGAAGCTCTTGTCACCGGCACCGGTCAGGACGACGCAGCGGACGGTGTTCTGATCGATGGCCTCAAAGGCGGCCTTCAAATCAGCCAGAACCTCCGGGTTCAGCGCGTTCAGCGCCTTCGGGCGGTCAATGGTCAGGACGGCAACGGCGTCCTGAATCTCGGTAGTAACAAAGGACATTGTGTATTCCTCCGGTAATTACATTTCAACGATGGTGGCGCAGCCCATGCCGCCGCCGATGCACAGGGTAGCCAGGCCCTTATGCGCACCGCGATGCTTCATGGCGTACAGCAGGGTGACGAGGATACGGGCACCGGAAGCGCCGACAGGATGGCCCAGCGCAATAGCGCCGCCGTTGACGTTCAGCTTGCTCTGGTCGAAATGCAGAGCCTCGCCGACGGCAACAGACTGAGCGGCAAAAGCCTCGTTGGCCTCGATCAGATCCATGTCGTCGACGGTCAGGCCGGTCTTGGCCATGACCTTCTTGGTGGCGGCGATGGGGCCCAGGCCCATGACCTCGGGCTCAACACCGGCCAGAGCACCGGCGACCCAAGTGGCCAGAGGCTCAACGCCCAGCTCCTTGGCCTTCTCCTCGCTCATGATGACCAGAGCAGCAGCGCCGTCGTTGATGGCGGAGGAGTTGGCGGCGGTGACAATGCCGTCCTTCTTGAAGCAGGGCTTCAGCTTGCCCAGAACCTCCATGGAGCTCATGCGGGGGCCTTCGTCGGTATCAAACACGGTGTCGCCCTTCTTGCCCTTGATGACAACGGGAACAATCTCGTCCTTGAAAGCGCCGTCGGCAATAGCCTTAGCGGCCTTCTCCTGAGAATGGAAGGCAAACTCGTCCAGCTGCTCACGGCTGATGGGGTTGTAGCCGTACTTCTTCTGGTAGGTCTCGTTGGTGCAGACGTTCTCGGCGGTCATGCCCATGTGCATGTTGAAGCCGGTGGCATCCCACAGAGCGTCGTTGACCATCGTGTCGACCAGCTCGCTCTTGCCCATGGGGGAGCCCATGCGGTAGCCGTAGCGGCCCTTCATCATGGCAAACGGGGCCATGTCCATGTTCTCCATGCCGCCTGCAACGACGATGTCGGCATCGCCGGCCTCGATCATCTGGGCAGCCATGTTGACGCAGTTCAGACCGGAGCCGCAGACGACGTTGACGGTGACGGCGGGGGTCTCGATGGGCAGGCCAGCCTTCAAGGAAGCCTGACGAGCGACGTTCTGGCCCAGACCGGCCTGGATGACGCAGCCCATGTAGACATGGTCGACCTGCTCCGGCTTGACGTTGGCGCGGTTCAAAGCCTCCTTGATGACGATGGAGCCCAGCTCAGCGGCGGGGACATTGGCGAGGGTGCCGCCGAACTTGCCAATGGCAGTACGGCAGGCGCTGGCGATGACGATCTTTTTCATAAGTAGCCTCCTAAAAATTCTCTCTTTGGATGGACTATTGAGTAACAATTTATTTTCAGGCCGACGGAAGACGCGGCTTGAATGCGGTTTTACAGCTCCCCTGCCTCGCGCTTGGCAATGAGCGCACGCTCAACGTTGCGGGGCACAAAGCGGGAAACATCCTGCCCGTAGTGGGCGGCCTCCCGCACGATGGTGGAGGAAAGATAACTCCACTTGATGGCCGTGGCCAGGAACACCGTCTCGATCTCGGGCATCATGGCAAAGTTCGTGTGGGCCAGCTGAATTTCATTTTCAAAATCCGTGACCGCGCGCAGACCGCGCACCATGACGGTAGCGCCCTTCTGCTTGGCGAAGGTGACCGTCAGCCCGTTGAAGGAGTCGATTTCGACATTCGGGATGTTCTTGCAGGACTCCCGCAGCATGGCAACGCGCTCCTCTACCGTAAAAAGCGGGGTCTTGGCGCTGTTGACCAGCACCGCGACGATCACCTTGTCAAACATACGGCTGGAGCGCTTGATAATATCGAGATGCCCGTTCGTGACGGGGTCGAAGCTGCCGGGATACATGGCGATGGTGGGCATGGGTGGTGAACCTTTCCGGTTGGATTTGCACCTTACTTGTTAAAAAATAAACAACATAAGGGGTAAAGCAAGGCACCGACGCCGACGCTGGCTCTTTGGGGCTTCTCCATTGGGTCAGAAATACGGCGGCAAGGTGCCGCTGCGGGCCGGTGTTTCCCGAACCGCTACTATAGTTTTACCATCTTGTTAAGGTTTTGTCAATGACGAATTTATTAAAATTCGGTCAGGATTTCGCAAACAGGAGGATTTCCTACCTATTTAAATATAGGCAGACACAGAAAAGACGAAAAAAAGGCGAAAAATATTTTTTGATGCCGCGTTCCCCTTCCCCCTCTTGACCCACGGCGCATAACGTGTTATTATTTTAACATACGGGGCTTTTTTGAGAGCGGCCCCGCCTTTGGAAAGAAGCAAAACGAGGTGCTGTAAAATGAATTTTGAGGACCTGATCGCGAAAGTAAAGACCTGCGGCAAGCAGAAGCTGGCCGTGGCCGCCGCCGAGGATGACGCTGTTCTGGAGGCTGTCGACGCCGCCCACAAGCAGGGCATTGCCGACGCCATTCTGGTCGGTGATGAGGCTGCCATCCGCAAGATCGCAGCCGAGCTGAACATCGACCTCTCCGATTATGAGATCATCAACGAGCCTGACAAGGTGCAGGCCTCCCTCAAGGCCGTCAAGCTGGCCCACGACGGCGTGGCCAACATGTACATGAAGGGCCTGCTGGACACCAAGACCTTCCTCAAGAGCGTGTTGGACAAGGAAGTCGGTCTGCGCACCGGCAATACGCTGTCTCATGTGGCTGTGTTTGAGGTCAAGGGCATTGAGCAGCTGCTGTTCCTGACCGACGTCGCCTTCATGACCTACCCGACGCTGGAGGATAAGGTACATATCATCGAGAACACCGTCGCCGTTGCCCATGCCTGCGGCGTCGAGTGCCCCAAGGTCGCGCCGCTGGCCGCCGTTGAGGTCGTCAACCCGAAGATGCCCTGCACCGTCGATGCCGACGAGCTGCGCAAGATGAACGCCGAGGGCAAGATCACCGGTTGTGTCGTTGACGGTCCCCTTTCGATGGACATTGCCATTGATCCCGAGGCTGCTCACCACAAGGGTGCCCAGGACCGCCCGGCTGCAGGCCATGCGGACATCCTGCTGTTCCCCGACATTCAGGCCGGCAACCTCGTCTACAAGACGCTGGTCCACACTGCCGACTGCAAGAACGGCTGCATCCTGACCGGTACCAAGGTCCCCGCTATCCTGACGAGCCGCTCCGATTCCTTCCAGACGAAGGTCAACTCCATCGCACTGGCCGCTGTGGTCGCAGCGGGGCTGGATCAGTAATTGTAAAAGGCCTTCCCCATCGGGGGAAGGTGGCCGAGCTTAGCGAGGCCGGATGAGGGCTGTACCTGCTGTGGCTGGCCGTTTGCGGGCCATCACGGAGAGGCCGCCCCTCATCAGCCGCCTGCGGGCGGCAGCTTCCCCCAGGGGGGAAAGTCAAAGAATTTTAAAAGGAGACGTTACCCATGTCCATCAAAACCCTGGTCATCAATCCCGGCTCCACCTCCACCAAGGTCGGCGTGTTCGAGGACGAGACCCTGCTGTTTGAAGAAACGCTGCGCCACCCCACCGAGGAGATCGCCAAGTACGCCAGCGTCATCGACCAGAAGGACTTCCGCAAGGAGATCATTCTGGACTTCCTGAAGGAGAAAAACTGCGACCCCAAGACCCTGAACGTCATCGTGGGCCGCGGCGGCCTGCTCAAGCCCATCCCCGGCGGCACCTACGCCGTCAGCGATGCCCTGCTGGCTGACCTGAAGGCCGGTGTGCAGGGCCAGCACGCCTCCAACCTGGGCGGTATTCTGGCCCGCGAGATCGGCGATTCCCTGGGCGTGCCCAGCTACATCGTTGACCCCGTCGTTGTTGACGAGCTGACCGATAAGGCCCGCATTTCCGGTATGCCGGAGCTGCCGCGCCGCTCCATCTTCCACGCGCTGAACCAGAAGGCCGTCGCCCGCCGCTTTGCCAAGGAGAACGGCAAGCGCTACGAGGATCTGAACCTCATCGTCATCCACATGGGCGGCGGTGTCTCCGTCGGTGCGCATGACCACGGCAAGGTCGTGGATGTCAACAACATCCTCGACGGCGAGGGCTGCTTCAGCCCCGAGCGCAGCGGCACCGTGCCCGTCGGCGACCTCGTCAAGATGTGCTTCAGCGGTAAGTACACCCAGAAGGAAGTTTATAAGAAGATCTGCGGCAACGGCGGCTTTAACGGCTATCTGCACACGAACGATGCCCGTGAGGTCGGCAAGATGGCCGAGTCCGGCAACGCGCTGGCAAAGCAGGTCTGGGAAGCATTCTTCTACCAGATCGCCAAGGACGCCGGCGCTATGGCCGCTGTCCTGCACGGCAAGGTCGACCAGATCATCCTGACCGGCGGCATTGCCTACAACCCCTTCACCGCCAAGACCCTGACCGAGTACCTCGGCTGGATCGCCCCTGTCACCACCTACCCCGGCGAGGACGAGCTGCTCGCCCTCTGCCAGGGCGCTCTCCGCGTCATGACCGGCGAGGAAGAGGCTAAGAATTACTGATTCCAACATAAAATAAACCGCACCGCCGCTGACGAGCCAAATCGTCAACGGCGGTGTTTTTGTATGCTATAGTGCTGCGGTAGGGGCCGGGCATGCCCGGCCGGGTGGTGTCCCGTCGGCGGGTGTTTTATGGGGATGTGGCGGGCCGCACATGGGCGGCCCCTACCGCGCGGCAAACCGGCAGTGGTCGGCGTCCTCGACGCCCCGCGGAGGGGTCAAGACCCCTCCCTACAGAGAACCCGAGAACGGCGGGCTGTAGGGAGCGGTCTTGACCGCTCCGGGCAGGCTTGCGCCCGCGCAGCGTTCCCGGGGGGGAAAAAAAAATCCCTCCCCTACGGCTAAAACAAACGTGCCAGCAGTTTTTTGACAGCGGGTATCCTGCCTATCCACCAAAATACAACGGACCCGATTACTCGCAGAATTACCGCGTCCACATCAAAACGGAACGGTGCGGTATCGGTGCGCACGAACAGCTGTGTAACTTCTATCACACAACCGCCCACTACAGCAAGCCAGACGGCGGCACCCGCCCCACGCCAGCGGGGTGAGATGCGCGGCAGCAGAAGAACTGGCAAGGAAAACACAAAAAAGTTCATCCAAAAGACAAAATGCCCGCGAAACGCATATCCGGAGCCGTTAAGATACCCTTGACCTGGAACGAGACAGAGCAGATATTGTGCGATTTGCCGAAATGGTACGAGATTTAAATTTTCCTGCCACGATGAGGCTTGCCAGAAATCCAACACAGGGAACGCAACACACCCGGCAAACGCTCCGGCAAAGTACAAATCGAGTAGCCACAGCCCAGCCACGGCCATGGCCGATGCGCGGCGGAAGGCTCGCACCTCGGTCAGGGCATCGGTGCAAAGCAGTCGCAGCAGCCAAAAGGCGGATGTTGTAAAAACAAACGGAAGAGCAACGAGTAATAACAGAGATTCTATGCTAAAGCCATGGATGCCCGCCCCACCTGTCAGAACCAGCCGCAAAAATTGCAGCGTCAAGAACGCCGCAGCAAACAGCAGAAATCCGGCCAATACGGTGTAGGAACGGCGGCGGCGCAATTGGGGGCCAAGTTCCCGCGTGTAGTCTACCAGCTGACGCGTAGTGCGGGCCTCAGCTTCAGCCGTCTGCATGGCAGGCGGCTGTAGGCGGCGTTCGCCAGCCAGCAGCTCACCTACGGTTATATCCAGCACGTTAGCCAACGGCAAAAGCAGAGAAACATCCGGCAACCCCTTACCTGTCTCCCAACGGCTGATGGCCTTGTCGGTCAGCTGGAGTTTATCTGCCAGTTGGCGCTGCGTCCAGCCCTTAGCGCGGCGCTCCGCTCCAATGAATCTACCGATTTTTGTGGCATCCATGTCTAAAACCTCCTTTTTGTTCTGTGCCCATTATAAAGAAAACGCGCTCATTTTGGCAACCTATGCTCCATAGAGTTGCTAAAACAAACGCGCTTTCGCTGAAATTTATTCGTTCCGGTTCTCGCTCTTCCCCAACTCCAGCTGCCGGAAGCCTTCGCCGTGGACCTCGTTGGATTGCAGCATGATGATGAAGCAGCCGGGGTCGATGGCCTGCACGGCGTGCTCGATCTCGTAGAGCTGCTTGTTGGAGCAGGCGCAGAGCACGACGTCCTTCGGCTGGCCGCCGTAGCCCCCGTGACCCTGCAAAATCGTCGAGCCGCGGTCCGCCACGCGGTCAATTTCCGCGCAGGCGGCCTTGCCGTCATCGGTCACGATCATGGCCAGCATCGAGGACGAGAAGCCGAACATCATCTTGTTAATGACAGCAGACACGATGAAATTAAACATGATACCGTAAATAATGGAATCAACATCCTGGAACACCGCACCGTTGAGCAGGATGACCGCCAGCGCCGCCGCAAACGTGATGTTGCCGAACGGCAGGTGCGGATGCCGTGCCTTGATGCCCATGGTGATGAAGTCAAGGCCGCCGGTGCTCGAGTTGTTCATGTAGATCAGCGCGTCGCCGATACCGCCGACCACGCCGCCGCAAATCGTCGCCAACAGGCGGTCCCCCTGGTAGACCGGCATCAGCGGCAGTAGATAGTCTGTAAAGATTGCAAAGAGCACCATGCAGTAGACACTGCGGATAAAGAACGATCTGCCGAGCAATTTATAGGTGCAGAGGATGATGGGAATGTTGATGAGCACATTGCTCAGGCCCATGGGGATGCCGAACAGGCGGTATAAGATGGCGCAGATGCCCGCAACGCCGGTGACCGGGACCTCGGCGGCCACGGCAAAGCTGTAGATACCGGCGGCGGAGATGAAGCAGCCCAGGGTCTGCAAAAGCAGGTTTGTGTATTTGTTTTTCGTCATGGGAGACCCTCCTCAACAAAAAAGCCGGGAGCAAACAATGCTGCTCCCGGCTGAATTTTCAGGTTCAGACGTTCTTTTTGATCTTGGATGCGCTGTAGGTGTTCATGGCGGCGCTGTTCAGGTTGTGGTCCAGCGCGGCACCGGCGGCGTAGAGCTCATCCTGGATGGCGTCAGATTTCATGCTGGTCAGCAGGTCGTACATGCTGTCCAGATCCTCGACGGTGTAGGTCTTGAACGGGTCGATCTTGCGGGCGACGAGAACCGTCGTGCCCAGGTCGATGGTCGTCCAGTGGTTCATACCGGCGGCATCCAGCGGGTCGGTCAGGTTGTTGTACTCGTCGCTGCCGTAGCTGCTCAGATCGCTGGGCGTGTACAGCTGGGATGCGGCGTAGTAGACGGCCTGGCTGGCGTCCATCGTGCTGCCCATGGCGGCCATTGCCTCGGGCACGTAGGTCATGGCGGCGGTGTACAGGGCGCTGCTGGACGCAGTCTCGGCAGCGGCAGTCTCGTTCAGCTCGGCCATGCAGCTCTCTGCCGTGGCCATGATGGCGGCCTTCTGGTCGTCATCTGCCATCGAGTAGGTGGAGTAGTTGACCAGAGGGAACTGGACGGCCTCGATGTAGTAGCAGTCGTTGTTGACGTAGTCGGTGTACTCGGCGTCAGTCACGGGGCTTGTGCCGTCGGGACCGTAAGTCATCTTCAGCAGGACTTTGGCCTTCTGGGCGTTGAGCAGGTAGGTCTCCACGCTGGACTTGCTGATACCGTTGGCGGTGTACAGATCACCGTTGGAGCTCCACAGGCTGTCCGCAGTCTTGGCGGCCTCGGCGGTGGCAGTGTCGTCCAGCACGCCGTTCTGCTCGGCAAACTGCTTTTCCACGGCAGCATAGTACTCAATGGCGTGGGTCGTCAACTGGGCAACGTAGTCACTGCCGACGGCGGTGACATCCTCGCCGTTGATCGTACCGGTGCAGGTGGCCTTCAGCACGGCCTTGACGTCGGACGCGGTCTCGCCGGTGGCCAGCTCCGCAACACCGGAGGCGGTGTTGTAGGAGTTGTACTGGGCCAGCAGATAGATGCCTGCCGGGATCTCGACCCCGCCGATGGAGCCGACGGTGGACGGCGCGGACATGGCACAGCCAGCCAGCGCCAGCACCATGGAAACAGCCATAGCAAGGCTGAACAGTTTGGTTTTAATGGAACGCATGAATTGGTTCTCCCCTTTATGATTGGCTTTGCGGCACAACGCCGCAGTATAAATGCTATTATACCGCATTTTTGCCGCTATTGCAAGCCCCGCGGGGGTGTGATATACTTGTGAAAAATGTGTGGGGGCACCTATGCAGGGGCCGCCTGTATGCGGCCCGCAGTTTTCCCGTGAAAGGCCGACTGTTTTACACGAGCGGGCCCTACAAAACTACCGAGGAGATCCACTATGCTTTTGACCACTGAACTCGACAAGTTATCCGGCACCGACTGGCAGCTGTTTTTTGCGCAGGAGCGCGCAAAGCCGTACTTTGCGGAGCTGGACGCCTTTGTGACGGCGGCTGCGGCGGAAAAAACCGTCTACCCCGCGGCGGAGAACATCTTCGCCGCGTTCCGCGCCTGCCCGGTGTCGGCGGTGCGGGTCGTCATTCTGGGGCAGGACCCCTACCATGAGCCGGGTCAGGCCATGGGGCTGTCCTTCTCGGTGCCGGACGGCTGCAAGGCTCCGCCGAGCCTGCGCAACATTTTTAAGGAGTTGGAGGCCGAGCTTGGCCCAGGCTGTGCCGCACACACCGACCTGACGCTGTGGGCGCGACAGGGTGTGCTGCTGCTGAACACGGTGCTGACCGTGGAGCAGGGCGCGGCCAACGCCCATGCGGGCCGCGGGTGGGAGACGTTTACCCGTGCCGCGCTGGAGTACGCCGCCGCCCACGGCACCGCCCCGCTGGCCGCCGTGCTGTGGGGCAAGCCCGCGCAGAAGTACGCGCCGATTTTCAACAGGGCTGCCGCCCATCGCCCGGTGCTGGTGCTGGAATCCGCCCACCCCAGCCCGCTGTCGGCCTACCGCGGGTTCTTCGGCTCGGCGCCGTTCGGCAAGGTGAATGCGTTTTTAAAAAACAACAGTGCAGCGGAAATCGACTGGCGTCTGCCCGCAAACGCAACCCACGGTTGACAGATTGACGGGGTAACTGTATGGTGCGCAACCGGGGAATTTGGTAAGATAAGGTCAGAAAATTTCCGAAAATCCGTAGGGGCGGATTACATATCCGCCCGCAAGGCCGGCAGCCGTTGACGGGCGCATATAGAATGCGCCCCTACGATTGCCATAAGGCTGCCAAGGAGGAGGCACACCATGACATTTTCCGATAAGCTCATTGCTCTGCGCAAAAAGGCGGGCTGGTCGCAGGAGGAGCTGGCCGAGCGGCTGAACGTCAGCCGCCAGTCGGTCTCCAAGTGGGAAAGCGCACAGTCGATGCCCGACATTGACAAAATTTTACAGTTGAGCAGTTTGTTCAGTGTGACGACGGACTGCCTTTTAAAAGACACGCAGGACGACACGCAGCCTGCCGCGGCACAGACGCCCTCTCCCCTGCCCCGGGTGACGCTGACGCAGGCGGAGGATTACCTGACCAAGGCACAGGCCAACGCGCCGCAGATGGCGCTGGCGACGGCGCTCTGCATCGTCAGCCCTATTCCGCTGCTGGCGCTGGGTACGGTGAGGGAGCTCGGGCTGCTTGGTTTGGACGACAATCTGGCGGGCGGCTTGGGGATGATCGCGCTGCTGGTGCTGGTGGCTGTGGCCGTTGTGCTGTTTATGCAGTGCGGCGCGGCGGTGCGGGAATATGAGTTTCTGGAAAAGGAGCCCATCGAGACCGAGCACGGCGTGACAGCGCTGGTGCGGGAGCGCCGTGCCGCCTTTGCGCCGGAGTATGACCGGGCCAACCGCATTGGTGCGGCGCTCTGCATTCTGGCGGCAGTGCCCCTGTTTACGGCTGTGATGGTCGGTGTGTCGTTTTTGATGTCGATGTCCATCTGTCTGCTGTTGGTGCTGGTCGCCTGCGGTGTGTACGCCTTTGTGCGGGTGGGCACGGTGCAGGACGCCATGGACCGGCTGCTGGAGGACGGGGACTTTACCCGCGGGCACAAGGCCGTGAAAGGGCGGCTGACCGCGCTGACCGCGGCCTACTGGTTGGTGGTGGTTGCTATCTTCCTGTGGTACACCTTCGGCCCCAACGGCAACGGCCAGCCGCAGTACAGCTGGTTCATCTGGGCCATTGCGGGCGTGGTCTACGCCGCGTGTGTGGTTGCGGCAAAGGCGTTTGTGCGGAAAAAAGTGTAAAGGCAACAGCCCCTGACCGAGTGATGGTCAGGGGCTTGCTTTATAGATAGCGGTAGGGGCCGGGCATGCCCGGCCCGCGGCTTTCCCGCAAGAGGTCATCTGCCGTACAGCTGCGGGCCGCATATATGCGGCCCCTACAGAACGTTTCTCTCAGGGAAGGCTGTTCCCACGGCAAACGGCCACGGGCGAGCAATGCTCGCCCCTACAATGGATTTTTTCGACAGTCTGGGCTCCTCCCTCGAAGGGAAAAAAGCAACTATTCAAATCAGCCCAAAATGCGCCAGTGCCTTTGCAAGGCCATCTGCGGTAATGTCGTCGGTGACATAATCCGCGGCGGCCTTGGCGGCATCGCAGGCGTTGCCCATGGCGACGCCGATCCCGGCATATTCCAGCATCGTTACGTCGTTGCCGCCGTCGCCAAAGGCGATGGACTGCTCCCGCGTCAGGCCCAGATGGGTCAGCGTGTGGGCCAGGCCGTTGGGCTTGCCGCCGCCCGCGGGTAGGATATCGCAAAAATCATCCTCCCAGCGCACAGCCAGGCAGCCGGGGCAGCGGCGCAGGAACTCGGCCTCCTTCTCCGGCGGCAGGAACGCGCTAAGCTGGTAAATATCCTCGTGCTGGATTAGCGCGGCAACATCCCCGGCCCCCAGCTCCAGCTTTTTGGCAAAGACGCGGCTCAAATCGTTGATAAGGTTGAACCGGCAGAAGTCCTTGCCTACAAAACCGACGGACAGCTGCTCTTTTTCAATGTACGGCAGCAGCGTTTGCAGCGATGCCGCCGGGATGTACTTGGTGTACAGCAGCTCGCCGTCGGCCAGATAGCAGTATTGGCCGTTCATCGTCACATAGCCGTCAAACGGGATGCCGTCCAGCGCGTGCAGGTACGGCAGGTGCACCGGCGGGCGGCCTGTGGCAATAAACGTTTTTACGCCGTTTTTTCGCAGTGCGGCCAGCGCCTGCACGGTGGATTTCGGCAGGGCCTTAGCGTGGAACGGAAGCAGCGTGCCGTCAATATCAAAAAATGCGGCCTTGATTTGTGCCATGGCGGTGTTCCTTATTCGCGCTTGAGGCTGCGGCCCATCAGCGCCATCAGCGCGCTGCGGGCCTCGAGCTTGCCGTCCAGAATGGCCTCCACGGCCTGGACGATGGGCATTTCGACCTTATACTGCTTGGCCAGGCGGCAGGCGGCGGGCAGTGCGTTGATGCCCTCAACGACCTGGCCGACCTCGGTCTTGGCCTCCTCCACCGACTTGCCGCGGCCAATCAGCATACCGGCGTGCAGGTTGCGGCTGTGCATACTCGTGCAGGTGACGATCAGGTCGCCCATACCGGACAGGCCCGCAAAGGTCTCGGCCTTGCAGCCCATGGCGATGCCCAGTCGGGACAGCTCGGCGTTGCCGCGGGTGATGAGCGCGGCCTTGGCGTTGTCACCGTAGCCCAGGCCCAGCGCAATGCCGACAGCCAGCGCAATGACGTTCTTGACCGCACCGCCCAGCTCGGTGCCGCGGCGGTCATCGTTGGTGTAGACGCGGAAGGTCGGTGTGGTAAAGACTTTCTGCACGGCTTTGGCGGCGTCCTCGTCGGCACTGGCGGCCACGATGGCGGTGGGCATGTCGCGGGCAACCTCCTCGGCGTGGGTCGGGCCGGACAGTGCCACAACGCGCGCTTTGCGCCCGGCCTTGGCAAGCTCATCCTCGATGATCTCGCTCATCGTCATCAGGGTCTTGTCCTCGACGCCCTTGGCGACGTCAACGATCAGCTGGCCCTCCGGGATGTGCGGCGCGGCCTTTTTTGCGGTGGCACGTACAAACGGGGATGGCACGGCAAAGAGCAGGATGTCGCGGCCCGTGCAGGCCTCGGCAATGTCGGCGGTGTAGTGCATTGCGGCGGGCAGCTCCATACCGGGCAGGTTGGGGTGGCGGTGCGTGGTGCTTAAAGACTTCAGCTCGGCGGGGATGGCGCTCCATACGGTGACGTCGCGCCCGTTGGCGGCCAGCAGCCGCGCCAGCGCAATGCCCCAGGTGCCTGCACCGAATACTGCGATTTTTGTCATGGGAATAGTTCTCCTTGTTTGATGAAGTTAGCCGTGCCGCTTGGTAGGGGCCGGATATGTCCGGCCCTCAGCGTGAAAGGCAGAAGAATGCCCACGGGAAAGCCGAGGGCGAGGCATGCCTCGCCCCTACAGGGCATTCCGTCCCAGCAGCGAAGCAAACAGCCGCGGGCGGGGCTTGGGGGCGGGGGCGTCCACGTCCAGATACACCCGCTCATAGCAATTGACGATGCGGGTCGCGCCGTACTGTTGCTCCCGCGGGATGGAGCAGCCGTAGTTCAGATGGATGTGCCCGTGCAGCATCAGTTGCGGATGGTAGCGGTCCAGCAGGACCGAAAACGCTGTGAAGCCGCGGTGCGGCAGGTCGGTCATATCGCCGTAGCCGTGCAGCGGCGCGTGGGTGACCAGTATGTCAATGCCGCCATGGCGGTCGATTTTGCCGCGCAGATGGTTGATGCGCTTTTTCATCTCGGCCTCGGTAAACTGCCAGGCGCCGGTGCGGTAGCGGCAGCTGCCGCCCAGCCCGGCGATGCGCAGGCCGTTGTGTACGTACACGTCGTCATCCAGGCAGATGACGCCCTGCGGCGGGCGGGTGTCGTAGCTCTCGTCATGGTTGCCGTGTACGTACAGAAGCGGCACGGGCGCCATGGTGGCAAGGTATTCCAGATAATGGCGGCTCAAATCGCCGCAGGCGATGATGAGTTCGACGCCCTCGAGCTTGTCGGGGGTGAAGTAGTCCCAGAGGGCCTTGCACTCCTCGTCCGCAACGGCCAGGATCTTCATAGCTCGGCCTCCTTCTCAACGGGAAGAAGATCGCGGTGGATGCCCTGCATCCGGTACATCGGCTTCGAGACCTCGGCCAGCTCGTCATATTCGGGGATGTGGCCGTCAACGGCGTCGCACAGCCAGTCCATGTGGGCAATCTGCTCCAGGTCCAGCCCGTGGCGTCCGCTGTTCTTGACGCTGCCGTCCTGCCCGGTGATCCGGCAGTGGAACGGGTCGATCATGCCGGAGGTGACGCCGGTGCGCAGGATCTGCGCCAGATGGGTCACATCGGGCGGCAGCTCGCGGCTGAGCAGCACGTCCATGACGCCGCTGTTCATGCCCCACCAGTAGTTGACGGCGCGGCCATCGGTGCCGGACTTGTCCCGCACCCAGCCGCCGTTCAAAACGGTGCGGATGACGTTCTCATAGAACTGGCCCCAGTGCCAGAACGGCGTGGCCAGGTCCTGCAGCACGCCGCCCGGGCGCACCAGAAACGTGCCGAACTCCCGCTGCGGGCGGTTCGGCATCGGTGCGTCGCGGCCCGAGATGACTGTGATGCCCTTCTGGGTAAAGACGTGCAGCGGGTCAATCTGGTCGGGCAGACAGGTCCATTGCAGGTCGATGCGGACGTTGGGGTTTGTCATCCGCGCGCCGAGCGCGAATGCGTTGATGTTGGCAGGCACGCCGAAGCTGGGGTAGTCGGCCACATAGCCGATGCGGTCCCCGCCCGCCATGGCACCGGCAATCGCGCCGGTGATGAACTTGGCCTCATACACGCGGGTGTAGTAGGTGCGGATGCTGGCGTAGGGCATCTCCATCGAGCAGTTCAGGATGTGTACCTGCGGGTGCCGGACGGCGGCGCGCAGGGACGCGCCTACCAGCTTGGGGCTGGTCGTAAAGACGACATCCGCACCGTCGGTGATGGCCTGCTCGACAAGGGCATCGGCGTTCTTGCCCGGGACGGCGTTGAAGTAGGCTGCCGTCTCGACCTTGCCCTCAAACACAGTGTCCAGCTGGGTGCGGCCAAACTCATGCTGGCTTGTCCAGGAGCTGGTGCTGGGGGTACGCTCATGCACAAAGGCAACCTTCAAATGGCTGGGGGACGTGTGTTTGCCGGGCAGGATAAAATCCAGCAGGCCGGTCTGCTTCGGGGCGGCGGGCTTGTCGCTGACCTGCACGGGGTCCGATTTCTGCAGGGCCAGCACATCGTCCCACAGGGCGTCGAGCTTTTCGCTCAGCTCGCTGGGGCTTAAATTGGCCAGCTCCTCCTTGGTGTAGACGCGCAGCAGAAGCAGCAGCACGTCGCCGACGGTACACTGCAGCCGTGCGCCTCCGTGGGCCAGAAACGCCTTCTTGACCCAGTTGTACAGCGATAAGACCTCGGTTCGATCCTCGCCAGTCCACTTTTCGTCCGGCGCCTTGCCCAGTATTTTTTGCAGGCGGGCATAGCTGCCGGGCTTGGTGAAGGTCAGCAGATAGTTCTGCATGACCGGGTAAAAGTGCATGAACTCGTAGTACATCTGCACGGCGGGGTCTTCGCTGTACTGCGGCACGACGCGGGTGACATTGCCGGTGATGCTGCTGGCGTCAAAATACTTCAGCACGCTGACGCGCTTATTGCCCTCCTGCACGTAGAAGCGGCCCATGTACTCATAGCAGGTGATGGGGTCACGGATGCCCTCATCCAGATGGGACACGCACAGGTTGATCCACTTGGTGGCAAACTCGGTCTTGAGACCGAGCAGCGGCATAAAGTTGGACGCAAACGCCGCTGTGCGGCCCGAGGTCTTGGTACCAACGAGCAGCTCCAGCGGGATCTCTACCTGGCCGAGCGGGATCTGGTTCTCCACAGGGACGTTTTGCAGAATGTCGTCCAATACGGGCAAAAACGGCGACTGCCCAGCGTTCATCTTCTCGCGGTAATCGCGCTGGCCCTGTCGCAGGGCTTTCTGGTAGCAATCGATTCCATCTGCACGGTTCACGACCCATCGCCTCCTCAAAACTTATACATTAGCTACAAAATTATTATAGCACATCTGTGCGGAATATACAAAGAATTTTAAAAGGCTTCCCCATCGGGGGAAGCTGTCACCGAAGGTGACTGATGAGGGCTGTACCTGCCGATATTGCCCATGAACGGGTTATGATGGCACACTCGCCCCTCATCCGGCCCTGCGGGGCCACCTTCAGTCTACGCGCTAAGAGCCGCCTCCGGCGGTTGCGCTCCGACACGCGCCTGCGGGCGCAGCCCCCCAGGGGGAAGGCTTTAGGACGTATGCACGGCCTTGGGGTAGACCTGATACATCCGGTCATTGCCGTAGTGCTCGTCGAGATAGACCTCGACGCTGTTGGACGCAGGTACGCCGTTCAGGCGGTCATTGTACCGCACAAGCGCGGCGGAGCTGACGGCAATGTCCGCCGCCATAAAGATGCACAGTGCCCAGGTCAGCACTCTGCCGCCGCGGGGCGGCAGCTTCTCGATGCAGGCGGAGATCGGCGGGAACAGCACCTTGAACCAGGCAATCGCCGCAAAGCCCCAGAAGAAGCAGTACAGCAGGTTGATGCGCCCGCCCAGGTTGAACGGGATCGCGCTGTAGTCCCAGAACACCGCACCGAAAACGACCTCCGTGAAAACGCTGCACAGGTACTCATACGCACCGCCCAGCAGCGTGCCCATGACGAACAGCCAGCTGGCGGGCTTGTCCTTGTAGCGGTAGAGCAGCTGGGTGACCATGGCGATGGCCAGGCCCCACACGATGGAGAACGGCCCCCACACGACGCTGGAACGGCTCATCCACTCGCCGCCGGTGACGCGGCAGAAGATCGTCTCGGTGATGTCGCCGAGGAACGCGCCGATGAAGAACAGTAAAATAATTTTATACGGGCTGCACCCGGCGGCAAACGTGTCGGTCTGCTGCCGTTTGGGGCGGACAAAGGTCAGTGCGGGATGGGCCTTCGCCATACGGCGCTCGACGTGGTCAAGGATCCACATGCCGCCGCGGACGGTCAGGTTTGCCAGACGGTTTTCTACAGCCTCGGCGGCGGGCCAGCGGTAGCGCAGACCGGCCATGGCCAGCAGCGTGCCGACCAGATCGACGCAGAACACGACGAGCGCGGCCAGCAGCACAACAACCCAGATGCCGTGCGGCACAAGGCTGTACAGCGCCAGCAGCAGCGGGTTGCCCCATTTGAGCACGACAACGCCGAGCGCACCCCAGGTCAGCGACGCGCCGAGGCAGACATAGCCGTCCAAATTGAACGGCATGGCGCTGTAATCCCACCATCGGGTATGGGTCGTGTACTCCAGAATGTGCCCGCCGATCCACTCGATGACCGTGGCATAGACGGCGCTGAATACAAGCAGGAAGAACCAGCCCTCACGGATGTCGCCGAGGGCAAAGGTGATGACCAGCCCGCCGACGCCGTACAGAAGGCAGAGCGGACCGCTCAGCACGCCGCGGTCCTGATATTTGCGGTGCACGACAGCGGTAAAGAGGACCTCCCCCACCCAGCCGAGGAACGAGTAGGCGAAGAAGAGAAAAACAATTTGATAGAAGGTCATAGGGGGCTCCTTTCATAACACGGTAGGGGCCGGACATGTCCGGCCCGCAGCATAAAATTTACAGCACAACAGTGGGAGGTGCAGAGCCGGGCATGCCCGGCCCCTACTTTGCAGTGGCTTCCCTCTCCCGCTTGCTGAACACGCACCCGCAGTAATCCTGCCGGTACAGGCCGTACTCGGCGCTCAACTGTAAGCTGCGCTTGTAGCCGTCCTTTTTGCGGAACTCACTGGGCAGGAACGGCACGCCGTACTGCCTGCCCAGCTCGGTGCCAAGCTCGTTCAGCCGCACGGGGTCCTTCATCGGGGAGATCGAGAGCGTTGTGCAGTACCAGTCAAAGCCGTGGTCGGCGGCATAGCGGGCGGCCTGCTCCAGCCGCAGCCGATAGCAGACTGTGCAGCGCGCGCCCTTCTCCGGCTCGTTTTCCAACCCCTTCACGGCGGTATAGAATTCCTGCGGGTCGTAGGGCAGCTCCACCACGGGGTAGTGATACCCGGCCTGCTCGACAAAGCGTTCCAGCTCGGCCTCACGGCGGTGGTATTCCTCCGGCGGGTAGATGTTGGGATTGTAGTAAAGAATGGTCAGGTCAAAGTGCGCGGACAGGCGCTCCAGTGTTGCGCTCGAGCACGGCGCACAGCAGGCGTGCAGCAGCAGCTTCGGGCGGGTGCCGTCCAGCGTGCGCAGGACCTTTTCCATTTCAAGCTGATAGTTGATGCGGTTGGGCATGGGTAGTGACCTCGTTTACACAGTGGCAGGGGTGCGGCGCTTGCGGCGGGCAAAAGAGCCGCAGCCGATGGCCCCCAGCAGGCTGACGGCGGAGAGCGCCTCAAACGCGCGCCAATACCCGGGGGCGTGGTACCGGACATGGATCGTGCCGGTGTAGCCCGCGGGGATCGTCAGTACGATGCGCATATTCTCGCCGCTGGTGATGGCAAACGGCGCGCCGCTCTCGTCGGCGGCATAATAATTGCCGTAGTTGTAGATGGGCAGCGAGATGGCCGCCTCGCCGCCGTCGTTCTCGACGCTGACATAGGCGACGCCCTCACGCTTTTCATAGCTGATAAGGTGCAGGTCGCCGCTGGCGGGCTTGGGCTGTGCCCAGATGGCCTCATAGGAGCTGGCGCCGTCGATGAGGTATTCCGCCGTGCCGACGGAGTTGATGGTGGCGTTCTGGTTGTAGGTCGCGTAGGAGCTTTCGCCCTGGGCGCTCATGATGTTCGTCTCGGTGATGCTGGCGGTCAGCAGCGCGGCGCAGACAAGCCCCGCGGCGGCCAGTGCGGCGCGGCGCTCCGGCAGCAGCTGCAGCGCAAACAGCGCAGCGGCGCAGAGCAGCAGCGTGCCCAGCGAGAGAAAGCGGAACGGGAACTGGAACATTCCCACGACCTTGCCGACGGCGGGGCCGAACCAGCCCTCGACAAAATCCCACGGGAAGGCGTGGAGCGAGAGCACGAGCGTCAGCACGGCAAAGCCGGTGGTGGTGTACAGGTGCTTTGCCGCGGGGCGTGTGTCCCCGCGGGCCTGGGTGCGCCACAGGCAGTAAAACGCCAGCGCAAGCGCCAGCAGCAGCGGCAGACCGGGGGTCAGCGCCATGTCGTGGGTCGTGCCCTCCGCGGAGGAGCCGCCCGCCGTGCCGAAGAAGCTGAACAGTTGCACGGCGTACAGGCCGTGCTTTTGCAGCTTACCGACCAGATCACTGCGGTTGACAAGGAACGGGATGGAGCGGGTGGAAATAAAAAACGGGAAAAGATACCACGCGCTCAGCCCCACAGCCAGCAGCGCGGCCTTGACCCAGGCCAGCAGCCGCGCGGGGCGGAGAGTCTCCCGCAGGCGCAAAAGACAAAACAAAATCAGCAGCAGCGCCGTCAGCTCACAGGAGAGCAGATGGCTCTGCACCATGGCCGCCATGCCCAGCGCCATCGGCAGCCAATCCCCGAAGCGGGGCCTGTCGCTGGTGTAGATGGCGTACAGACCCAGCAGTACGAGCGGGAAAAACGCCATGGCCGTGAACTCGCCGACGGCGGCGCGGGTGTAGACGCAGGTCAGCCGATAGGCGGACAGCGTGTAGAGCAGTGCCCCCAGCAGACCCAGCCGACGGCTGGCCGTGATTTTGGCAAAGCTGAAATAGGCGATCAGGCAGGTCGCCAGCGTGACCGCAAAGAGGTAGACCTGGTAGCAGGTGCGCAGCGGCAGCCACAGGTTGTAGAGCAGCGCGGGCAGCAGCAAAAACAGCTCACAGTAGCAAAGCGGGCTGGCGTAGCCATAGCCGTTCAGCGTGGTCGTGGTCAGCCGCACCGGGAACTGTCCATAAGACAGCTCCGCAGCCATGGCGGCGATGCGCTGCATGTGAAATTCCAAATCATGGCCGAAGTACAGATAGTTGCCGAACAGCGGCAGACAGGCCAGCAGCGTGATGCCCGCCAGCGCCAGCGGCAGACGCAGCGCACGGCGGCGGGCAGCGCCCCGCTCCCCCACATGGGCAAACAGGAGCAGCAGTGCGGCGTCCGCAGCGGCAAACAGCACAAGGAAGCAGAGCAGCCGCGCCGCGCGGTAGATGGGCTGCTCGGTCAGGGTGATGCTGTAAATGTACAGCTGGCCCTGGTCGTAGGTAACGGTGGCGGTCAGGTCCTGCATCCGCGCGCCGAAGCCGACCCAAAGCCGGGTCGTCAGGCTGCGGTGGCAGTCGTCCAGCCGCAGCGCGTCAAAGGTCACGGCGGCGGGGCTGCGTTCACTGGCAAAGGTCAGCGACCCGGCAGCGTTGAGCATATTAAAGGTGGGCGCGTCGGGTGTCTGGCAGGAAAAATAACGGACTGTGACCTCATACGCACCGGAAGGCAAAGCGATATTGTCTGCCGAGAAGGTCATCGGGTCGTCGCTGTGATAGCCGATCTGGTTCCAGATTTTTAAGCCGTCGTCGTCCGCGGCGGCAATGTCGGGCAGGGTATTCGTAAAGTCGCCGGGCGTCAGCGCCAGCTTATACGGCGCGCCGAACAGCCCGGCTGCCAGCGCGCAGACAACGGCCAGCTCGGCGGCCAGCAGCGCCGCAAACAGCCGGTTGCGGCGGCAAAAGGCAATAAAGTGTTTCATCCGGGGCTCCCTCACAGTTTATCAGCCGTCCCAGATCATGAGCTTGGCGTTCACGATGGACGTGTCCTCAACAGTGGCCAGATAGTCGCCGTTCCGGTCCCGCGGGGTCTGGGTGCAGTCCAGCAGGCAGATGGCGCGGGCCTCCTCGGTGCTGTCGGCCAGACGGACCTTGTACTTGATGACAGCGTTGTCGGGGACATAGGCGCTCTGCACGTAGACCTGTACCCCGTCCATCAGGTCACTGTCGGCGCTTTGCAGTCTGCCGCACCACGCCAGATCGTAGCCGCCGTAATTGCGGTAGGTCTGGTAGGCGTAGGCGTCGCCGTCGGTGGCGGGGTTCTCGGTCCAAAGGACCTGTGCGTGCAGGGCGCGCCCGGTGAACCGGCTGAAGAAGGCAGACTCGGCCTCCGCGTTGCTGTCCCAGACGTTCTCGTTGCAGAGAATCAGGTCGTCGGATTGTACGGCATCGGCAAGACCGGCCTCAATCGTGCGGACAAAGAACTGATAGGCAGCAAGGTTCTCGGCATGGTGGGTGCGCACGACACCGCGCAGGTAGCCGCCGTTCAGGCAGAGACCCACCGCCAGCGCCGCCGTCAGGGCCAGTCGTGATACCACGGAGAAAACTTTCGGCAGCTTACAGCACAGCCCCGCCAGCAGCGCCAGCAGCGCTGCGACGAGCAGCGTAAAGCCGATGGAGCTGGCCGCCGCGGGAATGTAGCCCCACTGCCAGGTAATGGCCTCGGGCTGCTGATAGCGGGCGGACAAAGCCAGCAGCAGCGCGGGCAGTGCCCAGACGGCCAGGCCGAACCCGGCCAGTGCGCCCAGCGTTCTGCCGCGCAGCTTTTTAAACGGCACGCCGAAGAAGATCAATAGTCCGGCCAGCACACCCAGCGCCAGCGGCCACAGCCGATCCCCGTTCGTGATGACCCCGGCGTCCTCCTGCAAAAGGCGGGAGTTCAGCCCAGGGAGCGACGCGGCCATCTGCTGCACGGTGACGCGCAGCACGGTGGGAATATCCAGAGAAAGCTCGTTGCCGGTGCCGCCGTTGCGCCCGCACAGAACGTGGAACACAAGCGCCGCGCCCATGCCGCCCAGCACGGGAGCCGTGTCCAGCAGGGCGTTTTTGACGCTGTGTCGGCGCAGCAGCCAGACGACGAGCGCCAGCAGCGCAAAGACATAGCCGATCTCATAGGTGCCGCAGGCGATAAAGGACAGCACCGCGCCCAGCACAGCCCAGCGGCGGTGCCGTGTCCCCTGCGGCGCAAACAGGCAGAGCCAGGCCGTCATAGCCCAGAACAGCGCCCGCTGCGGTACGGCGTAGTAGCTGTACATGCCTTCGTTCCAGATGGGGGCCGCGGCCAGCGCCAGCGCAAAGCCGCCCAGCGCCAGCGCATCCCCGCTGCCCAGTCTGGCCGCCACGCGGCTGACAGCGAAGGCCGCCGCGCCGGTCCAGGCAATGATGTAAAGCCGGTAGTGCGTCAGGCTGGTGTAAAACAGCAGGTCGACGGCGTTCGGGTAATGGAACGGGAAAAAACGGACCTCCTGCAGCGTAAAGTACCGCAGCCGCCCCTGCAGGTCCTGCAGAGCATACTGCCAGAACGGCATCCGCTGGAAGTCATACAGCCAGAGGTTCAGCGTCAGCTTATCGTCGCCCTCCGGCGGGATGTTGACCGTGACGCGCAGATACAGCACGCCCACGGCAAAAATAGCCAGATAGGCCGCAGCCAGCAGCAGCCGACGGTACCGCCGACAAAATGATTTGACCTGTTCCATAGGGACGGGGCCCTCCTCCACAAAAATCACATATATACTAAATTATAGCATAAAGCCCCGCTGTACGCAACGCACAGCGGGGTTTTATGTAAATGCAATTTGTATAAGACTGCCGGAAAATACGAAAAGTAAAGCGAAAATCAATGCTTCAGCGGCTTTTTCAGCATGCCCAGCAGCAGGGCCGTGGTCAGGGTGCCGACAGCCAGCGCAATCAGAAAGCCCGGCGGGTTTTCCATGACCGGCAGCAAAAACAACCCGCCGTGCGGCGCGGGACACCCGCAGCCCAGCAAAATCGTTATGAACCCGGCCAGTGCACTGCCTGCGATGCAGGCGAGGCTGACCCGCAGCGGATCGCGCAGTGCAAACGGCAGCGCACCCTCGGTCACGAAGGTCGCGCCCATCAGCAGGGTCTGCGGCGCAGAGCAGCGCTCGGTGCTGGTGAACCGCGTCGGGAACAGCAGGCAGGCCAGCCCAATGCCCAGCGGCGGAATCATGCCGCCCGCCATGACAGCGGCCATCAGGTCATACTGCTGGTCTACCAGTGCCAGCGTGCCGCTGACGTAGGCGGCCTTGTTGATCGGCCCGCCGTAGTCGGTAGCCATCATGCCGCCCAGCAGCGTGCCCAGCACCAGACGGCTGCCGCCCTGCATCCCATCCAGCTGGATGGAAAGCCAGGCATTGAAACGCCCGAGCGGCGGATTGATGGCCATGACCATCAGGGCACCGACAAACAGCAGACTCAGCAGCGGGACCAGCAGCCCGGTTTTGATGTGATCCAGCTCCTGCGGAATGCGGCGGAACAGGTAATTCAGAAGCCGCACAGCCAGACCGGCAGCAAAGCCCGCGACAATGGCCCCCCAGAACCCGCTGGAGATCCAGCCCAACCGGGGGGCGGTGGTTGTGCCGAGCTGTGCCAGGTAGCCGCCCATCAGGCCGGGCATAAAGCCGGGGCGGTCCGCAATGCTGTAAGCGATGAACGCAGCCAGCACGGGGTACATCATCCTGAACGCAGCGTTGCCGACGTTCGTCATCATGGTGGTGATGTCGCTGCGGCCAAAAAGGTGCTGCAGCAGCAGGGAAAGCGCCAGCATCACGCCGCCCGCCACAACAAACGGCAGCATGTGGGAGATGCCGCTCATCAGGTGGCCGTAGTATTCGCGGCCCAGTTCCTTCCAGTCGCTGGTGCGGAAGGCGTGCCCGCCGCGGTAGACGGGAGCCTTGCCGGAAACGGCCTTTTCCAGCAGTCTGTCCGCGTCGCGCACGGCATCCCCCGCCGAGGCATAGACCAGCCGCTTGCCAACGAACCGCGCCAGCGGGATCGAGCGATCCACCGCCACGATCACGCACTCTGCGGCCTGGATCTCATCATCGGTCAGCTCGTCGTTGACACCGGCAGCGCCGTTCGTCTCGACCTTGAGCGTCAGGCCGCGGGCCTGCGCGGCCTGCTGGAGCGCCTCCGCCGCCAGATAGGTGTGCGCGATGCCGGTGGGGCAGGCCGTCACGGCCAGCAGCTGATAGCCGGGCTTGGCGGCGCCCGGCGCTGCGTCAGACGGGGCAGACGGCGGCTCCTGCGCGTCCTGCTCCTCCCGCGCGGAGATGGCGCGGCAGAATGCCTCGGGGGTCTCACTCTCCCGCAGGCGGGCGCAGAAATCGGTGTCCAGAAAGAGCGTGGCCAGCTCGGCCAGCACCTGTACGTGCAGGTCGTTGGCTTCGGCGGGGGCGGCGATCATCACCAGCAGGTCCAGCGGCTTGCCGTCCGGTGTGTCGCAGGGCAGCGGCGGGTCCAGCGTCAGCGCAGCCAGCTGCAGCTGCCTGACGGCGGTGCTTTTGGCGTGCGGGATGGCCAGGCCGTTGCCCACACAGACGCCGCCCAGCGCCAGCCGGGCGCGGACGTCCGCCGCAAACACAGCGGTGTCAGTCAGATTGTCAGTCCCGTCCAGCAGTGTAATCATCTGCTGCACTGCACCGGTGAGCGAGTCTGCCCGTTGGCGCAGTGCGACGCAGTCAGGCCGCAGGTAGTTGGCGATGCGCATGGTTTGAGCCTCCGTTTGGTGCCGCTGTGCTCCGGCAGCTGTCGATGCAGCGCGGCTTTTGCGGCGCAGTATTACTAAAAAAGCGGTTCCGCCGCAACGGAACCGCTGTATAATGCGTGTGAATTAGTTGAGCAGGGTCTTCTCGCTCTCGGGATCGAACAGATGGATCTTGTTGGTATCCATAGCAACCACGATCTTGTCACCACGGCGGGACTTGGAGGTGGGAGCAACACGAGCCATCAGGTTCTGGCCCTGATAGGTCAGGTACAGGTAGATCTCAGCGCCCATCAGCTCGGAGACTTCGACCTCGGCGTTCAGGTGGCTGGTGGAGTGCTTCTCAAGGAACTCCTCGTCGTCCTTGATGTCCTCGGGACGGATGCCGACCTTCAGGGTCTTGCCGACGTAAGCATCCAGCTTGCCGTCCGCAGTCTTTTCCTTCGGCAGAGGAATGGTGGTGCCGGCCAGATCGACAGTGTACTGGTCGCCGCTCTTCTGCAGGGTGCCATCAAGGAAGTTCATCTGGGGGCTGCCGATGAAGCCTGCGACGAAGATGTTGCAGGGATAATCGTACAGGTTCTGCGGGGTATCGACCTGCTGGATCATGCCGTCCTTCATAACAACGATACGATCGCCCATGGTCATAGCTTCGGTCTGGTCGTGGGTAACATAGATGAAGGTGGTAGCCAGCTTCTTGTGCAGCTTGATGATCTCGGTACGCATGCTGGTACGCAGCTTAGCATCCAGGTTGGACAGAGGCTCATCGAGCAGGAAGACGGCCGGGTTACGAACCATGGCACGGCCCAGCGCAACACGCTGACGCTGACCACCGGACAGAGCCTTCGGCTTACGGTCGAGCAGGTGCTCGATCTCCAGAATCTTGGCAGCCTCGCGGACGCGCTTGTCGATCTCGTCCTTGGGCATCTTGCGCAGCTCCAGACCGAAAGCCATGTTCTTGTAAACGGTCATGTGCGGGTACAGGGCGTAGTTCTGGAAGACCATTGCGATATCGCGGTCTTTCGGGGGAACATCGTTGATCAGACGGTCACCGATGTACATCTCGCCGCCGGAGATCTCCTCCAGACCGGCGATCATGCGCAGGGTGGTGGACTTACCGCAGCCGGAAGGACCGACGAAAACGATAAATTCCTTGTCGGCGATCTCAAGGCTGAAATCGGGAACAGCAACAACATTGCCGGGGTAAACTTTCTTAACGTGACGGCAGCTAATGGAAGCCATAATGCTCATCCTCCAAATGTATTCAGTGGTTTCAGCCCGTGTAGAGGGGGCTGTTTCTGTTGACATGATTATAATAACAGGTTATAATCTATTTGAAAATAGCATTTTATTGATATAGAGGTGTCGAAATTGATATTTGACCCGGAAATTTACTGCACCGCTGCCGAAACGGCGGAATTGGACGGCACAGCGCCGCTGGCTCTGGCCGGAGACGGCCTGTGGGTGGGGGTGCTTTCCCGCGGGGCGTGCCTGCTGGACGGCGTTGACCGCCCGGGCCAAAGCGGCGATATTCTGCTGGGCCCTGCCCCTCTGGTGCTGACGCCGCAGAGCGACTGCCACCTGCTGGCCGTGCGGCTGACCGGCCACTGCACGGACGCCTACCTGTTGCAGCTGGGGGCGGCGCGCTGGGCGGACGGCGCTGCCTGCCCCGGCGCGGCGGAGCTGATCGCACAGCTGTGCGGCGCGCAGACGGCCCCCATGGCCTACGCGCTGCTCTGCGCCGCAGCCAAGGCCGACGAGACCGCCCGTCCCCTGCCGCCGCTTGTGGCCGAGGCCGTGGCGGCCATCCGCCAGAATTATATGGCGCTCTACGGCGTCGAGGAGCTGAGCGAGCAGCTCGGCGTGACAAAAAGCCATCTGGTGCGCGTCTTTAAGCAGGAGATGGGGGTGCCGCCGGGCAAGTACATGACGAATGTGCGCATCGAGGCAGTCAAGACGCTGCTGCTGACCGATGAGTACAATCTGGACATGATCGCGGGCCTGACGGGGTTTTCCGGGGCCAATTATCTGTGCCGCGTCTTTAAGCGGGAGGTGGGCCTCTCCCCCGCGGCCTGGCGCACCGCCGCCGCACCCCTGCCCGCCGTACCCAAGCTCCCGCCGAGAAGTCAGGAGATGTATGTGTAAAAGAAAGGCTTCCCCCTCGGGGAAAGCTGTCAGCGGCTCCGCCCGCTGACTGATGAGGGACAACCTTGCCATTGCAACCCGTTTACGGGCAGCTGTGGCAGACCCGTCCATCATCCGGCCTCGGTCGGGGCCTCGGCCACCTTCCCCCGAGGGGGAAGGCATACAAAACAAATGCCCGATACGGCTCGTCACCGCATCGGGCATTCTTAACTTTATGCAGCTTTATTCCGCAGTCTTATACCCGTCCGGGTTGTGGCTCTGCCAGTTCCAGCTGTGGGCGCACATTTCCTCAATGCCGTACTGGGCCTCCCAGCCGAGCTCACGCTTAGCCTTGGAGGGATCGCACCAGCACTCGGCGATGTCGCCGGGGCGGCGCGGGTCGATGACATAGGGAATCTCCTTGCCGCAGGCCTTGCTGAAGGCGTTGATGACGTCCAGCACGCTGTAGCCGTGGCCGGTGCCCAGATTGCAGATGAACAGGCCGGGCTTCTGCTCCAGCTTCTTGATGGCCGCCACGTGGCCGCGGGCCAGATCCACAACGTGGATGTAGTCGCGCACGCCGGTGCCGTCGGGGGTCGGGTAGTCATTGCCAAAGACGTGGACCTTCTCCAGCTTGCCGACAGCGACCTTGGCGATATAGGGCACGAGGTTGTTAGGGATGCCGTTGGGGTCCTCGCCGATCAGGCCGGACGGATGCGCACCGATGGGGTTGAAGTAACGCAGCAGCGCAACGTTCAGCTCGGGGTCGGCGTGGCAGCAGTCGGTCAGGATGCGCTCGGTGAACACCTTCGTGGTGCCGTAGGGGTTCGTGGTGCCGCCGACGGGGAAATCCTCGCGGATGGGCACGCTGGCGGGGTCGCCGTAGACCGTGGCGGAGGAGGAGAAGATGATGTTGTGGCAGTTGTGGCGGCGCATGACATCCAGAATGTTCAGCGTGCAGGCCAGATTGTTGGAGTAGTACTCGATGGGCTTGGAAACGCTCTCGCCGACGGCCTTGTAGGCGGCGAACTGGATGACACAGTCAATGTCCTCGTTCTCGGCAAAGATCTTCTCCACGGCGTCCTTGTCGGTCATGTCGGCTTCGACAAAACGGAAGTCCTTGCCGGCAATCTTCTTGACGCGGGCCAGGGCCTCGGGGCAGGAGTTGTAGTAGTTATCGGCTACAACGATGTCGTACCCTGCGGCCAGAAGTTCCACACAGGTGTGGCTGCCGATGTAGCCGGCGCCACCGCTAACCAGAATTGCCATAACAGTCGTCTCCTTATGTTATATGATATTGTTGCGTGCGAACCGAGCGGCTCGCCTCTCTTTGCTTGTATTCTACTCTTTCTGCGGAGTTTCTGCAATAGGAGTTTTTGATTCTGATTTGCCTTTTTGTTGCCTGTTTTGCCGCCGTGCGGGCAGCCCCTGCTGAATGCGGCGGTAGGCGGACGGCGTGTGCCCCGTGGCAGCGCGGAATTTCTGGCTGAAATACGCGCCGGAGCAGTAGCCCATCTGCGCGGCGACCTCGCCGGGGGATGCCCCGCGGGCCAGCAGCTGGGCCGCGTACTCGATGCGCATGGCGGAAAATTCCTCCATGGCCGTGCGGTGGAGCCGCGCGCGGAACGCCTGCTGCAGCTGGGGCCGCGTGCAGCCCAGCGCCGTGCAGATGTCGTCGATCTTCAGTTCATGCGCAAGATTTTCGGCAAAATAGGCGCGGGCGTCCTCGACCAGCGCGTTCTGGCGGCGCTCCCGCCGGACGCGGGCCACGGGGCGCTTGGTGCGGCGGCAGCGGCGGGCCAGCAAAATCAGCAGATTTTCCAGATGGATGATGAACTGCTGCATCGCGCCGAAGGGCAGTTCCTCCTTTAAGACAGGCCGTCCGCCCGGCACGGGGGCGGCGTCGAACAGCTCGTTGGCGGCATTTGCCAGCCAGTTCAGGTCATGCTGCTCGGCAGGCTCCGTGTGCAGCATCGCGCCGCGGAAACGGTCCATGGCCGCGCCGGTGCAGTAAAAGTCGATGCGCAGCGTCTCGGGCGGGACCTCGCCGACGGTGGCCATAGCAAAGACCTCCCCCGGCTGGTGGAACAGCAGTCCGCCTGCCCGCAGCAGCACATGGCGGGCATCGCAGCGTTCCTCAATGGTGCCGCTGCGCACAAAGACCAGCTGCCAGGCCTGCGTCTCGCTGGGCGGGAATGAGTCGTCCGCGCGCCACTCCGACGCATGTGCCGCCGGGATCGCTTCGACCCGCAGCGGAAAGGTATCGTTCAGCATGGGTGTGACCTCCCTTCCCCGGCTTGACACCGCTGTAGGGGCCGGGTATGCCCGGCCCGCATGTGTATGGCGACCAGCTGCCTGCGGGAAGGCTCTCTCCCTCCGGGCGGTGCTTATTTTCCTTACACCGCTACCGCGCCCGGCCAGCTCTCGCCGGCCTCCGCACTCCCCGCTTCCCCGTCGGCTCCGTAAGAGAAAACGCCGGGGGTCATGTCGGCCAGCAGGGGGAACTGCGCAAGCTCGGGGCAGGTGTCGGTCAGCCCCAGACAGTAGGCCGTCAGCGGACTGATCTCCTTTGTGATGGCGTCAAACCGGCTTGAGCCGTCGTCCTCGTAGGTGCTCAGCATAATATCGCCGGGGTAGGTGTCGGCCACATAGCTCACAAGTGCCTCGTCGACGTAGGGGTCGCTGCTGCCCTCATACAGATCGGGCGCGCCGAACAGATGCAGGATCTCGTGGGCGTAGGTCGCCGGGGATTCCGCCTCGCCGTCGGTGTAGGCGTCGGTTTTGTACAGGCAGCTGTATTCATAATAAAAGCTGTCGCCGTCGTCGGCGTAGTGAGCCATCGTGAAGGATGTCCCGCTGATGGGCAGGAAGAACAAAAACGCGATGTGCCGGGCCCCGTAGGCAGCCAGACGGCTGTCGGCGGCCAGCGACGCGCACAGCGTATCCATCTCGTCGAGAAAAGCGGAGCTTTCCTCGGAATTTTCGCCGCCCTGCATGGCGGACTGCACAAGATAACTGCGTGTCAGCGTTGAATCGCTGCCGTCCGCGCTGCGATCACAGATCAGATTCACCGCGGCCTCGTAGCCCGCGGCCTGCTCGGTGATCCAGTCCACGGCCAGCTGGGTGCGCTGCACGGCGGCAGCGCGGCTCTCGGCGTCCCAGGTATGCCCGTGGGCGGCGTCGTTCAAAAACACATTGACGAGCACGGTGGCATCGGTCAGCAGTGCGGCGCTGCCGTAGGCCTTCTGCTCCTCGGTAAAGGTGGGCACTGGCTCCGGCGTCGGGGTGGCGGCGGGGCTTTCGGCCCGGGGCAGTTCCGCGGGATAACGCTGCACCGTGACGCGGGCCGAGCAGCTGCACAGCAGCGCCGCGGCCAGCACCAGGGCAGCCAGTTTTCTGTACATGGTGCGCCCCTTAAATTTCCAGCACGGCCCTGCCGTCGTGGTCGGCCAGCTCCAGCGTGACCTCGCGGCCATCCAGGCGGCCATCGACGAGCGCGTCGGAGACGGGATCCTCAATGGTCTTGCGGATCGTGCGGCGCAGCTCACGCGCACCGTATTTGGTGGAGCTTTCGGCTACGATGTCCGCCAGCGCGGACTGCGTGTAGTGCAGCGTGATGCCGTGCGCGGCCAGGCCGGGCTTGTACTCGTCGAGCATGAGCGCGGCGATCTTCTCAAGGTCTTCCTCGCTCAGCGGCTTGAACGTAATGATCTCGTCCACACGGCCGATGAACTCGGGGCGCAGGAACTCCTGCAGCGCCTTCATACTGCGGTCCGCGCTGGCGACCTCGGCCTTTTTGCCGAAGCCCGTCGCGCCGCTCTGGTCGGTGGAGCCCGCGTTGGAGGTCATGCAGATGACCGTGTTCGAGAAGTCCACCGTGCGGCCCTGCGCGTCGTTGATCTTGCCCTCGTCCAGAATCTGCAGCAGGATATTCATAACGTCAGGATGTGCTTTTTCGATCTCGTCGAACAGCACGACGCTGTAGGGATGGCGGCGGACCTTCTCGGTCAGCTGCCCGGCCTCGTCGTAGCCGACATAGCCCGGGGGCGAGCCGATGAGGCGGGACACCGCGTACTTTTCCATGTACTCGCTCATGTCGATGGAGATGAGCGGGTCAACGGTGTCGAACAGCTGGCTGGCCAGCTGCTTGACCAGCTCGGTCTTGCCGACGCCGGTGGGGCCGACGAAGATAAAGCTGGCCGGGCGGTGACGGCCAGACAGGTCGGCGCGGGCGCGCTTGATGGCCCCGGCCACGGCGTGGACAGCCTCGTCCTGGCCGATGATGTGCGCCTTGAGGGCATCCTCCAGCCCCTGCAGGCGGCCATACTCGGTCTCTTTGATCTTCACAGCAGGCACACCGGTCCAAAGCTCAATGACCTGTGCGACGTCGTCCATGGTCACTTCAATTTCCGCGACCTTCAGCTGCAGGGCGGGCAGCTTTTCGCGCTGCTTCGCCAGATCGGTCTTGACCGCGGCCAGTGCCTCGTAGTCGATGGCAGCGTCCTGGCCGTTCTGCGGCTCGGGGTTCTCCAGTTCGTGCTCGCGGGTCTCCAAATCGGCCACGGTGCGCTGGGTCTCCATGAGCTCTGTAATTTCAGGATGGCGCAGGTTGCAGCAGGCGCAGGATTCATCCAGCAGGTCAATGGCCTTGTCTGGCAGGAAACGGTCCGTGATGTAGCGTTCCGACAGCTTGACGATGCTCGTCACGATGGGGTCGGACACACGGACGAAGTGGTGCTTTTCATAGTAGACGCGGATTCCCTTGATGACCTCGATGGTGTCCAGCAGCGACGGTTCCTCGACCTTGACGGGCTGGAAACGGCGCTCCAACGCAGAATCCTTCTCGATATACTTGCGATACTCGGCAAACGTCGTTGCGCCGATGACCTGCATCTGCCCGCGGGACAGCGCGGGCTTCATGATGTTGGCGGCGTTCATAGAGCCGTCGGAGTCGCCCGCGCCGACGATGGAGTGGATCTCATCAATAAACAGGATGATGTTGCCCGCAGCCTTGACCTCGCTGATGAGGCCCTTGACACGCTGCTCAAACTGGCCGCGGAACTGGGTGCCTGCGACGAGGGACGTCATGTCGAGCAGGTAAATTTCCTTGTCCTGCAGACGCGCGGGGACCTTGCCCTCGGCAATGCGCTGGGCGATACCCTCGGCAATCGCAGTCTTGCCGACACCGGCCTCACCGATCAGGCAGGGGTTGTTCTTCTGGCGGCGGCACAAAATCTGGATCGTGCGGTAAATTTCGCGGTCACGGCCAATGATGCGGTCCGTCTTGCCGTCGCGGGCCTTCTGGGTCAGGTTCTCGCAGTAGGTCTCAAGGAACTTGCGGCGGGGAGCCTTTTCCTTCTTGCCGTTTTTGGGCTTGGCGTCGTCCTTATTCTGGCGCGCACCAAAGCCAAACGGGAACACGGGGCTGCCGCCCGGGACAAAATCGTCCTGCGGGGCGGGCTCGTCACCGGCGTCGGTGTCGTCGCCGTTCATCATGGGGGCCAGCATGCCGGAGTCGGAGGCCTCCTGCAAAAAGCTGGACATCCGCTCCTCCATGTTTTCCAGATCCTGGTCGGACATGCCGAACTGTTTCATCAGATCATCCACAGGCTGGATGTGCATGGCACGGGCGCAGGTCAGGCAGTAGCCCTCCTGCACGGTCTTGCCGTTTTCAAGCCGCTGCACAAACACGACAGCGGGGCGTTTTTGGCATTTAACACAAAGCATTTACTTCACCTCTATGAAAAGTGCCCGATAAGAGGCACGTGGGATTGCGATAAATTGCTGTAGGGGGCGGCGTTCCTGACGCCCGGCGGGCGGATAGGAAATCCGCCCTACGTAGGGCGGGTAGTCCCCTGCCCGCCGCACCGCAGCTACACTACTATTATTAAACAAACCCTGCCAAATTGCAAGTTTTGGCGGGGCTTGTTCAGAATTTGTTTAATAATGGAGCAAAAACGGGTTGAACGCACCAAAAAGGCTGTACCCGACGCTGCGCTGCAAAACGCCGGTGGTCAGCCAGTCGATCTGGCCGGTGGTGATGCTGGCGGCGAACCAGAGCAGCAGCGCCAGCAGCCAGCAGTCGAACGCGCCGGTCACAAGGCCCAGCACCAGACCCAGCAGCCGGTTGGCACCGCCCACCAGCGGGATAAGATTGACGCCGCGCAGCAGCCGCACCAGCAGGGCGAACACCCAGCGCACGATCATGCAGAGCAGCACAAACAGCACTGCCTGCACCAGCGGCAGGAAAAGCGGCTCCAGCAGGGCGTTGATCTTTTCGGGCAGCTGGTCCCCGGCAGTCTGCAGACCCGCGGCCAGCGCGGCACGGATGGATTCCGGCAGAAAGTCCAGCCCCTGCACCGCAGCGGCAATATCGCCGCCCGACTGCGCGACGGCCTGCTCGACCCGGGTGGAGACGGAGTCGCTGAAAAAGCTAAGGTAAACTTCCGGGGCCAGCGTGCGGCTGCCCCAGGAGGCAATGCCGACGCCCAGCACCGCGCCGATCAGCTCGGTCAGCCCGGCGAGAAAGCCCTTCTGCCAGCTTTTGACAGCGGCAAAGGAAAATACGGCCAGAAAAATAAAATCATAGACAAGTGCGGGAGAAAAAGACATAGATGGGTACTTCTTTCTGTTGGATTACTTGCGGGGCGAATGGCTTCCCCCGAGGGGGAAGCTGTCAGCGGCCCCGCCCGCTGACTGATGAGGGCAAACCTTGCCATTATTGCCCGCAAATTGGTTATTGCGGCAAGGCAGCCCCTCATCCGGCCCTGCGGGGCCACCTTCCCCCAGGAGGGAAGGCTTCGAAACTACTCGGCTGGCTTCGCCAAAACGTCCGCCTGACTGCCGGTAAAGACCAGCGTCTGCTTGCCGTGCAGAACCGCCAGCGGGCGGGACGGCAGGCCGGTCTGCACCCAGTTCTGCACGCCGTCGTAGCCGTAGCACTCGACGGCATCGGGGCAGAGCAGATAAATGTCGGTTTCGGTGGCCGAGACCGCAAACGCCTGCCGTGCGGGAATCTCCGACATAACGGTGAGGCTTTCGGACAGGGTGACCAGGCTGTTGCCGCCATGTACGTTCAGAAGCAGCGCGGTCTGGCGGCGTCCGGGTGCAACGCTTTGCAGCGCGGCCCCGCCGTAGTCGTAACGTGCGACCTCGGCGGCGGTGCGGGGGTCGATGACCGCAATGTAGGTGTCAAACACGGCCATGACGCGGTTCTCGCTCTGCCAGTCCAGCCGCAGCAGCATGCTGCCCGCGTCGGCGGTGTAGAGCAGCCCCTCGGTGTCGGAGTCGATGTTCATAAAATAGACCGAGCAGTTCAGCTGCCCGTCCCGCGCGGCAATCATGCCCGAGGCAAACCTGCGGTTGTCGGGGGCAAAGTCCAGCGCGATCGGCGTGCCCATCGACTGGGGCATCCGCCAGCTGTACAGCTCCCGCATCGAAGGGTCATAGATGTGTACCCAGCCGGCAAAACGGTCTGCGTCGGTCACGACGGCCAGCGAGTTGTTGTTTGACATGGCGCAGAGCAGAATGTCCTCGTCAAAGCGCTGTGTGTAGAGCGTGCGGGTGCGGCTGCATACGGTCAGCTCACTGCCCGCGCGGTTGTAGACCACAAAGTGGGTGCCGCCCACAGCCAGCACGGGCCGCGCGTAGGACGGCTGCAGACTCAAAATTTTGGAGCCGTAGGCCGAGTAGACGAGCACATCCTCATTGCCCAGCTCGACGAAGCCGTCCGCCAGCGGTTCGATTTGCAAAGGCTCGGTGATGCCGGTGGTGGTCGGCCAGCCGCCGTCGGCGCGGTTCAGGTAGAGCGACGCGCTGTCCACGGCATCACCCAGCAGCGCCAGCGAGGCCGACAGTGTGCCGGTCACAACGGTGAGCGCCAGCGCCAGCACAATGATAATGACGATCAGGACGATGAGCCGCCGCTGCTGGCGCTGCTTGTAGAGCGGCGTCAGGGATTTGAGCCGCGCGGCGCTCTGCGCGGACGGCTGCTCGGACGTCCGGGACGGCGGGCTGTCATCGCGCCGCGGTGTGGGAGCGGTGCGCGGCGTGCGGGCGCGGTCTGCGTCGCGGGCGGCGGCGTTCAGGGCCCGCCTCTGCTCACGCGCCAGCCGCTGCAGCAATGCCTGCCGATCTCTGTCCGCCTTACTCATAGGTGGGCCCCCTCCTTTCGTATTTTGTGTAGAAATGTAGGGGCCGGGCATGCCCGGCCCGCCACTGTACGGAAATGACATCCTGTGGGAAGGCCGCGGGCGGGACATGTCCCGCCCCTACAGAACACGTTTAAACATCATCCAATTCCGGGTAATCGACCTTTTCCAAAAACAGCCCCTTTGCGGGCAGCGTCGGCCCGGCCCGGCGTCGGTCCCCGCTTTCCAGCAGGGTGGGGATGCTCTCCGGCGTCCGCTTGCCAAGACCCGCGTCCACGAGCGTGCCCGCCAGAATGCGCACCATATTATAGAGGTAGCCGTCAGCGGTCACGGAAATTGTAAACAAATCGCCGCTTTGTACAACAGTACAATCCGTAATCGTCCGCACGGTATCCCCGTGGGCGGCGGCGCTGGACCCGGACGCGCAGAGGGCGGAAAAATCGTGCGTGCCTATGAACTGCGCCGCAGCGGCCTGCATGGCGGCCAGATTGAGCGCTGCCCCTACCCTGTGGCAGGTGTCGTAGGTGAACGGATCATCCACCCGCGCGTTCAAAATGTAGTAGCGGTAGGTCTTGGCGTGGGCGGCGTAACGCGCGTGGAAGCCGTCCGGCACGGACCGGATGTCCACTGCGCGGATGTCCGGCGGCAGGTGGGCGTTGAGCGCGGGCACGATTTTTTGCATCGGCACTTTGCCAGTATAGCAGAAGCTGAGCGCGAAACGCCGCGCATGGACGCCGGCATCGGTGCGGGAGCAGCCCTTGACGTCGGGGCGGCAGCCGAACACCGCCTGCATCGCGTCCTGCAAAACAGCGCAGACCGTGGGCGCATTTGGCTGGACCTGGAACCCGGCATAGCGGGTGCCCTTGTAGGAAATCCAAAGTAAATAATTCATGTCAGAACCAGGTAGGGGCCGGGCATGCCCGGCCCGGTTGTGTAAGGCAAGCAGATGCTTGCGGGAAGGCTGCGGGCCGGGCATGCCCGGCCCCTACAGGGCGGCTGATTCTTACGCCAGCCCCGGCACAAAGAATCGTGTGCAGGCAATGGCCACCAACGCCACGGCAATGACCGCCAGGCATTTGAAGTCCTCGCCGGTGAATTTCAGCTGCTTGAGCCGGGTGCGGCCCTCGCCGCCGTGATAGCAGCGGCATTCCATCGCCATGGCCAGCTCGTCGGCGCGGCGGAACGCCGAGATGAACAGCGGAATCAGGATCGGCACCAGCGCCTTGATGCGCTGGGTAAATGTGCCGCTGTCCAGCATCGCGCCGCGGGCCTTCTGGGCGTTCATGATCTTTTCCGTCTCCTCGATCAGGGTCGGGATGAACCGCAGCGCAATCGTCATCATCATGGCCAGCTCATGCACGGGAAAGTGCAGCTTCGCCAGCGGGCGCAGCAGGCTCTCAATGGCGTCGGTCAGCACGATGGGACTGGTCGTGTAGGTCAGCAGGCTCGTGCCTGCAATCAGTGCGCAGACGCGCACCGCCAGCAGGATGGCATACTTGACACCTTCGACGTAAATGTTCAAAACCCAGAAGTGTACAAGCGGCTCCCCCTGCCCCGTGACGAAGAAAAGGTTCAGCACCGCTGTAAAAATTACGATGGGCACGATGGGCTTGAGGCTTTTCAAAATCATCTTGCCGGGAATCTGTGCTACCTTGTACAGCGCGGCCAGCAGCAGGATGGACAGTGCCAGCCCCAGCGGGTTCGGGGCCACAAACAGCACGACGATATAGGCAATCGTCGCGACCAGCTTGAGCCGCGGGTCGCAGCGGTGCAGGATGGAATGCCCGGGGAAATGCTGACCTATCGTAATATCTTTAAGCATTTGCCCCACCTCCCTGTTTGGCGGCCAGCGCCTTTTGAATCGTTTTGACCGCATAGGGGATCGTGTAGACGTCCGCGGGAATGTCCAGCCCCATCTGGCGCAGCTTTAAAAAGATCTGCGTGACCTGCGGCACCGAAAGCCCCAGCTCCAGCAGCTCCTGCGCGCGGGCAAAGACGTTTTCCACCGTGTCATACATGGCAATTTTGGCGCGGTGCATGACCAGCACGCGGTTGGCGTACTTGGCAATATCCTCCATCGAGTGGCTGACCAGCAGCACCGTGATGCCGGTTTTCTCATGGTAGTCTCTGATCTGGCTCAGGATCGTGTCGCGGCCCTCGGGGTCCAGACCGGCGGCGGGCTCGTCCAGCACCAGCACGCGGGGGTGCATGGCCATGACGCCCGCAATCGCAACGCGGCGCTTCTGCCCGCCCGAAAGCTCAAACGGGCTTTTTTCCAACAGCTCATCGGACAGGCCGACGAACGCGGCGGCCTCCCTGACGCGGCGCTGGACCTCGGCCTCGTTCAGGCCCATGTTGCGCGGGCCGTAGGCGATGTCGCGGGCGCAGGTCTCCTCAAACAGCTGGTACTCGGGGTACTGCATGACAAGGCCGACGAGAAAGCGGAAGCTGCGCAGGTCTGCGCCCTGCTCCCACAGGTCCCTGCCGTCCACAAGGACGCGGCCCGACGTCGGGCGGTTCAGGCCGTTGAAATGGCTGATAAGCGTGGATTTTCCGCTGCCCGTCGAGCCGATGATACCGACAAAGTCGCCCTCCTCGACGGTGAAGGACACGTCATCCAGCGCCTTCGTCGCGTCGGGCATACCCTGGTTATAGATGTAGCTCAGGTTTTCAACACGAATGATTTCGGACATAGTTGTTCCTTTCCCGCCGGATACAGCCCGGTTGCGGTGCCGTTCCGGCATACGTGGGAGTTTTTCGTCAGAGTGGCTTCCCCCAAGGGGGGAAGCTGTCGGCGGCTCCGCCCGCCGACTGATGAGGGGCGGCTTCGCGGCGATTTCCCATAAACGGGATACCTCGGCAAGCTCGCCCCTCATCCGGCCTCGGGCGGGGCCTCGGCCACCTTCCCCCAAGGGGGAAGGCTTCCTTTATTTCAGCAGCTTGTATAATTCCTCCGCGCAGGCGTCGGGGGTAATGACATTTTCCGGCATCGGGATCCCGGCCTTGACCAGCTCGTCGCGCAGCTCGGCGGCCTGCGGGACATCGAGGTGATACCCGTGCAGCCGCTCGGTCTGGCTGAACACCTGCTCGGGCGTGCCCTCCATGACGATGCGGCCCCGGCTCATGACCAGCACGCGGTCTGCCTGGGCGGCCTCCTCCATGTAGTGGGTGATGGACACGATCGTGATGCCCGCCGCCCGCAGCTGGCGGATGGTTTTCATGACCTGCGCGCGGCCATGGGGGTCCAGCATGGCGGTGGACTCGTCCATAACAAGGCAGTCGGGCCGCATGGCGATAACGCCCGCAATCGCGACGCGCTGCTTCTGGCCGCCGGACAGCTTGTACGGCGCAGCCTCGCGCTTTTCATAGATGCCCGCCAGCTTCATGGCCTCGTCGATGCGGGTGCGGATCTCCTCGGGCGGCACGCCGAGGTTCTCCGGCGCAAAGGCCACGTCCTCCTCGACGATGGTCGCCACGATTTGGTTGTCGGGGTTCTGGAACACCATGCCGACCTTCTGGCGCACATCGTAGAGATGGTCCTCGTTGCGGGTGTCCATGCCCTCGACCAGCACGGTACCGGCCTCGGGCAGCAGAATGGCGTTGAAGTGCTTCGCCAGCGTGGACTTGCCGCAGCCGTTCGCGCCCAGCACGGCGACGAACTCGCCGCGGCGGATGTCCAGGCTCACGCCGTCCACAGCGTACTTGGGCTGCTCGGGGTCGTAACGGAAGCGGACGTCCTGTACTTTGATCATCGGTTCCTGATTCGGCATGGCTTATTTCTCCCAGATGGCCGTTGCGCCGCAGGGCACCACGCCGCCTGTGGCGGAGACCGGCAGACCGATCTCGTCGCAGTGGGTGTGGCCGCCCTTGACGGGGCAAAGCGTCGTTTTGACGATGTATTCCATGACCGCGGGGCTCAGACCCTCGGTGTAGGAGTTGATGGCGAAGAACAGCGGGTCGTCGCTCAGCACCTGCTCAGTCAGCGTGATGAGGTCGTAGACGTTGTCCTCGAGCTTCCAGATCTCGCCGCCCGGGCCGCGGCCATAGCTCGGAGGGTCCATGATGACAGCGTCATAGCGGCTGCCGCGGCGGATCTCACGCTGCACGAACTTGGCGCAGTCGTCCACGATCCAGCGGCAGGGGCGGTCTGCCAGCTCGCTGGCGGCAGCGTTCTCCCGCGCCCAGGCGACCATGCCCTTGCTGGCGTCCACATGGGTGACGGACGCGCCCGCGGCCAGGCACGCCAGCGTTGCGCCGCCCGTGTAGCCAAACAGGTTCAACACGCGGATGGGACGGCCAGCCTGCCGTATCTTTTCCTGATACCATGCCCAGTTCACGGCCTGCTCCGGGAAAACGCCGGTGTGCTTGAAGCCCGTGGGGCTGACGATCAGCGTCAAATCGTTCCAGTGGATCTGCCATTTCTGCGGCAGCTTTTTGTGATAATTCCACTGCCCGCCGCCCTTGGCAGAGCGGTAATAGACAGCGTCGGCCTTGGCCCACAGCGGGCTGGTCTCGTCGTTTTTCCAGATGACCTGCGGGTCGGGACGGATCAGCAGGGTCTGGCCCCAGCGCTCCAACCGGTTGTGGTTGGTAGCGTCCAGCAGCTCATAATCCCGCCAGGAATCAGCAGGGCGCATAGGCGATTCTCCTTTGCTATATGTGTTGGTTCGATGAATTTTGTGGTTAAGGCCAAGCGGCAGAGCCCCTCAGGCCTCGTAAACTCGGCCAGTCCTTCGGACCCGGGCCCCTCTGTCGCTCCGCGACATCTCCCCACACTGTGGGGAGTACCTCACTTCGTGGGGCGCCTTTCTCGCGGGCAGTGCCCGCGCAAAAGCCTCCCCTCACAGGGGAGGTGGGCGAGCGAAGCAAAGCCCGGAAGGGCTCTACCCGTTTCCTTATTTAAAACATACTCGTCTGGCCGGAATCCTCGTCGTCAAAGCGCTTCGGCACGGCCATGTGCAGGTGCTCATAGGCCAGGCGGGTCACGCAGCGGCCACGGGGCGTGCGGGTCAGCATACCCATCTGCATCAGGTACGGCTCGCAGATGTCCTCCAGGGTGACGCTCTCCTCGCCCAGGGCTGCGGCCAGCGTTTCCAGACCGACGGGGCCGCCGCCGTACATCTCAATGATGGCGCGCAGGACACTGCGATCCAGCTCGTCCAGACCCAGCTCGTCAATGTCCATCCACTTGCGGGCGGCAATGGCGGTCTCCTCGTCAATTGTGCCGTCTCCCTGTACGGTGGCGAAGTCGCGCACGCGCTTGAGCATACGGTTGGCGATACGCGGCGTGCCGCGGGCACAGCGGGCCAGCTCCAGCGCGCCCTCCTCGGTGATGGGCACGCCCAGAATGCCCGCACTGCGCAGGATGATGCGGCCCAGCTCCCGGGGGCTGTAGGGCTCTAATTTGAGCAGGATGCCGAAGCGGTCACGCAGCGGCCCGGTCAGCTGGCCCGCGCGGGTCGTGGCGCCCACCAGCGTGAACCGCGGCAGATTGATGCGGATGCTCTGGGCACTCGGCCCCTTGCCGATCATGATGTCCAGCGCGAAATCCTCGAGAGCCGGGTACAGGACTTCTTCGACCTGACGCGACAGGCGGTGGATCTCGTCGATAAAGAGGATGTCGCCCTCCTGCAGGTTCGTCAGCAGGGCGGCCAGGTCGCCGGGCTTCTCGATGGCCGGACCCGACGTAATGCGAATTTGTACGCCCATCTCCTGCGCCACGATGCCGGCCAGCGTGGTTTTGCCCAGGCCCGGCGGGCCGTAGAGCAGGATGTGGTCCATCGGCTCGCCGCGCTGCTGCGCCGCCCGCAGATAGACCTTTAAGTTGCCCTTGGCCTTCTCCTGACCGACGTAATCGTCCAGGGTTTTCGGGCGCAGGCTGACTTCCTCCGTGTCGGCGGGGGTCATATCGGGGCTGACGAGACGGCTGGGGTCCACGGTGTATTCCTGGTTCAATTCGGCACTCCCCTTCTGTTACACGCGCGACAGACTGCGCAACGCGATGGTGATGATCTCCTGCACGGAGAGGGTCTCGTCGACGCGGGCCACGGCGGCGGCAGCGTCCGACGGCGCATAGCCCAGGCTGACGAGCGCGGCGACGGCCTGCGCGGGCGCAGAGCTGGGGGCCGGGGCGGCAACATTGCCGGAGAAGCCCGTGCCCGCGGCCAGCCCCTTGCCGACCTTGTCCTTCAATTCCAGCGTGATGCGCTGGGCCAGCTTCGGCCCAACGCCCGCGGCCTTGGTGAACGCTTTGTGGTCGCCGCTGGACGCGGCCAGCGCGATTCTTTCCGGCGTCATGATGGACAGGATGGACAGCGCGGCCTTGGGGCCGACGCCGGTGACGCCGGTCAGCATCTTAAAGCAGTCGCGCTGCTCCTCGGCAGCAAAGCCGTAGAGCGAGACGTCGTTCTCGGTGACGTTCATAATCGTATAAACGGTCCCCTCCTGCCCGGCGGGGGGCAGGGCCTCGCCGGTGGTGGCGGGGATCTGGACAAAATAGCCGACCCCGCCGCAGCTGATGACGACGGAATCCAGCGTTTTCTTGATGATTTTTCCGGTAAGGCAGTAGATCATGGTGTATCCTTCTTTTGTATGGTGGAAAGCCTTCCCCCTTGGGGAGAGGTGCCCGAGGCCCCGCCCGAGGGCGGATGAGGGGCAGCTTGTTAGGTACCGCACGCAAATGGGTGATTGCGGAAACCTCATCCCTCATCCGGCCCTGCGGGGCCACCTTCCCCCACTTGGGGGAAGGCAAGGGATTATCTCACCGGTGTCCCCATCAACCGGCTGCGGCTGCAATGGCAGTGGGCAATCGCCATGCCGAGGGCGTCGGCGGTATCGTCGGGCTTGGGGACGGACTCGAGGTGCAGCATTATGCGGGTCATCTCCTGAATCTGCTTCTTCACGGCCTTGCCGTAGCCGGTGATGGCCTGCTTGACCTGCATGGGTGTGTATTCGTAGATCGGCACGCCGCACTGCGCCGCGGCCAGCAGAATGACGCCGCGGGCCTCGGCCACGCCGATGACGGTGGTCTGGTTGTGCTGGTAGTACAGCTTTTCGATGGAGAGGGCCTCGGGCTGGTAGCGCTTGCAGATGTCGAATACGCTCTCATAAATTTCAACGAGGCGCTGTTCAAAGGGCGTGTCCTTCTCGGTGATGACCGCCCCGTAGCCGATGGGTGCAAAGCGGTTGCTGATGTACTCCACAACGCCCCAGCCCACAATGGCATACCCCGGGTCGATGCCCAAAACGCGCATAGTCCTATACCTCCCCACTTTAACCGATATAGTATACCATAAAATTGCAGTTACGTCCATAGGTTGTAAATAAAAAAGCCTCCCTTTCGTGTGAAAGAGAGACTTTTGGGAACGAGCGGCTTCCCCCTCGGGGGAAGCTGTCAGCGGCCCCGCCCGCTGGCTGATGAGGGCAAGGCCTGCGGTAGTTGCCTGTTAAGGGTCTGCAATGGCAAAACGGTCCCTCATCCGGCCCTGCGGGGCCACCTTCCCCCGAGGGGGAAGGCTTTGATAGATCAGTACCCAATCTGCCGTTTTGCCGCCTTTAGCGCCTTGCGCAGCGGCCTGTACAGCACCAGCATAATGGCAAAATTGCCGACGCCGTGCAGGGCGTCGTAGCTCAAGCCGCTCAGCCACCAGCTCAACGCAAAGGCGGGCGTCTTGGCAAAGAGATATACCGCGGCGCATAACCCGCCGAAGCACAGTCCGTACAGCCCGCTGAACACGGCCCAGAACAGCGCGTGACCCATGCGGCGGAACAACCACGCCAGCAGTGCCAGTAAATACCAGATGTACAGGTACATGGCCCACCACAGCCCAAAGCCGTAGAGCACACCCTGCAAAAGGATGAATACCGTGATGGCAGCGGGCGTCTCCCGCGGGAGTTCGAGCGCAAACAGGATGATGAGCAGCGTGACCGGCTCGATGTTGGGCAGACCGCTCATGGCCTGCTTGCTGACGACGAGCAGCGCACCCATCAGCCCGGAAAGCACCAGACCGACAATGCGGTGGTGGTTACTTCGTGTAGGTGAAGGCATAGCTGTCGCCGTCGTGCAGCTCAATGTCGGCCACGCCGACGGAGGTCATCTCGCCCGCAGCGTCGGTCAGGCACCACCAGGAGCCGTCCTTGTTGTAGTCGGCGGCCTCGCCGTTGACGACAGTCACAAAGCCAGCCTCGGCCTCCTCGGCGCTGATGACACCGGCGTCCGCCAGAGCGGTGCTCAGCTTTTCACCGTCGGCGGCGTCCAGGGTCAGCACGGTGCTCTCACCGTCCGCGCCGGTCACCGTGAAGGTAAACTGAATGGCCTCGGCAGAGTCGGCAGCCTCAGCAGTGGAGACGGCCTCCTCGGAAACCGCCTCGGATACGACCTCGGAGGAGACAGCCTCGGAGGAGGCGGCAGTGGACGCGGACGCGCCGCAGCCCGCCAGCAGTGCGGCGGACAGCGCCAGGGACAAAATCAGTGCAGAAAGCTTTTTCATGTGGAAATTCCCTCTCTATGTTCAAATAAAACTCCCGCGCAGGGAAAGCTGCGCTGGAGTTATTATACATGGGTACTGGGTAAAATGCAAGTGGGAGTGGCCGCGTTGCAGGGGGCGGCGTCCCCGACGCCCCCCGTGGCCTTCCGCAGCAGCCCATGGATGGGGAAGCCACGCGGACAGCGGCGGCATGAGGGCATGCCGCCCTACATGCGCTTATCCCTCCAGCTGCTCCTTATGATATTGCAGCGTGTACAGCTGGTAATATCTGCCGTGCTTCGCCAGAAGCTCCTGATGGTTTCCCTGCTCGAGGATCTTGCCGTGGGACAGCACAATAATGTTGTCTGCGTGCTGGATGGTGGACAGCCGGTGCGCGACGATCAGCATCGTGCCGACGGACCGCATCTTTTCCAGCGAATCCTGAATCAAAAGCTCGGTTTCGGTGTCAATATTCGCCGTGGCTTCATCCAGAATCATAACGCTTGGCTTGTGGATGATCGTCCGCGCAAAGCTCAACAGCTGGCGCTGCCCGGCGGAGAAGTTGTTCCCGCGCTCGCGGACCTCCTCGTCCAGACCGTGGTCCAGCTTGTCAATGAACTTGTCGGCGTTGACATAGCGGCAGACCTGTAGGATCTCCTCGTCGGAGATGCCCTCCTCACGCAGGACGATGTTGCTGCGGATCGTGCCCGAGAAAAGGAACACGTCCTGCAGCATCTGCCCGAAGTGACGGCGCAGCGACGAAATTTTGATTTTGCGGATGTCGATGCCGTCAATCAGGATCTCGCCCTTCTGAAACTCGTAGTTGCGGCAGATCAGCGAGAGAATCGTGCTCTTGCCCGAGCCCGTCGAGCCGACAAACGCCACGGTCTGGTGCGGGTCAATGTGGAAGGACACGCCCTGCAGCACCCACTCGCCCGGAAGATAGCTGAACCAGACGTCGCGGAACTCGATTTCGCCCTTTACCTCGTCCAACTCGATGGCGTCGGGGGCGTCCACCATTTTGGGCGCAATGTCCATGATGGAGAACACCTTCTCCGACGAGGCCAGCGCTGACTGCAGCCAATTGAACTGCTCGGCCAGATTCTGGATGGGCGTGAAGAATTTGGAAATGTACATGTAGAACGTGACGATGGTGCCGCCCGTGATGGTCTGGCCCAGAAACGTCACGCCGTTCAGATGCCCCATGCCGCCGAGATAAAAAAGACACAGGATCGAGCAGATATACAGCATGTAGACCAGAGGACGAAACACGCCGAACACAAAGATCTGCTCCCGGTTCGCGCGGGCGAGGCGCTGGCTTTTCTCGCGGAACTCCGCCATCTTCTCGTCCTCGCGGCCAAAGATCTGCGTGACCTTGATGCCGGACAGATTCTCCGACAGGTAGGTGTTGATGTCGGTGGTCGCGTCCTTGACCTTGCGGTAGGCCCGGCGGGAGAACTTGCGGAAGATGACCGTAAAAATCACGATGAATGGCACAAAGCAGAGCACCATCAGCGTCAGCTCATAGTTGAGCGCCAGCATGGCGACCAGGATGCCGAGGATGACAAAGATGTTCTTGGTCAGCGTGACCAGCAGGTTCGTGAACATCATCGAGATGGCGTTCGTATCGTTCGTCACGCGGGTGACGAGCTTGCCGACGGGAATCTCGTTCAGCTGCTCGTGGGACAGCGACTCAATGTGGGTGAATAGGTCCTCGCGCAGGTCGGAGATGATGCGCTGGCCGACGCGCTGCAGAATGACGGCCTGGAAGTAGGTGCTGGCCATCGAGAAAACGAGCACGCCCGCATAGACGGCGACGCCCGCGAACAGCCGCGGCAGCTCGAACTCGCCTGAGACCAGCTCCTCCAGTGCGCCGACGATCAGCGGCGAGATGATGTCATAGGCAATGGAGAACAGCATTAAAAACAGCACAACGACGAATTTCGCCAGGTACGGCTTGGCGTACCCGGCCAGGCGGCGCAGAATCTCGCCGTCGTTCATCGTGCGCTCAAAGTCCATCGTCTCCTTTTTGTCCTTGATGAGGGCGCAGGCCAGCACCAGCAGCGCCGTGACGACACCGATGACTGCGCCTACCAGCAACAGCGGATTTACGTTAGCCATGGCTGCCGCCTCCTTCCTCGTCCTCGAGCTTCTGCAGATCGACCATGCGGCGGTATTCGGCGCAGCTGCGATACAATTCATCGTGCGGGCCAACGGCCTCTACCCTGCCGTCCTCGATAAAGACGATCTTGTCCAGCTGCTCCACCGTCGAAATGCGGTGGGCGATCAGCAGCGTCGTCTTGCCCGCGCGGCTGGTCTTGAGGTTGTCGAGGATGATTTTCTCGGTGCGGGTATCGACAGCCGAGACAGAGTCGTCCAGAATCAGGATCGGCGCGTTTTTCAGCAGGGCACGCGCAATCGAGATGCGCTGCTTCTGTCCGCCGGAGACGGTCACGCCGCGCTCACCGAGTACGGTCTCGTAGCCGTCCTTGAAGTCCACGATGTTGTCCCGCACATCAGCCAGCGCGGCGGCGCGGTCAATGTCGGCCTGGCTGGCGTCGTCCATGCCGAAGCCGATGTTGTGGGCAATCGTGTCCGAGAACAGGAAGTTGTCCTGCGGCACGTAGGCGCAGGCGTCGCGCACCGAATGGATGGACACGGCGTTCACGTCCTGCCCGTCCACAAACAGCGTGCCGTCGGGCACATTGTAGGTGCGCAGCAAAAGGTCCACCAGCGCGGTCTTGCCTGCGCCGGTCTTACCGACGATGCCGACGCTCTCGCCGGGCTTGATGGTGAACGATACGTCCTTCAGCACGTCGTACTCGCCGTCTGGGTAGCGGAACGTCAGATGGCGGAACTCAATGCCGCCGTGCGGATCGCGCAGGTCGGCGACGCCGTCGCGGTCCGCCACGTCGATGGGCGCATCCAGAAGCTCGGTAATGCGGTTCAGCGATGCCTTGCCGCGGGAGGTCTTTTCGATCAGCATCGAGATGGCCATGATGGGCCAGACGATGGCCTCAAAGTAGCCGATGTACTCCACAAGCTGACCTGCGTTGAACTGCCCGCGCCAGACGAGCCAGCCGCCGTAGCCCAAAATCACGCAGATGACCGACTCGACGAACAGCGTGACCAGCACCTCGAGCAGTGTTGCAATCTTGGTGTAGGCGACGTTGACCTCCTCGTTCTCCTTGTTGAGCCGGCGGAAGGCAATCAGCTCCTTGAGCTCCTTCACAAACGCCTTGATGACCGCAATGCCGGAAAAGTTCTCCTGCGCAAAGTCGGACAGGTCGGAGAACGCCTGCTGGCGCTCCTCCCACCGTCTGGTCATGACTTGGCTCATGACGGTGCCGAGTACGAACATGACCGCCGCCGGGATCAGCGCCAGAAGTGTTAATTTACAGTCCATCCGCCACATCTTGACCAGCGCCATAATGCCCAGCACGGCGGCGTCAAAGAACATCAAAATGCCGTCGCCGAAGCACTCCTGAATGGTGTCGAGGTCGTTGGTGTAGAGGCTCATCAGGTTGCCGACCTTGTTGACCTGATAGTACTGCTGGGACAGGCGGCGGCTGTGGTCAAACATCCGCTCCCGCAAATCAGCGGCCACGCTGACCGCTGACCCGAAGAAACAGACGCGCCACAGGAACCGCCCGATGACCATGAGCACGACAATCCAGATCATTGGCAGGCAGATGTGCTGAAACAGCACCTCCCTGGTAAAGGGCAGCGTCTGGCCGTCCACGACCACCTGCCCCAGATTTACGCCGTTGATGACCAGTCGGTACAGCTCCGGGATGAGCAGCTGAATGTAGTCCACCGTCAGCAGCGACAGAATGCCCAGCAGCAGCACCGGCGCGTGCTTGAGATAGTATCGGTTGATCGCTTTGCCGAAAATCACGGCAATCCTCCCTCCTTTTCCTATTTCTGCTTTGCACAAAGTACGACAAAATGCCGTAAAATATAAGTATATCGTACCAGCGCAGGTTCGTCAATGGGGACACAAAAAGTGCATTGTAGGGGCGGGGGCGCAGCACGCCCGGCCCTGCGGCAGTCGTTCAGCTCTCGGGTCGATGACGAGCATCGCCCCCTACATACAGAAGCGGATGTCTGCATCCGCGGAAACAAAAGAAAAGCCCCTTGCCGAACGTATCGGCAAGGGGCTTTCTCTGGTGCGCGGTACAGGACTCGAACCTGTGACCTCCTGCACGTCAAGCAGATGCTCTACCAGCTGAGCTAACCGCGCATATACGTCGCTGCGTTTCAGCGACGTATGTTATTATAGCATACTGCTTTGCGGAATGCAAGCCCTTTTTGCAAAAAAAATCAGTCCAGAATCCGCCCGTCGGTGGAGATCGTTACGACCTGCCACGGAATGAACTTGCCGGACGCCTGCAAGGCGCGCTTGGCGGCATTTTCCAGCCCGCCGCAGCAGGGCACCTCCATGCGCACAACAGTGACCTCTTGAATGTCGTTGCTGCGGATGATGGCGGTCAGTTTCTCACTGTAATCGACGTCGTCCAGCTTGGGGCAGCCCACCAGCGTGATGTGCCCGCGGATGAACCGCTCGTGAAACGCGGCGTAGGCGTAGGCCGTGCAGTCGGCAGCGATCAGCAGCCGCGCACCGTCAAAGTAGGGTGCGTTCACAGGCACCAGCTTGATCTGCACGGGCCACTGGCGCAGCTGGCTGGGGGCCGTCGTCGGGGCGCTCTCCCCTGCCTCGGCGGGGTGCAGGGCCTTGGCCATGCTGCCCGGGCAGACGTGCATCGCTTTGGGCGCACTGCCGGGGCAGCCGGGCGTGTGGGCGGCCTTGTGCTGCCTGGCGGCCTGCACGGCGGCCTCGTTGTAGGGCGCGGCCTCGCGCTGCTCAAACGTAATGGCCCCCGTGGGGCAGTGCGGCAGGCAGTCGCCCATGCCGTCGCAGTAGTCGTCGCGCATCAGCGTGGCCTTGCCGCCGATCATGGCAATCGCGCCCTCGTGGCAGGCGGCGGCGCAGGCCCCGCAGCCGTTGCATTTCTCCTGGTCGATGTGAATGATTTGTCGTTTCATGGTCAGCCTCCTTGACTTTGTGCTGTCATTTTACTACAATGGCAGCAAGAGTTCTGTTGTAGCAACAACATGTGAGGTGCATAATTATGGAATTGCCGGATGTACCACTGTTCCGAGGATTGACCGCCGACGAGGCCGAGGCAGCCGTAACCGCGCTGCGGATGCGCCGCAGGGCATTTGCCAAGGGGGAAATCCTGCTGGAGGCCGGGCAGAGAGCCCCGGCGCTGGGCGTGGTGCTGGCCGGACGGGTGCACATGGAGCACCTGGACGTCTGGGGCAGCAAGACGCTGCTGGGCCAGGCCGGGCCGGGTGACCTGTTTGCCGAGACCTACGCCTGTCTGCCGGACGAGCCGCTGCGGGTCAGCGTTGTGGCCGCAGAAAACGGCGAGGCACTGTTTTTGGAGACCGGGCAGCTTTTGCAGTGCGGCTGCGAGCCGTGGCGCTGGAAGCTGACGCAAAATCTTTTGCGCATTGCAGCGTGTAAAAATCTGGGGCTGGCGCAGCGCAGCCTGTACACCGCCCCCAAGACGATCCGCGGGCGGATCACAGCGTACTTTTCGGTGCTGGCGCGCCAAAACGGCAGCCTGCGGTTTACGCTCCCCTTTGACCGCCAGCAGCTGGCCGACCACCTTGGTGTGGACCGCAGCGCCTTGAGCAATGCGCTGAGCCAGATGCAGAAGGAAGGACTGCTGGTGATCGATAAGCGGGAGGTAGAGCTGAAACAGGTGGAGGAGATGTGAGGGAAGCTGTCAGCGGCCCCGACCGCTGAATGATGAGGGGCAACCTTGCGGAGATTGCCTGTAAACGGGTTATTTCCGTGAACTTACCCCTCATCCGGCCCTGCGGGGCCACCTTCCCCCAAGGGGGAAGGCTTGAAGCCTGTATAAAAAGGCCGCTGACAATTATGCCAGCGGCTTTTTTATACATTTATCGTACCACCGTCTCCACCTGCGGTGCGCCGCCTGCCAGCTGTTCCGCGGTGACAGGCTGTACCTCGCCGGGCTGGTCCAGCTTCTCGCGGGCCACGGCCAGCATCAGTTTGATGCGGTTTTCCTGGTTGACGCGGGTCGCGCTGGGGTCGTAGTCCACGGGGGTGATGTTCGCGTCCGGGTGCAGGGCGCGGATCTTATTGATCATGCCCTTGCCCACAATGTGGTTCGGCAGACAGCCGAACGGCTGGGCGCAGACAATGTTGCCGTAGCCGCCCTCGACCAGCTCGATCATCTCGGCGGTCAGCAGCCAGCCCTCGCCCATCTTGGCACCCAGAGAGATGATGCCCTCGGGCTTTTTCATCAGCTCGCGGAACGAGCCGGGCGCGTAGAAGCCGTACTTGCGCATGGCGTCATAGCTGGCGCAGCCGATGCCGTCCAGCCAGCTCAAGAACGCGTCCGCGCCGCCCGCCACCAGCTTGTTGCCGCCGTACAGGTCGATGTCCAGCTTGTAGTTGGCCACGCAGTACTCCACAAAGCCCATCAGGCCGGGCAGGTTGACCTCGCAGTCCTGGCTTTCCAGAAATTTTTCCAGATCATTGTTGCCCAGCGGCGAGTATTTGACATAAATCTCGCCGACGACGCCGACCTTGACCTTCGGCACGCGGGTGATGGGAATGGTCGCGTAGTCCGCGGCAATGTCGTAGAACCGGCGCTTCATGTCATGGGCGGAGTAGTTCTTGTCGTCGCGGATCCAGCCCTGTATCGTAGAGATCCACTTCTCGGTCATGACGTCGGCGTCGCCCCTGTGGTTCTCGTAGGCGTGGGTCTGGCTGCGCAGGGCGACCAGCATATCGCCGTAAAAGATCGACGCAATGACTTTGCGCAGCAGCGGCACGGTCAGCGGCAGACCGCTGCCCTTTTCCAGGCCGGAGAAGTTCAGCGATGCTACGGGAATATTGCCGTAGCCCGCCTTGACGAGCGCCTTGCGCAGCAGCTTGATGTAGTTGGACGCACGGCAGCCGCCGCCGGTCTGGGTGATGAGCAGCGCGGTGTGGTCCAAATCGTATTTGCCGCTGTTCAGCGCGTCGAGAAACTGCCCGATGACAAGCAGCGCCGGGTAGCAGGTGTCGTTGTGGACGTATTTCAGGCCCAGCTGCGCGACCTCGCTGCCGCAGTTGCCGAGCACCTCGGTCTGGTAGCCCTCGCTGGCCAGTGCCGCCTGCATGAGCCGAAACTGAGTCACGGCCATGTTCGGAATGAGAATTTTATGGGTCTTTACCATGTCCTTGGTAAAGTTGGGAGTCATGTATTCCATGGAATTGCCTCTTACTTTTTGTCCTCTTTGCGTTCTTCCAGCGCCGCAAACAAACTGCGCAGTCTTATGTTCACCGCGCCCAGATTTGTGATCTCGTCGATCTTCAGCTGGGTGTACAGCTTGCTGCCCGCCTGCAGAATCTCGCGGGTCTCGTCGGTGGTGACGGCGTCCAGGCCGCAGCCGAAGGAGACGAGCTGCACAAGGTCCATGTCGGGGTTCTCGGTGCAGTATTTTGCGGCGGCGTACAGGCGGCTGTGGTAGGTCCACTGGTTCAGGACGGAGGTCTGGAACTTCTGCTCGTGCCAGCTGACGGAGTCCTCGCTGATGACGGCAGCGCCCTGCCGGATGATGAGCTGGTCAATACCGTGGTTGACCTCAGGGTCAACGTGGTAGGGGCGGCCCGCCAGCACAATGATGCGGCGGCCTTCCCTGCGGGCCTGCGCAATGATCTCGGTGCCCTTGTCGCGCAGCTGCTGCATGTGGCGGGCGTACTCGTCGTAGGCCGCATCAATGGCTTCGTGCACGGCCTTCCGGTCCAGCCCCGGGAAATAATGGTCCAGCGTCTGCTGGAATTTCTTGTAGAAATCCTTGCGGCGCTCGAGGTTGAAGTAATCGTAGATGAACTTCGTCGCCTTCAGCTCGGGGCAGTTGCCCTCGAGCACCTCGGGATAGTAGGCCACGACGGGGCAGTTATAATGATTGTCGCCCAGGTGCTCATCCAAGTTGTAGCTCATGCAGGGGTAGAAGATCGCGTCCACGCCCTGCTCACACAGCCAGTGAATGTGGCCGTGGCTCAGCTTGGCCGGGAAGCAGGCCGTGTCGCTGGGGATCGTCGCCTGACCGCTCTGGTACAGCTTGCGGTTGGAGAAGGGGCTGACGACGACCTCAAAGCCGAGGCGGCTGAACAGCGTGTGCCAGAACGGCAAAAGCTCGTACATATTCAGGCAGAGCGGGATGCCAATCTTGCCGCGGCTGTTCGCGGGGGCTGCTGCCTTGCGGTAGCCGTCCAGCAGTTTGAGCTTGTAGGCGTAGAGGTCCAGGTCCTCGTTGTTGGCCTTGCCGGTCACGGGCTTGTCGCACCGGTTGCCGGAGATAAAGCGCTTGCCATCGGCAAAAACGTTGACGGTCAGCTGGCAGTGGTTGCCGCACCCCTGACACTGCACGGTGTTGACCTTCTGGCTGAAATGCTCCAGCTCCAGCTGGGTCAGCACGGTGCTGCGGGCGTGCGCGCCTGCCTTGGCCTTGCCGTATAGGGCCGCGCCGTAAGCGCCCATCAGGCCCGCAATGTCGGGACGGATGACGTTGACGCCCATCTCCTTCTCAAAGGCGCGGAGCACAGCCTCATTGTAGAAGGTGCCGCCCTGTACCACGATGTTGCGGCCCAGCTCCTCGGGGCTGGACGCGCGGATGACCTTGTACAGCGCGTTCTTGACGACGGAGATGGACAGACCGGCGCTGATATTTTCAATCGAGGCACCGTCCTTCTGCGCCTGCTTGACAGACGAGTTCATGAACACGGTGCAGCGGCTGCCAAGGTCAACGGGCTTGTCGGCAAACAGGCCCAGCGCGGCAAACTCCTTGACGTCGTAGCCCAGCGCCTGGGCGAACGTCTGCAAAAAGCTGCCGCAGCCGGAGGAGCAGGCTTCGTTCAGGAAGATGTTGCTGATCGCACCGTCCTCAATTTTGAAGCACTTCATGTCCTGACCGCCGATGTCGATGATGAAATCCACGTCGGGCAAAAAGTGCTTGGCGGCGGTAAAGTGCGCGACAGTCTCGACAAGACCGCGGTCACAGTGGAACGCATTTTTGACGAGCTCCTCGCCGTAGCCGGTAGTGGTCACGCTGGCAATCTGCAGGCCCGGGTGATCCCTGTAGAGACCGAGCAGCGTCTCCCTGACGAGCGGGATCGGGTTGCCGAGGTTCGGACGGTAGCGCTCGAACAGAATGTTCGCGTCGTTGTCGATGACGACGAGCTTGATGGTGGTGGAGCCGGAGTCGATGCCGATATGTACCGGCCCGCAGTCTGCACCAAAGGGCAGGCAGGGCACGGTGGCCTTTAAGTGGCGGGCGTGGAAGTCCTCGTACTCCTGCTTGTTTGCGAACAGCGGCGGCAGGCTGACGTAGGTCGCCGTGGCGCTGTAGTCGTCGAGACGCTTGGCAACCTCGCGCAGGTCGGATTCCTCGTCGGCATAGAACGCCGCGCCCATCGCAACGAAGAGCAAGCTGTTCTCCGGCAGGGTGCCGGTGACACCCAGAGTCTTGTCAAAGCTCCGGCGCAGCGTCCCGGAGAAGGTCAGCGGGCCGCCGAGATACAGGATATTGCCCTTGATGGGGCGGCCCTGTGCCAGACCTGCAATGGTCTGGTTGACAACGGCCTGATAGATCGACGCCGCGATGTCGCCAGCCTGTGCGCCCTGGTTGATGAGGGGCTGGATGTCGCTTTTGGCAAAAACGCCGCAGCGGCTGGCGATGGTGTAGGTGCGGGTCGCGGCCTGTGCGGCCTTGTCCATCTCGTCGGCGCCCATCTTCAGCAGGGTCGCCATCTGGTCAATGAACGCGCCCGTGCCGCCGGCGCAGCTGCCGTTCATGCGGACCTCGGTGCCGTTTGTCAGGAAAAGGATTTTGGCATCCTCGCCGCCCAGCTCGATGATGCAGTCGGTGCCGGGGGCCAACCGGTTGGCGGCCACACGGGTGGCAAAGACCTCCTGCACGAAGGGGACCTTGCAGCTGTCGGCCAGGCCCATACCGGCGGAGCCGGAGATGGCTAAGTAGGCGCGGCCATCGGGCAGATATTCGGCGGCAACCTTTTCAAGCAGCGCCCTGCCCTTCTCTAAAATATGGCTGAAATGGCGCTCGTAGGTCGAATAGACGATCTGCCCGGCGTCGTTCAGCACAACACATTTAATGGTGGTGGAACCAATGTCCAGACCAACTCTCATAGGATTTTGCCTCCTGCGGATGGAGTGAAATTGCGGGATATGTGCGCCGGGTCTGCCCCGCGGCGATACAATATCAGATTATATTATACAGGGTTCTGCACGATTCGGCAAGAGTACGGTGCAGGAAAACACGTTGTCAAATGCAGAAATCTGTCCTAAAAAAAAACACCGAAGCGGTGCAGGAAAGTCCTGCACCGCTTCGGCATCAAAAGAAAAGAGGAGTATGGATGAAAAACTTGGGGTTCTGTTCTCAGGCCCGGGTCCCTGCTCCCTTCCTGAGAACACTTATAGTATACCCGCCATTTGTGTTAAAGTCGTGAAGGAAAATTCAACAAATTAAGAAGGGTTTGTGAACAAACCAAGCCTTCCCCCCTGGGAGAGCCGCTCTAAACAAAAACCACCCGGCGCAAAACCGAGTGGCTATGTACAAACTTATTGCTCATCCCGGCCCAATTTGTCGATCTGATCCTGCAAAAGCTGGGAGATCGGGCGGCGGGTGTTGCGCAGACGGTGGACCGGGGCGGCAGGGGCCGTGTGGTGCACGGGCTGTGCCTTGGCCTTGACGCGCAGACGCTCGGCGGGCTTTTCGGGAGACGGGGCGGCAGGCTTGGCAGCGGGGCGCGGCGGCACCGGTGCGGGAATATCCGTTTCCGGTGTGCCCTGCGCAAAGCTGCGCATATCGGTGCCCAGATCCTTCAGCTCGGCCTCGGTCTGGTCAAGCGCCTGATAGATGGCCTGCGTCAGGCCGTCTAAATCCAGCGTGGCGGCGCTCAGGCGCTCGTCCACGCGGGCCAGACGCTCCCGCACCAGCATGACGCCCGACGCAATGCTGCGGGCATTCTCCGCCATGCGGTTCTTCTGGGTCTCGGCCTGCTGCTTGAGCTCCCGCTCTGCGCTCTCGGCGTACAGGCGGGCATCGGCCAGGATCTTACCGGCCTCGAGCTTGGCCTCCCGCACCAGATCGGATGTGGGGGCAGCCGGGGCGGCGGCAGTGTTCAGCGCGCGCGCGGCGGTCAGCTGCTTTTGCAGCTCGTCCACCTGCTGCTGCAGATCGTGGCATTTCAGCTGCCAGATGTTGGCGTTTTTCTGGGATTCCCGCTGGGTGGACTGGAAGGAGGCCGTCTTTTTCTTGATGGTCTCCAGCTGCTCGTCCGCCTCGCGGCGCTTGGCCTCGGCCGTGTCTGCACGCTGGGTCGCGGCAGCCAGCTCGGCCTTCAGGGCCTCCATGCGGCTGTCGGCAGTGCCCCGCTCGCTGCGCAGCTCGTCCAGCTTGGACTGCAGCTGCTGCAGCTGGCGGTTGTACTCCAGCTCGTGCTGCTGGGCCTCGTTAGCCAGTGCGTTCATGTAAGCCAGCACGTCATTTTTATCAAAGCCGAACAAGCTGGAACGAAAACCCTGTTCCTGAATGTTCATCGGTTCAGACGGCATGGCTTTTTACATCCTCTCGCAAAAAAATCATTAAGAACGCTTGTTCAGGATGCTGAGCAGGTCGTCAAAGTAATCGCCGTCATCCTCTTCCTCGGCAGGGGCTGCGGGCTGTGCGGCCACAGGCGTGTCCATGCCGGTGCTGAAGGACTGGGTGAAGATCGGGTTGGGCATGACGGGGTTGACCTGCGGCTGGACAGGCTGCACGGGCTGGACCGGAGCAGCGGCAGGCTGTGCGGCGGGCTGGGTAGCGGCCTGTGCGGCACGCTTGGCGTCAACATGGGCCTGAATGGGCTCGTCGACCTCGGGCGTGCTCTCGAAGCCTGTGGCAACGACGGTAATGCTCATCTCGTCGCTCAGGCGCTCGTCGAACGCAGTACCCCAGATGATGTTGGCATCGGGATGCGCGCTCTGGGTGATCATGCTGGCAGCGGTCTCGACATCCTCCAGGCCGATGTCGGGGCTGGAGGTGATGTTGATGATGACGCCGCGTGCACCGGCAATGCTGGTCTCCAGCAGCGGGCTGGAGATGGCAGCCTTGGCGGCGTTCTCGGCCTTGCCAGCACCCTTGGCAACGCCGACGCCCATGTGGGCAAAGCCGGCGTCCTTCATGATGGAGCGGACGTCCGCGAAGTCCAGGTTGATGAAGGCAGGAATGTTGATCAGGCTGGAGATGCTCTCAACGCCCTGGCGCAGCACGTTGTCAGCGGCCTCGAAGGCGTTCATCAGGGTGATCTTCTCCTGGCTGATGAGCTTCAGGCGCTCGTTGGGAATGACGATCAGGGAGTCGACGTGCATCATCAGGGAAGCGATGCCCTGCTCGGCCTGCGCCATCTTGCGCTTGCCCTCAAAGGCGAAGGGCTTCGTGACGATACCGACGGTCAGGATACCCAGGTCATGGGCCGTCTCGGCCACGACAGGGGCAGCGCCCGTGCCGGTGCCGCCGCCCATGCCGGCGGTGATAAAGACCATCTGCGCACCCTTCAGCGCGTTGGTGATCTCGTCCTTGCTCTCCTCGGCGGCGCGCTGGCCGATCTCCGGGTCAGCACCGGCACCGCGGCCCTTGGTCAGCTTGGCACCAAGCTGGACCTTCTGGGTGGCCTTGGAGTTGAGCAGAGCCTGCTGGTCGGTGTTCATCGCGACGAACTCGACCCCGGACAGACCGGACTCCACCATGCGGTTGACGGCGTTGCCGCCGCCGCCACCTACGCCGATAACCTTGATATTGGTTACATTTTGCATTTCTTCGTCGAGAACGAATGCCATGAGTGTATCCCCCTAAAAGTGATGTTGTGAAACCGGATTCCTGGGGTGCACCCACGCATGGGCACACTAATCCGTGATTTTTTACATATAACTGTTTATAAGAATAGCAAATTTTCCGCGCAATTTCAATACCTTAGCGAGAAATTCATAAAAAAATACGGCCTGCCCTGCCCTTTTGGACAACGCAGACCGCAGCAGCGGATGGATTTTTGGTGGAAAGCGACAGACTTTGCATGAGAATGTGAAAAATTTGAGAAGTGGAGCTGCCATGATTGGCCGTGTACCGGGGCGGCTCCTCCGTAGGGGCCGGGCATGCCCGGCCCGGTGGTGTAACGTGAGCGGCAGTCTGCGGGCAGTTTCAGGAAATCTCTGCCCCCAGCCCGCGCAGTGCGGCGGGTAAATTTTCATACCCGCGGGGGATGTGCCCGGGGTCGCGCAGGCGGGTCTCACCGTCCGCGGCCAGTGCCGCCGCCAGAAGCGCCGCTCCGCCGCGCAGGTCGGGCGCGGTGACGTCCGTCCCGTGCAGGACGGCCCCGCCCGGGAGCGTCAGCTGCCGCCCCCTGACCGTGCAGGCCGCGCCCATGGCGGCAAAGCCCGCGGCACAGGCAAAGCGGTTGGCAAACAAGCTGTCGTAAATTTCGCTCTCCCCCGCTGCCGTCAGCAGCACGGCGGCGGCCAGCGGCGCAGTGTCGGTGGCAAAGGCGGGCCAGGCGTCGGCCCGCAGGTGCGCCCCGCCCCGCAGCGGCACGGCGGGGTCACGGGCCAGCCGCACGCAGTCTCCGGCCCGGCTGACCTGCACGCCGGTCCCGGCCAGAAAGCGCAGAAACGAGTCATAGCTGGCCGGGTCGCAGCCCGCAATTTCGATCTGTCCGCCCGCGCACGCCAGTGCGGCGGCGTAGGTCGCGGCGGCGATGCGGTCCGGCAGCGGGCGGTGAAAGGCTCCGCCCAGCGGTCTGCCGCCCTGCACGGTCAGCACCGGCGTGCCCGCGCCCTGAATATCCGCCCCGCAGGCAGACAGAAACGCGATCATGTCGCCGATCTCCGGCTCCTGCGCAGCGCCGCGCAGCACGGTCTGCCCCGCGGCGCTGCAGGCGGCCATCAGCAGGGTCATTGTGGCCCCGACGCTGGGCAGCCGCAGTGTAAAATCCACCCCATGCAGCGGCCCCGTGCGCCGCAGCGTGACGGCGATGCCCTCCAATTCGACCTCGGCCCCCATGGCGGCCAGCCCGGCCAGGTGGATGTCCACGGGCCGCGGGCCGAGGCGGCAGCCCCCGGGCAGCGGCAGGCGCACATAGCCGACGCGGCAGAGCAGCGGCGCGAGATAAAATACCGAGCTGCGCATGGCCCCGGCCAGATGCTCCGGGATGTCGCCGCAGAGACGGTCCGCGGGACGGGTGCAGAGGTCCGCCCCGCAGCGCCGCACCCGGGCTCCGACAGCGTCCAGCAGTGCCAGGCTGGTGTCCACGTCGGCCAGACGCGGGACGTCCCGCAGGCGGCAGGGGCCGTCGCAGAGCAGCGTCGCCGCCAGCAGCGGCAGGGTGCTGTTTTTGGCGGCGGCAGGCCGGATGCTGCCGTGCAGTGTGCGTCTGCCGTGGATGGTGATCGTCTGCATGAGCGGGGCCTCCTAAACCAATGATATTGCCAGAAAGCGGGAGGATGCGCGGCAGGGGCCGCATATAGGCGGCCCGCAGCCTTCCGGCAGACAGCCGGCTGCCTTACACGCGCGGGCCGGGCATACCCGGCCCCTACCGGGCGGTATTGTCAGTCAACGGGCCGCCGCATACTCTCCCCTCATCCGGCCCTGCGGGGTGACCTTCCCCCCAAGGGGGAAGGCAAGGGGTATCTCTACCCCGTTATATGCCGCGTTCCCTCCCGCTTATTACAGCAGCAGCGGCTGGATCTGCACGCCGCGCAGCGCGGCCTCTAATGTGTCGGGCAGGAGCGTGAAATCGCTTTTCAGGCTGCAGGGCTTTTTGTAGCTGTCGTCCTGGCCGAAGGGCACAAAATAGTAGCTGCGCCGCTGCAAAAGCTGGCCCAGCGCCGGGGCACTGCCCGAAAGCCCGTCGTTCGTGGACGGCGCGATAATAACGGGCCGTCCGCCGCGCAAAAGGCTTTTTGCGGCCAGCGTCACGGGGGTCGAGCTGATGCCTGCGGCCAGCAGCGCCATCGTGGTGCCGGTGGCCGGGGCGATGATGAGCGCCTCGGCAAGCCGCTGCGGGCCGAGCGGCTCAACGGCCTGCAGGGTCGTCAGCGGTCTGTGGCCGGTCACTTCATATAAGGTCTGCCGCAGGGCCGATGCGGTGCCGAAGCGGGTATCCAGCCCGGCAGCGCTGGCACTCAAAACAGGCAGGACGTCCCACCCGCGGGCAGTCAAGACACGCAGCTGGGGCAGCACCGCAGCAAAGCTGCAAAAGCTGCCGCACAGCGCAAAGGCGACGGTGCGTTTGGATTGGGTGGTCATGGGGCGGTGCTCCTTTCGTCAGGATCGCGTTCTTCCAGGATCGCCAGCACGGTCTGTGCAATCAGCGCCCCGGCTGTCTGCGGCGCGCAGCGGCCCGGCAGGGCCAGGGCGTGCTCGGCGTGCAGACCCAGTTCCTCGGCGGCGGCAAAGTCGGTGCCGCCGGGCAGACTGGCCAGGTCAATGATGAGCGCCCCGCCCGGCAGCTGCTGCAGAAGGGCCCGGGGCAGCACCGGCGCGGGGACTGTGTTGATGACGGCGTCAAAGCCGGGCAGCAGTGTGGGCAGGGCCGTCAGGGGCGCGGCGCGGCACCCGGCGCAGCGGGCATTGGCGCGCTGCTCGGGGCTGCGGGCGGCCACGGTGACGCGCCCGCCCAGCAGCACCAGCCGCCGTGCTACGGCACGCCCGACGCGGCCATAGCCCAGCACGAGAAAGCCGCTCTCCCAGATCGTGCGCTCCCGCAGGCGGAGCAGCAGCTCAAGACAGCCCTCGGCGGTGGGCACGGCGTTCAGGCATTCCAGCTCGGGCCGCAGAAAATAATCGATCAGCGGCAGCCCGGCCTCCCGCGCGGCCATCCGCACCGGCATCCCGGGGCGGCCCGCTAAGATCAGCGTCCCCTGCCCCGCACCCTGCAGTGCGCGGGCGACCTCGTCACTGACGCGGCCCTGGGACATGGGCAGCAAAATGTAATCGGCTGCGGCGGCATTGTCGGCGGCGGTCACGCCGTAACCCGCACGGCGCAGCACGCGCGCCGCCGCCTGCTGGCGGGCATCGTGCCCGACCACGCAAAATGTTTTCGGCATAGGCGTTCACCTCGGTTTGATTTGCGCCATACTATGCCGGGGCGCGTGTACCTGTGCCTTCTGCCTTCCCCATCGGGGGAAGCCCCGGCACGCAAAAAAGGCACCCACCTTTTCCTAAAAGATGGATGCCTTTTTACTCAATAATATTTCAGCCCGTCGCACTGGCCGCGCCAGACGAGGAGCGGGTTGATGGGCACGGTACCGATGCGCAGCTCGGCCACAACGGTCCTGCCGCTGGTGCCCAGCAGCTGGCCCTGCTTGACATCGTCCCCGGCCTCGACGTCCAGTGCGGTCAGGCCGTAGAAGATGCTCCTGAGGCCCGCGCCGTGGTCGATGACGACGGTGTAGCCGTAGTTGCCGCCAAGGTCCTCGGCCAGCAGCACATGGCCGCTGGCGGGCACGATCATAGAATCCTTCGACTTCTTCGGCTTGATGACGACATTTGTCGAGGTGCGCCCGCCGTAGCCGTAGTTCGTGCTGCGCTCGCTGTAGGAACGGCCCACGTACTCGGTCATGCCGTAGAGCAGCGGCGTGTCAAAGCTGTCCAGGAACGGCTGCACAAAGCCGCCCACGGCCCACTGAATCTCGCCGCCGTCAGTCGTCAGCAGCCTGCGGACGGCATCGGGGGCGTCGTCCGCGCCGATGTAGGGCGACATCAGCTGGGACTTGGCGCTGTAATCCTTATAGGAGTAGGAGGCCGCGCGGACCGACAGCGTCAGCGTCTCGGTATAGCCGTCGGCAGTCACGGTCAGCTCGGTGTTTCCGGTCTCGGCGTTCCACGGGATGGGCAGGTAGCAGATCCAGCCGTTGGCGGCCCTGACGAAGCCTGTGCTTTCCAGCGGGCCCGTCAGCGTCGGTTCGGTCTGGCTCATGGTGCTGCCGACACGCACGGCGGCCACGCTGCCCTGCTGCACCGTCGGTGTGCAGAGCGTGACGGACGGTTTGATGCCGACGGTGAAGCGGAACTGCCAGGTCTCGGTGCCGGTGACGCTGGAGCTGTCCTCGGCGGCGCTGTCAGACGCGGTGACGACGAGTTTGGCGTCAAACGTGCCGTTCTCCGCAAACAGATAGCTGCGGAAGCCGGTGACGCTGCCCTCGTACACGGTCTCCTTGTCGGCGTCGGTGATGGTCAGTTGGGTGCTGTAGTCGGACGGCGTCACGATAATATCCGGCGATGCGTCGGATATGGCATCCTCAAGCACAACGGGAGAGGAATTGAGCGTTTCAGCGTAGGTGCGCCTGAAAAAGCTGCCGACCACCGGCACGTGCCACTTGTAGGCCGTGGGAGCAAGCTCCTGGCCGTCAAAGGTGACCTTGACTTCGGGCAGCATGTCAGGCGTGGCGCTGCGGTAAAGCCATGCCACGCCGCCGCCTGCGATGATGAGCACGAACAGCACAACGAGGAGCAGCCACTTGAACATGCCGAACACACCGCGCCCGAGGGCCTGCGGGATCGTATCCTGCGGCTCGTCGTCCTCGTCGTCGGCGCTGTCATGCTGCGGTGCCTCGGGAGCCGGGGCAGACCCGGCAGACGGCGCGGGGTTCTCCTCCAGCCCGGCCATGATCTGCGCAATCGAAAGCTGCGCCGTGCGGGAGATGTTCGCCATGCGTGCGGCCTCAGCGGCAAGGGCTTTATCGTTGGCAAGGTCATCGCTGAAAACAAGGCCGGACGGCTCGGCAGCGTCCTCCGCGGGGACGTCCTCGGTTTGCTCGGGCGTGTCGGTGACGGCTGTGTCTGCCGCGGCGGCCTCGGGGGGCGCTTCTGCCGCAGGCGTATCGTCGGCGGCAGGGGCGTCCGCTGTCGGTTCGGGCTCCGTCTCGGCGGGCTCGGCCCTTTCCGCAGGCTCGGGCAACTCCGGGGTACTCGGGACGTCGGGCATGGTGGGTGCGGCAGCGTCCTCCCGGGCGGGGGTCTCCGGCGGTTCGGGCTTGCTTTCGGATTTGGGCTCGGCAAGCTCCGGCGCGGCGGGAACGGGGCTCTCCTGTGCGGGGGGCTTGCGCTCCGGGGTCTCGTCAGCCGGGGCTTTTTTCGTCATCTTAGCAGCCTTCGGCGTCTTGGACTTTGCGGTTTTTGTTGTCTTTGTGTTTTTTTTGGCCCGCGGCTTCTTGGGGGACGCGGCAGGCTTTTTTGTGGTCTGCCCGTCTGCGGCGGGCGGCTCGGCGCTGTCAGTCGGCGCAGGGGGCGTGTCGGTGGCAGACTGGGGGCTGGCTGCCTTGCGGCGCCGGGGCTTCGGCTTGGGGGCCTCCTCCGGCTGTACCGCAGTGGATTTCTTATCTTCTTCCATACTCACACTCACTCTTTTAGGGACCTTTATGGATGCCCGGCAAAACGGCAGCGGCACGGCAGGCCGGGTGTGCCGTGTGCAGCTATTTTATTCAGCCTCGCGGAATTGCAGACCACTGTTTCCGTCCAGCGCGGTCTGCGGGTCAGTGGATTTGCTGCCGATGCGCAGCTCGTAGATCAGGTTGTGGGCCGTCCCGGCGGTGCCCAGCGGGTCGCCGGCAGACACACTCTGCCCGCGCTCCACGCCGACAGTCTCCAGCCCGTACAGGTAGCTCTTTACGCCGCAGCCGTGGTCGATGACCACCGTGCCGCCGGTCAGGGTCAGCGTGCCCGCAAAGACAACGTTGCCTGCCTGCGGGGCGGTGACGGTCTCGCCGTCCGCGGCGGCATAGGTCAGGCCGGTGGCCTGGCCGCTGCGCTGGCCGTCCACCATCTGGGTGACACCGTACTCCATGGCGACAGCGCCCGCGCTGGGGGCCTCAAAGCGGCCATTCCAGAGCTTGGCGGAGCTGCCCGTTGTGTACAGCGGCCATATAGCGTTGCGGAACTCCTCCCCGCCGCCGGTGTCCTCCTCGGCGGGGACGGTGACCGTATCATACATGGTGCGTGTGACGGTCAGGGTAATGTCCTTTTCCAGGCTCCCGCAGGTCAGGTGCAGCGTATGGTCGCCGCCCTCGGCGTTGTAGGTCACGGGAAGATAGCCCATGTAGCCGCTGGCAGTCTTGCGGAACCAGACGGTGCCCAGATCGGTCTCCAGGCTCGGCTCGCCGTCCAGAATGCCGGACAGCTGCACAGCCACGATGCTGCCCTGCGGCGCGCGCTCGGTGCTCAGGGTGACCTTGGGGTTCATCGCCATCGTGTAGCCGGCGCGGTAGGCGTACCAGCCCACAGGGTCGCCGGGGTTGTCCGCACTGCTGTGGTGCGCGGTCACGATGATCTGATAGTCTCCGTTTTGTGTATAGGTATAGGTATTGCAGTCGGCCAGTGCGCCGGTCCAGACCGTGCCGTCGGGCGCGGTGATCTGAAGCTCGGCAGCGGTGACCCAGTCGGGCAGGACGAGCTGCGGCACGGTATCGGTGAAGGTGCCCAGCTTCTGCACGGTCAGGTTCGTCGGGCTTTCGTAGGTCTTGTTGACCTTATCGCCCAGCACCGGGATGACCCAGCTCCAGCCGTTGGGCTCGAGGGTCTGCTCACCGAAGGTGACAGCCTCCTGCGGCAGGGCATCCGTTCCGGTGCGGCTGTAAAGAAAAGCCGCCGTTCCGCCCAGGATGGCGGCAATCATAACGGCGACCATCACAAGCCAAAGCAGCAGTTTACGCATATTGTGTTTTCTCCGTGGCAGTATGGCATTGCCAAAAAGCCGGACGCCGTCAGGTCGGTGCCCAGCCGGGTTGTGGTGGCAGAAAGGCTTTCCCCGCGGGGGAAGCCTTGAGGATCACTTACTCCTTCTCCTCTGCGGGGGCGGAGGGGATGTTCTCGTAGGTGGTGGAATCCTCGTCGTCGTAATCGTCATCCTCGTAGTCGTCGCTGAACAGCAGGCGCTCGTACTCGTCCAGCTCCTTTTCACGGTGGTAGAGATAGAGTGCGGCGGCGGTCAGGGCACCGGCAGCGGCAAACAGGAACGCCAGAACGGCGCCGAAGGTGGTTTTCTTCATCATAGTAGTTCTCCTTTTGCAAATACTGCGATGTAACGCAGCTTTCGTGAAAAACGCCGCAGCGGGCGTGCATACAAAGCAATAACGCTAACCTTATTATACCCGACGCAGAGGGCAATTACAACCCGAACATTTGTAAAATATTAAAGGAAAGATAATAGACCACAGCTTTAAAGAGGAAAAGAGGGAGGCCGCGGGCCGGTGCTGCCGGCGGCGTGAGGAACGGACGACCCGTAGGGGCCGGGCATGCCCGGCCCGGTACCTTCTCGCAAACGCCCGTTTATGGGTAACCTCCGGGCCGCATATATGCGGCCCCTACCGCGCGGCAAATAAAAAAGTCCCCGGCAGCATGACACTGCCAGGGATATTCTTATGCCGGAATCAGAACAGCCTATCCACCGGGTACAGCCCATCCTCGCTCATCTTTTTCAGGGCTTCGACCAGCTCGGGCTTGTCCTCGCGGTAGGTGATGCCGTGCCATTTGTCGGCACTGGTCAGCACATGGACGTCCGCCTTACCGGCCTCCAGCGCGTTCGTCACGACAGTGGGCAGGTAATATTCGCACTTCATCGGGTTGACGGGCAGGCTGGCCTGCAGGAACGCGGCAAAACCGGCCTTGGCCTCCTGCACGTAGGCGGGGGTGAAGCCCCACAGGTTCATCGAGACAACACAGTCGGCGGGCAGGTCGGCCCAGCTCTTGCCGCCGTCCTCGCTGTAATGGATGCCGTCGGCGTAGGGCTCGATGCAGGTGCGCTCGGTCACGCTGACGAGGTTGCGGCTCTCGTCGGTCACGCAGACGCCGCGGCTGACACTGCCGTTGGCGCTGACCGTGTTGCCCAGCAGGAAGCCGACCATGGCCCAGGCGTAGCGGTCCCCGTCGGCGTGGGTGCTCAGGTAGTCGTAGATGAGCTTGAAGCCCTGCGGGCCGTAGTAGTCGTCGGCGTTGATGACCGCAAACGGCGCGTCGCCGATGGCCTCCTCGGCCACGAGAATGGCATGGGCGGTGCCCCAAGGCTTGATGCGGCCCTCCGGCACGGTGAAGCCCTCGGGCAGCTTTTCCAGCTGCTGGTAGGCGTAGCGGACCTCGAACCCGGCGCGCACGGCACGGGCACCGACGGCCTCTTTAAACGCCTGCTCGATCTCGTGCTTGATGATAAAGACGACGGTCTTGAACCCGGCGCGGCGGGCATCGTACAGGCTGTAGTCGAGGATGGCCTCGCCGGACGGGCCGACGGGGTCGATCTGTTTGAGTCCGCCGTAGCGGCTGCCCATACCGGCGGCCATGACAACGAGGATCGGTTTGGTAGACATAGGCTTTTGCTCCTTCTTCTAAGAGTGACTGCGCTGTAGGGGCCGGGCATGCCCGGCCCGCGCGTGTATGGCAGACGAACGCCCGCCGTAAAGCTGCGGGCCGCACATGTGCGGCCCCTACCGGGCGTCGCCACATTGATTTTTATCTTACTCTTTTTTTCTGCCACTTGCAAGCACCTTATAAAATTAGAAAAAACTGCGCAATTTCCGCAGATTGTGACCCGGTTTGCTATGGCAACTTAAAACAGAAAATGCTATAATGAATAAAACTACAAAACAGGAGGGCTTTTTTCCGATGGAACATACCGGAAAACGTGCGCTGGTGCTGGCTGGCGGCGGGGCCAAGGGCAGCTATCAGATCGGCGTCTGGCGCGCTCTGCGGGAGCTGGACTGGACGCCTGACATCATCACGGGCGCAAGCGTCGGCACGCTGAACGGCTGCCTGTTCACGATGGGCAAGATCCAGGAGGCCGAGGACCTGTGGCGCAGCCTGGAAATTCACGATGTTCTCGAAGTCCCCGCAACGCTCAAGCCCGAGGAGCTGCACACGTTCTTCCTCGACATCATCCGCAGCGGCGGACTGAACGTTGAACCGCTGGCCGAGATGATCGACCGTCTGATCGACGAGGACGCCGTGCGCACATCGCCTATCCACTTCGGCCTTGTCATGACCGAGCTGGGCAGCCTGCGCAGCGTGCAGTGCCCCATCGAGGACATCCCCGAGGGGCAGTTAAAGGACTATATGCTGGCGTCCAGTGCCTGCTTCCCGGCCCTGCGCCCGCGGGAAATTGACGGTGTAAAGTACATTGACGGCGGCTGGCGCGACAATATGCCGCTGGATCTGGCCGCAAAAATGGGCGCAGCGGAGCTGCTCGGCGTCGATGTGGACGGCATCGGCATTGTACGCCCCAACACCACCGGCCTGCCGACGCGCATCGTGCGCAGCCACTGGGATTTAGGTCCGACGCTGGACTTTGACCCCGCCCGCGCCGGGCGCAACATCGCGCTGGGCTACTTTGACACGCTGCGGCTGTTTGGCCGCTGCGGCGGCACGGCCTACGCCATGCTGCCCGACAATGAGGAATTTCTGGCTCGCTTTGCCGAGCAATACCAAAAGCTGCTGGCCGAGGTCTGCGCCCGCGCACCGGAAATTGACCTTGTGGAGAAAAACGCGCGGCAGCGCGCAAACTACCCGGCACCCTACGCACCGAACCCGAGTGCGCCCACCCGCGGCGCACTGGCCCCGCTGGAACTGGCCGCCGAGCACGTCGGCGTGCCCGAGGACATGCCCTACACGCCGAAGCTGCTGGCCGCGACCTTCATGGGCAGCTTTGACAAGGACCCGGCAGACCGCTTCCCCGCCCTGCTGGACGGCAGAGATAACACCCTCGTGACCGAGCGTGCCATCGCCGCCGCCGTGCCCGAGGAATTCGTGACCGCCCTGGTCAGCAAGACCCTGGGCGAGCTGCCGATTTTGTAAAAAAGGCTTCCCCCTTGGGGCTCCGCCCGCGTTTGCCAAAGTATCGCGCTGTAGGGGCCGGGCATGCCCGGCCCGCGCGTGTATGGCAGAGGAGCGCCCGCCGTAAAGCTGCGGGCCGCACATGTGCGGCCCCTACCGGGCGGTAAGCCTTTAACGGGTGTCTGCGGCGAACCCACCCCTCATCCGACCCTGCGGGAGCCCCTCCCAGAGGGGGCCAAGAAGAAAAAAGGAGGCATCCTATGCACACCTATACCGGCGTACCGGCGTCCACCGGCATTGTGGTCGGCCCGGTTGAGCAGATCGACCACGGCACCACCGGCCTGCACCGCATCGTCTGCGACCCGTTCCGGGAGCGTGCCCTCTACGACGTCGCCGTCGTGCTGGCCAAGGACGAGCTGCGCCGTTTGAGCCAGCGCGCCAAGGGGCCGGACGCGGATATTCTGCTGTTCCAGATCGCCCTGCTGGAGGACGAGTCCTTCACGAACGAGATCGGCGACTATATCGCCGCCGGTGCGGGCGGGGCTGCCGCCGTCGAGCGCGCCGAGCAGATTTTTGCGGGCCGCCTGAAAAACGTCGATGATGAGTACATCCGGGAGCGCAGCGTCGATGTCTGCGACGTCTGCCGCCGCGTGGTGGATATTCTGGACGGACGCCCGCGCCGCCGCCTGCATCTGAAGCGCCCCAGCATCCTGGTGGCGGACCGCTTCTTTCCCAGTGACCTGTTCAGCCTGGACCGCCGCATGGTGCTGGGCCTGGCCAGCGACCAGGACAGCACGGTCAGCCATGCCGCCATCATGGCCCGCAGCATGGGCATCCCGGCGGTGGTACAGCTTGGCGGCGGCACTGCGGCCATGGCCGTGGGCCACCGTGCGATCCTTGACGCCGACAACGGCACGCTTATTGTGGAGCCGGACGGTGCGCAGATCGCCCAGGCGGACTGTAAAATTGCATTGAGCCGCCTGCACGGCCAGAAGCCCGACCCCGTGGCCGCCCTGCCCTGCCTGACGAAGGACGGCACGGCCTTCCGCCTGATGCCGACCTGCAACATCAGCGACAGCGACGTGCCCCATACGCGCGGCGCGGCGGGCATCGGCCTTGTGCGCACCGAGACCGCGATTCTGTACGACCAGAGCGACGAGGAGCAGACCACCTGTCTGCGCGAGCTGCTGAAAAGCGCCGAGGGCGTGCCCGTGCTGCTGCGCACCTGCGATACCCGCGCCGACGACGACGCCCCCTGGGCCGGGGAGACGCAGGACCGCCTGCGCGGCAACCGGCTGTTCAAGCCGCAGATCCGGGCGCTGCTGCGCGCCGCCACGGACGGCGACCTGCGGGTCGTGTTCCCGATGATAAAAGATGTAGCCGACTGGGATCGCTGCGTGAAGGAGGTCAACACCTGCCGCGACGAGCTGCTGGCCGAGGGCTGCGAGACCGGCCCGATGATGCTGGGCTGCGTTGTGGACATGCCGTCCGCCGCGGTCATGGCCGGGGATATGATGGAGCACGGCGCGCAGCTGATGGCTGTGGATATTGAGGACCTGACCCGCTACACGCTGGGCCTTGTGCAGAACCCCACCGCCGCCGTGAACCAGCTGACGAACCCCGCCGTGCTGCGCCTTGTCAGCGGCATTCTGGAGCAGGCGCAGGAGCGCGGCGCACAGGTCTATCTCTGCGGCATCACCGTGGCCGCCGTGGATGCCATGCCGGCCTATTTAAAGCTCGGCATCCGCACCTTCAGTGCCGAGCCCGCGGCGCTATTGCCGCTGAAGAAGCTGCTGATGGAGCAGGAGCTGACGCAGTAGCGCTGTAGGGGCCGGGCATGCCCGGCCCGCAGGCTTCCCATAAGCAGGGCAATTTCGCGAGGTGCAGGGCCGCACATGTGCGGCCCCTACCGGCAGCTTGCAGGGGAGGCATTCATGCCTCCCGTGTACCTACCGGCAGCACCAAACGCCCCGGGAGGGATGAATCCCTCCCCTACTACTTAAAAAATGAAAATGCCCGCCGTGTTCCCACGGCGGGCATTGTTCATGCGATCAATTACTGAGCAGCAGCCTTGTTGGCGCGCTTAGCCATGCGGCTGATCTTGCGGGCAGCGGTGTTCTTATGGATAACACCCTTGCTCTTAGCAGAGTCGATGGCAGAGACAGCAACCTTAACGACGGTCTCCTTGTCAGCAGCATTGCTGTCGATGGCAGCGTTTGCCTTCTTGACCACTGTTTTCAGGTTGGACTTGACGACCTTGTTGTGCAGAGCCTCTTTCTTGGCCTGAACAACACGATCCTTCTGAGATTTAATATTAGGCATTCGTTCCACCTCCTTGGTTCCCCATAACAGTACAAGTTATCCTACCACACTTTTTGCAAAGTTGCAAGGGCTTTTTGAAAAAAACTTCATAGAAACCAAAAAAATCGCATAAAATTCTGGTACAAGGGGGTGTGTGCCATGCAAAAGCTGCGCCGGTGGGCGGCGGCTGCACTGTGTGGGGCCGCATTTGCGGGCAGTGCGGTGGCGGTTCTGGCCGCGTGTGCAGTCTGCCCCGGGCGGGCGTGGATCGTGCGCGGGGCGCTGTTTTTGCAGGACCCCGCGGCGGCTGCGGCCATCGCCTGGCCGGCGGATGCCGCCCGGGCCGCCTACAAGCCCCAGAAGCCGGACCGCCGCCCCACGCCCGTGCCCACGGCGACGCCCTCCCCGGCCCCGACAGCTGCGGCAACGCCCACGCCGGAGCCGTCCCCCGCTTCCACGCCGCTGCCCAGCGCCGCGCCGGAGCTGGACGACGCGGGCCGCATCCGCAGCGTGACGCTCAGGCAGGGCAGCGGCGACGGCTATGTGGCACTGGACGCAGGCAGCATCCGAAACAGCACCGAGCACCCCGACGCTGACCTGCGCGCCGCCGTGACGACGCAAAATTTACCGTTTGCCGTTGAAAAGAACAGTTCCCTGCCGCAGGTGCTCATCATGCACACCCATGCCACCGAGAGCTACCAGACCTGGCCGGACCCCGTGTTTGACCCCGGCTACACGGCCCGCAGCAAAAGCACGGCGCTGAATATGTGCGCCGTCGGAGAGAAAATGGCGCAGGTGCTCAACGCGGCGGGCATCCGCACGCTGCACGACGAAACGCTCTATGACGCGCCCGGCTACACCGACAGCTATAAGCGCAGCCGCGCGGGCGTGCAGGCGTATCTGGAGCGCTACCCTTCTATAAAGGTCGTGCTGGACGTCCACCGCGATGCCATCGAGGACAGCGATGGCACGCGGGTCAAGCCTGTGTGCGAGATCGACGGCGAGAGCACGGCGCAGGTCATGGTCATTGCCGGGTGCGGCAACGGCAGCAGCATTGCCCTGCCTAACTGGCGGCTCAATCTGCGTTTTGCCGCCGAATGGGAGGCCACTATGGAAAGTGCCTACCCGGGCCTGACCCGCCCCGTGCTGTGCGGGTATCGGTTTTACAATCAAGATTTAACGACAGGCAGTCTTTTAATAGAGATCGGCGGCCACGCGAACACGCTGGACGAGGCCCTCCGCGCCGGAGAGTACGCCGCCAAGGCGCTGGCGGCGGTGCTGGGAGGGTAAATCCCAAAATCTCTTATTACAATTTTAATCGAGGTTGGGATTCATCCTCCCGGGCAGCTTGCGCCGCCGCACACTCCCACGGGCGGATATGGAATCCGCCCCTACGGTAGGAAGCGACGTCCCCGACGCCCCGCAGACCTTCATGGCATCGCAAACGTAACATCATCGCCGCGCGGTAGGGGCCGGACATGTCCGGCCCTGCACCTTCCCATAAACGCCTGTCCGCGGGATATCTCCGGGCCGGGCATGCCCGGCCCCTACAACCCCTACAACCCCTGCAACCCTGCAACTCTGCAAATATCGGCTCTTTACTTTTTATAAAATACCTGTTACAATAGGAACATTCATATATATAAAGAGGAGTGGACTATCCATGCAGAGAACGGAACTTGCATCGCTGTACAAGGCCACCCCTGCAGACGGCACCAAGGTCACCGTCTGCGGCTGGGCCAAGACTGTGCGCGATTCTAAAAATATCGGCTTTATCTCGCTGTCCGACGGCAGCTGCTATAAGCCCGTCCAGATCGTTTTTCAGGCCGACAAGCTCGCCAACTATGCCGAGATCGCCAAGTGCGGTCTGTACACGAGCTTTGAGGTCACCGGCAGCGTTGTTGTGACCCCGGGCGCCAAGCAGCCCTTTGAGATCAATGCGGATGAAATCACCGTGCTCGGCCCCTGCGGCGGCGACTATCCGCTGCAGAAAAAGAAGATGGGCATGGACTACCTGCGCACCATGACCCACCTGCGCCCCCGCACCAACACCTTCAACGCTGCGTTCCGCGTGCGCGGCCAGGCGGCGTTCGCCCTGCACCAGTTCTTCCATGAGCACGGCTTTACCTACGTGCATACGCCGATTTTCACCGGCTCTGACTGCGAGGGCGCCGGTGAGATGTTCCAAGTGACCACCCTTGACCTCAACGATATCCCCCGCAACGACGAGGGCAGCGTTGACTACACGAAGGACTTCTTCAAGCGTCCTGTCAACCTGACCGTTTCCGGCCAGCTGGAGGCCGAGGCCATGGCCATGGCGCTGGGCAATGTCTACACGTTCGGCCCCACCTTCCGCGCCGAGAAGAGCTACGACACCCGCCATGCCGCCGAGTTCTGGATGATCGAGCCCGAGATGGCCTTCGCCGACCTGAACACCTATCTCGAGACCGCTGAGGCCATGACCCGCTACGTCATCCGCTACCTGCTGGACAACTGCCCCGACGAGCTGGCCTTCTTCAACCAGTTCTTTGACAAGGGCCTGATCGAGCGCCTCGAGCTGGTTGCATCCAGCGACTTTGCCCGCGTGACCTACACCGACGCCATCGAGCTGCTGAAGAAGAACAACGACAACTTCCAGTATAAAGTCGAGTGGGGCACCGACCTGCAGACCGAGCACGAGCGCTATCTGACCGAGCAGATCTTCAAGAAGCCCGTGTTCGTCACCGACTACCCGAAGGAAATCAAGGCATTCTACATGCGCCAGAACGAGGACGGCAAGACCGTGGCCGCCGCCGATATGTTGGTTCCCGGCATCGGTGAGCTGATCGGCGGCTCTCAGCGTGAGGAGCGCCTCGACGTGCTGGAGGCCCGCATGAAGGAGCTGGGCCTGAACACCGCCGACTACGACTGGTATCTCGACCTGCGCCGCTACGGCAGCGTCAAGCATGCGGGCTACGGTCTGGGCTTTGAGCGCCTGCTGATGTACGTCACCGGCATCCCCAACATCCGCGACGTCATCCCCTTCCCCCGCACCTGCGGAGGCTTCTGATGCAGCCCATTGCCGCACCGCTGCTGCAATGGTTCAACGCAAACAAGAGGCTCCTGCCTTTCCGGCAGGAGCCTTCTGCGTACCATATCTGGGTCAGCGAGATTATGCTCCAACAGACCCGTGTGGCAGCGGCCATCCCCTATTATGAACGCTTTATCGCGGCTTTGCCGGACCCCGCCGCGCTGGCGGCCTGTGAGCCGGACGCCCTGCGCAAGCTGTGGCAGGGGCTGGGCTACTACAACCGCGTCAACAATATGCAGAAGGCTGCCCGCATCGTCTGCGAGCAGTACGGCGGCGACCTGCCCGCCGACTACGACGCCCTGCGCAGTCTGCCGGGCATCGGTGACTACACGGCGGGCGCGGTGGCCAGCATTGCGTTTGGCATCCCCGTCCCCGCGGTGGACGGCAACGTCCTGCGCGTTTTTGCGCGGCTGTACAACGACGACGCCGACGTCATGGCCCCGGCAACGAAGAAAGCCTTTACCGTGCGGGTGCTGGACCAGATGCCCAAGGCTACGCCCGGCCCCTACAACGAGGCCCTGATGGAGCTGGGTGCGCTGGTCTGCATCCCCGGCACGCCCCACTGTGAGGAATGCCCGCTGGCCGATTTGTGCCGGGGCTATGCGGCTGGCCGGGCGGACCAACTGCCTGTGAAGCCCGCGCCCAAGGCCAAGGGCAAGGTGCCCGTGACGGTGGCGTTGATTGAAAGTGAGCAGGGATTGCTTTTGCAGCGCCGCCCCGCACGGGGATTGCTGGCCGGATTGTGGCAGCCCGCAGCGTGGGAAAAAGCGCTGACGCGGGACGAGCTGACCGCCGCACTGGCGGGCATCGGTGTACAGGCCGCGCTGGACGAGCCCCTGCCCCCCGCAAAGCACGTATTTACGCACAAGATTTGGGAGCTTGGCGGCTGGCGAGGCACCGCCCCCGCCTGTGCTCTGCCCGACGGGTATGTCTGGGCCGCGCCGGAGGATTTGGCAGAGGTCTACCCCGTGCCGAATGCGTTCGGGGCGTATGTGAAGGCGAAGTGAGGGCGAGTTTCTCATGGCCATGAACGGCCAGAGCCCCTCAGGCCTCGCGGGCTCGGCCAGCTCCCCACTTCGTGGGGCGCCTTTTTTCGCGGGCTCTGCTCGTTTGCCGCTATGTATAACCTCCCGTGGGCTGTGCGCCAGCCACACACCTCCCCGGAGCGGTCAAGACCGCTCCCTACAAACCGGCCGTGAACGGCATTCCGTAGGGAGGGGTCTTGACCCCTCCGCGCCCGTGTGCGGTTAGCGCCCGTAAAAAGGCAATAGAGCCGTAGGGGCCGCACATGTGCGGCCCGCAGCCTGCCCGTCAGCGCCCGTTCCAGGAAAGCCGCGGGCGGCATATATGCCGCCCCTACAAGCCATCCCGCAAACGCCCGCCTGCCTTATACGTCCCGGGCCGGGCATGCCCGGCCCCTACAATACAACCAACAAAAACAGGAGCATCACCACGCACGGTGACGCTCCTGTTCTTTTTTACATAGTATGGCTTGCTGCGGTCACTCCAGGTTACCGGTCAGCAGCATGACGGACGTCAACGCGGCTAACGGCGCGGTCTCGCAGCGCAAAATTCGGGGGCCTAACCCTACGGTCACAGCCCCGGCGGCCTTCGCGGCCTCGGCCTCCTCGACGGAGAAGCCGCCCTCGCTGCCGGTCACGATGGCAACGCGCTTGTACTGCCCGGGGTGCAGCACCTCCCGCAGGGGTGCGCCGCCACCCTCGTAAAAGAACAGCACAACGTCAAAATCCGCAAATGCTTTGCAAACCGCGGCAAAATCGTTCAGCGGCAGGGCCACGTGGGGCAGCATGGCGCGGCCTGCCTGTTTGGCGGCCTCGGCGGCAATGCGGTTGTAGCGCTCGTTCTTGACATCCTCTTTTTTCGGCGTGGCTACGCAATACCGGCTGAAAAACGGCACGACCTCGGTCACGCCCAGCTCGACGCTGTGGCGGATGACCTCCTCCAGTTTGCCCGCCTTGGGGTAGCCCGCAAACAGTGTCACGGCGCAGTCCGGCTCGGCCTTGCTCGTCGTGCCGTCGGTTACGGAAAACTCCACCCGCCCCGGCTCGATGGCCGTGACCGTGCCGAGGTATTCCAGCCCGTCCGGCCCGCAGAGCACGACCTCCTCACCGATTCTGGCGCGCATGACGTCGGCCAGATGGTGGGCGTCACTGCCGGTCAGCGCGGCGCGGCCATCGGCCAGCTCCCGCGTAAAATAACGATGCGGCATAGATCAAGCCTCTTTCTTTTCGCAGATGATGCAGACCCAGCCGCGCTTCTCCTTGACCTCGACAGGCTCGAGACCCGCGGCCTTCAGCCCGGCCAGCACCTCGTCCTTGCGCTCGTCGATGATGCCGCTGGCGATGAACCGTGCGCCCGGGGCCATGAGCACCGGCACATGCGGGGCCAGCGACAGGATGGCAGCCGCCACGATGTTGGCCGTGATAATGTTGTACTGGCCGCTGGCCTTGTCGGACAGGTCGCCGACGAGGACTTTAAAGCGGTCCGCCACGCCGTTGCGCGCGGCGTTCTCGCCCGCGGTGCGCACGCACATGGGGTCGATGTCCACGCCCTCGGCGGAGTCTGCGCCTAATTTCAGCGCGGCAATGGCCAGAATGCCGGAGCCGGTGCCGATGTCGAGCACGCGCTCCCCGCCCTTGACAAGGCTGTCCAGCGTCTCGAGGCAGAGCGAGGTCGTCTCATGCGTGCCGGTGCCAAAGGCCATGCCGGGGTCCATGACGATCCTGATGCGGTCCGTCCGGTAATCCTCCCAGCCGGGCACGATGGCGAGGCGCTCGCCGATGTCCATGGCGTGGTAGTACTTCTTCCAGGCGTTCTGCCAGTCCTCCTGCTCGACGCCGGTGGTGTTGAGCTGGTAGCCGATGCCGCTGTTTTTCAGCCGCTCCTCAAACAGGGGCAGCACCTCGGCGGGGTTCTCGTCAGGGGCAAGGTACATGTGTACGATCACGATGTCACGCGGTTTGTCCAGCAGGTCCTGTTCAATTAAATCTACGTGGGCAATCTCCCACGCCTGCTGCTCCAGGTCGCTGTAGTCCTCAATATAGATGCCGCCGTTGGCAACCATCGTTGCGATGGCTTCGGCAGTGTCGGCGTCGCGCTTGGCGACGGTGATGCTGATGTCAGTCCATTCCATGTGGGTGGCTCCTTTATAAATTGCTTGCGGGCGCATACGGAATGCGCCTCTACGAATAACGGGCGCGTTGTAGGGGCGGCCATTGGCCGCCCGCGGAACGCGGTGGCTGCCGCAATGTGCCTGCGGGCGGGCAATGCCCGCCCCTACATGCCCGTAGGGGCGGATTCCATATCCGCCCGAGAACTGCGTCATAACCCATTTTTACCTATTATACCGTATTTTCCCCTATAATTCAATCACAGAAAGGAGAAATCCCTATGCAAATCACGCGCTTGTCTGCTGCTGAATGTGAGGACCTCTACCGCTCTGCCCTGCCGCGGGATTTCCCTGCCGCCGAGCTGAAGCCGTTTGCCGAGATCCAACGCCTGCTGGAGTCCGGCGTCTACGAGCCGCTCCTTCTGACCGATGACGCGGGCGCACGGCTGGCCTATGCGTGGCAGGTCGTGCTGCCGGGCCAGCGCACGGCGCTGCTGGACTACTTTGCCGTGCGGTACGACCTGCGCGGCAGCGGCGTGGGCACGGCGGCGCTGGGGCTGGTCCGGGACTACGATGCCATGCGGGTACACGACCTGGTGCTGGAATGTGAGCACCCCGCCGAGGCTCCCGACCCGTCCACCGCGCGGCGGCGCATTGGGTTTTACCTGCGGGCAGGCGCGCGGGCCACGGCGCTGGAAAGCCGGGTGTTCGGCACGCGGTACGCCGTGCTGGCCCTGCCCTGCGGCGGTACGGTCCCCGACGCGGCGCTTTGCAAAGAGCTGCGCACGCTGTACAAGGTCATGGTGCCGCACCCGTATTATCGCGGGCAGGTCATATTTTACGGCAGCTAGGCACATACTACCCCCAAAAAAGGGAGGAATGAAATGTGAAACTGGATCCCAGGCAATATGATGAGATGGTCAGCCGCGCGTCGCCGCCGTCGCCCGTGGTGCGGGACTGCGCGTGGGCGTTTTTGGTCGGCGGGGCCATCTGCACCCTCGGCGAGGCACTGCGGCAATTTTTCCTGATTTGGTACGACAAAACGCTGGCGGGTACGCTGACGAGCATTGCGCTGATTTTTCTGTCCGCCATTTTCACACTGCCGGGCTGGTACCAAAAGCTGGCCGCCAAGGCGGGCGCGGGGACGCTGGTGCCCATTACAGGGTTTGCAAACTCCGTCGTCAGCCCGGCGATTGAATTCAAGGCCGAGGGCTGGGTGACCGGTGTAGGCGCGAGGATTTTCGGCATCGCAGGGCCGGTCATCGCGTTTGGGACGCTGGCCAGCTTTGTGTGGGGCGTGCTCTACTGGCTGCTGGGAAAGGTGGGGTGACCGATGACGCGCAGAGGCGATACCCTGCTGTTTGACGCGCCGCCCACCGTGGCGGCCTGGGCCGCGGCAGGCGGCAAAAAGGAGAGCGAGGGCCCGCTGGCGTCGGCCTTTGACTTTGTGACGCAGGACGCGGCTTTTGGCGAGCAGGGCTGTGAAAACTGGGAGCAGGCCGAAAGCCTCTTGCAGCGCAAGGCCGTGGAGCTCTGCCTGCGCAAGGCGGATATTCCGCGTTCCAAAGTCGATATTGCGTTTGCGGGCGACCTGCAGGCCCAGTGTACGGCCAGCAACTACACGATGCGGGAGCTGGGCATCCCGTTTGCGGGCGTCTACGGCGCGTGCTCGACCATGGCGGAGACGCTGGGCCTTGCCGCGGTGTTTGCGGCGGGCGGCATGGCCGAGCGGGTCCTGGCGCTGACAAGCAGCCATTTTTGCGCGGCAGAGCGGCAATTCCGCACGCCGCTGGAGTACGGTGCCAAGCGCACCCCCACGGCCCAGTGGACGGCCACCGCCGCGGGGGCCTGCCTGGTGCGGGCGCATGGCAGCGCGGGCGTGCCGGTGCTGTCGGTGACGTTTGGCCGCGTGCAGGATTTTGCGGTGCATGACATCAACAACATGGGTGCGGCGATGATGCCTGCGGCAGCCTCGACGCTGCTGCACTATTTTTCGGCCACGGGGACAAGCCCGCAGGATTTTGACGCGATCTTTACGGGCGATTTGGGCGAGGTCGGTACGGCACTTCTGCATGAGCAGATGGCCAAAGAGGGGCTGCCGCTGGACAACCATAAGGACTGCGGCTGCTTATTATATGACACAAATAGTCAGAATGTACAGGCGGGCGGAAGCGGGGCAGGATGCAGTGCGGCGGTGCTGTGCGGGAAGATCCTGCCGATGCTGGCCGCGGGGCAGCTGCGCCGCGTGCTGTTTCTGGCAACGGGTGCGCTGATGAGCCAGACCACGTTTTTGCAGGGGGAGAGCATCCCGGGCATCGCCCACTGTGTCGAGCTGGGAGGTGCGGTATGAGCTACGTCTGGGCGTTTGTGGTCGGCGGCGCGATCTGCGTCGTAGGGCAGCTTTTTATTGATTACACGAAGCTCTCCCCTGCCCGGATCCTGACCGGGTATGTCGTGGCGGGCGTAATCTTAAGCGCTGTCGGACTGTACAAGCCGCTGGCGGATTTCGCCGGGGCGGGGGCCAGCGTGCCGCTGCTGGGGTTCGGGCATTTATTGGCACAGGGCGTGCAGAATGCCGTGGACGAGTGCGGCCTGCCCGGTGCGTTTACCGGCGGCCTGACGGCGGCGTCCGGCGGCATAGCGGCCAGCCTGATTTTTGGCGTGCTGGCTGCGCTGGTGGGAAAAAGTAAGGATCAGAACTGAGTGAGGAGTCAGGAGCGGACGTCGCCCCCCCTGAGAGGGGCAGACTTCCGGCGGCAACCCGCTGCCGGGCCATAATGGCACGGTTTCCCCTCATCAGTCAGCGGGCGGGGCCGCTGACAGCTTCCCCCGAGGGGGAAGCCATTCAAACAAAAAAACAGGGATGCAGATTTCGGTCTGCATCCCTGTTTCTATATGGTTTTTACTGTGCGCTGGACCCAAGCGTAACAGCCAGCGTCAGCACCTTGCCGTCGCGCTCGACCTGGAGGTTGACGGTGTCGCCGATGCCCTTGTCCTTCAGGTAATTCTTCAACGCGGAGGAATCACTGACGGCGGTGTCATCGACGGCCAGCACGCGGTCACCCGCCTGTACACCGGCGGCGTCGGCACCGCTGCCCTTTGTGACTTCGACAACGTAGACGCCCATTGTGGAGACACCCAGCTGTTGGGCGGTCTGGGCGTCGGTCACATCCATGATCTTGACGCCCAGCGCGGGACGAGCCACGCTGCCGTTCTCGATCAGCTGCCGGCCGATCTCCATGGCTGTGTTGATGGGGATCGCAAAGCCGATGCCCTCGGCCTCACTGTAGCTGGACTTGGCATTGACAATGCCGATCAGCTCGCCGTTCGCATTGAACAGGCCGCCGCCGGAGTTGCCCGGGCTGATGGACGCATCGGTCTGGATCAGCGTCATATCGTTGTTTTGCACGGTGACCTGACGGTTCAGCGCGCTGACGATGCCATCGGTGACAGTGTTGGACAGCGTGCCCAGCGGGTTGCCGACGGCAACGGCGACCTCGCCTACGGCCAGGGCGTCACTGTCGCCGATGACCGCCGGGGTCAGGCCCGTAGCATCAATTTTCAGCACCGCGATGTCGGAGGTGGAATCCTGACCGACGACGGTGGCGTCGTAGCTCTCATCGCTGCCGTTCAGCTGCACCTTTACGCTGGTCGCGCCGCTGACGACGTGGGCGCAGGTCAGGATGTAGCCGTCCTGGCTGATGATGACGCCGGAACCGGCACCGCTCTGGACGTAGTAGCCGCCGAACCAGGTCTGGCTGCTGCTCATCTGCTCGGTGGTGATGGCGACAACGCTGGGCGAGACGACAGACGCGATCTGCTGCACGCTCATGCTTGTGCCATCGGTGCTGCCTGCGGCGGTGGCGTCCGTGCTGCGCTCTACCTGCTGGACGACCACCTGGTTGCCTGTCAGGCCCGCACGGCTGGCGACCACAGCGCCGCCCAGACCGCCGCCGAAGCCCAGCGCAGCCACGCCGACGCAGGCCAGCACGCGGAGCAGGACCTTGCTGCCCTTTTTCTTCTGGGGCACGGGGGGCTGCTGCGGGGCGCTGGAATAGCTGTAGCCGTTGTAGCCGCCGTTATTGCCATTGCCGCCGCTGAAGCTGCTGGTGTAGCCGTTGGAATCCTGCTGGGGATTCTGGCCGGACGTGCTGCCGGAATTGTAGGAAGAATAATCTGTGCGCGCCGTGTTGGCGGTGTTGGCACCGCTGGAGCCTACGTTGGGGTAGCTGCTCTGTTGGGGCTGCGGGTTCTGCGCGGGGGCGCTTTGCTCGGGCTGCGGGTTCTGGCCGTTCGGCTGACCGCTGCCGGATGTATTGTTATAGAGACCGGAGTAATCGTATTCGTTGCTCATAGTGGTCGTCTCCTTTCGCTTTCTATGCCTACAGTATACAGGCTAATTGTGAAATAGGTTTCGTCAGAGAGTGAAAAGTATGTGAAAAACGGTGAAGATTATGACAATTTGCAGCGTTGCGCCGCACAATAAAATATGATATAATCAAATCATAAAACACATATAAAGGAGGCGTTTTCTATGAAAAGGATGTTAAAGCGTATTTTGGTTGTGCTTCTGGTGTTGATCCTGCTGGCAGTGGCGGGCTTCGGCGTGCTGTACGCCGGGCGGCTGCGCACGGTAAACAGCATAGAGCAGATCACCGCGTATGACGACTATAACCTTTACCGCATGGATGTCACGTATGATTATTCCATCGACGATGTCATCAACTACGGCATCACCGACAACCAGTCGATGATCGACGCAATTTTAAAGGAAACGCTTCCCCTGCTGCCGGTCCACATGAAAGCCCCGAACTATGGATGCAGCGCCTTTGCGACAGTGTCCGATGGGAATATCCTGATGGGCCGCAACTATGATTTCAAGCGCGATACCTCGGCCATGCTGGTTTATTGTACGCCGAAGGACGGCTACAAATCCGTGGCGCTGGCCGCGCTGGATAATATCTCGGCCAACCAGCCGGACATATCCATGGCGAAAAAGCTCGCCTGCCTGACCGCTCCGTTCATCTGTCTGGACGGCATGAATGAAAAGGGTGTTTCCATCGCGGTGCTGACGCTGGACAGCGAGCCGGTCAACCAGAGCACCGGCAAGCAGAAGATTTTTACCACCCTTGCTATCCGTCTGGTGCTGGACCGCGCCGCCACTACGCAGGAGGCCGTTGACCTGCTGGACAGCTACGATATGTTTGCGACCTCCGGGCGGGACTACCACTTCTTTGTCGTTGATGCAAGCGGCGATGCCCGCGTGCTGGAATATGACCCGGAGCAGGAGGGCCGCCCGCTGCGCTGGACGGCGATGCAGGCCATCACGAATTTTTACGGCTGCTATGCCTACATGGTGCAGCCAAACCAGAGAAATGGCATCTACGGCCACGGAAAAGAGCGCTATGACGCTATTATGGAAGTGCTGGCAATGCGCGATCCCGACGGGGATATTCCTGCGGATACCGCATGGAAGGCGTTGCAGGCAGCCGCCCAGGACCCCAGCCCCAACGACGTGACCAGCAATACCCAGTGGTCGCTGGTCTATGACGACACCGACCTGACCGCGCAGATCGTCATCCGCCGCAAATGGGGCGACGTGATACACTACGACCTGAACACCAACGAAATCGACGGGTAATGCTATGCAGATCAGGCAGGAAAAAGGCTGCTACACTCTATATAAGGAAAACGAGGCCATCGGCACAGCCGTCGTGGACGGCACGACCATCCTGCGGCTGGAGGTCGTGCCCCGGTGGCGCTGGCGCGGCTACGGCAGTTATCTGTTGAAAGAGCTTCTGCGCCAAAACGGCGGACTGGACCCAAAGCAGGCCACATGCTTCACGGCTCCCCTGCCTCGGGATGCCGCGGGCAGGGCGCTGGCGCAAAAATATGGCTTTGCCCCGGACGGCAGCCAGCTGGTGCGCCGCCGCGTGCCCGACCTGTCCGCCGTGCAGCTCTGCCATGCGTTTTTGACCGCACGGCTCGCCCCCGGCGGGCTGTACGTGGATGCCACCTGCGGCAACGGCCACGACACGCAGTTCCTGTGTACGCTGGCTGGCCCGGCAGGGCACGTGCTGGGGCTGGATATTCAACAGCAGGCCGTTGATAACACAAACGCGCGGCTGGCAGCGGCAGGCTATGGCACAGTGGGGCGTGCGGTGCTGCACGACCATGCCCGCCTGGCTGAGCTGGTGCAGCCCGGCACGGCGGACTGCGTGCTGTTCAACTTCGGCTGGCTGCCGGGTGCGGAGCATGATGTGCATTCCACGGCGGACGGCAGTGTGCCCGCCCTGCGTGCGGCGCTGGAGGCTCTGCGCCCCGGTGGCGTGCTGGCCGCGGTGCTCTACAGCGGAAAGGTCATCGGTGACGCCGAGAAGCAGGCCGCGCTGGCGTTTTTTAAGGCCCTGCCGCTGACGCAGTATACCGTGCTGGTCTGCGAGTTTGCAAACTGGGCGCAGACAGCGCCGCTGCCGTGCTTTGTGATCAAAAAGTAAAGGCTGTACTTAAGGCAAGCGGGCAGAGCCCCTCAGGCCTCGCAGGCTCGGCCAGCTCCCCTGTAAGGGGCGCCTTTTTGCGCGGGCTCCGCCCGCGGGAAAGCCTCCCCTTACAGGGGAGGTGGTCAAGCGCAGCGATGACCGGAGGGGCTTTGCCCGTTCGCCGCAATAACAAACATACCCCCGTCAGGCACCTGACGGGGGTATCTTTATTTTATAAACAGAATTTACGCCTTGACCTCCGGTGCGCCGCCGCCCAGCTTGGGGATGGGGCAATGGAGGATATACCATGCAAACAGCACGGACGAGATGCTCCAGGTCAGCGGATAGGCCCAGAACACAACGCCGATGTCGCGGATGAAGTGCAGTGTGACCGTGATGTAGGTGATGCGCAGCAAACACCAGACTGCCAGCATGACCATCATCGGCACGACGGGGCGGCCCAGACCGCGCAGGATGCCCGCGCAGCAATGGCTGAACGCCAGCAGGCAGTAGAACAGCGTGATGGTGTGGGCCTGCCGCACGCCGAACGCAATGACGTCGGCCTCGCGGCTGAAAGCGCCGATGAGCCACGGCGACGCAGCGTAGATGGTGGCGCCGACGACCTCGGCCATGAGCACCGAGCACAGACACCCGAACTTCATGCCCTTCTTCACGCGGTCCGGCCGGCCCGCGCCGACGTTCTGGCTGACGAACGTCGCCAGTGCCATGGCAAAGCAGGTCACGGGCAGGAAGGCGAAGCCCTCCACCTTGCTGTACGCGCCGCACCCGGCCATGGCCTGTGCGCCGAACGAGTTGATGTTGGACTGCACAATGACGTTGGCAATCGAGATGACCGAGTTCTGGATGCCGGACGGCAGGCCCTGCACGATGACAGCCTTTAGCGACGGACCGTCAAATTTTACCTCGCTCCAATGCACGGCCCACGCCTCTTGGGAGCGCGTCAGCTTGGCAAATGCCAGAACGGCGCTGACCGTCTGGGAGGCAATCGTTGCGAACGCTGCCGCGGCCACGCCCATGCGCAGCCAGCCGACGAGAATCAGATCGAGCACGATGTTGATGAGAGAGGCAGCAATTAAATACCGCATCGGGCTCTTGCTGTCGCCGACGGATTGCAGAATGCTTGCACCTACGTTATACATGACAACGGCAATTGAGCCGATGAAGTACATACGGAAGTAGGCGATGGAGTTGACGAGCACGTCGTCCGGCGTGCCCATCCAGCGCAGGATCTGCGGCGTTAAGATCACGCCGATCACCGTCAGCCCGACACCGGCCACCAGGCCCAGCGCCACGGTGGTGTGGATCGTGCGGCGCATTCTGTCCCAGTCCTTGGCGCCGAAATACCGCGCGACCACGACGCCCGCGCCCAACGATACACCGTTGACAAAGCCGGTCAGCAGAAAAATCAGGCTGCCTGACGAGCCGACAGCGGCGAGCGCCTCGCCGCCCAGAAAGTTGCCGACGATCAGCGAGTCGGCGGCATTATACAGCTGCTGGAACAGGTTGCTGATAAAAATCGGCAGCGCAAACAGCAGCATTCCCCTGGCAACACTGCCCTGGGTCAGGGTCGTTTTTTGTTTTGTTTCCATAGTTTGCTTTCTCTATACCCATATCCTGAGCGGCAGAGTGCGGGCGCCTATAGAATGCGCCCCTGCGGGTGTGATTCGTAGGGGCGCATTCCATATCCGCCCGCAAAGTGCCGTATGTTTACACCAATACGTCCTTAATCAATAAGCTCAGCCCGCCGGTTGCCGAATGGATAAACTCCACGGCGTCGTCCGAGCTGCACAGCTCGGCAGGAATCCTGATCTCAATGCCGGACTCGGTCTTGAAGCTGCGGCTTTCCAGTTTTTTGATGCGCGCGGGGGTCACGGTCACGCGGTCATTCTCCTGCACGCCGGTCTCGGCCAGCGCCTCCTCAAACCTGGGGGCGGCCAGGGGAAAATTCTCCCGGATGCGCTCACGCACGTCCTCGACGGAGATCTGGTTGTCCACGGCCTGGTTGCGCACCAGCAGCTCGACGGCAGTCTCGGTGCCGCCGTCAAACGGGGGCACATCGTCCAGCGCCTCCGGCTCGGGGTAAGCCTCCTTCACGGCGGCCACGGCGGTCTCGCAGACGGCCTTGAGCTTGGCTTTCTCCTGCAAAGCCTCCGTGCAGCCGAACACGCGGGTGGACAGGTAAAAGTCCTTCCTGTCGTCCAGCATGAACTTCTTCTCGATCAAACGCACCGTGCCGTTGGCGCGGTCAATGAGCGCGGCTTCGTCGGCCTTGGGCGTGCCGGGCAGCAGCGTGCGCTGCGGCACCATGCTGCTGAACCGGCCATTGCCCATCAGCTCGGTGTGGTGGGTGTAGCCGGGGCGGTAGTTGAGCTTGAGCACGCCGTAGAACGGCACGCCGTCGGCGGTAAAGTCCACGACGGCCAGATCGCCCGCCGGGATGGCCTGATATTGCAGCATCTGCTCAAAGATGACGCCCGCAATGCGGCGGGACAGGTCGATGAAATCCTGATTCTGCGCCATCTCCGCGGCAAAAGCGGAGTCCGGCAGGAACCGGCAGTTCTTTACCTCGTCGCTGGCGAACGCGCGCTCAAGCGTGGCGGTGTAATACTCGTACAGGTCAGCGTCCATGTCCATGGCGCGGTCCGACAGAACCGGCTCCGATGCGCCGGGGTCCAGCAGATGCAGAACGACCTGATTGATTTTGACTTCCATAGAATGATAGCTCCTTAAAAATGGCAATATAAAATACTATACCACGATTTTCCGGGTTTGACCAGCGGCAGCCCCGGGCAAAATAGTGACGAAAGAGGTGATTTGTATGAACAAGGCCGAAAAAGAAACGCTGCTGCGCCGCACCGCACCCAGCCGTCAGAAGCAGGCACAGGAATATCTGCAGGGCCGCAGCCCCGGCACGATGCAGCGCTACGCCCCCGACGCCCACGCCGACCCGGAACAGGGCTGGGTGGAGAGTGAGGAAACGGTGAAGGAGCTGGTAAAGTGGCGGGAGGAGGCAATTTATTGAGGGCGGCTTCCCCCTTGGGGGAAGCTGTCAGTGGCCCCGACCACTGACTGATGAGGGGCAGGTGCGCCAGTATAGCCCGTTTGCCGAATGGCCGCACGGTAGGGGCCGGGCATGCCCGGCCCGCGGCCTTCCCACAGACGCGATTTTGCCTTTTTGCTGAGGGCCGGACATGTCCGGCCCCTACGTGGCGGCATTCCTTATAAAAGGCGGCTATGGTGAGCTTACCCCTCATCCGGCCCTGCGGGGCCACCTTCAGTCTACGCGCCAAGAGCCGTCTACGGCGGTTGCGCTCCGACACGCGCCTGCGGGCGCAGCCCCTCGGGGGAAGGCTTTAGGACTGTGCCGTCAGCTTGCTGTTGGCCTTGCGGGTGAAGCGCTCGTTGTCCACAATATACCGCTCATGGGTCGCGGCGGCGATTTCGGTCACATCGTCGTAGACGCGGGCGGTGAAGTGTAGGCGGCGGTCCTCGACGGCGGTCAGCTCGCAGTCGCAGTGTACGACCATGCCCACGGGCGTGGGGGCTGTGTGGGCCAGCGTCAGCGCCGTGCCGACGGTGCCCTGGTCAAGCTCCAGCTCTGCCGCAACGGACTGCCAGCAGGCCCTTTCAATCAGGGCCGCCACGGCGGGTGTGGCCAGCACGGGCAGTTCACCGCTGCCCATGGCCAGCGCGGTGTTTTCGGTGGTGACACGCAGCGCCGCGTGTCCTTTGATGCCGGGGGTCAGCATATAACATTCTCCTAAATTGGTTTTTATTTTATAATATAGCATACTTTCAGGTAAAAAGATAGTAGGGGCCGCACATGTGCGGCCCCTACATGGCGGTCCCCACGAACAAAGCGACAAATTTTTCTCAGCATCTTGCACTTTCCCCTCAAGTCCGCTATACTATTAAAGATAAGCAAGGGAGGCTGTAGCGTTTGAAGATGAACCGGCGGTCTCCCCTTTTTTGCGGCCATTATGAGGAGGATTTCATTCATGGCAGAAAAAATCGATTACTCGAAAGGCATCTATGATGCCAAACAGCTGGGCACGCCCAAGCTGTTGATCCTCGGCGCACAGCACATGTTTGCAATGTTCGGCGCAACCGTGCTGGTGCCCCTGCTGACCGGCCTGAGCGTCAGCACCACACTGCTCTGCGCAGGTCTGGGCACGCTGCTGTTCCACTTCCTGTGCAAGGGCAAGGTGCCCGCGTTCCTGGGCTCCAGCTTTGCGTATCTGGGCGGCTTCACCATCGTGACGAACGGCGGTGCCAACCCCGAGAACCTGCCCTACGCCTGCGCGGCTGTGGCGCTGTCCGGCCTGGTCTACGTGCTGTTCAGCGGCCTGATCACCGCGTTCGGCATCCGCAAGATGATGAAGTTCTTCCCGCCGGTCGTCACCGGCCCCATCATCATCGCCATCGGCCTGATCCTTGCCCCGAGTGCCATCAACAACTGCCAGAGCAACTGGCTGCTGGCCTTTGTGGCGCTGGCTACCGTCATCGTCTGCAACATCTGGGGCAAGGGCATGGTCAAGATCCTGCCCATCCTGATCGGTGTGCTGGTCTCCTACGCGGTTGCACTCGTGACCGGCGCTGTTGACTTCCAGACCATCGGTGCGGCGGCCTGGTTCGGCATCCCCCTGCATAAGGATTCCATGGGTCTGTTCGCTATTGACGGCAGCGAGACCTTCATCAGCGCTGTGTTCACCATCGTGCCCATCGCGCTGGCAACCATGATGGAGCATATCGGCGACATCGCCGCTATCTCCGCCACCACCGGCAAGAACTACATCCGTGACCCGGGCCTGAACAAGACCCTGCTGGGCGACGGTCTGGCTACCGCCATGGCCGGTCTGCTGGGCGGCCCCGCCAACACCACCTACGGCGAGAACACCGGCGTTCTGGCCCTGACGAAGATTTACGATCCCCTCGTCATCCGCATTGCTGCTGTGTTTGCGCTGATCCTGAGCTTCTGCCCGAAGTTTGAGGCCATCATCAACACGATCCCCTCCGGCATCGTCGGCGGCATCAGCTTTGTGCTGTACGGCATGATCTCCGCCATCGGCGTGCGCAACGTTGTCGAGAACAAGGTCGACTTCACCAACTCCCGCAACCTGATCATTGCCGCGGTCATTCTGGTCTGCGCCCTGGGCTTCAACTCGGTGGGCGGCATCACGTTTGCGGTTGCGGGCGTTAACATCAACCTGTCCGGTCTGGCCATCGCCGCCATCGCCGGTATCCTGCTGAACGCTATCCTGCCCGGCAACGACTACGAGTTCGACGAGGGCAGCAACGAGCCGGAGAGCGCCAGCCTGCGTGTTTGATAAATAGTGCTCTCCTTGGCCCCCTCTGCGAGGGGGCTCCCGCCGCAGCGGGTGGGGGAGAGAACCTTGCGGCAGTCCGAAATATTTTGGGCAATGGCGAAGTTCTCTCCCTCCGGCCCTGCGGGGCCACCGCTCCCCTTCTGGCGCAAGCGCCACCTCCCCCCGTGTCGGGGGAGTCTGTCTCGCAGAGGGAGGCAAGGAAACGGAAAGGAATACCTTATGACTGCTGCTGACTTTTCCAACCTGCATCTTCAATACAAGGCCGAACAGGCCGAGGGCGAGGTCCCGGCGGTCATTGAGCATGATTTCCCCGGCGGACGAATGGTCGACCACTATTTTGTCACCCCCTCCCCTGCCTTCTGGGCGGACGAGGGCGTCCAAAGCCTGGACGGCGTGTCCGGCATCCTGTTTTTGCAGCAGCCGAACGGCGCACCGTGGAAGATCCTCGTCCATGAACCGAGCATGATCAAAGAAGTCATGTTCGACTTCCCGGAAGAAGAATTCCGTAAAATGCTGGCAGACAACGCCATGATTTTGCCCGGTGAGCCAGGCTTTACCCCCATTACCGACTAAGCAATTTTTTCCCCCCCCCGAATGCGAAAGTTTTCGCATTCGGGGGGATTTTTTTGCGTTTTTCGCTTGACAAAACCTATTTCAGGATGTATCATATGAACAAATAAACATATGAAAGGAAGATGACATTGGCAGAGAGCGAAAAAACGCCCGAGCGCTCCCCCGAGTCCGCCCAGCTGGACGAGGCCGCTATCCGCCGTTTGCAGGATGACCTGCCAGACGACGAGGTGCTTTATGATTTGGCCGAGCTGTTCCGCGTCTTTGGCGATTCCACCCGCATCAAAATTTTGTATGCGCTGTTTGAGAGCGAACTCTGCGTCAACGATATTGCCCAGGTCGTGGGCATCTCCCAGAGTGCCGTCAGCCACCAGCTGCGGCTGCTGAAAACCAGCAAGCTCGTCAAGTTCCGCCGCGAGGGCAAGGCCATGTACTACTCCCTCGACGATGACCACGTCCGCAGCATGATCGCCCTGGGCATGGAGCATACGGAGGAATAAAATTGTTGAAAGCTCTCCCCCCCCGGGGAGAAGCCTTCAAACTACGTTACCCCATATTAAAAATTACTATATATAAAGGAGACTGCCACCATGCAGAAGAAATTCAAGATCGAAGTCGACTGCGCGAACTGCGCCGCCAAAATTGAGACCGCCATCAAGGCACTGCCCGGCGTCAAGAATGCCAGCGTCAGCTTCATGGCCCAGAAGCTGCTGCTGGAGGCCGACGACGACAAGTTCGACGCCGTGCTGAAGGATGCCGTCAAGACCGCCAAGAAGGTCGAGCCCGATTTCGAGATCGAGCTGTAAGTTCTGCCATAAAGCAGCCCATCCTGCCGATGGGCGCTTTTTATACCCCAAACGGAGGCTACCCTCATGACAAAGAAACAGAAAAAGACGCTGAAGCGCATTATTGCTGCGGCGGTGCTCACGGTGCTGCTGGCGCTGCTGTTCCATTTTGTGGAGCTGCCCTGGTTCGTTCAGCTTGTGCTGTGGCTTGTGCCCTACTTAGTCATTGGCCATGATGTCCTGCGCAAGGCGTTCATGGGCATCAAGAACGGCGAAGTTTTTGACGAAAACTTCCTGATGGCCGTCGCCACAGTCGGCGCCATCGGCTGCGGCGAGTATGCCGAGGGCGTGGCCGTTATGCTGTTCTACCAGATCGGCGAGCTGTTCCAGTCCTACGCCGTCGGCAAGAGCCGTTCGAGCATCACCGCGCTGATGGACATCCGCCCCGACAGCGCGAATTTGGAGGCCGGGGACGGCAGCGTCTCCGTCGTTGACCCCGATGATGTGCCCATTGGCGCGACCATCGTCGTCAAGCCTGGTGAGAAGATCCCGCTGGACGGCGTGGTCCTGACCGGTGAGTCCACCCTGAATACCGCAGCTCTGACCGGCGAGAGCCGCCCGCGCACCGTGCGCCCCGGGGATGAGGTCATCAGCGGCTGTGTGAACGCCGATGGTGTGCTGCGCATCCGGACCACGAAAATTTATGGGGAGTCCACCGTTGCAAAAATCCTTGACCTGGTGGAAAATTCCAGCCTGAAGAAAGCGCCGGTTGAAAACTTTATTACGAAGTTCGCCCGCTGCTACACCCCCGCTGTCTGCATCGGCGCGCTGGTGCTGGCGGTTGTGCCGCCGCTGTTGTTGGGCAACTGGCTTGACTGGATCATGCGCGCACTGACCTTCCTGGTCATCAGCTGCCCCTGCGCACTGGTCATCTCGATCCCGCTGACCTTCTTCGGCGGTATCGGCGGCGCGTCCAAGTGCGGTATCCTCGTCAAGGGCGGCAACTATCTCGAGGCCCTGTCCAAGACCGGCGTGGCCGTGTTTGACAAGACCGGCACCCTGACGAAGGGCGTTTTCAAGGTCACGCACACCACCCCCGCCGACGGCGTGACCGAGGCTGACCTGCTCGAGAGTGCGGCGCTGGCCGAGAGCTTCTCGAACCATCCCATCAGCAAGAGCCTGCGCGAGGCCTGCCCGGGTCTGGACGCCAAGCGTGCGTCCGACGCGCAGGAGATCGCGGGTCACGGCGTGAAAACGCAGGTGGATGGCCGCACCGTGCTGGCCGGCAACGCCCGCCTGATGGAGAGCGAGCATATTGACTACACCGCCGCCGGGGGCGCAGGCACGATTGTCTACGTCGCCCGCGACGGGCAGTTCCTTGGCTCCATCCTGATTTCCGATGAGGAAAAGCCTACCGCCGGGACCGCCATGCAGGGCCTGCAGGCACAGGGCGTGCGCACCGTCATGCTGACCGGCGACGCCCCCGCTGTGGCCGAGCTGGTCGCAAAGGATCTGGGCATCGACGAGGTGCACGCGGGGCTGCTGCCCGCCGACAAGGTCGCGTGGGTCGAAAAGCTGCTGGCCCAGAAGCCCGAGAAGAAGGAGCTTGCCTTTGTGGGCGACGGCATCAACGACGCGCCGGTCCTGATGCGTGCCGACATCGGTATTGCGATGGGCGCGCTTGGCAGTGACGCCGCCATCGAGGCCGCCGACATCGTGCTGATGGACGACGACCCTGCCAAGATCAGCCTGGCCATGCGCATCTCCCGCAAGTGCATGCGCATTGTCTACCAGAACATCGTCTTTGCGCTGGCGGTCAAGGCGCTCTGCCTGATCCTGACCGCGCTGGGCATCACCAACATGTGGTGGGGCGTCTTTGCGGATGTCGGCGTCATGATCCTGGCCGTGCTGAACGCGACTCGGATGCTGAATGTGAAAGAGTATCAGTAAAATTGCAATAGAAAAGGCGTGTGCCCGGTGTGGGTACACGCCTTTTTTGAAATGGCTTCCCCCGCGGGGGAAGCTGTCAGTGGCCCAGACCACTGACTGATGAGGGCAGAGTTTACCATCACGACCCGTGCATGGGCCGCAACCGGAAGGCCACCCCTCATCCGCCATCGGGCGGGGCCTCGGGCACCTTCCCCCACGGGGGAAGGCACTTTACATCAGCCCCTCCGGGTCAAGATACGCGCCGTCCTTCACGCACTCCAAATGAATGTGCGCGTCACCGCTGGTCTCCGCGGGAATGCTGCCGGCGGTGCCCAGCGCGGCGGCTGCTGTCACGCTGTCCCCGGCCTTCACGGCGGGGGCGGCGACGCCGCAGTACCGCCACGTCACGCCGTTTGCGTCCTCGACCTCGACCACACCGCCCCACAGCGCGTCCTCGCTCACCGAGACGACCTTGCCGGCCCTGGCGGCGGTCACACTCTCCCCTGCCGGGGCGGCGTAGTCCGCGCCGTTGTGGGTGCGCCAGTCGCCTAAGGTCGCACTGTAGACCAGTTCATTGCCGCTGAACGCCGCCAGCGGCTTCGCGTCCCAGATACCGGGCTTGGTGACGGTCTGTGCGGGCGGCGCAGCAGTGGCCTTCGGGGCCTGCGCTGCAGCAGGCGCAGGGGGGGCCGAGGGCTTTTCCGTTGCGGCGGGTGTGGTCGTCGGCTTGGGCACGTCCTGCGCGGGTTTGTCGATGGCGGTGTCGGGCTGTGTCCAGGCGGAATCATTCTGCAGCGCTTCCTTGCGGGTGCGCGTCAGGTCGGCCACGTTGCTGACAACCGTGCGCAGCGCCAGAATGCCCGCCGCGGTGGCTGCAAACACCATGGCCAGACAGAACAGATACAGCCCTTTTTCCCTGAAAAACTGTTTGATGTGGTTCATCTTCCCCCGTCCTTTACTTGTGAAGGTGTTGTGTATGCCGTTAGTGTGGACGTCCCGCGCGGCTTTATACATAGCAAATGCAATACGTTTTGTATAATATGGACGCATAATACAAAACGACGATGCTTCTCTGCAAAATTTCCGTTGCATTTCTGCGCAAAACCGTGTATTATATACTATTGGATTATTATAGAGGAGTGTGCCCCGATGTAACGTTATCAGGATGAGCATCCCCAAAATGCAGGGGCGGATTCCATATCCGCTTACCCGTTTCCGCAGGGCACACCGCCGCGGGCGCATAGTGAATGCACCCCTACGGACTCTATATACAAATACAGGTTAAGGAGTAATCATGGCATCATTGCGCGAAGAAATCGAATCCCGGCGCACATTTGCGATCATCTCGCACCCCGACGCCGGTAAAACCACACTCACCGAAAAGCTCCTGCTCTACGGTGGGGCCATCCAGACCGCGGGTTCGGTCAAGGGCAAGCAGAGCGCCAAGCATGCGGTGTCCGACTGGATGGACATTGAAAAGCAGCGCGGTATTTCCGTTACCTCGTCTGTTCTGCAGTTCAACTATCAGGGCAAGTGCATCAACATTCTGGACACGCCCGGCCACCAGGACTTCAGTGAGGATACCTACCGCACCCTGATGGCGGCGGACTCCGCCGTCATGGTCATTGACGCCGCCAAGGGCGTTGAGGCCCAGACCATCAAGCTGTTCAAGGTCTGCACGCTGCGCCACATCCCGATCTTCACCTTCATCAACAAGATGGACCGCGAGGCCCGTGACCCGTTTGAGCTGATGGAGAACATTGAAGAAATCCTCGGCATCAAGACCTACCCGATGAACTGGCCCATCAGCTGCGGCAAGGACTTCAAGGGCGTCTATGACCGCAATGCCGGGCGCGTGCTGGCCTTTGAGAGCGATGGCCGCGCCAACGGCGTCAAGATGGTCGAGGAGGTCGAAGCCGAGCTGGGCGACGCCCGCCTGGACGACCTGATCGGCGCTGCCAACCATGAAAAGCTGACCGAGGACATCGAGCTGCTGGACGGCGCTGCCGAGGAGTTTGACCTCGACGCCGTGCAGCACGGCGAGCTGTCCCCCGTGTTCTTCGGCTCCGCCTTGACGAACTTCGGCGTAGAGCCGTTCTTAAAGGAGTTCCTGCGCCTGACCCCCACCCCGCTGCCTCGCAAGGACGCGCAGAGCGGTGAGTTGGTCGAGCCGTGCAGCGAGCAGTTCAGCGGCTTCATCTTCAAGATCCAGGCCAACATGAACAAGAACCACCGTGACCGCATTGCGTTCCTGCGCATCTGCTCCGGCAAATTTGAGCGCGGCATGGAGGCGTTCCACGTGCAGGAGGGCAAGAACATCAAGCTGGCCACCGGCACGAGCCTGATGGCCGATGACCGCGCCATCGTCAGCGAGGCCTACGCGGGCGATATTATCGGCCTGTTCGACCCGGGCATCTTCTCCATCGGCGACACACTCTGCACCGGCAAAAAGCATGTGCAGTTTGCGGGCATCCCGACGTTCGCCCCCGAGCACTTCGCCCGCGTGACCCAGGTCGATACGATGAAGCGCAAGCAGTTCGTCAAGGGCATGGAGCAGATTGCCCAGGAGGGCGCGATCCAGATCTTCCGCGACCTCGGCGCCGGCATGGAGGAGGTCATCGTCGGCGTCGTCGGCGTTTTGCAGCTGGAGGTTTTGGAGTACCGCCTGAAAAACGAGTACAATGTAGACATCCGTATGCAGACCCTGCCATACGAGCATCTGCGCTGGGTGCTGAACGACCCGGAAGAACTGGACATCAAGCATCTGGACGTGACCAGCGATACCCGCGCCATCGAGGATATGAAGGGCAACCCGCTGCTGCTCTTTGGCAGCCCGTGGAGCATCAACTGGGCCGAGCAGCACAATGAAGCGCTCAAGCTCTCCGAGTTCGGCAACCTGACGTTCTAAGGGGGAGGCGTTTCCAATGCTGGCGCAGCTGAAAAAGCACCTGACCCTGCACGAACTGTGGGAGGATGCGAAATTCTTCTTCCTGCTGAATCTGGGGCTGGTCGCCACGGCGGTGGGCATCGCCGTTTTCAAAACGCCCAATCACTTTGCGTTCGGCGGCACGTCGGGTCTCTCCATTGTGCTGGCGACGCTGTTCCCGCGGTGGAATGTCGGCGCGTTCATGTGGTTCATCAACGCGGCGCTCGTCGTGCTGGGGTTCGTCTTTCTGGGCATCAGGTCCATGGGGTGGACGATCTACTCGTCGTTCGCGCTGTCGTTCTACGTCAGTCTGTGTGAACGGGTCTGCCCTCTTTCCGCACCGCTGACGAGCGATGCGTTTCTGGAACTCTGCTTCGCGGTAATCCTGTCCGCCGTCGGTGCGGCCATCGTGTTCAACATCGGCGCGTCCACGGGCGGAACAGATATTGTGGCGATGATCCTGAACAAGTACACAAGCATGCCCGTTGGCCGTGCGCTGATGGTCAGTGACCTTGGTATTGTGCTGGTGGGCGCGTATCTCTACGGACCTGCCACAGGGCTGTACTGCATCCTGGGCATGATCTTGAAAAGCACCGTCGCGGACAGCGCGATTGAAAGCATCAATCTGCGCAAGGTCTGCACGGTGGTCACCTCCAACCCGCAGCCGGTGCGCGATTTTATCGTGAACGACCTGCACCGTTCCGCCACGATGGAACAGGCCGAGGGTGCCTACACCCACGATGAAAAATGGGTGCTGACCACAGTCCTGACCCGCGGCCAGGCCCAGAAGCTCCGCCTGCACGTCCGCGGTCTGGACGACCACGCCTTTATCACGATTGTGAACAGCAGCGAGATCGTGGGCAAGGGCTTCCGGGCAATTTGAAAAACCAGAGCCTTCCCCCTAGGGGGAAGGTGGCCCCGCAGGGCCGGATGAGGGCGGAGTCCCCCACGGCGGCTAGTTAAAGCTGTGCCGCCCTGTAGGGGCCGGACATGTCCGGCCCTCCGCGGAAAGGCAGGCTCGCACCTGCGAGAAGGCCGCGGGCCGGGCATGCCCGGCCCCAACGAAGCAGCAACCCCGCTATCGGGCAATTGCGGCAAACCCGGCCCTCGTCAGTCCGCTTTGCGGACAGCTTCCCCCTGCGCGGGGGAAGCCTTTGCATCGCACCCGTCCTCTTTTGGACGGGTGCTTTTTCTGTGCATACAGTTGTAATCACTCCGTAAATATGGTATACTTGCTATAAGTATCACCATGCTGCTTACAAACAAAATTTACGAGGGGAACCTCTTTATGAGATATTCAAAACACCTTACCTACGCGGAACGTATGTTCCTGCGGGCGCGGCTGAACCGGGTGCGGCATATCACGCTCGACCCGGATGGGCCGGGCGTTGTGCGCATCCATCTTGTGCCCTGCCATAAGCCGGACCGCGAGACGCCGTTCACGGCCATTCTGAACGGGCAGGACATCCTGCCGCTCAACGTCAGCTGGGCCATTCTGCTGACCAACTTCATCGAGGCTTTAAAGCCCTACACCGGCAAGGAGATACGCCCGGAGGAGTGGAGCGCCATCAACGCGCAGGCCGTGGCTGCGACCCGCAAAATTTACCGCAAGACCGAGTACGCGCAGATCGAGAGCGACCTGAAAACGCTTGTGGACTGCCTGTGCACGATTGCCCGCGGCGGGGAGCCGCCGATCTCGATTGAACCGGTCAGTCTGGCCGATTATGCACCGCGGATGGCCGCGCCCCACCGCATGGACCTGATGGTCAGCTCGATGGTCAAGGACGGCGCGTGGCACTGCAACCAAAAATGCCTGCACTGCTACGCCGCCAACCAGCCGCTTTCCGCCGTGCCGGAGCTGGACACCGACCAGTGGCTGGCCGTCATTGAAAAATGCCGCAACGCCGGCATTCCGCAGCTGACCTTTACGGGCGGCGAACCGACGCTGCGCCACGACCTGGTCAAGCTCGTGCAGGCGGCACAGTGGTTTGTCACCCGCCTGAACACCAATGGCCGGATGCTGACCAGCATGATGTGCAAGGATCTGCACGCCGCCAGCCTGGACGCGGTGCAGATCACGTTCTACTCCGCCGATGCCGACATCCACAACGCGTTGGTCGGCGTGGACGGCTACACCGACACGGTGAACGGCATCAAAAATGCGCTGGCTGCGGACCTGAACGTCAGCCTGAACACACCGCTTTGCAGCCTGAACAGGGACTACCTGTCGGTGGTCAGGTTCGCGCATGAGCTGGGCATCCGCTACCTGACCTGCAGCGGACTGATCCCTGCGGGCAATGCCGAGAGCGACGCCAGCCGCGCCGTGCGCCTGACTCCCGCCGAGCTGGAGGACGTACTGCGCCCCGCCATGGAGTACACCGCCGCAAACGGCATGGAAATCAACTTTACAAGCCCCGGCTGGCTGCCCGAGGAGACGCTGCGCACGCTGGGCTTTACCCAAATCCCCAGCTGCGGCGCCTGTCTGTCCAACATGGCCGTGGCACCGGACGGCACGGTGCTGCCCTGCCAGAGCTGGCTGACCGGCAAGGGACTGGGCAATATGCTGCGCACCCCCTGGCCGCGCATCTGGCACAGCGGTGCCTGCCGCGCCATCCGCGGCGAGAGCGCCAAAATGGAGCGCCGCTGCCAGCTGGGGGCCACCCCGATGCAGGAGGGCTGCTGATGAAGATGAACTTTCTGCGCCGGTTGGCGCTTTTGTGCGCGGTGCTGACATGCGGTATGCTGCTGGCCCTGCCCGCCGCTGCCGCGGAGGCTGATGCCCCCTACGCCGAGGACGGCGACATGGACTACATCCGCAGCTATGTTGTGACCGTTGACCCGCGGGAGGACGGCTCCGCCGACATTACCTACGACATCGACTGGCAGGTCATCGACGGCGATAAGACCGATTATTTGAGCTGGGTCAAGATCGGCCTGGCCAATTCCAGCGTGGACGAGCTGACCCCGCTGACCGATACGATCTCTGATTTACAGTACACGAGCGACGGCGGCAGCTACGCCAAGGTCGTGTTCCGTCACCGTTACTACGCGCCCGATGTGGCCGCCGCCAACGGCGGGGAGAGCAGCGTACATTTTGCATTCAGCGTGCACCAGAGCCATCTGTTCACAAAAAACGATGACGGTACGGCAAACTTTGCGTTTACACCCGGCTGGTTCGACGATCTGAGCATTGAAAATATGCAGGTGCGCTGGCACAATTACGACGGCTTTGTCGCCGATAACACCGGCGTGGACGGCGATTACCTGACCTGGGATTTCGGCGTGATGGGCCACGGCCAGCAGGCCATGGTGCATGTGACGGTGCCTGTCACGAACGCCGCGGCGTTTGACCCCGGCGCAGCCATGACCACCGACGACTACGACAGCGGCGAGGACCTGGATGAGATCATCGGTATGCTGGTGACGCTGGTTGTGGTGCTGCTGGCAATTGCCGTCATCATCGTTGCGATAGCCTCCCAGTCCCCGGAGTGGGGCGGCGGCTTCGGCAGCGGGATCGACCCCGACGACTGGTTCTGGTACACGAACGGCGTTCACACGATCCGTTGCGCCCGCTCCGCACCCCCGCCCAGCGGCTACCACCGCACGGACCCGCCGCCGGAGTTCAGGGCGGGCGGCGGCAAGACCCGCGGCGGCGGTGTGAGCCGCCACCACAGCAACCATTCCGGCTGTGCCAGCAGCTGTGCCTGCGCGTGTGCGTCCAGCTGCGCGTGTGCCTGCGCCTGTGCAGGCGGCGGGCGCGCCGGGTGCAGCGTCAAGGATTTTTACACCGTAAAGCTCCCTAAAAAATCTGTAGGGGCCGATGCTTGCATCGGCCCGGAAACCGAGGATAAACGATGAGCCTGGAAGACCAATACGATGCCTGGGTCCGCGGGCTGATGGGCGGCGGCAAGTACGCCGCGACACCGAAGCAGGCTGAGGACGCCAACGACGCCGTGCAGCAGATGCAGGCCCAGCTGGACGCCCTGACCGAGGCCCAGAAGCGCCAGATTGCCGCGGGCAGCGCACTGAACGCCGTGCAGAAGGCAGGGGCCGCCACGGCGGAGAGCGTGCGCAGGATGAGCAGCGAGCTGACGAAGTCGCTCAAGCAGGACGGTCTGCTGGGCGGCACCGTGGCTGCGCCCTCCCCTGCCCCGGCTGTGCCCGCCAAGGCGGATTTTGCCGGAGTGACCGAAAAGATCAAGGCCCAGGTGCTGGGGCAGGATGCCTTTGTCTCGGCGCTGGTCAAGGCGTTCCGCCGCCCGTTTGTGCTGGGCACGGCGGACGACACCGCCCACGCCCGCAGCGTGATGCTGCTCTGCGGCCCCAACGGCACGGGCCGCCACTATGCGCTGCAATGCGTGGTGGACGAGCTGGCCGCCCGCGGTGTGCTGCACAGCGCTGCCGTGGAGACGCTGGATCTGGCGCTCTACCCCGGCCCCGCGCAGGAGAAGCTGTTTTTGCAGGACCTTTACGCGGCGCTGCAGTCCGACGCCGAGGTGCTGACCTTTGAGCATTACGAGAGCTGCGCCGCCAACTACCTGAATATGCTGGCGACGCTGGCGATGGACGGCACGCTGGCATTGTCGAGCCGGTACGTTTTGCAGCGCGGCATCCTCGTGGATGTCGGCACGGCGCTGGCCCCCGGTGCCATCGGCGAGCTGCAGGCCGGCGGCAAGTATTTTGTGTTCTACTCCAACAAGGGCGAGACCGCGCTGGCCGACCACTTTGGGGCAAAGTTTGTGGACGCCGTTGCGGGCGACATCTGCCGCACCGAGGCGTTCACCCCCGAGGCGCTGGCCGCCGTGGCCGCGCGGGAGCTGAATTATCTGGCCCAGCGCACCCGCAGGCAGTGCGGACTGGCGCTGACCATGGGCGCAGATGTGCGTGACCTGCTGGCGTCGCAGTACGGCAAGACCAGCGGTATGCAGGCTATGCGCGACTACTGCGAGACAGTCTACCGCGCGATTGCCGAGTACGTGCTGGATGCCGACGAGACGCCCGCCGACGGCACGCCCGCCGCGCTGACGGCGGAGAACGGCAGGCTGTGCATGGCCGTGAACGGCGGCGACTCCTTTGACCTGCTGGCGCTGCTGCCCCAGCAGTACCGCGGCGATGTGGACGCGGTGGAGGCTGAGCTGGACGGCATCATCGGTCTGGATGAAATCAAGAGTTATGTGCGTGACATCGCCAAAAACGTGCAGACCCAGCAGCGCCGCAAGGCCCAGGGCCTGAAGGTCGCCGAGGTCAACATGCACATGATCTTTACCGGAAACCCCGGCACCGGCAAGACGACGATTGCCCGCATACTGGCCAAGTACCTGAAGGCCATCGGCGCACTGCGCGGCGGCCAGCTCGTGGAGGTCACCCGCGCCGATCTGGTGGGCCGCTATGTCGGCCATACGGCCCCGCTGACGAACTCGGTCATCCAGAGCGCGCTGGGCGGCGTGCTGTTCATTGACGAGGCCTATGCCCTCTACCGCGGCGGTGAGGACAGCTTCGGCCTTGAGGCGATTGACACACTGGTCAAGGGGATCGAAGACCACCGCGACGACCTCGTCGTGATTCTGGCGGGCTACACGAAGGAGATGCAGCTGTTTTTGAGCGCGAACTCCGGCCTGGCCAGCCGTTTCCCGAATCAGATCGAGTTCCCGGACTACACGGGCGCGGAGCTGTATAAGATTCTGTGCTCGATTGCAAGATCCAAGGGTTACACGCTGGACGCTGCCTGTGAGCTGCCGCTGGTCACCTACTTTGACCGCAAGCAGGCCGAGGACGCCGCCACGAATGGCAACGGACGCATGGCCCGCAACACGCTGGAAAAGGCCATTCTGAACCAGTCCAAGCGGCTTGTTGCCGACCCGGACGCAAGCCTGGAGCTACTGGTAGTTGGGGATTTTGAGCTGGAGTAAGGTTGAGCTGTAGGGGCCGGGCATGCCCGGCCCGCAACTTTGCCGTTGCTGCCTATTTAGCAGTTCCTCTGCGGGGCGTCGAGGACGCCGCCCCCTACGGTGGCAACCCGTGGACTTTCCCGTTGCCGCAAGCGCTCACGGCGGCCAGAGGGCTGGCCGCCCTACGTCCTGCCCGCAAACAACTGGATAAACCAAAAAGAGACCGCCTGTTTCAGACGGTCTCTTTACTTTTTGTCGTTTTATCGTGCCGTATAATCCGAATCAAGGTCAGACAGAATCCGCTCGCTGCTCTCGCGGGTGTCCGTCATGCGGACGGCGTTGCGCAGGGGCAGAACGGAGCGCGGCGTGACGGAGAGCTCGTCCACGCCGAAGGCGAGGAAGGTCTCGGTCAGGGTCAGGTCTGCGCCCAGCTCACCGCAGATGCCGACCCAGATGCCGTTCTTGTGGGCGTTCTCGGTCACAAGGCGGATCAGGCGCAGCACCGCGGGGTGATGCGGGTCGTAGAAGCGGCCCAGGTCGTTGTTCTGACGGTCACAGGCCAGCGTGTACTGGGTCAGATCGTTCGTGCCGATGCTGAAGAAGTCGACCTCCTTTGCCAGACGGTCACTGTTGATGGCCGCGGCGGGCGTCTCGATCATAATGCCGATCTGCACATCTTCGCTGTAGGGGATGCCCTCGTTTTTCAGCTCGCGGCGGACCTCCTCGCACATGCGCTTGGCCTCACGGACCTCCCAGACGGAGGTGACCATCGGGAACATAATGCCCAGCTTGCCGAATGCGGACGCGCGGAACAGGGCGCGCAGCTGGGTCTTGAAGATCTCGGGCCGGGTCAGGCAGATGCGCAGCGCGCGCATGCCCATGGCGGGGTTATCCTCCTTGGGCAGGTCAAAGTAGCCGATCTGCTTGTCCGCGCCGATGTCCAGCGTGCGGATGATGACCTCCTTGCCGTCCATGTCAGACAGCACCTGCTTGTAGGCTTCAAACTGCTGATCCTCGGTGGGATAGTCCGTCGTGTTCAGGTAGAGGAACTCGGAGCGGAACAGGCCGATGCCGCCGCCGTCGTTGACCTGCACGGCATGCACATCCTCCGGCGAGCCGATGTTGCAGTAGATGCGGATGGTCTTGCCGTCCTTCGTTACGTTGGCCTGGCCCTTGAGCGTTTCCAGCAGGCGCTGCAGGCGCAGCTGCTCGTCGCGCTTTTTCAGCAGGCGGTCACGGGTGTCGTCGTCGGGGTCGATGACCAGCGCACCGGTGCTGCCGTCCGCGATGGCGGCGCGGCCCTCCAGCTCGGGCTTGAGCGCGTCGCCCATGCCGACGATAGCGGGAATGCCCAGCGTGCGGGCCAGAATGGCCGTGTGGCTCGAACCGGAGCCGCCCGCCGTGATGAAGCCCAGGACCTTGGACTTGTCCAGCTGGATCGTCTCGGACGGGGCCAGGTCGTCAGCGCAGAGCAGCACCGGCACATCGGACGCAATGCCGCCCTGCACGATGCCGCACAGGATGCCCAGAATGCGCTGGCTGACATCCTTGACGTCGGCGGCGCGGGCCTGCATATAGGCGTCGTCCATCGAGGCGAACATCTCGGCAAACTGCTCTGACGTGTCGGAGACGGCGGCCTCGGCGTTCATTTTCTGGTTGACGATGCGATCTTCAATGGCCTCCTCGAAGTCGAGGTCCTCGGCCATCATCTGGTGGGTCTCAAACAGCATGGCGGCCTCGTCGCCGGCCTCCTTGCGGGCCTGTTCGGCCAGCACGCCCAGCTGCTCGATTGCGCCGGTCTGCGCACCCTTGAAGCGGTGCCACTCGGCGTCGGTATCCTCCACCGTGTAGCGCTTGATCTCCGCCGTGGCACGGCGGTAAAAGTAAAGCGGGCCAACGCCGACACCGGCGGAAACGCCCTTGCCTTGAATTGTGATCATGGGGAGCCTCCTTCAAATCAAAACCGCGGCTGCCGTCTTGCTGCGGCGGCCGCGGCCGTACATGATGCCGGAATTACAGATGCTCGTTGAAGAACTTCTCCAGAGCGGGGGCGGCGGTGTCCTCGTCGGCACCCTCGATCTTGACGGTGACGGTGTCGCCGCACTTGATGCCCATGCCCATCAGAGCCATGAGACGGGTGGCGTCAACGGACTTGCCGTTCTTGTCAACAATGGTGACGGTGCTCTGGCAGGTCTTAGCCTCCTTGGCCAGCATGCCGGCGGGACGTGCGTGAATGCCAACGGGCTCTTTGATTGTATAGGTGAATTCTTTCATAGCTTTTTCCTCCCATAGATGCGGTGCGGTAGGGCGCAGCGCAAATAATTAAGCTGTTATTATAATAACATACTCTGCCGCCAACGTCAACGGGAATAGCTCCAAAAACAAGCTGAATCTTTGGTTATTTTGGGTGAAAAATTGTGTGGGGTGTGTACGATTCGTCCATAAATGGGTTGAATCATCATTTCCGGAGAAATTCCCGCAGCACATCCTCCGGGCGGGGCGTGTGCAGCGGGTAGCGTGCGCGCAGCGGCGCGGCGGCACCGTCCATGATGTAAGGCGTGCCGACAAGGTCGAGCATCGCCACATCGTTGTAGTTGTCGCCGAAGGCCATGACCTCGTCATGGGCGAAGCCCAGCACGCGGCAGAGCGACTCGACGCCGACACCCTTGTTGGCGGTGGTCGTGTCGATCCAGTACGGGCCCGCCACGGCGCAGTTGGCCTGCTGCCAGCGCGGCACAAAGCGGTCAGCGTACTTTTCCACGCCCTCATGCAGGTAGATCGACACCTTGACGATCTCCTCGGGGATCTCGGACGGGTCGGAGATGACCTTGTAATGGTTGCCGATAAATTGGATGCGGTCCAGCATACCGAGGCCGCGCTCCATCAGATAGGCGCAGTTCTGGCCCGAGAGCATGACCTCGCCCTGGCCGTCGCTGCGGTCCCACAGGTCGTGGGCGATTTCCTCCGCCAGTGCGCGGGGCATCGGGTTCTCGGCAATGCAGTGCTCGTCCTTGAACAGCACGCCGCCGTTCTCGCACAGGAAAACACAGCAGTCGGCCACCGGCGCAAACAGCAGGCGCAGGCTGGTGTACTGTCGCCCGGATGCCGGGCAGAACAGGATGCCGCGGTCATGCAGGGCGCGGATCTGGTCGAAAATTTCGCCCTCCAGCTTTTTGCGGCCATATTGCAGCAGCGTACCGTCAATGTCGCTGCAGATCATTTTGATTGCCATAATACAACTCCTTTGTGGTTACGGGAATATTGTAGCACATTTGGCAGGGTGTTTGCAATTTTGTTTGGGTGCGTTATAATAAATTTGTAGGGGCGAGCAGTGCTCGCCCGCGAAACCTGACGGTGGCCGTGAACGGCCCGGGTCGTCGAGGACGCCGACCCCTACAACGTGCGGAAATGCGCGAAAAGAACGGAGATGCAATAGTATGGCTTTCATCACAATAAACCACCACGCCCCTGCCGACAACGGCGCGGCGTTTGTGGCCGAAAACGCCACACTGGCGGGCAGCGTGCGGCTTGAGAAAAACAGCAGCGTCTGGTACGGCGCGGTGCTGCGGGCGGACACCGGGCGCATCGCCATTGGGGAAAACTCCAACGTGCAGGACAACGCCGTGCTGCACACCGGCCCCGGGCTGGATGTGACGGTGGGGCGCGGAACGTCCGTCGGACACGGGGCCGTTGTGCACGGCTGCACGGTGGGCGACGGCTGCCTGATTGGGATGCACGCGACGATTTTGAACGGCGCGGTCATCGGGGACGGCTGCCTGATCGCCGCGGGGGCGCTTGTGCCGGAGAATATGCAGGTGCCCGCGGGGAGCCTTGTCATCGGCGTGCCCGGCAAGGTCGTGCGGCCCGTCAGCGCGGCACAGGCTGCCGCCATCAAGGCCAATGAAGAAGAATATCTGGAATTGGCGAGGGCGCACGCAGAGGCAAAATAACCGCGGTATGCGCTTTTGCCGGAGACGTAGGGCGGGGTGCCCTCTGGCCGCCGCGGGGCCTTGCCGTCATTGCCTGTTCCCCGGATGGTTGTAGGGGGCGGCGTCCTCGACGCCCCGCAGGCGGCGCACGTGTCCCGGGAGAGATGAATCCCTCCCCTACGAATACCGGAAACGGGAGCTTGTAGGGCGGCCAGCCCTCTGGCCGCCGCGGAGGGGGCAAGACCCCTCCTTACAGATCAACCGTTAAAGGGGTGTCAACGGCAAAGCTGCTGGCCGGGCATGCCCGGCCACTACAGAGCAATAAAAAAACAGGATGCTGTCTTGCGAACGGCATCCTGTTTTTTATGGAATTTACTTCAGCACCGCGCCCAGATTGGCGCTGGTGACCAACCTTGCGTACCGTGCCAGCCAGCCGGTCTTGATGTTCGGCTCGGGCTGGACGTAGGCGGCCTTGCGGGCGGCAAGCTCGTCGTCGCTGACGGCCAGGTGGATGGACGCATTCGGAATGTCGATCTCGATGGTGTCCCCTTCCCTGACCAGACCGATGGGGCCGCCGGAGGCTGCCTCGGGGCTGACGTGGCCGATGGCCGCGCCGCGGGACGCACCGGAGAAGCGGCCATCCGTGATGAGTGCCACCGTGGTATCCAGCTTCATGCCCGCCAGTGCGCTGGTGGGGTTGAGCATCTCGCGCATACCGGGGCCGCCCTTGGGGCCCTCGTAGCGGATGACCACTACGTCGCCGGGGTGAATGTCACCTGCGTAGATAGCCGCAATGGCGGTGTCCTCGCTGTCAAAGACGCGCGCGGGGCCGCTGTGGACCTGCATTTCGGGCGCAACGGCGCTGCGCTTGACGACACAGCCGTCCGGCGCAATGTTGCCCCACAGAATCTGCAGACCGCCGGTCTGACTGTACGGGTTGTCGATGGAGCGGATCGCCTTGTCGTTGAGAATCTTCGCACCACGGATGTTCTCTCCCAGCGTTTTGCCGGTGACGGTGGGAACATCGAGGTCGAGCAGGTTCTTCTTCGCCAGCTCAGCCTGCACCGCCGGGATGCCGCCCGCCTCATACAGGTCGGGCATGTGGGTGGGGCCGGCGGGGGCCAGATGGCAGAGATTCGGCGTTCTGGCGGAAATCTCGTTAAAGAGCTTCAGGTCAATCGGGCAGCCCGCCTCCTGCGCAATCGCGAGCAGGTGCAGCACCGTGTTGGTGGAGCAGCCCAGCGCCATGTCGCAGGTCAGGGCGTTGCGGATGGAGCGCTCGTTGATGATCTGGCGCGCGGTCACGCCGCGGCTGACCAGGTTCATGATGGCCATACCGGCGTGCTTGGCCAGCTGCAGGCGCTTGGCGTAGACGGCGGGAATCGTGCCGTTGCCGGGCAGCGCGATGCCGATGGCCTCGCACAGGCAGTTCATGCTGTTGGCCGTGTACATGCCGGAGCAGGAGCCGCAGCCCGGGCAGCAGTTGCAGGTGCAGTCCTCAAGCTGAGCGTCGTCGATCATACCGGCCTTGTACGCGCCGACAGCCTCAAACATTTTGGAAAGGCTGACCTCCTCACCGCCGTAGCGGCCTGCCAGCATCGGGCCGCCGGAGCAGACCACGGCGGGCACGTCCATGCGGACGGCGGCCATGACCATGCCGGGCACGATCTTGTCGCAGTTGGGGACCAGCACCAGGCCGTCCAGCTGGTGGGCCATGAACATCGTCTCAACGCTGTCGCAGATCAGTTCACGGCTGGCGAGGGAGTATTTCATGCCCACATGGCCCATAGCGATGCCGTCGCAGACACCGATGGCGGGGATGAGGATGGGGGTGCCGCCTGCCATGCGCACGCCAGCCTTGACGGCGTCGGCGATCTTATCCAGATGGGCGTGGCCGGGGACGATCTCGCTGTAGGCGGAAACGACGCCGATCAGCGGACGGTCCAGCTCCTCCGGCGTGTAGCCCAGCGCATAAAACAGGCTTCGGTTTGGTGCCCGCTCCGGGCCTTTTTTGACGTTATCGCTGTTCATAGGTTTTCTCCGTTTTCAAATAAAATGCCTTCCCCCTGCGGGGAAAGGTGCCGCGAAGCGGCGGATGAGGGGCGGCCTTACGCCCGCCGCCCGTAAACGGGATGCTGCGGGAGCTCTGCCCTCATCCGGCCCTGCGGGGCCACCTTCCCCCTCGGGGGAAGGCTTAGAGCGTTATCTTATAATTACTTCTTCAGCCAGCTCATCATCTTGCGGAGCTCGGCGCCGACCTTCTCGATGGGATGGTTGGCGGCGATGCGGCGCTGTGCGAGGAAGTGGGTCTTGCGGCCGCCCTTCGGGCTCATCTCGGTCAGGAACTCGGAGGCGAAGGTGCCGTCCTGGATCTCCTTCAGGACCTGCTTCATCTCCTTGCGGGTGTCCTCGGTGATGAGGCGCTTGCCGGTGCGGTAGTCGCCGTACTCGGCGGTGTTGGAGATGGAGTAGCGCATCTTGGAGAAGCCGCCCTCGTTGATCAGGTCAACGATCAGCTTCATCTCGTGGCAGGTCTCAAAGTAGGCCATCTCGGGGGCGTAGCCGGCCTCGACCAGCGTGTCGAAGCCAGCCTGGATCAGCTCGCAGACGCCGCCGCAGAGCACTGCCTGCTCACCGAACAGGTCGGTCTCGGTCTCCTCCTTGAAGGTCGTCTCGAGGATGCCGGCGCGGCCGGCACCGATGCCGGAGGCGTAGGCCAGGGCGATCTCCTTGGCCTTGCCGGTGTAGTCCTGCTCCACGCAGATCAGGGACGGGCAGCCCTCGCCCTCGGTGTACAGGCGGCGGACGATGTGGCCGGGGCCCTTGGGAGCGATCATGATGACGTCAACATTCTTCGGCGGGGTGATGGTCTTGAAGTGGATGTTGAAGCCGTGGGCAAAGGCCAGTGCCTTGCCCTCGGTCATGTAGGGGGCAACCTGCGCGTTGTAGATGTCGGCGCACAGCTCGTCGGGAACCAGCATCATGACAACGTCACCGGCCTTGGCAGCCTCCTCGACCTCCATGACCTTGAAGTTCTCATGGGTGGCAGCGAACTCGGAGGCCTTCTCCCAGTGGGCAGAGCCCTTGCGCAGACCGACAACGACATTGACGCCGCTCTCGGCCAGATTCTCGGAATGAGCGTGGCCCTGGGAGCCGAAGCCGATAACGGCAACGGTCTTGCCGTCGAGCACGCCGAGGTTGCAGTCGGAATCATAGTACTTGTTGATAGCCATGGTGGTGTCTCCTTTTTGTTGCTTTAAGTTTATATTTTTAAATTTTAATTGGGAAACGAAAATAAAAATCCGTAGGGGCGCATTCTATATGCGCCCGTGCAGTGCAGCCTGCGGCGGGCGGATATGGAATCCGCCCCTACAGGCATTGAAAATTTACGAGCAGCTCAATGGCAATGCGTCCCCGGCAGGGGCAGCTGCGCCTCCCCGACCTCCTGCGCGAGCTTCTGCATGTGCTCGTGCTTGCCGCCGCGCTCCAGCGCGGTGACGCCGGTGCGGCAGAGTTCCAGAATGTTGTAGCCCTTGAACATGGTCAAAAAGGCGTCGATCTTGTCCGGCTTGCCGGTCAGTTCAAAAATCATGCTGTCGGGCGACAGGTCGATGATCTTTGCCTTGTAAATGCTGGAAATCTCCCGCAGCTCGGCGCGGTTCTGGTTGTCGCACTCTACCTTTAAAAGCAGCAGCTCGCGCTGCAGGCTCTTGTCGGGGTCCAGCTCAAAGATCTGTCGGGTGACCTCAAGGCGCTCGGTCTGTAAAATCAGCTGGTTCAGCGCCTGTTCGGTGCCGCGCAGTGTGACCGTGATGCGGCTGACCGAGGGGTCATTCGTGGCGGATACCGTCAGGCTGTCGATGTTGAAGCCGCGGCGGCAGAACAGGCTGGAAATGCGCGCCAGAACGCCGTTGCTGTTGTCAACCAGCAGGCTGATGACCCGCCGGGTGTTGTTGTTCTGTTCCATGCGTGTCACCTCATTCCATGATGATGTCGTTGACGGTGCCGCCGCCGGGGATCATCGGCAGGACCTTTTCGTCCTTGCCGATGCGGCAGTCGATCCAACTCGGGCCCTTCTGCTGCATCGCGTCGGCGAACGCCGCCTTGAACTCGGCGGGCGTCGCAGCGCGGTAGCCTTTGGCCCCGAAGCCCTCGGCCAGCTTGACAAAGTCGGTCTTGCGGTGCGGGTCTGTGTCGGAGTAGCGCTTCTCGTAGAAGGTCGTCTGCCACTGGCGCACCATGCCGAGCACCTGATTGTTGAAAATTACCGTGATGATGGGCAGGTTGTAGCTGACGGCAGTGCAGGCCTCGTTCAGGTTCATGTGGAACGAGCCGTCGCCCGTCAGCATGACGACGCGGGCATCCCTGCCCAGCGCCATCTGTGCGCCGATGGCCGCGCCGTAGCCGAAGCCCATTGTGCCCAGACCGCCGCTGGTCAGGAAGCCGCGGGATTTCGTGTGGTGCAGATACTGCGCCGCCCACATCTGGTGCTGGCCGACGTCGGTGACGTAAACGGCCTCGGGGCCTGCCTGATTGCAGATCTCATCAATGATCTGGTGCGGCTTCAGCTCGGTGTCGCTGTCCACAGGCTTGTAGTCGTCCTTCTGCCAGCCGCGGATCTGCTCCATCCAGAGCTTGTGCTCGGTCTTTTCGACGTAGGGCAGAATGGCCTGCAAAATGTAGCTGGCGTCGCCGGTCAGGCTTAAATCGACGTCCACATTCTTGCCCAGCTCGCTGGGGTCAATGTCGATCTGGATGATTTTCGCGCGCTTGGCAAAGCTGTCGGGGTTCAGCGCCACGCGGTCACTGAACCGTGTGCCCACGGCAATGACCAAATCGGCCTCGTCAATGGCTTTGTTGGCGGCGTAGCAACCGTGCATACCCAGCAGCCCTAAGTTGTGCGGCTCACCGTAGCTGAGGACACCGGCGGCCATCAGGGTGTAGGTGGCGGGCATGCCGGTCTTTTCCAGCAAATCGCGCAGGGGTTGGCAGCCAGCCGCGCTGCGGACGCCGCCGCCGAAGTAGACGATCGGGCGCTCCGACTCGTTGATCATCTGAGCGGCCTTTTTGACGTCCTCCTCATTATACCGGGTCACGGTGCGGATGAGCTCGGGAGCCTTGGGGGTGAACTCACAGGAGGCAGCCGTGATGTCCTTGGGAATATCGACGAGGACGGGACCCTTGCGGCCCGACTGCGCAATGCGGAAGGCTGCGCGCATCGTGTCGGCCAGGTCCTCGACCCGGCGCACCGTGTAGTTGTGCTTCGTGATGGGCATCGTGATGCCCTCAATGTAGGCCTCCTGGAAGGAGTCCTTGCCCAGCATTGTTGTGGCGACGTTGCCGGTGAAAGCGACCATCGGCACGCTGTCCATGTAGGCTGTGGCAATGCCGGTGACGAGGTTCGTGGCACCGGGGCCGCTGGTGGCCAGCACGACGCCGGTGCGGCCCGTGGCGCGGGCGTAGCCGTCTGCCGCGTGGGACGCGCCCTGCTCATGGGCGGTCAGCACATGGCGGATGCGGTCCGAGTTTTTATAAAGTTCATCGTACAGATTCAGCACTGCGCCGCCGGGATAGCCGAACAGGGTGTCAACGCCCTGTTCGACCAGCACTTCGACGAAGATCTGTGAACCGGTCAATTTCATGTTTCTGCTCCTTCCTGGTTTTAGCACGGCCTGCCGGGGGTCTGTAGGGCGGGGTGACCTCACCCCGCCGCGGCGGCCTCCCGTAAGAGGGGCAAAGGATAAAACAAAACAGGCTTTGCCCCTTGTATTCCAAGAGACAAAGCCTGTATATAGCTCTGCGGTACCACTCTTATTGGGGCAGTGCCCCCACCTCATGGGCCTCCAACAAGGCCCGGCACTGTAACGGGTGCGCCCGTACCGCCCTACTGTGATTTCGGACGGTCTGCTCCGGGATCAGTTCGCGGTCTGCTGCCCTGCTGCCTTGCACCGACCGGCAGCTCTCTGCAGGGTGCGGGACCGTTACTAACTTCCCATCCACGCATTGTCTGAATGTGTGATAAACTATACCGTACTTTTGCAGATTTGTCAAGACTTGTTTGAAAATTCTGCAACAAATCTTGCAACTTTTTGCGGCGGCGTTTATACTGGTGGTAAAGAGTGTATCTCTTGGGAAAGGAATATGAATATGCTTCGTAATGAATGGCTGGCCCATCTGGATGGGCTTGTGGTGTTCCGCGGCCTGCTGGCGGCGGAGCCGCTGCGCTCTCTGCACGCGGCGCTGGCGGCGGATGAGGACGCCCTGACGGGCGCTGTCGCCGCGTTTGAGGCGGCGCTGTTTGCCCGCGGCACCAACTGGACCGAGGCCCTGCTGGATGCCGTGCTCGAGGAGGAAAACCTCTGCCTGCGTGTGGCAGCCGGGCAGGATGCCGGGCCCGTGCTGGAGACTGCGCTGAACAGCGAGCTGGACTTTTTGCAGACGCTTGGCCGTGCGCCGCTGGACGAGGTGTTCCCCGGTGCGGCAGTGTTCCTGCCGCGGTGGGAGACAACGCCCGACGCCGACTACCACGCGGCCTATGAGGCGCGCCGTGCGGCCATGGGCCAGAAGGGCTACGGCATGTTTGCCCGCCACCATGTCTTTGCGCTGGAGGACGGGCATCTGGTGCCGGTGCGCTACCCCGACCCGCAGCGTCTGAGCGAGCTGCCCGGCTACGAGCAGGAGCGCGAGAAGGTCATTGCCAACACCCGCGCCCTGCTGGAGGGCCGCCCAGCCAATAACGTGCTGCTCTACGGCGATGCGGGCACGGGCAAGTCCAGCACGGTCAAGGCGATTGCCAACGAGTTTGCGCCCGACGGCCTGCGCCTGATCGAGGTGAAGAAGAACCAGCTCTACCAGATCCCCGCCCTGATGGACGAGCTGGCTAAGAATCCGCTGAAATTCATCCTCTTTATTGATGACTTGAGCTTTGCCTCCAACGATGACAACTTTGCGGCGCTGAAGGCAATCCTGGAGGGCGGCGTCGGCGGGCGCAGCCATAATGTGGCGGTCTACGCCACAAGCAACCGCCGCCACCTCGTCAAGGAGACGATGGCGGACCGCAGCGGCGACGACCTGCACGCGATGGACACCCGGCAGGAGCTTATGAGCCTGTCGGCCCGGTTCGGCCTGACGGTGACGTTCCAGCAGCCTGATAAGGACCGCTATGACCGCATCCTGCTGGAGCTGGCGAAGCAGTACAATGTCCAGATGCCCAGCGACCAGCTCTTTATCAAGGGTGCCGCCTTTGCCCTGCGCGCCGGTGGCCGCAGCCCGCGCGTAGCCAAGCAGTTTGTGGAGCTGCTGGCGGCGGGCGTCAAGGTATAAGATTTCTCCACCCTGTAGGGGCGAACAATGTTCGCCCCTACATAGCATAAGAATCAGGCGCGCTCCGTCACCAGCTTAAACCCTGCCTCCGTCAGCTTTTGCTTAATGGTCTCGATCTGCGCGGCATCTCGCGTTTCGAGGCCGAGCTTCAAGAAGCAGCTTGTGATGGCCATGTTCGCATCGCTGCGGTCATGGTGGACGCTGACGACGTTCGCACCGCAGGCGGAGACAATGTCGCTGACCAAGCTCAGCTGGCCGGGCTTGTCCTCCAGCGCGATCATCAGGTTCGTCTTGCGCCCGCTCATAACAAGGCCGCGGGTGATGACGCGGGACAGAATGTTCACGTCGATGTTGCCGCCGGAGATCAGGCAGACCGTTTTCTTGCCCGCCAGCGGCAGCTTGCCGAACAGTGCGGCGGCCACCGGCGTGGCACCTGCGCCCTCGGCGACGAGCTTCTGGTTCTCCATCAGCGCCAGAATGGCCGCGGCGATCTCGTCCTCGCTGACCGTAACGATCTCGTCCACGTACTGGCTGACCATGTCGAACGTCGTCTCGCCGGGCGTCTTGACCGCAATGCCGTCGGCAAAGGTCACGGCGCTGTCCAGCGTTTCATATTTGTGGTCGTGGAAGGCGTGCTCCATGCTGGGCGCACCCGCGGCCTGCACGCCGTAGATCTTTACCTCGGGGCGCAGGCTCTTGATGGCGAACGCCACGCCGGAGATCAGACCGCCGCCGCCGATAGGCACGATGACCGCGTCCACATCGGGCAGTTGGTCGAGGATTTCGAGACCAATCGTTCCCTGCCCTGCGATGACCAGCTCGTCATCATAAGGATGAATGAAGGTCATGCCGGTCTGCTCCTGCAGCTCCACGGCGCGGTCATGCGCGTCGTCGTAGGTGCCCTTGACCAGCTCGACCTCGGCGCCGAGGCGCTTTGTGCTCTCTACCTTCATAATAGGGGCACCGTCCGGCATACAGACAACGCTTTTGATGCCCATGCGGGTCGCGGCCAGCGCCACGCCCTGCGCATGGTTACCCGCCGAGCAGGCAATGACGCCCTTCGCGCGCTCCTCCGCGGACAGCTGGCTGATTTTGTAGTACGCGCCGCGGACCTTGAAGCTGCCTGTAACCTGCAGATTTTCGGTTTTCAGGTACAGATCGGTGCCGGGGCACAGGCGTGTGGCGGCGATCAGGTCGGTCTTGCGGGCAACCTGCTTCAAGACGAACTTGGCATGGTAGATTTTATCCAGTGTAAGCATGGGCTGTTCCCTCTCTGTTTGACAATAGTCGGGCCCGACCTGGGCTTGCCGGATCGGGCCGGGCCGCGCCTTTGCGGCCAAGACACTGACATGAGTATAGTTGAAATTTGCTAATTTGTAAAGTGAAAAATATTCATCGTTAGATTGCACAAGAATAATAAGCGAGAATTGTACAATTATACCACTATGTTGTGGGCGCAGAATGCTGTATAATAGATGTAACGATAGCAAAATATGTTTGCTTTTTAACAATCACCTTTATGAGGAGGCAATTTCCCGTATGGATATTCGTTATTCCTGCAACCAGCGTGATTTCAAGCGCTACACCACCGAGGAGACCCGCAACGAAATGCTCATCACCGGCCTGTACAAGGCAGATGAGATGGTCGCTGTCTACAGCCACGTGGATCGCATGGTCACGCTGGGCTGCATGCCTGTGCACGAGGAGGTCTCCATCGACAAGGGCATTGATGTATGGGCCAACTTCGGCACCCATTACTTCCTGGAGCGCCGCGAGATCGGCATCTTCAACATCGGTGATGGTGCCGGCACGGTCACGGCGGATGGCAAGGAGTATCACCTGAACTACAAGGACTGCCTGTACCTGACCAAGGGCAACCAGAAGGTCACCTTCAAGAGCGACGACCCGGAGCATCCGGCCAAGTTCTACATGGTTTCTGCCCCGGCCCATTGCAGCTATGAGAACAAGCTCATCACCATCGAGCAGGCCGCCAAGCGCCCGCTGGGCAGCGTCGAGACCTGCAACAAGCGCACGATCAACCAGTTCATCCATCCCAGCGTGCTCAAGACCTGCCAGCTGTCCATGGGTATGACCGCTCTGGAGCCAGGCAGCAACTGGAACACCATGCCCAGCCACACCCACGAGCGCCGCATGGAGATCTACACCTACTTTGAGGTCCCCGAGGGCCAGGTCGTTTTCCACATGTGCGGTGAGCCCACCGAGACCCGCCACATTGTCATGCATAACTATGACGCTGTCATCAGCCCGTCCTGGAGCATCCACAGCGGCGTAGGTACATCGAATTACACCTTTATCTGGGCCATGGGCGGCGAGAACATGGAGTTCGATGATATGGATAATATCGCCACGACTGATTTGCGCTGACCGCAAGAAACGCACATATTTTGCGCTGGCTTGCGCAAGATATGCGCAACTATTTACTTTAATTCTCGCGCCCCAGTGATGGGCGCCGGAATATATGACTGTTACAAACTTAGGAGGTTTTGCATCATGTCTGTTTGCACCCCGAAATCCTTCGACCTGACCGGTAAGGTCGCCCTCGTCACCGGCGCTTCCTATGGCATCGGCTTTGCTATTGCCACCGCTATGGCCAATTGCGGTGCCAAGATCGTCTTTAACGACATCAAGCAGGAGCTGGTCGACAAGGGCCTGGCCGCCTACAAGGAAGCCGGCATCGAAGCCCACGGCTATGTCTGCGACGTCACCAACGAGGACGCCGTCAATGAGATGGTCAAGAAGATCACCGCCGAGGTCGGCCACATCAATGTGCTGGTCAACAACGCCGGTATCATCAAGCGCATCCCGATGATCGAGATGACCGCTGCCCAGTTCCGTCAGGTCATCGACGTTGACCTGAACGCCCCCTTCATTGTCGCTAAGGCTGTCATTCCCGATATGATCGAGCAGGGCGGCGGCAAGATCATCAACATCTGCTCCATGATGAGCGAGCTGGGCCGCGAGACTGTCTCCGCCTACGCTGCTGCCAAGGGCGGTCTGAAGATGCTGACCAAGAACATCGCCTCCGAGTACGGCAAGTACAACATTCAGTGCAACGGCATCGGACCCGGCTACATCGCCACCCCGCAGACCGCACCTCTGCGCGAGATCCAGCCCGACGGCAGCCGTCATCCGTTCGACCAGTTCATCGTCGCCAAGACCCCTGCCGAGCGTTGGGGCAAAGCCGAGGATCTGGGCGGCCCCGCTGTCTTCCTGGCTTCCGAGGCTTCCGACTTTGTCAACGGTCTGATCCTCTACGTTGACGGCGGCATCCTCGCCTACATTGGCAAGCAGCCCGGCTGATTTACTTTCTTCGAGAAGAAAGTAAACAAAGAAGCTTTCAAACAATAAAAAGGACATCCGCTCGTGAAAGGGCGGATGTCCTTTTTTGTTTTAGCTGTACGGTAGGGGCCGGGCATACCCGGCCCGGCAGTGTATGGTAAACGGACGCTTGCGGGAATCTCCCGGGCCGCATATATGCGGCCCCTACACCGCTGCTGCCCTGTAGGGGTCAAGATCCCTCCCTGCAAAACGACCCGCAAAGGGAGCTTTACCCGATGGTCACGCTCCACTTGAACTCCTTGCTCTCGCCGGGGTTCAGCTCGATGTGATGGCCTGCCTCGTTGACGGAGTTGGCCCAGCCGTTCCAGGGCTCCATGCAGACGAAGCTCTCGGCGTCCTGCTGCCAGAGCACGCCGTTGGTGAAAACGCTCTCGTCAAAGCTGACCGTGACCTTGTGGCCGTTGCCGGAGTCGGTGAAGCGCATCGGGCTCTTGACGCCGGTCATCAGGCGGATGGAGTCGGCACTCCCCTCCTTGCGGGTCAGGGTGATGGTCTCGGGCGCGGCGGGCTGCTCGCCCTTGGCGCTTTCGCTGCAGGTGGCGGCGTCGATGTCAAACGCGACGTTGTCCAGCTTGCTGGCGGCGAAGTACGGGTGGAAGCCGACGCTGAACGGCAGGGCCTTGTCGCCGGTGTTGGCGACGGTCAGGGCCAGCGTGGCGGTGCTGCCGGTCAGGGTGTAGCGCATGGACAGGGCAAAATCGAACGGGTAGACGAACTTTGTCAGACCGTTGGGGGTCAGGGTCAGCTCAATGGCGGTGTCGTCCGCGCTCTTGACCTGCCACGGCACAAGGTCAGCCAGGCCGTGGACCTCGATGGGATAGGCCGCGCCGTTGAAGTGGTGCGCGCCGTCGTCCGGTTTGCCGCAGTTCGGGAACAGGATGGGGATGCCGCAGCGCGGGCGATCCGTAGACTCGAAGTTTTTGTCGCGCAGCCACAGGTATTCGTCGCCGTTTTTGGTGAAGGATGTGGCCATGCCGCCCTTCTCGGGCGTGACGGTGAAGGCGTACTCGCCGTCGGTCAGGGTCAGGGTCTTGTAGGAAGCACCGTATTTTTCATAGGTGCCGGTAGTCAGAGTAGACATGATAAGGCTCTCCTTTGTATGCACGTAGGGGCCGCACATGTGCGGCCCGCAACTTTGTGGAAAGCACCCGATTGCGGGTAAGTTGCGGGCCGGGCATGCCCGGCCCCTACAGCGTAGTGGATTTTTCGTGTTTAATTATACCACAAACAGGCTTACAATACAACGCCATCCTTAAAGATCGAGATCTCGCGGAAGCCCTTCTTCTCGGCGCAGGTCTGCTTGCCGGAGGCAACGTCCAGCACGAGCTGGTACAGGTCGGCACCGGCCTCGTCCAGCGTGCGCTCGCCGTCCGCGACGACACCGGCGTTGAAGTCGATCCAGGTCTTTTTTCTGGCGGCCAGCTGGCTGTTGGTGGCAATTTTCAGCGTCGGCGCGGGGGCACCAAACGGCGTGCCGCGGCCCGTGCTGAACAGCACCATGTGCGCACCTGCAGCAGTCAGCGCCGTGGCGGAGACCAGGTCGTTGCCGGGGCCGTACAGCATGTTCAGGCCCTTGGTGGTGACGGGCTCGCCGTAGTCGATGACATCCATGATCGGTGCGGAGCCGCCCTTCTGCACGCAGCCGCAGGACTTGTCCTCCAGCGTCGTGATGCCGCCCTGCTTGTTGCCCGGGCTCGGGTTGTCGTAGACGACCTCATTGTGGCTGATGAAGTACTCTTTGAAGCCGTTGATCATCCTGACGGCCTTCTCAAAGACCTGCTCGTTCTGGCAGCGGTCCATCAGGAAGCCCTCGGCACCGAACATCTCGGGCACCTCGGTCAGCACGGTGGAGCCGCCGCGGGCGCACAGCATATCGCTGAAGCGGCCAATCGTCGGGTTGGCGGTGATGCCGGACAAACCGTCCGAGCCGCCGCACTTCATGCCGACGACCAGCTCGCTGGCAGGGATCGGCTCACGCTTAAACTGCGCGGCGTAGGCGGCCAGCTCTTTCAGGATCTCGCGTCCCGCGACCAGCTCGTCCTCAACGTCCTGGCAGGTCAGGAACTTGACGCGGTCATGGTCGTAGTCGCCCAACTCGGCCAGGAACTGCTCGTGGGTCAGGTTTTCGCAGCCCAGGCTCAGCACCAGAACCGCGCCCGCGTTGGGGTGACGCACCAGAGATGCCAGCAGCTTGCGGGTCTGTGCGTGGTCATGGCCGGTCTGGGAGCAGCCGAACGGATGGGTGAAGGTATACAGCCCGTCGATGCTGCCGGTCACAAGGTCCTGATTGTCGCGCACGAGCGCCTTGGCGCAGTCGTTGACGCAGCCGACAGTCGGGATGATCCAGATCTCGTTGCGGATGGCAGCGCGGCCATCCTTGCGGCGGTAGCCCATGAAGGTGTCAGGCGCGGCGGGGGTCAGCGGGTGCACATTGGGGTGATAGCTGTACTCGATCTCACCGGAGAGGTTCGTGTGGATGTTGTGGGTGTGCATCCAGGTGCCGGGCACGGCGTCCGCCGTGGCGTGGCCGATGGGAAAGCCGTATTTGATGACGTTTTCGCCGTTTTTGATGGGCGCAATGGCCATCTTGTGGCCCTGGGGGATGTCCTCAATGGCGGTGACGGTGGTGTTATCGACGGGGACTGCCGTGCCTTTGGCAATGGGATGCAGGGCGACGACGACGTTGTCCTTGGGGTTGATCTTAATGGCGATAGGCATAAGATGTCTCCTTAGCTTCTGATAAAAGTGGGGCCGGAGGGCATCCTCCGGCCCCAATGGGGTATGTTTTAAGCCTTCCCCCTTGGGGGAAGGTGGCCGTAAGGCCGGATGAGGGGCGTGCGTGCGGGGGCAGACCGTAAACGGTCAATATCGGCAGACTCGGCCCTCATCAGTCGGCTGCGCCGACAGCTTCTCCCGATGGAGAAGCCTTTGGACGCTTACAGGCAGGAAGCATACGCGGCCAGTGCGCCGTTCTCGCGGATGTTGGTCAGATTCTTGACGGTGGCCTCCTCGAAGCCGGGAACCTTGGTCAGGTCCTGGCCCCACATCTGCTCGTTGGTCATGACGGCATGGACCAGCGTCGGGACGTCGTCGTTCTTGTGCTCGTTGTAGAATTCAAGGACCCAGCGGTCATCGGAGACGGTGTACTCGTTGCCCTTGGCGCGCTTGCAGACCAGACCCTTGTCGGTCAGCTCCTGCACATCATTGCTGTAGAAGGCAATGTAGGCGGCGAAGCTCATGGTCAGGCAGGTGGGCAGCTTACCGTTCTTCCCGACGTACTCGAGGAAGGACGGCATGTTGCGGGCACGCCACTTGGAGGTGGAGTTCAGGGAGATGCTCATCAGCTCATGGTTGACGAACGGGTTGTTGAAGCGGTCCTGCACAGCGGCGGCGAACTTCTTGCAGTCGTCCTGATCCAGCGGCAGGATGGGCACGACCTCGTCCAGCAACATTTTGTTCATGTAGCCCAGGACGGTGGCGTCGTGCATGCAGTCACGGACGATGTCAAAACCGGCCAGGTAAGCGCCCAGCACAAAGCCGGTGTGCGCGCCGTTCAGGATGCGAACCTTGCGCTTCTTGTACGGGCTCATGTCGGGGGTCACAAAGACGTGGCTCTCGAGACCGGCCTTGCGGAAGGGCAGCACGTCGTTCAGCTTGGTATCACCCTCGATGACCCAGACGCCAAAGACCTCGCCGACGTCCAGCAAGGGGTCAGCGTAGCCGTGCTTCTGCTCAAGCTCGGCGACCTCCTTCGGGTCACGGATGCGGCCCGGAACGATGCGGTCAACCAGAGAACCGCAGAAGGTGCAGTCCTCATTGACGTACTTCCTGAAGCCGTCGTCCAGGCCCCACTGGTCAATGTACTGGTTGACGCACTTGAGCAGCTCCTTGCCGTTGTTGTCGATCAGCTCGCAGGCCAGCATGATGATGCCCTTCTTGCCTGCCTTGTAGCGGTGGTACAGCACCTGGGTCAGCTTGCCGGGGAAGCTGGATGCGGGCACGTCCTCCAGCTTGCAGGCGGGGTCGTAGACGATGCCTGCCTCGGTGGTGTTGGAAACGATGATCTCAAGATCGTCGCTGGCGGCAACGTCCATCATCTGCTTAAAGCCCTCCTCCTCATACGGGTTCAGGCAGCGGGAGACGCTGGAGATAACGCGCTTGTCATCGACCTTTTTGCCGTTTTCACTGCCGCGCAGATACAGGGTGTACAGACCCTCCTGCTCGTTGATCATCTTGGCCAGGCCGGGGGCGATGGGCTGGACCAGAACGCACTTGCCGTTCCAGTCGGCCTTCTCGTTGGCCAGATCGAACCAGTAATCCACGAACGCGCGCAGGAAGTTGCCCTCGCCGAACTGCAGGACCTTCTCCGGGGCGTTTTTCAAAATATAGCCGTTGTAGCCGGATTTTGCAAGAACTTCATAATTCAAGGTATCCATATATGCTTCTCCTTAACATAAACAAATCTGGTGCGCAGCGGGGGGCTGCAGCACGTCCTGTTACCTGAATTATATTTTCTTTAGGCCGTTTCGTCAAGATTCATTCCGTAAACAGCGCACATATTTTGCGCAGTTTTGAGGCCAATTTTGGGATTCCGCATCTTGCACAACAAAGAACCGCACTTTTTGGCTATAATTTCGATTAACAAGCAATTTTTGCAACTTGTGCAAGGTAAAATAGTTATGTATAATAATAGCAGAGCATGCTGTTTTGGGTCATCTTTACAGCGCAAGGTATGTGCTATCAGGGCCCGGGGCGGCATTCCCCCGACTATCATTTATAACATCATTAAGGAGCGTCTGTACATGAAAGCATTTATGGACAAGGACTTTTTGCTGGAGACCCCTACCGCGCAGCATCTGTACCACGACTATTCGGCCAAGCTGCCCATCGTGGATTATCACTGCCACATTCCCCCGCAGGAAATTTATGAGGACCGCCGCTTTGAGAACATCGCGCAGGTCTGGCTGGGCGGCCATCAGGTGCTGGCCGACGGCAGCGACTACTATTTCGGCGACCACTACAAGTGGCGCGTGATGCGCTCCAACGGCGTGCCCGAGGAGTACATCACCGGTGACAAGCCGGATCGTGAGCGCTTTCAGAAGTTTGCCGAAAGCCTGGAAATGGCCATCGGCAACCCGATGTATACCTGGTGCCACCTCGAGCTGAAGAAGTACTTCGGCTATGAGGGCGTGCTGAACGGCGAGACCGCCGAGGAGGTCTGGAACCTCTGCAACGACAAGCTGCAGCATGACCCGAAGCTGACCGTCCGCGGCCTGATCGAGCAGAGCAACGTCGCCATGGTCGGCACCACCGACGACCCCATCGACTCCCTCGAGTGGCACAAGAAGATCAAGGAAGACCCGACCATCAAGGTCGTCGTCGCCCCGTCCTTCCGCCCCGACAAGGCCCTGAACATCCGCAAGGAGGGCTTCGCCGATTACATCCATAAGCTGGAGGAAGTTGTGGGCCGCAAGTTTGCCTGCGCAAATTGCGTTGTCAGTGCGCTGGAAGAACGCCTGGAGTTCTTCGTCGAGATGGGCTGCCGCGCTTCTGACCACGGTCTGGACTACATCCCCTTCGCCGAAACGAACGCTGAGAAGGCGACTGCTGCCTTCAAGAAGGCCATGGCCGGTGAGACCCTGACCAAGGAGGAAGGCGACGAGTACACCACCTACCTGCTGCTGAAGCTGGGTGCCCTGTACAAGAAGCACAACGTTGTCATGCAGATGCACTACAGCTGCCTGCGCAATGTCAACGACAAGATGTACCGCAAGCTCGGCCCCGACACCGGCTTTGATATGATCGCCGTGACCGATTGCAGCGCTACCATCAGCAGCCTGCTGAGCGCACTGACCAAAGAGGACGCCTGCCCGAAGGTCATCCTGTACAGCCTGAACCCCGCCGACTTCGACATGCTGGGCACCATTCTGGGTGCGTTCCAGGATGACGAGATCCCCGGCAAGATCCAGCTGGGCTCCGCCTGGTGGTTCTGCGACACCGACGACGGCATGTACCAGCAGATGAAGACCCTGGCTCGCTTGGGCCTGCTGGGCAACTTCATCGGTATGCTGACCGACAGCCGCAGCTTCCTGAGCTACACCCGCCACGAGCTGTTCCGCCGCCTGATGTGCAACCTCATCGGCAACTGGGTCGAGAACGGCCAGTACCCCAACGACGAGAAGTCTCTGAAGAAGATCGTCGAGGGCATCAGCTATTATAATGCGAAGCGGTATTTTAATCTGTAATTGAAGTAACGCAATAAGCAATAAAACCCCGCCCCGCCTGTTGATTTTGACAGGCGGGGCGGGGTTTTATTGGGTGCGGGCGAAGCGAAGACCGGAGGGACTCTGTCCGTTCCCGGTTACTCGCAGCTTTCCTGTTCCTCCGGCACCTCGGGCATCGTCCGCAGTTGCTCCAGCGTGATGCCATCCACATATTTATTGATCAGGTCATTCAGCCCGGACCAGAAGTCCAGCGTGTGGCACTGGCTGCGGTGGGGGCAGTCCACCGACGACGCCAAACACGGGATGGCCGTCAGCTCACCCTCGACGGCGCGCAGGATCTCGCCGGAGGTGATCTCCCCTGCCGGGCGCGCAAGCCGGTAGCCGCCCTGCGCACCGCGCACGCTGGATACCAGCCCGGCCTTCGCCAGCGGGGTGACGATCTGCTCCAGATATTTTAAGCTGATGCGCTGCTTATCACTGATGTCCTTCAGCGGGATCAGGTCGTTGGGGCGGTTGGCCAGTTCCACCATCAAGCGCAGGGCATAACGGTCACGGGTCGAAAATTTCATGGTAAAGCTCCCTTTATCGGAATTAGTAACACTAATCATAGCATAATTCTAGGAATTTTGCAAGTTATCAACCTATTAAAATGGTAGGATATATGCAAAATGCCGAAATGTGCAATTTTATGCAAACAAGTGTTGACAGAACCGGTTCACAGGCGTATACTGTGAGCCATGGAAGGCAAACAACGCCGACCAAAGATTCAAGAAAGGGGTACAGAACCATGAATGCAGCCTGCTTTGGTATGATGATGTGCATGTGCATGATGCGTAAGCGTCCTGTGCCAGCTTTCTTGTGCGCAAATTACAGCGCGTAATGAAAACTTGCAGCGGGATGCCGGAAAGCCGACATCCCGCTTTTGTTTGGAAAGGAAGTTTGTGACTATGGAAAGAGGTTCCGTTTACAAGCAGCCCGGTGTGCGAATGTGACGCTTTGAGGGAAGCTGACCGTTCAAAACCAACACACCTGACGATATATAAAGGAGAATTTACCATGAAAAAACTGATTTCTGCAACGCTCGCCGCTTCTCTGGCCCTGTCGCTGGCCGCCTGCGGCTCCTCCGCTTCTACTGATTCCGTCGCCGCATCCTCTGAGGCTGCCTCCACCGAGAGCACCGCAGCTTCCTCCGAGGCTGCCGAGTCCACCGCCGAGACCAGCGAACTGGCCGGTACGACCCTGAAGGTCGCTGCCTCCCCCACGCCCCATGCCGAGATTCTGAACGTGGCCAAGGAGATTCTGGCCGAGCAGGGCATCGACCTCGAGGTTGTTGAGTTCAGCGACTACGTCCAGCCCAACCTCGTCACCGAGAGCGGCGAGGTTGACGCCAACTACTTCCAGCACACCCCCTACCTCGACAGCTTCAACGAGGAGAACGGCACCCATCTGGTCAGCGTCGGCGCGGTCCACTATGAGCCGTTCGGCATCTATCCGGGCAAGAGCGATGATCTGGCAAACATTGCGGACGGCGCGACCATCGCCGTGCCCAACGACACCACCAACGAGGCCCGCGCTCTGCAGCTGCTGGCCGCCCAGGGCCTGATCACCGTCCGCGACGGCGCCGGCCTGACCGCTACGATCAACGACATCACCGACAACCCCCACAACCTGCAGATCAAGGAGATCGAGGCTGCCCAGCTGCCCCGCACCGTGCAGGATGTTGACTTCGCCGTCATCAACGGCAACTACGCAATGGAGGCCGGCTTCTCCGTCGGCAAGGACGCTCTTGCTACCGAGGATGCTTCCTCCGAGGCTGCCCAGACCTACGCCAACGTACTGGTTGTGAAGGAAGGCCGCGAGAACGACCCCGCCATTCAGGCGCTGTACGCTGCCCTGACCGGCGACAAGGTCAAGGATTACATCAACAGCACCTACGACGGTGCGGTTGTGCCGATTTTCTAAGATAAAGCCTCGCACCGCCGTAAACGGGCACGGGCGGATATGGAATCCGCCCCTACGGTACGGCAGGCAACGAAATTGTAGGGGCGCATTCCATATGCGCCCGCTGGCAGAACGCAAAGAAAAAACTTGCAACCTGTCAGAATAAAGCGTAAAATTATAGCGAATGAGTTTTTGCACTCATTCGCTATCTTTGTAAATGAGGGAGAATCACCCATGATCGAACTGCAACACCTGACCAAGCGCTTTGCCACGCAGGGCGGCACGGTCGTCGCGCTGAACGACATCAACCTGACGATCCGGGACGGCGACGTCTACGGCATCATCGGTATGTCGGGCGCCGGAAAATCAACACTGGTACGCTGCATCAATATGCTGGAGCGCCCGGACGAGGGAAATGTCATCGTCAACGGCAAGCAGATGCAGGACCTGCGCGCCGCCGACCTGCGCGCGGCCCGGCGTGAGATCACCATGATTTTTCAGCAGTTCAACCTGCTGATGCAGCGCACCTGTCTGCGCAATATTATGTTCCCGATGGAGCTGGCGAAGGTTCCCGGAGACAAGGCCGAGGCCCGCGCCCGTGAGCTGCTGGAGCTGGTCGGTCTGCCCGATAAGGCCGACGCCTACCCGGCGCAGTTGTCCGGCGGCCAGAAGCAGCGCATTGCGATTGCCCGTGCGCTGGCAACGGACCCGAAGGTGCTGCTTTGCGACGAGGCGACGAGCGCCCTGGACCCGAACACGACCCACGCCATTTTGCAGCTCATTCAAAAAATCAACCGTGAGCTGGGCATCACAGTCGTCATCATCACCCACCAGATGAGCGTTGTAGAGGAGGTCTGCAACCGTGTGGCCATTCTCGATAACGGCACCGTCGTCGAGGAGGGCGAGGTGCAGGCTATCTTCAGCCATCCTACGTCCAAGGCGGCGCGGCGGCTCGTCTACCCCGCCGGTGCGCCCCAGGCCGAGGTCCTGCCCGGCCACAAGCTGGTGCGTGTGGCCTTCGGCGGCACCCAGACCACGGACAAGCCGCTGGTGGCAAGTCTTGCCATTGAGTGCGGCGCGCTCGTCTCGATCATGGCGGCAGACACCCGCATTGTGAACGGCCAGACGCTGGGCAGCATGCTGCTGGCGCTGCCCGACGACGACAAGGCCGCCGCGGCACTGGAGTACATCAGGAACTATCCCGGCATTACTTTTGAGGAGGTGAACGGCTGATGGCAGAGCTTTTTGCAGGCAAGGAATGGCAGACGTTCTTGCAGATTTTGCCCACCATTCCGTTTGAAACATGGGAGACCGTCTGGTCCACCGTCGTCGCAACGCTGCTGGCGCTGGTCATCGGTCTGCCGCTGGGCGTCTGCCTGGTCACGGGCGAACAGGGCGGCGTGCGTCCCCTGCCCCGCTGGCTCATGGCGCTGCTGAACGGCCTGGTGAATCTGCTGCGCAGCGTGCCGTTTTTGATTTTGATGATCATTGTCATTCCGCTGTCCCGCGCCATCGTGGGCACGTCCATCGGTACGGTGGCGTCCATTGTACCGCTGGTCATCGCATCGTTCCCGTTTGTGTCGCGTCTGGTCGAGACCAGTATGCGCGAGGTGGACGCGGGTGTCATTGAGGCCGCCCAGAGCATGGGCGCAACGCCGCTGCAGATCATCACCAAGGTCATGGTGCCCGAGAGCATGCCGAGCCTGGTTGCCAACGTGACGATTGCCGCCACGACCATCATGGGTTACGGCGCAATGGCCGGCATCATCGGCGGCGGCGGCCTTGGCAAGATCGCCATCAACTACGGTTACTACCGCTTTAACGTGGTGCTGGAGTTCTTTGCCACGGCGCTGCTGGTCGTGCTGGTACAGATTTTGCAGACCGTCGGCACAAAGCTGGCCATCAAGTGCGACAAGCGCATCCAGAAGTGATTTGAGGGAACCGAGATTTAACATATTTTTCAAATTGGCGTGACAGGGCGGACATAAATGCAGTGTATAGTATAACCAGAGTTAAGGGGAACGCCCCAAGACACATTACACTGCCGCCTTGGCCATGCCAGAAGCAATCGCTTCGGCCACGGCGCAGACAACCAACAAGGCCGTGAAGCCATTTGAATAGATACAAAAAGCCTCCTGCATCGGTTGTGATGCAGGAGGCTTTTATTTTGGTGCGCCCGCCACTGTAAGGCGGACTAACGTTTGCAGGAAGGCTGCGGGCCGGGCAGGCCCGGCCCCTACGAGGGAGGCGGGTGCCTTACAACCCGTTCACGTCCGCTATCAGCTGCTCCACAGCTTCGTCCTTCGTGGCCCAGCTGGTGCATACGCGCACGGCGGTGTGGTGCTTGTCGGGCTTGCCCATGTGGGTCATGGCGTAGGTCTCGGCCAGCTTGTCGTACCACTCGTCGGGCAGGACAAAGAACTGCTGGTTCGTCGGGGAGTCGTGCAGCACCTTGCAGCCCTTTGCCTCAAAGGCGGCGCGGATGCGCAGGGCCTGCTCGTCGGCTTTTTTCGCCATCGTGAAATACAGGCTGCTGCCGCTGCCGTCCTCGCCGTCCAGCAGAGCCAGGAACTGCTCGCCCAGCAGGCGGCCTTTCGCCAGCATGCCGCCGTGCTGCTTCAGGCAGTAGCGGAAATCGGGCTTCAGATCGTCGTTTGTGATGACGACGGCCTCGCCGAACAGCGCACCGCATTTGGTACCGCCCAAGTAAAACACGTCGCAGAGCGCGGCGTAGTCCTGCAGGCTCAGATCGTTGGCGGGGCTCGTCAGGCCGTAGGCCATCCGCGCGCCGTCCACGAACAGGTAGAGTCCCAGCTCGTAGCAGGCGGCGGAAATGTCGGTCAATTCCTCCTTATTATAAAGGGTGCCGACCTCGGTGGGGTTCGAGATGTAGACCATGCCGGGCTGGACCTCGTGCTCGTGGCTGGCGTTGGCGCGGTGCTCCTCCACGGCTTTGCGGATCTGGCGGGCCGTGATCTTGCCGTTTTTGCCGGGCAGCGCCAGGCACTTGTGGCCTGTGGCCTCGATGGAGCCGGTCTCGTGCACATGGATGTGCCCGGAGTCGGCGCACAGCACACCCTGCCATGGCTTGAGCGCCGCCGCGATGACGGTCAGATTCGCCTGGGTCGCACCGACGAAAAAGTGCACGTCGGCGTCGGGAGCGTCGCACAGGCGTTTGATCTGCGCGGCGGCCTTGGCGCAGTATTCATCCTCGCCATAGCCGGGGGTCTGGTCGAAATTGGTCTTTTGCAGAAGCTCCAAAACCGCGGGGGCCGCGCCCTCGCCATAGTCACATTCAAAACGAAGCATATTTTTGACTCCTTAGTAAAGTATTGCACGCTTTGCAGGGGCGGACAGTATTTGCCCGCGGAGCCTTTCGACTGCCGCAAGGCTGGCGGGCCGATGCGAGCATCGGCCCCTACAGGTACGGGCAAATCTCCAATCGACCCATGCCGCGGGTGTTGCTATAATTATAACACTGTGATTCCCCACTTGCAAGTTTCGCCGCGGTACGCTATAATAATTCTACTTTTGGATAGAAAAGAGGAATTGTATGGATCCCCAAAATCAACGCGAAAGCTTCGGCTCACGCCTTGGCTTCATTCTGGTCAGCGCGGGCTGTGCTATCGGCATCGGCAACGTCTGGCGCTTCCCCACAGTCACCGGCCAGTACGGCGGCGGCATCTTTGTGCTGTTCTACCTGCTCTTTCTGGTGCTCATGGGTCTGCCGGTCCTGACGATGGAGCTGGCCGTGGGCCGTGCGGGCCGCGGCGCGGCGCGCAGCGCCTACAAGGCGCTGGAGCCCGAGGGCAGCAAGTGGCATATCCACGGCTGGTTCTGCATGGCGGGCTGTGTGCTGCTGATGATGTACTACACCACCGTCTCCGGCTGGATGGTCGACTACTTCTTCCGCTTCCTGACCGGCAGCTTTGACGGCCTGACCTCCGAGCAGGCCGCAGGCGTCTTTGGCGAGATGCTCTCGAACCCTGTCGAGATGGTTTTCTGGATGGTCGTCATCACGCTGGCGGGCTTTGTCGTCTGCGGGCGCGGCCTGCAGGGCGGTCTGGAAAAGGTCGGCAAATGGATGATGAGCGCCCTGCTCGTATTGATCCTTGTGCTGGTTGTGCACAGCTTCACGCTGTCCGGCGCGGGCGAGGGCCTGGCCTTCTACCTGCTGCCCGACTGGTCCCGCGCCACCGGGCAGGGCCTGGGCAATGTCATCACGGCGGCCATGAACCAGTCGTTCTTTACCTTAAGCCTCGGCATCGGCGCAATTGAGATTTTCGGCAGCTACATGGACCGCGGCTTCACCCTGCCGGGTGAGGCCGCCCGCATCTGCGTGCTGGACACCTTTGTGGCGGTCTGCGCGGGCCTTATCATCTTCCCGGCCTGCTTCTCCTTCGGCATCTCGCCCGACGCGGGACCGAGCTTGATTTTCATCACACTGCCCAACGTCTTTACAAACATGGCGGGCGGACGCCTGTGGGGCGCGCTGTTCTTCCTGTTCATGACGTTCGCCAGCTTCTCCACGGTCATTGCGGTGTTTGAGAACATCATCGCCTGTGCGCGGGAGAATTTCGGCTGGGACCGCCGCAGGGCCTGTCTGGTGGGCGCGGCGGCGCTGGTCGTGCTGGGCCTGCCCTGCGCGCTGGGCTACAACGTGTGGAGCGGCATCCAGCCCCTGGGCGCGGGCAGCACCGTGCTGGATTTTGAGGACTTCCTTGTCAGCAACGTTCTGCTGCCGGGCGGCAGCCTTGTTTATCTGCTGTTCTGTGTCACCAAATGGGGCTGGGGTTTCGACAAATACACCGCCGAGTGCAACACCGGCAGCGGCCCCAAAATGCCGCAGTGGGTCAAGCCCTACTTTAAATACGTTCTGCCGGTCCTGATCGCCGTCATTCTGGTGCAGGGTCTGCTCTGAAGCAAAATGCCGCGCGGCTCCCTGTGAGCCGCGCGGCATTTGTTAATTGCGGTTTACCTCCGGGATATCGGTGCGCCCCAGCAGATAGTCTACACTGACGTTATAGAAGTCGGCCAGCTTGACCAGCCTTTCTGCGGTCAGCTCAATAACGCCGTTTTCATACTGAGAGTAGGTGTTCTGGGATACGTGGAGGACACTGGCAAGATCGCACTGACGAAAATCGTGATCTTCCCGTAGGCTTCGTATGTTCGGATATTCCATAGGTTGACTACCCCCTTACGACTATTATCGTTATCTTGGAGGCAGATATTGATATTTATCTGTAATACAGATATAATAGATTGCATAACAATAGGAAGAAACGATATGACGAAAAGCAAAGGGCGTTCTACGGCCCTTTGTCTGCCTGCGGGCGGGCTGCGAATGCGATTGCAGGAGTCCTTCTATGTTGTCAAACCATGAAATTGCATTTTTTGAGTATCGGTTCACGCCGACTGCGCGTTCAGCCAGCGGTGCAGCTCGTCCCGGATGGCGGCAAACGCGGCGGCGGTGTCCGGGTTATCGGTTTTAAAATCCAGCAGCCGCCACAGCCAGCCCTGCTCGTCCACGATGCGCAGGCTCTCGGGATAGCACAGCTCAAACACAAGCGACGCATGGCCGACGGCGTTGTCGGCGGGGTACTGCTTTAAGCTGTGCAGCACGCAGTGGTGAGCGTAAAAGGCGTCCAGCACGGCGGGCGTCACCGGGCTCCGGCGCAGCGCCGCAGTGCTGACGTTGTAAATTTCCTCCATCGGTGTCTCGACGTTGACCCGCAGAATGTCGATCTTGTCGGCGTCGCGCAAAATCTGGCAGAACAGACGCGTGCGGTCATCCAGCGCCTCCGGCAGACGGAACGCGCTGTGCCATTCCACAGCGGTGCGCAGCAGTGCGTCGGCACCGGCATCGTCCAGATAGTCCCGGATGCGTCCCTCGTCGAACAGCACCGCGACACTCAGCGCGGCGTGGCTGACCGACTGTGCATCAATAAATGTGTTGTAGCGGCGCAGCTGCTCAAAGCGGCCTACATCGTGCAGGATGCCGGACAGCCACGCCAGATCGACATCCTCCGGCGGCAGGGCCAGGCTTTGGGCAATGCGGGCGCAGAGCGCCGCCACGCGGTAGGTATGGTCGATTTTCAATTTGACCTTGGCGTCAGCGGCGTTGTAGTGCGCGGCATAGTCGGCAAAGGCTTTTTGTGCGCGGGCACGGTCAATTTTCATACTATCACTTCCCTGTTTCAGTGTACCACATCCGGCAAAATGCGTAAACTGCAATATTTATAAAATTTACTCCACAACGAATGACATTTTTGGATAAATAGTTTAAAAATCCTTGACATCGGGGCAAAAAAACGCTATTCTTAAAGTAGTAAATCGCGAGGAAGGCGGTGCATACGATGAACGCCAAAGGGGACGCAAACCGCAGTGTGCGCATGACCAAGCAGCGGCTCTACCAGGCGCTTATTACGCTGTTGCAGCAGAAAAGTCTGCGGGAAATTACAGTCCGGGAGCTGACCGAGCTGGCAGGAATCAGCCGCGGCACATTCTATTTTCACTACGCGGACATTTATGCCCTGATGGACCAGATGGAGGCCGCCCAGCTGGCACGGCTGAACGACCTGATGGACTCCTTGATCCCCAGCATCTCGCAGGAGGACGCGCCCCCTGCGCTGGTGGCGCTGTTCACCTACATGACCGAGAACCCCGACCTCTGTCAGGCCCTCTACGGCAAAAGCTGGGAGTCGGAGTTCACCCGCAACGCCAAAAAGCTGATTGCAGAGCGCTGCCTGGGCGAGTTTGCACCCGACGGCGGCACCGAGGAGCAGAAATATATGCTGGCCTTTGCGGTGAACGGCTGCTTTGGCACGATTGTAGCCTGGCAGGAGGCCGGTTTTCAGCCGCCCGCGGCGGAGATCGCCCGCATCACCTGGCAGGCCATCCGCGCTGTGAAGGGGCGGATGTGAGCGAAACAAGTTTCCCTTGCCTGCCTTGCCTTTTGGGGCAAGACGGGGTATAATATAATTATAAGTACGCCCGCTTGACCGGGCTGATGAAGGAGAGCTTTACGATGGGTTTCTTTGATTTTCTGAAAAAGTCTGCCGAGCCTGCCGCCCCCGCGGCCCCAGCCTTCCCCGTGACCCTGGCTGCTGATGCCAAGGGTACCGTTGTGGCGATGGAGAACATCCCCGACGAGGTGTTTGCACAGGGCATCCTGGGCAAGTGCTGCGGCATCGACCCTACCGAGGGCAAAATTTACGCCCCCGCGGACGGTGAGATCACCCAGGCCCCCGACAGCGGCCACGCGCTGGGCATCATGACCACTGCCGGTGTTGAGGTGCTGATCCATGTCGGCGTTGACACCGTCGAGATGAAGGGCGACGGCTTCAGCCCGAAGGTCAAGGAGGGCGACAAGGTCAAGAAGGGCGATCTGCTGCTGGAGATGGATCTGGACAAAATCGCGGCTGCCGCTCACCCCGCCGTGGTGATTACCGTCGTCACGAACACCGATGATTTCAAGGACGTCGAGGTCGTGGCCTCCGGCGCCGTGGAGCCGGGCGCGGATCTGATCAAGATCAGCAAGTAAATTTTTACCGATAAAAAAGCGGGCACCCGATTGGGTGTCCGCTTTTTGGCTTCCCCCGAGGGGGAAGCTGTCACCGTAAGGTGACTGATGAGGGCAGAGCTTGCCATGGCTGCCCGTTTGCGGTTCGCAATCGGTAGCTTACCCCTCATCCGGCCCCGCAGGGCCGCAGAGAATACGCTTTTTCTTCATATCGATCACTCCTGTCTGGGTGTTTTTTGAGTACAGCTGCAGTATACCCGGTACAGATGAAAGAACATTGAAGAAAGCGTGTAAAACCTGGGGGGAATCGTGTGGATAAAATTTGAAAGGCTTGACAATCCGCGATGGGCGTGTATAATAGGTTTGGACATAAAAACAGGGGCGCTGAGGGGCATCCTCGGCTGAGATCGAAACAAACCGCAGTTTCGGGTCGCCTTGAACCTGATCCGGGCAATGCCGGCGTAGGAAGTTTGACCCAACACGTCATAACGCTTTTGCGCCTGCAAGTGTACCTTGCGGGCGCTTTCCTGTTTTTACGTTACATTTTTTGAGGAGTGGATACCATGTCCAAAACCTATTCCAAGACCCGCACTCTTGTAGAGTGTGCCCTGATGATCGCCCTGGGCACCGTGCTGGCGAACATCAAAATTTTTGAGATGCCCAACGGCGGCTCCATCACCCTGCTGAGCATGCTGCCGTTCATCCTGGTCTCCTACCGCCACGGCACAAAATGGGGACTGTTCACGGGCTTTGTCAACAGCCTGCTGCAGATGCTGCTGGGCTTCTACGCGCCCCCGGCTCCCGGCCTGCTGCCGCTGGTGGGTATGATCCTGCTGGACTACGTGCTGGCCTTCACCCTGCTGGGCCTGGCCGGTGCGATTGCCAAGCCGTTCAAGAACCGTCTGGTCGGCGTGGCCGTCGGCACGGCAGCGGTGTGCGGCATCCGCTTCCTGTGCAGCTTCCTGTCCGGTGTGCTGATCTGGGGCAACCTGAGCGACGGTCTGCCCGCCTGGACCTACAGCCTGACCTACAACGGCAGCTACATGCTGCCTGAGACCATCCTGACCACGGTGGCCGCGGTGCTGATCTACAAGGCAGCCCCGCAGCTGTTTGCCGCGCAGGAGCAGTAAGCGCTAAATACTTTTCCCGGTACGCACAGTACCGGGATTTTTGTTGATTGCAGAGCGGTAGGGGCCGGGCATGCCCGCCCCCTACAAACCGGCCCAAAACAAGCATTGAATCGGTGTAGGGGGCGGCGTCCTCGACGCCCCGCGGAGGGGGCAAGACCCCTCCCTACAAGTCGATTTTTAAGGGGCTGTAGGGGCGGATTCTATATCCGCCCGTGCCCGCTTTCGGCAACGTAAAAATGCCCCGGTACGCAGAAACGCACACCGGGGCATTGGCTTTACGTAAGTATCAGTAGTTCATAATGTCCTTCACAGCACCGGACATCGAGAAGAGCTTGGCGGACAGATGGTCGAGGTAGACGATGCCGAGCTTGTTGCCCGTCTCCTCATTATATATGTCGGCCAGCTGGGGCATGACTTGGAACGCGGCGGCCTGGGCCTCGGGGCTGTTGTCAAAGTTCGCCGTGCCCTGCACGCGCAGCCACTCGCCGCGGTCATTGGCGGCGCAGATCTCGAGGTTCGTGTTGTCCAAAAGCTGCTTGTAGGCGGCCTTGTGCTTGCCCAGGGCAATGCACAGGTGGCCGTTGTACCACATGGCAAAACCGATGGGACGCACGCGGGGCAGATAGCCATCGACGGTGGCAAGGTAGAAGGTGGGATTCTCTTTCAGAAATTCCATGATTTCTTCATTTGGTTTCATGGTGTAAACCCTCCCGCAATATTACAGTGTGGCCAGCGCCGCTTTGATGCGTGCGGCGGCCTCCTTGGTGCGCTCGGCATCGCCGAACGCCGTCAGACGGAAATACCCCTTGCCGCAGGGGCCGAAGCCCTCGCCGGGGGTGCCCACAACGTGGGCGTGCTCGAGCAGCCAGTCAAAAAACTCCCAGCTGCCCATCTCGTTGGGGCAGCGCAGCCAGATGTAGGGGCTGTTCTTGCCGCCGCAGTACCAGACACCGGCCTCGTCCAGCGCTGCCGCAATGACAGCTGCGTTGGCGCGGTAGTAGTCGAGGTTCTGCTGGATTTCCTTCATGCCCTCGTCGGTAAAGACGGCCTCGGCACCGCGCTGCACAACATAGGCAACGCCGTTGAACTTCGTAGTCTGGCGGCGCAGCCACATCTTGTTCAGCTTGCCGCCGGCCAGCGCCTGCGGCACGACGGTGTAGCCGCAGCGCGTGCCGGTGAAGCCTGCGATCTTGGAGAAGCTGCACACCTCGATGGCAACCTCCTTCGCGCCCTCGACCTCAAAGATGCTGCGGGCGAGACCCGGCTCGGAGACGAAGCACTCGTATGCGGCGTCAAACAGGATGACCGCGTCATTGGCCTTCGCCCAGGCGACCCAGGCCTTGAGCTGCTCGACGGAGTAGGTCGCGCCGGTGGGGTTGTTGGGGCTGCAGATGTAGACGATGTCCGCGTGGGGGGCCTCGTCCGGCATCGGCAGGAAGCCGTTCTCCGCCGTGGCGGGCAGGTAGAGAATCTTGCGGCCCGCCATCACGTTGTCATCGACGTAGACCGGGTAAACCGGGTCGGGAACAAGGATCGTGTTGTCCTGACTGAACAGGTCCAGCAGGTTGCCCAGGTCGCTCTTGGCACCGTCGGAGATGAAAATTTCGGACATGTCCAGCTCGACACCGTGGCCCGCGTAATACCTGCGGATAGCGTCGCGCAGAAACTCATAGCCCTGCTCGCTGGGAATATAGCCGTGGAACGTACCCTTGTGGCCCTGCTCCTCAACGGCCTTGTGCATGGCCTCCGTCACGGATGCCGCCAGCGGCAGGGTGACGTCGCCGATGCCCAGACGGATGACGTCTGCCTCGGGATGGGCCTTCTGGTAATCGGCTACCTTGTGGGCAATGGTGCTGAACAGATAGCTCTCGTTCAGCTCGGCGTAATGCGGATTCAGCTGCATGATAGTCCCCCTCTTATCTATACCTTTATATAGTCTAACTTTACCACAATTCGGGCGAGTGTGCAATAGGCTTTTTACGCGGTGCGGTAGGGGCCGGGCATGCCCGGCCCTTGCGTGTGGGGCAGACGAGCGTCTATGGAAAGGCGGAGGGCCGCACATGTGCGGCCTCTACATGGCGTCCTGTCGGCTTACTTGTTCTCGTTGTCGTACAGCGCTTCGCACTTCTCGTCGATCTCCCTTGCGGGCAGCGACACGGCCATGGCCACCGCGGCACTGTAGCATTCCTCGGGGGTGAAGCCTTCGCCCGCCAGCGGGAAGTGCTGCAAAATCTTCTCAACCAGCTCGTCGTAATAGCGCGCGTAGAGCACGCCGCGGTCTGTGATGTAAATTTTGCCGTACCGCCGCCGCACAATGACACCCTGCTTCATCAGGCTGGTCAGGATGCTGGTGACGCTGGGCTTGGTCACGCCCATGGCCTGCGCCAGTGCCAGCGGCGAGACCTCGGTGCTTTGCTGCGCCAGATGGTGGATGGCCAGCAGATAACGCAGGTTGGAATCGGTCAGGGTCAAGGTACATCTCTCCTTATACCAAACTAAATGGGGGCGCGGGCCACGAACGGACCCGCGCCCCCTTCAGGCACTTATGCTTTACTTACTGTGGCAGGCACCGCCGCAGGTCTTACAATTACCTGTGCAGCCGCCGTGACTGCCGCAGCCGCCGCCCCCGCAGGAGCCGTCACAGCAGCCGAGGCCGCCGGTCTTGTGTTCATGATACAAGAGCCAGCCGGTACCGCCAAACACGAAAATCGAAACGATGATCGTAGGCAGGTTAAAATTAGCAGCTAAAAACTCCATCATAAAAAGTCCGCTCCTTTCCGGAAGAATACGGTATTATTATACATTCAAGATTACTTGGAAGCAACAGCCTTCTTGGAATCGAACGAAACCTCGTTGACACCCTCGTACTTGTTGGGGCGGAACAGCAGGTAGATCGTGAAGGCGATGATGGCGATTGCCACAATGGTGAAGATGTTGAAGCTGACCTCACCGGTGATCAGGCCGCCGATCTGGTAAACGACCAGAGAAGCGCAGTAGGCAAACAGGCACATATAGCCGATGGCGATAGCAGTCCACTTGCCGTTGTTCATCTCGCGCTTGATGGCGCCCATAGCAGCGAAGCAGGGAGCGCACAGCAGGTTGAAGATCATGAAGCTGTAAGCGGAGATCGCGGTGAAGCTGGCAGCAACCTCGGGCCAGATCTCGTCGCCGTTGTCAGACAGCTCGTCAGCATAGTGATACAGAACACCGAAGGTACCGACAACATTCTCCTTGGCAATCAGGCCGGAGATGGACGCGACGGTTGCACGCCAGTTGCCGAAGCCCTGCGGGATGAAGATCCAGGAAATTGCGCTTGCAACGATAGCCAGGATGGAGTTGTCCTGATCCTCAACCATCGTGAACGCGCCGTTCTCGAAGCCGAAGCCCTGCAGGAACCACAGGATGATGGTGGCAGCCAGAATGACGGTGCCGGCACGCTTGATGAAGGACCAGCCGCGCTCCCAAGTAGCGCGCAGGACGTTGCCCCAGGCGGGCACATGGTAAGCGGGCAGCTCCATAACGAACGGAGCAGGATCACCGGCGAACAGCTTCGTCTTTTTCAGGATGATGCCGGAGATGATGATGGCTGCAAAGCCGATGAAGTAAGCGGAGGTGGCGACCCAGCTGCTGCCGCCGAACAGAGCACCTGCGATCAGGCCGATGATGGGCATCTTGGCACCGCAGGGAATGAAGCAGGTGGTCATGATCGTCATACGGCGGTCACGCTCGTTCTCGATGGTACGGGAAGCCATAACACCGGGAACGCCGCAGCCGGTACCAACCAGAATGGGGATGAAGCTCTTGCCGGACAGACCAAAGCGGCGGAAGATACGGTCCATGATGAAGGCGACACGGGCCATGTAGCCGACATCCTCGAGGATGGACAGCAGGAAGAACAGAACGAGCATCTGGGGAACGAAGCCCAGAACAGCGCCGACACCGGCGACGATGCCGTCCATGATCAGGCCGTACAGCCAGCCAGCAACGCCGATGGATTCCAGCAGGCCGCCCAGGGCGTTGGGGACGATCTCACCGAACAGAACATCGTTCGTCCAGTCGGTGGCAAAGGTGCCGATGCCGATGCCGCCGTCCGCAACGGAGGTGCCCATCGCGATGGCGTACATCAGCCACATGATGAGCGCGAAGATCGGCAGAGCCAGGATACGGTTCGTGACGAACTGGTCGACCTTATCGGAGACAGTCAGGTTCTCGGTGCGGGGCTTCTTCTTGACGGCCTTGTCAACAACGCCGTTGATGTAAGCGTAGCGCTGGTTGGTGATGATGCTCTCGGCGTCATCGTCCATTTCCTTCTCGCAGTCGGTGATGTGGGCGTCGATGTGGTCGAGCAGCTCTTTGTTCAGGTTCAGCTCAGCCTGGACCTTGTCGTCGCGCTCAAACAGCTTGACAGCGTACCAGCGCAGGAAGCGGTCATCGACCTTGCCCTGAATGGACTCCTCAATGTGGGCGATGGCATGCTCAACGCTGCCGGTAAAGACGTGAGGCAGCTCGCCTGCCTTGCCCTTCTTGGCAGCGGCAACGGCCAGCTCGGCAGCCTTCTCGCTGCCCTCGTTCTTCAGGGCGGAAATCTCGACGGCCTCGCAGCCCAGCTCGTTGGACAGCTTCTTCAGGTCGATCTTGTCGCCGTTCTTGCGGACGAGGTCGATCATGTTGACGGCCATGACCACGGGGATGCCGAGCTCGATCAGCTGGGTGGTCAGGTAGAGGTTACGCTCGATGTTGGTGCCGTCGATGATGTTCAGGATGGCGTCGGGCTTCTCATTGACGAGGTAGCCGCGGGCAACGACCTCCTCCAGCGTGTAGGGAGACAGAGAGTAGATACCGGGCAGGTCCTGGATCACGACGTCATCGTGGCCCTTGAGCTTGCCTTCCTTCTTCTCGACAGTAACGCCGGGCCAGTTGCCGACATACTGGTTAGAACCGGTCAGGCTGTTGAACAGGGTGGTTTTACCGCAGTTCGGGTTGCCTGCCAGAGCAATTTTAATTGCCATTTGGTTAAACCCCTTTCTTTACTTTTTCAGAACTCACTCAACTTCGATCATTTCGGCGTCAGCCTTGCGGACGCTGAGCTCGTAGTTGCGGACGGTCAGCTCCATCGGGTCGCCCAGAGGTGCGACCTTGCGGACGTAAACCTTGGTGCCCTTGGTCAGGCCCATGTCCATGATGCGGCGCTTGACAGGGCCCTCGCCGTGCAGCTTGGCAACGGTGACGGTCTCGCCGACCTGTACATCTTTCAGAGTCTTCATACTTCGTTCCTCCTCTTGGTACAATCAATCAAACAGCCGAGGGCTGTGATTCCAAATTTTTTACGCAACGATAATGCGCATGGCCAGGGTCTTATCCAGCGCGATGCGCGCTTCCTTGACCTGAAGGATGAGGTTGCCGCTGATCTCATTGACCACGGTAACGGTCTCCCCCACGACAAAGCCAAGCTCGGCCAGATGCTGGCGGACCTCATCCTTGCCGGTGATCTTTCGGATGGTAACGGTATCGCCTGCTTTAGTCATCGTTAAAGGCATTCCACACACTCCCCTTTTGCGATTTTGCAATATATTAGTCTATGCTAACGCTTGGAGCAAAAGCATGCGGTTAGAACGCTCTAACCGCTTACGATGGTAGTTTACCACCACTAACTCCCGATGTCAATACGGAAGTTAGGCTAATCAAACAGGTTTGTGAAAAGTAGATAGTTATTACTAACTTGAATTGTGCAGCTTTGAACAAATTGTGAAAGCATCACGGCAGAAGCCGGGCAGTGATGCGCGCTTACGGAAACCACCCGGTAGGGGCGGGGCATGCCCCGCCCGCAGCCTACCCGTAACGCCGCGCTTGCGGGAAGGCCGAGGGCCGGGCGTGCCCGGCTCCTACAGGCCGGGACATGCCCGAAAAATCACACCTTTTCCTTCGTGCGCAGCGGCAGGTAGCCTGCGTCGCGGATGGCCTTGCGGATGACCTCCTCGTCGGCGTCGGCCTTCGTCCAGACCGTCACGTTCCGGGCGCTCAGGTTCGCCTCGGCCAGCGTGTCGGGCAGGGTGTTCAATGCGTTTTCCACATGGCGCTGGCAGTTCTGGCAGGTCATGCCGTCCACGCCCATGACGAGGCGGTGCGAATAGTGGCTCTTGTTGGTGTCCGCCGCCCTGACCTTTTTAGCGGGGGCGTCATGCTCACCGCAGCAGCCGCCGCCGTGGCGCAGATGGTGGATAAAGCTGTAGATGCCGTAGCCGACGGCAGCCACCAGAATCAGAACAATAATGACGTTTGCCATAAAAAACCTCCGGGTTAGTGTTTTCTAATTTGACTTAGAATATACTAACTTCTGCTTTGCTTTTTGTCAAGAGGTATCTTTTTTGATACTGCCCTGTAGGGGCCGCACATGTGCGGCCCGCGGCTGTACGGAGGCTGCGCACCGGCGGGAAGGCCGCGGAGGGGTCAAGACCCCTCCCTACGGACTTTCGGACACGGGTGCTTTGTAGGGAGCGGTCTTGACCGCTCCGGGACTGTACGGAACCGGGCAATTACGGGAAGGCTGCGGGCCGGACAAACAAAGAAGGAGGGGCATCGCTGCCCCTCCCGGTATGGATGGATATGGAGAAAATCAGGCATTGGCCAAAGCGGTGCCAAGGGCTGCGCAGGCAGTCTCGGCGTCGCCGTCTGGGGAGCCGTTGGCCATGACAGGCTCAACGACCAGACGGGCACCGGCGGCCTCGGCGTCCTCGGCCCAGGTGCGGATCCACTCGCCGTCACCCCAGCCGTAGGAGCCGAACAGGCCAACGGGTTTGCCGCTCAGAGAGCCGCGCAGATCCTGGTACATCGGCTCGAACTCGCTCTCCTCCAGCTGCTCGGCGCCCATGGCGGGGCAGCCCAGCGCAAAGCCGGTGTAGTCGCCGGCAGAGGAAACGTTGAACTCGGAGGCGGTGAACTTGTCAACAGAAGCGCCGGCGGCGGCAGCTGCGTTGGCGACCAAATCGGCCATGGCCTCGGTGTTGCCGGTGCCGCTCCAATAGATAACTGCAATCTTGCTCATAAATAACTACTCCTTTTATAATTTTTATGGTGCATCGTCAGGCGGCCACTGTCAGCCGCCTAATCGGGGTGCCGTTGTAATAGCAGCGGGCGTAGATGCGCTCGCACTTTTTATAGCGGTCAAACTCTGCCTGCGCAGCGGTGGGATCGGTGTAGACCTTCCAATAGCCGCACGCGGTAAAGTTTTTTCCGCGGTTTTGGATGAACCCGATGACATCCGCCAGCGGGTATCCCAGAAAAACGCCGATCTCATGCGGGAAATCTCCCTCACAGCAGAGCCTTTCGGCCAGTTGGTCCAGCAGCTCGTCTGCGGTGCCGGGGGTGTAGCCCTCCCCTGCCAGAAAGTCCAGCATGTGCGGCGTTGCCAACAGCCTGGCCACACGGGCCGGGCGGTATACATAGACCAGCACAGCCCCGGTGCGCGGACACTGCCTAAGCACCCGCACCGTGACCCCACGGGGCGACAGCGCGGCGTGCCAGGCGGCGGCCATGGCGGCGGCATCCTGCCCGGGCGCGGGCTGGTAGCGGAACAGGCTGGCAGGCTTGAGCCCCGCCAGTGTGGGGGCGCATAGGGTGGCCAGGTCGCAGGCGAAGCTGCGCGGGCTGGGGATGACACGCGATTGCTGCATGAGATGACTCCTTACCTCTACAATGGTTAGCATCCGCTAACCATCAGCTCCATAAAACCGCCCGGCACGGGGAGAGAACCGCACCGGGCGGGCTATGGTTGTTCCGAAGGTCGGATACTTGCTGCGGTTAGCCTTAACTAACGCTAACAATATAGCATGTCAAACGCGAACTGTCAAGGGGTTAAGCAAAAAAAGGAGGAGATGGGAGAGAGGAGTGAGGAGATTGCGCTGCGGTAAAGCTCTTAACGGACTTTTCGCATTATGCGCGTGCATCTGTTACCGCTCAATGTGCAGGAACGGATGTTATCTCCTCTCTCTCCTATCTCCTCACTCCTCTCTAAACTTAATAGTTGCTGCTCTTCAGTTCAAAATAGCTCTGCGGATGTGCGCACACCGGGCACTTGACCGGCGCGTGCTGACCGATATAGACGAACCCGCAGTTGCGGCACTGCCAGACCTGCTCGGTCTCGCGGGCGTAGACCTTGCCCGCCTCAATGTTGGCGGCCAGTGCTTTGTAGCGCTCCTCGTGATCCTTCTCAATCGCGGCGACCATCGTGAACAGCGCGGCGATCTGGGTAAGGCCCTCCGCCTTCGCCTCGGCGGCCATGCGCGGGTACATCGAGGTGTGCTCCTCGTTCTCGCCCGCGGCGGCCATCTTCAGGCAGGTCAGCGTGTCGGGGATCTCGCCGTTTTCCATCAACAGCTTGAACCAGATCTTGGCGTGCTCCTTCTCGTTGTTGGCAGTCTCGGTGAAGATGGCGCTGATCTGCTCATAGCCCTCCTTCTTGGCCTTGGACGCGAAATACGTGTATTTGTTCCGGGCCTGGCTCTCACCTGCGAAAGCCTCCCACAGGTTTTTCTCGGTCTTGCTGCCTCTGAGTTCCATAATAAATACCTCCGTTTAAATAGGAATGAGTCTTAATATGACTTTATTATAGCATACAAACAGCCCCTGTCAAGTAAAATTTCGGAATGGAATCTTGGCGATTTTGCACAGACGGTTGACAAAGCATACATTTTAGTGTACTATCTGAATAAGATATATTCTTAAATTAGAAAAGGAGGTCTGCCCATGACCCGCCAACGCGCCCTGATTTTGGGTATCATGCGTGAAAAATGCCCGGAGCATCTGACCGCTGACGAAATTTTCAGCCATGCGCGGCAGGCCATGCCGCACATTGCGCGCGGCACTGTGTACCGCAACCTGAAATTGATGGAGCTGGACGGTGAGATCGGTCATCTGGAAATGCCCGACGGCCCGGACCGCTACGACGCCAACCCGACCCCCCACGGCCACCTGCTGTGTGACAGCTGCGGCGACCTGGCCGACCTGCCGGTGGTGGGGCTGATCCGCGACATTGAGTCCGCCATCGGTACCGAGGTACGCGGCTACACGCTGACGATCCGCTACATCTGCCCGAAATGCCGCGCCAAAAACGCGCAGTGAGGTTCTGATTTATGGCAAAACAGCGTGACCCTGTAATAGATAGTATGCGCGGCATCGGCATTGTGCTTATGGTGCTGGGGCATTCGGGCTTTCCCGGGACGGACTTCATCTACCTGTTCCACATGGCCCTGTTTTTTATGCTGAGCGGCTGGCTTTTCAGCCTGCGCGGCGGGCCGGTGCACTTTATCAAGCGCAAAGTCGTCACGCTCTGGCTGCCCTTTGTGCTGGCAAACACCGCCTTTACCGTGCTGAACAACCTGTTTTTAAAGCTGAATATTTTGACGAGTGATGAGCGCATTTTGCAGATTCCCGGCAATGCCGTCACAACGCCCGTGACGGTGAAGGATGTGATTGGCCGCACCGTGCACTGGTGCGTGTTTGACGGCGGCACCCAGCTGGGCGGCGCGATGTGGTTCATCCAAGCACTGTTTCAAGTATCTATTCTGTACGCTTTGGTGGAATTTATTCTGCAAAGGCTGCTGCATGGTGCCGATACGCTGCTGCCGCAGGGACTTTTTTCCGGCGTGCTTCTGTGGTTGGGCTGGCGCTGCGGGCTGGCCGGATGGAACGTGTGGGGGCTGGGCATTGCGGCCAGCTGCTACTGCCTGTTCTACCTGGGCACGGTCCTGCGGCGCACGACGCGGGAAAGCATATCGGCGTACCAGCGCGGTATTTTTGCCGCAGCGGCCTTTGCGGTGCTGCTGATTCTGGGGCGGCTCGGCTCTGTGGGTCTGGCGGGCAATGGATACAGCAGCCCGATTTTCCTGCTGGTTGCCAGCCTGGCGGGCTGGGTGCTGGTGCGGGAGGCCGCGTGCCTGACCGCTCCCCTGCCCTGTGTCCGGGCGGCGCTGGCCTATCTGGGCCGTGCGACGATGCCGATTGTGATTTTACACTTTTTGAGCTTCAAGCTCGTGACCTGGCTTGGCCTGCTGGCCACAGGCGGAGAGCCGTATCTTCTGGCCGCATTCCCGATTTACTTTACGGGCGGTGCCTGGTGGCTTGCCTACACCGCCGCGGGCCTGGTTCTGCCGCTGGCAGCAAATGCGGTGTACCGAAAAATGAAGAAAGCCGTCTTAGTGCATTGATGCCCTACGTACGGCCCCTTTTTCCCGGGAGAATGTAGGGCGGGATGCCCTCAACCCGCCGCGGAGGGGGCAAGGCCCTGCAAAGCAGCCTCAAAAGGGGGCTTTATAACCAAAAAGAGAGAAGAACCTTCGCCCTGCGCGAAAATTCTTCTCTCTTTTTCTCTTTTATCTCTCCTCCAGCGGCACATACTCCCTGGTTTGCATGATGCTCTGGTAGGCCGGGCGGATGATCTTATCCACGTTGACAAGCTCCTCCATGCGGTGGGCGGACCAGCCGACGATACGCGCAACCGCAAAGATCGGGGTGTACAGCTCCACCGGGATGCCCAGCATGTCATACACAAAGCCGGAGTAGAAGTCCACGTTCGTCGAGACGCCCTTATAAATATGGCGCTTCTCGGCAATGACCTGCGGGGCCAGCCGCTCGATCGTGTTGTAATACTCAAAGTCGCGGCTGCGGCCCTTGGCGTCGGCCAGCTGGTGGACAAAGCTCTTGAACACCACCGCGCGCGGGTCGCTCAGCGAGTAGACCGCATGGCCCATGCCGTAGATCAGGCCCTTCTGGTCGAACGCCTGGCGGTCCACAATGCGGCCCAGATAATCAGCCATGGCCTCCTCGTCCAGAGGGTCGGCGACGTGGGCGCGGATGTCGTCCATCATCTTCATGACCTTGATGTTCGCGCCGCCGTGCTTGGGGCCCTTCAGGCTGGAAAGCGCCGCCGCAATGACGGAGTAGGTGTCCGACCCGGACGAGGTGACGACGCGGGTCGTGAAGGTCGAGTTGTTGCCGCCGCCGTGCTCCATGTGCAGCAGCAGAGCAATGTCCAGCACGTGGGCCTCGAGGTCGGTGTACTTCTGGTCGGGGCGCAGCATCTTCAGCAGGTTTTCCGCCGTGGACAGGCTCGGGTCGGGGCGGTGGATGTACATGCTGCCGCCGCACTCATAGTAATTGTAGGCGTGGTAGCCGTAGACCGCCAGCATCGGGAAAACGCTGATGAGCTTGATGCACTGTTCCAGCTGGGTCTGCAGGTCGGTCTTGCCGATGTCGTCATCGTAGTTGGCCAGCGTCAGCACGCTGCGGGTCAGCGAGTTCATCAGGTCGTGACTGGGGGCCTTCATGATGACGTCGCGCACAAAGTTTGTCGGCAGGTCGCGGCATTTGGCAAGGCAGGCGGTGAAGCTCTCGAGCTGCTCTTTGTTCGGCAGGTCGCCGAGCAGCAGCAGATAGGCCGCGCCCTCAAACGCATAGCGCTTGCCGCGCAGACCGCGGATCAGGTCGTAGACGTTGTAGCCGCGGTACCAGAGCTTGCCCTCGCAGGGAACCTTCTGGCCGTCGCGCTCCTCAAAGGCGTCGATGCGAGAAATGTTCGTGATGCCCGCCAGCACGCCCTTGCCGTTTTTGTCGCGCAGGCCGCGCTTGATGTCGTATTGGGCAAACAGCGTGGGATCAATGCGGTTGTTGGTGACACATTCCTCGGTAAAAATGCGGGCTTCTTTTTTAATGGCTGCGTAGTCGCTCATGGTGACGGCCTCCCTTTCCCTTTTCTGTCCGTGTGTGGTAAACACTTTGTAGCAGCGGCGGGCTATTCTACAAATCGTATAACGTATAAATCTATTATACAGGGAAATTGGACAGTCTGTCAAACAAAGTTTTTGTGAACAAAATGACAAGTTGCCACACTGTAGGGGGGCGGCGTCCTCGACGCCCCGCGGAGTGATCAAGACCCCTCCCTACAAGGCCACAATAAAAGGGGCGACAAACAAAAAGGGAGAGGCTCTCCCTCTCCCATGAAACGTGATTATACTTTTACTCCGCCACCAGCACCGTCACGCTCGTCGGGGCCAGTTCCAACGCATCCCGGAAGCAGGGGCCGAAGGGTGTCACACCGGCGTGGACGCCGTCGCTTACTTTGCGCCAAGTACCGGCGGGCAGGCTGGCCCACTGGCGGGTGCGCTCGGGGTTGTAGTAGACAGCCAGCTGACCCGCCGTGGCCGTGCCGTCGTTCTCCGGCACAAAGCCGATGAGCCAGCCCGGCAGTGCCAGAATAAACGGCTCCGGCTCCCCTGCCGCGCCGCTCAGCCGCGGATAGGCACGGCGGATGGCCAGCATGCCGCGGTAAAACGCCGTCAGCGCGGCAAACTCCGGGCGGTGGGCGCGGGTCCAGTCCAGCCGGTTCGTGGCCAGCGGCCCCTTGTAGCTGTTGTGGTCGCCGTGCTTGGTGCGGCCCCACTCCTCGCCCGCCTGCATAAAGGGCAGACCCTGGCAGGTCAGGTAGATGCCCGCCGTCATGCGGTTCTGTGCCAGCAAATCGGCGTCGGGGCAGTCGTAATCGCCGCGGCGGCCCACGGCGGCCAGCTTGTCCCAGAGCGTGTAGTTGTCGTGGGCGGAGACGTACTGCACGACCTGCCCGGCGCGCTTGGGCCAGAAGCCGTGTGCGCCGCTGCGCCACGCGCTGATCGAGTGCAGCACATCGTAGCCATGCTGCGGTGCGCCGTTGACATAGCCCGCGTTGGCCGCGTCAAAGACGTTGCCCTTGATGCAGTCCCGCGTGTCATCGCAGAAAAATCCGATGCGTTCATGCAGCGCGTCGAGGGCGCGCTTGTCGGCGGGGCGTGCGCCGCCTTCAAGGTTCGTGCCGCCGCCCATCCAGGGCTCGCCGTACAGTAAAATGCTCTCGCCGCCGGGCAGACTGTCCAGCGCGGCGCGGATGGCGTTCATCGTGTCCACGTCTTCCAGCGCCATCAGGTCAAAGCGGAAACCGTCGATGTGGTAGGCTGTGGCCCAGTACAGCACCGACTCGACCACGTATTTGCGCACCATCGGGCGCTCGCTGGCCAGGTCACAGCCGCAGCCGGAGCCGTTGGTCATCATGTCGTTGGGCCAGCGGCGGTTCCAGTAGCCGGGCACGGTGCGCTCCAGATTGCTCTCGCCGTGGTAGGTGTGGTTGTAGACGACGTCCATCACGACACCCAGCCCCGCGCGGTGCAGCGCGGCGACCATGGCGCGGCACTCCTTGACGCGCACCTCGCCGTGGAACGGGTCGGTGGCAAAGCTGCCCTCGGGCACGTTGTAGTTCTGCGGGTCGTAGCCCCAGTTGTAGCCGCCGTCGGGGCGGGACTCGTCCACCGTGGCGTAGTCGTAGATGGGCTGTAATTGTACATGGCTGATGCCCAGATTTTTCAGATAATTCAGGCAGGTCGGGTGTTCGCCGTCGTTGTCCAGCGTGGTGTCATCGGGCGTGAAGCCCATGAACTTGCCGCGCCACTCCGGTTTTACACCGCTGTGCCCGTCAGCGGAAAAGTCCGCCACATGCACCTCCCACACGCTGCGGGCGTGGGCCGGGATGTCGGGGCGCCGGTCCTGCTCCCAGCCGTCGGGGGCGGCCTGTGTCAGGTCCACCACCATGCCGCGGGTGCCGTTGGCCCCGGCACTGCGGGCGTAGGGGTCCACGACCTCATGCACGCGGCCATCCGGGAAGTAGATGCGGTAGATGTAATACGTCCCGTGCAGGTTGCCGGGCAGCACAATGGCCCAGACGCCGCCATCGCCGCGGCGCATTTCGTGTACGCCCAGCTCTTTCGCGCCCGGCTCGGCGTCGGTGCCGGTGGCATACAGGCAGACCACGACCCCGCAGGCAGTGGGAGCCCACAGCTTGAAGGTGGTTTCCTCCGCCGTTGGATTTGCGCCGAGGTCGCTGCCGTGGTAATAGGGCAGCTCACAGGCCTGATGCCAGTTCATGGGTGATCGCTCCTTACAAATAGTCTGCATTTATTGTAGCAGGTAGAGCGACAGTTTGCAAGGGAAACGTTTCAACGCCCAGCGGAAACCTTTGCATCCGGTATCCCATGTAAAGAAGCCATACACAAGCAAAAATCCCCTGCCCGTGCGGACAGGGGATGCGGTTGCTTATAGAGGTGGATTACTCGCCCAGATGCCAGATGTCCTTGTTGTACTCGGCAATCGTGCGGTCACTGCTGAACAGGCCGGCCTTGGCAATGTTGATGACGCACTTTTTGCGCCAGCCCAGCGGGTCGCAGGCGTAGTCGCTCAGGGCCTGACCCTTGCGCACCACATAGGCGTTGAAGTCGGGCAGCGTCTGGAACCAGTCCTTCCAGACAAGCTCGTCGTGCAGGCGGCGCAGGTTTTCCTCATGCCCGGCGGCCAGCATCTCCGGCCCGACGAGGAAATCGACGGCGCGGCGGATGTTGGGGTCACCCTCCACCCACTGGCTGGCCTGATAGTCGCCCATCTCATAGCGGTGGATGACCTGGTCGGACGTCTGGCCGAAGATATAGATGTTCTCATCGCCGACCTGCTGACAGATCTCGACGTTCGCACCGTCCATCGTGCCAAGCGTCAGCGCACCGTTGAGCATGAACTTCATGTTGCCGGTGCCGGACGCCTCCTTGGAGGCCAGCGAGATCTGCTCCGACAGGTCGCAGGCGGGGATGAGCTTCTCAGCGGCGGTGACGTTGTAGTTTTCCACAAAGACAACCTGCAGATACTTCGACACAACCGGGTCCGCCGCAATGACCTTAGACAGGGTCAGCAGGGCGTGGATGATGTCCTTGGCAATCGTGTACGCCGGGGCGGCCTTGGCACCGAAGAGGCTGACCAGCGGCGTGGCGGGCAGATGCCCGGCCTTGATCTCATGATACTGGTGGATCAGGTAGAGCAGGTTCAGCTGCTGGCGCTTGTACTCATGCAGGCGCTTGGACTGGATGTCGAACATTGCATCCGGGTCAACGGTGATGTTCTGCGTGCGGTGCAGCCAGTCGGCCAGTGCGCGCTTGTTCTGCGCCTTGACGGCGGAGAACTGCTGCAAAATATCGACATTTTCCGTGTAGGGCAGCAGTTTTTCAAGCTCGGTGGCGTCCTTGCGGAAGCCGGAACCGATGAGTTTTTCAATCTCGGCGGTCAGTGCCGGGTCGCACTCCAGCAGCCAGCGGCGGAAGGTGATGCCGTTGGTCTTATTGTTGAATTTTTCGGGGTAGAGCTGGTAAAAGCCGTGCAGCTCGCTGTTTTTCAGGATTTCGGTGTGCAGATGGGCAACGCCGTTCGTCGAGTGGGTGAAGTGGATGTCCATGTGGGCCATGTGAACGCGGTCGTCCCCGTCGATGATGGCCAGACTCTCGTCGGTGGTGCGGGTGCGGGCCAGCGTGTCGAGCTTTTCAATGATGGGCATGAGCTGCGGCACGACGGCGTCCAGATAGGCGCGGGGCCACTTTTCGAGCGCCTCGGCCAGAATGGTGTGGTTCGTGTAGGCACAGGTCTTTGTGACGATCTCGACGGCCTCGTCAAAGTCGATGCCCTTCTCCCCCAGCAGGCGGATCAGCTCGGGGATAACCATGCTGGGGTGAGTGTCGTTGATCTGGATGGCGGCGTAGTCGGCCAGATCGTGGTAATCACAGCCGCGGGCGGCACACTCGGCCAGAATCAGCTGGGCCCCGGCGGAAACCATCAGGTACTGCTGGTAGACGCGCAGACGGCGTCCGGCCTCGTCGGAGTCATCGGGATACAGGAAAAGCGTCAGGTTTTTGTCGATGTCGGTCTTGTCGAACGTGATGCCGTCGTGGACGATGCTCTCATCAATGGTGTCGAGATCGAACAGATTCAGCGTGTTCGTGCGGCCCTCGTAGCCCGTGACGGCCAGCTTGTACAGACGGGCGCTGTAGGTCTTGCCGGCCAGCTCGACGGGATAGACCGTATCCGTTTTTTCCGCCCAGGAGTGGGCGGTCAGCCACGGGTCGGGCAGCTCGTTCTGGACGCCGTCCTTGAAGGACTGGTGGAACAGGCCGAAGTGATACCGCAGGCCGACACCGTCGCCGGGCAGGTTCAGCGTGGCGAGGGAGTCAAGGAAACAGGCGGCCAGACGGCCCAGCCCGCCGTTGCCAAGGCTTGGCTCCGGCTCGACCTCCTCAATATCGGACAGGTTTTTCCCGGCAGCAGCCAGCGCGGCGCGGGTGTCGTCGTACAGCCCTAAATTGATAAGGTTGTTGGACAGCAGCTTGCCGATCAGAAACTCGGCGCTGATATAGTAGAGCTTGCGGCCCGTGACGGGACGGACGCGGGCGGCGCTCTGTTCGCGGACGATGTCCAGCAGGGCCAGATAGATTTCCTGATCCGTGCAGGCGGTCAGGGGCTTGTTGGTTCTGGCTTCCATCGAAGCAGTCATATTCATAAGAGGTTCCCTCCATTCGTGTATGGGCTTCTTGGGTACAACTTGGTTATACCACACAAAACGTGCATCTGACTTGCAAAATACCCGCAACTTATGGTACAATACTATCATGTGAGGTGAAAATATGGCGAAACAAGAGCGTTTACGCGAAGCAAAGCAACACGGGGCCGCGTGGTTCCCGTTCAATATTTACCCGTGCACGATCCCGAAGGACTTCCCGCAGGTGGCGCTGCACTGGCAGGACAGTATGGAGCTGGTCTTTGTCAAAAAAGGGCGCGGCATCGTGCAGGCCGGGCTGACGACCTACACGGCACAGGCGGGCGACATTTACGTGTTTGCCCCCGGCATACTGCACGCCCTGCGCCAGCTGCCCGGTGAGGCAATGGAATATGAGAACATCATCTTTGAGCTGGAGCTGCTGGGCGGTGCCGGTGACATCTGTGCCGAGAAGTACCTGCTGCCGCTGCAGAGCGGACGTCTGGCTCTGCCCATGCGCCTTGGCCCGGAAGACTGGGGCTACAGCTGGGCGGTGCGGTGCCTGCACGCGGCGGAGGAATTCAACAAGATCAAAGACGTGGGATATGAACTCTGTATAAAGGGCGAGCTGCTGCTGTTTCTGGCGGCGCTGGTGGGCCGCACCGGAGACCTGCCCCCTGCCGATACCCCCGACACCCGGCGGCTGAAAACCGTGGTGCAGCTTGTGAATGAAGGCTACGCGGGGGCGCTGCATGTGACCGATGCAGCGGCGGCCTGCGGATGCAGCCCCAGCCATTTTATGCGCTGGTTCAAGAAAATGACCGGCCAGGGCTTTACCGAATACCTGAACGAGCAACGCCTGAACGCCGCCGCCGATGCCCTGCGCAGCGGCAGCGATACCGTGCTGGCGATTGCGGAGCAATGCGGGTTTGAGAATTTGTCCTACTTCAACCGTCTGTTCAAAAAGCGGTACGGGATGACCCCGCGGGAATACAGGGGGAGAAAATAAAAAAGCCTTCCCCCGAGGGGGAAGGTGGCCCGAAGGGCCGGATGAGGGGCGAGTCTGCGGCAAAATCCCGTGAACGGGCGGCTGCGGAAGCTTTGCCCTCATCAGTCCGCTTCGCGGACAGCTTCCCCCGAGGGGGAAGCCTGAAATTATGCCTTTTTGCTGTAATCCCGTGCGCCGTAAATCGCCGTGCCGACGCGGACGATGGTCGCGCCCTCGGCGATGGCGGCGGCGTAGTCGTGGCTCATGCCCATGGACAGAATGTCCATCTGTGCCCGGTCATAGTGCCGGGCGTCGGCTCTGGCCAAAAGCTCCCGCATCTGTGCAAAAAAGCGGCGGGTCTCGGTGTCGTCGGCGTCGGCGGGCGGGATCGCCATCAGGCCGCGCAGACGGATGTGCTCTCTGGCGGCGGCAGTCTCCAAAAGCGGGAACAGGCTGTCGGCGTCCACGCCGCTCTTGCTGGCCTCCTCGCCGATGTTGATCTCGACGAGAATGTCCTGCACCAGCCCCAGACGGGCCGCGGCGGCATCGATCTTATCCAAAAGGCGCGTGCTGTCCACGCTCTGGATCAGCGCGGCGCGGCCTACGACCTTGTTAACCTTGTTCGTCTGTAAATGCCCGATGAAGTGCCCGGGCTTGCCGTTGTAGGCGTTCGCGTCGGTCTTTTCGACCAGCTCCTGCACATGGTTTTCACCGAAAAGGTCAATGGGCAGGTCAGCGCTGCAGCGCACCTCCTCCACCGTGCGGGTCTTGCAGGCGGCGCAAAGGCGCACCTCTGCCGGGTCGCGGCCTGCGGCCTTGGCGGCAGCGGCCATCGTCTCACGAATCTTCGCGACGGCCTCGGCCATCTGCTGCTTCTGGGCTTCGGGAATCATCGCACTTCCTCCTGACTGTAAACGGCGCGGGAACCGCCGATGAACGGCGGACGGGTGCGGGCGCAGAGCAGAATTGCCTGCCCGATGTGGTCCATCGACAAGCGCACCGGCACAGCCACGCGGCGCAGGTGCATACCGATCAGCGTACCGCCGATGTCCATGCCCGCGGCGGCCCTGACCTCCTCCACAAGGACGGGGTCGTTAAAGCGCTGCCAGCAGTTCGTGGCCCAGCTGCCGCCCGCGTGGGGCTGCGGAATGGCCGAGACAATCTGATAGCCGTTGGCCTTCGCGGCCTCGCGCTCAATGACGATAGAACGGTTCAGATGCTCACAGCACTGGGCGGCCAGATAGACGCCCTGCTCCTGCAATGGCGGCAGCACGCCCGCCAGCACGGCAGCGGCAGCCTCCATGCTGGAATCCTTGCCGATGCGCCCGCCCATGATCTCGCTGCTGGAGCAGCCGACCACAAAAATGTCCCCGGTCTCAAGATGCGCAGCCTGCAGCAGTTCTTCCGCAGCCTGCCGCGCCTGCGCCGTAAGTTTTGCATAATCCACAGGTAATGCCCCCTTTGGTTACTATTATAGCAGGGGTGTCAATAAAAGAAAAGCCTTCCCCCGCGGGGGAAGGTGGCCCGTAGGGCCGGATGAGTGCGACCCTGCGGATATTGCTCATAAATGGGTGGCTCAGACTGTCGAAAAACTCTTGTAGGGGCGAGCATTGCTCGCCCGTGCCCGTTTGCCTTGCAAGAAACTATCCCGAAAAATGCGTTGCTGCGGTAAGTTGGCGGGCTACCAATGGTCGCCCCTACACACGCAATAAGGCGGGAATGCAATTCTTTTGACGGTCTGAATCGACAGCGTGCAACGGATTTGGCACACTGTCGACTTTTTTTGTTTTGGTCTTACGCCGTCACATCCTCAAACTGACTGTTGTACAAATCGGCATAGAACCCGCCGGCTTCGATCAGCTCGTCGTGGGTGCCCTGCTCGACAATGTCGCCCTCGCGCATGACCAGGATCAAATCGGCATCGCGGATGGTGGACAGGCGGTGCGCGATGACGAAGCTCGTGCGGCCCTGCATCAGGCGGTCCATAGCCGTCTGGATGCGCTGCTCGGTGCGGGTGTCAACGCTCGATGTCGCCTCATCGAGGATCAGGATGCGGTTGTCCGCCAAAATCGTGCGGGCAATCGTCAAAAGCTGCTTCTGGCCTTGGCTGACGTTGGAGGCGTCCTCGTTCAGTTCCATCTGGTAGCCGCCGGGCAGCGTGCGGATAAAGTGGTCGGCGTTTGCTGCCTTCGCGGCGGCAATGACCTCCTCGTCCGTGGCATCCAGACGGCCATAGCGGATGTTCTCCATGATCGTGCCCTTGAACAGCCAGGTATCCTGCAGCACCATGCCGAAGCCCTCGCGCAGGTCGCTGCGGTCAAAGTCCCTGACGTTGTGGCCGTTCAGCAAAATTTCGCCGGAATCCACATCATAGAACCGCATGAGCAGCTTGACCATTGTGGTCTTGCCCGCGCCGGTGGGGCCGACGATGGCGACCTTCTGGCCGGGCTTGACATTGCAGCTGAAATTGTGGATGACGGTCTTTTCCGGCGTGTAGCCGAACTTTACATGGTCAAACGTGACCTGACCGTCGATGCAGGCGGGGTCGGCGCGGCGGGCAGGGTCGGCCAACTGGTCCTCCTCGGGCTCGTTCAAAAATTCAAAGACGCGCTCGGCGGCGGCGGTCATGCTTTGCAGCATGTTGGACACCTGCGCCAGCTGCTGGATGGGCTGTGTGAAGTTCTTGACGTACTGGATGAACGCCTGAATATCGCCGATGGTGATGGCGCCCGCTGCGGCAAAAATGCTGCCGACGATGGCAACGGCCACATAGCCCAGGTTGCCCACAAAGTTCATGATGGGCTGCATCAGACCGGACAAAAACTGCGATTTCCACGCGGATTCGTACAGCTTATCGTTCGCGGCGTTGAAGTCGTCCAGCACGGCGGCCTCGCGGTTGAACGCCTTGATGACGTTGTGGCCGGAGTAGACCTCCTCGACCTGACCGTTGACAACGCCCAGTGTCGCCTGCTGCGCCTTGAAATACTTCTGGCTGAACTTGACGACCACCAGCACCAGCGCCAGCGAAACCGGCAGGATCAGCAGGGCGATCAGCGTCATTTTAGGGCTGATGGACAGCATCATGATGAGCACGCCGACCATCGTCGCAACGCTGGTGATCAGCTGGGTCACGCTCTGGTTCAGGCTCTGGCCCAGCGTATCCACGTCGTTTGTGATGCGGGACAGCACCTCGCCGACGGTGCGCTTTTCAAAGTAGGCCAGCGGCAGGCGGTTGATTTTTTTGCTGATCTGGTCGCGGAAGTCGTAGCAGACCTTCTGCGACAGGCCGGACATGAGCCAGCCCTGAATGAAGCTGAACGCCGCGGACAGCAGGTACATGCCCAGCAGGAACAGCAGCACCTTGCCGATGTAGGCAAAGTCGATGCCGCCCACGCCGCGCAGCTTGGCGATCCAGCCGGTGGCCAGCGTCGTGGTGGCCTTAGCCAGGATCTTCGGCCCTGCAATGTTGAAAATGGTTGACAGAACAGCAAAAACAATGACGACGACCAGCGACAGCTTATACTTGCTCATAGCGGCCAGCAGCTGGCGCAGCGTGCCCTTGAAGTCCTTGGCGCGCTCCGTCGTCATGCGTCCGGGTCTTGGCATATCACTCACCCTCCTTCTGCAAATTCAGTTCCTTCTGGCTCAGCTGGCTGCGCGCAATTTCCTGATACGCGGGGCAGCTTTCCATCAGCTGGGCATGGGTGCCCTTGCCGACGATGCGGCCCTCATCCAGCACCAGGATCTGGTTCGCGTGCAGCACGGTGGAGATGCGCTGCGCCACAATAATGACCGTGGCGTTGTCGGTTTTAGCCTTCAGCGCACGGCGCAGCGCCACGTCGGTCTTGTAGTCCAGCGCCGAGAAGCTGTCGTCAAACAGATAGATCTGCGGGTGCTTGGCAATGGCGCGGGCAATCGAAAGGCGCTGCTTCTGCCCGCCGGAGACGTTGCTGCCGCCCTGGGCAATCGGGCTGTCGAAGCCCTCGGGCTTAGCGGAGATGAACTCCGTGGCCTGGGCGATCTCGGCGGCCTGCTCTGCGTCGGCGTCGGTGATGTGGTCGCCGCCGAACTTCAGGTTGGATGTGATCGTGCCGCTGAACAGCACGCCCTTCTGCGGTACATAGCCCAGCTCGTCGTGCAGCTGTGCCTGGGTCATGTCGCGCACGTCAACGCCGTCAATCGTCACGCTGCCCTCGGTCACATCGTAGAAGCGCGGGATCAGGTTGAGCAGCGTAGATTTGCCGCAGCCCGTGGAGCCGATGATGGCCGTTGTCTCGCCGGGTCTGGCCGTGAAGCTGATGTGCTCGAGCGCGTCCTCGTCGGAGCCGGGATAGCGGAAGCTGACGTCATGGAACGCCACAACGCCGTGGGTGCCGTCCGCGGGCAGTGCCTTGGGCGCAGCGGGGTCATGGATGGTCGAGGGGGTCTTGATGACCTCGTCAATGCGGTCCGCAGCCACACCGGCGCGGGGCAGCATGACGGCGACCATCGAGAGCATGAGGAACGACATGACGATCTGCATCGTGTAGGTGATGAACGCGATCATCTCACCCACCTGCATACTGCCCAGATCCATCGCCTTGCCGCCGAACCAGACGATGAGCAGGCTCGTGCCGTTCATGATGAGCGTCATAAACGGCATCATGGCGACCATCGTGCGGTTGGTGAACAGCTGGGTCCTCATCAGGTCGGTGTTGGCCCTGTCAAAGCGCTTTTCCTCAAATGCCTCGCGGCTGAACGCGCGGATGGGCATAATGCCGGTCAGGATTTCGCGGCTGACAAGGTTCAGCCGATCCACCAAAACTTGCATCTGCTTGAATTTCGGCATGGCTACGTTCATCAAAACGGCGATGAGCGCCAGCAGTGCGGCCACGGCCACAAAGATGATCCATTCCAGCCCCGTGTTGCCGCTGGCAACGTGCATAATGCCGCCAATGCCCAAAATGGGCGCGTAGGCTACCATGCGCAGCAGGATCACACAGACGAACTGCACCTGCTGGATGTCGTTCGTGGTGCGGGTAATCAGCGAAGCAGTGGAAAATTTTTCAATTTCGGCGTTGGAGTAGCCGACGACGGTCCTGAACACGTCGCGGCGCAGGTCACGGCCAATGGCGGCGGAGACGCGGGACGCGATAAAGCCTACGGCGACGGCCACGGCAACCATGAGCAGCGTTAAAGCCAGCATCTGGCCGCCCGTGCGCAGCAGATAGGACATTTGCACGTCATGGGCAATGCCCTGGGCGTCATATTCCAGCGCGACGAGCAGCATGGCCTGGCTGGACAGGCTGTCGGCGACGGTCTCGTCCAGCTGGGCGAGACCGTCCGTCAGCTGGTTCTGCAGCATTTCCCGTGCGCCGGGGGCCTGGGACGCGGCGGCCAGCTGCGTGGCGACGGCGTCGAGGTCATAGGCCGTGGGGAACACAGTGTCGGTGGTACCGGCGGCAGTGGCGGCATTCTTCGCCGCGGCCATGTACAGCACAACGTCCGGCGTTGTGAACGCATTTTCCAGCGCGGCGGTGTCCGCGTCCGGGTTCAGTGTGCGCATACCGTCCGCGTCGGGGTCGGAGTAGGCTTCGTCCGCCAGTGCGGCGTCGTCCTCGGACATGAGCAGCTCGAGCGCCTGCAGCGTTGTGCTGCGGACGGTGTCGGGCACGGGGCTTTCAATGCCGCCCTGCTGGATGCCGGTGTCCACAATTTTGCTTGTGTAGTCAGGCAGGCTTAAATCGCAGTATGCCTGCACGATGAGCAGCGCAACGACGGCCAGGCAGGCCGCCCAGTGCCGCCCCAGCTGCTTAAAAATTTTCGTCATGCGGGGGTTCTCCTTTCAAATCGGTTTTCATAGCGGCGTTCTCGGCCTCGATGGCGGCGAGCAGAGCGTCCTTTACGGCGTTGGCCTGCGCCAGCTGCTCCGGGGTCAGCCGCGCCATGATGCGGGCAAAGTAGTCGTTCATGGCCTGCTCATTGGTTTTGCGGGCGCGCTCCCCTGCCGGGGTGATGCGCACCAGCGTCTTGCGGCGGTCCTTTGGGTCGGTCTCGCGGACGATGTGGCCGTCCTGCTCCATCTGACGCAGCCCGCGGGAAATCGCCGGCATAGGCTGGTGCATCTGCCGCGCAATGTCCGAGACATAGATCGCGCCGTCGCAGCCGTGCTGCTCAATGAGATTGTACAGACTTTGCAGCATGCCATAGCGGCATTTGGGCTGCCCGGCCAGTGCCATGCGCATCCCGCGCCTGGACAGTGTGTGCAGCCGCGCCACAAAGCGGAACACCCCGCTCAGATAAGGGGTTTCAGTGCCCATTGGTGAACACCTCCTGTTAATAGTTGGCTTATGTTAATTATTAAAGCATGATAATAATACACCCTCCTGCACCGCGGTGCAAGAGGGTGTAAGGAAGTTTTAAGATTTGTTCATAAAGTGGGGAGGCTTTAGGCTTATTCCTTCACACACGCAAGATTGCTCAGCGTCACACCCTTGCACAGCCCCAGCGGCAGGGCGACGGACGGCTTTGTGATGGTAATATCCTTAAAGACAATGTCCTCGACCTCATAGCCCGGCTTGTCAAAGCCCGCAATCTCGATCGGGGCGGCATCGTGTCGGCTGCGGTCATGGTCCAGTACCTCGGCGGTCAGGGTCAGCCGCTCAAAGAAGCAGTGCTCGAGCTTCGGCGGGGCGCCGGCGGGCACACCGTCGTCATTGTACGGTACGCTGTGCAGCATGACGCGGGGCGTGATGCAGTCCCGCACGGTCACGCCGCGCACATAGCCGCCGCGCTTGGGCGTGGCCTTGATCTCAATGCCGGACAGCGAGTTTGCCAGATCGCAGTCCCAGATCTGCACGTCCTCCACGCCGCCGCTCATCTCGCTGCCGATGCAGATGCCGTGGCCGCAGTCGCTGCGGCAGTCAAACACCCGGATATGCGCGCAGGGACGGTTGATTTCGTTGCCCTCGGGGTTTTTGCCGCTCTTGATGGCGACAGCGTCGTCCCCCGTGGAGAACTCCGACGCAAACAGCGTGCAGTTCGTTGAGGAATCCGGGTCCCAGCCGTCGCCGTTCCAGACGCCCTCGGACACAAAGGTGCAGTGATCGGTCTGGATGTCGTCGCAGTAGATCATGTGGATGTTCCAGGACGGGCCGTTTTTCAGCGTGATACCGCTGATCCAGACGTTCTCACAGTTGCTTAAATTGATAAGCCGCGGGCGGACGCGGCCCGGGATCGTGTCGCTGTTCTCGCAGCTTTCGACGAGCTCCCGGTTGTCGTCCAGAAAGCTCTTGATGCGGGCACGCTCGTCCTCAATGATCTTGCGGGCCAGCTCCTGCCCGCCGCCGCAGATCGTGCCCCTGCCGCGGATGATGATATTGCGGCAGTTCGGGCCGGTCTTGTGGTTCATGTCGCCTGCGTTCAAAAGGCTTGAGTAGCAGCGCATCTCGGTGCCCTCAAATCGGCTGGGAATGCGGGGCGAATAGTCGTGAATGTTCGTTGTGCCCTGCAGGACCGCGCCCTTGGCCAGATAAATTTCCAGATCGCTGTGCAGCCGCAGTGCGCCGGTCAGGAAATCGCCCGCCGGCACGTACAGAATATCGTCCGCGCCGCAGTCGTTGATGGCCCGCTGTAAATTGTCGGTGTTCAGGATATGGCCGTCGCCCTTGCAGAAGTAGGGCGCGGCGGTAATGTCGATACGGCGTTTTTCCCTGCCGAATTGCAGCGTGGCCGAGCCGATGCAGTAGCTGCCGCTGACCACGTCCACCCGGAAGGCACTGCCGTAGCTCAGCCCCTCTATCGTAAAATGGGTGCGGTCTGTGCGGCCAATGGCCTCACCGTTCAGGGAGACCGTGTATTCCGCCCCGCTGGGCGCGGCGGCGGGTTTATCCCAGTACAGCACCGCGTAATCTTCGGTGCAGCGTATATTCAAATTGCCTTGTTTCATGGTGACGTCCTTTGGTTATGGGGAGTTTGCTCTTTCTTACATATTGTACCACAGTGTGCGCGTTTATCCAAGACTTGGGGGTGACAAAATACGCGGGCTGAAACGCCGCAGGTTTTTACACTTTGCAAGGTTGACATTTATGATCACATCTGCATAGTGGGGATATAGAGAAGTAGGGGCCGGGCATGCCCGGCCCGCGGCTTTGCCCATAGAACTCGTTTACGGGCGAGAGAGGAACGATACATGTTAAACCGGTTTTCACGCACGCAATTACTGCTCGGCAAGGAGGGCATGGACCGGCTGTTTTGCTTTTGTGCGGGATGTATGGTACAATAGGGAAACACTGTAGGGGCCGGGCATGCCCGGCCCGCGGCCTGCCTATAAGCGGGCGTCCCCTGTGAAGCTGCGCGGCGATTTATACTGCACGAAAGGAGCTGCCATGGACAAGGCTATATTTGAAACGGCCCATCTGGCGGCCCTGAACGACCAGCAGCGCGCGGCGGTGGAGGCGGTCAACGGCCCGGTGCTGCTGCTGGCGGTGCCGGGCAGCGGCAAAACCACCGTGCTCATCACCCGGCTGGGCTATATGACCGAGGTCTGCGGCATTGCGCCGGAAGCCATCCTGACAATGACCTACACCGTCGCCGCTACGCAGGAGATGCGCGCCCGGTTCGCGGCGCGGTTCGGCGGCGAATTGGCCGCACGGCTGGAGTTCCGCACCATCAACGGTGTGGCGGCGCGCATCATCGCGCTGTACAGCCGCATGTATGGCCGTACCCCGCCGGAGCTCATCCGCAATGAGAGCGAGACCACGCCGCTGCTCATGCGGCTATGGCAGGACACAAACCACGAGTACCCCGCCGAGAGCACGGTCAAGGATCTGCGCACGGCCATCACCTACATTAAAAATATGTGCCTGACCGACGCGGAATTGGACGAGCTGGAAACCGACATTGAGAACCTGCCCGACCTGTACCGCGGCTACCAGAAGGCGCTGAAGGCCGCGCACAAAATGGACTACGACGACCAGCTCTGCTTTGCGCTGCAAATCCTGCGCGGTGCGCCCGCGGTTGCGGCGGCGTTCCGCAAGCGGTACAAGTATTTCTGCGTCGATGAGTCGCAGGATACGTCCAAGGTGCAGCATGAAATTATCCGCGTGCTGGCGCAGGAAAGCGGCAATATCTTTATGGTCGGCGACGAGGACCAGAGCATTTACGGCTTCCGCGCCGCCTACCCCCAGGCGCTGATGGACTTTGAAAAGACCTATCCCGGCGCACAGATTTTGCTGATGGAGCAGAACTACCGCTCCACAGAGCCGATTCTGGAGGCTGCCAACCGCTTTGTGGCGCGCAACCGCTATCGCCGCCCCAAGACCATCGCACCGACGCAGGGCCCCGGCGCACCGCTGCAGATCGTCACCGTGCCACGTCGCGCCGACCAGCTGCCATTCTTGTTTGAGACGGCGCAGCACTGCGATACCGGGACGGCGGTGCTGTTCCGCAACCACGAGAGCGCACTGCCCATCATCGACCTGTGCGAGCGGCGGGGCATCCCCTACGCCTGCAAGGCAGTGGACCAAACCTTTTTTACCAACAAGATCGTCCGCGATGTGACCGATATTTTCACGCTGGCCGCACACCCCGCGGATGGGGAAACTTTTCTGCGCTGCTACTACAAATTCGGCGTTCCCGTCACCCGCGCACAGGCGCTGTTTGCCTGCAATCAGGCGCGGCAGTACGGGCAGGGCTGCTGGACGGCCCTGCTGAATGAGGACAGCATCCGTCCGCGCACCCGCGCCGCCATGGCTGACGTGGCGGACGGTCTGGCGCGTCTGCCCAAAATGGCCGCGGACGATGCGGTGCGGTTCCTGGCCGACCAGCTGGGCTACGGCAAATATCTGGACAAAAACGGCATGGATCGCACGAAGTTAGCCGTGCTGGAAATGCTCGGCGCACAGGAGCCGACGCCGCGGCACCTGCTGCGGCGGCTGGAAAAGCTGCGCAGCATCATACAAAACCATGAGAACCCGCCCGGGTGCAGGTTTTTGCTTTCGACGATTCACTCGGCCAAGGGGCTGGAATATGACCGGGTCATTTTGTTGGATGTGCTGGACGGCATCCTGCCCGCCAAGCCGGAGCTGTGCTGCCGCACGCCCGGCGAGACACAGCAGTATGAGGAGGACCGGCGGCTGTTTTACGTGGCCATGACCCGCGCGCGGCAGCAGTTGGTGCTGTTTGACTGCGCGGCGGAGCGCTCGACCTTTGTGGATGAGGTGCTGTCCGGTCTGCCCGGCCACCGCAAACGCCACGACGCCGAGCCCGCGGGCCGCCGCACACCCCCGCCCGCGGCACGCGCCCCGCTGCCGCCTGTGGATGTGGACAGCATCACCGCCGTCGGTGCCCATGTGCGGCATGCCGTCTTTGGCCCCGGCACCGTGGAAAGCGTTGCGGGCCGCCGCGTGACCGTGCGCTTTACGGCAGGTCCGCGCACACTGGACGCCCAGGTCGTCGCGGAGCGGCATCTGATGTGGGCGGAGTGAAATGAGAAGAGCCTTCCCCCGAGGGGGAAGGTGCCCGAGGCCCCGACCGAGGGCGGATGAGGGGAAAGTCACCGGATATTACCCGTTAATAGGCTATAAGGCGGACTCTGCCCTCATCAGTCCGCTTTGCGGACAGCTTCCCCCGAGGGGGAAGCCAAAGAGGTATTTTGATGAAAAAAATTCTGCTTCTCGCCACAGGCGGGACGATTGCAAGCCGCCCTACGGCGGCGGGCGGGCTGGCCCCGGCCATCACGTCAGAGGAGCTGCTGGCCTGCGTGCCCGAGCTGGCTGACCTGTGCGAGGTCAGCGCTGTGCAGGTGTTCAACCTGGATTCGACGAACGTCGGCCCCGCGCAGTGGCAGAGCATTGTGCGCTGCATCAAAGAAAATTATGATGCCTGCGACGGTTTTGTCATCGCCCACGGCACAGACACGATGGCCTACACCGCCGCGGCGCTCAGCTACATGGTGCAGAACAGCGCGAAGCCCGTTGTGCTGACCGGCAGCCAGAAGTCCATCTACAACCGCGATACCGACGCGCGCAACAACCTCTATCGCGCGTTCGTCTACGCGGTCAGCGACGGCGCATGGGGTGTGCAGCTGGTGTTTGACAACAAGGTCATTCTGGGCACACGCGCGCGCAAGACGCGGACGCGCAGCTTCAATGCGTTTTCCAGCATCGACTACCCCGAGACCGCGGTGTTCCGCGATACGCGGCTGGTGACGTTTCTGCGCCGCCCCGCGGACCAGCCGCCCGTGCGGTTCTATGAAAGGCTTGAACCCGCCGTTTTTGTGCTGCGGCTTGTGCCGGGCATGCGGGCGGACATCATCCCGCTGCTGGCTCCGCACTACCGCGCACTGGTGCTGGAGAGCTTCGGCGTCGGCGGTCTGCCGGGCGGGGAGCACGGTGAGATGTTCGCCGCCCTGCGCCGCTGGTGTGAGAGCGGGCGGCTGGCGGTGTTTACCACGCAGGTCCCGCATGAGGGCTGCGACCTGGCCGTCTACGAGGTGGGCCGCGCCGTCGGTGAGCTCCCCGGCGTCCTGGAGGCCCGCGACATGACCCCCGAGGCTGTCGCCGTCAAGCTGATGTGGGCGCTGGGCCAGACCGGGGACCGGGAGAAGGCAGCGCGGCTATTTGAGACGCCGATTGAATACGACATAATGTAAAGATGAGAAGCGTCTCCCCCGTGAGCAGGCTTTAGAAAGCAAAGGCTGCCCCTGGCATGACCGGAGCGCAGGCTTCCCATTAGCGGGCACTTGCGGGTAAGTCGTAGGGAGGGGTCTTGACCCCTCCCTACGGGCTAGCAAAACAGACGTATCATCGTAATTCAACAAAACTTATTACATATTTTGTGAACAAACATTACATAACATGTAAACATTAGCACTCTCCTCTTGACAGTGCTAATATTCGGTGCTATTATAGAGGCGTTCCAAGGGAAAGAGGAACGGAAGAACCGAATCCCCAAAGGGAACGCAACAATGTGTATCAAAAGTCAACCGCTCACAAACAAAACGGGCGGCCGATGAAAATTGGAGGAATGACTTATGATGATGGTTCCGTATATGTTCAATGAGGCTTTGATGGATGATCTGTTCAGCAACGATTGGGAGCACGATTTCGACCGCGCCATGAAGGCCGCTGCGCCCCGCGGTATGTTTGGCAAACGCGCCGCCAATGTGATGAAAACCGATGTCCGCGAGAACAAGGACAGCTACGATGTGTTCGTTGATCTGCCCGGCTTCAAGAAAGAGGATGTCAAGCTGGATCTGGACAACGGCTATCTGACCATCAGCGCCCAGCGCAATGAGGAGCTGGATGACAAGGACAACGAGGGCCGCTATATCCGCCAGGAGCGTGCTACCGGCAGCTGCGCACGCAGCTTCTATGTCGGCAAGGAACTGGAGCCCAAGGACATCAGCGCTAAGTTTGAGAACGGTATCCTGACCCTGCATCTGCCCAAGGCCGAGGCGAAGAAGCTCGAGCCGAAGCAGACGCTGATCGAGATCGAGTGATTGCAAAAAATGTGCAGCCATGCTGCACCGTAGGGGCGCATTCTATATGCGCCCGCTTGGCAGCATCCCGTTATGAAAAAAGATGAACGCAGGGTAAACGTCCACGGGCGGATATAGAATCCGCCCCTACCGAGTCCCTGCCCTAAAAATCATCAGGCCGCAGCCCAAAATTCCGGGCTGCGGCCTTTTGTTTTGCCAAAAAGTGTGCTATAATTCCATGTAGATGAAAGAAAAGTACAGGGAGGTCCTGCCCGTGCAATATTCCGATGAGCATCTGCGCTATCTGCGCCTGCTGTCTCAGAAATACCAGACCGTGGCCGCCGCGGCCAGCGAGATCATCCGCATTGAGGCCCTGCTCCGTCTGCCCAAGGGCACCGAGCACTTCATGAGTGACCTGCACGGCGAGCACGAAGCGTTCGTACATATATTAAACAGCGCATCGGGCGTCATCCGTGAAAAAATCGACACGGTGCTTGGCAACGGTGTCCCCGCCGAGGAGCGTGCCGAGCTGGCAACGCTCGTCTATTATCCCAATCAGAAGCTGCCCGAACTGAAAGCTCGCCAGAGAGACCTGCACGCCTGGTATCGTATGACGCTGCTGCGGCTCATCGACCTGTGCCGGTTCGTGTCCAGCAAGCATACCCGCGACCATGTGCGCCGCTGTCTGCCGCAGAACTGCGGCTACATCCTCGACGAGCTGCTTCACGCCCACTTTGAGGACCACGACAAGGACCAGTATTACGGCGAGATCATTGAGAGCATCATCCGCTATGACCGCGCCGACGCCTATATTATCCGCTTCTGCGAGGTCATCAAGCGGCTGGCCGTGGACCGTCTGCACATTGTGGGCGACCTGTTTGACCGCGGCCCGCGCCCGGACCGCATTCTGGACAGTCTGATGGCGCATCATCAGGTGGACATCCAGTGGGGCAACCACGACGTGGTCTGGATGGGTGCGGCAGCGGGCAGCCCGCTCTGCATTATGACCGTGCTGAAAACAACACTGGCCTACAACAATCTGGACACGCTGGAGGGCGGCTACGGCATCAGTCTGCGCCGCTTGGAGCGCTTTGCCCAGCATACTTACGCGGATTCCGATGTTTCGCGCTGGCTGCCCCACGCCGACCAGCGCACAGCGGCAGGCGACCTGACCGCCGCCGCGCGGATGCACAAGGCCGTGACCGTTATGATGCTCAAGCTGGAGGCACAGGTCATTGCCCGCAACCCGGATTTTGATTTGCAGGGCCGCGACTTTTTGAACCACATTGACTTTGCCGCGGGCACGGTGGACTATTTCGGAACGACCTATCCCCTGCTGGACTGCGACTTTCCCACCGTTGACCCGGCCAACCCCGCCGCGCTGACTGCCGACGAGGAAAAGATCGCCGCCGAGCTGGTGCGCAGCTTTGCCGAGAGCGAGCGCCTGCAGCGCCATGTGCAATTTTTGTACGCCCACGGCGCGTTTTATAAAATGTGCAACGGCAATCTGCTCTACCACGGCGCAGTGCCGATGACCGAGGACGGCGCGTTTGCGGCCATTCGGTTTGAGGGCATCGCCCGCAGCGGCAAGCAGCTGTTCGACTACTGTGACCGCCGCGCCCGCCAGGGCTACAGCGCGCCCGCGGGCAGCCCGGCACGGCTGGCCGGACAGGACTTTTTGTGGTACCTGTGGTGCGGGGCAAAATCGCCGCTGTTTGGCCGCAGCGCCATGACGACGTTTGAGCGGCTCTATATTGCCGACCCGGCGGCCCAGGTGGAGATCAAGGACCCCTACTACAGGCACATTGCCGACCCGCGCACCGCCGAGCATATTTTGCGCGAATTTGGCCTGTCCGGCGAGGGCAGCCACATCGTGAACGGTCATGTCCCGGTCCGCGCCATCGAGGGGGAAAGCCCCATCAAGGGCGGCGGACGGCTCATCATTATTGACGGCGGCTTCTGCCGTGCCTACCACCGGCGCACCGGCATAGCCGGCTACACACTGGTCTATAACTCCCGCGGGTTGATCTTGCGCACTCACCAGCCGTTTGAGAGCGTGGACAAGGCCATCCACGAGGACGAGGACATTGCCAGCAAGAGCGAGTATATCTATACTGCGCCCCAGCGCATTCTGGTGCGCGACACCGACGAGGGCGGGCGCAAGCAGGCGCTGATCCGTGACCTGACAGCCCTGGTCGAAGCCTACCAGAGCGGTGTGATCGCGCAGGGCGTGGCGCAGGAAATGTGACGGTTGAAATTTGCACAGATTGTTCTATAATAGGGAAATAGTGGGATGCCTGTAGGGGCCGGACATGTCCGGCCCGGTACCTACCCATGAGCACACACCGGCGGGAAACCCGCGGGCCGGGCGTGCCCGGCCCCTACAATTCGGTGTCTACAGATACATAAAAGGAGACGATTTAACCATGGCTTGCACCACCATTCTGGTCGGCAAAAATGCGTCCTACGACGGGTCCACGATGATCGCCCGCAACGACGATTCCGGCTCCGGCCATTTCACTGCCAAAAAGTTTACCGTTTTTCAGCCGCAGGACTACCCCGCGGTCTATAAATCCGTCATTTCGGGCGTCGAGATCCCGCTGCCCGGCAGCGGCCTGCGCATCACCGCGGTACCCAACGCTGTTGAGGGCAAGGGCCTGTGGGCGGCCAGCGGCGTCAACGCGGCCAATGTCGGCATGACGGCTACCGAGACCATTACCTCCAACCCGCGTGTGCTGGGCGCTGACCCGCTCGTCAAGGGCGGCATCGGCGAGGAGGACATTGTCTATCTGGTCCTGCCCTATGTCCGCTCCGCGCGCGAGGGCGTCCGGCGCCTTGGCAGTCTGCTGGAGCAGTACGGCACCTACGAGATGAACGGCATCGCGTTCCAGGATGTGGACGAGGTCTGGTGGCTCGAGACCATCGGCGGCCACCACTGGATGGCCCGCCGCGTGCCCGATGACGTCTATGTAGTCATGCCGAACCAGCTCGGCCTTGACACGCTCGACCTGGACGACGCGCTGGGCGAGCAGAAGGAGTTCATGTGCTCCGCCGATCTGCGCGGCTTTATCGACAAGTACCATCTTGACCTGTCCCTGGACGGTGCGCTGAATCCGCGCGACGCCTTCGGCAGCCACGACGATGCCGACCATGTCTACAACACGCCCCGCGGCTGGTACATGCTGCGTTATTTCAACCCCAATACGTTCGCCTGGGACGGCCCGGACGCCGACTTTACGCCGCGCTCCGACGACCTGCCCTGGTGCATGGTGCCCGAGAAAAAGATCACGCCCGAGGACGTAAAGTACGTGCTGTCGAGCCATTATCAGGGCACGCCGTATGACCCCTATGCGGCCACGGCTTCCGAGAGGGGCATCTACCGTCCCATCGGTGTGAACCGCAACGACTTTATGGCACTGCTGCAAATGCGCCCCGACGTACCGGAGGACTTCCGCGCCGTGGAGTGGCTGGCCTTTGCGTCCAACGCCTTCAACACGATGGTGCCCTTCTACGCCAACGTGGACACGACGCCGGAGTACCTGTCCAACACGACGGGCGATGTCTCCACCGACAACTTCTACTGGGCCAGCCGTCTGCTGGCCGCCATGGCCGATGCGTCCTACGCAAAATCGGTGTTCCACATCGAGCGCTACACGCTGAGCGTCGGCAGCAAAGCCAACGGCATCATCAACACCTATGACGATGCCCAGCGCGGCGAGGCCGACCCCGCCGCCCGTGCCGCCCTGCGCACCAAGGCCAATGAGGAGCTGGCCGCTATGGTCAGGGCCGAGACGACGGACGCCCTGAATAAGGTCCTGTTTGAGCTGAGCAGCGGCATGAAGAATGCGTATTCGCGCTCGGATGCGTAAATAATATTGAGAAGGGACGTGCCGGAGGGTGCGTCCTTTTTTTGCTGGTACACCTGCAACGCAGGGGCGGATATAGAATCCGCCCCTACGGGGATACAATATGTAAAATTCAAACTATTTTACAATAATGTCACAATCTTTGAAAGAATTTGAACTTGCTTTTATGCCGGAATCTTTGTATAATAAATGTCAGGATGGGGCACTAGGAGGCTGACTTAGTCCCCTTGTCCCCCATTCAGCCAAAAGTATAGAGAAAGAGGTATATGTAAACATGGCAAATCTGGATTTGACTAAGTATGGCATTACCGGCACGACCGAGATCGTGCATAACCCCTCTTATGAGATGCTGTTCGAGGAAGAGACCAAACCCGAGCTGACCGGCTATGAGAAGGGCCAGGTCACCGAGCTGGGCGCTGTCAATGTCATGACCGGCGTTTACACCGGCCGTTCCCCCAAGGACAAGTACATCGTCGTGGACGAGAACTCCAAGGACACCGTTTGGTGGACCAGCGACGAGTACAAGAACGACAACCACCCCATGACCGAGCAGACCTGGTCTGCCGTGAAGGACATCGCCAAGAAGGAGCTGTGCAACAAGCGCCTGTTCGTTGTCGATGCCTTCTGCGGCGCCAACAAGGACACCCGCATGGCTATCCGCTTCATCGTGGAGGTGGCCTGGCAGGCACACTTTGTCACCAACATGTTTATCAAGCCCACCGCTGAGGAGCTGGCCAATTTTGAGCCTGATTTCGTTGTTTACAACGCCTCCAAGGCTAAGGTTGAGAACTACAAGGAGCTGGGCCTGAACAGCGAGACCTGCGTTGCCTTCAACATCACCAGCAAGGAGCAGGTCATCATCAACACCTGGTACGGCGGCGAGATGAAGAAGGGCATGTTCTCCATGATGAACTACTTCCTGCCGCTGAAGGGCATGGCCTCCATGCACTGCTCTGCCAACACCGATAAGGAGGGCAAGAACACTGCCATCTTCTTCGGTCTGTCCGGCACCGGCAAGACCACTCTGTCCACCGACCCGAAGCGCCTGCTGATCGGCGACGACGAGCACGGCTGGGACGACAACGGCGTCTTTAACTTCGAGGGCGGCTGCTACGCTAAGGTCATCAACCTGGATAAGGACTCCGAGCCCGACATCTACAACGCCATCAAGCGCAACGCTCTGCTGGAGAACGTTACCGTCGACGCCGAGGGCAAGATCGACTTCGCTGACAAGTCCGTCACCGAGAACACCCGTGTGTCCTACCCCATCAACCACATCCAGAACATCGTTCGCCCGATTTCCTCCGCACCTGCTGCCAAGAACGTCATCTTCCTGTCTGCTGATGCGTTCGGCGTTCTGCCCCCGGTCAGCATCCTGACCCCCGAGCAGACCCAGTACTACTTCCTGTCCGGCTTCACCGCGAAGCTGGCCGGCACCGAGCGCGGCATCACCGAGCCCACCCCGACCTTCTCTGCCTGCTTCGGCCAGGCCTTCCTGGAGCTGCATCCCACCAAGTACGCTGAGGAGCTGGTCAAGAAGATGCAGAAGTCCGGCGCCAAGGCTTACCTGGTCAACACCGGCTGGAACGGCACCGGCAAGCGCATCTCCATCAAGGATACCCGCGGCATCATCGACGCGATCCTGAGCGGCGCTATCAACGAGGCCCCCACCAAGAAGATCCCGCACTTCGACTTCGAGGTTCCCACCTCTCTGCCCGGCGTCGATCCCGCCATCCTCGATCCCCGCGACACCTACAAGGATGCTTCCGAGTGGGAGACCAAGGCTCTGGATCTGGCTGGCCGCTTCATCAAGAACTTCGCCAAGTACGAAGGCAACGAGCATGGCAAGGCTCTGGTCTCTGCCGGCCCGCAGCTGTAATCTGAGCGATTGCTCTTAAAGTAAAGGCATAATAAACGCCCGCACGTCACAAGAACATGACGTGCGGGCGTTTTTTTTGCCGGGGGTGAAATAAAACACCGCGCTGCAGATTCTCCACAGCGCGGTGTAAAATTTTACAACAAATTAAATCGCGTACCCCTTGGCCTTGATGACGTCCACGACCTGCTGGACGTACTTTTCGCAGGTCTCGTGCTCGGGAGCCTCGACCATGACGCGGACAAGCGGCTCGGTGCCGGACTCACGGACCAGGATGCGGCCCGTGTCGCCCAGAGCCTCGCCTACGGCCTTGACGGCGGCCTGCACATCAGCGTCATCCTGCGCGGCCTTCTTGTCGGTGACCTTGACGTTCTTCAGCACCTGCGGATAGATCTTCAGCGGTGCGGCCAGCTCGCTCATCGGCTTCTTCTTGGCCAGCATGACCTCCATCATCTTCAGGCTCGTCAGGATGCCGTCGCCGGTGCTGGCGTACTTGGAGAAGATGATGTGGCCGCTCTGCTCGCCGCCGATGCGGCAGCCGTTTTTGGCCATGTACTCATAAACATACTTGTCACCGACGGCAGTCTTGGCGTAGCCGATGCCCTGCTCGTCGAACGCCTTGTACAGACCGAAGTTGGACATGACGGTGGTGACGACGGTGTTCATCAACAGCTTGCCGCGCTCTTTCATATAGCAGGCGTAAATGTACAGGATGTGGTCGCCGGTGATGACGTTGCCCTTTTCATCCACGCAGAGGCAGCGGTCAGCGTCGCCGTCGTAGGCAAAGCCGATGTCGAGGTGGTTCTCGACGACGAACTTCTGCAGACCCTCGATATGGGTGGAGCCGGCATTCAGGTTGATGTTCAGGCCGTTGGGCTTGTTGTTGATGACGTAGGTGTCTGCACCGAGAGCATCAAAAATGCTCTTGGCAATGTTCCAGCTGGAACCGTTGGCGCAGTCCAGGCCGACCTTGACCCCCTTGAAGGAGTAAATACCCAGAGAGATCAGGTATCCCATGTAGCGGTTGCGTCCGCTGACGTAGTCGACGGTGCAGCCGACATGGTCACGGCTGGCAAATGGCAGCTCGGGCCAATCCTGGTCAAAGACGTGCAGCTTGCCGTCGAGGTAATCCTCGACGAGCAGCAGCGTTTCCTCGTCCATCTTCTCGCCGTAGCAGTCGATGAGCTTGATGCCGTTGTCATAATAGGGGTTGTGGCTGGCGGAGATCATGATGCCGCAGTCAAAGTCGTCCACGCGGGCAATATATGCGACGCTGGGCGTGGTGGTGACATGCAGCAGGTAGGCGTCCGCGCCGGAAGCCGTCAGGCCTGCGACGAGGCTGTACTCAAACATGTAGGAGCTGCGGCGGGTATCTTTGCCGATGACGATGCGCGGCGTGGTGGCCTCGCCGTTGCGCTGGCGCAGCATACCGTAATACCAACCGAGGAAGCGGCCAACCTTGTAGGCATGGTCGGCGGTCAGGGTGACACCGGCCTCCCCGCGGAAGCCGTCAGTACCAAAGTATTTTCCCATTGTATACACTCTTTCCTTTCGGATTGAACTTGACTGGATGGAAATAATCCTTTAATATCATAGCACATATCGCACATAAATGCAATGTTTTTACATGGCTTGCGAGGTGACTGCCTTCAAAAGACCGCGGCAGCCTTCCGCAACGTCCCGCCAGGTGGTCGAAAAATCACCTGTGTACCACGGGTCGGCCACGTCGCCGGGGCGGGCGGTGTAGTCGAGCAGACGGTGGATTTTGCCCGCCGGGTCGCCGCTGCAGATGCGGGTCATATTGCGGATGTTGGCGCTGTCCATCCCGATGAGCAGGTCGTATTTGTCGTAGTCCGCCCGCGTCATCTGCCGCGCCGTGTGCAGCCCGCAGACCACGCCATGCGCCGTCAGCTCTCGCCGCGCGGGTGGGTAGACCGGGTTGCCGAGCTCCTCGGTGCTTGTCGCCGCAGAGTCGATGACGAACCGCTCCCCTGCCCCGGCTTTAGCGGCCATATCCTTCATTACAAACTCCGCCATCGGACTGCGGCAGATGTTGCCGTGGCAGATAAAAAGTACTTTAATCATCTTTTTATATCTCCATTTAAATCTTGTATTTCTTCTCAAACGCTTGATTTTTCAGGGTTTTCCGACTTTTGAATTTTCCTTTCTTTTTAAGGTATCTTCTCAAATCTTCTCGTATTTTCTTATGTTTTTCCCTGCAATCTTGGTAAATCCGTTGGTAAAGCAAGCGTCCTTACCAACGGGCTTTTTTAACTATTTGCTATCCGATATACTTCTTCCTTTGCGTCATCAAAATTTACATGAGTGTAAGTGTTCAAGGTTACACTGATGTCTGCATGACCCATGATATACTGCAAGGTTTTCGGATTCATCCCGGATTTTGCCATATTAGAGCAAAAGGTATGCCTACATACATGAGGGGTAACTTTCGGCATCTGGATACGGTAAATTTTATTGTATTTCTGAATGATATGCTCCAGATACTTCTCCCAGTGCAGGGCAACCATCGGCATATCGTTTTTATCCAGAAACAAAAATCCGGCATATCCTTCCACCATCGGCTCAACCTTTGGTGTCTTTCGATTAGCAATGATTCTGCGAAAACACGCTGCAACAGCTTCTGTCATCGGCACATAGCGGATACCTTTGTCTGTTTTTGGTTCTTCAATCACATACTGCATCTGTGCAGTACGCTGTAACTGATGGTCTACCTTGATACGCATTTCTCCAAACTCGATTTCTGAAACCGTCAGACCGCAGAACTCTGAGATACGAAGCCCTGTGTGAAAAAGAATATAGATTGCATCATAGTATCTGCTGAAATGCTTATCTTCTTGAATAAACTTCAGCAAATCTCTCTGTTGCTTTCGGGTAATCGCTTCTCTGGTAACAGAATCATTGACAATGACGGAGGCAAGCTCAAATTCAAATGGATTTTTACGAAGCAGGTCATCATCTACTGCCATCTGAAATGCCGGTCTGAGAACTCCCCGGATAGAATGAATGGAACTATATCCCCGACCATCTATCTGCTGGAGTTTTATCAGCCATGCCTTTGCGTCTGACAAACGCACCTTATCAATTCGCAGATTCCCAAAACTCTCTTTTTTCAGCATATTGATGACCGTTTTATATCCGGCAACCGTATTGTGACGAACTCCTGTTTTCAATGAAACATACTTTTCTACCAGTTCCAAAACAGTATAGTTGCCACCGTTGGTTACGATACGGTCAAACAAATCCGCTTCAATCTGTTTTTCTTTCTCACGCAGGGAAGGCTCCCGCTTCTTCCCTTTTGGCATTGGGTCATTCTTGTCCAAACGCCAACTGTATACATTTTTCTCTTTTCCGTCCTCATCAATATAGCGGAACCGATACCTCCCATCTTTACGCTGGTACTCGCCCTCTCGCAAAATCCGATTACGGTTATCTCGTCTTTTCTCACTCATCGTGAACTCTCCTTTCAAAAAAGAGAGCCAGACTTGCGCTCTTATCATAGCACAAATCCAGCTCTCCGCATAGTTATATCATGTGAAATCGGTAAATCTGTCAGCTCTGTTTACACAGCAGTAGCCTGATCCAGATACCTCTCAAATTTCTCACGCTTAATGAGGGCACGATTGCCGTTCATCACATAAAAATCCTCATTGGGATGTGTGTCAATAAGCGTCCTCAATTTTCCTTCGCCGATATGATAATATCTGGCTGCTTCCTCAATGGTAAGCGTATATCTACGCCATACCGGAATATCCGAGTAATTTTTTCCTTCAATATTCATCTTATTATTCGCCATAGGCAGTTATCCTCCATGCATGAAAATAGCCAGACAGAGGGTGTCGGCAACGAAGTCCGGCAACGGGCTTCAAAAGACCTTGCAAACAATCTCAATTTGGCGATGGTTACTATTTATACTTTTCTTTTATTTTTCTGTTGTTTTGGTTGTTATAAGGGAGAAAAGCCCGGAAATAAGGGGTTTTCCCCGGCAACCGGCTCGGCAACGGGATAGCAACAGGGGGTGCAACGGGCTGTCATTTTCAGAATGGAAGCTCCATCTGTTCTGTGACCTCCACAAAGCCATCCATTGCTTTTTCAGACGGGTTGCATAAGTCCGTTGCCGGGTTTTCACGCTCCCAGCCCTTTTGTCTGCCGTATTCGGAAAACATTCTTGGATTCGGGAAGTACCGCCAGCCGGTAATGCACTGGTTCATAATCTCGTTGATTTCCCGTATTTCCCATTGCTTCGGCTCGTCAAAGGCATGGTTCAAAGCTTCCTTGTAGAGCTGCTTGGAGCAGACCATGCTCCCGGTGTACCTATCAAGATACGCCTGTATCATTCCGGCTTTGGTGTCCTCCGGCATAAAATCCCGCTGGTGTTCTTTCAGATACCGCTGCATGTCGGGGCTGAAAGCCAGCTTGAACCTGCCGCTTCGGTAAATCTCCATCGCTTCCGCCCACATCTGCTCGATATAGGCTCTGGAAGCAGCTTCGTCCTCCAAAATGTGAACCTCGGCTTGCTCCGGGTACACCATGACCGGGATAAAGCGGCGGTTGCCGGAACGATCAAGAGGCAGGAAGTCAAGGGCATTGGAAGTGCCGCCAAACACGCACTGACGGGGGCGGTCTGCCGGGTGGGTTTCATAGGGTATCTTGTAAACCTCTTTCTGCCGGCTTAAAAATGACTTGATTTCCTCAATGCTCTTGGCGTTTGCGGTTGCCATCATTTCCGACATTTCAATAATCCAGTGACCTTGTAGCTTGCGGTACACATTGTCATCGTCCAGCTTCCGCAAATCATCGGAGAACCACTCATCCCGGATTGCCAGCAGACGGAAGAAGGTGGACTTGCCAGCCCCCTGACCGCCTACCAAACAGAGCATGATTTCAAACTTGCACCCCGGCTGAAAGGCTCGTGAGATTGCACCCAGCAGGAACAGCTTCAACGCTTCATAGGTGTAATCGTCTGCGTCAGCCCCCAGAAAATGTCGCAGGCAGAAACGGATTCGTTCTGTACCGTCCCACACAAGGGCGCTTAAATAGTCCCGGATGGGATGGTACTTGTTTTCATTCGCCACAATCCCGATGGCATTATCAATCTTTTTCTCATTGGTAAGCCCATAGGTTTCTTCCAGATAGAGAAGCAGATACTTCATATCCGTATCGTTCAGGGCTGTGCTTTCTCTGTGAAAACCGATGGGCTTTATGATGTCCTTGCGGTCGGTCAGGATGTTGTATGCGATAGCCCCGGAAAGCAGCGGGTCACGCTGGAATACGGTCAGGCAGTTCCGTATGCTCTGACGGACACCGCCTTTCTCGGTGGTTTCCAGCCCCGCCTTGATTTCCTCAATGCTCTGGGGCGGCTGCATGGCGTTCATGGTGTTTTTTAGTTCTTGCTGCGTCTGCGGCTGCAAGCTCTGCCATTCGCTGTTCAAGCTGTATCACATCCTTTCCGTAGTCCATAATCAGGGCTGCTTTTTCCTCTGTCTCCCCAAACAGCAGCACATCCAGAAGATATTCCACTTGGGCTTGCTTTTGTAAGGCTTCCACAAACCGGGAATGCAAGGCTTCCTCTGCCGAGTGAGGGGCATAATCTGTTCTCCATGCCCGAAGCAGATGGAGATAATCGGCAAGAATACGGAAGCATCGGTTCTTTGCTTCTTGAAACTGTTCCTCCAGGGATTTCTGCCGGGGCTTGGGTTTTTTCGCCTTTCCCGGCGGTTTCCAGTCCTCATAGGAAAGTCCGAAGTCCTGTGCCAGTTGTATAGCAGCTTCTTTCTTTCCCAGCCCATACAGGGCGGCGGTAAAATCAATCACATCCCCATCCGCACCGCAGCCGAAGCAGTGGTAACGCCGATCCAGCTTCATGCTTGGGGTTTTATCGTGATGGAACGGGCAGCAAGCCATCCCGTTGCGACCTACATGGATTCCATAATGCTCCGCAGCCTGTCTTGTTGTGACGGACTGCTTCACAGCTTCAAATACATTCAAATCTATCCCTCCTTGAAAACAAAAAAGCACCTGACATTCTCTGATTGAAAATGGCAAGTGCCTGTTAAAGTTCCATATTCTGTTGTCTGTGTTTTGTCTGCGCTGGGGCAGTTCTTTGTGCCTTTTTCTCGTCAGCCTTATCCTGCAAGACTTCTTTGAGAGGCTGCTTCTTGGGTGGCTCTTTGCTTTCTTCGGTGCCGGGTGTGGCTTTCCGTACCCAGTAGCGGATGTCCCGCAGCTTCTTCAAATCCTCCTGTACCTCGGTCAACGGTATTTTCAGGGCTGCAATTTCTTCCAGAAGCGTTTCCTGCTCCTCTTGCAGTTCCTTTTGGGTGCTGTCCTTATCGTCCGGGTGCTTGGCAAGGTAGGCGGCGGCTTTCGCATACCGGGCAACCTCCGGGTGTTCCTGTTTGAATTTTTCCTTTGTTTTCTTAAAAAATATCTTCTGGTACTTCTCATAGACAGCCTTACATTCTTTGCAGTCTGTCCGGCTGGCAAGAATCCCGTCAATCACTTTGCTGCGGGCTTCCTTTGGCTTCATCTGATTGCGGTAATCTGCGGCTGATTTCCCGGAAGATTCCAGAAACGCTTCTAAGTCCTCCACAGTGGAAAGCCCCTTTTGCCGGAGATAGGACAGGGCTTCACTGACTGCCTTTAAGTCTTTGGAAGTCCCCCGGTTCTGTCCAGCCCTCGTCCAGTCCTTCCGTTCTTCCTTTCGTATCTCCATGTACTTCATCAGCAGATTGGGAAGAAGTGTCGCTTCCTCCGCCGCTTTTTGTGCAAGCAGCTCTTTCCGTTTTTCTCCCAGCTCGGTAATCCAGCCTTTGAGGTTTTGGATAAGCTGCCGGATGGACTTCATCAGACTGTTGGCGGCTCTGATTTCCCGGTTCAGGTTGCCGATGTTCGTCTGGATACCCCGCTTTTCCATCTGCCGGACAGCAGCTCCCTCATGGACAGTAGGGATAATATCAAGCCCCTGTCTGGCATAAGAACGCAAGTCCACACGCTCTGGGCGGTTATTGGCTTCCAGATAGCGGTTCTGGATGACCTCCCATTCATGCCGCCAGATTTCGCAATACTTCTGGTCGTTCCAATCCACCGTATCCTCCTTGTGGCTTTTCCATCTGCCGGACGGAAGTTTTATCCGTTCCCCGTTTTCGTCAAGGTCATAAACCTTGCGGCTCTTGGGAAGCCATTTTCCATGTTCGTCCATTGCCCTCATAGTGAGCATGACATGGGCATGGGGATTGTGTCCCGGCGGATGGGGGTCATGGATTGCAAAATCAGCAATCATGCCTTTGGAAACAAACTGCTGCTCACAAAACTCCCGGACAAGGGCAGCATACTGGTCGGGTGGTATCTCTCTTGGGGATGGTAAGCACCCACCGCCTTGCAAGCTGGGAGTTCCATTGCTTTTCCACCGCTTCGGCGGCGTTCCATAAGGTATTGCGGTCTGCATACGACCGTGGGGCGTTTGCCGGGAGCAGAATTTCATTGTGGACAATACCACGCTTTTCCGGGTAGTGCTTCACTTGCTGGTCGTATTCACAGAACAGCTTTTCGCCGCTTTGGTAAGCAGCGGCGGCAACCGCAGAGTGCCGCTGGCTGCGCTGAACAATCGTGATTTCGTTGTGTGGGCAGGGCATTTCGTGTCCCTCCTTTCGGTAATTGGTGGATGGGGTGGCGTTTTACCACCTCATTTTGGCAGAAAAAAAGCAGGAGACCTTTTTCAGATTTCCTGCTCGGTGGTGCCGCCGGTGGGCGGCTGGTATTCAGTTTTGAAAGTTCGGGTCAGGGTGGCCCGATGATGAAATAAAATATCTGCATGAAGATTATTCAACTTCTTTTAGTAATTCTTCAACAGAAATACCGTAAAGTTTTGCAAGTGCAAAAAGATTTGATGTGGAAGGGTCGGATGTTCCATTTTCCCATTTTGAAACAGCCTGCCTGCTAATACCAATCGTTTCAGCAACAAATTCCTGCGTCATTTTGCACTGTGTTCTGTGTACTTTGAGTGCTTCACCCAACGATTTCCTCACTACGGATTTTTCCTGCCGTACATCTTTTGAATGGATATATTTGAGTAATGCACGAACAATAAGGGTAAGCAAACCAACAAAGATACATAAGAAAATTATTCCAACGATTATCATAAATACGGTTACTTTCATTTGACCACCTCCTAATGTTGCTGTTGGCTTCATTTCTCTGTACGGATATATTTAAGCAATGCACGAATAACAAGGATAAGCAAGCCGACAAAGATACATGAGAAAACTATTCCGACTACAATCATAATGATGTTTACTAACATTTGGATGACCTCCTTTCTTTGTTGGCTTTATTCTATCTGAATTACCGTGTTGCTACCACCAACTATCAAGCAATTATCAGTTGCATATCGGTTGCACAATGATAGCGTTCTGTTTTTTGACCTTATTATACTAAATTACCGTAGATAAGGATAGCTCGACTGATAAAACTTGCTGGACGGGAACAGCTTGCAGCGCAAGGTGTTTCCGGGCGGCAAGTCCACAAAAGGGTAGCTGGCGACAGCCAGCGCAGGGGAAGCGTAGCGTCCCCTGTATGATTTGGAGCAGACCATGACTGCGGAAAATCACAGCCCTCCGGCGAGGAGCCTTCGGAGAACGCAATGCACCAACCTTTGGGTGGTGTATAATTGCGCCCTTAGTAAACTAAGGGGGTTCCGGCATCTCCCGTTCCAGCAGTTTTTTCAATAGTTCCTGCGTGTCCTGTCTGTGAAAAATGAGTTTCAACAACAGCATGACATCATCATCTGTCAGGCGTTCCGGCTCTTGCAGAAAACTTTCCAGCATACCGCCACGGGTACAGAGCCGGTGCGTCCGTTCCTTTCGGGTAAGCTGTTTCAACTGGTGCTGCAATGCCTTTTCATCATTGATGGCTTTCCGCAGTTTCTTTTCGCTTTTTTCCAACTCCCGATTGAGTTTTTCCAGCTTTGAGGTATCAGGCAAGGGCAGCGTCCTCCTTTCCCGGTATCAGCACATAAATCCGGTTTGGTTCTCCAATGCCCTGACGCACCCGCATGATAAGTCCGGCAGTTTCCAGTTCATTCAGAGAACGCTTGACCGTCATGGAGCTGCGGGACAGGACTGCGGCAATGGCTGTGACAGGGAAGCAGACAAAGAGGATTCCGTTCTCGTCCTCCTGCCCTTTGGAGAGCATAGCGTCCAGCATCCGGCAGTACATGACCTTTGCGGTGCTGCTGACTGGAAATCCTGTCAACGCTCTGGGAAAAGGCATACAGGGCGGCAATGGTGTGTCTATCGTCATAAATTCAAAATTCATTCTGTGTGTTCCTCCTTTTTCTTTGCTCGTTTGGATAAATAACAGGGGCAGTCAATCACAACCGCCCGGAAGCTCTGCTTGCACCCATGCTGGCATTTCCGGCATAATTCGTTGTAAGTGACACGCCCCCGGTCATTGAGGTAAAAGGAAAGCTCATACTTCCTCTTTTTGCTCATTCTCGGCATATTGCGCTTCCTCCCGTTTTAGTGTATGGTTTCGGGGCGATTTTCGGTAAAATTACAGCCATAGAGCCGCTTAAAATCTCCCGAAGTATCAGCGATAGGGTAGACTGTCCCCCTATCAGATTGTTGTGTTTCGGTATCATTTCGGTGTCAGTTCGCCAGTTCTCCCCGGTGTCGTTCCTCCCCTGAATCTCACAGCGGCGTATCGCTCCCTTTGGTACGCTCGTTTTGGTCAGGGTTCCTCCATATCCCTGCCAAAAGTCATGACGCTACATCGCCGGGGAAGCATATCCCACACAGGCTGGTCATTCGATTGGAATAATCCATCGATGAACTACCTGTATCATAGAACATTTTTGTGCCCTGTGCCGTATGTCCACAAAGTAGGAATTCGGGGTAAAAATCAGAAATTTCCACGATTGCGGAATTGATATGGTATAATCAATTCAACGGTTATATATGTTGTCAAAAAGGGGGAACTGCTTCAATGAATGGAGCTACTACAATACAGGAACGGCTAAAAGATTTACGATTAAACAAAGGATTAAAACTGGAAGAACTGGCTGAGCAAACGGGTATTTCAAAATCGGCTCTTGGCAGTTATGAAAAAGACGACTATAAGGAAATCAATCATGGCAACCTTATCCTGCTGGCAGATTTTTATGGGGTGTCCCTCGATTATCTCTTTTGCCGGACAGAGAACCGGGCGGAGATCAACACGCCATTAAGGGAGCTGCATTTGAGCGATGAAATGGTGGCACTTCTGAAAAACGGTCGGATTAACAACCGTCTGCTCTGCGAACTTGCCACCCATAAGGACTTTATCAAGTTTCTTGCGGACATTGAGATTTATGTGGATGGGATTGCCACCATGCAGATTCAGAATCTCAACGCCCTTGTCGATACCGTCCGGCATGAAATCATTGAACGGTATCGCCCCGGCGAAGATGACCCGCATTTGAAGGTGCTGCAAGCTGCCCATATCAGTGATGATGAATATTTCAGTCACATGGTACGGGATGACCTCAATCTCATTATCCGGGATATTCGGGAAGCCCACAAAAAGGACAGTGAGAGTGCGCCCCAGACCACCGTTGCCGATGAACTGAAAGAAAATCTGGAAGCGGTCGAAAATTTCAAGGGCAGCCGGGATGAAAAGCTGGTTGTCCTTTACTGCAAGCAGCTCGGTATCAACTATAAAAATCTGTCAGACGAAGAATTTCGCTGGCTGATTCGGATTCTCAAAAAATCAAAGAAAATGGGAACGCCTATCAGCCAGAGGAAAAAACGGTAAAGAAAAACCGCTGTTGCATGGTTTGTTGGCTTCCATGTAGCAGCGGTTTGTACTGTGGTTATTTAGTTGATATTGTATAAAGCTATAAACTGTAAGCTATCAATCGCCACTTAGGCGTGTTTTCCCAATAACAATGTAAAACAACGGTATCATTATAATCATTGCTGCTATGATATGTACATATATGAAACTTTGTGTTCCTGTAACAAGAAACAAACTTGTTATTGTATAATTCCAAAACCAATGAAATCCTGTGGGCATCCAAATACTCTTTGTAGTGTAAAACATTTCATTGGCAAATATTCCATATAGAAAAGGAAAAATAAACATTACCAGAACAGAAATATTATCGGTATTAAAAATATGTGGTAGTGTAAAAATAAGTGCAGCTATTACGCAACTCAAATACTTATTTTTACATTTTTGCAGCAACAGCCCAAAAATAATTCCTCTAAAAATAACTTCTTCAATAAAGGACACGAAAAAGTAAAATATGAATTTCTCTTTATGATTCATCAACAGTGATAAAAAATCAGTGTCTTGAAGAATTATATTTGATTTGACTGATGAATAAACTATAAACAATACAATGATTGGCATTATAGCTCCAACTGCAAAATTCAGAAAATCTATTTTTCTAAAATATAACCCTATGCTTTTTAACATAATGCACCTTTTAACCTCTGATTTGTCATAATCCTGACACCATACTATTATGAATAAATTATCTCATGCAAAACAATTTCTTCTGCCCGATTGTGGATATTATTGCACCGCCGCACCCATTCCATTTGACGGGTACACTTTAATTCCTCGGTTACGCCCTCGGCAATTTTCATCTGCTCCATGATGGTGTCTAACCGTTCCTGTGCCTGTTCGTTCAGGTCTGAAAGATATGTCCATAACTCCCCAGTCAAGGTCAATGTGTTCAATCGAGCTGGATGGATTTCCCTTAAATATTCCCGGTGCAGCCGTCCATACTTTCCAATGGGGCGGTGTTCCTCCGGCAGTTTCAAATCCGGGATGTAGTAATCTCCGACAAGGATATAATCAATTCCGTTTTCCGTTATTCTTGGTTTCAATTTGCTCATATTTTTAATCTCCTCATTCTGGTTTTGCAAGTCTGACTCTCCAGAAATATTGGTAAATCTTTGGTAAATTTGAGACTGAAGCACAAAAAACGCTTAAAAACAGGGCTTATGAGACGATTTGAGACTTTTCATCATGCCCGGTAAATCCTGCCGTGGCAGACGAATAAAATCTTTTTCATAGCAAAATTCCATTTTTCTAAAGGCAATACCGCATAATTCTAAGTGCCGATACGGCGAGCGAGGTGCGGCAGCTGCTAAGCCAAAAGCGCAGATAATACTGGATGTCTTATCGAGCATTTTGGCAACGCAGATGCCGTGCCGCAGCCGCCGGAGCGGTGCTTAAGCCGTAAGGCGGGAATTATGCGGTGTTGCCTAAAATATCATTTACGGGTCAGTCTGGCATCCGGCTCAGTATAACACATTTTTCCCCACTTTGCAAAACGCGGAAAGACTGCTATAATGGGAGAAAACGCAAGGGGGCTTTGGAATGGAACTGCAAAAGGGGCGGCCTGCGGACACGGCGGGCCGATTGGAAAAGGAGATCCGCACCTACGACCTGCTGGACCGACTGGGTGTGGCATACGAGAGGGTCGACCACGCACCGGCTATGACAATGGAGGTCTGTCAGGAAATCGACCAGACGCTGCAGGCGGTCATCTGCAAGAATCTGTTCCTGTGTAATCGACAGGAAACAGCCTTTTACCTGCTGATGATCCCGGACACGAAGGTTTTCCATACAAAGGATCTGTCTGCGCAGATCGGTGCGTCGCGCCTGTCCTTTGCCAAGCCGGAATACATGGAAAAGTTTCTGGATATTACGCCCGGCTCGGTCAGCGTGCTGGGACTGATGAATGACACCGGGCACCGCGTGCAGCTGCTGATCGACGAGGATGTGCTGAACAGCGAGTTTGTGGGCTGTCACCCCTGCATCAACACGTCCAGCCTGCGGCTGCGGACAAAGGATTTGATTGAAAAAATCCTTCCCGCTGTGGAGCACGACTTTATCAGGGTGAAGCTGTGAATTTTACGGACTTCCGTGCGCAGAAACATTGACAAATGTCCGCTGTTTGATTATATTTTATAGTATATAAATAAAGGAAGAAGCCACCTGCCCGCCGTGGGCAGAACGGCTTACAAGGGAGATACATCATAATGGCAGAAGAAAAACGTAAACGCATTCTTTCGGGCATTCAGCCCACCGGCACGCCGACCCTGGGCAACTACATCGGCGCGGTGCGCAACTGGGCCCTCTTGCAGTCCGATTACGACTGCCTGTACATGGTGGCCGACCTGCACAGCCTGACCGTGCGCCAGGTGCCCGCAGACCTGCGCCGCCGCACCCGTGAGCTGGCCGCCCTGCTGCTGGCCGTAGGCATCGACCCGAAGGAGCACGTTCTGTTTGTACAAAGCCACGTGCCCGCGCACACCGAGCTTGCCTGGGTGCTGGCCTGCAACACGCAGTTTGGTGAGCTGTCGCGCATGACCCAGTTCAAGGATAAGAGCGCCAAGCACCCCGACAACGTCAACGGCGGTCTGTTCACCTACCCCGTGCTGATGGCAGCGGACATCCTCATCTACAATGCCGACCTCGTGCCCGTGGGGCAGGATCAAACCCAGCATCTGGAAATTGCCCGCGACATCGCAGGCCGCTTCAACGGCATTTACGGCGATACCTTCACCCTGCCCGAGGGCTACGTGCCCGCCGCGGGCGCCAAGATCATGTCGCTGGCCGAGCCGACCAAGAAGATGAGCAAGTCCGACACGAACATCAACAGCTTTATCCTGATGACCGATGACAAGGATGCCATCGTGCGCAAGTTCAAGCGCGCCGTGACCGACTCCGACGGCGTAGTCCGCTTTGACCGCGAGACGAAGCCCGGCGTGTCCAACCTGATGTGCATTTACAGCACCTTCACGGGCAAGTCCAACGACGAGATCGCTGCCGAGTTTGAGGGAAAGGGCTACGGTGATTTCAAATTGGCTGTGGCCGAGGTCACCGCCGACGCACTGGCCCCCGTGCAGGCTGAGTATGCCCGCATTCTGGCCGACAAGGCCTACGTGGACGAGGTCCTCAAGAGCGGTGCGGAGCGTGCCTCCCGCCTGGCCAACCGCACTGTAAGCAAGGTCTACCGCAAGGTTGGCCTTTTGCAGCTGGATAAATGACGCTGTGACTTGACAAATCCGTTTTGAACCCGTATAATATATAAGTTAGTGCGGCTCCCCAGTTGGTGCCGCACATCTTTTACTATCCATTTTACGTTAGGAGACACTGCTATGGCTAAAGAAGTTGTCGTTACCCGAGAGGGTTATAATAAACTGGAGCAGGAGCTGGAAAACCTGCGCACCGTCAAGCGTAAGGAAGTTGCCGACAAGATCAAGGTCGCCCGCGGTTACGGCGACTTGAGCGAGAATGCCGAGTACGACGCCGCCAAGGAGGAGCAGGCTTCTGTGGAGGCCCGCATTGCCGACCTGGAGGCTACCCTGAAGCTGGCCCGTATCATGGATGAGAGCGAGCTGTCCAACGACACCGCCTCCATCGGTATGCACGTCAAGATCCTGGCCGAGGGCGATGACCTGGAGGACGCCGAGGAGTACGACCTGACCGGCTCCACCGAGGCTGACATGGATCTGAACCGCATCAGCGACGAGAGCCCCGTCGGCGCGGCACTGATTGGCTGCAAGGTCGGCGACAGCGTTGATGTCACCCTGCCCAACGGCAACATCATCACGTACAAGCTGCTGGAAGTCAGCCGCTCGAAGTAATAATCCGCAATAAATTCTGAAGGGGCGGATGCTTGCATCGACCCCTACAAGCAACCCATATCAACAGAATTAAAAATCACGAAAGGACGATCTCACATGGAGCAGAATAAGCCCCAGACCGAGCAGGAGCTGACCCAGCAGGCCGCTGTGCGCCGCCAGAAGCTGGCAGACCTGTGCGAAGCCGGTCATAACCCCTTTGAAATCACCAAATATGCGCAGGATGCGTACTCGGCCGACCTCAAAAATGAGTTTGCTGACCTTCCTGCCGAGGCTGAGACCGGAAAGATCGTCTCTCTGGCTGGCCGCATGATGTCCAAGCGCATCATGGGCAAAGCCAGCTTTGCCCATCTGCGCGACCAGAAGGGCGACATCCAGATTTTTGTCAAGCGCGACCTGCTGGGCGATGAAGCCTACGCCGCCTTCAAGAAGCTGGACATCGGTGACATCATCGGCGTCAAGGGCGAGGTGTTCCGCACGAAGATGGGCGAAATTTCTGTCCGCATCTCCGAGCTGACGCTGCTCTCCAAGAGTCTGCTGCCCCTGCCCGAGAAGTTCCACGGCCTGACGGACCGCGAGGCGCGTTACCGCCAGCGCTACGTTGACCTCATCATGAACCCCGAGGTCAAGGACACTTTTGTCAAGCGCAGCCTGATTTTGAAGGAAATCCGCGCCTATCTGGACGAAAAGGGCTTCCTGGAGGTCGACACCCCCATCCTGACCCCGTTCGAGATTGGCGCGTCCGCTCGCCCCTTCTACACCCACCACAACACCCTGAACATGGACATGGTCCTGCGCATTGAGACCGAGTTGTACCTCAAGCGCCTGATCGTGGGCGGCATGGACCGCGTGTATGAGGTTGGCCGCATCTTCCGCAACGAGGGCATGGATCCCAAGCATAACCCCGAGTTCACGACCATCGAGCTGTACCAGGCATTCACCGACTTCCACGGCATGATGGATCTGGTCGAGGAGATGTACAAGCGCCTGGCCCTCAAGGTCTGCGGCAGCCTGGAGATCACCTACCAGGGCAAGCAGATCGATATGGGTCATTGGGAACGCCTGACGATGGTCGAGGCCGTCAAGAAGTATTCTGGCGTTGACTTCAACGACTGGAAAACCGATGAGGATGCCATCGCTGCCGCCAAGGAGCATCATGTAGAGCTGCCCGAGGTCCCGACAAAGGGCGCAATCCTGGCCGAGTTCTTCGACGCCTTTGTCGAGGATAAGCTCATCCAGCCCACCTTCATCTATGACTACCCCGTCGAGATCAGCCCGCTGGCCAAACGCAAGCCCACCGACCCGGCCTTCACCGAGCGCTTTGAGTATTTCATCGACTGCACCGAGTACGGCAACGCATTCAGCGAGCTGAACGACCCCATCGACCAGAAGGCCCGCTTCGAGCGCCAGGTCGCTGAGCGCAAGGCCATTGAGCCAGACTGCAAGGCCCAGGTCGACTACGACTACGTCAACGCCCTTGAGTACGGCCTGCCCCCCACGGGCGGTCTCGGCTTCGGCGTGGATCGTCTGGTCATGCTGCTGACTGACAGCGCGTCGATCCGTGACGTGCTGCTGTTCCCCACGATGAAGCCGATTGACCAGTAAATTGTCAATTTAAGCACAAAAAAGTCTGAAATTTCTTGATGGTGCGAGAAATTACTGGTTTTTTCTTTTGGCAGGCTTCTAACTGAAATCATGCTATACGCCAATCTTACGCCAAACGATGTATAAACTTATGCAAGAGAAAAAGAGCGTTGTTCCCGTTTGGCATAAAATAAGAGCTGACGGGGGTAGATGTAGGTTTACGGTCGCTTGTATTAAGAACCAGATTCATTTGTAATAACATTTCCACCATTTTCAGACGCCTTAGGAAGAATTTTACACAGTCTGCAAAATTCTTCCTAAGGCGTTTCTATATGTTATGTCCTGCTCCTTCGTTCGCTTGGGTGTTCCTTTAGGGTACTTTCCGGCAAGGAGGAGCTTTTTGTTTTCGTGGCGGCAGAACAGCAGGCCGTCTATATTTTCGGGCGTATACTCTAAGCCGTTTTGGTTCAGCACGCGAACGCGGCGCGCCAGACACATACTTGCCAGTCCGTAGTCCTGCGTGATTACAAGGTCACCGGGGTGTACACGGTTCACCAGCGCGAAATCTACGCTGTCGGCACCTTTGTCAAAGGTCAACGTCTGCGCGCCGTCACGCTGGATTTGGTGGGCGGTGTCGCATAGAATCAGCACGGGCACTTTATATTTTGTGGCTGTTTGTACGGTCAAATCTACCACCGGGCAGCCATCGGCATCTATTAGAATTGTCACGTTACTGTTTCCCTTCCATAACCCAAGCAAATGCTCTTGCCGTCCGCAGGTCGACATCTTTGAAGTGGCCGCCTGTGTTCCATTCCAGCGTGCAGGCTGTGCCGCGCCGGGTCAGGGCGCTGTGCAGGGCGCGGATGTTGTCACCTACTGATGCCATAGTCTGGTTTTTGGTGTGTTCCTCGCGGTCACCAAGGCTGAGATAAACACGCTGCGCTTGGATAGGGTGCGCCGCTTCGTATTCTGGCCAACCGGGAAACCACACGGACGGCGAAGCGGCGGCTACGCCATACAGCGCATCGTTCTGCGTTGCTGCCCACAATGCAAACAGCCCTGCCAGCGAGTAGCCGCCCAAAACAACTTTGCAGTCTTCCTTTATAGAATACTGCCGACGGATGCTCGGCACAGCCTGCGCCAGCCATGCAAGCATATCCCCTGCCCTGCCGCCAAAGCCCTGCTTACCCCATACGGGCGGTGCAGGCCAAGGCGACAAATCGTCGTTCCAATTCTTAACTTGGACAGCGGCCAGCAAAAATGGTTGTGTGGTTTGCCGATGTATGGCTTCAACTTCTCGTTCCATCCCTGCAAGGTCATGTTCATCCACCATTTGCAGCAGCAGGTATTCGGCGCTGGCAGTGCCGTAGATGCGGCATGTTCTGTTTTGTATCTGCAATAATTGGTTATCCATAAAAATGACGATTCCTTTCCTTTGCATTATAATGCCTGTACACCAAAGAATCAAGATTGCGCCGGATGTACTGCCTTGAAAGTTTTTTGCTGCACTTGCATTACATCTGCACAACATCCGCGCAGTGATTGTATATACGTGTATAATCCCGCGTGTTACAATTAGTATGTTCAAAATAGGGTTAAGCCTCTCTTTGAGACTTAATTGCTGCATAGCAGCCATCAGTTTTTCATTTTGCGGCTCCATTCTGCTCCACATATCGTACCCGGCGGTTCTAAATTCGGATTGTTCTGCCTCCTTTTTAGTTCTGGTTTCTTTTTCATGCTCTCTCTGTTTCTTCTTTATGTAAGATTGGCGTTTTCGTTTTACTGCCAAAACCACATAAGTAGTAAATTGGTTTTGGCATATATCATCTTTGGATATGCCATCGTTTCTTTTTATCATTTCTGTACTCCCATCATTTTTTCTTCGATGGGAATACTGGTGGTGAACGACAGCGACAAAGAATCTTGTCGAATTGAAAATTGACACACGCAAATTCTTCAGTATATGTCCACCTGTGTGGAGCATATACCGTCAGGATTCGTATATGGCAGTGGTAATTCCATTTCGTTTTTCGCGTGGAATTGCCAGAGTTATTCATTCGACAAACTCATAATGCGGTTCTCCGTATAGAAGAAAAGCCTATTAAGTTATAGGCAACGGATTATAACCGCACTTTGAGAAAAGAGACCTCAAGGTACTTTTTATTTTCTGAATTAGTTGTGTACCTCCAGAAGAAAAAAATAAGGAGAGGCTTCCAAGGAAACCTCTCCTTAACTGGTATGAAGGGCTATGTCAGATTTTTTTCAGCAAAATATTTACGACAGGTAACTTACCGATACAGCGGTCCGTACTGCTTGCACGCGGCATAATCCGCAGCCTGCTGATCCTGTGTACCGAAGCTGGCCCATGCGTGGGGGCGATAAACCTTCTCGGCAGGGACATTGTGCATCGTGACCGGGATGCGCAGCATGCTGGCCAGTGTAATGAGGTCAGCACCCACATGGCCGTAAACGGTCACGCCGTGGTTGGCACCCCAGTTTGCCATAACGCTGTACACATCGGTGAACGCACCCTGTCCGGTCAGGCGCGGGCAGAACCATGTGGTTGGCACCGAAGCGGATAGAATCCCCAAAATCATTGGCAGCAAGCCCCGGCATGACCGTGTCAAGGTCGATAACGCAAAGGCCCTCGCCGGTTGTTTTGTCGAACAGGATGTTGTTCAGCTTGGTGTCGTTGTGGGTGACGCGCAGCGGCAGCTTGCCCGCTGCCAGCAGATCCACCATAATGTGATACTCTGCTTCGCGGGCGCGGACAAACTCAATTTCGCGCTGCACCTGTGCGGCACGACCCATGCGGTCCTCAGCCACGGCGCGCTGGAAGTCAGCGAAACGCTTGGGCGTGTCGTGGAAGTGCGGGATCGTCTCATGCAGGGTGTGTGCCGGATATTCAGCCAACTGATGCTGGAAATTGCCAAATGCAACAGCGCTCTGGTAAAAATCCTCAGCCGACTGCACCTGCTGCAAACAGACAGTGTTCTCTACAAATTCATAGATACGCCAGCAGCTACCATCAGCAGCCTGATAATAGGGCTTTTCCTCTTTGGTAGGCACCACATGGAGCGTAGCACGCGCCGGGTCAGCCCCGCGCTGCTTAGCCTTTTCGCGCAAAAAATCTGTAACACCGCAGACGTTTTCCATCAAACCGGCCGGGTCTTTGAATGTATTGGTATTGATTTTTTGCAGGATATAGCGTTTTGCACCCTGCTCTGACGTTACCGTAATAGCATACGTCTGGTTAATATGCCCCTCTCCGTAAGGAACCGGTTCTGACACTGAGCCGTCCCAATGCCACGCGTTCAAAATTTCTTTCATCCCATATATCCTCACTGATAGATTTCCAGCAGCCGCAGAGTTGGCTCCGTGCGTGAAGCTGTAATCTTTATGGTAAGCGTCTGCACATCCACGGGGGCGAAGCGGCAGATACGCTTATGTCCAACTACCGTAAATTCGGAAACCTTGTTTCCGTCTGCCCAAATCTCGCCGCTTTCAATTCGCTGTCCCGTTGGAAGATGCTCGCCCAGTACAACACAGGAAACCTTCTGCGGCTTCGGGAACTTCAAAGTAATTGTATCGGATTCTTGTCCGTAGGCAGCCTGCCAATAGGTATTTGCCATACCGTCCACAGCCTGTGTGATGGGATGCTGCGCAATCGCAGAATCTGCCGTAATTTTTGCCTTTTCTGTTACGTTGCTGGCAAAAATCTGCTGGATTTTAGTACCCAGCTCTGTAAGGCTGGCGCAGTCCGGTGCAGCAATACGGCCATGCGTATCGGGTGGAATGTTCAGCAGCAGGCTGGCATTCGCACCGACGGCATCCAGATAGATGTCCAGCAATTCGCCTGCCGTGCGCACGTCAGTGTCCTCCTCCGGGTGGTAAAACCAACCTGTTCGGATGGAGGTATCCACCTCGGACGGATACCAGACAAGTTCTCTTGCATTGCGGATAACCGCTCTGCTGCCGATGTCCTCGTCCTGAGAGTCAATTTTGCGGGAGAATTCTCCGTCATCCGCCTGCTGCGATTTCGATGCCGTGCGTTCTGCATCCCGCAGCTCTGCGGGAACCACGCTCCACTCTGCTTTCCGGCAATGCCCGGCCTCGTTGCCGCACCAGCGCACATCGGGACCGCAGACATTCAAAACCGCATTCGGCTGCAATTTGCGCAGTACTGCATAGTAGCGTTCCCAATCGTAAATTTGCTTTTTGCCGTTTTTGCCCTCGCCACAGGCACCGTCAAACCAGAAGCAGAAAATATCTCCGTAGTTTGTTGCAAGCTCAGTCAGCTGGGAAACAAAATAATCATCATACGGTTTCCCCTGCCCATAGCGTGCATCGTGGCGATCCCACGGGGAGAGATAGACACCAAACTTGATACCGCCGCGCCGGCAGGCATCCGATACCTCGCGCACAACATCGCCCTGTCCGTTCTTCCATGGGCTGTTTTTTACGCTGTGCTCGGTGTAGGCGCTCGGCCACAGACAAAAGCCGTCATGGTGCTTACAGGTCAAAATCAGTGCCTTCATGCCGGCACTTTTGACTGCGGCGACCCATTGGTCGGCATCCAGCGCATCGGGGTTGAACAGCGCCGGGTCTTCGGTGCCGTCGCCCCACTCGCGGTTCGTGAAGGTATTCATGCCGAAATGGGTAAAGGCGTAAAATTCAAGCTGCTGCCATGCCAGCTGGCGCGGGCTGGGCGTGATAGAGGCTGCATAGCGGATCTGCTCTTCGGGTGTTCTCATTCTATTACCCCTCAATGCTGTACCACTTGATCTCATTGGTATCCAGATGCAGATCGAAGCAGCTGCCGTCGCCGGTGTAAACGGTCGTGTCCTGCGGTTCGTAGGTGTTGTTGACCACGCAGTACTTGCCGTTCTTAACGTAGGCATGGACTTCCACATTGTAGTTCGTGCTGAACCATTTGTGCAGGTCGGCTTCATCGTGGGCAGCCCACAGGATGGCGCGGTACAGCACGCGGTTGTTCACAAAGCTGTACGGCAGACCGCTGATATACACACCGCGCCCCTTGCCGTACTCATGCGCAGCCATCTGGACTTCCTTGTCACGCTGAATGAGAATTTCTGTGCCTTCCCATGCAAAGATGCTCTTCTTGCCCTCGCCAAAGTCCACATCATGGTCGGGGCAGTCGGCCAGAATAAAGTGGTCGCGGTGTTCATCCCAGTTGTACTTGTCGTAATTCAGGGTGAAGCCTGTTTCCTTCTCCACGCCGAGCGGCGCGGACAGCTGCAAATAGCGTCCCTGATACTGGTGACCGCCCGGTTCGCCGACACCAATCAGACCGCCGCCGCGGTGGACAAAGCCCTTGACGGCAGCGGAAATATCAGGATCCTCCCAGACCTTGCCGCCGGTGTGGGCGGTGTCGCCGTCACCGACGTTGATAAGGACGTCAATGCTGTCCAGCACCTTCGGGTCAGCCTTGATGTCGTCAAAGCTGATAAACTTCACATCAAACGGTGCGCCGGACAGGGCTTCAATCACACCCGCATAGCTGTAGTTCTGCTTCTGGTACAGCGCATGGTGAACCATGTGGCAGCCCCACGCGCGCTGTTGGCCCCAGCTGTTCAGCACAGCCACGGTCTTGACGCAGTAGGGCGTGGTACCCTTGATGTTCTCGTACAGTTCGCGGAACTCGTTGCAGACGCTCTCGACATAGTCGAGGAACTCCGGGAACTCGCAGGCCAGCTTCAAGTAGCCGCCGTAGCCGATGCGGTCAATGGGCTTGCGCAGGATGGCGCGGCGAGCGGTGACCCAGTTCTCCTTGGCCTCGCGCACAGGGTCGCCGCCCTCGTGGAAGGTATCGGGGAAGAAGTAGGGCAGGAAGCGTCCCTCGGTGTACTTGACGCCGGGGATGTCGGAAATCAGGCGCAGGGTGCTGCCGTTGCCGACGCTGCCGACGATGGCATCGACGCCGGATTTCTGAAATTCCGGCATGAACGGCTCACAGCCGATCCAATGGTCGCCCAAGAACATCATGGCTTCCTTGCCGTATTCGTGGACGATGTCGGTCATTTCTTTCATCAGACCGGCCACCTCACGGCGCTGGAACGCCTGAAAGTCCTTGTACTCCTTGGTGGGCACGCGGTACTGGTTGTTGTAGTAGCCCTGATCAATGATAAACTCCGGGCGGAATTTGTAGCCGACTTCCTTCTCAAACTGCTCCAAAATATAGGGAGAAACGGACGCCGAGTAGCCGTACCAGTCCACATACTTCTCACGGCGCAGTTCGTCAAACACCAGCGTGAACAGGTGGAAGAAGGTCGTAAAGCGCACGACATTGACGTAGGGGTGGCTTTCGAGATACTCGCGCAGGCGGCGCATTGTGTAGGCGTGGGTCTTGGGCTGACGCACATCGAACGGGATCTGGTGCTCGACATCCTTCCAGTCATTGATGACCGAGTTGTACATGTGCACGGGGTCCCAGATCAGGTATGCCAAAAAGCTGACCGTGTACTCGTGGTAGGCGGCGGGGGCGTCGATGACAACGCTCTCGGTTGCTGCGTCATAATGCCACGCGGCGGCATCCAACGGCTCGCCCGTCGTGCGGTCGATGACTTCCCACCAGCGGGCAATGTCGTCGTGGTCGTTGACCTTCATCAGCTCGCGGCTGATGCCCGTCATCAGGGGGATGGTCAGCGCACCGTCCGCAGCAGTGTAGAACGGCGTCATAATGTAGCACTGCTGCGTTTCATCGGGGTTTGCCTTAGCCCAAGCGTTGTCCTTGCGGGTGGTGTAGTAGGTGGCGTAGATCTTGGCGCCGGTGTCCTTCAGCTCCTGCGGGAATTCGGTGCCGTCGCAGTCGCGGATAGCATCGGCGCCCCAGCGCTTGAGCAGGTCAAGGGTTTCGGGTACTGCGTCCATATCGGTGGGAATCGTTACACGACCTTTGGTATTCATTTCTTTTCTTCCTCCATCCATTGGTAAGATTGAGTTTGTCCGGCCTGCAAGGTGACCCAGCAATGCGTGTTGCAAAGATACCAGCTTCCGTCCTGTGTTGCTTTTACGGTAAGGCTGTGCTTGCCGTCTGCTGTCCGCTGATAAGAAATCAGCAGGCCATTTTCTGCCCGCAAATTCTGAAATGCAACAGGTTCATTTTTCCAGCCCTGCGGGCAGGCCGGTAAAACCTCGATATGATTCTTTTCGGAACGCAACAGCATTTTCTGTACTGCGTGAGCCGCCAGAAAATCCGCTTCCAGCGTAAAGGGGCGATAGTGGAAATCACAAACGCCGCTGTTTTTGTAGTCGCCGTTCAAATGGAATCCGTTCCGGCTCAGGAAATGCTCTGCGAAGCGGTGCAGCTCATATAAAGCACCATTTCCATTGCTGCGGGCAATCTGCAAAAGTGCCATCCAGCCGAAGGAGAATCCTACCCACTGCCCGCTGCCGAGATGTACAAGATGGTCTACCGTTGCATCTATTACGCTGCGGTCCTGCGGATTTTCATAGCGCAGCATACATAGCGGCTCGATTGCCATAGCGTGGGAAAAATGGCGGTGCGTTTCCTGCAAGGTTTCATTGGGCGAAAGCATCAGCCCGGTTTCTGTATCTACGCTCAACGGAGCAAGTTTGGCCTCCATTGCATGCCAATGGCCGCGGGGGTTGCCAAGCTGGTACTCGATCTGTACCAGAGTGTGGAACAGATAGTGCAGCAGCGCCAGATCGTAGTTGCTGTTAGGAGTCAGCCATGAGGCTGCCTCATCATCGTGAATTTCCGGTGAGGACGAGACCGGTAAAACCAGCTTTCCGTCCGGGCCTTCTAGGAGAAGTTCTTCCAGGCAGGCTGCCGTGGCGGTAAAGTAAGGCTCCACGCGGGTACGCAGAAACTCTTTATCCCCCGTCAGGCGGTAGTATTCATAAAACATCTGGCAGAGCCAGATTTGATTGGTCGGTGACAGGGAATACATCGGCCAGCCGCCGAGCGCTCCGCCGTCAATGTCCATGACACTGGGCAGGCACACCCCTGCCGTACCGTAAAATGCACGGGCAAATTTTGCTGCCTGCGGACGCAGTGACCAGAGATAGTCTAGAAACACCTTTCCCTGCTCCGGGTGGTTGGCAGTCAGATAGTGACAGTAGGTGAATTGAGTGTTGAGGTCGTTGTGGTAATCACCTTTCCACGGTGGGAGCCGGTCGTCATCCGCGCACCATACCCCTTGCAGCGGCATCGGGGCATTGCCCGGCTCGGAACCCGCTGCTAAAAAATAGTTGGCGCGGTACCAGAGTTGTTCGAGTGTTTCATCCGGCAGCTGCAAACTGCTTTTGCCCCAGTATTGCCGCCACCAGCGTTTATGCTGTTGCAGCAACTTCTCTGCACCCATATCTTCCGCTGCACATAGTTCCAGCTTCGCCAGTCGGCTTGCCTTTTCTATGCTCTCTGCCTGCACAGCGGTATAATACAGCGTTGTGCCGCATTTTTTGCAGAGCAGCGTATAGGCAGTCCGATCATCGACCTTTTGGGAAAAGCCAATCATGCCATCCTCTGTTTCGGGGATAGCATCCGGCAGGGCGAGCTGCTGCAAGCTGCCGGGGGATACGCTGTTCCCTGCTTCGGCTGCTTGTGTACCATTCCCGAAAGAGGGGCGCTCCACCGTAAGGGTTACATCCCGGTACGCCTCCGGCAGCATCAGTACCCCAACAGGCCGCCCCATACAGAGGAAGGCGCGCAGAATGGTTCTGCCGCTTTGGGAAAAGGATGCCACCGCTGTACCCAAATCAAGGCTTGCCTGATAGCTGCCATGCGGCAGTCCATCCAAAAACAAGTGTCCTGCGGGGATTTTTGTAGGCGTCGGGCGGGCATAGGGCGTATCAAAGATACGGCGTGTTACTGCCACATCGCCTTTCCGTGCAAGCTCTACCAGTTTTGCATAGGTAAATTCTTTATCGAGTTTTTCCTCCGGGCGGCGGCGCAGCCACAGTCCGGCAATGTCCACGGAAATGCGCAGGTGCTCCATCGGCCCCCAAAAAAGAGAACCGAGTATGCCGTTCCCCAGTGGAATTGCTTCATCCCAGCGGGGTATTGGGCCGGTCAAATTGATGTTGCAATGTTTTGGGGGCAGCATATCGGTTCTCCTAACCTATTCGATTTTGTTTAGCCCTTAACGCCGCCGACGCTCAAGCCCTGCACGAGCTGCTTCTGGCCGACGATGAAGAGGATGACAGTGGGAATCAGTGCCAGCACGAGGGCTGCGAACAGCGCGCCCCAGTCGGTAGCGTAGCGCTGGATCTCATACAGGTTGGCAAGGCCGACCGGCAGCGTAGCCTTGGTCGGATCAGTAACCATAACGAGAGCCACCGGGTACTCGTTCCATGCTGCCATAGCGGAGATCATGCAGACCGTCACGATACCGGGCTTGCACATGGGAATGATAATGCTCGTCAAAATACGGAACGGGCCGCAGCCGTCGATCATGGCTGCCTCCTCATAATCACGCGGGATGCTGCGCAGGAAGCCGGTCAGCAGGAAGATAGCAAACGGGAACTGCATCGTTGCATACAGTACACCCAGCGCCGTCAGGCTGTTGAGCAGGTTCAGCTTGTTCATCTGCAAGAACAGCGGAATCATAATATAAGTGGCCTGAATGAAGATGGCCGCCATGTAGATGTTCAAAATCAGCTTCGCGCCGGGGAACTTATACCGCACAAGGCAGTAAGAACACGGCACAACGCAGATCACAATAATGACCAGTGTTTCCAGCACGACATAAATCGAGTTGCCGATGTTGGCAGCAAGGTTAGATTTTTCATAAGCGCGGACGTAGTTATCCCATGCAAGTCCCTGCGGCCATGCAAAGGGATCCGTCAGAAACTCTGTACTGGTTTTGAACGAAGAAACGACGTTCCACGCCAGAGGGTACAGCATGATAATGGCAACCAAAATCAGGAACAGGCGCGTCACCCACTTGATGACCTTTGCTCTGATTTTGCTTTTTTCATTTTGTGTCATATTACTGACCTCCTTCGGAAGCATCGGTCAATTTGCGGGACAGCATGGACAGCGCCACGGAGATGGCGAGCGTAAAGACCGTGATAGCCATGGCATAGCCAAAGTTGCCGTTGACAAAGCCCTGCGTGTACATATATTGCAGCAGAACGCTGGATGCACCGTTAGGACCGCCGCCAGTCATGACCTGCGAAAGCACAAAACTCAGGTTGATGGTGCCGGAAAGTGCCAGAACAAAGGTGATGCCGATAATATCTTTCATCAGAGGCATCGTAATACTGACGAGCTTGCGCCATGCGCTGGCACCGTCCAGCGTTGCGGACTCGTAGATTTCCGGCGAAATGCCGTCCATAGCCGCGATGTGCATGACCATATAGTAACCGGCAGCCTGCCACAGCAGCGTGAACGCGATGCACCAAAGCGCAGTCTTGCTGTCGCCCAGCCAGGAACGCTGCAAGCTCTCCAGTCCGACAGCACCGAGAATCTTATTGACGATGCCCACATTCGGGTGGAACACAAAACTCCATATAATACCTACAACGGTCAGAGAAACGATGTTCGGGAAATAGAAAATCGTGCGATACAAGACCATTTCTTTTAGCTTGCACTGGTTCAAAACGAATGCCAGCACCAGACTACAGAAAATTGTGATAACGGGAACAACCGCCATCAGCTTTGCTGTGTTTATAAGTGCTTGAATGAAAGATTTGTCGTGGAACATATAGATATAGTTATCCAGTCCCACAAATTTGTTGTTAAGCCCCAGAGAGGTCGCATTGGTAAAAGAAAGATATAGTGCCTGCACCGTAGGCCAGATTGTGAACATAAGAGTTAGGATCACGGCAGGCAGAACGCTGATGCAGATAAACAGTACGGGAAGTGGCTGCGCCTTTTTTTGGCGATTTTGGCGGTTTTTCAAACAAGTTTCCCCCTTAAAAAGAACCCTGCCAAGTTCGCATGGCGTTTACTCGGCAGGGTCAATCTTACTTTGGTCAGTGGAAATTCAGCAATTCAGCTTACTTGGAAGCAGCAATCTCCTCGAAAGCAGCCTCGATGCCGTCACGCCACTGCTCGGCAGTCATGTCACCATTCATAACGTCACTGGCAACATTGAAGACGGAATCAGCGATAACGACCTTGCTGGTGTCGGGCATTGCATCCCAACCGAAGACCATGAACGTGCCTTCCTGATAGATGTCGTTCATGTTGTAGACACCATCGGTAACGATGCCCTTGACCATCTCGTTGGCCTTCTTCAGAGCGTAGATGCCGTTGGCTTTTTCTGCGAACAGCTTAACGGAATCCTCCGTGTACAGGAAACGCAGGAACTCTTTTGCCAGTTCGGGGTTCTTGGCGTTGGCAGGAATCTCAAACTGCTCAACGGAGCTCATAACATAGCGGGTCTCGCCGTCATCCAGAACGGGTGCGCAGGTCAGACCAAACTCAAAGCCGTCAGCACGGGGAGCATCGGCCATTTCGCCTTCCATCCAGTTGCCGTTGGGGATGAACAGAGCCTTGTTCATCATCATGTCAGTCTGGCTCTGGGTATGGTTCAGAGCAACGGTGCCATCCATCAGGTAGCCATCGGTGCCGATCTTTGCCATGTTCTGGAAGACCTTGAGGGCCTCATCAGAGCTGAGAGAACCGGGCGTGTAGGAGGCGACTGCCTTCATGTTGTCGATGCCGGTGGCAGATGCCAGCGCGGGCCACAGCATGCTTTCGAGGTAGCCGGGGTAGATGCCCTGATAGGTAAACAGCGCGATACCCTTTTCCTTGGCCTTGTCGCCCAGTTCAAAGAAGTCATCCCAGGTCACAGGCGTTTCCCAGCCGTTCTCTTCGAACAGGGTCTTGTTGTAAACCAGACCCATCGGGCTGGCATCAAACGGGGCAATGTAGATTTTGCCGTCGCCGTAGGGAGAGCACTTGGCGGAATCCAGCAGGCCATCGATGACCTGATCCTTCAGCGGGGTGTCATCATCAATGCCGCCCTCTTCAAAGACATCGGACAAATCCATCAGTGCATGTTCCTTAACCATGGAGGAAATCAGGCCGGTGGAGTCGTTGTCGTTCATCGAGATGAAGTCGGGCACATTACCTGCCACGATTTGCGGGCGGATGATGTCGCCAATCTTCGGGCTGATCTGCATATTGACAGTGACGCCGGGATAGGCATCCTCGAAGCGTTTGATGATTTCGTCCCAGTACGCGGAACCGTAGCCGCCCTCGAACACCGCGATGTTCAGTTCATTGTTCTCAAAGGTCTTCTCACCGGTAGAGGCCTCGCTGGTAGCGGCGGACGTTGCTTCGGAAGAAGCGGCCTCACTGGATGCTGCTGCGCTGGAAGATGCTGCGCTGCCGCAGCCTGCCAGACAGGTAGCTGCCATTGCAGTGGCAAGCATCATGCTGATTGCTTTTTTCATGGTTTTCCTCCTAAAAATTATTCCTTCTTTGTTTGGGATGCGGCTCATCTGTCGTTCCCTGATTGCACTCCTATTATATCGGGCAAGCCGGATTTGATAAATGTATTCCCTTTACTTAAAGATGGATTTTATTGACTTTTTCTGTCGTTGCCCTTATAATTCAGGTAATGTATGGATAGATTGTAGTCACTTTGCACAAACGGAGGCCTATATATGTCACTAAATGCACAAAAAACGCGTGAGTTTTCCCCCAATGTGTTGCGACGAATCAAACTTCGCACCCGTCTGTTTGTGACATTTTTGATTATTTCTCTTGTTCCCGTCATCACGATTGGTATTTTTTCTTACCATGCATACACCCAATCCATGAACGAAAAGGTCAAACAGGCTGCCTTACAATCTATCGAACTACTCAATAATAATATGTCTACCCAGCTTGGCATTTATAGCGACTACATAGGTTCCATCTCCGTATCTGATACTGTACAGAATGGTGTCGCATCTGTCAATAATGGGCACCCCCTTACGAGTGATATTGTGAACGGTATTGGTGAAATGATTGTCACAATTCCTTTTCAGAGCACACACCTTAAAAATATCCGCGTCGTTTCCAATGACCGCACAGTCATCTACGATTTGGGCTATGACGATATTACACCCCAGCGTTTTAATGAATTGCTGGATAATATTGAAGCCGCTTCTCCACAGGATAGTCTGCAATACATCCACACTTACCGCGCCAACGATAAAATTGCCATTGGCCGTAAAATCTATGATATGCACCACACCAGCACGCCGCTGGGGTATATCATGCTGTACATTGACGAATCCCAGCTGAGTCGCTACATATTTACTGATGTTTCCTTTGGCGAGGGGTCCAACTTCCTGCTGATTGATGCCGCCGGCAATGTGGTATCTTCTCAGAACGCGGAACTGCTGGGAGAAAATTTGGCCGATGACCCGATTTTCCAGCAGATCACGGCGCTTCGGCAGGCGGGTGAAAACAACTTTTTATGTGAGCTGAACGGCGTAGATACACTGACAATTTTCAAATACAACACAACCTATAATGTGTACCTGGCGGCCACGATTCCGCAGGCCTACATTACCAACGGCACAAGAACCATCAATATGATGCTCATCGCGCTGGCCGCAGTGCTGGTCGTTGTCAGCTTGTTCCTGACACTGCTCGTCTATCGCAGCGTCATGCACCCCATTGATAATATGGTTGCCGCCTGCAATGCGAAAAGCGATGAGGAAATCGGACTGAAAATCAATGATACCAGCCCCGACGAGCTCGGATTTCTGGCTCGCACCATCGACAACATGGTCAACGAAATTGGTTTGCTGGCGCAGCGCTGGAGCAATGATCAGCGCAAAATGCGCGAGTTGGAATTGCAGACTCTGCAATATCAAATCAACCCGCACTTCCTGTTCAATACCCTGAACACCTTAAAGTGGATTGCCACACTCAATCATGTCACCCCGGTCAGCCACGGCATTGATGCCCTCTCTTCCCTGCTGCAAAGTACCCTTATTAAAAAGGATGAATTGATTCCGTTTGATGATGAGCTGCGCAACCTGAAGAACTACTGCGACATCCAGCAGCTGCGTTACGCAGGGCGCTTTGAGATGGAATATCAAATTGAAGATGCTGCCGGATACTGGACTGTGCCGCGCTTTATTTTGCAGCCGCTTGTAGAGAACTCCATCCTGCACGGCACGGCGGATGAAGATGATTTTGTCACCATCACCGTCCGTGCCACCGTGAGCGAGAATCTGCTTACCATTCATATCTCCGATACCGGCTGCGGTTTTGACCCCAGTGCCATCAAGGAGAAAAATTCTGAGCGCTTCTCCGGCATTGGATTGAGCAACGTAGATGAGCGTATGCGTCTGCACTACGGAAATGAATACGGTCTTACGATTGAAAGTGCCCCCGGCACCGGCACACAATGTATTCTCCGTATTCCAAATGAAGCCATTCGTTGAGGTAACACAATGTATAATTTATTGCTTGTAGATGATGAGCCACTGATTAAGGTTGCTTTCCAGTCCGCCGTGGAGTGGGGCAAGAACGGATTCCTGCTGGCGGCAACAGCCAGTAATGGGCAGGAAGCGCTGCACATTGTAGAGACACAGCACATTGATGCGGTTATCACGGACTTGAAAATGCCCGGCATGGATGGGCTTGCGCTCATTCATGAATTGAAAAAGCGCAGCTTTATCGGCCCGATTTTGGTATTGAGCAACTATTCCGATTTCGATTCCGTGCGCGCGGCTCTGACGGACGGCGCTTATGACTACTTTCTGAAAATCAATATGAACGGGGAAAGCATCGATGAGCATCTGGAAAAGATGGCCGATTTGCTTCGTGTCCAGCAGCAGCGCCGGACGGAGGAGGACCACCGATCCTTTGCCATTGAAGCGCAGAAAAAGGAGAATGCCCTGATTCACTGCGCCCAATGGGTAACGTCCACTGCTGAACCTTCCCCTGCTTCTAATCCGTTTTCCATGCTGCCGGAACCGCTGTCCTTTCCTATCCGGCTGTTTACCGTCACTTTAATTCCCGCAAAAACTCATCCTATGCCCGCGCTGGATGCTGTGACCGACTTAATTACCGAGGTTTTTGATGAAATCAGCGGCAAAGTATTTCTGCACACCCATGAGGATGAAATCTGTGGGCTGATCAGCAATGAAAGCCTTGTAGCCTCCGGGCGTACTCTGGATAAGAAACTTGCCCGCTTGCAACGGCAGGTCACAACATATTTTCTGGATGCCCCGGTCATCACCTACCACGACAAGCCCATTTCACTGGCTGAACTCCGCCAGGGCTACCAGCTGTGTGAGGATTCTAAGGCGCTCGCCTTTTATGTGGGGTGCAGTGCTCCCATAAAGGCAACGGCACACACAGTTACCGCCCAACCCTTCCATGCCTCTCAGGCAGAACTGTCCAAGGCCACCGCAGCAGCAGCGCAAAATGCCGATGAATTGCAGATGCAGATTGCCGTTCACACCTTCTTTCAGAACTGCGCGGCGCTCTGTATGCCGCCGCAGCGCGTCCGTGAAGCCTGCCATCTGTTGCTGGAGCGTCCCGGCGAGAATATGATTCCGCAGGAGACACTGGAGCAAACCTTTAAAGAAATAGAAAAAGCCCCCACCGCGGAGGCTCTTGAACAACTGCTCTGCTTGATTTTGCAGGAGCGCATGGGACTTAGCAAAATTGCCTTGAGCAAATTCAAAAAAGAGGTGCAGGCCGTCATCATCTATGTAAACGCGCATTATATGGACAAGCTGACGCTGGACGGCATTGCCGACTATGTAGGGCTGAACCGGGAATATCTGAGCCGCCTGTTCTCCAAAGAGACCGGCATCGGTCTGTTCCAGTACATCAACGAGGTGCGCATGAAACGCGCCGGTGAGATGATCCGCAGTAATAAGCAGGTCTATGTCAAGGAAGTAGCTGCCGCCGTAGGTTTTGATGACCCCTACTTCTTCTCGCGAAAATTCAAAGATTTTTATGGGAAAACGCCGAGCGAATATGCGGAGGGGTAAAGGGCGCATTCGGCTGTTTCGTGGCAGCATTGAATTTCAGGAACCGATAAGGGGAACGGACACATGAGCAAATATGATGCGCTTTGGGCATACATACAAGGGCGTAATGAAGAAACGCTGGTTTTGAGTTTTGCGGATATTGCGCAAATTGCCGGTACACCGTTGGAGCAACGCCCTGACCAGCGAGGCATTTGCCGCTTTTATTTAAGAGCATAACTCTGCCCGTTCTCAAGCACAGATCAAGCGGCGCGAGCGTGAAAAATCCTCGGTTCGTGCCAAAATCGAACATGTCTTTGCGGTTCTGAAACTCCAGCTTCTATACCGAAAGACACGATATAGAGGCTTGCAAAAACAAACTGCAACAGTGAATATCCTGCTTGCATTAGCAAATCTGATCCTCGCTAACAGACCCTGTCTGACGGCTTGATTTTATTTTTGCCTTGCGAGCAAATTCAGGAGCGCTTCCAGCTGTTTACGGGTTGGTTGCTCTCCGTTTTTTCTTTTATGGCATTGCGCGGTGTTGCCTTAGAAACTACTATCTGTCGCGCCTTATACTGCCTCAGTAGGGATCATTTCTTTCCTATACTGCGCCGGTGACTTCCCTATCTCTTTCTTAAACACCCTGCTGAAATACAGCGGGTTCTCATACCCTACGATTTCGGAAATTTCCTTGATGTTGTAGGTCGTCCGCTCCAACAGGCTTTGGGCGTTGACCATGCGCAGGGAGAGGATGTACTGGGCCGGGGACATACCTGCGTACTGTTTGAAATTGTGTATAAACCAGTTGGTGCTGATGTGCAGGGATTCCGCATAATCGTCTATGCTGATCTTTGTGTTATAGTTCTCGTTGAAGTAAGCCGCCGCGCGTTCAATTTGCTCTTGGACGTTGCCGGTGGTTTTTTTCTGTTCATGCTGTTGGCGGTCCACCAACAGCAGAATATCGTTGAACAGCGATGCAATATAGTCCTCGTACCCATAGCGGCACAGCTGCAACTCCTGAATGATTTTGCGGAACAACGCCTTGTAATCCGGCAGCACACCGCAGTAGAACACATGCTCATCGAGCGAGATGCCGTGATACGCCAGTATGCTCTTTACATCGCTACCTGTGAAGTGAATCCAGAAAACTTCCGGGTTATCTTCCAGATAATATACATATTTTTGGATTTCTTCCGGCTTGTAAAGCACCATATAGCCCGCGCTGACGATTTCTTCCTTGCCGTCAAACCAGAAATGCGTCTTGCCGTTTGCCACATATAAAATCTGGTAATCCCTGCGCCCTTTCTGCCAGTAAGTCGGTAGTTTGGGGCGCGTTTTCAGCCGGTAGGTGCCACAGCTGCCCACCACCAACGGCGTAGAGTTGTCTTTGAAATCTGTACGGGAATTGTTCAGATATCCAGCGTTAATGTACACAAAAATTCCCTCCTGTTTTTGTGAATATTGCTAGGTACTTCGTCCATTTTACCTTCACTTTACAAAAAGCCATTGATTTTGTGCATATTTAGTGCAATACCGTTTATGTTTTATTGTATATAGAAATTGTATAATAATTTCAGACGAAACGCAAGCAGAACTGTATAAATCACAGGAGGAGAATGGATGATTATTCCGCACTATTACGAGGACCCGCACACACTGCATGTGGGTACCATGCCGAATCGTGCCTATTACATTCCGTCATCCCGGCGCAGCGATGCCTTAGTCGAGCACCGCGAGACCTCGGATCGCTTCCAGCTTTTGAATGGAAGCTGGAGGTTTCGGTACTACGCCAGTATTTATGACTTGCAGGATGCTTTCTATGAGGTCGGCTATGATTCCTCCGCTTTTGACAGCATCCCGGTCCCCAGCGTGTGGCAGAACCACGGTTATGACCACCACCAGTACACCAACATCCGTTATCCATTTCCCGCTGATCCGCCGTATGTTCCCAAAGAGAATCCCTGCGGCGCTTACCTCTACGACTTCACCTACCAAAAGGATGCCGCTGCCCCGCGCGCATTTCTGAATTTTGAGGGCGTTGCCTCCTGCTTCTACGTCTGGCTCAACGGTCAGTTTGTCGGGTACAGTCAGGTCGCCCATTCCACAAGCGAGTTCGATGTAACGAAGTTTTTGCAGGACGGCACCAACCATCTGGCGGTCCTCGTGCTGAAATGGTGCGATGGCAGCTACATGGAAGATCAGGATATGTTCCGCATGAACGGCATTTTCCGTGATGTCTACCTGCTGCACCGGCCGGAACAGTGCATCGAGGACTATTTCATCACCACCGACATCCACGGCAGCACCGCAGAGGTTGCTGTTCGTCTGCGTTACTACGATTCCGCCGTTGCCACCCGCATCACCCTCTACGATGCAGCCGGCACGATGGTCGGCAGCGTAACGCCCGTGGAAGCACCGGATGATGCGGCATTCCCCTATCATGCAGAAATCACCATTGTTGACCCGACACTCTGGAATGCAGAACAGCCCTACTTATATACCCTCGTGTTGGACACACCCTGCGAGACCATTACGGACCGTGTGGGCATCCGCGAGGTTCATGTTGCCAACAACCAGATTTATGTCAACGGCCAGTCCATCAAGTTCCACGGTGTAAACCGCCACGAATCCGACCCCGTCACGGGATATGCTGTTGGCTTTGAGCAGACGAAAAAAGACCTGCTCATGATTAAAAAGCACAACTTTAATGCCATCCGCACCAGCCATTACCCGGATGTGCCTTACTTCTATCAGCTCTGCGACCAGTACGGCTTCTTTGTCATTGATGAAGCCGACAACGAGAGCCACGGTGCGTCCGAATACTATTGCGAGGGCAACGAAAGCTGGCCCAACCACGTAGAAAACTGGAACAAGCCCATCGCAGACAACCCGGAGTTCACCGAGGCCACCGTAGACCGCACCCGCCTCTGCGTGGAGCGTGACAAGAACCGTCCCTGCGTCATCATCTGGTCGATGGGCAACGAGAGCGCCTACGGCTGCACGTTTGAAGAAGCGCTGGCATGGACAAAGAGTTTTGACCCCCGCCGCCTGACCCACTACGAGAGCGCCCAGTACCGCAGCAAGAACCGTAAATACGATTTCTCGAACATTGATATGTTCAGCAATATGTACCCTTCTCTCGAAAGCATTCAGGAATATCTGGACAACGAGCCGGACAAACCCTATATCATGTGCGAGTACAGCCACTGCATGGGCAACGGCCCCGGCGATTTGGAGGATTACTTCCAGTTCATTCAGAGCCATGACGGCTTGGTCGGCGGTTTCCTGTGGGAATGGTGCGACCACGGTATTTATAAAGGGAAGATGCCCGACGGCCACGACACCTATTATTACGGCGGCGACCACAATGAGTGGCCGCATGACGGCAATTTCTGCATGGACGGTCTGGTCTACCCTGACCGCCGCCCGCACACCGGGCTGTTGGAGTTTAAGAATGTCTATCGCCCGGCGCGTGTTGTGAAGTACGATCGGGAATCCGGCATGCTCACGCTGCATAGCTACATGGACTTTGTTGATTTGACCGAGTATGCCGCACTAACCTATCAGGTAAGCTGCGACGGCGAGGTCATCGACAACGGCTTCATCCCCTACCCTGACGGTTTCACCCTGCCGCCGCACAGCGAAAACGCCTTGCCGTTGTCCGTCCATATTCCCGATAAAGGCAAGTGTTTCCTGAAAATCTTCTACCATTGCGATAAAGACCTGTCCTTGCGTTCGGAAGGTCATCTCCTGGGTTTTGATGAAATCCTTCTGGAAAACGAAGACAGCCGCAACCAGAAAACCTTGGCTATGTGGAGTGATGCCCCTTCCAACAGCACAATCACTGTTCAGGAGACGGACCGCCATTTGACGCTGCGCGGCAAGCACTTCACCTACAACTTTAATAAGCTGACGGGTCTGTTCGCCGCGATGCAGTACGAGGATGCAGTCCTGTTAGACAAGGAAATGGATTTCAACATCTGGCGTGCTCCTACGGACAATGACCGCAAGCTGAAGCTGGATTGGCTGGCTGCCCGCTATGACCACTGTATGACCAACGCCTACCGCACCGAATATCAGGTGACGGACAGCGGTGTGACTCTGTGCGCCAAAGTCGGCATTGCACCGATCAGCTTGCAGAAATTCCTTGACTTGGATGTCTGCTGGACGATTTCCAACAGCGGTGCAGTAACGCTGGCACTGCACGCTGAGCGCAACACGGTATTCCCCGAACTGCCGCGCTTTGGCCTGCGCCTGTTCCTGCCAAAAGAAATGGCCCGCGTCAGTTACTTCGGCATGGGTCCGATGGAAAGCTACTGCGACAAGCACCATGCTGCCAGCCACGACTACTTCAGTTCCACCATCTGGCAGCAGCACGAGGACTACATTCGCCCGCAGGAGAACGGCAGTCACTATGATTGCGATTATGTCCAGCTGGATGGCGTCGGCATCAAGCTTACCGCTGTCGGTGCAAAGCCGTTCTGCTTCAACGCCTCGCACTACACGCAGGAAGAGTTGACTGAAAAGGCACACAACTATGAGCTGCATCCCTGTGACAGCACCGTTCTCTGCCTTGACTATGCACAGAACGGCATCGGCTCTGCCAGCTGCGGGCCGCGTCTGGCGGAGCAGTACCGCCTTGACGACGCTTCCTTCGATTTCAGCATCCGTTTGATTCCCGAAAAAGCATAACCTCTACACAAAAGAATGGAGAAATTCTCATGTCTGAAAACACAGAAAGACGCTATTTAAAATGGTATAACAAGGTCGGTTACGGCTCCGGCGATGTTGCGGGCAACGTGGTCTATGCGTTCCTCTCCTCGTTCGTTATGATTTACCTGACCGACACCGTCGGCCTGAATCCCGGCATCGTCGGCACGCTGATCGCTGTGTCCAAGCTGTTTGACGGCATTACCGACATCTTCTTTGGCTCGATGATCGACAAGACGCACTCCAAGCTGGGCAAGGCTCGCCCGTGGATGCTCTACGGCTACATCGGCTGCGCCATCACACTGGTCGGCATCTTCGCCATCCCCATGGGCATGAGCGAGTTTGCCAAGTACGCATGGTTCTTTATCTGTTATTCCCTGCTGAACGCTGTGTTCTACACGGCCAACAACATCGCCTACTCTGCCTTGACTTCCCTTGTCACCAAGAACAGCGCCGAGCGAGTCGAGATGGGTTCCTACCGCTTCATGTTCGCATTCGCCACCAGCCTTGCCATTCAGTCTTTCACACTGCTGGCTGTCTCTGCATTGGGCGACACTGCCGAAGCATGGCGCACCGTGGCTATCGTCTATGCCATGATCGGTCTGATCGTCAACACGCTCTCTGTTTTCTCCGTCAAGGAGTTGCCGGAGGAAGAGTTTGTCGATACCACGGATAAAGCCGAAATCGAGAAAGACGAGAAGTACGGTCTTGTCGAAGCTGCCAAGCTGCTGGTCTCCAACAAATACTACCTGATGATCTGCGTCACCTACATTTTGCAGCAGATCTATGGTGCCATGATCAGCATGGGTACCTACTACACCGCCCATATCCTTGGCGACAAGAACCTGTTCGGCGTGTTCTCCTGGGCCATCAACATTCCTTTGATCATCGCACTGGTCTTTACCCCGACCCTCGTTGCCAAGATGCACGGTATGTACAAACTGAACGTCGGCAGCTATGCCCTTGCTACCGTAGCCCGTGCGCTGGTTGCTGTGGCTGGTTATACGGGTTCCGGCGATGTCAAGATGATGCTGCTCTTTACGGCCATCGCTGCACTGGGTCAGGGCCCGTGGCAGGGCGACATGAACGCCGTTATCGCCTCCTGCTCCGAGTACACTTGGCTGACGAAGCATAAGCGCGTGGACGGCACGATGTACTCCTGCACCTCGCTCGGTGTCAAGCTGGGCGGCGGTCTCGGCACCGCCATCACCGGCTGGCTGCTGGCGTTCAGCAACTACGATAAGGCGCTGGCCGTGCAGCCGGAATCCTGCATCAATATGCTGAAACTTATGTACCTCGTGATTCCCTTTGTGCTGGACGCCATCATTACCTTTATCCTCTCCCGCATGAAGGTCGAGGAGGCCAACGATAAGATTCGCGCCGAAATGAAAAACTGATATTCACTATTCTCCTTCTCAAAAAGGGCTTCCGCATCTGCTGGCGGAAGCCCTTTTTCTGTAGAGGCCTTAGGGGAAATGTTGTTCCCGGATACAGAATTTTTGCACACGCGTGTGCAAAATCTTAGTTGGCTATACTTGCATCCGGCCAAGAAAAAAGAGCCTACGGAAAACTCCGTAGACCCTCATTGCTTTTCTGGCAAGTATAATACTATCACATTAAAAAGGAAAAGTCAGTGCAAGACCAGTGCAAACTTTTCATCAGAATTAACTTCTTTGTTTTCCTAATCGCGTTTAATGTATTTAGTGATAGTATCGATTAATTCCTCCATGTTAATCGGCTTGGAAATATGGTCATTCATGCCTGAGTTCAGGGATGCCTGAATATCATCTATAAAAGCATTTGCAGACAAAGCTATAATTGGAATCGTAACTGCATCGGGCCGCTCTATACCCAAGGCTCGAATGGCTTTTGCTGCTTGGTGTCCATCCATGTTTGGCATCATAATATCCATCAAAATAAGATCGTATGTGCCTCGTGGATGATTTTTAAACAAATCCACAACTTCTTTTCCGTCTGATGCGCGTGTTACGGTCATACCAGCATCTTCCAGTATTATCGTAGCAAGTTCAGCATTTAGATCATTATCCTCAGCCATAAGAACATGAATACCCGTCAAATCGCTATGCAGATGTTGTTTTTGTTCTGATTGAATAACCTGTTCTGGCAACTCCATTGGGATTTCCACTGTGAATGTAGAACCTACACCTTTTTTGCTCTCAACAGCAATCGAACCGCCCATCATATCCACATATTTTTTTGTGATGGCCATACCAAGACCGGTTCCCTTATATTGAGTTCTGGCATTAGCAACATCTTCTTGTGAAAACGGATCGAATAATTTTTTCTGGAACTCTTCGCTCATGCCAATACCGTTATCTCGAACAACATAACGAGTTATGATATGTTTCTCATCCGCTCCTGGGTAACTGCTGATATCCAAAGTAATCTTTCCGCCGTCCTTTGTGAATTTCACAGCATTGCCAAGAAGATTCACCAAAACTTCTCGGATACGCACAACATCCGCAAGGACATATAGGTTCTTTGGGCTTTCTCGATGTACTTCAAACTTAAGATCTCGATTATAAAGAAGTCCATTCATAATCGCCTGGACGCTATCTGTCAATTGAGTAATGTCCACTGGCTCGGGCGAAATAGTAACTTTTCCACTTTCAATGCGAGTAAAATCCAGAACGTCATTCAACAAAGAGAGAAGATGATTCGAACTTTGTTGAACTTTCTCCAAGCTAGCATGAATATCTGAAACCGTGTTCTGGTGAAGCGCAATGTTTGTAAATCCAATAATGGCATTCATCGGCGTTCTGATGTCATGGCTAATACTAAGCAAAAACGCAGATTTTGCTTTGTTGGCAGCATCTGCTTCCTCAGCGGCGGTCATTAATAATTGTTTTTGTTTTTGATCTTCTGCCTTGCTTTTCTGGTAAACATTATAGGTATATAGACAAATTAAAAGCAATACAGCTCCTGCGACTAAACCGCAGATGATGGAAATATGATTCGTCTTTTCAACCATTCCATAAGCTGATTGCATATCCATTTCAATGCAAAATGCGCCAATGATTTCTCCTGTCCCATCATGATTTGCGCTTACAGGATAGCAAGCCGTAAAAATCGGACCCCATGTCGTATCAATGATATCCTGAGAGTACACATTTTCCCCAGAAATAGCCCTATCAATATACGGAACCATTTCTTCCTCAATATAATCTCCAGGGTGTCTTACATCATCTGCATTCGGATCCAAACCGTCTACCACATAAACGAGTTTTCCTTCTTCATTTTTTTTAGCGGTGTAAATATATCGCGTAGAATTCAGTGTTCTGATTTCATTGAAATAGGAAGAAATATCCTTATATAATTGCTCCTTTTCATCGGATTGATCTTTGATTTGATCAAAATCTTCTTTGCCGATCCTTCCATTCACAAGTTTGTGTACTGCATCTGCACTCGCTGTGTCACGTGCGATTTCTGTTTCAAGGGCGGTCTTCGTTTAAGAACTTTGCAGAATAAATGTGTACAACGCTATTACAAAAATTATCAAAAGGCCCGCAATCACAAAGATACTGCCTGTATTCTTCAGCCTAAGGCGTTTTTTCAAATTAATTCCTTCTTTTGTTTTCTTCATGCTGCTCATTCCCATCCTCTAAATCCCAATTTACCGATTCTATCATAGCACATTTTCATGCAGCCTTCAATCGGGTAGGAGGTAAATAATTATTGTATTTACCGTCCTCCCACACCACCGTACATGACAGAAAGGACTTTACCATGAAAAAGACTGTTTGGAAAAGCATTCTTTGCGCATTGCTTGTTACGCTGACTGCCTGCATTTTGTGTATCGGCGCATTCGCTGCCAAGTATACCTGTATCAAGAGCGGCTGCAGCAGAGAGGCGGATAAGGACTCTGCCTACTGTTGGGTACATCGCCCTTCCAAATCTTCCACCAAGAGCAGCACTTCTTACAGCTCCAAATCTTCGTACAGCAGCTCTTACTCAAGCAATAAAAAATCCTACAAGACGTATGATTCCTATGACGATGGCTACGATGCCATCTATGATGATGACGACTACGATGAGGATCGCTACGACAGCGACCCGGACTACGCAGCAGGCGTAGATGACGCTATGGACGAGTTGGATTGGTAACTAAAGAACGCCGAGGGTTCCTCCCATATATGGGAAGGGATTCCTCGGCGTTCTTCATTTCATGCTTTTTGATTGCCCGGTCAACAGTATCACGCGCCTTACTGCAATGCACAAATCACAGCCACTGTTTCAGCACATCGTTCAGCTTATTCAAATCAAGCGGTTTGGCGATATGCTCGTTCATGCCGGTGTTCTTTGCCAGTTGCACGTCCTCGGCAAAGGCATTTGCCGTCATGGCAATGATGGGCACTTTGCCCCGGCTGCCGGCAAGCGAACGGATCGCAGCAGTGGCTTCGTAACCATTCATGATGGGCATCTGGATGTCCATAAAAATGAGATCGTACCACTTTTCCGGCGCTTCCATCACCTTTTCGACTGCAATTTTTCCGTTTTCGGCGCTGTCGATGGTCACGCCCGTCATGCCTATGATCTCGGTTGCAATCTCACGGTTCAGCTCGTTATCTTCCACAAGAAGGATCCGCTTACCCGCATAGCTTTCCTTCGCAAAGTCTTCCAGATAGTTCCGGGCGCTTTTCTCCTTCTTCCCGGATGTAAACTGCCGCAGCGTTGCCGTCAGACGAGAACGGAACAGCGGTTTTGCCATAAACGCATTCACGCCCGCTGCTCTGGCTTCTTCTTCGATCTCGCTGAAATCAAAGGAAGTCAGGATGATGATCGTGACATCTTCTCCTACCTGTTCCCGGATTTTTCTGGCGGTTGCAATACCGTCCATTTCCGGCATCTTCCAGTCCAGAATCACCGCAAAATAGTCGCGGCCGGTCTTGTGCCGCGCCGCGCAGCGTTCCACGGCTTCCTTGCCGGTCAGGACCCATTCGCCCGCTATGCCGATCTCCTGAAGGGTTGCAACGGTGCTTTCGCAGCAGGTCTTGTCATCGTCCACGACCAGTACCGGCAGATCGAGCAGTTCTTTTTCCTGTTCCTTCTCGTTCTCCTGAAGCTTCAGATAGACCGTGACCGTGATCTTCGTTCCCTTGTTGGGAGCACTTTCGACCTGAATGTCACCATTCATCAGGTTGACGATGTTTCTTGCAATGGCCATGCCAAGACCGGTGCCCTGCACCTTGGTTGTCCGGTGATCGTCTGCCCGGCTGAACGGCTCGAACATGATCTTCTGGAATTCCGGCGTCATACCGATGCCGTTGTCCTCGATGGAAAACTCGTAGCAGCCAAGCTCCGAGAAGCCGTTCGGTTTTTCCTTGATCGTAAGGGTGATGTTTCCTCCATCCGGGGTGTACTTGACGGCATTGCTCATCAGGTTCACAAAGATCTGCTGGATGCGCAGGCTGTCGCCGCAGACAGCTTCGTGCTCGAGGTGCTCAACATGGACTTCGAGCTGATGTTTGTGCTCGTCGATTGCCGGTTTTGTGATGGTGAGCAGGTTATCGACCAGCTCCGGCAGGCTGAAATCCTCCTCGGCAAGGCTCATTCGCCCGCTCTCGATTCTGGCCATATCCAGCACTTCATTGATCAGTCCCAACAGATGGCGGCTCGATTTTGTGATCTTGCCAAGGCACTCGATCACCCTGTCCTGACTCTCGATATTCGCACCCGCAATGGCGGTCAAGCCAATGATTGCATTCATCGGTGTACGGATATCATGAGACATATTGGAGAGAAATTCCGTCTTGGCGCAGCTTGCGTTTTCCGCTGCCCGGTACGCATCCTTCAGTGCCTTATGGGATTCGATCTCGGCCTTTTTCTCCTGCGACACATCCATAGAGCCCAGCAGCGCTTTGACCAGCTTTGTGCCATTCCACTCCAGCGGAATGAAGGAAGCGATCTTATAGGTGTTCTCATCCATGGAGCAGTATTCAAATTTGTAGATGTCGTTCTCGCTCTGCAAATTCCTGCGGATATTTTCCGGCGAGATCATAGCATCCAATGCGTCCAGCGATTCCAGTGCCTTATACTTTGCAGCCACCTGCTCCACAAAATCATGGTATGTTCCCGTCGGCGCGTATATCATTTCACCTTGCAGATTATAGAACCGATACCGGTCATTCTCCAGATCGCAGACGACAAAGCGGTCCAGCAGACGCACCATGCTCTTGATCAAAAGATCCATAGATGCGTTATCTGAGGCCATCTGCATCCGCCGTGCCGTCTCTGCTTTGGACTCTGTGATGTCCCGCAGAAAACTCATCGCATATTCGGAATCTTCGATTTCGCCGCGCATGACCACGTTGCTGACCCATCGTTCCTCCCCATTCAGAACGATGCGGCACTCCTGACACAGCTCCGTCTCAAGCCCCTTTAATTTTTCCGTGATGTAGGCGCGATTGTAGAAATCCGTTACAGACTTTTTGTCCTCTTCAACCACATAGTTATCCACAAAAAATCTGATCAGTTCATCCCATGTGTGGCTCTGCTCAAAGGCCGTCATCAAAGAGGGCTCCACTTTGAAAGTATCAAAGGTGTTCTTTTCCAGATTTACATAGTATTCGCAGAGGTTTGCGCTGGTAAATGCACGGTGAAATGCCGCTGCCCGCTGCGCCTGCATCCGGCTTCTTTTTTCCGCGTCAATGTTGCTGATGATTCCGGCAATTCGGTTGGCCGAGCCATCCAGACGGCGTATCACCTCCGCCGATGCCCGGAACCACTGGTATTGGCCATCCTGCATTTTCAGTCGGTACTCAACATTATATTTTGTAGTATTGGTTTTGTCCGCAATCGTTTCCAATAGCAGCTGCATTACCCGGTCATGATCCTCCGGGTGCAGAAGGTTCGACCACGAATCCAGTTTGTTCGGAAAATCCAGAATGTCATGATATCCAAGCATCTGCCGGAACGCATGGCTCCAGTTTACATTGACGATTTCACCGTTTTCATTGCACTCAAAATACCACAGCGCAGAATGAATGGATTCGTTGACTAACGCAAGATTTTCATACGCCCAGTTCATCCGTACCGACAGGACCCAGATCGGCGTTCCATCCGTATCGGCTGCATCTTCTTTATAGAGACGCACATAGACGGGAGAGCCATCTGCTGTAAGAATCCGGCCTTCTCCTCCGCCCTGAATCTGACGAAAGCGTGCATTGTCAAGGAATGCGGCATCTTTCTTATAGAAAAGATTCTTCAGTGAACCCTTTGTCTGCTCCATCAGGGACTCATAGCTGTGGTTCAGATTATGCAGCAACAGATTACTGACCGACAGGATCGACAATTCGGCATCATAGTACCCGGTAATGGTTCCGACACCGCCATTATGATAGATCGTCTCCTGCATGGTCTGAAATGCATCTTCTCCCAGCCTTACCGTATCGGAAGTGTAGATTTCATCTGTAAGTCTTCTATCGAATTTCATGTTCTTCATCCTCGCAGGGTTTCGATTCCGCCGCACGCTTCAATTCTGGTATGTCTTTTATGGGTAACTGGCATACTGATTTTTGATCAAGGTTGCATAGTATAACAAGTATAGTATACTTGTGCAGCGCTTCAATTTCAAGCGCTAGTTGGCATTGGCTGTGTAAAAAAGAGAGGCCAATCTTCGTGAAAATTTATGCAAGTTGATCCCTGTGCTTTTCCACAATCCGGCTATCAGTATAGACAGCCGCCCTGCGATGCGGTAAGGCGGGAATTGCGCGGTGTTGCCTTAATGGACGAAGGTCTCCGCGTAGGGCGACCATGCGTAGCTCAGGCAGTAGGAGGTGTAGCTTGCGGCGGGCACGCGGATGCGGCAGAACGTGGGCGCACCGTCGAGCAGGGCCTGCCCCACGGAAAGCCGCGCGGGGTCCGGCTGGGTCAGCGTGATTTCCTGCAGCGCGGAGCATTTGGCAAAAAGTCCATCCGGAAGCGCTGTGATATTTTGCTGTATCGTCAGTTTTTCCAGCGCGCTGCATCCCGCAAACGTGTCGGAGGCCAGCGCCGTCACGGGTCGGCCGTCCACCTCGCCCGGAACCGTCAAGGTGCGGCGGGCGCGTCCCGCCGCATTGACGACAAGACGGTCACTTTCCCATGTAAAATAGGCAGCATCGCTGTTATTTGCGGCTTCTGTGTCGGTCTGTATCCGGCGGGCGGGCATGGCGGGCAGCGCAATTTCGGTAGACGAGGTGTCTCCCAGTACAGCTTTGAGATCGCGGATGAGTTGCCGCGTAAAGACGGTCTTGCCGCTCACGTTCAAATGGAAATTTGTGTCATAGAACCACCCGGCGTCCATCACGCAGGCATGCGGATCACCTGCCAGAGGTGCAGTCAGCTGTGACTGCAGATAGTCGGCATACGTGTCAATAGCTTCCGCATTCGCTACGGCAAGCACATTCATCGGCGGGAAATGATACAAGACAACTGCCCCGACAGACTCGGCCTGTGCAGTGTAAGCGTTGAGCGCATCACAGAAGTCGGTGTCCAGCATCGAGGGATCAAAGCGTATCGGCATTGTCGTGTCATAACCATCCGGCAAAATATTGGCGCTGCAGAGCGGATTTACCACATCGCCCACCGCATTGAAGGAGTCGCGGCGATAGACGCCGTCCGGGGAAGGCGCACCGGTGAGGAAATAGCGGAACTTCGCACCTGCAAAGCGCGGAAATGCCCCCAGCAAAGGCCCAAAATCCCGCGCGTGCAGGCAGGCAAGTGCCGAAAAGTCTCCGTCAACAGCCTGCCATAGAGTATCCGCGCCGACGGTATCGGAAAGCGCCTGACGCTGCTGCTCCGGCATGATGACGACAAGATCGCCTGGGCGCAGTTCTTTTATGGACAAATCCAGCATGACCCGTGTGCCGAGTGCTGCGTACAGGCCAAAATTTACGGGCTGATAGTCAGGCAGCTCCCGGGCCAGCAGAGCGCTGTCAACGCCGAAAGCGGCTGCACTGCCGCCGACAAGAATGAGACGCGGTTTATCACTTTCCGCGGCCAGCAGGGCACGCTTGGCGGGCAGTTCCCCCACAAACGTATTGCTGTACTGCGCGGGCAGGGCAAAGCCCCACACCGTCAGGAGCAACGGTATGGCGATAAAAACACAGAGCATACTTGTAAACAGTTTTTTCATGGCAGGGTCAGAATTGGAAGTAGATAAAGGCATTGGTCGTGCCCGTGTGCAGTGTGGAAAACCACGCGGCGACCACAGTCAATGCCAAAAGACAGAAGGCCAATACGCTGCGCGGGGACGGTGCTGCGGACGACGTCTCGGGCAGCAGATGCAGGCAGAGCGCCCCCAAAACAAGCTCTGCCACCGGCTGTATACCGATGCTCAGCAGCGTTGTGTGCAGTGTGCTCAGCGACCAGTCGACAGGCAGGCGGGACAGCAGCAGAAGGGCATCCGAGACAGAGGCTGCCCGGAAAAAGACCCAAGCGATGCAGACCAGAGAAAATGTATAGGCGTGGCGTAGGCACACGGCGGTCCAGGTGCGGGTCTTGTGCTTCCCGCTGCAGGGGGTCAGGGCCTTTTCCAAAAGCAGCAGCGCACCATGCACACCGCCCCACACCACGAAATGGTATGCGGCGCCATGCCAGAGACCGCTTAACAGAAACACGACCATGGTATTTACGGCCAGCCGTGCCGTGCCGCGGCGCGAGCCGCCGAGCGGGATATAGACGTAGTCCGTAAACCACCGCGTCAGGCTGATGTGCCAGCGGCGCCAGAAATCACGCAGGGAGTCTGCGCGATAGGGGTGGTCAAAATTGCGGCTCAATCGCACACCCAGCAAGGCAGCGGCCCCGACGGCAATGTCGGAATAGCCGGAAAAGTCCCAGTAGATCTGCCCGGCAAAAAGCAGTGTTGCCAGCAGAACAGCCGGGCCGGAGGCGTCAGCCGGGGAGGCGTAGACGGCATCCACAAACACGGCAGCGGTGTCTGCCAGCAGCAGCTTCTTTGCAAAGCCGCGCACCATCCAAAGCCAGCCGCTGCTGTCCATACGGCGCTCCTGCGCGTGCAGCTGAGGCAGAAGCGCCGTGCTGCGTTCAATCGGCCCCGCTACCAGCTGCGGGAAAAAGCTGACGAATAAGGCGTAATACCCCGGATGCCGCTCCGGCATGAGCCGCCCGCGGTAAATATCAATGACATAGCTGAGGGTCTGAAATGTGTAAAACGAGATGCCCGCGGGCAGCAGAAGCGGCACATCTGTGCGGAAAATCCCGGCATATTTAAAGAGGCACAGACACCCTATGCACAAAACTGCCGCACAGGTCAGCCAGAGCTTTTTGGCCGTCTGTGTTTTGCTTTTTGCGATGCCCAGTGCCGCTGCATAGGTTCCCAGCGTGATACCCGCCAGCAGCGGAAGTGCCTGCGGACTGCCCACAGCGTAAAATCCGAGGCTTGCGGCCAGCAGCAATACCCAGCGCCGGCTCGGCGGCAGCATCCAATGCAGGGCCAGTACGATAGGAAAAAGCAGCACAAAAGCGGGTGCGGTGAAATTCATAAGCGCCCTCCTATCGGCCACATTGCGGCGGCGCAGGGAATCAACAGGCAGAGCAGCATTGTGCGGGTGGACACATCCAGTACCAGCGCTGCCAAAACCACCGCAGCACCCGAAACCATGCCGAGCGCTGCGGCCCATGCCCGGCGATGGGCCGCCAGTGCCAGCACAGTGGTCAGTGCAGCCAAAGCGCAGACAAGAATCATGGCGCAATCCCCTCCCCTTGCAGTTGTTTTGTCAGTGCATCGATGACCTGTGCCGTGCGCATAGTCACCCCGTTTGTGGACAGATGGTTGTCGGTGCCGTAGAAATACCGCCCGGGCATCAGGGAATCCTGCAGCGGCGTCAAGAACACAACATCGAGATTTTCTCGGAAATACGCATCCAGCGCGGCCACAGCCTCCGGCGTGGAATCCGCCGAAACGGCGCGGCTGTTGCGCGGGCTGTACGTCAGGTACACCCGCACGCCGTCTGCCGCAAAGCGGTCAAACTCGGCGTTGGCGGGGGCTATATACGTGTCATACGGGAAGGACGCCGTTGTGTAATCCACAGGCAGTCCGTAAATCGGCGTGTCATCGGCGGCATCGGGGCGGTACAGAACATAGTCACCGTACTCGTTGTAGCTCGGCGTGTCAACGGCATTTTCGTCCTCGTCCAAATCGGACGGCGAGACGGCATAGCTGCGCGCCGCCATGTCTGCGCGGGTCTGCAAATAGGAGCCAAGTGCCGAAAAAACGCCGCTGTACTGTTGTAAATTAAGCCTCGCGACAATGTCGTAGTCAGCCTCGGCCATACAGAAGAAGGCGTCGTCGAAGGCGTTTGTCGTGCAGAACTGGCGCTTGGCGGCGTCAAATTCGGGCGAGAGCAGCAGCAGGTCGCCGGGGCGCATCTGTGCGCGAATCAGCTCGAGCTGCGGCAGCGCATTGGTGTAGGCAAACACACCCATGTTCACGACCTCATAATGGGGCAGGGCAGCATCCAGCGCGGCGCTGTCATACCCAAACCGCGCCGAGGAACCGGAGAACAGCACAAGCTTCTGCGTATCGGCCAATGAGAGCAGGCGGTCGTACTTATCGGCGAACGTTGCGTAGTAGCTGCCGCTGTAGACGGGCGCAGTCGCGGCATTGATGTACAATGTTTGCAGGCTTGTGCAATCTTCAAATGCGTAATCGCTGATCTGCTGCAGGTTGTCAAACAGGGTCACGCTCTCCGCGGCGCTGCCGCTGAAGGCCCCGGGCTGCACGCGGCGCAGGGTATCGGGGAAGATGACTGTTTTACAGGGCGCATCGGCAAAGGCCCCCGCCGCAATTTCCACGACGGGTGCACCGCCCAGCGTATCGGGGATGACAAGCACTTCTCCCTCGCCCTGCCAGCCCGTTATGGCTGCGGCGTCGTTTTCAACTGTGTAGGTGAACTCCGCGGCGTCGTTTTGAGCAGCCCACTGCGCGTAAAGCCGCGCGCCGGGCTCGGTCCGACTGCCCAGCCCAACGGCCTGACCACTGCCGTCCGGGGCGGTGTTCCACCCCGTCAGCGTGTACCCGGGGCGGGTGAACAGCGCATCGTCGATGGCGGTGTTCAGCCGCAGATGGCTCGCGGTGACAGGCACAGTGACCCAGCCGCCGCCGCAGTTGTCATTATAATACAGCACAGTATCGCTCTTTTCCGCGGTCACTGCCACGGCAACGGAGTAGCGGACATCGGGCAGCGTCAGGATGTACGCCGCGCCGGTGCGGGTAAGCGAGGCACCGGGATAGTCTGCGCCTGTCAGCGTATAGCCGTCGGCAGGGGTCAGGGTGAAGTTCACACTCTGCCCCGGGGTAACGGCTGCGGTCTGGGTCTGCGCTGTAAACGCAGGCGAGGATTCCAAAACGATGCGGCACTGCACCGCCGGGGCTGCCGGGGCGGCGGCACAGCCTGCCAGCAGAACCAGCATGGCAAGAATAAGCATCAGGCGGCGCAGGTGGAACACATCCTTTCAGAAAAATCTGTTTTTTATATCATAATACAAAATACCCCGGAGAGGAAGCCCCCCGGGGTGTGGATGAGGAAAAAGCTGTCACGATGAAGTGACGCGGGAATGGCGCATACTTACTGCTCGTTCACATTGGTGAACGCGGCAATGATGTTCAGCACCACGGCAATCAGCAGCGCAGCCGTGCCGAAGATGGCGCTGGACAGGTCAGCCATCGTCTGGGCGTTGTTCGTAAAGGTCATGATCGAGGCGATGGTGTTGACGCGGGGGCTGATGAACTGTACGGCAGCCACGACCAGCGTGATACCGGCAACTACGCTCATCGCATCGGCGGCGATGGTCAGCTTCTTGTCCAGCACGACGCGCAGCACCAGTGCAAGGATGGCGATGACGGCGCAGCCGATGACAATCGGGCTGGTGCCGATCTTGCGGAAGGAATCAGTCCCGGCGTTGACAATGCAGAAGCCAAGGCCGACAGCACCGGCAACGGCGGTCAGAAGCGACAGGATCAGACCTGCGCCCTTTTTATTCGTAGAACTCATGGTTTGCACTCCTTTACTGCTTCTTGGATTTGCGGTCATTCAGCACATACATGGCGGCGGCCAGTACGGTCAGGGCGGCAAAGACGACCTGCACGGCAACGAGGGCGTTGTCATACCAGGTGCGCACGCTGACAAGGCGGGTGCTGCTGGCCATGCCGTCCAGCGCGTTGGAGTTGGCCAGCGCGTAGGCCTGCCATGTCATGGCCTGCTTGATGGCGCTCATCAGCTCGGTGTCCTGACCAACATTCTCGGTGGTCCAGTAGGCAAACTTTTCGCTGACAGCGGCCATCGTGTTCTCACCGGTGAAGGTGGTCATCGTGCCGCCGTTGAGGGCATACTCCTTCAGCACAGCGTAGTTGGGGTTCATGATGAAGTCCTGGCTCTCCAGACCCTTGAAGCCCCACTCGCCGCGCAGAATGTTCTTGAGCAGGCCGGTGTGGGCGTTGGTGGCGGTGATGCCGACACGGTTGAAGGCGGTCATGACGCCCAGAGCGCCGGCATCCTCGATGGCAGCCTGGGTGCCGCGCAGCTCGTTTTCACGAGCCTGCTGCTCAGTCATAAAGACGGAAACGCCGGTACGGTTGATCTCGGTATCGTTGAAGGCAAGATGCTTGGGGGCAATGATAACGCCGTACTCCTTGCCGCCGCTGATAAAGGCAACGGCCTGACCGGAGGTAAGGACGGCATCCTCGGAATAATACTCGTGGTTGCGGGCGTTATAGGGGGAGCGGTGCAGGTTGGTGCCGCAGCCCCAGAAGATGGTCAGGTTGCTCCACAGGCTGTAGTTGCCGCAGATCTTGCCGTACTCGTTGGCAAGGTCTTTGTTGAAGGTCTGAGCAATGACGGTCTCGTTGACCATTGTGCCGAACTTGTATGCGAGGTTGGGGTCGTTGGCATCCACGGCGCAGGGGTCGGTACCGGCTTTGTCGGTGTTGGCATACTGACCCAGAGGATAGCTGTAAATGCCGTTGGGGCCATCGTTCTGGATGGTCTCGGGGCTCATGATAGACTCGATGGCCTTGGTGGAGGTGCCGCCCAGACCCAGACGAATCATGCCCTCCTCCAGGGTGAGCTGATCCATCAGCAGACTCCAGCGCTCATCATCAAGGTCAGTGACACCCTTCAGGTCAGCCAGAGTCAGGCCGTTGTCGGCACCGAAGGTGACGGTGGACGGATCGCCGTTTGCGTTGATCTCATAGATGTCATTGTCCAGAATGTCGAGCATCTCATCGGAGGCGGTCAGATTCTTATAGGTCTTGGGGAAGGTGCCCTCCCAGTCAGAGCGGGTCATGTAGGTGGCAGTGCCGGGCAGCCAGCTGTTGATGTCCATGTCGGCCAGTTGGTTTTCAACGGCGGTGCCGTTTTTGGTCGTGGCAAAGGTCGTGTCGTCAAAGGAATCGAGCGTCCAGCTCTTGGCCTTGTCGGCGCTGCCGTCCACACTCTGACCCTCTGCGGCCAGTACATTGTTCACAGCCTCGTGTGCACCGTTGCCGATGGTGAAGTAGTAGTCACCGGCATCGAGAATGTAGCAGCCCTTGGTACCGGCCGCGTTGTCGGCGGTGGAATCCCAGCTGGCCATATTCTGCATGTCAGCGGTGATGGTCACGGTCTCGGAGGCACTGGGCGCAAGCTCGGCGGTCTTGCCGTAGTCCAGCAGCTGGATGGCAGCCTTCTCAACACCGTGCTCCTTGTCATAATCGGTGTAGGGCAGGCTGACATAGAGCTGCACAACATCCTTACCGGCGACGCTGCCGGTGTTCTTGACAGTCACGTTCGCGGTGACGGTCTCGTTTTCAAGGTCAACATTCAGGTTATCGAGGGTCTGCTCAAACGTGGTGTAGGACAGACCGTAACCGAACGGGTAAGTAACCTCGTCGTCGTAGTTCCATGCGCTGCCGGTGGAGGAACCGACGGTGGAGGCGGCATTGCCCTGCCCCATGACGGTGTCAAAGTAGCGGGTCTCGTAGTATTTGTAGCCGATGTAGATGTTCTCGGCCTCGACAATGGCATCGTTCATGCTGATGTCGGGGTTGGCGTTGGCCCACTGCAGATCGCCGAAATTCTGGGCGCTGGGGGCGCTGGCGTTCTTGACGGCATAGGTATCGGTCAGATGACCGGAGGGGCTGACCGCACCGGAGAGAATGTCGGCCACACCGTAGAAGCCGTAGCCGCCCGGCAGGCCGACCTGCAGGATGGCGTCAACACCGACGTTGTCCTCGATCTCCTGCACCTCCATGGCGCTGACATTGTTCAAAAGGACAATGACCTTGCCGCCGTTGGCCGCCTTGGCGGTGACGGCTGCATTGATGAGGTCGCGCTCGTCGTCGGACAGGCCCAGCGGGTCGGTCTGGTTCAGGTTCTGGGTGGGATCAACACCGGCGGTGCCGGGGTTGTAGCTGCCGTTTTCAGAGGCGGAGCGGGCAATCGTGACGATCATGACATTGTTGTCATTCATGCTGTCCTTCCAGCCTGCATCCTGACTATCCATCGCGGCCTGGCTCGGCTCCTTGCTGGAGAAAACGCCGGTGGTGGAAGGTGCGGTGATGTGGTTGTACTCCACAGTGCCGCCCCAGCTCTGGACCTCGGATTTGTACATCGGCTTGAGGGCCTCGTACATGTCGGCCACAGTCTGGTTCAGACCGAAGCCCTTTGCCTTGAAGGCACCGACCATATCGACTGTATCGGCATCCGTGCCGGTGTTTGCAATAAAGCTGGAGCCCATATCGCCGCCCTGTACGGGATAGTAGCTGGAGAAGCCCAACAGGGTGATTTTCTGGGTCTCGTCCTTGGTCAGGGGCAGTGCGCCGTTGTTCTTCAGCAGGACGCTGCCTTCCTCACTCATACGCTCGCCCACGTCCTGGATGCCGTGCAGCAGGTCAGTGGTGGAGGTGTAGTCGGACTTGAAGGTGTACAGATCCACGCCGTCGGTGTCCTCGGTGACGAGCTTGGTGCTCTTGGTGCCAAGGAACTTGTCAATGTCAGTGCGGAATCCGTCCACGACGGTTGAGGCGCAGACACTGAGCGCCAGCAGCGACGCCGTGGCTGTGGTCACGCCGCGCCAGACGCGGCGGCCGGATTTTTTCTTACTCATGTTTTTCCTCCTTGTGTATCCTTGTGTATATCGTAATCGCGTGTAGGGCGCGTTACTTCTTGCTGCGTTCCTTGATAGCCTTCTGCTCCTCGGGCAGGTTTTTCTCAACCGTCCAGAACAGGATCAGGATGACGGCGCCGATGATATAGCAGACGGTCTCGACCCAGATATAGCTGACGGAGATCGCGGTCTGCACACTGGCGGTCTGGGCTGCGGTGCCCAGAGCGACGTCGGCAGCTTGGTTATAGCCGCTGCCGTTCAGCATGGCGCTGAAAATGGAGTTGCAGATCGGCGTGGCGGCGACCATAAGGGAGCTGTAGATGCTCATGGTCAGACCGTCGGTGCGGATGCCGGTGCGGTACTCAATGTGGTCGATAACGTCGGCAATCATGGCCAGGATCAGATAGCAGGCCGGGGAAGAGCCCAGACACTTGAGAGCCACGCCGATGGCGACAGGCACGATGTTGCCGCCGCCCAGACCTGCGATGATGCCGCCCACGGCACCCAGCAGCATGAAGCCGCCGCAGACCAGACGCTTACCGAACTTGTTGGCCAGGGGTACCACAAAGACCGCAGCCACGGCCATCGGGATAGCGCCCATGATGCTGAGCAGGCCCTGGGAGGCACCCCATGCGTCCGCCGTGCCGAAGAAAGTGTTGTCCAGAACCCATTTGCAGAAGTAGCTCATGGAGCCGTTCTTCATCGCGCCGCTCCACTGGAACAGCATATAGAACGCCATGACGATCCACCACATGCGGTCACCGGTAACGGCCTTGAGCTGCTCGCCCAGCGTGGCGGACTTGGCAGGGGTCTCGGTGTCGGCGCGGCCTTCCTCGGTGACGCGCTCACGGGTGAAGAGGAACTGCAGGTAGATGGTCAGTGCGCTGAAGATAGCGACGGCCAGCATGGTGAGGAACCACAGATGCTGGTCCTCCTTCAGCGCGAAGGAAACGAGCATCGGGAATACCATCGAGCCGCAGCCCATAACGCCCAGACCCGCCACGTTGGTGAAGGAAGCCAGCGCACCGCGCTGCTTGCTGTCACGGGTGGAAACGGGGATCATGGTGGAGTTGGCGGTGTTGTAGATGGGGTAAGCGACCGCGTAGTACAGGTTGTACGCGATGGCGATCCAGACCATCTTGGCCATGCCCTCAAACGGCACGATAAACATCAGCACACTCGCGACGGAAAGGGTCAGCGCGGAGAGCAGGATCCACGGGCGTGCCTTGCCGGCCAGAGCCTTGGTGTGCTCAATCAGCTGACCGACGATGAGGTTGGACGCCACGATGAGCACCGTAGAGACCAGCTGCAAGGTCGTCAAAAAGCCAAGATCAAGCTTGAGGACATCGGTGAAGTAGTTCTGCAGGATGCTGGTGAAGATGCCCGAGGAAAGCAGTGCGCCGAAGGGGCCGATAAAATAGCCCAGCAGCATTTCCGGCATCTTGACGTCATCGCTGGTGATACGGGACTTCGTCAGCGGCGAGGACCAGAAGTTGGATTTCGAGGTTGACATGATAGAGAGTCACTCCTTCTTTGTGTGTATAAGCAATTTGTTTACGCTATGCCTTTACGCCTTTGCCGTAACGGTATATTCCCCGCTGCCAAGCACCTTCTCTTCCCCGCTCGGCAGCACGACGGTGCATTCGGTGCCGACGGGCACCGCCACGGTCATCGTCATCTCGCCGTCCGTGATCTTCCATGCCGCCTTGATCACGCCGTAGGGCGTACCCACCGTGCCTTCAGCCTCGGTGATGCCGCCGCCGACCACCGGCGCAAACTTGAACTTGCGGTACCCGGCCTCGGTGGGCTCCACACCCAGCACGCGGCGGTAGAGGAACGCGCCCACCGCGCCGCTGGCGTAGTGGTTGTACGAGATCATCATGTCGGTCCCGTCGTCGCCGATTGGGCACTCGCCGTTCTCGTCCAGACCGTCCCAACGCTCCCAAACCGTGGTTGCGCCCACGCGGACCTCATACAGCCAGCTGGGACACTGTGTGTTCAGCAGCATCTTGTAGGCAGTGTCGGCGTGACCGTTGTCGGCCAACGCAAACAGGATGTACGGCGTGCCCGGGAAGCCTGTGCCGATCTTGTAGTCGTTCTTCTCAACCAGCTTGACCAGATTCTCGGCAGCCTTCGCCTTGACGTTTTCGGGGAACATATTCAAGTACAGAGGCAGCACATAGGCGGTCTGGAATTCTTCCTTCGTCTTGCCGTTGCCGTCGGTCAGCACACTGCAATAGGCATCGGCCACCTTACGGCTCAGCTCCTTGTACTTGGCGGCGTCCTCGGTCTTGCCAAGGATGCGTGCAATTTTCGCCAGTGTGCCGCTGGTGTTGCACAGGGACGCCGTGGCGGTGTACTTGCTACGGGCCTGCCACTGACTCATCTTCGGCACATCGGGGGCGACCCAGTCGCCAAAATGCAGCACCGACGGCGTGTGCCAGATGTAGCGGTGCTTGCCGATGCCGAACCCGGCCCAGAAGCAGCACGCCTTGACGTACTTCTGCATGGTGGGGTACATCATACGCAGCACGTCCAGGCTGCCCGTGGCCTCGTATAGAGCCCATGGCACCAGCACGCAGGCGTCGCCCCACCAGTCCACGGCCATCTCGGGCATTGTGGCGGGGAAACCGTAGCCCTGCACAGGCACGGTGTTGGGGATGCCGCCGGTGGGCAGCTGCTCGGCCTTGACGTCGCGCAGCCACTTTTCCAAAAAGCGGCTCAGTTCAAAGTTGTACAGCGCGGTGGGCGAGAACACGGCAATGTCTCCGGTCCAGCCCATGCGCTCGTCGCGCTGGGGGCAGTCCGTCGGTATATCAACGAAATTCGACTTGGCGCCCCATGTAATGTTGGACTGCAGTTTGTTCAGCATCTCATCGGAGCAGCGGAAGGAACCGCTGTGCTCCACATCGGAGTAGAGCGCCACAGCCTCGATTTCCAGATCCTTCGCATCGACGCCCTTGACCCCCGCATAGCGGAAGCCCATGTAGCTGAACCGCGGGCTGTAGGTCTGCTCGCCGTCGCGGCAGGTGTAGGTCGCCGTGGCCTTGGCCGTGCGCAGGAAGGTCGTGTTTAAGCTGCCGTCGGGGTTCAGGATCTCGGCGTGGCGCACGGTCACGACCTGCCCGGCCTTGCCGTTGAATTTGATGCGGACAACACCCGCAAGGTTCTGGCCGAAGTCGTAAATCGTCTCGCCGTCGGGGGCGGTCATCACGGCCACGGGCTTGCGCACCTCGTGGGCCTTGACCGGGGCACCGTAGTCCGCCGTGATAGCGGGGGTGACTTTCAGCGTTTCGGGCGCGGCGTTGTGCCAATCGCTGATTTCCTGCGTGGCATCGTAGGTCTCGCCGTCATACAGATCTGCCATCCGCACGGGGCCGCTCTCGCTGACCTGCCATGTAGCGTCGGTGCCAATGGTCTCCGTCGTGCCGTCCGTGTACTCGATGCGCAGCTCGGCCAGCAGAGCCTGACGGTCGGCAGTCACGCGGTTTTTGCGGGTAAACACAAAGCTGCCCACCGCCCAGCCGCCTGCAACCGTGAAGGTCAGCGTGTCGACGCCCGTCAAAAGTGCCGTTACATCGTAGGTCTGATACTGCAAATAGGACTTGTAGCTCGTGAAGCCGGGGGCGAAGTATTGCTCGCCCAGCTTTTGGCCGTTCAGCTCGGCCTCATAGATGCCCATGGCTGTGGCGTAGAGCCGCGCGCGGGCAATGGGTTTGTTCGTTGTGATTTCCTTGCGGAAAACCATCGGCACGGGGCTGACCTTCGCCTCGGTGAAGTGGTAGCTCGGGTCGCTGATCCACCGGCCCTTCCAGGGCGTCTCCATGCGGCCTGTCTCAAAGGTAGTGGTGGCGGTGGCGGTCTCGCCTGCGTCGTCGGTGGCGTTCAGGCGCACGCTGTAGGTGGTGAACGGCAGCAGCGCCGGGCCGACGTAGGCAGCGCTCTGGCCGCTGGTCACATGGGCGGACCAGTCGCCGACAGACAACTCGGCGTCGGCCAACTGTGCGCCCTTGCGGTCACTGCTCAGGGAAAACCCGATGCGGGGTGTGGAGCAGTCGGTCACGCAGCCGGCGGCCAGATGCTCCACCGTCAGGCGTGTGATTTCAAACATGTGTTCTCCTCCTTCGTCGGACGGGCAGCCCGTCCGGAGATTCTTTTTTTCTGTAAGCCTACCATACCACAAGAATCATGCGGCGGCGCATCATTTGCACGAAATGCGCTCTTTTTCGCACAAACGGTTTTTGGTTTCGTCGGATTTCACAAGGTTTTGCGCTTATTTTTTGTATACATTGCCTAATGCAGCATCCAAACATAGCCTTTTTCCGCACAAACAACGCCCCCTGCACGGCGTTTGCCGATGCAGGGGGCGTAAAACTTCATTTTTATTCTTGCTGCGGCTGCCCCAGCGGAATCAGCACGCGCAGCTCAAACCAACCCTCGCGGGTCGTAATTGTCGCGGTACCGCCGTATTTTGCGGCAGCGTTTTGTATGCTTTTTACACCGAAGCCATGGTACAAGACATCTTTTTTCGTCGTGACGGGCAGGCCCTTCTCAAATTTCAGCTCACCGTCAAAGCAGTTTTCAATGCGGATGGCCGCAAAGCCTTTTTGCCTCGCCACGCTCAGGTGGATGAGCCTGCGCTCCGGGTCTGTGATTTTGTCGGTGCTCTCGATTGCGTTGTCCAGCGCATTGCCGAACAGGTTGCTGATGTCCATCACGTCCATAAAGTCCAGCGCTGTGCCGTCAGCCACGCAGGTCAATTGAATGTTTTTGGTGCGGCAGGTCAGACTTTTGCCTGTCAGCACCGTGTCCAGCACCTTATTGCCGGTGTCGTTCTGCGCCTCGTAGGCTTTGATTTCCTGCTCCATATTGTCCAGCACGGCATTGCGTTTCTCGCCGCTCTCGGCGCGAAGCACCGCGATTTGGTGCTTCAAGTCATGATATTTTTGGTTGATGAGGTCAATGCTCTCCTGCCGGATTTTGTAGTTTTCATACTGGATGTGCAGCATGTTCCGCAAGGCATCCGCCTCGCGCTGTGTCAATAAATCGCGCAGCTGCGATTGATACGCAAACAACAGCGCCACGCCGCCGAAGTAGACAACCGTGCGCATTGTGTAAATTTCCATCGTGCCGCGGGCCGAAAACGGCGTGTTCAGCTGCGTATAGCTGATGCTGGACAAAATGTAGATGGCCGCCGCCATGACCGCCGCGATGCAGGTCGTGCGGGGCCGAATGTCAAACTGAATGCTGCCCGTGCTGCCGCCATCCTCCAGAAGCCACATCAGGCCGAAGATGATGCCGAACCCCGCCGCAATAAAGAGCACCAACGCAGGCAGGCTTTGCAATGCTGCGATGTAACGCGCAAAATATACATACATCTGCCATGTCAGCGCCCCGGCAAAACCCGCCAGAATAAACGCCCGCGTGCAGAAATACCCCACCTGCCAGCGGTCTGCACGGGTGGCCGCCGCCATAAAAAGCAGCATAAGTGCGACAGAAACCGCGTACAGCACATTGAACCGCCAGCCGTCAAAGCCGTCGGTGGCCACAAGGTAGAGTGCCAATACCGCCAATGCACCACCGTACAGCGCCGCACGCTTGACCCCGCCGTAGCGCGGAGGCAGAAACCGCAGGTACAAAAGGCAGGCCAGCCAGTCTGCCAGCGCCGTGACAAGGCGCGGAATATCCATCTCATAATAAGGAATTTTCAGCGGCATATCGTCACCCTGCCCCGTTGATATAGTCGTTCAGTGCATCCAGAAATGCCTTGCGCCGCGCTCGGGCCAGCGGCACACGGTCTCCGTGGACGATGGCATCCTCACCGTCCATTCGGTCAACGTGTTCCAGATTCACAAGGCAGCCCTTGTTTACGCGGAAATAACTGTCCTGCGCCAATTTTTCCTCGGTCTCCGTCATGGAGCCCGGGGCGGTCAACTCCCCTTCCGCCGTGTGAAAGACCAAGTCATGCCCGCAGTTCTCGATCCAATAAATGGCCGAGGTGTCCAGCTTATGTGCCGTGCCGTGGGCGTTGATCTGCAAAAAGTGCCGTGCGCGGCGCGCCACGCGCTCCACGGCGCGGCCAAGCCTCTGCGAAAACGCATAGTAGCTGACCGGCTTCAGCACATAGTCCAGCGCATCGACGGCATAGCCCTTGATGGCATACTGCGGCGAATTTGTGATGAAGATAATGATAACCTCGGTGTCGACCTTGCGAATCTCCTCGGCTGCCATCATGCCATCCATAAACTTCATCTCGATGTCCATCAGGATGATGTCATAGACAGCCTTATAGCCAAGTGCGATCTCGTCGCCGTCGGAAAATTCTGCCACGGTAAATTTTTCGCCCGACACCGCGCTGTATTTGTCAATATATTCGCGCAGCTGGCTGCGGTAGAGCTCGTCGTCTTCGACAAGGGCCAAACGAATCATATCCGGCACGCCCCCCTTTTGTTTTTATACTAAATGTAGCATGTTCGCCGGAAAATTGCAAGGAAAGCCGCGGATCTCCATTTTCATCGGTTTTCCGCAGCCTTTGGCTGACACTTCCTACCGCCGGGCGCACCAATAAAAAACCCGCATTGGCTTTGAATGCCAATGCGGGTTTTGGGTTTACGGGGCGGCAGACGGCTTTACGCTCTCATCAGCGTTCCCTGCAGGCTCTCCAATGCAGCCATGCGGGCGCTGACAGCAAAGACGCTGGCAACGTGGGTCAGCTCGTCGGAGCGGATATCCTCCGGGATCGTGCGCGCCAGCACCGTGCAGTGGTCGATGGCGTCAAAGCGGACACCGGCTTTGCGGCACAGCTCCACCGTGCGGTGGGCACAGCCGGGCATCGTGGCCAGGGCCGCCACGGCGTCCGGTGCTTGGGCGGGGCGGGCTGCGCCGGTATCGCGCAGCTCCTTGTCCAGCACAGTGCCAAAATGCTTCACCGCACGGCGGTTCGCGCAGCCCGGCAGCGGATCCTCCGTTGTCAGGTCCAGCTCCACCGGCTGGCGGATAAAGTCCGTGTACTTCCGTGTCAGGCGGCTGTACTCCCGCTGCAATTCCTTTCTTGTCAGGTCCGTATACTGCATACCTTTCCACTCCTCTTTTACTTGCATCGACTATTATACACGTGGGAGTGGTGTATGTAAAAAGTATTTTCTGTATATCTGGTATACAAAATATACATGACAGACTGTTTTAGCAATTTTTTTGGATATGCAGCAAATGACAGCAGCCCTCTCCCCTGCTCTCACAGCTGCGCCAGCGCATCGCGCTCCCGCAGACGGAGGGCGGCGCGGCGGTAGCTGAACACAAAATAGACGATCTCTGCGGCGGCGGTCAGCGCCCAGGAGCAGGGATACAGCAGGTAGAGCGCCGGGATCGTGTGGAAGTGGGCAAAGATCGTGTAGACCCACGCAACGCGGAATACGCAGGACCCCAGAATTACGATGACCGTCGGCCCTACCGTCTTGCCGAGGCCGCGGGAGGCGGCAATCGTGCAGTCCATGAACGCCGAGGTGCAGTAGGCCCAGCCCATGACCATAATGCGCTTCATGCCCGCGTCGATGACAGCGCTCTCGGTCGTGAACAGCGCCAGGAACTGCCGCCCAAAGACGAGCAGCCCGCCGCCCAGCACTGCGCCCAAGCCAAACGAGTAGGCCAGCGCGATGAAGTAGCTTTTCTTGACGCGATCCAGCTTGCCCGCGCCGTAGTTCTGGCTCATAAAGCTGGCGCAGGCCATGTAAAACGCCGCCATAGCGTCATAAACCATCGCGTCGGCGTTAGCTGCGGCGGAGTTGCCCTTGACCATCAGCGAGTCGAAGGAGTTGACGCCCGCCTGAATAAAGAGGTTGGCAATCGCAAAGATCGCGTTTTGCAGGCCCGCGGGCACGCCCAACATCAGGATGCGCTTTGTCATGTTGAGGTCCAGCCTTACCTTGCGGAAATCCAGCGCATAGCAGTCGCTGACCTTTGTCAGCGCGTGCAGGATCAGCCCTGCCGAGACGCACTGGGCAATCGTGCTGGCCAGCGCGACACCGGCGACATCGAGCTTGCAGACGATGACGAAAAACAGGTTGAGCAGGATGTTCAGCACACCCGCAAACGACAGGTAAGCCAGCGGCTTTTTTGTCTCGCCGATAGCGCTGAACACTGCGTTGCCGAAGTTGTAGAGCGCCAGCGCCGGCATACCGAGAAAGTAGACCCGCAGGTACAAAATCGCACCGGGCAGCAGGTCCTCCTTGGTGTTCAGCAGCTCCAGCAGCGCAGGCGAGCCGAACAGGCCGACGAACAGCAGCAGCACACCGGCGGCCAGGCTGACCAGCAGCGCCGAATGGACGGTCTTGCTGACGTCCTTGGGATGCCCGGCACCGTAAAAGCGGGCGACCAGCACGTTGACGCCATTGCTCAAGCCGATCAGAAAGCCGGTGAACAGTGTGACAAACGTCGCCGTCGAGCCCACGGAGCCGAGTGCCGTGGAACCGGCGAACCGGCCCACAACGGCAACGTCGGACATGTTGAACAGAATTTGTAAAAGGTTGGATAAGGCCAGCGGCAGGCTGACCAGCAGAATTTGTTTGGCCAGCGGCCCTTCGATCATGGTTTTGGATTTTGAGGTGGTGCTCATGATGGATGGTTTTTGCTCCTGTTTTAATTGTGACTGCACAGTAGGGGCCGGGCATGCCCGGCCCTCGCGCGTAAGGCAGATGGGTTCTTGCGGGAAAGCCGCGGTCCGCACATGTGCGGTCTGCCTTTCGGTTTGTAGAGGGGCGGCGTCCTCGACGCCCCGCGGGCGGATATGCAATCCGCCCTTGCAATTTTCCATTACATCTTGTGATCCGCAAAAATCGGGTCGTCCTGCCACAAAACGACCCGGCCCGTTGCGCGGGTCTTGTTCATGTCAATGATGCGCTGGTTGCTCGACCCGCGGAAGCGCAGACTGATGTCGTACCGGTCCTGCACAAAGTCGCCGTCCACAAGCACATCTATATATTGTAAAAACTCGTCGGTGACCTCGCATCGCCCGGGACCGGGCTGCCAGATCTCGTGCTCCAGATTGTTGCCGGTGTAGCACCAGATTGTCTTGTTGGGGTACAGCACCTTTACATTTTTAATAAAGGGCAGCAGCTCCCGCTGGTTTTCCGGCTCAAACGGCTCGCCGCCCAGCAGCGAAAGACCATTGATGTAACCGGGGGCCAGACTCTCCAGTATTTCATTGCGAACTTCCTTGGTAAACGGCGCACCGTAGCCGAAATCCCATGCCACGGCATTGAAGCAGTTCGGGCAGTGGCGGCGGCAGCCGGAAACGAACAGGCTCGTGCGCACGCCCTCCCCGTTGGCAATATCACAATATTTAATGGTTGCGTAATTCATGGTGTTCTCCTGCGGGGACATCCCCATATCTTGTGTCGGGCGGGCGTTCCGCCCCCAAACCCTGACATAGTATACCAGCTTTGGGGGCATACTGCAAGGGGGAGCATGATTTTCGAAGAAGATATTTAAACGCTGCATCGACAAACTGTGTAGAACCACTCAAAATCACCAAAATTTCAGTCTTATTTTTGGCAGGGCTTTTTTGCACGTTAAGGCGACGAAAACAGAACTTTTTGTTTCTGCTTGCTCGCCGGACACTATATCTTGTGGTTTTATGGATTGACTTTTTGCCCCCGGTGCGGTATTATAGTCTTGCTCGCAAAACGGGCAATTTACGAATCGGCATTTCATCTGCATTCTATACAGTTCGTATTGAACGCACTGTATTTATTTTTTTGTAAAGAGGAGTCACCATGAAGATCATCAAGCGCAACGGCAGCGAGGCTGTCTTTGACATTACCAAAATTATTGCGGCCATCACGAAGGCTAACAAGGTCGTACCCGATGCCCAGCGCCTGACGAAGCAGCAGATCATCGAGATCAGCGATCATGTGCAGGAGGTCTGCTATGCCCGCGGCCACGCGATGAACGTCGAGGAAATCCAGGACATCGTCGAGGACGCCATCATGGCCACCGGCGCGTATGAGGTTGCCCGCAGGTACATCACCTATCGCTACGTGCAGAGCCTCAAGCGCACCCACAACACGACGGATGATAAGATCCTTTCCCTCATCGAGTGCAACAACGAGGAAGTCAAGCAGGAGAACTCCAACAAGAACCCTACCGTCAACAGCGTACAGCGTGACTATATGGCCGGCGAGGTCAGCAAGGATCTGACCATGCGCATGCTGCTCCCCCCGGAGATCGTCAAGGCGCATGAGGAGGGCATCATCCACTTCCACGATGCCGACTACTACGCCCAGCACATGCACAACTGCGACCTCGTCAATCTGGACGATATGCTGCAGAACGGCACGGTCATCAGCGGCACTTTGATTGAAAAGCCGCACTCCTTCTCCACGGCCTGCAACATTGCCACACAGATCATCGCGCAGGTCGCGTCCAGCCAGTACGGCGGCCAGAGCATCAGCCTGACCCACCTGGCCCCCTTTGTCGATGTCAGCCGCAAGAAGATCCGCCGCGACGTCGAGGCCGAGATGAAGGAGCTGGGCATTGACCCCGGCGAGGAGAAGATCTCCGAGATCGTGGAGAAGCGCCTGCGCGAGGAGATCAAGCGCGGTGTGCAGACCATCCAGTATCAGGTCGTCACCCTGATGACCACCAACGGCCAGGCTCCGTTCATCACGGTCTTTATGTACCTGAACGAGGCCGGTGACAACCAGCGCCTGAAGTCCGACCTGGCCATCGTCATTGAGGAAATGCTGCGCCAGCGCTACCAGGGCGTCAAGAACGAGGCCGGTGTCTGGATCACCCCCGCCTTCCCCAAGCTCATCTACGTGCTGGAGAACGACAACATCTATGAGGGCCAGCCCTACTACTACCTGACCAAGCTCGCCGCCAAGTGCACCGCCAAGCGGATGGTGCCCGACTACATCAGCGAGAAGAAGATGCTGGAATACAAGGTCGACAAGAACGGCGAGGGCCACTGCTTCACCTGCATGGGCTGCCGCAGCTTCCTGACCCCCTATATCGACGAGAACGGCAAGCCGAAGTACTATGGCCGCTTTAACCAGGGTGTTGTCACCATCAATCTGGTGGACGTGGCCCTGTCCAGCGGCGGCGATTTTGATAAGTTCTGGCAGATTTTTGACGAGCGCCTCGAGCTGTGCCACAAGGCCCTGATGTGCCGCCACAACCGCCTGAAGGGCACGCTGAGCGACGCCGCGCCCATCCTGTGGCAGTACGGCGCGCTGGCCCGCCTGAAGAAGGGCGAGCCCATCGACAAGCTGCTCTACGGCGGCTATTCCACCATCAGTCTGGGCTACGCGGGCCTGTATGAGTGCTGCAAGTATATGACCGGCAAAAGCCACACCGACCCTGCCGCCAAGCCGTTTGCGCTGAACGTTATGCAGCACATGAACGACGCCTGTACTAAGTGGAAGAACCAGCACAACATTGATTTCAGCCTGTACGGCACGCCGTTGGAGTCCACGACCTACAAGTTTGCCAAGTGCCTGCAGAAGCGTTTTGGGCTTGTGCCGGGCATCACGGACCGCAATTATATCACGAACTCCTACCATGTCCACGTGACCGAGCAGATCGACGCCTTCACGAAGCTGAAGTTCGAGAGCGACTTCCAGAAGCTCTCCCCGGGCGGTGCCATCAGCTATGTGGAGGTGCCCAACATGCAGGACAACCTCGAGGCCGTTATCAAGGTCATGCAGTTCATCTACGAGAACATCATGTACGCCGAGTTGAACACCAAGAGTGACTACTGCCAGGTCTGCGGCTACGACGGCGAGATCCAGATCGTGCCCGAGGACGGCAAGCTGGTCTGGGAATGCCCCAAGTGCCACAACCGCGACCAGAACAAGCTGAACGTCGCCCGCCGCACCTGCGGCTACATCGGCACCCAGTTCTGGAACCAGGGCCGAACCGCCGAGATCAAGGACAGAGTGCTGCATCTGTAATAGAATAAGTTAGCCCCCGACACCTGCCGCTGTACGGTATTATGTCGGGGGCTTATTATTTTGTAGGGGAGGTATTTATCCCTTCCTGGGTACATTGCGCCAGCTGCAGGAAGATTAAGTCCGAGAACCTGCGCCGGGCTTTGCGGTGCCATGCAGTAGGGGCCGCACATGTGCGGCCCGGCACTGTAAAATAAGCACCCTCTTGCAGGAAAGCCTGCGGGCCGGGCATGCCCGGCCCCTGCCGCATCGTATAGCAAAACAGGCAGACCGCCAATCCTGACGGTCTGCCTGCTTTTGTAACGTATAAATTTTACTTCGCGTACTCGGTTGCTCGGCTCTCGCGGATGACGCTGACCTTGATCTGGCCGGGGTAATCCAGCTCGTTCTCGATCTTCTTGGCGACATTGCGTGCCAGCAGAATGACCTCGTCGTCGCTGACCTTGTCGGGCTGGACAAGGATGCGGACCTCGCGGCCTGCCTGCACGGCGTAGGAGCTCTCGACGCCCTCAAAGCCGTTGCAGAGAGCCTCCAGCGTTTCCAGACGCTTGATGTAGCTCTCCATGTTCTCGCGGCGGGCGCCGGGACGGGCAGCGGAAATCGCGTCGGCGGCCATGATGATGAACGCCAGCGTCGTCTTGGGCTCCACGTCGCCGTGGTGGGCCTCGATGGCGTGGATGACCTGCGGGTTCTCGCGGTATTTCTTGCAGATGTCAACGCCGATCTGGACGTGGCTGCCCTCGATCTCGTGGTCAAGGGCTTTGCCGATGTCATGCAGCAGACCGGCGCGGCGGGCCAGCTGGACATTGACACCCAGCTCACCGGCCATCAGACCGGCCAGCCAGGCCACCTCGAGAGAGTGGCTCAGGACGTTCTGACCGAAGCTCGTGCGGTACTTCAGGCGGCCAATGAGCTTGACAAGGTCGGGATGCAGGCTGTGAATGCCAAGCTCCATGACGGCCTTGTCGCCTTCGCGCTTCATCTGGATTTCCAGCTCGCGGCGGCACTTGTCCACGGTCTCCTCGATGCGGGCCGGATGGATACGACCATCGGCAATCAGGCGCTCCAGCGCCATGCGGGCGACCTCGCGGCGGGTCTGGTCAAAGCTGGACAGCGTGATGGCCTCCGGCGTGTCGTCGATGATAAGGTCACAGCCCGTGGCGGTTTCGAGTGCACGGATGTTGCGGCCCTCGCGGCCAATGATACGGCCCTTCATCTCGTCGCTGGGCAGCGGCACAACGCTGACGGTGGCCTCGCTGGTGGCGTCTGCCGCGCAGCGGGCAATAGCCTGGCCGATCAGCTCACGGGCGAGGTTATCGCACTCGTCCTTCATGTTCGCCTGGTAGGCGCTGATCTTCATCGCCTTCTCGTGAGTCAGCTCGTCATCGACCTGCTTGAGCAACACGGCGCGGGCGTCCTCCTTGGACATAGCGGCGATGGTTTCCAGTTTTTCGGTCTGGCGCAGCTTGAGCTGCTCCAGCTCGTCCAGGCGGGCCTCCACGGTCTCACTGCGGCGCTTGAGGTCCTCCTCCTTGCGCTCCATCTGGGCGGTGCGCTTGTCGAGGGCCTCCTCCTTCTGGTCGATGCGGCGCTCCTGGCGGGTGATCTCGGCGCGGCGGTCCTTGATTTCCTTGTCCGCGTCGCTCTTGAGCTTGAAGGCTTCGTCCTTCGCTTCGATGATGGTTTCCTTGCGCTTTTGCTCGGCAGCCTTGATGGCATCATTCACGATGCGCTTGGCTTCCTCCTCAGCGCTGCCGATCTTCGCCTCGGCGGTGCGCTTGCGGTTTTCACCGCCGAGGTAAAAACCAAGCGCCCCGGCAACAGCGGCAGCAACAAGGACCAGCACCACGGTCAAAATTGGTGACATAGTCGTTTTCACTCCTTATCAAAATAGGAGGATGCGCGCAGCGGGACGCTTTTCACTATGACATTGTTGCATGACAAAACGCGGCAGGTCGGCCAAAAAGGCACACGATGCCCCTGCGCGCAGAATATACACAAACCGTCATCAGGACGTTAAATATCGTAAAAAAGCGGCGTTCCCGGTGGGCGACACCCTTTAAGGAGCCACGCACAGGCCGCGCCTGCCGTTTGGCTCTTTATTTCCTGTATATAATTTTACTTTGATTTCGTGCAAATGTCAAGATAACACAGGGGGCAAACTGGTATTTTTCATGCAAAACGCCCCGCTTTTGTGCCAGCGGGGCGCAGAGAAATTATTTTTTGCCGCGGTAAACGCCGGCCTTGCGCAGCAGGTCCTTGACGACCTCGGACCCGCAGACCAGCCCGCAGGCGGCGGGCACAAAGGCGTTGCTGGCGGGCACCGTGCGGCGCGCAGCGGTGGGGGCTTCCTCGATTTCCTCCTGCAGCGGCGGCAGGGTCTGCTCCTCCGAAAAGACGACCTTCACCTTGCCCAGACGGCGCTTGCGGCACTCGAGGCGGATGACCTTGGCCAGCGGGTCCACGGTGGTTTTTTCAATGTCGGCCACGCGGAACGCCGTCGGGTCCAGCTTGTTGGCCGCGCCCATGCTGCACAGGATCGGCACCCCGTCCTTTTTGCAGCAACGGATCAGCAGCAGCTTGGCGCTGACCGTGTCGATGCAGTCCAACACGTAGTCAAACTGCGTCAGGTCGACGTCCGGGGCGGTCTCGGCATTATAGAACATGCGGTTGGCGTGCACGATGATGGTAGGGTCAATGTCCGCAATGCGGGCGGCCATGGCATCGACCTTGTACTGTCCCAGCGTTGAGTGCAGCGCCACAAGCTGGCGGTTCAGGTTGGAAAGTGCGACGGTGTCGCTGTCAAACAGGCTCAACTCCCCTACCCCGCTGCGGGCCAGTACCTCAACAGCCTGCCCGCCGACGCCGCCGATGCCAAAAACGGCCACATGGGCGCGGCGCAGCACGTCCAGTGCGGGTGTGCCCAGTTGGGCACGAGTGCGGGTGTATTGATCGAGCATGGTGTTACCTCCATAATAATCTTGCCTTACTCTGCGAGACAGACTCCCCAATATGGGGGAGATGGCGCTTGCGCCAGAAGGGGAGCAGGGGGCCAAGAAGTGTTTTATTTCTTTCTTTTCGCCTTCCGTTCCAGCACCGTCTCATAACTCGACGACATCTTGTCGGCCATGCAGACAAGCGCGGCCTCGCGGCTGTGGGGTATGTCGGTGGGGTTCAGCGGCCACATGTGGCTCTGGATGATGTCCTTTTCCTTGTCGGTCAGTTTAAACACGGTTTCGGCGTTGTAGCGTGCAATACGAGCGTGCTTAAAGCCGTGCCAGTGGGTGATGTTGCTGCAATTATGCCAGTCGTACAGGTAAAAATCGTGCAGGAACGCCCCCTTTACAAGGCTGGCTTCATCCGCGCGGGCGTGCAGATGGATGTTGAGCCAGAACGCGATGCGGGTCACCCGCATACAATGTTCATAGGTCGTGACGCTGCCGTGCTGGATGAACTTTTGCATTTCCAGCGCATTAGGGTCATCGGCAATCTCTTTCAAAAGAATGTGCATACGCACTTCTTCTTCGGGGGTCAGTTTGCAGAGCATAGCAATTCCTCCACACGGGCGGCGGTCTCGGCCAGGGGCGCAGTGCCGTCCACCGTCAGGATCGGGCAGGCAAGCTGCTTCTGCCATTCATTATGCAGCACAGCGCTGCGCGTGTCAAGTCCGCCGTCATCATAACCGGCGGCCCACTGCAAAAATGCCTGATGATGGTCGTACATATCGCCGTCCGGCAGAATGCGCACGCCAAACCGCGCGTACTCACGTTGCTTTATACGCGCCAGCCGGGTGGGCGTGTCGGTCACAACGCGCACCGCCAGCGTGAAATCCGGGATGAGAGCATCCCCCCAGCCGACGAGCGAGCCGGAGAGGACAGCGCCGTTTTTTGCGGCGGCAATGTCCTGCCGTATGAGCGGCACACGCTGCTCAATGGGACGCTTTGTCGTGAATTTCGGGTCAGTGGGCAGCCAGAAATAGTCGTCTGAGTCGAGGAAGGCATACTGAAATTGCTCCGCCAGGTATCGCCCCAGCGTGGACGTCCCGGAGCCGGACGCGCCGTAGATGTGGAGGAGTGGTTTCATGCTATTTCACCAGCAAACATACCGTCTCAATATGCGTATCATTGTCCAAACTCAAGCTCATATCTTCCGCAATGATTGGGAGCTTGAATTTGATGGACTTGAGCCACTGACCGTTGGGCTGCCGTTCCTCATAAATCTGGACTTCGGAAAGCAGCGATTCCATAAGCTGCCGCTTTTCCTGATCGTCCATGACGGAATAGAGCTTATCAAAGTAAATCAGCACCTTGTAGATGTTGTCGCCCGTCAGCTTTTCCGCCTCAATCGCCATCTTCTTGGCTCTGGCAGCAACGAGCTGGTTTTCTGTATCCTCGATCTTATCATACATCTTGTAGAGCCGGTCATCAAGGTCTGCTTTGCGTTTGATGTAGTGCTTATCGTCCGGGTCGAGAGAATCAATTTCATCCATCAGCCGTACCTTTACGGAATAGCTCTGGCGAAGCTGCTTTTCATTCGCCGCGATCTCCTGCTCAATGGAAGAGGTATCCACCTTCATGTTGATTTTTTCCTGCATCATGGCGGCGAACTTCGGATTGCTTACCAGCTTTACAATGACCTCAGCAACGGCGCTGTCCAGCAGTTCTTCATTGATCTGTTTCTTGAAGTCGCATTTATGACCGCGCGTCATCGCACGGTGCTTACAGCCATAGTAATAAAAATCCTTGTATTTTGAGCCGTCCACCTTATGTTTGATGCTTTTGTTTCCATACATTCCTACGCCGCAGACCGGGCATTTCACAATACCGGACAGCAGATGTATTTTTGTATCCTTGCCCCTGTTGACGCGTTCGTATTTTTCCGCTTGCGCCAGCAGCTTGACCTGCGCCTCGTGCCATAGTTCTTCGGAAACGATTTCCTCATGCAGGCCATCCACCAGCAGATAATCGTCCTGCTCCACCAGCCGGTAATCATTTCGGGTACCATGCACCTTCTCCGTCCGTCGTCTGCCATAAGCGATTTTCCCGCAGTATACCGGATTTTTCAGAATCCTGCGGATCAACGCAGAATCAAACAGGGGATTTTTCCCGTTTTGCCTTTGGATTTTGTGAATCCCGTGGGTCGCAAGATATTTTGCAAGACCGTTTGCACCGGTATCCGTATGCACATACTGGTCAAAAATCACGCGGATTGCCGCCGCTTCTTCCTCATTGATGAAAAGCTGCCCTTTTTCCAGCCTGTAGCCATATGGCGCAAAGCCGCCGTTCCATTTCCCTTCACGGGCTTTCTGGATTCTGCCCTCCATTGTCTGCACACGAATATTTTCACGCTCAATTTCAGCCACAGCCGAAAGAACGGAAATCATCAGCTTTCCCGCATCCTTAGAGGAGTCGATCCCGTCCTCCACGCAAATCAAGTTGACGCCAAAATCCTGCATAACCTGCAAGGTGGACAGCACATCTGCCGCATTTCTGCCGAAACGCGAGAGCTTGAACACCAGTACATAGGACACGCCGTCTTTACCGGACTTGATATCCTCCATCATGCGGTTAAATTCTACACGCCCTTCAATGGACTTTCCGGATTTACCGGCATCCTCATACTCACCGACAATCTCATAGTCATTGAACTCGGCATAGGCTTTCATTCTGGATTTCTGTGCATCCAGAGAATATCCGTCAATCTGTATAGCAGTGGACACGCGAGTATAGATATAGACTTTTATCTTTCCTTTTTTCATCATATCTTCTCCGCCCCGGCTTACTTTTTATCTGTTTTCTGCTCCAACAGCTTGATGGAATCCAGATAATCGCGCTCAACTTCGCTGAGAGTACGGGCTTTGTATTTTCTGTACTCGCCGGTTGCTTTGTCGATAGCCTGCTTATGGCTGACGCTTCCATTGCCAATCAGCAGCTGCTCTCCACTCATGGTCAGAATCCGATCAAGATGCTCTGCCCAGTCCTGCATGGTCATTGCCTGCTCCCGCTCCGCCTGCCGTTCCGCAAAATCCAGATAGCCGGACACGAGCTGCCCCATAGCACGAAGCTCTTTCTCGTTCAGATAGTTCTTGGCAACTACCGCCTCTTTCAGCGTGGGCTGACTGCCCGCAAAGGTGGTCAAGCCCATAAATTCTTTCTCCGCATCGGCGCGTGTGTAGATGACCTCCGCCGCTGTTTGCCCATGAATGGCAAAATGAATTTTATTTTGGACTTTCTTGAAAAACTGAATGGAGATTTCCGCCTTGGGGTCATAGTCAATACTGGTGGCGTAGATTTCAAGCACCTGACGGTAAAATACCTTTTCGGAAGCGCGGATATCGCGGATACGCTCCAGCAGCTCCTTGAAGTATCCGCCGCCGCCCAGATTTTTCAGGCGCTCATCATCCAGCGCGAAGCCTTTTCGCATATACTCCTTCAAAATTCCCGTTGCCCAGATGCGGAACTGCACGCCGCGCTGGGATTTCACACGGTAGCCAACGGAAATGATGACATCGAGATTATAGTAATCCACCTGATAGGTTTTGCCGTCAGCGGCAGTTGTTGCAAAATTTGCAACAACTTCTTCTCTCTTCAATTCGCCCTCAGTGAAAATGTTCTTGACATGTCTGGAAATGGTAGATTTGTCGCGCTGAAACAGCTCCGCCATCTGGTCAATGGACAGCCAAACCGTATCGCCATCAAAGGTCGTTTCGATCTTTGTCAAGCCATCCTCTGTGGTATAAATCATCATTTCAGAATTGTTCTGCTCATTCTCCCAGCGTTCCATGGTCGCTTCACCTCGTTTTCTGCCATTGCAGGAGTAAAAGCTCCTGCAATGGCGGTTTGGACATTTATTTCATGATAATTATATCATGCCGCTTTCGCTGGTTCAATATCGTTTTCGTGAATATTCTTATTGGACTCATCTTTTTCAGGCACGACTTCCTCTATGACGAGATCGGGCAACGCGTCAAGATCCAGAACTGCGGCATACTTCTCAATCAAATTTGCCAGCAAAGCGGCGAAGCCGCTCCATTCATCTACCATAGGCAGTTTCCCTCTCTTTCTCCGTTCTGTGCGTATATGCCGCCAGCACTTCCTTTGGAATACGATCCAGCACGGCGACGGCATCCTCATAATCCCGGTGCAGCTTGGCGTCGGCCAGCTTTTTCAAGGTGCTTTCCTGCGTAGCCTTGTCCAGCGACTGCGCCAACTGCTCCGCTTTCTTTTTCAGCTTTTTGTTCTCGGCAATCGTGGCGGTAAACGCCGTATTGTACTTTTTCAGCGTCGTGTGCATCTGCTCCACAGCCGGGATATACTTGTCCAAGAAAGCGCCGATTTCTGCTGCTTTTCCCTTGGCATTGAACGCATTGACACCTGCAAGCAATTCTTCCAGCTTGGCCTTCTGCTTGGTCAGGCGAGTCATCTCCTTGAACACCCTTGGCGGAATATGGTTACGCCCGGTCTTGCTGGCACTCTCGCCACGCTCCAGATTGGGATATTTATTCACCATGTGCTCCCAGAAACGATCCTGCCACTGCGTCAATTTTTTCTTGTTGCCGACAATCTCTTTGGCGCTGAGCCGCCCATCCTCTGTCAGCGGGACAAAAGAAAGGTGCATATGGGGCGTTTTCTCGTCCATATGCACCACGGCGGATATAATTGTTTCTGGATTCTGGTTTTGCTTGATGAAGTCCAACGCCTCCTGAAAATAGGCTTTGATTTCGTCTTTCTTCTTTCCTTTGAAGAACTCTGGCGTTGCGGTTACAAGTGCTTCCACCACGCGCACGCTGTCCGAGCGTGTACGGCAGCCAGCGTCCTTGATCTGTCGCTCTGCCTCTGCCCGGTATTTTTGTTCCGGCGTAATCAGGTGAAAATTCAATTGGCTGCGGGATGTGTCCACATCGGGATTGCTGGCGTATTTTTCCTTGGTGCGCTCGTTGTGCGCCTCAATATTGGAAATCTCCGGCCCTTTGTACTTAGCAAAGCGGAGAATGGCAAACTGCGACTTGCTCATTTATCTCTCCCTCCGTTTCTGCCATACGAGGTCATACCCCAGCACATCAGCCAGTTCCATGACTTCTTTGTAGCGGATGCTCTCCCTTTGCAGCTTGGCAGACAGATTGGAAACACTGTCCGACCAGCCGTATTCGTCATGCAGCAAGTCAACAACCTCCTGCATGGTAAAACCGGCGCGAACGATCTGCGCCTTGATCTCATTGCGTACACTCATATTCAAATCCCCTCCATAATTCAGATCATGAAAAAGCGATGCCAACACGCCATTCGGCGCATTCGCTTCGCTGTCTGGTGAAAATTTCTGTTGTCATCGAATCCGCTCCGAATTGCCGCTATGATGTCCTGTTCACAGGTGACACCTATCGACTTTTCTGTTCCGTGTGGCTTTGCTCTAAACCGTGTGATTTCTCATATTTCCGCGCATCTGCTTTGCTATTCCGAGAAGCGCGATTCCGTGAAACCATTTCTGCCATCAGGCAAATACTTTGTGGATTTCACTTGGCCTGATTTATGCTCGAAAATATAGGCTCTGCTGGTCAGAATTTTTCAGTATAGCAGCATTTTGGTGTAAATGCTGCGTACATACGTACACGGCACGGCATCGAAAAATCACTCCTGCCATCTGTCCGGTACGTACGTACGCTCCGAGACATCAGAAAACCCGTTTATATTGGGTTTTGCAATCGCCTCAATACCGAAAAAGCCCCATACGCGCCGTCCGGCAGCGTTAGTGATCTTGTTGCAGTATTCCAGATTATACTTGGTCTGGCTGGCAATCACACTCTCACTGAAGCTGCGGCGCTTTAATGGTGTTAGATTGTTTTCCTCACACCACATCCGGTAAATCTCGTACAAATCTTTAGAGCTGATAGTGCAGTCCGCCTTCAGCCGGATATAACCCTCGGATTCCAAAAAATCAAAGACGTTGTTGCTATCCCGCTTGACTGCCTCCCGATTATCTCGTGTGCGCTGGCTTTCCGTGAATTTGAAGTTGTTGGCAACAAGCCGCTGCAAACCCTCAAATGCCCACAGGAAGATACCTTCGACCTCCGCTTTCATTTTTTCGGCAAGATCAGGATCATCTATCCGCCCCGCAGGCTTTTCCTTGGTGGTCAGTACAAGCTGGCGGCGGTAAAATCCGTTGCTTCGGTCATATAGCGCTTGCAGATCGCCATTGGAGAACGCCAGCAGGCGGGCAAACATCCACCCCTGATAGCTCTGCTTACCCTTGCGCTCCAAATCCATTTTTCCTTGGGCGGTCACGATGGACTTGACATAGTTGGTCTGCCGCAGTGCTTCCATTCGCATATCATCATCGACACACAGCAGAATGTGTTCCAGATCCGCGCGGGCAAACCGGTTTTCAGAAATTTTACCGATGCTGCCGTCCTTCATGTTGCTGCCGAGAAGCGCACCCAGCACAGCTCCGATCTGCGATTTTCCTTCGCCGCCGTTACCCTTAATCACCATCATGCGCTGTCCTTTATTGCTGGGAATCAGGCAATAACCGATAAACTCCTGCAAGGTGGGAATATCCTCCGCGTAAAGAAGTCCATCCAGAAAGGAAAGCCACCGAACAGGAGCCGGTGCGTCAGGACGGTATGCTACCGGCAGTCTGCTCCACACAATGCTCGGTCTGCCCTCGATGAAGCTGCCATCCAGCTTCAAAGTGCCATTTGCCAGATGAATTCTATCTGCCTCCGGTGCAAAGTCCTCTACATGAGCTGCCAGCCTCATCACTTCCAAAATGTTAGTGATCTTGCGGGGGATATTGTTCACAGCGCAGCATTTCAGTTCCTCATAGATTTCGCCCCGAAGCGGCAGATCATCGGTCACCCTGCCGTCCTGCGTAAAAAAAGCACCGTTGGCAAAGATGATTTTCCGGCTGTTCAGAAATTCATCACAGAACAGCGCCTCATTGATATTTGCGCCATCAAACCAGATGGGCGCATCTAAATTAGCCGATTTCCGTTTCATCACTGGCATCCACCTCCTTTTCCGTCCGTTTCAGGCGTTCTTCCAGCCGGTTGATCATGCCGTTCTTTTGAAGCATATCCACGGTTTTAACGCGACCCTCCAACTCCGCAAAGGTTAAAATATCTGTCAGATCCTCGATATAATCGAGCATCTGGCAGGCTTCCACAAAGCGGTCATCAAGAGTATCCTCCGGCGTTTTGGGTGCGTACTGCATCTTCCAACGCTCCAAAAGATGCAGATAATCGTACAATATCCGCTGACAATGTAGTTCCTCTTTCTGGAACGCCTTTGCCAGCGGATATTTCGGCTTCCGCAGCGCTGCCGCGGCCGGGGGCTTGTCCGGGTCGATCCCAAAGTCATACGCCAGCTTTTTCGCTGCGTCATAGCTGCTCAGGTTGAACAGCTTTGCCACAAGGTCGATCACGTCACCAGTTGCCCCACAGCCAAAGCAGTAAAAGTAATCCTCGTTCAGCTTCATGCTGGGTGTACGGTCATTGTGGAAGGGACAGCAGACCATGTTGCCACGGTTTACTTCCAATCCGTAGTATTCGGCAGCCTCTTTCACGGAAACTGCCATCTTGATTTGTGTAAATAAATCCATACCTGTTTCCTCCTATAAAATAATTGAACTTCGCCGTTCTGCCCAATGCCGTTCCTACCCGAGTCCTTACCCCGGCGTTGACTCTTCCTTGGTACGCGGAATGCGGTACTTCTCCGGAAGACATATTCTCATCGGACGATCATGAAATTTTCAAGGTGCTGCGTGGTTTATGTCTAAATTTTAGTAAGAAAACAGGCTGTTTCCCGTATATCCGAGAGGTAGGAAAAGTGGGGTGGAAGTTGAAATTTTCCACGCTTTGAGACACAAAACGGAAAAGCATGATATAATACAGAAAAATGGAAAAGGCGACTGCTGTATGCAAGTCAAGCTGACAATCGGAGAGCGGTTGAAAGATTTACGAGTAGAGCGAAAGCTAACCTTGGAGCAGCTTGCTGCCGAGGTGAGTATCTCGAAATCCGCACTTGGCAAATATGAATCGGATAACGGCAAGGACATCAGCCCGTACAGCATTCTGTTGCTGGCGGACTATTACGGTGTTTCCTGCGACTATCTGATGGGGCGGACGGAAACAAAAAATCACCCAAACACAGCTCTGCATGAGCTGCATTTGAGTGATGCTTCGATTGATATATTGAAAACGGGCAAGTTCAACCACCGGCTGCTGTCGGAGCTGATCTGCCACAAGGATTTCCAGCGCTTCATGCTGGATGCTGAGATTTACGTTGACCGGATCGCGGATATGCGGGTCAACGACATGAACGCCGTGCTGGAAGCCGTCCGGCAGATGGCACTGATGAAAAACGGCGGTGAGGAAAATGACCTGCATCTGCGGACATTAGAAGTGGCGCAGATTCGGGAAGATGAATATTTCGGAAGCCTGATTGCAGATGACCTGAAAGGCATCCTCCGTGACATTCGGAGTGAACACCGCCCCGACACCATGACTGCGGATGAAGTCTCCTTTGCAGAAAATATACAGAACCAATTACGGGATGCAATGAACTTTGAGGGAAGCTCCGAAGAAAAGAAGGCGAAAGCTTTGCTTGCCACATTAGGGATCGATTATGATGCCATCACAATGGAACAGTTTGTCAACTTGATTGAAGTGCTGAAACTGTCCAGGCACCTAAAAACTCCCATCAGCCAGCGTGGGAAAACGACCATGACCCACGGCAAGGGAAAGCGGAAGAAACGCTGAAACAAAGGCAGCGCTGTGGTGGGACGAAGGCTTTTATATACCTCTGCTTCCTTTTCCAGACAGGCAGATTTTGCTTCTCAAAAATCCTACGTTTGTGCTGTAGCTCACATCACAAAATCCGCCTGTCCTACTGCCGCGAAAAAGCGTTTACCGCCACACTCTGCCCCATTGCTGAGTACGTCGCCACCCCCTTTCCTGCGTCAGCCGGAAGCAAAGGTATAACACACTAGACTTTCCGAGGGAAAGTCGTGTGCCAAGGAAGGCACTGCCCTCCTTTGGAAACCTCCCGCCAAGGGGAACGCTGTTCCCCTCTAGACTCCCTTTGCCAACAGGGATGCTACTCGCCCCTATTGGATGACCCAGAGCCAAAGGGGCTTTGCCCCTCTGGACACCTCGCCTGTCCGTGCAGTGGCTATCCATCCTGCTCTTGCACAATGGTGCCCCATACCCGAACAGAAAAGACCAGGCACGAAAATCCACCCAGAATAAGGGTGAATTTCCGTGCCTGGTTCATTGTTTATGACGCTGTAATTTGAACCGCGTTTTCTCGAACCTGATTGATAGTCTCCATCAAAGCGGTTCTGGTTTTTGCATCAAACAATTTGATAAAACTGATTGGCTTGTCAAACGGTGGCTTGGTCAGCTCTGCGACATTTTCCATATATCCGTTCAACTCAATATGATTGATGATTTTGTTTACAAAAGCAATCTGCTTTTGATTCAGAGATTGGTCATTGATAAAAGCGGAAAACGCCTGCATAGCCGCTTCATGATCTAGCTTAGCGATCTTGCGAATGAGCAAGCCAAAGGGTGTGTCGCCAAACTCTCGGGCATAATCTTCTTTGCTGCCCAATTCGCTAGTTAGCACCCGCTCCAGTTCCTGATAATCGCCCATAGCCAGCGGAATATTATGGGTCAGCTTATATATGGCCAGCGTATTCCCATGCTCGTTTACATAGCGATTGACCTTGGCACGGTAGTCTTCAAAGTCATAGGCAGCTTCCAGTTGGACGCCCTCCTGACTGTCAATAATCGGGTCAGTCAGCTTGGTGACAATCTGCCTCTGTGCTCCGCCACCTTCATCTAAAAATCGAATCAGCTCCCGCAGCTCCTTCCGAACCTGCTCAAACAGCAAAATATCATTCGCGTCCCAAAATGCATCGGTGTGAATCTCCTGAAGCATGGGCAACTTTGCCTTGATCTGCGGAATGCTGGCCTTACGCTCCAGTAGGGAAGCGGTGTCGCACAGTTGCTTTTTTGCATACTGGAAAGCGGGCATCTGCTCGATGTGTGCCAGAATTAGGCCATACATGAAATTATCAAACCGCTTTGCAAACTCGTCAGCCTCGTCTGAGCGTACCAGAGGTGCAATCTGTGTGAGCAACTCGCCCTTGTCACCTTCGCTTATGGACACGAAGGCTTCCGGCTTTTTATATTTCTCCACATACTGCATCCGCAATTTTACGGCAATCAGGTCTGAGTTGAGCGCCATCACCTGTTTGTGACAGGTGTTGACAATCTCCTTGCGCCATGCCTGATAATCCTCACCGGCAAAGGTGTTTTCCTGCAGCGCCATGGCGATTTTGATTTGTTTGCCGAAGATGTTTTCCGACAGCGTTTTGGTTTCTCTGGTTTCGTAGCCTTCTTTGTGCTGCCGGAAGTATTCGAAGTTGCCGCAGTAGTCAAAAATCAGAAAGCGCCGCTTGTCGGTATAGGTTCCGTCAATCTGGTCCACGCAGGCCAGCCCTTTGCATAGCCGGGTGCCGCGGCCAATCATCTGCCAGAACTTTGCCTTTGACCGAACCTTTTTGAAAAACACCAGATTGACGCATTCCGGCACGTCGATGCCGGTGTCCATCATGTCCACCGATACGGCAATGTGCGGTTCTTTTTCCGGCTGCTTGAAATCATCAATGATGGTCTGGGCATAGGCGTCGTCGCAAATGACCCGCTGGGCGAAGCTGCCCCGGTACTGGGGGTACAGCTTATTGAACCGCTCCAGAATAAACTCCGCGTGGCGTTTGTTCTGGGCAAACAGGATTGTTTTCCCCAGACGGTCGCCGCCCGCCACCTTGATACCCCGGTCCATCAGGTCTTGCAGTACGATGTCCACGGTGGTTTCGTTGAACACAAATTTATTGAGGGCAGCAGAGGGGATAAAGTCTGGCAACTGACCGTCTTCGATGAAATCATCCTCATATCGCTCTTTGTCCTCTTCGGACAAATCATCATAGGAGATGCCTTCTTCCAGAAAACGGGTCTTGACCTCGTAGTTGTAATAGGGAACCAGCACATGGTCCTGTTGCACCGCCGTTTCATAATCATAGGCATAGGTGGGCACGCCGTGTTCCATCTCGAAAAAGTCGTAGGTGTTCCGATCCACATCGGTCTTCGGTGTGGCGGTCAGACCCACCATGAAGGCGTCAAAATATTCAAAGATGGCCCGGTACTTTTTGAAGATGCTCCGGTGGCTTTCGTCAATGATAATCAGGTCGAAGTGCGCCGGAGTAAACAGCTGCCGCCCGTCCTTGGACTTGGTGTCATCAATGGCGTTGAGGATGGTCGGATAGGTGGAGAACACAATGCGGGCGTTCCGGTCGTCCTTGTTGGAGCAGAGGTTGCACAGGGACATATCCGGCAGATAGTTCTTGAAATCGTCCTTTGCCTGCTTCACCAGCGCGGTGCGGTCGGCCAGAAACAGAATGTTGGTCACCCATTTGCCTCGGCTGAGCACATCGGTCAGGCTGGACGCGGTTCTGGTTTTGCCGGTGCCGGTGGCCATCACCAGCAGATGCTTGCGGAACCCCTGCGTAATCTGTTCGCACACCGCCCGGATGGCTTCCTTCTGGTAATACCGGTCAGTGATTTTGTCATCAATGGAAACGCCCATCAAATCCATCCGCTCGGTGCGCCGGTTCATCAGCTTTTGCAGGTCATCCTTGCAGAAAATGCCACTGACTTTCCGTTGCGGGGCGGTCTGGTCATCCCAGAAGTAGGTTTCAAAGCCATTGGTGGTGAACATCATGGGGCGGCGGCCAAATTTCCGTTCCAGACAATCCGCATACAAAACCGCTTGTTTGCGTCCAATGTTTGGGTCCTTGCTGGTGCGCTTGGCTTCCACCACCGCCAGGGGCAGGCCGTCCTTTCCAAACAGCACATAGTCGCAGAAGCCAGGCTGACCTGGCATCCCGGCCATATCCTCCACACGATACTCCTCCTGTACATCAGCATCTGGGCCGGTGAACTTCCAGCCCATCAGTTTGAGGTCCACGTCGATGTAGATTTTGCGGGTCTTGAATTCCGAGAGGTCCTCCGGCTGGAAGGTGCGTTCCTTCTGATGCTGCTCCTTTTCGGCGGTGTATCGGGTGGACATCTGCTCGATTTGCTTGCGCAGCGCCTCGATCTCGGCATCTTTCTGGTCCAGCAGACTTTCCTGTTCCTTGATTTTCCGGGTGTCCACCGCCACCTTTCCGGTGGGGACAAGATTCTCGTCGAAGGTGCGTTCCTGATAGTCCGCGCCATAGCAATAGTCGATCCACTGCACAAACTCAAACAGACCGCGCAGAGAAGCAAGCGCATCACTTGGCTGAACGCTGCGCTCGGTATGTACCGCCAGATTGCCCAACTTGATGATAAAAGGCATCTTGCCCCAAGTGTCGGAGTCCACAGCGAAGCGGAAAGTTGGCTCGTGAATGAGGGATTGCAGATTGTCTTTGTAGGGCATTTTCATGGACTTGTCCGCTGCATATACCCATTTTACTGCCAGCTCCAATGCCTTACGGCAGCCTACTGCACACATGGCAGGAGCAGAAACATAAATTTTCTCAGCTTCCATGCAGGCGGGGGCGAAGAGGGCATATTCAGTTTTGGCTTTGAGAAAGGAGAAGTTAGTCATCACATCATCTCCAGTATTTTATTTCTTTTGAACTCATCATGTCCTCATATTGTTTCAACGCGGTTTCCTTATCTGTATGAAGTAGTTGGTAAACCTGTTCATCATCTTCTTTTTCGGCATCTATTGAAAAATCAATATACGATAATAAGCCTATACGGTTAGAAATTAACAGATCTTTATTTATCTGCTTGCTGTTCATGCGCTTTACACTGTTGTCATCAATTATGATTATTCTGGGAACGCGCTGAACAGTATCGACAAACGCCAAAAATAATTCTGGCGTAATTGGCATACCAAGCAAGTCATATTCTATACCATCTTTTTCACCGTAAATATTGACTACCGGCATATCGCTTGTAACAAATACGGAACCTTTGGCTTTAAAGATACACAGTTGCGATTCCTTCATTGTCTCAGCCAAAGCCCGAGGAAACAAGCCAACATCCGGAGCAATGTTCATCTTCAAAAACTCGTTTGCCAGCATGGACAGGTAAACATTTTGCGGTACATCAGGAAAAATGTCCTTTACATGTTTAATATGCTGCGGATCGTTTTTGTATTGTGTATCAATAATATAATTTGACAGATGTACAAAAACAGGGTTTCTAAACAGTAGTGATGACATAAATTGCCTTAGTTTATCAATTTCCACCCGCGCCAACTCAAATTCATCTGAATCTCGTAAAGCATTTTTTATCTTTGAGATAATTGTTGCGTATTCGCCTTCCAGTTCGATAAAACTGTTCTCGATCTCATTTGGTGCTGCAAAAACATGAGTTTTGCTATCTGGATCAATTGCAATTTGATCATATAGGTAAGAACGACAGCAAATATTGTCGATTGAAACCATTTTTGCATTTTCATCATTAGCAAAAACAACATAAACTTGTTCTGATTTTTGATTACTCACAGAAAGGTTTTTTAAGTAAGCCTTGGGGACATAATGTTGTTTTCTCGTGATTTGCTTGTCTAAAACCTCTGTATATTCCATGACAATGTTGCTCCCACCAATATTTCCTATATTCAAATCTTCTCAGCATCGCGGTCTCAGCACTAAAACCGATCAAGAAATCATCATTTTATCTAGCCCTAATTTTGCAAGCTTTGTATTAGCCTCGAAAAATTTTGCATTATTGGAAAATGGTTATCTAGCACATAGAACTGCCGATCTTGCCCATCCTTCAAGAAGAATACTTGTTTATCCCGTGCTGAGCTATTTAGGCTCTCCCTATGTAAGCATACAAAATAGTCTAATGTCTTTTCTTCTGGAAGCCGTTCCTGGATATATCCTTTTGTACTTCTGTCATATTTATAACCGAACTCTTTATATAATCGTTGTTTTCCAATACGAGTTTTAAAAGCAAACATCGCTAATTTTATATGTTTTGTTTCATCATGCAATTGGAAAAATTTATTTTTTTCAATCGTTTCTGTTAAATCATCCAAGGTAGCATTTCCCTTGACTTCTATAACCATTATGCAATCATTTGGTTCAACCAGGAAAATGTCTCCGGCTAGTTGACGTCTATAAAAATTTTTCCTACATACGATGATGTCACATTGTGGGCTTTGATGATTGGCCCAAGCAATAAAGCCGGTAACAAATTCTAGCATTTGAAACCGTTCCTGGAGACATTTTTTGAGAATGTTTTCTCCACATCTACCCATCTCAGCATGATGTTTTAACTTTTCAGCTATAAAATATTTGCAAAACAGAAGTTCCTCCGAATATTCCTCATATATCTTTGTAACATCTTCTTCCATAATAGACCTCTCACTTGCCTAAAACTTTTGTTTAGAAGTCTTTTTGAGCATTTGATAGCCTTCTGTTCCGCTAATTTCAAGCATCGAATATTTCTTTAGCATTTTCTCTAAACTTATACGAATTTGGACAGGGGTATAAGAAGTTAATGCTCCTTGGTTAATGATAGACTTTGTCCAATTTCTTTGCTGATTATAGAGGCTCCAAAAACGATTCATATCAAAATTGGGATTCTGTGCCGCTATTTGTTGCACCATTGCGTTAAGCGTATTTCGATCCGCTTCCGAAACGCCTTGCGGAATCATATTTCCCATAGCAGAAGTGATATTTTGCGCTGTAACTCCGGTGCAAGCGTTATTAAGATCGGCCACAATAAACTGCGATTCTATATTTGCCAAAACATTTTGTGTTATATGAAAGGAATTCTTTTGGAATGACTTCATGAGCATCTGTTGTTCCTGAATCTCTGACACATACTCATATAGCTGATTCAGTGCTGTATAGCTGGTCGCGTCCATTTTTCGGACAAAGTAATGTTTGTACTTGTTCCAATAATCCGTATCCATCAGTGGTAGTGATTCATAGAACGCCGTTTCGTTTAATTGTCCGTCAACAATGAACGTAGAGATTTCCCTTAACCGCTCCTGAAATTCATCAATTTGAAGGACGATAAGAGAAGCTGCATCAATCTTTTTCTTCCGTTCCTGCAATATGTAAGTTGCAAGGGCAAAGCTACCTACGATAATAAGCAAAATGTTTGCCCAGTTATCTTTTATAAACTCTAACATACTTTATATTCACCTCAGATACTGGCGTAGTATTTGACTCAAAACCATAACATTTGCTGCTCCAAATAACTCCTCTGCCAACATTTGCTGCTGTTGAGGGGATAATTTTTGAATTGATCTCATTGCCTGAATCAAATCCTGCTTTGCTTTTTTATAATCGTCTGTGGGCTCCATCCCCAGTGTTAATTTATATTCTTCCATTTTATTACCTCACCCAAAGTATTCCTGCATCAGTGCCTTTTTCAACGTTTCCAGCTTTTCGAGGCTGCGGTTAATGTTGGCTTTTGTTTTTTCGGTTTTCTTTACAAACACGGAAAATTGATTCTGTAGTTCTAGTGGTGGGAAGGGAAAGGCCATTTCTGATAGTTGTCCCTTGCTTAGTATCCCTTTAAGTGCCATATTTATGGTGCTATGTATTGCAGGCTTTGATAGTAGCATAAGCCAATATAAATACAGCACATCATCTTGCTTTGGAACAATAGCATTAATTTGCTGATTAAATGCCACCCGACGATCAGTTACTGCTACATTGCCTATACAGTTAATGCTTCCAGCGATACAAGTCATAAGCAAGCTGCCCGCCTCTACAAATCTACACTTATGAAAACCTGTCTCCGATAAGTATTCCTGTGCCTCTGTGAGCAATACAGCAGGGGTATTGATATTATCTGATTTAATCCATTCAATAAAATTCCCATAATTCTCGGGATCAGCACGCGAGGGCGTGTTTCCGGTAACTATATCACATCGTTTTCCCAGTGCAATTTTCTCCCACCCCATAGGGTTTCCCACCGGGTCTCCAAACATCTCCACAAACTTTGCCTTGACTATCTCATCCAGCTTGTCCAGCTGCTGGCGGCGTTTGGCAATCAGGCCGCTGACCTTGTCCAGCACCGCTGCAATTTTGCGCTGTTCGTCAATGGGTGGAAGGGGAATTTCTGTTTCAGAAAGAGTTTTTTTATTGATGGCCTTGAATGTACTTCCAGTACCCTTGGAATTTAGTTCGTCAACCTTACCTGATAACACATGCCATAAATATTCCTGAGCACAAATATCCTCGTTTACCGTTAAAGCGGCTAACCCTCGGCCTATACAGCATTCACAATTTGCGATATTCAACGCACCAATAGGTGCACGAACAGAGATTAAAATATCTTTTTCTCGTGCTATTTTGGTTGGCTCAGAGCACCACATACGAACCGCAGGATAAATCTCTCCAAAATCTGCATTTCCCTGAAAAAACGGAAGGCCGTTACCATCTTCGTTGTATGTAGAAGAATCCGGAGACTGTCCCATATTTATCGCACAAATTTCTTCTAACCTCGCCATTATAGCATTTCCTCCAACTCTGCCAGCCCTGCGGTGATCTCCAGTTCCAGCTCATGCAGGTCTGCCATCAGTTCCGCGGTAGAGGGGTACTCCACCGGCACATACTCCACCTTTTTGTACTTGTTGATGGACAGGTCATAGTCATTGTCCGCAATTTCCTGTTTCGGCACAAAAAAACTCTGCTCAGTGCGCTTGCGGTCAGCTTCCTGGTCCAGATGGTGGAACCGCTTGATGATGTCGGGGATGTCATTCTCCGCCACCTCGCTGCGCTTATCGTCCAAGGAAAAGCCATCGGACTTCATGTCATAGAACCAGACGTTTTCGGTGCCGCCCGCACCGGTTTTGGTGAACACCAGCACCGCCGTGGAAACTCCCGCATAGGGTTTGAACACACCGGAGGGCATAGAGATCACTGCGCGCAGCTGATGGTTCTCCACCAGTTCTTTGCGAATAGCTTTGTGCGCCTTGGAGGAGCCGAACAACACGCCGTCCGGCACGATGCAGGCGCACTGACCGCTCTTTTTCAGCATCCGTAGGAACAGGGCCAGAAACAACAGCTCGGTCTTTTTGGTGTTGGTTACGGCTTTCAGGTTGTCGTTGATGCTTTCCGCGTCCACGGTGCCCTTGAAAGGCGGATTTGCCAAGCACATTGTAAACTTGTCGCTGATCTGGTTCTGCTTGGAAACGCTGTCCTTGTAGTCGATCTCCGGGTGGCTGATGGAGTGCAGCATCAGGTTCATCGCAGAAATGCGCAGCATGGTGCGGTCTGTGTCAAAGCCGGTGAAGGCGTCCCCAGCAAAGTGCTCCCACTGCTCGGAAGTCATGGTATCCTCGTAGTGGTTGCGAATGTACTCCGCGGCGGAGACCAGAAAGCCTGCCGTGCCGCAGGCCGGGTCGCAGATGGTGTCGTCCGGGGTGGGTTGCACCAACTCCACCATCATTTCCCGGATATGCTTGGGAGTGCGAAACTGGCCGTTCTGCCCAGCGGTGGCCAGTTTGCCCAACATGTACTCGTACAAGTCGCCCTGCATATCCAGATCGGCAATGTCATGCTCATACAGGTCATCCAACCCTGTGATGATTTTTTGCAACACCTGCGGCGTAGGAATCAGGAACATCGCATCGCTCATGTACCGGGCAAAGGCCGTCTCATTCTGCACATCACTGCTGGAATCGTCGGCGATTTCCACCAGTTCCCCCTGCTCGGTGAAGTCCGGCAGGCGGCCATGTTTCATGTTTTTGATGGCAGGGAAGACCCGCTGGGAAATTACATTGAAAATATCGCGGGGATCGTTGTTCTTGAATTTACTCCAGCGCATGGACTGTCCAACGGCAGACTGGGGGAAAATCTTCTCCATCTTCTCGCCAGTCATATGCTCAAATTCTTCCGTTTCCAGCTCTTTTTCGTCCAGAGAGCGGACAAACATAAGATAGGTCAGCTGTTCGATGACGGTTAGAGGATTGGTAATGCCGCCCGCCCAGATGTCCGTCCAGATTTTATCTACTTTATTTTTAATCACACCTGTAATCATGCATCTATTCCTCCGTTTTCTGTATCAGGGATAAATTCCATCACGTCTCCGATATTGCATCCCAGCATGGTGCAGATTTTTTCCATGCTGTCCATGGAGACAGGCTCACCTTTACTTAATCGTGCTAAAACATTGGTGCTGATTTTTGCACGGTGCATCATGTCGGTTTTGCTCAAACCATGATCGATCAACTGTTTCCACAGCCGATTGTAACTGATTGCCATCCCGCACCTCCTGATTTTTTCCTATTTACTAGTATAACGGATATTGTGCTAAAAGACAAATAAAATTCACGAAATCGTGAGATATTGATTGGCAAAAACGTGGTCTGGATATTGGAATCCCAGACCACGTTTTGCTTTGAGCAAGACAGGCTTGCCATCAAATCATTTGAAAATGCTTTAGTGCATCCTTAATTGCAGCTTCCTTTTCCGGCGGGCACTGTGGTACTTTCGCGTCTTCTTTCTTTGACAGATTATAATTCTGCCCCACATCTAGCCCGTACTTCCGCTTAACCTGGGAGATATACAGGCTGGACACCTTCAGGCCGTGCTTTTCCAGCACATAGGCTTTGATCTCATCATAGGTGGCTTTACTCTCCGCCGATGTCAAATCCAGCTCGTCCAGATTCAACTCCACCTCGATATGCTGCTTGGTGTTGAGTTTGGACAAAAGTACTATCGTCTCCACATGCTTCGTCTGTGGGAACAGGTCTACCGGGCAGAACTTGGCGGCGCGCCAGCCGAGGCGGGTGAAGGCGGCGACGTCGCGGGCGAGGGTCTCGGGGTCGCAGCTGACGTAGACGACGCGGCGCGGCTTCATTTTGTTGACTGCCGCGATGCACTCCGGCGTACTGCCCGCGCGGGGCGGGTCAAGGAACACCACATCCGGGTGCAGGCCCTCTCCGGCCGCGGCGGCCATCCATTCGGTGGCGTCGGCGCAGACAAAGCGGGCATTTGCAATTTTGTTGCGGCGGGCGTTGGCGGCGGCGTCCTTCACGGCGGCGGGGTTGCGCTCAACACCGATGACCTGTTTGGCCAGCGGCGCAGCGCAGAGGCCAATCGTGCCGATGCCGCAGTAAGCGTCAATAACCGTCTCGCGGCCCGTCAGCTTGGCAAGCTCCAGCGCTTTCTTGTACAAAACCTCGGTCTGTGTGCGGTTGACCTGGTAAAAGCTGCGGGACGAAATGGCAAACTGCGTGCCGCACAGCGTATCCAGCACAAAGCCGGGGCCGTAGAGCGTTTTCTCGCGGCTGCCCAGCACGGCGCTGGAGCGGGTGGGGTTGATATTCTGCACGATGCTAACGACCCAAGGCGATTTTTTGCGCAGAACCGTGCAGAAATTCTTGCTGCCGGGCAGGTCGGGGCCGGGCGTGACCAACGTGACCAGCACCTTACCGCTGCAGGAGCTGCGCAGCACAGTATGGCGCAAAAGGCCGGTGCCGCGGTCCTCATCGTAGGCGGTCCAGCGGCAGGCGCGGGCGGCGTCCAGCACGGCGGCGAGCGTCTTATTCAAAATTTCCTCCTGCAAAAGGCAGTCCGCGCCGGGCAGGACGCGGTGGGTGCCCTCGGCATACAGGCCGCATACGAGTTTGCCGCGCTGGGTGGCAAAGCTGGCAATGGCCTTGTTGCGGTAGTGCAGCGGCTCGGCCATGCCCTGCACGGCCTTGACCGGGGCATACCCGCCCAGCAGCTCCTGCAGGCGGGCCTGTTTTTTGGCAAGCTGTTCACGGTAGGGCAGCGCCAGCAGCGGGCAGCCGCCGCACTTTTTCTCGTAATTGACACAGGTGTTGGGCATAGGAAACGGCCTTTCTCTTGCACATCGCTTGCAAGGCGTGCTACAATGGTAATAAGAGCAAATCCAAAACGGAGGGACTTACTATGAATGTATTGTTGATCAACGGCAGTCCGCACAAAAACGGCTGCACCAACGCAGCCCTGACCGAGATGGCCAAGGTGCTGAACGAAGCGGGCATCGAGACGACGATTTTCCACATCGGCTCTGCGCCGGTGGGCGGCTGTGTGGGCTGCGGCGGCTGCAGCAAGGCGGGCAAATGCGTGTTCGGCGGCCCTGTGGCCGACGTGCTGCCGCTGGTCGAGAAGGCCGACGGCATCGTGTTCGGCGCACCGGTCCACTACGCCACGGCGGCGGCCAGCATGCTGGGCTTTATGCACCGGCTGGCCATCAGCGGCGGCAAATACCTGCGCCACAAGCCCGCGGCTGTCGTGACAAGCGCTCGCCGCGCGGGCACGACGACGGCGCTGGAGGCCATGGAGAAGGTGCCGCAGTTCTTTGAGATGCCGCTCATCAGTTCTACCTACTGGCCGATGGTCCACGGCGGCAAGGCCGAGGAGGTTCTCTCCGACGAGGAGGGCCTGCAGATCATGCGCAACCTGGGCCGCAACATGGCATGGATGCTCAGGTGCATCGAGACCGGCAAGGCGGCGGGCATTGCGGCACCTGTGGCGGAGAATGACAAGCGGACGAATTTCATCCGGTAAATTTGGCAAATATAACGGGAGGTCAGAGACCTCCGGCAGGCGGCAGAGCCCCTCAGGCCTCGCGCGCTCGGCCAGCTCCCCACTTCGTGAGGAGCCTTTTGCGCGGGCAAGGCCCGCGGGAAAGCCTCCCCTGTAAGGGGAGGTGGTCGAGCGCAGCGATGACCGGAGGGGCTTTTGCCGCTTTGCCTTTACGCCAAACTCTTGCTCCGGCCCCCGTTGACGTCGTCCTCGGTCACGGCCTTGGTCGTTTTATCGGCGGTCTGGGCGTTTTCCGGGGCATGGCCGGTGGGCCAGACGTTCTGCAAAAGTGCGATGATCGGCTCATAATCCTGCGTGCGGGCAGCGGCCGTGACATAGATCGTCTCGCCGCAATCGTAGTCGATCTGGGCAAAGATCGTCTGGTAGCTGCCGCAGTCATAGCGCACTGCCGACACAGCGGCATCGGGTACGGTAAAGCCGATATCATACCGGACCGTGCCGGTCGTTTCCTCCAACTCCTGCCCCGACTGGGCAAGAAAATCCGTGTAGGTGTCGGTGGTCTGCAAAAGCACCACCGTGTAACTCAGCTGGTTGCCCGTGGTCAGCGACAGCGTGTCGTCCTGCGCCATGACGGGCTGCTCCCATTGGTTCTGGTCATAGACGACAGTCACGCCGTTGTCGCCGTCGCAGGTGGTGTAGTCCGGCTCGGCGCTTGTCACAAAGCTGTCGCCGCCGTAGAGGTAGAGCATCACATCCTGAAAGCTGCACCCGGTCAGGGTCAGGGCAGTCAGCGCGGCGAGGGCCGCAGCGGTCCATTTTTTCATCAGTCTGTTCCTTTTTATAATAGCATAATGGCGTAAAAGCCCAGCGCCGACGCGGCCAGCACAAAGGCGTTCCAGCCAAGCACGGCAAAGACGCCGCCGAACGCGAGACCGGCCAGCACGTCGCTGATATAGTGTACGCCGGTCACGACGCGGGAAATCGCAATGAGAACGCCCAGCACGGCCAGCACCGCGCCGAGCGGCGGCAGCACGTACCACGCCGTCCCTGCAATGGCCGCCGCCGAAAAGCAGTGGCGGCTGGGCATGCTCTGGCCGGTCTTGTCCTTGGGGAAAAGCGGCGTAAAGCCCAGCGCCGTGTAGGGCCGCGGGCGGTCAATGAGCTTGCGCACCAGTGTGCCGACGACGAACGCCGACGCGGGCACGACGAGCGCGGGCCAAAGCTGTCCCATCCGGTGCCACGCCAGCCAGGCCAGCATACCCAGGTACAGCAGGTAGACGAGCGCCACGGCGCTGCGGCTGACGAGCCGCAGCGCCTTTTTGACGGCTGGCCGTGCATTGAACCACCCGATGACGGCGCGATATTGCTCTGCGTTCATAGTGGCATCCTCCCGGAAATAATTGTACAGTATAAGAATAACATTCTGCAAAAGGCTTGTCAAACGGCGGGTGGAATGTTTATAATGTGTTTACACACTGGCCCCGCATGGGTGGCTGGAAAAGCCTTGCTTGAGCCCGAAGCATTTCGGATTACCGCAGGGCTCTCTCCCCCACGCAGAGGGGGCCAAGAAGGAAAACGGGAGGTTTGTCCCTTTGTTTGGTTTTGCAAATGGGCTGCTGGCGTTTCTGGCGCTGGCGGCTGTGCTTGATTTTCTGCCCGTGCTGCGGCACAGGCGCGCCCCTGCCGTCTGGTGGGGCGAGGAACGGCTGCTGTTCACCACGCGCTATGCGTCGGTGCGCCAAAAATACGGTGCATGGGCGTTTTTGCTGGGCGTGATGGTGTATGAGTTCATCGTTGTGTTCAACAACAGCATGGCGCGGGAAAACTGGCCCTGGCTGCAGACGCGGGTCTCCCCCGTGCTGGACTGGGTCATGTATCTCTGCTTCGGCTTTAAGATCCTGCTGGGCACAAAGTACAATGGCCGCAGCATGGTCTGCGCCGGGCTGCTGTACTTTGTGGCGCGGTGGGTCTACTTCAACGGGCAGAACATCTGGTGGCTGGGGCTTTGCGTGGCCCTGCTGGCCGCCAAAGACGTGCCGCTGCGCCGTGTGATGAAGGCATTTCTGGCCTGCGGCGTGCCAACGCTGGCGCTGGTGGAGCTGCTGCACTTTGCGGGCATCATCGCGCCCGACGCGGCCAGTGAGCGCAACGGCAGCTACCGCCTGATGTTCGGCTACGGCCACCCCAACACTTTCGGCGGGGTGATGTTCGGCCTGCTGCTGGCGTGGGTACTGCTGCGCCGCGCCAGGCTGACCTGGCCGGAACTGGCGGGCGTGGCCGCCGTGGGTGTGTTCCTGATGGTCGGCCCCAAGTCCCGGTCCGCGGCGCTCTGCACGTTTTTGCTCGTTTTGCTGCTGGCACTGGCAAAGCTGCGCACCCGCAGGGGGCTGCACCCGGGCAGCAGACCGCTGGCAGCGCTCTGCGCGGCCACGGTGCCGGTGCTGGCCGCGGTCAGCTATATTTTACCGCTGTTCGTCGTAAAAATCGGGCCGTGGGCCAACGACATCGGCCCTGGCTGGCTGAAGAAGCTCGACGACCTGCTGACCTGCCGCATCTCGCTGGCATGGGCGGCATACCGGGTGTTCGACATAAAAATTGCGGGCCAGATGCTCCCGGACTGGCCCGCGCTGGACAATATTTTTGTGTATCTGCTCTACCTGACCGGCCCCGTGATGGTCGTGCTGGTCTGCGCGCTGATGATGACGGCGCTGTACGGCTATGCCCGACGCGGGCAGTGGCAGGCCGTGGCCTGCCTTCTGGTCATGCTGGCCTATGGCTACATGGAGAGCCAGGTCACCCACCTGACAAGCGACCCTGCTCTGCTGCTGCTCTGCGGCGCGGTGTTTGCGCTGCCGCGGGAACGGTGGTTGGATGAATAAAAGGCAGCCGACGTAAAGCTCCGCGGGCGGATGCAGACTGTCGAAAAACTCTTGTAGGGGCGAGCATTGCTCGCCCGTGCCCGTTTGCCTTGCAAGAAACTCTCCCGAAAATACGTTGCTGCGGTAAGTTGGCGGGCGACCAATGGTCGCCCCTACATACGCAATAAGGCAGGAATGCAATTTTTTGACAGTTTGAATCCGCCCCTACGGCGTTTACTCATCCGGGTAGGCGTCGGCGGAAATTTCCACGGTTTCTTCCTCCGAAGCGGCTTCGGCGCCGGCCTTGGCGGCAGTGATAAGCCCTGTCACCTCGCCGGACGGCTTTTGCAGTAAATATGCCCCCACGGCCTTAGCCTTGTAGACCAGCAGCACACAGTAGGTGTCATGGTCGCCCGTAGAGAGCTGCGGGCAGAGCACAGTCCACTTTTCCACGGTCTTGCCCTTGTAATCGGCCAGGTCAAGGCCGCTTTCCTGCACGATCTGGTTGAAGGCGGCAAAGCTGTCGTCCCACTTTTTGGGGATCTTCACTTTGTCCACCGCCGCACTGGCCAGGTCGGTGTCAAAGCCGTAGCCGGTAAAATAAGTCCCGATGTCCTGCGTGGTCTCGATGCCCGGCACCGCCGCGGCGGACGCCGTGACTGCCCCACCGGAAAAATGCACCGCCGCGGCCACCGTGCCGCACAGGCAGACGGCGCACAGAGCCAGCGCGCCCGCCTGCCGCAGACCGGGTTTTGTAACGGTAAATAAAAACATAAGCGCAGCCCCCTCACACATTGTCAATGCAATGTATGCGGGGGCTGCGCGTTTTATGTGTTCAGTGCGCGGCGTGTGGCGGGCGCATATTGAATGCGCCCCTACGACGAAACGCGGCATCCTGTCCGTAGGGGCGCATTCCATATCCGCCTGCAATGGCAACGGCCATACGCATTACTTATACTGCTGTTTCGGCGCGTACCACTGGAAAATGACCGCGTCGTTCTCGGCCTCGAGCTTCCGGGTGTCATGCTCGGGCAGGGCGGTCCACATGACCATCATGGCACCCAGGCGCGCGCAGAGACGCACGGCCCAGTTGCGCTTTTCGGGGCACCAGGCGATAAAATCAGGCCGCCCCAAAAAGTTGCCCAGGCAGTGGGAGAACACGAACGCGGGCACGGGATGTGCACCGGTCTTGCGGTAGCTCCGGTAGCTGTCGGCCAGCTGACCGCGCAGCAGACCGGGGGCCTGCCGCCGCACGATGCCCACGACGCGGGGGTCAAAGCTCTCGATGCAGTAGGGGCCGGGGTAGGTTTTCAGCTCGGCAATCGTTGCGCGGCAAAGCTCCTCCAGATAGGTATGCTTGTACTCGCTGCGGCTCTTGATCTCGACGATCAGCGGCGTGTCGGGGTTGGCCTCGGCGACGGTGCGCAGCATATCGGCAAACAGAGGCGGGTGCTCGTCGCTGCCGACCAGCGGCTGGGCCGAGAACTCTGCCCAAGGCATATCATGGACAAAGCCCTTGGCCGGGGTCATACGATCCAGCGTATCATCGTGGAAAACCACAAGCCGCCGGTCCGCGGTAAACTGTACATCCAGCTCAATGCCGTAGCCGTTTTTGGCCGCCGCGGCAAAGGCGGGCAGGCTGTTCTCCGGCGGGCGCTGATCCTTGCCGAAGAACCCGCGGTGTGCGCAGTTGCGGCCCAGAAACGGCGCACGCAGGGCGTCCCGCCGCTTGCCCGGCCAGACGGCGAACAGCGTCAGGACCACCAGAAGTAAGACAATGCAAAGCAGAATTTTCATAATCGCTCACGCTCCTGCCGTCATTGTACCGCGTACAGCGGCAAATTGCAACAGGTTTTGTAAAAAGGGTGCACTTCCGTAAAGGTATATGGCAGGACCCGGATATAAGCAAACATTTTTATAAAAATTTTATTTTTTTTCACAATTCTTCCACTCTTGCATTGTATTGTGGTAATATAGACGTATAAGGAGGGTATTCCTATGGCTAAAATTCTGATCGTGGATGATGAGCCGCGCATCCGGGACCTCATCCGCGAGCATCTGCAATATGCGGGCTTTACCTGTGAGGAGGCCGGCGACGGCACCGCCGCGCTGAGCGTGCTGAGCCAGGGCGGCATTGATCTGGTAATTCTGGACATTATGATGCCGTTTATGGACGGCATGACCTGCCTGCGGGAGATGCGCACCCGCAAGATCATGACCCCCGTGATCATGCTGACCGCCCGCAGTGAGGAATACGACAAGCTGACCGGGCTGGAGAGCGGTGCCGATGACTATGTCGTCAAGCCGTTCTCCCCGCGGGAGCTGGTCGCCCGTGTCAAGGCCGTGCTGGCCCGCACGATGCCCAAGCCCGCCGAGGCCACCGGGAGCTATACCTTCGGCGATTTGTCCATCGACACGGCCAGCCACAGCGTAAAGGTGGCCGGGCAGGAGGCGTCGTTGACCCCGAAGGAGTTTGATCTGCTGGTTTTTCTGGTCAGCAACAAGGGTATTGCGCTGAGCCGCGAAAAGATCCTGCAAAAGGTCTGGAACTATGACTATTACGGCGAGGACCGCACCGTCGATACCCACGTCAAGATGCTGCGCGGCCATCTGGGTGCCTGCCGTAAGATGATCGTGACCGTGTGGGGCATCGGGTACAAGTTTGACCCGGACGCTGTATGAAAAAGGACGAAATCAAGCAAAAGCGCCCCTTTGCGCCCGGCATCCAATGGCAGCTGATGCTCTTTATCGGCGGCATCACGCTCTTTACGCTGCTGCTGGTGTGGGGGATCATCACCTACGCGCTGGAGCCGCAGTACAACCGCAACATTCGCGCCAAGCTGGACAGCAAGGCCGCCGCCATCACGGCGCTGATCGACCAGTCGGACGCGGAAATTTCAAGCCGAACCTACCAGGGGCTCTATCTGAACGATGAATTCTGGAGCGGCGTGAGCCAGACGTTCCGGGACAAAAAAATCAACGTTGACGGCAACTGCGTGGATTTCTCCGATTCAACGCTGCGCTGCCTGAAAGCCTACGAGAGCATGTACCCCTGCCTGCTGCATGAGAGCACCGGCGCGTTCGGCGGGGAGTTTGGCTACAATCTGGACACCCGCATTGCCATTCAGCTGCGGCAAAAGCTGTTTCAGGACGGCTCGCTGTACCAGATCGTAAAGATCGGCTCCTCGATGCAGATGTGCGTCGGGCGGCTCTCCGCCGACGGGCAGTACGGGGTTATTGTCTCGGCAAGTCTGGCGCAGATCACGACGGCTGCCGAGGTGCTGCGCGCGATCCTTGGGCCTGTCGCGTTGATTCTGCTGGTGCTGGACCTGCTGCTGGCGATACTTTTCAGCCGTTGGTTCACGAACCCGATCCGCAAGCTGTCCAACGGCGCGCAGGAGATCGCCTCCGGCAACTACGATGTGCAGATCAAGGTTGAACGCCACGATGAGATCGGACGTCTGGCCGAGGATTTCAACCACATGGCCGCCGAGGTCAAGCGCAGCGCCCAGCTCGAAAAGGACATTCTGGCGAATGTCAGCCACGATCTGCGCACCCCGCTGACCCTGATAAAGGGCTACGCCGAGACCGTGCGCGACCTGACCGGCAGCGACGACGCCAAGCGTACCGAGCAGTGCAACATCATTGTCGATGAGACGAACCGACTTTCCACGCTCGTCAACAGCGTGATGGAGCTGAGTAAAGTGCAGAGCGGTGCGGAAAGGCCGAATCTTGTTGACTTTGACATGAGCGACCTCTGCTTTGAGGTCGCGGGCCGCTACGACGCGCTGTGCGACAAAAATCACTGGCAGCTTGATTTGCAGGCCAACGAGCCCTGCCCGGTCAGTGCCGACCCAGCCATGATGGAGCGGGTCATGCACAACCTGCTGGGCAATGCGTTCCACCACATCGGTGCGGACGGTGTCGTTGTGCTGCGGGCCATCCCGCAGGAGAAGGGATGCCGCATTGAAATCGAGGATCACGGCCCCGGCATCCCGCCGGAGGATCTGCCTTACATTTTTGACCGCTATTATCGTGCGCGGCAGGACAGCGGGCGCACCGGCACCGGCTTGGGCCTGTCCATCACGAAGGCAATTTTACAGCAGCACGGCTTCGCCTTCGGCGTTGACAGCGCCGTTGGCCGCGGCTCGACCTTCTGGTTTGAGATGAAGGATACGCGGAAATAGCAGCCCTGCTGCCGCGTAGGGGCCGGGCATGCCCGGCCCGCAGCCTTCCCGCAAGTGCCCGTTTACCGTACACGTCAGGGCCGGACATGTCCGGCCCCTACAAACCTACCTAAAGGGAGTACGCTATGGAAAACCTGAACACACAAATGGACGACCAGCTGAAAAACCGCGTTGCGGAGTTGAACCGCGCCAACGACGAAAACCGCGACGGCAGGCTGGACGCTGCCGACCTGAAGGCGCAGCTCAACCGCATTGAGGCCCAGCTGGAATTACAGGATCAGCAGAACCGCGGCATCATTGCCAACCAGCGCAAGCGCATGGTGCTGAGCGTCGTGCTCTGCGTGATCATTCTGGCGGCGCTGGCGTTCTTCAGCTGGCGGATGAACGAGGCCTACGTCAACGTTATGGACGCCTGCAACCGCGTGAACGATCTGGCCGACACCGTCCAGACCAGTCTGGACACACTGGATCAGGCCCAGCTTGACAGCATGATGCAGGATCTGCCGGAAATCACCGCACAGCTGAAAAAGGTCGATGTTGACGCCCTGAACAAGGTCCTGACCGAGCTTCCCGCCCTGATGGACACCGTCAACAGCCTGCAGACCCAGGTACAGAGCATCTCGAACTGGTTCAGCAGCTTAGGGTCGGTGTTTGGACGGTAAATTAAAATAAGAAAGCCCTCCCCCTTGGGGGAAGGTGCCCGAGGCTCTGACCGAGGGCGGATGAGGGGCAGCCTTCCGGCTGCGGCCCGGTTACGGGTTGCAGCGGAAGGCTGCCCCTCATCCGTCCGCTGCGCGGACAGCTTCCCCCGCGGGGGAAGCCTTTTGGGTTGCGGCCTTATGGTAATACGCCCACCGCGGCGAGCCATCCTCAGTGTAGATCCTCCCGCACCTCACAAACCCGCTCTTTTCCAGCGCGCGCTGCATGTAGACGTTATCGGCGTGGGTGTCGGCACGCACAGGCAGGCCCTGCCGCAGGCACCAGTCAATACAGAACTGCCCGATGCCGCGCACCTGCCCTGCCGACGCCATCCGGTGGATCGTTGCGTAGGGCAGGTCCTCTGGCCAGGCACCGTCCTCCATGATGCGATAGGTCGGCTCGTCGCCGGGGATCAGGCAGAACACGGCCTGTATGGCCCCCTCCCCCATCACCACATAGCAGACGCCGCGCTCGATCTCGGCGGTCAGGCGCGCCGCGCCGGGGTAGCTGTCCGGCCACTGGTGCGGGTTGCCATGGGTGCGCATGAACGCCCGCGCGTTGTCAAAAATCCGCAAAAGCGTCGGCAGGTCCGCCGCCGCGGCCCTGCGTACTGTCAGCTTCATAACCATCCTCTCCTTTTAGCAAAAAAGTATACCACAACCGCCGCGGGCGGGCAATACGCCCTTGCATCTCCACCGATGTTGTGGTACACTATAGCTGCAAAAAGTTAGACAAGTCAAACTTTCAAAGTGAAAGAGGATTGTAGATATGACACTGGCGGATTTGAAAATCGGGCAGGATGCTGTACTGCGTACCATCGGCGGCCAGGGCGAGTTGCGCCACCACCTGCTGGACATGGGCCTGACCCCCGGCACCGAGGTCACCCTGCGCAAGGTCGCGCCGATGGGCGACCCCATCGAGGTCGAGCTGCGCGGCTATGAGCTGACGCTGCGGCTGGACGACGCGGCGAAAATCGAAGTGGAGAACGTCCACGAGACGGACCGCGCCGCCCGCAGTGAGGAGCGCCACACCGCGGTGCCCCACCCCGGCGTGGGCGAGCTGCGCAAGGCCCCCAGCTACCATGACCGCAAGAGCGGGGCCGAAATTCCCAAAGGCCAGCCGCTCCGGTTCGCGCTGGCCGGCAACCAGAACTGCGGCAAGACGACACTTTTTAACCAGCTGACCGGCTCCAACCAGCACGTCGGCAACTTCCCGGGTGTGACGGTGGACCGCAAGGACGGCGTCATCCGCGGCCATGCCGAGGCTACCGTCACCGACCTGCCGGGCATCTACAGCCTGTCCCCCTATTCCAGTGAGGAGATCGTCACCCGCGATTTTCTGCTCAACACGCACCCGGACGGCATCATCAACATTGTGGATGCGTCCAACATTGAGCGCAATCTGTACTTAACGATGCAGCTCATGGAGCTGAACATTCCGCTGGTTCTGGCGCTGAACATGATGGATGAGGTCCGCGCCAACGGCGGCACCATCATGGTCAACGAGCTGGAGGAGCTGCTCGGCGTGCCGGTTGTGCCAATTTCCGCCGCCAAGAATGAGGGCATCGACGAGCTGGTCGAGCACGCCCTGCATGTGGCCCGCCACCGCGAGACACCGGGCCGCATTGACTTCTGCGACGCCGGGGACGGCGCGGGCGGTGCGGTGCACCGCTGTGTACACGCCGTAAGCCATCTGATCGAGGATCACGCTGCCCGCACCGGATTGCCGCTGCGTTTTGCCGCGACAAAGCTGGTCGAGGGCGATACGCTGATCGAATCCGCGCTGGACCTCGATGCGAACGAGACCGAGCTGCTCGGTCACACGATTGCCGAGCTGGAAAGTGAGACGGGTCTGGACCGCGAGGCAGCGCTGGCGGATATGCGGTTCAACTTTATTGAACGTCTCTGCGACAAAACCGTTGTGCGGCCCGGCGAAAGCCGCGAGCACAAGCGCAGTGTGGCCATTGACCGCATCCTGACCGGCAAATACACCGCCCTGCCCTGCTTTATCGGCATTATGGCGCTGGTATTCTGGCTGACGTTCGGTGTCATCGGCGCGGGCCTGTCCGACCTGCTGACACTGGGCATCGACGCGCTCACCAACCTGACCGACCACGCACTGACGGTCTACGGCATCAACCCTGTTGTGCACAGCCTTGTTATTGACGGCATCTTTGCGGGCGTGGGCAGCGTGCTGAGCTTCCTGCCGACCATCGTCACGCTGTTCTTCTTCCTGTCAATTCTGGAGGACACCGGCTATATGGCGCGTGTAGCCTTCGTCATGGATCAGCTTCTGCGCCGCATCGGACTTTCGGGCCGCAGCTTTGTGCCCATGCTCATCGGCTTCGGCTGCTCGGTGCCCGCCATCATGGCCACCCGCACGTTGTCCAGTGACCGTGACCGCAAAATGACGATCCTGCTCACCCCGTTTATGAGCTGCTCGGCCAAGCTGCCGATCTACGCCCTGTTCACGACGGCGTTCTTCCCCCGGCAGTGGCGTGCCGTCGTGATGATCGGGTTGTACATCACGGGCATCCTGTGCGGCATCCTGTACGCGGTCCTGCTGAAATTCACCAAGTACAAGGGCGAGCCTGTCCCCTTCGTCATGGAGCTGCCCAACTACCGTTTTCCCTCGGCGCGCAGTGTCTGCCAGCTGATTTGGGAGAAAGCCCGCGACTTTTTGCAGAAGGCCTTCACCATTATCTTTGTGGCAACGGTGCTGATCTGGTTCCTGCAGACCTTTGACATGCGTCTGAATGTGGCCGCTTCGGCGGACAAGAGCCTGCTGGCGGCCATCGGCAGTTTTATTGCCCCGCTGTTCAGGCCGCTGGGCTTTGGCGATTGGCGCGTTTCCACCGCGCTGATCACCGGCTTTACGGCCAAGGAGAGCGTTGTCTCTACGCTGACGGTCCTTCTGGGCGGGGACACCGCCGCACTGACCACGCTGTTTACCCCGTTCACGGCCATCGTGTTTCTGGTGTTCACCCTGCTGTACACGCCCTGCGTGGCCGCGATTGCTGCCGTCAAGCGTGAGCTGGGCGGTGCCCGCGCCGCAGCAGGCGTCGTTTTGATGCAATGCGGTATTGCATGGATCGTGGCATTTGTGGTACACTGTGTAGGAACGGTGTTCGGCCTGGTGTGAACCGCGCCGGAAAGCACCCCTACAGATACGTATGAGGTAGTATACGATATGGCAAGTGTTATCGTTGTTATGATTATTTTTGTGCTGCTGGCACTGGCGATCCTGTTCATCTGCCAGAACGGCGGCTGGCAGGGCGGCTGCGGCGGCAACTGTGCCGGCTGCCACAGCAAATGCGCCGAAGCGGAAAAGAAGCCGAAGAAATAACTCTTGCCTCCCTCTGCGAGGGAGGTGGCCAGAAATTTCGCTCCCCTTTTGCAAGGGGAGCTTTTTTCTTGCCCTGCTGTTGCACAAATGCACAAAAACGGGTATACTTATAAATAAGTATAATTTCAGGGAGGCATTGCCCATGAAAGCTGATAAATACCGCTTCGACGGTGCCCGCACCTGTGACCTGCGGGCGCTCTCCTGCGATGGCAAAGAGGATGCAACGGACAAAGACGAAATTCCGGCCAAAACTGCCGAAAAGCTGCAAAAGATGACCGCATTGGAGGCTGAACGCTGATGCCGCCCATCCGTGTTTTACAGGTCATGCCCGCCATGGACGCAGGCGGCATGGAGACCTTTGTCATGAACGTCTACCGCACGATCGACCGGGAGAAGGTCCAGTTCGATTTTCTCTATCATTACGATAAGCCGTGCTTTTTTGACGATGAAATCCGTGCGCTGGGCGGGCGCATCTTCAAGCTGACCGTCCGGCAGGACAACAACCTGCCCCGCTACCTGCGTGAATTGCGGGCGCTGTTTGCCGCCCACCCCGAGTGGCGCATCATCCACGGCCATTACAGCGGGTTTGGCATGTTCTACAACCCCGCGGCGCGGCGCGCGGGTATCCCCGTGCGGTGCGGCCACAGCCACAATACCGCGTATGAACGCAATTTCGTGGGGCGGCTCGATCATTTTATGAGCAGCTTTTTCAACATCGGCCTGACGGACCGCTTTGCGTGCAGTGAGAAGGCCGGGCAGATGCTTTTTGGCAAGCATCCGTTCACCGTCGTGCCCAACGGCATCGACACGGCGCGGTTTGCCGCCCGCGACCCGCAGCGCCGTGCGCTTTTGCGCGGTGAACTGGGTGTGACCGATCAGGAAATCCTGTTCGGCCATGTGGGGCGGTTCTCCGACCAGAAGAACCACCCGGGACTGCTCAAAATTTTTGCCGCCGTGCGCACCCGCCTGCCCAAGGCACGGCTGGTGCTGCTGGGCGGCGGCGACCCCGCCTACGTGGATAAAATGCAGGCGCTGGCCGCCGAGCTCGGCCTTGGCGACAGTGTGATCTTTGCGGGCGTGCGCAGCAACATTCAGAGCTTTTACGACGCGATGGACGCCTTTTTGCTGCCCAGCCTTTTCGAGGGTCTGCCCGTCGTGCTGGTGGAGGCACAGACCGCGGGTCTGCCCTGCTTTGTGGCCGACACGGTGGACCGCGGCGCGGCGTTCAGCGACAAGGTAAAATTCCTGCCGCTGAACGACACCGCCGCGTGGGCAAACACAATCGCGGCAGCCTCCTTCCGCCGCGACCCGCAGGCGCGGGAGAAGGCCATTAAGGCCGGATATGACATCCACACGAGCGCCGAGGTCCTGCAAGCCTTTTACCTGCGCCGTTATGCCGAGGTGACGCCATGAAGCCCTGTGAGATCGCAGTCATCGTACCTGTACATAATGCGGCGGCGTTCCTGACCGCCTGCACCGACGCGATTGCTGCCCAGAAATTTGACGGCTTCCGGTGCATTCTGGTGGAAGACGGCTCCACCGACGACTCCCCCACGCTCTGCGATGCCATCGCGGCGGGCGACCAGCGCTTTGTGGCGCTGCACCAGACCAACAGCGGTGTCTGCGCGGCCCGCACGGCGGGTGTGCGCGAGGGGCGGGCGCTGGGGGCCAAATGGTTTGCGTTCTGCGACGCGGACGATTTGTACCACCCTGAGTTTCTGGACACGCTGTATGCGGCGGTGATGAACAGCGGGCTGCCGCTGGCCTGCTGCCGGTACGATACCTTTACCGACACTGTGCCCGCCGACGCGCCCGCGCCCTGCAACAGCAAGATCCTGCGAAGCCCCGCCCATCTGGACGCGCTGCTGCATGACCACGCTGTGGATTACGGTCTGTGGAACAAGCTGTTTTCCGCCGACCTGCTGACCGAGGAGATGCTCGACAACGGGCTGGCCTATAACGAGGATCTATTGGCGAACTGGCGTGCATTTTTAGCCGCTCCGGGGTGTGCGTTCTGCGATTTTGCAGGCTATCACTACCGCCAGCACGCGGCCAGCGCCAGCCATCGCGCCCTGCCGCCGCAGAGCATCGACGACCAGCGCCGCGCCGCTGCAGAGATCCGCGCCACGGCCCCTGTCGAAATGCAGCAGAGCGTGAACGCCTTTTACTATGAAAAGCTCGTCTATCTGGCCAGCATGATCCTGCGCCGTGCCAACGCCGCAGACTACCGCGTCCAGCTGAACGAGCTGAAGATCGGCATTGCCGCGGGGGCCGACGACCCGCAGCTGGGGCGCAATCCGCTGCTGCCACGAAGCATCCGGCTTTCGGCCTGGCTGACGCTGCACATGCCGCGGCTCTGGCAGTGGGCGTGCCGAAATTTCTTGAAGGACCGACAATAATGCGCATTTTACTTGTACTGGACCGGGTGGAGAACCCCGCCAGCGCCAACGCCCTGATGGGCTTTCGGCTGGCGGAGCAGCTGCTCCGCCGCGACCATACCGTACATATTTTGACCCTCTGGGACGGCCTGCACACCCCGCCCGCCCCGCCGGAGGGGGCCATGCAGCACCTGCTGGCCTTTGCCGACGAGCGCCAGATGAACGAGGCGTTGGAAAACGGCCAAAAGGGCGGCACGCCGGTGCCGCTGCGGCTGGCCCGGCTGGCTGCACACCCCGCGGCAGCAGCGGCGGCGTTCCGCCAGCTGGTGCTGAAGCAGCCCCGCCGCACCGTGGACAGTCGGCGGGAAATCGAGCGGCTGGACGCGGAATTTCACTTTGACGCAGTCTGTGCCGTCTGTGCGCCCTACCGCACGGCGTTTGCGCTGGAAGCTGCCGCCATCCGCGGGAAGAAATTTTTGTGGCAGCTGGACCCCTATGCCTCCAACCGGGACTACACAGCCCCGGGCGGCTTTGCGCGGGAGGGGCAGCTGCTGGACGCGCTGGACGGGACCTTCGTCACGCCGCAGGCCCTGCCCGACTACGCCGACGGCGCACCGCTGGCCCCGTGGCGGGAAAAGGTACACGTTCTGGGCTTTCCAACGCTGCTGCCGCGGGTCATAGAGCCGGTGGAACACGACGATATACAGTGTGTTTTCTGCGGCAGCCTGCACCCTGGTATGCGGGAGCCCGGCTTTGCACTGGCGCTGTTCCGCGCACTGCACGACGACACTGTAACATTAACGATGGCGGGCGGCGGCTGGGAGCGCTTTGCCGCCGACGCCGACGAGACAGCCCGTGTTCTGGGCGCAAAATTTGTGCGTCCCGGCCTGCTGCCGCCCGACGAGGCCGCCGCGCTGGAAAACCGCGCCGACGTGCTTGTCAGCTTGGGCAACACCTATGACAATCAGATGCCCAGCAAGCTGTTTGGCTATTTTGCCACCGGCAAGCCGGTACTGCATCTGGCTGTGAGCGAGAACGACCCCACCCTGCCCTATCTGGCGCGCTACCCGCTGGCGCTGGTTCTGCACCGGAAGGACGGCGTCACGCCGGGCACCGTGGCAAAGCTGCACAGCTGGCTGCACAATGTACAGGGTCATGCCCTGCCCTTTGCCCAGACGGCAAGGCTCTACCCCGAGTTCACCCCGGAGAAGGTCGCGGAGGAGTTTTTAAAGTGGTTGTGAGCAGTCAGCTGCGGCCATTCAAGAGAAAATAAAGGAGTCCCTATGCACATTCTTTGGCTTGTCAGAACCACCCTGCCGCAGGCGGCGGCTGCCTGCGGGCTGGCCGGAGCCAGCGATGTCAGCGGCAGCTGGCTGACCGGGCAGCTGGCCGCGCTGCGCGCCTGCCCCGATCTGCACCTGACCGTGCTCTGCGTGGGCAAAGAGGATGCCGACGGCACCGCGGACGGCGTACATTACCGCGTCGTGCGCGACACTGCCGCCTTTGCGCCGCTTTTGCAGGCCGAGCGCCCCGATCTTGTGCATATATGGGGCACCGAGTTTGACCCCGCCGCCGTCATGGCCGACGCTGCCCGCGCATCAGGCTTGCCCGTGCTGTTCAGCGTACAGGGCGTTATGCGGGACTGCGCCGCGCACCTCTGCGACGGCGTGCCCGAAAAATACCGCCGTTCCGGTGCGCTGTGGCACGCCATTGATAAAATCATTCCCGGCGAGCTGCTCGACAATATGCAGACGAGCTTTGACGCACTGGCCGCAAAGGAGGCCGCAGCGCTGGCCGACGCCCGCTATGTGACGGGCCGCACGGCGTTTGACCGCGCCGCCTGCGCCGCGCTGGCCCCCCACGCCCGCTACTACCCCTGCAACGAGACACTGCGTCCGCTGTTTTATTCGGGTACGCTGTGGCATGCGCGGGACTTTGCCGCCGCGCCGGTGCTGCTGCTGCCCCAGGGCAACTACCCGCTGAAAAACCTGCACACCGTCATCAAGGCGCTGCCTGCCGTGCTGGCCGAGTACGGTGACGCCGAGCTGCACATTGCGGGCTGGCCGCCGCTGGACAAGGGCCCGCTGCTGCGCCCGGTCATTGACCGAATGTTCCCCTACAAGCTCTACTGCAAGCGGCTGGCCGCACAGCTGGGCGTGACGGAGCACATCCGCTACACCGGGCCGCTGGATGCCGCGGCCATGCGGCAGGCATATCTGGAGGCAGACGCCTTTTTGCTGCCGTCCGGCTGCGAGAACAGCCCCAACAGCTTAGGCGAGGCCATGCTGCTGGGCCTGCCCTGCGTCGCCAGCGCCGTGGGCGGTATTCCTTCGATGCTGGCGAACGGCACCGAGGGTCTTTTGTACGGCGATGCGCTGGACGCCGACGCGCTGGCCCGCGCCGTTTTGCAGGTGCTGCACAGCCCCGACGGCGGTACGGCCATGGGCCGGGCGGCCCGTGCCCGCGCACTGCAGACCCATGATGCGGCCCGCAACGCCGCTGATTTACTGCACATCTACGAAAGCATTTTGCAGGAGGAGCACCCGTGAGCATTTCCGTCATCATCCCCTGCTACAGGGCCGTGGCCACGCTGCGCCGCGCGGTGGACAGCTCCCTGACCGGTGCGCCTGCCGATTTGGAGGTCCTGCTCGTCGACGACGGCAGCCCCGACGACACGGGCGCCATCTGTGACGAATTGGCAGCCGCTGACCCGCGCGTCAGGGTGCTGCATCGTGCAAATGGCGGCGCGGGTGCGGCCCGCAATACCGGGCTGGACGCCGCGCACGGAGACTGGGTGCTGTTTTTGGATGCCGACGATGCGCTTTTACCCGGTCTGTGGGCCGCGCTGGACGCCCTGACCACCGACGCCGACATGATTTTGTTCGGCCTTACGCGGGAAAGCAGCGGTGCAGTCAAGCCCACCGACTACCTGCCCGCAGGGTTCTGCCCGGACTTACAGGCTCTCGGCAGTGCGCTCTCCCCCCTGCTGTTTGACACGGGGCTGCTGGCTGCACCCTACCCCAAGCTGTTCCGCCGCGCGGCCATCGGGGCGGTGCGGTTTGATGCGCGCCTTGCCATCAACGAGGACGTGCTGTTTAACATACAATTTTTACAGAATACCTCTGCCATTTATTGTCTGGATGGTGTATACTATAAGCAGTATGATACCGAGGCCGGCAGTCTGTCCCGCCGCCTGCGGGGGGACTTGCTGGACGCCGAGCGCGTGACCCGCCTGGCGCTGGCCGATTTACTGCGGCAAAACGGCATCGACCCGGCCCCCTATGAGGCCGCGAGCCGTCTGCGGGCCTGCCTGAACCAGTACGGTCTGCTGACCGGCTGTAAGGGCACGCTGTCCTATGCAGAGCGCCGCGCGCTGTTTGCTGAAATTTTAGCCGACCCCGCCGCCCGCAAAGCCCTGCGGGAACGCCTGCGGAATGACCCGAACAGGCTTCTGGCCGTGCCGTACCGCATTGGCGTGGCGTGCAATTGGCCGGGGCTGCTGGCGGGGTATACGATGGCGAAGCAACGGCTGCTGTAATGCGGGCGGATATGGAATCCGCCCCTACGGATGCCTCCGCGTAGGGGCCGGACATGTCCGGCCCTCCACCTCGCCAAAACGACCATCTTCCGCTGTGCTGCGGGCCGGGCATGCCCGGCCCCTACAAAGTTGCTTTAGAAGGAAAAGCCTATGTCCGACCATCCCAAAATCAGCATAATCTCCACAGTCTACAACACGGGGCCGTACCTGCGCCCGGCTGTGGAGAGCATTCTGGCCCAGACGTTCACCGACTTTGAGCTGCTGCTTGTCGATGACGGCAGCCACGACGGCTCCGCCGCGGTCTGCGACGCGCTGGCACAGGAGGATGCCCGTATCCGGGTGTTCCACCAGCCGAACGGCGGCCCGGCCCACGCCCGCAACACCGGGCTGGACAACGCCCGCGGCGACTACATCGGCATGGTCGATTCCGATGATTTGATAGAACCGACCATGTTTGCAACGCTGTACAGCGCCGTGCAGGTCGATGGCGTGCGGCTGGCCGCCTGCGCGGGCGACTGCATCGACGCCGACGGCAAAAAAATCGAAGGCCGCATGGTCACGATCCGTCAGGGCGGTGTGCGCGATGCGCAGGAGCTTTTGCTCGAGGCGTTCCAGACCGGCAGCTTTTACGGACCTTTAAGCTGGAACAAACTGTTCGACGCGCGGTTGTTTAAGGAAAAGGGCATTCATTACGATGAGACGATGCTTTTCGGTGACGATGCCAGCGTGCTGCACCGTGTATTTGAGGGTGAACGCTGCAACTGCCTGACCGATGTGCTTTACCATTACCGCACCCGCGCCGGGCAGATCACAACGGCGGGCTTTCCGCCGCGCAAGACCGACGACCTGCGGATGTACTGGGAGTGGCTGCAATACTTCTCGGCCCGTCCCGGGCGCGAGGAGTACTACGACTGGGCCGTTGTGCGGTATTGGAAGATCTTTTACCAGTTCTGGTGCCAGTCCGATGCGGCGGGCAACCTGCCCGAGGTCAGGCCAAAGTTTATGGCGCACAAAAAGCATTTGGATGCCATTTTGCCCGACATACTGGCAAGCAAATACCTGCCGCTGGGCGAGAAGCTGCGGGCTGCCGCGTTCTGCGCCAGCCCCACGCTGACCTACGGCGCGGCGGCTGCCTGGGGACGCCTGCATACGAGGAAGGGGAAATAAATTATGGAACATATCGCGATCAGTGTAATCGTGCCGATTTACAACACGAAGCCCTACCTGGCCGAGTGCATCGAGAGCATTCTGGACCAGAAGATCAATGTGCCCATCGAGGTGCTTCTCATCGACGACGGCTCCACCGACGGCTGCGGAGAGGTCTGCGACAAGTACGCCGCCCGTGATGAGCGCGTGCGGGTCATCCATCAGGAGAACCAGGGCCTGTCCGCCGCGCGCAACGTCGGCATCGACGCCGCCAAGGGCCGCTATTATTCCTTTATCGACTCCGATGATGTCGTTCTGCCGCGCTTTTTGCAGACGCTGTACGACGCCTGCGAGGAGCACGACGCCTATATGTCCCTCTGCTCTGTCGAGGACGTGCAGGAGGACGGCAAGAGCTGCGACCCGGCCTACTTCACACGGCCCACGCAGGAGGGTGTTTTCTGCGGCAAGGACCTGCTGAACGAGTTTTACACCCCCTACGGCACGGTCTACACCGTCGCGTGGAACAAGATGTACCGCGCCGAGGTCTGGAAACTGCTGCATTACCCCGAAGGCCGCCTGCATGAGGATGATTTCGTCGCACACCGCCTGTTCTGGCGCTGCGACAAGGTCGTCTGCATCGACAAGCCGCTCTATCACTACCGCCTGCGCAACGGCAGCATCTGCCGCACGAACATACGTCCGGAGGCGTTCGACGCCGTGGACGGTCTGGCCGACCGCTATCGCTTTTATGTTGAGAACCACGCGGACCGCGCGGTCATCGACGCGGCCTATGCAGCCTGCTGGCGGCGGTATCTGTTCCTCTGCGCGAAGGTGCGCCAGTACCCGACGCCCGAGCTGGTCAAGGCCATCAGCAAAGAGCAGTTTTTGATGCAGGGGCTCATCAGCTACCTGCCCAACTGCCGCAACATGAAGATGACCGAGAAACTGAGCGCCGCCCGCTGGTCGATGATGAGCGCACAGAGTTTGTGCCCGATCAAATAAGTCCATTGCTCTGTAGGGGCCGGACATGTCCGGCCCGCAGCCTGCCCAAAAGCGCCCTCTGACGTGAAGCCGCGGGCCGGGCATGCCCGGCCCCTACGTGCGCGGCGGTATTTTTGTTCAAAATCCACATTCTAAGGAGCCTACATTGGCGTTATTGAAGCTAGACAAGGAAAGACGTCCCCGCGTGCTGCTGGTGCCGCCGCCGGATCTGCCGGTCCCCGCGGTGCAGGGCGGCGCGGTGGAGACGCTGCTGACCCACCTGATCCGCGAGAACGAGAAGCAGGGGCAGCTTGATTTGCTGTGCGCCAGTGTCACCGACGATGCCGCCCGCCGCGCCGCCGAGGGCTGGCAGCATACGAAGATGCTCTACATCAACCGCCCGGGCGGCCACCGCCGCTACTGGCCGATGGTCTTTCTGGAGCGGTGCGCCGGGATTGCCGCGCCCTATGACCCGTGGTACCAGAAAGTCCAGCTCTCGCTGGCACTGGAGCTGCCGCCGCCCGACCTGATCGTGGCCGAGGGCGGAAACCTGACCCAGTGCAGCGCCATCAGCCGCATGTTTGGCCGCAAACGCTGTCTGGCGCACCTGCACGGCCAGACGACCTGCACCCCCGTGATGGACGACATCTACGGCGGCGTGCTGGCGCTGAGCGATTTTATCCGCGAGGATTACCTGCAATCCAGCACCCTTGACCCGCAGCGGGCCTACATTCTGCACAACTGCATTGACACGGCCCGCTTCTGCCCCGGCCCGGCATCCAAAACGCTGCGCACGCAGCTCGGCTTTACCGACGAGGATTTCGTCGTGCTCTACTGTGGGCGGCTCGACCCGGACAAAGGCATCCATAAGCTGATGGAGGCTATTGCCGCGCTGCATGAGTCGCACATTAAGCTGCTGATTGTGGGCAGCCCCTTCTTCGCCCGCACCCAGCAAAGCGCGTTCCAGCGCAAATTGGAGCAGCAGGCCAAGAGTCTGGGCAACCGCGTACAGTTCACGGGCTACATCCCCAATGAGGACCTGCCCGACTACTACCGCCTGGCCGACCTGTGCTGCGTGCCCACGCTGGTGGAGGAGGCCGCGGGCCTTGTGGCCGTGGAGGCGATGGCCTGCGGACGCCCCGTGCTGGCGACCCGCAGCGGCGGTATGCCGGAGTATCTGGCCGGCAGCCAGGCCGTGTTGGTGGAGCGCGGCGACACTGTGACCGACCAGCTTGTGTGGAGCATCCGTATGCTGTACGAGCACCCGGCCCTCTGCACCGAGATGGGCGCGGCGGGCGCGGCGCGCGGCAGGGAGTTTTCCACCGCGCATTACTATGAGGAATTTGTGCGCATCGTGCGCGATGTGACGGAAAACGGAGGTGCCCAGTGAGCAAGCCGACCCTCTGCGTGATCGTGCCGGTCTACAAGGCCGCTGCGACACTGGACCGCTGTGTGGCCAGCGTTCTGGCCCAGCAGGTCACAGGCGGGCTGCACTGTATTCTCGTGGACGACGGCAGCCCCGACGAAAGCGGCGGTCTGTGCGACGTCTGGGCCGCCAGAGACCCCCGCGTGACGGTTTTGCATCAGGAGAACCGCGGCGTGTCCGCCGCGCGCAACGCCGGACTGGCTGCAGCGGACAGCGAGTACCTTGTCTTTCTCGACGCAGATGACGCGCTGCGCCCCGGCGCTTTGCAGGCGGCGCTTGACGCCCAGAACACTGCGCCGCAGAGCTTTGTGCTCTGGCACTACACCACTGACGAGCAGGACGCTGCAGCGGTAACTTCGGATACTGCCACCCGCCCGCAGAATAGGCTGGCGCGGCTTTGGCTTGACTGTCTGCTGGCTATGCCGTGGAATAAGCTCTACCGCACCGCGTCGGCACAGCAGCTGGCATTTGACAGACAGTATACTTTAGGTGAAGATTTACAATTTGTATTGGATTATATCGACCTGCTGGGCAGGACTGCCCCCGATTTTGCCTACACTATCCTGACCGCACCGCTGACGTTTTACGATTGCAGCCGCGAGGGAACACTCTCGACGAAATACCACGCCGACTACTGCAAGATCTGGCCCGAGCATTTTGCCCGGCTGAACAAGGCGTGCTACGCGGCGCACTGCCCGCAGGAGGATATGCGCCCCCTGCACCGCGCCGAGCTGACCGTTTACGCCGAGGGCGTGGCGGACATCCTGCGCCGCGACCCCGCCAAGCGCAGGGCCGTGCGCCGGGACAAGGCTTATGCCGCCCTGCGCAGCCCGTGGCTGCATGCCCTTTTGGAGCGGATGCGCATTGAGGGTTGCTACTGCGCCTACTACCTCCCCTGCCGCTGGCGCAGCATCCGCCTTGTCTGGGTCATGGCCGAGGCCAGGCGGATCGGCTCTCCCCTGTTCGGCAAGCTGGACTGGGCCGGATATTATCTGCTGGGCAGGAGGCTGCGCAGGGATTGATGTGCCGTACCTATCGGAAACAGCTTGCAGGGGCGACGCAATCACTGCCCCCTGCAATCTCTACACCTCATAACTTCAAGCGCGGCCTTTTCAATGGGCCGTGCTTTTTCTTTGCGCACCAATCGTGCAGACTGTGCACAAATGTCCATGCGTTTTGCTCTGCTTTCCACTGTAAACCGCGCACTTCTTCGTACAGAACGAGTATTCTGTCCTTTTTGCGGATTGGTTCGTTGACTATGTTAAATTATTGTCGTATAATACAATCATACGCAAAGCGTGTAATGCTTAACATAGAGAAGGGTTCCTCATGGAAAAAAAACTCATCCTTGTCACCTCCCCGCCCGCCTGCGGCAAGACCTACGTGGCAAAGGCGCTGGCTAAAAATTTAAAGCACGTTGTCTACCTCGACAAGGACACGCTCATCGTCCTCTCCAAGCAGATCTTCAAGGTTGCCGGGCAGCCGTATGACCGCAGCAGCGCGTTTTTCCAGCAGAACATCCGCGATTATGAGTATGACTGCGTTCTGGCCCTGGCCATGGAGGCACTGGATTACGACGATATTGTCCTGATCAATGCGCCGTTCACCCAGGAGGTGCGCGACAACGCCTTTATCGCAGACCTGAAGGCCAAGCTGGCCGCCAAGGGCGCGACGCTGGCCGTCATCTGGGTCGAAACATCGCCCGAGGTCGTCCACCAGCGAATGATCGAGCGCAACTCGGACCGCGACACTTGGAAGCTGGCTCACTGGGATGAGTATCTGCGCCGGTGCAACTTTTCCATCCCGGAGAACCTCGCCGACCCGCAGCACAAGGACAATCTGATTTTGTTCCAGAATAATAACGACGACGAATTTGACGCTTCGATGAAGCGCTGTGTTGCCATCTTAGAGGAATCCCTCGAGGATTGACTTCCCTGCCCGGCTCCCGCCTGCTGCGGATGCCGGGTCTTTTTTGTGCCGTCCTCTGCCAGCTCATGCAGCAGCGGCGCGTAGGCTGTGCACTCAACCTTGCCGCCCGGGCAGAAGACCAGACCGGCACGGGCAGGTGTGGTGTGCGGGGAAAAAAGCCAGCCGTCGGCATAGCCCTAACGATGGGCATAGGCTTCAGGGCGAAGCGCTGCTTTTTCAAAATGGTATGTCCCCGGCAGATTAGAATGCAGATTAGAATATGACACGAGATTTTTCAAGAAAACATTTGCATTTTGCTCCCGGATTTGGTATACTATAAAGGCATTCGGGCCCTTGGCTCTGTTTGACAGTAATTCATAAACCTGCGTCCGTAGCTCAGCTGGATAGAGCACTGGCCTCCGACAACTGCGATGCGGCAGGTTTCAGGCTCGTTTTTGTTCGATACAGCGTTATTTGCACTTGCAAAAACGCGGTGGTCAACGGTAGTCAGACCACGAATTGACCACTATTAAAAATTAACTACTTTACAAGATTGAAATACGCTGCAACGGCGTTTTTCATATATAAGCGATCGTAGCTCAGCTGGATAGAGCGTTCGGCTCCGACCCGGAAGGCCAGAGGTTCGAATCCTCCCGGTCGCACCAAGAGCAGCACCTTATGGGGTGCTGCTCTTTTTGTTTTGCATGGATTTTATGGAGCAGTAAAAGAAGGAATTCGAACAGCCCGTGCCCCGCGCTTTGCGTCCCGCGGGGCAGAAACGCCCCGGTGGGGCGTTTCTAGGGCGCGGCTTGGCGAATCCCTTCGGTCGTGCCAGAAAGCGCATTGCAATGTACTTTTGTAATGCGCTTTTTGTTATTTTGATTTTAGAATAATTTTAGCAGCATATCATCTGTTGCGTCTGTGTACTGCCCCTGCTTAATTTTCTTGTTTCGCAGCTGATTTACAGCGTTTCTTGCAAGACAGACTTCCTCACTGGTGAAAACTGCTTTTTTACCCACCGGGAGAGAATCTACTTTGAGTATCAAATATCCAGTTTCACGCCAACCTGTGTTCATGGCTCTCTGCCGATAATAGTAATCGCCCAGCGCTTTCAGCAAAATAATTTTATTGGCACGGGTCAGCTTGATTTTTCTCATAATCCAATCACCTTTCCTAGCTTTTCCTGCGCCTTGCGTTTGTTCTTGTCAAATGCATGGGCGTAAATATCTAGCGTTGTACTCGCTTGTGCGTGTCCTAACAGGCTAGCCACCGTGCGCACGTCCACGCCCTGCGCAATCAGCAAGCTGGCGTTCGTATGCCGTAAGCTATGCACATTCAAATCCAGCGGCAAGCTGTTGGCTTTCAAAATCAGCTTAAATCTGTAAGTAAATGTGCAAGGGTTCATCGGCTTTCCGTTAGACTGGCGGAACAGGTAGTCATCCTCGTCCACAGTTTCATTTGCTGTCTGCGCTCTATCCCACTCGCATTCTTTCCGCCACGCTTTCAATAGTTGGCACATTTCTTTACTCAAATACACCATGCGATCACCGCTGCTGGTCTTGGGGTCCTTAGTGATTGATTCTTGGTGGCTAAGTTTGACCACACCCCGTTGTACATGGATTGTACGCTTGCGCCAGTTGATGTCACTCCATTTCAGCCCACAGGCTTCACCTCGGCGTAACCCTGTAGCCAGCACCAGCTTGAAATAGGTTTCGTATTTCATGCTCTGACCTTCAAACGCTGTAATCAACTTCTTGACAGTTTCCTCATCGGCAACCGGGCGCTCTTTCTTTTGTCCTTTCGGTTTGTAACATCTCCATGCGGGATTGTGAGTAAGGTATCCCTCGTCCACAGCCGCCGACAGAATGCCGCACAGCGTGTTGTGTAATCCCTCGACTGACTTCTCGGATAGATTCCCTCTGCCGTCCAGACGTGGTGTGTGCCGCATTTCTTCGTAAAACTCACGGATTACTTCTTTTCGCAAATCCGTCAGTTTATAGTTGCCCAGCGCCGGCAGTATGCGCCGAATATCCTGCAAATCTCGTTTGTATGTAGAGTCCGCCAGTTTCTTCGGTCCTATATCAGTCGCCCAATGCTCAATGTACTTTGCCAGCGTAATGCTGCGGTTGATTGGTTCCGGCGTATGCTGAACCTCTCGTTCAAATAGAATCGCTTGCTCCTTTACCCATTTCTCTGCCTGTTTGGGTGTGTACTCCTTGGGTGGCTTGACGGTTTTCTGCACCGATTTCAGCCTGTTGCCCTCGTAGTCATACCCTCGGGATACAACTATCAAATAACTGTTGCTACCGCGCTTTCGTATAGATGCCATTTTCAGCACTCCTTCGTATGTTTTATTGACCTGCGGTACAACAAAGCATACCGACAACTGCGACAGAAAGCTATCACTATACCCAACAATCTTTATGCTAAAAATTCACCTATTACTGACAAAAACGGCACCGCCATTTCTGGCGGTGCCGTGTATGTTATCCTACTTTTTTGCCTTTAAGAACGAATTTGAAGGGCTGATGATAGATACTCTTGGGTGAAAGCAGGTCATCCATCAGATTTGCTACCTCGTGCTTTGCCATATCTTGGGGGTGGCAATAGGTACGTTCAAGAAATGCCGTATCAGCATGGCCCAGTAAATCTGCCGCGACTTGCTTACTGGTACCTTCTTGCAGCAAGTACGTAGCGTAATAATGCCGCAGCGTGTGCAGATGATACTCTTTCGGAAAGCCATTCTTGGCATACAGCTTGCGCAGATGTCGGGTGAATGTGTCCGGGTTTGGCACATGGCCATCCAAATCCGTAAAGATGGGTTGGCTGTTATCCGGCTTGCCGTTGCGAATCGTCTGCCAATGCCGCAGGCTCATCAGAAATTCCCATACCTGCGCCGGAATTACGATAATGCGCTCCCTATGATTTTTTGTGTCACTTTCTACAATTCCCTGCCCGGCCACATAACTGCGAGAGTGGCGGATTGTGAACTCAAAAGGCCCGGTAATGTCCTTCCAGCGCAGGGCGCACAGCTCACCGCGCCGCAGCCCGGTGGCAATCGCCATTGTGTAATAGGCTTTGTACAGAATCGGTTCGTCCATAATGATTTTCAACAGTCGCTGCATTTCGTACTTCTGCGGAATATGCTGTTTCTCTTTCTCCACACATCTCTTGCGGACACGGTGCGCGGGATTGAACGGAATAATGTCATTTTTCTTGGCGTCCTCCAGCACCGAGGAAACGGTTTCAAGATACTTTTGTACAGTACATTCCTTGATTGGGTTTCCGTTTCGGCCCGGACGCTTGCGCAACTCCTCGCACATTTCCTCCAGCGTCAGCGGGCGGATTTTGGCAAGCGGAATGCCGCCGATGAACGGATAGACAATTTCCAGATTTCTCTTGTATCCGGCCAGCGTGGTGGCCTTGAAATAAGGCTCTTGACGTTTCAGCCATGATTCAGCATAGCAATCAAAGTGTGTCTGGTCGCTTTCCTCAATGCCGTATTTGAACTTTTTCTCGATGCGCTCGGCCTCGGCCATAACATACTGCTGAATCCCACGCTTGGGAACTTCCGGCGGTACGGTTATCGTTTGTGCCCTCATGCGCTTCTGCCCGTTGACCTTATAGCCGTTGCAGACTGTGATTTTGAATTTTCGTTCGGATTTTTTCTTGATGTAAGCCATTATACCTCCTTGCTTGTAAATCAAATCAGCGTCATTGCTGATTTTCATCGTCATTTTTCTTTTTCGGCTTTTCAAGAACAGCGTCATTCTTTGAACGCGCGGAATCAATCGTATCTGCGTTAAATCATACACGAAATCAGCCGTTTTCCATGGGGTTATGCCCCATATTTTCTGCTCCAAGGCTTGCCGAATGACGATGCTGACGATGATGACGGTGTTTTTAAGCTATCCCAGCCGGATAATTGAGTTATGTCGATATCATCGTCAGCACCGTCATCATCGTCATGGCCGAACTCAAACAGACGTTTTTGCTCAGTTCTGGTATACTTGTATTTGATACCGCGTGGAGTAAAAACCTCGTTCGCGTATTGCGCCATTTTACGGGTGAATTGATTGGGTTTAACTTCGGAAATACCAACAGCTGAGAGCAACTCGGTAGCTGTTCCCTGCCACGTTCCGGCTTGCTCAATGTAATCCGCAACTCTCCAAAGGTATTCCGGCACGGCCTTCAGCCGCTGCTCCTCGGCGGTTTCTTCCTCGTCCAGCAGCCAGATGCAGTTTTCCTCATGCAGATACAGCGTTCGCCTGTCCAAATCACGCCCGGTCAGAATAATGTCAGCATTCTTGCTCGTTCGCTTGCGCTGCATGACCCATGTGGTGTCCGCCGCACCCATAAGCCCGTTTGAACCGGAAATCTGGTCAAAGGGGTCGGACGCTGCCTGCTTGCGCAGATGATGAATCAGCAGAATACAGATGCCGTACTTGTCTGCCAGGGATTTCAGCGCACTGACGTCCTTGTAGTCACTGGCGTACATACTGCCGCTTTGGTCGCAGGAGCGCACTTTCTGCAAGGTGTCAATGACTACCAGCCCGGTATCCGAATGGTTGTAAAGAAAGCTGGTAATCTGTTCCTCCAAGCCTTGTCCGATACTCTGGCATTCGGTCTGCAGAATCAGCTTTTCCGGTGTATCCTCGCTGCCCACAAGCCGGAACAGGCGGTCTTGCAGGCGGTTGAAGGTATCCTCCAACGAGAGATACAGCACCGTGCGCGGCTCAATTTCCCGACCCCACACAGGCTTACCCTGTGCGACCTGCAGGCACAGCCATAGCGTCAGCCAGCTTTTGCCTGCCTTGCTGGGACCTGCAAACAGAGCCAACCCAGCGGGAAGCAAGCCGGGGATAATCCACTTTACGGGCAGTAGCGGTGTAGAGAGCAGTTCTTCTGCAGTGATTGCTTTCGGAAGTTTCGTAAAAGTCATTTGCATCATCCTTTCTTGTTTGGTATACATCTATTATCTCATAGTATCGTAATTTTGCGTGTAGTAAGTTTTACTCTCTAGTGTTAAGTTGTACGGCTCGCGCCGCCCCACAGCCCCACAGACGTGCCAAATAGCGGCTTTGCGGGCAGCTTCGCGTCCCGTGTCCGATGCTGGACATCAGCCCCACACAGGGCGCGTTTGGGCGCGGTATGCGAGTGAATCAGGTTTGATTCACTTTTTCGGTTTTGATTCAAGAGAGTGAATCAATTCTGATTCACTCTGGAGGTCCGCGGGCATAATGAACACTTCTTTTTGCCATTTGCTCATCTCCTTTTTTGTTGTTTCGTGTAACCATTTTGAATACACCTTCCACGGAGAAAAAAGAGGCCCGGAGGACTTTACCGATTTTGGTAAAGCCCTCCGGGCCTCTTATCTATTTTCTGTTCTGGCGTAAGGGTACACTTTCTCCGCAAATCTTGATGAAAATTCAATAAAAATCAAATAATACGCATACCAGCGTCAATCACACGGATAAACAAATATAATAAAAAGACCGTGTGCATCAAAATAAGTGCTTGGGAAAATATCTTATTTGCCGCTTGCCCCCAGACAGTGGGAACATAACAGGCAGGCTGTTGGCATACAGCCGTTCACTGACCTTGTTAGGATCTTACTTCTTACAATCCTAACTCAGTCACCCCATCTGACGCGTGGGGCAGCAGGAGTATCATTATGCCCTCTCCCCAGTCGTGGGTTATGGTCTGCCGTGACCGTGCTGCGCGCCCCACCGGGAGAGTAAAGTACCTGTTATGCTGTGTATTCAGTTGTAAAGGTGCTGTGCAGAGATTCTCTGCAAATTCAGGATAACACAGAGTTCACCAGCCTGTCAATGCAAAATGCCAAAGTTGAGAAAATCGTAACATTTGCGTAGCCGCGGGGGTTTGGGGTTCACCCCAAAAATGCGTTGTGGATATCCAAACGCTATGCTTGCTCTCCTTACGCGACCTTTGTGACGCTAATGACGCTGATGACGCTGTTTGTGAGATATCCCATTTGAAAAGCTGGGTTATGTCAATTTCAGCGTCATTAGCGTCATCTGCGTCATTTCCGTCACGAGAGAACTTCATCTGCCGCGCCTGCGAGGTGCGGTGGGTTTCATAGCGGATACCTCTTGGGGTGAATACGGTATCGTAATGCTCCACGATTTTCCGGGTCAGCTGGTGGGGCAAAACGCCCTCAATATCGGCTGCAGAAAGCAATTCGGTAGCCGTGCCTTGCCATGTTCCGACACTATCGATGTAGTCAGCCACTTTCCAAAGGTAACTCGGCACAGCTTTAGCGACAATCTGTTCTGTGCTTTCTTCCTCGTCCAGAATCCAAACGCAGTTTTCTTCGTGCAGACGCAGTGTTTTGTTGTCCATATCGCGCCCGGTCACCAAAATGCTGGCGGTCTGGCTCATACGCTTGCGCTGCATGACCCAGCTGGTATCGGACGCACCCATCAAGCCATTGGAACCTGCAATCTGCTGGAACGGGTCGTCTGCGGCCTGTTTGCGCAGATGGTGGATCAGCAAAATGCAGACATTGTATTTATCAGCCAGTGCCTTCAAGGCGCTGATTTCCTTGTAATCGCTGGCATACATACTGTTGTTCTGGTCGCTGGAACGCACCTTTTGCAAGGTGTCGATGACGATCAGCCCGGTATCTGGGTGCTGGTAGATAAAGCTGACAAGCTGTTCCTCCAGCCCCTGCCCGATGCTGCTGCATTCCGTCTGCATGACCAGCCGTTCGGGGGCTTCTTCGCTGCCCACAAGCTGGAGAAGGCGCTTCTGCAGACGGTTGAAGGTGTCCTCCAGCGATAGATAAAGCACGGTGTGCGGCTCTATTTCGCATCCCCACATAGGCTTTCCCTGCGCCACCTGCAAGCACAGCCACAAGGTCAGCCAGCTTTTGCCCGCTTTGCTGGGGCCGGCAAACAGCGCAAGACCGGCTGGGAGCAAATCGGGAATGATCCACTTGACCGGCGGCAGCGGCGTGGAGAGCAGTTCTTCGGCGGAGATCGTTTTGGGAAGTTTTTCATAATTCATTCGCATCGTCCTTTCTGTTTTGGTATATATCTATTATCTCATACTATCGTCTTTTTGTGTGAAGTAAGTTTTATTCTCCAGTGTTAAGTTGTACGGCTCACGCCGCCCCACAGCCCCACAAACGCGCCAAACGGCGGGTGTTCTGGCTGTTTCGTATCCGTGTGCTGCGTGTGGCATCTGCCCCGCACCGGGCGGATTTGGGCGGTTACTGCGAGTGAATCAGAACTGATTCACTTTTATGCCTTACGCTCTGGAAAGTGAATCAAATCTGATTCACTTTCCAGGCGGGCCTCTTGCCAAAAGCAAGATTTTCTCCTACGCGCTCACGCGGGTCTGACCGCACGGACGCTTCAGAACATAGTCAATGACATTGATTTTGGGGATTTTGTAGGCGTTTTCCAGCCGGATGCAGCTAATTTTGCCCTCTCCCAGCAGGTCATAGGCCGCATGGCGGCTGATACCCAGCATGGCTTGCAGATCCTTGACCGTTACGATGTCCGGGTACTCCGCAAACATGAGCTTGTACATTTCTCTGATTTCTTTACAATCCATTCGATCACCATCCTTAAATTTCGACTTTCGCATATTTGCGATGTAAATACAGGATACTGCGCTTTTATGCGAATGTCAATAGTTTTCGCAAAATTGTTACTTTTTTCTTGCGCTTTTATGTTATGGTGTGGTACAATAAGGAAAATCTATCAAAGTGAGTGAACGAAATGAACATCGGAGAGAAAATCAAGCGCATCCGCCAGCACCGCCGCATGACCCAGAAAGAGTTGGGCGAGTTGGTCGACCTCAGCGCAAACCGCATTGCGCAGTACGAAATGGGTTACCGCGTACCAAAAAAGCCCCTGCTAAATCAAATAGCAGAGGCTTTGCGTGTTTCCCCGTTGGCACTTTCCGATGGCGGAAACGGCCCAGCGAATGATATTCTGGAGCAGCTTTTCTGGCTGGACGAGGAGCAGCCCGGCGTTATCAAGCTGGTCCCCACCGAGCGCGGCACAGCACGGTATAATGCCAACCCAAACTTTGCGCTGCGCTATGATGACAACGATAACTGGCCGCCGCGCTCCCCGGTGGCCATGTGGTTCGATGATACGATTTTGGATGATTTCCTAAAGGATTGGGCTGCGGTTCAGAAGAAGTTGTATGCGGGAGAGATCACACAGGCAGAGTATTTTGAGTGGAAGATTATGTGGCCGTCTGCCATTTGATACAGCCAGCAAATGCAAGATAGTTAATAAAGAGAGGTGCATATGCTATGCCAGGTATACTCGTGGTTGAAGATGATGAAAATTTAAATCGTGGAATTACATTCTCACTGAAAAAATCCGGATATGAGGTTTTTTCAGCAGAATCAGTGAAAAAAGCGAAAAGAATTGCAAGTGATAATAATGTGGATGTTACCATTTGTGATGTGAATCTTCCGGATGGGAATGGACTGGAATTTGTAAGGTGGATGAGATGCAATTATAATACATACATTATTTGTCTTACAGCACTAGATCAGGAGATGGATCAGGTCATGGGATATGAAGCAGGGGCAGATGATTATATTACAAAGCCGTTTAGTCTTTCGGTACTTCTTTTGAAAATAGAAGCACATTTCCGCCGCAGACAGGAGAAAACGGAAGCCGGAAAGATGATTTCGGGAGATATCGTATTTATCGCAGGAGAAATGAAAGTCCTGATAAAGAGTCGTGAAATCAGTCTGACAAAAACGGAGTTGAAAATGCTGACTTTTTTTCTTCAGAATCCGAAACAGATTCTTTCAAAAACACAAATATTGGAAAATGTGTTTGATCTGGAAGGAGATTTTGTGGATGAAAATACAATCGCTGTCAATATCAGAAGACTCCGTGAGAAAATCGAAGACAATCCGGCTGCACCGGTCTATATAAAGAATATCAGAGGTCTTGGGTATATATGGAATCAGGAGGTAAGGCAGTGACAAAGATATATCGCAAGAAGATTACGGTAGTGCTCTCCTTGGTATTACCTGTCATCGTATTGTTTGCAATATCAAATTGCTTTACCACGTATGTGTTTTATGAAGATTATAAAGATAAAATGAATCTTATGACAGAGATTGCTACAAAGGAAGAATTTTCCGGGCTGGATGCTGTTTCGGAATTGCTTAAGGATAAGGATATTGAAACTAACGAACAGGGAAGGCGATTATTGGAGCAATATGGATACTGGGGGAATAAAGGGAATGCATTTTATTCGCAATTCCGGCATCAGGTTATGGTGACCGGTGCTGTAAGCACTGTGATATGCGTGCTTCTTTTGACTTTTTTACTTTATTGGAAGAAAAAAGAAGATGCGTGTCACCAGAAAATTTTAGACGAGTTAGAGGAAATTCTGATCAGATTCCGGGAAAACAAATTTGATGATTTACTGAAAACGGAAAATTATGCAGAACTGGAAAAATTGAATGATCAGCTTGAAGCAATCGGACATCATATTCAGCTGCTAAAGGAAGAAGCACGGGCAGAAAAAGAGAGCACGAAAGAAATGGTTTCTGATATTTCTCACCAGTTAAAGACACCGGTTGCAGCTTTGGATATATGTTTTAGTGTGCTGATGCAGAATGACTTAAGTGCCACAGAACAGGAGGAGTTTCGTATCCGGTGTCGGAGTGCTCTGGATGGACTGGAGACATTATTGCAGTCGCTTCTTGAAATATCCAAGATGGAAACTGGACTGATTCAGATGAATAAGAAAAAGCTTCCGCTTATGGATACTGTCATATCTGCTGTGAACCGCACTTATCCTAAAGCGGATGAGAAAGGAATTGAATTCGTTTTTGACTATGAAAAAGAGCTGGAAACATGCACGATTATGCAGGATAAAAGGTGGCTTGGTGAAGCTGTGATCAACGTTCTGGATAATGCGGTCAAGTACAGTCCGTGTGGTTCAAAAATATTTATCCGGTTACAAAAAAGAAACGATCTTGTAAGAATGGAAATTGAGGATCAGGGAATTGGTATTCCGCAGAATGAGTATCACAAAATTTTTCAACGATTTTACAGAGGAAGTTCCAAGGAGGTCATGGAAAAGAGTGGTACAGGAATCGGACTTTTTCTATCGAGAGAAATTATCGAAAAACACGCAGGTACGATTACGGTAACCTCCGGCAAAAAGAAAAAAGGAAGCACGTTTGTGATTCAATTACCATATGTTGGTTAAATTTTAAGTGAGCAGAAATCTTACAATTCTGTAAGACTTCTGCTCGTTTTTTGAAAGTGAAATGAAAGATTGCCCTGATACAATTTGGATGTAGGATGAAAAGGAGGCAACACATGAGTGTGATATTAGAAACCAAGCACCTTTGTAAGTTTTATGGCGCAGGTGAGAATCAGGTCAAAGCGGTTAATCAGGTGGACATTCAGATTGAGCAGGGAGAATTTGTCGCAATCGTCGGAAGGTCAGGTTCCGGTAAAAGTACATTACTTCATATGCTTGGAGGGCTAGACACCCCGACAAAAGGCAGTGTTACTTTAGCAGGGAAAGATTTATACAGGATGAAGGAAGATGCCCTTGCTGTTTTCCGCAGAAGAAAAATCGGATTTGTTTTTCAGGCATTTAATCTGGTTTCATCTGTTAATGTCTGGGAAAATATTGTACTGCCACTGGGGCTGGACGGAAGAAAAGTGGATGAAGCGTATGTAAATGATATTATTGCAACTCTGGGAATTGAAAACCGGATTTATAATCTGCCAAATCAGTTATCCGGAGGACAGCAGCAGAGAGTAGCCATTGCAAGAGCACTGGTGAATCGTCCGGAAATTATATTTGCAGATGAGCCGACAGGCAATCTTGATTCTAAGACCAGTGATGAGGTAATCGCTCTGCTTAAGATGACAGCAAAAAAATATGGACAGACAATTGTAATGATTACCCATGATGATGAGATCGCGCAGGTTGCTGACCGTATTTTAGTCATCGAGGATGGACAGGTGGTGGATTTCAATTGAGGACGATCAGCAAAATTGCATTCAGCAACGACAAAAGAAATCGGACAAGAAGTGTCCTCATTATGACGGCGATTTGCCTGACTACCATGCTTCTGGTCATTATCAGTACAATTGGAAATGGACTGATCCTCTTACAGAAGGATCAGGCTGCAAGCTCATACGGAAGCAACTACGGCCTGTTTATCGCCGCAGATGATACGCAATTAAAAGAAGTGGAACGCAGAGCTGAGATATCTGATATCGGCATCATGTGTACGGAGGGCATCCTGAAAGGAAATGAAAATGGCGGCTTTGTCAGTGCGGATGAAACGGTCAGGAAAATGCTTCCCTATAATCAGGAATATGTGTTGAAGGAAGGTACCTATCCGGAAAAGGCGCAGGAAATTGCCGCAGGACGCGCTTTCTTTGATGCAGTGGGATACCATGATGTAAAGGTCGGAGACACCGTAACATTGGAGTACCGTTCCGGCATGCAGTCGGAATACGCGCCGGTGGAATTTACTGTCAGCGGAATTTTATATGACCGGGATGAATATACCATCGAGGCTTCCTATGTTGTATTCGGTTCGCAGGATTTTTATAATGAGCGTGTTGCGGAGGGTGGCAGGCAATATAATATCTATTTTACCTTGAGCGATTCTGCAAATGTATCTATGAATAATGTTGCGCCTGCTATAAAGGAAATCGCGGATTTTTGCGGCATTGACCAGAAAAACGTGATCATCAATGACCTCTACCTGCAGTGGGTATTGCAGCCGAGCTATGAAATGATTGTGGTTTGTGGAACCCTGATCCTCGGAATCGTGCTGTTTTCCGTTGTGGTCATTTATAATATCTTCCAGGTCGGGATTGCCCAGAAGGTTCAGGAGTACGGAAAAATCAAGGCGCTGGGTGCAACCAGAAAGCAGATGAAGCAGTTGATCTTTCGTGAGGGCATTCTTCTGGTGGTTCCTTCGATACCGCTGGGGCTGCTGTTTGGTTTCCTGATTGCAAAAGTCAGCTTCAACTGGCTGGTGGAGCAGGGAAATCTGGTATCGCCCGGAATCAAGAACCATCAGGTGCCTCTGTTTTCACTGACAATTATGCTCATCTGCATTTTTGTATCGTTTCTTACGGTCGTTTTGGCTCTGCGCAAACCCATGAAAATTGTTTCCCGGATTTCACCCATCGAAGCGACACGGTATCTTGACGGCTCCAAAACGCAAAAACAGGGCAGACGAAAAGGCAGAAAAGATGTCACCGTTTTCTCCATGGCAATGGCAAATGTGACAGGCAATCCGAAAAGAACCATTGCTACGATTCTTACCATGGGGCTTTCCTGTGTATTGTTTGTAATTATCTCTAATTATGTTGGGAATATTGACACGGAGCACGAGGCGCGGATTGCAATCAACCATGGACAATTTGAGTTGCAGCTGGATTATTCCCGGAATTATGATGAAGCCTATCCGGAGAATAATCTGGATACGATTCTGACGGATAATCCATTGAATGATTCCATGATTGAAGAAATCAAAAGCATTCCGGGAGTGACAGATGTCATGACGAGAGAGATTGTCTCTGTAAATCTGAACGGAACAAGATTTCCGGCTACTATTGTGAGTAAAAAGGATTTTGATTTTATGCGCCAGGACGGGGATATTGGCTCTATGGACTATGATCAGGCGGTAAAGAATGGTGATATTTTCTTTGGCTGGTCAACGTGGATGGAACAAGATGGATATGCTCCGGGTGAATCCATTGCATTTGACTTTGAGAATGGAAGTGAAACCTATACCTATCAGGGAAAGATTGCAGGATCCTTTGTAAGCGCGGACACTTATCTTGTCATTCCGGAAGGTGTATACCGTTCCATGAATCCGAGGGGAACAGCCTATGGCTATCTGTGGGTGGACTGTGATAAAAAAGATATGGCATCTGTGGAACAGAGTCTGAATACTTTGATTTCTAATACTTCGCATATAAAAATGGATACCTATCATGCACAGTTACAATATGCAGAATACACAAGCCGTATGATGAAGCTTGGCTGCTATCTGTTCATGGCAATTGTCGGTCTCATTGGGTTTATGAATCTGGCAAACACCATGATCATCAATATCACCACGAAGAAGCAGGAATACGGTGTGCTGCAAGCAGTAGGCATGACCAATAAGCAGTTGAATCTGTGCTTACAAATACAGGGCTTGATTTTTACGGTTGGCACCATCTGCATCGCACTTGCTGCCGGTCTGCCCCTTGGCTATGCACTGTTTTCCTATGCGAAGCATAATGGGATTTTTGGAATGAACGTTTATCACGTTCCTCTTATCCCGATTCTTGTTATGATTCTTCTGGTTGGTATTCTACAAATTGTGCTTTCCTGTGTTTTAAGCAGTAATCTGAAAAAGGAAACGCTGGTTGAAAGAATAAGGTATCAGGGATAAAGATCCAATGCGCCAAAGCCCACTTTGCCGCCATCAGCAACGACAGCGTCGTCTACGATGTGGTGGACAGCTACGATAAGCTGATGCAGGTGGTTATGGAATAAGCGGTAAGAAGTTTTGCAAGAAAAATTGCATTTGGTTGCCTTATCGTATATAATTGATGAAAAAGCGAAAGGCGGTTTTGTATATGGCACCAATTACTCGTGAACAGGCATTGGAAAATGCTTTGGCTTCTTCGCGCATCGAGGGGTATGAAGTCACTGAACAGACCCGTGCCGACTGCCGCCGCCTGATGGACGGCAAAGTAGATGCCCGCACCTTGGCTGCTGAAATTCTGGCACGCCGCAGGGCGCAGCGAGGGTAAAATACCATGGCAAACTATGCAGTGGATTCTTTGCAGGATGGGTGCTATCCGGGTACTGTGGTGTTAATAAATATACTTGGCATTCAAAATCAGCCCGACTTGGATGCCGTGGAAGGTACGATCGTTCCGGCTAAGGCTGCTTTATGGGAAGAAAAACCTTTAGCAGAAAGTTTCGATTTTGCGCATTACTGTGCGATTCATCGCTTTTTGTTTGAAGATTTATACGAATGGGCGGGCAAGCCGCGAACGGTGGATATTTCAAAGAAAGGCACACAGTTTTGCCCCGCTGCGCAAATTGAAAGCACAGCGAAAGCCATCTTTGCCAGATTAAAAAAGCAGAATTTTCTTGTAGGCTTAGACAGAGCGCACTTCATTTCTGCCATAGTAGACTTTTACGAGCGAACGAATGAGCTTCACCCATTCCGAGAGGGCAACGGCAGAACCCAGCGTGTTTATCTTTCGCAGCTTGCCCACCATGCGGGATATGTCATTGATTTTGCCTGTGTTGACCCGGATGATTTAATGATTGCCACAATTCAGGCTGCGGGCGGCGTAGATGATTTTTTGAAGGTTCTGTTTGATGAGATGGTTGTCTAACAAATCCGAATTTGTACAACAGGCTGCTGCACAAATTTCAGGGATATAAAACTGTGCTAAAATAACGCTGCTGTAAGTGATTTTTACTCAAATGGTCAAAATCGATACATTAATTTTCTTGGCTTTACCTTTGATGGTACACACATTCATATCAGGGGCAAGACTATTTCAAAGTACTACTATCGCATGGGAAAGAAAGCCCGATCAATTGTCCTTCAGCGAAAAGCCGGGCATAATCCTTCCTTGCGCAACTTGTATATGTTATACTCACGAAAAGGAGCAACGTCAGGTAGAGGAAATTTTTTAACCTATGTAAACCGCGCGTAATGTGAATTTGGAGTGAACGAACCTATCGACCAACCAGTAAAAAACCACATGGTAAAAAACCGCAAGCGATTAAATTCCTAATATTTCAATTTCTATATTTTCCGTACTTGCTTTTTGACCACCATTTGACCACTACTGTGCAGTAGCCCTGCGCAATGCTGGAAAAGCCTGTTGTGACAACCAACAACAGGCTTTTTCTTGTTTTGGGTGTAGTTGGGTAGAATCGACAAAATTCACGTTTCAACGCCGGTCCACACCGCCCTGTCGTAGTTCTCCGACCCGGAAGGCCAGAGGTTCGAATCCTCCCGGTCGCACCAAGAGCAGCACCTTATGGGGTGCTGCTCTTTTTGTTTTGCATGGATTTTATGGAGCAGTAAAAGAAGGAATTCGAACAGCCCGTGCCCCGCGCTTTGCGTCCCGCGGGGCAGAAACGCCCCGGTGGGGCGTTTCTAGGGCGCGGCTTGGCGAATTCCTTCAGGTACAAAAAAATGCATTGCAATGCGCTTTTTGTTTTGACTTTGTGTCAGAATAGTTTCAGTAACATATCATCTGCTGCATCCGTGTATTGCCCTTTTGATAGCCGTTCGTTCCTCAGTCGATTTATGGTGATTCGCATAAGGTGAATTTCTTCTGCGGAGAAACTTGCTCTTTTATCGGCCGGGAGAGAATCAATTTTCAGTATTAGCTTTCCAACTTCTTGTGTGCCATACCCAAGCGCCCTTTGCTGGTAATAGTAAGGTGCGAGTGCTTTCAGCGTAATACTTTTGTTTGCTCTGGTTAATTTGATTTTCTTCATCATAGTCCAATCGCCTTTCCCAGCTTTTCCTGTGCTTTGCGTTTATTTTTGTCAAATGCGTGGGCGTAAATATCCAGCGTAGTGCTTGCCTGTGCATGACCCAATAGACTAGCCACCGTGCGGACATCCACGCCTTGTGCAATCAGCAGGCTGGCGTTCGTGTGCCGCAAGCTATGCACATTCAAATCCAGCGGCAAGTTGTTGGCTTTCAAAATCAGCTTGAAGCGATAGGTAAATGTGCAGGGATTCATCGGCTTGCCGTTAGGCTGGCGGAATAAGTAATCATCTTCAGATACGGTTTCGTTCGCGGTTTGCTGCCTATCCCACTCGCATTCTTTCCGCCACGCCTTGAGCAGTTGACACATTTCTTTGCTCAAATACACCATGCGATTACCGCTTGTCGTCTTAGGGTCTTTCGTGATGGATTCTTGATGGCTAAGTTTGACCACACCCCGCTGTACATGGATTGTACGCTTGCGCCAGTTAATGTCACTCCATTTCAGTCCACAGGCTTCACCCCTGCGCAAGCCAGTGGCAAGCACTAATTTGAAATAGGTTTCATATTTCATGCTCTGTCCCTCGAATGCTGTAATCAGTTTCTTTACGGTTTCCTCGTCAGCCACGGGTCGCTCTTTCTTCTGACCTTTCGGTTTGTAACATCTCCATGCGGGATTGTGGGTCAAATAACCCTCGTCCACAGCTGCCGACAGGATGCCACACAGCGTGTTGTGTAAGCCTTCGACTGACTTCTCGGATAGATTCCCTCTGCCGTCCAAACGCGGGCTGTGCCTCATTTCTTCGTAAAATTCTCGGATGACTTCCTTGCGCAAATCCGTTAGCTTATAGTTGCCCAGCACCGGCAAGATGCGTCGAATGTCCTGCAGATCTCGTTGGTATGTAGAGTCCGCCAGCTTCTTCGGTCCAACATCAGCCGCCCAATGCTCAATGTACTTTGCCAGTGTAATGCTTCGGTTGATGGGTTCAGGCGAGTGCTGTACTTCTCTCTCAAACAAAATTGCCTGTTCCTTAACCCACTTTTCTGCCTGTTTGGGTGTGTACTCCTTGGGCGGCTTGACCGTTTTCTGTACAGATTTCAGCCTGTTGCCCTCATAATCGTACCCACGGGATACCACAATCAAATAGCTGTTACTGCCGCGTTTTCTGATAGACGCCATTGTTTTCAACGCTCCTTTGTATGTTTTATTGACCTGCGGTACTACAAAGCATACCGACAACTGCGACAGAAAGCTATCACTATACTCAACAATCTTTTGCCCTAAAAGCTATCTGCTACTGACAAAAACGGCACCGCCATCTCTGACGGTGCCGCTGGTTATTTAGCCTGCTTTCTTGGCTTTTCTATTCTTATTTTTCATAAATGCAACATAGCACGGATTTTGGTTGTTCAACAAATCTTGCATCAGGTTTGCCGCCTGACGCTTCGCCACGTCCTGCGGGTGGCAGTAGGTGCGTTCCAAGAATGCCGTATCCGCATGACCCAGCAGGGATGCCGCCACCTGTTTGCTGGTGCCTTCCTGCAGCAGATAGGTTGCGTAGAAATGCCGTAGCGTATGCAGGTGATAATCTTCCGATAGCCCACACTTTTTATATAGCTTGCGCAGATGCCGTGTAAAAGAATCCGGGTGCGGCACATGACCATCGGGGTCTGTAAAAATCGGTTGCTCTCTATCTGGAACGCCGCTATGCAGCACCTGCTGCTGTCGCAGCGCCATCAGAAGCTCCCATATCCCCAGCGGAATGGTTACAATCCGTTCCCGATGGCTCTTGGTGTCGCTCTCAACAATCTGCCCGGATGCGCAGCTGCGGGAACGGCGGACGGTCAGTTCGCAAGCACCAGTTATGTCCCTCCATTGCAGGGCGCACAATTCCCCACGTCGCAACCCTGTCGTGATTGCCAGCGTGTAGTACGCCCGATACAGAATCGGTTCGTTCTGAATCGCCCGCATCAGTTTACCCATTTCATATTTCTGCGGAATATGCTGCACCTCCTTCTCAAAATGCTTCTTGCGGACACGGTGCGCCGGATTGAACGGAATGATGTCATTTTTCTTGGCATCTTCCAGCACAGAAGAAATCGTCTCCAAATATTTCTGCACAGTCGTTTCCTTGATGCAGTTTCCGCCCCTGCCGGGTCGCTTACGGAGTTCTTCGCACATTTCTTCCAGCGTCATGGGCAACAGTTTTGCAAGCGGAATACCGCCAATCAGCGGGTAAACAATATCCAGATTGCGTTTGTACCCTGCGTAGGTGGTAGCCTTAAAGAACGGCTGCTGCCGCTTGAGCCAGTTTTCCGCGTACTGCTCAAAATGGGTTTGGTCACTTTCTTCAACGCCATACTTGAACTTTTTCTCAATGCGCTCAGCCTCTGCCATGACATATTGCTGGATACCACGCTTAGGTAGAGATGATGGCACAGTGATTGTTTGCGCTTTCATCCGCTTCTGCCCGTTGACCTTATAGCCGTTGCAGACGGTGATTTTGAATTTTCGTTCGGATTTTTTCTTGATGTAAGCCATTGTACCTCCTTATCGCTGGCGAGAAGAATCTCGGCTGCGGGTTTTATTGTTTGTATGTTGATTTCGGTTTTCTTGGTCTATGCGGTTGGATTCGCGTGTTCTTTGGATGCGCTTGATGGCACCCTCTGCAATCTTGTCCTCTTTGCGGATCTCCGCAATCTTACAGGTAAGCATTGCACGGCGGTCAGCCAGTTCCGGCGGGGCATCCTTACGGCGCATCCGCTTGACGATTTCGGCCCGCTGCGCGGCAAGGGTTTCCATCCGCTGGGACAAGCCCTTGCGGTAGTCTACGATTGCCTGTAAAGACGGGAACTTGTGGTCGTGGACAAAGGCGTGTTCTGCAAGGATTTTCTCGGTGTCTTTCCAGATGCGCTCCAGTTCAGGGCGGTTGATGTGCGGCTGCTGTTTCTTGGGCAGGATGCCCAGTTGGTAACAGTAATGGAGATACAAGCGATGCATTTGGGATTCCCCGAAGAATACTTCGAAGAAAATTTGAAGAATTCCTTTTCCTGCATAGGTATCCTTGGGGCGATACCGTTTCGGCGTATACTGCCGGGGCGGGTGCTTCAACTCATACAGCCTTGGTCCATACAACAAGTAGTTTTCCCGCAGTCTGTCATCTATGGCTGCAAGATCGTATTCTTCTCCCAGCCTATAAAGTCGCACGGCTCGACCACCATCCCGCGCCCGTATCGTTGCGTACTTTCGGTTCGGGTCACTGCCGAAAATGTACCCTTGCCGATACAGCGCTCTGTGGAAATCTTCCGGGGTACTGGCATCCTCACAGGCTTGGTCGATGGCTTCCCGCATCCGGGCGTACCGCGCCGGTTCCTTGGCTTTGGGCTGCTCCACCACCGACAAGCCGTACTCACGGCACAGCTTGTCGGATGCTGCCCGGAACTCGGCATACTGGCTGCGGCGCTGCTCGTACTTCTTGCCGTCCACATACGATACGGAATTGATAACGAAGTGGTTGTGCAGATTGTCCGTGTTCATGTGTGTAGCAACCAGCACCTGAAACCGCTTGCCCCAGACCTTGCGGGCCAGCGCCACGCCAATCTCGTGGCATTGCTCCGGGGTGACCTCACCCTCGCGGAAGCTTTGGTAGGCGTGGAGCGCCACCACGCCGTCTGTTTTACCAAAGCGTCCCTGTACCGCCCGCATATCTTCCCACGCATGATTTGCCCTGCAATGGATGCCGGTGACAAGCTGGGCGCTCTCGTTCAGTTTGGTCTTGGCATCATTTTCTGCATAGTGCAGTGTCTGGGCAAGGGCATCGTATTCGGTTTTGTCCGGGTTGGCCGCATAGTCAAGGACGCGCTGTAAGCTGTCCTTGATTGTCCAAATCTTAGTTACCGCCAATGAGCAGGTCCCTCATGCGGTCGGTCTGGGCGTTGATGCCCGCGCCAGTCTGTACAGAGCACTGCTCTGCAATTTCATCGAGTTTGTCCAATACATCAAATACCTCCATTGGCGGGTGCCCACCCGGTTCATATCCCAGCGCCCGCTGGCGTAAATATTCCGAAAGTGACAAGCCACACTTCCGAGCCAACATCGTCACCTTTTTCTTTTCGGTGACGGTGACGCGGACATTGATTCCGACAGTTCGATTTCTCATACGCTCGCAGCCTCACAGGGGTTCGGGGCTGGCCTCGTAGGCTTTTCGGCGGGTTGCCCTGTGGCAACACTTCGCCCATGCTTGCTCTCCTTACGCGACCTTAATGACGATGCTGACGATGATGACGATGTTTGTGGGATACCCCACCCCGACAGTTGGGATATATCAATATCATCGTCATCACCGTCATCATCGTCATGGAAGAACTCAAACAGACGCTTTTGCTCCGTGCGGGTGTACTTGTATTCGATGCCGCGAGGACCGAACACGTCGCTAGCATAATGAGCCATCTTCCGTGTAAATTGGTTAGGCTTCACATCAGAAACGTTCGCTGCAACAAGCAATTCCGTAGCTGTACCCTGCCATTTTCCAACCGAGTCAATGTAGTCTGCAACTTTCCAAAGGTAGTCAGGAATAGCTTTCAACGCCTGCTGTTCTGCGGATTCTTCCTCATCCAACGTCCAGACGCAGTTTTCTTCGCGGATATGCAGCATTTTCTCGTCCATATCGCGTCCAATTACACGAATTGTCGCGGTTTTACTCATGCGCTGACGATGCATAAGCCATGTCGTATCCGCCACGCCCATAATGCCGGTTGAGCCGGAAATTTGGTCGTAGGGGTCTGACGATGATTGCTTACGCAAATGATGCACCAGCAGGATGCAGATGCCGTACTTATCGGCAAGCTCCTTTAATGCACCAATATCCTTATAGTCATTGGCATACATGCTACCATTCTGGTCGTTTTTTCGCACCTTTTGCAAAGTGTCGATGACGATGAGGCTAATATCAGGGTAAGTATGGATGAAACTGACGATTTGTTCTTCCAATCCCTGCCCAATTCCGTGGCTTTCCGTCTGCAAAATGAGCCGTTCCGGGTCTTCTTCTGCATCTACAAGCTTGTAAAGGCGCTCTTGCAGACGACCCAGTGTATCTTCCAGCGAGAAATACAGTACGGTTCTCGGTTCTATTTCACGCCCCCACACAGATTTCCCCTGCGAAATCTGCAAGCAGAGCCACAGCGTCAGCCAGCTTTTGCCCGCTTTGCTGGGACCGGCAAATATAGCCAGCCCTGCCGGGAGCAGACCGGGGATAATCCATTTTACGGGCGGTATCGGCGTTGCAAGCAGCGCGCCGGCGGTAATAGTTTTCGGTAATCTTGTGGTAGTCATTGACACCATCCTTTCCGTTTTGGTATACATCTATTATCTCATAGTATCGTAATTTTTTGTGTAGTAAGTTTTACTCTCTAGTGTTAAGTTGTACGGCTACGCCGCCACAGCTCCACAAACGCGCCAAACGGCGTGTTTGTGGCGTTCATCGCGTCCGTGTGCGGTGAGGGGCATCCGCCCCACACAGGGCAGATTTAGGCGGTTACTGCGAGTGAATCAAATTTGATTCACTTTTTCGGTTTTATCACCCTAGAGTGAATCAGTTCTGATTCACTTTGGCGGTCCGCGTGCGTATTTCGCACAGTTCGTCTGTTTTGCGTTTGTCATATACTCACATCCTTTCTTGATTTTTTCTGTTGCCTTGTGTAACCCTTTTGAATACACTTTCCGGGGAGAAAAAAGAGCCCGGAGAGCCTTACCGATTTCGGTAAGGTTCTCCGGGCTCTTATATATTATCTCTGTTCTATCCGGGCGTGAGGGTACACTTTCCCCGCAAATCTTGATGCAAATTCAATAAAAATCAAATAATACGCATAGTAGCGTCAATCACACGGTTATATAAATAATAAAAGAAACCGTATACATCAAAATAATGCTGAAGAAAAATGTCTAATTTGCCGCTCGCCCCCAGACTTGGGAACATAACAGGCAAGCCGCTGGCAACGACCGTTCACTGACTTTGCAAGGGTCTTAATGCTTACAATCCAAACTCAGTCACCCCCTCTGACGCGTGGGGCAGCAGGAGTATCATTATGCCCTCTCCCCAGTCGCGGGTTATGGTCTGCCGTGACCATGCTGTGCGCCCCACTGGGAAAGTAAAGTACCTGTTATGCTGTGTATTCAGTTGTAAAGGTGCTGGTACAGAATAAATCCGTAAGTTTAATATACGCCAACAATTAGCAGTCTGTCAATGACAAGTGCTAATTGTTTACACGGCATTCATAATTCAAGGCGATAACCCGCCAATGATGGATTTCATCAGCAAGGCTTGTTCATTATTCAAAGCACCGCACACATCTGGTGTATGAGGAGGCCGCCAAATTGTACGCCGGAAGCCAGAGCATGGAATTGACGATGAGCAATATTTTGCAGAGGACAGATCTCTATTTGCAGGGCGACGACATTATTTGGCATCCTGACAATGATGGACATCGACAAGCTGAAAGAGCTTTCCAAAATAGATGCAAAAACGCCGCTCGAAGCAATATCTTCGGGCGGCGCAGTATTGAAATTATTTCATGGTAATGCTATATTTCAGCGCAGCGATAGCATTTTCAGCTTTGCAAGGTCGCAGAGGACGGGGATGGGGGCCGAGGCCCATGCGTGGCAAAGGCTTGTATTCCACTTCTGGTCTTTGCCCCATGCTTCATAGGCCGTCGTTGCGCCTTCCTGCAGCATTTCGTACCATGAATGTTCGGAGTGATTGGTGATGAGGGCATACGCGTCTTGTGGGCGCCCCAAGCGGATCAGCGCATACAACACAAAGTAGGAAACAAACACCCCGCAGCACAAGCCCTTACGCATGATGAAGTCCGCAATCTGGTTTCCTTCCGGCGCAAGGCCATAAAATGCCGCAAACGCATTGGCGTGCAGGGAGCTGTGACTGCTGACAAGGGAGTCTGTGAACAGGCCGGTCGCTTCATTGTAGAAGCCTCGGATAAATGCCTGCCGCAGCGCCGCGGACTGCGGCGTGCAGGGCAAATCAAGAATCTTGCAGATTTCCTCAATACACTGTTTCATGCCGATGTACAGTGCATTTATGACGTTGTGGCATCCGTCGCCTACAACAGGCTGCGGCAAATCGAAATCGTAGTTATCCCGCAGATTTTGGGGCCAATCCACAAGATTCCATTTGGTTTTAACATTTTCGATCAATCCGTCTTCCCTGCGGAAACGGTCAAAATACTCACTGATCCCCTGCGCATAGGGCAGCATATCGCGCAGGAATTCTTTATCCCCTGTAAAGCGGTAGTACAGCAGCAGCTGATAGGGGTAGAGCAATGAAAAATCGGCAATTTCCTGCATAAAGTTTCCGGGCGCGACAGCCATCATGCCCGGGCAGATCACCGTAGAATGAGAAAAATCCAGCAGTGCTTTTTTGAACAGCTTCGTATCCCCTGTCAGGCAATACAGCGCATGAGCCGTCACGGTGAGGTCGCCCAGATATTGGCCTTTCTCTCTGCTGGGACAATCCAGAAATGCTTCCTGTGAACAGTTGCGCACCGCATTTTTACAAATTGACCATATCCCACGCACCAACGGATCATCTGTTTGGAAAGCACAGGGCACTTCCGCAAACGGGTAGTGTCGGAAATTGACCTTGAATTCGGACAGGCGCGGTGCGTCGGGGCTTTCCGGTGCCGTGGAGAAAAGGATTTGCACATAGCGGAAGCATTTATATTCAAACGGTTCCAGCTCATTTTCTCCATCCGCCAAAATCCAGCGGTCCTCATAGTTGCAGTTACAGCGCATTTCATAGCGAACGGCGGAGGAAGATTCCAGTTCCTCCCCAAAGTGCAGCGTGAGCACATTGCCGGCCTTGCCAACGGCTTTCATGGAAAAAGTACCCGTCAGTTCTTCCCCAAAATCCAGCAGCCAGCCGTTTTCCGTGCGGGACGTTTGTACGGGGAAACGCAGCTCGGTCACAACGTTCGGCGTCGGTTGCGGAATCAAAATGTGGTCGTCATTCTCCTTCACCGGGGCTTTGCACCAATCGGAATCGTCGTAATCGAGCAGCTTCCAACCGTGCAGCTTGCGGCGTTCATCAATGATTTCGTCAAATTGTGTGTCGTAGGCAATGGTGCGGCTATAACTGTATTCTTCGGCGCGCGCGCAAAGCCAGTCCTCGTCCAGAAGCTGTACGCCGTCTGCAAAGAGCTCGGCGATCAGTCCCTGACGCTGGTCGCCGCTGTTGTAGGCACGGTTGACAAGTCCCTGATAGTAAACATGGATCGCCAGTTGGTTGTTCCCCTGTCGCAGCCAGGGAGTCAAATCCACGACATTATAGTAGTAGCAAAATGCATAGGAATTTGCCGGTCCCTGCGTCACGAATTGCCCGTTGACATAGAGCTTGTAATAATCATCCGCGGAAATCCGCAGCAAGACGCGTTTTGGCGCATTGGCGAGAACGACTTTTTTGCGAAACAGCGCATGGTAGTTTTTTAATTCTTCCCGATGCGGCGGCATTTTAAAGTTCGGGTCCAACTGCCGATGCAGCAAAGCCAGCTGCGGAGCATCGTGAAATTCCGGACTGCAGAGCCAACGGTTTTGCCACTTTTGTGCGATTATGTTATTCATATTATAGTGGTCCCTCTTTCTCCATCATGGTTTTAAATTCCGTCGGTGTACAGTCGTAATATTTCTTAAAGCTGCTGGCAAAATAGCGCGGGTTGCTGTATCCGCAGGCCGCGGCGACATCTTGAATTTTCATGTCGGTCTTCAGCAGCAGGGAGCCCGCTTTTTCCATACGCCGATGGATCACATATTCCATCATTCGTTCGCCTGTTTTTTGCTTAAAGACCTGACGGATATAAGCGGCGCTGAAATGCAGTTTGTCCGCGATCCATTCCAGCGTTAAAGTTTCATTGTCCAGATTGGCTTCAATCATCGCCTTGACATTTTCCACGATTTTTTCGGTCTGCTGGCGATTGTTATGCTCCAGAAACGGCTTGTGACACAGCGAAAAATATTCCCGCAGAAGTTCTCTGATCTCCAGCAAACTGGCGTATTGCAAACGCTCCTTCATCCGGCGCTGGATTTCTTCGTTGGTGCGTTCCGGATCCAGTCGTATTCCGTTCCGCTCTACTTCATTAAAAATCGCATAGACCAGTTCTTCCGCAGAAATCCAGATGAAATCCGTTTGTTTTGGGGAAACCGTCGCATACACCTGCATCAGTTCATCCAAACAGCGCATGGACTCCACATCGTGCCCCATGCGGACAGAGAGCAGGATCTGCTCTTTCAGCGCTCGGATTCGCTTTGCAGTATCAGGAGCTTCGTCGGCCGCATCGCTATGCGGTTCCTGCCCGCAGACGATCAGCGTCTGGTCGATGGACGTCAATCTGCGCCAGACTTCCAGCGCCTCCTGGTAGGAATCCTTCAACTGCTCCCAGGTGTCGTACACGCCGCCGATAATACAGACGACGCGGATTCCGTAATATCGGGCCATACTTTTTTGAAGGTGCTCCATGCCGCTTTTGACCGCAAGGAAAAATGTCCGCCGCTCTTCCGCACTGCCAAACAGCGCCAAAATAACCCCGTTGCCCGCCATATTCAAGCCCTGCGCCCGAATTTCCTTCGGAAGACAGCTTGCGCTGAGCAGTGTGACCAGTTCATCAACGTTTTCCTGCTTTTGCGTGTTCCATCGTTCGGACCCCATATAAAAGGGCAGCTTTAACAGGCAGATGCAGTAATAATCGGCGGAAGTATCCAATATCTCATTGGTCGGGCGCTTTTCTTCCCGCCCTTCCAGCACCGCCCGCAGCGTATGCGCCTTCAGCAGCGACGCTCCCTCTTCCACCTTTTCCTGCAGGAGCTCCATATTGTCAAGGAGAATTTGTTGTTTGTTCAAATCATCCTTGATTTTATTCAATACGGTTTCCAGTTCCATTGGGTCAAAGGGTTTGAGCAGATATTCCGATACGCCCAAAGCGACGGCTTTTTTGGCATAGGCAAATTCGTCGTACCCGCTGATGATGATGGTCTTGAAAGGCAGCCCTCTTTGGGCTGCTTCCTGCAGAAAAACCAGACCATCCATAATCGGCATGGCAATGTCCGTGATAACGATGTCTGGATGGCGTTCTTCCGCCAACTGAAGCGCCTCTTTTCCGTTGACGGCACTGCCCACCACTTCCAAATCGGGCTGAGAACGGCGGATATAGCCAACCAGAAGGCTGCGCATTTCCGATTCGTCCTCTACGATCAGTATTCTGTACATTTGTCTTTCTCCTGCATGCACTTGGGGATCGTCAGCGTTGCCCGTGTCCACTCGCCTTCACAGCTCTCATAGTGCAGCCCATAGCCTTCACCGTAATACAGCTTGATTCGCTCGTTCACGTTGAAAATTCCATATCCGTCGCTGTGCTCTGTCGTTCCAATCTCCAGCGCACGGTTGATACTCTCCACCTTGTCCCTGCTCATACCGACGCCGGTGTCCTCCACCGTAAAAAGGATTTGCGGAGAGCCGTCCGGGGATTGTTCCTCTCGCGCGCGGAGCACAATGCGGCCTTTTCCGTTTTTCTCTTTTATCCCGTGGTAGATGGAATTTTCTACCAGCGGCTGCAGCACCAGTTTTAGGATGGTGCAGGGCCAAAGTTCTTCCGGCACATCCAGCGTATATTCCATCACTTCGGCATAGCGAATTTCCTGAATCGTCAGGTAACTTTTCACATGCTCCAATTCATCCTTTACGGGGATAACTTCCGCACCGCGGCTCAGGCCGATGCGGAAGAATTTTCCCAGCGCGTTGGACAGGATGCGCACCTCATTCATCCCCTGCTCAGATGCCAGCCATGTGATCGTGTTCAGTGTGTTGTATAAGAAATGCGGGTTGATCTGCGCCTGCAGTGCCTGCAGTTCTGCTTTGCGCTTCTGCTTTTGTGCTTGCTCTACAAAGTCGCGTTCCTCTTTGAGCACTGCAATATACTCTTCCTGCTTTTTCATGGATTGCTCTACCTGATCCGCCATGTAGTTGAAGGACTTTGCCAGGCTGCCGATCTCGTCTTTGTAAGGGTAATAATAGCGTGCTTCCAGTTCTCCGTTGCGCATTCGGTTCATCTGCAGCGCAAGGCGCTGCAGAGAAGACGTCATCTGCCGCGACAGAAAGAGGACTATGAGCAGACAAATTGCGATCATGACGACAGACAGCCATATAATCAGCATTCTCAGGCGTCCCACACTGTCCAATAATTCCGCCTTGGATTTTAAAATATAGATCTGCCAATCGTTGATGCTCACAACGCCTTTGTACATGAGGTATTCTTCGCCATGGTAGATCAAATCCCCGCCGTAACCGCTTGCCTCCTGTCCTCGATTCATTTCTTCCAGTTTTTCCAAATCGGCAGCGTTCACGCCGGCGGTACTGACAATGTAGTTTCCTGAGCTGTCCGTGATGAGGAACTCCCCTACCATGTTGGAGTCGTCAGCCAGCTCGTCCAGCAGGGCTTGCTGGTCCAGCTGGATGATGAGATACGCATAATCCGATGTCCCCGAACCGACCGAAAAGCGCCGTACATAGGGGATCACCGCATCGCCGTCCTTGAATATCTCGTCCTGCATCGTCGGCAGCCACTGAATTGCAGGGGCGTCAGAATCTTGGTAAATCTCCCCGAACGCCGACTTTTCAAAGTCAAAATCCCAGTTGCGATAACGGGTAAAGTCGCTCCAGATCCCTTTGTCGGTATATACCAGCGTAGAATATACCAACGGCTCTGCCAGACTGATGTCGCGCAGACAGTACATGGCCTCACCGCTCAAAATGACTTCTTTTTTCAGGTCCGGCGCGCTCATGTAGTCGTTCAGGGGCTGGATGAAAGACGTGTCGGTCAGCGCGGCAAAAGCCCTGCGGTTCACTGCCTGCAGGCGTGCGTCCAGAGTGTAGCACAGCTGTACAGCCAGACTTTCCGCGTTCGCCTTGTAATTGGTCACGATTTCCCGCTGCGCAAACTGATAATATAAGATTCCGCCCACGCTGGTACTGAAAGCACACACCACCGTAAAAATCAATGACATTTTTTTCTGAAAGCTGATGTCGCGCAGCCATTTTTTTACCATGAGCTCAGCGCCTCCCGCCTGTGCCTTGGGCATTTCTTGGGCATTTTTTATATAAAGGTATTATACCATGTTTTTCTCGGTATGCAAAGGGGAAGGCAGCAGCGCACTGCGAAGAAGAAAAGCAGGCAGAGCCGCACCGCATCAGCGCACCGCACAGCTTTGATGCGGTGCCGACTTACGGCGAGGCTCTGCCTGTTGCCTGTCAGCCTTTGACTGCGCCTGCCGTCAGGCCCGCGATAAATTGCTTATTGCACAGCAGATAGACGATCAGGATCGGAATAATGGCGATGGAAGCGCCCGCCAGCATGATATGCCATTCGGCGGCTGCGTTTACCGAGTATTTCAGCTGCACGACCGCCACGGTCAATGTCTGCAGCTTCGGATTCGTAATGGTCATAATCAGGGTGGTAATGTAGTCGTTCCATGTATTGCGGAAGACAAACAGCGCCACAACTGCAAGGATGGGCTTCATCAGCGGCAGGATGATCCGCACAAAAGTGCCGAAGAGTGAACAGCCGTCGATGGTCGCCGCCTCGTCAAGCTCTTTTGGGATGCCCTTGACAAAGCCCATCACCAGCAGCACGTTCATGGCCTGCCCACCCGTAAGCGCCAGAATCAGTCCGATCATGCTTTTGCTCAATCCAACATCATGCAGGAACTGATAAATCGGGTACAGTGTTACAGATCCAAGGCTGATGAACATCATGGAGGTGTAAAGCCCCAAAAGCAGCTTTTTTCCGGTGAAGTCACGCCGCGCAAAGATGAAACCCGCCAGTGCGCAAGTTATAACCGCCAAAAGTGTGGTGGAAACGGCAAGGATCACGCTGTTTCCGGTGTACTTGACAAAATCCGCCTGGATAAACGCCTGATAATAGTTTTGAAACTGCCAGGACTTTGGCAAAAAGGAACCGCCGGCTGTCAGTTCTGCGTTGGTTTTGAGGGAGCCGAGAACCGTGTAGACGATGGGATAAAGGGTAAAAACGATCATAATGAGCAGGAACAGGACCGCACAAATTTTTGCAATGAAAGCCTTTGGTCCTTTGGCCCTTACATTGGTTTCCATTTTCTTCCCTCCTTCTCAGTAAATCTCGTCCAGTTTTCTGGACAGGCGCAGATAGATCACCGTGATGACGCCGGCAATCGCAGCAGATACAACGCTGACCGCCGCACCGTAGCCGTACTGCGGGATCACCGAGCTGGAGGCAGACACGGGGAAGAAGTACTGGTATGCGTACAGCGACATAACCATCGTTGCATTGTTCGGGCCGCCTTCCGTCAGGACCATAACATTTGTGATGTCGTTGAAAGCGGAGGTAATGGCCAGCATCAGGATGATTTTGAGGATGGGCCCCATCATGGGAATCGTAACAAACCACAGCGTTTTGATCGGCCCCGCGCCATCGATTTTGGCGCTTTCCTGCACATCTTTGGCAACCTGCTGCAAACCGGCAATAAAATAGACCATGTAGTTGCCTACGCCGCCCCAAATTGCCGTAATAATCAGGGTCTGCATCGCATGATCCTTGCCGAGCCAGTTGATCGGGGTTTTGATGATGCCAAGCCCCATCAGATATTGATTGATCTCACCGTTATAGGCGTTGAACAGCAGGTAGAACACCAGCCCCATGACGGCAGAGCTCATAATGGTAGGCAGGAAAATCACGCTTTGCGCAACGCCGTTGAATTTTGTCTGCTTGTTCAGCAGAAGCGCCAGGAAAAACGCCAGCGGGATGATGATAAGCACCTTGCCGAAGCCATAAACAAAGGTATTTGCCACGCTCTTCCAGTACACTTCATCGCGAAAAACGCGTGCCAAATTTTCTAGTCCCACCCACTTCGGGGCCGCGGTGCCGATTCCGCCATACTGGTAGAACACATATTTCAGCGTCCAGAGTACAGGGTAGATGGAACACAGGATAAACAAGAGCAAATTGGGAAGGAGAAACGCATACGATTCTATATCGCGTCGCCGCATCCGTCTGCGGTGGCCTTCCTCCAGCGTCGTCTGGACCTTTTTTACAGCCATAACCGTCCGTCCTTTCCTCGGGAAGCGCCATGCGGGCCGCAGCCCGCGCGGTGTTTTCCTTTTATTCAACGAGGTGCTGCTCATTTTTCGAGCGGCACCTCGTTCATTGTTATTTTGCTGTCAGAATTACGGATTCAGCGGATCGTACCCTTCGATTTTGACCTCTTCGCCGATACCGTCGGAAATGCCCTTCTGGTAAGCCGCATTGTAACGGTCGGTCAAATCCTGCAGCGTGCTTTCCATGTCTGCGTCGCCGTAATAGATCGATTCAAAGGTCTTGTAATAGTCCTCGCCTTCCACAACGACCGCCTGACTGTTCTTTTCCTGCGGGGTCAGCGGCAGAACGGCATCAATATCGGACATCTTCAGCCATTCTTTGTCCGCGACCTGCTCGTTGAGCTGCGCCTTCTCCACAACAGAGGGGATGATGCTCACGCCGTAACCGCCCTCATAGTAGCCGACGAGGAAGTCTTCGGAAGCAAAGATATCCTTGTACACCTGGAATGCCAGCTCCACATTGGAGCCCTTCGCGTTGATGAGGTAAGCCGAGGTGAATTTGATGTTCTGCTTGCCGTTTTCCTCGCCGGAAACAGTGGGAATGGGCGCGACGCCCCACTTGTCGGAATCCATCGGGAACTGATCCTTGTAGACGCCCGGCTCGGAATGGGTCCAGGAAATGTACATGCCGATCTTGCCGGCGGCGAACTGGGTGCGCAGGGGGTCAATGTCAAGGCTCTCACAGCCCGGGAAAGCGCAGTCCTCGCTGAGCAGTTCCTTCCAATAGCTCAGAAGCTCGCTGTACTGGCTGAAATCATATTTGCCCGCGGCGAAATCGTAGCCCTTCTTAATTCCGGTCTCGCGCTCCATCTGCAGATCCAGGGAACGTTCCAGCGCAGAGGATGCGCTCTTCATGTGCTGGGCATAGCCGTAAATGCCTTCGCTTGAAAGCTGAGAGGTGATCAGGCGCGCATCCTCTACCATTTCTTCCATCGTCGTGGGAGGTTCGGAAATGCCGACGCGCTCAAAGATCTCCTTGTTGTAGATCAAGCGGCCCGTGGTTCCGCAAGTGGGGATATAATACAGCTTGCCGTCAATCTCATTGATACCTTCATAGACCTCGTCCTTGAAGTATTCCTTCATGTCATCGTCCATGTACTGGTAGAGGTCCAGCCATTGGCCCTGATTGACGTACTTGTTGTACACCTGATCGTTCAGCACGAGAATATCCGGCAGCTCGTCGCTCTGAACCGCAAGATCAACCGCCTGATCGAAATTATCCGTGTACAGCTGGTAATCCACCTGCACATTGTTGGTGTTGTTTGCGTTATACTCGTCGATCTTGCCCTGAATATAGGTTGCATCGTGGCGGTCCTTCGTCCAGACGGTGATCACCTGCTTCCCGCCGTCCGTCGCGGTGCTGCCCGCAGCGGTACTGGACGCAGTCCCGCTTTCCGTGCTGCTCGAAGAGTCCGAGTTGCTGCAACCCGCAAACGCCGTCATTGCCATAGTTCCTGCCAAAAGCAAGGCCAGATATTGATTCTTTTTCACTTTTGTTTTCCTCCTTATAGAGTTCCCTTGCCTGTGCAAGGGAACCCGACCGTGTTTCCGGCACCCTTCCGGACGGCCGCCGGACTTTTTTTGCGCCACCGTGCGCTTACGATGCCTTTATGATACCCGTTTTTCTTTTTTCCGTAAATCCAATTTTCGCGGTTTCCGTGTCCAAAAAATGCAGGCGTTCTCTCCTCTGCCACCTAAACGGGAAGTTCTTCGATCCACGGCTTTGACACGCTAAAAGACAAACGCTCTCTGCAATTCGGCACAGGAAAGCGCTTACCTGCAGAGGCACAGGTAAATGAGGACGGTTTTCGTGAGGTTTTAGGCGCCGCCGAGGGGATGAAAGAGGACAAGGTCAGCTGTTCTTGCTATTAATATGATTTACCTTCAGAAAACATCCAATCTGGTTTACATAGAGCAAGAATCTTAAAATCAAAAAAGGACGGAACAAAGTGTCGTTTTCTGCTCAAATGCAAATAACCGCTTCACGCTAATAAAAGTCAAAAAAGAGAGAGTTGCTGGAAATCAGGCTCAGAGTTTTCTGAATTGGATTTCCTTGCATTTTGTATTAGTGTTCCAATAGTTTCTTTCGCCGAAGATTTATTCTCACGCCTCTCTTTGTGAGCGAGTGTATCTGTGCTTTCCTTTTTATTTGAACTTATTTTAAAACGCAAAATAAGATCGTAAAATTCATCTGCCATTCGTTCCGCTCTATCTTTTATATCAATAGTAGCCTTTTGCGCATAGTTGCCATCAATATTTCGAGCAGTTTGAAAAGAGGAAGTTTTATAAATTTCAAGTTTTTCAGAAAGACTTTTTCCATTGCAACGAGAATTTAAATTTGATTCGAGTGGAATCAAATTTCCAATAGATCCGTTTTCTGGTGTATCCTTATCGTCCAAAATATGCTCAATAGTGAATTCTGAACATTCTTTATTAACACTTTTATACCGTTCAAGTACTTCAAGAATTATTTGAACGCGTTCCTTATTTCGATCATCCGAGTAATAGCCACCATGATGTGACCAACCGAGGGAAGGAAATTCTTTTTTGAAATTTTCTTTGCTGGGGAGTTTCGATTGTAATGTATAAATGAACCCCTGCAGAGACGCATCAGAATAGTCATTTTCTAGGATACTCGCATGACTATAAATGGCATTTGTAATTTTATTGGAGTTTTCTTGTCCGATAATTGTATAGCAAATCAAAAAGTCGTACAAGAACAAAATCGTTTCATTATATTTTTCTTGACTAATACATCCCTTTTCGTACTGATGTATTAGACTTAGAAGAATCGGACGAATTTGTTCCTGCCGATGCCTTTCAAAAAATGTATATACTTTAAACTCAACGGGAGAGCAATTTGTATGCTCACCTTGCATAATAGGATTGATTAATCGACTATAATAAATAGCTTTTTGGTAGAGATCCTCTAATAGTGGTACGGTTGGAATGCCTTTGTTTGCATTCCGAATGATCTTATAGTCGTTGATATTATTTTGGGTAGAGGTTCTATATTTATGCGTAGCGTAATGCTTTACAAAGCGTTCAATGTTGTTTCCCAATAGACGCTCAATTTCTTCCCAAGTAACTTTAGCTGAATCTATGTTTCCATCTGGTTTAATGCCTCGCATGATAAAGTTCTTCAACTTTAATTACATTCTACCTAACATAAGTGGAAAAATCAAGGTCAACTATAAAAACGCTTTCGGACCGACGAAATACGCTTACAGCACTCATCCATAAAAAGTCATGCCTTCTTCAATAAAGTTATCTATATTCTAATAGCGGCAAATATGGTCATGTAAAAACCGCTTCTTAATGCAGAAAAGCACGCATTATTAATTGATCGTACAACACTAGATCTCATCAGGGAAAGCACAAATAGCATATATCAGAACTAATGTTCTTGACATTTTCACGATACCGTGATATTATAGTAATAAGGAGATGATAATAATGCCTGTGTTATCTAGATTTTATGGAATAATTATCCGTATGTATTTCCTGCAAAGCGAACATAATCCGCCGCACATTCATGCCATCTACAACGACGATGTCGCTGCTATCGATTATATGACTGGTGAGGTTTTAGAGGGTTATTTGCCTCCGAAAGCATTGGCTATGGTTCGAGAATGGATAGTGCTACACAAGGATACCTTGCAGGAAATCTGGGAAACACAAGAGTTTAAGAAAATCCCACCGCTGGAGTAAGGAGGTTCCTTCTATGTTCCACAAGATTAAAAGTGTATCACCTCTCCCTGATTATAAACTGAGTGTCGGTTTCAGCGAGGGGGTCGTAAAATTATATGATGTCAAGCCTCTGCTTGAAAAGATTCCTGCTTTCAACTATCTGAAAGAGCATCCCGAAGAGTTTGCCTGTGTCAGCGTTGATGTCGGCGGCTACGGCATTATCTGGGACGATGAATTGGACTTGTCCTCTGATGAATTATGGGAGCATGGTGAGCAGGTCAGTACGCCTTTTGATGACTTGATGTCTTTCGGTGACGCTAGCGAATTGTGGGGACTGAGTGAAAGCACTCTGCGAAAAGCCGTTTCTTACGGAAAACTTGTGAACGGCGTAGATGTTTGTAAGTTCGGAAAGCAGTGGGTCGTATCAAAAGCAGCTATGAAAAGAGCTTATGGTGAGACTAAGAGGTAATGATCCTTTTCCATCTGTTTGAAAAGTTGACCACCATTTGACCACTACTGTGCAGTCATACTACAAAACGCAGAAAAAGCCTGTTGTGATAACCAACAATGAGCTTTTTCTTGTTTTGGCGGCAAATGTGCAGAACCAACAAAATTTACGGTTTATCGTTGGTCTGCGCCGACCTGTCGCAGTTCTCCGACAACTGCGACATGGCAGGTTTTTGGCTTGTTTTTGTTCGATGCAGCGTGATTTGCGTTTGTAAAAGCGCGGTGGTCAACGGTAGTCAGACCACGAATTGACCACTATTGAAAATTGACTACTTTACAAGATTGAAATACGCTGTAACGGCGTTTTTCATATATAAGCGATCGTAGCTCAGCTGGATAGAGCGTTCGGCTCCGACCCGGAAGGCCAGAGGTTCGAATCCTCCCGGTCGCACCAAGAGCAGCACCTTATGGGGTGCTGCTCTTTTTGTTTTGCATGGATTTTATGGAGCAGTAAAAGAAGGAATTCGAACAGCCCGTGCCCCGCGCTTTGCGTCCCGCGGGGCAGAAACGCCCCGGTGGGGCGTTTCTAGGGCGCGGCTTGGCGAATCCCTTCGGGCGCGCCAAAAAGCGCATTGCAATGTATTTTTGCAATGCGCTTTTTGTTTTAATGTTATTTAGGTTTAGAATAATTTTAGCAGCATATCATCTGCCGCATCGGTGTATTGACCTTTTGCTAGACGCTCGTTCCTCAGCCTGTTTATAGTGATTCGCATAAGGTGAATTTCTTCTACAGAGAAACTTGCTCTTTTATCGGCTGGGAGAGAATCAATTTTCAGTATCAGCTTTCCAATTTCTTGTGTGCTATGCCCAAGTTTTCTTTCTTGATAGTAATACGGAGCAAACGCTTTCAGCGTAATGCTTTTGTTTGCTCTGGTTAATTTGATTTTCTTCATCATAATCCAATCGCCTTTCCGAGTTTCTCTTGTGCTTTGCGTTTATTTTTGTCAAACGCATGGGCATAAATATCCAGCGTTGTGCTGGCCTGTGCATGACCCAGCAAACTGGCAACCGTGCGGACATCAACACCCTGTGCAATCAGCAGGCTAGCATTGGTATGGCGCAAGCTATGCACATTCAAATTCAGTGGCAAGTTGTTGGCTTTCAATATCAGCTTAAAGCGATAGGTAAATGTGCAGGGATTCATCGGCTTTCCATTAGGCTGACGGAACAGGTAGTCATCTTCAGATACGGTTTCGTTCGCGGTTTGCGCCCTATCCCATTCGCATTCTTTCCGCCACGCCTTGAGTAGCTGGCACATTTCTTTACTCAAATACACCATGCGATCACCGCTGCTGGTCTTGGGGTCCTTAGTGATTGATTCTTGGTGGCTAAGTTTGACCACACCCCGCTGTACATGGATTGTACGCTTGCGCCAGTTGATGTCACTCCATTTTAATCCACAGGCTTCCCCACGCCGCAGCCCGGTTGCCAGCACCAACTTGAAATAGGTTTCGTATTTCATACTCTGCCCTTCAAACGCTGTAATCAACTTTTTAACCGTTTCCTCATCTGCTACGGGGCGTTCTTTCTTCTGTCCTTTCGGCTTGTAGCACCGCCATGCGGGATTGTGGGTCAAATAACTCTCGTCCACAGCCGCCGATAGGATGCCGCACAGCGTGTTGTGTAAACCTTCGACTGACTTCTCGGATAGATTCCCTCTGCCGTCCAAACGCGGGCTGTGCCGCATTTCTTCGTAAAAATCTCGGATGACTTCCTTGCGCAAATTCGTCAGTTTGTAGTTACCCAGTGCCGGCAGAATGCGTCGAATATCCTGCAAATCGCGTTGATATGTAGAATCCGCCAGCTTTTTCGGTCCAATGTCGGTCACCCAATGCTCAATGTACTTTGCCAGCGTAATGCTTCGATTGATGGGTCCAGGCGTATGCTGTACTTCTCTCTCAAACGAAATTGCCTGTTCCTTTACCCACTTCTCTGCCTGTTTGGGTGTGTACTCCTTGGGCGGCTTGACCGTTTTCTGCACGGATTTCAGCCTGTTGCCCTCGTAGTCATACCCACGAGATACCACAATCAAGTAACTGTTACTGCCGCGTTTTCTGATAGATGCCATGCTTTGCACGCTCCTTTGTGTTTTTGTTGACCTGCAGCACAACAAAGCATACCGACAACTGCGACAGAAAGCTATCACCACACCCAACAATCTTTTGCCCTAAAATCTACCTATTACTGACAAAACGGCACCGCCATTTCTGACGGTGCCGCCTGCTTATTTAGCCTGCTTTCTTGACTTTTCTATTCTTATTTTTCATAAATGCAACATAGCACGGATTTTGGTTGTTCAGCAGATCTTGCATCAGGTTTGCCGCCTGAAGTTTCACTGCATCCTGCGGGTGGCAGTAGGTGCGTTCCAAGAATGCCGTATCCGCATGACCCAGCAGGGATGCCGCCACCTGTTTGCTGGTGCCTTCCTGCAGCAGATAGGTTGCGTAGAAATGCCGTAGCGTATGCAGGTGATAATCTTCCGATAGCCCACACTTTTTATATAGCTTGCGCAGATGCCGTGTAAAAGAATCCGGGTGCGGCACATGACCATCGGGGTCTGTAAAAATCGGTTGCTCTCTATCTGGAACGCCGCTATGCAGCACCTGCTGCTGTCGCAGCGCCATCAGAAGCTCCCATATCCCCAGCGGAATGGTTACAATCCGTTCCCGATGGCTCTTGGTGTCGCTCTCAACAATCTGCCCGGATGCACAGCTGCGGGAACGGCGGACGGTCAGTTCACAAGCACCGGTTATGTCCCGCCATTGCAGGGCGCACAGTTCCCCGCGGCGCAGCCCCGTCGTGATAGCCAAGGTATAATAGGCGCGATACAGAATCGGTTCGTTCTGAATCGTCCGCATTAGTTTACTCATTTCATACTTCTGCGGAATATGCTGCACCTCCTTTTCAAAATGCTTTTTCCGAACGCGGTGCGCCGGATTAAACGGAATAATGTCATTTTTCTTGGCATCCTCCAGTACCGAGGAAACTGTTTCGAGGTACTTCTGCGCCGTGGTTTCCTTGATGCAATTTCCACCACGCCCCGGGCGCTTGCGCAATTCCTCGCACATTTCCTCTAAAGTCATGGGGAGCAGCTTTGCAAGCGAAATTTCCCCAATCAGCGGATAAACAATATCAAGGTTTCTCTTATAGCCTGCGTAGGTAGTAGCTTTGAAAAACGGTTCTTGCCGCTTGAGCCAGTTTTCGGCGTACTGTTCAAAGTGGGTCTGGTCGCTTTCTTCTACGCCATACTTGAACTTCTTCTCGATGCGCTCGGCCTCCGCCATGACATACTGCTGAATGCCGCGCTTTGGCACGGATGATGGCACAGTGATGGTCTGCGCTTTCATCCGTTTCTGCCCGTTGCCCTTATAGCCGTTGCAGACAGTGATTTTGAATTTTCGTTTGGATTTTTTCTTGATGTAAGCCATTGTACCTCCTTGTCAGCGCTGCCGAGAACGGTTTCGGCGGCGTTTATGATTTGTATGGTGTTCTTGATTCTCGCGGTCTATACGGTTGGATTCGCGTGTGCGTTGAATACGCTTGATTGCTCCTTCCGCAATTTTATCCTCTTTACGAAGTTCGGCAATCTTACAGGTAAGCATTGCACGGCGGTCAGCCAACTCCGGCGGAGCATCCTTTCGGCGCATCTGCTTGACGATTTCCGCCCGCTGTGCGGCAAAGGTTTCTATCCGCTGGGACAAACCCTTGCGGTAGTCCACGATTGCCTGTAAAGACGGGAACTTGTGGTCGCGGACAAAAGCGTGTTCTGCAAGGATTTTCTCGGTGTCTTTCCAAATGCGCTCTAATTCCGGGCGGTTGATGCGGGGTTGCTGTTTCTAGGGCAGGATACCCAGTTGGTAACAGTAGTACAGATATAAGCGGTGCATCTGGGATTCCCCGAAGAATACCTCGAAAGAAAATTTGGAGGATGCTTCTATTCTCCGTGGGGCGATACCGTTTCGGCGTGTACTGCCGGGGCGGGTGTTTCAACGTTCATACAGCCTTGGTCCGTACATACAGGTAAGTAGTTCCCGCGCAGTCGGTCATCTATGGCAGGTAAATCGTATTCTTCTCCCAGCCTATAAAGTCGCACGGCTTATAAAGTCGCACGGCTCGACCACCATCCCGCGCCCGGATGGTTGCGTACTTTCGGTTAGGGTCACTGCCGAAAATATACCCTTGCCGATACAGCGCCCTGTGGAAATCCTCGGCGGTACTGGCATCCTCACAGGCTTGGTCGATGGCCTCCCGCATCCGGGCGTACCGTGCCGGTTCCTTGGTCTTGGGCTGCTCCACTACCGACAAGCCGTACTCCCGGCACAGCTTGTCTGAAGTTTCTCTAAATTCCGCATATTGGCTGCGGCGTTGCTCGTATTTCTTGCCGTCCACATACGATACAGAATTGATAACGAAGTGGTTGTGCAGGTTATCCGTATTCATGTGGGTGGCGACCAGCACCTGAAAGCGCTTGCCCCAGACCTTGCGGGCCAGCGCCACGCCAATTTCGTGGCACTGCTCCGGAGTAACCTCCCCTTCGCGGAAACTCTGGTAGGCATGGAGCGCCACCACGCCGTCTGTTTTACCAAAGCGTTCCTGTACGGCTCGCATATCCTCCCACGCATGGTCTGCCCTGCAATGGATGCGGGTGACAAGCTGGGCGCTCTCGTTCAGCTTGGTCTTGGCATCGTTCTCTGCGTAGTGCAGTGTCTGGGCAAGGGCATCGTATTCGGTCTTGTCCGGGTTGGCTGCGTAATCAAGGACGCGCTGTAAGCTGTCCTTAATCGTCCAGATCTTAGTGACTGCCAATGAGCAAATCCCTCATACGGTCGGTCTGGGCGTTGATGGCTGCCCCTTCCCGTGCAGAACAGTTCTCTGCAATTTCATCCAATTTGTCCAACACATCAAATACCTCCTTGGGCGGATGCCCGCCCGGTTCATATCCCAGCGCCCGCTGGCGTAAATACTCTGAGAGTGACAAGCCACACTTTCGAGCCAACATCGTCACCTTTTTCTTCTCGGTGACGGTCACTCGGATGTTGATTCCAACGCTGCGCTTTCTCATGCGCCAGTAGCCTCACAGGGGTTCGGGGCTGTCCCCGTAGGCTTTTCGGCGGGTTGCCCTGTGGCAACACTTTGCCCATGCTTGCTTCCCTCAAGCGCTCCGAGTGACGATGGTGACGATGGTGACGGTCTTTCTGGGATACCCCACCCCGATAATTGAGTTATGTCAATATCATCGTCACCACCGTCACCATCGTCACCATAGAAGTTCAAAAGGCGAACCTTGTTTTTTCGATGGGTTTTATATCGGATGTTTTTCGGTTCAAATACTTTATCAAAATACTTGGCCATATTGTAGGTGAACTGGTTCGGCTTGGCATTTTCAATACCTGCCGCTGCAAGCAACTCGGAGGCTGTTCCCTGCCAGTTTCCGACACTTTCGATGTACTTCGCCGCTTTCCACAAGTAGTCCGGCACAGCCTTGATCTCTCGTTCCTCTGCGGTTTCTTCATCTTCCAAAGTCCAGATGCAATTTTCTTCCCGCAAATGCAGCGTTCTATCGTCCATATCGCGTCCGGTAAGCAAAATGTCAGCAGTTTGGCTCATTCGCTTGCGCTGCATAACCCAGCTGGTATCTGCCACACCCATAAGACCTGTGGAGCCTGAAATCTGGTCAAATGGGTCGGATGCAGTTTGCTTGCGCAAGTGGTGAATCAGCAATATGCAGATGCCATACTTGTCGGCAATCTTTTTCAATGCCCCCGCTTCTTTATAGTCGTTTGCATACATCCCGCCGTTTCCATCGCTCACACGCACTTTTTGAAGTGTATCGATGACAATCAAGCCAACATCGCAGTATGTATGAATCAAAGATTCTACCTGTTCCTCTAAGCCCTGCCCAATACTCGGACATTCCGTTTGGAGAATCAGCCTCTCCGGAGCATCCCTGCCGTCGATAAGCTGGAAGATTCGGTTTTGCAGACGGTTAAATGTATCTTCCAACGAGAAATAAATCACGGTGCGTGGCTCTATTTCTCGATTCCAGACAGGATTACCCTGCGCGATCTGCAAACACAGCCACAAGGTCAGCCAGCTTTTGCCTGCCTTGCTGGGACCGGCAAACAGCGCCAATCCGGCTGGGAGCAGGCCAGGAATAATCCACTTTACGGGTGGCAGCGGCGTGGAGAGGAGTTCCTCTGCGGAGATTGCTTTCGGAAGTTTTGTAAAAGTCATTTGCATCATCCTTTCTTGTTTGGTATACATCTATTATCTCATACTATCGTCGTTTTGTGTGTAGTAAGTTTTATTCTCCAGTGTTAAGTTGTACGGCTCACGCCGCCCCACAGCCCCACAAACGCGCCAAGCGGCGGGCTTGCGGAGTTCATCGCGTCCGTGTGCGATGCGGGGCATCCGCCCCTCACAGGGCGCGTCTGGGCGAAATGTGGGAGTGAATCAGAACTGATTCACTTTTACGCCTCATCCTCTGAATAGTGAATCAGATTTGATTCATTACAACAAAAATGATAAAATATTTTGTGTGGGCGGCCCTCGCGCAAGTAAACAAAGGTTACTTGCAAATAGGATTTTTAGCATAATAGGCTACTATATAGCCCTTCTTGGGTTGCATCTACGAGTCCCTGTACTTATGCGGTGGAACTGCCGTGTACCGGTCGGTATGCACGGTGGCGTGAGAGGTCGGCTCTCCATTTGCGAGAATATTCTATTCGACTGCGGCATCAGACAGGCTTTGCAAAACCTGCCCAATATCTGCATTGATGCAGACGGACTGCAGCTCAATTTCCTGTGGGCAAACTGCCTGCCCTTGGTTGATGCAGATGTAGGTGGCGTTTGGGTTCTTGGCTGTCATCTGCCAGAACGGGTATTTGATGATAACGGGCGTATTGTACCCAACGCCCAATTCCAAAAAGAGGATTTTTTGCCCTGCGCGGGTCCGGAAAAAGTTTTCATACCGTTCCGCTGCTCTGTGCCAGCCTTTGTCCTCCACGAAGGTATCATCGCTGCGCAGGTTCATGGTCAAAGGCTTCCCGCAGTGGGGACAGGTCGGAAGAAGCTCGGTCGGTATTTTCATATCCTCCTGCCGCTTGACCATCTCCCGAATGACCTCCTCATTATCAAAGGTCTCCTGACAGCACGGCTCACTGCACTGGAACAGACCATAATCGCCCTGCGTGTAGAACAGGCGCTTTTTATCAAAGCCAGCTTTCTGAACGCAGTGGTCAACATTCGTGGTGATGACAAAATAATCTTTGTCCTGTACCAGCTTCAAAAGATCAACACAGCGTATAAGAAAAGAATCGTTGAATGCATTGGATGGAAAAGATGTGTTGTTGGTATTTCCGACAAATCATAAGAAGAATTCTACGGTCCGTATTTTGAAAACACCGAAGACAGAAAGCAGTGTGCGTAAGATATTCTTACCAAAGAGTGTCGCTAATATGCTAGTAGACTGGAAAGCTGAGCAAGATGAAATGAAAGAAATTCTTGGTGATGAATATATGGACTATAACCTGGTTATGGCAAGTACCTTTGGTCTTCCTCTCGGAGATGGAGCAATCCGTGGTCCTTTAAAAAAACTGATCGAGGACTATAATCTCCCACCGGTTGTATTTCACAGTTTTCGTCATAGTAGCGTTACTTATAAGCTGAAATTGAATGGTGGAGCCATCAAAGCGGTACAGGGTGATTCCGGTCATGCTCAGGTCAATATGGTTACGGATGTGTACTTTCATATTCTGGATGATGACCGAAGGAAAAATGCAGAGCTTTTTGAAGAAGCATTTTATGAGAAAAAGAATCTGGATCCACAGATGCATGTACAGCAGGAAAATAATAATGCAACTGTTGCTGATGAAGTCGATCCGGAACTTCTGGCAAAAGTATTGGCAAATCCGGAGATGCGGGCGTTGCTCAATTCACTGGCGAAGACGATGAAGTAATTAGTCTATCTCCATCATATCTATTGGAATCTCCATCATTTGATGATGGAATGATGGAGATTCAGTTACAAAAAAGGTTACAGATATTTTTACTGAATAAAATTTGCCAGTCAAAAACGCATGGACAAACCGTCTCGTATGCGTTATATTATTTATAGACAAGAAAATATCTTGTGCTTTCGATAGGAAGTTTAATTGAATACTGTTTAGGAGAATAAACGATCATGTGTACAGCAGCAACTTATAAAACAAAAGATTTTTACTTTGGACGAACCCTCGATTATGAATTCTCTTATGGTGATCAGATAGTAATTACACCACGTAATTATGCGTTTAATTTTCGCCATGTTGGCGATATGAAAAATCATTATGCAATTATTGGAATGGCTCATGTTGCGGAGGATTATCCTTTGTATTATGATGCTATGAATGAAAAAGGAGTGGCAATGGCAGGACTGAATTTTGTCGGAAATGCTGTTTATGCCGCGATTAAGCCAGATGTGGAAAATATTGCACAGTTTGAATTTATTCCGTGGATTTTAAGTCAGTGTTCTTCTTTAGTTGAAGTTCGCGAGCTTCTTGAACGAATTAATATTGTTAATACTCCTTTCAGCGAGCAATTACCATTAGCACAATTACACTGGATCATTTCTGATGAGAATGAGTCAATTACGGTAGAATCTATGTCAGATGGTTTGCATATTTATGACAATCCAGTAGGAGTGCTTACGAATAATCCGCCATTTCCACAGCAGATGTTTCAACTAAATAATTATATGTATTTATCTCCTAAACAGCCCAGAAATACTTTCTGCGAAAATTTGGCTCTTGATGCATATAGTAGAGGTATGGGAGGATTAGGTCTTCCGGGAGATCTCTCATCTTCCTCACGCTTTGTACGTGTAGCTTTTACAAAGGTAAATGCAATTTCAGGTGAATCAGAGGAAGAAAGCGTTAGCCAATTCTTCCACATTCTCGGATCTGTGGATCAGCAACGGGGATGTTGCGAAGTAGCGGATGGAAAATATGAAATCACATTGTATACGTCGTGTTGTAATGTTACAAAAGGTATTTATTATTACAATACTTATGAAAACCATCAGATCAGTGCAGTAGATATGCATGTAGAAAATCTGGATAGTGATAAAATGATTTGTTATCCAGTAATTCAAGGGAGAACGAATCAACTATCAAAATAAATAATGTTTTGAAATCAGGGATGAGGTAGAAAGGAAAGTTCCATGACAAAAGATGAAGTAACAAAACTCAGGATGAACAGTCCGGAATCACTACAGTTTTTAAATAATGCTACAAAATTTTATAATTTAATGATGATGTATCGTTGTGCTATTCGGGAGATACAAACTAAACTTGAGGTTTTGGATGATGAATTTTCAGTTGAGAACAATCGAAATCCTATTTCTTTTATAAAAACAAGAATTAAGAAGCCCAATAGTATTTACAATAAACTGCAGAAGATGGGATATGAATTTACAACAGAAAATATACAGACATATCTCAATGATGTAGCAGGCGTTCGAATAGTTTGTGCGTTTATTGACGATATTTATATGATATCAGATTTGATTACCAAACAGGATGATATTAAAGTTATTGAAATAAAAGATTATATAAAAAATCCAAAATCGAATGGTTATCGAAGCTATCATATGATTGTTGAAATACCAGTATTTTTTGCTAAGGGTAAAACACCTATGCGTGTAGAATTACAGATTCGAACCAATGGTATGGATTTCTGGGCAACGTTGGAACATCAACTTCGCTATAAAAAAGGAATTGAAGAAATGCCTGGCTATGATGAGATAAGTGAAGAATTACTTCATTCTGCAAGAGCTATCATTGAAGCAGATAATGAAATGCAGAGAATAAAAGACAAAATTGGTATGTTCCACGAAATTTAAGCAGAAATTTGATCGAGTAGAAAGGTTGGAATATATATGAAACAAGATACTTTAGAAGGAAAAGCGAAAACAAAAAACGGAGTAAAACGATTGTGTTTTTCCATAGTCTGCATTCTTCTAGAAGTAGTTTTTATTATTACTATTGTAACACGCTTAAATGAATATGCAGAAATCATAAATCTATTTACAAGGATTTTAAGTGGAATTTTAGTTTTGGGATTGTATGCATCAGATAAGACATCTTCCATGAAAATGCCTTGGGTTATATTAATTTTAATTTTCCCAATTATGGGTGTAGGCCTATATTTATTGATTGGTTTGAATGGCGGCACACATAAAATGCGTGAGCGATATGCAGAAATTGATAGCAAATTGTTACCAATGCTTTCCGATAATCAGGAGTGCTTAAACAGAATAAACGAAACGATTCCGAAGGCAGGAAATATTGCAAGTTATATACAAAGAAATTCGCAGTATCCAATCTATCAGAATACGGATATTGTGTATTTTGATGAAGCAGTGAAAGGATTAGAGGCACAGCTTAAGGATTTGGAGAAAGCACAAAAGTTTATCTTTATGGAATATCATGCGATAGAAGACGCTGAAGCATGGCATAAGATTCAAGATGTTCTGGAAGAGCGAGTAAAAGCAGGTGTGGAAGTTAGAGTATTCTACGATGATATGGGTTCTATAGGCTTTATTAACACAGATTTTGTGAAAAAAATGGAGGCAATAGGAATTCATTGCCGTGTATTCAATCCGTTTATGCCAGGTTTAAATCTGTTTTTGAACAATCGTGATCATAGAAAAATAACAGTTATTGATGGAAAAGTCGGATTTACAGGTGGATATAATCTAGCAAACGAATATTTTAATTACACACACCCGTATGGACAGTGGAAAGATACAGGTATTCGTTTAGAAGGAGATGCTGTTCAGTCGCTTACAGTGACATTTTTAGAAATGTGGAATGCTGTTAGTAAAAAAGCTACGAATGATACTGATTTTAGTAAATACATTATTCATTACGATTATAAAGCACAGCAAACAGGTTTTGTTCAGCCTTATGCAGACAGTCCTATGGATAATGAGCAGGTCGGAGAAGAAGTTTATATCAGTATGATAAATAAAGCTGAAAAATATTGTTGGTTTATGACTCCATATCTAATCATAACAGATGAAATGACGCATGCGTTATGTCTGGCTGCTAAGCGAGGGGTAGACGTAAGAATTATCACACCTGGTATCCCTGATAAAAAATTCATTTATAATGTAACTCGTTCTTTTTATCATGGATTAGTTAAACATGGTGTTCGTGTTTATGAGTGGACTCCTGGTTTCTGTCATGCAAAAATGAGTGTGGCAGATGACTGTATGGCAACTTGTGGAACAATTAATTTGGATTATCGAAGTTTATATCACCATTTTGAAAACGGCTGTTTTATGGCAGATTGTCAGGCAGTTGTGGAAATAAAAAATGATCTGATAAGAACGATGGGAGAATGTCGTGATGTGACAGACCAATATCAAACCGGACGAAGTGCATATTTGCGACTGGGACAATTATTTATGAGATTATTTGCTGGATTGCTATAAGAATCTGATGAAACGACCTTTCAAAAAACAGTTGATTTAGAAGTTAACTGTTTTTGAAAGGCCGTTTTTGCTATATCTAACAGTCTGTTGTACAAAGAAGATTTTGCATGGATGAAAAAAACAAACCTTGTTGAGGTTAAATTGAGGCTGACTTTGTATTGTATAGACATAAGATGAAAAAAAGTCAGGTGATGTGCGATGGGAAAACGTAAGATATGTAAAATTGTTTTTGCTATACTGTCAATTTTTTTATGTGTGGCTTTTTTATGAATTGCTCGGAATCTGCGTTGCATATAAAAAGCAGCCGGAAGTGTCCAATACAACCAAAAAAGAAACAAAAAATGGGTCATGGAACGAATGCAGTGAAAATACAGAACGGGCAGTAATCATAGAAAAGAATCCAGAAGCGCTTTTACAAAGAGTGCGTTTGATCAAAGAATGCAAAAAAGGAAATTATTCTTTCTACTTTTGCATTTCAATCCGATGAAAGTGGAAAATTGATCTTAGGAGCACTGCATGATGCGGCAGACAGAGGTGTACATATTCGTCTGTTAGTAGATGGAATGGAGAGCTGGATTGATATGGAAGGAAATCCGTATTTCTATGGATTATCTTCCCATGAGAATGTTGAAATTAAACTGTATAATAAGGCCAATCCGTTGAAACCATGGAAGATGATGGGGAGAATGCATGATAAATATTTGATTGCAGATGGTAAGACATATATTCTTGGTGGAAGAAATACATACAATTATTTCTTGGGTGATTTTCTGGGACATAAGAACTATGACAGAGATGTGTTAGTGGTTTGCGATGAACCTGAGAAAGAAAATTCAGTTAATCAGTTGTTAGAGTATTTTGAAACGATATGGGAACAAGAAGACAGTGGTTATTTTCATGACAATAAAAAACTGGCAAATAGAAAATCTGTAAAGAACGCAGTTTTAGAGCTGCAGAACGGCTATCAGAAATATTTTGAAGAGAATAAGGAAAGAATCTGCGATACCGATTACACGGACGAAACTTTTGAGACAGAAAAGATTGCATTAGTGTCAAATCCTATCCACACAGGTCCCAAGGAACCAGTAGTCTGGTATCAACTGGGAGAACTAATGAAAAATGCAAAAGAGCGCGTGAAAATTCATACACCATATATTATCTGCAATGATATGATGTCTAATACATGGGAAAGAGATTGCGGAGAGAGTTCCGGATTTTTCTATCATGACCAATTCGGTTGCCAACAATGGGAAATCCATTTGGAGCTGCCGATTATGCGAAAAACAGAAATAGAATCTTAAGTACAGGAATTAATATCTGGGAATATGAAGGCGGTTATTCATACCACGGAAAAAGTATTCTGATTGACGATGATCTGTCTGTAATCGGTTCCTTTAATATGGACATGAGAAGTGCATATCTGGATACGGAACTGATGCTTGTAATTCGCAGTAAAGATATTAATAAACAGTTGGAAGAGGGCATGATGGAATATGAAAGAGTGTCCCGCCAGGTATTGGAAGATGGAACCTATCGTGATCCATATCATGTAGAGCCAATCGAATTAACAAAGAAACGTCAGAGAAAAATATTTTTGGTACAGCATCTGCTTGGATGGGCAAGGTATCTGTTTTAATAAGGAGGAAGGAAAACGTGTTTCAAATATTGATTGTAGAAGATGATAAAGAATTAAGCCAGCTATTCCAAAAAGTGCTTGAGAAGAATGGATATCAAGTCAAAAGTGCATCGGATGGAGCACAGGCATTAGACGTATTGGTTAAGGAATATATTGATCTGATCATTTCTGATATTATGATGCCGGTTATGGATGGTTATGAACTGGTGTCGGAACTCCGTTCAGCAGGATATCAGATACCTGTACTTATGATCACTGCGAAAGGTTCCTTTGATGATATGCGCCAGGGATTTCTTTCGGGAAGTGACGATTATATGGTAAAACCGGTAAATGTGAATGAAATGGTTTTAAGAGTCGGAGCACTGCTTCGCCGTGCACAGATACTGAATGAACACAAAATTGTGATCGGTTCAACAGAGTTTGATTATGATGCAATGACGGTTACAACTGATAAGGAAAGTCTTGTTTTGCCTAAAAAAGAATTCCTGCTTTTATATAAGCTTGCAGCTTCGCCAGGCAGAACATTTACAAAACAACAGTTGATGGATGAAGTATGGGGATACGAGACGGAGGCAGACCCACATACGATAGAGGTACATATAGGAAGAATCAGGGAGCGTTTGAAAGATAACCCTGATTTTGAAATCGTAACAATGCGTGGAATTGGATACAAGGTGGTGAAAAAATAATGGAACAAAAGAAAGAAAAAGGATTGCGGATCCGATCCTGTCTGACTGGTGCAATCTGGCTGGCACTTGTATTTTCAACAGTCATATCTGCGTTATTATTTGCTTTTTTGAATCATTTTTTTAATCTGCCGGGCAGCATACCTGTGCTTGGCTGGCTTTTGATTTTCAATACATTGATTGCAGGGCTGATCACTTCCTTTATTAATGCAAAGTTACTGGAACCAATTACAAGACTTAGTAAAGCAATGAAGGAAGTTTCTCGGGGAGATTTTGAACAGCATTTGGAAACGAACAGCCGTATAGCAGAAGTTGGAGAATCTTATCAAAGTTTTAACGTTATGACAAAAGAACTTCGTGCAACAGAGGTGCTGCAGATGGATTTTGTATCTGATGTTTCTCATGAGTTTAAGACCCCGATTAATGCCATTGAAGGATATACAATGCTGCTTCAGGGAGAAGAACTGTCTCCGGATCAAGAGGAATATGTAGAAAAAATCTTATTTAACACCCAAAGACTTTCCGGATTGGTTGGTAATATTTTGCTGTTATCCAAGTTAGAGAATCAGAATATACCAATGAAAAAAACAGAATATCGTCTGGATGAACAGATCCGCCAGGCAGTTCTTTCATTGGAAACAAAATGGACAGAAAAAGAAATTGGTTTTCAGGTAGAATTGGAGGAAGTTAAATATACTGCGAATGAAGGACTTTTTATGCATATCTGGATAAATCTTTTAGATAATGCGATTAAGTTCAGCCCTTCAAAGGGGACAATTACGATGTTTCTGAAACAAGAACAGGATTCTGTTAAGTTCATTCTGGAAGATGAAGGACCAGGAATAGAGGATGATGTAAAATCCAGAATATTTGACAAGTTCTATCAGGTAGATGGATCTCATAAAGCAGAAGGAAATGGCCTAGGTCTTGCACTTGTAAAACGGATTGTAGATAGTGCCGGAGGAACAATCAAAGCAGAAAACCGTGAATATGGTGGATGCAGATTTGTTATAGAGCTGCCAAAGCAGAAAGATGAGATTATCTAGTTTTAAGATAAATTAGAAGATGGGAGGATTTATATGACATTTTATCAGGAGTTGCAGTTAAATCAGGCAGGTTCTAAAAACCTGTTGAAAAAGAGTGAAACACTAAAAGAAAAACTATATCATATGTGGGTATATCTGGTGAAGATAGCTGCTACAATGGCATTTTGTTTTTTCTTTGTTAGTATTTTCAGCATCCTATTTGGAAATGAGAACAGCATTGTAGGTGTAGTAGTCTTATTATGTCTCATGGTGTTTAGGAATGCGGATCTGGGGATCCACACCGGACAATCTACGATGCTTTTGGCTTTGTTCTTTGTAATTATGACTGTATGTCCGCATTTAGCAAATCAGTTTTCACCGGTATTGGGAATGCTGGTAAATATTGCGGCACTGGCTGTGTTGATTCTGTTCGGATGCCATAATCCATCCATGTTTAATCAATCTACATTGGTTCTTGGGTATCTGCTGCTATATGGTTATGATGTTACGGGAAAAAGCTATCAGATGCGATTAGTCGGAATGGCTTTAGGTGCAGCACTTACCTGCTTCGTATTTTATCGAAATCATAAAAACAGAACTTATAAAAGAAATCTGAAAGATCTGATACAAGAATTTGATATCGCTTCTTCCAGAACAAAATGGCAGATATGTCAGATTTTATGCGTACCGATTGTCCTTTGCATTGCAGAACTTTGTAATATGCCACGTGCAATGTGGGCTGGTATTGCGGCCATGTCCGTGATTTTGCCGTCTATGGAAGATATGCACTACAGAGTCCGTAAAAGGATTGTCGGAAATATTGCAGGTGTTATATGTTTTACAGTATTATATTTTCTGCTTCCTTCGTCAATCTATGCATATATAGGAATTCTTGGTGGAATCGGTGTAGGATTTTCAGCACAATATGGCTGGCAGGCAGTATTTAACACATTTGGTGCTTTAGCCATTGCTGCAGAGACATATGGACTACAAGGAGCGGTTAGTCTTAGAGTGAGTCAAAATGTTTTTGGTGTTGTGTTTGCTTTAGCATTTTGTGTTATATTTTATTGGTTTATGCCTAAAAAAAAGGAAAGTGAGGTGACCGTACATGCAGAGTGAAGTGAATCAGAAAGAAAATTTGAATAGAATTATTACGGTTCCTAATCTTCTTTCTTTTTTCGGCTTTGTCTGATTCCGGTAATTATATGGAGTTATTGTGTAAAGAAAAATCCTCTGTTAGCTGGTGAAATCTTATTGCTGTCTGGTCTTACGGATCTTGCTGATGGATATATCGCAAGAAGATTCCATAGGATTAGTAATTTAGGAAAAATACTTGATCCGGTGGCTGATAAGCTGACACAGGCAGCGATGTTAATCTGTCTGTTTACTCGTTTTCCGCATGTGCTTCTTTTAATCGTAATAATGGCAGGTAAGGAGCTGTATATGGTAGTCAGTGGATGTCTTGTGATACAAAAGACAGGAAAAGTACATGGTGCAGATTGGCATGGAAAGATAGTAACCTTTTTATTATATGGAACTGCAGCGGTGCATATTATATGGTTCCACATTACACCGATGGTATCAGATCTGTTGATTGGTTTGTGCGCTATAATGATGGTCATATCGGTCGCTCTGTATATTATACAGAATACCAGGACTATTAAAGGAGAGACTGTATAAGCAATTTTATATTGCAATGACTAGAAAAATATTTAGGAGAAAATAGATATAAACAGTAAGTCAAACACACAAACTATGGAGTCTTTAGTCGGTTTAATAAAATTTTAGATAGAAAATAAATCATTATAAAAAGATCCTGTTCATACTATGATATATAGAACAGGATCTTTATTTACTTTATGCTCCAGATCATTCCGCTTCCACGGGTGGCCGTCAAACTCGATGCTTCCCGATGTGGGGCGCAAAATGCCGGTGACCATTTTTAAAATCGTGGATTTGCCAGCCCCATTCGGCCCCAGCAGACCATAAACCGAGTTGCGCCGGATGTTGCATATATCGGTGCAGTAGCGACGCTTGCACGGAGTTTTAGCGACACCGTATCGGGGAAATAGCGACACTTTGTCGGCCTAAAGCGACATCTTGAGAGCTTTGCGGTATACTTGATTTGCACGTAGATTTACGTGCAAATCAAAATACCGGAGGTTAAAAATGGTAAACTACCGCGAGATTCTCAGGCTTCACTCATTGGGGCAAAGTCAACGCACAATTCGAAGTTCAGCACACTGTTCAGACAATACTGTTCGTACTGTTTTGGAGGTGGCTAGTCAAAAAGGCATCCAGTGGCCTCTTGATGACGACATTACCAACGCCGATCTGGAGCGGATGCTCTTCCCGGACAAGTACAAGAGTGCTTGCTTGTACATTGAACCGGACTATCCGTACATTCACCGTGAGCTGGCAAAGCGTGGTGTTACACTGACCTTGTTGTGGGAAGAGTACCGTCGCACATGCTACGATGAAGGCAAGAAGCCGTACATGTTTACGCAGTTCGGCGAGAAATACCGCAAATGGGCCCGCGTCACCAAGGCAACCATGCGTATCCAGCACAAGCCCGGAGACGCCATTGAGGTAGATTGGGCCGGCGATACGATTCCCATTTTCGATTCTGTAACCGGTGAGCAGAGCAAGGCTTACCTATTTGTAGCAGTCCTGCCCTGCAGTTACTACGCCTATGCAGAAGTTTGCGGTGACACGCAGACTGAGAATTGGTTGAACTGCCATGTTCATGCGTTTAACTACTTTGGCGGAGCAACGAGACTTTTGATTCCGGACAACTGCAAAACTGCGACATCTTCCAATACCCAGTATGATGTGGTAGTGAACCGCAGCTACCAGGAGTTGGCAGAGTACTATGGAACTGCCATTGTTCCAACTCGCGTTCGTAAGCCAAAGGACAAAAGCGCCGCTGAAGCATCTGTGAACTTTGCAGAGACCTGGATTATTGCAGCTCTGCGTGACAGGAAATTCTTCACCGTGAGGGAAGCACAGGAAGCGGCGGCAGAAAAGCTCGAAGAGTTCAATGCCCGCACATTTAAAGCGCGTGCAGGATGTCGGCGTAGTGCCTATCTTGAAGAAGAAAAGGCGTATATGCTGCCGTTGCCAGCAATTCCGTTTGAGCCTGCCGTCTGGTCTGTAGCCAAGGTCCCCAACGATTACTGCATCTCGGATGGCCGGAACAAATATTCTGTTCCGTACAATCTGATTGGAGAGAAAGTCGATATTCGCGTCACGAAGAATGTGGTTGAGGTTTATTACCGCGGCAGCCGCATGGCGTGTCACCGCCGTCTGCAAACAGTGCAGCACGATCCACTGGTGAAGTTGGAACATATGCCGGAAGCTCACCAGAAATACCTGACATACAATGCGGATGACTTTAAAATCTGGGCAATGTCTGTAGGGCCTCAAACGGAGCAGGTCGTTGCTTACTTTCTGGAATCCGGTAAGGTTCCCGAGCAGGGATACAAGGCCTGTGTAAGTCTTAGAAAGCTCGGCGAAAGGTACGGCAAAGAGCGCCTGGAAATGGCTTGTATGAACACGCTTGCATATGGTGCGACGCCTTCTATTCGTAATATTAGCAGTATTCTGAAAAGCAAGCAGAGCAAGTCTGCTGAAAATGCTGCAACTCCGAAGAAAACGCAAGATCTCGAACGCTATGGCATTACGCGTGGCGCTGCCTACTTTGCGAAGGGAGGCAACCGCTAATGACACAGCAGACGCTTGATATGCTCGCAGATATGAAGTTGAGCGCGATGGCAGCGGAGCTTGCCAACCAGCTAAAAGATCCTTCGTTTGCAGCCCTCGGCTTTGAAGAACGGCTTGATATGATTGTGACCGCAGAATGGAACAAGCGGCAGACAAACAAGATTAACCGTTTGATTAGAAACGCTCATTTCAGCGCCTCATCTGCAACAATTGAAGGCATTGAATACTACGAGGACCGCAAGCTGGACAAGACGCAGATCCTGCGTTTGGCTACATGCAAATACATTGATGAAGGTCACCATGTAATTCTGAAGGGAGCCTCCGGCAATGGAAAGACGTATATTGCCTGTGCGCTTGGAAATGCAGCCTGCCGCCGCTTGAAAAAAGTTGCCTACATCCGCTTACCTGAATTACTGGACGAAATTACGATTGCCCGCAGCCGTGGCGAAGTGAAGAAGTTGCAAGCCACTTACAGAAAATTTAATCTGCTGATTTTGGACGAATGGCTGATTCGTCCTCTCACTCCTGAGGAGTCCTACGAGCTGCTGGAAATTGTTGAGATGCGCTGCGAACGTTCGATGATTTTTTGCACGCAGTACGAACCGGATGGCTGGTATCCACGTATTAATTCCAACCCTGAAACGGATAGTCCCATCTCAGAGGCGATTATGGACCGCATTGTCCACAATTCGTATGACATTATGGTAGATGGCCGTATCTCCATGCGGGAGCGCAAAGGTTTGAAGGCTATGCAGAAAGCGGGTGCTACGGATGTCTAAGTGCCCTTACAATTCGTCCACTGATCCGTGCGAGCTTGAAGTTCAACTTATGGTAGCCAATGTTGTTGAGGAAGAGGCCACCGAAACATTCCACGAGATGCAGGCTGAAATTGACCGGTTGTTACGGCGCATTCATCTTTTGGAAGATCTATTGCAAAGAAACGATATCCCTGTACCTGAACTAGGCGATTGACTTCTGCTCTGCCAGTAAAAACGCTGACAGAGCTTTTTGCTGCCATGGTCACCGGTGAGGGTAGCTTAAACATTCCGACAGGGTGGCCCAATCTGTTCGTGCAGATGGAACTTCGGTTCTTGGATGTATGGCTGTGTCGCTTTAGACCGTGAAAGTGTCGCTAAAACTCCGTACAAGCGTCGCTACTGCACCGATATATGCAGATGTTCAGTGACACATTGTTTACCGCCATTTGCCCCTTGAAATTTTTGCAGAGGTCAGTCGTTTTCAAAATCATATCCATATAATCAAGTCCTTTCTTTGATTTTACGGATAGCATACCGGGCAATTTTGAAGATTTCATAAAGATTCCCGAAAACAGAATATGAACAATACACAGTAACCGTGGAGCATATCGCAACAAATCACCAACCTACGCATTTAGGGCCTTAAAAAGCCCTATATTTCAAGGTTTTTCCCGCATAATCGGCGGGGTATGTGAGTGTTTTATCCTATCCCCGCCATAGTGCCGCTCTAAATGCGTAGAATTTACCAGCAGAAAATCGCCGGTTTCTCTGGCTCCATACTCCCAGATATGGTATCATGGAAAAAATCAATCTGACGGGGGTATCAGGATGGACGGACAAGAAAAGCTGCTGGACTATCTAGGGCGAGAAGTACGCCGCCTACCTGCAAAACATAGCAATGAGCGCGCTGTACTTATCCATGCTGCGGGAGTGCGGCATAGATAAAGGTCAGACCATCGCGATCGCCGTCTGTAAGTGCATCGGTACACGGACTCCCACAATTTGTGGAACACCGGAGGGCAACCGGTTTATCCCCGTCATGGATGGTATTTGCTTTGTGTGGGATGTGATTTACATTGTGGAACTGAAAAAGGTAGGTAAAAGAGAAAAAGCAAGAACCGCAGGCTCTCACAGCGTAAGGCATTTTGCCAGATTCTGCGCGAGCCTTCTTGTTTTCTGTGCCTTCACGGTTAGGCGAGATTTCCCTCGATGGCTGACCACCATTTGACCACTACTGTGCAACCGCACTGTTAAATGCCTAAAAAGCCTGTTGTGACAACCAACAACGGGCTTTTTCTTGTTTTGGTCGTAACTGTGCAGAGTCAACAAAATTTACGTTTCAGCGTCTGTTTGTGCCGCCTTGTCGTAGTTCTCCGACGCCAGGTGCCGGGGGTTCGAATTCCTTCGGGCGCACTTAAAAAGAGGCTGCTGCACAAGGAAAAAATCCAAGTGCAGCAGCCTCTCCTGTGTTGATGAAGGAGAAACGAAAGGAATATCCAGTTACAGGTTCAGTTCAAACTGTTCCACAGTAATGGTTGCCTGACCGTCTGCAGCAAAGGTGATGCCATCGGCGGATTGCGGGGTGTAGATCCACGCTGTCATCGTCTGCTCGCCATCGTTGACAAAGACCTCCACGCTGTTTTTATCCAGCAGGATACGGAGCTTGAGTGCGCCGTTTTGGCTGCGCACCTTGCAGCTGCGGGTATGCACAATATCGGCGCGGGAACCGGCACAGCTGCGATCCAGCGTCAGCAGCGAGGTGTAGGGGTCATAGGTCAGGCAGGTGTGATACGCTGCATCGGCTGCCAGCTTGACGGTAAAGCTGCGGTATTCGCCCGCTGCCACGGTGACGGTCAGGTCGGCAATGCGCCCGCCGATGCCAGCCAGCGCAGTTTCATTCTGTACAGTCACATCTTCGTGCAGCGTGCGCTTACCGTGGGCGGCATCCAGCTCCCGAACCGGGGTCTGCACAATGTGTCCGTCCTTCAGATGCAGCTCGCGCGGGCAGATGGTCTGCCCGAACCACTTGCATCCCTGCGGCTTATCCTCGGTGTCAGACCAGGTTTGCAGCCACGCCGTCATCAGGCGGCGCCCATCGGGTGCCTGTGTGGTTTGGGTGGCGTAAAAGTCGATGCCGCCGTCCACCAGCTGCACCTGTTCGCGGGTAAAGGTATGGGTTTTCTCATCATAACTGCCGACAAATGCGATCACATTGTGTCCGTTGTGGAACTCACCGGACGGACGCATTTCCATCGGTCCGACCATCAGTACATGTTTGCCGTCCAGCGGGAAGAAGTCCGGGCACTCCCACATTTTGCCGTACATGTTGTTGTTGCGCGCCAGCACGGTAACAAAATGCCAGTCGAAGCCGTCCTTGCTTTGGAACAGTACGGCTGCACCGCTGCCGTCCTCGGTCAGGGCAACGGTCACGGCAGAGTAGGTACCGTCAGCTTCGCGCCAGATCTTCGGGTCACGGAAGTCGAATTTGCTGTATCCTTCAGGCAAATCTTTCTGGGTCAGCACCGGGTTGCAGGCAGGTTTTTCGTAATCCAATCCATCGCCCACAGCAACGCTCTGGGTCTGAATATCCCGCATTTCACCATTCGGCTGTTTTTCAGAAACCACGCTGGTGTACATTAAGAGCTGACGGCCGTCGTCCATTTCGGTGGCCGAGCCGGAGAAGCAGCCGGGGCCGTTGTCAGACGGAGAATCCGGAGCAATGGCGCAGGGCAGATACTCCCAATGCAGCAAGTCTGTGCTGACCGCGTGTCCCCAGTGCATCGGACCCCATTGTGTTGCGTAGGGGTTATACTGGTAAAACAGGTGGTATTTCCCATGATAGAAGGAAAAGCCGTTCGGGTCATTCATCCAGCCCACATAAGGGGTCAAGTGGTAGGCCGGGCGCTCTGCCGCAGAAATGGCAGCGCTGTGCTCTTCCTCGTAATCGCGTGCTTTCTGCAAAATTGTATTGCTCATGGATTCCTCCTGATGAAACTTATTGCTTTGCGTAATAGGCGTCAAGATACTTCTGCATAATCGCCAGATAGTCAGACAATCCGTAGGCTTCCAGTTTGTCGAGGTACTCATTCCACTCAGCATCGGTAGTACCGTTCATGATCCAGTTTGCCTTCTGGGTGTTCATGTAGGTTTGGAGATCTGCCTGAAGGTTGGAAACCTGCTCGGTGTCCTCGCTGCTCATAAAAACATTGGGGTAAACATACTTTTTGTTCATATCCGGGGTGTAAATATCCTTGATCCAGTCCAAACGGTACTGTGCATCGTCCGGGCAGGTGACATAAACGCCGTAGTAATCATCCAGAACCGCCAGAGGACCGCCGACGCACTGTGCTTCGCGGACTTCAACGGGGGACGCATCGCCGAGGGGAGCGTGCTTCAGCATCGGCTCTCCCTTATCGTTGGTGGACATTTCAAAGATATTGAAACCGGTTTCATCGCCGTAGGTACCCCAGTTGTTCTGGGGAGACTGCAGGGGTGCATACATCTGGTCGAGCCAGGCACAAACCAGCGCGGGGTTCGATGCCTTGGCGGTGACAACACACTTGCCGCGCCCAAAGCCGCTGGTGAAGGAACCGTTCTGCGGGGTGATATTGCGGGTATCGGCAGTCAGTGCGGGCAGGGGTTCCCAATCGGTCAGGTTGTCGATGTTGGCAACATCCCAGCTAAAGCAGACGCCGTAACGACCGGCCTTGCCTTTAGAAACATAGGTGGACCATTCCTGCGTAAAGCATTCGGGGTCAATGAGGTTTTCAGAATACAGCTTGTGCAGCCAGTCAAGACCTTCACGGTAGCCCTGCTGAGTGGCCGCGCAGATAACCTTCAGGTCATCCGTGACGGCAATGTGGCGATCCTTATCGGCATCACCATAGCCCTCACCAAAGCCGTTGATCAGGATACTGGGATCCTGGTCACCGTTGTTGACAATGCAGGACATCGGGATGATATCACCCTCAATGCCAAACTCACTCTTGATGGCATCCGCGTTGTCACGGAAAGCGATCAGTACCTGCTCAAATTCATCTACCGTCGTCGGCATCTCCAGACCCAGGAAATCCAGCCACTTCTTGTTGATGAAGCTCATATTTCCCACCGTTTGGATCGCCGTCTTTTCAGAGCCCAACTGCTCGATCCACGGCAACGCCCAGATATGTCCCTCGGAATCTGTACACATGGTACGGTACTCCGGGTACATCTCAAAAACCTTCTTGAGGTTGGGCATATTGTTGTCGATGTAGTCCTCCAGATTGACAATAACACCCTGATCTGCGTAGCGCAGCAGGTCACTGTCGCTGAAATCTGCCGTAAAGACAAAATCCGTCAGAGTGCTGGGGTTGGACATATTCAGGGTGATTTTATCGCTCCACTGGTCAGCCTGAATAGCCGTCCAGTCGATATGTACATTGGTGGCTTCCTCAAGACGTTTGAAAATGGTACGGTTGTTCGGATCGGATTCACTGCCGACCGGATAGCTTGTCATACCGGTAAAGGTTACCTGCTCCGCCAGAGGAAACGAAACGGCACCGGTAACATCTACATTGGCACCCGAATCTTTTCCGCCTCCGGCACCGCCGCCGCAGGCGGCCAGCATCATAACAGCGCTCGCCAAAGCGCCCATTTTGAGGAAATTGCAGCGTGAAATCAATTTTTTCATTGCGTTTTTCTCCTTTTTTAATATTGCGGCCGGGACATCCCGGTCGAGTTTTCCTAACAATCAGCCCTTGACGGAGCCCGCCATAATGCCTGCATCAAAATACTTTTGGAAGAAGGGATACATGACCAGCAGCGGCAGGCTGGAAATGATAATGGTTGCATACTTGAGCAGCTCTGCCATTTTTGCGCGTTCAGCCGTGCTTTGAATATCGGCAATCATACCGGATTCGGGCTGGCTTTGGATCAGGATAGAGCGCAGCACCAACTGCAGGGGCTGTTTGGAGGCACTGTTCAGGTAGATCATCGCGTCAAAATAGCTGTTCCACATAGCGACAAACTGCCAAAGAGCAAGCACCGCCACTACCGGCATACAAACCGGCAGCAAGATATTAAAGAAGTAGCGCATTTCGCTGGCACCATCCACATCGGCTGCCTCACGAAGCTCACGCGGGATCCCCTGATAGTAGGTACGGGCAATGATCATATTCCAGACGCTGAATGCACCCGGCAGGATAACCGCCCACATGGAATCCAGCAGACCGATATTGTTGATGAGCAAGTAGGTAGGGATCAGACCGCCGTTGAAGAACATCGTGATAACGAATAAGGTATTGAAAAATTTCTTTCCCTTGAAGTCCGGCAGCGACATCGGATAGGCTGCCAGCATCGTTACGGCAACGGAAATGACGGTAAATATAACCGAATAAAGAACGGCGTTTTTGAAGCCGACCCATATCTGTTTGTCCGAGATGACGCGCTCATAGGCATCCAGGCTCCATTTGCTGAAGTCAAAGGAAATGCCCTTGTTTTGCAATGTGACGGGGTCCATGAACGAAGCGATCACAATGTAAACCATCGGCACAATAATGGCGATGAGAAACAGAGCCAACAGTGCATAGCCGCAGTAGAGGATGGCTTTGTCTTGTTTGGTATAGATCTGCATTCCAGACTTTTTCTTAGACATAGCGGACACCTCCTTACAAGCCTTGCCCATCGTTCATCTTGGCAACGACTTTGTTTACAGCGATAAGCAATATGACATTGATAACTGTGTTGAACAGACCGACTGCTGTTGAAAAGCTGTAATCACCGTCTAACAGACCTTTTTTATATACATAAGTGGCGATGATTTCTGCCGAATCCAGGTTCAGATCCGTTTGCAGGGCGTAGGCTTTTTCAAAGCCGATGCTCATAATGTTGCCTGCCTGCAGGATGAACTGAATCACGACCATATCCTTGATGGCGGGCCATTCAACGGTTCGTATTTGCTGAATCAGGTTCGCGCCGTCCAGCATGGCGGCTTCTTTCAGCTCCTGGCTGGCGTTGGAAAGCGCGGCTGTGTACATAATGGAGGACCAACCTGCGCCCTGCCAGATTCCGCTGATGATGTAAATCGGGCGGAAAGCCTCCGGCAATGTCATAAAGTTGATGCCGGTATGAAACAGCCCATTTACAGGACCTGTGACAGACAGCAGAACGCGCACGATACCGCACAGAACGATCACGGAAATAAAGTTGGGCATATACAGGACAAGCTGTACCTTCTGCTTGATCTTATTGCTTTTAATGCGGTTGAGCAGGAAGGCCAACAGAATCGGAATGGGGAAGCCCCACAGCAAGCCATAGACGCTCAGTTTCAAGGTGTTGATCAAATACCGCATGAAATCCGGCGAGGACAGGAACCGCGTAAAGTTCTTGAACCCGACCCATTCGCTGCCCCAGATGCCCTTGAACGGGTTGTATTTTTGGAAGGCGATCAGTACGCCGCCCATAGGAATGTAGTGGAATACAAGGGTCAGCAATACAGCCGGCATCAGAAATAGCAGGTAGAGCTGCCAATGACGCTTAATGTACACCCATGTATTATGCAGTTTACGGTCAACCGCCATGACCGCGCTTTGGGGTGCAACTGACTTTGGTTTCATGAATCATTCTCCTCCTTTTTGATTTCATTGTACCGTTTCTTCTTTGTTTTACATTTGCACAACATGTTCTGCTCAGACCCCCTTGAATGGTGCATTTGTAAAACCCTGTGATTTATTTATACCATCACCAATCGCAAAAGTCAATGGCGTTTTCCTCGTTTTTAAGCGAATTACGGTACATTCGTGCAGCTGCACAAAAACCGGTGCGCGCGAATATGCAATATGCTGATTTGCGTTTTTACATTTGACTAATTTGTGCATATGCACTATACTGGTATCAGAAACACAGGAATCTCCCGGACGGAGATACCTACAGAATATATTTATTAAAGTACATTTCTTACTTATAGAGTGTACAGAATCGAGGCAGACCATGTCTACCAAAGTCACCATTCAGGATATTGCCAACGAGCTTCAGCTCTCCCGCAATACGGTTTCCAAGGCTATCAATAACACCGGCGTTCTGGCCGATGCCACACGGGAGAAGATCCTGCGCAAGGCTGCCGAAATGGGATACAAGCAATTTTCCTACCTTCCGGTATTTGATGGGAAAAGCAACGCTGGGGATGCTTCCATTCTCCCCGTCGATAAGCGGGAAATTGTCATACTGACAACCCGTTTTTTGAATAACTCCCACTTTGCCGCAATGATGTTGGATCACTTTCAATCAGAACTTCAGCATCTTCACGCCTGTATGACGATCCACCGCATTTCGCCCGCTGAGCTGGCTGCAAAGGAGCTGCCGTCTTCCTTAAATACAGAGCACACGGCAGGCATCATCTGCTTTGAAGTATTTGACTATGATTACGCTCAGATGCTTTGTACGCTGGGCATTCCGCTTCTTTTTGTGGACACACCCGTGACGGAAATGCGCCCTCCGCTGCAGGCTGATCGGCTGTATATGGAAAACCGTATCGAAATTCAGAACATGATGGCGCAGATGGCACAACGTGGTCGAAAACGTATCGCCTTTGCCGGGGATAAAGAGCACTGCCAGTCTTTTCATGAGCGTTACCTGGCTTACAAAGATGCAGCCGAGCATCTTGGTATGGCAACCGACTGGCCGACCTGCGCAACGCAAAAAACACAGACAAACTATTCGGAGTATCTGTATCAGTCGCTGCGCGGCTGCCCGACCATGCCGGACGCCTTTATCTGCGCCAATGATTTTATAGCAATGGATCTTATCAACGCCTTGCATCGGCTTGGCTATTCCGTTCCGGATGACATCTGGATTTGCGGATTTGATGACAGCCAAGAGGCATCTTATTTTTCACCTCGGCTGACATCCATTCATATTCACGGGCAAATCATGGGGTATGCCGCCGCCAATCTGCTTATGACCCGTATTGAGGAGCCCTCGCTGAATTATAGGACTGTTTATACGGAAACGAATCTGATCCTGCGTGAATCCACAGGAGATTGAGAGGTACAGTATGCGTGACCTGTGGGACAAGCCGTGGTTTTCTGTGCTGACAAAGCTGACATACAGCGCCTATCTGAACATTTTGTGGCTTATATGCAGCCTGCCGATTTTTACGATCGGTGCCTCCACTACGGCGCTGTTTTACTGCACATTGAAAATGGCTGAGGATCGTGATGAGGGGCTTACCCGTATGTTCTTCCGTGCGTTTCGCAGCAATTTCAAGCCTGCCACAAAGCTGTGGCTTATCCTGCTGGCACTTGGCTGCTTTTTGGGCGTCGATGGCTTCGTGTTGAGCCGCCTTTGGAACACCAGTGCATTCTGGACGATTTTGACAGCGCTGGTGATCGGTGCTGCCGTGCTGTACGCCATTGTACTGCTCTACGCATTTCCCCTGCTGGCACGTTTTGAAAATACGACGCTTGGCATTTTAAGGACCTCCTTTGCCGTCGGAGTTCGCTATTTGTTCTGCACCCTGCTGATGGCGTTCATCTACGCTGTCATGGGGTGGATCACAGTTTGCGTATTCGCGCCCGCCTTTCTTTTGGGAATGGGCTTGTGTGCCATGCTATGTTCTTTCCTCTTGGTAAAAATCATTCATCTTATCGGCGGAGATCCCGATGCGGCAGATGAGGAATCGCACGATGAAGAGCGCTGATCTTGCCACCCTGCGCGCTCTGCATGGGCGCAAAAGATGGGAACACATTTGGGCATACTACAAACTCCCCATCATAGGAATTTTAATCGTTTTATACATTTTCGGATATGCCGCTTATCGACATTTCACCAAAAAAGAAGCTGTGCTGTACGTTAGCCTTGTGAACATTTCAGCCGGTTCTGATTTGACCGGGCAGCTTACGGACGGCTTTGCCCAATATGCGCATCTGACAAAAAAGCAGCAGGTCAATCTGCTGACCGGGCTGATTATAAATGAAACTGCCAATGCAGATGAACAATATGTCTATGCCTCTGAGCTGAAGCTGCTGGCTGCTGTCAGCGCACAGCAATTAGATGTTATTCTAATGGACACTGCTGCGCGAGATCAACTGCAAGGCGAAGAATATTTTCTTGACCTCCGCACACTGGATGCAGATTTCAGCAGCCTGGATGAATTGTCTGCCGATGGCGTAACGCTGGATATTTCCGACACGCCCCTCATCGCACAAGCCGGTTTCGAGGAATCCGTTTACCTCGGTGTCATTGCAAATGCACCGCACCCGGAGCGCGCAGCTGCCTATATTCGTTATCTTTTGAAGTAGTAAAGCTGCTTCTTTTTGTTCGATACATTCAGCAAGGAGAGATACACATGGATATTGTAACGATTGGTGAAGTTTTGATCGACCTGACCCAGACCGGCAGGGATGAACGCGGCATTCCGCAGTTTGCGGCAAACCCCGGCGGCGCCCCCGCCAATTTGGCGGTTGCCGCCGCCAAGTTGGGCGCACAGACTACCTTTATCGGCAAGGTGGGCGAGGATGCCTTTGGCCGCTATCTGACCGAGGTTTTGCAGGAAAACAAGGTAGACACCCGCTATATGGTCACCGATGCCGACCACCCCACCACCATGGCAGTCGTGTCGGTGGATGCCTCCGGTGAGCGCGATTTCAGCTTTTACCGCAGTGCCAACGCTGACGTGATGCTGCGCAAAGAGGATATCCCGGAGGAAGCCCTGAAAGCAGCCAAAATCGTGCATTTCGGCTCGGTCAGCCTGACCGCCGACCCCGCCCGCACCGCTACGCTGGACGCCGCCGCCCGTGCCAAAAAGCTGGGGGCAATCATCACCTACGACCCCAACTACCGCGCCAACCTTTGGCACAGCGAGGAAGAAGCGATTGCACAGATGAAAGCTCCCCTGCCGCTGATGGATATCCTGAAGGTTTCGGACGAGGAGCTGCCCCTGCTGACCGGCACCACCGACTGCGAAAGCGGCACGGCGCAGCTGGCACAAAACGGCATTCGGCTGATTTTTGTCACCTTAGGTGCAAACGGTGTGTTCTACCGCTTTGGAGAGAAAACCGGTCATGTAGCCGGTGTTCCCTGCAAGGTGGGCGACACCAACGGTGCAGGCGACACCTTCTTTGGGGCAGCGCTGTCCAAGCTGTGCAAGGAGGATTTGAACTCCCTGACGGCGGACAAACTGGAAAGCATTTTGGCTTTTGCCAACAAAGCGGCCAGCATCACCACCAGCCGCCGCGGTGCCATCCCCGCCATGCCCACCCTGACAGAAGTGGAGGGCTGACCCATGGCGCAGGAATTTTCCGCACGATTTGCCCTCCATAAGGACGAGCTGGAATGGCTGTTCATGGAATTGTACAACAACCGGGAAGGGTTGGAGGTTCTGGAACGGGAGATGGCAGACGCCTACGACGCCCGCAGCGCCGAGCTGAAAGCGCTGGACAAAGCCCGTGCCGCCGACCCGAACTGGTACAAGCGGGGCAATATGTTCGGCATGACGATGTACACCGACCTGTTTGCCGGAAATTTGAAAGAATTGGCAAAGAAGCTGCCCTATTTTAAGGAGCAAAAGCTGACCTATCTGCACCTGATGCCTTTACTGCAGATGCCCCACCCGCACAACGATGGCGGCTATGCGGTGGAGGATTTCGATACCGTAGACCCGGCTCTCGGCACGAATCAAGACCTCGAAAATCTGACCCGTGAACTGCGCAAGGCCGGCATCAGCCTGTGTCTGGATTTTGTTATGAACCATACTGCCAGCACCCACCGCTGGGCGATGGCGGCAAAAGCGGGCGACCCGTGGTTTCAAGCCTACTACCACCTGTTTGATGACCGCACCATCCCGGACCGGTACGAGCAGACCGTGCCGCAGGTATTTCCCAACACCGCGCCCGGCAACTTTACCTGGTGCGAGGAGATGCACAAATGGGTGCTGACCACCTTCCACGACTACCAGTGGGATCTGAACTACGCAAACCCGGCGGTGTTCGTGGACATGACCAAAAGTATTCTGCATCTGGCAAATCTGGGTGTGGAGGTGTTCCGCATTGACGCTGTGCCTTACATTTGGAAGCAGCTTGGCACGACCTGCCGCAATTTACCGCAGGTACATACCATTGTGCGGATGCTGCGCATGGTGCTGGAATGTGTCTGCCCCGCGGTCATCCTCAAGGGCGAAGTGGTCATGGCGCCCAAGGAGCTGGCGGCGTACTTTGGCACACCCGAAAAGCCGGAATGCCACATGCTTTACAATGTATCCACCATGGTCAACCTGTGGGCTGCCTTGGCAAGCCGTGACACCCGCCTGCTGAAGGCACAGCTGGACGCCCTGCACGCCCTGCCGGGCAACTGCTGGTTTGTAAACTATCTTCGCTGCCACGATGATATTGGCTGGGGGCTGGATGAAGCGGCTGAGAACCGTTTTGATATTGACCCCCAAAAGCACAAGGAGTATCTCTACCATTTTTATGCGGGCGATTTCCCCGGAAGCTGGGCAAAGGGCGAGCTGTACAACTACGACCCCGCCACCGGCGATGCCCGCAGCTGCGGCACCACCGCCAGCCTGTGCGGAGTGGAGCAGGCACTGGAATCGGGCGATGTGATCGCGCTGGACTACGCGGTCCGCCGCGACCTGATGCTGCATAGCGTCATGGCATTTTTGCAGGGATTTCCGATGCTGAACTCCGGCGACGAGATTGCCCAGCTCAACGGCTGGGATTATAAGTCCGACCCCAATCGGGCAGACGACAGCCGCAACCTGCACCGCAGTGCGTTTAACTGGGAAAACGCAAAACAGCGCACCCAAAAGGGTACGCTGCCGAACAAGCTGTGGCAGGGCATGGAAGAACTGCGCAAAATGCGAGCAGACGAGTGCTTTGCCCCGGATGCGTGGGTAACCACATGGGACACCCACAACCCCGGCGTCCTGGCACTGGTACGCAAGCACGGCGAGGAAACGCTGGTGGGGCTGTTCAACTTTACCGAGTACCCGGCAGGGGCCGGTCTTGACGCTTTGGGCGGCAGCTACCGTTCCGCAGACGGTCAGCCCGTCTGGCTGGCGGATGTAGAACTGGAACCGTATCAGGCACTGCTCGTGAAGAATGTATAAGCCTTGAGGCAGACATATATCCCCGTTCGGCTGCATCATCCATGCAGGTGGTTATGAAATGATTGTCAGGCATTTTACGTTTATGCCTTCAGAATTGGTCTAATTAGAAGTTCTCTTCCTTTCCGTGTTGTATCCTTATCCTGTGTAACACATTTGCATGCACTTTCCGGCGAGAAAAAAGAGCCTGGAGAACCTTACCGATTTGGTAAGGCCCTCCGGGCTCTTTTTACTCCAGTCATTATCAGTCGGTCAATAGTAAGCGCAAATTGCTTACGAGACGTGCACAATTCACGGCGGCAAGCCACCTATGACGGATTTCATCAGCAGGGCCTGCTCATCATCCAAAACTGCAATCCGTTGTCTGCAGTGCTCGTAAAGTGATGTTCTCTCCATCACTTCCCGCTTTCAGGGAAGATGATTTTGTTGACAAAGAAGAAAATGACAATAGACACGCCGCCGTTCAAAACCGTCGTGCCGATGTTATAAATAAAGTCCGGCACCAGCAGCCCGGCTACGGCAACCCATACGCAGTTGATGGAGTTGACAATGCAGGTGATGACGCAGAAAGCCAGCACATACCACGCAATCTGCTTGCCTAAATTGCCCTTACTGCGGAACACGAAATTGCGCTGGATCGGGAAGTTGATGCACTCGCCAATGACCATGGCAATCATATACGCGCAGAAGTACGGCAGACCGCCGTGGGCGGCATCGTAGCCGAGGATGTTCCACTTGAAGGTTTCCCCAAACAGGGTCACATCCACGCCGGGCCAGCCGAAATCCACCACCGGCAGACTGCTGAACGCAGCGGGCAGAAATTGCAGCAGCAGATACTTGAACACGGTAATCAGATTCGAGACGATGACGAACAGACCGCCCTCGCGCACCCACTTGGCTGCGGCGGGGTGTTTAGCCGCAAAATTATTCCAAAACTGCATAATGCAACCTCCATCAAGCGCCGCGCAGACGCTTTTCCATCTGCGAATTCAGCACCACATTCTTAATTGCTTCATAAATCACCCGCACCAAGCCGATGATCCAAAAGCCCTGCAATTCCATGACAATGCCGTCCACCATGCCCATGCTGATGGCACCGTTCGTCATCTTTGCCAGGGCGCGAAGGGGCATATTGTACTGGAACAAGATGTTCAGGTCCGGCTTGCCGCGTTTATAGCTGACATCCAGCAGGATCGTCAGCACGAGCCAGACAAGCCACCCCAGCGGGCTGCGGGCATGGTTCAGTTCGCCCAAGGTCAGATTGCGGTCAATTTTGGTTTTGCCATTCGGGATGGGATGCCCCAACAGCTTTTCAAAGTCCGCATCGGAAACGTGCAGCACATTGCCCTTATAATAGCAATCCAAGTCCACATCTTCATACGGATGCACGGTAGCCGTTCCCTGCACGGAGATTTTCTCGCACAGCCGGATATCCTCCACGCTTGCGCCGACAAGCAGCTCGTACTCGCCGCCCTCGATTTCCCAGCGGTTAGCCTTGACATTCCAGAAACGGAACGCCTTATCGTCCAGCATGATGCTGATGCGCTGTTTCTCGCCGGGGGCAAGCGTTACGCGGGCAAAGCCTTTCAGTTCCTTTGCAGGGCGGAAAAGCTCACTGTTCTTTTTGGCAACATACAGCTGCACGATTTCTGTTCCTGCCACACTGCCGGTGTTCGTTACGGTAAGGCTGACCCCCTGTTCATCGGCAGCCATATCGCTGTACGCAAACGTCGTGTAGCTCATGCCATAGCCAAACGGGAAGCGCACAGCTTTTTCCGCCGTGGTAAAGTAGCGGTAGCCGATGTACAGCCCCTCGCGGTACTCCACAGTCTTGCGGCGGGTGGCAAAGTCGGCGGCGCTGGGGACGTCGGCGTAGGCCAACGGCCATGTTTCTGCCAGCTTGCCGCAGGGGTTGACCTTGCCGGTCAGTGCATCCGCAACGGCGCCCGCCCCCGCCTGACCGCCTAAGGCGGCATACAACAGGGCTTGGCAGTTGTCCAGCCACGGCGTTTCGACTACGCTGCCGCTGTACAATACGACGACAATTTTCGGGTTGACAGCCGCCACAGCCTGCAGCAGATCCACCTGATTTTGCGCAAGGCGCAGATTGCTGCGGTCAAGACCCTCACTCTCGGCGATTTCATCCAGACCCATGCACAAAATAACTGTATCCGCCTGTGTCGCCAGTTCGCAGGCGGATTTCTGCAAAACAGCATCCGGCTTACCGTGGCGATCAAAGCCCTGCTGATACCCGATGACGTTCAACTCGGAGTCGATCAGCTTATCCAGCAGCACATCCACCTGTGTCGAGTTCACCATGCTGGAGCCTGCGCCCTGATAGCGCGGATTTTTGGCAAAGTCGCCGATGACAGCCACCTTGCTACCCGCCGCCAACGGCAGCAAAGAGCCCTCGTTTTTCAGCAGCACAAGGCTTTCCTCGGCGGCGCGGCGGGCAAGCGCATGATGGGCTGCCGCATCAAACTCACGCGGGGCAGCGTCCAGCGCAGCCTTGGTATCAAACACCAGCGGCAGCAGCTCTGACAAGCGGGCGTCGATGTCGGATTCAGAGATTTTCCCGCTTTCCACCGCCGCCAGCAGTTCGCGCACGCTGTCCCCGCCGGGCGCGGGCATTTCCAGCGTGGAGCCGTTTTTCACACCCAGCGCGTGGTCGTTGCTTCCGCCCCAGTCGGTGATGACCGCGCCGTCAAAGCCCCACTCACCGCGCAAAATCTCCATGAGCAGGTGCTTATTCTCGTTGGCGTATGTACCGTTCACAAGATTGTACGACGACATAATGCTGCGGGGATGCCCCTCTTTGACGGCGATTTCAAACCCGGTCAGGTAAATTTCCCGCAGGGTGCGCTCGTCCACGATGGAATCCGAAGCCATACGCCGCGTTTCCTGACTGTTGACGGCAAAGTGCTTCGGGCAGGCGGCCACGCCCTTGGACTGGATGCCGCGAATATATCCCGCCGCCAGCTTGCCCGCGAGATACGGGTCCTCGGAGAAATACTCAAAGCTGCGCCCGCACAGCGGGTTGCGCTTCATGTTAAGCCCCGGTCCCAACACCACCGACACTTCCTGTGCAGCGGCTTCCTCGCCCAAGGCTGCGCCGATTTCCTCGCCCAGTGCGGCATCCCAGCTGTTTGCAACAGCCGACGCCGTGGGGAAGCAGGTGGCGGGCACGCTGGGGTTCAGCCCCAAGTGGTCGCTCTCCCCCGCCTGCTTGCGCAAGCCGTGGGGACCGTCCGACAGCCAGATCTGCGGGATGCCGTGTTCGGGCATACCCCGCGTTTTGAAGGTTTCCGCGCCGGAAAGCAGCGCGCATTTTTCTTCCAAGGTCAATTTTTTCAGCAAAAGTTCTGTATTTTGCATATATTTTCCCTTCTCATAAGAAAAGCCGCATCCAACGCCTGCAAGCAGACATCAGACGCGGCTTTTATTCAGCAAGTACCGTTAGGGCAATACCGCATAATTCTAAGTGCCGATACGGCGAGCAAGGTGCGGCAGATGCTAAGCCAAAAGCGCAGATAATACTTTGTGTATTATCGAGCATTTTGGCAACGCAGATGCCGTGCCGCACACCGAGCCGCAGCGAGGCGCTTCGGAGCGCAACCGCCGCTTGCGGCGGCTCTTGGCGCGGAGATCCGCCGGAGCGGTGCTTAAGCCGTAAGGCGGGAATTGTGCGGTATTGCCTTAGGTTTTATCAGGGACAATGGACGCTTACTCTGCCGCCAGCGTGACCACAGCCTCGTTGATGGAGTAGGTGGTGCTGGAGCCCCAGCCGGAGACGATTTCGTCGTGGGCGGGGATGGTCAGCTGCTTGCTGCCGTCCTCACCCTCGGTGATGGGCACCGTCAGGGCATCGCTGCCGTTCAGGGTCATGGTAAGGGCATCGTCCTGCGCATCCACCAGCGTGCCGGTGATGGAGGCAGAGCCGTCGGCGGCAGTCAGCGTGCAGACCTTGTGGGAGTAATCCACCAGCAGCACGGCATCCGTTGCGGTGGGCGTTTCGCCCTGCACCAGCTCATAGCTGCCCGTGTACTGCTCGGTGACCAGTTCCTCGACCTGCACTTCAAACGTAGCGGTTGCACCCAGGAAGGAGGCCGTCACGGTCTTGGTGCCTGTGGTGTCGCTGTCGTAACCGGTGAAGGTCAAGCGACCGCCCCAGATGGACTCCTCCGCACCGTTGGCGCGGGTAGCCGTGACAACCAGCTCAGCCGGGTTGAAGGTGTCGCCCGTGTAGAAGGTGCGCAGGTTGGAGGCATCGATCGTCAGGCTCTTGGCAGGGGCATAGGGCTGACCGTAGATGTTGATGTTGCGGGTGAACGCACCGCCATAAACGCCATAGCTCAGGCTGGCTTCCATGCTGTATGCGCCGTGGTCGGTGTCAAAGATGAAGACATCCGCATCGGCGCCGCCATCCACATCGGTGGGGCGCACAGTGCCGTCGGCGTCCTGGTTGCCCAGCAGATGAATGACGAAGTTCTTCTCGCCGTTTTCATCGTAGTTGTACCAGTAGCCGTAAACATGGGAGATAGAGTCGCCGCCTACGGAGGTGCTGGGACCGCTGAAGGAACCCCACATCGAACCGTCGGTGTAGCAGTACATATCCAGACAGGCCGGATCCACGACGGTGCTGAAGCCCTCGGTGTACTGACCCTCAAAGAAGTAGGCGACTTCCCCGTTCGGCTCCTTGGCTTCCCAGGTTTCCTGCGGGATGGCAATAAGGTCATCCAGCGTCTTGGAGGTGAACTCGTTGTCGCTGTAGTTCATAACGGGACCCTCGGCAGAGGTCTGCGCCGCATCGGGGGCAACCTCCGCATTGTCGGCCGAGGGCAGGCTGCTGCTCTGCAGGGAGAAACCGCCCACGCAGACCGCAGCGACCACGACCACCGCACCGGCGGCAGCAAACTGTTTGCCGGTGGCTTTTGCCTCGCCGGTTTTCGTCTGCTTGCAGAAGCAGGCAATCACGCTGAGCAGGCAGGCAATGAACGTGCCGACCATATAGAACACGCACAGACCGGCGTTGCCGCCCGCAAAGGTGACATGGTTGATGACGTCGGCAAAGACGAAATACAACTGCACAACGACAAGATACAGGGCGATATTATAAATGACCGCCTGAATCAGTGCGCTGAACGGAACGGAAACAAAGAAGAAAACGAGCGAAGCGGCAGCACCGACCAGCAGCACCACGCCGGCCATCGTGCCGGAGTGACCCAGAGGGGCAGCCGTGGCCTGTGTGAGCAGGAATACAATGCCGGTGATCAGCGCGACCAGCGCTGCGGCAAGGCAGAACCAGCTGCCCAGCCCTTTATTTTTCAAGCCTTTATTCATCAGGTTCCACCTCCATCAATTCTTTTTGGCGGCACGATTCTTCCGCTTTTCCTCGGAGAAAACGTCCGTGTAGGTATGCAGCACATACATCACGACAGCGGCAACGGCCAGTGCGCAGAACACAACATCGAGGGCGCGCAGGGTCGTCTGCCACCACGGGGCTGCGTCGGAAACGACAACGTCCTCCGCGCCGGAGCCGCCCATAGAGGACTGCAGCATGACGTAGTACAGATAATGGTTGGAGTCGATGACCTTCTGCAGCAGGTCGCCGTCATCGGTGCTGGTGATCAGCTTCTCGATTTCGTTCGGGCGGGCGGTATCCAGGCAGAAGATGTTGTTGCCCGCCATCAGCATTTCGGGGGCGGAGGAATACTCGGACGCAGTCAGCGCATCGTCGATGATGTAGCCGCCGTAGTTCCACTCGTCGCGCAGGATGTGCTGGATGCCCTGGTTGGCGGCAGCGTACATAACGCCGATACGGTTGTAAGCGGTCATAACGCCGAGAGAATCGCCCTCAGCCAGAGAACCCTCAAAGGCGCGCATATAGATCTCGCGGATGGCCTGCTCGTTCGCAAAGGTGGAAATGCCCTGACGACCGGCTTCCTGCTCGTTCAGGAAGAAGTGCTTGACCGTACCGATCAGACCCTTGTTGCGCATACCGTGGGAAACGGCCTTGGCAGCATAGTAGCTGAGAACGCCGTCCTCGGAGAAATACTCAGAGGTACGACCGGAGTAGGGAGAACGCAGGGTGTCCGCGCCGGGCGCGTAGGCGATGGGGATGGACGCATACAGCGCATCCTTGCCGTACATCTCGCCAAAGCGGGTCTGCACATCGTGGTTCCAGGTTGCGCCGACGATGGGCAGCGTAGCCCAGCCGGTGCAGTTGCGGCGGTCGCCGTACTTAAACTGACCGTTCATGCCCTCAGGACCATCGACGATGGTGCAGCCGGGCTTGTTGACAGCCTTGACAGCCTTGATGCCCTTGGAGTCGCCCATGTTGATGAGCAGATCGCTCAGCGTCAGCTGAGAAAGGAAGTCGTTCCACTTCGGGTCGTCGAAGGCGACGCCGATCATATCGCTGAAGTTGATCTTCTCATCCAGCTCCACGCCGAGGTTGAAGTCGGAAACGCTCTTGGCGTCGGCTGCCTTGACGTAGGTCTGCATATTCAGACCGTTGTACAGCTTATCGTTGACTGTCAGGGTCTCCAGCGTGGTGGGGTAGGTCGTATCCCACGCGCTGCGGGACAGGTAGGTGATTTTTTCGTCGTCGTTCGCCCAGTAGTTCACATCAGCGTCGTCGAAGGTATTCGTGACTTCCACATCGCTGTTGTAACGGGAGTTGCGGTACTTTTGGGTATCGACCTCGGTGTTGGGGGCGGTCCAGGTGGCCACGGCGGCGGTGTTGCCGGTGACGACATTGCCGTCCTGATCGATCAGCTTGCCCGCAACGGCGTCACCGCACTTGACGGCCAGCACATTGTTCAGTGCCTCGTGTGCGCCGTTGCCGACGGCGAAGTAGTAATCGCCCGCATCGAGGATGTAGCCCTTCGCGCCGTTGGCGTCATAGGACGCGAGGAAGTAGCCGGGCACATCGACCGTGACAGTCTCGGATGCACCTGCGGCCACGTCGATTTTGTCATAGCCCAGCAGCTGGATCGAGGACTTTTCGACGTTGTTCTGCTTGTCGTAGTCGGTGTAGGGGGTCTGTGCGTACAGCTCCACGGTAGCCTTACCGTCCATATCGCCGGTATTGCTCACAGTGACAGTCGCCGTGAAGGTGTCGGTGTCGCTGTTGTAGTCCAGCTTGTCAAGGCTGTACTCATAGTTCGTGTAGGACAGACCGTAGCCGAAGGGGAAGCAGACCTCCTCGGCGTAGTTCCAGCCGTCGGTCGAGGCTTTGGTGCCAACCGCGGAATCGGCGTTGCCCTGACCGAGGATGGTGTCCTCGTAGCGGGTCTCGTAGTAGCGGTAGCCGACGTAGATACCTTCGTTATAGCTGACAAAGCTGTCACCTGCCGCGCGGGGCGTTTTGCTGCCGTAGTTGTAGGCGTGCAGGCCGAAGTTCTCGGCGCTGGGCGCGGACAGGGAGTTGGCGGCAAAGGTGGCGGTGGTGTGACCGGAGGGGTTGACCTCACCGGTCACAACGCGGATGGCGCCGGGCATACCGTAGAAGCCGGGGTTGCCGACCCACAGCACGGCGTCAACATTGTACTCGTCCAGCCAGTCCATCTCCATCGCAAAGACGGAGTTCAGCAGGACGACGGTTTTCTTGAATTTACCGGAGTCCTTGATTTTCTGGAAGATCGCCTTCTCGTTGTCGTCCAGCTCCAGCATACGCTTGCCCTTGTCGTTGACCATCGCAAGGTCGTTGCCCTCGGTGGCAAAGCGGGACAGCGTAACAAACGCGACATCGCCGTAGGATGCAAACGAGTCGGTGACGCTGCCGGTGAACAGCGCCGGGTCATATTCTCCCACGCTGGAAACGCTTCTTTCTTTCGGCGCTTCGGCGGAAGCGTAGGCGTCCAGTACGGTTTGGTTCACGTTGAAGCCGGCATCCTGCAGGGCGTCAACGGGGGTTTTCTGGTAATCCGGGTTTGTGGAGGAACCGCCTGCGGTGCTGCGGAACACCGGGTCGATGCTGCCGCGGCCAAAGACCGTGACGTTGCGCTCAGACTCGGAAAACGGCAGGGCGTTGTTGCGGTTGTAGAGCAGCACGCTGCCCTCTTCTTCTTCCTGCTCACAGAACTGATAAGCGGCTTCGATGTACTTTTCGTAGCTTGCATCAGACAGGGTGCCGTCAGCGGAGAACTCCGTGCCGCCGTAAGATGCGTCACCGCCTTCGATGCCGAGTGCATGGTTGACTTCGCCTTCCTGCTGGAACGCAATAGTCGTTCCGGTCAGGACAAGGTTGGCCACCAGCACAGCCGCGCCGGACAAGCCCAGCCAACGGCGGGACTTGCTTGAGGTTTCCTTTTGTGCCATAGGTTTTTCTCCTTCCTAAACTGTCACAGATGAATGATACGATGCGCTTGCTGCCAAGGACTGCGCACTTCCCTTTTGCAGAAACCTTTCATATCTTTTTCACAAAACCATCATAAAGGGAAGCGTTGACCGGGTCAATGGAGTTGGCGCAAACGTCAAAAAACACGGCACAAATGACAAAGAAGAAAAGCGACCTCCTTTCGGCAGTCGCTTTTGGGTTATGCTGTTTCTTTTTGGCTTTTCCCGCAGGGGAAGGTGACCACCAGGTAAAAAATCGAGTCCTCCACAAAGCAGTCTGCCGTGCCGCCGTACAGCTCGGCAATGCTTTTAATGCTTTTTATGCCGTAGCCATGCTCCTCGGTATCCTGCTTGGTTGTGACGATAGCGCCGTCCCGCAGCGTCGGCGGTGCGGGGGTGTAGTTCTGCACGCGGATGACCGCCATGTCACGGCAGCGGCTTATGTCCAGTGTGATGACCCGCTTAGACGCATCGTTTACCTGCGTCAGACACTCAATGGCATTGTCCAGCGCATTGCCCAGCAGGGAGTAAATGTGGTAGTGCTTCATATCCTCCAGACAGCTGCCGTCTGCCGAGCAGACCAGCTGAATCCCTGCCTGCCCGCAGAGTGCCGACTTTTGGGTCAGTGTGATGTCCAGCGCCTTATTCCCGGTGAGATAGCGCAGGTTCAGGTTGTCCATCTCTTCTTCCAGACGGGCGCGTTCCTCATCTGTGGCGCGGGAATACTGCTGTTTCAGGTCATGGTAGCGGATGTTGATTTTTTCCATGTCTTTTTTTGCCTGCTCATACTGCTGCTTGTCACATTCCAGCAGCTGCGCCAGCGTTTCATTCTCTTGTTCCAGACTCTTGATGCTGCAATTTGAAAATTCCAGCGCCAGAATCGTGATGGCAAACAGGATGCAGAACGCATTCAGCGCCAGATAGGCGGTCAGGTAGGACTCTGCGCTGCTGTCCAGGACATCCTCCAGCACAACACTCAGGTAGACCGCGGCAATCAGGAAAAAGCCGGAGTAAAGCACGGTCTTGACATTGTCAAACAGCAGGCGCCCGCGCCGGATGCGCAGGGTGAACAGCAGGTAGATGACCAGACAGACCACAAGGTTGCTGAAAAGCAGAATGACAAAGGTATCGAGCCTGTCCGTGCGCCCATGCTGAATCAGCCAAATAATAGGCATATAGGCCAGCTTACTGGCAATGTGCTGCACCGCGTAGGCACAGGTTGTATAAAACAGGGCGTGCAGCGGGCTGCAGTCAAAGCTGAACCATATCAGACCAAACAGCAGCGTCGTATACAGCAGCAATCTTGCCCAAAGCGGCAGAAATGCCAGGGTGTCCGTCAGCGCGAGAAAGACCCATACACCCGCCGCCAGCCGCGGAACGAAGCAGCTGCGGCGCTGCCCCCACGGGACAAACAGGCAGGCGCATAGAATCATACCCAGCTGGATTTGCTGGTTCAGTATCCAATTTATGACCGGCACGGGTCTTCCCACTCCTTTTTTGCCATATATCGGGAGAATGCTTCGGTGAAGGCGTCCTTGTAGGTGCGCCCGATGGGCAGTGCCGCCCCGCCGATATAGACATTCATACGGCTTACCGCCGTGATACAGCGCAGGTTCACAAGATAACTGGCGCTGCATCGCACAAAGCCGTAGGGCGTCAGCTGCGCCGCGATTTCCTGCATCGAACCGCGGTTTTTGATGATCTCGGTCTTACCGTCCCCGCCGCACAGGTTGTACAGCAGGTCGTGCTGGCGCACCTCCACATAGGCGATTTCCGCTGCATCCAGCAGCCGCGTCACAGTGCCGTCCTTGACGACAATGTGCGGCGGCGCCGTCTTTTGACCGGCGCGCTTTTGCAGCACCTTCAGCGCCCGCGTCAGATACATATGGAAGGAGTACCACTGTATCGGCTTTACAATAAAGCCCAGCGCGCCGACACTGTACCCGTTCAGCGCGAATTGCTGCAAATTCGTGCAAAAAATGAGGATGACGTCTTGATCTGTCTCCCGGATTTTTTCGGCCAGTTCCATGCCGGACATCTGCGGCATATCAATGTCCAGATATAAAATGTCAAAATCACGGTCTTGCGCCGCCAGATAGACTGCCGCACAGTCGAACTCCTGTACGTTCAGTTCTGTGCCGTTCTCCGCGCCAAACCGCGCCAGTGCCTGTTTCAGTTGGTCTCTTTCTTGTTTTTCATCGTCCACAATGCCGATTCGGATCATCGTGCGTTCCTCCCCCCGCGCAAAGATCTATACAAGTATGATATACCCCCGAACGCAGCCGCGTCAGCCTTTTACGAGCGAATCATCCAATTTTTCCAAGATATTTTCGGAATGCTGCGTGCTGCGCATGGAAGATCCTTGACCACTACGGTGGCAAAGGAATAAAAAAGCAGCAGATACATCGGCAAAATAACAGCACAGCCCCCGCCGGAAACTCATAGAGCTTGGCGGGGGCTGTACTATTTTAATCAGCCAATAGTTAAATCAGGCCCATCAGGCTGGGCAGGCCCAGAGACAGAGCCGGGATGTAGGTGACGGCCAGCAGGGCGGCAACCAGTGCCACGAAGTAGGGGATCAGCTTGGACGTGACCTGCTCGATGGAGACATGGCCGATGCCGCAGCCGACGAACAGAACCGAGCCGACCGGCGGGGTGATGTTGCCCAGGCACATATTGAAGATCAGCATAACGCCGAACTGGATCTCCGTCATGCCAAAGCTGGTGGCGATGGGCAGGAAGATCGGGGTGAAAATCAGGATGGCCGGGGTGATGTCCATGAACATGCCGATGACCAGCAGGATGATGTTCATGAGCAGGAAGATGATGTACTTGTTGTCAGTCAGGCTCATCAGGCCGTTGGAGATGGCTGCCGGGATGCCGGAGTAGGCCATAACGAAGGACATGGCGGAGGAGGCAGAGATCAGGAACAGGATGATGCCGGATGTTTTGGCGGAGTTGAGCAGGATGCCAAGGAAGCCTTTGAAGTCGATGCTCTTATAGATGATGGAGAGGATCAGGCAGTACAGAACCGCGATGCCTGCGCCCTCGGTGGCGGTAAAGACACCGGAGACGATGCCGCCGATGACGATGACGATGAGCAGCAGGGACGGAACTGCATCCCAGACGGTTTTCAGCACGCTCTGGCTGCGGTCAAAGCCGGTGGCCTTCATGCCGGCCTTTTTTGCGCCGATAAACGCTACGATCATGCAGCACAGACCCATCAGGATGCCGGGGATGTAGCCGGCCATGAACAGGGTGGAGATGGAGACGCCGCCCGCGACGGTGGAGTAGACGATGAAGGCGGAGGTCGGGGGAATCAGCAGACCCGTGGGGGCCGAGGCGATGTTCGCAGCGGCGGAGTAGGCAGGGTCGTAGCCGTTTTCCTCCTCAATGGGGCTGATGCAGCCGCCCATGGCGGACGCAGCGGCGACGGAGGAGCCGGACAGCGCGCCGAACAGCATGTTGCCGAGGATGTTCGCCTGTGCCATCGAGCCGGGGATCTTGCCGACAAACAGCTGCGCAAAGTTGACAAGGCGCTTGGCGATACCGCCGTTGTTCATGATGTTGCCGGCCAGAATAAACAGCGGCACAGCCAGCAGGGAGAAACTTTCGACACCGGAGTTCATCTTCTGCATCGTGATAAAGGTGATCTGGTCCCAGGACAGGGTAGACATGGCCGTCACGATGGAGGATGCCACAATGCTGATGGAGATGGGCACGCCGAGGAACAGCAGCACGCCGAACACAGCGAAAAGGATAACGGTGGTCATGGTGATACTCATTTGTCTGCACCCTCCTTGGATTCTACTTTTTCGCCGGTGATGTCCTCATAGATGTTGATGATCTGCGCAATCACAATGAACACGCCGGAAATCGGGGCGATGGCGTAAACCAGACTGCGGGGGATGCCCAGCAGCGCCGAGAACTCGCGGCTGGCGGAAACAGCCAGCTTGAAGCCGCCGATCGTGAAAACGAAGATTGCCATCAGGAGGATCAGGCCGTCAATGGCCACCAGCAGGGCGGTGTGGGCCTTGCCGGTGAATTTATCGCGGATGAGGGTCAGGGACATGTGCTCCCGGGTGGAGAAAGCGTAGGCCGCGCCGATGAAGCCGGTCCAGATCAGGCTGTAGCGGACAAGCTCCTCGGTAAAGGCTACGGGATTGTTGAGGACAAAGCGGGTGAAAACCTGAATAAGCACCAGAATGGTCATGAAGGAAAGAAGAATCGCACAGGCGATGCTGAGAATTTTATCCATCCAGTATTTGATGGCTGCAAAGGTGTTTTTCATGGCTTACTCCTCCCCTCTTGCCTTTTCAATGGTATCCATCAGCGTCTTGACGCCGGGATACTCTTCTTCGTAGGCTTCGATCATGGGCTGGGTTGCCTCGCGGAAGGCTTCCTTGTCGACGTCATAGACGAACTCAACGCCCATCGTCTCCTGTGCTTCCTTGACGGCCTCCTCCACAGCGCTGTCCCACATGACCTTGTGGGCATCGGTGGAATCGTGGGCGGCCTCCAGAATGATTTCCTGATCCTCGGGGCTGATGGTCTCCCAGACCTTCTCACTCATGATGAGGACGTCGGGGATCATGGCGTGCTGGTCCACCGAGTAGACCTTGCAGACCTCGCCGTGCTTGCCGGTGGTCAGGGCGGTCTCGTTGTTCTCGGTGCCGTCAATGATGCCGGTCTGCAGCGAGGTGTAAACGTCGCCGTAGGACATGGCGACGGGAATGCCGCCCAGATAGCTCATCATATCGGTCTGGCTCTTCATATCCTGCACGCGGATCTTCAGGCCCTTCAGGTCGGCGGGCGTGCGGATGGCGCGATCCTTCGTGTAGAAGGAGCGTGCGCCGGAGGTGTAATAGGTCAGCGTGACAAAGCCGTCGTCACCGGTGGAGAGGAAGAAGTCCTGCATCTCCTGCGAGTCCATGACATGGTAGAAGTCATCGGTATCGTTGAAGATATAGGGCAGGCCGAAGGTGTTGAAGGCATCGTTGTAGGTAGCCAGACCGGGTGCAGAAACCTTGGTCATGGCGATAACGCCGGCCTGCAGCTGCTCAAGGTTCTCGTTTTCGCTGCCGAGCTGGCCGTTGGGGAAGATCTTGACCTGGATGCGGCCATCGGTCTTTTCAGCGACCTCGTCTGCGAACTGGGTCATGGCGATGTGGACCGTGTGGGTCTCGGACAGGCCGTGGGCCAGCGTCAGCACCAGCGGATTCTCGGCGCTGTAGCCGGTGGAGTCGGCGGTGGTGCCGGACGCGCCGCAGCCGGTCATAACACCCAGACTGAGCGCAGCCGCAGCAGCCAATGCTGCGAATTTTTTGAACATGGTATTTCTCCTTCTTGTATGTATGCCGTTTTCCCCTTGGCCCCCTCTGAGAGGGGGCTGCCGCCGCAGCGGCTGGGGGAGAGAACCGTGCCATTACCCGAAATATTTCGAGCTGCGGCAAGGTTCAACCCCTCCGCCCCTACGGGGCACCTCCCCTGCCAGGGGAGGAAAGAAGCTGGGTTACATCCCGATCAAATCAAACTGTTCGAACGAGACAAGTACCTCGTGATCCTTCTTGGGGTTGGGGTACTTGATCTGGACGCTCTTGAGGCGCTGGCTGTAGTACCAGCCGCTCTCGGCCTCCTCAAACTTGCGGCGGTGCAGGAAGTGCGGCAGCTCTTTGCCGTCCACCTGCACATAGAACGGGGACTTCTCGCGGTGGATCATATCGAGGTACATGCTCTCGACGGCGGTCTCGTAGCTGCCCTCATTCGTGAGGGTCACGACGGTCTTGACGCCTGCCTTGACGGCGATCTTCGTCTTGAGATACGCGCCCTTGCGGTAATCGTTCGTGTGGCCGTCATCCTCGTACAGCGTGAACTCGGAATCCACATCGGGGGCCATCAGGATGTCCAGCGCGGTGGTCTTTTCGGTCATCAGATTGTGCAGCTTGTTGCCGCTCATCGGGAGAATGGCACCGCTGCGCACAAACAGCGGGATGCTGGCAATATCAACCGGCACCTCAATCGTCTGGCCGGGGGCGTACTCCTCGCGGGTGTAGAAGTCGTAGAACCGCTCGTTTTCGTTTTCGGTCATGGGCAGGTAGACCGGGCGGACGGTCTGGCCCTTTTCAACGACGTTCGCAACCAGCAGAGAATCACCGAACATGAAGTCCACACCCTCATCGTAGGTGGCCGGGTCGTTCTGGAAAACGCTGAACGTCGGCTGCCAGATGGGCAGGCCGTTCTCATGCGCGCGCTCCATCAGGGAATACAGCGTCGGGCTGAGCTTATAGCGGAAGTCAATCGCGTCCTTGATGTACTGCTTTTTGTCGCTGTACATCCACGGCTCGGTGACGGTGTTGTCGGTGTTCGTGGAGTGGATGGAGAAGCGCGGCTGGAAGATGCCGTTCTGCACCCAGCGCACGAACAGCTCGCCCTCCGGCGCGGGGCCGAAGAAGCCACCGATGTCGCAGCCGTGGTTGGACACGCCGCAGAGCGCCATGCCCAGAATCGTAGCGATGTTGTATTTCAGGGTATCCCAGTGGGTCAGGTTGTCACCGGCCCATACCTGCGCATAGCGCTGGATGCCCGCATGACCGGAACGGCAGACCGAGAACGGGCGGCAGTCGGGGTCATACTCCTCGATGGCCTCGTTGGACAGCTGGCACATCAGGTTGCTCATGATAGGCTTCATCGTGCCAATCGTGCTTCCCTTGCCCTCAAAGTAAACCTTTGCGTCCTTGTCAACGAGGGAGTCATACTCGCAGTTGTCGTTCCAGATGGAACGGCAGCCGTATTTCAGCAGCGCGTCCTTGATGTACTGCTTCCAGTGCAGACGGGTGGATTCCTTCGTGTAGTCCACAAACAGGCCGGGGCCGCCCCACCAGGTACCAACAGCCAGACCGTCAAGACCTGCATTGTCGTCAGAGGCGGGCAGGAACATGCCCTTCTCCTTCATCTCGTTCAGCAACGGATGGACGAGCAGCATACCGGGCTTGATGTTGGGCGAGACAACGATGCCGCGCTTTTCCATCTGGGCGAACCAGTCTGCCGGGTCCTTGAAGCGCTTGTGGTTCCATGTGAAGGTGCAGCGCTTGATGCCCTCGGCGGTCTCAACGGCGCAGTAGCCGCTGGACAGCTGGAAGCCGTCGGCAGGGATGCCTTCCTCGCGGGTCGTGTCGATGAAGTCCAGCACAGCATCGTCGCTGTTCTCGGGCAGCTCGGGGTAGTACATCGAGCTGCCGAGGTAGCCCAGCGCGGCCTTCGGCAGCATGACGCTCTTGCCGGTCAGGTCGGTGTAGCGCTCGATGATCTCGCGGATGGACGGGCCTGCGATCAAAAACAGGTCAATGTCGCCCGCGTCGGTGCGGTAGGACGAGTAGCGGTGCCAGTAGTTGCGCTTCTCGCGGCCCATGTTGAAATCGCACTCGGCGGTATTGTGGTAGAAGTAGCCGACAGCCTGCTTCGTGCCGCGGTTCAGGCGGATATAGAACGGAATGTGCTTGTAGAGGGAATCCGTCTCCTTGGCGTTGTAGCCCATGGCGTCGCCGGGAGCCATATTCATGTATTTCTCGGCTTTGTTGATCTCGCCGGATTTCTCGCCGAAGCCGTAGAAGCAGTCGTCGGCCTCGATCTGGCTGGCGTGGATGCGGCGGTGGTTGCTGTCCTCGCGGTAGGCCAGGTCGGGAATGTCGGCGTGCAGCAGGCTGCCGTCCTTATCATAGACCATGATGCGGAACGGTGCCTTCTCGATGACGACCTTGAGACGCGCCCCCTGGATAACGGCCTGCCTGTCACCGTCGGTCAGGGCTGCGGCGGCGGACTGGACGCGCTTGCGGCAGTCCTTCATCAGCTCGTCGGTGCGGGACTCCCATGCGGTCATGGTCAGGCTGTAGGAGGCTTCATCCCAGTCGCCGTCAAAGCCCGCGCGGATGCGCAGTATATCGTCGGTCAGGAACCAGATGCGCAGCTCTACAGCGTTGGTGGCTACGGAATAATAGCTTCCGCAGTCCTTGACAGCGCCGCCAGTGTAGCACACTTTCATAGATTTTCTCCTTTCTATTTTGCGTATAATTGAATGGTGGAACTTGTTATTTGGCAGGCAATGTGCATATTGTACAAAATTGCATAATATATTTTGTTCAATCTGCACATTGTGCCCTTCTTCGCCTTTATAATAACAAATCCTTCACAAAATTTCTGCCGTATTTGTAATGCAAATGTCGCAAAATGTGATATAATCGTGGTAAAGACAAAATTTAACAGGAGGCGTCGCTCATGATCCTGCAAAAAATGCCGCATTACGTGGATTCCATTCTGACGCAGGAGGATGCCAGTGCCGCCCTGCAGGACGGTCAGGTTGTCGTGGGCCTGTATACAAACCGGGAGAATGTCCAGTCGGTGGTCCACTCCCACCCGTATTATGAGATGATACTGCCGGTGGCGGGCAGCAGCGTGCGCTACTCCGTCGACGGCAGTGTCTACGATTTGCACCTGGGGGAGCTGATACTGTTTCCGGGCGAGATGTACCACTCCGGCAAGTTCAACATCACGGACACGACCTCGGAGCGGCTCGTCGTGCAGATAGCTCCCGGCATCTGGGAGCGTGCCTGGGCGCAAAGCGGCCTGCCGCGGCATGTCTGGTCGGGGGATCCTGTCATTCTGGACACCGACGCCGTCACGCAGTGGGACTTCCGCGGTCTGCTGGAGCGGATGGCCCAGACCGTGTATCTCGATGAAAAAATACGTGATACCGTGCAATGCTGCGAGGTCACGGAGCTGATTTTGCTGATCAGCCAAGTTGTGACCCGGCGGCACAATGCCCCGCCGCCCTCGGCCACCAGTCTGCTCGTCGCCAAGGCGGTTGCTTACCTTCAGGCCAACTACACCGACCCGCATCTGACCGTGGCCCAGCTGGCAAAGTACACCTACACCAGCCGGGAGCACCTGTCCCGCGTGTTCAAAGAGTACACGCTGGAAAGTATACACGGGTATCTGACCAACCTGCGTATGCAGCACTGCCGCAACGAGCTCGCCGACGGCACCGGCGTACTGGACGCCTGCACCGCCAGCGGTTTTGCAAATTACAGCAGCTTTTTAAAGAGTTTCCGCGCACTGTACGGCATCACCCCCGCCGAGTACCGCGCCCAACTAAGGCAGAGCCGCAGAACGCCTTAAAGAAAACCCCACATTGCGGTGTGCATGCTATTTCAGGTAGATAAGCTGCCCTTCATTTCGGTCATGGCAGACTTTAAGGCGCGGGCAAACCGGCTTTCCCCCTGTTCGGTATCGGCTGCGGTGTCTGTTGCCTTGTAAACCAAAATCGCCGCGATATAAACAAAAATCCGCCGGGGAGCCTTCCCAAAAACGGGAAGGCTCCCCGGCGGTATTGCCTTAGGTCGTCATCGCAGACGATTTTAGAATCGGTATAATTATTCAGGCAGTTGAATCTCCGGCATCAGCTCATCGGAGACGACTTGCAGCATTTCCTCCAATTTAGCCAGGTCATCGGGGCCGAAGCGCTGTTTCGCGCGCTCCATGACAAGGTGCAAGTAGGAATAACTGATGTTATAGTAATCAATGTACTTTTGGGTCGGGCGCAGGCGGTATTCCCGCTTGTCGATGGTGGATTGGATGCGCTCTACATAGCCTTTTTTGACCAGTGAGTTGATCTTATAGGCGGCGTTGGGGGTAGAAAGATTCATCATGTGGCTGAACTGCGCAATCGTAGGTTCGCCCAATGCCATGATGACTTCCATGCAGAAAGATTCTACCGTCGTCAGCGTGGCTTCGCGATCCTCGAATCGACTGAAGATCTGCTTATAGAAGTGCAGTTTGAATTTGGTATATACCCGTCCGAATGTCTGGTCCAGCATAGCGAGAATCCCCCTGTAGGTTAGTGGATTTATTATAGCACATTCCGCCATGTAAAACCAGCCCTCAGGCATCCGTGATAACAAACGTCAGCTCAGCGTTGGCCGCGCGCACGCCGTCCACCCATGCGGTGGCCTTGCCGATGCCTACCGGGCCATGCTGTTCTATCAGCTCACATTCCAATATCAGCACATCGCCGGGTATGACCTGCCGGCGGAAACGGGCGTTTTTTACACCGCCGAACAGGGCGAGCTTTCCGCGGTTTTCCGGCAGGCTTAACGCGGCTACCGCCCCGGTCTGGGCCAGCGCTTCCAGAATCAGCACACCGGGCATAACGGGGTGTCCCGGAAAGTGCCCCTCAAAAAACGGCTCCGTGCGGGTCACGCATTTGACGCCCCGCGCCCATTGGCCGGGGGTGTAGTCCAGGATCTTATCCACCAAAGCAAACGGGTAACGGTGCGGCAGGATCTCTTCGATCTCTGCCGCGCTCATGGCTCGGGGCGGCTCATTTGGCGTATAGTTCATCCTCATTCCTCCCAGCGTTTGAATACCACGCAGGCGTTATGGCCGCCAAAGCCCAGACTATCGCTCATGGCATACTCCACCTGCGCCGCGCGCCCATGGTTGGGGATATAGTCCAGATCCAGCTCCGGGTCCGGCTCCTGCAAATTGACGGTGGCGGGCAAAAAGGCATCGCGCAGAGCCAGCGCGGTAAATACGCCCTCTACCCCGCCTGCACCGCCCAGCAGATGGCCGGTCATCGACTTGGTAGAAGACACGGCCAGCTTGTACGCATGGCCGCCGAACACCGTTTTGATGGCAGTTGTCTCGCAGCTGTCATTCAGGTGGGTGGACGTCCCGTGGGCGTTGATGTAGCCGATCTGTTCAGGCACTACCCCGCCGTCGGCCAGCGCCAGCCGCATACAGGCCGCACCGCCTGCGCCGCCCGGTGCCGGGGCGGTAAAGTGGTAGGCGTCGCAGTTAGCGCCATAGCCCACGACCTCGGCATAAATTTTGGCACCGCGCGCTTTGGCGGCCTCGAGTTCTTCCAGCAGCAGTACGCCGCTGCCCTCGCCCATCACAAAGCCGCTGCGGCGGGCGTCAAAAGGGATCGAGGCCCGGGCCGGGTCGTCCGCCGTGCAAAGGGCTTTCATGCTGGCAAAGCCGCCCACGCCCAGCGGGCTGATGCAGCTTTCGCTGCCGCCGCAGAGCATCCGGTCCTCGTATCCATCGCGGATACGGTGGAACGCATCGCCGATCGCATTGGTGCCGCCTGCACAGGCGGTGGTGGGGCAGCTGCACATGCCCTGCAAGCCAAAACGGATGGCGATCTGCCCCGCCGCCATATTGCCAATGGACATGGGGACAAAATAGGGGCTGACCTTTTCAAAGCCGCGCTGCTGGCCGCGGGTGTGTTCTTCCTCGATGGTGGGCAGGCCGCCGATGCCGCTGGAAAGGATCACGCCAAACCGCGTATGGTCGATTTCTTCCAGCGCAAGGCCGCTGTCGCGGACGGCTTCGTCGGCGGCGGCCACGGCAAACTGGGTAAAGCGTGCCATTTTGCGGGCTTCGCGCTTGTCGATGCGCGCGGCGGGGTCAAAGTCCTTGACCTCTGCGGCCAGCTTTACTTTAAAATCAGCCGTATCAAAAGCCGTGATCGGTCCTACTGCGCAGCGGCCAGCCTTAATGTTCGCCCAGCTTTCTGCCACCGTATTGCCGGTAGGATTTACCGTGCCAAGGCCGGTAATAACGACCCGGCGTTTCTTTTTTGTGTCCATTGCACACCTCACATTCCCATTCCGCCGTCAACGCAAAGGACCTGCCCGGTAATATACCCGGCCTGCTCCCCTGCCAGAAAAGCCACCGCCGCCGCAACATCCTCGGCATGGCCGATTTTGCCTGCCGGGATGGCCGCTTCCGCTGCGGCACGGGCCGGTTCTGACAGCACGGCTGTCATATCTGTTGCAATAAAACCGGGAGCCACAACGTTGGCGGTGATATTGCGGGCAGCATACTCTTTGGCAGCGCTTTTCGTCAGGCCGATCAGCCCCGCCTTGCTGGCTGCGTAGTTGGCCTGACCCGCGTTGCCATGCAGACCGACAACACTGCTGACGCTGATGATGCGCCCATACCGCTGGTGCATCATAAAGCGGCAGGCCGCTTTGGTGCAGAAAAACGCCCCCTTCAGGTTGGTGGCAAGCACATTGTCAAAATCAGCTTCGGTCATCCGCAGAAGCAATTTGTCGGCGGTAATGCCCGCGTTGTTGACCAGCACATCGATCCGCCCAAAAGCGGCAACGGTATCTTCTACCAGTTTCTGACATGCTTCGGGGCTGCGCACGTCCGCCTGCAGCGTGACAGCCTGCACGCCAAGGGCGCGGCAGGCTGCGGCTGTTTCCTCGGCAGCGGCAGCGCTGCCGGCATAGTTGACGACAATGTTCATGCCGTTTTCGGCCAAAGCCCGGCAAATGGCACGGCCAATGCCTTTGGCTCCGCCCGTAACCAGAGCGGCACGGCGCAAGTTTTCGGTTTGCGGCATGGTCAGGCTCCTTTCATGGTGCGCAGCAGCTGTTGCAGCTGCGCGGCAGTTTCCACCGGATAGCACGAGATGGCACTGCCCACAGTCTTTTTGACAAACCCGGTCAACGCCCTGCCGGGACCGATCTCAATGGCGGCGTCCACGCCCAATTCTGCCAGACGGCGGACGGTCACCTCCCAACGCACGCCGGACTGCACCTGTTTTTCCAGCAGCGCGGCAATGGTGTCGGTTTCCTCCATCTCGTGTCCCAGGCAGTTGAACAGCACAGGGAACTGCATCGGCGCAAAGCGGACAGCCTTACATTTTTCCCGCAGGGCATCCCCTGCCGGGTGCATCAATGAGGTATGGAACGGGCCGCTGACATTCAGCGGCAGGCAGCGCCGTGCCCCGGCAGCAAGCGCCAACTCGGCAGCTTTATCGACAGCGGCCTTGTCGCCGCCAATGACCAGCTGGCCGGGGCAGTTGTAGTTGCAGATCTGCACAACACCTTCGTCGGCGGCTGCATTGCAGCATGCCTGCAAGGGGGCTTCGTCCAGCCCCAAAACGGCTGTCATCCCGCAGGTGCGCCCCGCCGCAGCCGCAGCCATTGCCTTACCGCGGAAAGCCGTTAAAGCGACTGCGGTCTGCACATCGAACACCCCCGCACAGGCCAGGGCAGAATACTCCCCCAGCGACAGCCCCGCCGCATAATCCGGTGTGACGCCTGCCTCCCGCAGTACGGCAGTAAGGCCAGCGGCAAACGCCGTCATGCAGGGCTGGGTGTATTGGGTCTCGCTCAATACACCGGCTGCGTCGGTAAAGCAAACTTCTTTCAAATCAAAATCCACCGCCGCGTCGGCTTCGTCAAAAGCAGCGCGGAAAGCCGGGAAAGTCTCGTAAAGATCCCGGCCCATACCGGCGTGCTGGCTGCCCTGCCCGGCGTATAAAAATGCTAGTTTCATAAGGTGATCTCCTTGTACACCCCGGCGATGCAGTCTTTGGCTTCGCTTACCATCGCGGCAAAAATTTCTTCCACCGGGCGGACTTCGTGCAGCAGCCCTGCGGCCTGTCCGGCCATCAGGCTGCCATTCTCGGTGTCACCGTCAAACACAGCCTTGCGCAGACTGCCTAAAGTAAAGCGTTCCAGCGCCATTTTATCAGCCCCGGCCTTTTCCTGGCGGACATACTCGCGGCTCATGCGGTTTTTCAGTACACGCACAGGGGTGCCGCCGATGCGCCCGGTCACGATAGTATCACTGTCGCGGGCTTTTAACAGGGCGGCTTTATAGTTTTCATGGATGGGGCACTCGGTGCTCGCCAGCAGACAGGTACCGACCTGCACACCGCACGCCCCCAATGCCAGCGCAGCAGCCAGCCCTCGTCCATCGGCAATGCCACCCGCAGCGATGACCGGCACATGGACGGCATCGACGACCTGCGGGACAAGTGCCATCGTGGTCATCTCGCCCACATGGCCGCCGCTCTCGGTACCTTCGGCAATAACGGCGTCAATGCCGAGCGGTTCCAGATGTTTGGCCAAAATGGCTGCCGCCACCACGGGGATGACCGTGATACCGGCTGCTTTCCACGCGGCCATGTACTTTCCCGGATTTCCCGCCCCGGTGGTGACGAGCTTTACGCCCTCCTCCACCACGATTTTGGCAAATTCATCCGCCTGCGGGTGCATCAGCATGATGTTCACGCCAAAGGGCTTGTCGGTCAGTGCGCGGCAGCGGCGGATGTTTTCCCGCAGGGAGTCCGCGTCCATGCCGCCGGAGCCGATCAGCCCCAGCGACCCGGCGTTGGAACAGGCGGCGGCAAACTCGCCCGTGGCGATATTGGCCATGCCGCCCTGTATAATGGGATATTTTGTACCTAAAATTTCATTGAGCAGCTTCATTTTCTACCCTCATACGTCAGCAGCATCCCGCCCCATGTCAGCCCGCCGCCAAAGCCGATGCAGGCCAGCGTCTGGCCGGGTCGCAGCAGATCACTTTCCGCCATTTCGTGCAGGGCAATCGGGATGCTGGCAGCACTGGTGTTGCCGTGACGGCTTATGTTTTTGTAAAACTTTGACGGTTCTGCGTGTAAACTTTTGACGCAATGGTCAATTATGCGGCTGTTGGCCTGGTGGCAGACTACCCAGTCCAGATCAGACAATGTCTTTTGGCTGCGGTCCAGCACAGCTTGCAGACAGCGCGGCATAGCCTCCACGGCAAAGCGGAAAACCGCCCTGCCGTCCATCGTAATAGGCGCGGTATCGCAGGCCGCAGGGCCGCCCGCGCAAATTGCTTCATTGCCCCGTGCGCCTAACGTTACGGCGAACGGTGCATTTTCGGCCAACTCAAAAACAGCCGCACCCGCGCCGTCGCCAAACAATACACAGGTCGTGCGGTCAGTCGGGTCCACCATGCGGGAGAGTGCCTCGCAGCCAATGACCAGCGCATACCGCCCGCCCAGCGTGCGCAGGAGCCCGTGGGCCGCGGCGGCGGCATAAATAAAGCCGGAACAGGCCGCATTTACATCAAAGGCAGGCCGGTTTTCCGGCAGACCCAAGGCAGCCTGTACGCGGCAGGCAATGCTTGGGGTAGCCGTTGGAGCCGAGAGCGTTGCCACAACACAGCAGGCAATGTTGTTTGCCGCCAGACCGCTGCGGGTCAGGGCCTGACGGGCGGCGGTGATAGCCAGCGTGGCGGCATCCTCGTTTTCGGTGCAGTAATAGCGCTGGCAGATGCCGGTGCGGGTCGTGATCCATTCGTCGCTGGTGTCCACCTGTCGGCGCAAGTCCTCGTTCGTCACTACACGGCTGGGCAATGCCCCACCGGTAGCCAGCAGCTGTAAGCCTTTCATACACCCCTCATTTCTCCGATGCGGCGGTATTTTTTGTAGCGCTGGTCTGCCAACGCTTTGCCGCTCATCTTACATAAAGCGGCAAGGTGCACCGCAATGGCGGTGTCCAACCGGCTGAAAAGCAGCTGCCGTCCACGCTGTGCGCCGCCCAGCGGTTCGGGGATGACTTCTTCCACAATGCCATCTGCGTACAGGTCCTGTGCCGTCAGCTTCATCATGGTGCAGGCCTCGCCGCTGCGGGAAGCATCTTTCCACAGAATACTGGCAAACCCCTCGGGGCTGAGCACCGAGTACACGGCATTTTCCAGCATCAGAATGTGGTTGGCAACGCCCAGACCCAGCGCGCCGCCGCTGGACCCCTCGCCTGTGACAATGGCCAGCACCGGGACGGTCAGGCCGCTCATCTCCATCAGGTTGCGGGCAATGGCTTCCCCTTGGCCGCGTTCTTCCGCATCCTTGCCGGGGTAAGCACCGGGAGTGTCAATAAAAGTGATGATGGGACGGTGAAATTTTTCCGCCTGTTTCATCACGCGCAGGGCCTTGCGGTAGCCCTCCGGTCCCGGCATGCCAAAGTTGCAGCGCAGGTTTTCTTCCAGCGTAGTCCCTTTGCGGTGCCCCAAAACGGTAACGGGCATCCCGTGGAACCGTGCAATCCCGCATAAAATGGCCGCATCCTCTTTGCATTGTCGGTCACCGCACTGCTCAAAAAAGTCGGTAAACAAGTTGTCGATCATTTCGGTTATATGCGGGCGGTCAGGGCGGCGGGCCAGAAAAACGCGGTCCTCCGGCGTCAGCGAGGTGCAGCGCTGTAAAAGCGTGTTTTCCTCTGCGGAAAGCTCAGCCAGTTCAGCCGCATGGGTGGTCGTGCTCGCCATTTCGGCGTCATCGGCACGGCTGCACAGCGCGTCGATCTGCGCGTCCAGCGGTTCCAATTGCTGCAAAACTTCTTTGATCATCTGCGCTTCCTCCCCTGCGTGTGGAGCTGCAAGATCCGCGTCAAGACCTCTTTCAACTCGGTGCGCGGTACGACCTGATCCACAAAACCGTGTTCCAGCTGGAACTCGCTGCGCTGGAACCCGTCGGGCAGTTTTTCACCGATGGTCTGTTCAATGACGCGCGGCCCGGCAAAGCCGATAAGTGCCCCCGGTTCGGCGAGCGTAATATCACCCAGACTGGCAAAGCTGGCCGTGACTCCGCCTGTGGTGGGGTGGGTCAGCACGCTAATGTACAACCCGCCGCTGCGGTTGAACCGTTCCAGCGCGGCGCTGGTTTTGGCCATCTGCATCAGGCTGAAAATGCCCTCCTGCATCCGTGCGCCGCCACTGGCAGAAAAAATAATGAGCGGCAGGTGCTTGTCGGTAGCATACTCAATCGCACGTGTGATTTTTTCACCAACAGCGGTGCTCATGCTGCCCATAAAAAAGCGGCTGTCCAGCACAGCGACCACCGCCTGCACGCCGCCGATCCTGCCGATTGCTGTAACGGCGGCTTCTTTCAGGCCGGTCTTGCCCGAAGCAGCGGCCAGCTTTTCCTGATAATCGGGAAAATGCAGCACATCGTTGGGCGTAATGTCCGGGTTCAGCTCTTTAAATGTTCCGTGGTCCAGAACCGTGCTGAGCCGGTAATAGGCGCCGATTGCCAAATGCACCCCGCAGTTGGGGCAGACATACTGGCTCTTGACCCAAACCTGCCGCGTGGCACGGCGGCCGCATTTTTTGCACTCGACAAATTGCGGCGGCACCCAGTTGGGCGCAGCCGTGCCGGCATCGCGGCGGGCTTTTATCTGAAAGCTGCGCTCCTGCGGGCTGGTCGGGAGCAGCTTTTCAATGGCACTCATCCTGCAATACCCTTTAGGCTGCCCGCGCAGCCAGATAGTTGAAGATGTCGCCCACGGTTTTGAGCGTCCCCAGGTCCTCATCGGCAATCGTAATGCCGAACTTGTCCTCAAACGCCATGTTCAGCTCTACCGCATCCAGGCTGTCCGCCTGCAGGTCGTCGGTCAGGCTGGCATCCATTGTGACCTTATCAGCATCGCAGTTCAGGGTGTCAACAAATACTTCTTTTACTTCTTCAAAGCTCATATTGCGTACCTCACATAATTTAACTAAATAAATTGACGTAATTGTCAATGAGGTCATTATACCACGTTTGTTTCGAATGTCAATATTATTAGGTAAAAATATTTATCTAATTGAATCGCCGTTTTTCTCATCTTCCGGTATTATAAAAGGAACGCACACAAATTATTCCCCCGCAGGGGCAGCCCTTACTGACCGCTATTTGACCGCTGCAGCATATCTTCCCTGTGAAATATCCAATCGCCTTTAAATGGTTTTATTTACTTTCTCTTTTACTCTCCCAGATTATTTTCTATTCTGCAACATATTTCGCTCTAATGTGCTATACTTATAATATCCAATAAGGATGGAGGAACTTCTATGAAACGCAGCATCCGACTCCAATACAATGCCCCCGTCACACTGACTTTTTTCTTTTTGTCCCTCGCCTCTCTGGTATTGGGCTACTTAACAAACAACTGGACAACCTCGCACCTGTTTAGTGTGTATCGCTCGTCGATGACAGATCCGCTATTCTATGTCCGGTTGTTCGGTCATGTCCTTGGCCACGGCGGTTGGAATCACTTTATAAACAATATGCTCCTCTTCCTTGTTGTCGCTCCACCTTTGGAAGAACGATACGGAAGCCGAACACTTCTAAGCGGTATCCTTATGACCGCGCTGGTATCCGGCATATTGCAGTGTGTGCTGTTCCCCACTTCTGCATTGCTTGGTGCATCCGGTATCGTATTCATGCTCATCATGCTCTCCAGTTTGGCCGGCAGTAAGAATGGAGGTATCCCTATCACCTTCATCTTGGTTGGCGTGCTGTACTTAAGCCAGCAGATATACAGTATCCTCTTTATACAAGATAATGTAGCCAACTTTATGCACATTGTCGGTGGTATTTGCGGTACAGCTTTTGGTTTTGCCGTCCGGAAGAGATAACGAATGATTGGAAAGAGAATCTTATTTATGATGATTAAGCACATTTTTCAGAAAGAACCCGTCCTGAGCATTGCCACTTGTTTGGCGATCATTTCCGCTTTCTTTGTCCCCCCGGACGCAGAATACCTCGGATATATCGATTTCCGTACTCTTGCAATCCTGTTTTCGCTAATGACAGTTATGGCCGGACTGAGAGGGCAAGGCGTATTTGATAGACTCGGCCATGCCCTCCTATCTCATACCCGCACCACTTTGCAGCTAACAGTTGTTCTCGTTGGCCTATGCTTCTTCAGCAGTATGCTGATAACAAACGATGTATCGCTGCTAACATTCGTGCCATTTACGTTTGTCGTTCTGAATAGTTTGAACGCATCTGTTCGCAGCAAACTGCTCCTCCCTATCGTCTGTATGCAGACGATAGCTGCCAACCTTGGCAGTATGCTTACACCACTGGGCAATCCCCAAAACCTGTATTTGTATGGCAAGAGCGGGATGGCTATGAGCTCTTTTGTTCTGTTGATGCTCCCCTATTCCATCATATCATTAGTGCTTATTGCTATATGGGCAGTATGGCTATGCCGTGAAGGTTCCGCCACTGTCGTAACTCATTCTGCGGTAAACTCAGAACCAGACAAGAAACTCATTGCGTTGTACGGTATTCTGTTTGTCGCCTGTTTATTGGTTGTATTGCGTGTTCTCCCATACGGTGTTGCATTCGTCGCTATCCTTGGTGTGCACCTTCTTTGCCGACCGCCCCACTCTTGGCCGCGTAGACTATTCTCTGATTCTTACCTTTGTAGCACTGTTCATTTTCATCGGGAACTTAGGTCGGATTGAAGCGTTCTCTGGATGGTTGCAGAATATTCTGGCCGGCCATGAGGTTTTCGTATCCGTTCTGGCCTCTCAAGTGACCAGTAATGTGCCTGCTGCCATCCTGCTTTCTGGATTTACCGATAATTTCCGTGCGCTGATTATTGGCACAAACCTTGGTGGCCTTGGCACATTGATTGCATCCATGGCAAGCCTAATTACTTATCGACAGATTGCAAATGAAGTACCTGCTGAAAAAGGGCACTATTTTGCGATGTTTACTATTTCCAATGTAGTGTTTCTGGCCATTCTGATGGGCGCTTGGGCCCTGACCTGATATTTTCGTAATTTTATTTTACAAAGTGCAAGCTCTTTACAAACAAAAAGACCCGCAGCAGCAGGATACTAAAGTACCATTCCCGTGTCCAACTTTCTCCGGCAGCACTTTTCTGCAAAATTCAGGCAGCAAGCCGGAGAAACGCTGACGGATTTTATAGGGAAACAAAAAAGCGGAGGAGGCAAAACGCCTCCTCCGCGCCAAAATTTTCGGTTGTAGGGAAACACCGGGGGTAGAAAGTGTATTACTGCCATCCTCTTGCCGCAGGGTCGAGCATCTCGGCGGCGGAATACACCAGCGCATTGCAGATGGCGGCAGCCACGTTGCTGCCGCCCTTGCGGCCCATGGCGGCGATGGCGGGCACGCCGTACTGCGTGCAAACCGCAAACAGCCGCTCCTTGCTTTCCACCACGTTCACAAAGCCGACGGGCACGGCGATGACCAGCGCGGGGCGCAGACCGCTTTCGATCTCGTCCGCAATCGTCAGCAGCGCCGTGGGGGCGTTGCCAACGGCCAGCACCGCGCCGGGGTACTCCCGCGCGGCCTTGTGCATGGCGGCGGCGGCCCGGGTCGAGCCCGCCGCCTTCGCAGCAGCGGCGACAGCGGGGTCGGCCATAAAGCAGAGTGCCTGCCCGCCCAATTTGGCCAGACCGGGCTTTGTGATGCCCGCCAGCGCCATGTTGGTGTCGGTGATGACCACTGCCCCGGCACGCATGGCCGCGACACCCGCCGCCGCCGCGCCGGGTGTGAAGCGCAGGTTCTCGGCGTAGTCAAAATCCGCTGTCGTGTGAATAACGCGCTTGACCACAGCGGCGTTTTCGGGCGGAATCGCAAGCCCGCGCGCGGCCAGCTCAGCCGTGATAATGCCCATGCTCGTGCGCTCAATGTCGGCGGGCAGATGATGCTGCGGTGTCATTTTTTCCCTCCTCTGGGGTTGTGCAGACCCATGGCCGCGTAGACGGCGTCCATGTCCAGCGCACTGCGTACGCCGTCGGCCAGCAGGTCCAGCTGCTGTGTGCGGTAGTCGTCCATCGCAAGCGGCGCAGCGGTCTCCGGCGCAATTCCCTTGCGGCGGCAGAGGTACGCGGCCAGCTGCTCCGTCAATTCGCCGCTGTCAAACAGGCCGTGCAGGTAGGTACCAAACACGGCGTTTTGCACGCAGCCCTCCGGTGTGCCGTCGGCATAGCGGCAGAACGGAGCGCCGTTCACCGCGGTGCGGCCCGTGTGAATTTCATATCCGGTCAGCGCAGCCCCGGTAAAGGGCGCGGCAGCCGTCGCCGTGACCTGTGCGCGGCGCTTTTCGGCGGTAAAGACCGTCCGCGTCGGCAGCAGACCCAGCCCGCGCAGCGTCTGCGGATGGCCGCTCTCGCTACCCTGACTGTCGTCGAGCGTCTCGCCCAGCAGCTGATAGCCGCCGCAGACGCCCAGCACCGGCGTGCCGCCTGCTGCCAGCTTGAGCACAGCGGCCTCCAGCCCGGACTGGCGCAGCCACAGCAGGTCGTTCACCGTGTTTTTGGTGCCGGGCAGAATGACCAGGTCCGGCGCGCCCAGCTCCCGCGCGGACTGCACGTACCGCACACCCAAAAGCGGGTGCTGTTCCAGCGGCATAAAATCGGTAAAATTGGAAATATGCGGCAATCTCAAAACAGCTGCGTCCAGCGGCTTGACCGCGCTTTTGCTTTGCAGCCGCGGCGCAAGCGAGTCCTCGTCCTCGATGTCCACCCGCAGGTACGGCACAACGCCCAGCACGGGCAGCTGTGTTTTTTCCTCCAGCATCGTCAGCCCGGGGCGCAAAATTTCTACGTCTCCGCGGAATTTATTGATGATAAGCCCGCATATACGCGCGCGCTCGTCCGGCTCCAGCAGCGCCACCGTGCCGTACAGCTGCGCAAAGACGCCGCCGCGGTCAATGTCGCCCGCCAGCAGAACTGGCGCGTCCACGAGCTTTGCCAGCCCCATGTTGACAATGTCGTCCGCCTTCAGGTTGATTTCGGCGGGACTGCCCGCGCCCTCGATGACGATGATGTCAAATTCATCGGCAAGGCTGTCGTAGGCACGCAGAATATCAGGAATCAGCGACTTTTTGCGGCGGAAGTATTCCTTTGCAGGCATATCGCCGCGGACCTCGCCGTTCACGATGACCTGGCTGCCCACATCGCTGCTCGGCTTGAGCAGGATCGGGTTCATCCGCACATCGGGCTCGACGCCCGCGGCCTGCGCCTGCACGACCTGTGCGCGGCCCATTTCGAGGCCGTCCCGGGTCACAAAGCTGTTCAGCGCCATGTTCTGGCTTTTGAACGGCGCGGTTTTGTAGCCGTCCTGCGCAAAAATGCGGCAGAGCGCCGCGCACAGCAGGCTTTTGCCCGCGCCGCTCATCGTGCCCTGCACCATGATGCACCCTGCCCGGCTCATGCCAGCACCTCCCGCATAATTTTCAACAGCTGTTCGTTTTCTTTTTGGGTGCGCACAGCGGTGCGGTACCACGTCTCGTCCAGTCCCGGGTAGTTGCCGCAGCCGCGCACCACCGCACCGTGACGGCGCAGCTTTGCCCCAAAGTCCGCCGGTGCGCGGAACAGCAGGTAGTTGGCCTGTCCGTCCACGACCCGCAGCCCCAGTGCCCGCAGTCCCGCGGCCAGCCTTGGGCGCTGGTCGGCAATGAGTGTGCGCACGCTGTCGGCATAGGCGGTCTCCTCCAGTGCGGCCAGCCCTGCGGCCTGTGCCAGACCGGACACGGCCCACGGCTGGCCCGCCGCGCGCATTTTGTCCAGCAGCGCCGCGTCACTGCACAGCGCATACCCCAGCCGCACCCCGGCCATGGCGTAGAGCTTGGTGAATGCCTTTAAGATTATAAGGTTCGGTGCATCGCGCAAAACTGTCTTAGCTGTCAGGGCATCCCGCGCGGCGAGGAAGTCAAGGAAGCACTCATCCACGACCAGCACCGCGCCACAGTCGGCACAGCGGCGCAGCAGCTTTTGCACCATAGCGAGCGGCGTGACCTGCCCGGTGGGGTTGTTGGGCTGGCAGAGGAACACTGCATCAGTGCTGTCGTCGATGGCGTCTACAAAGCCGTCCGTCACGGCAAAGTCGTTTTCCTCCCGCAAGAGAAACCGCTGTACGTCACAATCCACCGTTTCCAGCGCAGCAGCGTACTCGGCAAAGGTCGGCGCGGGCAGCAATGCGCGCCGCGGGCGCAAGGCCAGTGCCAGGCGATAGATCAGATCCGCCGCACCGTTGCCGCACAAAATTTGCGCAGTATCCACACCCTCTGCCGCGGCCAGCTTAGTGCGCAGTGCCCGGCAGAGCGGGTCCGGGTAGCGATCCGCCATGGGTAATGCCGCTGTGATGGCCGCCGCCACGCCCGCGGGCAGCCCCAGCGGGCTGACGTTGGCCGAAAAATCCAGCGCGTCCCGGCCAAACTCGGCCCGATAACCCGCCCAGTCGCCGCCGTGTACCAGTTCCATTCCGCATTCCCTCACAAGACAAGCATCAGCCGCACGGCCAGCCCCAGCACAAGGGCCAGCAGGCTCTCGGCGTACATCATGCGGTTGGCACGCAGGATGTCCCGCGGCTCGATCTCCCGCAGCGGGTCGCCAATTGTCGGCTTGTCGTAATATTCGCCAAAGTAATAGGCCGGGCCCGCCAGCTGCACGCCCAGTGCCCCGGCGCAGGCGCTCTCGGTCTGGGCGCTGTTGGGGCTGGCGTGGCGGCGGCGGTCCCGCCGCCAGATGCGCCACGCCCCGCGGGCGCTGTTGCCCGTCAGCGCCGCCGCAGCCACCCAGAGCAGCGCGGCCAGGCGGCTGGGCAGCCAGTTGGCGGCATCGTCCAATTTGGCGGCACAGCGCCCGAAATAAAGATATTTTTCGTTTTTGTAGCCGAGCATGCTGTCCATCGTGTTGATGGCCTTGTAGGTCAGCGCCAGCGGTGCCCCGCCAAGGAGCATATACAAAAGCGGCGCAATGACGCCGTCGCTGGCGTTCTCGGCCACGGTCTCCACGGCGGCTCTGGTCACGCCCGCAGCGGTCAGGTTTTGCGTGTCACGGCCCACGATGCGGGCCACGGCCCTGCGGGCCGCGGGCAGGTCGCCCTTTGCCAGTTCCTTGTACACATTGCGGCTCTCCTGTGCAAGACCCTTGGCTGCCAGCGCCTGGCCGCACCAGAGCATTTGCAGCGCCAGCCCCAGCGCCGGATGGAGCCTTGCCGCGGCCCAGCAGGCAAGGCCGGTAACGGCCAGCGTGCCCAGCGGCAGCACCGCGGCCACAGCGGCCCCGCCGGCCAGCTCGCCCCGCGGCGTTTTGGGCAGTGCGGTGCGCAGGTGCTTTTCCAACGCCGAGATGCACCGGCCCATGAGCACCACCGGATGCGGCAGCCACGCCGGGTCGCCAAGCAGAGCGTCCAGCAAAAAGCCGCCCAGCACCGCCCAAAAGATCAGCATGTGCTCTCCTTCGTGTACTGCACAGTCTTGACCAAACGCAGCTCATGCCGCGACGCCCAGTCGCGGGCGTCCAGCACATAGCCGCCCGCGTTGGGGCCGCACCACCGGTAATAGCTGCGGCGCGGCACGCCGTAGCGCTCCAACGCGGCCATCTGGGTGCCGCCGTGGGCCAGGATCACCAGCATTTCCTCGCCGTCGGCCAACGCCTTGTCCACCAGCGCCGCAAACGTGCGGCATACGCGGTCACTGAAATCATCCTTGCGCTCACCGTCGGGGCAGCTGCTCTCGCAGTTGGCGGCGACCCACGCCTGATAGTCGGGGTCGTGCTCCATCTCAATATAATTGCGGCCTTCAAAGCTGCCGAAGCACATCTCTTTCAGCCCGTCCACGGGCACGAGCTCCGCGTCCGGGAACAGCACCTCCGCCGTCTGCCTTGTACGCTGCAGCGTGGAAATATAGACAACCTTCGGGTCAATATCAGCCCGGCGCAGCTGGGCCAGCCCCTCGGGCGAGAGCGGGATGTCCCGCTGACCCTGATAGCGCTTCTGGGCGTTGTACTCGGTCAGGCCGTGGCGCAGTAAATAAATCAGCATTTCGGAAGTTCTCCTTTCAAAATCGTCGGCAGACCGCAAAACATCTGCACAACGCAGTCCGCCCGCGCGGCCAGCAGACAGGCCAGACGGCCCGCCGCCTCCCGCGCGGCACGCGCGGCGGGGTCAATCGGCACAACGCCGCCGCCGACCTCCGCCGCGGTCACAACATCATAATCTGCCAGCTCATCGGCCAGCCGGTTCAAATCGGCGGCGTCGGCGGCCAAATCCTGCACGTCGTACACCTGCCGCCCGCCGAGCTTTTGCGCAAAGGTGCGCTTGCCGCTGCAGAGCGGCCCTGTCACAAACACCATTTACAGCACCCCCAGCCATTGGCAGGCGGCCAGCGCCGCCAGCATCCAGATCTCGCATTTTTGCAGGAACCACCCGGCCAGATCACCGGTCACACCGCCAAACTGTTTTTTTGAAACAGCGTAGTACCGCGCAAAAGCACAGCCTGCGGCCAGCACCAGCGCCCAGCCGCCCAGTGCAGTCAGCCCCACGGCCAGCATGGCGCAGAGCACGGCCAGCACCTGCCGCACGCGGACGCGGTCCGCCGCCGTGGCAAAGGTGTGGGCAAGGCCGGTGTTTTTCGCCAGCGGGAACGCCGCCACGGCCAGCCCCGACAGCGCCCGCTCCCCCACCAACGCCAGCGTCCAGAGCACGCCGACCCGCGGGGTGAACGCCACACAGCCGCACAGCGCAAAATACGCCGCAAAGTAGCTGCACAGCCGGATGACCGCGAACGCGCCGCAGTGGGGATCCTTTAAAATTTCCAGCTTCTTCGCGGTATCGCCGTAGCTTGAAAGTGCGTCGCAGGTGTCGGCGTAGCCGTCCAGATGGATGCCGCCCGTGACCCAGACCGGCACAAGGCAGAACCCCGCCGCGCGGGCCGCCGCAGGCAGCGGCAGCACGCCGCAGATGCACCACAGTGCGCCGCACACCACCCCCACCAGCGGGAAGGCGCAGAGTGCGTACCGCATATTTTTTTCGTTCCAGTCGAACTGCGGCATCGGCAGGGCCGAGAACATGGCGAACGCCACCGCAATCGTCTGTAAAGCTGTCACGGACCTTCACTTCCTTTGTAATAGACTGGGATGCCGCAGACAACGCGCACCACGCGGTCTGCGTGCGCCGCCGCAGCGTTGTTGACGGCGGCCAGTGCGCGCAGATAGCGGTCCGTATCGCCCGCATAGTCTGCCCCACCGCTGAACACCTCATTGGAAACCACAATCAGATTATCACATTGCAGCAGCATCTTGTCAATGCCCCGCAGGATCGCCGCCGCGGTTTCCGTCCCTGCACCGTCGGGGTCATACAGCTCATTGGCGGCCAAGTTGCCCAGGTCCTCCAGCAGCACGGTGCCGCGCCGGGGCAGGGCCACGCGGTCCAGGTGCAGCGGGCACTCTATCGTGTCGAACTGCTTTTCGGCCCGCATGGCGCGGTGCTTCGCCACGCGGGCGGCGCACTCGGCATCCCAGACCTGCATCGTCGCCAGATAGGTGCGCGGCAGCGGTGCACGCAGGCAGAGCGACTCCGCATAGGCGCTTTTGCCGCTGGCCGCGCCGCCGATGACCAGCGTCAGCACTGCGGGGTGTACGGCGTGATGCCGCCCTCCGCAAACGAGTAGCAGCCGTTGTAGACGGCCAGCGCCATATCCCACAGCGGCAGGCTGGCCACCGCGCCCGTGCCCTCGCCCAGATGCAGCTCTGCGGTGATAAGCGGTTTTTTGCACAGCGCGTCCAGCACAATATGTGCGGCTGGCTCGCTGGATACATGGCTGGCGAAAACGGCCTTTTCCGCCGCGGGGCAGAGCCGCACCGCGCACAGCGCCGCCACGCCGCTGATGAATCCGTCCATCACAATGGGCAGCCTTTCGAGCGCACCGCCCAGAAACACGCCGCACAGCCCGGCAATATCAAAGCCGCCCAGCGCCGCCAGCACCCCCAGCGGGTCCGCGGCGTCGGGGTGGTTGCGGGCAATGCCGCGTTCAATCGCATCTATTTTGCGGTACAGTCCGGCGTCGGAAAGTCCCGCGCCGCGCCCGGTCATTTCGGTCACAGGGCGGCCCAGCAGCACGCTGGCCACGGCGCTTGACGTCGTTGTGTTGCCGATGCCCATTTCCCCCGTCGCCAGCAGTTGTGCGCCGTTCTGCTTCTGCGCGCGCACCAGCGCGATGCCCGCGGCGATGGCCTGCACGGCCTGTGCGCGGGTCATAGCCGGGCCGGTGGTAAAGTCAGCCGTGCCCGCAGCAATGCGGCAGTCCGCCGCGCCGGGCACGGGTGCGCCCGCAATGCCCATATCGACGGGCACGACGTCGCAGTGGGCCGCAGCGGCCATACGGCAGACGCTGGTGCGGCGGGCGGTCAGGTTTTCGAGCACGGCGCGGGTCACGGAGGCATCGGTCTGGCTGACGCCCTGCGCCACAACGCCGTTATCCGCGCAGAGCACCAGCACCGCGCGGCGGCTGACATCCGGCACGGGGTCGCCGGTCAGCGCGGCGGCGTCCTCGACCATGGATTCCAGCCGACCCAGTCCGCCCAAAGGCTTTGCCAGCGCAGCCCAGTGGGCGTGGGCTGCGGCGCGGGCGGCCTCATCCGGCGGGGTAACGGCTGCAAGCAGGTTTTTCAGTTCGTTTTCGGTCATGATGTTTCCTTTATATAATGTTCGGCTACATCCGCAAAGCGCTTCGGCAGCGGCGTACCTGCCCAGTAGAGATGCGGAAAACCCGCGTAGAGATGTGCATTGGCAAAGCCGCACGCCCACTGCCGCCCGTTTGCCTTGGCAGCGGTGAACGCATCGCCGTTTTCGGTGGAGTCCCAGTGGTGGAACTCGTGGACGGGCAGGGTCTCCCCCGCGTGGAACAGCATACTGTCAGCGCGGGCGGTCAGGCGGGCGTAGCCGAACCGCACAAGCCGCCCGACCTTGAAGCCCTGCCCGGGCAGCACGCCCGCCATCGGGTGGGGCGTGCCGTCGGCGTCCTGCAATGTCCGGCCCAGGTACAAAAAGCCGCCGCACTCGGCCACGGCGGGCAGACCGCCCTGCACGGCGCTTTTTACGGCGGCGCGCAGGGGGGCGTTCGCGGCCAACTGGGCGGCGTACAGCTCGGGGTAGCCACCCGGCAGGTAAAGCCCGCCGATGTTATCCGGCAGAACTGTGTCGGCCAGCGGGCTGAAAAAGCACAGCTCCGCGCCGTTTTCCCGCAGTGCCTCCAGCGTTTCGGCGTAGGTAAAGCAGAACGCGGCGTCCCTTGCCACGGCAAGACGCACCCGCGGCGGAGGCACCGTGCACGGCACAGCGGCGGGCGCGGGGCGGTCAAACAGGGTGTGCAGCAGCGGCCAGTCGATGGTTTGCTGCGCGGCATCGGATAAGAGCTGTATCTTGCGCTGCAGATCGTCGATCTCGGCGGCGGTTTTCAGACCGAGGTGGCGGCTTTCTATCGCGGCCTCGGGCAGCGGCGGCAGGCAGCCGACCACAGGCAGACCGGTCTCTTTTTCGAGCATCGGCTTCAGCAGAGCGCACAATCCTTGCGTACAATCATTGAGCAAAATCCCCGCGATATGGTGCGGTGTGCGGAACGCCGTCAGCCCGCGCAGCTCCGCCACCAGCGTCAGGCTTGCCCCCTTGGGCCGCACAACGAGCAGTGCGGGCAGATCCAGCGTATCGGCCAGCTGCCACGCGCTGGCCGTGTCGGTCACGCCGCCAAGGCCGTCATAGTAGCCCATGGCCCCCTCGACGACTGCCGCGCCGTGCCCCGCCGCGTGCCGGGCGTAGAGTGCGCGGGCGATCTGCGGTGCAGAGAAAAACAGGTCGAGATTGTGGCTTTCGACGCCCAGCACCGCGCGGTGGAACATCGGGTCAATGTAATCCGGCCCCGACTTGAACGCGCAGGGGGTCAGCCCGCGGGCAGTCAGCGCTGCCAGCAGCGCACAGGCTGCCGTTGTTTTTCCGCTGCCGGAGCGGGGTGCAGCCAGAACCAATTGCAGCATTTTTACTCCCTCGCGATCAAGAAAACCGGGTTGTTCGCCATGAGCAGGTGCAGGCTGCCCGCCGCCCGGCTGCGGCTGACTGCGATTTGTGTGACCTGGGCGGTCAGGCCGTGGGCCGTCAGGGCCGCAACGGCCTCCTGTAAGGTTTCCAGCGCAATGGCGCTGATACAGAGCCGTGCATCGGGGTTTGCGGCCAGCGCGGCATCGACGACAGCCCGCAGACTGCCCTTGCTGCCGCCGATAAAAACAGCGTCCGGCGCGGGCCAGCCTGCCAGTGCGGCGGGGGCAAGGCCCTCGGTAAGGTGCAGATTTTGCACCGCAAATTTTGCGCGGTTCTGACGGATAAGGTCACAGGCTTCCGCGTCGCACTCCACGGCGTAGACCCGGCCCGCAGGGGCGGCCAGCGCCAACTCCACACTGACGCTGCCGGTGCCAGCGCCCACATCCCAGAGGGTATCTGTGGGGCGCACAGCCAGCTTGGCCAGCGCGGCAGCGCGGACCTCCTGCTTGGTCATCGGCGTTTTGCCGCGGATGAACGCTGCATCGGGCAGGCCGGGCGTGCGGCGCAGGAGCGCGGGCACATTTTCTACAAGCAGGACACTGAGCGGTGCAAAGCGCTGTGCGGCCAGCTCCTGCGCCGTGCCGGTCACAAGCCGCTGGGACGGCGTGCCGAGGTTCTCCCCCACCGTGGCCGCAGCGTCGCCCAGTCCGGCATCCGCCAGCTGTCGGCAGAGCGTCGCGGGGGTCTCGCTGCCGCCGGTCAGGAAAAAGGTTGTCCCACCTGCGCGGCAGGCGGCCACCGGGTCACACGCACAGCCGTGGGCGGAGACGAGCCGCCAGTCCTGCCACGGGCGGCCTAGCGCCGCGGCCAATAATTGCACGCTGGAAACGCCGGGCAGCACCGTGTACGGCAGACCCGCGTCGTCCAATACGCGGCAGAGCGCCGCCGCGCCGGAGTAGAAGCCCGTGTCGCCGCTGAAAACCACCGCGGTCTCCGCGCAATCTGTCTGCCGCAGCAATGCGCAAATTTCGTCCGTTTTATAGAGGGCCGCGCGGTTTGCCGTGCAGATCTCGGGCAGGTTTTCCAGCAGGCGGCGCGCGCCGATGATCAGCTCCGCTCCGCGCAGCGTCTCCAGCCCCGCCGCTGTCAGGCTGCCGGGCGCTCCGCTGCCCATGCCCACCAATGTGATCTTCATAAAAGCTCCCTGCATCGCTGTAAAATCGTGTCAGCTGTCTCGCCCGCGTCGTCCGGGCGGCGCAGCACAATGAGCTGCACGCCGCACCGGGCGGCGGCCTCGGCCTTTTCGGCAAAGCCGCCCGCCGCGCCGCCGTCCTTCGTGACCATATAGTCGATATGGAACTGGTGCAGCAGCGCCGCATTTAATTCTTTCGTAAAAGGCCCCTGCATCGCAAGGATATTGCGGTGCGGAATGCCCGCTGCCTCGCATGCTGCGATACCTGCCAGCGTCGGCAGAACGCGCGGGTAGAGCCGCGCCGGGTCGAGCGCTGCGAAGGCGGGCAGCTCCTTGGCACCCGTCGCCAGCAGGACGCGCCCCGGTCTGTCTGCCAGATACGCGGCGGCCCGGGCGGCATCGGCCAGCACCACACTGCCCGCGGGCAGGGGGCTGGCGGGGCGCAGCAGACGGTGATATTCAACTTCCGCCGCCGCTGCCGCCGCACGGATATTGCGCGTTGCCTCGGCGGCATACGGGTGGGTCGCGTCAACGCAGAGCGCCGCACCGCGCAGCAGCGCCGTCATTCCTTCGGCGTCCAGCCGCCCGGTGCGCACCGTGATGCCGTCGGTGCAGCCCTGTTCCTCGGCCCCCAGCTCTGTCGCTACACAGACCGTGACCACCGCGCCGAGCGCCGCCAGCGCGCGGGAGAAGCTGCGCCCCTCCGTTGTACCGCTGAAAACCACCACATTCATACGCCGCGATACCCCCTTGGCGTAACCATTCTGCCATGTAAAATCTGCGTTGCAGCGTTGCCGACAAAGACCGTTGTGAACATATCCACGGCGGTATCCTCCAGCTCGGCCAGCGTCAACAGCCGTGCGGTCTGGCCGTCACGGCCAATGCAGCGCACCAGCCCGCAGACCGTGTCCGGGCCCTTGCCGTTGTCCCGCAGAATGCGAACGGCCTTTTGCAGGTAGTCGGCGCGGCCCTTGGACGACGGGTTGTAGAGCGCCAGACAGAAATCCCCCGCCGCGGCGCAGGCCAGCCGCTTTTCAATGACGGCCCACGGCGTCAGCCGGTCCGACAGCGAAATCACGCAAAAATCGTGTGCCAACGGCGCACCCAGCACCGCGGCCCCGCTCAAAGCGGCGGTCAGGCCGGGCACGATCTCGACCTCTACCTCCGGGCAGTGCTCCGCCAGCTCCAACAGCGGGCTGGCCATGCCGTAGACCCCGGCGTCACCGGAGCAGACGAGCGCCACCGTCTTGCCGCCCTTTGCCGTTTCCAGCGCCCAACGGCAGCGGTCAAGCTCCCGCGTCATGCCGGTAGCGTAGACCTCTTTATCCGGGTAAAGCGGGCGCACAAGGTCGATGTAGACCGTGTAGCCGCACAGCACGTCGGCGGTCTGCAGGGCGGCCTGCGCCTGAGCGGTCAAATACTGCGCACCGCCCGGGCCGAGGCCCACCACATACACAAGACTACGGTTCATCATTTTTCCATCTCCAATCCGGGGCAAAGGGGGCCAGCGCCACGGCAAGGGTCACGCCGTCCCGCGCCCACTTCGGGATGAACAGCACTCCGTCTGCAGACAGCACCGCCGCACGTTCACAGACATTGTCCACGCCCGTGATGCTCTGCACAAAGCCGGAGGACGTAAAGCGGCCTTTCGCCGTGCGCAGGGCAGCAGCGGTATAAAAGTCCATCTCCCAGCCGTGCGCCCGGCAGAACGCCGCCAGACCCGGCTCATCCTTTTTCAAGTCAATGCTGGCGGCGCGGACAATGCCCTTCGGGGCAAAATGGTGCTCCGCGCAGAAGGCCGCAAAGGCTGTTTCCAACCTTTCCGCCGTCGTGCCGCGCTTGCAGCCGACACCCAACACCGCAATACGGGGGATCAGGTGCAGCGCCTCACCCGTCGGGGTCAGCGTCAGCGCAAAATCTGCGCGGTCAGCGGCGGCAGGCTCCACACCCGCGGGCGGCGTGCCGGAAACAGCCCAGTCGGCGGCATAGCAAACGCTCTGCCCGGCCAGCAGTGCCCCGCTCACGTAGCGGATGCGCTCCGGCTCGGCCACGGCACAGTTCTGGCGCTTGGCCCACTCGTCCACGGCAAAAACGCCGCGTCCGTCGGTGGCCGTCGTGATGACCGGCACGGCATGGCAGACCGCCGCCAGCCGCTGCGCCAGCTCGTTTGCGCCGCCCAGATGCCCCGACAGCAGCGGAATGGCGAACCGCCCACCCTCATCCAGCACAACGACGGCGGGGTCTGCAGCCTTGCTGCGGCAGTGGGGCGCGATGGCCCGCACCGCGATCCCGGCAGCTCCTACAAAAATCAGTGCGTCGCTTTGTGCAAACTGCGCAGCGGTCCAATCGGTCAGGCGGACGCCGTCCGCACCGCCGCGGGCCACGCTGCCGGGGCAGGCTGCCGCCAGCTGCTGCGCCAGCGCCAGTCCCCGCGCCGTGAACGCAATGTACGCGCAGGTCATCGGTCCGTCCCCCTGCGGAACTCCGTTGTGAACGCCGGGTCATACAGCTTGCTGCGGTCATATTGTGCGGCCAAAAAGTCCCCGACAACAATGAGCGCCGTCTTGGTGATGCCCGCCGCGCGGGTGCTCTCGGCCAGCGTCCCGACGGTACAATGTACAATTTTCTGTTCCGGCCACGTTGCCTTGTAGACAACGGCGGCAGGGGTCGCGGCGGTGTACGCGCCCTGCAGAAGCGCGTCCTGCACCCTGTCGATCAGGCCGATGGAGAGGAAAACGACCATCGTCGCCCCGTGGGCGGCCAGCGCGGCCAGCCGCTCACCTTCGGGCACAGGGGTACGGCCCTCCATGCGGGTGATGATGACGGTCTGGCTGACGCCGGGCAGCGTGTACTCGGCGTTCAGCGCCGCCGCCGCACCGCAGAAGCTCGACACGCCGGGCGTATCGTCGTAGGCGATGCCCATGGCGTCCAGCGCGTCCATCTGTTCCCGGATTGCGCCGTACAGGCAGGGGTCACCCGTGTGCAGGCGCACGGTGGTTTTGTGCGCTGCTTCGTTTTCTTTCATGACGGCAAGCACCTGCTCCAGCGTCATCTCGGCGCTGTTATAGATGGCGCAGTCCGGCCCCGCCAGTCCCAGCAGCGCCGGGTTGACCAGGCTGCCCGCGTAGATGATGCAGTCCGCCGTTTGCAGCAGGGCCGCACCGCGCCGGGTAATCAGGTCCGGTGCGCCGGGACCGGCCCCCACAAAATGTACCATGTCAGGCTTCCTTCCGCAATTTCAACAGTGTATCGGCAGTTTTTGTCTGTCCCAGCGGGCCGTTCCGGTTTGAGAACAGCACCGCGCCGACCTTGAACGCCCCCGCCGCGCGGCGGTCCAGATGCAGCTGGATCGCTGTGAGCAGGCTGGCCATGACCGGCTCCCGCAGCTGCGCGGCGTCCAGAATGTCCAGACAGGCGTCTGTCGTGGCGGCGTCCATCAGGGCGCGGCAGGTCGCCGCGTCCGCGCCGCAGAGCGCCGCATGGGCGCAGAACAGCTCAGTGCGGCAGTCGGCACAGCGGGAGTGGGTGTTCATGATGCCGCCCGCCAGCTTGACGAGCTTGCCCACATGCCCGACGAGCAGCACCTCCGCGAAGTGCTCCGCCGCTGCCATATCCAGCGCCTCGCCGATAAAATTTGAGATTTTTACGACAGGGATCTCGTGCAGCGCGGGGTAGTTGGCGGCCAGGTAGTCCAGCCCGTAGTTGCCGGGGGCTAAAATCAGGCGGCGGCTTTTCAACGCTGCCTGGTGGATTTCGATTTGCAGCGTATCCAGAAGCGCCTGCTGGCTCATCGGCTCCACAATGCCGCTGGTGCCCAGCACCGACAGGCCGCCCTCGACCCCCAGATGCGGGTTGAAGGTGCGCTTGGCCGCAGCCTCGCCGCCTTCGATGGAGATGACCACCGCGAACCCGCCGCCGTAGCCGACGGCGTCCGCCTCCCGCAAAAGCGCCTCGGTTATCATCTGCCGCGGCACACGGTTGATGGCCGCCGCGCCGACGGGCTGGTCGAGGCCGGGCTTTGTCACACGGCCCACCCCCGCGCCGCCGTCAATCGTAACGGTGCGCGGCGCGCCGGGCAGCAGTGTGACCGCGGCAATGACCGGAAGACCCGTCGTGGCGTCGATGTCGTCGCCGCCGTCCTTGACGATGGCGCACGCGGCCCCGTCTGCCGTCAGGCGGCAGAACTGCGGTGCGACCTCCACGACGATGCCCTTGGGCGTGCGCAGACCAACGCTTTCCGGCGCGTGGCCGGTCAGCAGCAGCCGTGCCGCGCCCGCCGCCCCCAGCGCCGCGCAGGTGCCGGTGGTGTAGCCGCAGCGCAGTAAACGCTGCCCGCTGCGGATGTAGTGCTCAAATTGGGGCTTCGGCTTTGCGCCGCTCCCGGCAAACAGCACCGCGTATTGGTCGGTGGTCAGTCCAAACAGCGCACAGATATTGTCCTGTGCAAAGGCGTCCTGCGGCGCCAGCACAGCGGACACGCCTGACGGCGCAACGCAGACAACGGCGTCAGCCAGCCTTTGGGCCAGCTCCAGCTCATGCAGCGTCACGATGACGGCCACGTTCTTCTCATGCGCCAGCACTTGCAGGATGTCCATGAGCTCCGCCTTGCCCTTTACGTCCAGAAACGACGTAGGCTCGTCCAGAAGCAAAATCTCCGGCTGCTGGCAGACCGCGCGGGCCAGCAGCACGCGCTGGCGCTGGCCGTCGCTGATCCTGGCAAAATCGCGGTCCTCCAGCTCCTCCGCCCGGACAAGGCGCAGGGCGTCATGCACCTGCTGCCTGTCGGCATCGGACAAAATGCCCAGCCGCCCGGTGTAGGGGTAGCGCCCGGCGGCGGCAACCTCAAAGCAGGACGTCAGCTCGGTGCGGGCCGTGTGGGGCAGCATCAGCGCCAGCTTGCGCGCCCGGGCGTTGGGGGTGTAGGCCGTCAGGTCTTGCCCGTCCAGCAGCACCGCGCCGCCCTGCGCCGCCAGCTGCCCGGCCAGCGTTTTTAAAAGGGTGGATTTGCCCGCGCCGTTCGGACCGATGAGCGCCAGAATTTTGCCGCGCTCGGCGTGCAGGGCAATGTCCCGCAGCAGCGGCGCACCGTAGCCGACGGCGAGATTTTGCGTTTCACAACAGCTCATACCGTGCCCTCCCCGCTGTGGCGGCGCACAAGCAGCCAGATGACCACCGGCGCACCGAACACCGCTGTGACCGAGCTGATGGACAGCTCGGTGGGTGCAAACAGGCTGCGGGCGATCAGGTCGCACAGCAGGCAGAATGCCGCGCCGCCCAGTGCGCAGCCCGGCAGCACCCGCAGCGGTTTTGCACTGCCCAGCGTATGTTTTACCAGATGCGGCACCGCAATGCCGACGAAGGAGATCGGTCCGGCAAATGCCGTGACGCAGGCCGCCAGCAGGCTTGACAGCAGCACAAGCACCACGGAAAACGCCCGCACCGGCACGCCGACGCTGGCGGCGTAGCTTTCGCCCAGCTGGTAGGCGGCCATCGGCTTGGAGAGCAAAAACGCGGCGGCCAGGCAGGGCAGAACGATGGCCGCCGCCGTGGCGACATTGCCCCAGGTCATGCCGGAGAAGCTGCCCATCGACCAGTTGTGCAGGTTGACGATGTTGGAATCCTGCGCGAAGGCGACGACAATATCGGTGACGGCCGAGCAGATGTAGCCGATCATGACGCCGCAGATAACCAAAATGCTCATCTGCTGCACGCGGCGCGCCACGGCCAGCACAAACAGCATGGCCGCCATGGCCCCGGCAAACGCCGCCAGAATCAGCGTCAGTGAGCCGGTGAGCAGACCGCGGTTCAAAAAGACGACCATCGTCAGCGCCACGGCCAGCTTGGCCCCGCTGGAAATGCCCATGACAAAAGGCCCGGCAATCGGGTTGGCAAAAAACGTTTGCAGCAGATACCCGGCCACCGAGAGCGCCGCCCCCAGCAGCACGACCATGACGGCGCGCGGCAGGCGCAGCTGCAGCAGGATATTGGCCGCCAGCGCGTTTGTGCCGCGGCCCAGCAGGGCCGCCGCGATGTCCGCCGGGGAGAGCGCAATGCTGCCCCAGAACAGGTTGAGCGCAAACAGCGCCAGCAGGGCCGCCGCCATGGCGAGGTATGCAATTGTCATGCGTTTGGAGGTGTGCATGCGTGGTTTCCTTTGCGGCGGGCGGCAATGGTGCGGGCGGATATGGAATCCGCCCCTACGGATGCGCCACGGTTTTGTGCGCCCGTTTTTGCCGCCGCGTTAAATTTTCAGTGCAGCTTCGTCAAAAATGTCAATTCACTGTCGTCCGGGTCATCCTCGGTGAACACCTTGTTCATATCCAGGATCAGATCCGGCAGCTCCATGCTCTGCTGGAAAAGGCTCTGCGACGTACACCAGACGCTGCCGCTTTGCACGGCCTTGAAGTCCGCCAGCATCGGACATTTGGCGAGCAGCTCATCCATTGTGCGCAGCTCGCCCTCAATCGTGCTGTTGTAGAGCAGCACATCGGCGTCACGCGCCCCGGCGTAGAAATCCTCGAGCGAGATATTGACAGTCGCCAGATTGTTGCCGCTGTCCGTCAGGTCGGCAAAGACGTAGCTGCCGCCCGCTAGCCCGATCATCTTGGCGACGTAATCGCCGCCCTTGCGCACCGTGGCGAGATTGTTTGAGGTGATGGAGAAGAACGCCGCAGTCTTGCCGGTGGGTTCCTCGTCCAGCAGCGGTGCAATGCGCTGCACAGCGTCGTCAAAAACGCGCTCGGCCTCCTCGGTTCTTCCCAGCAGGATGCCGTACAGCTTGACCCATTCCATCCGGGCCAGCGGGTCACTCTCGTAGCTAGAGCGCTCGACGAGGACCGGCACGCCGAATTTTTCGAGCTGCTCCTTCACCTCGGGCGTGTGGTAGATCATTGTGTTCTCGATGGCAAGGCCGCAGTCGGCGGACAGGATCGTCTCGTAATCGGGCGCACTGTACTTGCCCGCGTAGGCGATCTCGCCCTGCTCCATGGCGGTGCGGGCCGCGTCGAGGTACCAGTTTTCGGCCTGCGTGCCGGACAGCGCCACAGCCCCCAGCCCGCCAATGCTGATAATGGGGTCCATCGCGGACGACGACACAAGGTAGATATTTTGGATAGGCTGCTGCAAAACGGTGATGTCTGCGTCCAGATTGGCGGGCGCAGCGGCCCCCTCCGGCACGACGAGATAGCGGCTGCCGTCAATCGTGATGAGGCCATAGCCGCCCGCGCACACATCCACTGTGAACTGCTTCGCATATTCCAGCGGATAGCGGTTTTCTATCGTCAATGCGTCCGTTTGCGCGGGAGCCTGAGATGCAGCCGCGCAGCCTGCCAGCAGCAGGGCGGGCAGGGCAAAAGCTGCCGCGCGCCTCATTCGGCAGCGGCCAGCGTCGCGCTGTCAAAGGTCAGGGTATAGTCGATCTCGTGCGGGGTGCTCATGGCGACGGTGTCCGCCGTGACGGCCAGCGCGGTATCCAGCGCGGCAACGGGGATCTCAAACGTCGAGTTGCCGTCGGTGTTGACGGGCAGGTACTTTTCGCCGTCAACGAGCATATAGTCATAGTTCGGGCTGCTCCAGACGATAGTCGCGGTCATAATGCCGTCGGCCACAGTCAGCGCGGCGGGGCTTTCGACGGTGGCGCGCCCGCTGCCGCCCTCCAGCGTCACAGCGCAGGTGTAGCTGCCGTCGGCGGGGATCTCGACGGCTGCCGCAGCCGCATCCTCTGCCGCAGGCTCGGCATCGGAGATGCTGACCGTATGGTCATACCAGGTGCCCTTGGTGCCGAGGATGGCCAGCTGGAAATCGGCATCGACAGCCGCAACGGGGATGTCAAAGCCGTATACTTCATCGCTGGTGCCGTCGGAGTAGGTCACCGTGTCAACGGTAGGCTGCAGCCAGTCGCTCTCGTGGGCGGGGGCGTCGGCGGCCATGCCCGGATACAGGTTGACGATCTTCTGGGACTGCAGACTGACGTGGAAGGTCATCGTGCCGTTTTCCACCGTCAGCGTGCCCATGCCGTCCACGGCTTCGTTGGCGTGGAACATACTGCTGTCGGTGTTGAACTTAGCGGTGTATACGCCGTCCGGCAGCGCGGCAGCGGGGGCCTGGGCTTTCGTGACGGCAGGGGCCGGGGCCGCGGTGGCGGCAGGGGCGGTTTCTTCCGTGGAGACCGCCTCGGACGTGCTCTCGGCGGTGGACGCTGCGGACGCACCGCAGCCCGCCAGCAGCAGGGCAGCGAGAGTCAGGGATGCGAGTTGGAGCTTTTTCATGCTTTCCTTACCTCATTCTATATATATTTATCAGGCATTAGCGGGAGGCAGCGCGGGCGGATATGGAATCCGCCCCTACGGCGTGGCAGGGCATCACATCGGACGCAGGCCGGACATGCCCGGCCCCTGCCGTGCTTTCCCAAAAACCAAAAAACTGCCCGGAGCTTACCCTCCGGGCAGAATGGGTCTTTCTCAGCCGTTCAGGGAATCGATGGCGGCCCCGGCATGGTCAACGTAGAGCTGCTGGATGTCGCCGATCTCGCCCAGACCTGCGATCTGGGTGTCGACGCTCTCAAAGCAGTCGGCGGCGTTGAACTGGCTCAGCCAGGAATCGTCATCGGCACCGGCCATGTCGTTGTTGGCGTGGTCACCGGCGACGACCATCAGCGGGCGCAGGATGACCTTAGTGTAACCGGCCTCCTTGACCTTCTCGATAACGGCATCGCAGGCGGTGTCCTCGGGTTCACCCTCGACGGTGCCGATAAAGACGTTGTCATAGCCCAGCGTCTGCATCGCGGTCTGCATCTGGCTGTAGCTGACCTTGGCGGTGTGGGACGTGCCGTGGCCCATAAAGACAAAGGCGGTACCGTCCGCAGCAGCGGCAGCGGCGTCGTCATACCCGGCGGTCTTGACGGCCTCGGCGGTGATGGCGGCGGCTACGGCCTCCTTGTCGGCGTTGATGACGGTGGCATCTTCTCCGACCTCGCCCAGCAGGGGTTCGGCAATGGCAACGCTGTCGAACTTGTCCCTGTACTGCTCAACCGCCTCGCACATCTCGTCGTACTCGGCGCCGTGCATCAGGTGCGTAGGCTGGACAACCAGATTCTTGACGCCGTTGGCAACGGCACGGTCAAGCGCCTGGTCCATGTTGTCGATCTTCTCGCCGTCGCGGGCCTGAACGTGGTTGATGATGATCTGCGCGGTGAAGGCGCGGCGGACGCTCCAATCCGGGTAGGCGGCCTGCAGGGCGTCCTCGATGCCCTTGATGTCAGCGGCGCGGCTGCCATTGAAGGAGGTGCCGAAGCTGACGACCAGCAGCTCATTCTCGCCGATGTCGTCGGCATTGCGCGGGTCGTCCTTGCCGGCGTCGCCGGTGTCGCGGCCAAAGTAGTCGGGGTCTGCGTTCTCACCCTCGACCAGCTCCTTCTGGGTGTCGGTCAGGGCATCCCAGGCAGCCTTGGCGGCCTCGCACTGGGCATCGGTGTCGGCGCTGCGCTCCTGCACGTAGATGGCGTCGATCAAATCGGCGCAGTTCTTAGCGGCCACTTCGTCTGCATCTCCCTCGTCTGCAGTCTTTTCTGCATCTTCTGCGGTGCTTTCGTCGGCGACGGTGCTCGCGGCAGCGCTGTCAGTGCTCGCGGCGGTGCTGCCGCAGCCGACCAGCAGGGCGGCGGACAGTGCTGCGGCCATGGCGACGGCGGCAGCTTTCTTGTAGGTGATCCTTCTCATGTGTTCTTGCTTCCTTTCCTTGTTTAAAGCTGGGAGACAGTACGGGAGAGAACAGCAGGGCACACGGAAATTGACCCCGTAAAAAACGAGGTCTTTTGCGTGCAGAATGGCAACACAAAAGACCCCGTATTTTAAGCAGGTGCTTTGCGGTACAACCAATTCCTCGTGATCTGGGGCGGTGCGCCCCCGTACCCGGCAGCAGGCAGGTTTCCTGGCTGAAAGCTCAACGCCTGCCGCCGCCTTCCCGGGGCAAACCCCAGTGACCGGTGCAAATGCACCCTGGCGGCAGGCTCCCTTATCACAGTGACGAGATCGTGCGGGATTTGCACCCGCTTCCCTTTTACCCTTTCCCATGCGCCGAACGGCGGCATAAAAAGGCACCTGCTGTCGTATTCAGTTTTACGGTGTAAGGTATAGCACAATGCGGTGAGAAACGCAAGAGTGCGTCGGTTTCAATTTTGCCTTTATACGCTTTATACGATTGTGAACTGGCACGCCCGCATGGCGTCCAGCGCCGTTTGGTGGGACTGGGGCGTGACCCCGGCGCAGCAGTCGGACAGGATTTCGATTTCCGTCTCCGGGAAGGCCGCGCGCAGCACCATGGCGTTGCTGATGACGCAGATGTCGGTGCAGTAGCCGTAGATGACGATCTTTTCAATGTCGTCCACGGCCTTGTTGTGGGCCATCAGCTCGTCGAGGATCTCGCTCGGCAGCATATAGCTGCCGAAGGTGGGCTTGTTGACGATGTGGCAGACCTCGGGCTCGGTACCGTCCAGCGCGTTCTCCAGCTCGGGCGCAAAGTTCCAGCCGTCCTCGCCCTCGATGCAGTGCTCCACAGGCAGGTGGCGTCCCTCCCGCGTGGCAAGGTAGTTGTCGGGGTGGGTGTCCCGCGTCAGGAACAGCCAGTGCCCGGCCCGGGCATGGGCCTTAACGGTCTCGGCCAGGTGGGCCACGTTGGCCTGTGCCTGGGGGTTCGCCAGTGCACCCGTGATAAAGTCCTTTTGTACGTCCACAACAATATCCAGAATCATAGCGACAGCTCCTGTTTTTTTAATTTGCTACCAGTATACCGCAGACGGTGCGCGGTGTAAAGTGCGCGTTTCGCTGGCCGCAGGGGTGCGGATGTGGTATAATGGCAGAAAAAGTTCAGGAGGCCCTTCATGACTCCGCGTGAAGCATTAAAACGATATTTCGGCTACGACTCCTTCCGCCCCGGGCAGGAGGAGATCGTCAGCGCCCTTCTGGCCGGGCGGGACGCGCTGGCCATCATGCCCACCGGCGCGGGCAAGTCGCTCTGCTATCAGGTCCCTGCCCTGCTGCTGCCGGGGCTGACGCTCGTCATCTCGCCGCTGATCTCGCTGATGCAGGACCAGGTCAAGGGGCTGAACGCAGCGGGCATCCATGCGGCGTTTATCAACTCGTCGCTGACCGAGACACAGATCGCCCGTGCGCTGGACCTGGCCGCAGAGGGCAGCTACAAGCTCGTCTACGTCGCGCCCGAACGCCTGGAAAGCCCGGTGTTCCGCAGCTTTGCCGCGGGGGCGGACATCTCGATGGTCACGGTGGATGAGGCGCACTGCATCAGCCAGTGGGGACAGGATTTCCGCCCGAGCTACTTAAAGATCCTCGACTTCATCGACAGTCTGCCCCGCCGCCCCATCGTGTCGGCGTTCACGGCCACGGCCACGCGGGAGGTCAAGGACGACATTGTCTGCACGCTGCGGCTCCACGACCCAAAGGTGCTTGTGACTGGCTTTGACCGGCCCAACCTCTACTTTCAGGTTGAGCGCACCCGCCGCAAGGACGATTTTGTCATCCAATATCTGCGCGATCACCCCGGCGAGAGCGGCATCATCTACTGTGCCACCCGCAAGAATGTGGATAAGCTGCAGGAGCTTCTGACCGAATACGGCTTTGCGGCCACAAAGTACCACGCGGGCCTGTCCGCCGAAGCACGCCGCAAAAATCAGAACGACTTCATCTACGACACCGCGCCGGTCATTGTGGCGACGAACGCCTTTGGCATGGGCATTGACAAGTCCAACGTGCGGTTCGTGCTGCACTACAACATGCCCCAGAGCATGGAGAATTATTACCAGGAGGCGGGCCGTGCCGGGCGTGACGGGCTGCCGTCGCAGTGCGTGCTGCTTTTTTCGGTGCAGGACGTCATCATCAACAAATTCCTGCTGGACAAAAAGGATTTTGCCGAGATGGACGACGAGGAGGCCGACCTTTTGCGCCAGCGCGACCTGCAGCGCTTGCAGACGATGGAGCGCTACTGCCAGACGACGGAGTGCCTGCGCAACTACATTCTGGCCTATTTCGGCGAGCATCCCACCGCGCCGTGCGGCAACTGCGGCAGCTGCAACAACGATTTTGACGAGGTCGATATGACCGACGCCGCCAAGTGGATGATCAACTGCGTGGCCGAGCTGCGCGGGCGGTACGGCAAAGCGATTTTGTTCGGCACTTTACAAGGCGCGAACCGTGCGCGTCTGCGGGAGCTGGGAGCCGAGCGCTTCAAGAGCTACGGCCGGATGAAGGACACCCCGCGCGAGACGCTGGAACGCCTGCTGGCCCAGCTGCTGGAGGATGGATATTTGGTGCAGAGCGACGACCAGTACGCCGTGCTGCACATCGGGGATATTGCCCCGCTGAAGGCCGGCGGGCAGGTGCTGGTCAAGCTGCCGCCGCAGCGTGAGCCGGAGCAGACCCGCGCACCGAAGCCGAAGCGCCGCAGCCCGATGGACGCGCTGACGAGCGCCGGACTGGAGCTGTTCAACCAGCTGCGCCAGCTGCGGTTCGACACCGCCCAGCGCGAGGGACTGCCGCCCTATGTCGTGTTCGGCGACAAGTCACTGGTGGATATGTGCCTGCGCGCGCCGCGCCGCGCGGAGGATATGCTGGGCATCTACGGCATGGGTGAGCGCAAGTATGAAAAGTACGGTGCCGCGTTCTTTGCGGTCATTGACGCCTATCGCGTCGACCACCCCGACGCCGTTTTGAGCCTGGACCCGCCCGCACCGAAGCCGGAAAAGCCGCTGCCGTCCGAGAAGAAGAAAAAGCCGCCGAAGGCCGAGCGCCCCGCGTTTTACCTGACGGCGGAGGATGCGCGCAGCTTCAACTATCAGGACAGCTATACCGGCGCGGAGCTGAAGGCCGCGCTGATCGAGGCTGCCGGTGACCCGGATGTGAAGGCACCGACCATCAAGGAGATCGACGAGTGGCTGCTGGCGCAGCGGCTCATCGGCATGGAGCGTCTGCCGACGAAGGGCTTTTACTATGTGCCGACCCCTGCCGGTGTGGACGCCGGTCTGCGCAGCGAGGACAAGGTCAGTGCCCGCGGCACGCCGTATTCAGTGCTGCTGTTTACGCCGGAGGCGCAGCGGATGGTGGTGGAGCATTTTATAAAACCGGACTAACCGCAAACCGGCAGGTCCCTGCTTTCGCACACGGCCACGGCGGCATGTGGGCATGCCGCCCTACGTTCCACTTTCCCCGTTATACGTAGGGCGGGGTGCCCACCCCCCGCCGCCAGTTCGCGGCATCTACCGCTAATAAGTTTACGCGCTCTTTTCGTCAACCTGCCCGTTCTTTCGTCAATTCTTTGTCATATTCGTCGATTGCGGATTTTTTGACACGATGTTAAAATGTTAGCAGAGACCGTATACCAATTTATAAGGAGCACCCCATGGACAACGTGAAAATTCTCAAGGTCAAGCAGAGCATCTTTGCCTCCAACGACGAACAGGCCGCCGCGTTGCGGGCTGAGCTGAAGCAGGAAAAAATCTTTCTGCTGAATTTAATGAGCGCGCCGGGGTCCGGCAAAACCACGACACTGCGCCGCACGATTGCTGCGCTGCAAAATGAGCTGCGCATCGGCGTGATGGAGGCCGACATCGACTCCGACGTGGACGCCCGCGCCATTGCCGAGACCGGCGCCAAGGCCATTCAGCTGCACACCGGCGGCATGTGCCATCTGGACGCCGAGATGACCCGGCAGGGACTGGCCGGGCTGGGCACCGGGGGTCTCGATTTGGTGATTCTGGAAAACGTCGGCAACCTTGTCTGCCCTGCCGAGTTCGACACCGGCGCGGTGAAGAACGCGATGATTTTGTCGGTCCCCGAGGGTCACGACAAGCCGCTGAAATATCCGCTGATGTTCCAGGTCTGCGACGTCGTTCTTGTCAACAAGATCGACGTGCTGCCGTATTTTGACTTTGACATGGACAAATGCCGCGAGTATGTGGCCCTGCGCAACCCGAATGCAAGGGTCATCCCGATCTGCGCCCGGACGGGCGAGGGCATTGACGAATGGGCCGATTGGCTAAAAGAGCAGGTCAGGGCGTGGCAGGCGTAAATAATCCAGCCGCGTTGTAGGGGCCGCACATGTGCGGCCCGCGGCCTTGCCGCAATCGCCCGTCCGCCATTTACAACCGGGCCGGGCATGCCCGGCCCCTACTGTGCAAAAAACGGAGCAACGGCACAAAAAAGGAGCACACCATGAGCAAACCCACTGCGTTCCCGCTGGATGAGAGCAGGCTGCCCTTCGAGATTCCGAGGGACGAGCCGTACCGCGAGAAAATTGCCAGGCTGGGCCAGATGATCACGGACCGCATCCCGGCAAAAAAGGGCATTCTGACGAAGGATGACCCCGAATACTGGGGCCTGGCGTCCATCGTGACCGACGAGATGGCGGACGTTGCCTTAAAAATGAAGGTCCGCAAGCCCATGACCCTGCCCGAGCTGGTCAAGGCCACGGGCAAGCCTGCCGGGGAGCTGGAGCCGCTTTTGCAGCAGATGGCCGTCGTCGGTCTGCTGGAGTACAACTGGGAGAATCCCCGCCGCGAAAAGCAGTACATCCTGCCGATGTTCGTGCCCGGCAGCGCAGAGTTCTTCAACATGAACAAGCAGCAGATCGCCGACCACCCCGAGGTGACAGCCTTCTTTGAGCGGATGACGTTTCTGCCGCTGGAGCACATCACCGCCATGGTGCCCCCGGGCGGTGCAGGCATCGGTATGCACGTCATCCCGGTGGAAAAAGCCATCGAGACCGAGAACCGGTCCGCCGACATTGAGCACATCTCTCACTGGCTGAAAAAATACGACGGAAAGTATGCCGCCGGTCCGTGCAGCTGCCGTATGTCCCGCGCCGCCATGGGCGAGGGCTGCGGCGACGACCCCGACGACTGGTGCATCGGCGTGGGCGATATGGCCGACTACCTCGTCGAGACCAACAAGGGGCATTACGTGACCTACGATGAGGTCATGCAAATCCTGCAGAAGGCCGAGGACAACGGCTTTGTGCACCAAATCACGAACATCGACGGCGAGAACAAGATTTTTGCCATCTGCAACTGCAACGTCAACGTCTGCAATGCGCTGCGCACAAGCCAGCTGTTCAACACGCCGAACATGAGCCGCTCGGCCTACGTGGCGCGTGTCGAGCCGGAGAACTGCGTGGCCTGCGGGCGCTGTGTGGAGTACTGCCCCGCGGGCGCGGTCAAGCTGGGCCAGAAGCTCTGCACGAAGGACGGCCCCATCACCTACCCGAAGCAGGAGCTGCCCGACGCCGTGAAGTGGGGCCCCGACAAGTGGGCCATCGACTACCGCGACAAGAACCGCATCAACTGCTATGACACCGGCACGGCCCCCTGCAAGACGGCCTGCCCCGCGCACATTGCCGTGCAGGGCTACCTGAAAATGGCCGCGCAGGGCCGCTACCGCGACGCGCTGGCGCTGATTAAAAAGGAGAACCCCTTCCCCGCCGTCTGCGGGCGCGTCTGCAACCGCCGGTGCGAGGACGCCTGCACCCGCGGCACCGTGGATCAGGCCGTGGCCATCGACGCCGTCAAGAAGTTCATTGCCGAACAGGACCTGAACGCCGCGCACCGCTACGTGCCCGACGTTGTCCAGCCGTCGCTGCAGGGCCCGTGGCCGCAGAAGATCGCCATCATCGGCGGCGGCCCCGCGGGCCTGTCCTGCGCCTATTTTCTGGCAGTGCAGGGCTACAAGCCCACCGTGTTTGAGAAAAACGAACGTCCCGGCGGCATGCTGCGCTACGGCATCCCTTCGTTCAAGCTCGAGAAAAACGTCATTGACGCCGAGATCGACATTCTGCGGGAGCTGGGCGTTGACATCCGCTGCGGTGTCGAGGTCGGCAAAGACGTCACGCTGGCCGAGCTGCGCCGGCAGGGCTACCGGGCGTTCTATATCGCCATCGGTTGCCAGGGCGGGCGCCGGGCCGGTGTGCCCGGCGAGGACGCCGCGGGCATTGAGACCGCCGTCCACCTGCTGCGCATCGTCGGCGGTGACGAGAGCCGCAAAATGATCGGAAAGACCGTCGTCATCGGCGGCGGCAACGTTGCCATTGACGCGGCGCGCGTGTCTCTGCGCTGCGGTTCCGACGGCGTGACGATGGTCTGTCTTGAGCCGCGGGACAAGATGCCGGCCTCGCCGGAGGAAATTGCCGAGGCCGAGGAGGAGGGCACCAAAATCACCTGCGGCTACGGCCCGAAGGAGTTCCTCTCCGAGAACGGCCATGTGACCGCCGTCGTGCTGAAAAAGTGCACCGGCCTTTACAACGCGGAGGGCCGTTTTGCGCCCACCTACGATGAAAACGATACCATCACCCTGCCGTGCGACAACGTTGTTTTAAGCATCGGCCAGTGCATCGAGTGGGGCGATTTGCTGAACGGCGAGGCCGTGCAGCTGGGCCGCGGCCAGGGCGCTGTGGCCGACGCGCTGACCTACCAGACCGCCCAGCCGGACATTTTCGTCGGCGGCGACGTCTGCACCGGGCCGCGGTTTGCCATTGACGCGATTGCTGCGGGCAAGCAGGGGGCAATTTCCATCCACCGCTTTGTGCAGCCCAACACAAGCCTGACGATTGGCCGCAACCGCCGCGACTTCCACGAGCTGGACAAGTCGAATCTGGCGCTGGGCGAGTATGACCGCGCACCGCGCCAGTCCGCCGCGCTGGATGCGGGCATTGACGCGCACCGCTCCTTCCGCGACGCACACCTGACGCTGACCGAGGATCAGGTCAAAATCGAGACAGCGCGCTGTCTGGGCTGCGGTGCCAGCGTTGTGGACCCGAACAAGTGCATTGGCTGCGGCGTCTGCACGACAAAGTGCGAGTTTGATGCCATCCGCCTGCACCGCGACCTGCCCGAGTGCAGCAAGATGGTTAGGAGCGAGGACAAGTTCAAGGCCATTCTGCCCTACATGGCGAAGCGCGAGATCAAGATCCGCTTTGCCAAGAAGGAGAAGTAATGCACGAGCTTGGCATTGTATTCCACATCATCCGCACGGTGGAGGACGTAGCCCGGCAGAACGACGTGACGCGCATCCGGCGCGTAACGCTGCAGCTGGGCGAGGTTTCCGGCGTGGTGGAGAGCTATCTGCAGGACTGCTGGAAGTGGGCGGCGGCGAAATCAGAGCTTTTGCCCGGCGCGGTGCTGACCGTGGAGACCATCCCAGCCGTGACCGTGTGCGAGGACTGCGGCCAACAGTACCCCACCGTGCAGTTTGGCCGCACCTGCCCCCACTGCCAGAGCCCGCGCACCCACCTTTTGCAGGGCCATGAGATGTTGATCAAAGAAATCGAGGCCGTGGAGACAGGACCCACCGCCCCGGAGAGGGCGTGAAGCTGCATGAAATACAAAATTTTCCGCATTGAGGAACAGCTGTACGGCTGCGAGGAGCCACCTGCCGACCAGCCGATTCTGGTTGACGTAGTGCTGGAAGGTGCTGACGGCACGCGGCGCGTGCTCCCCTACCCCGACGAAGCGCTGCGCCGCGGCGGGATGGAGGAAGGCGACAGCGTCGACTTGACCGACGGCATCCTTCGCAAGGTATAATTTCCCCAAAAACAAAAGGGGCTGTTGCGTATGCAGCAGCCCCTTCTATGTTTTTTACAAGGGTTATTCTTCCGTAGAAATATCGCGGCCAAAGTATTTTTCGCTCAATGCCTTCAGCGTGCCGTCGGCGCGCAGCTCGTCAATGGCGGCATCAATGGCCGTGCGCAGGGCGGCAGTCTCGTCGCCCTTGCGCATCGGGATGGCGATCTGGTTTGCATCGTCGGTCAGCACGGCGATCTTCACATTCGCGTCGGGGTGCTCCTTCGTGTAATCGTAGAAGGTCATCTCGGCATTCAGCGTCGCGTCGATGCGCCCGCTCAGCAGCAGCTCAAACGTCTGGTTCAGGTCGTCAACGCCCGTCACCGTCGCGCCGTACTGCTCGGCCAGCTCGGCGTAGGTGCTGGAGATCGTGTTTGCGGTCTTTTTGCCCTTCAGGTCCTCCAGCGTGTTGATGCTGTCATCGTCGGCCTTGGTGATGACGGCGGTGCGGTTGAAGGCGTAGGGCGTCGAGAAGTCGTATTTTTCAGCGCGTTCGGGGGTGATGTCCACGCCGTTGACCATGATGTCATAGCGGCCCGCGTCCAGACCGGCCAGCAGGCCGTCCCACTCGCCCTCGACAAACTGCGGCTCAACGCCCAGCTTCTTCGCGATCTCGGTGGCGACCTCGACGTCGTAGCCGACGAGGTTGTCGTTTTCATCGTGGTAGGTCCAGGGTGCCCATGTGCCCTCCATCGCAACCGTGATGGTACCCTTGGCCTGGATCTCGCTCAACAGGTCGCCGGACGCGGCCTCGGCGGTGCTCCCGGCGGCGGATTCCGCGGCGGGCGCGGTGGCGGCACTGCTGCCGCAGGCGGTCAGGGCCAGCGCGGCGGTCAGGGTCAGGGCGGTCAGTTTGGTCAGGTTCTTCATTACAATAGGCTCCTTTGCTTGTAGGTCTGCAAAAATTCTTTGGTGCGGGGCTGCTGCGGGTCGTTGAAGAACGCCTCGGCGGTGTTCTGCTCCACAATGACGCCCTGCTCCATGAACACCACGCGGTTGGCCGCATGGCGGGCAAAATCCATCTCGTGGGTCACGACCAGCATTGTGCGGCCTTCCCCGGCCAAGCTGCGCATGACGGCCAGCACCTCGCCGGTCAGCTCGGGGTCCAAAGCGGACGTAGGCTCGTCGAAATAGATGATCTCCGGGTCGGCGGCCATGGCGCGGGCAATCGCCACGCGCTGCTGCTGCCCGCCGGAAAGCTGGCTGGGGTAGTAGTCGGCGCGGTCATCCATGCCGACCTTGACTAGCGCGGCGCGGGCGATCTCCTCGGCCCGGCGGCGCGGCATTTTGCGCGCGATGATAAGCCCCTCGGTCACATTTTGCAGCGCGGTCTTGTTGGCAAACAGGTTGTAGCTTTGAAAGACAAACCCCGTGCGGCGGCGCAGGGCGTTGGCCTCGGCGTGGGTGACGCGGGCCAGGTCTACGCGCTGGTCGTCAAACAGCATCGTGCCGCCGTCGGACTTTTCCAAAAAGTTCAGGCAGCGCAGCATCGTTGTTTTTCCGCTGCCGCTGGGGCCTAAAATGGCGACGACGTCGCCCTTGTTCACGTCCAGATCGATGCTCTTGAGCACCTGCAAATCGCCAAAGGACTTGCGCAGATTTCTGATTTGCAGCATAGTTCAGCTCCTTTGCGCGCCCTTGCTGTTGAGGTACCGCTCGCCGACGGCCTGCAGGCGGGTCAGCACGGTGCAGAACAGCAGGTAAACCAGACCGACCTCAATGTAGAGGGCCAGCGGCTCATAGGTGCGGGCCACAATGCGCTGGGTCGTCATGAACATTTCGGTCACGGTGATGTTCGCGGCCAGCGAGGTATCCTTGACCATGGCGATCAGCGTACTGGCCAGCGTGGGGAAGGCCGTGCGCAGCGCCTGCGGCAGGATGATGCGGCGGATGATCTGTAAGTAGCTCATGCCGACGCACTGCCCCGCCTCCATCTGGCCTTTGGGCACGGATTCCAGCGCGGCGCGGATGGTCTCGGCGCAGTACGCGCCCTCGTTGATGGAAAAGACGAGCACCGCCGCGGGGAACGGCTCAATCAGGATGCCGACGCCGGGCAGGCCGTAGAACACAACGAACAGCTGCACCAGTACGGGCGTGCCGCGGATGACCCAGATATAAAACCGGGCCAGCCGCTGCAAAACGGGCACATGGGCAAACTGCACCAGCGCCACCGCCACCGCGATGATAAGCGCCAGCGTGAACGAGATGGCGGTCAGCGGGATGGTAACGGTCAGGCCGGGCAGCAATATTTTACCAAAGGAATCCACAAGGATTCCCCACAGGCGTTCGGACATGGGGCGGAACTCTCCTTTTTTGGTTGGGGTTGCGGGAATATTTCCCACTAAAACGGTATGCTATGAGATTGTAGCACACTTTGCCGGATTTTGCAAGAGTGAAATTTGAAGTGAAGTTTAAGGTTGGAGCAGAAAAGCCTCCCTTGTCAAAGACAGACTCCCCCGTGCCGGGGGAGGTGGCGCGTAGCGCCAGAAGGGGAGCAGGTGGATGCCGCAGGCGGCCGGAGGGATTCTGACGGGCTATGCCCTGCACGCTGTCACACCCGCAGACGAGCAGAAATCCCTCCGCCTCGCAGGCTCGGCACCTCCCTTTGACAAGGGAGGCTTTTGTCTGCGGGGTGAGGGTGGGGGGATTGCACGGAAGGTTTTCTGTGGCCGGAAGCGGGCACGGCGGCCAGAGAGTTGGCCGCCCTACGTTCCCCTTTTTCGGTAGGATAGGGCGGGGTGCCCCCACCCCGCCGAAGTTGGCGGCAGGCAGAATGTTACGGGATTGGCAGACCGTAGGGGCGGATTCCATATCCGCCCGTGGGAGTGTCCGTAGTAGAAATGGAATTGAGTGAAGCCACAACAAAAGCACAAAAAATCCCACCGCCGGGTGGCGGTGGGAAAGTAACTTCTTATTAATGATTAATATTAGGTTTTCGGCTGAACATCATAGGCTCCATTAGAACCAGTAGTAACACCCTCGGTGTAAGTGCAAATCCATGCGCCCTTCGTATAAGTGAGCGTAGAAACCTTACCCGCATAATCACTACCATCAGCCTTTTTCATGGTAATATTAGAAATAGCTCCATCGACTTCAGCAAGTTTTTTAATATCATTAACAGCAGCCATCATAGCATCATCAGCCACATTAGCAGCATTTGCACCGTACTTCTCAGCTGCGATAGTCTGCGCAGCCATAACGCAAGAACGTGTTTCAGCAACAATAGCTTCCTTGCGAGCACGGTCAATGTAGCCGGTCAGAGCCGGAACCAGCAGGGCGGCCAGGATGGCCAGGATAACCAGAACGACGATGAGCTCGACCAGGGTGAAGCCCTTCTTGTTCTTCATTTTGCGAATTTTCTCGAACATGATAAATTCCTCCACTAAATTCTATAAGGACTTCGTGTGTCCTCGTTTGTGAAAATATAATATCACATAATCTGCCAAATTTCAACAGCCTTATGTAAAAACAGCAAAAAACATTTTTTTGCTTCTATTTTCGATTTCCCACCGTTTTGCCTGTTGCACTCCAACCGCCTTGCCGTGGCTGCCCCTCTGCCGCCGCGCGGAATTCTATACATATTACCGTCATTTTAAAAATCAGCTGCGCCGCCGCGCCAAAAGCCGCGGTAAAAACTGCCACAATCAAAACCGCACATATATTGCGTTTATTTTATCTGTGCTGTCTCTGTCTGTGCGAGTAGCAGAGCGCATCTCGTATGGATTTCCGCGTATACAGGCCAATTTTACAGGCGGGCAATTTTTGTGCTATTTTGCATTTTTCCGTGTCCTCTCTCCCCTGCCCGGCCACAGAGACGCTCCCTTTGTGAATATGCCGCAAATTCCGGTGCAAAAGTGTGGTATACTGCAAGATTTTGTGCTATACTGGATAAAAAATCAACACAGCCGGGCCGCGCCCGGCACAAAAGAGGCCACACATGAAAAACACCACCGAGGAAAAACGCGAGGCCATCCCCAACAGCGTCAGCCGGATGCTGCTGGCGGGCATCGGCGTACTTTTGCAGGTTTTATGGATCTTCTGGCTTGCCCTCAAGCTGAACGACTACTCCACCGCCATTCAGGTATGCACGTCGGTACTGACATTTTTGATTACGCTGCGTATATATGGGCTGCATATCAACTCCGCGTATAAAATTTCGTGGATCATTCTGATTTTGCTGTTTCCCATCTTCGGTCTGACCATCTATCTGCTGTTTGGCCGCAGCGGGGCCGTCAGCGTCATGCGCCGCCGTTTTGGTGAAAATATGACGATGCTGCGCCGGTATCACGCACCCATTTTGCAGCAGCGCCGCGCCCTGCCCTACCCGGACCGCATCACCCGCAACCACGCCCGCTATTTGCAGGACCGCGCGGGCTACCCCGCCTATGACAACACCGATGTGACGTTCTACGGCGACACCTGCGAGGCGCTGGAGGCCCAGAAAACAGCCCTGCGCAGCGCGGAAAAGTTTATTTTCATGGAATACCACGCCATTGAGGACGCCTCCGCCTGGCAGGAGCTGGAGGATATTCTGGCCGAGCGCGCCGCCCACGGCGTGGAGGTGCGCGTATTTTACGACGACGTGGGCAGCATCGGGTTTATCAACAGCAAATTTGTCAAAAAGCTGGCGGGGCGCGGCATCCAGTGCCGCCGGTTCAACCCGGTCATCCCGATTTTGAACGTCTTTATGAACAATCGCGACCACCGCAAAATCACCGTTGTGGACGGGCGCGTCGGCTTTACCGGCGGCTACAATCTGGCGGAGGAGTACTTCAACCGCACCCACCCTTACGGCCAGTGGAAGGACAGCGGCATCCGGCTGGAGGGCGACGCCGTGCGCGGTCTGACGCTGATTTTCTTAGAGCTGTGGGGCGCAACGCAGAAGGCCGCACCCGAGGTCGAGCGCTATCTGCCCGATGTGCCCTACACCGCGCGGGAGAATGCCGTGGTGCTGCCCTACGCGGACAATCCGCTGGACGACGAGGCCACCGGCGAGAACGTCTACCTGAACATGATCCGCAGTGCGAAGGACTACGTCTACATTACAACGCCCTACCTTATTTTAAGTGACGAGATGCAGCGCACACTGCGGCTGGCCGCGTCCAGCGGCGTTGATGTGCGGATCATCACGCCGGGCATCCCGGACAAAAAGCTGATCTTCTCGGTCACGCGCAGCTATTACGCCAGCCTTGCCAAGAGCGGCGTGCGCATTTATGAGTATGCGCCCGGGTTCATCCACGCGAAGCAATGCGTAGCCGACGGCACGGAAGCCGTTGTGGGTACGATCAATTTTGACTTCCGCAGCCTGTACCTGCACTTTGAGAACGCCTGCTGGTTCTGCGGCTGCAGCGCCGTGGCCGATGTGCGCCGCGATTTTGACGCGCTGTTCCCCGTCTGCCGCGAGGTCACGCAGAAGTACGCCGACACCCGCAGCTTGGCCGTGCGCGGCTGGGACTGCGTGCTGCGGCTGTTCAGCCCGCTGATGTGACGGGCTGTGCGCCGGGCGCGGCAAGTGGAATTTTCCCAAAGAAATCTGTACTATTCCACGTTGCAAACCGCCGCTGCGCGCCGTACAATAAAGACAAAATCATCCTGTGAGGTGTATACCAATGGAGCATATAGCATGGAAGGGCCGCATCAAGCCCGGCTGCAAAGCGGAATATCAGCGCCGCCACGCGGAGATCTGGCCCGAGATGGTCGAGGTGCTGAAGGCTGCGGGCATCTGCAACTACAGTATCTTCTACTGTAACGACGAGCTGTTCGGCTACTATGAGTGCGCGAAGGGCGTTGCCTACGCCGAGAAGGTACAGGCCGAAAGCCCCGTTGTGGACCGCTGGAACGACTACATGAAGGACATTCTGGAGCTGGAAATGGACCCCGTGACCGGCGCCCAGCCCAAGCTGGAGCAGGTGTTCCGTCTGGATTAAACGCGCATAAGACAGCAAAGCCGCCCGTGTCAGGCTGACACGGGCGGCTTGTGTTTTTATGGGCAGGTGTAGCGCAGGCGGTGCTGCCTTTAGGGTATTTACAACACGATGCGGAACGCGACGCGGTGCTCACCTTCCCCGCTGACGCGGTAAGGCTCCTCCACATCGGTGCCCCAGCTGTCGATGCCGCCGACGCCGCGGGCTGCGCCCAGGATTGTCACGCTCGTGCGGCCCGTGGCGGGCAGCTCGGTGATGTGCTGGGCGGCCTCGATCTCCTGCGCAGTGTTGGGCAGTGCGCTGAAGGCAAACGGCGCGTCGGCCTGTTCAATCGTCAGCGCAGCCGCCGTCTGACCGCAGGCGTTGTGCTGCTCCAGCGTGAACTGACGGGTGCCCACATGCAGGCCGCAGTCCTGCGGGACGAGAGCCGGCTCAATATGTGGCACCTCCTCATGGCAGCCAAAGACGCCGCCCTTGCAGCGATCCGGGTAGGTCTCGCCCGAAAGGCCGGTCCAGAGTGTGCGGGCCACGGGGGCAAACGTCTGGAATTTTACGCCGAAGCAGGGCAGCTCGGGCGCACCGGGCACGCCATGATAGACGGCCTCGACCAGCAGCGTGCCCTGCGGCTCCACGGTGTAGGTCAGCTCGGCCTTAGCGCCGGGCACGGTGGGCACGCCGTAGGTATAGCGCACCTGCACACTGTCGGCGGATTTCTGCAAGACCGCAAAGCCGAGGTTCTGCAGGTAGACATCCGCCGCCAGCCAGGCCGCCGCTTTCTGCGGGAAGCCGCAGCCGCGGTCATTGTCGGTGGCGGCGCGCCAGAACGCCGGGCGCGGGGCGCGCCAGAGCCACTCGCTGCCGTTGACGGTCAGCGACGACGGCCCGGCCTCGCCCGCGGAAAAGAGAATTTCAAACCCGTCGCCCCTGACGCCGAGGTTGCCGTCGCCCTCGGTCACGGTCAACGTGCCGGGCTTGCGGGCGGCCTGTGCTTTGGCCGCGTCGCGGTCCGCCCGGGCGGCGGCTGCGGCGTTGCGGGCATCGTGGGCGGCGCGGCGGGCGGGGGTGTCATACCAGTAGCGCACGTCCTGCATGGCGGGTTTCTCGGCACCGTCGGCGTAGACAATGCCGTTGCCGCTGAAGTTGTAATCGGTGTTGCGGTCCGCAAAGTCGCCGCCGTAGCCCAGCACGCTGCGGCCCAGCGCGTCGGTGTGCCGGAGCGCCTGGTCCATGTAGTCCCAGATGAAGCCGCCCTGGTACTGGTCGAACTCGTCGGCCAACTTCACATAGCTCTCCATGCCGCCCAGCGAGTTGCCCATATCGTGCATATACTCGCAGAGAATGAAGGGCTTCTTCGGGTGGGATTCGAGATACTCGCGAATTTCCCACGGCTTGGCGTACATCCGGCTTTCCATGTCGCTGATGGCGTCGAACGCGCGGCAGTGGAACACACCCTCATAATGCACGAGGCGTCCCGGGTCGTGGTCGTGGAAGAACTGCGACATGGCGAGAATATCCTCGCCCGCGTAGCTCTCATTGCCGCAGGACCAGATCAGGACAGCGGCATGGTTCTTGTCGCGTTCAAACATGCTGCGGGCGCGGTCCACGACGCAGTCCTTCCACTCGGGCAGGCTGCCGGGCACGTTCCAGCTCGGCTCCACCGCGCCGAGCTTCTGCCAGCTGCCGTGGCTTTCGAGGTTCGTCTCGTCGATCATGTAGATGCCGTTCCGGTCACACAGGTCATACCACAGACTCTGGTCGGGGTAGTGGCAGGTGCGCACGGCGTTGATGTTGTTCTTTTTGAACACGGCCATGGCGGCGTGCATGTCGTCGGCGCCGATGGCGCGGCCCCTGTCGGCGTTCCACTCGTGGCGGTTGACACCGTTGAACACGACCCGTTCCCCGTTCAGGCACATGACGCCGTTTATCATCTCAAAGCGGCGGAAGCCGATGTCGTAGGGCACGACCTCCTGCAAAACGCCGTCGGCATCGCGCAGGGTCAGTACGGCGTGGTAGAGCACCGGCGCTGCATGGCACCACGGCTGGATGCCCTCGATCTCAATCGTATCGCCCGCGGCGGGGCCTTCGTAGACGGCGTAGCCCTCGGGGTCGGTCACGACGAGGGCAACCGACGCGCCGTCGGTCTCGCCGTCCAGCTTGACGAGGGGCGTCAGCAGGCCGGTGGTGTTGTCGGCGGCAAGGTCGGCCTTGAGCCAGATGTCGTTGATGTGGACCCTGGGCTTTGCGTACAGGTAGACCGAGCGGAAGATGCCCGAGAAGCGGAAGAAGTCCTGATCCTCGATCCAGGCGGCGCTGCTGCGCTTGTAGACCTCGACGCAGAGGCAGTTGTTCTCGTCCCGAATATACGGTGTCAGGTCAAATTCAGACGGGGTGAAGCTGTCCTCGGCATAGCCGACGAACTGGCTGTTGCACCACAGGTACATGGCCTGCTCCACGCCCTGAAAGCTGACGCAGACGCGCTGGCCGCGCAGGGACTCGTCCAAATCAAACTCTTTGACATAGCTGCCCACGGGGTCATCGTTCCAATCGACCTGCGGCGGGCGCAGGCAGCTGCGGCCATCCCACGGGTAGAGGGTGTTGGTGTACTGCAGCTGACCGTAGCCCTGCAGCTCAATGTGCCCGGGCACGCGGATCGTACCGAAGCCGGACAGGTCGGCGTCCGGCTGCCAAAAATCCGCCGGGCGGGCGGCAGGGTTGGCGCTCCACGCAAAGCGCCATGCGCCGTCCAGTGACTGGCGCAGCGATGTCAGGCCGCTTTCGGCCTCGTCCAAGGTGCGGCAGCAGAGATGGTCAGAGTGTGCGTCCAGCCGGTTCACAGCAAAGACGGTGGGGTCACTCAGCCAGCGAAGTTCAGGGGTCATAGGGATCTCTCCTTTACACAATCAGGTTCTTACCGACATTCTGCCACAGGGCGCGCGGGGTGTCAATGGAAAGTTTCACGCAGATATTTTCCGTATTTTTTGCATCTTTACGGGAATTGTGCTGTGTTTAACACTTTGCGGCAGGATTTTTTGAGTTTTTCCGTTTTGTCTGGTGGCAGATTGTACGCTGCAGCACCAGATATAGCGGTGGCGGCAGGATTTTTGCGGGGCGGGTTGTTATAGTCGGCACACCTGTGGCGCAAAAAAGCGCCGCACCTTTTTGCAGGGGCGGCGTTTTGGGGTCATACTTCTTCTGTCTCCGCCTCCGCGGCGGCGCGCAGACGCTCCCGCACGGGGCGCAGGGCCTCGGGTAGAGCCTCGTCGGGCAGGTCGCTGATGCCCTCGGTGCTGCCGCGGGCGGCAGCGGTCTCATAGAACCAGCACTTGTAGTCCAGGGTGTCCATCGTCTGCTGCAATTCAGCCATGCGGGTCTCGAGCACGGTGCGCTGCTTGCGGAACAGCTCCAGCCGCCGGGCAATGGTCTCATCGCCCTGCATGGCCAGCTCGATGTATTCGCGGATGTCCTTGAGGGACATGCCGGTCTTTTTCAGGCACTCGATGATGCGCAGCCATTCGAAGTCCTTCTCCGTAAAAACGCGGATGCCGCCGGACGAGCGCCCGACGAAGGGCAGCAGCCCTTCCTTATCGTAATAGCGGATCGTCGATGCGGGCACACCCAGCCGCCGCGCCATCTCCCCCACTGTATAGGCCATGTGTTTTCCTCCTATGACTTAAACCCAGGTTTAACCTGTGTATCAGTATAGGACAAAAGGGCGGCGTTGTCAAGGCGGGCGGGGTCACCCGCGGTATTCTCCCCTCATCCGGCTGAACGGTTTCCTGTTCTTGCACACGCCGCGGGGCGTGCCGCCGCACCCCTGCCCGCTTTTCTTTTATAGGGAAGGCTTTTTCTATTTTTTATTGACAAACGCGCGGTTTGTTTCTATCATGTTCATATAAGCAAGGGAGGGACCGCCACTATGCTGACCTATAATATGGACGTGGAGGAACGCAGCACCTGGCTGCGCGCCACCCCCGGCGCGGCGGCGCTGGCACAGCCGTTTTACTGCACCGAGGCCGGCAACTTTTATGGCCGCGCCCATTTTGCCACAGCCCGCACCGATAAGGATAGCTTTCTGCTGTTTTATACGCTGTCCGGCTCCGGTCTGATCGAGCAGAACGACCAGCGCGTGGAGCTGCCCGCCGGCAGCGCCCTGCTGTTGAACTGCCGCACCCCCCAAAGCTACTGCACTGCCCCCGGGCAGGACCACTGGCACCACTACTGGGCGCATCTGGACGGCGCGGGCGTCGCCAATCTGGCCGAGGTACTGCAGCCGCAGGGGCGGCTGTCCCCCGTTACGGTCAGTCGGCTGGAAATGCAGCCGCTGTTTGAGTCACTGGCCGCCGAGTGGGAGCACGGCGCCGCCGCACAGATCGAGATCTGCCTGGCCCTGCACCGGATGCTGGCCCTGATGGCCCGCCAGCTGCTGGCCGGGGACGAGAGCCGCTCCAATCGCACCTTGATCGAACAGGCCGCCGAGTACATCCGCCAGCACTATGCCGAGCCGCTGTCGCTGGACAGCCTGCTGGCCCAGACGCCGGTGAGCAAGAGCTGGTTCCTGCGGCTGTTCCGCCAGTACATGGGCACAACGCCCTACAATTTTTTGCTGTCCACGCGGATCACACGCGCCAAGGAGCTGCTGGTGCTGACGGATTTCTCCGTCTGTGAGATCGCGCACCAGGTCGGCTTTGGGGATGAGAGCAACTTCTCGACCCGCTTTACCGCCATGGTGGGCCAAAGCCCCCAGCAGTACCGCAAAAGTGCAATGAAGCCCGCGGAAAACTGAATTAAGGAATTATGGGAAAGAAGGCATTTGTATGTTGAAAACCGAACGCATGGACCGTGTCCGTGCTGCCCTGCGCGCGCAGGGACTGACGCAGATGATCGTCTGCGACCCCAAGAGCGTGTGGTATCTGACCGGCGTCGCCGTGGAGCCCTATGAGCGTCTGCTGGCGCTCTACCTGCCCACCGAGGGCGAGCCGGTGCTGTTTTTGAACAGACTGTTCAATGTGCCCGAGCCGCCGTGCAGGACCGTCTGGCACACCGACACGGACAAGCCCGTGGCGCAGATTGCCGAGGTCGTGGACGCGGGCAGGCCGCTGGGCATTGACAAGGAGTGGCCCGCTAAGTTTCTGATCCCGCTGATGGAGACCCACCCCGGTATGCAGGTCGTGCTGTCCAGCGACTGCGTGGACGACTGCCGCGCCTGCAAGGACGCCGAGGAGCAGGCCCTCATGCGCGAGGCGTCCCGCATCAACGACGCGGTGAACGAGGCCGCGAAGCACTATATAAAGGCCGGCATGACCGAACGCGAGGTCGCCGAGTTTATCGACGCGCAGTTCCGTGCCCACGGCTGCGAGGGGCCGAGCTTTACGACGATCGTCTCCTTTGGTGCCAACGCTGCCGACCCGCACCACGAGCCGGACGACACCGTGTTAAAAGAGGGCGACTGCGTGCTGTTTGACATGGGCTGCGTGAAGAGCCGCTATTGCAGCGACATGACCCGCACCTGGTTCTGCGGCCAGCCCACTGAAAAGCAGGCCGCCGTGCACGATCTGGTACGCCGCGCGAATGAGGCTGCCGAGGCGCTCATCAAGCCCGGCGTGCGCCTGTGTGAGCTGGACGCCGCCGCGCGCGACCTGATTACGGAAGCGGGCTACGGCGCGTATTTCAACCACCGTCTGGGGCATTTCATCGGCCAGACCGACCACGAGAAGGGCGACGTCAGCAGCGCGAACACCACCGTAGCCAGACCCGGCATGATCTTTTCGATTGAGCCGGGCGTCTACCTGCCCGGCGAGTTCGGCGTCCGCGTGGAGGACCTCGTCCTGGTGACCGAGACCGGCTGCGAGGTGCTGAACAGGAACGATAAGCATTGGGATGTGGTGGGGAAATAACTGCCGCCATCCCTGCCTCCCCTTGAGGGGAGGTGGCCCCGCAGGGCCGGAAGGGTGGCTGGCAGCCGACCTATAAAAGGGTTGCTGCGGCCCACCCCTCACCGCCTGCGGGCGGAGCTCCCCTCAAGGGGAGCCTAAAGAATTTCAGAGAGGTGTACGATTGAAAAAACATCTGTTCCGTATCATTGCCGTCCTGTCCGCCGCGGTCCTGCTGGCGGGCTGCGCGGCGTCGCGGCTGCGGCTGGGGGCTGCGGCTGCAGGCGGCGTGTACAATGCGTTTGGTACCGCCATGGCCACCCAGAACAGCACCATCGAGGTCAAACAGACCGCCGGGTCCGCCGCCAACCTGCGGCTGCTGGCGGGCGGCTATTTACAGCTGGCCGTTGCCCAGTCCGACATGGCGCAGGATGCCTACGACGGCAGCGGCATCTTTTCCCACGAGAGTACCGAGCGCAGCTTCAGCGCCGTGGCCGCCCTGTATGAGGAGGCCGTGCAGGTCGTTGTCCGGGCCGACTCCGGCATTACGACGCTGGAGGAGCTGCAGGGCTGCACGCTCAGCGTCGGCGAGGAGGAATCCGGCACCGAGCAGAACGCCGGGCAGGTGTTGGCCGCCTGCGGCCTGAACAACCGCCTGGTACACACTGTAAACCTGAACTACACCGACGCTGCCGCCCGGCTGGCCGACGGCACGATCGACGCGATGTTCGTCACCGCCGGTCTGCACGCCGACGCGCTGGAGCAGCTGGCCAAGACCTGCGCCATCCGTCTGCTCTCCGTCGACGGGGGTGTCGGTGCGCGGCTGCTGGCGGCCTACCCGGCCTACCGCGCCTGCGTTATCCCCGCCGGGACCTACGCCGGTCAGGATGAGGACGTCTGGACCGTCAGCGTGCAGGCGCTTCTGCTGGCGTCGAACGCGCTGTCCGACGAGACCGTCCAAAGGCTGACTGCCCGGTATTTTGACAGCGTGGACGCCGTGGCTGCCGCCGTGCCGGTGCCGCTGGTGACCGACCCCGCCGTGGCCGCCGCGCAGAGCGTTATCCCCTACCACACCGGGGCCGCTGCGTACTACACCGCGCAGGGCATCACCCCCGCAGGGCCGGAGATGGGCGCGTCCCCTGAACAGGAGGCCGCCGCATGATCATCTCACTGGATATGTACCAGACGCTGTTTGCGGCGGTCTGCGTGCTGATGCTGGGCCGCTTTTTGAAGGCGCGCATCGGCTTTCTGGAAAAATTCTGCATTCCCGCGCCGGTCATCGGCGGCGTGCTGTTTGCCGTTTTCACCTGTCTCTGCTATGTGACCGGCATTGCCGAGTTTGAATTTGACGACATTTTAAAGGAAGTCTGCATGGTGTTCTTCTTCACCTCGGTAGGCTTTCAGGCCAACCTCAAGGTGCTGAAAAGCGGCGGCAAATCGCTGATCCTCTTCTTGGGGCTGGTCGTTGCGCTGATTTTGTGCCAGAACTTCCTCGCCGTTGGGCTGGCGGATCTGCTGGGCATCTCGCCGCTGATCGGTCTGTGCACCGGTTCCATCCCGATGGTCGGCGGCCACGGCACAGCGGGCGCGTTCGGCCCCGTGCTCGAGGACTTTGGCGTTGCGGGCGCGACCACGCTCTGCACGGCGGCGGCCACCTACGGCCTGATTGCGGGCAGCGTCATGGGCGGCCCGACGGGCCGTCTGCTCATTGAGCGCCGCAAGCTGCTGGACACCGTTGTGCCCGAGGACGACAGCCTGCTGGTGGAGGAAGAAATCAAGCACGAGCGCCACACCAGCATGTACCCGGCCGCTGTGTTCCAGCTGATTATCGCCATCGGCATCGGCACGTTCATCTCCAAGGCGCTGGCCATGACCGGGCTGACGTTCCCCATTTATATCGGCGCGATGATTGCCGCGGCGTGTATGCGCAACATCGGCGAATTCTCCCACAAATTCACGACCCACATGGGCGAGATCAACGACATCGGCGGCATCAGCCTGTCGCTGTTCCTGGGCATTGCCATGATCACGCTGAAGCTGTGGCAGCTGGCCGCGCTGGCGCTGCCGCTCATCATCCTGCTGGCGGGCCAGACGCTGCTGATTTTCCTGTTCACCTACTTTGTGATTTTCAACATCATGGGCCGCGACTATGACGCTGCGGTCATTGCAGCGGGCGTCTGCGGCTTTGGCATGGGCGCGACGCCCAACGCCATGGCCAACATGCAGGCCCTGTGCGAAAAGTATGCTCCGTCGGTCAAGGCGTATCTGCTGATCCCGCTGGTAGGCAGTCTGTTTGCGGACTTCCTCAACAGTCTGGTCATCACCTTCTTTATCAACTTTATCTAATTGGGAGGTCTTTCTGATGTTCCGCAAGCTGCGCGAGGCGCTGAAAAAGCAGCGCTACCGTGTCCACAGTGACGATGTTGCCCTGCCCGAGGTCCACACCGGCCAGATCGCCCACAGCGACGTCCCCGAGACCCCGGAGAAGCACAAGTCCATCAACTATGAAAACGTCGCCATCCCGGAGGTGCATATTCCAAAGAAGAAGCCCTGAAGCCTTCTCCCCCTGGGGGAGAAGGTGGCCCCGCAGGGCCGGATGAGGGGAGAGCTTGCCGCGGTTGCCCGCAAACGGGTTGCCACAGAGGGTTCGGCCCTCATCAGTCACCTTCGGTGACAGCTTCCCCCGATGGGGAAGCCTTTTTGTACAGCAAAACGCCCCTGACCGTTCGGTCAGGGGCGTTTTGCCCGTAATGTTAGTCGAGGAAGTTCTCGTTGAGGGTGACACTGAAGTCGTGGGCGATGGCGCGCAGGTCATCGTCGGTGATGGTCTGGCGGATCAGGCCGCCGCCCATGGACAGGACCTTGACGTAGATCTCGGCACTCTTTTCAATCGTGTGGGCGAGGCCGAAGGTGATGTCAAAGTCAGGGCCGGAGGCAAACAGGCCGTGCTGTGCCCAGATAGCGGCCTGATAGGTTTTCATCTTCTCGGAGGTTGCCATGGCGATGTCCGCGCCGCCCGGGACCATCCAGGGGCAGACGCCGACACCCTCGGGGAAAACGACGGGGCACTCGGTAGCGCTCTGCCACAGGGCGCGGGAGAAGTCACGGTCCGTCAGCGGCAGGATGTAGGTCAGCGCAATGACGTTGGTGGCGTGGCAGTGATAAATAACGCGGTTCGCGCCGTTGGTGGCGGCCTTGCGGACGCTGTGGTTCATGAAATGGCTGGGGAACTCGGACGTCGGGCGTGCGCCGTCGGCCAGACCCCAGACGATGCGCCAGCTGTCGCCCTTGTCGTTGATCTCCACAATGCCGATGCTGTGGATCGGATCGGGCTCGACGTTGCGGAAGAACTTGCCGGAGCCGGTGGTGATGAAGTACTCACCGGCCAGATTATCGGCCTGCACGCCCATGTTGACCCACTCGCGCGGCTCGGCGTCGAAGTAGGGACGGCAGGCGGCGACGTCCTCCCCGGTCATGCGGTAGGTCAGGTTGCCGCCGTTGCGCTCGTGCCAGCCCTGCAGCCAGCCATCGTTGCACATGCGGATAAAGCCCTTGACGCAGGGAATTTCATAAATCGTAGACATAATTTCTGCTCCTTTATATCGTTGTGTTGGCTTCCCCCTCCGGGGGAAGCTGTCAGTGGCCCCGACCACTGACTGATGAGGGCAAAGCTGCCGACAGCAGCCCGTTACCGGGCAATTGCCGCAAGGCCGCCCCTCATCCGGCCTCGGGCGGGGCCTCGGCCACCTTCCCCCTTGGGGGAAGGCATCCCGAAATCAGCGCGTGATCACATCCACCGGCACGTTGAAGATCTCGGCAACCTTCAAAATCGTGTCGATGTGGTGGCCGATGGCGGCGGCCATGTGGTGGGTGGGGCCGGCCTCGCTCCAGCGGTTGACGAACTCGCGGGCACCGCAGCTGAAGCGGGTGCGCATGTTCGTGTCACCGAAGGTGAAGATCGGGCCGGGCTCGTTGACGCCCTCGGCCACGACAAACTTGAAGTGGCCGTCCTTGTCCTGCGTGATGGCCAGATAGGTCACATCGCCCACCGGCGGGTAGAACTGGGTCAGGTAGCCGCCGCCGGTCTTGCCGTGGAACACGGGCACGATCTTCATGGTCGGCTTTTTGGCCGTGGAGATGTCGGCGTCGCCGGAGCCGGAATGGCCGATAATGCAGATGTCCTCATTGAAGTCGATGGAGTACATCTCGCTCAGCTGGCCGCAGCCCGCAATGGTCTTGAGGATGGACATGGCCATCGCGACCTTGATGTCGCCCTCGACGGCGCAGGCTGTGCCCTGCTTGATGAGCATCGAGAACGCGGGGATCAGCATCGAGTCCAGCTTACCGGCCACGCCCTTGGCGAAGCCGTCGTAGTGGCTGGCGACGAAGGCGATCTTCTCGTCCCTGACCCACTGCTCAAATGCGACAACGTAGCGGGCCATATCCCAGACCTTCTCCACCGTGCCGCCGCCCTCAATATCGAAGGTGTCCAGAATGTCCTGCGCCTTGGCGCGGATGGCGTCCTCGTCGGTGATGTTGTCGGCGATGGCCCACATCTTCTCCCAGTCAAACTGCTTGGTGTAGAGCCACATACGGTTGTACAGGTTCGTCTCGTCGATGTACAGATCCATCATGCCGGGGTACGGGCGGCCGATCTGCGCAAGGTTCGTATCACGGAAGCGGCGGCGCACCTGCGCGGCCTTGCACCAGTCGTTGATTTCGGCCTGCACGGCGGGGTCACCGCCCTCGACAACGCCGGTGATGACGGCGTGGCGCTTACCGGCGCGCTCCAGATCAGCGACCATCTCGCCGACAGCGCCGCAGGCGTACAGCTCACCCAGCCAGGTGGGGGTGTCGGTGTTGGCGTAGTCGGGGGCCTTCTTCTTCTGCACGTTGACGAGGACGACGGGCACGTCGAGGTCGCGCACGGCGGGCAGCATATTGTAAGAGGTAGCGTAGGTCAGCAGCTGCAGAATGACAAGGTCAACGTCGGCGGTGCGGAATTTATCGCCCGCGGCCATGGACTGCTCCTTGGTGGTGACGATGCCGCCGTCGATGACCTCGACGGTGTCGGGCAGCGTCTTTTTGAAGGCGGCGTACTGGCCCTCAAACTCGGGGACCAACGTGGGGAACTGCGGCAGGTAAGCGCCCAGCGCAATGGCGAACACGCCAACGCGGGCTTTGGTTTCGACTAACATGGTGGGACCTCCTGTATATGGATTTGTTGTGATGTGCGTGTAGGGGAGGGATTTATCCCTCCCGAGAAGTATACGGTGTCGGGCGCGGGCACGGGAGGGTCAAGACCCTCCCCTACAAACCGGGGTGAACGGCAGGCTGGCGGCGGCATGAGGGCATGCCGCCCTACGGTTGGATGTAGGGCGGGGTGCCCCCACCCCGCCGGGTCGTTTACTCCGGCTGATACTCTTTAATTTCAAAGCTGCGCCGGATGGCGGCGCGGGCCTCGGCCAGGTCGGCAAAATCGCCGCTGTGGATGAACTGCACCATCAGGTTGCCCAGCGCTGTGCCCTCGGTGGGGCCTGCAAACACGGTCAGGCCGGTGGCGTTGGCGGTCTGCTGGTTCAGGTAGCCGTCCTGGCTGCCGCCGCCGACGATGTTCAGGCTTGTGTAGGTCTTGCCGGTCAGGCTTTGCAAGGTCTCCACGGCGCGGCGGTAGTCCTGCGTCAGGGAGTTGTAGACGCACTGCATGACCTCGCCGGTGGCGGCGGGCACGGGCTGGTGCGTGTCGGCGCAGGCGGCCCTGACTTCTTCGATCATGGAGGCAGGCGCTAAGAAGCGGTTGTCATCGGGGTCAACGCAGCTGGGGAAGTCGGCGGCCTCCTTCGCGGCGGCGATCAGCTCCGGGAAGCTCGGGCGGGTGCCGGTCTTTTCGCCAAGCTCACGGCGGACGGACTGGATCATCCACAGGCCCATGATGTTTTTCAGGTAACGGTAGCGGTATTCATAGCCGCCCTCGTTCGTAAAGTTGGCAGCGCAGCTGTCCGGGCCGGTGATGGCCGCTGCGTTTTCCACGCCCAGCAGGCTCCATGTGCCGCTGGACAGGTAAGCGGCGTACTCATCCCGCGCGGGCACGGCGAGGAACGCCGAGCCTGTGTCGTGGGTCGCGGGCAGAATGACCTCGGCGTCAAAGCCGACAGCCTTCTGAATTTCCGGCGTCAGATGCCCCAGCACGGTCCCGGCGGTCTTGATGGGCTGGAAGATGCCGCGCGGCAGACCCAGCTTTTCGATCAGTGCATCGTCCCAGTCCCTGCTGTCCGCGCCCACCAGCGCCGTGGTGCTGGCGTTTGTGTACTCATTGGCGGGCACGCCGCAGAGCAGGTAGTTCAGGTAATCGGGCACCATCAGGAACGTTTTGGCGGCGGCCAGCTGCTCCGGGTGCTCCTTTTTGAGCGCCATCAGCTGGTAGACCGTGTTGAACGGCTGGTACTGGATGCCGGTGCGGGCGTAGTGGTCGGCAAAGGTCAGGCCGTATTCCTTTTCCAGCGCCTCGCGGATGCCCTCGGTGCGCTCGTCGCGGTAGGCGACGGCGTCGCCGATGCGCTTATTGTCCGCATCCAGCAGCACAAAATCGACGGCCCAGGTGTCGATGCCGATGGTCGCGGGGGCAAAGCCTGCGTCGTGTGCAGCCTTCAGGCCGTTGACGACCTCTTTCGCGAGGGTGTCGATGTCCCAGCAGAGGTGGCCGTTCTCGCGGTGGACGCCGTTTTCGAAGCGGTAGACCTCCTGCAGGGTGATTTTTCCGTTCTGCACGGTGCCTGCGATGTGCCGCCCGCTGGACGCGCCGATGTCGACTGCCAGTGTACAGGTTTGCATAAGCTCTCTCCTTCTTTGCAAAATAACAGTGTTGCAGCATTTCCTTTTTGTCTGCATTATACGACACCCGAGCCCGGCTTTCCATCCGCAAAAGAATTTGATTGTTTGGGAAAATTCCACACGTCCCTTTCCGCGTTCCCGGCGGTTTTGTCCGGGTCCCGTGCCGGAATGATCCGATTGACACGCCCCGTGCCGTCCCGTATAATAGACCTGCAACCAATAAAGGAGATGTTACATTATGGCCACCGCGCACAAAAGCCGTGTGCTGGATATGACCCAGGGCGACCCGTTCCGCCTGGTGCTGCAATTTTCGATGCCGCTGTTCTGCTCCAACCTTTTGCAGCAGCTGTACAACCTGACCGACACTGCGCTGGCCGGGCATCTGCTGGGCTCCGCCGCGCTGGCGGAGATCGGCGCGACGGCGGCGCTGTACGGGCTTATCATGAACTTTGCCTTCGGCATGAACAACGGCCTGGCGCTGACGGTCAGCCGCTATTTTGGCGCGGGCGATGAAAGCGGGATACGCCGCGCCGTGGGCTGGATGGTCACGCTGTCGGCGGCGGTGTCGCTGGTGCTGACGGGGTGCTCCCTGCTGGGCCGCGACGCGCTGCTGACCGTTTTGCAGGTCCCGGCACAGGCATGGGGCGGCGCGTCCGCCTACCTGACCGTCATTCTGCTGGGCATCCCGCTGACGATGCTTTATAATATGGAGGCTGCGCTGCTGCGCGCCGTCGGCAACAGCGTGACGCCGCTGCTGTTCCTGCTGTTCAGCAGCGTGCTGAACGTCGGGCTGGACGCCGTGTTCATGGGGCCGCTGGGGCTGGGCGTGCGCGGCGCGGCCATTTCCACGGTGCTGGCGCAGGGCATCAGCGCCGTGCTGGGCGCTGTGTACATCCTGCGCGGCTACCCGGAGCTGCGCTTTACGCCCCGGCAGCTCGGGGCTGCCACGCGCCGCGCCGTGACCAGTATGTTCTGGGCGGGCCTGAGCATGGGGCTGATGAGCGCCATCTACAATCTGGGCAGCGTGGCGCTGCAAAGCAGCATCAACGCGCTGGGCAGCGTCTACATCACGGCGCAGACCGCCGCGCGCCGCCTGGCGGAGCTGTACTTTATCCCGGGCGGTGCGCTGGGCATCGGCGTGGCGACGTTCAGCAGCCAGAATCTGGGTGCGGGCCGCCGCAGCCGCATTTGGCAGAGCGTCAAGGCCGCGCTTGCGATCTATTTTGTGTGGTGGGTGTTTGTGATGGCGTTCACCTTCCTGCTGGGCGGGGCCGCCATCCGCGGCATCACGGGCAGCACGGACGAGGTCATTATCTCCAACGCGCTGCTGTACCTGAAAATCAGCGCACCGGTCATCCCGCCGATGGCCGTGCTGGTCATTCTGCGCAACATGCTGCAGGGCATCCGGCACACGGTAGAGCCGCTGCTGGCCAGCGGGCTGGAGCTTGTGGGCAAGGTGATCTTTGCCGTATGGCTCGTGCCGGTCCGGGGCTACCGCGCGGTCTGCTTTTGTGAGCCGACGACCTGGGTCGTATGCTTTGTGTTTATCCTGCTGGCGGTCTGGCGTTGCCGGGGCGATTTGCGCGACGCAGAAAAAATTTGAATTTTTTTGCAAAAAGGGCTTGCAATTTGGAAGTCGTTCTGCTATAATAATATGCGTCGCCAAGAGGCGGCGCAATAAGCGCGGTTAGCTCAGCTGGTAGAGCATCTGCTTGACGTGCAGGAGGTCACAGGTTCGAGTCCTGTACCGCGCACCAAGAGTCTGTGACATCTAAGATGTCACAGACTCTTTTTTTGTTGTATCGCCCAGAACCGGCAAGGCCGATGTCGAAAACGAAATCCGTAGGGGCGCATTCTATATGCGCCCGCGGAAGTTTATCCTGCCGCAAGCGGGCACGGGCGGATATGGAATCCGCCCCTACGTTTTTTGTGGCGGCGGAGGCCCCCCGCACAGAGGCGGTGCCCCGCGTGGAGCTTTCAGTTCAGCTTTGAGGATTAAGCTCATCACAACAAAACCGGGTGAGGCAACTGCAGAGGAATGATTTTTGGGCTTGATAATTGGAACTTGTATCCAATAACGGGTATTCGTTGTGCCTATAAAACAGCACCAGCCGTCACGAGGCGTGACGGCTGGTGCTGTCTTATGGTTTTAGGGGTTTGTTTGGCTAACGCTGACGGTAAAGGTTACCGTGCCGGTGTAGCTGCCCGCGTAGGGGGCAGCGTCCGGCTTGACGAAGGTCAGGGTTGTGGTTTTAGCGGTTTCACCGCTTTGGGCGGTCAAGACCGCGCTGTCGGTGGTTAGCTCATCATTACCGTTTTTGATTTTATAGCTTGCCGTTACATCGTTATAGCCGTCCAGCGTGGCGGTAAAGGGACCGTTAACGGTCACCTTCAGCGTTTTGTCGGTGGGCAGGGTGACGTTTGCGGCAGAAATAGTTGCCTTGGCGTTTGCGGCATTGCCCAGCGTTACCTCGGCGGGTATGGTCACGGTGTAGGCAATTTCTGGTTCACCGCAGTAGATGCATTTGCCGTCATGATAGTCGTGCTTAAGTTCTTCCTTCGTATTGCTGTACCTGCCTGTGCAGGGGGTGCCTTGGTATACCTTTGCGCCATTCAACACGGGGTAGTTTTGCTTGCTTGCCCCGGTCAGGGTCTGCCCCCATACGGGTTCGGCACGATTGCCTTGCAGCAGGTACGCGACCTCGCCGCTGGCAAACTGTTCTGCCGTTTTGGCGGTGATGCCTGTGACGGTACTGCCGGAACTGCCGGTATCGTTGGGAAGGTAGTAACAGTTGAAGAGGTCGCAAGAATAACTACCGCAAATTTTGGCGGCAGTGTTTTTGTTCGCATTGTAACAGTTTTGAATGGTTGAGTCGCTCTCAGCTAATCCAACGATGCCGCCGTACTGGCTGCCGCTGGAAGAGGTGAATTCCGATACAGCGCCGGTATTGCCGCAATCCTGCACCCTTGCACCGGATATCTGTCCGACAATGCCGCCGAATCTGGCGTATCTGCCGGTCACTGCGCCGGAGTTGAAGCAGCGCTGCACCGTTGTATTCGTTCCTGCAAATCCGGCAATGCCGCCGAGGTTCCAACAGCCGCTCACGGTGCCGCTGTTGGTACAGTCGGTGACAACATTATTGCCTGTCATGCAGCCTACAATGCCGCCCCAGTATTGGGAATCATCTCTATCGGAGTCACCAATGGTCGTCCCGACCGCGTGGCAATTTTTAATGGTGCCGCCTTTGATATAACCGCACACGGCGCCAATATAATTGTTGCCGTTAAAGGCAGAGTCCCGCACGGTAACGTTTTGTATGGTGGCTTTATCTGCATAGCCGACCAGACCGACGTACTCTGCACTTGCGTCCTTACAGGTCAGCTTGCTGATGGTGTAACCGCTGCCGTCAAAATCGCCTGTAAACGGATTTGCTTTTTGCCAATGGGCGTCCACTCGGCGCTGTCCATGGTGATATTCGCCATCAGGCGGGCGTTGATGCTGGGTCGGTTTTGCTCGTTTACTTGCTTGGCAAACCAGCGCAGCTGCCCTTGGTTGTGAATTTCGTAATAGTCGCCGTTCGGCGTTGCCTCCTGCCATTCACCGCAGCGTATGCAAACGTCGTATTCATCATTATACACGTGCTGGGTAAATGTTTGGTCGGGCATATTGCTGTACCGATTGCAGGGGGAACCCTCTGCCGCTTTGTAAACCGTGTAAGCAGAAGTGCTGTTAAGCACAGGGGTTTTGTCCGTTTCGCCCGTGTCGTTCGGGTCGATACGCTGCCCCCAAACCTGCGGGACAGTTGCGCCGCCAAGGTCTTTTTGCAGCTGGTACGCCACCTCGCCGTTTTGGAACTGGAGTTTGTTTTTGGATGCGCAATTTGTGCCTTCGGTTCCATCGCCAACAGCTTTTGCACTTGTCCCCGCAAGGTAATAGCAGTTGCTCACAGTGCCGCTGCGGTTATAGCCGCACACGCCGCCGACAAAGAACCCTGTGGACCCTGTGCCAACCTTGCCGGTGTTATAGCATTTTTCCAAGGTGTCGTCGTTCTGACCGCACACACCGCCGAAATACCATGTGCCGGAAACCGTACCGGTGTTATAGCATCCTTGTATGATGCTGTCGCTGTAGTTATAGCCGCACACGCCGCTGACATTTTCATTGCCGGAAACCTTGCCGGTGTTGTGGCAGTTCAGTACAAGCCCTGCGCGATTACCATTTTGGTTTGAACCGCAGATACCGCCGACAGAATTGCCTGTACCTTTTACTGTACAGTCGGAGGTACAGTTCTGTACGGTGCCACCATCGTTCCAGCCGCAGATACCGCCGACAGAAATGTTTCCGGACACATAGGAATCCGTGACGTTGACATTTTTCACGGTGCCGCCGTTTTCAACGCAGCCGAACAAGCCAACGTAGTTCTTACTGCTATCGTTAATGTACAGCCCGCTGATGGTGTAGCCGCCGCCGTCAAACTCGCCTTTAAACGGATTGGCGTATTTGCCGATGGGCGTCCACTTTACGAGGGTGTCGGCGTTGGAGGTCAAGCTGCCGTCGTCGTTTAATACTTTGTTTTCGCCGTTGAGTTTGATGTCAGCCGTCAGCTTGGCTTTGACGTTCATGGGGGCTGATTCTGCCAGCCATTTTAGGTCTTCTACGCTGTCGATAACATACCACTCGCCCTCTGTGGTAGGCGTGGAGTAGTCAGCCAGCGTTTCCACCGCATCCGTGGTGGCTTCGCACCACAGCGCCAGCAGCGCGTTGGCGGCGGCGTCATAGCGCGTCAAATCCAGCCCTGCCAATTCGTCATCGGTAAGGCTTTCTTTTGCATCGTCAATGTCCGTCAGCGCCTGTGCCACTGCCTCGGCGTTGTCGTCCGTCACTTCGTCCGGCAGGGCGTCAATCATCGCCTGCACGGCTGCCGCGGGGTCAGGGGTTGCCGTGGGTTCCGCAGACGGCTCCGGGGCAGGCGTTTCCGCAGCGTCCGGCGCAGGCTCCTCCGCCGGTGTGGCGGTAGGCTCTGCCGTGGGCTCCGGGGTCGGTGCTGCCATTGGCACAGCCGTTTCCTCCGGGATAGGCTCTGCCGTGGGAGCAGGTTCTTCCGTGGGGACAGGGTCGAGGTTTTCCTGTACGGTGCTGACCTGCGGCGTTTGCGGCAGGCTCTCGTCCAGCGCCAAAACGCCCAGGGGGCTAAGCTGCAGCAACAAAGCCACGCTCAGCACGGATGCAAGTATCCGCTTTGCTTTCATTTGGTCCTCCTTATGTATAGGAAACAGCCGGGACGGTCAAAGCCGCCCGGCTTTAAGGCAATGCAGTTACTTTTTGCCTTTTTTGCGCCACAACAGCATAAACAGCACGGCAGAGCACAGCGCCAGCACCAACAAAAGCGCGGGCCGGGCGGCATCGCCGGTTTGCGGAATACGGAATGTGGGCGCGGTGGTCTGCGCCGGGGGCGTTGTGGGCGGCGTTTCACCGGCAGGCGTTTGCGCACTTACCGGCGCGGGAATTGTGCTGGCCTGCAGCGGGGTCAACAGACCGTTGTCCTCAAGCTGCAGCACCAGATCTACACCGATGCCACTTTTGTCCACATATATGACCTGCGCACCGCCGCTTACGCCGAGGTAGGTGGTTATATCCTCGGTCAGATAGAACGCCATGTACCCCACGACCTTGCCGTTTTCCAGCGCGGTCATGGTGTGGTGGCCGGTTTCGACATCGTCAAAGCGGAAGCTGCCGTCACTGCCGGTGACACAGGTTTTCAGGGTGGAGCGCAGCTCCAGCGTGATACCGGAAACGGGCGCACGGTTGCGCATCACCTTGCCCTGCACGATGTAGCGATTACCATAAACGGGCGCTGCTGCGCCGGTTTCGACTTGCAGGGTCAAATCCTCATACACGGCGGGCAGCGTGTAATAGCCGCCCTGCACGGAGGCAGTGACATCCGCCCCGTTGACCAGCACACGGGTAAGCACCCTGCCGGAATCCGGGCGGACAAGCAGCTGCGGCTGACTGAGGCGCTCGACCGTAAAGGCCGTGCCGGGCTGGCCGTTGCAGAACACGGTGGCACCGTCCGCCTGAGTTACGGTTATGGTGTGCGTGCTGGGCACTGTGGTGGTGATTTTCACCGTGTTGTCGTTGTTATCTGCAAAGACGGGCAGGCAAAAGCCGCAAAGCAGTGCAAGCGCACATAGCAGACTTGTTAGCTTTTTTCAGAGACGTCACCCCTTTTTATTGTAGCTGATTTCGAAGGTTACAGAGCCCTCGTACTTGCCGGCGGGGGCAGTGTTCCATGCCTTTTGGTCGATATGGGCGCTGAGTTGGACTTCCTTTTTCGTATCAGTAAACGATGTTGAAGTAAAGGAATTGCTGCCTTCATACAGGGTGAACTGAATCGTCTTGGTATTGTCCGCCTGATTCACCAGCTCATGTTCTGTTGCGGAAATCGTAACCTCATGGTCGGGGTCAAGCTGGGCTGCACTGAGGTGCAAGGTGCCGTTCAGGTTGGTGTCGGTATGGTTGAAAGTGATGTTCGTTGCAGCCGGAATCACAACCGTGTAGGTGGGGTTGATGGTGGTTGTAATGGTTGTAGTTTTGGTTTCATCCGCCAAAACAGGTGCCGCGCAGGCGGCACAAAGGGCGAAAGCAAGGGCAAGGGAAGCGAGTTTTTTCATGGGTGATTTCTCCTATTCTATATAACAGTTTGTTGAACAGCTTGTACCGCTGTGTGTTACTGTACATCCGGCACGGTCACAACATTGGCCCCGTTCATGGCGCTGCCGTCCTGCAGCGAGGCCGTTGTGATGCGTGACCTCCGCGTCCGCTCCTCCGATGATGAAGTTCTTTCATTTACTAATAGCATTTTCGACGCTGTAACGCAAGCGTTTGGGACGAATAGACATTGTTACTTTTTGTAATTTGCTGCTTGCATAAAAAAATAGCCGCCTGTCGTTAAACGAAAACAGGCGGTTTTGCAGATATTTTAGCGGTTTCGTCCCAAAGAAATGCCGAGGTACATTATCATTGCTTTTTCGCTGTCCGTCAGCGTGTGTGCCTCAGCAAAATCCTGCACATTGAACAGAATGCACCCGCAATGTCCGGCAAATGTGGGGAAACAGGTGACTTTTAAGTAGGTGTCCACCTCCGGGCTGTAATCAAAAATTTCCAGCATTTCACCGTACAGAACGGCGCGCTCATAGCTGCGCAGCCACTTGGCGTCCATATTGGCGAACAGGCTGCCGAACGAATGGTCGATCAGAGATTCCAACGGCAATTTTTCCAGCTTTGCCAGCGCAGGGTTGGCATAGCGGAAAATCCAGTCCACGGCGCGGCGTTCCTCGTCAAAGACCATTTCAATGTCGGTAAAGGCGAAGGGCATGGCGTCGAAGCTCTTGTAATGCTCGTGATATTCCTCGGCGTTGGCGGGTGCGGTGTCGTCCTGCATAGTCAGGATCAGCCGCTTTTGCTGTGTTTGCAGCTGCTCCAATATCCGCTTTTTCTGCCGCACCACATATTCCAGCTGCTCTCCGCTGTTTAAAACGATGGTGTTTTCCACGCTGTGTATGGCGCGCACCGCGACCAGACAGCTGCGGTGTACCTTAATAAAGTCATCACCCAAGTGCTGCTCCAGCTCCTCCATGGTGATGCGCGAGGTAAAGACCGCGCCGTTCGTCAGATGTATCTCGGCGTAGTTGCGCTTCATTTGGATATACCAAATCGTGTCGGCGTTGATGACCAGCGGGGCGTCACCGCCCTTGCGCCGCGGCGCAAAGGCAATGGTTTTTGCAGACATAAGCAAGCCTTCTTTCTGCGGGTTTTATGATGTATGTAATACTTGTTCTGCTGTATAAAATAATTGATGTCGGATTGATAACCCAATTTTACCAAGGGCAATACCGCATAATTCTAAGTGCCGATACGGCGAGCGAGGTGCGGCAGCTGCTAAGCCAAAAGCGCAGATAATACTGGATGTATTATCGAGCATTTTGGCAACGCAGATGCCGTGCCGCAGCCGCCGAAGCGGTGCTTAAGCCGTAAGGCGGGAATTGTGCGGCGTTGCCCAAGCATAATTGGTTAAATCAAACGCGATTTTGAATTTATCCGCACAGAAAAACGAAAAGCAGTTAGTGCTGCCAGATATTATTTTTCAGATCACGCAGACGCGCTTTGTAGTCGTTAATAAGCGCCTGCGTGTTTTCTGTATCGGGAAAGCTGACAATATAGCCGTCCTCGGATTCGTGAAAGCCGACAAGGCCCGCAAGCCCTGCCATCTCCGCAACCTTGACCAAGGCGTGGTAATCATACTCGCTGTTGTTTATGTGTAAAATCATGGGGTTCTCCTAACTGCTGCTGTTTGTTGCGGATTTGTTCTGCAAACCTGAAGCTATCTGTTATCAAATATGTGCAACGAAGTCCGCTATCAGAGCATTTACCTGTTCGGGTTTGTCTGTATTGGAATTATGCCCGGCTCCCTCAATCCATGTCAAAGGAATTTTCGTGTTTCGGTGCCAAGCCTTGTTGTACCGTATACAAGAACCGGCATGGTCCTGCGTACCGCAGATCAATAAAGCAGGACACTTGATTTCATACGGCAGATCCTTTTCCATCGCCGCCGCCAAAATACGAAAACCATGTCCGGCAATTTGCGCATAGCGTTTCTGATTGCCGTCATAAATCAGCATCATTTCGCGCATGAGATTTCTGCCATAGGCGGTCGTGGCAACGCCTTCCGACCCCGACTTCAGGAGCCATTTCCACGGATAATGCGCATATACCGACTCCATCCGTTTCAAAAGCCAGATTTCAACCGCAGTCACATAGCTTCGCTGTAGCGGTGCAGAATCCATGGAAATAAAGCCTGCCAGCTGCGTTGGATAGAGCTGTGCATAAGCCTGCCCCACATAGCCACCCATGGATTGTCCAATAATAACGGGTTTTGTGATTCCCTCTTGGTTCAAAATGCCGTTCAGCCAGTTTGCCTTATCGAATAAATCAAAATCAAACCGAAACGGCCAGGAAGATGCGTGAGCCGGTGCGTCCCATACCACGACATTATACTTGTTCTCGAGATGCTGAATTTGTTTATCAAACAATCTGTGATCCGCTGTCAATCCCGGCAGAAAAGCAAGGGTAACAGCATCCGGGTCCGACACATTTACCCAATAGTGAATCGTTCCGCAACGAGTTTGATAAGTTTTTTCTTTCATTGGGATTTCCTCCTCAATTTATTTCACTGTCCATCCGCCCGGTAAACCACATCAAAATACTCGCAGACGCACTTCATGCTTTCGTCAAAGTTCCTGCCGATTTCCTCACACGCTGCGGCAAAAGTCTTGCGGTGGGCTTTCTTCCACGCGGCAAGGGTGCCGTCCCCCTCGGCGGCGGCACAATCTGCCGTCACATCTTCAAACGGGACAACCTCCACCTTTGTGGTGCGGGTAATGCAACGCGGCTGCATATCGCTGTCAAGCACGACCGTGTAATCACCCGTGCGCGGCAGCAGCTGCATCTGGGCTTCAAACAGGCTGAACAGCCCCGTGTTGGCGCGCTTTTTGCCGCAAAGAATGTTGTCCAGAATTTCATCGGTGCCGTTGCTGTCATAAAAACAAACATTGTAGGCAGGAATCCTCAGTCCCGAATCTTTTACAAATTTCTCGATTTGATCCATAGAACCCTCTCACGCAAGATCATCAAAGCCCAACTGCCCGTCACAGCTTGTACGCAGCAGCAGCGGCGGGCGGCTGCAAAGCAGTTCCAGCGCTGTGCCCGCGTCCACCAACCACGGGCGCACCTGCTCGTGGGAGAGCAGCAACGGCATACGGTCGTGGATGGGCGCTACCGAATCGTTGGACGCGGTGGTCAGAATGATAAAGCAGTTTTCATCATTTATAGTATCATAAATGCCTGCCAAGTAAATCGGCTGTCCCGGCATTTGAAAAAAATATTTGTGCTTGGCGGCGTCCCATTCATAAAAGCCGGTGGCAGGAATCACGCAGCGCTGAAAGGCAATACTGCGGCGAAACATCGGCTTTTCTGTCACGGTTTCGGCGCGGGCATTGATGATTTGCTGCCTGCCTCGAAAACCAGGCAGCCCCCATTGCTGAAACTCGCCTACGATTTTCTCCCCGCGTGAAACCAGCACTGGTGCCACCTGCGAGGGGCAAATATCCCCTGCCATTGGGAAATTGAGTTCGTTTCCCTCGCTTCTGCGCTGTGCATCGCGCACGATTTGGCGAATCTCTTTATACTCATCGGCAGAAAACTGATACCGTCCACACATACGCGACGCTCCTTCCTTATCCTACTACAATACCGGCGATTCTGAATTCGTCCTCCTCCTGCACAGGGATGGGGGCGTATTTTTTATTCAGGGAAATCAGCGCAATGCCGTTTTCGTCCTTGCGCAGCTTTTTGCAATAGCCTTGGTCGTTCAAGGTGCAAAGCACAATATCGCCGTTGTTGGCATCTTGCGCAGCCTTGACCCAAACGGTCTGCCTGTTCACAAAGCGCGGCTCCATACTGTCACCGGCGATGCGGACACCGAACTCCGCCTTGCCGGGTACGGATTCGTCCACTTCGGTCATCTCTTGGACATCATCGTCCAGCCACTGACCGATACCGGCAGAGGCAGGCTGTAAATAGACCGGCAGCAATCGCAGTGTCGGTTCCGGTTTTTCGGTAAACTCTGCCGTGTGCAGCAGCATGGAACGGTATTCCCCCAAACGCTGCTGCCCCGCCTGATTCAGCTTGGGTTCGGAATCCAGATACAAAACTGCCACATCCTCAAACCCCAAAGCCTTTGCCAGCGCCACACCCACGGTAACGCGGGGTTCGCGCTCGCCGGCCTCCCACGACATCAAGGCACGTGTGGTCACGGCCTTCTCGGATTCCGGCAGGAACTGCTGCATTTTCTGTACGACCATCTCGCGGGTCATCTTCTGCGCTTCACGCGCGGCACGAATACGCTTATTCCAGTTGCTCACGGTATATCACCTCAACTATATTGTACTGCTTTCTGTATGTAAAGTCAAGTGTACAATTACACGGATCTTCGTTTATAGTCATGTAAAATGCACTTGAAAGAGAAACATTGTGGTGTTACAATAGCTGTATAGGAGGTGGGAACGATATGGGACAGCGGCATATACTGCATTGCGATTGCAACTGCTTTTACGCAAGCGTTGAAATGCAGGAACACCCGGAACTGCGCGGGAAAAGCATTGCCGTATGCGGTGACCCGGAGGCGCGGCACGGTATCGTTCTCACCGCAAGCTATCCCGCCAAGAGAATGGGCGTGAAAACGGCAATGCCCATTTGGGAGGCAAAGCAGCATTGCCGTGACCTGATCGTGGTTCCTGCCAGCTATGGCAAATACCAGAAATACAGCAGCTATGTGCGCGAGATTTTCCGTGACTACACCGACCAAGTGGAGAGCTTCGGTTTGGACGAGGCGTGGCTGGATATTACGGGCAGTCTGGGTTTGTTTGGGGACCCTGTAAAAATTGCCAAGGAAATCAGCGACCGCATTAAACGGGAGTTGGGAATCACTGTTTCGATTGGCGTTTCTTTTAATAAAATCATCGCGAAACTCGGCAGTGATTATAAAAAGCCCGATGCCATAACGGTCATCGAGCCTGATACTTATAAACAGATTGTCTACCCGCTGCCGGTGGGTGACCTTTTTCAATGAAACTCAAAATTTTGGATTTATCCTGCTTTATTGCAGCACACGCTGTGCATACAAGTTTTTTGGGGCTGAAATGCGCCTGCTGCGACCCGGCATGGGTACGCAGTATCAGGAAATGGAAAGCATACCGGCAAAGGACATGATACCGAACCAGAGCAGGAATGCGGCAAACATAAAGAAGCACATCCCACCCAAAACAGGCTTTCGCGGCTTGTTTTCGGTAATACGGTCGGGCCGAGTGGGATCGTAATATCCGACCACCTGCCGTCCCAGTTCCCGCTTGCCGGAAACGGTCTGACGGCTTGCGTACCGGTAGGTTTTGCCGTTCACGGTGTACTCATAGGTTGGAAGATAGACTGTCTCCCGGCGCAGCTGTTCGCTGCCGTCCTCCTGCTGCTCCCACCTTTCATTGACCGATTCCTCGATCCATACCACCTTCATCATCGTGGTGCCTGTGTACCGCCGCACAGTATCCTCGTATTCCTTCTGCGCGCCTTTCCGCTGGCGTACCCCGAGCCATGCCATCGACACAGCCCCGAGAATGAAACCGATTCCCGCTGTGATATTCCGCGTAGATTCTATGGGACACGCCACAAACGCTATCGCAAGAACGATACTGATAATGAGGATTCGATTCTTTTTCATACGGCCTCCTTCACCCCTCTGTCGGTGCCTTTCATGTCACAATGCGGGCGGCTGGTTTTGCACCGCATCCACAAAGAGAAGGGTCAGCCCGATATACAGGATGCAGGCCAACGCCAGCAGCACACAGATACTGATACCGAGGATGCGCACGGTTTTGTTTCGGCGCAGATATTTACGGCACAGCACGATGCCGATAACCGCCAATGCCAACAGCACCACAGCAAGCCAAAGCGGCATATTGCCCACCTCCTTTACGCGCCGCGGAACACATCGATCATATTCGTAAACCACGTCAGCTCACGGGTAAAGCGCTGGCGCAGCTGTGCCGGATCCTCCCGGCCCTTGCCGAGGTCAAAAAAGCCGTGCCCGCTGTGAACCGCGAGATACAGTCTGCCGTCACTGTTGAGGTTTATGGCAAGCTTACCGAAGGAGGAATCCGCCAGCGCCAGAATTTTCTCTGCGCAGTCGGGCGTCAGAATGTGCAGGGCTGCGACTTCATCATCGCTGCTTACATTAAAACGCTTATCGAAAGCCTCGTTTCCTGTCCGGATGGTTTCGCTGCCGAACAGCTTATCCATCCGTTCTCTTGGCCAGATGGTCAGCCAGGTCGGAAATTCCCGGTTCAGCTCACACAGCATCCACTGCCCGGTATAGACCTCGCGCTCGTTTTTCTCCCACTGACCGGTTTCCTCGCGCTGAAACTCGTTCACCTCCGTCAGCCTGACGGTGCACAATTCGGTGGTCAGCCCCTGATAGGTTCCGCGGATATACCCGCTGCCGCTGCAATAGGTATGGCCGGGCAGGGGGATGTTTGTATCCTTCGCATCCAATATGTGCGGGGCGGGATCCATCTGTATGTTGTCAAAGACTGTGCTTACAATATCCGGTGCCAGAGCATCGAAGGTCCGTCGGTCGGCCTGCTCCCTGGATTTTCCCTTTGCCGTCTGCCCCAGCGCGAGGATCACAACGCCCGCAATGATCAGTACAAGGTTGCCGCCCTGCACGATACCCGCAAAGACGACCACGCCGCCCAGCAGCGAAAGGAACGTTCCGCCCCATTTTCCGCCTTTACTCTTACGGAGCTGCTGCGAAAGCTGTTCATCCGTCAGGTTTTTATTCTTCTCTTCCATATTCGTCTCCTATTCTGCCTTGCCGGTTACTCTCCGCCGGGAAAAGCATATCGCCGTTCACGCTGTTGATGAGATCACCGCTGACGCTGCGATCCAGCTGCAGGGTATCGCCGCTGCCGTCAAAATGCAGCGTCACACCGTTTTCGTCCGCCCACAGTGTGCCGTACTCAATGACATCTTCCTGATCATTTACAAATTCCCATGTCGCATCCTCATAGATACGCAGCCAAAGATTTTCGTCCGGGTACTCCCAAAGTCCTGCATAATCGCTTGGATCGCCCTCGTCAGCCGGAACCGCGGACAGATCCTCCCGATAGACATAGCGCTCCTCCGGATCCCAGATCCAGACAAGATCCGTTGCATCCCCGTTTTCGTGAAGAAAGCTCACCCATACATCGCTCTCGCCGTCGCCGTCCAGATCGTCAAAGGAGATGCTGTGAAATGCCTGCTCCGCATCGGGAATGTCCATGGGGAAGGCGACACTGTCGAACAGCACCTGCTCCGGGATGTCCCGGTAGAAGGCTGCGCTGCTCTCACTCACTGTGACCAGAACATCCACACTGTCGCCGTCATGGGTGATGGTTCCGCTGTCGACCACCATACCGGTTGTGCGCCAATCATCCCCCGCCACATCATCGGAATTGCCGCAGGCGGCAAGGCACAGGCAAAGCACCATCACCTGCGCAAAGAATGCGGTGTTCTTACACCGGTTTTTCATGATACGCCTCCTTCCGGTCACTCCATCAGGTAATAAAGTGACATTGCGCGGCACCGGCAGCGCACGTTCAGAGCCTGTATCTTACTCATCAAAGTAGTCGCCCCAACCTTCGTCATCGTAAGAGTAATCGTCCCAGCCGTCACCGGGGTCAGACCACGGATCGTAGTCGTCGTAGTACTCATCCGAGTAATCCCAGCCGGCATCGTTGGATTCCATGTATTCGCCAGAATCGTCGTCAATATAGCCGTCCGAGCCGTAGGAGATGAACTCGTTTTCATAGCCGTTCCAGTACCACACGTCGCCGTCTTCATCATACCAGTAGTATGGCGTGCCGTAGTCGCCGGTATCGCCGGAATAGGTTGCCTGAGTGGGTACGGGCTTGGGCGCGGTGCTCCATCCGGCGGTGTAGGAGATGGTTTCGAGCATGTTGTTGCAAATCTCAAAGTAGTTGTGGATTCGACCCTCGAGCGCGATGGTCGTTGCGACAAGCGCGTAGCCGGTCGGACCGTAGTAGCGAACCTCCATACAGCCGCGCACAGGCTGAGACGGACCGTCGGAGAAGATGGATCCGTCGAGCCACATATAACCGGTCAGACTGTAGTAGTCGCCGTTATCCTTGAAATCCGAGCCGAAGGATTGGATGAGCTTGTCGCCGTACATACCCTTCATAAAGTCGTCGAGCATCTTGACCATGTAGGGCTTCGCGCTGGCAGCGCCCTTTTCCATATAGGAATCATAGCCGGAGATAGGCTGGAAGGCAATCACAATATTGGAATAGTAGTCATCCGTTCCGTCTTCCATGACTGCGTTGAAGCTCAGCGAATTGTCAACATTCGGGTGTTCGTGTGCTTCCATCTGGATTGGATACTTGATGGATACATTGGTAAAGCTACCGGGAAAGCAGGCGGTCTGGTTCAGCTCGTCATCCGGTGTCGGCAGGAGCATAATGTACTCAGAGGCGGTAAGTGTGTTGCCGTTGGCGTCGCTCAGGTCGCCGTTAGCGGTCTGCCAGAGGGAAACAAGCTCTGTGTCGTCCTCCATGCAGAGCATGATGCAGTCATCTTCCGACACGACATAGCCGGGGCCGACCTGCTCGCCGTAGAGGTTGACGGCAATCCACTCATAGTTGTCGTTGATGACGAAATAGAACGGCGCGTTTTCAAGCTTCCAGCAGCCGGAGAAGCCTGACATACCGCCAGTCTGCCCAAGCTCTTCGGCCGTGTAGCCTGTCGGGGCGTTCTCGCCATCGCCGGCGTACAGATTGTCATATTCCTCCGATGTGCAGACCACGATGCTGTCGTCGCCGTCCGGAGACAGGAATACAACATAGTCGCCATCGTGGATTGTAAAATCCACTTCGTCAACATCGTTGTCGTACAGGACGTAGCTTTCTTCGTTGTAGACAAGAATGTTGAAGTCCGGAAGCTCAGACGGCTTGTAGGAACCAAGGCTGACTTCCATCATTTCTCCGCTCTGGAAGATACCGTCGACAAGCTCCGTGTCCCATTCATCGCTGGTCGAGGGCGTGATGCTGATAGATGTGATGCCGTGACCGCTGTGGTTTGCAAGCGTTATGTTGACCGGCTCTTCTTTTTCTCCGCAGCCGGTCAGAAGCAGCGCACTCAGCACGCAGCCGAGCGCAGCTGCCAGCATTTTTTGGATACAGTTCATGTCTTTCCTCCTTAAATTTCTCTATTTTGCGTTGCTTTTTTCATTCGTATGCCTGCTCTGCCATGGTCAAAATTTCGTCATGGCTTAGCTCCACATCGCCAAAGCGGACAAAGATGCCGTTGGTCACAGCGCTGTTCCACACCCGCGCATCAGCAAGCGGGCGAAACCGAATCTTATCCAGATACGGCTTCATATCCAGCAAAAGCCGACTTCCGGACACAAAATCGACCTGCAAAATATAATCAGGCAGCGGCGTGACAGCTGTGAGATACCTTCGGTTCAAGTGTAGGTCCTCCCTTCCGCAAAAATAAAGATCCACCGTACCTACATTGTACGGTGGATCGGGTAGGATAACCATTAACTAAAGGCTAGGGCAACACCGCACAATTCCCGCCTTACGGCTTAAGCACCGCTCCGGCGGCTGCGGCACGGCATCTGCGTTGCCAAAATGCTCGATAATACACAAAGTATTATCTGCGCTTTTGGCTTAGCAGCTGCCGTGCCGCAGCCGCCGGAGCGGTGCTTAGAATTATGCGGTATTGCCCTAGGACTTTTGCCCAAGCAGTTCGGCAAGCTGCTTTCGCTTGGTTCGGGTATCGCCGTCAATATGGAGTTTTGAATAGATCTGGTTCGCGTACTGCTTGACGCTCCCCTCGGAAAGATAGAGCTTTTCGGCGATCTCACGGTTGCTGAGCCGCTGCACCATCAACTCTACAATTTCAAATTCCCGCGCTGTCAGCACATCAAATGCTGCCGGGCGCACGCTTGCGGCGTTTCGTGCCTTTGCCGCTTCGCCAAGGTCAGTGATTTTCACGATCAAGTCGTTCTTCATCTCGCGCGCAAGAATGAGCTGCAGGCAGTCGTAGTTCTCCACGAACGGCATCACAAAGCCGTCCCGTTCCGCGTCGGCAAGCGCTTTCCGAAGCCATACACGGGCTTCCTCGGTCTTGCCCAATTTCTCGTAGGCTGCCGCCGTCTGGATGCGGATATGCAGCGCCACCAGCGCATAGTGCATCGCCTCGCACACCGCCAGCAGTTCCGCGCTGCGTCCCACCACCTTGGCATAGGCGCCTTGGGCAAGATACACCTGATTTTCGATCATTTCCATCATAGGCTTGCCCGGCGCAAGCATATTGACGGCAGAGAGCCTGTGCTGCGAAAAGATCTCCGGGATCTTTTCTGCTTCACCCCGCAACGCATGATAATAGGCACTGGTGGCACACCAGATGTTGATCCACGACGCATCGTGATATTGCAGCAGCTCTGCGTATCTTTCCGCAAAAGTATATCGCTGCTCCACATCGGTGTGCAGAGAAAGCCGCCGCGACAGGAAATCACAGCATAGCGCCATGTTGATTTGCCCGTTGTCCCTGACCTGTGCGTAAGCGCGCTCCAGCTCGATGTGCGCATCGGTAAAATGTCCCTGGCAGAACAACGCCTCCGCGCGCATAATGGTTTCAGCGCCCTGACCGTGGTTGTTCGTGACCTTATAGTAATGGGGCATACACTCATCCATCTCGGCCAGCTCGCCCTCAAGTTCTCCCGGTGCGCGGTAGAACATCATCAGGACGGACGGGGAGCCAAAGGTCCAGCCGCCGCCGGATTGGATGCTGATGGCGGGGCGGGACATCTGCCTGCTGGCACTGCGGTGCAGGCGGCTCATGGCGCTGATGTCATTATAGCAGAGAAAACTCAGGATAAGGTCGCATTCGCCCAGCAGGTTGCCGCGCTCCTCCGCTGACAATTCCGGGTGTTCCTCAATGGCTGTCAGCAGCAGTTCTTTCAGCTCCAGCATCTTCGGGATCTGCCGCCATGTGAACATCCGCCGCATCAGAACCAAAATGGCAAAGGGGTTGGCTTTCAATGTCTCGGCGGGGCATTTGTTCAATGCGTCCAGCACATCTTCCGGCTTCAGCGAGGCCAGCAGAATACCCGCGTCGCTGCGAATGACCCGCAGCAGCGCGTGGTAGTCCTCGCTTTTTCGGTAGGCGGCAATAGCGTGAAGATACTGCCTTTGTTTTTCATACCACTGCCCGAAACGCTCCCAATAGAGTTTTTGTGTTTCCGCCTTCATCTTGTGAAAGCTCCGTTCTGCACATTCCTTCATCATGTGATGGAAGCGATAGGTCACGCCATCCGGCAAACGCGTGACAAAGGCATTCTGCTCGGTCAGCATGGCGAGGATCTGAGCTGCATCCGCATCCCCTGTGATACACTGCGCCATCTCGACGGTAACCTCATCGGCAAGGCCCATTACCGCCAAAAACTCCCGCTGCTTTTCCGGCAGCGGATCGATCATAGCGGCGGTAAAAGTGGCGTAGATATCGGAGTTTCGGCTGGGCAGCACGCCGCGCTCGGAGAGGGTGCGCAGGTTCAGATACACGGCAGAAAACCAGCCCTCGCTGGAATAAAGAAGGCTTTCCACCTGCGCATCGGAAAGCTTTGTCCCGCAGCGATGAGCATAAACCGCAAGCTCCGTATGGTTGAGGCGCAGCTGTTCCATGCCGATTTGATATACCTTACCCCCCAGCCGCACCGCCTCCGCGGCGGGCAAAAAGCGGTCACGGCTTGCAACGATCACATGCACATTGGCAGGCAGCCGATTTGCCAACATACAAAGGAACAAGGGGGCACGCTTGTCCGTCAGCAGATGAAAATCGTCAATGAAGATGTAACAGGGGGATTCGCCCGCCAGTATATGGCAGAGATCGTCCACCAGCAGCCCGCCGCCTGCCGCGTCCGTTGGGCAGGGATACTCCCGCAGAAAGTTGAACCCTGCGCGGGCAAACGCCTCCTGAACGCTCTTCCAGAAAATCGCAAGGTTGTCGGAATACACGCTGATACGGATGATATGCAGTGCCTCTGCTTTGGCGTGCTCACCGAGATACCAGTTCACCGCTGTGGTTTTTCCATAGCCCATGGGTGCGACCACTGTCGTCATGGCGCAGCGGGAAATAGGCCGCAGGCTCTCTTGCAGCCGCTCAGATATGTAAATGGTGTTCAGATTCCATTTTGGCTTGGGCATAATGCACACCTCCAACGAATTGTATTCTCATAGCCTCCGATGCAAACCGCACGGCTGTAGGTCTTTGCATCATCTGCAGCTTTTGATAGTGCCGTATTGCTGCTTTTACGAAAGGAACATCTCGTTATTTTCATTTTACACCATCATGTTCTACACGGCAAGATGTAGTTTTTTTCTGTTTCTAAGCACCCCCTAAGCCTGAACAGGGATTGGAACGGGGATTGCCTCTTGAATATGACCGTTTCTCTCGAATGGATGATTGTTGTATGCTGAACGCTCTACCGCAATTTATATTACAATATTTACATATTATAGTATAAATGGGAAAGGGTGTATCTGCTTGCTCCAGGTAGCCGAATATGAAAATTTTGTCCGTGAGCGCATCACGCAGCTGCGCCATCGCCTCCACGTTTCTGAACATAAAATGAGCCTTGACCTTGGCAAAAGCGGCAGCTATATGCGCAGTATTTCAATCGGCAAGGCATTGCCCTCAATGCACGAATTTCTGCGCATCTGTGAATACCTCGGCGTAACCCCGCAGGAATTCTTTACCGGTGCTGGGGACGAAACTGACCGTATCAACATTTTTAACCGACTGCAAGACCTCGATGACGGTGGCATACAGAAATTGCAAACATTCCTTGGTTGGATGGAAGAAAAGTAAATTCGCTTTCTGCCCGCGCCCCTCCGAGTTTTGAGGTCTATTCAAGGAAACTCAAAATTCAGGAGGTTTACGATGGCAAAGAAAAAGGATTCCTACAATCAATTTCTGGTGAGGATGTCGAACTGCTAGCACAATTCACCGGAAAACTGGACAAGGTTCTGCACAACAAGAGAGTTTCATACCTGCGGAAGAAGAACCAGAAGGAGACGAAGGAAGTTTCCTTTGAAGCAAATGCCTCTTACTTAGAGAGTGTATCCTGCAGAATTGAGGTATCTGTTGAAGAGTGCATTGAAGAAAAGCTGATGTTGGAAGAGACTGACAAACATCTGCAGAATCTTCCTGTTAGAGAGTATACGGTTATCACATGCCCCTACATCAACGAGATGAGCGTAAAGGAGACTGCCAAGGAGTTGCGCATCAAGCACAATACGGTCAGCACGCATAAGAAAAATGCAACTGCACTGATTCGCAAAAAGATGGAGGACAAGTAATATGGGAATGTTTAAGAATATACTGGTAAGGGCACACCATGGTGACAAAGAGGCCGTAGACAAACTTTATGAGCAGTATAAACCCCTGCTGCGGAAGTACAGCTTCGTGAATGGGGTTTTTGATGAGGATTTGCATCATATCCTTGTGATTGCATTTCTCGAAATGATTCGGACATTCAAGGTCTAATCTTTCTCTGGCAAAGGGGGACTGTTGCACATGTGACAGCCCCCCTTTTATTCGTAGAATCGAAGAATCAAAAAGCACATTTGGATGAAAGCAAAAACATGTGTAACAGCGCCTTTTGTTTTAGGCTACCCCACAACTCCCAAACAAGTATTTTAGATTCTGTTCAACGAAGAATCATTTTGAAAAACCGCAAATTATCCCTCGAATTTTGGCACCCATTTGCGAGTATATAGTATAGAGAGGCAAAGAATATCTCCCCACATCTGCACCTTGATAACAGAATATCCACATCACCGGCCACATACGACTAATCTAGCCGCAACCCAAGAAGTATTTCAGCGGCTTTGTTTCTACCGCCGGCTTGGCAGGTGCTTTCCAAGGGAAGGCCCATAGTATGGAACACTTTACCCAAACCATCATCTTCACTTCAAACACAGCAGCGGCCAATCTATTACAAAGCTGCTTGTTCTGATAACATCCGTATTGACGCCCGTAAAAAATGCGTTATAATTAGCACAAATAAGTGTAATCGTTCTAAGCAAAGGAGGAAGCCATGAAGGATAACCGCGTCTTTTACCTCACCAAATCCGAAGATCAGGTGATGAACATTCTTTGGAATGCTAAAGAGCCGATGACTCAATTACAGATTCTTCAACAAGCGGGATCGCCTGATACGAGATGCTTTAAAGATCGCTCTATTTTTGCAATTCTGAATGGCTTGCTGTCAAAGGAACTGGTTCAGGAAGTCGGCTTTGTGCATAGCGGAAAAACATTCTCGTGGACTTTTGCGCCTACCAAAAGTCGTGCCGAATGGTATGCAAATGAACTATTTCACACCCTTGGTAAAAATGAGATGCGCGAGTTCCGCAGTACTCTGCGAAGCCTGCTTAAGGATTCGGAAGAATAATTATCCAACCCTCGATTTATGAGTCGAGGGTTATTTTGTTTAACAGATAAAGGCAGACCCCCTCCGCACACCGCTGTTGCTGGCGGTATGGGAGGGGGTCTGCTATTTAGGAAACTATGAGGGAATTACTTTTTGCTGCGCTTTTTGCCCACGATCAGCAGGGCAACCGCGCCACCGCTGATAGCTAGAATAGCAATCAGCAGCGTCAGCGGGAATGTGTCCGCCGTCTGCGGAATATGCGTCATCGGGGCAGGTGTTGCGGTAGCAACGGGCTTCGGGGTGGCGGTAGGTGCGGGGGTAGCTGTGGGTGCGGGGGTAGCAGAAGGCTCCGGGCTGGGTGTGACTGTGGGAGTGGGCGTAGGCGTGGCCTTCGGCGTGTAGGTATTCGTAAAGGTCATGCTCGCGGGCACTTCCGTAAGCCGTGCCTGCATCTTGCCGGTGCCATCGTCCTGCACCTCAACTTTAAAGGTGTAGGTCTGGTCATCATAGCTTACGCCTTCGGCGTCGCCCTTGACCTCCGATACCGTGTAGGTGTAGGCGGTGGGGGCGGCGTCGCTGTTGTAGGAGTCAGGATCCTTATAGGTCAGTGCAAATGTCACCTTGCCGCTGGCATCGTTGGTAGCGGTCAGGCCATTGTGCGCTGCGTCCTCCGGGCAAGACAGCTTAAAGGTAAATTCGCATGCGTCCAGAGCACGACCGGTCAGGTTCTTTTGCAGGGTAACGGTTACTGAATCGGACTCTGCTGCGGTATAGCTGTTGTTGAAAGTCGGCGTACCGTTAATTTTCTCCAACTCGTCTCCGATGACCTTATAATAGGTAACGCTATCGGAATCGACAGTCAAGATACCCTGGCCATCGCTGACATCATGAAGCTTCACACACACCTTATAGATGGTGGAATCGTAGGTAATGCCGTTGGCATCATCACGGGCGACCTCCTTGATGGTGTACCAATGCGTCAACAGGCTATCCATTTCGCTTGCCAGCGCGGCTTCCTCATCGTTGTTGTCATCAGGAGTCAGCGCAAGCATAGCAGGCTGGCGATGCACATCGGGCTGGTTGTCCTCGGTGAACTGCTCATTCTCGGTAAGCTGTTTATCTTCGGTGAGCTGCTCGTTTTCGGCGGGCTGCTCGTTCTCGGTGGGCTGCTCATTCTCGGCGGGCTGCTTGCCCTCGGTGAGCTGCTTATTCTCGGAGGGCTGCTCGTTCTCGGTGGGCTGGTTGCCCTCGGTGAACTGCTCATTCTCGGTGAGCTGCTTGTCCTCAGTGAGCTGCTTGTCCTCGGTGAGCTGCTTATCCTCGGTGAGCTGCTTATCCTCGGTGGGCTGCTTGCCCTCGGTGGGCTGCTTGCCCTCGGTGGGCTGCTTGCCCTCGGTGGGCTGCTTGCCCTCGGTGGGCTGCTCGTTCTCAGTGGGCTGCTCGTCTACAACGGGCTTTTCATCCTCGGTGGGCTGCTTGGTCGGCAGGTTGGCAAGCAGTGCGGTATACGTTGTCTGGACTTGGCCGAAACCAATGTCGGAGAATTTCACCGTGCCGTCAGCATAGTTTGTGCCGGTGGAAACTTCCTTACCATTCTCATCGGTCACAGTGAAGGTGAACTCGCCATACTTCAGATCGCGGCCGATCAATACCTTAGTGGCATTGGGGGTAAACTTGACGTCATCGCCCGGCGTTGCCGTGTAGGTGTTTACAAACTCTGCACCGCCAACATCTTTGTCGTTCAGCTTATAAACAGGGGTGCTGGCTTTAAGCTGGCCATCACCGTTATCGGTGATGGAGAAAGAGACCTTGTATTCACGGGTATCGTAGGTGATGCCGCCGAGGTTGTTGTCAGTCACCTCACGGATGATGTAGGTCTTTTCGCCTACAGTATCAAAAGAAAGGGGCAAGAATGTAACCGTGCCGTCTGCGGCGTTTTGGGCGGTACTGACAAGAGTCGTGCCATCGGCTTTATACAAATTGAACGAGAATTCGTTCTCCTTCAATTCACGCGTGCCGACTTTAACGTCCAGAGACTTGTGAGCGGTCAGAGTAACCTTAACGGGCTGGGCAGAATAGGTGTTGGTAAAGGTTGCGATGTTCTCGGTTTCAGAGAAATTGCCATCCTTGTCGCTCTTATAATACTTGGTTGTACCGTTCAAGCTGCCAGTGCCGTCATCCGTGACCTTTACCACGACCTTATAAACGGTGGTGTCGTAGGTGATGCCCGCAATGGTACCGGGGTTCTCGCGGATGAAGTAAACGTAATCTTTTGCGGTGTCGAATACCAGCGGATCGTTTCCGCCGAAGGCGGCGGTCTGATTCTCACGGTTGACGGCAGCGGTACGGTTGCCAAGAGCCGGCATGGGGGCATCGCCCTCACAGCTCAGGGTGAAGGTGAAGGTATCCGTGTCGTTCCAGTTGCGGCCGTCCAACACCTTTGTCACCTTGAACAGGTCCTTGGTGTTGGCCTGGTATGGTGTTGTATTGTAGGTGTTTACAAACTTGGCTTTGCCGTTGGTGTCGGTATCGCTGTAATCAACCTTGGCTTCCAGGTTGTTGGTGGTGGCATTCAGCGTAACCGTGACGGTGGCGGTGACATTCTCGGCATTGGTCATGCCATTGGCGGCGGTACTTGTTTCCTTGATGGTATAGTTGTAAATACCCGCCTTTGTGTAGGTGATTGTACCGAAATCGGGGGTCTTATTGCTTTCGGTTGCCGTTGCGGTTTCGCCGCCCTCATTAGTGGGCATCGGGGTACCGACTTCTGCCGTAAGTTCAAAGGTGAACGAATCTTTACTATTCCAGTCACGGCCGGAAATGCTCTTGCTTACGCCCAGCTGAGCCGTGGTTGTACCTGTAAATTTGTTGGTGAAGGTCAGTTCGTTGGCGTTTACGGGTTCCCACTTGGTTTTCGTTGCATTCCACCTGTAGTAGGTGGGCGTGACTTTCAGCAGTTCACCTGCTGTTGTGTCTGTTGTGTCAGCAGAAACAACAACCTTAATCAGATACTGCTCTGTGCTGTAAGTAATAGTGCCCGTATTATCCGGCACTTCGGTAAGCAGGTAATAATAGGTCTTACCATCGTCTTGGTTGTTCAGCGAGTAGGTGATATCTGCAAAGGTGATCTCACCGTTCTCATTGTTGACGGTGCCTGCCGCATTGCTCGGCATGGGGATGCTAGTGCTGCCAGACAGTGGATTGTTTTCCTCGTCCACCGTTGCCGCTTCGAGCTTGAAGTGGAACTGACCGTCAGTCAGCTGCATTGGCTTATCTTCGCTATCCCGGTAGAGCTTCGTTGCCTGAATAGCGAGTTTCTCTTCCTCATTTTCAAAGGTGTTGGTAAACGTGGCAATCTGCGCATCTGTGGTTATGTCACTGTCGAATATATGCTCAATAGCAGGTTGATTCATCATCAGCTTGCCAGTGCCATCGTCCACGATGGTAACGGTCACATGGTAGAAGGAGCTGTCATACGAAACGCCGGGGATTTTGTCGGTGGGGATAATCTCGGTGATGTCGTACTCATAAGTGCCGGGTTTAGTGAAGGTGACACTTCCGAAGGTAATGGGAACAGACGTTCCGGCGGTAGCGCCTTCAGACGGCCCCTTTACCATGTATTCTTTATAGCGTATGCCATTAGATTCAGTAGCCCCTGCAGGCAGCGGAGCACCCGGGGTGACAGCCTGCAGCTGGAAGGTAAAGGTATCGCTGTTCCGCCAATCGCGGCCCTGCAGAATCTTTTCAGCCCTGAACGGATAATTGTCGGTATCTGGGTCTACCGTAATTCCCTCGGGTTCATAGGTGTTGGTCACCGTGACTTCTTGGGCTGTACCTGCCGTGACCTTGCCCGTGCCGTTATCGGTAATGCTCGTCTGGTTGTAGCCTGCGGGCAGATCTTGTTCCGTGATGGTATAGTTGCTGCCTACGGGTAAGCCCACAATCTCGGCAGTCTGGCCGTCTTTCAGGGTGAAAGTGCCGCCGTTCTTGATGGTTTTGGTTTCCTCAGTGCCGGTAACAGTATACTTGTACTCGGCATTGGCGTTCACATTATTGCCCGCCAACTCAAACTTCATCGTAAAGTCGGTGTTTGCGTTCGGGTTCAGGCCTTCGTCGACTTTAACCACCTTGGTAACCTTCACGCTGCCTGTGGCATCCATGGTCAGCTTACCGTTGTTGCCAAGGTACAGCACACCCATGTTTGTGGCAAGGTTCCACTGGAAGTCAATGCGGCGTTCGGCGGTGCCGGTTTTGTTGCCGCCCTTTTCCTTATCCTTATCGCCCAGCTGGCTATCAATGGCGGAGGGCAAGCTGCCTTTTTTGATGTCCTTTTTGATGTAGCAATTGCCATCATCTTTTTTAGTAATGCAACTATCGATTTCTTTCTGAGTTGCAATGCTAACGGGCACATAGTCGGTCTTGGGAACCGTTTCTGTATGATTGCTTTCGGGGGTAAGATGCAAGTAGTTCAGCTGATAGTAATAGGTCTGGTTCGGCAGTACCTCTTTGGCCGGCTTATATTGAGCGCTTTCGCCTTCACCTGTTTTGGTATACAGCAGGGTATCCTCGGTATGATAGTAGAAGCTATTGCTTGTTGCCGGGGTAAAGGTAGCCGTGGTCTGGCCGATGGTTTTTTTGCCATCTGCCGTTGTTAAGCTGCCGTCATATTTGTTGGAGTAGAAGCTGACCTTGCCGTCTTCGGTATTTGCTGCAACATAGCTGGCAAGTGCGTCATCGGTTATCTTGCCGGACGTGATCTGGCTGCGCGCATCGTCCTTAAGGCCGACAGAGTAGATGACGCTGATGGGCTGGGTATCCGTAACCGCCAGCGTAGACTTGTTATCCTTATCAGTTGTAACCTGGTAATACCGCAGGGGCAGCATACTGGCAGGGATCTTGACCTGCACCGTATCGCCGGCACTGCCGCTGCCATGGGTGACGGTGATAAGGATGTCGCGCAAATTGGCTTTATCGGGGTAAGCGTTGCTGACCGGGCCGGTATACTTGTCCGTAAAGGTGTAGGTATCTACGGTTTTACCGTTTTCATCGGTGCTTGTTGTGATTTTGGTCTTCTTGTAAACACCACCGGCAAAGGCAACGGCCTCAAAGCCTTTGACCTGCATATAATCGCCCAGGGGATCATCGAAGGTCACATAGCCGCTATTTGCCGGATCATCGCCAACCACTTCCGTGGGGCCGGCCAGATTCTTAGTCATAGACTCGAAAATACTGTTAAAGACCTTGTTCAGCCCGTCAGCGTTGGAAGCCGCCAGATAGTAATTTGCGCTGGCAGCCGGGTCACCGAAGCTCCAGTTCTCCTTACCGGGGTTCCACATAGACCCCTCCGTATAAGTGTAAGTGGCCTTGGGATAGTTGCTGGAGACCGCCTGCATATACTTGTTTGCTTTTGAAGTTCCGTAATCGTTGACAACGGCGTTCGGGTCAGCACCGCTAAAAATGCCAACCGTGTAAACCACGGTACCCGCATCCTTGAGGGATTTAGCCGCTTTAATCGCATCGGAAGCAATGCCATCGTCAAACCCGTTGTCATCGTTAGGCTCGCCATCGGTAAAGAAAATGACGACCTTTTTGGCATTGCTGCGCGCAGATTCCAACTTCAACGCAGCCTGGGCACGCTTCATGCCATTATCCGCACGAGTAGCACCGGCAGGATCTATACTATCTACCTTATCTTGGAGTTTCTTAACATTATCTCCCTCGCAGACAGTAAGCTCCTGCATAATCTGCGAATAGTTATACCAATACCCACTCTTGTAGTATTTATCGTTACCAGTAGTCGCACGCTCTTTTCCGGAGAACTTCACGATGGAAAGCTGGATTTTCTTATTCTCATCCGTGATTCCCTTATTCTTCTCCGCAGTGTTGTCAATAAAGGTATTGACGGCCTTTTTCAGCGCGTCAATGCGCTTTGTGCGGTCGTTATTCCCCATGGAACCGCCCATACTGCCGGAGGCATCCAGCACCAGCACTACATCCAGCGGCTTTGTATCGGTGGTAGTGGTAGACGCATGGGAGGACAGCGCAGACAGCGCGACCAGGAAATCGGCGCCTTGGGGCACCTCGATGGGGTCCTGGCCTTTCAGGTCGATTTGGTTTTCCTCCACCGTTTTATCGGCCCAAATACGGCCCGTGGTGGCGTTGTTATAGGCCTGTGTGTGCTCCCACGCATTAAACGTGTTGGGATCGCTGATGGTTTCACTGTTGGCAGTTCCCTGTGCCGCGGTGGTTTCCCCCTCTGCATAGGCAGAGACAGGAACCAACACCGTGAACAGGAGCGCCAGCGTCAACAGGGCGGTTTGCAACCGTATGAGTTTACTGTGCATAATTTCTATTCAATCCTTTCTCTTTGTTGCGGGGACATCTATAAATAAACAGGGCCAAACCCCGGTATGCCTGATAAATATATCCGAATTTACTTGAAATTGCCCTTATCGCTTTTCCTTAAAATAGTCTAAGCTGACAAAAGGGTACAAAAAATCCACTATACCTAGTATAGTACAGTGGATTTATCAGAATATCTATTACCCAAAGGTTAACAATTTGCCATCCATGCGGCCAGCCGCCGGCGTTTGGAGCGTGTGTCCCCCTCAATGTTCAGCTTAGAATAAATACGGTTGCAATATTGCTTGACGCTGCCCTCGGATAGAAACAGTTTCGCCGCGATCTCACGGTTGGAAAGCCTTGCGGCAATCAGTGCGCAGATTTCGCGCTCACGCTCTGTCAGCACATCAAACCCTGCCGGGTAGGTACGGGCATGCAGGAGTTCGGCGCAGTGCGTTTCCAACGCCTCGCCCAGTGTTTGAATCCGGCTTGTAAAAGCATCCTGCGGCATATCCTGCAAAAGCGGTTTTAGATAGCGGTAGTTCTCCGCAAAAGGAAGCACCAGACCATCCATTTTTGCTTCCTGCAGGGTTTCCTGCAGCAGCGCGGCAGCCTCGGTCTGTTTGGCCATCATCGCGTAGGCGGCAGCCGTCTGGATGCGCAGGTACAGCGCAACCAGACTGTAACGGAAAGCGGCGGCTCCCTCCAGCAGCTTTTCACTTCGGCCTATAACCTTCGGCCACGCCTTTTGGGTCAGATAGACCTGATTTTCAATCAGCAGAATCATCGGACGCCCGGGCGCAAGAAAGTTTATGCCCTCCAACCGATGCAGGCGGAACGGCTCCGGTATCGCTTCTTCCTGCCCAAGCAGCGCATAATAGTAGGCACAGCAGGCATCCCAAAAGCGTACCCACGGGACATTGTGCTGTTGCTGCAGTAGCTCATAGCGCCCCAGCGGCGTATAACGCGGGGTTCCCTGACCGAACAGGGAAAGCCGAAGCGAGAGAAAGTCACCGCAGAGCGCAATATTCTCCTGCCCGCTGCCGTCCGTCTGCGCATAGGTGCGCTCCAGCGCAATCATTGCATCATCAAGCTGCCCGCGCGTAAAAGCAGCTTCCGCCCGCATCAGGCGGTCAGCCCCTATGCCGTGATTATCTGTAATTTTACAGTAGTGCGGCATACAGCGGTCTATCTCGGCCAGCTCGGCATCCAGCGCACCGGGCTTGCTGTGGTACATCATCAGCACTGAGGGCGAATTAAATGTCCAGCCGTTCGCTTTTTGGATACTGATAGCCGGGCGCGTCATTTTTTCGCTGGCGCTGCGGTGCAGTACGCTCATGGCCGCTATATCATTATAAAAAAGGAAGCTTGTGATCAGGTCGCACTCCCCTAACAGGTTGCTGCGGTATTCTCCGGGCCATGCGGGGTGCTCTTCAACAGTCTCCAACAGAAGGTTTTTCAATTCCAGCATTTTGGGAATCTGATGCCAGTTGAACATACAACGCATCAGCACCAGCAGGGCAATCGGGTGTTCCTTCAGCGTTGATTTTGGGCAGGCATCCAGATCGGCCAGGACTATTTTGAGCCGTGTGATGCCCAGACGAATGCCGGTGTCCTTCTCAATCACACGCAGCAGCGCATCATAATCGCCGCACGCGCGGTAGGCCGTCATGGCGTGCAGCAGGTGCCCATGCTGCTCATACCATTGGCCGTATCGGTCGTAATAGACGGTCTGCTTCTCTGCCGACAGCTTATGGAACGCCCGCATGGTGCAATGCTTCATCACGTGATGGCAGCGGTACCTGTCACTGTCCGGCAAGCGCTTTACAAAAGCATTGCGGGTGGTCAAATCTGCCAGCAGCTCGGCGGCATCCTCCCGCCCCGTGACAGCTTTGGCCATTTCGATGGTAAACTCATCGGCCAGGCTCAGCACGGTTAAAAATTCCTGCTGCATGGGCGGCAGCGGGTCGATCATGGCAGCCGTAAACAGGTTGTATATATCAGAACCGCGCTCCGGCAGGGCACCGCGGTCCGCCAGGGTCCGCAAATTCAGATAGACGGCTGAGATCCAGCCCTCCGTCGCGTAGAGAAGCTGCTGCAGCTGACTCTCTGTCAGGTCGGCACCGCAGCGGCGGGTGTAGACAGCAAGGTCATCCTTGTCCAGCCGCAGCTGCTTGGGGCCGAGGATACATACCCTGCTGCACAGCTTCGTGATTTCAGCTTCCGAAAGGAAGTGGTTTCTGCTGGCCACAATGATATGTACATTTTTAGGGAGCCGGACAGCACATTTGCAAAGAAAATGTGCGCAGCGGGGACCTTGCAGCAGATGGTAATCATCCAGAAAAATATAGAACGGGCCTGTTCCGACCAACGCGCGGTTCAGGTCATCCATCACCAGCATGGCGCCTTGAAGGTCCGACGGCATTCATATTGGCGCAGGAAATCAAGGCCCGCATGTGCAAAGGCTGACTGTACATTCCGCCAGAAGATTGCCAGACTGTCGGAGTAAACACTGATGCGAACCACCCGTGTACCGGGCGCTTTGCTGCGTTCACCCAAAAACCAGTTGACGGCGGTGGTTTTACCGTAACCCATGGGAGCAACCACGCAGGTCATTGCGTATTGGTCGATCTGCTGCAGCTGTGCCTGCAAGCGATCCGACATATAGATGTCATTCAAATTGGTATTTCGATTTTGCATAATCGTGACCCTACAACCGATCAAGTCCATCACTTTTGAACTTACTGTAATTATTATAGTACTAAATCGCCTCAAAAGCAAGAAAATGCAGATCGGTTTTGCGCAACTGCACAATACCTTTTTAACCGCCCTTACTCTTAAGATACAGTCGTTATTCGTGCCATAAAGTTAATTTTATAGATTATGCAAACAAGAATATGTAATTCCAGCGTTGTCAGGGTATACAAATAGCGCGCCGAAAAAAATACGGAAAATGCAAATTTTTTCTCGAATTTTGGCACCCTTTTGCGAGTATACAGTATAGAGGGACAAAATAAGCCCTCTTTCCCCCTTGGCACCTTGATAACCGAATATCCGAATCACCGGCCACATACAACTGACCTTGCCGCAACCCACGGAGTGTTTCGGCAAGTGCGTCCCGGCTGTTCTGACGCCATGATGCTGCCTGATCGGCAGCGGAGCGCTTAACGGTCCGGGAGAGGTGGCGTGGAACACATACCTCAAGCGAAGGGTCAGCAATCATGATACACACCGTGGCGATGCTCTCAAGGCGTCGGCGGTACTGCCAACAATGTGGTACAGGAAGCGGGAGCTGTTTCCAGCAGCCGGGCCGGTGGTTCGCCCTCGTATGTCCGGGAAGTAGTGTCGAATAGGATGTACAATTTGATTTCAGATTATGGCGGTCATTTGTTTTCCACAAGTGGCCGCTATGCTTGTGGAATCAAATGATACACAGAATGGAGGAAAATCATGGAAATGAACATCGTAACAGCCACCGCCATCGAGGCGGCAGAAATGGAACACATCGTGCTACCACAAATCGTCAGCATCAGGCAGGCCAGCCAAATGCTGGGGCTGCCACCGTATTATCTCCGGAGATTATGCAAAGAGGTCCCCGGAATTGCCTTTCAGTCCGGCATCAAATGGTATATCAACTTGGGTAAGCTGGTTGACTACTACAACCACGCAGGTAAATTCACAGCTGTCTAAAGCACAAAGGTGCCGCTGTGTCGAGGGTGTCGTTTCTCTCCACGACAGCCTACAGTTTTTATATAAAACGCTGTATAGTTTACCTTGTCAATAATAAACCAGGAGGAATTGAAAATGGCATCCATCGAACTGCGCACCCCAAAGAATAAACCTGCCTACTACAAAATCACAGCAAGTATCACACTCAATGGTCAGACCATACGCAAATTTTCCCGTTTTGATTTTGACCCTAAAACACTGAGAACCGCAAAGCCGCACACGGCGGCTGCCACAGTAGCGGCTTTTGAATTTGAGACCAAAGCACAGGAAGAAGCCGAGCGAAGCATCAATGGTAGTTGGCTATGACATTTCTTCTTATACCGCCATGAAGTGCTTCAGCGGTGCGGCAGTCACGCGAAAAACGGCAGAAGTGGTTTCCAAGATTCTCGGTGTTTCTGTACGCGATGCGTTCCGTTTTGAGCGCGACGAGAGACCTCTGTCTAAAAGGACAATTCGGGAATATGTGCTCTTCGCCAATCAAGTGCTGCACTTTGCAAATGAGCGCTATCACTCGGTGCAAGCCGAATTCAAGATGCCGGCGAAAGGAGCACGCCCCAGATTTGTTGATTGTATACATGAGGACGAAGTACGCAAACTCATGTCAGAAATTGAAAAACGCTCTATGCCGGAGCAAGCCATTGTATTATCCCTTCTGAATACGGGTGTGCGTCGTGCTGAATTGGATGGCCTGACATGGTGTGATTTCGATTTCAAGGAATGTACCGTTCATGTCAACAAGAGCCTTTTGGTTTTCAAAGACTTCGGGTATCAGCACACAACCACCAAGGAAAGCAACAACCGTTATATTGATGTAGCCCCGGAGTACATGGCATTTATGCAGCAATACAAAAAACGCCGGGAGTCGATACGCAATCCGTTGAGCAGTGAATTGTACGAAAAATAAAGAATCGCAGCTATGCCATTTTGCAACAAAATAGCGTAGCTGCGTTTTTTGGGTGGGCCGTGAGGGATTCGAACCCCCACTCAAGCGGTTATGAGAAAGCATCGCTGGTAAAAATTTCGGAATCACCGTAAAATTTTGTTGGTATTCCACAAATAAGAGCAACTGATTTTAGGTAATGTGTAGTTATTTCCGCAGCGTTTCTCAACCAGAATGGCTGTCCGTAGATGAGTTAGTAGATGGAAAAATGAAAAATTACAAACAGAATTTGCCTACTGTGCCTGTCGACCTTTTGTTAGTGGAAACATCTTGGAATATAAATACATCTATGACAAGCAAACGAATATTTTGTGCCTAATGTAGTGAAGTTTACTTATAATAAAGTTACAGTAAGCGAAAAAGCAAATTATCGCTATTGGGGGTAGAAATTTCTTGAGGAATGTGTTACTATACCTATATAGTAAGTATATCATAATATAATGTGAGGTGTTTGGGGTATGGCTTTAGTTATGGGCGCTCAGGATTTCCTTGAATTCTACAAGGAAACTTTTTTGGGATACTCAAAGATTTTCCAACGTTATGTTGTGAAGAAATTAGAGGAAAAGCATTATATTACATATAATAGCCAAATAGAGTTGTCCGATAACGAAAATACGATTCAAGTAGAAAAAGGACAAGATTCTAAAGCTATAGCGCAAACTGCAACTGAAAAGCGTTTTTCAGGCTTCTATGAGTCATTGGAGTTTACAAAGCTTTATAAATATTCTATTCCCTTGTTTTATGAGAACAACGAGAGTGGAACGATTTTGGAATGCTTAAAAAAGAGCTCTGTCCAAGAATTTGATGAGGCCTCTTTTTCACCTTCCTATATGATTGCAACAACTATTGATGATGCGAAACCATTGTATATAAACGAAAATAGAGATGTATATGTAAAGTTTGTCCTTCAAAAGTCTTATTACGATTCTTCCGATGGAATTCAGATTAATTATAGGTTCCCAATAGTTATTTACTTTGATTTGGAGCATAATATTTTAGAAATAAGGTTTGATTCCATTAGGCATGATCCTACGGTGTCTATTGGAATGAATGGAATCATTGTGACAGAGTGTATAAAATGGCTGAAAGATGTACTGGGGATTTCCCTTTTTACATGTGAACACACCAAATTGATTTCAACGATAAAGGATAATCCCGACGGTAGCGTTTGTATTTATAAACAAATGATGGAACTCAGTTCGGGGGGATCTGCTGAACTTACAGCATCAGAACAAACAGATTATGTCCTTCCATTTATTGGGGAGTTAAGGGAACTGATTTCGGAAAATGAGCCGATTTTTGATCAATCTGAAGAAATAAAAAGGCTTCTTCTACAGTATCTTGAAGATAAAGAAACAACAGCGCACTACCCTTATGTGTATATTAAGTGGGTTAGACCTATAGATTCAGAAAGCTACATCGTCAAGATAATCTTTGATTATTTTCAGCAGAAATACACATTGATGCAGCATATTTCTGGAAATTGTAAAGATTTTGGAAAGGAGCGGATGAATAATGCCATCAAATATCTTTGCGAAAGTAGCTCCTTTACTAAAGGGGAAAAACTTTAAAGTAAATCCGGCAGAAATCGAAAAATTTTTGAACAGATATTCGTCTGGGAATTGGATTTATCCCTCTGCTATGAGCAGAGAGTTGCAGCTAGACATAAAAAGTGCGTACGAAATATTAGAACTTGGTGTAAGCGTAAAAGCTTTTGAACAGAATTTAGAGGTATACTGCCCACATTGTCATCGATTTGTTGGTTACAGATATAAAACAATTTTTGATATTCCACAAGAAGTTAATTGTGTTCATTGTGATACTTGTATAGAGTCCGCCCTAGAGCATGCAGTTGTTATTTATAAGGTGCTCTAATATGGAAAACAAAAGCGCGCAGGTAAATCGAATTGTGCAATGTGCGGAATCGCTTGAAAGTGGTAATATTAATATTTGTGAATTTGTATCTTTTCTAGGTAAGAAAAATTCAAGTGTCCTTTGTATCCCGGATGATAAAATTCAGATTATCACACAAGCGATTACTCGTATAGAAGCGGATAACTGTTCGAAAGGCGAAAAAGGTGCGTTACTGGAGAAAATCACACGAGCTATTTTTGATAATACGATATTTTCGTGTGTGCGAAATTGTAGAACAAGTACAAATGAGATAGACTTATATGTGCAGTGGACGGAGATTGCTCGTCTTACACATTTACAGATTGCATTTCCTTACTTTGGAGATTCATTTCTTTGCGAATGCAAAAATTATGGTGAACCTGTTGGTGTCACATATGTTGGTAAATTCTGTTCATTATTGCTTTGCTCAAATGTATCACTTGGCGTTATGATTTCTTGGAATGGCGTTACTGGTCGCGGAAAGTGGGATGCTTCTAAGGGACTTATAAAAAAATTTGCTTTAAAAGAAAACCGATATATAGTGGTTTTGGACAAAAATGATTTAAAACAGCTTTCACGGAAAGAAACAAATATATTTTCCTTGATTGGAAACAAAGTACAAGCATTAAAGTTGGATATCGATTATTCTACATATCTAAAGTCTCATCCTGCAGAGAGTGAATTCGCACGGAGCGGTGAAAAGTAAAAAGTTAAATCTAAGATAGGGATGTAGCCGATTTAGTACCAAGATACTTTTCGTCAACAATTTACTTATTGGTAGAGAAAATCACCGAATTAGCAAATCCAGTCGCGGTTACTACAGAAAGCAAATGATTCTTGCAGTAGATACTTCTTTTCCCAGCGATGAAGCCTATCGACAGATTTTATATCGTGGCTACGATATAAAATAGCCAAAAATAGGCGCTTGAGGGGGCGAAATGTACCAAATTTATCCCATTTGCCTGAAAATATCCACAAGCGATTTTATGCGCGTCCTGCCGAAAAGCAGGGCGCGTTTTTTTGTTGCAGCGTGATTTTTCCACGTTGGCGGTACGTTTTTGAGCGCTTACCGCCAGCGGTGACGAACAAAACCATAACGATTTCCAAAGAAAATTCCGGCGAGGGAGACATATTCTCCCCCGCCGTTTATTATAGATTTCCGAAAAATTTTGAAAAGAAAGAAGGTATTTCCCATGAGCATCATTATCGGCATCGACCACGGCTACTATGCTATCAAAACAGCGCATTGTTCATTCCCGGCTGGGCTGACAAGCTACGGAGAACACGAACCCTACACCCGCCAAGGACTCTTAGAGTTTGGCGGGTGCTTTTTTGTTTGTGGCACCGGGCGGCAGCCTATCCAGCGGGACAAGACCGTAAACGACAACTACTACCTGCTGACACTGGCAACTATCGCAAAGGAGATTCATCAACGCGGCTTGCCGCCCGAATGTTCTGTGCGCATTGCGGCGGGTCTGCCGCTGACGAGTTTCGGACGCGACAAACCCAAGTTCAAAGATTATCTGCTGCGGAGCAACCAGCCCGTAAATTTCAAATTCGAGGGCGTGGAGTACAGCATTACCATCGAGGAAGTTGCTGTCTTCCCTCAAGGCTACGCCGCCCTTATGACCGAAGTGGGGCTTTTGCAGGACGAACCGTCCATGCTCCTCATGGACTTGGGCGGCTGGACAGTGGACCTCATGCGCATCGACAACGCCATCCCTGCGGCTGACACTGCGCACAGCTTGGAGCTCGGCATGATCCGCTGCGTGGATGATATTCGGGAGCAGGTGCGCCGGGAAACCGGGCTGTCGCTGACGGATGCCCAAATCGAAAATATGCTGGCAGGTCAGCCCTGCACGGTCAGCGATACGGTGCGCGACATTGTGAACCGGCAGGGGCGCAAGTACACCGAACATCTGCTGTCTGCCACTATGGAAGCTGGCTTTGACCTGCACGCTATCCCCGCCGTGCTGCTGGGCGGCGGCGCATCGGTGGTGAGCCGCCACCTCAGCCCCAAAGACGCGCTTTGTAAGACGATTTTTCTGCTGGACGACAAGGTGAACGCTGTCGGGTTCGAGCGCGCGTTGGCTGCCGTGTCGCGCCGTAAAGGCGAGGCATGAAACGCCCACAGTACGTTTTCCGTCCGAACCTCAACGACCCGCAGCACCGCCGCGCATGGGAGCTGCTGCAGCAGATGCCGTCAGCCCGCCGCAAGGAGTTTCTGGTGCAGAGTATCCTTGCGGCAGAACAGACGGATAGGCTGGAGAAAAGCATCCGCAAGGTGGTGCGCGAGGAATTGCAGGTAGTCACTTTGACGGGGGCAATTCCTCGCACCCGAGCAACAGATATAATTCCGCCTTCCGCAATCAACTTTTTAGCTTCACTTTAAGGTGGTGATTACCATGTGGTAATAAACATAAAATCATAAATTGTTGGTTATGGGCATAATTGCCGAGTTATGCATCTCATTATCGTTGGTTCTCGTGAATAGCTTTGTCATCGCACTTGTGATATGCTTGCTTTGCAATCGAAAAACAACTTATCAATGACAAAAAGTGGTTGCAAATTCAGCTTAAGAACAGGAGAATGTAAAATGAACGAATGTATGCTTGATCGTCAGACGGCGGGTTGCGTTGTAGAAAAAATTGTCCTGCCACAAATTGTCAGCATCAAACAGGCAAGTGAAATTATGAAGCTTCCGCCTTACTATCTTCGCCGAGTATGTCGTGAAAATCCGGACATCGCATTCCAGTCCGGGGTGAAGTGGTACATCAATCTTGGAAAACTGGCCGCTTACTATAACAACAAACTAGGTGCATAAAAGGAGAAAGCTGAAATGAGCAAATTGACCGTCACCATTCCGGACGACCTGCACCAGCAAATCAGAGATGAACTGGAACGACAGGGCATCACCACATCGCAGTTCATTGAACAGGCCATAACCACATTTTTTGAGAAACCGAAGGGAGTCAGAAACATGGCAACACGCACATTGGCATTTCAGGTATCCGAGGAACTTCTCCAGCGCATCAAGACCTTTCTTGCAAGGTACGAGCAAATCTATCACCGCAAACTGAGCCAGAAAGAATTTCTGGTACGCATCATTGAAAGAGAATTGGATGAAGCGGAAAAGGACTACGAAAGAATTGCGACCGAGCAAACTGCGGAGGGAAACGCTGATGTCGACTCCGGCGAACCAGATGGCACCGAAATGGAGGTAGATGCACAATACTGAAAATCACATACTTAACTAGCAAGGGCAGCCAGCATAGGTTGCCTCTTTTTTCGTTATCGAATCGGTGATTCGATTTATAGATATGTTCTCCGGCATCGGCGGTTTCCGCGAAGGACTGACCCGTGCCGGAGGATTTGAATGCGTAGGACACTGCGAAATCGACAAATACGCCAACCGCAGTTACAACGCCCTGTTTGACACGAAGGGAGAGTGGTTCATTGAAGATGCCCGAAAAGCCGACCCCAGCACCATGCCGGACTTCCAGCTGCTCTGCGGCGGATTTCCTTGCCAGACTTTCAGCATTGCAGGATCCCGAAAAGGATTCGGAGATCCGCGCGGCACTCTCTTCTTTGAACTGGCCCGCTTGGCTGAAGCCCGGAAGCCTCCGTATTTGCTTTTTGAGAACGTGGTGGGTCTCATCAATCATGACCACTGCAGGACATTTGCGACGATCCTTAACACGCTGGACCGACTGGGGTATGGTGTGGAATGGCAATGTCTTAACAGCAAAGATTTCGGCGTTCCCCCAGTCAAGAAACCGCGTGTACATTGTCGGATATCTTGATGAGCGATGTAGAGGAAAAGTATTTCCTTTCACCGAAACAACAGGAGGTTCTCTTATACAAACCCACGGCGGGCATCAAGGAGAACGAGTCTACTCCCCCGAAGGATTAAGCTGTACGCTGGCTGCCAATCCGGGTGGCTTCGGTGGCAAAACCGGGCTGTATGAGGTGGGAGTGCCGATCAAGTGCGCCACCAAGACCGGCTACCAGATGGCACAGGTCGGTGACAGCATCGACCTGAGTTACGCCACAGTCAACAGTCGGCGCGGACGGGTTGGTAAAGAGATTGCGCATACACTTACAACGGGCTGCCAACAAGGCACTGTTGAAGTTCGCCCGGTCAAAAATCCCATCAAGTCCGACCTCGCCCGCAACACCGAACGCACCGGTAAGCCTGGCGCACCCATGCATACACTTACCACAAAAGACCGTCACGGTGTTCTGTGCGAGGGGCGCATCCGCCGCCTGACACCGCGCGAATGTCTGCGGCTGCAGGGTTGGGCAGATGACCGCATCGACACGGTGCTTGCCATTCAAAGCGATAACCAAGCCTACAAACAGGCAGGCAACGGTGTGACAGTCAACGTGGTGGAAGCCATCGGGACGGAGAATTGCAGCCATGGATGCGGAACTGCGGGGTGAGACTCCTGCCCCTTGATTTCCGTGACCAGTATTTTGGCTGTGAAATCGAACTGACCGGGATAAACCGCGCCACGGCAGCCCAAACGCTGGCCGACTTATTTGGCACCCGCGCCGAGCATTCCGGTGGTGGCTACGATGCCTACAGGGTCAAAGATTTGGACGGTAAAGAGTGGAAAATCGTCCGGGACGGCAGCATCCATCCCGAATGCCGCAGGCGGTCTGTTCTTATTGGGGAGACCTACAAGGTTGAACTGAACTCCCCCAAGCTTGAATACGGCGAGATGGAAAAGCTGCAGGAGGTTGTCCGTTCCTTACGCCGCGCAGGGCGGGCATCGTAAACGACAGCTGCGGAATGCACGTCCATGTGGATGCCAGTAAACACACGCCGCAGAGCCTCAAAAATGTGCTGTCCATCATGTATTCCAAAGAGGATATTTTGTTTGCAGCACTCAAAGTCAACCCTGCCCGCATCGACAGCTACTGTCAGGCGGTGGATGAGCCGATTCTGGAAGAAATCCGCAAGCTGCCCAGCGGCGCGAGTATGGATCAACTGAAAGACCGCTGGTATCAAGGGAGGGATGGGAGTGATTATCACTACCATTCGTCACGGTACAGGGCTTGTTATGCGCAGAAAAAAGTTATGCGGAGAATCTTTTAGAACAGACGTTACTTCGAGACTGTTCACCAGAAATCTCAGCATAATTTTCTACAAGGTCTTTAAAAACGCCTTTAAGTCAGGGTCGTCGTTCCAATCCGGCATGGCAGGCGTATTCATCCTCGTGTCCATTGTTTCTAATGCCTTGCGCCGGGCTTCGGGATTAGCTTTTGCGTAAACCTGTGTTGTCTCAATAGATTCGTGCCCTAAAAAGTCACGAATATAAATGAGATTTTTGCCTGCCTCAACAAGATGCATTGCTTTAGAATGCCGGAGACAATGCGGTGTAATCTGCGGAAAAAATGAATCCACCGCAGTATTTGCTTTGTGGATATATTTTGCTAGCACGTAGGAAACACCGCTGCGAGTCAACTTTTTCCCTTGCGGATTTATAAACAGCTGGTCATTGCGGCGTTCTGGTATATCAAGATGGTTCTCACAAATGTATTGGCGCAATACCTGTGCACACGGTTTGGTAAGCGGAACATCTCGACTTTTTCGCCCCTTCCCTAATAAATGTACAACCGGTAGTGAATCTAGTCGGATATCGCAGATTCTTAAATCGCAAAGTTCCTGCACTCGTGCAGCTGAATCGTAAAGGAGAAGAATCATCGCCAAGTCTCTGCGACCTTTTGGCGTGGAAATATCAGGCTGTTCCATTAGAATATCGGTTTGCTGGATACTCAAATATTGAACCGTCGGCTTTGCTGCTTTTTTGCTGTCAATTGAAAGAATGCGCTGACACAGAATCATTTCATCCGGGCATTCAATTTGTACATATTTTGCAAATGACTTCAGCGCAGCAAGTCGTTGGTTTCGAGAAGATATACTGTATTTGCGTTCAGTTTCAAGATATTGTAGAAATTCAAGAATCAGTTCGCGGGAAAGGTCGTTAAAAAGCATTTTCTCTAATTTAAAGCCACAATACTTTTCAAGGTAGCCATGAAAAATAACAAAGGTGTCCCGGTAAGAGTAAATTGTATTTGTACTGACATTTTTAGTTCCTGCCAGATACACGCTAAAGTATGCGGAGACTAAACCGGCGTAGCTGCATCTATTCCTCATTGCAAAGTACCTCTGTAATGGTATGGAATCGGTCATTGAATGGTTCGGTGACTTCCATGTAGGCTTCCGGGACAAGCCTCAAGTATTTTTCGGTTGTTGTAATTCGGTCATGCCCAAGAGCAGTGCGGAGAATCGGCAAACAGGTATATATGTCTTTTCCTTCGGAACTCCATTTGTTTAGAATGTGGACCGCAAAGGAATGCCTGAGATCATGGAGACGAGGCCCTTTTCCTCGACCTCGGTGTGGAATCCCGGCATCAAATAAGCATTTTCGAAAAATATCGTAAATTGTACTTGTATCATAGAATCCGCCATCAGGAGCAGGGAAAAAGTAAATACTTTTTGCATTTGCCACTAATGGATTACTGCGGTAGGATTTCATGTATGTAAGCATTGAGTCCGAAATTCCTACCAGCCGTTCTTTGTCTCCTTTTGCACCGTATATGGCTAAAACTCCAGCATCCAAATCAACATCTGCAACCTTAAGGTGCAGAGCCTCTGACACGCGCAGCCCACATGTATAAAGCAGGCGAAACAGAACCGGCATAACTAAATGTCGTAGTGGAGATTCTGAAGATTCTTTGGTACAATCTACCGCAGAAAACAATCTCTCGATTTCGTCTTTCGTAAAAATGTAGGGAACGAAACATTTATTTACATGAGGCGCAGGGTGGAATGCACATGGAGCATCATAGCCATTGCTGTGCAAATACTTACAAAGAATTCGCACATACGAAATCCGAAAACATTGCGTGGTTTCGTTTTCGTGAGGTCTCTTTTTCTCCCACTTTTGCAGCAGTTCTTTCGAAATGGCAGGTATACGCAATTGTTGCTCATTGCAAAAGTCATCGAATGCACTGAGTGCCTCAACACCGGCGTTGTATTTATTGCCAAGGGCACGTTTTTGCTCCACAACATCCAGCATATATGGTGCAAGCACACTGGTAAAATGGGGTTCAAGAAGTTTTTCCTCAAACACTAATCAGTCACCTCCAATGCGCAGCTGCGAAGCTGACGTACATTTACACCAATATATTTTTGAGTAGAATCGGCATTTATGTGTCCTAATACACCCTGAATCGAGGTAATGGGGATTCCTTCATCTAACATATGTGTTGCGAGGCTGTGTCGAAGCGAGTGAAGCCCGTGGTGCTTTATTGAATCCAAAGGAATGCCCGCTTTTCGCATATGCTTAATAAGAATGTTGTCAAAATTTTGCAGAGAGACGTATGGAGCGACTGCGCGGAGAAAAATTTCCGGGGCATCGCTTACAGGCCTTCCATTTTTCAGATAGTCTATTACAGCCCATCCAACATCTGTGGGAAGTGGTAAAGTTATCGGCTCTCCTGTTTTGACTTGGGTGAAAGACACCAAATGCTGTTCCCAATTAAAATTGGCAGGGCGAAGATTACGTATATCGCTGGTTCTAATGCCGAGTTTTACTGCAATCATTAAAACTGCATAATCGCGTTTCCCTTGTGGACTTTCACGGTCAACAGATGCAAGGATACTTTCGATTTGGCTAAGATCTAATGTTGTAGGAATTCGCGCGGAAGCGGATACTTTTACAATTGGCATCATTTTCAAAGACAAATCTGTTTCCTTGTAGCCACTATGCGCAAGGTACTGAAAAAAGCGTAAAAGGATACTGTAATGGAGCCTTACAACCGAATTGCTGTAATTGCACGAAACAACTTTGACGTATCGATTTACAATATCTGCTGAAAGTAATTTGTAATCCGTGACTCCAACGCTGAACAAATAATCTGTAAAGCGAAGAAGAACATTTCTGTGGCTGCGCAGCGTATTCTCCCTGCGTCCGTGGAGAGATAGCTTTTGCAAGTAGTTGACCGCACCTTCTTGCAGTCCTGCAGGGAACTCTCGATTCAACCTCCGCCGAAGCATAACCGCGTTGAAGTGTTGGTAGTCTGACAACAAATCCATTGCACGGTGAACTCGTGAGCATCGCCGTTCTACTGTTCCCGGCTGCACACCGTAGCAATCCAGCATGAACTGCTGAGCCAATTCCGCTGTAAAATATTTCTTTTCATTTTTATTGCAGTACGCTAACAGGTTCCTAAACGTCGAACGAAAGCCTTGAATATAGTTTTCGCTATAGTGCTTTGCAATGATGCAAGGGATAACTCTTTCCACAAGTTCATACACGGTCAGTCGATTTCCATCATCCACAATAACAACCTCCATCATATCTGGAATACTCAAATTATATAGTTATTATGTAGAGAAAAACAGACTGTTTTTATAATTTTTGTCGCTGTACAATTAAAGTTTGGAACGTGGGATACATAATCGCTTTCTTGCCATAAAAGGCGTTATGTTGAGCTCAACATAAGGCTTGCAATATTCATTCTGTATTCTATCACGGTACAATCGAGTGGCGGCTGTTCAACTCCACGCTCCACGCGGGGGAAGCCAAAGCCAACATCATTCTGGCTATGGCGATCTCCGCGCAGGGCATCAACCAGAAGTACACCCAGTTCCGAAAAACGCCCATCGGGGATAATCCGGCGTTCACTTTCCGCACTTTTCTGCTGCGGCTGGGGCTCATCGGTCCGGAGTACAAAAATGTGCGGATGCACCTTCTGAAGAACCTGCCCGGTGACAAGGCGTGGCGGCACGACAAGTCGCTGTATCCCAGCAATCAACCACGGCCCCGCACAGACGAGGCCAGATAGGAGAAGAAATGTCGAAAAAAGAATATTTTGCCTATGGCTCTAATCTGAATTTTGAGCAGATGGCTTACCGCTGCCCGGAGGCAACCGCCGTGGGTATCGCCAAGCTGGACGGCTATGAGCTGGCGTTCCGGCGCGGCTACCTGACGATTTTGCCCAAAGAGGGCGCAAGCGTTGAAGGGCTGATCTGGTCTGTCACTGACCATGACGAATCACAGCTTGACTGTTATGAAGGCTACCCGACATTCTATGACAAGGAAACCATGACGGTTACGGATGCAGACGGCACGCCGCATGAAATCATGGTTTACACCATGAACGCACCGTACCGCGACCAGCTGCTCCCGGTCAGCAGCCGCTACAATGCGGTTGTCATGCAGGGGTGTCTGGACGCCGGTATTTCTCCGCAGCAGTTCTATGATGCTGACGAAAAATACAGAAAAGCCTACAAGGCCAGAGCCGCGCCGGTCCCTAAGAAACACGCTCCCGAACGCTAACCAAGCCCGCTGCAACCCGCAGCGGGCTTTTTCTTTTGCAACAAAAGGAGAACCAGTATGAAAAACAAACACAGAATAAAGCAGGGATTGTCGCTGCTGCTGGCGGGAGGGATTGCGCTCACAAATCTGGGCGCAGCGCTGCCCGCCTTTGCGGAGGATGCCGCAGTAACCCCCGAAACTGCGCAGACGGCAACCCTTGACCCGGACGCGGCGGTTTTGTACGCCGACCTGCCGGATGCACCTGCCGGGTCCTACATCGGCAGCGAGGGGCTTCCGGTTGCGACAGGGCAGACAAAAATCGGTCTGTCACTGTGGGCGGACGGTCAGTTGGAGCAGGACAGTCACCTTGACCCGGATGCCCTGAACAGCGGCGACAAAACCGTGACCGTACCCTTGACCGAGGATACCGACTATGCCATCGTGCCGCTTATGGCGCAGGTCGAATACCCAGCGGACGGTTCCCGAACCGATGTGCTGCTGCCCGAAAATGTCACGCTGCTGGACTATTACGGCGAACCCGCGCAGGACACGACCGTTCTGCACAGCGAGTATACGGAAACCTCTGCCGCTGCCACAGGGCTGTATCTGCTGACCGACGAAGATTTCACAGCGCAGTTTGTCTACACTGCCCCGGATGGTAATTCACTGACTCAAAATCTGAATGTCGAAATTGACCGCAGCAGCACGGCAGCCCCTCCGTTTGCGGATATGGGGGTTGCACCTTACGCAGGACGTCCCACCCCGTCTGTGACAAGCGGGCGCATCACAAAAGTGGCAAAAGTCAACGCCACATGGCTAATTTGGTTTAACGGCGAACCCGCCTACTGCTGCACCCACGGTGCCAACGGTCAGCCCAACGGCTGCCCGCCGTACAGCTATTCCCACACCTCCACGGTGGGCGCAGACCAGTGCATCCCCGGTGACCATTACGGCAACCAGATTCGCATTTGGGGCGGGCTGAACCAGCTTTCTCTGGACGAGGACGGCGATTTTCCCGCTGTTTTTTGCGCAGAAGATGAGGCGGAACTGTCTGTCTCGGATTTTTGCAAAATGATTTACGACGATCTGCAGCTGTATATTATGCAGCACTACCCCGACAGCCGGGCGGCTGCGCTTTACCGAGAATCGGCAGAGGAACTGTTGAACGGGGTGCAGACCTATACCGCCGAAGCGGGATATTACACCTACATTTATCAGCCCGCCGCCAGCGGTTGGCAGACAGTCGCCTTGATTGGTCCCGCCATCGAGGGTGAAGAACCGGAGCCGGAACCCGAACCCGTGCCGCAGGAGTACTATGCCGACTGGCA